>Ga0209233_1000010_pt1 | contig 1194329 bp, 1106 predicted proteins | sample AraplaCL_Cvi_mCL_FD_184269 | JGI IMG/M metagenome (GOLD analysis project Ga0209233, IMG submission 184269) | Arabidopsis root microbial communities from the University of North Carolina, USA - plate scrape CL_Cvi_mCL (SPAdes) (version 2) | ecosystem: Host-associated > Plants > Roots >... | reverse complement strand
AGGCGGTAATCACATCCGCGTTCTGGCCCATGCCGAGATAGTCGTTGGAGCACCATACGGTGATTTCCTGGGCGCGGCCGTTGGAACGCCAGATGGCGCGCGGGAACTTGCCCACCATGCGCTCGAGGTCGGCGAAAACGCGGTAGCGACGCTCGGCGTGGAGCTGGTCGATCGCATCTTCGAAGAACCGCTGATAGTTCATGCTCAAAGTCCTGTCCAAGAGGTAAATCGTGGCAGATGCTCGCTGCTTTTGTCGCAAAAGCACTGCCCTCTCATTGAGTCAGATCAATTCTCATGCGCACAGGTGTGCATCGTCGATCGGTCCCTGGGCGCCAATGTCCGGAGAATGTGTATGCAGCTGGGTTGGATGCCAATAGCGTGCTGTGGTCTCAGCGACATCGAAGGCCTGGTTCATCGCGTGGCCAACATCGCCCATTTCCAGGATCGCCTGCCCTGGGAGGCAGACCCGGAAAGCGGCGGGTCAGGTCATAAGACTTGCTTGCGCGCGCGAGAAGTTCGAGCTCACGGGACATCAGGCTGACTCGGCAAAGACGCAGAGTGCTTCTTCCGAACTTGGCGACTAGAGCGGAAAGCATTCCCAGTGCACCTTTCCGGTGCACTGGGAACTATGCTGTTAGGCCGCCTTGACGCTGATCTTCTTCTCGGCCTTCTGGGCTTCCGCCGTCTTGGGGAGCTTCACGGTAAGCACACCTTTGGCGAAGCTCGCGTCGATCTTGTCGGGATCGACACCTTCAGGCAGATGGAACGACCGCTGGAAGGAACCATAGCGGCGCTCCGACAGATAGTAATCCTTCTCCTCCTCCTCCTTCTCCTCGTTCTTCTCGGCCTTGATCGTAAGCACGTTGTTCGCGAGCTTGATGTCGACGTTCTTCTCGTCGATGCCCGGCAGTTCGGCGGTGATCTCGAAACCATTGGCCTTCTCGACGAGGTCCATCGCCGGCGCTATGGGCCAGGCAATGCCGCGCAGAGCGGGCAGGTCGCGGGCGAAGAGCGACCGGGAGGACGGCAGGCGGAAATCGAAAGGATGGAAGTCATCGAAGAGCCGGTCGATTTCGCGACGAAGGCTTTCGAACGGTGCCGCCCAGTTGTCCGACCTAGAGGCGGCAGGGGCATTCTTCTCGGTCTTCACGGGCAGTTTGGTTGCAGCTTCAGCCATGGTTTTCTCCTTAGCATAGAGGTTGGCAAGTGCCGCTGCCTCCATTCTTCAGCCTCCGGTTTGCCCGAGGCCAGACACGGAGGCAGCGGACCCGCCCGACAGGCTCCCCGTTGAACTGGCTTATTGCTTCGCGATTTCCGCGTTCGGCGCGGATCGTCGCGCCCGCATGGCCAATTTGCGCTCAGCCTATCAAGGCGGACATCAAAGCATCGGTCTGAGTAGCCATCATTGATCCGTGTCAAACCATCTCAACGCTATCCGGAAAGTTCGGTTGTCGTGAAAGAAGGTGAACGTCGCGTCGCGCCCGTATTGCGCGACCTGCATCGCCAGCAGGCGGTTCCACAGCCAGCGGCACGCCCCGGCGTGACGCGCCAGGCACAGGCGCGCCGCCTTCGACGGTTAAAGCCATTCAACCGAAGAATTCGGATAGCCCATCTCAAAAGCCATCCTGCATTGGAATGCGGTAAGGGGGTGCCTGCAAGGCGGCCTATAACCGCTTAAGCGGTTATAGTTTTCACGGGGAGAACTGCTGTCGTTGCCGGGGCCGAATAGGAATTGGCGCAGCAATACGCCGAGCCGATTGCCCTCTGGATGCCTGTGCTTTCGAGGTTGCCATAGCTTGCTCCGGCAGCGGTTGGGGACTTCGTTGCCGAGACTTTTGTCGTCTCGGACAGCAAGCGAAGAAGAAGGACTAGACGCGACCTGAGCGGCTAAGGTTGGAGAATGGAAGAATCCACAAGGATTGGGTCCGCGCCTATTAGCTCGAGACAGTAAGGCACAGCAGGAAAGACGGCACTGAGGCACACGTCGATGGAAGCCGGCTTTCCGGGCAGATTTATGATCAGCGATCGGCCGCGCACTCCAGCGGTCTGACGTGAAAGGATGGCCGTTCGCACATGCTGCAAGCTCGCCTGCCGCATGAGTTCGCCGAATCCGGGCAACTCCTTGGTGATGACTTGCTGCGTGGCTTCCGGAGTGAGGTCTCTCGGGGAGGGACCCGTTCCGCCGGTTGTAAGGATCAGATCGGCGCCTGCCTGGTCGCAAAGCTCGACCAGCGCGTCACGGACGCTCTCCAGGCCATCGGGGACTATGCGGCGGATAAAAGCGCAGGGCTCTGCCAGGACGAGCCGAAGCCAGCGTTCGATCGCCGGTCCGCCCAGGTCCTCGTACTCGCCTCGGCTCGCACGGTCGGAGATGGTTACGATCGCGATCTGGGTCATTTCGTCAAGTTGGGGCGGCCATCTGCCATCCGGGCTTGGCGTGGGCGTAGCCGTCAACCAGCGTACCGGGCAAATCGAGGCATGAAAGGGCGAAGCGTGCGCCTCCCGGCTCGTCTTTGCCATCGGCAAGCCTTCTGTAGATCCTCGCTACCTCGACCATGTCGCACGTCTGAGGGGACAAACGAAGGCGTCTCATGCCCACGGAGGCGAGTGCGTCTGGCGGGGGACAGAAAGCCTGAACCTGGTTGGAAAGGGTCTGCACGCCGTTGACTGCGAGGAATTGCTGGTCGTCGAGCGTATCGACCGAGAGACCGTCAGGATCCCTTTCGCATGTGAACTGGCACGAATCCTTGTGAAGGCCGTGGATGCGCGCATGATAGCAGCGTCCGGACAGGGCGAGCGGCAGTCGGCCGAACGCGAAGATCTCGAACTCGGCCTCCGGACATTTCAAGGACATGCCGCCGATCGCCGCAAACGATAATTCCACGGGCGGGCATATCGTTCGCGCGCCAAGTTCGATTAGGAACTTCGCGGAAGCCTCGTTGTAGACGTTCACAAATGGACCTGTGACGAACGTCTCGTTGTAGACGCTGACAGATGGACCCGTGACCAGCGATTTGCCGGAACGGGTCGGCAGGCCGGAGACATCATTGATCTCGACCAGCCTGTCGTCCCTGCAGAGATCCTCGACGCTTCTGCGTTCCCGAACGGTCGCCGGGGCTGCCAGCGTGGACAGCACCACCTGTTTGCCCCCACGCTCCAGCCTTTCGATGACTGTCGGCCATACGGGATCCGAAAACGGCATGCGCTTTCCGCAGACGACTTCGCCGACGTGAACCCGGTCGATCGGGGCCTCGTCCGCTATCCTGCGGTAAAAATCCAGGAGACGGTCGGGGGACCAGTGAAAGAAAACAGGCCCAAGCGTCAACACGATTTCGGACACCGTCTATCTCCATTTCTTCTCGTAGGCGCCAACCGTCTGCCGAGCCCCTTCCGACTGGCCGGCGAGAAGCCTGTCGACATCCACGGCGTCACCGCCCTTTTCGACCGCGTCCACTGCTTTGCGGAAGGCGCGCACGACCTCGCTCACATAGCCTTTGCCGCGCTGGCGTCCCTCGATCTTCAGCGCGGTCACTCCGGCGGCCTTCAGGCCTGCAATCATTCCGCCGGCGTTCAGGCTGACCGGATCCTCGAACAAATGGGATGTCTTTCCGCCGGCCTTGAATCTGCCCTTGCAGAGGGTGGGATAGCCAACCGCCCGGCCGCGCCCGTACCGGTCGATCGTGAAGCCTGACAGCCGTGCCGTCGTGCCGCTGGGCTCCTCGTCATAGCTCACCATTTCTGGCGGTGAACAGACACCGTTGAGGTTCGGCGATCTTCCCGTCGCGTATGAAGACAGATAGCAGCGTCCCTCGATCATCACGCAAAGGCCGCCGAACACGAATGCTTCGGTTTCCACGTCGATCGCGCGGTTCAGCGCGGCGATCTCCTGGAGCGAGAGAACCCTTGGAAGCACCACGCGCCGGATGCCGAACTGAGCCGCGTAGAAGCCGATCGCTTCCGGCGTCGCTGCGGCAGCCTGCACTGACAGGTGAAGGCGGGTTTGCTTGTGATTCCTCGCTACATGGTCAAGGACGGCGAAGTCCGCGGCTATGATGGCGTCCGCGCCGTTCTCGGCCGCCGCGTCCGCCGCCTTCCTCCAGACATCGACGTCGCTGACGCGCGCGAAGGTATTGATCGCGACCAGGACCTTGCTGCCGTGGTCGTGGGCGAACCGCACACCCTCGGCGAGCTCGTCACGCGAAAAGTTGAGCCCGGGAAAATTGCGGGCATTGGTTTCGTCGCGAAATCCGCAATAGACCGCATCAGCGCCCGCCTGGACGGCGGCCCTCAGCGTAGCGGGGGTTCCCGCCGGACAGACAAGCTCCATGCGCGTCATCGTCATGCTTCCTGTCCTTCGCTTGTGCTGCCGTCGGCCAATCGGCGCGCGATGCCCAAGGCGCCGAGGACGCCAGTGTCGACGCAGCGGGCCAGAACGCCGTGCAACCCGAGCAGGTCGGCCGGGCGAAGCTCGGCATCCTCTATCGTGTTTCGCAGCGCGAGCACCGCTTCCGTGCGCCCGCTTATTGAGATTATGCGGCTGAAGAACATCGCGTCTCCGTCAAGCGTGCCATCAAGCAGGCTCAACAGGGTCAGAAGCGGTCCCCTGATCAGCACGTCCGACCCGGCGACCCCATCCTTGCTCACGACGCGGACGCTCGACCGCTTTCCGTCGGGAACCACGCGAAATGCGAACGCAAGGTCCACAGGATCGATGCCGAAGCTCGCTGATCGGTATTCGCCCAAGCGCTCGAAAAGGCCAGGACGCCGCCCGGCGAGCGAGCGCAAGGACAACGTCAGCAGCGGCCCGATCGGCAGCCCGGCGACTGTAGGAAGCAGGTGGCGGACAAATCGCGGCAGGCTTGGCCCGGCATTGTTCGGCGGCATATTTTAAGCACAGCCCGTTACACGTTCGATCATGAAGGTTTGCAGCCGGCCAGAGACCGCATCCGTTGCCTGAGCAGCTTCGAAAAATTGTCCTTGTTGGGGCAGAACTCGCGATAGTGATTTTCGAAATCGAAGGCCTCTAGATGGTCGTGGCATATGCGGCGATTGGGACAGGTGATGCAGGTTCGGGACATGTAGTGTTCATGCGCGAACTCCAGCGTACGAAAACTGTCGGGATCGATTCCAACTGAACGCATCGCCAGCGTAAGGAAATCCTGCGCGGCATAGGGCAGATGCATGGCATCGTCGAATTCGCTGGGCGACATGCCGATGTCGTTCAGCATGCCTGAGCATTCCTCCATGCCAAGGGCCCAGAAGTCCCTTCTCGCTACCCTGCTCCGCCTGCGGTCTTTGAAGAGGGAGATTGCAGACCGACACGCATCGAGGGTGTTGTTGATCAGGTTGCTGCTCATGTGACGCGTCTTCCTCGCCTTCCGAGTCCTTCAAGCAATGCACTTTTTACCAATGGTAGGGCGCAGAAACGGCCCGTTCTTTGCGCTAGCGCAAAGTTCTCGAACGGCTGTTGGTGCGAAAAGGACGTGGCCGACGGACCCGGTCGTGTCGGACTTTTGCCATGCATTACCGCCTTCTTCCCCAATTCTGTGATCTCGGCTCCTTCCTTTCGCACCTGGACACGAAGGGCCAGCTTCGGGAAATCCGCGCTCCCGTCTCGACGCAGTTCGAACTCACGGAGATCCACAGGAGGGTGATCGCTGCACACGGGCCGGCCCTGCGCATGACTGTGCCGATCAATGACAAAGGCACGGCCGCGTCCTTTCCGGTCGTGGCAAACCTCTTTGGGACGCGCGAGCGTGTCGCGTGGGGGCTCGGCACGGACATTCGCGGACTTGAGACTCTCGGCGCTCTGCTGGCATGGATGAGATCCCCCCAGCCTCCGCAAAACTTGCGCGAGGCCCGCCACATGTTCTCGGCTGCGCGCGGCGCTTTGGCGGCCCGCCCGAAGATCGTTTCGTCGTCAAGGATATTGAGGGACGCTGAACCGGATTTCGCAATCCTTCCCATCCAGACCTGCTGGCCTGACGACGCCGGTCCTCTCATCACATGGCCGGTGGTCGTCACCAGGCCGCCAGGCGACCACGATCCCGGCAAGTACAATCTGGGCATATACCGGATGCAGGTGATCGCCCGAGACAGGGCGATCATAAGATGGCTGCCCATGCGAGGCGGCGCGGCCCACCATCGCATATGGCAGGCGAGGGGGCTCGAGATGCCTGTTGCCGTCGTCATCGGCGCGGACCCCGCGACTCTGATAGCGGCGGTTATGCCGGTGCCCGAAGGGGTTTCGGAACTGTCGCTGTCCGGGATGATCAACGATCGGCGCGTTGGATTGTCTCCATGCAAGAGCGTCGAGCTGCATGTTCCCGCCAGTTCCGAGATCGTGCTCGAGGGAACCGTTTCACCCAACGAGATAGCGATGGAAGGCCCCTTCGGCGACCACACCGGATACTATAACGGCGTCGAGCGTTTTCCTGTCTTCAAGCTCAAGCGGATTCGCGTGAGGGACGGTGCCAACTACCTGACGACTTTCACAGGGCGCGCACCCGACGAGCCGTCCGTCCTCGCGGAGGCGCTTCTCGATGTCTACAAGCCGCTGCTGCGCCAGCAGATACCGGAAATACTTGATGTCTGGCTGCCGCCGGAAGCCTGTTCCTACCGGATTGCGGTCATATCGATCGTCAAGAAATATGCGGGACAGGCGCGGCGGGTGATGATGGGCTTCTGGTCCCTGCTGCCGCAGTTCTCGATGACCAAGATGGTCGTAGTCGTCGACGATGACATCGACATCCGGTCCTGGTCGGACGTGATGTGGGCGGTCGCCACGCGCATGGATTTCTCGCGCGACCTGATGAAGCTTGATCGGACCCCTATCGATACCCTCGACTTCGCTTCGTCGCTGGAAGGACTTGGCGGCAAGATCGGTTTCGACGCGACACGCAAGATCGGGGCTGAGACATCGCGTGAGTGGGGGAAGGAACTAAGGATGTCATCGCAGATCGTTGAAAGAGTTTCTGAGCGCTGGGACGAGCTTTTTCCGAAAGCGACCAGCCCGGTGCAGAGATGACCAAGCGGATAGTAGTGGGGGTTACCGGCGCGTCCGGTTCCGTGCTGGCCCTCGAGACCATACGCCAGTTGGTCAGAAGCGGAGTGGAGACGCATCTTGTCACCTCGAGGGGCGCGCGCATGACGATCGCGCACGAGCTTGGCGCAGATGGACTGGCGCAACTGGCTTCGCTGGCAAACCACGCCCATTCGCACCAGGACCTCGCTGCGCCAATTGCGAGCGGCTCTTTCAGAACAGACGGCATGATCGTCGTGCCTTGCTCGATGCGGACACTCGCGGCGATGGCGCACGGCCTAGGCGACAACCTTTTGACCAGGGCAGCCGACGTCATCTTGAAGGAAAGACGCCGTCTCGTCGTTGTGCCGCGCGAGGCTCCTCTGCATGAAGGACACCTGGACGCTATGCTGAGGCTCACCCGGATGGGCGCGATCATCGCACCGCCGGTTCCGCCATTCTATGTCAAGCCGGCTTCGATCGAGGCCATGGTTGTCGAGATGGCAGCTCGGCTCGTCAACTGGGCGGGGGTGGACCCTGGCGACAAGTTGACGAGATGGGGCGAACAAAAAGTCGCAATGCGTCGATCATTTTGATGGAACCGCCCATGGGAGAGAAGGTCCCGACGAGTCTTCAAGACCAGAAGGCCAAGGCATACGATGTCAGGCGGCTTCATGCAGCGAGAAAACAGTCGGCCATCATGTCGATGTTCGACGGTCTCGAACCGGGCCAGGCATTCTCGGTAATCCTGGATTTTGATCCCGGCCGACTTAAGCGTCAGTTCGAGGCATCTTTTGCTGGCGACTTCGCTTGGGTTTGTCTTGAACTTGGTCCCCCGGCATGGCTGATCGAAATTAGCAGAAGAGATTCAGCCCGATGACCTTCCTATTCGGGTAAATTTCCTCTGTTGGACCGCAATGCCGCCAGCTTTCAAACTCTTCTGAATTGCCTCACGCGGCAACTGGTGGAAGCGAGCGCGCTACCCGTGAGACGTGCTCGAGGAAAGCGCGGCCAGCTGACTGAGCTGCCGCATTGAATGCGAGCCGCCCTTTGCAATTGCTGCGATGTCATCGAAGAGATAGGCGAAGTCCAGGTAAACGCTGCTGTCCCGCTCAGCCTCTCCGATCTCCTCGAGGTCCTGCAAGAGCAATAGCATGGTCCGGATATGCGCGCGTTGGAGGCGGGCGTTGGTCAGATGCTCGCGTGCCGCCGGTCCTACTTCCAGCGTGACGAAGCGAGACAACGCCTCGTCGAACTTGGAATGGCACTCGCAGTCCAGCCGGGCTTCATTGATCAGCCCCGCCAGCCGAGCGATCGCGTTCGCCATTTCTCCGGCGCGGTTTTCGGGAAGATCATGCTTCATAACTTCCTCGCCTATGGCAGCCCGCTGCATCTTCGGTCGCGCGCAGCTGGCAGATGCCGAGGACCTCCCTCTGCGCTTCCTGCGCAGCCAACCAGTTGCCATTGGAATCCGGCTCCCTCGAGAACGACATCCAATATACTCGGTGCTTCTGGGGGATGTTTGCGCTGGAGCAAACTCCCGGTCGATCCGCGAGGCATCGGTCTTGTCCGTCCGGCGATGTGACCCAAGCGTGGACCGCCGACTAGATAAAAAGACAGCACCCGTCTCGGCACGGCCGGGCGCCAGCATGGCAAGAGATAGGACGAGCAAGTTGGAAGCCGTACGAGAAGGCCAAGATTACTCGCGTGCATGCAACAAGCCGCGCGCGAGCGAACGCACCATACCGATGAACGTCACCGTCCACGCTGTCAGGGCGATGTAAAGAAACACGCGGGGCAGGTCCGACAGAAAGCCGAATTCCATGGCGCGATCCATCTGCCAGGTGCAAGCGGCGTACATGCCGAGAGGAAATACCGCTCCCCAATACAGCGGGTCGTACTCGAAAGGGAAACGCTCATACCCGTAGCGCCAGATTCCTAACAGGAGCAGCATTGGTATCCACCAGGTTCCGGTCGCCCAGTAGAATATCGTAAAGCCCTTCAGGAAAGGCAGCAGGGACATCAGGTAAGGTGCATGCGGCGCGTTCAGTATCAGCAAGGATCCAGCCAGCGTGGAAATCGCCATCGCGCCCATGTTGATCCAATAAGGCGGCGCCAGATCGCCGGGCGAAAAGCGGAAGAACGCATAGCGGTAGAAGATCAGCGACATCATCCAGATATAGAGCATGCCGCCCCACAGCCACATGGACAAGGCCATGAGGTTGAGCTCGAGCCGATAGGGTTGGTCGATGCGCGCAGCAAGCAGCGCCGTGGACACGGACAAGGCCTGCGTCGCCACCACCGCCAACAGCCAGCCGCCGTTGATACCCTTGTCGAGAGCGGGCTTTTCGCGCTTGACGGTGAAAGCCGTGAAGATCGTGTAGGTCAGGCAGACCCACAGAACAATGGCCAGCGCCCACAGAGCCGCGCCCGCAGTAATGTTTTCACGCAGGATCATGAACTGGCTCGCCAGGATGCCCGTGCCGGCCACCGTCGTAAAATAGCCCGGTCCGGCAAGGTGAGCGACCATGTCGCCGAAAAACCGCCGTGGATAGCGCCAAGCCCGCAGGGCATAGAGCAGCCATAGGACGGCATATTGCCCTATGTTGAGAAAGAACAACGCGAGCGCCAGCTTCGGATGTTCCATCATGAAGGCCGCGAGAGAGACTATGCCGGTGGCCATGACCAGCGCGAAATAGGCGGGTGACAAATCAGCCAGGTTCAACTCCGGCCGTGCCGAATTCGTGTGACTGCCGCTGATCGTCATGTCTCTGATCCCAACGAAATCAACCGGGCAAGAGGCGCGCGAAGCGAAGATTGCAAATCGCTCGGAACGTATTTGCCAGCGATGGCATCGGCTGAGGACATCGCTAGATCGACCTGTCGGCGTTGACTTGGATCAATCGAAGTCAGCGGTCCGACCTGGGGGCAATGGCGCGGCCGGCGATTCCGGATCGCTGTGCATTCGCTATGGTGGCGGCCAACCTCCATGACCATCAGACTGTGTCGTTGCGATCTGCATCATCGATGAGCGGATCGGGGGCGCATGCGGCGGCAAGACGGTCCGCGTCGAGAATTTCGATCGTCTGGCCGTCGACGCGAATGCCCGACTTTCCAAGGCTCGACAATGCGCGCGAGAATGATTCGCGGGTGATGCCGAGCTCGGAAGCGATCAGCGTCTTCTCGAACGGCAGAACGGCCCGGTCCGGCGTGCCCTGCCGCTTCGACAGCGCCAGGAGGTAGCATCCGACGCGCTCGGTAGCGGTCCTCAACTTGAGGCTCTTGATCTGGCGGACCATGCGTCGAAATTGCGCGGCGAGGCTTCCAATCACTGCATGCGCCAGCAAGGGATCCGCTTCAACCGCGGCGCGAAACGCCGTCGCGCGGATCAATAGGAAGCGCGATGGCTCGGGCACTCGGGCCTCCATGAGATAGGGCGCACCCGACATCACGGCGGCAGGGATGATGAGATCCGGGGCCTGAACGACCTCGATCAACACTTCACGACCTCGGGCCGACCGTCCGAACAAATGCGCCGATCCCGCCAGCACGATGAGCTGGAAGTTAGGCTCCTCGCCTTGTTCGAACAGAACGGTGCCGGATGCCACGCTATGCACCAGCGCGCTCCGTAGCAACTCTGTCCGCTCGGAGGCGGGCAGCCCCCGAAACAGAGGCAGGTTCTCCGGCGCCACCTCCTTGTTGGTCAATCGGTGCAACAACGACTTCTCAGCTAGGCCTTGCCCATCGCCCCGCATCATCTGTGACAAAGGTCACGACCCGCTTTGACTTGGATCAATGCTGACCGGGCCCGTTTGGTCTTTTTGGTCTCGGGCGGGTGAAAATCCGCATCTTTTGACCAAACTGTTTGAGGGGCCGTCGACGATGCAAGGCGCGATGTATCCGAAGTCCAGTCAAATTCTGGGAGCAAGCACTGCCGCGTTTACGGTCTGCTTCGCGGTCTGGACCATTTTCTCGATCATCGGCATTCGCGTCCGCCAGGAACTCGGCCTCACCGAGACGCAGTTCGGCCTGCTCGTCGGCACGCCGATCCTGACCGGTTCCTTGCTCAGGGTCGTGCTTGGCATCTGGACCGACCGCTACGGCGGCCGGATCGTCTTCACGGTGAACATGATTGCGGCTGCGGCAGCGACTTTCCTGCTGTCCTATGCTCACACCTATCCGCAGATGCTCATCGCCGCCCTCGGCGTCGGCATCGCGGGCGGCTCCTTTTCTGTCGGTGTCGCCTATGTGTCGCGCTGGTTCCCGCCGCAAAGGCAAGGCACGGCGCTCGGCATCTTCGGCGCGGGCAATGTCGGCGCCGCGGTCACCAAATTCCTCGCCCCCTTCGTGCTCGTCGCCTTCGGATGGCAGGCTGTTGCGCAGGTCTGGGCGGCGGCGCTCGTCGTCATGGCCGCGATCTTCTGGTTCATGACGGACGACGACCCGGTCATCGTCGAACGCCGGCGCTCTGGCATAAAGCCGAAAAGCGCCTGGCTCGAGCTGGAGCCTCTGAAGAACGTCCAGATCTGGCGCTTCGCGCTCTACTATTTCTTCGTGTTCGGAGCCTTTGTCGCGCTCGCGCTCTGGCTGCCGCAATATCTCATCAACGTCTACGGCCTCGACATCAAGACGGCCGGCATGATCGCGGCCTTCTTCTCGGTGCCGGCGAGCCTGTTTCGCGCCTACGGCGGACACCTCTCCGACAGCTTCGGCGCCCGCCGCGTGCTCTACTGGACCTTCCTGGTTTCGGTCGCGGCGACCTTCGTCCTGTCCTATCCGCCGACCGACTATGTCGTCCACGGCGTCAACGGCACGACCTCCTTCCATATCGAGATGGGTCTCGTCGGCTTCATCGTCGCCATATTCGTGCTGGGCTTCTTCATGGCGCTCGGCAAGGCCGCAGTCTACAAGCACATCCCGGTCTATTATCCCGACCATGTCGGTTCGGTCGGAGGACTCGTCGGCATGATCGGCGGCCTCGGCGGTTTCGTGCTGCCGATCCTGTTCGGCTTGCTGCTCGACCTGACCGGCCTCTGGACGAGTTGCTTCATGGCGCTCTTCCTGCTGGTCTCCGGCTCGCTGCTCTGGATGCACATGGCCGTCCGCCAGATGGAGCGCGGAACCGTCGGCGAGGCTCTCGCCAGGCTCCCGCCCTTCCCCGAAATGCAGGACATGCCTGCGCCCGTGGCAAAGACCCGGACAGGCGGCGCCCTTACCGACTGGCGTCCGGAGGATAAAGCCTTCTGGGCCAAAACCGGCCGCCATATTGCGAAGCGCAACCTTTGGCTTTCGATCCCGGCGCTGCTGCTGTCCTTCGCCATCTGGCAGGTGTGGTCGGTCGTCGTCGCCAAGCTTCCGCTCGTCGGGTTCACCTTCACAACGGACCAGCTCTTCTGGCTCGCCGCCTTGCCCGGAATCTCGGGGGCGACGCTGCGCATCTTCTATTCCTTCATGGTGCCGATCTTCGGCGGCAGGCTCTGGACAACGCTCACGACCTGGTCGCTCATCATACCTGCGGTCGGCATTGGCTACGCGGTGCAGAACCCCGACACGCCCTACGTCGTCTTGTTGATACTGGCGCTGCTTTGCGGCTTTGGAGGCGGAAACTTCGCCTCCTCCATGGCCAACATTTCCTTCTTCTTCCCGAAGGCGGAAAAGGGAAATGCGCTTGCGCTCAATGCCGGGCTCGGCAATCTCGGCGTCAGCGTCGTCCAGTTCGTCGTGCCGCTGGCGATCACCACCGGGATATTCGGCTGGCTCGGCGGCGATCCGGCCATGGTCAAGGGACCGGCCGGCGACGCCCCGCTTTGGCTGCAGAACGCTGGCTTCGTTTTCGTGCCTTTTATCGCGCTGTCGGCTTTTGCCACTTGGTTCGGCATGAACGACATCGCTTCGGCCAAGGCTTCCTTCAGCGAGCAGGCGGTAATCTTCCAGCGCCGCCACAACTGGATCATGTGCTGGCTTTACACGGGCACCTTCGGATCTTTCATCGGCTATTCAGCTGGCTTCCCGCTGCTCTCGAAGATGCTGTTTCCAGATGTCAACGCGCTGCAGTACGCCTTCTTGGGACCGCTTGTCGGCGCACTCTCGCGCTCGGGCTCAGGATGGCTTGCGGACAAATACGGCGGTGCGCGCGTCACCTTCTGGGCTTTTGTCCTGATGATCGTCGGCGTTGCCGGGGTCTTGTGGTTCATCGGCGTCAAGGATCAGCCGGGCGCGTTCATGGGCTTTTTCGCGGCTTTCCTCCTGCTGTTCTTCGCCACGGGCGTCGGAAACGCCTCCACCTTCCAGATGATCCCGGTGATCATGGGCAAGGAGATGGGCCGCCTGATGCCCTCCGCCGACGCGGAGGCGCGGCGCCAGCAGGCGGAGAAGGAGTCCGCAGCCATCACCGGCTTCACCTCGGCGATCGCCGCCTTCGGCGCGTTCTTCATTCCGAAGAGCTACGGCACCTCGATCGCCCTCACAGGCGCGCCGAACGCCGCCCTGTGGGCCTTCCTTCTGTTCTACGTGAGCTGCCTGGCGATCACCTGGGCTGTCTACACCCGCAAGGGCGGCCTCCTCCACGCCATCGAGCGCGCCAAGCGCGGCGCGCCCGTCCATCCGGCCGCGGCCGAATAACCAGGGACAAAGCAATGTCGCATTTTCTCGACCGGCTAACCTTCTTCCGCAAGACCGTCGACAGCTTTTCCGATGGTCATGGGATCGTCACCAACGAGGACCGCTCCTGGGAAGACGGCTACCGCAAGCGCTGGCAGCACGACAAGATCGTGCGCTCCACCCATGGCGTGAATTGCACCGGCTCCTGCTCGTGGAAGATCTACGTCAAGGGTGGGATCGTCACCTGGGAGACGCAGCAGACCGACTATCCGCGCACGCGGCCCGATCTGCCCAACCACGAACCCCGTGGCTGCGCGCGCGGCGCGTCCTACAGCTGGTACCTCTATTCCGGCGCCCGGGTGAAATATCCGATGGTCCGCGGCCGGCTGCTGAAGCTGTGGCGGGCCGCCCGCGCCAGGATGACGCCCGTCGCGGCCTGGGCCTCGATCGTGGAGGATGCGGATAAGCGCCAATCCTACATCTCGATCCGCGGCCACGGAGGTTTTGTGCGCGCCACCTGGGATGAGGTGAACGAGCTCGTCGCGGCCGCCAATGCCTACACCGCGCGCAAGCACGGCCCGGACCGCGTCATCGGCTTCTCGCCGATCCCGGCCATGTCGATGGTCTCCTATGCGGCGGGCTCGCGCTATCTGTCGCTGATGGGCGGTGTGTGTATGTCGTTCTACGACTGGTACTGCGACCTGCCGCCGGCGAGCCCGCAAACCTGGGGCGAACAGACCGACGTTCCCGAGAGCGCCGACTGGTACAATGCCGGCTTCATCATCGTCTGGGGCTCCAACGTGCCGCAGACGCGCACGCCCGACGCTCACTTCTACACCGAGGTGCGCTACAAGGGCACCAAGAGCGCGGTCGTCTCGCCGGACTATGCCGAAGCGACGAAGTTCGCCGACATCTGGCTCAATCCGAAGCAGGGGACCGACGCCGCGCTGGCGCTCGCCATGGGCCACGTTATCCTGCGCGAATATCACCTCAACCGCAGCGTCGCCTATTTCGACGACTACGCCCGGCGCTATACCGACATGCCCTTCCTGGTGCGGCTTGCCGAGCGCGACGGCAGGCTTGTCCCGGAGCGCCTGCTGCGCGCCTCCGAAATCACGAGAGCTCTCGGCGAAAAGAACAATCCGCAATGGAAGACTGTCGCCATCGATGAGGCAACGGACGCGCTGGTCGCGCCCCTCGGATCTGCCGGTTACCGCTGGGGCGAGGAAGGCAAATGGAATCTCGAGGAAAAGGACGGGAAGGGGCGGGACGTTCGGCTGAAGCTCACCCTTGTCGGCGAGGGGGCCGACATCGCGGCCGTGGACTTTCCCTATTTCGGCGGCCGCGCGAGCGAGCATTTCGTCGCCACCGAACATAGCGAGATTCTGACCCGCAACATCCCGGTGCGCACGATCAAGACCGCCGACGGTGCAGTCAGGGTCGCTACGGTCTACGACCTGCTCATGGCCAATTACGGCCTCGATCGCGGCTTCGGCGGCGCCAATGTCGCCTCTTCCTACAACGAGGACGTGCCGTTTACGCCCGCCTGGGCCGAGCGCATCACCGGGGTGAAGCGCGATGCCATCATCGCCGTGGCGCGCGAATTCGCCACCAATGCCGAAAAGACCAACGGTCGCTCGATGGTGATCCTGGGTGCGGGTCTTAACCACTGGTACCACATGGACATGAACTACCGGGGGATCATCAACCTCCTGGTGTTCTGCGGTGCCGTTGGCCAGTCAGGCGGCGGCTGGTCGCACTATGTCGGCCAGGAAAAGCTGCGGCCGCAGACAGGCTGGACACCGCTCGCCTTCGCGCTCGACTGGAACCGGCCGCCGCGCCACCAGAACTCGACGTCTTTCTTCTACGCGCATACGGACCAATGGCGATACGAGACCCTGGCGGCGGCTGAGATCCTGTCGCCGACCGCGCCCGAGGGCGACTGGAACCAGAGCTTCATCGACTACAACGTCCGCGCCGAGCGCATGGGATGGCTTCCTTCCGCGCCGCATTTGAAGCAGAATCCGCTCGACATAGCCAAGCGCGCCGAGGCGGCAGGCCTCGAGGTCAAGGACTATGTGGCACGGGCGCTGAAATCGGGCGAGTTGGACCTTGCCTGCGAGGATCCAGACGATCCAGCCAACTGGCCGCGCAACATGTTCGTGTGGCGCTCCAACATCCTCGGGTCCTCGGGCAAGGGCCATGAATACTTCCTGAAGCACCTGCTTGGCACCAAGCACGGCGTGATGGGCAAGGATCTCGGCGCCGAAGGCAAGGTGCGCAACAAGGAGGTCGTCTGGCACGACGAGGCGCCGCAGGGAAAGCTCGACCTTCTGGTCACGCTCGACTTCCGCATGTCGACGACCTGCGTTTACTCCGACATCGTGCTGCCGACCGCGACCTGGTATGAGAAGAACGATCTCAACACCTCCGACATGCATCCCTTCATCCATCCGCTGTCGGCGGCGGTGGACCCTGCCTGGGAAGCGCGCTCGGACTGGGATATCTACAAGGGCCTTGCCAAGGCCTTTTCCGAGGTCGCGCCGGAGGTGCTGGGCGTGGAGAAGGACGTCGTCCTCACTCCTATCCAGCACGACACGCCCGGCGAGATCGCCCAGCCCTTCGACGTCGCCGACTGGAAGCGCGGTGAGATCGAACCGATCCCGGGCAAGACGATGCCGGCCGTGACGGTCGTCACGCGCGACTATCCCAACCTCTACGCCCGCTTCACAGCGCTCGGTCCGCTGATGACCGAGATCGGGAATGGCGGCAAGGGCATCGGCTGGAAGACGGGGCATGAGGTCGAGGCGCTGGGCGCGCTCAATGGCATCCAGCCCGCCGGCCCCGCCAAGGGCCTGCCGAAGATCGAGACTGACATCGATGCCACCGAAGTCATCCTGATGCTCGCGCCGGAGACCAACGGCGAAGTCGCGATCAAGGCCTGGGAGGCGCTCTCCAAGGCGACCGGCCGCGAGCACGCCCATCTCGCCATCCCTAAGGAAGACGAGAAAATCCGTTTCCGCGACATCCAGGCCCAGCCGCGCAAGATCATCTCGTCGCCGACGTGGTCCGGAATCGAGAGCGAGAAGGTCTGCTACAACGCAGGCTATACGAACGTCCACGAACTGATCCCTTGGCGCACGCTGACCGGGCGCCAGCAGCTCTATCAGGACCATTTGTGGATGCGCGCCTTTGGCGAAGGTTTCGTCACCTGGAAGCCGCCGGTCGACCTCAAGACAATCCCTGCGGTCAAGGGACTCAGGCCCAATGGCCACAAGGAGATTGTCCTCAACTTCATCACGCCCCATCAGAAATGGGGTATTCACTCCACCTACACCGACAATCTCCTGATGCTCACGCTCAACCGCGGCGGTCCGGTGGTGTGGATTTCGGAGGTCGATGCCAAGTCCGCCGGCATCGTGGACAATGACTGGGTCGAGGTCTTCAACGCCAACGGAGCGCTCACCGCGCGTGCCGTGGTCTCCCAGCGCGTGAAGGAAGGCATGATGCTGATGTATCACGCGCAGGAGAAGATCGTGAACACGCCGGGCTCCGAGATGACCGGCAACCGTGGCGGCATCCACAATTCGGTGACGCGCACGGTGCTCAAGCCGACGCACATGATCGGCGGCTACGTCCATCAGGCCTACGGCTTCAACTACTACGGAACCGTCGGCTCCAACCGCGACGAGTTCATCGTCGTCCGCAAGATGGCAAAGGTCGATTGGCTGGAAGAGCCGCTCGCAACCGAGGCACCGAAGGAGGCCGCAGAATGAAGATCCGTGCACAAATCGCGATGGTGCTGAACCTCGACAAATGCATCGGGTGCCATACCTGCTCCGTCACCTGCAAGAACGTCTGGACGAACCGCGAAGGCGTCGAATACGCCTGGTTCAACAATGTCGAGACCAAGCCCGGTGTCGGCTACCCGCGCGAGTGGGAGAACCAGCGCAAATGGAACGGCGGCTGGCGGCGCAAGAAGAACGGCAAGATCGAGCCGAAGATGGGTGCCAAGTGGCGTATCCTCGCCAATATCTTCGCCAATCCGGACTTGCCGGAGATCGATGATTATTACGAGCCCTTCACCTTCGACTACGAGCACTTGCACACGGCGAAGGAGTCCAAGGCCTTTCCGACCGCGCGTCCGCGCTCGGCCATCAGCGGCGAGCGCATGGAGAAGATCGAATGGGGGCCGAACTGGGAAGAGATTCTCGGCGGCGAATTCGAGAAGCGCTCAAGGGACTACAACTTCGAAGGTGTTCAGAAGGACATCTACGGCCAGTTCGAAAACACCTTCATGATGTACCTGCCGAGGCTGTGCGAGCACTGCCTCAACCCGGCCTGCGCGGCGGTGTGCCCGTCGGGCGCGATCTACAAGCGCGAGGAGGACGGCATCGTCCTGATCGATCAGGACAAGTGCCGCGGGTGGCGGATGTGCGTCTCCGGCTGCCCGTACAAGAAGATCTATTACAACTGGTCGTCGGGCAAATCGGAAAAGTGCATCTTCTGCTTTCCGCGCATCGAGGCAGGGCAGCCGACCGTCTGTTCGGAGACCTGCGTCGGTCGCATCCGCTACCTCGGCGTGATCCTTTACGATGCCGACCGGATCGAGGCGGCGGCCAGCACGCCCGAGGAGAAGGACCTCTACCAGGCGCAGCTCGACGTCTTCCTCAATCCGAACGACCCGGCCGTCATCGCCCAGGCCCGCGCTGACGGGGTTCCCGACAACTGGCTGGAGGCGGCCAAATCGTCTCCGGTCTGGAAGATGGCGATGGAGTGGAAGATCGCTTTTCCGCTGCACCCTGAGTATCGCACCCTGCCGATGGTCTGGTACGTCCCGCCGCTCTCGCCGATCCAGTCGGCGGCGGCCGCGGGCAAGATGGGCCTGGACGGCGACATGCCCGACGTGCGCAGCCTGCGCATTCCGCTCCAGTATCTCGCCAATCTGCTGACGGCGGGCAATGAAGAGCCTGTGGCCCTTGCGCTCGAACGCATGCTGGCGATGCGAAGCTACATGAGGGCTAAGACGATCGACGGCCGCCTCGACGAGTCGATCGCGGCGCGGGTCGGCCTGACTGGCGCGGCCATCGACGAAATGTACAAGGTGATGGCGATCGCCAACTACGAGGATCGCTTCGTCATCCCGACATCGCACCGCGAATGGAGCGAGGATGCCCAAGATCTGCGTGGCTCCTGCGGCTTCTCCTTCGGCAACGGCTGCTCGGGCGGTTCCACGGAGACGAACCTCTTCGGCACCAAGCAGACCAAGCGGCCGACAAACCCGATGGAGATCGCGTGATGCTCTCGAACAGGACCTTCAAGGCGCTCTCGGCGCTCCTTTCCTATCCGACCGAGGAACTTTGCGCCGCGATCCCGGAGGTTACCGCTGCGATTTCAGAGGAACGACTGATATCGGACGAAGCAAGAAAGCGCTTGCAGCCCTTGCTTGCCGATCTGGCTACCCTGGACCTCTATGATCTCCAGGAGCGCTATGTCGAGTTGTTCGACAAGACGCGCCGCCACTCGCTGCATCTCTTCGAACACATCCATGGCGAGAGCCGCGACCGCGGCCAGGCGATGGTCGACCTGGCCGAGCACTACCAGCGTGGCGGCCTTGCCGTCGCGGCAAACGAATTGCCCGACTTCATACCGCTTTTTCTCGAGTTTCTCTCTGCCCGTCCCTTTGAGGAGGCGCGCGGCCTGCTCAATGAAACCGCCCACATCTTCTCGCTGCTGGAAGAGCGGCTCGCCAAACGCGACGCAGGCTATGCCGCCGTATTCACGGCCATACGCTCGATTGCCGGCGAGCCCGCCATGGTGGCGGATGTCGCCGAAATCGACGAGCCCGACGATCTGGCGGCCATCGATGCCGCTTGGGAAGAGACAGCCGTCGCATTCGGTCCCGGAAATGCGACCGACGGCTGCTCCGTCGACCGGCTGAGAATCCAGATGCGCGCCGCCAATCGCGATGCGCGCAACAATGCGGTCTGAGGGAGGGAAGCTATGTCCGACACAATCAACCACGCGCTCTTTGGCTGGTATCCCTATTTCTGCCTGACCGTCTTCCTGCTCGGCAGCCTGATCCGGTTCGATCGCGAGCAATACACCTGGAAGACGGGGTCTTCCCAGCTGCTGCGGCGGCGGCAGCTGCGCTGGGGCTCCAATCTCTTCCATGTGGGCATCCTGGTGATCTTCGGCGGCCATTTCGTTGGCCTGCTGACGCCGATCTGGGTCTTCGATGCGCTTGGGGTCTCGCACAGTTTCAAGCAGGGCCTCGCCATCACCGCCGGCGGCATCGCTGGCGTTGCCTGCTTCATCGGCATTGCGCTTCTTGCCCACCGCCGGCTGTTCGACCCGCGCATTCGCAACACCTCGGCCCCGGGCGACATCGCGATTCTGCTGCTGCTATGGCTGCAACTCACGCTTGGCCTTTCGACCATCTTCGTCTCGCTCGGTCACATGGACGGCCACGAGATGGTGAAATTCATGAACTGGGCCCAAGGCATCCTCACCCTGCAGCCGGCGGCCGCAGCCTACGTTGCCGACGTCAATCCGATCTTCAAGGCGCACCTTCTGCTCGGCATGACGATCTTCCTGGTCTTCCCGTTCACGAGGCTGGTCCATGTATGGAGCGCGCCGGTCTGGTATCTCGGCCGTCCCGGCTACCAGGTCGTGCGCACACGCTTCGCGAGGCGCCGGTCGCCCGCGCCCGTCCCGGCGGTGCGATCCGCCGCGCCGGCTCGGCGGCCCGCCGCCACTCCTTCCCATCAGCCTGCGGAGTAGATCATGGCCGCGCTCGTCATCGACCATTCCGCCGGCCGCAAATCGTCCGAACATCCGCACGAACACCGGCCCGCAACTCCCGACACGGCGCCGTCCCGTGAACGCGTGGCGATGCCGCCCGTGACCGTCAACGGGGTGGCGATATCGCGCAAGGCGATCGCCGCCGAGGTGCAGAACTTTCCCGCCCGCAATCCCGGCGAAGGATGGCGTGCCGCGACCCGCGCGCTCGTCATCCGCGAGCTGCTCCTGCAGGAGGCACGGCGTCTCGATATCGCCGTGGAGCAAATGACCGACCAAGACGGACGCAGGGAGACCATCGAGGATGCGCTGGTGCGCGGCCTGATCGAGCGCGAGGTTCGTGTTCCCGAGGCGGACGAGGACACGCTAAGCCGCTTCTACGGGAACAACCTGCATCGCTTCGTGACACCCTCGCTCTATGAAGCCGACCATATCCTCATAGCGGCTCGCCGCGACGAGCGCGAAGCCTTTGCCTCTGCCCGCGAACAGGCATCGTCGATCAGGTCTGTCCTTGCCGCCGCTCCAGATCGTTTCGCGGAATTTGCGCGGGATTGCTCGGATTGCCCATCGGGAGCCCTCGGCGGCAGCCTCGGCCAGATCGGGCCGGGCGACACGACATCGGAGTTCGAGGCCGCTCTAGGCGATCTCGCGCCCGGTGAGATCTCGCCGCTGGTGGAGACGCGTTACGGTGTCCACCTCATCCGCCTGACCCGGCGCATTGATGGCCGCCAGTTGCCGTTCGAGGCCGTGCGGGATCGCATCGCCGCCTACCTGACGGAGCACGTCAATCGGCAGGCGACGGCACAATATGTGTCCCTCCTTGTCGGTCGGGCAGACATCGAGGGAATTGCCGTCGACGGCTCGTCCTCGCCGCTGGTGCAGTGAGGAGGTTGCTATGCTCGGGAACCTGATCGCTTCGCTGGACGATCCAAAAGCGGCCATGGCCATCGTTGCCGCTATCGATGACCCGGCCTTGGCCGCGGCGCTGGCCGCCACAGCCGATGCGTCCGGTCGTTCGCCGGCCGACATCGTCGGCTCGGCTGTCCGCAGTTTCGTGGACACCGCATCCGACGATCTTTGGACACAGCTCATTGGTCTCATGAACCGTGCGCAGGACCCGGGTCTCGCCGCCATGCGCGCAATTCTCGAAAAGGCTCTGCCCGGAATGCACGAGACCTTATGATGCCTCCGGTTCCGCATAACTGCTGCTTCCCCTCGAGCGCTCGGCCGGTGCCGTTCGAAGCGGCGCGACGGACAGCCGTCGCGCTCGCCCGGCGGCTGGACCAGCCTGAAGACGTGCCGCTGGCCTGTGCCTCCGGACGCATCCTGGCGGCAACGATCGGGGCTCCTCGCGCCCTTCCATCGTTCGACCAGGCGGCAATGGACGGATATGCCATATGCCTGTCCGGAAGGAGGGGGGTGCCTCTGGTTCTTCCCGTGGCCGGCCGCACGAGCGCGGGCGACCTGCCAGGCGTTCTGGCTCCAGGCACTGCGCACCGCGTAATGACGGGCGCGGCATTGCCCGAGGGCGCGGACACCGTCGTGATGCAAGAGCAAACGACCCGTCGGGGCGATCTGATGCAATTCGGACTCGATGTCGCGCCTGGCGCGCACATCCGGAGGGCCGGCGAGGATGTAGCCCAGGGATCCGCCGTCCTCCAGCGGGGCCGCATGATTGGATGGGCCGAAATCGCGCTCCTTGCGGCTCTCGGCGTGGAGACGGTTCCGGTTGTCCGGTGCCTGCGGATCGCTGTTCTGTCGACGGGTTCCGAGCTTGGCGCTGTCGGCGCTCCGCTTCGTTCCGGCGCAATCTATGACTCCAACGGTCCCATGCTTGCCGCTCTGCTCTCTGGGCCGAACGCGCATGTCACGCCGCTGACCGTTCGCGACGATGAGGCTGCCATCGCGGATATGCTCAAGAGCGTCGCGCGATCGGCCGATGTCGTGATCACCACTGCCGGCATGTCGGTTGGCGAGGAGGATCATGTGCGTGATGCCGTCATGAGGGCAGGGGGGCACCTGGACGTCGTCAAGGTGGCGATGAAGCCCGGCAAGCCGCTATCGTTCGGCAAGCTCGGGGAGGCGTGCTTCGTCGGATTGCCTGGCAACCCGCAGGCCGCTGCCTATGGGGCGCTCGCTTTCGTGCGCCCGATCATGGCAGCCCTCCTCGGTGAGGCTTCCGCGAGACGCATCGCCGCCGAACTGGCCTTCACATGTTCCCGCAAGCCGGATCGCACGGAATTGGTGCCGGTCCGCTTGCAGGTCGAACAGGGCCGATTGACCGCCCGCCGCAGCGGGCCGGACGGCTCGCATAGAATAATGCCGATGCTGTCGGCGGATGCCGTCGTGATTGTGCCCGGTGCATCGCAGCCTGCGGAGCCTGGCACGCTTGTGGAAGTGCTGCCATTCGGCCGGGTGCGTTTCGGAGGGTAGGCAGTTGTACGACCATTTGCCGAGTGAAGCGCACCGCGGTCGGGGATTAGTCGTCGGGCATTCGCCAAGCTTCGGCGCAAGATAGAAGGAGTCTCAGGCATGCAGTTTGCTCATCCCGATCGTCCCATCACCGCCATCGTCTATTCAGACGGTTCGGCGTTCGAGACTTTCTTGCGGGAGGCGACAGGCGCCATGGCCGCGCGGGGCTTGCAACTGGCTGGTCTGGTCCAGCACAGCGAGGCGAAGCCGGGTCGCCTGAAATGCGACATGCATCTGGAGGACCTGGCGACGGGCAAGCGCTACGGCATATCCGACGATCGAGGTCCGCATGCACGCGGCTGCGTGCTGAATCCCGATCAGCTGGCCCGCGCGTGCCAGGCAGCCGAACAGGCGTTGTCCGTCAGAACCGATTTCCTGGTTCTTTCCAAGTTCGGAAAAGCTGAGGCGGAAGGCGGCGGATTCAGGGGCCTGATGGCGAGGGCGCTCGAACTGTCAGTTCCGGTCTTGATTGGCGTTCCATTGGTGAACCTGACATCGTTTCGGGGATTTGCCGATGGCCTCGCGAGAGAGATGGAGCTTCATGATCTGATGTCCGATCGACCCTCCGCGGTGGAGCGCCTGCTGCACTACCGTGCGCCGGAGCGCGAGGGCAGATCGGAGCTTGCATGATGCCGCCTGTCGATCTGTCGTCTTTGGCCGCGCGGCGGGAGATGCCTCCGCCATCCCAGACGAAGTCAAAGCCCGAGGTTGTCGCCGTACGGGGCAATGAATCGACGGCTGGCGCCATGCGGCTCAAACGCATCTTGCAAGTCGCCGCCGCGGGCGCGGCCACCAGCGGGTTGACGGCAATTGTCGATTTTGCCGGATGCCCAAGGGTAGCGGCCTCGCTGGGAGCTATATTGTTCATAGCGGCTTTTGTCGGGCTTGCACCCAAGCACTGATCAGGGTCCACAGGCATCGGCGGTCCTGAAGGCATTGTGGCGGCTTCCGTCCGCAGGCCGCCTTGCTGCCTGCGCGTCGCTCGCTGGTTCCAGGCGCCGAAGGCTGCAACGGCCGGAAAGCAACAAGTCGCCGGCATAGCCTGACATCCATCTCCAACTCAGGGAAACCGAGACAACGCCCGACTGCGATAGTCGGCGGGGAGCGGCGACTGGTGGAAGTCTGGAGCCTGGTAGACCTTGCCGCCCTTCGGCATCCAGCTTGCGTTTGCACAAAGATCAGAAACCCACGGCGATTCAGAATGCAGCGGTGAAAAGATCGATGTGCCTGATCGTCGACAAGTGCCAGTCGGCTGCTGGTGCGCTCGTCAACAATGGCAATCAAATGGATTTCGGCGCCGGTCCCAGCATTGGTACATGGAGGATATTATGATGCACTCCGCGCTGTCGCGCTGGACCATGGCCTACTTTGCGGCGGCGCTGGCGTTCTTGATCTCGGCCCAGGCTTTGATGACGGCAGGGTACGGCTTTCCGGCTGTCGCCGTAGAAGCGCCAGAAACGCTAGTGATCGTTCACATGATCACGATCGGCTGGCTCAGCCTGCTGATGTGCGGCGCGTTGTTCCAGTTCGTGCCGGTGCTCGTGGCCAAGCCGTTGCGCGGCGAGCGGCTGGTGCTGCCCGCGCTGCTATGCCTTCTGGCCGGCCTTGGATGCCTGCTCTGCGGCTTCCTGGAGCTTTCGGGCGCGTTCGAGACGGGACTGCCGCTGCTTGCGCTCTCTGGCGCGCTCCTTCCGGCCGGCTTCGCGTTGGTGTCGGTTGTGCTCGGCCGCACGCTCTGGGGGGCTCGTCTTCCGCTTCCCGCGCGTTTCGTCGCGGTAGGCCTGTCGTGTGCCATTGCCACCGCAGTCTTCGGAGCGCTGTTCGCCCTGCTCCTGTCCGGCTACCTTCAAATACTCGCCGATGTCGACTTCCGTACGCATGCGCTGCCCGTCCACATAGCAGTGGGGCTCGGCGGATGGCTGAGCTTCACCGCGATCGGCGTCTCCTACCGACTTTTGCCGATGTTCCTGTTGTCGCCGGACAAGGAGCGTCGGAGCACGAGTGCCACGTGGTGGACCGGAACCGTTGCGTTGCTGGTCGTGGTTCTGGCAATGCCTACCGCAAGCTTGCTGGGTGAAGTTGGAACTGCCGAGACGACCTCGGCCCCGATGCTGGCGCTGCTGCTCGGCGGCATAGCCCTCTTCTTCTACGGCATCGATCTGGTCTTCTTTTATCGCCATCGCAAGCGCCGCACGGTCGAACTGAACAGCCTCGCGGCGGAGGGAGCCTTTCTCGCGCTCGCCTTGTCGGCCGCCCTGTTGCTCGCCTTGCTGGCGAGCGGGACGCTTGGGCAGCATATCGGCGCGCTGCTTTATCTCGTTGCGCTCGGCTGGCTTAGCGGGCTCGGTCTTTCGCAGCTCTACAAGATCGTGCCCTTTCTGACGTGGCTGGAATGCTACGGCCCCATGATGGGCAAGAAGCCCACTCCGCGCGTACAGGACCTGGTCGTGGAGCCGCGTGGCCGACTCTGGTTCGCACTCTATTTCCTTGGGGTGGCCCTCGGTACCGGCGCCCTGCTTGCCGAGCAACCCGGACTGTTTCGCATAGCCGCGGGCGGGACGCTGCTTGCCACGGTGGCTATCGTCACTGAGCTTGTCCAGGCCCGCCGACTCAAGAATGTGCCTGATGCCTACCGTTCGCCCGCAGGCGTCTTGCCGCCCCGCCTGTTCCTGCCGAGGCCACACTGAAATAGACAAATGGAAGCTGCAATGACCCACTCCGACTACGAACTCGATGTCCGCCCGATCCTGGCCGAAGGCGGCGAGCCCTTCGGCGCAATCATGGAGGCGGTCGCAAAGCTCGCTCCCGGCCAAGGCCTGCGCCTGCTCGCGCCCTTCAAGCCGGCTCCGCTGTTCCATGTGCTGGGCCAGCGTGGCTTTGAACCCACGGCGCGTGAGATTGGCGGCGGTGACTGGGAGGTGACGTTCAGACCGACTGCCGAGAAGCAGGACCCCGCTGGGGTGGAAAAAGATTTCGCGACCGGCCCTGGCGGTAACGTTGAGGCCTGGCCCGAGCCGATTGCGGAACTGGACAATCGCGGTCTCGAACCGCCTGAGCCGATGGTGCGGACGCTGGAAGGCGTGGAGACCCTGTCGCCTGGTCAGACGTTGGCGGCCCTGTTGCCCCGCGAGCCGTTGTTCCTCTTTGAGCAGTTGGAGGCGCGTGGCTGCCTCTGGCGCGGAGCGTTCGAGCCCGAAGGGCATTATCGCATCGTGATCCGGCGCGGTTGACCGGCTCCAGGCAACTGTTCAAACGTCCGACGTACCCACCATGCGTTGGACATGTTCTGGGTCTGGCGCGCTGGCGAGGGTGCTCTCGATGTCGGCCGACCGCCGCTCTGGGGCGGCACCGCGTCAAGCTGCTGCCAGGCTAGTTTTGCGCCTATCTCGTTACAAGATCGCGGACGATGGCAAGGCGCTTGACGGCGATGGTGGCCAGCGCCTGCGCCCTGTCTCGGGCGGCTTGCGAAAGCAGGTGTTCGCCTGCGTCGATGTAGTAGTCGGCCAGCCACTCGCAAAGCGCGTCCAAGGATCGCGGCGGCGGCGGCCCGACTGGCGGTGGGCTCTGCAGAGGATCCGATGCCAGATCGAGGGAGAGCATGCGGGCCTCGAGGGCTAGCTCCCGGCATCCGTTCTTGTTCCCATTCATGTCGGCATATTCCTCAAGGCGCATGCAGACCTCCATTTCCAGGCTGGACAAGTCGTACGGCTCCCGGACTGTCGGCTCTAGGCGCCGATCCTTGAAGAAGGCCTTCCGCCGCGATCGCCGCAGCGTCTTTGCATGCTCTAGTTCTTCACGCGCCATCCGTTCGGCGGCTTCCCGGATTTCAGGCGTCGCTCCGCTGGCCGCAACATAGGTCCAGAAGGCGAAGGCGCGTTCTTCGTTGCGAACGGCGATCGCAAGGGAACGATAGGCATCCACCAGCTCGGGCGAGACGAGCCCGATGCCTTCCTCGTCGAAAACATCGTGCGGCACTGCTTCGGGCGGCAGGGTTCCGGGCGGGTTATGGTTGACCTGCTGCGACCAGTTCACGACCGTGTCGATATGGCCAGTTTCCTCGCGCACGAGACGATCGAAAATCTCTGCCAGTTCCGGCCGGCCGGCCGAGCGCATGCGTCCAGCCAGGTCCGAATACCTGTCGACAGACTCCTTCTCCATCGCCAAGGCAACGGCGAGGAGGTCGCCCATCGAACGGATCGATGCGGCAGGCTCGGATGTCAGACGGGACATTCGACGGTTTCCCCTGTTTTAGGCGCTGACCATACTGTCTCCCCGGATGCGCTTGTTTGCGTTTGATCAAAGAGCATCGGCAAAAGCCGCAGTCCTTGTCCGAACCTTGCCGCCTGCGCCTGAAGGATTTCGCTAGGGCGAGCTCCGCCTCAGCTTCGGTGATCGAGGAGCCAAGACGCGTCGGCATGCCGATGTTTGAGCTTGCACAAAGATCGATCATGCGCGCCGGGCTAGAGAGGCCCTGAAGTTCGGCGCGCGCGACGTGCGCCAGGGAACGCCGCCAAGGGGGCATGATGCCAGACAAGCAGCCGCAACCGGACTGGAATCCCAGATCCGATATGGTCCTTTCGAACCAGATCGCGGCTTACGATAGGATGCGCAGCCGCTGCCCGGTAGCATTTAGCGACTATCTAGGATGGTCGATGTTCCGGCATAAGGACGTGGTGGCTGTGCTGGACGATCACCAGACGTTCAGCAGCGCGGTCTCCCGGCACCTGTCGGTGCCGAGCGGCATGGATCCGCCCCTGCACACCGCATATCGGCGGCTGATCGATCGCCATTTCGAGCCTGAGCGCGTCGAATCGTTCGAGCCGATTTGCCGTGGGATTTCGGTCGATCTCGTGGCCGGCCTGGATCGAGGCGTGGAGATCGACCTGGTCCCACAGTTTGCCCAGGGCTTCGCCGTGCGAATTCAGTGTGCCTTTCTCGGCTGGCCGGAAAGTCTGCACGTACCGCTCCTGCGGTGGGTTCGGAAGAATCACGAGGCCACCCTGGCGAGAGATGCGAGCGCTATGGCGGCCATAGCGCTCGAGTTCGACGGCTATATCAGCCAGTTGCTGGAGGCGCGGCGACGGGCTAGGCCAGCCGCGCAGGAAGACATCACCTCGGGTTTGCTGAGGGAAAGGGTGCGCGACAGATTGTTGAATCACGATGAGATCGTCAGCATTCTCCGCAACTGGACCGTTGGCGAGCTGGGCACCATCACTGCTTGCGTTGGGATCCTGTGCCACTATCTCGCCGAGAACCCGGGGCTCCAGCAGCGGCTTCGGAAAGATTCAGATCTGCTCCCTGCGGCCATCGACGAGATATTGCGGATGCATGCGCCGCTCATCTCCAACCGGCGGGTTGCGACAAAGCCGGTGGAAATCGGGGGGCGCAAGATTGCCGCCGGCGAGCGCGTCACGATCATGTGGGCGTCCGCGAACCGCGACGAGGCTGTTTTCGACAGCCCCGACGAATTCCGCCTCGATCGCGACCCCGAGCAGAACCTCCTCTATGGCAGGGGCATCCACGTCTGCCCGGGCGCGCAACTGGCGCGGCTGGAACTGCGCGTTCTCATGGAAGAATTTCTGAAGCGAACCGACAAGGTCGCGCTCGCCCCCGGACGGCAACCAACGATCGCCGTCTATCCGGCAAGCGGATTTTCAAGTTTGCCCATGCTCATCGCCTAGTTTAGCGCGAGGTAAAGGGTGCCAGATCACTCGCCTTCGCCTGGCCTGCTGCTGAAATGGGCATCGAACTTTCCGGGCACCCCGTTCCAAGCGTCGGCGTCCGCGGGCGGCGTATTCTTCCGCGTGATGTTGGGCCAGGTCTCGGCGTGCTGGCGGTTGAGCGCCAGCCAGGCCGAATTGGAGGGGAGGTCGGTGTCGGGGAATATCGCCTCCGCCGGACATTCCGGAACGCAAACACCGCAATCGATACACTCGTCGGGATGTATGACGAGCATGTTCTCGCCCTCGTAGAAACAGTCCACAGGGCATACTTCGACGCAGTCCATGTACTTGCATTTGATGCAGTTGTCGGTGACGACGTAGGTCATTCTGTTTGTCTCTTCACGGATGCTGTGCCAGACGAACCGCGGTTGGATCGAACGTGTTCCGATCGCGGCATCAACTGGCGGGATCGCTTGATTGCCTGTGTCTCAGGCAGCGATCGGAATCGCCCTTTTGGTCTTTGCGGCCCCGGCCCGCGTCGCGGCGAGGGCGATCCAGTCGCGATAAAGGCCCCGATCCTCTCGGGAAAAGGACATGCGGCGCTTCATGTCGTCGAAGGTCTCGCCGGGGTGGCTCCTGTCGTAATCCGCGCGCACCAAGGATTCGAGATAGGAACCCTCGGCTGCATCGGCAGGCCGGATGAAATCGTGCGAGTTGCTCAGCATGACTGTTTCCTTTCGGTCAGTTTTCAATCCAGCGCCGTCTGCCATCTATCCTGTTCCAATGCCCAGATAACGCAGGCGGGGCAATCGGTACCGCAGCGGTCGATTGCCGACCAGATCAAGCCGAGCCGCTCCTGGCGGGACAGTGCGATCGCGGGCTCCCATGGCAAGAGGTGCGGCAGCAAACCACGGAAGGCGCGCAATGCCTGAATGAGGAAAACGGGTAGCAAGACGGTCGCTTTCGGATAAAAGATATATTTATAATGTGTCTTTTTGAGGCCCCTCCGACAAGGGGTGGGAGATGCGACCAGGTGAAGCGGCGGGAGTTCTTAGACGCTACGCTGCCGGCAGGATGCCGAAATCCTCCGGTGAGAGCAGAAGGTCCGCCAAGGTGTAGCCGTCAAGCGTCCCCGCGAAGGCCGCGAGCGCCTCCTTCAGCATTCCGCGTAGGCGGCAGCGAGGGGTGATCAGGCAGCTATTGTCGCTCCTGAAGCATTCGACCAGCGCAAAGTCGGGTTCCGTGGCCCGCAGCACGTCGCCGAGCCGGATCTGTCCGGGCTTCTTAGCGAGCGCGAGGCCGCCCGAACGTCCGCGCACCGCCCTCAGGAACCCGGCGCGGGTCAGCTGGTTGGCCACCTTCATCAGGTGCGCGCGCGAAATCCCATAGACCTGAGCGGTTTCCTCGATGGTGATCAACTGACCGTCCTTGGCCGCCGCGTACATCAGTACGCGAAGCGAGTAGTCGGAGAAATCCGTCAGTCTCATTCAGTGCCTCTTTGCCTGCCCTCAAGGGCGATGTCGTCCGCCGCCCTATCCAACGGAAAGATGCGCGGGGGATGTATGTTTTGCAAGGCCAAGCAGTCGACCAGAAAAAACATATATTGACAATGTATCTTTTAACGCCGACTATCGCGGACCGCAGCGAACCGCAATGGCGCAACGCCGCCGCGGGCGGCGAGCGACCAAGTTGCCCGCTCGTCAACGCAACCCAAGGATTTATCCAATGACGCATACCGCCGCCACACACGAGATAGACGTCCGCAGTCTGGTGCCCATGCAGAGGCACCAGAAGATCTTCCAGCTTGTCGACGAACTTGCCCCCGGCGGTAAATTCGTTCTCGTCAACGACCATGATCCCAAGCCTCTCTACTACCAGCTCGAGGCCGAACATCCCCAGCAGTTCTCGTGGACCTACCTCGAAAGGGGACCGGAAGTCTGGCGCGTCGAGATCGGCCGTCTTTTGAAGGCAGCGTGACCCAGGATGCCGGGCAGGAGCCGCCCGCAGGCTTGCGCGGGCGGCCTAGCGGTAGAGGCGTGACATGAGCGTTGCAACGGGATCGCAGCTGGACGACGAGAAGGTCATGGAGGCGCTTCGCCTCGTGATCGATCCAGAGCTCGGCTACAACATCGTCGACTTAGGGCTAGTCTACGCAGTGTTGGTCAACGACGGGGGCATCGTCAACATCGTGATGACCACGACGACGCGCGGCTGCCCCGCTACCAACTACCTGAAGGAGGGAGCCCGCGACGCGGCTTGGAGCGTGCCGGGCGTGGAGTCCGTCGACGTGACGGTTACGTACGAACCGCCTTGGTCGCCCCAAAAGATGAGCTCTGCCGCCAAGGACCACCTCGGCATTGCAGACGACGAGTGGTGACATGAACGGACGCCGGATCGAGTCATCGGAACTCGCGCCTTCCAGCAGCGACGAATTAGTGTCAGGCTTGGCGGACCTCCTCGTCGCAAGTCTCGAGGCCCTGGCGAAAGCTGGGCAAGCCGACGCGGCCTGCCGCCAGGCCGGCAAGGCCTGTGTAGCGCTCCGCGCCTCCAGTCCCGCCCAGTGGCGAAAGTTCAACGCGTTGCTGCACCGGCTGAGCAGGCAAGCGCCGTCGGGCGATTAGTGAAGTTGGCGGCGTTCCCGAGAGCCGGCATTGAGGGCCAAAACAGGAGAAGAGTTGACATGAGCGGCTTCGATCAGGACAGCAACCAGAATGCCCAGAATGAAAGCTCCTTGCTGCCTATGCTTATCGGCGGCCTTGTGCTCATCGTGGTCGGGATGCTCCTGATTGCGTGGCTCGTCTGATCTGAATGCGTCGCGAAAAAGTTCGGGAGCCGTGAATGCCAGGCCGCCGCACCCAGATCGATATGAGCGGAGGCGACATACTTGTCGATGCCGGACTGCTTGGAGCGCAGTTGAACCTCAAGGCGACGGAAATTCCTCCGTTATTGAGAAACCGGACGATTACGTCGTTTTGCGAACGCGGGACGGGAACTGACGAGGGTCGCTATCGATTGACATTCTTCCACGGGAATCGCCGCGCTCGCCTCGTTATCGATGCCACGGGGCGAATCCTGCGGCGCTCGACGATCGATTTCGGGGACAACGCCCTGCCGCGCCAGCTGCATCGGGTCGGCAAGTAGTCCGCCGCTGCAGGACGCGACGGGATCTCGGACAATGGATCGTGCTATTGCCTGGTTGCCAAGCCCGTGGCAAGGCACCGGCGCAAAACTCGCGTTTTCCAGTCTTCACGGGCAGTTCCACACGCCCATCGCCAGACCGCGCTGCCTTCGGCCGACTAAGCAGTCCAGCGCTCGGTGAGATCGTCGATCGAAATCGACCTCAATGGTGGATATCGCGCAATAGCGGTTCGCCGGAAATGCTATTTATCGATCCAGTTATGGCGCACGCTCTCGATATGGAGATCGAGGTCGCGCTCGGAGAAGGTGATCAGGTCGCTGTGACCAAATCCCTTCGTATAATCCACCACCGAAAAAATCTCAGGTGCGATGCGCAGCAAGGCCACCGTTTCCGACGGTGGCTTCGGCGCTATCCGCAGCGCCGCGTCGTTGTCTGCTGCCGGCTGCGGCATCGTTCTATATTCGGGGTAGCGCTTCAGTCTCAGTGCCGACACGTAGTCGAACTCGCAGTGATCGTCCACCAAGCTCGCCCTTGCCGCGAGTGAGAGGCCCCTAATCGTGTACGGGTCCGAGACGTCGCTTCCGATAGCGATCGAGACCCGCGGATCGCGCAGGACGTTCGCATACTTTTGCGAGTTGCGGGCAATGAAACAGTATAGGAAGAACCCATCATTGACATAGCCAGCCAGCGTCGTTTGCGGCCACCCGTCGGAGCGAATGGTGGAGATGCTCATGACGCGATTTGCATTGAGCAAATCCAGGATGATATCCTTTAACCTGCGGCCCACGGCGACTCCCCACGAAATGCCGATACATTTTCATTGGGAAGCGGGGACGGCTTTGATCTGAAGCAATTCCGGGGAAAAGTGCGGAGGTTTCCTTCTGGTTCGTCTGCGGTCGCATCGCTCGAATGCGCAACCGGGTCGCCGCCGCCCTCCGTTCAATACCTGCAGTGACGCTCAAGGGCGGCTCGGCTATCCGGATTGTTCGGCTGAATGGTTCGTGGGTGCGGGCTTGGACAAAACCGGAAGATTCGCCGCCCGCATGATCGCGCGCCTGGATCCTGCGCTCCGTTATAGGAACCAAGTGTTGATCTGAAGCAACCTTCTGACGCCAAGCTGACAAGCACGGCAGTGATCCGCCAAACCCGTCGTTCTTCGTCGAAGAGACGCGGAAATCGGCTGCACGTGAGGCCTGATCTCAAAAGAGCGCGCTTCCAAATCGGGGGTGCGACAAATGCTGTCGCTGCCCCATTCGCATCTCGGCTCGGCGATGCGGACGGCCCGCTAGGCGGTGGCCGTCAGCGTTGGTGTCAGGCCCTGCTTTCGGCCGCGGCGAAGCGCGGGAAAAGGACGTTGTTCTCCAAGTGGATGTGCTCGATCAGATCCTCGGCGAGATGCGCGACGCCCACGTAGAGCGCCTGCCATGACCGGCAAGCCCCCTCGGGCGTGGTGAAGTTGTCGGTGAGGCTTTCGAGCAGCCGAAGCGAAACGCCTTGGTCGTCGTGCTCGTGCCGCAGCTCCGAAATGGGCATGTCATACTTGCCCCCGGTCCACTGCAGCATCGCCGGGAACAGGATGGCCTCTTCCTTGGCCATGTGCGGCTCCAACTCGCTTTGTATTTGCCGCAGCGCCTCGGAGAGCCCGGCCGGCACCTTCGGATGCTCGCGATGCACAGCCTCAACCTTTCGCGACAGCGCTATGAGCTCAGGCAAGGCACGTCGGTGGGCCTCATGGTAGCAGGCCTGGATATGGTCGATCAGAACCTCGTTGCTCATTGCCGTAGGCGCCGTTCCGTTTTCGCGAGCGCCCAGCGCCCCCAGCGCCTGCTCAAGCTCTCGAGGATCGACACCCCGCCGGTGGGCGGCGCTGTCAAGGGTGAGGTCGCCGCCGCAGCAGAAATCGATCTTGAATTTCCGGAAGACTGCCGTGGCGCCGGGCAGCGTGGCGGCTATGTCGCCGACGGTGCGCTCCCAAAGTTCCGGGCTTGGACATTGGGTGTTCATGACGAAGCTCCTTACACAATCTGCATAGGGCCCTGAAGCTCAGGGCAGGTTCATGCCGTGCCGTCGCGTAGGAAGGGTCGGCATAGTTGGTGGCCTTCATGGATCGCCGATATTCAAGCCCAGGTCTTTGCGCTGGAACAATGAGACCTAAACTGCAGCCCGATGGGGGAACGGCTGAACCCGGCTCTGCGATCAACGGCGAAAGATCACGGGGAGTTTTGCTACGGCATTTGCGCTTGGACAAAGACAACGCATCGGAGAGGAAGCAAATTCCGCCAGGTACCAACTTGAGGCAGAGGTACGAGAATGGAGAGGCATGGCCTGCACGAGGATGCGCTCGCCCTGGTCCTCGGCAGCCTCATGGTGGCTCTGGGCACGGCGATCTATGCCAAGGCAGTACTGGCGGTCGGCGGCACGGCCGGCGCGGCGCTCTTGCTGCAGTATGTAACCGGCATCCAATTCTGGCTGGGCTTTTCGCTGATCAATTTGCCCTTCTACCTGCTCGGCTGGAAACGATTGGGCGGCGCTTGCGTCCTGCGGACGTTCATTGCGGTTAGCCTCGTCTCGCTTTTTTCGCGCTTTACGACCGAATGGGTGGCATTCGCTCAATTGAACGCGATCTACGCGGCCATCATGGCCGGAACATTGTGCGGCACGGGCATGCTGATGCTGTTTCGCCACCGCACAGGCTTGGGCGGCATCAACATCCTAGCCATTTTCCTTCAGGAGCGCTTTGGGCTGCGCGCCGGCTATTTTCAACTCGCCGTCGATCTGGCGATCCTGTCCGTCGCGTTCCTCGTTCTAGCGCCCGACCGTCTGCTGCTGTCGGTCTTCAGTGTGACTATCCTCAATCTCATTATCGCTATCAACCATCGGCCCGACCGCTATCTTGGCGTGAGTAGATGAAGCAGATGCGGCACAGGGCGTGCCGAAGAGGCCGCGTCCAAGATGCATCGCCGAGCGGGGCGTGCGGGTCGTTGGATCGCGCGAAAGCCCGTGGGCGATCTGCGTTGGTTGCGCGGCTAGTGATGCACCTCTCTGGCGGTCCATGTCATTCGCAAAGCCGACTCGGTCGAGACCCAGCAAGGAGGATATGCTTTCGGCCGAAGACCTACAGGGTCGCAGGGAAGCCCGATCATTATGTCGTCACGCCGAACGCAGTCTTGATCGGCTTGCCTGTCGAAGCGTTCTGTCATCCAGCTAGGGTATAGGCAAATTGGATCTGCCAACCTCTCTCGGAAGATTATCAAAGGCCACCCTGAGAGACTCTTGGCATGAGGGCTTTCGGTTTTGGATGCGAGTGTCGCCACAGCATCTATTGTCGTCCGCAGCAGCTACTTGTTCGATAGTAAAGCCAGCTTCGAGCCGCCGCCCTGTACCCGAAATGGAGTTCCCGTCACTCGAGCCAATCGGCATAACCGGAATAGCGGTTATTTCGAGCAAGTCGGAGCTTCGATGAAGCGACGGTCCCGAGTTATAACCGGAACCTCGGTTATAGCCGACGCTTGACGATGGTATCGAGAGCGCCCCTTCTTCCCCCTAGAGCCGTGGCGCGGGCTGCCGCTGATCGGGCAGTCGGATCAATGCGAGGTTTGTGCCGTTTCGATGCTCAGCGAGCCTTGCTGCTGCCAAGGCTTCGGCCGCTAGTCCACGCTCCAACCCGCCGCAAAGAAGAGCCAAGGTTTTGGAGTAGTCCGAACGGGTTCGGGAGATCCGTCTTCCGGCCGACGCCTGCGGAGAGGCCTCCGGCGGGAGGGTTTCGCAAGCAACCCTTAGCCGCGCCTCGCGGAACCATGAACCAGAACAAGTTCAACCGAACTTTCCGGATAGCCCAATCATCTTGGCGGGATGATCTTAAAAACTTGAGCCGTTTTCAGCTGGTCCGGTCAACGATGCGCCCGTCGGGAAGCACGAAATAAGCATGCGTCGCTCCCGCATCGGCGAGAGCCGCAGAAGCGCGATCCAAGGGCAAAACGGACAGGGCGGTCGAAAGCGCGTCGGCGCAGGCAGCAGTTGGCGCGACGACCGAGACGCTGAGATAGCGACTAGCGCACGAACCCGTGGTGGGATCGAAGATATGATTGAACCGTCCCGCGGCATCGAACTGTGTCCCATAGCCGCCCGAGGTGGAGACGGCCTGGTTGTCGAGAGTGATCGTGGCAATCAGCCGATCCTCAGCGCGCGGATTCTTTATTCCGACCGACCATGGTCGGCCCGCCGGATGGGCATCCAGCGCACGCGTTTCCCCCATATCGACCAAAGTGTGCGTGACTCCGCGGGCGCGCAGAAGCTCGGCGACGCGGTCAGTAATGTAGCCTTGCGCGATGCCGTTCAGGGTAAGGCCCATGCCCGACCGATCGAATGCAATTCTTCCGGTGTCTATAGTCACGCGCTGGTAGCCGCATTTGGCGACTGCGTCTGCGATGTCGGCTGGTGACGGGCCGTTCGGATCGGCGTTCTCCACGCCGAAATGTTTCGCGTAGAGCATCCAGAGCGGCTGCACCGTCGCATCGAAGGCGCCGTCGGTGGAGCGAGAGTAGCGCTCGCTCATGGCCAAGAGCTCGACCAGCTCCTCCGGCGGATCGGCGAGTTGACCATCGCGGTTCAACTGGCAAAGCGCGGAAGTGTTGTCATAAAGGCTGAACACACGTTCGAGCCGATGCACCTCCTCAAGCGCATCTGCGATCAGTCGTTCCGCTTCAGCGGCATCTGGATGGTAAAGCTCCAGCGAGGCGTCGGCACCGAGCGCGACACCGTGCCATTCGTGGAACAGCGGCGATGCCCGGCCCGGTAGCGCAAGACCTGCTCCAAGTGCCGCAAGGCCCACGCCTGCCACGGCACCGCTGATGCGGATAAAGCGGCGCCGGGTTATCCGGCCTGCCAATGCGTTGTCCGCGTCAATTGCGTTGCTGAGGATTGTCATTGCTTCACCGCAGGTTTGGACAATTTGGATTCGCCGGCCGAAAGGTCGGGGGAGTGGCCGCTATCGTCACTTTCCAGGACGTAGTTCTCCGGAATCTCGTTGAAGCGCACGACGGTTCCGCCGTGAGCGGCGGTGAACGTCCAAGCCGCCTTCTCATCAGAGAACGGCACCGGCTCCTTGCCGCCCATATCGGCGTTGTAGTCGCTGCCGATGGCGTACCACGCATCGTGCGCCTCAACCCAGGTCCCTGCCTCGGGACGCTCCCAATTCTTGGCCTTCGCCATGTCGTTGACGTAGATAGCGACTATGTCTTTCGGTTCCCCTGGGAGTATCGAAAAGGCGACGGCGTCGCGCACGGACGAGAACCAAAGCGGGTCGGATTTGCCAGCGCGGAAGGCTTGCGCCTTCGGGCCGCCATGTTCGAGCAAGCCCATCGAACAGAAGTAGGCGACTGACGTGGCCGTCGGCTCCTGCGGGGGCGGCTTCGGCTGGCCGGCGATGTCCTCGTTGCAGCCAGCGAGCAGGATGCAGAGCACGATGGCAGCGAGTGCGCGGCCGACAGTCGGGCGGATCATGGCTCTTTCCTTGAAAAGGCGAGGGCGGCGAGCGCGAGGGGCACAGCGACCCAGGCGAGCAGGGCTGTCAGCAACACAGCGCGACCGAATTGCATCTGCTCGGCGAGGCCCGCCATGCCGGCGAACAAGCTGGCTTTCGACAATCCGGCAAGATTGAGGAGCCGGAAGATGTCGGCTGGATCAAGGAGGAGCAGCCAATTGAACGCGGCGGCACTGATCGTCCTGCCTTGGTCCGCCACCAGCAGACCAAGGAGCGCCATGTCGTAGAGAAGGACCAGGACCAGCCAGATGCCGATGGCAAGGCCTGCGGCAGTAGCTCGCTCGCGTACGGTGGCGCTGACAAGGTACCCGAGCGCGACGAAGACTGCGCCGAGCAGTACCGACGAGCAAACCATCCGCGCGAAGCTGCCGAGGCTGTCGGCATCGAACTCGCCCGCCGCGAAGGCGAGGGCCACTCCGGCGGCGCCGTAGCCGAGCACGGTCGCTACCGTCAGGATCGAGAGGTGCCCGAGGAACTTGCCAATGAGGATCTGCCAGCGCGAGAGCGGATAGGACAGGAGAAGAAGCAGTGTGCCGCGATCTCGCTCTCCGACGATCGCGTCGTGGGAAAGGAGGAGCGCGATCAGCGGAACCAGGAAAATCGTCAGGCTGGAGAGGCTGACCACCGTGACTTCGAGCGGACTTGCGCCGACCACGCCCGTCGGAGCGCTGCCGAGAAACGCAAGCGTCAGCGCCAGGCCGGCCATCAGCAAGACGGCGCCAAGGGCCCAGCGGTTGCGCAATCCGTCGCGTATCTCGCGGCCGGCGATCGTTGCTATGGCATTCATTCCGCTGCCTCGCGTGTAAGCTCGTCGCAAAGATCGACCAATGTCGGCGGCATTACTTCAATGTCGGAGACGCCTTGCAGCAGCGAGACGCTGCGAATTGCCTCGATCTTACTGTCGTTGGCGCAGGTGAGCTCGAACCGCACATCGTCGAGCCACTGCACGGTGCGCAGAGCGGTGAATTCCCGCGCCGCATTCCCGTCGGCGACATGCACCCGTATCCGAAGCGGCAGGTTCGCCAGGCGACGGAGTTCCGGAAGCGCGCCGCATGCAACCATGCGGCCGGCCTTCATGATGGCGATACGGTCGGCCTGCTCGATGTCGCTGAGCGCGTGCGAGGAAAGCAGCAGCGTCGCTCCCGCGTCGCGCAACTCTGCCATCACATCGTAGAACATCTGGCGCGACTCGATGTCGAGGCCAGTCGTCGGCTCGTCGAGGAAGAGAACGCGCGGCTCGCCGAGGAGCGCTTGCGCCAATCCGAGCCGCTGGCGCATGCCCTTCGAATAGGTGCCGACGCGGCGACGCGCAGCGGCAGCGAGCCCCACGCGTTCCAGGAGCCCATCGGTGATGCCAAGCGGCACTTGTTTCAGACGCGCGTAGAAACGCAGCACTTCGCGGCCAGTCATGGCGGGAGAGAAAGCGACGTTTTCGGGCAGGAAGCCGATCCTGCGCCGGAATGCCATAGCCTGACGCCCCGCCGGGTTCTCGCCGAGCAGCGTGACGCGCCCCGCGGTCGGCGTGAGCAGGCCGAGAGCCGTTTTGACGAGCGTGCTCTTGCCGGCTCCGTTGTGCCCGACTATGGCGACGCACTCGCCGGGCGCAACCGAGAGGTCCACGTCGCGCACGACGTAGGCATCCCCGTATCGCTTCGAAACGCCTTCCATGAATATCGTCGGCGAGATGTTCATGGCTTCACCTGCAGCGCTGGCGGAATGGGCGCCATTAGCGGCGCGCTGTCGATGACACCGCCCGGATGGAGCGCGGGGAATTCCGCTTGAGCCCAGCGTATAACCTGTACGGCCGGGCTGTTGATGAGGAGTTTGGCCGTCGGATAAGTCCAAACGACCTTGTCGAAGATGTCATTGGGGCGGTAGGCGGTATCGGCGATGCCGTCGCCGTTCAGGTCGAATGCCGGATTGTCGCTCCAGTAGTTGCCGCGTCCGTCCGCGGACCAGTCGAGCGAGCGCGTTCCTACGTAGACGACCTGCGAGCGGTTATGGATGAAGGCGTTGCCCGTCATCCGGTTGCGCTCGGACCCTGCGGTGAAATGGATGCCGACGGCGCAATCCTCGAACCAGTTGCGAGCGAAAAGGTTCTTGTTGGCGTTGTAGATGAAGACGCACTGGTCGCTTCGCCGCACGACGTTGTCTTCGATATCGGCGTCGTTGGCGTAGTTAAGCAAGAGGCCATGGTCGCCGTCGTCTTCCGACAAGTTGCGGCGGATCGCGAGACGGCTCGAATACATGATTACGTAGCCATCATGGTTGCCGCGCGAGACGTTGTCGGAGACCTCGCTGTCGTTCGTGTACATGTAGTGGACGGCGAAGCGTACGTTCTCGATGCGGTTGCCGCGGAAGACGTTGTTGCGGCTGGCATTGGTGAAGATGCCGTCGCGCCCGCCCGTGATGTAGTTGCCGATCACCTGCGCCCCCGGGGCGTTCCAGACATAGATGCCGTTGCCGCGCTCGTTGGTCCTGAGGTCTGTCCTCCCGACGATGCGGTTGTTCCGCACCATCGCGTTGGCGGCGCCGTGAACATAGACTCCGACCAGGCTGTTCTCGATCCGGCTATCCTCGACGATTGCGCGCGCGGCGCTGTCTTCGAGGAAAACCGCCGCATCCATGGGATCGTCGATGCCCGAATTGCGGATAGTGAGGCCGCGCACGGCGACATCCGGGGCAACCACCTCGACGGCGCGGCCCTTGCCTTGCCCGTCGAGCACGGCACCTGGCTCGGCCTCGATCGTAAGGGCGTGGTCGATCCGGATCGGGCCCTGATGCGTGCCGGCGGCGAGTCTCAGCGTATCGCCGGCCTGCGACATGGCGATCGCATGCCGCAGGCCGTCACCTCCCGCAGGGACGGCAAGGGTTTCCGCCTGTCCCGCCCCTGGGTGGAAAAGAAAGCAGGCGGCGGCGAGGGCCGCCGCAACTGCGCTCCCGATATGCCGTTGCCGGATCATGCCGGCCGCGGCTCCACGATCATCCGCCCGGCCATTTCCATGTGCAGCGCATGGCAGAACCACTGGCAGTAATACCAGTGCACGCCGGGACGATCCGCGACGAAGGTCACGGATGCCGTCTGCTGTGGCCCGATCTCCATCGCGATCCCGTGGCGCACCATGGTGAAGCCGTGAGTCAGATCCTCGACGTCGTCCATGTTGGTCACGGTGATTGTGACCTCGTCGCCCTGCTTGACCGTGAATTTGTCAAGACTATAGGTCGGCGCGACCGAGTGCATGTAGACGCGCACCTTGTTCCCGTCGCGAATGACGTTGGCGGCCTCCTCAAGCTTGACTCCGTCCTTCGCCGCCTGCTGGCGCGCTTCCTCCCACATCGGGTCGTCTCGCTTCCACACGATCTCCGGCCTGACCTTCGAACGATGGACCAGGCAGATGTCGTGCGGCTCCGCGAAGCTCGGGCCGTCATGGACCAAACGCATCTCGTCACCCGAGATGTCGATCAGCTGGTCGTTCTCCGGATGCAGCGGTCCTACTGGCAGGAAGCGGTCCTTGGAGAACTTGTTGAGCGACATCAGCCACTTGCCGTCCGCCTCATTGGTCTCGCCCATCGAGGTATGGTTGTGGCCGGGCTGGTAGTGGACATCCAGCTTCTGGACGATCGGATCGACCTTGGCGCCGCCGTAAGCCTGTATCGCCTTGTCGATGTTCCATTTGACGACTTGGCTGTCGAGGAACAGCGTGGTGTAGGCGTTGCCCTTGCCGTCGAATGCGGTGTGGAGCGGTCCGAGACCTAGTTCAGGCTCGGCGACGACGACGTCGCGGGGCTGGATCTTGTCGTCGAACAGGTCGTCGAAGCGGCGCACGTCGAGAAGCGTGACCGTCGGCGAAAGCTTGCCGGCGATCGCGACATGGATGCCGTCGGGCGCCGTGTTGCAACCATGGGGGTTGTTGCCTGCCGGAACGTAGCGGGTGTACGGCGAGCCGTGCCGCCCGTCGACCACCCGCACGCCGTTGATCTCCTTGTAGTCGCCCTTCTTGACGGCATCCTCGATGCGCTTGATGTTGAAGATCACCACCCAGTCGCGATCCGCCGACGTCATCTCGGCAAGCGTCACGCCCCGCTCCGAGTTGTAGCAGGTCGAGAAGGCGTACTTGCCCTGGTAGTCGGCATCGGTGTTGTCAAGATTGCCGTCGACCAGCACTTGCCAGGCGATTTCCATGGTGTCGCCGTCGATCGCCGTAAACACCGACCAGTACTGCTTGGGATCGTCAAGGACAGTGCCGTCGTTCGGAATCGGGATGATGTGCTCGCTGTTGGCGAACACGTAGCCGGTCCGCGGAAACTTCTGAAGGCGCAGTCCGTGAATGTCCGACGCGTTCGGAACCTCAAGGATCTTGTCACACTTCATCACGTCGCAACGGATGCGGGCGACGCGGCAATTGGCCTTGTCGTTGACGAACAGGTAGCGCCCGTCATAAGTGCCGTCCGTGAAAGACATATGGGGATGGTGCAAGTCGCCGTTGTGGTAGACGCCTCCGCGCGTGGCAAGGAACGCCTTGGTGGTCGGCATCAGGCCTTCCGTCAGGACTTTCCGGCTCTCGTTGGTGATTCCCCAGCCTGTGGCGCTGCAACGGTTGAATACCGGGATGCGCATGATTTCACGCATTGAGGGCAAGCCTATGATGCGCACCTCGCCGCACTGGCCGCTCGAACTGAAACCGTAGTATTCGTCGAGATCGCCAGGCCGGATTTCGCTGGTCGCCTCCTTGGCGTGGGCGGGCTTTGTGAAGCCGGCAACGCCGACAGCTCCGCCGCCGGCCGCGCTTGCCAGGCCGGCCAGTATGGCGGCCTTGCCGCTTCCGGCCAGCAGCTTGCGGCGGCTTACTCCGGCTTCCTCCGTTCTCTCGTCGTCTCTCATTGGTTCTCTCCTTCTGTTGACGCGGCCTGGCTGGCCGCTGGCTTCCGTTCCACGGGGAGTTCGCGACCGTTGACGGTCACCAAGACCCTCGGCCTGCGCTTCGGCTCCGGCTGCATCGACGGCGATTGCAGGGCAAGGAACTTCTCGCGCTTGATGCGCTTCTGGATCACGACCGGACAGCGCTGGTCGTCGTGGTAGAGCACCTGACAGTTGAGGCATTGGATGCATTCGTTGGGATTGATCGTCCCCTCCGGATGGATCGCCTGGACCGGACAGTCGTTGGCGCAACGCTGGCAGGGCGAGCCGCATTCCTTGTACCGCTTCAGCCAGTCGAACATGCGCACGCGGGCCGGGATAGCCAGCGCGCCGCCGAGTGGGCACAGGTAGCGGCAGTAGAAGCGTTCGATGAAGAGGCTAGGCGCAAGGCAGCCGACGGCGAACAGGACGAACCACCACTCCCGCGCAAAATGCAGGATGATCGCGGTCTTGAAGGGTTCCACCTCGGCCGCTTCCTCGGCGAGGCCGAGCGAGCCGAAGGACAGGCCGAAAAGCGCGAGGAAGATGATGTATTTGAATGGCCACAGGCGCTGGTTTAGCCAGAACGGCACGCGGACCTGCGGAATGTGCGCCCAGCGCGCCAGCCGGTTCGTCCACTCCTGCAGCGCGCCGAACGGGCAAAGCCACCCGCAATAGGCGCCGCGTCCCCAGAACAGCAGGGCGGCCGCGACCGCCGACCACAGGATGAAGATCAGCGGGTCCCGCAGGAAATAGTCCCACCGGAAATCGCCGCGCAGCGAGTTGAAGAACGTGAGGATGTTGACGACCGATAGCTGTGCGTGCTCGTACCAGCCGAGCCAGAGAAGCGTGAAGGCGAGGTAGCTCAGCCGGATGCGCTCGTAGGCGCGCGGCCATTTCACGAGGACATCCTGGAAGAAGAAGATGCCTGTGAGCACGCCGATCGCGACGAGCATGATGGCGATGTCGAACATCCGCGCCTGCCACATCCTCTGCCAGAGCGGGGGCTCATTGTCCGCGGCCGCCACCGACTGCACGGCGGGCGGCGCCGACGCGACCGCTGGCAGCGACGCGGGCGAAACTGGCGCGGTCAGGAATTTGTCGGGGGTCGAGTAGTCGAGCCCTGTCGTGACGAACGCCTTGTCAAGCGCACCGGTCGCCCGCTGCACCAGGAGCTGGAACCGCCATGGCGCGCCGGGATCGAGATTCGAACCGTCAGGCGTAACGAAGATGCCGATCTCCGGAAAGTCTGGCGCACCTTCGGCGGACACCGCCCCGATCCGCCTATAGTTGCGGTCGCGGAACCGTATGCTGCTCTCGCTCTGGATCACCTCGATGCGATCGAAGATGCCGCCGCGCACGTAGCCCGAACCACGGAAGGAATACGCCCCGTCGCCTGCGACGAAGATTGCCTGTTGGCCGGGCTTCAAATCCTGGCGGAGGCGTTGATACTCAGCATCTCCGAGCAGCGATCGGCCGATCGTTGGCACGCTAGCCAACGCAAGGTACACGTCCACGAAGGGGGCATTCGGGTCCCCGGCCTGCGGGCGGGCGATCGCTGCGGCATTGCCCGTCCGCTGAAACAGGTCATTGAGATCTTTGTTGGTGATCGCGAGCCTGCGAACCGATCCGTCGCCAAGCAGCGTCTGCCAGGTTTCGACGGCGTTCCTGGCCTGATCGATCGTGCGGTGGATTGGCTCCGCGGAGGCATTCGCGGTGCCCCCTCCCAAGCCGCGCGACCGTGCGATTTTAATTGCCGATTGGGTCATGCTGTCGGCGATCACCATCATCGTGACCGTCGCGCCGCTGACGATGTCGACCGGCATGCGGTTTTCCTCGCCTGGATCGAGAACGCGCCTTCCGACGAAGCCGTTGATGTAACGGTCGATCTTAGCTTGGGGGATGCCCACCAGCACGATCGGCTCGTGATGCTCGACGAGCTTCGCGCCCGTGATCTTGCCGTCGAGGTCGATCCCGACGACGATGTTGATCGGCTTGCCGGAATAGCCGGTCGCATCGACGATGTCGTTCGTGAGGAAGGCGTAGCCGACGAGCTGGCCGCCCTTGAGCAGCTTCGCCGCGGGAGGGATGCCCTCGACCTCGCCGAAGCTGTCAGCCGACGTATCAATGTCGGATGCCTTGATCCGGCCGAGGAACTCGCCTAGCCGCCCAGACGCATTGGCCTCGGCTTGCGGCAACAGGAGAACAAGCAGGAGAAAGAATGAAGCCAGGAAACCAAGGCCCGCCGATCTCCATCCGAATTCGAAGTCTGGTTTCATTCCCGCAGCCGACTGTGAACGCCAAAGTCCGATCGCTTGTCGATCGGACGCGCGCTACCCTTAGACGATCGCGCCACCGGCTCTTTGATCTAAGACAAACTCGACAGTCGTTAGGCGATGTCGCATCGCGGCTCGCTCTGTCGGTGGCGCGCTTCAACGAAGCGGCTGCGCGAAGATCCCGAGTCGGAAAGGCGCGGAGTCGGACAGGCTGCCTGGCCCCGCGCCTCGATCAAGGGGCGCCTGGTGCGGTTTCGCCTGCATTCCCGCACAGAAGCTATAATGCTGGATGCCATCACTGCCAGAATTCATGGAGCGAACGTGGCATCGAAACGGCGGCGGCTTGTCGAGCAGGACCGCTGTGGCTTGAGACCGCCCGCCAAAACTGGCGACGGATCGAAAGCGAAGTGTGCTTGGCGAGTGAGGACATCCGCGCCGAGCCTGCCTAATCTCGGCGATGGCAGGCGTGACGCAAAACGGCTGGCCGAAGCCCTACGGGTAGCGGCCAGCGCGACGAGGAGCCGTTGGCATCCAGAGGCGTTGCGCTTGGTGACTGCCTGGTCACCTGCGCAGCCCGCCACTATTGACCGATTTGTTTGAAGAGTTCCTCGAATGCTTTTTTGGCCTTGCCTGGCTGGTTGACCGACTCAGCCGCCTTCAGGTTGCTGCTTGGGTCACCAACCACGACAAGCGCGACCATGCCCATGCCGTAGTGGGGATTGCACTTGACCCCGTATACGCCTGGCTTCGTGAATGTGACTGAGACATCCTTGTTCATCTCGCCTTTGAACGGCTGGGCGCCGTCCGGCAGCATGCCGGGAATCGATTCGACATCGTGGCCCTTATCCTTGGCGACGAAATGGACAGTGTCGCCGGGCGAGACCTTCAGAAAGGACGGCTCGAGTTGAAACATTCCGTGCTTGCCCATGTTCATCATGTTGACTTCAACCTCGGCGGCGTGAGCGGCACCGACCGTTATCAGAGCGGCTGCCGCAACCGACAGCGCGAGTTTCATCGAACGCATTTTCCTTCGAGTCCTTATTTTTGGGAGATCGCTATGGATCATTGCGTGCTGGATGCTAGACGAAGCGCTGCATCGGACGTTGCGCTAGATCAAATTCAGAACCGTTTGCGATCTTTGATCTGCATCAATTGTAGGTGGTAGCCGTCAGGCGGGATAGACCGATGGCCGGAAGAGGCGGCAATGGCACTCCGGATAACCGACTCTGAAAATCTGATTCAAATCAAGGTCCGGAACTCGTTTTCCATCCACGTTGATCGGATGTGGAATCTGATAGCAAGCGCGCCGTTTGGCCGTAGCCTCGAACTGGCCGTTCTCGATGAGGACGGCCTCCATGCGCTTGTATTTCCGTGTGAAAAAGGTCGGGAAGGGTGGAGGCATGCGGTCACTGGCGTTCGCGTCGATATCCGGCCGACCCATTGGCGCGACTGGAATCTTCCAAAAGACGAGACGGCCAAGCCTAGAGGCTTGGCTTAATATTTAGGCTCGGCGATCAAGGCCATGCGCACCAGATGCGAGAGGCTGCCGGCGCCCATCTTGCTCATGACGTTGGCGCGATGGATTTCAACAGTGCGCGGGCTGATTCCGAGATCGTACGCGATCGTCTTATTCGGCAGCCCGGAAACGAGTCCGTCGAGCACCTGGCGCTCCCGCTCCGACAACGCGGCCAGGTTCTTCCGGATTTCGGCAGTCTGCGGGTGAGCCGCAACTGCCTGACTGCGGTTGTCAAGGGCGGAACGAATGGCGTCGATGAGCAGCTCATCGTCAAACGGCTTTTCGATGAAATCGACGGCGCCTTCCTTCATGGCTTGGACGGCCAGCGCGACGTCGGCGTGCCCCGTCATCACTATCACCGGCACGCTCAGGCCACGGACTTTCAATTGCCGCAGGAACTCTATGCCGTCGATGCCGGGCATGCGCACGTCGGTGACGATGCAGCCGTCGATCTCCTTCGGCTCCGTCGCGAGAAATGCGGTCGCCGATTCGTGGAGCCGCACGGCAAAGTCGGCCGTCGCAAGAAGGAAACCGAGCGACTTGCGAACGTCGACATCGTCGTCGACGACATGAACGACATCACCGGCCATTGGCGACCTCTTCCTTTTCCACCGCGCGCAAGGTGAACCGAAATGCGCTTCCTCCGCCGGGCATTGATTCCGCCCAAATATGCCCGCCGTGCGACTCGACGATAGTGCGACAAATGGACAGGCCGACACCCATTCCGTGCTTCTTGGTGGTGACGAAAGGCTGGAAGAGCTGGGCTGACACCTCAGGGGCCAGTCCTGGGCCTGTGTCGACGACACCTACCTCGGCCATGCCGTCGCGGCGCGCTTCGGTAACGACAAGCAGTTCCCGGCGCGGAGCGCCGTGCATGGCTTCGATCGCGTTTCTCATAAGGTTCAGCAACACCTGCTGGAATTGGATGCGATCGGTCAGAACCAGCTCCGCCGCCGGATCAAGCTTGTAGGTGACGCGCACGTCCGCTTCCCTGGCGCCAACCAAAGCCAGCGACGAGGCGTCCTCGATGAGCGCAGGCAGGCGCTCTACCTGACGCTCGCTCTCGCCCCGCGCGACGAAATCGCGCAGACGGCGGATGACGTCGCCGGCCCTCAGGGCCTGTTCGGCGGCCTTCTCGACAGCCTCCCGCAACATGGCGGCATTCTCGTCCTTGCTCCTCTCCAGTAGACGGCGGCTGCCTTTGAGGTAGTTCGTGATGGCGGTCAGCGGCTGGTTTATCTCGTGCGCCAATGTCGAGGCCATTTCGCCAAGGGCGGTGAAGCGGGCCATGTGAAGTAGCTCCTGCTGCTGCTCCTGCATCCTGGCTTCCGTCCTGTGGCGCTCCGTCAGGTCGCGGCAGAAGCCTGTGAAAAAGCGGCCCGTTCCGGGATGCATTTCGCCCACCGAGAGTTCCATTGGAAAGGTCGATCCGTCCTTGCGCATCCCGGTCACCGTGCGCCCCAATCCAATGATGCGGCGCTCTCCCGTCGTCAGGTAGCGGTGCATGTATGCGTCATGCTCTTCCCGGTACGGGGAGGGCATGAGCAACTTGACATTCTGGCCGATGACTTCGCTGGCCTTGTAGCCAAACAAGGCCTCGGCCGCCGCGCTGAAGGACTGCACAAAGGCGCTTTCGTCGATGACGACCATTGCATCGGGCACGGTCGCCAGGATCGAACGCAGGTGATCTTCGCGCAAGTGGAGCGCAGCATTGGCGAACGACAACTCGCTGACATCCGTGCCTTGAACGAAAATCGCGGTGATCCTGCCGTCCCTGTCCCTGATGGGCTGATAGACGAAATCCAGGATGCGCTCTTCCGCAAGGTCGGTTTCAGGATTTCTGAGGACGACCTTCACGTTGCGGCCGACATAAGGCTCGCCCGTATCGCTGACGCGATCGAGCAATTCGAACACTCCCTGGCCCTCGAGTTCGGGCAAGGCCTCGCGGACCGACCTGCCGATAACCTGGCGTTGACCGATCAGGCGCTGGTAGGCGGCATTGGTGAGTTGAAAGACATGGCCGGGCTCGCTGAGCAAGGTCATGAAACCCGGAGCCTGTTCGAACATAAGCGCAAGAAGCGCATGCCCAGGCACGGCATCCTGCTCAAGTGGGCCGCCGTCCGGCGGAGTCGCTTCGGCGACGGCTTCTGGCGAGCCTTGTGCCTTCCTGCTCACGAACAGTCTCCAGATTTGCGAAATGGCAGAGACGGGTCATGTAGCACCCATCTCTGCGCCTTCCAAACTGCCCCGCCGGCGATTTTGATCGGTATCAAGGCGGTTCGTCCGCCGACCGCGCAGATGTACGAAGCATTCTGTGGTTTGACGAGGTGCCGCATGTCCTACAAAACGATTGTCGTCAACTTGGCCGCCGATGGAGATGCCGAGCCTATCGTAAAGCTCGCGGCAGAAATGGCGCATCGCTTCGATGCTCGCCTCGTCGGCTTGGCTGCCGCGGACGTACCGCCTTTGGTGGCCACGGGTGAAGGCCTGGTCTATGAAGGCGAGGTCATGCAAGTCAAGCGGCAGGAGATCGAAAGGCGTCTTTCTGAACTCCGCGACACCTTTGAAAAACTTGTCCCGCACTCGATCAGCAGCGAATGGAAACAACATATTTGCGGTCCGACTCGCGCTTTAGGGCTGGCCGCGCGTTCAGTTGATCTCATCGTGACCGCCGATGGCGGGGAAGATGTGTTCCGCGCGGTTGATATCGGCAGCCTCGTGCTCGGGAGCGGGCGGCCGGTGCTGGTGGCGTCCGGCAACGCCGAACACCTCCGGAGCAAGACCGTGCTTGTCGCCTGGAAGGACAGCAGGGAGGCCCGGAGGGCTCTGTCCGACTCATTGCCTTTCCTGGCCCGGGCCCGCGAGGTGGTGGTTGCGACGATGGATACCAATTCCAGGGAAGATGTTCGAAATAGCCTCGCCGATGTCGTGGTATTTCTGGAGCGTCATGGCATCGTGGCGCGAACCGAGGTGATCTCAGAGGACGCGGATGGTCACAGGCTGGCCGCATTCGCGCGCTTGATCCAAGCCGACCTGATCGTTTCCGGCGCTTACGGTCACAGCCGGTTGAGGGAATGGGCCTTCGGCGGCGTGACGCGTTCGCTGATCGGCGAGAGCGGCGTCAATCGCCTCCTGTCGAACTGACGAGCCGGCCATGGCGGCCAGGATGGCAGACAACGACGTGGGGCGGCCGACCGCCTTGGCAAACGAGGAGCGATCAATCAACCGCTCTCCTGGCGCTGTCGAGCACGCCTACTGGTCGCTGGGGACAGATCAACTGATCCAGCAACTGGAGACCTCAACATCTGGCCTTTTGCGCGTCGATGCAGCGCTCCGGCTCGCCAAATTCGGCCGAAACGCAGTGGTCCCACGCTCAAGCGGATCTGCATTCGCCGTCTTCGCCCGTCAATTTCGCAGCCCGCTGGTTCTAATCCTTGTCTTTGCCGCGGCCGTTTCGGCGTTTGTCGGCGAGGGCCATGAGGCGGCGATCATCGGCGCGATCGTGCTTGCAAGCTGCGTCCTCAGCTTCACCCAGGAATATGGGGCTTCCCGCGCGATGGAGGCGCTGCAGCAGCGTATCTCCCCCAAGGCAACTGTCCTCAGAGACGGGCTCGAGCGGACGATCGATGTCGGGGAGATTGTCCCCGGGGATGTCGTCTGCCTGTCGGCCGGGAACCTCATCCCTGTCGACGGCGTCATCCTGGAGTCGCGCGATTTCAACGTCAGCGAATCCGTTCTGACCGGCGAAACGTTTCCCGTCGTCAAGTCTGCTGGCCGCTCGGCGCCCGAAGCCGGCATCGCGCAGAGGGCCAATGCGGTCTTCACTGGCACGTCGGTTCGTAGCGGAACGGCGAAGGTGCTCGCTGTTGCCACAGGGGCGCGGACCGAATTCGCGTCTATCGCCGAGGCCTTGGAGAGGCGGATACCTGAGACCGAGTTTGCTCGCGGCATCAGAAAATTCGGCTATCTGATGACCGAGATCATGCTTGGGATCGTCCTCCTAGTATTCTTCGCCAACGTGATGCTGGAGCGGCCGCTGATAGAGTCGCTGCTGTTTTCGCTCGCCCTCGCGGTTGGTCTTACGCCCGAATTGCTTCCCGCAATCATCAGCGTCACCCTGGCGAGGGGCGCACGGACCATGGCCGCCAGCGGCGTCATAGTGCGCCGTCTCGATGCGATCGAGAACCTCGGCAGCATGGACCTGCTGTGCACTGACAAGACAGGAACGCTGACTGAAGGCATCATTCGCCTCGATGGATCGTTCGATGTGGACGGAATTGATTCGAAGGAGGTCCTGCTTTGGGCGCGGCTGAACGCGACGCTGCAAACTGGGCTGAAGAACCCGTTGGACGAAGCAATAGCCAATGAGCAATCCGGACAAGAAGGCCTGTCCGACTTCACCAAGATCGACGAGATTCCATACGATTTCGTACGCAAGCGGCTGTCGGTGGCGGTCCGGCAGGGAGCGCGCCAACAGATACTGATCACCAAGGGCGCGGTGCAGAATGTTCTTGAGGTCTGTGCCTTCGTAAACAGCCAGCATGGCCAGTATTCCCTGGGGTCGATGGAGCGAAAGGTCATAGACGAAAAGTTCAGGCATTGGAGCGCGCAAGGCTATCGGGTTCTCGGCCTGGCGATCCGGCACTTCGAAGATAAGGCAGGCTTCAACCGAGAGGACGAAACCGCAATGGCGTTCGCGGGCTTCCTGCTGTTTCTCGATCCGCCGAAGGAAGGGGTGCGGGAAACGCTGTCGGCGCTCGCCAATCGCGGCATCGGCGTAAAGGTCATTTCCGGGGACAACCGATACGTCGCGGCGCATCTGGCCCAGGCCGTCGGCCTCCGGTCAGACAGGATCATGACTGGGGAAGATCTTGCGAAGCTGACAAAGAACGGACTTCTCGCCGGTGTGCGCAAGACCGACCTGTTCGCCGAGATCGATCCAAACCAAAAGGAGCGCATCGTCGAGGCGCTGCGGCGCAGCGGTCACGTCGTCGGCTATCTTGGCGATGGCATCAATGACGCGCCTGCGCTGCATGAAGCCGACATAGGCATTTCGGTCGATACGGCCGTCGATGTGGCCCGCGAGGCCGCGGACATCATCCTGCTCAAGCGCGACCTGGGCGTTCTGGTGAGGGGCGTCGACGATGGCCGGAAAACATTCGCCAACACGATGAAGTACATTTCGATCACGACCAGCGCAAACTTCGGCAACATGATCAGCATGGCGGCCGCATCCCTCTACTTGCCGTTTCTGCCACTGCTGGCAAAACAAATCCTGCTCAACAATTTCCTGGCGGACATCCCCGCGCTGGCGATCGCGAGCGACAACGTTGATGCGGATCAGCTTCGAAGCCCTCGTCGTTGGGACATTCATTTCGTCAGAAGGTTCATGATCAGCTTCGGACTCGTCAGCTCGCTGTTCGACTTCTTGACGTTTGCCTTCCTCCTGTATGTGGTGCGCGCCGAAGCTACGACATTTCGGACAGGCTGGTTTGTGGAATCTCTGCTGACGCAGCTTTTGATCCTGCTTGTCATTCGTACCCGCAAGACCTTCTGGACAAGCCGCCCCAGCCGTTTGCTCGGGGCGCTCGCACTGGCGGTTGGCGGTATCGCCATCGCAATCCCCTACACGCCGTTCGCGAGCTGGTTGGCCATGGTGCCTTTGCCGCTACCTGTGCTTTTGGGACTGCTCGCGATCACGGCAACGTATGTTTTTGTTTCCGAGTTGACCAAGCATTGGCTCTTCGACCGCGGAAACGGCAACACGCGCGGACGAGGAAGCCCACGTCGGGACCGATCCGCAAGCAAACCGGCCCACGCTGGCTGAGCCGGGTGAGAAGCCAGCCAGCGAGGGATGGCGTTCCGGTGTCAACCTCCGACGGCGGCCTTGGTGACGTTCACGCCAAGGTCATAGACGAGCTGGCCCCCATAGTAGCCAGTTACCGTAACCAAGGCCGCGCCGGCTATTTCAATGACGGGAATGGCGAGGCCCAACGTTCCGAGTTCGCGATTTCGTATCCACAGCGCGAGCCGGACGGCGCCCCAGGTCAAGAAGGCGAAGGCGCTGATCGTGCCCAGGCTCTCATGTATTTCCGCTATTTCGCTGCTGAAACCGGCAGCCTCGGCATAATCGAGGGCCATGCTGCCGAAGAACCAGGTGGCTATCGCGAACAATCCAGCGCCGACGGCGACAAAGGTGGAAATCGTTCCCACGCCCGATCGCATAGTTACCGCATTGCTGCCGGCGAGCGCGGCCATATCGATGATCCCGAGCGTGTAAACGAGCACAATGGGGAAATGCACCAGAATGGGATGGACGTGTTGAATCGCAGGCATCGGAAATTCTCTCAAGGAACGGTGAAAGGGGCAGTGTTAGGCGCTCAAGTCCGTCAATCTTCGCTGTCGTCGAGTTCTTCGTTGTCCCGATCAGAGCGGGCGCCGGACACGGATTTGCCCCCGTCGCACTCGTCATGGCCGATGCCTTTGACCGACTTGGGACCGGCGGCGTTCGTCATGGGGATAGCCTGAAGGTCGATAGTTGCTGAAGAAGTGGCAGGAGCAGCCGCGCATGATGCCTGGATGGATTCAGCGGCGGCGGGCATGGCAAAAGCGGTGAGACCTCCAAGGGCGACAGGCAAAATAAGGAGATTGCGCATGATTTCGTATCCTTCTCTACGCGCCCATTATCGGGTGCGGCGGCCCTTCGTAGAGACCATGCGCTTGCCGACGGCTGACGATGACTGACAGCGTTTTGACAGCTTCCGCATGCAAGAGCTCTCTCCCATGAAAATCGTGTTGACGCGCCTGGCAGCTTTGAGTGTCGCCGGACTTGTGTTGGCCATGCCTTTGGCCGTCCACGCGCAGGACGACGACGGAGACCATGATCGGGCGCGCGATCTCTATGAGCGCGGTGAGATCGAGGGCCTTGCCGACATCATGGCCATTGTCCGCGCCAAGGCTCCCGGTGAGATCGTTGACGTCGATCTCATAAGGGCAGGGGGCAAGTGGGTCTATCGGTTCCAGGTGGTCGCTGCCGATGGCAGGCGCAGGATCATTGACGTCGATGCCGGGTCGGGCGGCGTTTCGGGTGGTGAAGGCGACGGCAAATGAAGATACTCGTGGCCGAGGACGAGCCGCGTATCGCGGCCGATATCGCGGCGGTCTTGAAGGCCTCAGGCATGGCCGTCGATATCGTGAGCGACGGCGAAGCGGCTTGGTTTGCAGGCGATGTCGAGAACTATGATGCAGCGATTCTCGACTTGGGATTGCCGAAGCTCGACGGCCTCACGGTGCTGAAGCGCTGGCGCGCCAACGGCCGGCGCTTTCCGGTTCTGATCCTGACGGCGCGAGGATTGTGGACCGAGCGCGTCGAAGGTATCAATGCCGGCGCCGACGATTACCTTCCGAAACCGTTCGAGATGGAAGAACTTCTGGCGCGCCTGCGCGCCATCCTGCGCCGTTCAAGCGGGCAGGCGGCGCCGGTGTTGAAGTCGGGTCCTTTGCTGCTCGACACCCGCCAGATGCGTATCTCGCTTCGTGGCATTCCCATGGCACTTTCACCGTTGGAGTATCGCCTCCTCGCGTTTCTCATGCATCATGCCGGCCGTGTGGTTGCGCCGACTGAACTGGCGGAACATCTGTACAGCTCGGACAATGATCGCGACCCGAACACGATCGAAGTTATCGTTGCACGTCTTCGGCGGAAGCTCGGCAGCGATGTCATCGAGACACGGCGCGGGTTCGGATACCTCGTCCCCGACGGGCCTGACTGATGCGCAATTCAATCCGCTTCAGGCTATGGTCGGCCGCAGCCATATCGATTGTGATCGCTCTTGGCATCGCCGGCGTTGGCCTGCGCTATTTGTTCGAGCTCAATGTCGAGCGGCGAGTCGTCAGCGAGTTGACCGTCGATCTCAATGAGCTGATTGGCGCGACAAGTTTCGCAGCCGACGGCCGCCTGTCGGTCGCGTCGACGCTGTCCGACCAACGTTTCGCCATTCCGCTGTCCGGGCACTATTGGCAGGTGGAGAACCTGGCAACTCACAGCCTCGTGCGATCGCGTTCGCTATGGGATGGCACGCTCGCCTTGCCTGACCAGGCGGCCAACGGTGAACTGCGCAAGGAAGAACTCAAGGGACCGGGTGGTGAGCTCACCGTTGCCGTCTTGCGCACGATCACCGATGTCGATGGGCGGGCGTTTCGTGCCGTCGTGGCGGAAGACCATCGCAATGTGGAAGTCTCGGTAGGCGAATATGTCCGTGATCTCGCGCCGGCGCTCATGGTGCTTGCGCTCGCTCTCATGGGAGCGTTCTTCATTCAGATCACCGTCGGTTTGGCGCCGCTGGAAGGCTTGCGGGTCGCCGTCAGAAACGTGATTGCGCAGCGGGCGGCCCGGCTCGATGTGGCAGCGCCGAGCGAAGTGCAGCCGCTCGCCGACGAAATAAATCGCCTGCTCGACGCTCAGGAGAAGGCGCTCGCTCGCGCACGCTCGCGCGCCACTGATCTGGCGCACGGCCTTAAGACCCCCCTGCAGGTCCTGTCCGCGGATATTCGCACCCTGCGCAAAAAAGGCGAAACCGAGCTTGCCGACGAGATCGAAAGGAGTGCCAGTGCGATTCGCCGCCATGTCGAACGGGAGTTGGCACGCGCCCGTCTGGCGCCCGGCGTCTCCGGCAAGGCTGCATGCAGGTTCCGAGAGGTGGCAGCTGGCGTGGTCGCCGTAGTCAAACGCACCCCACAGGGCAAGCAGCTCTCGTTCGAGGTCGATGCCAGGGAAGATTTCATGGCGCCTATCGATGAGGGCGACCTGTCGGAGATTCTGGGCAATCTTCTGGAAAATGCGGTGCGCTTCGCGAAATCACTGATCCGCGTAAACGCATCCGCGACCGCGGGGGAGGTGATCATCACGGTTGTCGATGATGGTCCGGGCATCCCCGAAGCCGCACGGCATGCCGCCTTGTCTCGCGGCGTGCAGCTCGATAGCAAGGGTGGCGGCGCTGGTCTCGGCCTGGCGATCGTGTCGGACATCGTCGAGGCGTATGGCGGCCGCCTTGAGACGGCGAACGCCGGTCCCGGGTTGGCGGTAACGATCTACCTGCCTCGGCATGATTGAGCGTCAGGCAAAGCCAGGAAAGTAGTCGACCTTTATCTTTGAACGGCTGACCCCCATGGCCAGAAGCTTTTGGCGCAGCGCCTTGACCATCGCTTGGGGACCGGAGATGTAGAAGGTTCGCTCGAGATAGTCAGGCATGGTGAGGCGCACCAGGCGGGCGTCGATATAGCCGGGGTATTGGCCGCGCACGGCGCCGTTGGCCACCGCGTGGTACGTCCTTATGCCCAGTTCGCGTCTCGCGGAGCCAAGCACGTCTCGATAGGCGATGTCTTCCTGCCGTTCTGTTCCATAGAGAACGGTGATCGGTCGCGCTTCCTTGCGGTCGACAAGATACTGTAGCATCGAACGGAACGGCGTGATGCCAATGCCGCCGGCCAGGAAAGCGATCTTGATGCTGGGATCGGATGGCAGCGTGAAGTCGCCGGCCAACTGCGAAGCGTGGATCTTGGCCCCGGGCTTCATGCTGCCAAGCGCTTGCTTGAAGGCGCTCGATTGCGGATAGAACCTCACGCCCAGCCGTACCGATTTCTCGGTAGGCGATGAGGCGACCGTGAAATAGCGCCGGTTGCCGCGATTGTCGGAACGGTCGAGGCCAAGCGTCCATTCGAGGTACTGGCCCGCCTGGAAGGCAAGCTTGCGCGGCGACCTGAAGATGAAGTCGTAACTGTCGACTGCGGTTTGCTCGATGCGTTCCAAAGTCAACACAAACCGACCCTTCGGGTTTACTGCGTAGGCAAAGAGATTGCCTGCCAGAAGCGCAAGTTCGGGTGTGAAATAGAACGAACCGATATGAATGTCAGGCGCGAACAGGAAGCCGACGATGGCCGCAAAGGCGATACGTGGCCAGCGCTGCGCGGGCGCCGTCAAAGGCTCGGTCAGCATCACGAAGGCGAAGAACAATAGCGGCGACGAGCCAAGCGTTTCCCTGAAAGCTTCGGCGTATCGCGCTGGCTCCGTTGTCGCCAGGACGGTTGCTAGAGCCACCACTAGAAATGTCGCGACGAGATCCGCGCGGCGCAGCTTGCGGACAATCAAAATCCCGCCGATCAGAACGAGGGGAAGCAGCCACGGATTGCCCCCGACCCACCAGGTAGCGGGCTGGTCCAGCAACAGTGCCGATAGCGCCACGCCGAAGGCCGCTGGATTGAAGAGGTGCTTTCGGCCGACGGCCAAAATGTATTTCGATGAGATCGCCCAAACCGACGCGAAAGCAACCGCCCCAATGCCCTTGAGGTCCGTGACAGCGACCGGGTCGACGATGAGCGCGAGTATGAGGGCGGTGATGTAGACGGATTCGCTGTTTGCCGGAACGTCGAAGACCAGCGCGAAAGCCTTGTTGGCGACCCCGCATGCCGAAAGCGTCAGGGCGGTGATGAAGGCGAGCGCAAAAGGGTCGTGCGGCACGAGCCTGACGAAGCCGAAGGCGAAAGCAGCGACCAGTAGTGCCATCAGATAGTAGAGCACCAGCCTGTACATGGTTACGTGATCGAGGAAACGGTCGACTGCTTTGATCATCGCTCGCATAGGGCTCCGAATCCGCTCGTCGGCGTGGCGCGTCCGTTGGCATCGACGAGATAGCCCTCGAGCCCGGATGTCTGCTCGATGAACAGGATGCCGTCCCGACCCATGGCGAAGGCCGCGGTAGCGAAGCGATCGGATTCGAGCACATCCGATCCGACGACCGTCAGGCTGACGATCTCAGAGATAGGATCGTCGAATCCATGGGGATTATAGATGTGCTGGCCGCGCGCATAGGTGCCGGAGGTGGCTACGCCGCGACCGCGCGGATAGATGATCTTGACAATCTCATCCGCCTTGAAGGGGTTGCGGACGCCGACGCTCCAGTCCGCACCAGAAGCATTCCTGCCGGAGGACTGAATGTCGCCGCCCGCCTCGATGAAGAAATCGCCGATCCCGGCACCGCGGATGATTTCGGCGGCATTGCGGACGGCCCAGCCCTTCACGATCCCGGAAGGGTCAAGCGAGCCATCGAGCCTGCGGATGTCGAAATATCCGTTCGTCTCGCTTCTTGTCCGTTCGGCGAGCGCCAGCACTTCCGTCATCTCGCCGCTCCAATCCTTGACCGGAACGTCGCCTCGGTTGATGGCGGAAATCTCGCTGTCGCTCCTGTAGGTGCTGAAGCGCCGATCGATTTGCTCGAAATAACCGAAGACGGAGTCGACCAGCGAGCCGGCGGCGCCTCCGACATCGACCGTGACGGGCATTCCCATCAGGATCCGGGTTTCGCGCATGGAGTTAGGAAGAAGCCTTCCTCAGGGCGCCGCCGAGCGACTGGATGAAAGCCTTGCTGGTCAGCGTCGCGCCCGAGATGATGTCCACATCGGCGCTCTGCGCGCTGATCGCTTCGTCGCGCAGCATCGGCAACGCCTGCCGGTTGATGCTGATGGAGGTGCGACGGTCATTGGGATATTTGAGCACTTTGAGCGCCGTCAGGCGGCCGCCTTGGACGAGCGCTTGAATCTGGATGATGCCATAGTAGGCGTCGGCCGCCGGACCTGTGTAGACCCCGTCGGCATAGGCGCGGGCTGCCAGCTTCATGCCCGTATGAACGACTCGCGCGGTTGCCTGCGGATATGTCGGTCGCGGCTGCGGAATTGGGATGTAAACCGCGGGCGTCACGGCAAATGACGGTGTCTCGGGGGTAGTGGGACTTGCGCTTGGGGATGCCACTTTCTGCTTGGGAGGCGGCTGTGAGATTTGCGGCGTGCCGTCGGCAACGGTCGGTTTCGGCGCAGGAGCTGTGATCTCCGCCGAGGTACCTCGTCCGATCTCGAAAGGCTTTCGAGGTGCCGCCTGATGCGCTCCGCTCTGGTCGGCAATTAAGGCTGAGGTCGCCGTCCGTGCCGGGGCACGGTCAGTTCGAGTCGGCGGGGCGACCAGCGGCAACGTGTTCTGCTCTGCGGTGTCGGCGGACTCCAGCGTGTCGATCGGGTCGTTGGCCGGCAGCTTGCCCGCCTGGTCCCAGACATACGCCCCGGACGAGGCGATCACGAAGAGAGATAAGGCGATCTTTTTCATAGGTGTTGCATCCTGGATTCAGGGCGCGCGGAACGGCCGAGCCGACGCATGCCAGGGTGCAATATCTCATGAGTTAGCTGACAATTCGCTGTCAGCGCGGAGACGTCTGTAAAGGCCAGCCTCATATCGGCGCGATACTCGAGTAGGCAGGCAGGCTCGTCGCCGCGTGGGCGAGTGGAACAAGCCTCGAGTCGATCACAATTCGGCGGAGGAGGGTTGCCTTGGCCCACAGCTAGCATCCTCTGGAGTAGTCGAGTTCTCCCGTTGATCAAGATCAACGCCGCGTGCCGTTTGCCATGGCAGTGATTTGCGGTCTGAGGAGTGCGACGAGATGACCTTTCTCGAATATCTGATCGGAGTTGACGCCAGGACTGCGTTGATGGAACGCATGATGCAGAAGCTGAACGTGAACAAGCAGCTGGAAATTGTAGCGGATCACGCAGCAGTCGTTAGCCGTGCGGTGGATCGGTGCCGGTCTTGCGGCCATCAGGACGAATGCGCGGCCTGGCTTGACGAAACCACGCATGCGGATAATCCGCCAGCCTATTGCCGCAATGGCGATTTGATCGCTCGGCTGCAATCCGTCCGCTGATTGGCATAGAGGCCAAAGACGCTGGAATCATCGCCCAGGGCGCTCCCTCGGCCGATCGCGAAGGAGTGAGGGATGACGCGTAAGCAGAAGCGACTGTCGGTGATCCTGGCGGGGCTGCTCTTTGTAGGCGCCGCCTCCGGGCTCACCTTTTACGCCCTCGGTCAGAAGGCCTCCTATTTCTACATGCCAGCCGATCTCGCCACGGAGAGCGTGCCGCCCGGACAGCGCATCCGCCTTGGCGGCCTTGTTGAGAAGGGCACCATTGTGCGCGGGCGGGGTGCTGCCGTCGCCTTCTCAGTCACCGACATGCAACGGTCGGTCAAGGTCACATACGTCGGCATCCTTCCCGATCTGTTTCGCGAAGAGCGGGGCGTCATCACCGAGGGCTCCTTCGGTCCGGACGGCGTCTTCGTCGCTGATAGCGTGCTTGCCAAACATGACGAGCGCTATATGCCGAAGGATGTCGCCGACGGGCTGAAGGCTAAGGGCGTTTGGCAGGAAAGTGCGAGCAAATAGGGCACTTGGCGGCTTCCCGATGCGGGCGGTCAAGCGTGAGGAGGCTAGTCTAAATTCTTGCGGCAGACGCGGGCGGCTCCGGCATCGCTGCGGCTTTCTGGCTTGCCGCTGATCCGATACTGTTCATCCCGCGGCGCGATGAACATGGAAGCAAATGACCCGTGAACACTGAGCGGTATGCCGTGCCATGCTCGTCAGGAGACAAGCACGACCGACAGGGGTCCGGCATAGAAGAGCTTGTCGGTGACCTTCCTGACACCCGCAACGTTCTCTGCGGCAACCACCGCTGCCTTGCGTTGGCGCTCGTCGAAAATGGCGCCGCTCAGTTCAACCTCACCTTTTCGCACGGTAATGCCGATAAGGTCGCCGCCCACGCTCCAGGACTGCCTTTGCAACTCCGCAAGAATGTTTCTGCGTATGACCTCGTCATCGACAGTCGCTGCACCTGACTTCGGCAGAGTGCGAAGGAGGGTCCGCATCAGATCGGAGCGGCTGACAATGCCGACAATGTTGCCCGCATCAAGGATAGGCACGTTCTTGATGTCGTGGGTCACCATGAGCTCGACGATCTCGGCGAGCGAGGCGCCGGGCGCCGCCGAAACGACGCCGGTCGTCATAACCTCGTCCACGCGGCGTCCATTCGAACGAACATACTCGTCGGCTACCTTTCCGGGACCGACAAGAAATTCGAGCCAGCGCGGCCGCGACCGCCGGGTGCCAAGTTCCTCTCGGCGTAGAAAATCGCCTTCGCTGATGACACCGGCCAGCGATCCATCGTCACGCAAGACGGGCAGGCAGCGGATCTTCCTGTTCAGCATCAGATCGGCCGCTTCGGCGACCGAGGCGGAGGCTGCGATCGTGACCACCGGCTTCGTCATGATGTCCTGAGCGTGCATCGAGATCTCCCGCTTTCCCGTCAGGCACTTTTTCGGACATCGAGAACAAAGGTGCTTTGATCTGCGTCATGTCAGTTTGATTGCCGACCGTCGCTGCCACGCTGATCCGGTTCGATCAGTATCCGCTCGGCGGCTCCATCGAGATCCTCGTACTGGCCGCTGCGCAGAGCCCACAGGAAGCCAGACAAGCCGAGCGCCCCCAGGAAGAGGGCCGCGGGAATAAGGTAGACGAGCATAGTCATGGATGGATTGCCTCGACGGCGGCAGGGAGCCTGGCCGCAGCCGCTTCGAGTGCCGCCTTCGCCACTCCTTGGAGCCGCATCGCATTTGCGATTACGATCAGAGAGGAAGCGCTCATCGCGATCGCCGCTATGAGTGGCGTCACGTGTCCGAGGATCGCGACCGGCACGGCGAACGCGTTGTAGACGATCGCGATTGCGATGTTCTGGCGGATTAGCCGGCCAGCCTTGCGCGAGATATCCAGGGCGAGCGGCACCGCCAGCAGGCTCTCTCGCAGGAACACGAAATCCGCTGCTTGGCGACCAATGTCGGCTGCGGTTGCGGGGGCCATCGAAACGTGCGCTGCGCGCAGCGCTGGTGTGTCGTTGAGGCCGTCGCCCACCATAAGCACCGTGTGTCCAGCGCGGGCCAGCGACTCGACCCGCTCGACCTTCCCGGAGGGCAATAGAGCCGGAACGAAACTTTCGATTTCCAACGATTTGGCGACCTCGTCGCAGGCCTTCTCAGTGTCTCCAGACAATAATTCAACCGATACGCCGGTGTTCTTCAACCGCCGGATCGTTGTCTTGGCGTCTTGCCGGAGGGCATCCTCGAAAGCGAAGCATGCCACGATGTTCCCATTCTTGGACAGCACCGTGCCGCCATAGCCGCCGACTTTGCCTTCGCCGCCCGTGCGGGCCTTCCAGCCTGCCCATCCGCGCCGTCCGAGGCGCCACGTGTTTCCCTCGGTTGTGGCTTCGATGCCGAAGCCGGGATGTTCGGCGGCGGATTCGACACTGGGTTGGCCGGAGTACCCCGCATAGCTGGCGATAGCCCTTGAGAACGGGTGGTGGGAATGAGCCGCCATGTCGGCCGCGATCGCAAGCATGGTCGGATCGATGGAGGATGCATTCACCAGCCTTGGATGTCCGAGCGTCAGCGTTCCGGTCTTGTCGAATACAGCCGAGTCGATCGCCGCGAGACGCTCCATGGCCGAACCGTCCTTGACCATGATTCCGGCCTCGAACAAGCGTCGGGCCGCAACGACCTGGACGATCGGAACCGCGAGGCCGAGCGCGCAAGGGCAGGTGATGATCAGCACGGCGACAGAGATGGTGAGGGCCCGGTGCCAATCGCCGGACACGATCATCCAGCCGAGGAATGTCGCAAAGGCCGCTAGATGGACGACGGGGGCATAGAGCGCCGATACGCGGTCGGCGATGCGTCGGTAGCGCGAGCGGCCGCCCTCCGCGGCCTCCATCAGCCGGACCATCTCGGCCAGGAATGAGTCCTTCGCCGCCGCGGTTGCCCGCATCGTCAGCGGACCTGTCAGGTTGAGCGTGCCGGCCTGAATATGGGCGCCGGGGCCGACCACCTTGGGCGCGCTCTCGCCCGAGACGATCGAACAATCCAGGTCGGAGTTTCCGCTGAGTATGTCGCCGTCGACCGGTATGCGTTCTCCGGCCGCGATGAGCAGGCGCAGCCCAGGCACAAGTTCGGCGACGGACACGTATTCGCGCGTGCCGTCGTCCCTCACGACAAGCGAACCCCGCGGCGCGAGTTTCGACAGGCCGTTGACGGCCGTTCGTGCCCGTTTCCGCATGACATGGTCGAGCGTCCGGCCGATGAGCAGGAAGAAGAGCAGCGACACAGAGGCGTCGAAATAGGCGTGTTCGCCGTGATTGATGGTCTCGTAGAGGCTCATCGCGTAGGCAAGCGAAACCCCCACCACGATAGGCACATCCATGTTCATCCGGCCGTGGCGCAGCGCGTTCGCGGCGGAACGAAAGTAGATACCGCCTGCGAATGCGAGAGCCGGGATGGCGATCAGCGCCGACAGCCAATGAAACAGATCGCGTGTTGCGCCCTCGGCGCCGGACCAGACAGAAACCGACAGCAGCATGATGTTGCCGGCCGCGAACCCTGCAACCGCGACGGCTCGGATCAGCTCCGAAAGGGTCCTATCCTTCTCACGATTTTCCGGGTCGGACAGATGCGCCTGGTAGCCGAGACGACTGAGCACGGCAAAGAATGGCGGGACGCTGTCCCCGTGCCAGCGGATAGAGACACGCTTTGTGGACAGGTTGACGCGAGCAGACTCAATGTTTTCCACCGTTCCGAGCGCAGCCTCGATCGCCTGAATGCAAGCCGCGCAATGAATCGTCGGCACCGATAGGTCGGTCTGATGAATGTCGCCGCCCAGAGAGCGGCTTGCCAGCTTGACCTCGTCGTCCGACGGCAAGGCAGATGCTGCGCGGGCGACCTCCAATGCCATTTCGGCACCCGGCGCGCAGCAGCTCATTGCAAGGCGCCCTTCACGATCATGATGCGGCGGACATCGCGAAACGGCGAGGCCAACCCGGCATCGGCGTCGATCTCAACGATCCACACGCCGTCCCTGGGCGTGTGCCGGGTGCCGAATGCCTGATCGGCCGTGGCGGCGGACGCGGCGACAAGGGTCACGCTCTCGTCCTCGGCCTCATAGGCCGGATGGCGGAACAGCATCCTGACGCCATGCAGCGGCACTGCCTTGCCGCGGGAGTCGGCTAGGCTGTAGCTGATCTCTCCGGAGGCGATCACCAGTGTGCCTTTCCAGCCGAGCGCCGCCTGAGCTCGCCCCTTCCTAGCCTCCTCGTTGAACTGCTGGCTGGCGACGTATGTGTTCTCCACGACGAGGCCGGTCCAGCTCTTCTGCGCCAGCATGGCCATCGTGACGTTGACCCCGATGACTACGGCAAAGAAACTGACGATGACGACCAGCATGTGCCTGCCGGTGAACTCTCGCGGCTTTCGGGTATCGGTGCTCATTTGCCGTTCTCCGGAGCGTTGAACGTGGCGGTGTATGCAGCGGTTTCGGTACTCGCCTTGTCCTCGATACGGAAGTCGAAGCTTTGCGCCGGCTTGCTGGTCTGCCCTGACAGCTGACGAACGAAGACTTTAAGCGTCTTCAGTCGATCAGGCTCGACCGGGATGGCAAAGGAGCGGCTTGGGGGCTTATCGATGCCGACGATGCTCATCTCGCCGCCATCCAGCCCTTGGAGGGTGAACTCGATCGTTCTCCGCTCAGGGATCATATTGAGAAGCTTGACGGTGTAGCCATTCCGGATGGAGCCGTCCGAAAGCGTGACAAACTGCGGATTGCGATCGTGCAGGACGTTCAGTTCGAGGCGCTCACGGGTCAACAGCGAATAGATTAGCGCCAGCCCGATCGCTGACCACGCCCCGAGATAGATAAAGGTGCGGAGGCGAAAGATCTTGCCGAGGTGGAAATGTGCCAAGCAGTCGACGAAGGTGCCGCTAGACCTGACGAGCGCCGGATTGACCGGGCTCGTGCCGCCGGCTGTGGCCAGCGCCATATTGGCATTGTAGTCGGCGAGCGTTGCGTAGGAGATCAGCCCGCGCTCGCGGCCAAGCTTGTCCATGACGCTATCGCAGGCATCTATGCACAGCGCGCATGTGATGCACTCAAGCTGCTGTCCGTCCCGGATGTCGATCCCCATGGGGCAGACTGCGACACATGCATTGCAGTCGACGCAATCACCGACCGATTGTCCGGTGGCCGTGGCCTTCTTTGCATGCCGTGAACGCGGCTCGCCGCGCCAGTCGTTGTAGGTAACCGTCAGCGAATTTTCGTCCAGCATGGCGGCTTGGATGCGCGGCCACGGGCACATGTAGGTGCAGACCTGCTCGCGCATCAGCCCGCCGAACACATAGGTGGTGACGGTCAGGATAGCGATGGTGAAATAGGCGACGGGTGCGGCCGCGCCGGTGGCGACTTCGCCGAGCAGCTTTGGCGCGTCTGCGAAGTAGAATATCCAGGCGCCTCCCGTGGCCACCCCGATGACGAGCCAGATGGTATGCTTGGATATGCGCAGGAAGAGCTTGCGCGCAGTCCAGGGAGCGGCGTCGAGCTTGATGCGGGCGTTGCGGTCGCCTTCGATCGCGCGCTCTACGACAAGGAACAAGTCCACCCAGACCGTCTGCGGGCAGGCATAGCCGCACCAGGCTCGCCCTACCGTCGAAGTGACCAGGAAAAGCCCGATACCCGCCATCATGAGCAGACCGGCGATGTAGTAGAATTCCTGCGGCCAGATTTCGATGAAGAAGAAGTAGAAACGGCGATTGGCCAGATCGATCAGGACGGCCTGGTCGGGAGCGAAGGAGCCGCGGTCCCAGCGCAGCCAGGGCGTGAGGTAGTAAATGCCCAGCGTGATCGCCATCACCGCCCATTTGAACTGGCGGAAGCTGCCCGACGCGCGCTTGGGAAAGATTTTCTTGCGCGCTGCGTAGAGCGGCTGTCGTGTCTTGGCGGAGTTGACCGCTTCGGCCTCGAGCCGTTCTACTTGCGTCTGATCCAGCACGACGTTCTCCAATCGCGGCGAAGTGGCACCGCCTCAGCCAGGCTCTCTTGCAATGGCTCACGCCGTACCGCGTTGATGCAGGTCAAACTGAAAGGCAAAAACAAGTCGAGGCCCGGCTTGGCCGGGCCCCGTCGCTTGAGCCGTTGAGGGCCGAGAATAGGCCCCGCTCCTATTCTCCGCCGCCAAGCGAATGGACATAGACAGCCAGCTCCTTGACCGTCGTCTCGCCGAGGCGGCCGATCCATGCCGGCATCACTCCGTTCTTCGGGGTCCGAACCTGCGAAGCGATGGCATCTTCGCCGGGCGCGTAGAGCCAGATCGCATCGGTCAGGTTCGGAGCTCCGACGTCACGGTTGCCCTTTGCGTTCGCGCCGTGGCAGGCGGCACAATTGTCCGCGAAGATCTTCGCGCCGGGCTCGATCAGGCTCTTGTCCCGCACCGGCCCCGAGAGGCTGGCGACGAAAGCGCTGACCTGAGCGATCTGCTCCGGCTGCAGCACGTCGGCGAAGGAAGGCATTTCCGACTGGCGGGTATCGGCATCGGCAGCGAAGCGGATGCCGTGCGTGATCGTCTGCTGGATCTGCTGCGCCTTGCCTCCCCAAAGCCAATCGTCATCGTTGAGGTTCGGGAAGCCTTTGGATCCCTGAGCGCCCGAGCCGTGGCATTGGACGCAATTGACCCTGAATGCGGCGCCGCCCGCCGATACGGCGAACTCCCGCAATGTATCATCAGCAGCAATTTCGGAAACGCTTTTGGCCTGTATCGCCGCTACGTACCTGCCCTTGGCCGCCTCTGCGGCTGCCATCTCGTTCTTGACGTCGTTGCGGCTCGAAAACCCTAGGACACCCCTTGTGGCGGAGCTCAGCATCGGCCAGGCGGGATAGGCAATCGTGTAAGCGACCGCCCAAGCGATGGTGATGTAAAAGGCGATCACCCACCAGCGAGGCAGGGGATTGTTGAGCTCCTTGATGCCGTCCCACTCGTGACCGGTGGTCGTCACGCCCGAGACTTCGTCGACGTGCTCGCTGCTCATGATCAATCGTCCTTGAGAGGAATCTGTGCGGCGTCGTCGGCATGCGCCTTGCTGCCGGGACGAAACGCGAAGGCGATGCAGCCGACGAAGAACAGGGCCATCGCAAGAAGCCCCCAACTGTCGGCAAATTCCCGCATCACGTTGTAGACCATGGACTGTTCTCCCTCAGCGGTAGCCAGCTGCTTCGTCGTAGTTCTTGAAGTCGACCAACGTGCCGAGCATCTGCAGGTATGCGATCAGCGCGTCCATCTCGGTGACCTGCTGCGGGTTGCCATCGAAGTCGCCGATCTTGGCCTTGGGGTATCGGGCCAGTAGGCCTGATGTGTCGGCATTGGGGTCCGCCTGGGCCATAAGATCGGCGTTGGCATGAGAAATCATGTCGTCTGAGTAAGGCACTCCGACGCGCCTGTTCGCGATGAGGTGGGTCGAAAAGTCCTTAATCTCGAGCGGCGTGTCCTTCAGGAAGGCATAGCTCGGCATGATGGATTCCGGCACCACGGAGCGCGGATCGGTGAGATGCTGGACGTGCCAGGCGTTGGAATAGCGGTCGCCGACGCGTGCAAGGTCGGGACCGATACGCTTCGAGCCCCATTGGAACGGATGATCGTACATCGACTCGGCCGCCAGGCTGTAGTGCCCGTAGCGCTCCACCTCGTCCCGGAAGGGCCGGATCATCTGGCTGTGGCACAGATAGCAGCCTTCGCGGACGTAGATGTCGCGCCCCGCGAGCTCGAGCGGCGAGTAAGGCCGCATGCCCTCGACCTTCTCGATCGTGTTGTCGAGATAGAAGAGCGGCGCGATCTCGACGATGCCGCCGACTGTCACGACCAGGAGAGAGCCGACGAGAAGAAGCGTGGCGTTCTTCTCGATCAGCGCATGTTTATCCATCAGGCCCATGTCTGGCTCCTTATTCGGCAGGCTGAAGGGTGGGCACCGAGCCCGGCAAAGGCTGTTCTTTGCGCTGGTAGCCGAGGATGGTCATGGTGAGGTTCCACGCCATGATCAGGGTGCCGGCGAGATACATTGCGCCGCCCGCGGCGCGCATGACGTAGTAGGGATGCACGGCGGCGACGGTTTCGGCGAAGGAGTAGACCAGGAACCCTTGTTCGTCGTACTCGCGCCACATGAGGCCCTGCATGATGCCCGAGACCCACATCACGGCCGCGTAGACAACGATGCCAAGCGTCGCCAGCCAGAAGTGCCAGGTGACGAGCCGCAGCGAGTAGAGCCGCTCCCGGTTCCAGAGTTTCGGCACCATGTAATAGAGCGCGCCGAAGGTGATCATGCCGACCCAGCCGAGCGCTCCCGAGTGGACATGGCCGATCGTCCAGTCAGTGTAGTGCGAGAGCGAATTGACGGTTTTGATCGACATCACCGGGCCTTCGAAGGTCGACATTCCGTAGAAGGCGAGGGCCGCGACCATCATGCGGATGATCGGGTCGGTGCGGATCTTGTCCCATGCGCCGGAGAGCGTCATCAAGCCGTTGATCATGCCACCCCATGACGGCATCCAGAGCATGATCGAGAACACCATGCCGAGCGTTTGCGCCCAGTCGGGCAAGGCGGTGTAGTGCAGGTGATGCGGCCCGGCCCAGATGTAGAGGAAGATCAGCGCCCAGAAATGGATGATCGAGAGGCGGTAGGAATAGACCGGACGGTTCGCCTGCTTCGGCACGAAATAGTACATCATGCCCAGGAAGCCGGCCGTGAGCAGAAAGCCCACGGCATTGTGCCCGTACCACCATTGCGTCAGGGCATCCTGGACGCCTGAGAAGAGCGAGTAGCTCTTCGACCCCAGAAGCGAGACCGGCATCGTGAGGTTGTTGACCACATGCAACATCGCAATGGTCACGATGAAGGAGAGATAGAACCAGTTCGCGACGTAAATATGCGGTTCCTTGCGCTTCAGGATGGTGCCTAGGTAGACGACGAGATAGGCGACCCAGACGATGGTCAGCCAGATATCGACATACCATTCAGGCTCGGCATACTCGCGGCTCTTGGTGATGCCGAGCAGGTAGCCAGTCGCGGCCATCACGATGAAGAGCTGGTAGCCCCAGAAGACGAACCAGGCGAGGTTACCGCCAAAGAGCCGGGCCCGGCAGGTGCGCTGCACCACGTAAAGGGATGTGCAGATCAGCGCGTTGCCGGCAAAGGCAAACACGACGCCGGAGGTATGGACAGGGCGGAGCCGCCCGAAATTGAACCAAGGCTGGATGTTGAGGTGAGGATAGGCGAGCTCCAGCGCAATGATCACACCGACCAGCATCCCGACGACGCCCCAGAACACCGTTGCGATGGCCCCGTAGCGCACGGGCCCGTCCATATAGGCGGAGGGATCGACCGGAGGAGCGGCCGGCTTGAACTCCGTATTGCGCAGAAGGATCGCCGTAAAGCCAAGCAGGGTGAAGAACAAAATCCACATATGCTGGCGAAAAGGTTCATCGGCGCCGAAGCCGGCAGCCACGACGGCGCCAAAGGCAAACAGGCCTAGAAGGACGATCTCCGTGCCATATTTCATCGCAAGTCCCCGATCTCGACAGTCGGCGGAATTGGCCGCCAGCGCGACCAATTCGCGTTTTGCGACCCGTCGGCGTTGATCCAAGTCAAACGCTGATTACTTTTGTTTGGGGATATTCCGATCGGGTGCGGTCAGGCCATGTAACGACCGCAGATCGATGTCGGCTCTCCGTTCGGCAGGCTGCAGCCGCCCGACTATTCTCTTGGAGGGGTCTGCCGTTCAGTCGCCGCAGCGTTCTTCGAGTTGAGGTACGCTTTCAAGGCTGATGTGACGCTTGTTTGCAATCTTGATCACGCCATCCGATCGCAACCTGGTCAATTCGCGGCTTACCGTCTCGATAGTCAGCCCCAGGAAATCGGCGATATCGGCGCGCGTGAGCGGCAGGTCGAAGATTGGCGAGCTTGCCGAATCGTTGGCAGGCTGGATGTTTCTGGCGATCATGAGAAGGAAGCTTGAGACCTTTTCGGATGCAGTCTTGCGGCCCAGCGCCGTCATCCAGTGTCTCGCATCGTCGAGTTCATTCAGCGTGTGCCTGAGCAGCTTGCGTCCAAGCTCCGGAGATTCGCGTGTCATTCGCTCAATGATGCTCCTTGGAAACGAACAGAGCGTCACGTTCGTCAAGGTCGCGGCCTTGATCGGCCTCTTTGCCTCAAACGGCCTGCCCATGAAATCGGGCGCGAAATGGAACCCGACGATCTGCTGGCGGCCATCGGCGAGGATTCGCGTGAGCTTGACCACCCCAGTCAGCAAATTCGAGCAGGTTTCGTCGTCGGACAGTTCCGTCCCCGCCAGAATCTCATGCCTTGAAGAGGCTTCGGCCAACTGGGCGAGTTGGCTGGGTTTGAGCGCCCCGCACAATCCGCCGCGCCGCGCGTGGCAGGACTTGCAAATCGCGGGAATGTCAGCCTGTTGAGCATGCTGTTTGACGGCCATTGCGATGCCCGTAATTTAGTAAGAATGATAATCTGCGCCGATTGCGCCTCGCGCCGCTTTGATCCAGATCAACGCCTTGTCGACGTATTTCCTGCAGTTTGCCCGCCATGAGCAACTCCGTCGCCTCAGCCCCCGAAACGCCCGCCACTTCGACTGTCGCTCTCGGCGACAACGTGCCACGTTACACGAGCTATCCGACGGCCCCGCACTTTCATCCGGGCATCGACGAGGTGGTGGTTCGCGGCTGGATGCACGCCCTCGAAGGCGATGACGAAATATCGCTGTACCTGCATATCCCCTATTGCGATAGGCTGTGCTGGTTCTGCGCCTGCCATACCAAGCAGGTACGGCACTACGCGCCGGTGGCCACTTTTCTGCGCTCGCTCCACAAGGAAATCGAAACTATCGGCGACCTTCTGAGCAGCCGGGGAAAAATCCGCGCCGTTCACTTTGGCGGCGGCTCCCCGACCATGCTGAAGCCAGAAGATATTCTCGCGCTCGGAAGGGCCTTGCGGGATCGGTTCGACATTCTCGGCGATGCCAGTCTCAGCGTCGAGATCGATCCGAACGATATGGACGAGGGTCGCCTTGATGCCTTCGCCGCGATCGGCATGACGAGAGCGAGCCTTGGGGTCCAGGACTTCGATCCCAAAGTGCAGAAGGCGATCAATCGCGAACAGAGTTTCGAGCTGACCGAAAGCATTGTCGATGCAGTGCGGATTCGGGGCGTTGCGTCCGTGAACCTGGACCTGCTCTATGGGCTGCCTCACCAGACCTGCGAGAGCGTGGCCTCCACCGTTACGCAGGCGTTGACGCTGAAACCCGACCGGATCGCGCTGTTCGGCTATGCGCATGTGCCTTGGTTCAAGAAGCATCAGACGATGATAGATGAAGCCTGGCTGCCAGATTCCGCAGCGCGTCTGAGGCAGTCGCAGCTTGCCGCGCGGATGATTGTCGATGCTGGCTACGAGGCAGTGGGATTGGATCATTTCGCGAAGCCTGGCGACGCGCTCGCAATCTCTGCTCGGACTGGAACGATCCGGCGCAATTTCCAGGGCTACACCGAGGACCAGTGCGAGACCCTGCTCGGCCTTGGTCCCTCCTCGATCAGCCGGTTCCGCCAAGGCTACGCCCAGAATATCACCCCGACGGGCGAGTACGAGAGGGCCGTGGACGGCGGGCGGCTAGCGACTGCGCGCGGCATCGAGTTCAGCGTCGACGACCTTGCGCGCGCCTGGATCATAGAGCGCCTGATGTGCCACTTCGCCTTTTCCGCGGTCGGTCTTGTCGAGCGTTTCGGCGATGTCGGCCGGACGCTTCTCCATGAAGCAAGCGCCCTTGCCGCCGACGGCACCGGCCAGTCGCTTCGGATCGAAGGTGAAAGCTTCGTGGTGCCGGAGCACAATCGCCCGCTCGTCAGGGCCATCGCTGCGAAATTCGATAGGTATTTCCGGGGCGGCGCTGGCCGACATTCGCTTGCGGTTTGATCCCGCTAGTCTAAGCCAGCAGAAAGCCGTTTTCGCCTTAAAGTGCTGCGAGGTTTCGCCAATTGTGCGTCGGCACGATGTCTTCCTTGCGCAAAATCAAGCCAGATGGCTACCTGATAGCCGAGCCGACAGCGTGGCCAAGGCGAAAGAACATGGCAAGTTTCAGGCTCTTCGCTATTCGCTCCGCCCGCTCGACAAACACCGCCGCAGTTTCCGGCGGAAACAGCTCCGCCGCCGTTTCGCCGAACAGGGTCAACCAGGTGTCGAAGTCGTCTTCGGTAACGTCAGCGAGCTTCAGGTGGGCTGGCACGGGCCGGCCGTTATAGTCGCCGCTCTTCAATATGACGGAGCACCAGAAATCAGTCATCTTCTCCAGATGAGATTCCCAATCGCCGACAATTTCGCGGGCGAAAATAGGTCCGAGCCGCTCATTCTTTCTCACCCGGGAGTAGAACTTGTGAACCAGTTCTCCTATCGATGCCCGGTCTACGCCGGGACGAACCAGCGGCTGTTCGGCGGCGGGGCGAATCCTCTCAAGCAAGACGGGTCTCGAAGTCATTCATGATCCTTGTTTCTCGAGCGGTCAGGTTAGGCCCAGGCGGTGAAGGGCCGTCTCCACGAAGCCACGGCGGTCGCGGACAAGCCGGAAGCCCAGGTTGTCGGGCGGCGTGCCCACCGCGCAACCCCCGCTTTTGCCGTCGCGGATGAAGTTCGACATGTAAGTGCGGTGGAAGCCCTCCACAACATGCACGCCGCAATTGGCGATCGAGCTTGCGATGCGCGCGCCCTCGCTGGATATCGTCGCGTGGGCATAGCATGTCGATGTCCACTCCCACACGTTGCCTGCAATATCCGCGATCCCCTTTGAGTTGATGCCGAAGGACCCGCTCGGGCGTGGCTGCGGATCCGACTTGCGTCCCAGGGCGGCCTCGTTGCGGTATTGCGCAAGCCATCGCTTGGCCGGATCGCTGGAGTCGGTTAAGCCGGCCTCTATGTCGGCCCGAAAACGTTCGCCTGCCGCATAGGCCCACTCCACATCGGTCGGCAGCCGCCACGCTTCGCCGGTCCTCTCCGACAGCCAGTTCGCATAGGCCTGTGCATCGATGAAGCTGATGCCGGTTGCCGGAACGTTGCCGGCGAGGCGCGAGTCGGCGGGCTTGCAAGCCCCGTCTAGAACGCAGCGGTCGTAATCCGATGCGGTCACCTGGACTTTCATGATTTCCAGCGGCGCGTCGATGGTTTCCTTCGCCACGGGCGCTGGCGTAGGATGGCCGTCCCTGAGGAATTCGCCAGGCCAGGGATGGTCGAACGAGCCGGGTGCCAGGGTCACCAGCTCAATCACCGGAGTTGAACCTCGGGACTGCGAGGACACGCCAACGGCCGTATGGCTGATGCCCAGCCCAATGAGCGCGGCGGCCGCGATGGTTTCGAATGTGATCACAGGATCGAAGGACATGGCAACACTCCTCTGCTGCAATACCCCGCCGGCTGTTCCGGCGGGGTGGAGAGCGATCGGCCTTTCCGTCTACGAAGCGATGGCCTTGGGAGCTTCGATCTGCGTCATCAGGTCGTCGTCCCACTTTCCGTCGACCGTGAAGTGAGCGGTCGCGCCGAGTTCCACGGCCTCGATCAGGTTGTGGTTGACGTAGGCGTAGATGCCTGGCTGCCTGAAGGTGTACAGCGCGGCTCCCGCCGACCCGCCTCGAATGAACCAGGTTTCGAGGTCCTTGGCCGGCGGGTTGGCAAACTTGCCCTGTTCCCAGACGAAGTCGCCGTGGCCGCCGATCAGATGGGGACGCGTGTCGCGGTTTGCCTGGGAATGCACGATCAGCACCGTTTCGCCGACCTTGGCCTTCATGGCGTTTTCGCCGGTCAGCGATCCCGCCTTGCCGTTGAACACGACGTGCGTCGGGATCAAGCCGCGCATCACCTTCACGGTATCGTCGTAATTTTCGCCGGCCGAGTCATACTTCTTGAACTTTCCCTGCTCGTCGCGCGGGATATAGAAGTCGCTCTCGCCGATATAGTAGATGCGGTCGTAGCGAACGGGCTTGCCGTTGTCATCCTTCAGGCCATCGCGCGGAAGCACCATGACTGCTCCGCTCATACCAGACACGACGTGCCACGGGATCATCGCGCCGCCGGGCGCACAATGATAAATGAACGTGCCTGGCCGAGTAGCCTTGAAGCGCAGCGTGACTTGCTCGCCGGGGTTGACCAGCGTCAGTTCTCCGCCGCCGAGACCTCCGGTTGCGGCGTGCATGTCGATGTTATGGCCGAGCGTGTTGGTATCGGGATTGATGAGCGTGAGCTCAAGATAGTCGCCTTCGTGCACGACCATGAGGGGCCCCGGGATGGAGCCACTATAGGTCATCGCGTTGAGCTGCGTGCCGTCGGCATCGATGACCATCGGCTTCTCTTCGATCTTCATGGTGAATTCGACAATCTTGGGTCCGCCCCTGGCCACCTGCTCGTGGGCATGCACGAAAGGCGGCGCCACCAGGGTCACCTTTTCGCGCGGCAGTCCGGCGACATCCTTCGCCGCCGCCATCACCGGCGCCGACCCGATGGTGGCGACAGCGGCGGCGGCAAGAACAGAGCCAAGAAGAGCTTCGCGTCTCGTAAGCATTTTCGTATCCTCATCTTCAATAATATTGATAGCATCAGGGTAATATATTTGGGGGGCCAGTCTTTGCGTTTGCGCAAATCCGCTGCTCCTTTATCGATTTTGTGCTGAAAAACTTGCTTCGGCCAAAGCCCGCAAAGCAGCGGGCGTGGGGCATGTCGGCTCTCGCGGGCCGCGGAGGCGCGCGGCCGGCAAAAAAGGCCGGGCAGACCTCTCCCCTGGTCTGCCCGGCCGTGCTTCCGGCTCGCCATAACCGGAGGCAGTCTCGCGTCCCGTCGGATCAATTCGGAAGGGTGCTGGGTGCTCCCGTCTTTGTTTCGCCGCGTCATCAGCCGTCGCGTCTTATAGATCGTCGGACGACGTGGCGGCTTGGGCCGGCGCAAATTGCGCGATGAAAAGACTCGCGGGCGACGAGGACTAGCCCTGGTCCTCAGGCGCTCCTGCGGCGCGCCTGCTGACGGGGCCGCACGAGCATGCCGCCAAACAGCACTGCAAAGCCGATAAAGGCCGCAACCCAGAATGCCGCCGAGAGTTCGAGGAGAACTGTGGCGGCAGGCGCTATGGCGGCGGCTACGCGCAGAATTGCAGCTGTGACGATCGCAACGAAAACAGCACACGTTCCGCCGCTTGCCCTCAGGTCGCGGCCTGTGTGGCCGAGGCTGGCGCGGGTCATGACGGCAAGCGTCATGCAGGCGGTCGCTCCCACGGCGAATGCATGGATGCCGGCCGCTGCGGGGACCTGCTCGGGAGCGAAGGCCGCCAGTCCGGCGAGTAGCAGCCCCAGCGGAACAAAGGCGAATGCGACATGCAGGATCAGGACCAAAGGGTCCGCCAGCGTCCGGTCGCCCGCCCAGCGGGCCACCCGAACGGCATTGAAGGCCGCGCCGGCTACCAGCAGCGCGCCGGTTGCGACGCTATCGGGAAAGAAGGTCCACGCGGCGAGCGCGACAGCGGACAGCGCGATCGTTCCGACGTCGAATTTGCCGAATGATGCTGGAAGCCGTCCCGGCTTCATGCGAACAAGCCAATTGCGTGTGAAGCTTGGCACTATCCGCCCGCCGATAATCATGACGAGGACGACCACGGCCCCAAGGCCGAGGCGTCGGCTCATGCTGGACACGCCCTGGTAATGCGCCTCGGCGTGAAACATGACATTCGCCGCAAAGAGGGTCGCGACGGGCAGGAGCACCTTGAGGTTCCGCCAGTTTCGTCCGGCAATGATTTCGGTAGCAGCGGCAGCGACCACTGCGAGAAGGAAGGAGCAGTCTATGGTCGCGGTCAAGAGCCAGCCCGCCTCTGCCGAAAAGAAAACGGCTACCCGGCCGGCAAGCCAAAGCAGCACCAGCACTAGCAGGCGAAAGTCCTGAACGGGAAGTCGCCCGGTCCAATTCGGAATGGCAGTCAGCAGGAAGCCTGTCACGACCGCCGGCAGATAGCCAAAGAGCAGTTCATGAACGTGCCAGTCCACAGGCAGGAATACGCTGGATATTTCGAGGCGGCCGTAATAGAGGGGCAGCCACAAAAGCACAGCGATGCCCGCCTGCAGCGAGCCTAGCAGAAAGAACGGCCGGAACCCGTAGGAGAGAACCGCTGGATAGGCGCTCGGTCGCGTCCGTGGAATTGCCATCACATGCCTCATATGAAGCCGGGCAGGGCCCGCTTTTGGCTTTTTCTATCCCGACTGGTGGAGGCTGAATTTGCCTCAGCGCAAACAAGAGATTGAATCGCGGACGGCAGCGACGAGAAGCGTCACTTGTCGACAGTCGGTCGTCCATGACACAGTCCGCCCCAAGTTATTTGGCCATCAGGCGAGAGGAAAACAGTTGGCGAACCTCGACCGATCATTGATTGCCGGCCTGTCTGTCTTCGAGGGCATAGCCGCTGCGGACCTCGACCGCATAATCGAGCAGGCGCGGTCCATTCGGATCGCCAGGGACCAGCCGGTTTTCGAGCAGGAACAGGAGGCCCATTCCTTCTTCCTGCTGCTCGACGGCCACGTGCGCGTGGTGAAATCGACCCCGGATGGGCACGAGGTGACCGTGCGCTACATAAGTCCGGGCGAACTGATGGGGATCGCCCACGCGCTGGGCCGGACCACCTATCCTGCCAATGCCATCGCCGCGGTCGATTGCGTGGTGCTTGCCTGGCCGGGCAAGCTCTGGCCGACTTTCGCCGAAAGCTACCCGCGCTTCAGCGCGAATGCCTACAAGACAGTGGGAAGCAGGCTGCAGGATGCCCACACGCGCGTCATCGAGATGTCTACCGAGCAGGTCGAACAGCGGGTCGCCCATGCGCTGCTCAACCTCGTCAAGCAGTCGGGAAAGAAGACCGAGGAAGGAATCCTGATCGATTTCCCGATTTCGCGCCAGGACATCGCTGAGATGACAGGCACAACGCTTCACACGGTAAGTCGCCTGCTTTCAGCCTGGGAGGACCAGGGGCTGGTCAAGAGCGGACGGCAGAAGGTCGTCGTCGTCGAGCCCCATCGGCTCGTTGTGATCGCCGAAGGCCGCGCGGCAAAGAGCTAGTCCCATCATCGGTGTCGGCCGCCGCCTCCAGATCGCGGCGAAGCTGATTCTCGTCGAGATCATGCTCGCGCGCCGCCTCGGAAACGGTGTGAAAGGGAGCGATCGGGCAGCCGACGCATAGCATCCCATACCGGAGAAGGACGCGGATTGCCGCCGGCGTCTCGCTCATGATTGCATCCATCGTGGCGTCGTCGTTCAATTTGCGTTTCATGCCGATTGTCCGCATTGCAGGCGGGCACCCTGCCTGAACCCTTCGGCGCGTTCGTTGCTCTGAAACAAAGATAGCGCGGCCTAGCCTCGCCCCGGCTAAGCCGCGGTGTGGTGTGGGCGCTTTTTGGGTTATGGGGCGGTTCTGGGCTGGCACTTGCGATGGATCAAAGCTCGGTTGTTCCTCGCCGTTTATCGATGACGGGCAGTTTTGACCCCGGCCGGTCATGAAACGGTGGCCGTCTCGATGCGTTGTGCTCTAGCGGGGGTCGGTTTGGAACCGGCGAAGGAGTCTGAAATGACCCAGCATGCAAACGCCAATCGCTTGTCCGCACAGGAGTTGCACGACATAGACGCCTATTGGCGTGCCGCCAACTACCTGACCATCGGACAGATCTACCTGCTCGACAATCCGCTGCTTCGCGAGCCCCTTCGGTTGGAGCACGTCAAGCCCAGGCTGCTAGGGCATTGGGGAACCTCGCCGGGCCTCAGCTTCATCTACGCGCATCTCAATCGTGCAATCAGGCTGCGCGATGCCAACGTCATCTATATTTGCGGTCCAGGGCACGGCGGGCCTGCGATGGTTGCGAACACCTATATCGAGGGCACCTACAGCGAGATCAATCCTGACATCGCGCTGGATGAGTGCGGAATGAAGAAGCTCTTCCGCCAGTTCTCCTTCCCGGGCGGCATCCCGAGCCATGCAGCGCCTGATGTGCCAGGCTCCATCAACGAAGGAGGCGAACTCGGCTATTCTCTCTCGCATGCGTTTGGCGCGGCCTTCGACAGCCCAGGTCTTGTCGTCGCCTGCGTTGTTGGCGACGGCGAAGCGGAAACCGGACCGCTCGCCACTTCCTGGCATTCCAACAAGTTCCTCAACCCGGCGCGCGACGGAGCGGTGCTGCCGATACTCCATCTCAACGGCTACAAGATCGCCAATCCCACCATTCTCGCTCGCATCCCTGAAGAGGAATTGCGCGCGATCTTCGTTGGCTATGGCTACGAGCCGCTCTTCGTCGAGGGCCATGATCCTGCCTTCATGCATGAGCGGATGGCGGCCGTGCTTGACGATGCGCTGGACCGCATCGGCGCGATTCAGCGGGCGGCGCGCAGCGGAGCAGATGCCGCACAGCCCCGTCCGAAATGGCCGATGATCGTGCTGCGAAGTCCGAAGGGATGGACAGGCCCCAAGGAGGTCGACGGGTTGAAGACGGAAGGGTTCTGGCGCGCCCATCAGGTTCCGCTGTCCGGTCTCGCCGATAACCCGGCGCATCTGAAGATGCTGGAGGAGTGGCTGAGGAGCTATCGGCCGGAAGAACTCTTCGATGCGGCTGGCGCTCCTATGGCGACCATCCGCGCCACCACACCGCAAGGCGACAGGCGCATGGGTGCCAATCCGCATGCCAATGGCGGTATGCTGCGTAGGTCCCTCGAGTTGCCCGCCCTGCAAGAGCATGCCGTCCCGGTCGAGCGGCCCGGCGGCGTCAAGGCTGAATCGACCCGTGTCATGGGCGCCTTCCTGCGCGACGTCATGGCGTTGAACCAGTCCGCCGCGAATTTCCGCATCGTTGGTCCCGACGAGACGGCTTCGAACCGGCTGCAGGATGTCTTCGAGGTGACCGAGCGCGCCTGGATGGAGAAGATCCTGCCCGAGGACGTCCATCTCAACAGCGAGGGCAGGGTTCTGGAGATATTATCCGAGCACACCTGCCAGGGCTGGCTGGAGGGCTATCTCCTTACCGGACGGCACGGCCTGTTCTCGTGCTACGAGGCCTTCACGCATATCGTCGATTCCATGTTCAACCAGCATGCAAAATGGCTGGACGCTTGCGGCAAGCTTCCTTGGCGGCGACCGATCGCTTCGCTGAACTACCTGTTGTCCAGTCACGTCTGGCAGCAGGAGCATAACGGCTTTAGTCATCAGGACCCGGGCTTCATCGACGTGGCTCTGAACAAAAAGGCCGATGTCGTACGCGTCTATCTCCCTGCAGATGCCAACACCCTTCTATGCGTCACCGATCACGTGCTGCGCACCTGGAACCGCATCAACGTCATCGTCGCGGGCAAGGCCAATTCCTGGCAATGGCTGTCCATCGAAGACGCGAAAGTCCACTGCAACGCCGGCATCGGCATATGGCAGTGGGCATCGACTGATGGGGGAGCCGAGCCGGACGTGGTGATGGCCTGTGCCGGCGACGTGCCTACGCTCGAAACGCTGGCCGCCGTCCAAATCCTGAAACAGCACATTCCCGAACTCAAGATCAGAGTTCTCAATATCGTCGACCTGATGACTTTGCAGCCTAAGGAACACCATCCGCACGGCCTGTCGGATCGCGAGTTCGACGCGCTGTTCACCAGGGATAAGCCCGTCATTTTCGCTTATCATGGCTATCCATGGGCCATCCATCGGCTGACATATCGCCGGACCAATCACGACAACATCCATGTGCGCGGCTATAATGAGGAGGGCACGACTACGACTCCCTTCGACATGACCGTGCTGAACGGGCTCGACCGCTACCATCTGGTGCTGAGCGTGCTTGACCGCATCCCCGAGCCCGCCGGCGCACATATCCGGCTGAAACAGGCCATGGAAGGCAAGCTCCTCGATCACCGGGCCTATATCCGCGAGCACGGGCAGGACATGCCCGAGATCCTCGGCTGGAAGTGGGAGCAGTAGCCGATGCCGAAGCGCAAGGCCGAACAAAGGAGCGCGCGGACCGTGGCTGGGACCGGCCGGCCGTGACCGCTGCGACCCTCGTCCTCAACGGAGGCTCCTCGAGCCTGAAGTTTGCCGTGTTTGAAGAGCGCGGCGAGCTTCGCCTACTCGCGCGCGGCAGCGTTTCGTCGATCTGCCGCCAGCCCCGGCTGCACGTCGCACCTACGGCGCTCTCGCCCGAAGTCGACAGGAGCCTGGGGGACGGGTCGATCGACATCGCGACGGCATTCGAAGCCGTTGCTGGTTTCCTCGCCGACCGCGATCTTTTGCGCCGGATCGCCAAGGTCGGGCACCGCATCGTGCATGGCGGGAATGAGTTCGCCCGCGCGACCCGGCTCGACGAGCGTACGCTCGATGCCCTGCGCAAGCTCGAGCCGCTCGCCCCGATCCATCAGGCGATCAACCTCGAGATCGTCGGCCTGGCCGGCCGGCTTCTGCCTGAAGCCATCCAGGTCGGCTGCTTCGATACGGCTTTCCACCAGGCTCGGCCCGAGCTCGCCAAGATCTATGGCTTGCCGCATGCAATGTCGGAACAAGGCATCGTATCCTACGGCTTCCACGGCCTCTCCTTTAGCCACATTGCCGCGAAGCTTCGTGACCGCTACGGCGACGCTGTCGGCGGTCGAGCGATTGTCGCCCATCTTGGCAGCGGCGCGAGCCTGTGCGCAATGAAGACTGGCGCAAGCCAGGCCACGACCATGGGCTTTTCCACGCTGGACGGCCTCGTCATGAGCACGCGTTGCGGGGCGATCGATCCCGGGGTGCTGTTGCATCTGCTGCGGGACCGCAAGCTGTCATCCGATCAATTGACCGACTTGCTTTACGAACGATCCGGCCTGCTGGGCGTATCCGGCATCTCAGGCGACATGCAGACGCTGCTCGCGTCGACAGACTCGGCGGCGACGCGCGCCGTCGATCTCTTCATATACCGTGTCGGTCGCGAGATCGGATCGCTCGCGGCCGCGATAGGCGGGCTCGACACGCTCGTGTTCACAGCGGGCATCGGCGAGCATGCTCCTATGATCCGGAAAAGGATCTGCGAGGCCGCCGCATGGCTTGGCGTCGCTGTCGATGCAGGCTTGAACCGCAACGATGCTGTTCTGGTCAGCGCCCCGAATTCCCGCGTGGACGTGCTTGTCATTCCTGCTGACGAGGAGCGTGCGGTCGCCACGGAGTTGCTGAACTGGAAACCGCCTATTTAGCAAACCTGATGTCGGCAAGCGTTATTCTGTTGGCCGAGCCGGACTCGCGACCGAGTGCCTTGCGATCCGCCGCGCGAAACGTGTCTCCGATGCGCATCCGACTTTGTGAGAAATATTTGCCGATTGCCAGGAGCAGCACCAGCGAACTCCCCATCGGAGGCACCAGGTGACCGTCTCCTTCTAATCTCAGATATTGCTAACCCTTGTTGATGAAGCGCTTTCCCAGACCGTTACTTCTGGGCTGAGGGAATGCCATATGGCTCGCTACTTCTTCGATTTCGGTTTGAACGGCTTCTTGATGTCGGACTCAGAAGGCTCCGTCTCATCTGGCTATCCGGCAAGCCGTGGCGGTAACCCTTCCTGCGATGGCCAAGGATGCCAAGCGGAAGGATTCCGGTCACAGCGTCTACACGGCCTCCGTCCGCGACGAGCAAGGCCGCGTGGCCTATGCCGCGACCCTGTCGTTTGCCGATACTTGGGCCGTCGCCGGCAATTGAAGAGGCGCGCTATGGACTCGCGGTCGAAGCTGGAAAGCTTAAAGTTCGCCCATTCTGCAACCTGTAAAGGCCGTCCATTCCCGATAGCGCTCGCTCGAGTCCGGCCACGCGTATGTTGCAGCGCCGTGCGTCCGGCTTGCTCCGGTTGCACTTTCTCGCGACAGTCTTTCACAATGCCTTAAACGCGACTGCGGATTGTTATTGGCAGAGCCGGCTCCGGCTGCGAGAGCTGTCAACTGAGGCGGGTGGTCGATCCCTCAGGGGTGTAGCCACTTGCCAGCCCGCCGCCAGCCTTGACGGCCTTGGCGGCGGGCATCCTGCGGGCAACGGCTACGCTGGCAGCTTTTCGCCGAGCTTGCGCTGAACCAGAACTAGCGTCGGGTCGTCGGGATCCGTAGCTACGGTGAAACCCATATCGCGCTCGACCTCGATAGCCGCGCGGTTCTCGCGGCTCTCGATCGATTCGATCGTTTCGATGCCGTGGCCGTCTGCATAGCGCGCGATGTAGCCGAGAAAGTCCCAGCCGATGCCGAGATGCTTCCGGTCCTCGCGAATGCAGATGGCTACCTCGCCGCGTCGGCCCTTTGCATCGCTGGCAAGCGTTGCCACCGCGATCAGCACGCCGTCGGTCGAGAGCGCAAGGAAGTTATGAATGTGCGGATCGTCGGAGCGGGTCATTTCAACCAGGCGCTCATGCGAGACTTCCCTTACCGCTCCTAGGAAGCGGAAGCGCAGATCTTCGGGCGTTACATGGGTGAAGAACTCGGCGACGCGCGCCTCGTCCTGTGGGCGGGCGCGGCGCACTTCGAAGCGAAATCCGGAGCGGGTTGTAAGAGTGTTGTTCATTGTAGTCCCTTTCAGGATTGATGCAGGGCGAGGGGCCTGAATGAGCTCACTCTCCCATAGAAAGCAGCGTTTCCCGCTTGAGGATCTCGACGCTGCGCAGGCTCGGCAGGCGGATAATGCCTTTCTCCCTCAGGCGGGTGAAGACGCGCGACACGGTTTCGATGGTGAGGCCGAGATAGTCGCCGATGTCGATCCGAGACATCGGCAAGTCCAGCTGGCGCAGTCCGCCCTGGCGCTCCGACATCTCGAGCAGGAAGGCTGCGACGCGTTCGATGGCGTTCTGGCGGCCCAGCACGAGCAGATGTTCCTGCGCATGGGTCAGCCCTTTCAAGGCGAGAGGCAGAAGCTGGCGAGACATGTCCATTCCCGAGTGGGCGCGAAACACCCTTACGCCGGTTGCGTTGATTGCTTCGGCGAAGAAGTGGTGGGTGACGTCAGCCTCGAAGCCGAACGTTTCTCCCGCCAGATGGAATGCGCTTATCTGCCTGCGGCCGTCGGCGAGCAGGCGGTAGACGCGGACGGCGCCGAATTCGACCTGGTACAGGGCTCCGGCCTTTTCCCCTTGCGCGTAGATTTCCGCACCCGTCGGGAAGAAGCTGACCGGCTGCATTGCCGCTCCGTCGAAGGCCGGCATCTGGGGTGTGTATGACGGGAGTTCAATCTTGGCGGTCGCTTGAGCGTACATGGCTGTCTTTCCCGGTTGATCCGTGGCAGCAGCAATCGCGCAAATCCGGACACGCAGAAATTCGGTTATGTCCCTAGGGGAAACTACCTAGAGCGGAACCGAAATCACCGGATGGGCCAAGTCATGCTTGGCAGGGTACCTGGTTCGCGCGATTGACAAAGATCAAGGCCGGCATGACTTGGCCCGGCAATTGTCTGGCCACAACCAACCAAGGAGATCCGACCATGGCTTCCGATATCATCGAAATCTGGGCTGCGATGCTCGGCCTCGCCTATCTTGCCGCCGCAGGCCTTTATTTCGAAATGCTCTCGGCCAGGAAGCTAAGCAGCGTTCCGGCGAACTGTGGCATCGCTCGCCACACCCGGCCGAATCTAGTCAAGACCAGCCGCTCGCGATAGGAACGGGTGCCGGACAGACGCGTTTTCCAGTGCAATCGGGTCCATCCCTGGAAAGCCGGAGGAACGTGATGAAGGCTATGGTGCTGGAAAGCCCGGCACGCCTTTGAACTTCGTCGACCGCCCGGACCTTGCGCCGGGAGCGGGCGAGATCAGGCTGAAGGTGGAGGCATGCGCAGTCTGCCGGACCGATCTGCATGTCGTGGACGGCGACCTGCCGCGGCCGAAGCTGCCGCTCGTGCCGGGTCACGAAATCGTCGGGATCGTTGATCTTGTCGGTGAAGGCGTGTCGAGGTCCCGGCTCGGGCAGAGGGTAGGCGTTCCCTGGCTGGGGCGCACTTGCGGACATTGTCCCTATTGCAGCGTCGGCGCCGAAAACCTCGGCGACCAGCCGCTCTTCACCGGCTATACGCGCGACGGCGGCTTCGCAAGCCATGTCGTCGCCGATGAGCATTTCGCCTTCGAGCTCGATGCCTCCGCGGATCCGGTGTCGCTGGTGCCGCTCCTGTGCGCCGGACTGATCGGCTGGCGGTGCCTCAAGTAGGCCGGCGATGGCCATCGGCTGGGCATCTATGGCTTCGGCGCGGCGGCGCATATCATCACGCAGGTCGCGATCTGGCAGGGACGTGAGATTTTTGCCTTTGCCCGGCCTGGCGATATTCAGGCGCTGGAATTCGCGCGTTCATTGGGTGCCGTGTGGGCAGGGGCGTCGGACGAACTGCCCGCTGACCGGCTTGATGCCGTAATCATTTTTGCATCGGTCGGCGAACTGGTTCCGGCGGCGTTGAGGGCTGTTCGCAAGGGCGGCCGGGTAGTCTGCGGCGGCATCCATATGAGCGACGTCCCATCGATGCCCTACAGGCTCCTGTGGGAAGAAAGGGAAGTGGTGTCGGTCGCGAATCTGACCCGCCGTGACGCGGAGGAATTCTTCCCGCTAGCGAGGCAGGCTAGGGTGCGCACGCACACCAAAGTCTATCCGCTGGAGCAGGCAAACCAGGCGCTGGAAGACTTGCGCGCGGGAAGGCTGAGCGGTGCCGCCGTCCTTGGGCCGTGACGGCATTCGAGCGAGCCGTAGGGTCCGGGCTCGCGCCTGCGCCGACCGAGGAAAGGCCCGTCAAGTTGGAACCGAATGGCCGCGGACACCAGCGAACCATCAAAGGACGTCGGCCTGACCGGCCTCGCGCTTTCGCCCCGTGATCATCGCCCAAACCAGGTTTTCGCGATGCCGGAAGCTTGCCAGCGCCACGCCGCCAATGTGGACAAGGACAAGCAGCAGCAGACCGTGCGCAGCCAAGCCGTGCGCCGCTTCGACCCAAGGCACGCCGAAATAGGCATCCGTGGTCATCAGCCACCCGGTGAGCGCGGTTGCGCTCATTACGCAAAGCAGCGCGACCACCATCGCGCCGCCTGCAGGATTATGGCCGATGTGGCGAGTCTCGCGGCCGCTCAACATTGCGGCGAGATAGCCCAATACCGTCGCCGGACCGCGCACGAATTGCGAGAAGCGCGCATAGCGCGTTCCCAGAACGCCCCATACGAGCCGCAACGCGACCAGAGCGGCAGCGGCGTAACCAGCCCAATGATGGATGTCTTCCGAGGAATGGCGTGTCAGCCACGCGATTGCGAAGCTGAGCACGAGGGCCCAGTGAAAACTCCGGACGATCCGGTCCCAGACACGCATCCCCTCAGACTCCGGCTACTGGCTACTGATCCGCTGCCGCTGAGTTGTTCCGGTCAGTTTTCGCCGGCTTCGGCATTGTCGAGCTTTTCGAGGGTCTCCGCATTGTAGGCCAGGTTGACTTTCTTGCCTGCCTTGTCGACCGCATAGACTTCGTAGCAGCCCTTCTCGACCTTGATCTGCCGGACGGTCAGACCCTCGCCGGTCAATTGCGCCTCCAGCGCTGCTTTGGACTTGAACTGTGATTTCGGGGCGGTGCTGCAAGTGCCGCCCGCGGCAAGCGCCGGTCCTGCTAGGATTCCGGCAAGCGCTGCGAGAACGAGTGTGCGATACATGGTGACTCCATTTGAGCGCGAGTGCTGCGCCAGTGGTAGGGATTTTCGTTCGACCGTGGAAGACGATGATTTTCACCGTCATTTGGCGACATAACCAATTCAACCTGACAACCGGCTGACAGTTGCGTTGACGCGGCGGTCAAAGTCGCCTTCTGCGGCCACGTTGATTGGCGCAATGACTGCGCGTGCAGGGTGACGCTGGGCGTGAGCGGCCATGCCGCCGTCGCTGGCGGAAAAATCAGGTTCGTTGAATGTTGACCTGACGCTGGAAGACATCTTCTCGCAACGTGCGAGGTTACGAGGTCCAGCCGCGTGGTCCGAATTCGGGGTCGGTTCATACGGCTGGTTGGCTCTTGACCTTGGCTACGGCCTTTATTGGCCGCATAGGCATTCCAACTTGCTCTTGCGATTTTTCCGGTCGGCCCTCAAAGCCCTCGCCGGCCGAGTGCGTGCATTTGTCCTATCCACTTTGCCCGCTTGGCGTCGTCGGCGTTCGCGACCATGCCGAACAAGGTTTCGCGCACAGGCCTGATACCGACAAAGTTGAGGATGCCGCGCCGCATCCCGGCAATCCCGTGGTTGAGATACCAAATCCGATAGACGGCTGCGGGCATGCCCATCGTCACGACGAGGCGTGCGGAGCGTCCGCGCAACAAAGATTTGGCGAAACCTTCGCCTTCGGCGGGGAAAGCGAACGCCGTGCCTGGCCGCATCACCTGCTCAAGGAAGGCTTTGAGCTTCGCTGGCATCGTTCCTAGCCAAAGCGGAAACACGAGCACGATATGCTGTGCCCAGACGACCGCTCTGGCCGCCTCGTCGAGATCGTCGGGGATCGTTCCGTGCTCGAACTCTTGCGATGTCCGAAGCATTGGAAATACCAGCGGAGCTAGATCAATCGTGCGCACCTCATGGCCAGCCCCTCGAGCTCCCTCGGCATAGGCCATGGCGAGCCCACGACAAAGCCGATCAAGAGACGGATCGGGATGGCCGACGATAACGAGTATGCGGCGCGACACGGCATCGTTACGCCTCATCTTCGGGAGAAGCATTATGGCTGTTCGACGCGGGCAACCTGATAGGTGTGCATGGCTCCGTTGCGCTTAATGGAAACATACTCGCCGGTCACGAAGCGTTCCTCGCCGAGATGAAATCCGACTTCGTCGTCACGGTCGCCCGCGGCATAGTCGAAAAACCATTGTCCGCCAGGCTTGCGGCGCAAGCGGCCGACGCGATCCTCTTCGCCCGTACGGAAGCGGCGGACTCGGCACAAGGCACGGTGCGATTTCCATTCCTCCGCGTCCAAGCGTCCTTCCGTCGTGAGTGGCAAGAGTACGTCGTAGCCTTCTTGGCGGTCTCCTTCGGGATGCCCCTTTTCGCGGGCCAAAAGCAGCCGGATGTTTCTGAATTTCGGGGTGAGGTCGTGCAAAGTGGTCATGGCAAGCTCCTTCGAGGCCATTCTTACCGCCGTGATCGGATGGAACCCTTGATCAAGGTCAATCGAGGTCCTGTTCTGGCGGAGAGCTCACTCGGCACCTCGCGGCGCATGACCGCAAACCCAGCTGACGATCTGGCTGGCGCTCATCTGCCCCGATATGCGTGCGATTTCCTACAGGATCATGGTGGGGATGCCGCGAACGCCCAACCCCGCTGCGGCCGCGTGCTCCTTGTCCGAATTCAGCTTGATCAGACGCACATGAGGCTCAAGCGCCTCGGCGGCCGCATCATAGGCCGGCGCCATCATCTTGCAGGGACCGCACCATGGAGCCCAGACGTTGACGAGGACGGGCAGGCTGCTGCGACGGATCTGACGACCGAAGTTCACCGCGTCGACATCTTGCGGGAGCCCTGAAAACAGCAGGACGCCGCACTTTCCGCATTGCGCATCGATGCCGTTTCGGTTCTGCGGCAGGCGATTGACCACGCCGCATTTCGTGCAAACCACCAGGTTCTCCTGCGTCATGGCGTAAACCTCTACTGCCTCAGCGTTCGAAACGCGCGCGCCAAGGGCACAGGTGAATTGAGGATATCGGCGACATCCCTCCTCCTGAACCGGCGCTCCTGCCACCGACGTTGACCGAGGCTGGTGTTGCACAGGTCTAGTCGGGATCGACGGTGCCGCTCCGAAATCGGTCGCCCGGAGCACTTTCGGCAGCCCTCAAAGTTCGCCCATCATTTCCTGCAGCATCAGCCTGACGTCCTTTGATGGCGCGATAAGCCTGGGATTGTCGATGGCTCCCATCGCAGCCATTGGACCGACGACCGTCACCTCGACTTGTCCGGGAGAGGTCTCGGTCACGATAACGTTGCAAGGCTGCATAGCGCCGACCTTGTCCTCGGCCTGGAGCGCGCGCCATGCGACATGCTGGTTGCAGGCACCCAGGATCACGTGCGGCTCCAAGTCCACACCCAGCTTGGCCTTCATCGTGTGCTGGACGTCGATTCTAGTCTGGATGTCAAAACCCTTTCCGGCAAGCTTCTTGGTGACGCGTTCGATCGCCGCGATGAAGGGCATCTCAAGGCTCTTGCTGAAATAAAAGCTCATCAGATTCTCGTTCCACGGAGATCTTCCCGTGCAGGGACAGCGTCGCTGTAGCTAGCCGCAAGGGGCTGGATGTCGCTTTGATCCAGCGCAATGAATGCCTGGTGGCTCCAGTCAATGTAGCGACTGCATTGAGGCCGCATCGAAATTCGCCGTCCGCCGCACGGACTCGGCAGTCCTCAAAGTTCGCCGATCATTTCCTGCAGCAAGAGCCGCACATCCTTTGCTACGGAGATAAGCGCTGGATTGTCGATGGTTCCCATCGCCGCCATCGGATCGATGGCTGACACCTCCACCTTACCTGGAGAGGTCTCGGTCACGATCACGTTGCAAGGCAGCATAGCGCCGATCTTGTCCTCGGCCTGCAGCGCGCGCCACGCGAAATGCGGATTGCAGGCGCCCAGGATCATGTATGGCTTCAAGTCCAGGCCGAGCTTGACCTTCATCGTATGCTGGACGTCGATCCTCGTTAGGATGCCGAAGCCTTTTCCGGCGAGCTTCTCGGTAACGTGTTCGATCGCGGTGGCGAATGGCATCTCAAGGCGTTTGCTGAAATAGTAGCTCATCGGATTCTCCTTCGACGGCGATCTTCCTCGCAGGGACAGAGTTGCTGCGGTATTGCTGCAGCTAACAGCGAAGGACTGGATGTTGCTTTGATCCAGCGCAATGAATGCTCGCTGTCCTCGGTGAATCTGGCGGCAAGGAGTGTTCCGGAATGACGATCCGAAATCTCGAATACGCGGTCTCACCGAAGTCAGTCGTCGTCGTTGGCGCGACCGAGCGTGTTGGCTCGGTCGGTCGCGTTGTTTTCGACAACATCGTCGGCGGCGGTTTCGAGGGGGAGATCTGGCCGATCAATCCCAAACATCCGCAGGTCGCCGGCCACCGCTGCTATAGCAGGGTTGCCGATCTGCCGGGCGTTCCCGACCTTGCCGTGATCGTGACCCCTCCCGGCACCGTCCCCGACATCGTGCGCGAGCTGGCCGAAAAAGGGACACGAGCGGCTGTCGTCATCACAGCGGGAATCAATAACGAGAACGGTTTGCGGCAGGCGATGCTCGATGCTGCCAAGCCCTCGCTCATGCGCATCATCGGGCCGAACACCGTCGGGCTGATGGTCCCTCCGGCGAAGCTCAACGCCAGCTTCGCCCATATGGCGGCGGGGCCTGGAAACATCGCGCTGATCTCGCAGTCCGGCGCGATCGCCACGTCGCTGATCGACTGGGCGGCCGAAAACAATGTCGGCTTTTCCCGGATCATCTCCCTCGGCGACATGGCGGACGTCGACGTCGGCGACTGCCTCGACATGCTGGCGGGCGATTTTCATACGCGAGCCATCGTGATGTATCTCGAAACAATACCCAATCCGCGCAAATTCATGTCGGCCGCGCGCGCGGCGGCGCGGCTCAAGCCGGTCATCGCGATCAAGCCTGGCCGCCACGAACAGGCGGCCAGGGCGGCAGCGACCCATACCGGAGCCCTTTCGGGTGCGGACAGGGTGGTCGACGCCGCCTTGCGAAGGGCAGGCGTGCTGCGCGTGAAGGACCTGGCCGAGCTGTTCGACGCAGCCGAAACGATCGCGCGCTGTTCCCCGCTCGACCGGGCGCATGTCGGCATCGTCACCAACGGCGGGGGTGCCGGCGTCCTCGCGGTCGAAAAGCTCGTCGATCGCGGAACAGAGTTGGCTCAGCTTTCGCCGTCGACGATTGAGCGGCTGAACCGTGTACTGCCACCGACTTGGTCGCGTGCAAACCCGATCGACATCGTCGGAGATGCTGCGCCGGAACGCTATGGGTTGGCGCTGGAAGCCTTGGCGGCGGATCCGGGAACGGACGTTATCCTGGTCATGAATTGCCCCACCGGGCTCGGTTCATCGCCCGACGCGGCAAGGAAGGTCGCCGAGGTGGGTGACGAAGGCGAGATTGGAGGAAAACCGCTTCTCGCATGCTGGCTCGGCGAGCATACCGCGCGCGAAGGCCGACGCATCCTAACGGAAGCGGGCATCGCGAGCTTCGAAACGCCGGAGGATGCCGCCATCGCGGCATCTTACGTCGGTCAATGGTCGCGGGCGCAGCGGGAACTCCTGCGGACTCCGTCGAGCCAGAGTGAGGATCAGGCCGACGGCAAGGCATCGGCGCATGCGATCTTGCGGCAGGTAGCCAGCGAAGGGCGGCGCATGCTGACAGAGCCGGAAGCAAAGGCGGTGATCGCCGCCTACGGCATCCCCGCGCCGAAAGCCATTGTCGCAGCGTCTGTCCCGGAGGTGGCGTGGGCAGCAGGCCAGCTTCTCGAAAAGGCCGAAAGAGTGGTCGTCAAATTGTTGTCGAAGGCAGTTTCACATAAGTCGGATATCGGCGGCGTGGTTCTCGATATCGCGACAGCCAAACAGGCTGAGGAAGCCGCGCGGTCTATCGAGACGCGCCTACGCTCGCGATTGCCGAGGGCGAAGATAGACGGATACACAGTGCAAACCATGGTCGTGCTCGCACATGCGCAGGAACTCATTTTGGGCATGAACCTCGATCCGATGTTCGGCCCTGTCATTCTGTTTGGCGCCGGCGGCACGGCGGTCGAGGTCGTGAACGATACCGCGATCGCCCTGCCGCCGCTTGACGACGTGCTGGCCGGAGACCTGATCGACACCACGCGAATAGCGCGCCTGCTTGCCGGCTATCGGGATCGCAGGCCTGCCAACCGAAGCGCGATCACGGCCGCGCTGAACGGCTTGTCGCAAATGATAGTCGACTTCCCCTGCCTGGTCTCCCTCGACGTCAACCCGCTGCTGGCCGATGCCGAAGGCGTGATCGCGCTTGATGCACGCATCGAAATCGATCCGCGACGGGTGGATGAACCCGCGCCGAACCCCGCCCTTGCCATAAGACCCTATCCGTCAGGATGGAGTCGCGATCTTCGGCTGGACGGTGTGACTTTCCACATCCGGCCAATCATGCCGGCGGACGTGACGTTCTATCCCGCGTTCCTGGCGCGGATTTCCCCCGACGACCTTCGGCTGCGGTTCCTGTCACTGCGGAAGAACTTTCCGGACCAGATGCTGAAGCGGCTCACGCAGCTCGACTACGATCGCGACATCGCCTTCGTGGCGCTTGAAAAGGACACGGGAGCGCTGGCTGGAATCGGCCGGCTTTCCTGTGACCCCGACCACAGGAGCGGCGAATATGCGCTGCTCGTGCGCTCGGACCTGCAGGGCCATGGCCTGGGGTGGGAGTTGCTGAACCAGGTCATACACTACGCGAAGGCTGAACGCATCGGCCGCATCGAGGGCACTATCCTCAACGAAAATCGCAAGATGCTCACGATGTGCCGGGAGTTCGGTTTCTCGATCGCGCGCCATCCCGGCGAGCCGGGCCTATCCCTAGCATCCCTGGAGATCGGTTCAGCGACTCTATGATCCCGTCTTCTTGAGGCGGATCACCGGGGAAGTGGTCTTTTCGATCAGGGCCCGCATCTCGGCTGTGATTTCGGCGACCTTGCGGTCCGCCTCAATCTCACGCCACGTCAACGGGCCGGCATCGCGCTGCAATTGCCGCGATAGGATGTCGACTGTTGCGTCGGAAGGTCCGCCCTTGCGCTCGCTGACCCTACGCCAGAGTACCGACGGGTCGGCCGCGAGCCAAAATCCCATGAACGGGACGTTTGTCTCGCTCGCGACGCGCTCGATCCTGATGCGGTCCTCCGGCTTGTCGAAAACGGCGTCGGCAACGATGGAGCCGCCTTCGGCAAGGACCAGCCCCGCACGCCAGGCGATCTGGCGATAGACTCGCTCCGACACGCCGGGCCGGTAAGCCTTGTCCGGCAGCTTCGTCTCGGCAGGCACGCCATGCATTGCCTTGCGGATGCGGTCGCTCTCGACGATCCGGGCACCGGGCGGCGCGCCGATGTGAGCGGCTAGCGCCTCGGCTACCGTCGTCTTGCCCGAGCCGCTAAGGCCGCCGATCGCAACCAGCCTGGACGGCTTTTCTCTAAGCAGGGCTAGCGCGAGCTCGAAATAGGATCGCGCTTCGGCGGTCAGCTTTGTGGACTCCGTGCTGCCTTCCTCGACCTGCGTTGCCGTCACGTGCGCGCGCACGGCGGCCCGCACCGCCATGAAGAACGGCAGCAGGATGAAGCCGTCTTCGTCGTCGGCCTCGTCGAGGTAGCGATTCATCACCAGATTGGCGAACTCCGGTAACCCGCGATGCCACAGGTCCATCAGAAAGAAGGCGAGATCGTAGAGCACGTCGACAGTGGCGATCTGATCGTTGAATTCGACGCAGTCGAACAGGCGGGGCTCTCCTTCGAAGATGCAAACGTTGCGCAGGTGCAGGTCGCCATGGCAGCGGCGGACTCGGCCTGATGCCTCGCGACGGTCGAGCAGGCTGGCATGATGCGCGAGGCTGGCCCGAAACGCCGCGTCGAGCGTTTCGATCTCCTTTCCATCGAACACGCGGCTTGTAGCAAATCCGGCCGAATTGATTTTCAGCACGCCGCCGATGTTCGATGACCCGCTGCCGCCATGTAGCACTTGGGCGCTGCGGTGATATCGGGCGATCATGCGTGCCACGCCTGTCATCAGCGCCGGTGTCAGCTTTCCCGCCGCGGCCATGCGATCGAGAAGTTTCGACTGGTCGAAGCGGACCATCTCGATAACGGCGTCGACCAGTTCCCCCTGGCCGTCCAGGACAAACCCATCTCCCGCGCGTGTGATACGGCGGACATCGAGGTAGAGACCGGGTGCCGTTCTGGAGTTCAAATCCACTTCCTTCTCGCACGCGGCGAACCGCAGCTCCGGGGTCGAAAAATCGACGTAGGGCAGCTTGACCGCCCGCTTCATTTTGAATGCGCGCCGCCCGACAAGGAAGATTCGGGAAATGTGGGTTTCGATCGTCTCGACGGGCCCGGCCTCGCCGTACGTGGCAGGATCCTTCAACATCTCGACCACGGCATCCTGGTTGTCAGCGATCATTGCGTAAGCCCTTGACCTTGTTTGCATCATCATTCGGCTTCGCCGGCTGCAGTCCTGAGTCCTGCTAGCGCTGGAGCGTCTGGACGTAACCGGCGAGGTTTTGAATACGTTCCGTGGTGACCGCCTCGCCGCCGTAGGGGCCGTAGCGCTTCACGTCGTCGGGAAGGAACTGATTGCCCCAGACCGGCATGTCGCGCTCGCCATGCTCCGGAACGAGGCCCCAGCCGTCGATCGTCGCGTAGACTCGCCAGTAGGGAAACTCCCCGCCATTGCGCTTCGTGAGCGTGGTCAAATTCGCCGGGCGCTTCCGCAATACGTCGGCCATTGGCCCGTCGCCCTTGCCGTCCACGCCGTGGCAGACAGCGCAGGAATTCAGGTATTCCTGCTGTCCGTTGCTCATTTCCTGTGCCGCAGCGGCGCTCAAGGTCAGCGCCAGAAGACCGATTGTTGTCCGCAATCTCATTGGTCAGCCTCCAGCCACCAATGACAGTCTAAGGCGTGCGGGTCACGCGCACGTTGACGGGGATCAATCCCGCGAAGGGATCAGTTTGATTCAGCGCAAGGAACGATTCTGACCTGCTCGCTACGGCTTGCTCATAGTGAACCTTCTTCGAACAAGGAGTCGACGCCATGCCATTCAAGACATTGCTCACCGTCACAGGGCCGGATCAGGGGGACGGTGATCTGAAGCTCGCCGCGGGTCTGTGCGAGGAAACTGATGCACATCTCTCCGTGCTTGTTATCGTCATTGCTGCGCCTCCTTCGGGCGGAGAATACGCGGCGGTCGTCTCGCCTGCATGGCTCGCGGAACGCGAGGCCGAAATGGAGACGCTGGAGAGACGCACGTCGGCCGTCTCCAAAATCCTGTCGAGGAGGCCCGTGTCGGCTGACATCAGCAGCGACTACCCGGACCAGTCCTGGGCGGATGAAATCATCGGTCGGCGCGCTCGCTACGCCGACTTGACCGTCGTCGGCCCGGAAATGCTTGCAAACCACCTGCTCAAGGAGAAAGTCATTGCGGGCGGACTGTTTTCATCTGCCAGGCCGATCCTTCTGGTGCCCGAAGGAGTGCGCGCGACATTGACTCCAAAACGTGTCCTTGTCGCTTGGGACGGCAGCCTGGAAGCGTCGCGCGCGGTGCGAGAGGCCCTCGACATCCTGGCGGGCGCCGACGAGGTGCGGGTCGTCATGGTCGACCCGATTGAGGACGAACGGCACCACGGCGAGGAGCCCGGGGCGGATGTCGCGAACTATCTCTCCCGGCATGGCGTGCGGGTGGCGGTGGACCGCGTGCCGAGTTCAAGCCATCCGATCGCAGCCGTTCTTCGCCAGCATGCCATCGACACCGATGCCGAGTTGATTGTGATGGGGGCCTACGGCCATTCGCGCCTGCGCGAACGCATCTTTGGCGGTGTGACGAGGTCTATGGTCGAGAATCCAGGAACGCCGATCCTCATGGCTCGTTGACATTGAACTGCGGCGATGCCGTTTTCGACAGGATCGGAACGCAAGAAAGGACAACTCACCGCCGTTACTGTGCCGGCTGATACTGATCCGGCGGTTGCGAGGCATAATACTCCGCCGCCTGCTCGATTTCATCGTCGGTCATTGCGCGCGCGATATTCCGCATCTGCTGGCTGATGTCGTTGCGGCGCGCCCCGTTGGCGAATGCGCGCAGTTGGGCTTTCATGTAGACCGCTGACTGGCCTTCGAGCCAAGGACTGCCAGTCTTGTTGTCCAAGCTGCCGTGGCATGAGCCGCACGGGGCAATGCCGCGGATCGGGGCCCCGTTGACGACGATGCGAGGCGCTGGAAGCTTCTGCGCGGGATGATAGGCAGGAAGTCGGGGCAGAAAATGGTAGTAGGCCGCTAGGTCGACCATGTCCTGGTCGCTGAGATGCGGCGCGAACGGGCTCATCACGGCATTAGTCCGCGCGCCCGATTTGAAGTCTTTCAGTTCCTTGAAGATCACGGCTGGATACTGGCCGGCAAGATTGGGGGAGTCTGCCCGGCTGACTCCTGTCGGTCCGTGGCAGATCGCGCATTGTTGGGCGAGGGTTGCTCCGCGCCCGATAGACTCGCTTGTTGGATTGGCCAGCATCGCTGATATCACGACGACATCAGAGGTCTTGAACGTGGGCTGGATGACGCTTTCGCTCGATGACTGCCTAGGAATTCCGGCCGCGCTACAGATCGCGTCCCACAATCCGGCAAGCTTGAGATCGGATTGTGCATAGGGAAGGATGATAAAGCCGCCAAGCGCCGTAAGGACCACCAACGTCGCGGTGATACCCACGCTGTACCTGAACCAGTGGTTGGCTACGGAGAAAAGGCGTTCCGTCGGCATCATTGGGCTCCGATGTAAACAGCCGGAACAGAGGTTCCCTGTCGGAGCGCGAGCTGCGCGATCGGGAAGCCGTAATTGGTCACGGTGAGCCCGATCATCAAAGCCAGCCACAGCCCATGGCTGTTCAAAGCGACAGGCACTGAAGCCGGAGGGTGAACGGCCATGCTGAAGCGATACTCTCCCGCTTCGGTCGCTGGCGAGCGCTGGCCCCGTATCAGGATGAAGATGAACAGCGCACCGGAGACCAGGAGGATGAGACCTCCAACCGCCGACATCGTGACCGACAGCGCTTCCGGTGCAAGCCCAGGATCCGTGTAGTCGAAATAGGCCATGCGCCGAGGCATGCCAAGGATTCCCACGTAATGCCAAGGGAAAGTGGTGACGATCATGCCCACGAACCATAGCCAGAGCTGGAGGCGCATCAGGCGGAAACTCTCGAATGCCCGTCCCGTCAGATGCGGCCAGAGATCGTAAGCGATGGCGAAGTACATGATGACGATCGCGCCGCCGAAGATCAGATGAAAGTGGCCTGTGATCCACTGCGTGTTGTGAATCGTCGTGTCGAGTTGATAGCTCATGTTGATCAGGCCTCCGGCGCCGCCGAAGCCAAGCAGCACGAAGGAGAATGCTGTCGCCAGCATAATGGGATTGTCCCACGGCAGCGCCGCAATCCATCCCAAGGGCCCCCTGCCGCCGCGCAGGCGACCGGCGATCTCAACCGAAGCGCAGATGGTAAACACCGTGAGCAGGGTCGGTACGGCCACCATCGCCGTGAATGCTGAATGGATGAATTTGAAGCCGGCACCGACCTGCGGATCGGCGAAGGCGTGGTGAATGCCGATGGGCATCGCCACCACCAGGAACAGGATGAAGGCTATCCTGCCCATCGTATCGCTGTAGAGCTTTCCGCCGATGGCCCGGGGCACGATTGTGTAGTAGGCGATGTAGGTCGGCATCAGCCAGAAATAGACGATGGCATGCAACGTCCAGGAGAAGAAGACGCGGGCCAGGCCTGCGTCGATGGTCGATTTCAACCCCAGCGCCACGGGCAAGATTTGGAACAGCAGCTCCAGTGCCGCTCCCACTGCCGTCCAGGCCCAGAGATAAGCGCCGGCCACGTTGGCGAACATGGCGAGCGGCACGGGCTTGTCCGGGTTGTCGCGCTTCCAAATCCTGAGATTGACGGACATCAGCGCCACCCAGATCCAGGAGCCGACCACCACCAGAACGATGCCGATGTAGTAGAATGGGCTCCCGATCAGCGGCGGGTAGAATGTGTAGAGCACCGACGCGCGGCCAAGCGAAACGGGAACCATCGCCGTCACGGCGCCGACCAGGATCAGCCAGAAGCCCGCCCAGGCCCACCGCCGCCCGATGAGGGGCTGCTTCAGCGAGCTTTCGGAAATGGCGTAGCCGAAACCCATGGCGACAAGAGTCGGGAACACGTAGCCCATGACGGTTCCGTGGGCGGTGAGCGATCGGTAGTACCATTCGGGGTTGCTGATCCAGGTATGCAGCGGGCTGCGGATGAACATCTGCCATGCGCCCAGCACCAGGGCGATGCCGAACACCGCGAAAGCCAGCCAGAAGTGAGCGAGTATCAGGCGCCGGCTATTTAACACAGCTCAACCTCTCCTGCTTGGATGCCATAGTCATGAACTCGGCCTTGTCGACGACTTTGACTTTCCCCCACATTCCTTCATGCCCGAAGCTGCAATATTCCTGGCAGGGCATCAGGTACTCGCCAGGCTTGCGAAAGCGCGCGCTCTGGACGGAAATGTAGCCCGGGACAAGCATAGTGTTGACGGTCGTGCCCTGAATGAGGAGCCCGTGGATGACGTCTGCGCTTGTGGCGCGGATGTTGATCGTCGTATCCGTCGGCACGAGGATGCATTGAGGCGTGAAGGAATATTGTTGCCCGATGGCGCGTACCGTGACTGATCCGTCAGGCTCGAGCGCGCTCCCCAGGTTGGACTCGACGAACTCACCCGACACATGCAGGGTCGTCGGATCCGCCGTCTCGACACGCGCTTGCGGCATCGTGGCTTGATGAATGCCTGCGAAAGCAGCCATCCCGGCCAGGAAGGCAATGATCAGGACCGCGATCGTCGCCCAGTTTTTCTCGGCGCGTATCGCGGTTCCGCTGTGGTCGATCGGATGCTCGCTCATCGGGATAGCCTTGGAGCCTTAGGGATTCGCATGCGGGATGAACACGAAGAAGTAGAATGCCAGCCAGAGGCCAAGCACGATCGCCGTCGTCACGCCGGCAAGGAGAAAGGCCCCGCCGGGCCCAGCTGCCAACACCCGTTCCAGAGCCTCGTCTTCTGAGCGGGCCGTTTCCGTTGTGTGGTCGGAGTTGATCATCGCGTCCTCAATTCAATGTCGCGGATCGCAGCTGGTTTGCTTCCGACGCGCTGATCGCCGCCCCGCGATTGCCCCACGAAGTGCGAATGTAGGTGACTACCGCCGCCACCTCATTGTCGGACAGCGTGCCGGCAAAGGGCGGCATGCCATACGGCATCGGATTGCCGGCGGTGCCAGGCGGGTAACCGCCGTTTAGCACCATCCGGATCGCGTTGACCGCCGATTGCATCTGGATCGACTGGTTGCCCGCCAGCGGCGGGTAGTGTGGCGGAGCGCCTTCCCCCTTCGCGCCATGACAGCTTGCGCAGCGTTGATCGTATACCGTCTTGCCAAGGCTCACCAGCAGGCTCCCCTCGCTGGCTGGAACGGAAGCTTGCGCAACATCGGGAGCGTTGTCCTGTGCGATGCCCTTCAGGTAGACGGCCATCGCGCGCGTGTCTTCGTCGCTAAGATACTGAAGGCTGTTGTAGGTGACCTCGGCCATCGGCCCATAAACGGCACCCCGGTTAGAGACCCCGGTCCGCAGCAGGTCTGAAATGTCCTTGATGCTCCAGTCGCCGAGCCCCGCTTCCTTGTTTGAGGTGAGGGAGGGCGCATACCAGTTTTGCATCGGAATGAGGCCGCCCTTGAAGGCATCGGACTGCGAGTTCCCGCCAAGGGCGTTGATCGGTGTGTGGCACATCCCGCAGTGCCCGAGCCCCTCAACGAGATAGGCTCCGCGGTTCCATTCCGCGGACTTGGTGGGATCGGGCTGGTATTCGCCCTCGCTGAAGAACAAGGTCCGCCAGCCAAGGATGAGAGAACGGTTATTGTAAGGGAAGCTCAGGTCGTGCGGACGGTTCTGCTGCTTCACAGGCTCGACGGACCTGAGGTAGGCGTAGATCGCGTCGCTGTCTTCCCGCGTGACCTTTGTGTAAGAGGCGAATGGCATTGCCGGATAGATCAGGCCGCCGTCCCGCGAACGACCAGTGTGCATCATTCGGTAGAATTCGTCGGCCGTCCATTTGCCGATGCCGGTCTCGGGATCGGGGGTGATGTTCGACGTGTACAAGGTGCCGAACGGAGTAAGCATCGCCCGCCCGCCTGCGAACAGCTTGCCCTCTGGAGCCGTATGGCATGCGATGCAATCGCCGGCACGCGCCAGGTACTCGCCTTTTGCAATGGCGGATGCCGGGGCGGAGGATGTCTGTTCTTGGGCCAAAGCCTCGGCATCATTCAATTTGAGAGCGGCGAACGTCGCCAGGCCTGAAATTGTCAGCAGGCCAAATAGAACATTAAGCTTTAGCATGGCGCCTCTCAGTTCGGCTCGCTTCCGCAGTCGAAGGGCAGAGTGAACGTGTCTTTCGGGGCGGGGGACGCGTTAGGAGGGGCGGGAAGCGAAGACAACCACGCGGCAACGGCCTTGACATCGTCTTCCGTCAAATGCCCTGCGACGATCTGCATGCAGTCCGGAGCCGTTGCCGTGCGAGTGCCGTAACGCCATGCCCCCAATTGGGCGCTCACATAGGCCGGACGCAGGCCAAGCAGGCCAGGGATGGCAGGCTCCATGCCGGTCAAGGATGGGCCGTGGCAGCTGGCGCACGCGGGGATTGATCGCGCCGAGTCGCCATGTGTTACCAACTCCTTGCCATGGCTGAGAACGTCCTGCGAGACTTCCGGTGGGGCCGCAACTGGCAGGGCAGGGCGCTGTTCGGCAAAATACTCCGCAATTGCCTTGAGATAGGGTTCCGGCAGGAACTCCAGCAGGTAGTTCATGGGCGGGTAATGGCGCCGCCCCGTCCTGAATGCGAGCAACTGATTGTAGAGATAGCCCGCCGGCTTGCCGGCCAAGCGGGGGAAATACACGTCATTGGTGCCTTTCCCTTTATCTCCATGGCAGATTGTACAGGCCTGCACGCGAGCTTCCATCGTGTCTGGAGCGCTGACCGACTTGTCTTGGGAATGTGCGGGGATGGAGGTGAAGAGCAGCGAGACGAGAACAGCGATCGGAATTGTGTTGCTCATACCTAAGCTCCACCGTTGCGCGAGTAGAATTAAACGGCACGTCGGAATTGGCAATCCGCATCGCGAAAAGAATCTCTCGCAAGTTGGCCAAAGTCGGCTGAGGCCGCTCCTCTCAGGTCTCCGCGGACCGCCGTCCCGCACGATGCGTAGGGCGATCAGATCAACGTGCGGAAAAGGCACGCAGTCTGCCTTCGCCGTTCACGGGCAGCTTGCGGACAACCGAGTAAGTAGGCGATGACTTTCGGATGGAAGATATCGTCCGCTTGGTCGGGCAGACATTGCAGAATTTCGACGTGCCGACTGCGATGGACTAACACGCCCCAGCCCCAAACCAGCGGATGAATGCGGCCTGCCTCCGTGGTAGGACGCTCGCGTTTTGTTCTGTGAAAGGCGGGTACCGAAGCGTGTCCTACATTAGGAATCGCTCCGGTTGTGTTACGTTAGGTGATTCGAATCGATAGGTTGTGCGCCGCACCCAAGACGGGCCACCCGGCGCACCCTTGGATGGTCGAAGCCAGTGGGCTAAGCTTGCATCCTGACCTCAAGAGAGGCCTAGCATCAATCAGATCAAAATGTTCGCAGACTTTTGGGGAATCAACGCCACGTGCACCATTTCGTGGGCGAAATAGACCAGTGACGCGTCGGCTTGGCCTTAAGAAAGACCAATGCCTCCCGTGAGAGTGACTTGGCTTCTAACTCCCGTTTCCGGGCGGGTCTGTCGCCCCCCCCGCAAGTCCTGTCGCGGCGTAGGTAAGCAGCTCATGGATGCAGTCGAGCAAGCCGCACGGGACGCGAAGGTAACGGTGCTAGTCGTTCCCCATCCGTGACGGCCGAGCGCTTCCATTGCAGGCTTGGGTTCAGGGCCGTGCGACAGCTATCACGGCAAGGAGCGTACCGTCGTGATGGAGCGCCACTTGATGAGGTCGTAATCCGGTCACCCGACTTCGCCTGACGAATGCGAAGAGAAACCTGGTTACGGGCATCGCGCTGCCGGCGGCGATCATGATCGCCGGAGGCTTGCGGGACGCCGTGGGTCCTAGTGGTACTTTCGTTGCCGGAGCGGCGTTCTCCGCACTGACGCTGATCGGTCTGCTGGGATTACGTGGGTGGCACGGGCGCATCGACGCTAGTAGGCTGGTCTGGCTGAAGGCGACTAGGCACCTTTACATTTTTGTAAATTGCAATCGGCGTGTGCCGCCCTATCGTTTCGATAATTGGTAGTTGCTTACAGGGACGCTGGCCGTTGGCAAAATTCCGCAGCTCCTGAGTGTGCAAAATCTATTTCGCAATTGCTCTGCTAGCATTGGGCGGCAGTCGTATCACATCGATCTTGTTCGTATTGCCTCCGAACTGGGACTAGCCAATTCTGAATCGACAAGGCCGCTAGTCGTGCTCGACCTGACACTGCAAGCGGGAAAAGTCCGCCCAGAGGATACGATCTGAGGTTGATCGGTGTGATCAAAGATTCGGTCAACGGAGCGCGTGGTGGGCATCGATCGCCCTCTGCATCGCTCTCCCCCCATCCTAGCCCTCTCACTTTCATTTAGACCGTAACAGAAGAGGATGCAAAGTTGCAGCTATACGTCCTTGATGCCGCAGCAACCCGTACAATCAATGGCCTTGGCGGAGCGAGCGGACCTATCGATTTCCCGATGGTCTGGGTCTCTGCGATCGGCGTGCCCTTGCTTGTGCTCGCCGTAGCCGGACAGTGGTGGCGAGGGCCCGACAGATCGCACAACAGGCACGTCCTCGTCGCGACGGGGCTCTCGTTCCTGCTTGGCCTTGCCATCAACCAGGTCATCCTGCTTTTCGTCCATCGGATGAGGCCGTACGACGCGGGCATCACACATCTGCTGATCGCTCGCAGCGCCGATCCGTCGTTCCCGTCCGACCATGCGACAGCGAGCTTCGCCATTGCGGCTGCGTTCCTGCTGCACGGCATGCGCCGGCTTGGGCTGTGGTTCCTTGCCGCTGCGGTTCTGGTGGCGATCTCCAGGGTCTATATCGGAACGCACTACGTGAGCGACATCCTCGGCGGCGCGATGACAGGCATCGCCGCAGCCATACTGGTCCGGGCGCTCTACCGGGAAGGGACACGCGTCGATCAGTTAGTCACGAGCATCCTCTAGGAGCCGTCGTGTTGGCCTCCTTCTTCGCCGCCGTCACCGCGTTCATCGCAGCGCATCCGCACCTCGCCTATGCGATCGTGCTCATGCTCGCCCTGTCGGAATCCACCCCGGTCATCGGCGTCTTCATTCCAGGGACTGCCGCCATTCTGGCGATCGGCGCGCTTGTTCCCACCGGAGTTGTGCAGCTGTGGCCGCTGCTCGGCGCGGCAGCCGCGGGGGCGATCATCGGCGACGGCCTCTCATTCTGGGTCGGCCACCGCTACCACCGCGAAATCCTCGAGCGATGGCCACTCAATCGCCATACGGAACTCGTGGTGCGCAGCGAGGCATTCTTCGCGCTGCATGGCGACAAAAGCGTCTTCATCGCCCGCTTTACGCCCGGCGTGCGCGCCTTCATTCCCCTGATGGCCGGCATCTTGCAGATGCCCGTGGGGCGGTTTTACGCCGCCAATATCCTGTCCGCGCTGGTGTGGGCGCCCTCGCATATCCTGCCCGCCGTATTCGTCGGCGCGGCCTTTGGCATTTTCGGTGCGGCGGCGAAGCCGCTCGCGATTCTGGTCGTCCTCATCGTTGTCGTGATCTGGGCGATGGTCCATCTCATCCGGTTCACATTTCGTCGCGGGCCGCCGCTCGTATCGAACGTGTCGGAATGGCTCCGCGCACGTGCTGCGGCCAGCCACTCCCGCTGGGGCCGTTTCGTGCTCGATCTTCTCGATCCGTCACGGCCCGACGCGCGGGGCGTGGCGCTCCTGGCCCTGCTGGTGGTCGGCTCCGCCTGGCTGTTCTTCGGGATTCTGGAAGATGTAGTGAGCGGCGATCCGCTGGTGCGCGCGGACACAGCGATCTACCAGGCGCTCCAGGAACTTCGCACCGGGCCAGGCGATGCCGTGATGCTCGTTCTCACCGAACTGGGCGACACCGTCGTCGTTCTTGCGGTGACCGCGGCCGTGCTTCTGTGGCTTGGCTGGAAGCGCGCCTGGCGCACCGCTGCCTATTGGCTGGTGGCGATTGGCGGAGCATCGGCGCTCAACACGATTATCAAGGTCACGCTCCATCGCGCCCGCCCGACAGACCTGTTCTACACTGGCTGGAGCGCCTTTTCCTTTCCAAGCGGCCACAGCACGGTCAATCTCGCCCTCTACGGCTCGCTCGCCTTTTTGATCGGACTTAATCTCCGACCGACCTGGCGCCTTCCGGTGGCGTTCACGGCGCTTTCATTTGTGCTCTTGATCGGATTTTCGCGCCTATATCTCGGGGCTCACTGGTTTTCGGACGTGATGGGAGGTTTCGCCTTCGGCACGGCCTGGCTGGCGATCCTCGCGTTCTTCTACTTGCGCAAAGAGGAAGCCCGTCCCATCGGGGTCGCCGGAATGACCGTGGTTGCCTGCCTGGCGCTTGGCCTTTCCGGAGGTCTGAACGTCTCTCGGCATCACGCGCTCGACTCGGGGCGTTATGCCCGCAAGATCACGACGCCGACGATGACAGCCGACGACTGGTGGTCGACTGGCTGGCAGCAACTTCCTTCACGGCGCATCGACCTTACGGGCGAGATCGAGGAACCCCTGACCGTACAGTGGGCTGGCGACCTGCCGTCCATCGAGCAGTCGTTGCTCACCAAAGGCTGGCATGCTCCGCCTTCGTGGACGTCGTTGAGCGCGCTGGGCTGGCTCACCGCCACCGCTGCGCCTTCCGATCTGCCCGTGGCGACTCGCCTCGCCGAGGGACGCCTGCCCGAACTGACCCTCGTTCACGAAAATACGGCTGCGGCGAACCAGTCGCGTCTCGTACTGCGGCTGTGGCCGTCCGATCTGAAACTCGACGGGACAAACCCATCGCCTGTGTGGATCGGCTCGGTCGTGGAGGAGCAGTTTGACAGGCACCTCTCGCTGTTCACCCTAGTTTCGTCCAGCGCGAATATGAACTCGCCGCGCGACACCCTGGCGGGCGAACTCCAGAGCAGCAAACTTGTCCTCCGCCCGGATGTGTCGGGATATGCAAACTGGGATGGCCGCGTGTTGCTGTACAAGACGCAATGAGCTTACCGGGGCCGGGTGAAAACCGGGGCGCTCTCGGGCGAAGCCGAACTCTCGGCGTTGGGTGCTGAAGTAATCGGTGCGGACCTTAAAACGTCGAACGCATTTGAAATTCCGCTGGCAAGGGCGGCTCGCGCCCGCGCCTCGCCTTCGGGCAGCGCCGTCAGCCGTCAAGCGGCGTGGCGGTGAACTTCGACCGTGACGTGCGAGAGCGTCGGGAACCGGGCCAGGCGAGCGCGATAGAACTCTGGCTCCCGTTCCTTTGTGGTGTCGACAGACACGATCGCGCCCAGGTGGCCAGGTCCGAGCCGCCAAAGGTGCAGGTCGTCAACACGGTCCCCTTCGGCCTCGACTGTCCGGCGGACCTCGTCGGCGATGCGTCGGTCCGGAACCATGTCGAGCAGGATCGCGCCCGTGTCGCGCACAAGCCCCCACGACCAGCTGGCGATGGCGACGGCGCCGACGATGCCGGCCAAGGGGTCCATCCAGAGCCAGCCGAAGGCGCGCGCGAGCAGCAATCCGACGATAACCATCACCGACACGGCCGCGTCGGCCAGCACATGGACAATCGCTGCCCGCATGTTGTAGTCCCGGTGGGTTGCGCCGTGATCATGCGCACCGTGATCGTGTTCCTCGAAAGTGACCGGATAGCATTGGTCGCCTGAGTACACGTTGGCGACGAAGGCATGCGGCTCAGGGATTGTGTCCACGCTCTCAAGCCAGCCGCCCCGATCAGCCATCGTGAAGACTTGCCGCGCCCCGTCAGGACGTAGAGTCTCGATCCGGACCCAAGCCGCCGAGAGGGCGTCGCCGTGCATGCGAAAAACTGGCGGGACGCCGTCCTCGAACACAGTGAGGCGAGCCGGACCTGCAGCCGTCTCGATCAGGTGTACCTCGTCATGGGCATCGTGGTCGTGAGCGTGGTCATGGTCGTGCCCATGGCCGTGGTGGTGATGATGGCCTCCGCTGAGCAGCCAGGCGCTTGCGACATTGACGGCAAGGCCCAGCACCGCGATCGGAATCGCTTCCGCAAAGTGGATCGGCACTGGGTCAACAAGTCGGGACACGGCCTCGTAGCCGATCAGGAGCGCGATCATTGCGAGGATGATGGCGCTCGTGAAACCAGCGAGGTCACCGAGCTTGCCAGTGCCGAAGCTGAAGCGCGGATCCTGCGCGTAGCGTCGCGCATAGCTATAGGCCAAGGCGGCAAGGAGCAGCGCGCCGGCATGCGTGCTCATATGCAGCCCGTCGGCGACCAGAGCGATCGAACCGAACATCAGGCCGCCGACGATCTCCAGAGCCATCATGGCAGCGCAAAGTGCGATGACCGCCCAAGTTCGGCGCTCGGCGCTCTCGTGGCCCGCGCCGAGAAAAACGTGACTGTGCCGGGCTGACGACGGTCCGGAGCTGACTGGCATGGCCGAATCCTTACTTCAGGTAGGTCCGCACGACATCCATGAGCTGCTCCGCGGCATCGGTGTTCAGCGCGCCGGGATGCTTTTCGGAATCCACGAGGTGCATGCGCACATGATCTTCGACGACTTCCGCCATGAGACCTGCCATCGCGCCGCGGACGCCGGCGATCAGATGCATGACGCGCTCGCAGCCCGCCTCATCCTCAAGGGCGCGCTCGATCGCCTCGACCTGACCCCTCATGCGCCGCACGCGAGCCAGAAGCTTCTGTTTCTCACGGATGGTATGCGTCATGGTCGCACTGCTAGCATAGGATACCCCCCTATGCTAGCGAATTTTCATTCGAGTCGGGACCGCCCGGGATCAACGAGCCCGAAAATCCCTGGGCTGCCGATGCTGCTTTGTCCTTAGCGAAGTCGTGCTCGTCCTCAAGGGGCGCTCCGCTCAAGCCGTTGCGGGCTGCGCGCGCCAGCGCTTGACGGGACGCGCGACGGCGGCTCCAGGAGTCAGGCTTGGGTTCCAGGCGACCGTTGCAGCGGTAAGCTGGGGCGCGACCTATGGAACTGCGGAAGCTGGCATACATGCACTGCGGAAGTGATGGGCCGACGCAATTGTGCAAGGCCGCCTTGCACAATTGCGATCTATTTGCGCATCGACCTAGACCCTTCCGGTCCCGTGTCATCGGCCACGATCGCCAGGTGCATCCTCGAACCGGAGATGCGCCGCCGTTGAACTCTACGCGCGCCTGACCTTCGCCTGACGAGGGAGAAGGCGCTGGCCTACCCCTTCGATTCCACCACGATCACCAGCGACTCCGGTACCACGCCGTCATGGGCCATGGCGTCGGCGGCCGCCTGGCTCTGCATCATGGCCTCGAGCTTGTCCATGTCCGGAACGTCCATCATCACCGCCACGCGTTTCGGGTTCTGTGGGTCGACGAAGGTGCGGATATTGGTAATCCCGAGCGGGCCGAACAGCTCCTTGCGCTTGTGCGATGTGAGCCAGTGGTTCACATCCTTGCTGATGTCGTGATAGCCGATGATCGTTGGCATTTGAGACCCTCCCGAGGTGACGTCGGCGGGTCGAAATCGCCCACCTTGGCTGCGATCCGTAGGGGCTCGAAGGAGCGCCGCTTTTTGCGGGATGTCAATTAGTATTTTCTAATATGATGATGGCGAGGGCGGAACGGCTGTTCTCCCCCGGTTCGGAGATGGTGGCTTTGGCGAGACGGTCACCTTCTCCGACAAGGGGGAGAAGGGCTAGGCTCGCGCCGACACCCCAGGAGCTCCGCGCCACCTTCCTCGACAAGCACGTTGCGCCGGCGTTGGCACCGCCAACGATGACGCAGCTGGCTCGCGATATCCGGCGCGTTGCGCGAGGAATTCACGCGCATCTAGCCTTTAACGATACCTGCTATAATGAGCGAGAGGGAGCCTGCGTCATACAAGATGATTGCCCCAATGGCGATAAGGGCAAACGGCACCAGCCGGTGGGCGTTGCGCCGGATCGGCGCACCCAAGGATGGATGGCTGACCAGCCAGTGTGCGAAGATGAGCCAGGCCGCCACGCCCATCGCAAAGACCACAATGGTGGCTCCGATCTCGGGTCCGGTGCTCGTGGCAAAGATTGGCGTGTAGATGCCGATGTTGTCGCTGCCGTTCGCGATGGTGACTGTCGCCACTGCGAGGACGTTTCCTAGTCCGGCCTTGGGGACGTCTATTTCATCGCCCCGGCTTGCATGCCAAAGGTCGAAGAGTCTCTTCAGGCCTATCAGGATCGGGAGGAAGCCGAGTAACCCCACATATGCCGGCGCGAATACCAGTGAAACCAGAGACGCAGCCAGGCTAACCGACACTAGCGTCGTGAAGCCCAGGCACTGTCCAAGGACGACCTGGTAAGCGTGGAACTTGCGATCGCCGAAAAAACCAAGCAGGACGAAAATGTCGTCGATGTTTGAGGCCGCGAACATGGCGACGGCCACGCCAATAGTGGTCAGCATAAGAGGTCTCGCTCGATGGCTCGAGGTGAGGCCTTCTGGCCCAACAGTTTGATCCGGTCAACGCTAGGGGTGAACCCAAATAGGCTTGTTATTCACGCATAGCCCACAGAGGGATGACGCGTGGCCTTCGTGCGCCTTCCACGCCGCCGTGTGCGGCCGTGCTCCGAGCGTTCGGTCGGGCAGGTCGAATGCAGAGTGCTCAGGACCTACCAGTGATCAGCCAACCAGAAGTCCCCGGGCCCGCCAATCGCGCGGCAGTGGGGCGGGATCAAGTCGGGCTTAGGACGCGCAATTCGATGGCACGATCGCTTGCGTGGAAGGGCGCGAAGTAGAGCGCTCTCAATGCGGCTCCTCTGGTTAACGCTGTTAGCCGCTGTGGATAGTAACTCTTCATTTACCATGAGCGGCCAATCTGATTGCAGGCGCTTCCCCCGCGCCTAAATGTGAGCGTGCGTCGTCAATGACGAATCTCCGCCCAATGTCACGCTTTTCGGATAAAGCGGTTGTTCGCATCCTCGCTGCCAAGGGTCACTATATCGAATAGACTTGGTCTACAGCGAAGCAGACGCTTTTGCTTGTTCCTTGCTTGCCCGCCACACATCGTCATCAACAATTGAGGGCTGCCGCGCGCTGCCTGACTAATTGTCGACGACGACTCTTGGGGGGAATTCGATGAGAAGGATTTTAGCTTGCATATTGCTGGCCGTACGAGCCGCTTTGACGGGTGTGGGCATCGTCCTGGATAGGATCGCAGGTGTCTTCGGTCGAGGTGGATCCCATGCCCAGATGCCATCGGCCGCGATGTCTCCAGAAGATGCCCGGGGTGAGGTTGTGGGCGCATACGAGAGAGAGGCCGCTGCCCACCAAGCAAGGGCATCCGATCTTGGCCTTGCGGTGCACAGCTATGCCTCTGCCGTCGATCCAGATGTCCGCTGCGCCGTCGATCTCGCGACCCTGAACCAAGCTCAGACGGATTGGCTACTCGGCCTGCGCGATGAGGACTTGAAGCGTCTGGCTCAAGCAGGCCCAAAAGCCTGCGAGGCGGCTGTCAATGGGAAGCGCAGCGGGGTCGTCGGACTGGCGCTGCCGAAGTCCGATGATGCGGCCCAAGAGATCGACCGGCCGCATCCGGTCAAAAACCTACTCGACAATCGTATCCGGCTTTCCCGTGCGCGCGACGCGGAATTGGCTGCATAGGGCATCGAGTGCTTCGTCGGCAGCGCGTTTCCGGCGTGCCTCGATGCGACGCTGGATGAGCTTCCGCGCCTGTTGTTGTCGCCATTTCCGGAGAGTGTCCTCTGCCTCCGGCATCTCATGAAGGATATCCGTGAACTGGAGATAAAGGGGATCGCGCTTCATTACGCGAGCCTCCGTTGCCTGTCGATGTAGGCCTGCCGTTGGGCCAAGGCGCGCTTCAGCCTGTCGATTTCCGCATGCGCTGCGCCAAGGTCACGGAGCGCCGTACGGGCGATGGCTTCCAGCCGCGCCGTGTTGCCAGCAACCGCAGCGTCGTAAGCGGCTTGCTCGCGCGCGGCGCGGTCGGCGCACACCGCTTCCATGGCGCGAGTGTGGCCAGCCCACAGCAGGGCGCCGATTCCGACACCGACCGCCGTCGCCTGAAGCCCCATGGCTGTGCCTTCGTCCATTCTGCCGCGCATGTGTGCCTCCTCTGTTGTCTCGATGATGTCCTGGCAGGATCCAGGGGACAGTTAAAGAGGTTCGATCGATTTGTCGTATGCGCGCCGCTCGCAAAAATCCTCGTTCAGGGGAACGAGGGAGGGGGGCCGTGAATCTCAAGGGTTTGTTGCCACAGGACGCCGAGTTGCTTGAGGGCTACGTCGAGCGGATCGTCGACGAGACGGGTATCGATGACCGCGGAGCGATGCTTGTCCGCTGCTCGCTGGGCCGGATCGCCGCGCACCAAATCCGCGAGCAGTATCCAAAATTGATGTCGGATGGATGGGAGAGTGCGCTCCCAGCTTGGCGTGATGAGATTCACATTATGGACTGGATCGTGACATCGATTATCGACGCGGCCCCGTGGCTGTCGAACGTCGATGGCCAGGGGCGGCCGAAAAAGCTGATGAAATGCAGCGGCTACGAGGATCTTGTGCGTGAGGCCGACCGTTATTTTGCCAAGCAACGCGGCCAGCTAGCCAAAGCGCTCGGGCCGGAGGATGAGGAATACGTCGCCGATCTTGGCGGCGGGTACAAGCTGGTGCGGCTGCTCACCCCGAAGGCGCTCGACCTCGAATCCTTTCGACAGCATCACTGCATCGGACACGGGTCGTATGATGAGCGGCTAGCCACGAACTGGTACCGCTATCTGTCCGTCCGGGACCCCAAACGCCGCCCCGCAGCGACCATTGAACTGAGGCAGGAACCGAACGGCCGATGGGCAATGAATCAATGCCAGGGGAAGCGCAATGCGCGGCCGGACCGCGCGATCATGGATGTCCTCAAGCTATATTCCGCTCAGCAGAAATGGCTCGAGCGCGAGTACTGGTGGCACACTGTCGTCGATGTCCGCGACCGCGAGCACGATGTGGATCGCATTCCCGCGGGGGTGACAATTGTGGGTGATCTCAATGTGGGCGGCGATGTCGTTGACATGCTCGCCGTTTTCGAGCTCCCTCCGGGCCTCACGGTGCTCGGAAACGTGGTCATCTCGCCAAAGCTGAGGATTCCTGAGGGCCTCACCGTGTCTGGATCTCTTGAAATCGAGCGTCATCCCATCATGCTCGACGGCGATTTCGAGGGTGTCGTTTTGCCCGAGAGCCTACATGTCGATAGAGAAATTCGATTCTTCAGCGGCGGCGACATCGCCCGGCCGATCCCGACGCACCTGTATCCCCGCGTCAAAGTCTACCAGGATCGGGGGGCGATGCTGGGGCAGCAGATTCTGCACTCTCTCGAGGCCAGTGAGGCGCTCGACGACGAGGGGCCGTCAATAGGGATGCGGTCATGACCGAGGTTGCCATTCAAATCTGCAAGGCAGGCATCTCCTGGGCCTTTCTGCCTGAGCCGCTATCGATGGACGGCGAGAACGTGGTCGAAGGGCATGCTCACGCTTGGCCCCAATTGGTCGACTACCTTGGGGCGCTGCTCCCGTTCGACATGTGCGAGCGGCTGCAGACCTATGTGCTCGTCGCAGAGATCGCCGAGCCCGCAGATTTCGTTCTCTTCGCTGTTGAGGAAGGCGCCGATCTCAGGCGCGTCGGGATCGCTGAAGTGGCGCTCGAGGCCTTGGGTTGCGTGGTGACGATGCGAGATGCGCATCCGGGCGGGGCGGAAGCCATCATGCGCGCGCATATCGCTGAGACCGTGGAGAACTCTCCTAGGCCTCCCGGCCCGTGAGGCTCAACGCGCTGCTGCGCATGCCGGCAGACTTGCGCGGTTCAATGAGCTTCCCGTGTCAGGAAGTGGCGGCAGCCTGTCCGGCAGCGTCCTCGATTGTTCTTGATCGATCTCGGTTAAGGTCTATGCCTTCCCGGCCAGGGACGAGGACATCGATCGCTTGAAATAGCGGAAAACCTGGCCGGACAGGGAGGACGATTTCGTCGCCGAGGCGGCCGGCTACAAGCATTCCGTGGGCCGCATCTACAAACAACTGATGCCGGGCAGCCTGGACAGCCATTGGTTCTGGTCGTTGACGGCATTGGGGGCCGGAAATCTCACGTAAAGGTATGGCCGCTTTCAGAGTACGAGCCGTCGCCGCGCGAGGCGGCCTGGCAGGTCGAGGAGACCTGGTTCAAAGCATACTACGCCGAAAAGCGCGCGGGGAGGTTTTGGCCTCACCTTTAACCCGGCGGCGGCCAACTCTGTTGACCGCCGTAGCTATAGCTGAATCGCACTCTGAACGGTATGCAAACGGTATAAACGATGTGAGACTTTGGAACTTAAGGGAGGTTAGCTCCCCTAAGTTCCCGTAGGCTTCTGGTTTCATTGGAGAATTTTGGTAGCGGGAGAGGGACTTGAACCCCCGACCCCAGGATTATGATTCCCGTGCTCTAACCAACTGAGCTACCCCGCCAGGGTGGCAAATGGCCCGAAAAACCATCCTGAATGGATGGGTGTTTCAAGGCGTTCGCCAAGGTCGCGCGGATATAAGGTTGGGAGGGTGAGCCTGTCAAGCTCGGAAGCGGCCGACATCCCCGCATAATCTGGCCGGCACGATCTCATCCCAGAAAAGCTTTGCCGGACAGGCACTCAGGGCATGTCCCGGGGTTGAGTTCGGCGGGGCACGTCGCTATGTCTCGGCCATGAAATTCTAGAGTTTGAGCGAATGAAGCCGCGCATCGCCGTCCTCGGTTGCGGATACTGGGGCAGCAACCATATCCGCACCCTCAAGGCGCTTGGCGCGCTCCATGCCGTTTCAGACGTCAACCGCGCCCGCGCCGAAGGTTTCGCCAGCGAGCAGGATTGCCTGGCGATCGAGCCGGACAAGCTGTTCGAGCGCACCGACATCGACGCCATCGTCATGGCGCTGCCTCCGCAATTCCATGCCGACACAGCGGTGCGCGCCGTCGAAAGCGGCAAGGACGTGCTGGTGGAAAAGCCGATCGCGCTGACGGTCGCCGACGCCGAGCGCGCGGTGAAGGCGGCCAGGGACAATGGCCGCGTCTTCATGGTCGGCCATGTTCTGCGCTTCCATCCCGCTTTCGAGACGCTGAAGGGGCTGATCGACAATGGCGAGCTCGGCGAGGTGCGTTACATCCATTCGCATCGGCTGGGCCTCGGCAAGTTCCACACCGAAAACGACGCGCTCTGGGACTTGGCGCCGCACGATTTGTCGATGATCCTCGCCATCACCGGCACGGAGCCGATCGAGGTGAGGGGGGAGGGGGCGGCGTTGCTCGACAATCTCAGCGACTTCGCGCATCTCCACATGCGTTTCCCGAACGGTCTGCGCAGCCATCTCTTCGCCTCGCGCCTCAATCCCTATCGCGAGCGGCGGCTGACGGTCGTCGGCACCAAGGCGATGGCGGTGTTCGACGACGTCGAGCCATGGGAGCGCAAGCTTGCCGTCTACCGCCACGCGGTCTGGCAAGACAGCGGTCAGTGGGCCTTCACCGCCAACGAACCTTCCTACGTGCCGGTCGGCGAAGGCATGCCGCTGACCCGCGAGCTTGCCCATTTCATGCAATGCATCGAGACGCGAGCCGAGCCACGCACGGATGGCGAGGAAGCGATCCGGGTGCTTCGCATCCTGACCGCCGGCACGGTGATCCATACCGGCTCGTCCGCCTGAGCCTGCCCTGAAGCAACGGCAATCAGCATGAAAAGCCGGACAACCTGAAAAAGTGGGGCAGCCTGAAAAACCGGGCGCCTGAAGCCGTGATCTTATTCGGCCGGGATTTGCGCCGGTCTGGCCGCTAGCCTGGACAGCATGGCCTCGGCCTCCGCGCCGCGTTCGGAGCGCTCGATGAAGCCGCCGCCGAAGACGCGGGCCTCGTTGCCATCGTCGGAATAGAGCACGCAGGCCTGCCCCGGCGCGATGCCGGACTCGCCGTCGGCCAGCTCGACCGACGTCACGCCGTCGCGGTGATGCAGCACGGCCGGCCGCGGCGGCCTGGTCGAGCGGACTTTTGCGAAGAGCTCGACCCCGCCGGCCGGTACGTCGGACAGCGGTCCGTCGCCCAGCCAGTTCATGTTGCGCAGGTAGATCTTGTGTGTCTCCAGCGCCTCGCGCGGACCTACGATGACACGGGCGCGATCGGCGTCGAGATGGACGACATAGAGCGGCTCGCCGGAGGCGATGCCGATACCGCGGCGCTGGCCGATCGTGTAACGCAGGATGCCTTCGTGGCGGCCGAGCACGCGGCCGTCGATATGGACGATGTCGCCGGGATTGGCGGCGGCCGGCTTCAGCTTGGCGATGATGTCGGAATACTTGCCCTGCGGCACGAAGCAGATGTCCTGGCTGTCCTGCTTGGCGGCGACGGTCAGACCCATTTCCTCGGCGATGGCACGGACCTGCGGCTTGGAGAGGCCGCCGAGGGGAAAGCGCAGATAATCGATCTGCGCCTGCGTTGTGGCGAACAGGAAATAGCTCTGGTCGCGGTCGGCGTCGACCGGCCGGTAGAGAGCGCGATGCGCGCCATTGGCGCGCGAACGGATGTAGTGGCCGGTGGCCAGGGCGTCTGCGCCGAGATCCTGCGCGGTCGCCAGGAGATCGGCGAACTTGACCGTCTGGTTGCAGGAAACGCAGGGGATCGGCGTCTCGCCGGCGACGTAGCTCTCGGCAAAGGGATCGATGACAGCCTTGCGGAAGCGCTCCTCGTAGTCGAGCACGTAATGCGGGATGCCGAGCGTCTCCGAGACGCGGCGGGCATCGTCGATGTCCTGGCCGGCGCAGCACGAACCGGCACGGTGAGTAGCAGCGCCATGATCGTAAAGCTGAAGCGTCACGCCGACGACGTCATAGCCTTCGCGCTTCAGGATGCCGGCGACCACGGATGAATCGACACCGCCCGACATCGCGACGACGACGCGGGTTTCTTGGGGACGGCGGGGAAGATCGAGGCTGTTCATGGTGCTTTCACTGTGCGGCGCTCAATGCCAATGGCCGGAATATAGGTCAAGCGTCACGCCTGCGCCAGCTTGCCGTCCAAGGCGAGCTTATCGGCAAAATCAAGGCCTGAAGGCCGGTGTTTCAAATTCTAAACGAAATCCTAACCGGGCGTTCACGATCCTTACCTAGTGATTAGGGTTCGCTTAGGCAATTTTTAAAGCTGTGGCGGTACTGTGGCGGGGATTGGGTCTTTGAGTTTTTAGTAGAGAGTACGATGACCGATCTGGTTAGACCTAGAGTCAAGTATGTTATTGGGCCCGACGGCAGCCCTCTTACGATCGCCGATCTGCCCCCGACGAACACGCGGCGCTGGGTTATCCGGCGCAAGGCAGAAGTGGTCGCGGCGGTGCGCGGCGGCCTGCTCAGCCTTGAGGAAGCCTGCCAGCGCTACAAGCTCACCACCGAAGAATTCCTCTCCTGGCAGGCATCGATCGACGAATACGGTCTTGCCGGGCTACGCACCACGCGGATCCAGCAATACCGGCACTAGGCCGGGATGGCCGTAAAATCGAAAGGGCGCGGGACACCGCGCCCTTTTCGTTCTGCGAAGCCTCAGACCTCCAACACGATCTTGCCGATCGGCCGCGTGGCCAGGAAAGCATGGGCAGCCCCCGCCTGGTCGAGTGGAAAGGCCTTCGCCACATGGACCGCGAGCTTGCCGGCGTCTACGAGCTTGCCAAGCTCGATCAGGCCATCGCGGTCGGGCGTGACGGACATGTGTTCAACGCGGATGTTTCTTTCACTGGCTCGTGCCTTGACCGCGTCGGGGACAGCGAGCAGCGACACCAGGACGCCGCCGTCACGCAACACCTTGAGCGAATCCGCGGCATGATCGCCGCCGACGGTCTCCAACACCAGATCGAGACCAGCGGTCTTTCCGGTGAAATCGCCCTTGGTGTAGTCGATGACCTCGTCGGCGCCGAGCGAGCGGACATAATCCGTCTTGTCGGCGCTGGCGGTCGAGACCACCCGGGCGCCGCGCGCCTTGGCGATCTGCACCGCCAGGTGGCCGACTCCGCCGGCGCCGGCATGGATCAACACGCGTTGCCCTGCCTGCAAACCGCCATGGCGGACAAGGCCCTGCCAAGCGGTCAGGCCGGCCAGCGGCAGCGCCGCGGCATGCGTGTGATCGATCGCGGCAGGCTTCGCGGCGATCTCGCCCACAGGCGCCACGGCGAGCTCGGCATAGGCTCCAGCCTGTTTGGGGAAACGCGGCATGCCGAACACCTCGTCGCCGACCTTGAAGGCGGTCACGCCGGTGCCGAGCGCCGCGACGGTGCCTGAAATATCCCAGCCGAGAATGAATGGCGGCTCGCCGAGCAGCGGGTAGTAACCGCCGCGCACGGCGCCATCGATCGGGTTGATGCCGGCGGCCTTGGTGCGGACCAGCACTTCACCGGGTCCGGGCGAAGGGTCGGGCTGTTCGGCCACGAAAAGGGCGTCGGGTCCGCCGAAGGAATTCTGGATAACGGCACGCATGGAAGCCTCCTGTTCGAGTGAGATATGCCGCTATCATTTGGATAGTAATATCCGGTTGTCGAGTATGCACCCTTTCTATATATAGGCACCTTATGGATAGTAATGCCGCACCCTTTGGCTACGATGCATTCCGGCGCACCTGCCCGTCGCACACCGTGCTGGAGATGCTGGCCAGCAAGTGGGTTTACCTCACCGTCTGCGCGCTGCGGCGCGGCCGGTTGCGCAACGGTGAACTGGCGCGCAAGCTGGAAGGCATCACGCCCAAAATGCTGACGCAGACGCTGCGGGTGCTGGAGCGCGACGGCCTTGTCCGGCGCGAAGTGTTTGCGGTCATCCCGCCACGCGTGGAATATGAATTGACGGAGCTTGGCCAGAATCTGGCCGAACTGCTCAGCCAGATTCGATCGTGGGCGGAAGAGCATGCGCCGGAAATCAAGGATGCCCGGGCCAGGGCATCGGCGGATCACGGCGAGGTGGCCGCCGCGCCCTGAAGCCAGCCGATTCGGCCGGATGTCGATCCCGAAGATGCCGGCATGTCTCCGGCTTTGGCTGCGAGTATGCCGGCGATCAGCCGATCATGGCGCTGCGACCGCCAGTTTCGGCCTCGCGGATCTTGGTGTCGCGCGATTCCAGCATCTCCGCCTTGGACAGCTCCGCTTCAGCTTCGCCGAGTAATGATTCGGCGGTGCTTCGCTGCTGGGCGAGGTCGCTTTGTGAGTTCCTGAGGTTGTCGCGGCGAAGGCGGGCCGCCTTGGCGAAGGTCGGATAGGCGAAATGGTTGATGTCGGTGATGCCGGCTTTTTTCTCTTCGGCGACGATCTGCGCTTCCAGCTCGACGGCCATGCGCTCGAACTCGGCGATCATCATGTCCAGCTGCAAGAGCTGCCGCCGCTTCTCATTCACCTGAAACTGCTTCAGTCGAACGAGGTTTTCACGTGACTTCATGACTCGATACTCCGCAAACGCACACCTGCAATACCGCCCAGCCCGCCCGGAACGACCCAAGCGCCACCCGTTTCCCCCGGCTTTCCCTGGGCTATGGGAAACAAAGCCCTAAAGATTTTTGCCGACGGTAACCATTCGTTTACGGGCATTGTTAATCATACGGGCGAGGACTTAAGGCCGGGTAAAAATTCCGGCTGCGGCGGGAAGCCCGGGCCTGCGAGTCTCTGGAGTCACTTAGGCTGACTTTTTAATGTGTTGCATTAGCGGTTTGGGTCTGTGATTCGTTATTAGATTCAAGTAGGTGTAGAAAGGGGTTAAAAAATCTGATATCGTGGATGGCACGAAATTAGGATTTGTTAACCAGTCGGTGGCACCTTCTGTTCAGGCAATCACTGCTCCGGTCCCGGACGGGTCGTGACAAGGTCCGGCAGCAGAAAAGGGGAATGAAATGCGTGTTCTGCTGATTGAAGATGACAGTGCAACCGCACAGAGCATCGAATTGATGCTGAAATCGGAAAGCTTCAACGTCTACACCACGGATCTCGGCGAAGAAGGTGTCGACCTCGGCAAGCTCTACGATTACGACATCATCCTTCTGGATCTCAATCTTCCCGATATGTCGGGCTATGAAGTCCTGCGCACGTTGCGCCTGTCCAAGGTCAAGACGCCGATCCTGATCCTCTCCGGCATGGCCGGCATCGAGGACAAGGTGCGCGGCCTCGGCTTCGGCGCAGACGACTATATGACCAAGCCCTTCCACAAGGACGAGCTGGTGGCGCGCATCCATGCCATCGTGCGCCGTTCCAAGGGCCATGCCCAGTCGGTCATTACCACCGGTGACCTGGTGGTCAATCTCGACGCCAAGACGGTCGAGGTCGGCGGCCAGCGCGTGCACCTGACCGGCAAGGAATACCAGATGCTGGAGCTGCTCTCGCTGCGCAAGGGCACGACGCTCACCAAGGAAATGTTCCTCAACCATCTCTATGGCGGCATGGATGAGCCGGAGCTGAAGATCATCGACGTCTTCATCTGCAAGTTGCGCAAGAAGCTGGACGCGGCGTCCGGCGGCCAGAACTACATCGAAACGGTGTGGGGCCGCGGCTATGTGCTGCGCGAGCCGGAAGACATCCGCGTCAGCGCGTAAGCGATCCATATGATTTCAAACAAGAACCCGGCCTCGGCCGGGTTTTTTGCTTGAGGGGCTTCCCGCGAATCAGGCGGCGATTTTCAGGAAGCGGAAGCTTTCGAGCAGTTGGGCGCGATTGAAGGGCTTCAACAGATAGCCCTGAGCGCCGGCGCGCTTGGCGCGCATGATCGCCGCGACATCGACCTCGACCAGCGAGACCAGGATCTGCGGCTTGATGAGGCTTTCCATGGCGCGGATGCGGCGGATGAGATCCGCTGCCTGGATGTCTACCAGCCCGCCGTCGATAACGATGACGTCCGGCATGTCGCCGGCGCAGATTTCGGCAGCCTCGACCCCTGTCGACGCCTCGATGACAATCATGTCCGAGCCGCCAAGAATGCGTTTTGCGACCTTCCTGATGACGCTCGAATCATCGACGAACAGGCAACGCTTCATGTCCGGGTCCTCTTTGCCATCTGCCGAACCGGCAACTTCCGGGTAACCGGTGAGCACCATAGCCCAATCTGGTAAAGAAGCTGAAAAGCGGTTGGGTAAAGTTTTTCCAAAGAGGCGTATTGCGCGGTTTCTGCTCGCAAGGCCGTTACATGGACTGCGGTCGGCATTGCTGGACCCGCAATGCCGGCGCAAATATTAGAATAAAATATACTTCGGCTTTTCTTGATGTTTACGCAGCCGTCAGCACGATCTCTTCGGCGGTCGCGTGGATCGAGATGGTCATGTTGGCCTCGCGCGCCAGGAGCAGCGTGTAGTAGGGCTGGACCGAATGGGCGTCGATCGGCTCCTCGGGCTTGTGGCCGGAATGCAGTTCGAGGAATTTCGGTGGCACGCGCAGCATGGGACCGCTGGCCGACAGCGAAAACCGTGGTTCGGTTTCAAGTGTTTCCAGCGTGACCACCAGCTTGCCGCCACGCGGTATCGCCGCATTGGCGACGAGAATGAGGTTGAGCAGCAGCTTCACCTTGTTCTTCGGCAAGAGGGCGCGGGAACCGCTCCACACCAGTTCCGGCTTCTCGTTCTTCAGGAAGGCGATGGCTACGGCCTCGGCATCGCCGGTGTCGATCATCATGCCGGCGGAGCCCGCCGCGCCGAAAGCGATGCGGGCGAACTGCAGTCGCGCCGAGGCGTTCCTGGCGCTCTGGCGAATGAGCTTCATGGCGTCTTCGTCGGCACCGCCTTCGTCGAGCAGTTCGAGCCCGTTGTTGATTGCGCCGACCGGCGAAATGATGTCGTGACAGACACGGCTGCAAAGCAGCGCGGCGAGATCGGGCGCGGAAAGGGTGAAAAGCTCGGCCATCGGCGAAATCCCTGCTTATGTCACTTGTTCATGGCCGAGCGACCTGTTTCGCGCCTGCCCACACGAATCACGCTCTTTCCAAGGCTTTCTGAATACACAGCGCCTGAGCGCGCATCAACAAATCCAAAATTGTCGGCAGCGAAAATGGTGTGTTAGCGGGGGAGAAACCCGCCGATGCGGCGAAAACGCAGCCTTTGAACCGCCATCTTCCTGTGGGAGCTTAATGGTTGAAAAAGGATTACGGCATAGTTTGCCCGTGATAGCCACCCTGAACGGCCGGCAAGAGCCGTAGGGGTGCGAGGCGTCGGCGAAAGTGCTCCCTGACGGAGATTGGAAGCATGTTTTCCCGATACTACGACCGGACATTCGTCCGCGTCCTCACCATGACCATCACACTCCTGGGAGCCTTGGTCCTGTCGACCTCGGCGTCGAGGGCTCAGCAGTACACCGCTCAGGAGATCGTCGATTCCGGTCATAAATTCTTCGGCGAGACGTCCGGGGGGCTGGCCACCGTCGTCGAGAAGATCTTTGCCTCCTACGGCCTGCCCAATGGCTATCTGCTCGGCGAGGAGGGATCGGGCGCCTTGATCGGTGGCCTGACCTATGGCGAGGGGACCCTCTACACCAAGAACGCCGGCGACCATAAGGTGTTCTGGCAAGGGCCGTCGCTCGGCTGGGATTTCGGCGGCGAGGGATCGCGGGTGATGATGCTGGTCTATAACCTCGACGACATCAGCAGCCTCTATAATCGCTTCGGCGGCGTGGCCGGCTCGGCCTATGTGATCGCCGGCGTCGGCTTCAACGTGCTGCAAAGCAACCGGGTGCTGATCGTGCCGATCCGCACCGGCGTCGGCGCCCGCCTCGGTGTCAATCTCGGCTACCTGAAGCTCACTGAAAGACCAACCTGGAACCCGTTCTGATCGGGTTCTGCCCGCTACAATCGCTCGGACAGTGCTGATCGCGCCGCGGCAAGCTCTTGCCGCGGCGTTGAATTTCCGCCATGCCAAGGTGGCACAATCCAGCGATTGCCGCTCCGTAAAGTGGATAGCACGCCTTGGTCCAGTCGGTCCTGTTCTTCTTGCTCGGTTTCCTTTGCGCCGTTTTCCTGGTGTCGCTGGTCGCGCCGGCGATCTGGCGGCGGGCCGTTTTCCTGACGCGTAGACGCCTTGAGGCCTCGCTGCCCCTGACGCCAGCCGAAATCCAGGCGGACAAGGACCGGGTCCGGGCCGAATATGCCATGACGACGCGCCGGCTCGAGATAACCGTCAAGAACCTGCAGGAGAAGGTGGCCGAGCAACTGGTCGAGATCGGTCGCGGGCGCGAGGCCTTGAAGGGGCTCGCGGTCGAAACGAAGGACAAGAACCAGGCGCTCTCCGATCTGCAGGCCAAGAACGCGGAGCTCAGGCAGCGCGAGGAGGATCTGCACCGCCTGTCGGAAAAGCACGCACAGACGGAGCGGGCATTGGAGAAGCGCGCGCTGGAGCTGCAAAAGCTCGAGCAGATGTATGACGACGCCAGCTTCTCGTCCTCGAACCGGCAGATCGAGCTGGTTGCCCGCGAATCGGAATTGGAAAAGCTCGCCAGCGATATCGCGATGCTCAAAGGGCAGCGCAAGGAGGCCGACCGGCGCAATCAGGAAATCGCGTCGGAGAGCAAGGGCGCGCGCGAGGCGTTGAAGGTGGAGAAGAGGAAAACGGCCGAGCTCGACAAGAAGGTGGAGCGGCTGCTCGCCACGCTTGCCGACCGTGAGGAAAAGCTCGACCGGCGCGAGAAGGACCTCGCGCGAATGCGCGAACGTTCGAAGGAGAGCGCCGCGGCAAACGGCGTCGCGCAATTGGCTTCCGGCTCTGATGCAAAAAGCGACGATGTCGACAAGGCGATTGCCAAGCTCGAGGGCGACCGGGAAAGGCTGGAGGGGAGGCTGACGGCACTGGCACGCGAGAACAAGCGGCTGAAGACCGATCTTGCCGCCTCGGGGACGGCGATATCCGAAGCGGCCGGCGAGGCGCGCCCCGGCGCTGGTCTACGCGAACAAATGAACGAACTGGCGGCCGAGGTCGTCAACTTGACGATGAAACTCGACGGACCGGATTCCCCGATTGCCAAGGCGCTGGCGGGAGACGGCCAGCAAAATGGGCGCGGCATCAGCCTCGCCGACCGCGTGCGGGCCTTGCAGAAAGCCGGCTCTACCAATTGATGCCGGATAATCGGAGCGGGCGTGGCGGCCGCTTAGCCGTTTCACCGTTGCGGACGGATTTCCTGGAGTTCTCCATCTCCCTGTCTTGACGCAAGTTCGAGGGAAAACCGTTTTCACGCGTGTCCTGGAATTGCTCTAGCAATTCGAAAAGTGATGCAGGGCTATTGCCGACGCTGCGGCGACGTTGAGGCTGTCGAAGCCTTCCGCCATGCCGATCCGCAGCGTGTGCAGCCGGGCCAGCAAATCCCTGGGCAGGCCTTCGCCTTCAGTGCCGAGATAGAGCGCCAGCCTGGCCGAATGTTGCGCGGCCCGGATGTCGGTCGCGCCGCTCGGCGAAAGGGCGAACTGGCTGAAGCCGAGCCGATCGAGCGCCGCCGTGAAGGCTCCGGTATCACCGAAAGATGCGAAGGGAACTTTCAGCGCCGCGCCGACCGAAACCCGGATGGCCTTGCGGTAGAGAGGATCGCAGCAGGTCTGGTCGAGCAGCACCGCGTTCGCGCCGAAGGCCGCGGCATTGCGGAAGATCGCCCCCATATTGTCGTGATTGGATATGCCGACCAGGACCACGGCCAATGCCCGCTTGGGCAAGGTCTCCACCAGCGCCTCGGCGGACGCCGGATCGCCACGCATGCCGACCGCCAGGATGCCACGATGCATGTGGAAGCCGGCGATGCCGTCCATGATTTCGCCACGGACAACATAGATCGGAAAATCCGAGGGCGCCTTGCGCAGTATCGGCTGCAGGCCCGCCAGCCTGTTTTCAAGGATCAGGGCCGACTCGGCGGCGAAGCGCCCGGTCGACAGCAGGAGGTCCAGCACCACCTTGCCTTCGGCGATGAAGCGGCCATGCCGGCCGACGAGGTCGCGCTCGCGGATGTCGAGATAGGCGGCGACGCGCGAATCCAGAGGATCGTCGATGGGGATGAGGTTCATGCAGCGCTCGCTGAAGATTGGTCAGCGAGGTAATGGGCGACTGGAGCCGTCGGTCAAGCCCCGGCGCGGCGCAACCGATATGCCATCTGGGAAAGGTCGCCGTCGCCGAAAATGCCTTCCAGCATGCGCAGCAATTCGCGTACCGCTTCGGATTTGCAGGAATAGTAGATCATCTGGCGGTCGCGCCGGGTCTCGACGAGATCGAGCGCCCTCAGCTTGGCGAGATGCTGCGACAGCGCGGACTGGCTGAGCTGCACCTTCTCGGCGATGGCGCCGACCGACATCTCGCCATCGATCAGATGGGCCACGATCAACAAGCGCTTCTCATTGCCCATGAGCGTGAGAAACGCGGCTGCCGATTCCGCATTGGCGACTAGTTTATTTGAGATCATAGATCCCCCAAGGGTCTTGGCTCATCCTGGCGCCAGGGGGCAATGGCGCCTGATTCCACAATGTTCAGATGTCGATGGGCGCTGCTGAATCAGCGTCACAACAAGGGTAGATCATTTCGTTTAAATCTCAAGCGTTGCTTTCGCCGGCGCGCGATCAACTATCGCTCTTGCTCCGCCGCGCGTCCCGTCTTGGCCATCTCGACCAGCACGGAACGCAATTCGCGCGCGGTCCGCAGAGGCTGGGGAAAGAAGATCCGGCAAGTCGCATCCGGGGCGGCGAGGTCCATGCCGTCGGCGTCGAAGCCGGTGGCGATCCAGCCGTCGCCTTCGGCGCGGCCGAAATGGCGGGCATAAAGGGCAAGCGCGTCGCGATGGTCGGCATTCATGTGGTCGAGTGCTGCCTGTTCGCTGCCGGCAAGCTCTTCGGCAATGGCACCGCTGGTGATGAGATCGTCGCGGTGGAGAAGATAGGCCTTGCCGAAGCCGCCATTCAGGCTGGCGCCCCCGGGTTCGAGCCTGAAGAACGAGAAGTCGCCGAGCCCGGCATAGAGCTTCGCCTTCGGGTTGCGGTTGAGGTAGCGCCGTTCGGCGCGGATTTGGTCGGGCGATCCCCGCTCCAGCCGCAAGGCCCGGCATGCCAGGGTGATGCGCGCATGCGCCAGCGGGTCGCCCTTGCCGGGTTCGCCAAGCAGCAGGGAACAGCGCGGATCGGCGATGAGCGCGCCAGTGTGGGCGGACAGCATCGAGATCAGGATCAGCGGCGCGCCGTCGATGTCAGTGGCGACGCCGACCCTGCTCGCCAGCGGTGCGCCGCTGCCGGGTTCGATCACCGCGAGCGCGCCGAAACGCGCTGCGCGGATCAGGGTTTTCGCCAGCCTGACGGCTTCGGCGTCGGTTTCGCGAATGACATCTTTTTCCGGTCCGGTCACAAGCTCACCCGAGATAAGTTGATTTCCATTCTCCGGTTATCGGCCGAGTACATGCGCCTTTGCAAGGGCCTCGATCTCCTCTTCGCCCAAGCCGAAACGGGTCAAAATGCTTGTGGGCTCGCGGTCGGCGGCGGCCGGGACGGCAGCAGGTGTCTGAGGGCCGTGCGAGAAACGCGGTGCGGGTCCCGGACGCTCGAGCCGACCGGAGGTCACAAAGCTCTGCCTTGCGCGATTGTGCGGGTGGTTCCTGGCTTCGCCCATGGACAGCACGGGCGCCACGCAGGCGTCGGTCGCGACGAAAAGCGTGGCCCATTCGTCGCGCGTTTTCTCCCTGATCCGACCGGCAATGGCGGCGCGCATCGCCGGCCACAAAGATTTGTCGTACTGGCCGCCGACAAAATGCCCGTCGAGCGGCAGCAGCCTGGCGAATTCGGCGAAGAAGCGCGGTTCGAGGCAACCGACCGCAATGTGCCTTGCGTCCGCCGTCTCGTAGGTGTCGTAGAACGGGGCGCCGGAATCGAGCAGGTTCTCGCCGCGTCTGTCGCTCCACAGGCCCGCCGCCATGTAGGCGTGGATCGGCGCCGCGAGCATCGAGGCACCCTCGATCATCGAGGCATCGACCACCTGGCCCTTTGCGGTGCGCGAACGTTGGAAGAGTGCTGCGAGCACGCCGGCGATCAGCATCATGGCGCCTCCGCCTTGATCCGCGACAAGGTTGAGCGGCGGCACTGGCGGCGCGCCCTGTCTGCCCACGGCATGCAGAAGGCCTGCATAGGCGAGATAGGTGATGTCATGCCCGGCCCGCGCCGATAGCGGCCCATCCTGGCCGAAGCCCGTCAGGCGGCCATAGATCAGCGCCGGATTGCATTGGAAAACGGCATCCGGCCCGAGGCCGAGCCGCTCCATCACGCCCGGGCGGAAGCCTTCGACAAGCACGTCGGCTCCTGCTGCCAGGCGCAGCAACAGTTCCGCGCCCGCCGGCCGCTTCAGGTCGAGCTTGAGTATGGATCGGCCGTGGCGGTCGAGATCGTATTCTTCCGGCAGGGTCAGTAGCGGCTGGCCGGCGTCGGCGCGTTCGATACGCAACACCTCGGCGCCCATTTCGGACAGCATCAAGGCGGCAAGCGGCACCGGGCCGAGCCCGGCCATCTCGATGACTTTCAAGCCGGCGAGCGGGCCGGTCTTTTCGGAGGGACCACCGGCGCCGCTCGGCAAGCCAGTCATGCCCTATTTCGGCGCCATGCGGATGGCGCCGTCGAGGCGGATGGTCTCGCCGTTCAGCATCTGGTTCTCGACGATGTGGAGGGCGAGCGCCGCGTACTCCGACGGCTCGCCGAGCCGGGGTGGGAAGGGCACGGAGGCGCCGAGCGAATCCTGAACTTCCTGCGGCATGCCAGCCATCATCGGCGTCTTGAAGATGCCGGGCGCGATGGTGCAAACGCGAATGCCGGAGCGTGCGAGGTCGCGCGCCACCGGCAGCGTCATACCGACGACGCCGCCCTTGGACGCCGAGTATGCGGCCTGGCCGATCTGGCCGTCATAGGCCGCGACGGAAGCGGTGTTGACGATGACGCCGCGTTCGCCGCCGGCGAGCGGGTCGAGCTTTGCCGCCCGGTCGGCGACGAGGCGGATCATGTTGAAAGTGCCGATCAGGTTGATCTCGATCACCTTGCGGTACTGGTCGAGCGGATGCGGACCGTCCTTGCCGATCGTCTTCACGCCAATGGCGATGCCGGCGCAATTGACCAGGATGCGCGGTTCACCAAGCTTTTCAGCTACTTCCGCGATCGCGGAAGTAGCGCTGTCGCCGCTGCTGACATCGCATTGGACGGCGATGCCGCCTATCTCGGCCGCGACCTTCGCCGCGCGCTCGATGCCGACATCGAGGATGGCGACCCGGGCGCCCTTGGCCGCCAACGCGCGCGCCGTCGCCTCCCCAAGGCCGGATCCGCCGCCGGTGACGATTGCGCTCTGGCCGTTCGGGTTCATGCAAGCCTCCCAGGATTTCGGACTATGCTACGAAGCCCGCAAAGGCGGCGCAACCGCAATTGCCGGGTCGATCGATGGCTGCGCGCTGGCGGCCGACCGCGCAAGGGCAGGGGCAAATTCCGCAACCCTGGCAATGCTGGCATGGCAAACATCGCCGGCGAAGCGCGCGACCGCGCCCGGCCTGATTTCGTGATGCAAAAGCCGGTCGAGATCGACCGGGCGCGGCATGATTATCTGCCCACGCGGAAAGCGCTTGAAGCCGAGCGGCCCATAATATGGTTCGTCGCCGACCAGGATGACGGCGGGCGCACCCGCCTGCTTTGCCGCTTCCAGCGCGATCGCGACCAGCTTGCGGCCGATGCCGAGATTCTTGAAGGCAGGGCGCACCGCAAGCGGGCCGAGCATCATGGCGCGTCCGGCGCCCGCCGCCACGCGCGTCATACGCACGGAAGCGATCACCTTCTCGTCCTTGACGGCGACAAAGGACATCGAACGGTCATGCCCGCCCGACTCGCGGATCTTGTAGGCGGCAAGCACGAAACGGCCGGGACCGAAGGCCTCGTCGTTGATGGCTTCGATTTCAGCATCATGCGCCGGGGTTTCCGGCAGGTATTTCACGTCGGCAAGGCTCATGGTCTTTGCGTTCCGGTATGCGAGGAAGGTTTGCTGCAAGCGGCAGCGTTCGCCAGTCAGCGCTTTCTAAGCGCGGGCGCCCTTTCGTCGTCGGTCGAACCGGATCGTGGCAAAGTCGAACATGGGCGCTTCCGCTAGCATCAATTTCGTGCCGCCGCAATCGCGGCTTCTTGCCTTTCTTCGCGTCGTTTGGCGAACCGGCTCGCCGTTTGACGAACTGTTCAGTGCCCGAGGGCTTCGCCAATCCGGTTATCGGTCTAGATATGCCTCAGCCACAGGGAGACTATCGCATGGGATTGCTGATTGAAGGCAAATGGCAGGATCGCGCGCCCAACACCGACAGCGGCGGCCGGTTCGTGCGGACAGAATCGCAATGGCGCGACTGGGTCACGCGCGATGGTAAGCCGGCTGAGGGCCGGATGCGCGGCTTCAAGGCGGAACCCGGCCGTTACCATCTCTATATCTCGCTTGCCTGCCCGTGGGCGCATCGCACCCTGATCTTGCGCGCCCTGAAGAGGCTGGAGGGCATCATCTCGGTATCGGTGGTGCACCACTTCATGGGTGAAGGCGGATGGACCTTCAAAGCAGAGGATGGCGCCACGGGCGACACGCTCTACGGCCTCGATTTCCTGCACCAGATCTACGCCAAGGCCGATCCGGCCTATTCGGGCCGCGTGACGGTGCCGGTGCTGTGGGACAAACAGGAAAAGACGATCGTCAACAACGAGTCGTCCGAGATCATCCGCATGCTCAATTCCGCCTTCGACGCATGGGGCGACCCAAGCCTCGACTTCTATCCGGCGGCATTGCAGGCGGAGATCGAGAAGGTCAACGCGCTGGTCTTTCCGGCGATCAACAATGGCGTCTATCGCACCGGCTTCGCCACCACGCAGGCCGCTTACGAGGAAGCGTTCGGCGAATTGTTCGCGGCGCTCGATACGATCGAGGAGCGGCTTTCGAAGCGACGCTATCTGACCGGCGAGCGCATCACCGAGGCCGACTGGCGGCTGTTCACGACGCTGGTTCGTTTCGATCCGGTCTATGTCGGCCACTTCAAATGCAACCTGCGCCGCATCGCCGACTATCCGAACCTGTCAAACTATCTGCGCGACCTCTATCAGGTGCCGGGCGTGTCAGGCACCGTCAACCTGCATCATATCAAGGCGCATTATTACGGCAGCCACAGATCGATCAACCCGACGGGGATCGTTCCGGTTGGACCGGAGCTTGACTATGGGGCAGCGCACGATCGGGAGCGGTTCAGGAAGGCGGCGTGATCTGCTCCATCTTTGACGCAATTCCAGACGGAAAAACCGCTCATTCTTCTTGGGGTCGCCCTAACGGAATGCCTCGGTGTCGGTCCGGGCTCGCCTGGAGAGTTCGGCTTTCAGCATGGTTTTCCCAAACCGCCTCGAATACCAGCCGGCATTCAAGGCAAACGTCAGCAGGAAAGCGAACAGAACGCTTCCAACCCACACGGCCAGGGGAACGCCGCTCAGGTCGTGCTGTTTCGCTTCTCCCGCGATGGCTAGCCAACCCAGCGGCGCCGAAATCAAAAAGGCTGCCAGGGTTGAGAGCAGAACTATCGTCCAGTATTCCCTGCGATTGAATAATCGGCCGTTTCTTCTTATGAACTTATAAAGCGCAACGTTTGCCGATCCGAAACTTATTGCGAATCCGGCGGCTTTGCCGATTTCCTTTGAAAATGTTGGAACGGCGACGACCAAGATGCCAGCTGCAATCGTCAACGCCACCATTGTCAAAGTATAGTACCCAACATAAGGCCAGATGTTTACGGAAGGCTCATCGCTGTTGCTCATGTCTGTCCCCAAGCTCCAAAATTTCCCGAAATAGAGCATAGAGTTTCCGCAAAGAAGAAAGCAAGCTACCAATATGCCGATACAGGCTGGCGCTCAAAGATTTCCGCCACTCGCCGCCTCGTCGCCGGCGTCGTGTCCGCCGGCAAACTGTCGAGCGGGAAGAAGCCGGCTTCAGCGATCTCATGATCCGGCAGTTTCGGCGCCGACTGGCTGAAGTCTTCGATCAGATAGAAACCGACATGGTCACGGTTGCTTGAGCGGCGGTTGAAATGCATCGACTTCAGCACTGGGGGAGCGGTCAGCGCGATGTTGCCTTCCTCGACCAGTTCGCGCGCCAGTGCTTCCTCCAGTGTCTCTCCCACTTCGACGCCGCCGCCCGGCAGTTGCCAGCCTGGAACGTATGTATGGCGGATCAGGAAGACTGAATTGGATGTCCGGTCATGGACGAGACCGCGCACGCCGAGCGTCATTGGGCGGCGCAGCAGGAAATAGAAATGGAACAACCGCGCCCGCAGGCCCGGCCAGCCGGTCTGGCGGAACGCTTCCTCAGGATCGGCCGCGTCGCTCATCCAACCATCGCCAAACGAACAGCAAACGGTGAGTGGAAAGCCTCGCCAGCGTCGCTTAAGAAGGGGTCATGTTCAGGCTCGCGCATATTTCCGATGCTCATCTGGGACCGCTGCCCGATGTAACCTATCGCGACCTCGCGTCCAAGCGCGTGCTGGGCTACGTCAACTGGCAGCGCAACCGCCGCCGCCATATGCATGACGCGGTCATCGACACGATCGTCGCCGACATCAAGGCCAGCGCGCCCGATCATCTCGCCGTCACTGGCGACCTCGTCAACCTGGCGCTCGACGGCGAGATCGAGATGGCCAAGCACTGGCTGGAGACGCTTGGCTCGCCGCAGGACGTTTCCGTGGTCCCTGGCAATCACGACGCCTATGTGCCTGGCGCCTTCGACAAGATCTGCCGGGCATGGGGTCCCTGGATGATGGGTGACGGCGTCAACAGTCCGGTCGACCGCAATTCCTTTCCCTATCTGCGCGTGCGCGGCAACGTTGCGCTTATCGGCGTCACCACGGCACGCGCCACGGCCCCCTTCATGGCCAACGGCTTCTTCATGGAAGGGCAGGCAGCGCGGCTCGGCAAGGTTCTTGACCACACCGCCGGACAAGGGCTGTTCCGCGCCATCATGATCCACCATCCACCGGTGCGCGGCGCGGTCCAGCAGCACAAGCGGCTGTTCGGCATTGCCCGGTTCCACAAGGTCATTCGCCGGCATGGCGCCGAACTCGTCCTGCACGGCCATTCGCATCTGCCGTCATTTTTCACCATCGGACCACGCGGCGCCAAGGTGCCCGTGGTCGGGGTTGCCGCCGCCGGCCAGGCGCCCGGCGGCAAGCATCCGGCGGCGCAGTACAACATCTTCGAAATCGGTGGCGAACAGGGCAACTGGCGGCTACGCCTGACCCGGCGCGGCCTGACCGGACCCGCCATGCCGCCCTCCGACCTGCAGACCATGGACCTCGACGTGCCGGCCGGCGCTGCGCGCCAGGCAGGGCAATTCGCCGTTTGACGGAAGTGCCGAGGCCGCCGAGCTTGACCGCCCGATTGCTCCGGTCAGAAGCTGATCTTCATCTGCGTGATGCGCTCCCAGAACAAGGCCAGCGAAACCGCCAGGCCGACAAGCGCGCCGGCGGTGATAAGGCCGAGGCCGGCGAAGAAGGTCGTCCAGCCGTTGCGGCCGTTCTCAGATTGAATAGGTGGCTCCGCTTCCTGGACCACGAGGCGATGCACGCCGGGAACGGCGCTCTCCGTGCCGCCCTCCATCATGCGCTGGCGCTCGACGACACGCTCCGCGACGTAGCGCGTCACCACATCGGCGACGGCCTTCATCTCCGTCGACTCGGCCAGCACCACGCGGCCCACGCGCGTGTCCTTGAGGAAACGGTAGGTGCGGCGGTCGCGTCCCATGGCGACGTGGCTCACCGCATCGATCCATAGCCGTGGCTGCAGGCCCGAGGAGACGGCGAAGTCGAAGCTGTCCATATCGGCCGGGACGTCGGCAAAGACCGGGGCAAGCTCCGTTGCCAGCAGATCGAGCCGCATGCGGTGCGCCTCACGCATGTCGACGACGACGTCATCGCGGTCGGCGAAGGCGTTCTTGACGTCGCGTATGGCATCGGAGAGCTTCCGCGATGGCTCGATCGGGGTGATTTTGTCGCCTGCATCCTTCATGGGCGGCTGCCTCGCTGTTGGTTAACAGCGAGTTAACACAGTCATCGGCAAAATGCACTGCCAACGACGAACCGCGCGGCCGCTTCGGCCCAGGGGCAAACAGCTACAAATCTTTTCAGGCCGGTTCCGGAACCAATCCCGGCGGGGTAGTCGCTCCGCGATCAGCTTGCCGCGACACCCAGCACCGGACGCAATCGCCTGGCGCGCCGTCGCGTGTTGCGGCGAACGATTTCGGCGACCAGCCCCGGAGCCTCCTCGACCAGCATATGACCCGCGTCGAGGATGTGATGCAGATGGAAGCGCGACGGCAGGGACTCGGTCTGCTCGACAGGCAACACCGGATCCTGCGCTCCCCAGACAACCATCACCGGCATGTCGAGCGTGTCCAGTTGCGCGCTTGGGATGACCCCTTGCCGGCCATCCCTGGTCATCTCGGCTGCCATATCGATGAGGGTCTGCAACTGGCCCGGCTGTTTGCGCATCCGGCAGAGCACGTCCACCACATGGTCGGGCGGCACGCTTTGCGGCCCTGACATGGCCGCAAGGCAGGCACGAACCTCCTTCTTGCCGACCGCGGCTGCATAGCGGCGCAGCAATGCCGCATTGATTTGCGGGCCAAAGCCGCCGGGCGCCAGCAGCGTGAGCGAGGCCACCCTGCCGGGATCGGCAAGCGCCATCAACGTCGCGATCGCGCCACCCATGGAGTGGCCAACGAGATGGACCTTATCCAACTGGCGGCCGGCGAGGTCGGCGAGGATGGCTCGCGCGGCCAGCTTGGCGCCGCCGATACCTTCGCATTCCAGCGACTGTCCATGGCCCGGCAGATCGTAGGCCAGCACTCTCGCCTCCGGCGCCAGCGATGCCATCACATCGCGCCAGATCCCACGGCAACTTCCGAAACCGTGCAGAAAAACGATCATCTTCGAACCAGCGCCGCCCTCGACGGCATAAGGGAATGGAAGCATGAAAAATGGAGCGGTGAGCAAGACAGGCAGCAAATCCAAATTGTGGCTGAATTGCTCCCGAACCAGATCGATGGCCAGTAAAATTTTCGCGACCGGGCCGCTTCGCAATCGCTGAGCGCGCAACCGCGACCTAATACTTGTTGAATTCCATCATCATACTTCCCCGGATCGGGACACAGGGCGCCCGGGGTGAGGCCTGTTCAGCTTGGGTTGCCGATGCCGGCGGCACGCAAGGATTGCACCAGCCGATCGGTGAGGTCTGCGGGGTATTTGCGGTCGACGAATGTCGCGCGCGGATTGGCGGCGAATTTCGGGAATTCGGCGGTGAGTTCGGAGGCAAGCTCGCTTGCCAGCTTGTCGCGGCCCGAAATTCGGGCGCCGATCAGGCGCGCGGCCAGATAGTGCGACTTGGATGCGGTCGTGCGCAGCGACTCGCTGGCGATCGCAGCCTTCTTCATGTCGCCTTGCATGAAGGCTCCGACGAACAGGCCGTAATCCCACCACGTCGGATGTCCGCTGAAGGCCTCGACCGCACGGCCCAGGATCGGCGTTCCCTCATCATATCTGCCGGCGAAGACCAGCCCGTAGCCATAGGCCGCGGCCATGCCCAGATCGTACGGGTTGAGTTCGGAGGCCTTTCGCATCCAACGGATCGCTTCGTCCGTGTTGCCGAGACGCGCGTTGAGATATCCCAAGGCACGATGCGCGTGCGGGTTCATCGGCCCCATCTGAACGGCGCGATGGGCAAGCGACATGGCCTTTTCCAGCGTCGCGTCGGCGGGGTACGCGTAATGGTTGGTGGCGGCTTCCATATTGAGCGAAGCCAGTTCCGCATAGACAAGCGAAGATTTGGTGCCTTCGCTTACCAGCTTCTCCAGGCAGCGATACGCAATCTCGTGCGTCTGGGCGCCCATGTCGAGATAATAGCGGTTGTCGAGCACCAGGCATCCGATCTGGCTGGTCGGAATGCCGCTCTGGTCAATGTAGCCGTAGATCGCGCCCGAAGCGGGAATGGTCGAGGTCAGCAGGCTGGCGATGTTGCTTTCGATCGCCGAGGGCGCGCTTTCGGCGGACGTAAGGTTGCGCGACAGCAGAACCCGGCCCGTCGCGACGCTCTGCAATTCGACCATGACGTCACCGGCGGCAGGCCCCGGAACAACATTGAAAACGAAACTGATCGGATCGGCGGACTGGTCGCGCGTTGAGTCCGCATCCCGCCCGATGAAATCGATGGTGTCGAAACCGGCAAGGCCGGCACGCAACGACGAGGCAACACGAGCAGCCTCCGCTCCATCGGCTTTCACGGCAATGTAGATAAGCGGCAAGGAATCGAATGTCGGCTGGGCGGCGGTGCCGGCCACGCTCGCCGTTTCGGCCGTGTCGCTGCCGCCGAGGAAGGCATTGCCTTGACGCACGATGAGGACGCCGAGCATGGCGATGACGAGGATCACGGCAGCCCAGAAGAATTGTAGTTGCCGCGTGAGCGATTGGGCAGGCGCAGCCGGCGCCACGAGCGCCGTAGGCTCGCCCGACGTTGGACCATCGAGATATTCGGCTGCAGCCGGAGCGGCTTCGGCCGAAGTGTCGGGCCGCTGCGCGATGTTGCCGGATGCTGGCTTGGCGTCGCCAGGCAGCCGTATCGCATTGAGCTCATAGGAAGGGACATAACCGCCGCGTGGGATCGCGATGCGCACCGGCTCGGCGATACCTTCATTGGCGAAGTACTGCTCCAGAAGTTCACGCAGCCGCCCGGCCTGGACCCGGACCACGGCATCGGTGGAGGCGTCGAAATCGCCATCCTTGCCGAAGACGTCCATGGCGATGGAAACGCCCTTCAGCCGATCCGCTTCGCCGGCCTGCTCGCGTTCGACCAGATAACGTAAAAGCCTGCGGGCACGCTCGGACCGTCCGAACGTCTCGCTGGCAAGCAGTCGCTCCAATGTCTCGCGCACTGCGGGGGCGGCAGGCGGGGCATGCTCCAAGTGTCGATCCTTCCGAAGTCGGCACAGGTTAGGGCGCGATAATATAGCGCTCGCGTCAGCGCACAAGGACGCTTCTATTATGCGATCGCGTAAGCCACCGGAAATTCCCCTGCCGGTTAACGAATGGCAGTCGGGTCTGGTTTCGAAGCATGGCGCAGGCTGCGCCACGCTCCGGCAGATCTATCCCGTCAACCGAGCCGGAGCGGTTCGCCGTTTCAGCGCAATGGCGAACCGCCTTGTCCCTTGCCCCTAGCGGCTGATGATGCGGTTGGCGGCCGAAACAACGGCCTCCAGCGAGGCGCCGACGATATTGGTGTTGATGCCGGCGCCAAACAGCTTACCGCCCGGATATTCCATCTCGACATAGGAGATCGCCGAGGCGTTGGAGCCGCGCTGCAAGGAATGCTCGGAATAGTCGAGCACCGACATGTCGACGCCGACATGGCGCGAGAGCGCGTCGACAAAGCCGTCGATCGGGCCGGTGCCCGAGCCGGTGATGGTCATTTCCTTGCCGTTGTCGATGATATCGGCTTCCACGATGCGCCGGCCCTTCACCTCGGTGTCGGGATAGGTGCGGTGATCGAGGAACTTCAGCCGCGCGCCCGGCTGGTCGACATAGGTTTCCAGGAAGCGTTCGTGGATGCGCTTGGCCGGCACTTCCTTACCTTCCGCATCGGTGATCGCCTGGATCGCCTGGCTGAACTCGATCTGCAGGTTGCGCGGCAGATTGAGGCCGTAATCGGCCTGGAGCACATAGGCGATGCCGCCCTTGCCGGATTGCGAATTGATACGGATGATCGCCTCGTAGGTGCGCCCGACATCGGCCGGGTCGATCGGCAGGTAGGGCACTTCCCAGATCGGCGTGTTGGCCTTCTTCAGCGCCTTCATGCCTTTGTTGATGGCGTCCTGATGCGAGCCGGAGAAGGCCGTATAGACCAGTTCGCCGACGTATGGGTGCCGCTCCGGGATCTTCAGCTGGTTCGAATACTCATAGACATCCTTCATGCGATTGATGTCGGAGCAGTCGAGTTCCGGATCGACGCCTTGCGTGTACATGTTCAGCGCCAGCGTGACGATGTCGACATTGCCGGTGCGCTCGCCATTGCCGAACAGCGTGCCCTCGACACGATCGGCGCCGGCCATCAGGCCGAGCTCGGTGGTGGCGATGCCGGTGCCACGGTCATTGTGCGGATGCAGCGAGATGATCAGGTTCTCGCGGTTGTCGAGGTTGCGGCACATCCATTCGATGCGGTCGGCATAGATGTTGGGCGTCGACATCTCGACCGTCGAAGGCAGGTTGATGATCAGCTTGTTGTCGGCCGTCGGCTTCACGATCTCGGTGACCGCGTTGCAGATCTCCAGCGCGACATCGAGCTCGGTGCCGGTGAAGCTTTCGGGCGAGTATTCGAAGCGATAGCCGCCCCCGGCCTTGGCCGCCATGTCGGTGATCATCTTGGCGGCGTCGGTGGCGATCCGCTTGATGCCGGCTACGTCCTTCTCGAAGACGACGCGGCGCTGCAGCTCACTGGTCGAATTGTAGAAATGCACGATCGGGCGGTGCGCGCCCTTCAGCGCGTCGAAGGTGCGGCTGATCAGCTCGGGCCGGCACTGCACCAGCACCTGGAGCGACACATCCCGCGGCACGCCGCCTTCCTCGATGCACCAGCGGGCGAAGTCGAAATCCGTCTGCGAGGCCGAAGGGAAGCCGATCTCGATTTCCTTGAAGCCCATGTCGAGCAGCAAGGCGAACATGCGCGCCTTGCGTTCATGGCCCATCGGGTCGATCAGCGCCTGGTTGCCGTCGCGCAGGTCGACCGAGCACCAGATCGGCGCCTTGTCGATGATCTTGTTGGGCCATGTCCGGTCGGTCAGGCCGACGGTCGGGTAGGACAGGTATTTGCGTGCCGCATCCGGCATGTGGCCGGCCGCGCGCTTCTGGCTTTCAGTCTCGCCGGCGCGGATTTCTTCTCTTGCGTTCATCGTCGTTTCTCCCGGCGGCCCGCATGCCCGCCTCAGGCGGATGGGTGGCGAGCGTCGCCTCTACCAAAATTTCGTTCGCTTGATGTGACTTTGCCAAAGTCTGGCCAAGGAGCATGCGCCTCAGGCGGCGGATATCGACCGCCGGGCGCTCCTTCAGCGAACCCGGCGATCGCCGATAAGGCCGAGAAGAAGCAGGGTCGAAGCGAGCGCGCGCGCGGTCTCGCCGGCGAAGCCGGTGCGAGAGGAAGCGACGGTGCGGACGCGCGTGGTCATGGCCGCTCTCTTACAGGAGCGGATTGGCCGAGGCAAGCGGGACGCATGGGTGAATGCGTCATGCCCAATGCCGAGAGTCTTCCCCGCGCCCCGTAAATGCGCCAGACTTGGCTATGAAGGCTTGGCTACCGGGCCAGGCTTCGTGGAGGGGTGGTGCATGAATTTCGTGTTCTTCTCGCCGCATTTTCCAGCCAACGGCGCCGATTTCTGCGATCGGCTGAAGAAGGCCGGCGCCACCGTGCTCGGCATTGGCGATGCGCCTTACGAGACCTTGAACGGCAAGCTGAAGCCGGCGCTTTCGGAATATTACCGCATCGCCGACATGGAAGACTACGATGCCGTCTTCCGGGCGATGGGGCACTTCATCCACAAATGGGGCCGCATCGATCGCTTCGAGTCGCTCAATGAGCATTGGCTGGAGCTCGAAGCCAACATCCGCACCGACTTCAACATCTTCGGCACCAAGGTCGATTTCGTGAAGAACCTGAAGCGGAAGAGCCGAATGCGCGCCTTTTTCCGCAAGAGCGGCGTCGAGACCATTCCGCAGCGCAAATGCTCCGACCGCGCGGGCGCCATGACCTTCATACGCCGTGTCGGCTACCCGGTGGTGGTGAAGCCGGATTCGGGTTCCGGCGCCTCGAACACCTTCAAGATCTCCAACGCCAGGGAGCTCGACCAGTTCTTCAGGGACAAGCCGGAGGGCGTGACCTTCGTCATGGAGCAGTTCATCGAGGGGCTGGTGGTGACCTTCGACGGGCTGGTCAACCGCGACGGCGAGGTGGTGCTGGCTGCCAGCCACCGCTACGACCAGAGCATCATGGATGCGGTCAACAAGGACCGCCACATGAGCTATACCTGCTTTCCAGAGATCAGCCCGGAGGTCGAGGAGGCGGGCCGCAAGATCCTCAAGGCGTTCGACGTGCGCGAGCGCTTCTTCCACATCGAGCTGTTCGAGACCAAGGACAATCGCGTCATCGCGCTCGAGGTCAACATGCGTCCGCCCGGCGCCTGGATGACGGACGCCATCAACTACACCTTCGACATCGACGTCTATGCCGCATGGGCGGACATGGTGGTCAAGGATGCCGCTGGCGGCCCGTACAAGGGCAAGTATTTCACCGCCTATGCCAGCCGCAAACGCCACATCGACTATTTGCATAGCCATGCGGACGTGTTAGCCGCCCACGGCGACAAGATCGTCCATCATCAGGCCATCGAAGAGGTCTTCAGCCGCGCCATGGGCAATTACGCCTACCAGATGCGTTCGAAGGATCCGAAGGCGCTGCGCCAGGCGGTCGACTATATCCACGCGGAAAAGGCCTGAGCCGATGGACGTCTCCTATCACAAGGGCCATGCCCGCAATCTTGGCCGCGACATGGAATACAAGCGCTACGGCCATGCCGGGCGACCGGTGGTGGTGTTCCCGACCTCGCAGGGACGGTTCTACCAGTTCGAGGATTCCGGCGGGGTCGGCGCGCTTGCCGACTTCATCGACACCGGCCGCATCCAGCTCTTCACGCTCGACGGCATCGATTCGGAGTCGTTCTTCAACAAGCATGCCGACGCGGCGCATCGCATCGCCCGTCACGAGGCCTATTTCCGCTACGTGCGCGAGGAGGCGCTGTCGGAGCTGCTGGCGGTCGCCGCCAAGTCCAATGGCGGTCGCGCCCTGAAGCCGCTGTTCTGCGGCTGCTCGATGGGTGGCTACCATTCGTCGAACTTCGTGTTCCGCTTCCCGGAACTGGCAAGCGGCGTGATCTCGCTGTCCGGCGTCTATTCGGCCCGCGACTTTTTCGGCAGGGCGCTGGAAGGCAACATCTATTTCAACTCACCGCTGGATTACCTGCCGGGCATCGTCGACCAGAAGCTGCTCGGGCGACTCAGGGCGCTCAGGCTGATCTTCTGCTGCGGCCAGGGTGCCTGGGAAGAACGCATGTTGGTCGAGACGCGCGAGCTGGAACAGGTGCTGCGCGACAAATCCATCCCAGCCTGGGTCGACTATTGGGGCGGCGATGTCAGCCACGACTGGCCCTGGTGGCACAAGCAGCTTGTCTATTTCTTCGGCCGCTGGCTGGATGACGACCTGATGCACAGGCTGGACTGAGCTGCGCCGATATTCAGGCGAGACCGGCCTGCGAACGGCAGTTTCCTGCGCTTCCGGTGCTCACGTACTTCAAGTACGCTCTCCGCTCCGTTCTCGGAAACCGCGGTTCTCGACTCGTTCCGATCTGAATCTCAGCACAGCCTGGAGGGATCAGCCCATGACTATCACGCCCGATCCGATCCGCCGTTTTGTCGAAGCCACCAACGCGGGCGACACCGCGGCCTTTCTCGAGACATTCACGGACGATGCGTTCCTGAGCGACTGGGGCCGCGATTTCCATGGCCGGGACGGGGTCGCGCGGTGGAACCAGTCGGACAATATCGGCGTGCAGTCCAATCTGCACATCATGCGCATCACGCCGCGCGACGGCGTCTACCACGCCCGTGTCGCTGTGACCGGCAACGGCTTCAACGGCGAGGGCGACATGGCCTTCACGCTCGCCGGCGACAGGATCGCAAGCCTGGTCATCAACTGCCGGTAGAGTGGCGGCCTCGCCCGGAATTCACGTGGCGTCAGCCGATATCGCGATGGTTGCGGCTTACCTGCGGCGACAAGGTCAGAGCCCACCGGAGCAAGCCGCATCGGGTGAATGGCTTTGGCCTGGACTAGCCTTCCTGGCAGGCCGCGACCGGAGCGGCGTCCTGTTCTGGCGCCGACCCGCGACGCAAGCCGAGGAAGACGACGATAGCCGTGAGGACGGTGATGGTTGCCAGCACGACGAGCAACCGGTCGAAAGCCGTCTCGTAGGCCTGGATAAGCGCAGAGGTGCCGGCCAAGGGCAGATGTTTCGCCGTTTCGCCGACATTGCCGGTCACCAGCATCTGCGCGGCCGACGCCACCTCGGCGGGCGAAGCCAACCCCTGCGTGGCGAGCTGCATGGTCGTGAAGGACGACAGGATCGCCATGACGATTGCCAGCGCCACGCCCTCGCAGGCGACGCGGGTGGTGTTGAAGATGCCGACCGCCATGCCGGCGCGCTCCTTCGGCACGACGCTGACGGCAAGTCCGTCCATCAGTCCCCAGGGTAGCGCGATGCCGACGCCGATCAGGACCAGCGGGGCCACCAGCAGGCCGTCCACCACGGGAACGCGGCTCAGCCAGACAAGCCCGACGGCCGCGACGAGCAGGCCAACGCCGCAGATCGTAGCCGGGGCGATCCAGCGTGCCAGTTGCCCGGCGAGCAGCGGCAGTATCAGCAGCGGTCCGGAGAGGCAGATCATCAGTTGCCCCGCCTTGATTTCGCTCATCCCTTCGATGCCGATGAAGCGGATCGGCAGGAGCACGAGCAGGACAACAAAGGCATAGGCAGGTGCGGCGGCCAGGAACTGGACGCCGACGAAGCGCGGGAAGCGAAAAAGCGTGAGGTCCAGCATCGGACGGCGAACGCGCCGCTCGACAATGACGAAAGCGGCAAAGGAGATGGCGGCCATGCCAAGAAGCGCGATGACGAGTGGGTCGGCCCAGCCGCCCTGCGGCGCCTGCAGCACGCCGCAGGTCAGCCCGGCAAGGGCGATGGTGAAGGTGCCGGCTCCGGCCCAGTCGAGCCCGGTCGCATCCGGGTCGCGCGATTCGGAGATGGTGCGCAGGCCAACCGCCCCGGCGGCAACGCCGAGCACTGCCACCAGAAGAAAGATCGTCCGCCAGCCGAACGCGTCGATGAGCAGGCCCGAAGCAACCGGGCCGAAGGCGAGACCGACGCCGAAGCTTGTGCCGAGGAAGCTGAAGGCGCGCAGCCGTGATTGCCCGTCGAATTCCTGAGCAAGGGCGGAGGCGCCGCCGGCGAACGCGGCAGCACCGCCAATGCCTTGCAACGCTCTGAAGATGTCGAACCAGACGATGTCGGGCGCAAGCGTGGAACCCAGCGCGGCAAGGACATAGGTGGCGAGGCCAACGAGGAATATCCGCTTGCGGCCATGGTTGTCGGCCAATGCGCCGGCGGCCATCAGGCCGGCGCCGAAGGTCAGCATGAAGGCATTCGTCACCCAATTGAGCTCGATCGGACTGCCGCCGAGATCGGCGGCAATGCGCGAGAGCGCCACGGCCGGACCGGTGAAGCTCAACGGCATCGTCATGGCGGCAAGGCAAACCGCCAGCAGCACAAGCCATTGGCCGGCCGAGCCGGTTCTGGTCATCAAAGTCATGGATTTTCCTATCTGAGGCGGGGATCGTCGGCGTGCCGCGGACTGGTTGCGCCGTTCGCAGCAACAAGATAGGCGGCGACATTTCCGGCAAAATAGTATTAAATCTCCGCTCATACCGGACTGAAACGCTCGAATGGATTCAAGCAATGGATCGCCTCAACGGCCTTATGGCTTTCGCCCGCACCGCTGAGCTCGGCAGTTTCGTCACCGCGGGGCGGGCGCTCGGCATCTCGGCGTCAGCAGTTGGCAAGAGCGTCACCCGGCTCGAGCAGGAGCTCGGCGTGCGGCTCTTGCAGCGCAGCACGCGGCGCATCGGCCTGACCGAGGAGGGCAAGCTGTTCAACGAGCGGGTGCGTCGCATTCTCGACGACATCGAAGACGCGGAGGCGATGTTGTCGCGGACACGCGAGACGCCGAGCGGGCGGCTACGCATTTCGACTCCGATCGTCACCTATCATCTGCTCTTGCCGGTATTGTCGGAGTTCATGGCGCGCTATCCCGAGATCGAGCTCGACATCGATTTTAACGATCGCATCGTCGACGTGATCGACGAAGGTATCGACGTCGCGATCCGCAGCGGCGAACTGCCCGATTCACGATTGGTGTCGAAGCCGGTCGCGCCCTTTCGCATGCTCCTCTATGCGGCTGCTTCCTACCTCGACCGCCATGGCACGCCTGGTACGCCTGCGGATCTTTCGACGCATTTCGGCATACATTTCCGCTTTCTCAACAGTGGCAGGCTGCTCAATTGGCCGTTCACTGGCGGAATCGTCGAGCCGCAGATCCGCTCGATGTTGACCTGCAACAACATGGAGGCGTTGAAGGGCGCGACGCTTGCCGGTCTCGGCATTGCCTGCATGCCCGATTTCCTTGTGCGGGAGGCGCTGCATGACGGCAGGCTGCGCACCGTGCTCGAAGACCATGTCGACGGCCGCGGCCAGTTCCGCATGCTGTGGCCGTCCAATCGCCAGCTCTCGCCGAAGGTCCGCGTCTTCGTCGATTTCCTTCCTGAGCGGCTTGCGGCAAGGCGATAGGTTTCGCGGCGGGCGGCCTGCGGTCAGTAGGTCGTGCGTCCGCCTGACAAATCGAAAGTCGCCCCGGTGGTGAAGGAATTCTCGTCCGACAGCATGAACGCGACCATGGCGGCCGCCTCTTCCACCTCGACGAATCGGCCGCGCGGAACTTTGCCGAGCATATAGGCGACCTGGGCCTCGTTGAGCTGCTCGAGAATACGGGTGCGGGCGGGCGAAGGCGTCAGCGCATTGACGGCGATGTCGTGTCCGGCGAGCTCCTTGCCGAGCGACTTGGTCAGCGCAAGCACCCCGGCCTTGGCGGCGGAGTAGGCGGCGGCGTTCGGATTGCCTTCCTTGCCGGCCACCGAGGAGATATTGACGATGCGGCCGTAGTTGCGCGCGACCATGCCGGGCACTAGGCGCCGGCAGCAGTAGAAGACGCCGTTGAGGTCGATGTCGACGATCTGCCGCCATGCGGCGGGATCGTAGTCCACGACGGTGGCCGCCGGCCCGGCAATGCCGGCATTGTTGACGAGGAGATCGACGGGGCCAAGTGTCCGTTCGGTCGCGGTGGCCGCCTGGTCGACGTCCTCGATCCGAGACTGGTCGCAGGGGATGGCCTCGACGCGGCCGAGCGAAGCGAGCTCCGCGGCCGCTTTGCCCATTGCGGTCCGATCGACGTCCCATATGGCGACGGCGGCGCCCGACGACAGCAGGCGCCTGGCAACCGCAAGGCCAATGCCTTGCGCGCCGCCCGTCACCACGGCGACGCGGCCGGAAAGATCGACGGCATTCGGACGGCGTTCCATGGGCATTTCTCCTCCGCTCCCTTGGAGCAACTCAGCATCCAGATAGGATTGCTGGCCTGCTCCAATTTTCTGTTTTTTACGCAATTCCGGACTGAAGCCGCCGAGCACTTTTCCTGGAATTGCTTCGGCACTGGATAGCCCGGATCAGGCCCTGACGTTTCGCGCCACCAGCCTGGCTACGCTTGGCCCAACGGGGCAGCACGAGCAGGAAGCGCGCCGATTGCCAGGCCATGACGAAGGTTATGTCGACGTTCCGCGCCGCAGCGGCGATGACGGCGACGCTGTCCATGCCGTTGGGACTGGTCGCCAGACAGGCGGCGGATCGATGCCGAGCGGGCGGCTGATGAAAGAGCCGAGCTTGCCCGGTTCAGCCAGCCTTTTCGGGATCGGGCAGGCCGAAGCCACCGACGGGATGGGTCTCGACCTGGAATTCGAAGCCGGCGATGAAGGGACGCGCCTTGGCGATCGCGGCCTGGACCTGCGGCAACTGCAACGAGGCCTTGTGGCTCGCCTGATCAGTCCACACTTCGGTGACCCAGATCGCGTCGGCGTCGACCGGGTCGATAGCGATGATGTAGCTCAAGCAGCCGGGAAGCGCGCCGGTCGTCTCGCGCAGCACGTCCATGACCGCGTCACGCTGGCCGCGTGCTGCCCGCATCTTGCCGATCAGTCCGAACATGCCCTTGCTCTCCCTCCAGGTTGCACGCTGCACCGAGTATGCAGTCGCCAGCTCACGGCATCAACTGGCCGCCATTCACCTCGATGATCTGGCCGATGATGTAGCCGCTCAGCAGGTCGGAGGACAGGAACAGATAGGCGCCGACGCAATCCTGAGCCGTTCCGGCGCGGCCCTGCGGAATGGTGGCGACCATGGCCTTGATCTGCTCGGCATTCGAATAGCGTTCGTGGAAAGGCGTCAGGACCGTGCCTGGCGCCACGGCGTTGACGCGGATACCGAAGCCGATCAGTTCCTTGGCCATGCCGCGTGTCACATTGGAAACGAAGGCTTTGGAGGAGCCATAGAGGCCGGCCCCGCCGCCGGCGCCGTTTCGGGCGGCGATCGAGGACGTGTTGATCATGAAGCCGCCCTGGCGCTTCAGCCATGGTATCGCCTTGCGCGAAGCGGTCAGCACCGATCGCGCGTTGAGGTCCATCACCGCGTCGTAATGCGCTTCGTCCTGGTCGGCATAGGCGACACGGCCGAGCATGCCGCCGGCATTGTTGACCAGGCCGTCGAGCCGGCTGAAATGCGTGGCGCTTTCCTCGACAACCCGTTCCACATCGGCGGCAATCGAGAAGTCGCCCTGGGTCAGAAATACCTCGCCGCCGTCGTCACGGATCGATTTGGCGAGGCTCTCCGCCGCTTCCCGGCTGGAGTTGTAGTGCAGGGCCACGCGGCATTTCTGCCCGGCATAGGCACGGGCAAGCGCGGCGCCTATGCCAGTCGAGGCGCCGGTAACCAGCACCGCCTTGCCGGCCAGATCGGGAATGGCAAGTGACGTCATGTTGGCTCGCCTCCGGGTCGCCGTCATTCGTAGGCCATTGCCGGCCTGCCGTTCAAGTGGTGGGCGTTCAAGTGCGGCCGTTCAGGGCCTGAGATAGACATAGCCCTGGTGCTGCAGTTCGGCGAGTTTCACGACGCCACCCTTTTCTGCCACTTGGAAGCCCGCCAGAAGGTCGGCGAGTGCGATGTCCATGCCACGCAGGGTGTTGCCGCAGGCCTGCGGGACAAGGCCCTGCTGGACGAGGCCGGCAAAGCGACTGGAAACGGCGGCGGAGGCGCCCTTGGCCTTGAAGGCGGCCAGAGCCGGACCATGCACCACCAGGACGATATCGACATTGCCGCCGGTGCCTTCATAGTGGTTCTTGACGTTGCCGAGGACGAAGTTGACCTTGTCCGCGTCGCTGAGATGATAGGCGACCTTCAGCCTCTCCCCGATCGTTGCCGCGTTTGCCCGGCTCAGCCCGAAAAGACCCGCGATGCCCGCAAGGCCGGCCCGAAAAATGTCACGGCGCAGCATCCCAAATCCTCCCTCGTTTTGCCCGCTCGTGCGATTTTGCATGGTCCGGGCCGCGCTCCTAGACTAGCATAACGCCAGTCCTGTCGGTGGGAGGAGGGGTCACATGACATCGCGGACGATTGGCAGAAGGACTATTGCGGGCGCCGTGCTGGGCGCCGCCCTGGCCGCTTTCGCCGGTGCCGCGCGCGCCGATGACGCTCTCAGCCTCAAGGAACTCAGCCCGAATGGAGCAGATGCCTGCTTCGGCCGTATCTATGATGCAGCCCATCTCAAGGCGCATCCGCACCAGAAAGTGGCGCGTATCTTCTTCTATTACGGTCATGACCCGGTCAGCCGGCCGAACGAGGAACCGGCCACGAATGCCGACAGCTCCTATAACGGCTTCCTCACCACCACGGTGCGCGGCGCCAAGGCGCCGGAATGGGCCAGCGGCTGGTGCAACAAGAATGACCCGAGCGATCCGTCGAGCGGCATCCGTTGCGGCATGGACTGCGACCGCACGCTGGCTTCGCTGAAGGTCGACGACAAGGGGAAGCTGATCCTCTCCAACGTACAGCCTGACGTTTATCTCGATGCCGGTGCGGAGGAGGACCTCGGCAAGGCGAAGTATGATGAGCAGGCCTTGGGCAGCGAGGACGACAATTTCAAGCTGGATCCGATGCCGGCTGCCGCCTGCAAGGCGGAGTTCGCGCGCATCGACCCGATCGACCCGGCGCTTGGCGACCCATTGCGCGTGCGGCTCAAGCCCGACCAGCCCTTCTGCTTCGGACGCGATTACGACGACGCGCATCTGAAGACGCATCCCAACCAGCTCACGCAATCGATCCGCGTCTTCCGCGGGCCGGTGGAGCTTGCCTCCTTCGCCGCGGGCGGCGATCCGGCAAACTGGCCGGACGGGGCGGACATCGCCGTGTCGGTGACGACCAGGCAGAAGGGGGCCAAGGTCACGCAGACCTATTCCTGCCAGGGCGAGGCCGACCAGTGGCGCTGCTCGGCCAGCTCGAAGATGAGCGATTTTTCCTGCGATATCTCGCAGAAGGAGATTTTCCTCAAGCGCGGCGCCGACGGCATGATGGTGGTCGCGAACCCCAACAACGCGGTCGCGGTGGTCGATCTCTGCTCGAAGGCGGCGAATGGCAAGACCAGGTCCGACGATAAGGTCTACCGGCTGCAGCCGATGCCGCAATCGGCGTGTGCACCGTAACCAGCGCTTCGTCATTCTATGGCGGAGCAAGGAGCGAAGCGACGCGGCGCAGATCATAGAATCCATACCGTGACTTGAAGGCGCGCTACGGTGCAGAATTCTGCTCCGCTGCATTTCTCGGCGAAAGTAAAGGAATGGATTCTAGGGTCCTCGCGACGGAGCTTCGCTCCTGCTTCGCCCTAGAATGACGAAGTTGAGAGGTGTCGCCAAAACTTCGAAGCTCCGATGGATTGCTTTACGCGAAAGGCACTGCCGTGGTGCCTTTCGGCAGTTTGGCCTCGTCGTCCGGCTCGACGTGGATGGTGACGCGCACCGAGGGGATTTCGGCTTTCAGCGCGTCCTCGATGCGGTCGCAGATGACGTGGCTGGCGCCGACCGTCATGTCGGCGTCGACGACCAGATGGAACTCGATGAAGGTGGCGCGTCCGGCAATGCGTGTCTTGAGGTCATGCACCTCGAGCGCGCCCTTCGAATTGGCCGAGATGACGTCGCGGATCTGCATGTGTTCCTGGCTGTCGACGGCTCGATCCATCAGTCCGTTCATCGACGAGCCGATGACGTGCCAGCCCTGCCATAGGATGTTGAGCGCGACGATCACGGCAAGCGCCGGGTCGAGGATCTGCCAGCCCGTCAGCACCGCGCCGACGAGGCCGGCAAACACGCCGATCGAGGTCACGACATCGGTCATGATATGCTGGCCGTCGGCCACGAGAGCAGGCGATTTCGCGTTCCGTCCGGCGCTGATCAGCAACCAGGCCCAGACGGCGTTGATCACCGTCGCGACGCCGTTGACGGCAAGACCGTTCCAAGGCTGCTCGATCGGCGCCGGGTGCCGCCAGGATTGCCAGACCTCGTTCAGGATCAACAGCGCCGCCACGACGATCAGGACGCCTTCCAGCACGGCCGAAAAATACTCGGCCTTGTGATGGCCGAAAGGATGGTCCTGGTCGGCGGGCTTGTAGCTGACCCGGATGGCCCAGAAAGCGGCGGCGGAGGCGATGACGTTGACGATCGATTCCAGCGCGTCCGAATAGAGCGCGACGGAGCCGGTGATGTACCAGGCGGCAAGCTTGAGGGCGAGCACGACGCCGGCGACGATGATCGACCAGAACGCAAGGCTGGCGATCTTTTGCCGGGTCGCCGCCTTCGTTTCCTGGGCTGTCGTCATGGTGGCCGCACTCATTCCTGGACGCCGCCCTACGCGGCCTTTTCCTTGGCCTTGCGTGGCAGGTGCGCGACGATATTCTCGATGATGCGCATGCCGGCATTGTGACCGAGCGTCATGATCGATTCCGGATGGAACTGCACGGCCGCGATCGGCTCCTTGCGGTGCTCGAAGGCCATGATGATGCCGTCCTCGGTCTCGGCGGTGACCACGAAACCGTCGGGCAGGCGCACCGGATCGGCGAAGATCGAGTGGTAGCGGCCGACGGTCACTTCCTTGGGTAGGCCTGAGAAGATGATGCCGGGCTTGGAGACGCGGATGCGCGACGGCTTGCCATGCATTGGGATGTGCAATTGCCTGAGTTCGCCGCCATAGGCCTCGGCCAGTGCCTGCAGGCCGAGGCAGACGCCGAAGATCGGCAGGTCGCGGCTGCGCGCCTTCTTGATGGTGGCGGCGCAATCGAAATCCTTCGGCGTGCCGGGCCCGGGCGACAGCACGACGAGATCCGGTTTCAGCCGCTCGAAGACTTCTTCGGGCACAGGCGAGCGGACGGTGGAAACGTTGGCGCCGGTCTGGCGGAAGTAGTTGGCCAGCGTGTGGACGAAGGAGTCCTCGTGGTCGACGAGCAGGATGTTGACGCCGTCGCCGACACGCGCAGTGGTGCGCTCGGTTCCGGTGGCGTTGCCCGTCTTGGCGTCGCGGATGGCGGAGAGCATGGCGGATGCCTTCAGTTCGGTTTCGGCTTCTTCTTCCTCGGGCACGCTATCGAAAAGCAGCGTGGCGCCGGCGCGCACCTCGGCGATGCCGTCCTTGATGCGGATGGTGCGCAGCGTCAGTCCGGTGTTCATGTCGCCGTTGAAATTGACCATGCCGATCGCGCCGCCATACCAGGCGCGCGGGCTCTTCTCGTTCTGCTCGATGAAGCGCATGGCCCACAGCTTAGGCGCGCCGGTGACGGTGACCGCCCAGGCATGGGACAGGAATGCATCGAAGGCGTCCATGCCTTCGCGCAGCCGTCCCTCGATGTGGTCGACCGTGTGGATCAGGCGCGAATACATCTCGATCTGGCGGCGGCCGATCACACGCACCGAGCCCGGCTCGCAGACGCGCGACTTGTCGTTGCGGTCGACATCCGAGCACATGGTGAGCTCGGACTCGTCCTTCTTCGAGTTGAGCAGCTTGAGGATCTGCTCGCTGTCGGAAATGGCGTCGTCGCCGCGCTTGATGGTGCCCGAGATCGGGCAGGTCTCGACGCGGCGGCCGTTGACACGCACGAACATCTCCGGCGAGGCGCCGATCAGATACTCGTTTTCACCGAGATTGATGAAAAAGGAATAGGGCGAGGGGTTGATCGACTTCAGTTTGCGCGAGATGTCGGAAGGCTGTGTCTCGCAACGCTCGTAGAACATCTGGCCGGGGACGACCTCGAACAGGTCGCCGCGCTTGAAGCTCTCCATGGCGCGCCGCACTAGGTTGGCGTATTCGCCAGGCTCATGGTCGCCGCGCGGCGGGATGCGGTCGGCGGTCTTGAATGGCTCGGCATGGGCGTCGCGGGCCAAGCCTTCGGTTGAGAAGCCTTCGCCCGAATAGTCGTAGCGGTCGGTCCAGGCCTGGGTCGAATAATGGTCGACGACGAGGATCTCGTCGGGCAGGAACAGCACCAGGTCGCGCTGGCTCTGCTTGCGCTCGAGCTTGTAGTCGACGGGGTCGAACTGGAAGGCGAGGTCGTAGCCGAAGGCGCCGTAGAGGCCGAGATTGGCGTCCTCGGCGGTCTTGAACAGCGCGGTGATGGCGCGCAGCACGGTGAACACGGACGGAACGCGGCTGCGCTCCTCCTCGGTGAAGACACGGCCCGGCTTGGCGACTTCGAGGCGAATGAGTTTCGCAGATGTTTCGGCAATCGTCACTTCACCGAGAGCGGCCAGCGCCTTGCCGATCACCGGCAGCAGGACTTCGCCGCGCTTGTTCAGCGCTTCGATGCGCATCGTCCGGCCACGCGCCGAAATCACCAGGGGCGGATCGATGATGGCCGTATCCCAGCGCGTATAGCGGCCCGGATATTCGTAGTTGGAGGAGAAAACCGCGCCGCGGCGCGAATTCAGGCCGTCGACATAGGCGTCGATCGCGCCTTCATAGGGCCTGTCGTGGCGTTCGCGGGTGATCGTCACGCCGCCCGCGGTAACGAAGCGCTCCGCCCCGTTGTCGAGAACTCTAGTCGTCATTGCCGTCTCCATCAGCGTTTTGGGCAACGGACCCGGGAATGGCGTTAAAAAACAAATGGCCGCCCGGACACTCCGCTGCGGCCACCCTCCTTTTCACGCGCATACGCACGAACCGGCCGCTGTCAGCAGGCCCACCACCAAATGGTCTTGTTCGAACGCATGTTCATGGCGACTCCCATAGCGGCGAATGGAGGTCCGTGCAACTGGATTTCACGCCGAGGCCGAACGCGCGGTCTCAGTCTTCGAGCGTACCTGATCTGGCGTCCGTGCTCCTGCCGTCGCCGGCGAGCTTCACAAGATCCTCGCCGGCGCGGATGATGCGGCGCGAGCGGCGGGTCAGGATGAAGCCCGATTGAGGGGCGAACACTTCCGTGCGGCCGCCGGCCTCGCCGGGCGCATGCACGATCGTTGCCAGCCTGTCGCCTTTCCTGACGCGGTCGCCGGGCTTGACGTCGTAGAGGACCGCGCCGGCCTTGGGCGAGGGCATCATGTCGATGTTTTCCAGCGGTACGACCGGGCCGGAAAATGTCTCGAACTTCGGCACGGATGAGTCCTGGACGACGCCACGCGTCACCAGCAGGCGATAGAGTCCCGCGGCATCGGACGCGGCCAGGGCGCCATTGACATCGAGTATGCCGCGATATTCGACCGTGGTCGCGGCGCGCCGGTCGAAACGAGCGACGCTGGCCGGCGCGTTCTGATAGGGCATGATCGAAGCGCCCTCGAAGGTGCCGCTATTGTCCTCGCTCCACAGCAAGACTGCTTCGGCGCCCATCGCGGCCGCGCAGTCGGCCATATGCGGCCACAGGCTGGTGTGGATGTAGAGATAGGCGAGGCCCTCGTCGTCGCAGTGGAGGTCGAGGACGATGTCGTTGCCGAGCGAGAGCTGGACGAGCCGGTTCTTCAGCCGGCGATCGGCGCCGCTAAGGCTGACGTCCGGCAGGAGCCTGGCGTCGGGCGCGGCAAGCAGGGGAAAGGAGCGGTTGAAGTTCGTTCGGGTGCCGAGATTGAAGCGGCCCTGATGCTCGCCGAAATGATATTGCGCGCGGCCGATCGGATTGGCCCAGGGCACGATCGTGATCGGACCGCTGATGCGGCCCTCGGCCTCCGCCCTGGCCAGCATCGGCATCAGCGCGTCGATGGCGACCACGCCCGGCAGCTCGCCGGCATGAAGGGCGGCCTGGAGGTAGGCGGAAGGGGCCGCCTTGTCCTTGCCCTCGAAGCGGAAGACCGGAAATTCGTAAACGACGCCTTCGCTGTCGCCGGCGATACGTTCGATCGTCTTCTGCATGGGATATCTCCGCGTGAAGAGAACTCACACATGCATTTTTGCGATCGGGCTGTCGAGTGGTCCAGTCGAACCACGCCGTGGGGCAGCGATGGCTACGGCGAAGACGCCGAGCCCGCTACGGCGAAGACGCCGAGCTTTATTCTGCCGGCTGCGGTCGCAGGACCATTCGGCGGTCGAGCGCCTGCGACAGCACCGCCACCGTGACGGCCATGAGCGCCAGCGCCGCGCCCACCAGAGGCAGGTTGGCATAGGAGACGCCCCAGGAGATGGCAATGCCGCCGATCCAGGCGCCGCCGGCATTGCCGACATTGAAGGCACCCTGGTTCAGGGTCGCGGCAAGGTTCGGTCCTTCGGAAGCCGCCTCGACGACACGGATCTGCAGCGGCGGCACGACGATGAAGATCAGCATGCCCCACAGGAAGACGATCGCCACGGCCACGCTTGCGATGGCGCCGAACTCGGCGAAGACGACGAACAGCAGGGCCATGGCGAGCAGCGTGGCGATCACGGTCGGCATCAGCTTCCAGTCGGCCAGTCTGCCGCCGATGATGTTGCCGATGGTCATGCCGGCGCCGAACAGCAAGAGCACCCAGGTGACCGTCGCCGTCGACAGGCCGGAGACGTCGGTGAGATAAGGCTTGATGTAGGTGAACACCGCGAACAGGCTGGCGGAGGCGAGCGAGGCGATGAGCATCGCCAGCCACACCTGCAGCTTGCCGAGCACGCGCAGTTCGCCGAGCAGGCCGCCGCCGCTGGGCTCCGCGACATCCGACGGCACCAGCCATGCGATGGCCGCCACCGAGATCAGGCCGATGCCAACGACGGCTAGGAAGGTGGCGCGCCAGCCAAAGGCCTCGCCGAGCGCCGTGCCGGCGGGAACGCCGAGGATGTTGGAAAGCGTCAGGCCGGCGAACATCAGCGCGATGGCGCTCGCCCGCTTGTTGCGCGGCACGAGGCTCGCGGCAACCACCGAGCCGATGCCGAAGAAGGCGCCATGGCCGAAAGCGGTGAAGACGCGCGCCGCCATCAGCAGCCAGTAGTTCGGCGCGATGGCACAGAAGAGATTGCCGATGACGAAGAGCGTGGCGAGGCCGACAAGCACCGGTTTGCGTGGCAGGCGCGCGGTTGCCATGGCGACGATCGGCGCGCCGAAGACGACGCCGAGCGCATAGCCGGTGACCAGCAGGCCGGCCGACGGGATCGAGACGCCGAGGTCGCCCGCAACTTCCGGCAAAAGGCCCATGATGACGAATTCGGTGGTGCCGATGCAGAAGGATGCAATGGCAAGCGCTAGGATCGGCAGCGGCATGGGATGTCCGGACTGAATCGGTTCAAAATCGAGACTGTCCGCAGACATGCCGACGCGCAAGCGTCATTGTTGCAACGCAGCAATGCAGAAAGCGAGGAGCTTTGGAACGAGGCGCGGCGGATATGCGAGATGAAGCGCGTCACGCTGAACACCGATCCAGACGATACGCTTACGGCTTTTGTATTGGCGCCCGTGGTTCCCCGGTCGCCTCGCACTTTCGGGCAATAGGCGTCAGGCTCTGATTTCCTGCCTCTGGAAGGAAACATAGGCTACCGTGAACAGCACGAGCAGGGCGGCGATCATCCCTGCAAGCTGAGGCCAGATCAACGCCACGCTCAGCGAGAAGGGCAGGGGAGCGCCGATCAGCGCGCCGCTCATCTGGTCGGAGAACAACAGGCCGAGCGAGCGTGTCGCCGGATCGAGGAGCGCCAGGGTGACCTCACCGTAGAGCGTGTTCGGCGAGATGCGGGCGATCGCCTGCTGGACAGCGATCTGGTGCACGGCGGTCATCGGGTCGAATGGGTCGATCGGCGCGACGATCCCCGCGACCAGCGGCGTGAGCATCGGCCAGAACACCGTGAAGAGCAGCCATATGGTGAGCGCGCAGAGCGCGGAGGTGGCCGGTGACTTGAAGATGGTGGACAAGGCCATCGCCACGGCCAGCCAGACACCGGCATAGACGAAGGTCGTGAACAGGAAGGCAAGCCCGCGCTCGACCTCCTCGCCGCTGGGCGGCAGGCCAAGCAGCAGCAGGCCAAGGCCGCTCACCAGAAGCCAGAGCGCCAGCAGGCAAATGGCGATGACCAGCAACCCGCCCAGGAACTTGCCGGTGAGCAGGGCGTCGCGGTAGATCGGCTGCGACAGGATGCGCGACAGCGTGCGGCGGCTGTATTCGCCATTGATGGCGTCGAAGCCGAGCGCGATCGCGACCAACGGAACGAGGAAGCTGAGGAAAGACACGAAGGACGGCAGCGGCTGCTCGGCGGTGGTGAGCAGACGCAAGAACAGGAACTGATCCTCGCCAAGGACGGCCTTGATCTGGCCGATGGCCGCGTAGACCGAGCCGATCGCCGTCAGGACGACGAGCAACATCACCAGATGGATGCGAAGGCTGGTCATGTGATCGGCCGCTTCCTTGAGTGCGATGGTCGACAGGCCCGCGAAGGGCGATCCTTCACGCTGCGACATTTCGGTCTTCTCCTTCGAAAAAGCGGACATAGACTTCGTCGAGATTGGACTGACGGATCGTCATGCCATGCAGCGCGCCGCCCGAGGCGACGACGCGCCGCGCGATATCGGGCCGGATGTCGGCCTCGGTGTCGACGCGCCAGAAGCCGGGCCTCAACCGCGTGATGGCGGAAACATGCGGCGCGCCGGCGAGCACCGCCGGCAAATCGACGCCGTCGGCCTCCACCTCCACGACATGCGTGCCGCCGAGCACGTCCGATGTGAGTTCGGTGACGCGGCCGATGAGGCCGATCCGCCCCTTGCGAAACAGGGCGACGCGATCGCAGATCGTCTGCATCATGCCGAGGAGATGCGAGGAAAGCACGATGGTCACGCCTTCGCCGGCGAGCTTGCGGATCAGGTCCAGCAGTTCCTGGGTCGATTGTGGGTCGAGCCCCGACGTCGGCTCGTCGAGGATCGCGATCTCGGCCTGCTTGACCAGCACTTCGGCAAGCCCGAGCCTTTGGCGCATGCCGCGCGAGAAGGTGGCGACGCGCCGATCGGCGACGTCCGCCAGCCGGACGCGTTGCAGAGCCGCGACGATGCGTTTTCCGGCTTCATCGGCCACGAGGCCCGAGAGCCTGGCCGAGTAGGCCAGATTCTCGCGCGCCGTCAGATGATCGTAGAAGCCGATCTGGTCCGGCAGGTAGCCCACCTTGCGCTTGACGCCCAGCGGCTGGCGCAAAGGGTCGAGGCCGAGGACGCGGATGGCGCCCGCGGTCGGCTCGGTGAGGCCGAGCAAAAGCAGGATCGTGGTGGTCTTGCCGGATCCGTTCGGCCCGAGAAGGCCGAACACCTCGCCTTTCTCGATGGACAGGTCGACGCCGTCGACGGCGGGGATGCTGCCATAGCGTTTGACCAGGCCACGGGCTTCGATGACCGCGCTCATCGACGTCCATACCTTGTCACGGCGAAGGCGAGCATCAGGGCGGAGGCGCCGATGACGCCGAGCCCGGCAGCGCCCCAAAGTGTCGAAGTCCGCACCGTCACGCGGAAGTTTGCGCTGTCGGACGCGCCATCGCCACCAGCGCGGACCGAAACCATGTAGTCGCCGGCGATGGCCTGCGCGGAGGGCGTCATCGAAACGCTCACGTTGGAAGTGGCGCCGGGCGCGATCTGGTCGATCTTCTCGGGCGAGAAGGTAACCTTCCAGCCGGATGGCGGGTTGGCCGACAATTGCACGCCATGCGCAGGCGCCGAACCGCTGTTCGACAAGGTGAAGGTGAAAGTACGCTCCTGGCCAGCCGTCGCGTCGCCGGAAAGCCGGCCGCCCGGACCCGCCAGCGAAACCGACGGCCTGCCGGTGATATCGAGAAGCAGCCTCGTTTCGGCGCTGATATTGTCACCGCTGGCGGCAACCGCGACAGGATATTGTCCGGCCTGAGTGCCGTCCGGGGGCTGGACGCTGACCGAGAGCGTCTTGGATTCCCCGGCCTTGAGGGGCAGGCTGGTCAGCTCCTGTGAGCCATAACCTTCCTTGAATGTCACCTGGAAGCCGGAAGGCGCCTGCGCCAGAAGATTGACGGTCGAATCCTGTTGTCCTTCGTTCTTGATATCGACCTGGAAGTCGAAGGCCGACTTGGCCGTGCCGCGCAGCGCAGGCAGCTTGGGCTCCAGCGTCAGCTTCGCCGGTTCGGTTTTGACGAGGGTCAGTCGCAGGGGCAATTTCAGCGCCTCGTTGTCGGCTTTGCCCGAAACCGCGAAAGCCACTGTCTTGCCGACGCTCTCGGTCGGCGGTGTCAGCTTGAGCGTTAGCCTGACCGCGCCGTCGGAACCGGCAATCGCCGCGCCGACGGGATTGCCGGCGCCGTCAATCTCCCATTTCCAGCCATCAGGCAGTCCGTCGACGCCGAACTCGACGCGCTGCGGCGGCAGTCCATGGTTGATGAGACTGAGCGGCACGCTCACGTCCTTGCCGGCCTGGGCGGAAAATTCCGGGTAGGGGCTGGTCAGCCAGAGACCGGTCGGGGCCTGGCCGGCAATAGCGCCGGCTGCCTGCTGAGCATGCGCCGACGTTGCGAGCGAGGCTATGATCATAGCCGTTGCAAGAGTTACGGATGGGTTTGAAATGCACGCACGAATGCCTGCAGGACTCATGTCTGCCTCCCGCTTGACGCTGAAAATAATTGTTGCCGAGCAACGCCTTAGCGGCTCCGCGCGACAGCAGAGGATTGCCTGCTTTGTGGCGCCAGTTGGGCAATTGTCACCGAGAATCCCGCGATCACGAGATTGTTTCTCAATGTAAATAGTTCGTGATTTCCACAGGCTATCGTGTGGCGACTAACTGCTGGCTGTGGGTCTCGTTTCGTTGGCTTGCTGCCAGTCCGGCAGCGCTCAATCCCGAGAGATGCGCAAGCCTCAGCTGCATTGGAGACCGCTGCAGCGCGAGTCCGGCTGAGGCAGGATGTGACCGGGGCTATCGCCCGGCAACTTCCGAACAGGTGAAGGCTGGTCGACCGCAGATGAAGAAAACTCTCCGGATGAGGTATTCTGGCGGATCTCAGGCCAGCGGCTTCAACTCCTGAGCGATGGTCGGCAGCAACTCCGAGACAGTCGGATGGATATGCATGGCGCGCGCCAGCGTCGAGATCGGCGCCTTGGCATACATGAGGTCGAGCACGCAGTGGATCGCCTCATCGCCACCTGGCCCGAGCACGGAGCAGCCGAGGATTTCGCCGGTGTCGGCATCGGCCAGGATTTTCATGAAGCCTTGCGTTTCGCCCTTTTCGACCGCACGGCCGACACGGGTCATCGGCCGCTGGCCGACCAGCGCGCGGCGGCCGGATCTCTTCACGGCCGCTTCCGTCATGCCGCAGCGACCCAGCGGCGGATCGATGTAGAGCGCGTAGGCTTCGATGCGGTCGCTGACTTTGCGCGGATCATTGTCGAGCAGGTTGGCCGCGACGATCTCGAAGTCGTTGTAGGAGGTGTGGGTGAAGGCGCCCCTGCCATTGCAGTCGCCCATCGCCCAGATGCCGGGTACGTTCGTGCGCAACTGGTCGTCGACGACTATGAAGCCGCGCTGGTCGACCGCGACGCCCGCCTTGTCGAGGCCGAGATCGTCGGTGTTGGGCGTGCGGCCCAGCGCCAGCAGCACATGCGAGCCGACGGCCGGCGGCGTGCCGGCGGAGAAGGTGACGGCGATGTCGCTGTCCTGTTTGGCGAAGCTGATGTCGTCGGCGCCGACATGAACGGCGATGCCTTCGTTCTCGAGGATGGACAGGATGGCCGCCGACGTGTCCTCGTCCTCGCGGCCGGTCAGCCGCGGCGCCTTCTCGATCACCGTCACCTCCGAGCCGAAGCGGCGGAACATCTGTGCGAATTCGAGGGAGATGTAGCTGCCGCCGACAACGATCAGATGGCTGGGCAGCACATCGAGATCTATTATCGAGGAATTGGTGAGATAGGGCACGTCGTTGACGCCCGGCAGGTTCGGCACCGAGGCGCGGCCGCCGGTGTTGAGGAAGATCTTTGGCGCGGTCAGCAACTCGTCGCCGACGCGCACCGTATCGGCGGATTCGAAACGCGCATGGCCGCGGTAGAGCGTGCAGCCCTTCATGCCGGCGATCCATTTTTCGAGATTGCCGCGGGCGTCGTTGGTGACCTTGTCCTTGCGCGCCTTGATCCGCTTGTAGTCCACGCCGACCGGACCAGAGAGCGCGACGCCATAGTCCGCCGCGCGGCGGGCAAGGTGCGCGGCGTAGGCGCTCGCCACCATCGTCTTGGTAGGCATGCAGCCGGTGTTGACGCAGGTGCCGCCAATGAACTTGCGCTCGATCAGCGCGACCTTCATGCCGGCGGCCTCGATCCGGCCGACCAGCGGCGGCCCGGCCTGGCCGGCGCCGATGACGATGGCGTCGAAGGTTTTTGCACTCATGCAACCGCCGCCACGATCAGCAGCCCGCCGATGATGGCCACCGCATCCTCGATGAAGGCGGCCGGCGGATCCTTGCCGAAGGCGGCAGCCAGCCGGCCGCGCGCTTCGGCACCGCCCAGGGTGCCGATCACCGCGCCGATGGCGCCCGCGACCAGGCCGCCGATGGTGGCGCCGGCAGTGGCGCCGATCACCGCGCCGCAGAAGGCACCGACGACGATGCGCGCGCCAAACTGCGGCGGCACCTTGCGGCTCGGCGTCGACGGCAGTTGATCGGTAATGAGCTCGACTATTCCCAGAATGGTGAAGATGCCGACCGCGATCCAATGGCCCATGAAGCTCGCCCAGGTGTTCGCAACAGGCAGCCAGCCGAGCCAAGCCCCCCACGCTGTGACGGCAAGCGCCGTTCCGACACGCAGGCCGGTGACGACGCCAATCAGCAATGCAAGAAGATACAGCATGATCGACCCCCTCGGTTCGGAACCTCGCGCGGTTCCGTGACGGCAGGCTAGCATAGGCCGAGCTTTTGGCTACCGGCTTTCGCCATCAGAGGGATTGTGCTTTGGCAGAAGCGGCACTGGAGAAGCGGCCATGACGAAAAGCGAGCGAATGAAGATGGCGGCGGGCGAGTGGTATACCTGCATCGACGACGAACTGGAGGACCTGCGCGTCATGGCGCGCGATGCGGTGTTCGAGCACAACAGCCTGCCACCCCGGCAGTGTGGCGACATCGCTCCGGCCTTGCGGGCGCTGCTCGGCGGCGCGGGCGAGGGGGCTCGGATCGAGGCGCCGTTCCATTGCGCCTACGGCTTCAACCTGTTTCTTGGCGACGGCACTTTCCTCAATGCCGGCTGCACCATCCTCGACACCGCGCCGGTGCGCATCGGCAAGGGGACGCTGCTTGGCCCGAATGTGCAGATCTATTGCGCCGAGCATCATCGCGAAGCACCCGGCCGGCTGGCCGGACTGGAGATCGCCAGGCGCGTGACGATCGGCGACAATGCCTGGATTGGCGGTAGCGCGGTCATCCTCGCCGGCGTCAGCATAGGCGAGGGCGCCATCGTCGGCGCGGGCGCCGTGGTGACGCGCGACGTGGCGGCGAACACGACGGTGGTCGGCAATCCGGCGCGGGCGGTCACGCGCCGCTGATCGCGCCCGCGGTTTTGGAAAACTCGCGCCGGTACTGCATCGGCGAGGTCCGAAGCCGCGCGGCGAAATGCTGGCGCAGCGAGGTCGCGCTGCCGAAGCCGGCCTCGAAGGCCACCATATCCATCGACTTGTCCGTCTGTTCCAGCAGCCTTTGCGCAAGTGCTACGCGCTGATCGGCAAGCCAGTCGCCGAAGCTGGTGCCGATCGACTTGTGGAACCGGCGCGTGAAGGTGCGACGGGTGAGGCCAGCCGTGCCCGCGACGTTGTCGAGACTATGCGGTTCGCCAAGCGTCGCTCGGACGTTGTCGAGCGCGTGGGTGAACCGGTCGGCGTTTGGCGTCGGCGCAAGCGGGCGCTCGATGAACTGCGCCTGGCCACCCTGCCGGTGCGGCGAGAGCACGACGTGGCGCGCAAGCCGAAGCGCTGCCTCGGCGCCATAGCGGGCGCGCACGATGTGCAGGCAGCAGTCGAGGCCGGCGGCGACGCCGGCCGAGGTGATGATGTCGCCGTCGTCGACATAGAGAACGTCCGCGTCGATGGCGAGGTCGGGATGCAGCGCCTGCAACCGGTCGGTATAGGCCCAGTGGGTCGTCGCCTTTCGCCCGGCAAGCAAGCCGGCACCGGCGATGGCGAAGGTGCCGAGGCACAAGCCCACGATCAGCGCGCCGCGCCGATGCGCGCGTTGCAGCGCGTCCTTGAACGGCGTGGCTATAGGGGCCTCGAGGTCCTTCCAGCTTGGGATGATCACGATATCGGCTTCGTCGAGCACGGACAGTCCATGCGGCACGACGATGCTGAGGCCGGCGTCGGTATGGATAGGTCCTTGCTCCATCGCGCAGACGCGGAAATCGAAGCGCGGCAGGCCGAGCCCGGTGCGGTCCGCGCCGAACACCAGGCAGGGCACGGAGAGATGGAAGGGGCTAATGCCGTCGAAAGCGACTGCGGCGATGATCGGGTTCTTCATGGCGGACTTCATTGGTTGGATGACGAATGTCCCAATTCTTTCGAATGATGTCAATCGGGACACTTTCGTCCTCGAAACATCCGGGTAGCTTTGCCCCATCAACACGGCCGAAAGGAAACAGCCATGTCAGCACCAGCCACCCAGCCACGCCGCGCGCTTGTCGTCGTCGATGTCCAGAACGACTACGATGGCGGCAATCTTGCCATCCAGCATCCGCCGTTCGCAGAGACCGTTGCCAATGTGGCGCGCGCCATGGATGCCGCCGCCGCGGCCGGCATCAAGATCGTCGTCGTCAAGCAGATGGCGCCCAAGACTTCGCCGTTCTTCGCCAAGGGCAGCCATGGTGGCGAACTGCATCCCGCGGTCGCCGGTCGCGCCCGCGACCACTATGTCGAAAAGATGCTGCCCTCGGCTTTCACCGGCACGGATCTCGAGGCCTGGCTGCGTGCCAACGCCATCGATACGATCGCGGTCGTTGGCTACATGACCCACAACTGCGACCTGTCTACCATCATCCACGCCATGCATATGGGCTTCGCCGTCGAGTTCCTTTCCGATGCCAGCGGTTCGGTGCCCTATGCCAACAGCGCCGGCTATGCGTCGGCCGAGGATATCCATCGAGTGGTGAGCATCGTTTTGCAGTCGCGCTTCGCCGCGGTGCTCAAGACCGCCGAATGGACCGATTGCCTGGAGACCGGCGCCCTGCCTGAGCGAGACACGATCTACGCGTCGAACCAGCGGGCCCTGCAGCGGAACGCCGCCTGAGCATGGCCCCGAAAAGTGGAAACCGGTTTTCGGAAAAGATCATGCTCCAACAAAGAGTTGGATCAGGATGCCGGTTCAACGAAATGTCATCCCGATCCAGCCGCTGAATTCGGGATGAAAAAAGGGCGCCGCGACGGCGCGGCGCCCTTGCTCTGCTCAGTTGGATCGCCGCTTAGAACAGGCCTTCGATCTGGCCCTGTTCGTTGAGTACGATCTTTTCAGAGGACGGGACCTTTGGCAGGCCCGGCATGGTCATGATCTCGCCGCAGATGATGACGACGAAGCCGGCGCCGGCGGAGAGCCGGACCTCGCGGATCGGCACCGTGTGGCCGGTCGGCGCGCCGCGCAGGTTCGGGTCGGTCGAGAAGGAGTATTGGGTCTTGGCCATGCAGACCGGCAGGTTGCCATAGCCGGCCTGTTCCCACACATGCAGTTGGTCGCGGATCGACTTGTCGGCGATCGCCTCGTCGCCCCGATAGATGCGCTTGACGATGGTGTTGACCTTGTCGAACAGCGGCATCTCATCCGGATAGAGCGGCGAAAACTGAGAGGCGCCGGATTCGGCGATTTCGACGACCTTCCTGGCGAGGTCCTCGATGCCGGCCGAACCTTGCGCCCAGTGCTTGCACAGGATCGCCTCCGCGCCCATCGAGGCGACGAACTCCTTCAGTGCCCGGATCTCGGCATCGGTGTCGGAATAGAAGTGGTTGATGGCAACAACCACCGGCACGCCGAACTGGTGGACGTTCTCGATGTGGCGGCCGAGATTGGGGCAGCCCTTCTTGACCGCCTCGACATTCTCCTTGCCGAGGTCATCCTTCTTGACGCCGCCATTCATCTTCATGGCGCGCACGGTCGCCACGATCACGGCCGCGGCCGGCTTCAGGCCCGCCTTGCGGCATTTGATGTCGAAGAACTTCTCCGCGCCGAGGTCGGCGCCGAAACCGGCTTCGGTCACCACGTAGTCGGCAAGCTTCAGCGCAGTCGTGGTGGCGACAACAGAGTTGCAGCCATGCGCGATGTTGGCGAACGGGCCGCCATGCACGAAGGCCGGGTTGTTCTCCAGCGTCTGCACGAGGTTCGGCTGCATGGCGTCCTTCAGCAGCACCGCCATCGCGCCATCCGCCTTGAGATCGCGGGCATAGACCGGCGACTTGTCGCGGCGATAGGCAACGATGATGTCGCCGAGGCGCTTCTCGAGGTCCTTGAGGTCCGTTGCCAGGCACAGGATCGCCATCACTTCCGAGGCGACCGTGATGTCGAAGCCGGCTTCGCGCGGGAAGCCGTTGGCGACGCCGCCCAGCGAGCAGATGATCTCGCGCAGGGCACGGTCGTTCATGTCCATGACACGGCGCCACACCACACGGCGGGTGTCGATGCCGAGTTCGTTGCCCCAGTAGATATGGTTGTCGATGAGCGCCGAAAGCAGATTGTGCGCGGTGGTGATGGCGTGGAAGTCGCCGGTGAAGTGCAGGTTCATGTCTTCCATCGGCACCACCTGTGCCAGGCCGCCGCCGGCCGCGCCGCCCTTCATGCCGAAATTCGGGCCAAGCGAAGCTTCGCGGATGCAGATGACGGCCTTCTTGCCGATGCGGTTCAGGCCGTCGCCGAGGCCGACCGTGGTGGTCGTCTTGCCTTCGCCGGCCGGGGTCGGGTTGATGGCGGTGACCAGGATCAGCTTGCCGTCCTTGTTGCCCTTCACCGACTTGATGAACTCGGCCGAGACCTTCGCCTTGTCGTGGCCATAGGGCAGCAGATGCTCGTTCGGGATGCCGATCTTGGCGCCGATCTCCTGGATCGGTTTCTTTTTGGCGGCGCGCGCGATCTCGATGTCGGACTTCACTTCGGCCATGACGGCTTTCCTCTGGATTGGGCGGTGGAAGGGACGGTTTTGATCATTGTTGCATGTTCGAAACGCCGCATGGGCGCAAGGGTGTTTTGTAACCCTGTCGCTGCCGCGGCGTCAACTTTCATGCAACTATGTTTCCTGTAAAGAAAGAATATTGCTGTTCCCGGCGCGACCCTCTTCGGGTCTTCGGCGCCCGGTCGTTTGCGGCGTATAGAAGCCAGAGCGAAAACCGTTCCGCCGTCTCAAAACAGCCGCTGAATGCGCGAAAAGCGACAGAGGCGACGGCGCAAATCCACCATCGCCGTGTAGCCCAACGCAACACTACTGCGTCAGCACGTTGCTGATTTCGACCATGTTGGAGCGCACGCGCAGGATGTAGAAGCCCATGGTCGTCAGATGCGTCGGCAAGAGCCAGCCATCCTCGCGGCCATTGGCGATGATGAAAGGCTGGATGCGAAGGGCCGAAACGAATTGGGCGTCCATCGTATCCCATAGGTTCTGCAGGTGCTTCTCCTTGATCACGTCCTCGAAGTCGGCCTCGGAGGCCTTCATCAGGCCGTAATAGGCGTAGAGCTGGCCATAGGCGAACCAGAAGCGGTCGTCCGCGCGGAAGTCGAACCAGCCCGCATTGTGGTTTTCGGCGCGCTCCTTGAGGATGGCCGAGGTCGATCCGATGTCGCTGGCTATACGGTCGATATATTGCTTGAGATTGTCGGCGCGTGCGTCAAAAGTCGTCTGGCATGCGGCCAGCCGGGCATTGAAGGAACGCAGGTTGCCAATCGCGCGACGATACATGCTTGGCGTCGTCGCCGTCATGCCGTTGCGGCTGATGTACCATATGGATTCGTCGTACTGCAGCTGGCCACGGGCATCCTGAAGATTGCTGTCGATCTGCGAGGTGGTACGGACGCGTCCCAGATTATCGGCAAGCTCGGTCGCGGTGCGCCGCACCGCCTGGTTGATGCCGCGTTGGAAGTTGGCCTTGTTGTCCATCCACGGTGTTTCGTCCCAGGTGATGCCGAACAAGCCGAGCTTGTAGAGGATCATCGAGGAGACCCAGGCATTCTGGTTGACGTTGAAGTCCGTCAGGTCAGCGGCTACCTGCGCAATTCCAGAATTACCGCAGGTCTTGGCGGTGTCGGTGCCGGAGCCCGCCGTGATCTGCTCGCCGGCCGACACGTTGCGCTTCTCGAAAGTGTATTTGTCGGGATAGTTCGGGTCGAAGTTGTTCCACCACTGGGTGGCATAGAAGAAGTTGGCATAGAGGCCGATCAGCACCAGAAGGGCAAGGCCGACGACCGCCTTCAGTATCCAGCCGCGCTGTCCGTACCAGCGGCCAGCCCACATGAATGGCCAAAGGACAATGCCGACGACGAAGCCGATCCCGCGGCCGATCCACTGAAAAACCCGGGTGAAAAAATTCACGATCGGATCAAGCATGGCTGTTTCACCCCCTCAGTCAGTCAAGCCGTAAAGGCGCGCGCGGAACGCTGCCTTGTCCTTCAGATATGTGGTTTTCAGAACGTCCACAACATGCGTGCGCCAGGCGTCGCTGAAGCCGTCATAGTCCTTGTAGAAGCCCGGCTTGTTGAAGACGTAGCGCGAAACAAAATCCTGCGGCACGAAATCGGAAATCAGCTGGTTGGTCAGCCAAGCATCGGGATGATCGGGCTTGGCGCGCACGACCAGGAAGCGTTGGCGGGGCGGCACGTCCTCGATCTTGAGATGGCCGAATTGGGCGATCTCGCGCTTGGCGGCATTGAGGAAGGGGAAATTCCCGTCCTGGGTGATCAGGTCGGCATGGGCGTGGATCCAGGTCTGTAGCCAGACCTTGTCGACATCTGTCAGGTTGCGGTTGGGCTCGGCGTCGCGGATCAGCGCGCGCACGACCATTTCGGCGCGATGCTCGAGATAGCCGGAAGCCTCGATCCATGAGGCGCGGGGCAGGTCGAGGCGGCCGGTGCCGGCCAGGAAGCGGAACACCTTGTCGGCATCGTTGATCGACAGATAGCTCACCTGCCAGGGGCGTGAGCGGCGGAAGCCGGGAGCGGCCGGATCGCTGATCACCGTCGTCATATCGGAGTCGACAAACACGTAGAGGCCGCCAAAATGGCTGGTCCAGTAAGCGTTGTGCCGGAAGATCACTTGGTCCGGCACAAGCGCGTTCTCGCGGATGTCGCCGCAGACCTTGGCGAGGTCGACCATGCGCTCGAGCATGGCGTTGTCGCGCCAGGCATCGGGCTCCTGCTTCAGCCGGTCGACGAGCTTGCCGAGCTCGGCCGCCTTGCCGAGCACGTCTTCGGCCGAGAGCACCTTGAATTCGACCTGGTTGATCGACAGCAGATCCTCGATGTCATTGACCTTGGGGACGGAGTCCTCGATCTCGCCGTAGATCACGTCCTTGATGGTCAGCGCGTCGATGGCGCGCTGGTTCCTGGTCATGAACTCGAACATCAACTGCGAGGTGTTGGAAAAGGCTGTGTGGACCACCGGCAGGTTGATCTGCGATGGCGTCAGGATGATGAAGCGACGGTTGACCTCGTCGGGATCGAGATAATCGTAGTCGCCGCACTCCTCGGCGATCTCGGGCGAGAAGCCGGTGCGGTCTATCTGGAAGCTTGCGAGCCTGGTGGGCTGAAGGCCGAAAGCGGCCATCGCCCTGTTGTAGCGCTGGATGAGATGTGGCTCGTCGACCGTGAGCAGCCTGCCATAGATCAGATCGTTGTCGCGCAGGAGGTCGGGCTTTTTGCTCATCTTTCCTTCTCCCCGTTCACGGGGAGAAGGTGCCCGAAGGGCGGATGAGGGGCGGCGCAGCCTTCCCTTCTCCCCTTGCGGGAGAAGGTGTCGCCGAAGGCGACGGATGAGGGGTGTTCCAGGGAACGCCAGCGTCTCACTCCGTTGGAACACCCCTCATCCGTCTCGGCGCTATCGCGCCGATCCACCTTCTCCCACAAGGGGAGAAGGTGGCGTTGGCGCAGCTCACGCATTCCACAGCCCCTTCTTCTTCAATTCCTCCATCCCGCGCGCCGCGCGCTCGCGCAGGCGTGCGTCGCGCAAGAGCTTCTCCACCGCGGCATCGTCGGACTTGTCGGAATAGCGGAACTCGGAATCGGCGTAGCGGTTGATCTCCTGCATGACCATGGCAAGCGAAAACGGTCCGCGCAGTTCCTCGATCATCGCCTTCTTGTCGTCGTAGCTCTTGTGCATGAAGGCTTCCGGTTTCTCGAACCAGTCGTCCGGCAGCTCGATGTCCATGGCGCGCATTTTTATCGCGTCCGTGACGTTCTTGATGGCGCGGCCGGTGAAGCGTGGCTCGGCGTCCTTGATCATGTGCAGGTAGGTGCCGATATCGGCCATGGTCTTGGGCGCGCCATTCTCCTTCATGTAGCGCTCATAGACCTTCATCAGCCCGTCTTCCTTTGGTTCCTCGTGCTCTTCATAGGCTTCGGCCACCGCACGCTGGATTTCCTGCGCGGCATAGAGCTCGTGCCTGCCGAGTGGGATCTTATGGTTCTTGCCGGCCAGCAGCACGAAGATGTCGATATAGTCGTCACGGGTCTGCGGGCCGTCGACCAGCCATCGGGCTCCGGCGCGCTGGCGCAGCGCATCGTCGACATTTTCCGGGTAATTGGAAAACATGCCGAAGGAGCAGTTGCCCCGCACGACCGTCGAGGCGCCGGCGAAGGCGTCCATCAAGACGCCGGTGATCTCCTGCTGGCCCGCCGACGCGCGGTCGTCGGAGCGGCGCGCGGCCACCTGGTCGATGTCGTCGATGGTGCCGAAGCCGATGACGCGCGGATTGAGCACATTGTTGATGAACTGGCGGCAGTTCTGACCAGACTTGCCCTGATAGGACGAGATCTGGTCGACACCGAAATTCTCGTAAGCGAAGGGATAGCCGGCGACCTGACAATAGCCGTTGACGAGGCCGGCGATCATCTGGATCAGCGTCGTCTTGCCAGTGCCCGGCGCGCCGTCGCCGATGAAGGCGAACAGGAAGCCGCCGAGCTCGACGAAGGGGTTCAACTCGCGCTCGAAATCGTAGGCCATCAGCATCTTGGCCAGTTTGACCGACTGGTATTTGGCGATGTGGTTGCCGACGACCTCTTCCGGCTTCTTGAAGGTCATCGCCAGCGGTTTGGCGCGTTTGCCGGGCGCAACGTCGAAACCGTCGAGGGTGAAATCGTCGACATCGATGCGGATATGCGCGTTCTCGAACGGGCCGATGCCGTCGAAGCGGCCTTTTCGCGCCAGCAGACCGTCGATGGCGACGCGGGCAAAGGCGCGCGCACGCGTCATAAGGTCGGTGTCGTCCCTGGAACCGGCAATCGCCTTGTCGAGGCCGGCGACGATCGATTTCACCGCATCCTGCGGCGTATCGAACAGGAAGTCGGGCTCGGGACTATCGTTCGGCGCCTCGCCGTCGCTGTCGATCAGTTGGAACAGGTAAGAAGCAAAGCTGAAGGCGGAGACGTAAGCCGAGGCCGACAAAAGCTTTTTGAAGGTCGACGCTTCGTCGCCTTCGAGCGGCGCGCGGACGTTCCTTGCCTGCAGGCTCTCAAGGTCGGAACCTTCGGCGAAGACATCCGATATGGCGAGCGCGATCGCCAGGCCGCGGCGGGCACGATAGAGCAGCGTGTGCTGCGGGATCGTCAGCAACTGGTCGTCGGGATGGATGGCGCCGACCGTCTTCGTCAGCTCGACTTCCCGCGTGCGGCGCACCGAACCGACGGACACCGTCGAGACGAAGCGGCGGTTGGTGCCGGCGAGGGCCGTGCCGGATTCGCGCGACGGATCCTCCAGCACGATAATGCGGGCGATGAAGCTCTGCGCCGTCGCGCGATGCTTTTCGATTGCAGCTTCCGAGATCGTTGTCAGGCCGGTGTCCATGAAGGATGCTCCGCGGTTTGACGGTCAGACGTCGCTGATGACCTGTCCGTTGGACAGGACATGGACCTTGTAGCCGGAAAAGATCTTCTGCGCCTCGCCCGCGGCGTAGAGGGCCTGGTAAGCCTCGTGCGGCACCAGCGCGTGGTTCTCGTAGCTCGACACGCCCTGGCGCGCCGCTTCAAGATCGTCGGTGTTGATGTAGAATTCCTGCGTGGTCTTTTCGCTGGAGAACAGGCCCTTGCGGCCGGGCTTCTCGCCCTTGGAAAAGACCTCCTGGATGGTCCAGGTGAGCAGCCAGGCATTCTCCGGCTTGCGCACCTTGGCCAGAACCTCGGTCACGGTCGAATTGTTGTCGGTGATGCCCGCCGAATAGAAGGGGCCGAGCACGACGCGCCGCAACTGCTTCGGATGCAGCGGTTCGAAATCCTTGTCGAGATTGAGCGCGATCGTCGCCGGGGAGAGCGTGTAGGCAGAGTTCCTTTCGGTGAAGTCGTCAAAGCGATGGGCAAGCTCCGGATTGAGCAGGCCGTCGACGGGCAGCGGAATATCGACCCGCTCGTTGAGCTTGCCCGTGCTGTTGTCGACCAGCTGGCGCACCATGCTTTCGGAGGAGTCCTCCACAGTCACCATGTAGACCAGCGGCAGGTTGGCGCTGCCGTCGAACGTCGCCCAATGGACGAGGTAATAGGGCCGCATGGTCTTCGGGTTGACCGAGACCTTCGCCGTCTGCGCCAGGGTGAAGGGCCCAAAGGTCGCCTCGCTCTTGACGTCCTCCAGGTAGAGCCGCTCGGCCATCGATTTCTGCAGCGCTTCCGGGAATTCCTTGCGGCGCAGGATGAAGTCGGCCATCTCCTCGCGCAGTTCTGCGGCCTGCGGGATGTTGGCCAGGCGCGTATCGGCCTGTTGGCGGTCGTTTTCCAATTCGAGGAGGTTCTGGAACACCGGATAGCCGCTCTCGGCGCGGGAAATGCGGAAAGTGTCCGTGAAACCCAGCCGGTTGCGCCAGCAGGCGAAGGACTTGTCCAGCCGAGCGATATATTCCGCGACGACCCTGGCGACGATGCCATGCCGGTAAAGCGGCGAGCGGTCGTCGCGCATGAAGATTTCCAGGCCGCTCAGCGCCGCCGTGATGGCGGAGAAATAGCGTGCCGCCGCGTCGTTCTCAGGGGTCATGTGGCTGCCGTGGAAATGAAGTCAGCGGCGCCGCCTATTGCTGCACATAGTTGGCGGCGTTGTGCTTTTTCATCACATCGTCGAAGCGGCGCGCGAAGGCGTCGTCGGCGAGCTTCTTGCGGCGCTGGATGTCGGCGCTGGCCACCATGTTCTTCTCGTGCATCTCCAGAAGGTCGCCGATGTGCTTCTGCGAGGCGGCGCCGATGCCGGCCATCGTCTCCTCGGCCGTGTTGTCGACCTGGCTGCCCAGCGTGTTGATCTTGTGGGCGACGTCCTGCTGGGCAGCGGTCTTCAGCGAATCCTCCAGCGCCTTGTAGAGGACGATGCGCTGCTCGGTGTCGATGGTCAGCTTGTTGATCAGCGTCGACTGCGCGGCGATCTGGTTGTTGAGCGAATCGACGAAGGTCTGGAACATCGAGGTATAGCGCTCAAGCGTCTGGCTTCCGGCCAGCAATTCCTGCTCCTTGGCCTGCTTCTCATTGTATTCGGTCGCCATTTTCGAGCGCTCGCCCTCGAGTTCCGTACGCTCTTTCTGCGTCGTCGAAGCGGCTATCTTGTTCTCGATGTCGAGCAGTAGGGGGTTCAACTCCTCGATGCGCTTTTGCACCGCCTCCAGGTCGGTCATGGTCACCTTGCGGCGCTCGATGACCTGCGACAGGCTGGTCTCGGAAGTCTTGTAGCGCTGGTCGAGGACCTGTTTCTGCGCCTTCAGGATGCCGACGATGGTATCCGACTTCGCCAAAAGCTCCTGCAGGTTGCCGGCCAGCGACATGTTGCGCACGCGGTCGGTGCGCATGCGCTGCTTGCGCTGCGCCGAGAAGACACCGACGAAGTTCTCCCAGCCGGTATAGTTCTTCATGCTCTCGAATTCGGCGCCGAAGACATTGGTGGCGTCCTCGAGCCCGATGATCAGGTCGGCGATGTTGCCTTCCATGACCTTCTGCTGCTTGAGCACGTCCTCGATACGGGCGTTCTCGATGTCGAAATTGGCGTCGCCGATCTTCTTGTCGGCCTGAGCAAGCGTGTCGAGCATCGTGCCGGACTGCTCGATCTTGGTGCGCATGTCCTGCACGACCTGATTGGTCTTGGCAATTTCGGCATCGAAATTCTGCAATGTCGCCATTGGGCCCTCCCGCTTCGGCATCGGTTTCGTGTCGTGGCGGCGAATATATGTGGGGCTTCAAGCGATTGAAAGAAGGAACACAAGGAGAGGCGCCAAAACAAAAGAACCGGTCAGGTCCTTGAAAGACAAGGCAAGCATGCGTAAGGCGCGCAGTAACACGCGCCGCCATGGAACAGCTTTAGCTTATATGCTTAAACTCTTGTTTTCGCGAACGGCCATGAAACAGCGCCGGCAAAGCTCTTGCAGTCGGCAATAGCAATTTCTCCGTTGCCGATCAGGGCTTGGGATCGGCCTTGAGATAGGCGATCACATTGGCAATGTCGTCATCGCTGCTCAGGCCGGTGAAGGCCATTCTGTTGCCTGGAACCTTCTGCCTGGGCGCCTTGAGATACTCGGTAAGATTTGCCTCGTCCCAGACGAGGCCGGCGGCGCCGGCATCCTTCATGGCTTGGGAGTAGTGGCTCTGAAAACTCTCGGCCGAGCCCGCCTTGCGCCCGACGACGCCCATCAGATGCGGGCCGACCTTGTCGCGGTCGCTCGCCGCCTCGTGGCAGGCGATGCAACGGTTGAAGACCGTCTTGCCCAGCGCCGCATCGCCGCCGGCATGCGCGGCAAGGCCACCGGCAAGCAGGAAGACCGCGGCGGACGAGATGGCTCGGAGCATGAGGTTTCTCCCAATGGCTTTTGGCTAGGGTCAGTAATGGCAGGCCTTAACAAGGCAGCATAAAACCGCGCAACGCAAGCGGGGTGGCAGCCGGCTACCCGAGGACCGGCAGCCATCTCAGGGGCTGACAAAACCGATGAAATCGTCGGGCGCGGCCCTGCCCATCTCCTCTTCCCAATGGCGGCGGCAAAGCGAGACATAGACATCCTTGCCGATCGCCACCTGCTCGCCCTGCTTGGCCACCTTGCCGTCAGGCCCCAGGCGGACCACCATCGTCGCCTTGCGGCCGCAACGGCAGATGGTGCGCACCTCGCGCAGGTCGTCGGCAATGGCGAGCAGCGCCCGCGAGCCTGGAAACAGATTGCCCTGGAAATCGGTGCGCAGGCCGTAGCACATGACCGGAATGCCCAGACGGTCGGCTATACGGGCAAGCTGCCAGACCTGTTCCTCTTCCAGGAACTGCGCCTCGTCGACGAAGATACAATGCACCGGGGCGTGCTGGTGGTGCTCCGCGACCCTGGCATAGAGATCGTCGCCGTCGCGGAACATCCCTGCCTCGGATTCCAGGCCGATGCGCGAAGAGATCAACCCGCTGTCGCCCTTGCGATAGTGGCCGGCCACGAACAACATCGTCGACATGCCGCGTTCGCGATAGTTGTAGGACGCCTGCAAAAGCATCGTCGTCTTGCCGGCATTCATCGTCGCGTAATGGAAATAGAGCTTGGCCATAGTCGCTTTTAAGCCGACTTGCCTCGGCTCGGGGAGGGGCCGCCGGCTCCGTCCACCAAAAACTCGATGTCCTTCAAAAACCTGTCATGTCGCTTAATGGCCAGCGCGCGCCGTTCATCGTGATGTTGAACCGCTTGAAACGACATCAAAATGGTGTTTGGCTGACGAAACAAGGCGGGCGCAAGAACCGTGACTTCGCTTTGCTTCGAAGTTCAAATGGGAGAAAAGTTCATGTCGCGTATGAAATCTATCGTCGCGGGCCTCGGCCTCGCGGCGCTTCTGTCCACGACTGCCGCCTATGCCGGCGATGCGGCGAGCTGCAAGGCGGTCCGCCTGTCGGACGTCGGCTGGACCGACATCCAGGCCACGACGGGCGTGGCGTCGGTGCTGCTCACCGCGCTCGGTTATGCGCCGCAGACGATCCAGCTCTCGGTGCCGGTGACCATGGCTTCGCTGAAGAACAAGGATCTCGACGTCTTCCTCGGCAACTGGATGCCGTCGATGACCAACGACATCAAGGACTATACCAAGGAAGGCTCGATCGAGACGATCAGCACCAACCTTACCGGCGCGGGCTACGGCATCGTGGTGCCGACCTATGTCGCGGATGCCGGCGTCAAGTCGCTGACCGATCTCGGCAAGTTCAAGGACAAGTTCGACGGCAAGATCTACGGCATCGAGGCCGGCAATGACGGCAACCGCATCATCCTCGACATGATCAAGAACCCGAAGGACAACCTGGCCGGCTTCGAGCTGGTGGAGTCCTCGGAGGCCGGCATGCTGACCCAGGCCGAGCAGTCGATGAAGAACAATGAGTGGATCGCCTTCCTCGGCTGGACGCCGCATCCCGTGATGGGCGCCATGAAGATCACCTATCTCGATGGCATGGGCGACAGCGGCTTTGGCGCCGCCACCGTCTACACCATCGTGCGCAAGGGCTACACCACGGAGTGCCCGAATGCCGGCAAGTTCATCTCCAACCTGAAGTTCAATCTGGACATGGAAGGCCAGATGATGGACGCGATCCTCAAGGGTGGCGATCCGCAGACCGTCGCGACGGATTGGCTGAAGAAGCACCCGGATGTGGTCGCGCCCTGGATCGCCGGTGTCACCACCTTCGATGGCGGCGACGCGGCCGCGGCCGTCAAGACGGCGCTCGGGGGCTGAGCCGGCTTTGAGTCCGGAATGATGATCCGGAAGAGGGCAGCCACTGGAAGAGGCTGCCCTTTTTCTTGGAGCGGCAGCGCTGAAACGGATTCAAGCGGCGCGCTTAAGCCTCTGTTTTTACGCATGTCATTTTGCCGAAACCGCTGCACATTTTTGGATGACATAGGTTAAGTTGTGAGAAGATGACCGTACGGCAAGTGCGGCGAAGCCGAGGAGGGGAAGATGGATCCGATTTCGAAATTCCTGACCGACTACAAGATCCCGATCGGGCCGTGGGGCAAGGCGTTCTTCAGCTTCCTGACCGACAATTTCGACACTGTCTTCCGTGCTTTTTCAAACGGGCTGAATTTCATCCTGGACGGAGCTGTGAACCTGCTGCTGATGGTGCCGCCGGTGCTGTTGGCGCTGGTCATCGCGATCATCGCGTGGCTGTTGCAGCGTTCGCGGCCGCTCGCGATCGGCGTATTCCTCGGCCTGATCTTCATCATCAACCAGAACCTCTGGAAGCAGACGGTGCAGACGCTGGTGCTGGTGGTCGCCGCCGCTGCCATGGCCATGGCGATCGGCGTGCCGCTTGGCATCTGGGCCGCGCACAAGCCGAAAGTCTATCGCGTCATGCTGCCGGTGCTCGACCTGATGCAGACGCTGCCGACCTTCGTCTACCTGATCCCGGTGCTTACGCTGTTTGGCCTGGGCAACGCGCCCGGCCTCATCGTCACCATCATCTTCGTCATCCCGACGGCCGTGCGGCTCACCCATCTCGGCGTGGTTTCGGTGCCCAAGGCGATCATCGAGGCGGGCGAGGCGTTCGGCGCCACCAAGCGCCAGCTCCTGTGGAAGGTGGAGCTGCCATCGGCGCTGCCGACCATCATGGCGGGCCTGACGCAATCGATCATGCTGTCGCTGTCGATGGTGGTGTTCGCCGCGCTGATCGGCGCCGGCGGCCTCGGCACGGAAATCAACCGCGCGCTCGGCTCGCGCCGCATCGACCTCGGGCTTGAGGCCGGCCTGGCGATCGTCGTGCTCGCCATCGTGCTCGACCGGATGACGCGCATCGGCGTGGGAGGCAAGAAATGACCGTCGCGGTTGACTTCAAGAACGTCGACATCGTCTTCGGCTCCGACCAGGCGGGTTCGCTCGCATTGATCGACAAGGGCGCGACCCGCGCCGAGATCCTCGAAAAGACCGGCAATGTGCTGGGCTGCGCAGGCGCCAGCCTCACCGTGCATGAGGGCGAAATCTCGGTGCTGATGGGCCTGTCGGGCTCCGGCAAGTCGACGCTGCTCAGGGCCGTCAACCGGCTGAATGTCGTGTCTCGCGGCCAGGTGCTGGTCAAGGACGGCGACCACACCGTCGATGTCGTCACCTGCGACGAGCCGACCTTGCGGCGGCTGCGCCAGAAGCAGGTGGCCATGGTGTTCCAGCAGTTCGGTCTGCTGCCCTGGCGCACGGTCGAGGAAAATGTCGGCTTCGGCCTCGAGCTTGCCGGCGTGCCGGAAGCCGAGCGCAAGGCGCGCGTGCAGAAGCAACTGCAACTCGTCCATCTCGACCAGTGGTCGAAGAAATACGCGCACGAGCTTTCGGGCGGCATGCAGCAGCGTGTCGGCCTTGCGCGCGCCTTCGCCACCGAGGCGCCGATCCTGCTGATGGACGAGCCGTTCTCGGCGCTCGATCCGCTGATCCGCACCAAGCTGCAGGACGAACTGCTGCAGCTCCAGGCCGAGCTGAAGAAGACCATCATCTTCGTCAGCCACGACCTCGAGGAGGCGTTGAAGATCGGCAGCCATATCACGATCATGGAGGGCGGCCGCATCGTGCAGACCGGCGCGCCGGAGGACATCGTTCTCAGACCCGCCAACGACTATGTCCGCGACTTCATTGCCAATGTGAACCCGCTGTCGGTGCTGACGGCGTGGAACGTGATGCGGGACCGTCGCGACCTGGAGCAGGGCGCTGACGGCTGGGTATGGCTCGACCGGCGCAAGACGACGCGCTTCAAGATCGACGACCATGGCCTTGTGGCCGCGGCCGAGCGTGACGGCAAGCCGGCGGTGTGGGTCTCCTGCGCCGATGTCGAGGGACAGCCCGAGGAGGGAGCCCAGGTGTTCTGGGCCAACCCCGGCACGCCATTGAAGACAGTGATGCTCGCCATGCACCGTTCGCAGACGGCGCCGGTGGCGCTGTTCGACGAAGGCTCGCGCTTCGTCGGCGCGATCGGCATCCGCGACGTGCTGAGCGCGGTGCTGAGGCGGTAGGCGTTTTCGCAGGCGTCCGGATCTCCGGTCCGGGCGCGCTGCCCGCAGCTTGTTTTTTCCCTCCTTCGGGCGCAGAATCCGTCTGTTGAGTGCCCATGCGCCGAGGGGTGATGCCGACGTCGCGCACAGGGGTTCCAGGCGCGGTTGCGCTGTCGATTTTCGTTGCGGTCCTGCTTGGAGGCGGCGCGGCGTTTTCCCAAAGCTTTGTCATCGGCAGCGGCGTCACCGCGGGTCAGCAGACGATGATCAATGCCGGCGACACCGGTGTCGTCAGCCCAACGGGAACGATAGAAACACTGGGCGCCAACGCCGATGCCGTGCGCATGCTCGACTCGACCCAGAGGCTCACCAACTACGGACTGATTGAGACCTTGGGCGGCGGCGCCGCCAACGTGCGTTCGCTTGGGTCCGATGCGACCATCCTCAACGACGGAGGCATCCTGGCCATTGGAGACGGCTCCATCGGAATACTGTCCGTGGGCGATAATGCGCGCATCTTCAACAACGGCTCGATCGTAGCACTGGGTGTCGCCACATACGGTGTCATCAGCGACGCCGCCGGTGGGCATGTGGACAATCACGGCTTCATCGGAGTCTCCGGTACGGCGGCCGCCGGCGTCATAGGCGACGGGCCAGACCTGGCGATCTCCAACAGCGGGTCGATCGAGGCCTACGGAATCGCTGCCGGGGGGATCCTCTGGCAGAGCAATGGTCTTAGGCTCGACAATTCCGGGTCGATCTTTGTATCGGGGCTGGCTTCCGTCGGCATCGGCGCCAGCGGCAATGAGATCGCAATTGCCAACAGCGGCACGGTCGATGTCTTCGGGACAGCCTCGACGGGTATCGGCACCCTGTTCGGCAACGCCACGATCAACAATTCGGGTTCGGTCATCGTGGGGGGCGTAGGCGGTGTAGCCATCGCCGCCCAGGGCGGCAACTCCGTCATCACCAATTCCGGCCGAGTCTTCAGCGACCAGAGCGTGGCGATCTATTTCGGCGCGCCCGACGCGGTGCTGAATCTTTTGGGCGGGACGGCCATTCAGGGGCCGATCGGCTTTTCCGGCGGCGGCAACACCGTCACCTTCGGCCCCGGACTGAACGCCGTCATGAGCTTTTCAGGGAGCGGCCTGCCACAAACCGTCCTGACCGGCGGCAGGCCGTTCGCGACGAGCGGCGACAGCGTGGCGGTGGTGGACATCACCGGATTTGCCAGCAGCGGGCCGCTGATCGAGGATCTTGTCGACGGCATAGCCGGTGTCGTGGAGGCGCGCATGTCCACCCCAGGCGATGGGCTGCCTGCGCCGCACAAAGGTCCAGACGCCTGGATCTCGACATTCGGCGGGCTACGTTCCCAGGGCGGCTCCGGCGCATCGGCCGGTTTCAGCGAGGCGCTGGGCGGTGTCGTCGCCGGCACGGAAAGGCGGTCGGGCGACGGGTTCCTCGGGGGCTTGTTCCTCGGAGGCGCCGCCGGATCGACCGAGGTCGACGACGATGCGCAGGAGATCGTTCACCGCGGCGTGTTTGCGGGCGGCTATCTCGGCTACGACGGAGGGAGGCATTTCGCCGAAGCGGCATTCGCCGCCGGCGTGCTCCAGGAGCGCAGCAGCCGCCGGGTCGCGAACAATTTGGTGCTCGATGGCATCGAGACGGCACGGGCGGATTTCAACGGCATCTTCCTCAGCCCGTCGATCACGCTCGGCATGCGGCTGCCGGTTTCGACCGCTACGCTGATACCCAGCGTGCGGCTACGTTATGCCGGGCTCTTTATCGACGACTACGTCGAGACCGGTTCGGATGGCGATCTCGCGGTCGCGCGACGCGACGTCAATGTCTTCGAGGCGCGCGGCCAGCTCGCGCTGGCCCTGGCGCCCGTCAGTACACCAAGCCAGGCCTGGCAAACCACGCTTCGAGCGGGGATCGACGCGATGGCGCAAAGCAGCGACGACGTGTCGGCGACATTGCTCGGCCAGGACATCTCTTTTCCCGCCGGCGGCAAGCAATTTGTGTTGCGCGGCTTTGCCGGCGCGGAGGTCGCAGCGGAGGTGGGCGCCGGCATGACGCTCAATGCCGGCTTCGAGGCGGGCTACGGGACCGACAATGCCTTCACCATCCGGGGCCAGGCGCGCCTCAGCAAGGCCTTTTGAGGGAGCTGCTCGACCAGCCGACACCATATTTGAAGGTTGGCATTCCGTGGTTGCAGGGAGGGCCGTCTACCGGCGTATATTTTTTTCGAAATCCATTCCGATTCCAGAGGTTGCTGAGGTAGAATATTGCCGTGATCGCTCGGGCGACCCCCGGCGGTGAAAATGCAGCGGGGTAGCAAAAATGATCTTCCGTCAGCTCTTCGATTCCGTCTCGGGCACCTATTCCTACCTGCTCGCCAGCCGGCGCGGTGGCGAGGCGCTGATCATCGATCCGGTGCTGGAGAAGGTCGACCGCTACCTGCAACTGGTCAATGAGCTGGACCTCAGGTTGGTCAAGGCGGTGGATACCCATCTTCATGCCGACCATATAACCGGCCTCGGCGCGCTGCGCGACAAGACGCATTGCGTGACCGTGATGGGCGAGCAGACCAAGGCCGATGTCGTGTCGATGCGGCTTGCCGATGGCGACAAGCTCGGCATCGAGGGGCTGGCGCTCGACGTCATCTACACGCCCGGCCACACCGACGATTCCTACAGCTTCATCCTGCCCGACCGGGTCTTCACCGGCGACACGCTGCTTATCCGCGGCACCGGCCGCACCGACTTCCAGAATGGCGATCCGCGCCAGCAGTATGAATCGATCTTCGGCCGTCTGCTCAAATTGCCCGACGAGACGCTCATCTTCCCGGCGCATGACTACAAGGGCGAGACCGTATCGACGATCGGCGAGGAGAAAGCCTTCAACCCGCGCCTGCAGGTGAAGTCGGTCGACGAGTATGTGAACATCATGAACAATCTCAACCTGTCCAACCCGAAGATGATGGATGTGGCCGTGCCGGCCAATATGAGGGTGGGGCTGCATCAGGACGATATTGCGAGCCGCGGCTGGGCGGTGAGCGCCGAGCAGGCTCTGGCGCTGGTCGGGCGGCCCGACGTGGCGCTGATCGACCTGCGCGAGCAATCCGAACGCGAGCGCCACGGCGTCATCCCCGGCGCGATCCATCTGCCTTATGCGCGGCTGCAGGAAAACATCGCCGCCGGTGGCATGCTGCACGAATTGGCGAAGTCGACGAGCAAACAGCTCTTGTTCTATTGCGCCTTCGGCGAGCGCTCGGCGATGGCGGTGCAAGCGGCGCAGGACGTCGGCATTTCCAGCGCCCGCCACATCCAGGGCGGCATCGACGCCTGGCGCAAGGCCAGCGGCCCGCTGATGCACTGAGGTATGTTGATATTCAGGTGATGCCGGCCTGCAACGGCGGGCGGCTCAATTCAGTCCGATCAGCCTGGAGCCGTTCCGGAACAGGGCTTCGGCATCGCGGTCGAACCGGAATGTCGCGATGAAATCATCGGCGCGATAGTTCGGCAGCGTGCTGCGGATCGCGGCGGCGAAGCTTCGCGCCTCATCCTGCCGGCCGGCCAGCGCCAGGCAGTGGGCGGCGATCGCCAGGATGATGACATGAGCGTTCGGCCTTGCGGCCGCCTTCAGCGCCCATTCCGCCGCTTCATTGTATTCGCCCAGCCTCGCATGGGCCATGGCGCGCGCGCCCATCATGCCGAACAGCAGCGGATCGAAGGGGCTGAGATGGCGCGAATGATCGGACGAACCAATCGCCGATTGCGGGTCGCCCGACTGCGAATGGACGAACGACAGCGCGTAGTGGCCGAGCGCGAAATTCGGGCTGAGGTCGACGGCGCTCGCCAGTTCCAGCAGCGAGCCGTCCTGTTCACCGCGCAGCCACAAGGCGCGCCCCATCGCCCAATGGGCGGCAGGGTTGCGGTCGTCGACCAGCAGGCTCCGTCCCGCGCTTTCGAAGGCGAGCGCCGTTTCCCGGTCGCGATCGCCCCAGCGCTGGAATGCATTCTGCCAATGGGTGAAGGACATGCCTGCATAGGCGCGGGCGAAAGTCGGGTCGAGCTTCAGCGCTTCGCTGAAGAAATGCTGCGCCAGCTCGTTTTCCTCGCGCGTGAAGCGGTACATGTGCCAGAGGCCGCGATGATAGGCCTCCCAGGCATTGAGCGAATTGGGCGCCTTGAGAAGCGCGCGGTTGCGTTCGACGGTGGCGATCTCGGCAGCGACCGAGGACACGATGCTGTTGCCGATGTCATCGAGCACGACGAAGATGTCGTCGGGCTTGTGCTCAAAACTTTCGGCCCAGATGATCCGCGCCGTGCGCGCCTCGACAAGCTCCACGGAAACGACGATCCGGCCCGGCAGGCCGCGCACCGAGCCTGTCGCCACGTAGTCGACATTCAGCCTGCGCCCGGCATCCTCCGGCGCGATGTTCTTCTCGGCCAGCGCGAAGACCGAGCCGCGGGCGATGACGAAGAAGTCGCGCAGCTTGGCGAGGCGCGTGATGATGTCGTGAGTCAGGCCGTCGGCAAGCCCGCCGCGAAACGCGCCGGCATCCTCGGCAAACGGCATGACCGCCAGCGAGGCACGGCGCGTTGGCGAGGCGTCGGGCTCGTCCCGCAGGCCCGGCGCCTGCGGTAAGGTGGAAGTGGGCGTCTCTCGGGCACAAGGCTGCGGGCTGGCGTGGCGGGATTTGATCTGGCGCCAGGCCGCGCGCACGGGCTCGAAATCCAACTCCTCGGAGTGGAAGAGCTCCGCCGCCATGGCAAGATGCTGCTCGGCGGCACCGATCTGCCCGCGCCGGGCGAGATTTACCAGCAGTGCCATATGCGCGCGCCCATCGAATGGCGCGAGTTCCAGCCATTTGTCCAGATGGGCGCCGACCTCGTCGGCCTGTGGCGGCAGAAGCCCGACGATATGTTCGAGAACAGCAATATGACATGACTGGAAACGGCGGCGCTGCGCTGTCAGCCAGTTGCCGAAGAGCGGGCTGCGGTCGAGTTCCAGGCCATCGAGGAAATCGCCGGCGAAATGTTCGGACAGCGCTTCCAGTCGCGCAAGGGTCAGCGTCTCGACGCCTTCGGCAACCGCCGCGGCCGCATCCACCGCGTCGACATGGACATCGTCGAGGCGAAGGGAGACCGTATCGCCGTCGGTTTCGACCCGGCGCCTATCCGGTTCGTCGAGCGCGGCGCGCAGCTTGCTCAGGCACCAACGCAGTTCGCCGCGCGGATCGTTGGGGACGTCCCAGAGAAGCTCGCAAAGCCGACCGCGGCCGACAGGATGGGTCGCCAGCGCGAGATAGGCGAGCAGCGCACGCAGTTTGCGGGACGAGGGCAGAACGACCGCCTTGGCGCCGCGTGTGATCGCAAGCGGGCCGAGCAGCCGGATCGACAGGCCGGACGCATCGCCTTTCAGGGCCGGTCCAACGGATTCAACGCCCGTTTCCACGCTCGCTCCCACGCTGACCAGTCGCTCCATCTTCTACCACCAAACACGACAGGGCGCATCCGGCGGCGGCTTTCGTGCCGGATGCGGCCGTTGCCGAATTGGCGGCAAGTCGGACGCAACTAGCGCGGCAAGGTGTCGAAACCACGCCGCCCAAACCGCCGGCCTGTAACCGGCGTGTGAGCGCATCAAGGAGCAAAGCCATGTTGCATCAGTTGAAAATCAGAACAACGGCCGGGCGCGGCCGGCTGTTCGACAGCATTCTCGACACGGTCGGCGACACGCCGGTCATCCGCGTCAACAATCTCGGTCCGGCGCATGCCATGATCTATGTGAAGGCCGAATTCTTCAATCCGGCGGCCTCGGTGAAGGACCGGCTGGCGCTCAACATCATCGAGGAAGGCGAGCGCAGCGGCAAATTGAAGCCCGGCCAGACGGTGGTCGAGGCGACGAGCGGAAACACCGGCATCGGGCTTGCCATGGTCTGCGCGCAGAAGGGGTACCCGCTGGTGGTGACGATGGCCGACAGCTTCTCCATCGAGCGGCGCAAGCTGATGCGCATGCTGGGCGCCAAGGTGGTGCTGACGCCGCGCGCCCAGAAGGGTTTCGGCATGTACAAGAAGGCGGTCGAGCTTGCCGAGGCCAATGGCTGGTTCCTGGCGCGCCAGTTCGAGACCGAGGCCAATGCCGCCATCCACGAGGCGACCACGGGCCGCGAGATCGTCAACGATTTCGCCGGTTCAAGGCTTGATTACCTCGTCACGGGCTACGGCACGGGCGGCACCGTCGCTGGCGTCGGCCGCGTGCTGCGGCGCGAGCGGCCGGAGGTCAGGATCGTGCTCGCGGAGCCGGCCAACGCCCAGCTCGTCGGCAGCGGCAGGCGTCAGGAGCGCGGCGAAGGTGGCGCGCCGGCGGCCAGCCATCCGGCCTTCGAGCCGCATCCGATCCAAGGCTGGACGCCGGACTTCATCCCCAATGTGCTGCAGGAGGCGATCGACCGGCGCTACTACGATGAAGTCATGCCGGTCCAGGGTCCCGAAGGGATCAAATGGGCGAAGGCTCTGGCGCAAAAGGAAGGCATCTTCACCGGCATTTCCGGCGGCGCCACTTTCGCGGTGGCGCGGCAGATCGCGGACAAGGCCCCGGCGGGCTCGGTGATCCTGTGCATGCTGCCCGACACCGGTGAGCGCTATATGACGACGCCCCTCTTCGACGGCATCGAGGCCGACATGGACGCCGAGGAGGCGGCGCTGTCGCGCTCGACACCGAGCTGTCAGTTCGAGGCCTGACGACAAGGAACGCGGCGCGGCCATGTGTATGGCGGCGCCGCTTTTGCGCGAGGATCGGCCATGCGCCAGCGGGGAGAGCAGATGGACACTTTTCGGGAAGCGACCAGCACTGACGAAACGCTCGATCCGCCGGATTGGACGAATGTGGGCGCGCTCTCGCACCGGATACTCGACGACGCCATCGGCTATCTCAAGGATGTTCGCAGCCGTCCGGTCTGGCGCGAGATGCCGGCCGAGGTGCGCTCTTTCTTCGGTGCCGCCTTGCCGCGATCGCCGGCCCCGGTGGCTGACGTCTATGACGATGTCGCCCGCAACGTGATGCCCTACCCGATGGGCAACATCCATCCGCGCTTTTGGTCCTGGTACATGGGATCCAGCAATTTCACCGGCGCGCTCGGCGATTTCCTGGCGGCGATCCAGGGCTCCAATCTCGGGGGCGGCAACCACGCGGCGGCGCTGATGGACAGCCAGGTGGTCAACTGGCTGAAGGAAATGGTCGGCTTCCCGGCCTCGGGCAGCGGCACGCTGGTCAGCGGTGGCTCGATGGCCAACATCATCGGGCTCACCGTGGCGCGCAACGTCAAGGCCGGCGTCGACGTGCGCGAGCACGGCGTCGGCGCCGTCCCGCAGCCGCTGCGCTACTATGCCTCGGACCAGGCCCATTCCTGCCACCGCAAGGCCATGGAGGCGCTGGGCCTCGGCAATCGGGCGCTGCGGCGGATCCCGACCGATGCCGGGTTGCGCATCGATATCGCCGCGCTGAAGGCGGCAATCGCGGAAGACCGCGACGCGGGTTTCAAGCCGGTCTGCGTGATCGGCACCGCCGGCACCGTGAACACGGGCGCCGTCGACGATCTCCAGGCACTGGCGTGCGTGGCGGCCGATGAAGGCCTTTGGTTCCATGTCGATGGCTGCATCGGCGCGCTGATTGCGATCGCGCCTGAAAACGGGTCGCTGGTCGCTGGTATCGAGCGGGCGGATTCGATCGCGCTCGATCCGCACAAATGGCTGCACGCGCCATTCGAAGCCGGCTGCTCGCTGGTGCGGGACGCGCATGCGCACCGCAATGCCTTTGCCGTCACGCCGGAATACCTGGAATCGACGCCGCGCGGCCTCGCATCCGGAGAGTGGCTGCACGATTACGGTCTGCAGACCTCGCGCGGCTTCCGCGCGCTAAAAATCTGGATGGCGCTGAAGGAGCATGGCGTCGAAAAATTCGGCCGGCTGATCGACCAGAATATCGCCCAGGCCCGTTACCTCACCCGGTTGATCGAGGCCGAGCCGTCTCTCGAGTTGATGGCGCCGACCACCATCAACATCGTCAGTTTCCGTCATCGGCTTGGCGGCGGGGAGGAAAGGCTGAAGGCGTTCAACACCGAAATCATGCTGAGGCTCCAGGAAGAGGGCATTGCGGCCCTGTCCGATACCACGGTGCACGGCCGGCACTGCCTGAGGGTGGCAATCGCCAATCACCGCACGCGGCACGATGATCTCGACCTTCTGGTCGCTGAAATGCTCCGGCTGGGAAAGGAAATCGCGGCCGCCGCGATACCGAGCTAGAGGGCACACGGTCATGACGCGTCATTCGGGCAGTCCGGCCAGCCGGAGCGCCTCTACATATCGGTCGAAATAATCCGGCCTGATCTGCCCCACCCTATGTTTGAGATTGGAAAGCCTCAGCTCGGGGTCGAGCGCCAGCGAGCGCGAGATGTATTTTCCAGCGGCATCCAGCCTGCCGGCCATGGCATTGCTGGCGGCAGCCACCCGCAGGCCAGTCAGATAATATGGCTGCTCGCGTGACGCCGCCTCGGCGAGTGGCCATGCGGCGTCATGCCGGCCGGCAACGAAATGAGCAAAGGCGGTAAAGCATTGCATGAAGAAGGTCAGTGGATCGAGCGGGCTCAGTCGTCTTGCCTGCGACAGGTGCTCGATGGCGATGTCGGGGTCGTCATGGCAGGCCTTGAGGCAACCGCTCGCGCTCCAGGCGGCGGCGCAGTTCGGGTTTAGCACGAGCGCGCGGTCGGCGAGTGCCGAGCCGGCCTCGTAATCGCCGATCACATAGCCAAGCGCCAGGCCGCTGAAGGCCAGCGCCACTGCGTCGTCCTGGCCAGCGATAGCGACATTGCCGACCAGCCGGGAAACCTCGGCGGTTTCCCTCTGGCGGTCGCTCATCCAACCGTTCGCCATTCGCCAGAAGTAGCACCAGGCGGCCGCGCCTTCGGCGACGGCAAAATCGGGATCGAGCTCGATGGCCCTGTAGAACTGAGGCAGGGCCTCCTCCAGCCCCTCCCGCGTCCACCGGTATAGGCTGGCCATGCCGCGCAGATAGTGGTCGTATGCGTCGAGGCTTTCGGTTGGCTTGCGTTTGGCGCGCGCCATCTCGGCCTGTTCGAGCTTGGGCGAAATCGCGCCGATGACGCGGGATGCGACAAGGTCCTGGAGTTCGAACACATCCGAGACGTCGCCTTCGAAGCGGTCAGCCCAGAGGCTCACTCCGGCCGCCGCTTCGACGAGCTGCCCTGCGACACGCAGCCGGCTGCCGGCTTTGCGGACGCTTCCCTCCAGCACGTAGCGCACCCCGAGATCGCGCGCCACACGCGTCACGTCGACGGTGTGGCCCTTGTAGGCGAAGGCGGAATTCCGCGCGATCACGAACAGCCAGTTCACATGCGACAGTGCAGTGGTGATCTCCTCGACCACGCCGTCGGTGAAATAATCCTGCTCTGCATCGCCGCTCATGTTCTGGAAAGGCAGAACGGCGATCGACGGCTTTTCCGGCACGGAAACCACGGCGCGCGTCGGCTCCGCCTTCGCTTCTAGCCGGGACGGCTCGACCCGGGATGGATCAACCTCGGCTTTCGGTTCCTTCAGGCGTCCCGTCTCGCGGGGCTCTATGCGTTCGACCAGCGCCCGCGTCGCTTCTTCGGGCTCGACGCCGAGTTCGCGCTTCAGCGCTTCCTTGCAGGCCAGGAACTGGCGGAAAGCATCGTTGGTCTTGCCACGGCGGAGGTAGATGCGGATCAATGCGCGGTGAGCCTGCTCGGCGCACGGGTCGATCGTCACCAGCCGCTCGGCCAACGCTTCGCAGGCCTGTTGTTCGCGGAAATCCAGCTCCGGCAAAAGGCTCAGCCGCTCAGCCAGATCCAGCGCCTTGCGGGCGTAGCTCGCCCGAAGCGGCGCAAGCCACTCTTCAATCTCACCGCGGGATGACAGCCCGTCCAGCAGGTCGCCGCGGTACAGGCCGGCAGCTGCCGCAAGGCGGTCCGCGTCCTCGGCCCGCACCTTCTGGTCGAAAATCCAGATGTCGGCTTCGTCAGTACTCGCCGCCAGCCAGATCGTGTCGGCATTACCTTCGATGCGAATGGCCTCGTCACCGGTGGAGGGGAACAGCCGCCTGATGTCGACCAGGGCCTGGCGCAGGCTGTTCCGTGCCTGCTGCTCTCCGCTGCCGGCCCATAGCATCGCCGCCACCCTTTCGCGACGGAGCCCTTTGGGGCCGGCCAGAACGAGCGCAGCAAAGAGCAGCGACGTCTTGCGCGTCGCGAAGTGCAGAGGTTGTTCGCCTGCGGAGACAACCTCGATGCCGCCAAGCAATCGGATGTGCACCCCGGCCACCGTGAGAAAGCCTTGAGTAGGATATCACGTCCCGCCGGTGACTTAACGACGATTTAGCGCCTGCAATCGCGGTTTTTCCAGCGCTTTCACGCCTGAACGAACATTGGCCAAGCGCGTCGATGGGACATTGCCCTCGTGAGCTCGAACGAGGGAGAATGACAATGACCTACATCAGCCTCAGCACCTTCCAGCCGACCTCCCGCTTTGCCGGCACGCTCGCCGCCCGGGGCGCCGCCATTTTCGCCGGCCTCCACCGCAGATATCAGCATGCCATGCAGCGCAGGGCCCTAGCAGGCCTGTCGGTGCCGGAACTGAAGGATCTCGGCTACCCGGTGGATGAAGCTCCCGCGGACGTCGCGGCTCGCGGTCGTCGGGTACAGCGCAACTGATCCTGGAATTGCCCGGCAGACCGTTCCTATGCCGGGCCGGCCGCAAACGGCGCACCGGGCCGGTAGAGCAGGATCGGCCGGATTTCGTAGACGGCGCTGGGATTGACGCGCTTGAGGTCGCGCGCGGCGGCAATCGCCTCGTCCTGGCTGGCGCAGTCAAGCACGTAGAGGCCGAGCAACTGTTCCTTGGTCTCGGCGAAAGGGCCGTCGATCACCATGCCGTCGCCCGGACCGCGCAACGTGACGGCGTCCGCCGTCGCGCCCAGCCTGGCCGCCGGCCCGAGCTTGCCCTCGTGGGTCAGCCTGTCGTTGACATCGAGCAGGTCCTTCATCAGCGCGGCATCCTCGTCGGGCGACCAAGACTGCACGGTGTCTTCGACGTGATAGGCCAGGACGGCATAGAACATGGTGTGTTTTCCTCGCAACCAAGGGGGCCGCACTATCACAAGGATGGTCCGGCCGATCCAGTGGCGCAGCCGGCGGACGAGGCCGGCTCCTGACTCAAGCTGCCACCGGCAACTTGAGCTCGGTCAGCAGGCCGCCGCCGGGGTAATTGGAAAGATTGATGTCGCCGCCGGCGCCGCGGGCGATATTGCGGGCGATGGTGAGGCCGAGGCCGAGGCCGCCGGTCGTGCGGTTGCGCGATTCCTCCAGCCGCACGAAGGAGCCGAACACCGCATCCAGCTTCGCTTGCGGAATACCGGGGCCTTCGTCGCGGATCGAAAGCGTGATCGTGTCGCCTGATCGCCGCACGCCGAGATGCGCTTTCTTGCCGTAGGTCACCGCGTTCTGGATGAGATTGGTGACGCAGCGGCGCAGCGCCACCGGCCGCGCAATGCAGATCAGGCCGCGCGACGGAACCACGTCGTCGTCGAAGGATGCGCCATCGAAGGAGTCCGCGACCGATTCAACCAGCGACCAGAAATCGATCCGCTCGGCCTTCTCCTCGGTCACCTCGAATTTGGCGAAGTCGATGACCGAGCTGGCGATGCTCTCGATCTCGGCGAGGTCGTGCGCCAGCGCCTCGCGCGCCGGCGACCTGCGCAACAGTTCGAGGCGCAGCCGCATCCGGGTCAGCGGCGTGCGCAGATCATGCGCCAGCGCCGCCGCAAGGTGTTCCCGATCCTCGACATAGTCGCGCAGCCGCATCTGCATGGCATTGATCGCCTTCGCCGCGGCGCGGATCTCGCGGCTGCCGCTCTCGGCAATCGGCGGGCTCTTCAGGTCGTTGCCGATGCGCGTCACCGCCGTTTCCATCATCCGGTAGGGCGCGGTCAGCCGGCGCAGCGACCAGATCGACATGATGACGATCAAGCCGGCAATCAGCGAGTAGAGCGGCAGGCTGTCGACGCTGAGGATCGGTCCCGCCGGCGTGATCGGTTCGGTGAAGTTCAGCCACTGTCCGTCGGAAAAGCGCAACGAAGCCGTCAGCTTGTCGCTCTGCGCAAAATCCGCCGCCAGAACCAGAAGGTCACGCTCGACCTGGCCCACGTCCTTGTTCATCGCCTCGCCTTCGGGGGCGTCGGACTCCTGCGTGGCCGGATCGCGCCGCACGCGCGCGTCGGTGATCCCGAACTTCGACAGGCGGCCGACCAGGATGTCCTCCAACTCGGCCAATTCGTCGTCGCCGGCGATGGAAGAAGTGACGGCCGGCGTATCCGAGACCGTCAGCGCATAGGTCGAGTCGAACAGGCCGGACGCGGTCGCCTTGCGCTCTTCGGGCGTGGCGTCATGCATTAGCTGCACCAGCGAATAGGCGCGGTCGTTCAACCGGTAGAGATCGACGATGCCGTTGGCGGCGGCGCGGTCGCGCGCGACGATGTAGAGCGTCGCGATCTGGCTGATCATGAGGCCGGCAATGACGATGAGCAGCACCCAGACAGGCAGTGTCTGCGGCAGGAAGCGTCTCATTCGGACGTCGTCTCGGGCAGGAACTGGTAGCCGCCGCTGCGCACGGTCAGGATCAGTTTCGGTGTCTTCGGGTCGTCTTCCATCTTGCGGCGCAGGCGGCTCACCAGAATGTCGACGCTGCGGTCGAAGCTGTAGCCGGTGTCGCCGCCGGACAGCTCGATCAACTGTTCGCGGGTAAGAACGCGCTGCGCGCTCTTGACGAAAGTCTGCAGCAGGTTGAACTCGGCCATCGTCAGCTCAACCCGGACGTCGTCGGGCGCCGTCAGGCGGCGGCGGGCGCAATCCATGGTCCAGCCGGCAAAGCGGTATATCTGCTTGGCGATGGGGCGGCGCGGCTCGGCGCCGTTGCGCCTCAGCACGGCGCGGATGCGGGCTAGAAGCTCGCGCGGATCGAAGGGCTTGGGCACATAGTCGTCGGCGCCCATTTCGAGGCCCACCACGCGGTCGGTCGTTTCCGTCACCGCGGTCAGCATGATGATCGGCGTGGTGTAATTGGCGCGGATCTCGCGGCAAAGCTCAAGCCCGCTTTTGCCGGGCAGCATCACATCGAGAATGATCAGGTCCACCGGGGTGCGGCGCAGGATCGCTTCCATTTCAGTGCCGTCGGCGGCCACCGTCGTCTGCAGCCCGCGCTTCTGGAAGAACTCCTGCAGCAGGTCGCGTATGCCCTTGTCGTCGTCGACGATGAGTATGTGTGCGTCGGATTTCACTCGAAACCTATCATTCTATTTGCCGGATATCCCTTCGCGAAACACCCACACGATAGAATTCGGGCCACATCTTGGCCAGTGGCCGCTATCGCCGCTCTGGGCGGATTCCCCAGAAACAATCCAGAAACAAAATTCTACAGTCGGGAAAAACTGGTGAAAAATTTCAAGGTCATAACCCGTACCGTGGCGGTCAGGTGATGACTGCGACGCGAGTCTCCGGAGTAGCGGACAAGATCAATGCATAGGTTCTGGATCAGCGTGACGGGTGGTTTGCTCAGCATATCGCTCATCACAGCAGCGGCTGGCGCCTCCAATGCGAAGGTCGTCCCGCTCACCCGGACCGAGCGCTGCACCAATCTGAGCCGTCAAGTCGACGAAGCCCTTGAAACCCATGCCGCGGCAACGCAGGTCACCGCGGCGAAGGCACTTCAAAGAAAGGGAAACCGGTTCTGCGCCAACAAGAAACAGGCGCAGGGAATCCGGATGCTCGCAAATGCCTTGAAGCTGCTTGGAGTGATGCCGATCGACCCTGATCAGTGACACTCAACTCCCGACCCGCACAAAAAGGAAATGAAGCCATGAAAAAGTCCCTTCTCTCCGCCCTCGGCCTCGCTGTCGCCCTGTCCTTCTCGATGCCGGCTCTCGGCAACGCCCAGACGACGACCACTGCGCCGGCTGCCACCACCACGACCACGACGACCGCGCCGGCAGCAACCACGCCCGCGAAGCCGGCCATGAAGAAGGCAGCGGCCAAGAAGGAATGCAAGCCGACCAAGAAGCACAAGTGCCCGGTCAAGAAGGCGGCCAAGGCCAAGGCGAAGCCGGCCGCCGCCAAGCCGGCTGCCGCTCCGAAGCCGGCTGCCACCGCCAACTAAGAAGCCTGATTCAGGCCTTAGAGCGAAAGCCGCTTCTGCTGGTTTCGGCAGGAGCGGCTTTTTTTGATGCCGGAAATCCGGCGCTTCGGTGGCAACTTCATCCTTAACCTGATCGCAATGCCGGTGCTGTAGGATAATCCGCATGAAGAAGCGGCTTTCCTCCCTGATGCGTTCGCTGACCCTCGGCGGTCTGATCGCCACCGCGGCGGCGCGCTCATTGATCATCTTTACCGCAAGTCCGGTGCCGGATCCCGCCAGCGGCCGGACCGAGCCCGAGCTCTTCGCGCCGGCGATCTCATCGAGCTTCGATTACATCACCCCGGCGCAGTCCTGGGTCCTGATCGTGCTGACCGGCATTACGCTAATCGGCCTGGTCGGCTGGATATTGTTTGCCTTCATGGAGCGTGGCTCAGGCATGGATGGTGACGCCGGCTCGGGCACATCGGGCACCGCGATGCGCCGCCCGGTCGGGCGCCAGGGCCGTTGACCCTGCGGCGGTTCTTCCCCACATAGGGTTGGTCGTCCAACTCAGTCATTATCCGCGAGCGGTCGGACGACTGACCCCTGCTTGACAAATGAGAGCGAGAGCCTGGTTTCTCGCTGCCGGATCCGATGCCCGAAACCGTCATCAAACCCCGCGTCAAGACGCAGCCGAAGACCGAGCGGCCGAAGCTCTACAAAGTCATCCTCGTCAATGACGACTTCACGCCGCGCGAGTTCGTGGTGACGGTGCTCAAGGGCGAGTTCAAGCTCAGCGAGGATCAGGCGCACCGCGTCATGATCACCGCGCATACGCGCGGCGTGTGCGTCGTTGCCGTGTTTACGCGCGACGTCGCCGAGACCAAGGCCGCCCGTGCGACCGATGCCGGCAAGGCCAAGGGTTACCCGCTGCTCTTCACGACCGAGCCGGAAGAGTAGCGGCGGTCCCTTCTTCTCCCACAAGGGAAAGGGAGAGGTGACGCTACCGCCCCTCGCGATACCACATCGAGCCGATGGCCAGGAGCAGCAGGCCGAGGCCGAGGAAGCCGCCGAACAGCGGCACCCGCGACACGGCCTTGAGCGTGCTGTCGTCGGTGGTGCGCAGGCCTATCCAGTCGTCTCCCGAAGCCGCGGCCGAGGAGCGGACCGGCACGATCGATGGCAAGGTAATGTCGCCGGTGAGATTGCCCAGCGCGGATGAGGGGGCCAGCCGGCGCACGCTGCCGCCGGTCGCCTCGGCAGGCGCCTTCAGCCGGTCTTCGGTCGAGACCACGTCCTGGAATTCCGGCGCGTTGATCGGGCCGACATGGGCCAACGCGGTGAGGTCGCCATTGCCGATCTGGTAGAGACCGATCTCGCTGGTCTGCAGGCTGCCGGTGAAAATACCGGGTTCGGCCTTTTCGAGCTTCACCTTCACCGCCTTGCCGGACGGCGTGATCACCTGGGCCGGACCCGGGTCGTCGCTCATCGTCTGGCGGCGGATCTCCAGCATCATGCCGCGACCATCCGCGGTCAGCCGCTCTTCTTCCAGTTCCGGCTCCTTCATCAGCCAGTGGGCGATGCGCCGGTAGAGCTGCACATGCGGCCCGCCGCCTTCGAAGCCGCGCGCCCACAGCCAGCCCTGGTCGGAAAGCAGCATGCCGACGCGGCCTTCGCCCTTGCGGTCGAGCAGAAGCAGGGGCCGGTCGTCGGCGCCCTTCATCACGACTTCGCCTTCCGGATTCTTGACGCCGATGGTGCGGAACCAACGGCTCCAATGCGGCGGCTCGCTGGCCGAACCCTCGAGCCCACGCGTCACCGGATGACGCTGGCCGAGCTCCGTCAGGCGCGGATAGAAGGCCTTTTCCACCACTTCGCCGGTCGGCATTGCCGGCAGCGCGGCGTTGAGCGGCGTGCGGGCGATGGAGTTTTCTCCGGCATATTCGGGACCGGCGGCGATCAGCAGCGCGCCGCCCTTTTCGACATATTCGGAGATGTAGTCGTAATAGAGGATCGGCAGCACATCGCGATGCTGGTAGCGGTCGAAGATGATCAGGTCGAAATCCTTGATCTTCTCGACGAACAGCTCGCGCGTCGGGAAAGCGATCAGCGACAGTTCATTGATCGGCGTGCCGTCCTGCTTTTCCGGCGGACGCAAAATGGTGAAATGGACGAGATCGACAGACGCGTCCGATTTCAAAAGGTTGCGCCAGGTGCGTTCGCCGGCATGCGGCTCGCCGGAAACCAACAGCACGCGCAGGTTCTCGCGGATGCCGTCGACAAGCGCGATCGCGCGGTTGTTGATATCCGTCAGCTCGCCCGGTTCGTGGTCGATGGCGAGCTGGACGATGTTGCGCCCGGCGTTCGGAATGGTGACCTGAAGCTTCATCGGCTGGCCGGTCAAGGCGTGCTCGATCGAGACCTGCTCGCCGTTGACCGAGACCCGAACGTCGACTGGGCTGCCTCCGCCTTCGGTGGAGATGACGCGGTAGGTCATGTCGAGCGGCTTGCCGACCAGAGCGAAGCGCGGCGCGTTCTCGAACTGGATACGGCGATCCTTCTCATGCTCATGGCCGGTGATCAGCGCATGGAGCGGCGCATGGAAGTCCGGAGCGCCCGCGGGCACGTCATGGACCTCGCCGTCGGTGATCATGATGGCGCCGCCGACGCGTGACGGCGGCACGTCGCGGAAGGCGCCCTCCAGCGCGCTGAACAGCTTGGTTTCGGTACGCTCGTCGGCGGCGTCGGATTTGCCGGCCTCGACGACGCGGACATCGAACTGCTTGAAGCGGGCGAGACGCTGCTGCAATCCGGCCAGCGCCTCGTCGGTCTGCTTGGTGCGGTCGCCGATGTCCTGACTCGGGCTGCGGTCGACGATGAGGGCGACCACGCTCTTCAGCGCCTCGCGCTCCTCGTCGAGGAACACGGGATTGAGCAGCGCCGCGGCGAGCGCGAGCAGCGCGACAAAGCGCAGCGCCGAGCCGCGTTGGCGGAACCACAGGCCGGCCAGCGCAAGCAGGAGCAACGGCACGAAGAGCAGGCCAAAGAGCGGCCAGGAGACGAGCGGTTCGAAGGAGATCGACCAATTCATGGCCTACTGCCCCAACCGTTCGAGCAGCACCGGCACATGCACCTGGTCGGATTTGTAGTTGCCGGTCAGCATGTACATCATGATGTTGACGCCGGCGCGCAGCGCGTAGACGCGCTGCATCGGGTCCGGCGGCACGGTCGGCAGCATGGGATCGCCGTTCTCGTCGATGGCCCAGGCGCCGGCGAAATCATTGGCGGTGATCATGATCGGCGAAACGCCGTCGCCGGTACGCACCGGGCGGTTCTCGGTGTTGCTGGCATCGAGCGAGGCCTCGACCCAGAGCGGGCTGCCGTTGAAGCGGCCGGGAAACTCCGGAAGGATGAAGAAGGATTTGGTCAAGACGTGGTCCGACGGGACCGGCTCCAGTGGCGGCACGTTGAGATTGGCAAGGATGTCGCGCAGTCGCTCGGTCGCCGGGCTCGCCGAGCCGGCCCCGATTCCGCTTGAAAACTGATCGCGGGTATCGAACAGAACCGTGCCGCCCTGTTGCATATAGGCGTCGATACGGGCGATCGCCGCCTGGCTCGGCATGGGTGCCGTCGCATCGATCGGCCAGTAGATCAGCGGGAAGAAGGAAAGCTCGTCCTTTGAGATGTCGACGCCGGCCGGTGGGCCGGGCTCGAGCGCGGTCTTCTCGATCAGGAAACGCGTGAGGCCTTCGAGGCCGGCGCGGCTGATCGAATCGACACCCGGCTCGCCGGTGATCACGTAAGCGATGCGGGTTTTCGAGATGGCGTCGATCGCCTGCGCATCGCCCGGCTTCGAATCGTCGGCGCGGGCAAGATCGGCGTGGCCGAACAGACCACCCAGAACGACCAGAACCGCCGCGGCGGTCGCCACGGCGCCGCGGCGCGGCCGGCGCGTCAGCAGGCCGCCCATCCAGAACACCGCGAGCGTGTCGAGCACCATCAACAGCAGGGCAATGGCCACCAGCGGTCCTTTGAGATTTTCCGATTCATCGAAGGCGTAGGGGACGTTTGTCACGGGCAACGAAACCTGCGGACGGGCCAGCGGCGTAAAAGTGCTCGACGCGTTGAGCAGATTATGGGCGAAGACGCCGGTCTCCGAGCCGTAGAGGCCAGGCGGGTTTTCCAAAGTCACCGGCAGCGGACCGGCGCCAGGAACCAGCGGCCGCGCATCGGGCGACGGCGGCGTCAGCATGCCGTCGGCGCCGATCATGCGATAGGGCGCGAGCGAAGCGGCGGTGGCTTCGGCGTTGGCGATCGCCGCGCCCTGGTTGCGCGACAGTTGCACGATACGCCGCAGCATCTCGACGAAGCTGCCGGAGATCGGCAGGTTCGACCATGTCGCCTCTGGCGTGACATGGAAGAGCACCAGCGTGCCCTTGTCCTTCTTCATGCCTGTCACCAGCGGCGTGCCGTCGGCAAGCGCGGCCCACGTGCGCTCGACGATGTCGGGCGTCGGCTCGGCGAGAACCTGTCGGCTGACCGTAACCTCGGAGGGTGGGGAAAGATCGGCGAAGGGACCGTTCTTCGGGAATTCGGTGACCGCCTGCGGCGTCGTCCACGACAGCGCGCCGCCCAGCGCGCGCTCGCCGCTGCGCAGCCGGACCGGCAGGAGGTCATCGTCATTGCCGGCCGCGGCAAGGCGCGGACCGGCAAAGCGCACAAGCGTGCCGCCGTTGTTGACCCAGTCGACGAGGCGCTGCCGGACCTGCGCGGGGACGGTGCCGACATCGGCCATGATGATCATCGCCGGTTTCTTGTCGAGAAGCTGCGGAATGGCGTCGGCGAGATCGGCGCTCGACGGCTCGACCAGATCGGCAAAGGGCTGCAGGGCGCGGCGGATGTAGTAGAGCGACGACAGAAGCGGTTGCGCCTGGTCGGACTCGGTCTGCGACAGCAGGCCGACGCGCCGCCGTTTCGAGTTTTCGTCAAGCACCCACACAGCGCCGGCCTGGTGCTCGCCGTCGAGCGCGATCGAGGCGAAATCGTTGCGCAGCTCGAACGGGACCGACATCGTGGCCGTGGCTGCGGCTTCGCCCGGCGCGAAGGTCAGCGTCGCGTCGGCGATGCGGCGGCCCTTGTCGTCGAAGGCGCCCGCGGTGACCTGCGCCGGCGCCGGATCGCCCGGCGCGCGAATGGCTGTCAGCGCGAAGCCGTCGACCTGGTTGTCGGCGCCGATCAGGCCGGTCAGGGAAAGCCGGTCGGACGTTGCCCAGACCAGCCGCGCGGCGTTCTTTTCGAGCAGCGTCCTGAACGCGGCCTCGTCGCCCTTGGCGGCAAGCCCATCGGCCAGCACGGCAACGCTGGCGCCGGGCAAGCGCTGCAACGCGGCGGCGACGCGGGCGTAGACGGCGGGCCTGTCGGTAGGGATCGGTCGCGGCTTGGCGGCGCGCAGATGATCGAGCGCGGTCGAGGCGTCGAAAGGGCCGATCTCGGCATTGGGCTTCTCGGCGGTGAAGGCGATGACGACCGGCACGCCGTTCGAGCCCGCATCGGCGATCAGCCGCTCGGCGGTGGCGACGCGCTTGTTCCAGTCGGCGGCGCTTGCCCAGCCATTGTCGATGACGAGCGCCAGGGCGGCACCTTCCGCGGGCAGTTTTTCACGCGGATTGAAGACCGGCTCGGCCAGCGCCATCACGACGAGCGCCGCCATCAGCAGCCGAAGCAACGTCAACCACCAGGGGCTTTGCTGCGGGGTCTCTTCGCGCCTCAGGACCCGGGCGAGAATTTTCAGCGGCGGAAAAACTTCCGTCTGCGGTCTGGGCGGCGTGAGACGCAGCAGCCACCAGATCACCGGCAGCGCCAGAAGGCCCCACAGCACCATGGGGGCCCCAAAGGAAAGCGGCAGCCAGCTCATGCGACGGCCTTTCCGGGATCGATGCCGCCAGCCGTCATCGCCAAATGGACGCGCACCAGCGCCTCGGAGGCAAGGCGGTCGGTGTGGTTGACGGTGTAACTCCAGCCGAGGCGCTTGCACCAGGCGGCCAGTTCCTCGCGGCGGGCCTTGTAGAGCAGGCGGTATTCCTCGGCCAGCATCTCGGCACGGCCGGCGGTCAGCTTGTCGCCGGTCTCGGGATCGGTGAATTCGGTACGGCCGGCATAAGGGAACGTCTCTTCGGCCGGGTCGGCGACCTCGATCAGATGAGCGCGCACGCCGTGCCGGGCGAGTACGTCGAGCCAAGCCATTGTTTCCTCGACCGGATCGAGGAAATCGCTGACCAGGACGATATCGCAGAAGCGGCGAATGGCCGACAGGTCTGGCCTGGCCGGCAGCACGCCGGCATGGCTTAGCTGGGCCGCGATGCGCTCGGCGCCATTGCGGGCGGTGAACGGGTCGGTCAGGCCTGGCCAGGCGATGCGCTCTCCGCTGCGCGACAGGAGCTCGGCCAAGGCGAGCGCCAGCACCAGCGCGCGCGATTCCTTGGAAACACCGGCGCCGGAGGATTTGTAGAGCATTGAGGGCGACGGGTCGGCCCACAGCCAGACAGTGTGCGCGGCTTCCCATTCGCGGTCGCGCACATAGGTGTGGTCGTCCCTGGCCGAACGCCGCCAGTCTATGCGCGAGGAATCGCCTTCGACATAGGGCCGGAACTGCCAGAAATTCTCGCCGATGCCACGTTTGCGGCGGCCGTGCCAGCCCGCGATCACCGTGTTGACGATGCGACGCGCCTCGACCAGCAGGTCCGGCACCAATGAAGCCCGCAACCGGCCACGGGCGAGCGCGTCACGCGTCGCAACCGGTGCCTGGACCTCGCCTATTCGACCCATCAGATGCCTTTTGCCAGCTTCGCCACCACGTCGCGCACGGACGTGCCTTCGGCGCGGGCGGCGAAAGTCAGCGCCATGCGATGCTGCAGCACCGGTTCCGCCAAGGCGCGAACGTCATCCACCGAGGGCGCCAACCTGCCATCATATAGGGCGCGCGCGCGGGCGCACAGGGTCAGCGCCTGGCTGGCGCGGGGGCCGGGCCCCCAGGCGACATGCTTGTCGGTCTCGGCATTGCCCAGGCCGGGCCGGGCCGAACGGACCAGCTTGAGGATCGCCTCGACGACGCTTTCGGGCACCGGCATGCGACGGATCAGCGTCTGGATTTCCCTCAGCCTGGCCGGCTGCAGCATATTGTCGGCCTTGGCCTCGTCGACGCCGGTGGTTTCGAGCAGGATGCGGCGTTCCGCCTCGATCTCCGGATAGAGGATGTCGACCTGCATCAGGAAGCGGTCGAGCTGGGCTTCCGGGAGCGGGTAGGTGCCTTCCTGCTCCAGCGGGTTCTGCGTCGCCAACACATGGAAGGGCGAGGGCAGGTCGTGACGGACGCCGGCGATGGTGACGTGGTATTCCTGCATTGCCTGCAACAGCGCCGATTGCGTGCGCGGCGAGGCGCGGTTGATCTCGTCCGCCATCAGCAATTGCGTGAAGATCGGCCCGGAGATGAAGCGGAAGGAGCGCTTGCCGAATTCGTCCTGCTCCATCACCTCGGAGCCGAGGATGTCCGACGGCATCAGGTCGGGCGTGAACTGGACGCGGCGCGAATCGAGGCCGAGCACGATGCCCAGCGTCTCGACCAGCTTGGTCTTGGCGAGACCCGGCACGCCGACCAGCAGCGCATGGCCGCCCGCCAGCAGCGCCACCAGCGCGCGCTCGACGACGGCTTCCTGGCCGAAGATCACACGGCCGACCGCGTCGCGGACCTTGGAAATGTCGGCCAGCGCCCTTTCGGCTTCCTCGATCATCGCTCTTTCGCTGATCGGGCTTTCCTTGATCATCACGCTCATGCCGTTCGATCCTTGTGGTTGAAAATGCCGGCCTGCATTCTCAATGCCGCAGAATGCCGCGATTCGGCCCCGCCTGGCGCCTGTATTCGAACTTAAATCACAGACTTGGGCGGATAAGGCTGACAATCGGGACAACAGTGACTATTTCGTGACCATGGCCGAACGCAGCGAACATCGTGAACAAAGCCTGAGCCAACAGAGCCTGGGCAAACAGAGCTTGACTGGCGCCACCGAGGCGCGAGGCCTGGAAGCGCTGATCTCGCGCGCGGCGCGGGCCGGCAAGGGGCCGGCGCCGGTCGAGCGCTGGAATCCGGACTTCTGCGGCGACCTCGATATGGAGATCAAGGCGGACGGCACTTGGTTCTATCTCGGCACGCCGATCGGCCGCATGCCGCTGGTGCAGCTTTTTTCCAGCGTGCTGCGCAAGGATGCGGACGGAAAGACCTATCTGGTGACGCCGGTCGAGCGGGTCGGGATCCGCGTCGTCGACGCGCCTTTCATCGCCGTGGAAATGAACGTATCCGGGAGCGGGAACGACCAGATCATCACCTTCCGCACCAATGTCGGCGACGTCGTCGCCGCCGGACCCGACCATCCATTGCGCTTCGTCGATGAGGACGAAACAGGCGGATTGAAGCCCTATGTGCTGGTGCGCGGACGGCTGGAGGCCCTGGTGGCGCGGCCGGTGATGTACGAACTGGTCGAGCACGGTGAGGAGATCGACATAGACGGCAAGGCGATGTTCGCCGTCCGCTCGGGCGGGGAGGCCTATCCGATCATGCCGGCCGAGAAATTGAGACGGCTGAGCGCGTGATGGACCAGGTGACGCCGCCGCCGTTTTCGATAGCGGATTTTCGGGCGCGCGTCGCGGCACAGGCCGAAGCGCGGCCAGGCGACGATTTCGGCGACCATCGCTTCAATCCAGGCCATCCCAGGCTCGAACGCGCCAAGCCGCTGCGCGACGCGGCGGTGCTGATCCCGGTGGTCGACCGTGCCGCGGGTGCCATGGTGCTGCTCACCAAGCGCGCCGAGAAGCTGCGCAGCCATTCTGGCCAGGTGGCTTTTCCGGGCGGCACCATCGACCCGACCGACGAGAGCCCAGAAGCCACGGCGTTGCGCGAGACTTTCGAGGAGATCGGCCTGGATCGTGGTCATATCGAGATCGTCGGTCGCATGCCCGACTACGTCTCCGGCAGCGGCTACCGTATCGTGCCGGTGCTTTCCATCGTTCGGCCGGATTTTTCGCTGACGCTCAATGCCGACGAGGTCGACGCCGCCTTCGAGGTGCCCTTGAGTTTCCTGATGGACCCAGCCAATCACGCGCGCGACAGCCGCATGTGGAACGACCTCGAATGGTTCTTCTACGAGATGCCCTACGGCGGCCAGCGCATCTGGGGCGTCACCGCGGGCATCATCCGTACGCTCTATGAAAGGCTCTATGCGTGAGCGCTGAGGTGTCTCTCTCCGGCAGGGCCGACTGGTTGGACGACCGGCATCTGCAGAAATTGCTGGCCGTACTGAAGGAGGGCGGCGAGGAGGCGCGCGTGGCCGGTGGAGCGGTGCGCAATGCGCTGATCGGCCAGCCGGTCGCCGACATCGACATCGCCGCGACGACCTTGCCCGAGGAGACCATCCGCCGCGCCGAGGCAGCAGGCTTCAAGACGGTGCCGACGGGCGTCGAGCATGGCACGATCACGGTGGTCGCGGGCGGCAAGCCCTATGAGGTGACGACGCTGCGCGCCGATGTCGAGACCGACGGGCGGCGGGCAAAGGTGGTCTTCGGTCGCGACTGGAAGCTCGACGCCGAGCGGCGCGACTTCACCATCAACGCGCTCTATGCGGAAGCCGACGGCACGGTCGTCGACCTTGTCGGCGGCATCGCCGATGTCGAGGCGCGGCGGCTGCGTTTCATCGGCGACGCTGAAGCGCGCATCCGCGAGGACTATCTGCGCATCCTGCGCTTTTTCCGCTTCTTTGCCTGGTATGGCGAGGGGCGGCCGGACGCGGAAGGGCTGAAGGCCTGCGCGAGATTGAAGGAGGGACTTGCCCAGCTTTCGGCCGAACGCGTCTGGTCCGAGCTGAAGAAGCTCCTGTCGGCCGCGGATCCCTCGCGCGCCTTGCTTTGGATGCGCCAGGCCGGCGTGCTGTCGGCCGTGCTGCCGGAAAGCGAGAAATGGGGCATCGATGCCATCCACGGCGTGGTCAGGACCGGAAAGGACTTTGGCTGGGCCGCCGAACCGATGCTGCGGCTGGAGGCAATCGTCCCGCCCGATGCCGTGCGCATGAAGACGCTTGGCGAGCGGCTGCGGCTTTCGAACGAAGAGGCCGATCGATTGCGGCACTGGGCGCTGACCGTTGCCCCGGACGCGAAGGCAACCGAGACCGAACTGGCCAAGAAACTCTATTACGGCGATCGCGACGGTTATCTCGATCGCATTCGGCTGGCCCTTGCCGCGGCGCGGACGCGTGCCGTCGAGGACAACCGGGCGATGATGGAAGCCGGCGGCTTTTCACGCCTGCTCAATTTCACGCTGAAATGGCAAAATCCGACGTTTCCGATCAAGGGCTCTGATCTCACCGACCTTGGCGCGTCGCCGGGGCCGAAGCTCGGCGCCACGCTGAAGAACCTCGAAAAGGAATGGGTGGAATCGAGTTTCACCCTGGAACGCGGCGCGCTGATGGAACGCGCCGCGCAAGCGCTGGAACTCTAGCCTGTTCAGGCGGTCCAGCGCCTGTCAATGGATCGCTACAGGAGCCAGTGCCCGCGACAGGCTCGCCTCGCCCTTGCCGTAGATGGACGGGTCGTAGTTGGCCAGCGTATCGGTGCGGGCTGTGTTGAGCAGGTCATTGGTGATCTGCACCGGCGTCGCCCTGGTGAACTTGCTGCCGATGATTGCGGCGTAGCCGGTGATGATCGGCGCGGCGAAGGACGTTCCGTAGAGGCCGGTCTTGTCGCCTTCGACGCCGACCACCAGGAAGTGGCTCTGCACGAGCGGGTTGGAACCGGCGTAGTCGGAATACCAGGCAAGCTGAGCCTTGTTGGCCATCGTGCCGTTCGTCGACAGCGCGCCGACGAAGATCGCGGTCGATTTGCCGATCAGAGCGAGGTCGAGATAGTCCTGCTGGCCGCCGGTGACGCCACCGACGGCGACCGAGTCGTTGCCGGCCGCCTTCGAGATGATGGCCGAGCCTCTGCTTGCGTAAGCGATGATCGACGCCTCTTCCGGGGCCCAACCGATCTGGTTCACGCTATAGCCCGCGGTGGTGTACATGCCGTAGCTGAGGTTCAGCACGTTGCGGCCGCCCGCCAGCGGGACGAACGATCCCGTGGAGAAATCCTTGGAACGGATTGTCGCCCCGGGCGCGATCATGCTCGCCTCCTCGCGCGTCCATTGGCCGTGCCGCTGGGTCTGCACGCCGAGGCCGAAATTGCCGGAAAAGACCGATGTGCTGCTGAAGTCGTCGACCATGGTGATGGTGACGCCCTGGCCCTTGTAGCCCGCGGCCCATGCTGCGCCGACGTCGGGGCTCATCCAGTTCTGAAGCGTCTGGACCGTCCGTGCGACCGGGATGGTCGCGCTCATGCATATGGACTGACCACCGCCGTGGCAGAGCGCGGCCATCTCGTCCGGGCTGAGAACCTCCTGCGCCGATGCTATCGGCGCCGAGAGGATCACCAAGGCTGCGGCGACGCCGAATTTCAAGGAACGATCCGACATGTTCATACTCCAGCCAGACAAGCGCCAGAACGGACGCGAATTTCGGGATGAGATGGTTTTCATTTGCGGCTCCCGCGATCAGAAAGTGAGACGGTAATTCAGCCAGAGATGCATGGTCTCCGGCCTGGCATTGACCAGATACTTCAACGTTTCCTCGGGCGCCGTTTCACCGGCCGCCAGCCGGCAATTGACGCTGTAGGTTCCCAGGTCGCCGTAGTCGGCCTCGCATGGCTTTTCAGCCAGGCTGCCGCCAATGATCGAGGTGACGGACAGGGACAGGGTACTGTTGGGGTTTGGATGGATCTGGGTGAGAAAACCAAGCTTCAGGCTCGGCTCGATACGATATTTCTCGGCCTGCTCACCGGTGCCGAATCCCCAGAGAATGCCGGTATCGGGCGTGATCTGGGTGAGGAGATCGACATGCATGTCGATCCAGTTGGCACTATACCAGTGGGTGAACGATACCCAGCTTCCGCTCTGCAGTTCGTAGCCGCCGTTGCCGAGGCTCCTGGCGCGGTCGCTGAGGGGAGAGCCCTGATGGATATCGACGAGCGAGGTGGTCCATTCCTGGGCGGTAGCCGCGGGCGCGCAGAGGAGCACGCACGACAAAATAGCCGCCGCGCAGAGACCCACTCGGATGTTGGACCGCCCGCGCATGCGCGCAGCTCCTCGCCCCACCATTCCGGACAGCGCCTTGATGGCGAAGGGCTCCTCGGGCAGCCGCCTCTGGCCGGATCATGCGCCGGAGAATCGCACGCGCACCGTTACCGGGAGGTTATCTGAGCTTGTACGAATATAAGAATTTGCTTGAATTATGCAGGAATATGGCTCTCTCCGGCGATCCGCCCGTTGAAGGACGGCCAGCGCCGGCCGCAGGTTCCGCTCCTGTTTTCGGTTCGACTTCCGCGATCTGGCTTGCTCAGGCGGCGTCGCGGACCTTCTGGATGCGCGAGCGGATCGCCTCGATCATCGTCTCGCGGATGATGGTCTCGCCATGCGTCTCGCGCATGTGCTCGACGACGCGGCGCATGACTTCCGCCTCCTCCTCGGCGCGCGTGTGCCAATCACAGCCGGGAACCAGCGATCCGCATTGAAATTCCTTCATGGGTCTTCCTTCCTCGCTGTGGAGCCGCTCAGCCTGACCGCTCCAGCTATTTATTGTTATGCAATTCCGGCGGAAGTCGCTTTGCGTTTTCGCGGAATTGCTCGGATGGATAACATTAACACATGCGGCGGTCTTCGGTTGCATGAAGAGTAGCCAAGGTTCGGCCGGCGCGACAAAGGGACGAAACCGAAAGGCGGAGCACTGGTGCTCCGCCTTTCGCGCTGCCTGATCCTGCTTTGCTCTTTCAGTTGCGAACGGGGGGCGAGATCGCCGCGCCCAGCCGTTTCGTGCTCTTCCTGGAGTTGGTCCAGCTATTTCATGATCTTGACGGTCTCGGCAATTTTGTTTTTGCCGCTCATGTCCCAGGACACGCGAACCCTCTCGCCCGCCTTGACGCCGGGATCCTTGAAGGCCCTGGACAAAGTGAACGTCGATCCGTCATCCAGAACGAGGCTCATGGCCGTTCCATCAAAGCTCTTCACGGTGCCCGTGGTGTGCTTGACCGCCGCGAACGCGGCGCCACCGGAGGCAAGAAAGGCGGCGGTTGCCGCCGTCACGATAAGCTTGCGCATGGCATGCTCTCCTGGAAATGCGGGGACCCGCTTGGCAAGGCGCCCCGCTTGGTCAGGGCCGTCAAGTCGCGTCCGGTCACGGCGCGTGGGAGACGTGACCTCCCTTTGGCCGCCGGCGCTTCTCGACCCGGCGACCTTAAATAGCTCAATTTTTTCAAAAGGATATTAGACGAAAAAGATATCGTCCCTGCCACATTGCGCGCCAAGATTCGGCGAATGGGACGGCAATGCGGCCAAGGCCGCGCTCACCGGATCGTTACGGCCATTTTACCTCGGGCGGCAGGCTGGAGAGGATCGAGGCGACGTTGCCGCCGGTCTTCAGGCCGAAGATGGTGCCGCGATCGTGAAGCAAGTTGAATTCGACGTAGCGGCCGCGCCTGATGAGCTGTTCGTCGCGCTCGCCATCGGTCCAGTTGTGGTTGAAATTACCCCGCACCAGATGAGCATAGACGACGAGGAAAGAGCGTCCGACATCCTGGACGAAATTGAGGTCGGCGTTCCAGCCGCCCTTGTCCTCGCCCGAATGCAGCCAGTCGAAGAAGATGCCGCCGATGCCGCGCGCCTCGTTGCGGTGCGGCAGGAAAAAATACTCGTCGCACCAGGCCTTGAATTTGGCGTAGTCGGCGACCGCCGCGTTCTTCTCGCAGGCGAACTGCATGGCGCGATGGAAGGCAATCGTGTCGGGGTCGTCCTGGGTGCGGCGGTGGTCGAGCACCGGCGTCAGGTCGGCGCCGCCACCGAACCACTGGCTCGTGGTGACGACCATGCGCGTGTTCATGTGCACGGCCGGCACATTGGGATTCCAGGGGTGCGCAATCAGCGAGATGCCGCTTGCCCAGAAACGCGGGTCTTCCTCGGCGCCGGGCATCTGCTTCCTGAACTCGGGCGAAAATTCGCCGTAGACGGTCGAGGTGTGCACGCCGACCTTCTCGAAGACGCGCCCGCGCATCATGGACATGGTGCCGCCGCCACCGCGGCCTTCGTCGCGCTCCCAGGGGGTCTTTTCGAACTGGCCGGGCGCCCATGACGCCTGCGGGCCGGTGAGCTCCTGCTCGATCTGCTCGAAGCCGGCGCAGATGCGCTCGCGCAAAGCTTCGAACCAGAGGCGTGCCTTCATCTTTTTCTGCTCGATGTCGGCCGGCAGGCCCACGGGAAGGTCAGGTCTTTCCAATTCGATCTCCAGCCACAGGCGCCCCTTGCCCGACAAATGACTCGTTTTTTCCGCGCGCGATCCCTAATCTCTTGAGGGCAAGGGTCAAGTCCTGTCTGATCAAGGCGCAAAGGAGTTCCTTCGTGCGCACCCCGGCGAGGCCGCCGCTGGATGGCTTGAAGAAGAGGCTGGAACGTTCGCGCGCCGAACGCGAAAGCAGGCCGGGCGATGGATTCCTGCGCGAAACCTTCGTGTTGCCCAGGCCCGCCGCGCGCCTCAAGGCGAAGGAGTGGTTCGAGCGTTTCCCGAAGCAGGCCTACTGGACGGAGATCGAAAGCTGGTTCGAACGTCCGGGCGATGTGATCGAGTTCACCATGCGGCGGCTGCCGGCGGCCGACTGAAGAGCGCCGCGATCGTAGCAGCAGCCATCGTTGAGATTACATGGGGATTTCGGGAGATGGCCGGATCAAAGCCCTATAGGCGGCCAGCATGGTGTCAGCCGAACGTCCTGCGTCGATGATCGATTGCCGCGCGGCCACACGCATCGCGTCGAGGGCCGCCTCGTCGCCGACCAGCGCGCCGATGCGCGGCGTCAGCGCTTCCGGACTCGCGATCGGAGCGACGAAGCCGTTGACGCCTTCGCGGATCATCAGAGCCACATCGCCGACATCGGTGGCCGCCACCGGACACCCCATCGCCAGCGCCTCGAGCATCGCCAGCGGCGTGCCTTCGATGCGCGACGTCACCACCAGGATGCTGCAGGCGGCATAGAACTGCGGCATCGCCGCCCGATCGAGGCGGGGCACGTGGAGGAGGCGGTCGGCAGTGCCGGCGATGCCGGCCGCATCGCGAAAGGCGTCCGTCATTGGGCCGTCGCCCAAGACAAGAAGGCGGGCATGCGCATGGGCGGCGAGAATGGGCGCGGCCACGGTGAGCAAGGCGAGCGGGCGCTTTTCCCAGCTCATCCGCCCGACGAAGCCGATGACGAAGGCGTCATCCTCGATGCCGAAGCGCCTGCTGGCCACGCGGCGGTCGACCCGCCGGGGGTTGAAGACGCATTCGTAGTCGACGCCGTTGGGAATCACCGCCACGGTCCCGGCGCCATCGCCGCCATGGTCAAGCGAGCGCCCGATTCTTTCGCTCACGGCGATGAGGCTGTCGATATGACGCCTTGCGCCGAGCGCCGAGGCCAGATGCCCTTCCGGCGCGTCATTGTGCAGAATGTCGTAGCTCAGGATCGTCGGGAAGCGCCCCTTGATCCGCTTCAGATTGGTGTAGAGGAAGCGCGATCCACTCGACAGGATCGCGCTTGAACCGCGCGCGGCCACGAGGGCGGCGACGAATTCGAACCAGTGCCGCCGGCCGAGCAAGTCAGGCAGATGGTAGACTTCGGGGGTGATCGTCGCGAATGCCGGCGCCAGCGCCTTGTCGCCGGGCTCGGTGGTGACGATGCTGAGGCGCCATTCGGACTTGAGGCCATGGAGGATATCGCCCAGCAGCACCTCGGCGCCGCCGATGGTCAGCCAGGGCACTACGACGAGCAGATGCGGACGCTGGTCCGCATCGTCGCGCGACGACAGCGCCAGGTCGGAAAACGGCCCTTGAGATCTGGACAGCGGCATGCGTCGCCGCAGACGCAGCATCAGCCGGCGCCATTTGTCGGTCCCACGCGACCAGCGTTTGGTCAGCGCCGTCCAGGCCAGGTGCAGCAGCGGCGGGGCCGGGTTGGCGCGGGTCACGCCGGCTCGGCGCTCCAGAGCGCCTCGTGCGCGGGGGCAGGAATACGCTGCGCCGGCGTGAAGGGCCTTATCGAAACCGGCAGGTCGACGAACTGGCTCGGATACAACGCGGCGAGCGCCAGTTTGTCGGCCGCCGCGCCGATGGGCCACAGCGAGCGCTGTGCCCCAAGGCCTTTGGCAAGGTCCTGGAACTTGGCGAGTCCGGTTGCCCGGGCCTGCCAGGCGGAGGCATAGTGCAGGTCCTCGTAGAAGGCGATCCGCCAGCGCGCGCGCAGGGCGTTGTAATGCCGCAACACGATCTTGAGGACCACCATGTGGTCGACATGCCCGCCGATGGCCATCGGACAGAAGAGCCAGGGCTGCCGATCCTTGGGCTGTTCCGCCGCCGCCGCGAAGATCGCGGCGATGACGGCGCCATCAAGCTGCCGGGCGTCGTTCTCAGCCTTGGCGGTTTCGAAGGGATCGTGCCCGCGCAGCGGCGCCTCTTCGAGCCCGCCGAAGCAGAGACACAGGCCAACCCGGCTCGCAAAGGCAAGGTCTTCGCGCTGGCGCAGGCTGGAGATCGCGGCGATGCGCTCGTCGCCAAGCGCTGCTACGGTTTGCGGGCGCGCGACATAGCCTGATTTCGAGAACAAGGTGAGCAGGATGCCCTTTCGCCGCCGGAGCACGAAGGCTCCGAGCGAAAAGCAGACGTCATCGCAATGCGGGGCGAGGTAGAGATCATGCGTCGAAGCCTCGGCGAGGCTGGCCGGAACAGGGCGCCGGCGCGAGGCGAAATCCCGCGCGGCGAGGCTTAGCCCGTGCGGCACCTTCGAACCGAAGGAGGCGATGGCGTTCCAACTCATGCCGCTGCCACCCACCGGTTTGCGGAGAAGATTGAGATCGAGGGGCTTCTCCTGCTAGCGAAGGTGTTGTCTGGCAATGACTATTTTTGGGATGATCCCGACGGCCCGCGGGCTCGGCAAGATTAACTGTCGCCCCTTGCAGGCAAGTCTTTGAGCTCCGGTCAGCGCTCTACCAACAACCGCCTCGCTCCCGACCCCTGGGCGGCCAACCGATCTTCCCTGTTGCGGAGAGGGCATTTGTCGATCGACATACAGCCGCAGCCGATACAGTCCGTCAGGCCGTCGCGCAGCTTCTTCATCTGGGCGATCTTCTGGTCCAGATCGTCGCGCCAGGCTGTGGAAAGCACATTCCAGTCCTCGCGGGTCGGCGTGCGTTCTTCGGGCAGGGATTGGAACGCCTGGGCGATCTCGGCGAGCGAAATGCCGACCTCCTGGGCGACGCGGATGATCGCCACGCGCCGCAGGACGTCGCGGCTGTAGCGTCGCTGGTTGCCAGAAGTGCGGTGACTGCGGATCAGCCCGCGCGCCTCGTAGAAATGCAGCGCCGATACCGCAACGCCGCTGCGCACCGCCACCTGGCCGACCGTCAATTCCCTTACCGGAGCCATTCTCAGATTCCCGCTTGACCTCAAGTTGAGTTGAGCTTGTAGCCAGGAAATGTCGATAGGGCAAATGCAGGAGAAGGCGATGTGCGCCTGGGTGAGAATGACGCCGCAATGCGAACTTGCGCGCGGCAGTGAAGAGGGGCTCGAGGTCCTAGCCGAGCTGGCGGAGCGCTTCGCCCGCGACCATGGCGGCCGACAATGCGACATTGATGCTGCGCGCGCCAGGCCGCATCGGAATGGTCAGTCGCGCATCCGCCGCCTGATGGACTTCTTGCGTCACGCCGGCGGATTCGCGGCCAAACAAGAGGATATCTCCGGCGGCGAACGCGAAATCCGTATAGGCGCTCGTGGCCTTGGTGGTGAGCAGCACGAGCCGGCGCGCATGCGCCTTCCGCCACGCCTCGAAGGTATGCCAGTCGGCATGGCGGGTGAGAGCCGCCATTTCGAGGTAGTCCATGCCGGCCCGTTTCAGCGCCCGGTCGGAGAGCGGAAAGCCGGCCGGCTCGATGATGTCGACGGCGAGGTCGAGGCAGGCGGCGAAGCGCAGGATTGTCCCGGTGTTGCCGGCGATATCCGGCTGGTAGAGCGCGATGCGGAGACGAACGTTCATTTCCGCATCTTGCTAATAAGTGGCAGATCGGCCACAGGCATCTCCGGCTTTCGGCGATTTCTGGACTGGCGGGTGGCCATTTTCTGCGAAGTCGAGTATATGCCGACCATTGTCAACCCGAACCGAAGGAAGGGGAACACATGATGATCTTGAACATCCAGCTCCTCTCCGGGGCTCACGTAAGCCCGCCGGCGGTTTCGGTACGACGATTCTCCTGACACTTTAAGTCTTCATCGCACCGATTCCCGCCGAACCCAGTTTTCGGCCTTCGAAGGAATCTTGCGATGTTTTTCAAACTGCCAAAGGGGCGCCGCGCCCCGGCCGAACGGGTCAGGACCGACACTTGTGGTGTCCCCGCCGATGCCTGTCGTCATGTCCTGATCGATTCGATCCCTGCCTTCGGCCGAATGCCGGAGGTCGAGGTCGCATCACCCTTTTTAACGCATTTGCATATGGAGGACGGACCGATGTTCGATCCCTACAAAATACCGGGTTCCAGAAGCCTGCACGAACGCAAGGTGGCAACCTGGGCGCTGCTGATCGGCGAGACCTATTCGTCGGCGGTGCACGCCGAAGAGAGGCGCAGGCCGCATCGCGGCATGCTGCCGGACGTCGACTTCTCGCGCGCGGTGCCCGACCACAGCCGCCCCACGCTGGTGCGCCGGATCATCCGGATGATCCGGCCTGGTGAAAAGAACCGGGCAGGCTCAGGCTTTTCGTCGGAAAGTCCGGGGCCGTCAGGATCGCCGAGCGAGCCTGTCGGCGAAAAGCCCGTGACACCCTATATTGCGCGAAGCAGGGCCGGCGATTCAGTTGATTCCGTATCGCCGGCCCGCAACGCTGCGCGGCCGCAAAGCCTTGCCCATCAATCCCGCGCCGCGTGAGCGCACAGACAAGTCGAGTGCCTGGAATGTTCCGCTGGTTTGAAAACAGGCTCAATCCTTTTCCCGCCGCGGAGCCGGTAGAGCCGCCGAAGACGCTGGTCGCCTTCTGCGTGCATTATACGCGCGGCGCTTGGCCCTATATCGCCGTCGACGCGGTGCTGGTGGCAGCGATCGCGCTTGCCGAAGCTTGGATGTTCGGTTTCATGGGCCGCATCGTCGACTGGCTGTCAGCGCAGAATCGCGAGACCTTCCTGCAGACCGAGAGCTGGAAGCTTGCCGGGATGGCTTTCATCGTGCTGTTCGCACTGCCGGGCACGGTCTGGCTGCATTCGCTGCTCAACCAGCAGACGCTTATGGGCAACTATCCGATGCGCATCCGCTGGCAGGTGCATCGCTATCTCTTGAAGCAGTCGATGTCCTTCTATCAGGACGAGTTCGCTGGCCGCATCGCCACCAAGCTGATGCAAACGGCACTCGCCGTGCGCGAATGCGTGATCAAGCTGATCGACGTCCTCAACTACGTCATCGTCTACTTCCTTAGCATGCTGTTCATCGTCGGCTCGGCCGACCTGCGGCTGGCGGCCCCGCTCGGCATATGGCTGGTCGGCTACATCGTGCTGCTGCGTTACTTCATTCCTCGGCTGGGCAAGGTCGGCGAGGAACAGGCCAATGCACGTTCCGTCATGACCGGCCGCGTCGTCGACAGCTATGCCAACATCCAGACGGTGAAGCTGTTTTCGCATGCGCGGCGCGAAGCAGCCTTCGCCAAGGATGGCATGGATAGCTTCCTTGGCACCGTCTACCGATCGATGAGGCTGGTGACGGTGCTTTATGGCCTCCTCTACATCCTGAACGCGTTGCTGCTTTTTTCGGTCGCCGCATTGTCGCTGTGGCTGTGGCTCGGCCAGGCGGTGACGATCGGCGCGGTGGCCGTGGTCATCGGGCTGGTGCTGCGCTTGTGGGGCATGTCGCAGTGGATCATGTGGGAGATGTCGGGCTTGTTCGAGAACATCGGCACGGTGCAGGACGGCATCCAGTCGATCTCGCTGCCGCGTCTGGTCGAGGACAAACCCGGTGCCAAGGACATCGCCGTCGACCGGGGAGAAATCCGTTTCGACGACATCGGCTTCCATTATGGCAAGCAGAAGGGGGTCATCCAGAACCTCTCGCTCACCGTAAAGCCCGGCGAGAAGGTCGGCATCGTCGGCCGTTCCGGCGCCGGCAAATCGACGCTGGTCAACCTGTTGCTGCGTTTCTACGACCTGGAAAGCGGCAGGATCCTCGTCGACGGCCAGGAGATCGCGGCGGTGACGCAGGATTCGCTGCGCGCGCAGATCGGCATGGTGACGCAAGACACCTCGCTGCTGCATCGCTCGGTGCGCGAGAACATCCTCTACGGCAGGCCGGACGCTACCGACCAGATGCTCGTCGAGGCGGCGAAGCGCGCGGAGGCGCTCGATTTCATTGCCGAGCTTTCCGATTCTGAGGGCCGCAAGGGATTCGACGCCTATGTCGGCGACCGCGGCGTCAAACTGTCCGGCGGTCAGCGCCAACGTGTCGCGGTCGCCCGCGTCATGCTGAAGGACGCGCCGATCCTCATCCTGGACGAGGCGACCTCGGCGCTCGATTCGGAGGCCGAGGCCGCGATCCAGGAGAACCTCTACAAGCTGATGCAGGGCAAGACCGTCATTGCGATCGCGCATCGCCTGTCGACCATCGCGGCGATGGACCGGCTCGTCGTCATGGACAAGGGGCGCATCATCGAGCAGGGGTCGCATGAGGAGCTCGTCGCCAAGGGCGGGCTCTATGCCCAGCTCTGGCAGCGCCAGTCCGGCGGCTTCCTGCTCGACGACGCGCCGGCCCAGGCGGATGCCAAGGCACCCGAATCCGAGATGGCGGCGGAGTAACACGATCGCGATCAGAACAACTCCAGGAATGCGCGCGTATCGGTATCCCGCTCGGAATTGCGCAAAAACAAACGCTTGGGGCGGCTCGGCGAACCGCTGAGCCGCCCCAGCACCGACAGGCACGGCGATTGCGGGGAATCGATCCCCGGCGTAACCACGGCGCGGCCAGAGGCGCGCCGACCCGTCAGACCGGTAGCGGCTGATTTCCGGCCCACGAGAGAAAAATGTTCGACCGCATCTTCACCTGGTTCGAAAGCCGTTATTCGCCGGTGGCGCTCGCCGGCGACAGGCAGCCGCCAATGGGGCTTTGGCGGTTCTACTGGTATTTCATAAGGCAGTTTCGCGCCGCCTATTGGCTGCGCATGATCATTGTCGCCGTCGCTGCGATCGCGGACGCGATGCTGCCTATTTTCGTCGGCCTGATCGTCGGCCTGCTCTCCAGCACCAAGCCAGGCGAGTTCTTCGCCGAGCACACGACGATGCTCGCCATGATGGCGATTGTCGTGCTGTTGCGTCCGCTCGCCATGGTTGTCGACGCACTCATCCGCAATCACGCCATCGCGCCTAACCTTATCGACCTCATCCGCTGGCAAAGCCACTGGCATGTCGTGCGCCAGGACTGGTCGTTCTTCCAGAACGACTTTGCCGGCCGCATCGGAACCAAGGTCATGCAAAGCGGCGATTCGGTCGAGATGAGCGTCAACCTCACGGTCGATGCGGTCTGGTATGCGCTGGTCTTTGTCGCGGTGGCCATCGTGGTGCTGGCGCGGCTCGACCCGCTTCTGCTGGCGGTCGTGGCGGTGTGGCTGGTGTTCTATTGCCTGATCTTCTGCCTCGCGATGCCCAGGATCACGCAACGCTCGTCCCAATTGTCGGAGCGGTGGTCGCAAGTCAGCGGACGCATGGTGGACAGCTACACCAACATCCTGACGCTCAAGACATTCTCGACCGGCGAGCACGAGGACAAATACGTCTCGCACGCGGTGGTCGAGCATGCCGACACGTTCTACCGGCTGATGCGCGTCTTCACGCTGATGTGGTCGGCCCTGTTCGTCCTCAACGCAGCGCTGCTTATCGCCATAAGCTGGCTGGCTCTCGCCGGCTGGAACGCGGGCGCCATGACCACCGCCGCCGTGGCGACGGCGATACCCTTCGCCCTGCAGATCGCCAACATCTCGGGCAGGATACTCGATGTCGGCGCCAATGTTTTCCGGCAGATCGGTGTCGCCAGCAACTCGATGACGACGATCGCGCGGCCCATCACGATGCAGGACGACCCCGGGGCGCCGGCCCTTGTCGTCAAAGCCGGCGCGATCGAGTTCGACCGGGTGAACTTCAACTACTGGCGCAAGGACGGGAAAGGCGGCGTCATCGACAATCTGTCGCTGAAAATCGCGCCGGGCGAGCGGGTCGGCCTGATCGGTCGTTCGGGCGCCGGCAAGTCGACGCTGGTCAATCTCGTGCTGCGGTTGTTCGACGTGCAGGACGGCAAGGTGCTGATCGACGGACAGGACATCCGCAATGTCTCGCAGGAAAGCGTCCGCGCGGCGATCGGCTTCGTCAACCAGGACACTTCGCTGCTGCACCGGTCCGTCAGCGAGAACCTCAAATATGGCCGCCAGTCCGCCAGCGACGAGGCTATGTTCAGCGCCGCGAAAGCAGCCCAGATCGACGATGTGATCGCCGGATTGACCGACCCGCATGGGCAGAGCGGCTATGAGGCGCTTGTCGGCGAGCGCGGCGTAAAACTGTCCGGCGGCCAGCGGCAACGCATCGCCATTGCCCGCGTTATGCTGAAGGACGCGCCGATCCTCATTCTCGACGAGGCGACGTCCGCGCTCGATTCGGAGGTGGAAGCGGCCATCCAGCAGAATCTGTACAAGCTGATGCAGGGCAAGACCGTCATCGCCATTGCGCACCGGCTGTCGACCATCGCGGCGATGGACAGGCTGGTGGTGATGGACAAGGGGCGCGTCGTCGAGGACGGCTCACATGAGGCGCTGATTGCCAGGGGCGGCCTCTATGCCCAGCTCTGGCGGCGCCAGTCGGGCGGGTTCCTGCTCGAGGAAAAGCAGGCTGCCGGGGATCTGGCGGCGAAAGGTGAAGCCGCCGAATGATGCAAGCCGTCTATCGCTGGTTCGAGCGCTGGGTCTACCCGTTCCGCGAGCCCGCGAACCTGCGGCCACCCGCCAGCGTCGGCGGCTTCCTCTGGCACTATGTCGGACAGGCGAAGCTCGCCTTCTTCGCCATGCTGATCATCGGCGGCATCGCGCCGCTGGTCGAGGCGGGGCTCTTCTATTTCGTCGGGCGACTGGTCGACATCCTCGATCAACTGCCCGGCGAGCGCAGTTGGCATGCGCTTTGGACCGCCGCCGGACCGGAGCTGCTGTTCATGGGCGCGGTGGTGCTAATCATCCGCACGGTCGTCGTCGGCCTTTCGGCGCTGGTCGACGAACAGACGATCACGCCAGGTTTCTACAATCTGGTGCGCTGGCAGGCGCACCGGCATGTCTCGCGCCAGTCCTACGCCTTCTTCCAGAACGATTTCGCCGGCCGCATCGCCACCAAGGTCTGGCAGGCGGGGCAGGCGACCGGCGACCTGATGGAGAGTTTCATCGAGGTGGTCTGGTTCATGATCGTCTACACGGTCACGACACTGGCGCTGGTCGCGGGGCTGGATTTGCGGCTGGCGATCATGGTGGTGGCGTGGATCGCCGCCTTCGGCTGGCTGGCCAAGCTCTACCTGCCGGCGATCCGCAAGCATGCCGAGGCGACGGCCGAGGCCGGCTCGATGATCACCGGCCGCATCGTCGATTCCTACTCCAACGTGCAGACGCTGAAGCTGTTCGCTGCCGATGGCGACGACCGCTATATCCGCAACGGCTTCGACATCTATCTCGACGCCCTGCGGCCGTTCACGCGCCGGCTGACCGGCGTGCGCATGGCGCTGACCATGCTCTCCGGCGTCATGATCACCGCGATCGCCGCCTTTGCCATCTATCTGTGGGTCGAAGGTTCGATCACCGTCGGCGCCGTCGCCTTCACGCTGTCGCTGGTGCTGAGGCTCAACATGCTGCTCGGCCGCCTGATGATGCAGCTCAACGGCATCCTGCGAAATCTCGGCGTGCTGGAAAATTCCAAGGCGCTGATCTCGCAGCCGCTGGGCCTGACCGACGCGCATAACGCCAAGGAACTGGTCGTCACCGGCGGGCGCATCGACGTCAGGCACGCCACCTTCCATTATGGCAAGGGGCAAGGCGTGCTCGACGGCATCGACCTCGTCGTGCGTCCGGGCGAGAAGGTCGGCCTGGTCGGTCCGTCCGGCGCCGGCAAGACGACCTTGGCCAATCTGATCCTGCGCCTCTACGACCTGGAGGGCGGCCAGATCCTGATCGACGGCCAGGACATCGCCGGGGTCACGCAGAACTCGCTGCGCGGCAATATCGGCGTGGTCAGCCAGGATACCGCACTTTTCCACCGCTCGCTGCGCGACAACATCAAGCTTGGCATGCCGGACGCTACCGACGCGCAGGTGATCGCCGCGGCCAGGAAAGCCGAGGCACACGACTTCATCCTTGGACTGCGCGACAACCGCGACCGCGCCGGCTACGAGGCCTATGTCGGCGAGCGCGGCGTGAAGCTCTCCGGCGGCCAGCGGCAGCGCGTCGCCATTGCCCGCGTCTTCCTCAAGGACGCGCCGATCCTCATCCTCGACGAGGCGACCTCGGCGCTTGATTCGGACATCGAGGCGGCGATCCAGGAGAACCTGACCAGGCTGATGGAAAACAAGACGGTGATCGCCATCGCGCACCGGCTGTCGACGATCGCAGCACTCGACCGGCTGGTGGTGCTCGACGGCGGCCGCATCATCGAACAGGGCACGCATGACGAGCTGGTGGCGCTCGACGGGCTCTATGCGCGGCTGTGGAAACGGCAGTCCGGCGGCTTCCTGTTCAACGAGGAAAGCCCGCTGGAAGAGACGCGGCCGGCGGAGTAGAACAAGACCATGTCGTTCAGAATGCCGACGAACTTCGGACGGTCAGGCGCGCAGGAAAGCGCGCTCGACCTTCTCGGCCACGAGATCCTGGCCGAGAAGGCCGCCGCGCTCGGCCGTGCCGGCCAGCGCGTGGAGGAAACCCTTGCCAAATTACGCGATCATGGCGAGGGCGAGCATCGCAACCGGCTGCTCAAGGAAGCAGCCGCGGCCGTGCATGGCTATTTCATCCAGCGCGAGCTTTGCGGCCTGCGCAAGCACGACGCCGTGATCCGCGAATACGACATCCCTCGGGCCGTGCTGGTCAGGCTGGGCGCGAGCTAGAGCAGGATGACGTTTCGTTGAATCGTCATCCTGTTCTAACTCTTTGTTTGAGCAGGATCTTTTACGAAAGCCGGGGCCCATTTTTCGGATCATGCTCTAAACCAACTATTCCAGCCACTCGGTGATGAAGTGGCCATTCTCATGAATGTCGGTACTTTCGAGCGGACCGGGGCCGAGGTTGGTGAATTTGTGTGGCGTGTCGGGTGGCACGATCAGGATCTGGCCGGCCGTGGCCTTGATTTCCTGGTTGCCGATCGTGAACAGGCCTGTGCCGGAGCGGATGACGAATATCTCCGCATAGGGATGCTTATGCAGGCGTGGGCCGCCGCCGACCGTCGGCTGGTAGTTGAAGATCAGGCAGGAATTGGCGCCGAACCGGCCGCATTGCAGCTCGCCTTTCCAGCGGTCGGGGGCGTCGGCCCAGCTCTCGCGTTCGATGACATGCGCCATGGCGGGAGAATAGACCGGGCCAGGAGCTGGAGTCGAGGCGAACACCGGCCTGATTGTGCCCCGGATTTCCCGCTGTTCCACCCTGTCCGGCGGCCTTGCGAGGACGCGCCGGCCGGGGGCGCCGCGCATCCCCGCGACAATCTGCCCTTGTGCCTTCACCCGACTGGACAAAAACGGGCCGCACGCATAAACCGAAAATCCAAATGCCGGAGGAATTCGCTAGCCTGTTCGCCATGCGCTGTCGGGCAGGTGCGATTGAGCGGGGACAAGGCTCGGCCTCCGGTTAGGAAGAGGCGAAAGGATCAGGCACCCGTGAGCGCAACCGACATCCACGATCCCAACCGTCGCGATTTTCTCTACGTAGCCACCGGCATGGCCGCCGTTGTCGGCGCGGGAGCCGTCGCGTGGCCGTTCATCGACCAGATGCGCCCCGACGCCTCGACGCTGGCGCTGGCCTCGGTCGAGGTCGACGTCGCCTCGTTGCAGCCGGGCAGCTCGCTGATCGTCAAGTGGCGCGGCAAGCCGGTGGTGGTACGCAACCGCACCGAAAAGGAAATGAAGGATGGCGAGGCCGTCAACCTCGCCGATCTCAAGGACCCGATCGCGCGCAACGCCAACCTGCCGTCCGACGCGCCGGCGACCGACGCCAACCGCACCACGCCCGGCAAGGAAGCCTGGATGGTGATGGTGCAGGTCTGCACCCATCTCGGCTGCATACCGCTCGGCCAGGAAGGCGATTTCGGCGGCTGGTTCTGCCCGTGCCACGGTTCGCAGTACGATACCGCCGGCCGCATCCGCAAAGGCCCGGCGCCGGAGAACATGGCGATCCCGGTATTCAAGTTCATTTCCGATACCAAGATCCTTATCGGTTGAGGCAGGGGACATTTCGATGAGCGAGGGACACTCGACCTATACGCCCAAGACCGGTATCGAGCGCTGGTTCGACGCCCGCATGCCGCTGCCGCGGCTGATCTATGACAGCTTCGTCGCCTATCCGGTGCCGCGCAACCTCAACTACATGTGGACGTTCGGCGGCATCCTGTCGATCATGCTGCTCGCGCAGATCCTGACCGGCATCGTGCTGGCGATGCACTACACGTCCGACACCAATCTCGCCTTCGATTCGGTCGAGAAGATCATGCGCGACGTCAACTCCGGTTGGCTGCTGCGCTACATGCATGCCAACGGGGCGTCGTTCTTCTTCATCGCCGTTTACCTGCATATCTTCCGTGGCCTCTTCTACGGCTCCTACAAGGCACCGCGCGAGCTCTTGTGGATCCTCGGCTGCATCATCTATCTCCTGATGATGGCGACCGGCTTCATGGGTTATGTGCTGCCCTGGGGTCAGATGAGCTTCTGGGGCGCCACCGTCATCACCGGCTTCTTCAGCGCCATCCCGTTGGTCGGCAACTGGATCCAGCAGCTGCTGCTCGGCGGCTTCGCCGTCGACGATCCGACGCTGAACCGCTTCTTCGCGCTGCACTACCTGTTGCCGTTCATGATCGCCGGCGTGGTCGTGCTGCACGTCTGGGCGCTGCATGTCGTCGGCCAGTCGAACCCGACCGGCATCGAGGTCAAGTCGAAGACCGACACCGTCGCCTTCACGCCCTATGCGACCATCAAGGACGCGTTCGGCATGATCGTCTTCCTGTTCGTCTTTGCTTACTTCGTCTTCTACCTGCCGAACTATCTCGGCCATGCCGACAACTATATCGTCGCCAACCCGCTGAAGACGCCGGCCCATATCGTTCCGGAATGGTACTTCCTGCCGTTCTACGCGATCCTGCGCGCCATCACCTTCAACATCGGGCCGATCAACTCCAAGCTCGGCGGCGTGCTGTGCATGTTTGGCGCCATCGCCATGCTGTTCCTGGTGCCGTGGCTCGATACCTCCAAGGTGCGCTCGGCGGTGTACCGCCCGTGGTACAAGCTGTTCTTCTGGCTGTTCGTGGCCGACGCCATCCTGCTTGGCTGGCTGGGCTCGCAGCCGGCGGAAGGCGCCTATGTGTTCATGGCGCAGATGGCGACGCTGTTCTACTTCGCCTTCTTCCTGATCATCATGCCGGTGCTCGGCCTGATCGAAACGCCGCGCAGGCTGCCGAACTCGATCACCGAGGCGGTGCTGGAGAAGAACAAGGGCGGCAGCGGGCATCCGGCGGGCGCTACGGCCGCACCACAGACCAAGGGCTGAGCGGTAGAGAATCTAAGGGGATTTGGCATGAAGAAGATTCTCACATCGCTGGCGCTGATCGGCCTTGTGGCTGCCGGCACCGCGGCATTCGCGGCTGAAGAGGGACACAACGCGGCAGCGCCGACGCATTTCCCGATCAACGAGCCGAAGGAGATGAGCTGGAGCTTCACTGGGCCATTCGGCACCTATGACAAGGGCCAGCTGCAGCGCGGCCTGAAGGTCTACAAGGAAGTTTGCTCGGCCTGCCATTCGATGAACCTTGTGGCGTTCCGCACGCTGTCGGACCTCGGCTATTCAGAGGCCCAGATCAAATCGCTGGCGGCAAGCTACACGATCCACGACGGCCCCAACGACGCCGGCGACATGTTCGATCGTCCCGGCAAGCCGTCGGACCATTTCCCGGCGCCGTTCCCGAACGTAGAGGCCGCGGCAGCGGCCAATGGCGGCGCCGCTCCGCCGGACATGTCGCTGCTCGCCAAGGCGCGCGGTGTCGAGCGCGGCTTCCCGCAGTTCATCTTCGACATCTTCACCCAGTACGACGCGGGTGGCCCGGACTACATCCATTCTCTGCTGACAGGCTACGACCAGACGCCGCCCGCCGGCATGGTCATCCCGGAAGGCACCCACTACAACCCGTATTTCATGTCCGGTGTGTCGCTGAAGATGCCGAAGCCGCTTTCCGACGGCCAGGTGACCTACGACGATGGCTCGCCGCAGACGGTCGACCAGTATGCGCGCGACGTGGCGAGCTTCCTGGCATGGGCGGCGGAGCCGCATATGGAAGACCGCAAGAAGACCGGCTTCCGCGTGCTGGCGTTCCTGCTGCTGTTCGGCGCGTTGATCTACATGACCAAGCGCCGCGTGTGGGCTGACGTGGCGCACTGAGCCGGCAGGCTTCCAGAAAAATGCAAGGGCGCCGAAAGGCGCCCTTTTCTTTTCGGCCGCTTGCCGGCAAAACTATCCGGCAACGGATCAACCGCTCATGAAATCCTCCCTCGAAGACACGCTGCTTGCGGCCATCCGCACCATCCCGGATTATCCCAAGCCGGGCATCCTGTTTCGCGACATCACCACGCTGCTTGGCGATGCGCGCGCCTTCCGCCGCGCCATCGACGAGCTGGTGCATCCTTATGCCGGCCTGAAGATCGACAAGATCGCCGGCATCGAGGCGCGCGGCTTCATCCTGGGTGGCGCTGTGGCGCACCAGTTGTCGGCGGGCTTCGTGCCGATCCGCAAGAAGGGCAAGCTGCCCTACGAGACGGTGCGCGTCGCCTACAGCCTCGAGTACGGGCTGGACGAGATGGAGATGCACAAGGACGGCGTTTCGCCGGGCGAGAAGGTGATCCTGGTCGATGACCTGATCGCCACCGGCGGCACGGCGGAAGCGGCGGTGAAGCTGCTCAGGCAGATCGGAGCCGACATCGTCTCCGCCTGCTTCGTCATCGACCTGCCGGACCTCGGCGGCCGCAAGAAGCTGGAAGCGCTCGGCGTGCCGGTAAGGACGCTGATCGGGTTCGAGGGGCATTGAAGCAGGCTTGCGCTTCTCCCCTTTTGTGGGAGAAGGAGAGGCGTAGCTACTCCACCTTCACCAGCACGGCGCTGTCGAACTCGATCACCTTGTCGCCGGTCGAATCAAAGCCTTCGGACCGCAGCGTGAGCAGGTTCCAGCCAGGGCGTCCTGCAAGCGGGCGGTGCGCCAGCGCGGTGCGCGTGAAGGTCACCGTCTCGCCGGCATAGACCGGCTTCAGCCATTTGAGGTTGCGGAAGCCGGGCGAGGGCCCGAATTCGGGCTGCGGGCCGGGGCCGGTCCAGCGCACCCCCTCTGTCTCCATGCGCTTTTCGAGGTTGTATTTCATCCAGGTGGCGGCGGTGTGCCACCCCGAGGCGCAGAGCCCGCCGAGCACGCTCTTCTTCGCCGCCTCTTCATCGACATGGAAGACCTGTGGATCGTATTTCCTGGCGAAAGCCTTGATCTCGTCCGGCTCGAATTTGTGCGAGCCGAGCGTGACGGTCTTACCGATCAGGAAGAATTCGTCGAGTGTCATGCCATGGCCTCGCGGGTCAGGAACATGCCGGTGTTCTCGAGCTCGAAGACACTCTCGCCGCGCTGGTTGAGAAGCTCGCTGCGCATGGTGATCAAGCCGAGTTGCGGCCTCGATTTGGACTGGCGCTTGGAAAGGATGGTGACCGTGCCGGTGAGCCTGTCGCCGGCGAGCACCGGCTTCTTCCATTTGACATGCTCGATGCCGGGCGAGCCCTGCGAGGTCGAATCGAGCAGGAAGGCATCGCACAGCATGCGCATGAACATCGCGCAGGTGTGCCAGCCCGAAGCCGAAAGTCCGCCAAGGATGCTCGCCTTGCCGGCTTCCTCGTCGAGATGCATCGGCTGGGCATCGAACTCGCTGGCGAATTCGATGATTTCGGCGGCACTTACGTCCTTGCTGCCGAGGTCGATCGAGGCGCCCTCGACGAAATCCTCATAGGCCCAGGTCTTTCCGGTCATGTCGGCAATCCGGTTGAATCCCAAGATCGGGCAACCCGGATGCAGGCCAACGGCGATTTGGTCAAGCCCTTTCTGGTAAGCCAGCCAAGGCTGCTGACGACGCCATGCCGATCAAAGCCAGCCGCGGCGGCGGAAATACCAGAAGGGCAGGATGGCAGAAACCACCATCAGGCCGATGGCGAAAGGGTAGCCCAACTGCCATTTGAGCTCGGGAATGATGTCGAAGTTCATGCCGTAGATCGAGGCGACCAGCGTCGGCGGCAGGAAGATGACGGCGGCGACCGAGAAGATCTTGATGATGGCGTTCTGCTCGATCGAGATCATGCCGAGCGTGGCATCGAGCAGGAAGGAGATCTTCTGCGACAGGAAGGTGGCGTGGTCGGCGAGCGAGAGCACGTCGCGCGACAAGGTCTTAATGCGGGCGCGGACATCCTTGCTCATCTTGGTCTGGGCCGCGACATGGGCGAGAAAGCCGGCCAGGCGCTGCAAGGAGATCAGGCTGTCGCGGACCGAGGAGGCGATGTCCTCCTTGCGGCCGATGCCTTTCAGGAGCTCCTGGAAATCACGGTTGCGCTTGGAGGCCTTGGTGGAGCGCGCCTCGAAAATGTCGCGCGAGATCGCCTCCACGTCGCGGCCGGCGCGCTCCAGAATGTCGGCCAGGCGATCGACGATCGCTTCCAGAAGGCCGATCAGGATGGTGTCGCCGCTGGTGCAGCCGGTCGCCACCTTCTCGGCACGCAGCGGGAAGGTCTTGAAGGCCTTGGGCTCGTGGTAGCGGATGGTGATCAGCCGGTTGCCGGCAAGCGCGAAGGTCACCGGCGACATCAAGGGATCGTCGGCTTCGGTCTGCGCCGGCAGCACGGCGGTCATGAAGTAGCCGCCGTCCTCGACATAGAGGCGGCTCGAAATCTCGATCTCCTCCATCTCCTCGCGGGTCGGGATGGCAATGCCCAGCCAGCTCTCGACGCGGGCCTCTTCTTCCTTGGTCGGGTTGAAAAGGTCGGCCCAGACGACCCTGTCGCCATCCGCGGCGAGGTCTTCCGTGAGGCGCAGGCGGTCATTGTCCACGACGAAGGTTTTTATCATCGTCGGGTCTCCCTGTCGGATTTGCCTGGATTGCACCGCCCGGTCGAAAAGCGGTCGCCAAGTCCGCCGCTTAGACTTGGGGCATAACAAAATCAAGACAAGTCTGGAACAGGTTCAAGCACCGCGACGCGCTCGACACGGGCGAGCGGCCGGGAGACCGCTCGCCCGAGCTATAGCTAGCGGGCGTTCGGCAATATCTGGTGCAGCACGATGGCCCAGACCGCTCCGAAGGCGATGGAGGACCCAAGGATGTACTGCACGATATCCGGAAGCGTCTTGACGAAGTCCGGCGGCGCGAGCGTGGCGAACAGCGCCATCAGGATCGGCAGGCCGATGACCAGCATGTTGCGTTCGGTCAGTGCCGTGCCGCGCACGACGCGGAAGCCGTTCATGGCGATGACCACGCAAAGCACGCCGAACACGCCACCGATGACCGGTCCCGGGATCGAAGCGATGACCGCCGAGAGTTTTCCGATCAGGCCGAACAGGACCAGGAAGACGCCGGCCGCGGCAAAGGCGGCGCGGCTGGCAATGCCGGTGATGGCGATGATGCCGGCATTGGACGAGTAGCCGGTGACCGGGGTGCTGCAGAGCAATGCGCTAACGAGGCAGCCGAGGCCCTCGCCGGTGGCGCCGCGGTCGAGCTGCGCATCCGACAGCGGCTTGTCGATGACGGCGCCGACGGCGAACCAGGTGCCCGTGGTCTCGGCCAGAACCACGATGTAGACGATCAGCATCGTCAGCGTCGCCGACAGCGAGAAGGTCACGTCCAGGTTGAAGAAGGCGATGCGAGGCAAAGCGAACCATGTTGAATTCGCTACGGGCGACATGTCGAGCTGGCCCATGAATGCCGCAGCCACACAGCCGGCCACGAGCGCGATGATCACCGACAACAGACGCAACCACGCGCCCTTGGCGCCGAGCGCCATTCCGGTCAGCATGCAGCCGACGAGGAAAAGAGCGGCCACGAAAGCCAGGATAATGTTGCCGCCGACGGTGGCGGTGCCATGGACAGCGAAGACGCTTTCCTTGAGCGCCACCGGCATGAGGGCGATACCGACCACGATGATGATCGCACCGCCGACGATGGGCGGCACGAAGCGGTTGACCAAGCGGTGGAAGATGCCTGTCGGCGAACCGAGCAGCATCACCAGGATGGCGCCTGGAATGAGCGCTCCGATCACCGCCGAAAGGCCGCCTATGCCGCCGCCAGCGCCGAAGGCGATGGCCAGTACCGCCCCGATCGGGACGAAGGACGGTCCTTGCACGACAGGGAGCCGCATCAGCAACTGCGACTGGATCAGCGTCGCCACGCCTGCCGCGACGAAGGCCGACTGGATGAAGGCGCCGGCGTCACCGGCGGCGAAGCCCAATACGGATGCTATGATGAACGGCACGATATAGACGTCCATCGCCAGCACGTGCTGCAGGCCAAGCAGGGCGGCCTTGCCGAGCGGCAACGGGTCGTCAGGCTGGGCGGTCAAAGTGATTTCTGGCGTAACGCGTTCCATGATGTCCCCTCTGGAAATCCCCATCCGATCATGTGATCAGTCGCCGGCAAAGGACAGTGGGGCAAAAGTTTGCCAACTGTTTTTTGGTAGGCCAGGCAGTGGCGGCCTCACGCGCCCGTGGAACCGGAGTCCCCTATGACGACAGAGCCCTTCACGCTGCTCGGCACAGCCTTCCACACGCCCGAGCGCGGCCGGCTCGAAGTGCTCCGAGACCACCTGTTTAGCGTCGATGCGCAAGGACGCATCGCGGAGGTCCTGGCGCCGGATCAGCCGGGATATGCCGCGAGAGAGGCCGATGCGCGCCGGTCCGGCACGCTGGTGCGGCTCGGGGAGGGGCAGTTCCTTCTGCCTGGCCTGATCGACCTGCACATTCATGCGCCGCAATGGCCGCAGATGGGCAAGGCGCTGGACGTGCCGCTCGAAGTCTGGCTTCAGAAATACACCTTTCCGCTCGAAGCCCGTTATGCCGACGCCGGCTACGCGCGGGAGGTTTATGCCGACCTGGTCGACAACCTGCTCGCCAACGGCACCACCACGGCGCTCTATTTCGCCACCGTCCATGTCGAAGCGAGCCTGGCGCTTGCGAAGATTTGCCTGGAAAAGGGACAGCGCGCGCTGGTCGGCAAGGTGGTGATGGATGACCCCGACCAGTGTCCACCTTTCTATCGCGACGCCGATGCGGCAAGCGCGGTGTCGGACACCAGGCGCTTCATCGAAGCGGTGAGGGCGATGGCTTCGGGCGAGAGGCCGCTGGTTCAGCCGGTGATCACGCCTCGCTTCATTCCGAGCTGCACCGATGCCGCCCTGCATGGGCTAGGTGGGCTGGCTCATGAGTTCGGCTGCCATGTGCAGACGCATTGCTCGGAAAGCGATTGGGCCAAAGCCTTCGTGGAGGAGCGTTTCAACCGGACCGACGCGGCAAGCCTTGACGGTTTTGGGCTGCTCACCCGCCACACCATCCTTGCGCATTCGAATTTCATCGATGGGCAGGACATGGAGCTCATCAAGGGCAAGGGCGCCGGCGTGGCGCATTGTCCCTTGTCCAATTTCTATTTCGCCAATGCGGTGTTCCCGCTGCGCGAGGCACTCGACCGGCAGATGCATGTCGGGCTCGGAACCGATGTTTCCGGCGGCTACAGCCCGTCGCTGTTCGATGGTTGCCGGCATGCGCTGTCGGCGTCGAGAACACTGCAGAGCGGGGTACATGCGGGCCTGTCGCAGGACCAGCGCGGCGCGCCCGGTGAACCAATCAGCCATCAGGAGGCGTTCTGGCTGGCGACGGCAGGCGGCGCGGAGGCGCTCGACCTGCCGACCGGCAGCTTTCGGCCCGGGCATGAATTCGATGCACTGCTGATCGACATCAGGGCCAAAGCCTCGAACGTCCATGTCAACGCCGCCGACGACACGCTCGATGACGTCTTCCAGAAGATCGTGCTCAACACCACGCGCGCCAACATCGCCAAGGTCTGGGTGAGCGGCCGGGCCGTGGCGGAGCAGTAGCTGGCTTCGAGGTCACGCGAACGATGCCGGCCGCGCTGGTCCTGTTGGCAACACTCGCATCCAAATGGCTCGGCAAGGCGTGGACCAGGAACGCGTCGGTTGAGCCAAAAACACTTTCAAAACTTTGGGTGGTTGCGCAAAATCGGCGTGATCGTGCGTGATGCTATTTTGACGAAGTGGGAAACAGCATAGGCTGTGGCATGAGCGGAAACCTGATCGCGGCGATCGTTGGCGCGGAAAGCCCGGTAATCCAGAGGTTGCTGGCCGACATCGTTGCGGATTGGCAGCGCGCGGGAATGAAGGTTTGCGGCGTCGTGGAGGAAGCGCACGGCCTGACAGGCCGCTCCTGCAGCTCCGGCCTTTTGCGGGACCTTCAGACCGGCAATATTTTCCCGATGTATCTGGATGAGCCGCCGGCTCACACCTCATGCCATCTCGATGAGCTTGGTGTGGTCAATGCCGGCGCCAGCATCGTCGACCAGATTGCGACGAGTGACCTCGTCGTGCTGAGCAAATTCGGGAAGGTCGAAGCGGTGGGCAGCGGCCTGTTCGAAGCGTTCGAGACGGCCGTCAGGCTCGGCAGGCCGGTGCTGACCTCGGTCGCGCCGAAACACCACTACGCATGGCAACGCTTCGCGCCCGAGGCGGTTTTCATCAGGCCCGACCGCGGCGCGATCGAGGCATGGAAACGAGGCGTTTCCAACGCGGCCCAGGGCAGCCGGGCAGCAAAGATGACGCTGTCCAACTGAATGGGAGCGGCGGGCTGTTGCCCGTCAGGTGTTGAACTTGAACAGCATGATGTCGCCGTCCTGGACGACATATTCCTTGCCTTCGTCGCGCGCCTTGCCGGCTTCCTTGGCCGCCACTTCGCCGCCCAGCGTGACGAAATCATTGTAGGAAATCGTCTGGGCGCGGATGAAGCCGCGTTCGAAGTCGGTGTGGATGACGCCGGCCGCCTGTGGCGCCTTGTCGCCCTTGTGGATCGTCCAGGCGCGCGTTTCCTTCGGTCCGACGGTGAAATAGGTGATCAGATGCAGGAGGTCGTAGCCGGCGCGGATCACCTTGTTGAGGCCGGGCTCGTCGAGGCCGAGCGAGGCAAGGAATTCCATTTCCTCTTCGTCGGAAAGCTGGGCGACTTCGGCCTCGATCGCCGCCGAGATCACCACCGTGCCGGCGCCTTGCGCCGCGGCCATCTTCTCCACCGCCTTGGTGTGCTCGTTGCCGGTGGCGGCGTCGGCCTCGGCGACGTTGCAGACATAGAGGACGGGATGCGAGGTCAGCAGGTTCAGCCCCTGCAGGATGCGCAGATCGTCGGCGCCAATGCCGTTGAGCAGGAAGCGCGTCGGCTTGCCGGCCTGCAGCAGCTCGAGCGCCGCCTCCATCATCGGCAGCACGGCCATGGCTTCCTTGTCCTTGCCGGCGGCGCGCTTGCGGATCTGCGCGATGCGGCGCTCGAGGCTTTCGAGGTCGGCGAGCATCAGCTCGGTCTCGACGGTCTCGGCATCTGCGACCGGATCGATGCGGCCCTCGACATGGGTGATGTCGTCATCCTCGAAGCAGCGCAGCACGTGCACGATGGCGTCGACCTCGCGGATGTTGGCGAGGAACTGGTTTCCCAGCCCTTCGCCCTTGGAGGCGCCGCGCACCAGGCCGGCGATGTCGACGAAGGAGATGCGGGTCGGGATGATCTCTTTCGACTTGCCGATCGCCGCGATCTTCTGCAGGCGCGGATCCGGCACCGCCACTTCGCCGGTGTTCGGCTCGATGGTGCAGAAAGGATAGTTGGCGGCCTGCGCGGCGGCCGTCCTGGTCAGCGCATTGAACAGCGTCGACTTGCCGACGTTGGGCAAGCCAACGATGCCACATTTGAAACCCATGTTCGTCCAGTCCTGTCGGAATTCGATTTTGGTGAGGGCTATGGGCGATAGGGGTGACGAACGTCAAGCCCCGATCGGCCGGGCCGCCTCGCGGCAGCTAATCTGGTTATCGCGGGATCATCGTGCAAGCAGCCGCAGGCGGGCGAGACGCCGCGGTTGCCCGTCAACGAAGGCCTGGTCGTGCTCCAGCAGCGCAAGCGCCTGTCTCGCGCTGTCGCGCGCGCCATGCATATCGCCGAGAAGGGCTCGGCATTCGGCCAGCTCTTCCTGCACATAAGGCGCCCGTTCGCCGTCGGCGGCTGCTGCGGCGGCTGTTTCCTCGGCAAGTCGCCTGGCTTCTTCCAGGCGCCCCAGCGCGTGCAACGTCCTGATCACGGCATAGCGCGCGATGCGCAGCTCGCGTTTCTTGCCGGCCGAGCGGCGCAGCTCCACTGCCTGCTCGAAAACAGCCAATGCGTCTGCGAACCGGCCGGTATCGAAATAGGACCAGCCGAGATTGTTGAGCAGCGGTCCGCGCCAGATTTCAGCGTCCGGATGCGCGCCGATATAGGCCAGCGCCGTCGCTGTCCATTCGACGGCGTCGTCAAATGTCCCGACGATGGCCAGCATATGCGCGGCATCCACGGCCAGCGCATGGGCTCCGGCTTTCCGCGCCAGTCGCCACGCCTGGTCGAACAGCGGCCGCGCCTTTTCGCGTTCGCCGGCGGAATTGTGGAGGCGGCCGCGCTCGACGGCGCATATCGCGCGGGCTTGCGGATCGTCGCCAGCCAGACATTCGGCCTGGTCGATCAGTGCGTGGCCGGCGGCGAAGTCCCCGACCAGGCCAAGTTGCCTGGCCCGCCCCGCCAAATTCGAAACGCTGTCCGTCATGCCGATCTCATTCGTGATCCGGTAGGGACTAGCTAGCGCCCAATCGGGGGCATGAACAAGGTCGACAAGGCTAAGCAGATCACGCCTTCGTCACTACGGCGTGATGTGGATTTGCCGCTAATTTAGCGCCGTCGCAAGGACGACAGTTTTCATCAGAGAGGGAGTCCTGGAATGAGCGAGTTCAAGCTTTCTCGTCGTGACAGTCTGCGTAACATCGCCATGCTTGGCGTCGCCGGCGCCGCGGTCGCCACAACGGCCACCGCGCTGACGAGCAATGCGGCGCAAGCCGCCGCTCAGCCGCATATGAGCCGCGCGCTGGCCGATCTTCAGTCGGCGCTGCATCAGCTTCAGGTCGCGTTTCCCGACAAGGGTGGTCATCGCCTCAAGGCGATCGCGCTGGTGACGGATGCCATCGGCGAAACGAGCAAGGGCATGGCTGTCGGCGCAATGTAGTTGATCCCGGCGCCGGCTGACGCGATCTGCCACTCAGCCGGTCGTGCGCCGCCGGCGCCGCTTCTCAGTCTTTTCCGAACAGCTTCTTCAGCATGGCGGCCATCGGGCCGCTTTCGGGGAGTTTTGCTGCCGGCTGCTGCGGACGCGCCTGGCGGACATGGCTTTGCTGCTTCGGCGCCTTGGGCGGCGGGCGGTCGTCGTCGCCGGTCGGCACGAGCTTGTCGCGCAGGGTGAGCGTGACGCGGTTCATGAAGGAATTGTCGTCGCCCTTGGCCAGCAAGCCGGCGTCGTCGGCGATCGCTTCCAGCAGGACATCGAGCCATTCGCGATCGGCCTTGGCGAAATCGCCGAGCACGTGGCCGTGCACCATCTCCTTGATGCCTGGGTGGCCGACGCCGATGCGTACCCGGCGATAGGCGTTGCCGACATGCTGGTCGAGCGAGCGGATGCCGTTGTGGCCACCGGAGCCGCCGCCCACCTTGACGCGGAGCTTGCCTGCGGCAAGGTCGATCTCGTCATAGAAAACAGTGAGGGCGGAGGGTTCCAGCTTGTAGAAGCGAAGCGCTTCACCGACCGACTGCCCGGAGAGGTTCATGAAGGTCTGCGGTTTGATCAGCAGGACCTTCTCGCCGCCAAGCGCGCCTTCCGAAATCAGGCCCTGGAATTTCCTCGACCAGGGCGAAAAGGAATGGCGGCGGGCAATCGCATCCGCCGCCATGAAGCCGACATTGTGCCGGTTGTTTTCGTATTTCGCGCCCGGATTGCCGAGGCCTGCAAAGACAAGCATCGTCGCCTCCGGGCGCGGAAAAGATTACTTCTCTTCGGCGGCAGGAGCCGCCGTTTCCGAAGCCGCGGCCTCGGTGGTCTCTTCCGTCTCCGGCTTCATCGCGGCGGAGCCTGCAATGGTCGCGATGGTGAAGTCGCGATCGGAGATGACCGGCTTGACGCCGGCCGGCAACTGGACCGCCGAGATGTGGATCGAGTCGCCGATGTCGGTGCCGGTGAGATCGACGGTGATGAATTCCGGGATCGCGTTGGCCGGGCAGTGGAACTCGACTTCGTGGCGAACGATGTTGAGCACGCCGCCGCGCTTGATGCCGGGCGACTTGTCCTCATTGATGAAGTGGACGGGCACGTCGACATTGACTTCGGTGTCCTTGCCGATGCGCAGGAAGTCGACATGGACAGGAAAATCCTTGACCGGGTCGAGCTGGAAATCCTTCGGCAGGACCTGGATCTTCTTGCCATCGACATCGATCGTGGCAACCGTGGTCAAGAACCCGCCGCCATGGATCTTGTAGAAGATGTCCTTGTAGTTGAGCGCAATCGCCAGGGGAGGCTGCTTGTCGCCGTAGATGACTGCAGGCACTTTACCGTCGCGACGAACTGCACGGGCGGACCCCTTACCGACCTGTTCGCGCGCTTCGGCCTTGAGCTCATAAGCATCGTGGCTCATGGCATTTCCTTTCGCGTGTTATGGAGCGCCCACGGGCGGCAAATCCGCCCGCAAACGTCGAAAGCCGTCGCGGCCTTGCACAGTCGGTCCAAACGCTTTTGGCTGTCCAAATGCTTTGGGGATCATGCAGGCCTGGCCGGCCTTCCTCCGCGTTGCCTCCAAGGGTGTCTACGCGGGTGGCGGCTCTATAGCGGAAGGCAGGCGAGGGCGCAAGCGGTTGGGCCACAAGGTCGGGCGGTGGCTTCGCGGGATGCCAAGCTTCACCGGTAATCCAGACTGCCGTCGGATAGATTCCCGTCTAGCGTCGGAGCTGGGCGGAAGCAACCGTTTACCGGGTGCGCCGTCGTCACGCGCGACCCGTTCGGGCTGCAAGCCCAGCAGGATCGGGGCGCGATCCGCATCCGCTGAACCAATCGACGGCCTTGGGGCGCAAACTCAATCTCTCCATCCGGTCGCTTTTGAAATCTTCTCGCTCATTTAATTATATAAAATCTGTAGTCTTAATGAGGAAGAGCTGCGAGGAGAGCCAGAAAATGAGCAAGAAGCTGGTGGTGGGAATATCCGGCAACTTGACCCGCCCGTCGAAGACCAAGGCCTTCGTCACCCAGATCGCGGGAGAGGCGGCGGGGCGCATCGGGGCCACTTCGGCAATCTACGACATTGAGGACCTCGGTCCATCGCTCCCGTCGGCACGGCGTATCTCCGATCTGGACGCGGCGGCTCGCGCCATCGTCGAACAGTTGACCGGCGCCGATGTGCTGGTTGCCGGATCACCGACCTTCAAGGGCAGTTACACCGGCCTTTTCAAGCACTTGTTCGACCTGCTCGATCCATCGTCGCTACGCGGAAAGCCGGTCATCCTGGCGGCGACCGGCGGCGGCGAGCGCCACTCGCTGATCGTCGAGCATCAGTTGCGGCCGCTGTTCGGCTTCTTCGAGGCGCTCACCATGCCGACCGCGATCTACGCCTCGGACAAGGATTTCGCCAACGGCGCGCTGGTGTCGGAGGCCATCCACGGCCGTGCCCGCCAGGCGGTGGCCGAAGTTTCGCGCGTCATCGGCGAACCCGGTAGCGTCGGCCTTGCGGCCTGACTTCAGGCAACTGCCCTGCAAGCCGAACGACCGGCGTGACAAGGTCGGCAAGTCCCGACTGATCAAGCTCGCTCTCAAGCAGGGCTGATCCGATCTAGATACAGCTCCGCGCGCCGTCGATCACCTGGCTGCCGCCCGAGGCGTTGCGCAAGGCCCGGACCTGGCGGTTAAGCGCATGCCCGAGCGTTCGATCAGGGTCTCGTTCAGGCAATTGCACCGGCTAAGCAGGGTGCGTCCGGCGGGGGCGGGTCGACCTCTCGATCAAGCTGGTCAAGAAGGGCGAGCTCAAGGTCTACAAGGGCTTCCTGCGCGGCATGGCGACCCATGCAGACGTCATCAATGCCGACCTGCTGGGTTTCATCAAGGCTTGAGTTCGCTTGTCGAAGCGTGAATGCACCCGCCCCAGGACGGGTGCATTCGGGAGGAGGGTCTCACAACCAGGCGCGCAGTCAATCGGTCTGCTTCACACGATACTCATGCCGCCGTCGATCAGCATCTCCGATCCGACCATGAAACGGCATTCGTCCGAAGCGAGGAACACCACCGCGTTGGCGATCTCCTCGGCCGTTCCGAACCGGCCGGCAGGCACGAGCCCGACCACGGCCTTCGCGCGCGCCTTCGACGCATCCGAATCGAGCCCCAGCTTGTCGTTGAGCGGCGTGTCGATCGGACCGGGGCTGACCACGTTGGCGCGGATGCCGCGTCCTATCAGTTCGCCTGAAAGCGTGCGCGCCAGCGAGATCATGCCGGCCTTGGCCAGCGAATAGACGTGTGTTGCGGCCATTCCCATATGGGCATTGACCGAGCCGCTGAGAACGATCGACGACGGGTTCGAGAGCAGCGGGACGAGCGCCTTCACGAGGAAGTACGGGCCCTTGAGGTCGACATCGATGCTCCGGTCAAAGACCGCATCGGTCCAGTCGGCGAGCGGGCGCAGATCGGCAATGCCGGCGTTCAGGAAGACGGCATCGAGCTTGCCAAACGTCGCGCCTATCTGTTGCGCGATGCCATCCTGCGCGGCCACATCCCGGCATCGGCCGCGATGGTCAGCAGATCACCGCCCAGGGTGGCCCTGGCATCTTCCAGGCGGCCGGCGCTGGTTCCGGTGATAGCGACGCGAGCGCCTTCCTCGATGAAGCGGCGGGCCGTCGCCAGGCCAATCCCGCTGGTGCCGCCGGTAATCAGCGCGGCCTTGCCCTTCAATCTGGACATCACAAATCACCTTCTTCCACCGAGCGGTCGGGCATGGCGCAGATCGTCCAACTCCGCTTACAGATGTGCGCCGATCCATCTTCTGATGTCGGCGATGACGACCTCCCTGCCGCTGTCGTTGAGAAGGTCGTGGACGTGGCCCTCATAGAGCTTCAGCGTTTTGTCGTCGGAGCCGGTAACGTCGTAGAAAAGCTGGCTGCCGCTTGGTCTCGTCGCCTTGTCGGCGGTGCCGTGCAAAATGAGCACGGGCAAAGTTATCAACGAGAACTTCTTCTTGAGCGTTTCATCGGCGCGAACCATTGCAGCCACGGTCTTTGTGGGCTGGGTTTCGTGGGCGATGAGCGGGTCGGCGTTCATCGCTTCGACGATGGCCGGGTCGCGGGAGAAGTCTTCGTTCTTCAGATGCAGGACATGCGCGTGCGGAGCAATGTGGCTGAGCCCCTTGAGCACGGCCAGGGCAAAGTCGGGCGCGGGCACCTGGAAAGCAAAGCTCTCGCAGATCAGGCCTTTCAGCCCGGCCCGGTTATTCAGCGCGTAGAGGCAGGCGACGACGCCCCCGGCGCTATGGCCCAGAAGGAAGACCGGCACGCCCGACTCCCGCGATTTGGCGATCTCCACGACGCCTGAGACATCACCGACATAGTCGTCGAAGCTGTCGACGTAAAAGCGCTCGCCGTCCGATTTGCCACGTCCACGCAGGTCGACGGCATAGACGGCCAGACCGTCAGTCACGAGCTGCCCGGCCACCCAGCCATAGTAACCGCTGTGCGAGTTGAAACCGGGGACGATGACAACAACACCACGCGGCCTGGTGGATGGACGCCATGACCGAAAGGCGATCTGCAGGCCGCCGGCACCCTTGAAGCGGTCCTCGACGGCGTTAAGGACTTGCTGATTCAATTTTCTTCTCCTGTCGCGATGGCAAGCCGAGGCTTGCGCGGTTGGCAGTGGAGGGGGACTGCTGGTTCAATGCCCTTCGACGGCGAAGACGATTTCAGCGAAGCCGGGCACCGTCTTCTCGCGCAGCCAGTCGCGCTGCAGCTCGCACGCGAACTGAACCCAGCTCACTGGTACCGCGCCCGCCTGCACGATGCGCTGAAGCCCGGCCTGGTGGGCCTCCACAGAGGTGCCGCCGACGGCGTCGACAACGGCGTAGACCTCGAAACCTTCGCGCAAAGCATCGAGCGCCGGGAAAGCCAGGCACACCTCTGTCCAGAGGGCGGCCATGACGAGCTTCTTTCGACCGGTCGCCCGCACAGCGTCGACAAAGTCGCTGTCTTCCCATGCATTGATCGCTGTGCGGTCGATCGGTTCGACGGTGGGAAAGATGTCGTGCAACTGATGAATGATCGGCTGGTTGCGGCCAGTGTTGACGTTCACCGTCGTCAATACCACCGGGACGTCATAGAGCTTCGCAGTCTTCGCCAGTGCAACGATGTTGGCGACCAGGGTCCGACGATCCGTCGATGCGACGGACGTCACCTGGACCGGCTGGTAGTCGATGATCAGCACTGCGCAGTTGCTGGGCGTCAAAAGATGATCCTGGGTCGGATTGCGTGTTGGTTGGCTTGCCATGGGAGGCTCCCATCAGGTTTCAGCGCGCGACCTCGTGAGCCGGCAATTATTTGGCGAGAAAATCCGTTACGAGCTTGATCGTGACGTCGGGGTTTTCGTCCATGATCCAGTGTCCAGAGTCAGGGATTACACCGGCCGAAACGTTGGTGGCGACGAAGCGCAGGTCGTCGGCTTGCGCGGTGCCGAAGGATTTGTCCCCTCCAAGAGCCAGGACAGGCATGGCGAGCTTGCCGCCTTTTGCGAGAAATTCCTTGTTGTCGGCTGCGTCCTGGTTGAAGGCGGCGAACTGCTCGAACGCATCGTGCATGGCATGCGGACGGGCATAGAGCTTCGCGTAATGCTCGCGCGTCGCTTCGTCGATGTGCTTGGGATTGGCCGAAAGCTCGTTCCAGAAACGGTCGAGATAGATGCGCTCTCGGCCCGCGACCAGCCGTTCCATGTCGGGACCACGGAAGTTGAAATGCCACAGCAGCGGCAGGCGGATGATGTTATCCCAGTCGCCGATGCCGGGCAGCGGCGCGTCGATCACGGCCCAACGGGTGACGCGGTCGCGGTACTGGGCGACGAAGGCGTAGCCGACCATGTTGCCGATGTCGTGGGTAACGAGATCGACCTTGTCGATTTTCAGATGGTCGAGGATGCCGGCGAGGTCGAGCGCCTGATTCTTCTTGGTATAGCCGGTGTCGGGATGGGCCGAGAGCCCCATGCCGCGGAGGTCCGGCACGATCACCGTATGATCCTTCATCAGCTTGGCGGCAAGCGGCGCCCACATGTCGCCGGTGTCGCCGAAACCATGCAGCAGGAGGACGGCTGGTCCCTTGCCGCCGACGCGGACGTAAAGGCTCGTTCCGTTGGTCTCGATGGACTGCGTCTTGAATTCGGCTGGGAAGGGCACGATGCGCGCCGTGGCTGGCACCGTAGCGAGAAGCAACCCCAACACAGCCATCACCACCTTGCGCATGTTTCCCTCCTGAGATTTTTGAGCGACCGGGCCTCGCGGGCCAGCGCGTGGCCGGGCCGCAGCAGAGGAGAGAATACGGACCTGCCGCGCGGTCGAATTGCCCGAATCTGACCTGGATTGAACGAAGCGAGCCTTTTGTCGCGCGGCCGGTGCCAGCAGAAGGATTTTTCGTTCTGTCTGCGAAACCGGGGGTGGTAGGCTGCTCCCGCGATTGAGGAAGCATCATGGAAACCGGCACGGGAATCACCGGCGGCCCGGGCGAGCAACTGAGGCTGCTCGAGCAGGAATTGGCTCGGCTGAGGAGCGATCTCGATGCAAGCCGGAAGCTCTCGGTCCGGCTCGGCGAGGAAAACGAGACGCTCCGCATCTATGCCGACCTTCGGCAGTGGGAGGCGAGGTTTCGCCTCGCGATCGACACGATACCGGGGCTGACCTGGTTTTGCCGGGCGGACGGAGCGGCCGAGTTTCTGAACACACAATGGTGCGCCTACACTGGGCTCACCATGGAGGAGGCGATGGGCTGGAACTGGATGAATGTCATTCACCCGGATGATCTTGCCGGCCTTGTGGAACATTGGCGCAGGACCATCCAATCCGCGCGCCCGGATGAACACGAGGCGCGGATGCGCCGCTTCGATGGCGAGTATCGCTGGTTCCTGTTTCGCTGTGCGCCCCTGCTCGATGAGGCGGGTGGGGTGATCCGGTGGTACGGGACGAACACGGACATAGAGGAACGCAAGCGCATCGAGCAGGCGCTGGGCGCTTCGGAGAAACTGGCGCGCGGCCAGGTCGAGGCTCTCAAGAGCACGCTCGATACGCTGGCGATGGAGCCCGCGCCAAACAGATCGGTAGAGCATGTCCTGCGTATCGTCGCCGAGCAATTCTCAGCTCACAGCATCAGCGTCTGGCGCCGGGATCCCGGAAGCGGGATGATAGGTATCGATTTCGTTTTCGAGGAAGGTCACGTGGTGACCGGCGCCGACCAGCGGTTCGCGGGGATGGACATGTGGCTGCCGATGGAAGAGCGCTGGCCATGGCCGGAGGTCTTTCGCACCGGCAAGCCCAGCCTGATCGAAGATATCCGCGATGTTCCGGCTTTCGCCTTGCGCGACCGCCTGCTGCCTATGGGCATCGTGACGGTTTTGCTGGTGCCGATGTTCGTCGCCGGCAGCCTTGAAGGGGCGATAGGCCTTCGCTTCGTCGAAAAGCGACAGTTCCGCGCCGAAGAAATCGATCTGGCCCAGGCACTTGCCAACCAGGCCATGCTGATGATCCAGTTTACACGTCTTTCGGCGCAAAGCCGCGAAACGGCGGTGATCGCCGAGCGCAACCGTATTGCGCGAGACATTCATGACACCCTTGCCCAAGGCTTCACCGGCGTGATCGTTCAGTTGGAGGCCGCCGAGGATGCCAACCAGCAGGGACTTCCGAGAGAAGCCGGCGAGCATCTCGACCGCGCGCGTAATCTCGCCCGCGAGAGCCTCAACGAGGCTCGCCGTTCCGTCCAGGCGCTGCGCCCAGAGGCTCTGGACGCGAGCAATCTCAGCGGAGCGCTCGATACGTTGTTCGCCAAGATGACGGCAGGAACCGGATTGAAACCGAAATTCGCCGTGCTTGGCGCGCCGCGTCCGTTGCCGCCGGAATGGGAGGAGAATCTCTTTCATATCGGCCAGGAGATAATGACCAACAGCTTGCGCCATGCACAGGCGACGCGGTTCACGGCGAAGCTGATATTTCTGCCGGAGGAGGTCTGCTTCGACCTGCATGATAATGGGCAGGGCTTCGATCCTTCGAGCAAGAATGACGGATATGGCCTGCTCGGAATCAGGGAGCGCGTGGAGGGAATGGGTGGAGGGCTGATGGTTCAAAGCTCTCAGGCAAGCGGCACTGCGGTGCGCATCACCTTGCCTTCGCATGAGGCTTCGACATGACGACCACCCCATCGGGGCAGAAATCCGCCGGGCAGATCAGAGTCCTGATCGCCGACGATCATGTAACGGTGCGCGAAGGCTTGACGGCAATCGTCGGTCGCCAACCGGACATGGTGGTGGTCGCCGAAGCCGCCACCGGTCGCGATGCTGCCGATCTCTGGCGGCAGCATCGCCCCGATGTCGTGCTGCTCGACCTGCGCATGCCCGTCCTCGACGGTGTCGGCGCCATGATAGAGATCCGCCAACTGGATCCTTCGGCCCGCATCGTCGTGCTGACCACATTCGACACCGACCATGAGATATCGCGCGCCATCAAGGCCGGCGCGCGAGGCTACCTGATGAAGGACGCCCAGCGCGAGGATTTGCTCGACTGCATCCGCAAGGTGCATGCCGGCGAGACCTGCATCCCCTCGCTGCTGGTGGCAAAACTCGCGGCCGCCGTCAGCAGTGAGGAGCTGACCGGTCGCGAGATGCATGTGCTGACTCTTTTGGCGCAGGGCAAGGGCAACAAGGAGATCGGCCTTAGCCTGCATATCAGCGAGACTACGGTGAAGTCGCATTTGCGCAGCATCTTTACCAAGCTGAACGTTCTCAGCCGGACCGAGGCAATCGCCGTCGCCAGCCGCCGCGGTCTGGTCCAACTCTGACGGATCGCCCCGGAGGCGACCGCCGGACGCCGCGCAATGTGATCGTTCGAAAGAACGAGGCCGCGCCAGTCCGTAAGAGGCATCTGAATTTCCTTCATCTCATCAATTTCGCCAGCCACCCGCATGGCGCATCCTGTTGCTGCAGGGGCAAGATGCTTTACCCCTCGGGAGAAGCGAGTGACCGGTCGAGCGATTGATCGTTTCAATGAGGCGGCCGCGGACCAAGCGGTGGTTGCCGACATCGCCGCTTTGCAAGAGAGCCGCGTGCGATCGCTGACGGGGGTCACGGTCGAGATTTCCGACATTCATGGACCTGGCCGACACCCCGAGGATCTTCGATCAAAAAAGCCACGCCTGACCGCGATCCTGGAGCAGATCGGCGGCCATGCGGAGATACAGCTCTCGCCGCATTGCCCAGCGAATTCCGGTGCCGCGGCCGGGTTCCATACGGCAAATCATCTTACCTTCGTTCCGGCCGACACACCTCTCTGGCAGGTTGCCCAACGGTTCCATTACATTCGCCGGCTGATTATCGATTTCGATCTCCCTGTGCTCGGGGCATGCTTGGGCGACGCCTTCGACCTTGCGGCGTGCTTCGCACCGCGCGTGATGTTCAGGGACAATCACATCCTGACGCTTGCCGAGCTGCTCGCAGATGCCTGTTGCGGCGCCTATGCGGACAGCCGCCCCTACGGCGACAGCCTTGTCCTGGCCATTTCCTACAACCTATTTCGGACCAACAGGCCGCGCGAGAAACGGGGTGGGCTTGCTCCTGCGCAACTCGGCCGCGTGATCGCGGTCATGGAACGGAGCCTGCCCACCGCCGTCGCCCTGAGCGACCTGGCCGAGATGACGGGACTTTCCGAGGCCTATTTCAGCCGTGCCTTCAAGGCCTCCACCGGCATGGCGCCGCATCGCTGGTACCTGGCAGCCAAGGTCCGGCGGGCGCAAGAGCTGCTTGTCGAAACAGGCGACAGCCTGGCGGCCGTGGCGCTTGCCAGCGGATTTGCCGACCAGAGCCATTTCTCGCGCGCCTTCCGCAAGATCACCGGCGTCTCGCCCGGCGCATGGCGAAAGAACCACTGAGAAGGGCGGCGGTATACCGCCGCCCTGAAATGTTTCGTCGGTTCCAGTTGCCCGGTCAAGCCTTCCTTGCTTCCTTCATGTTCGGCAGGAACACGGTCAACAAGCCGAGGAACGGCAGGTACGAACAGATCTGGTAGACGAAGTCGATGCCCTTCATGTCGGCGACGACGCCGAGCACGGCAGCCGCGATGCCGCCCATGCCGAAGGCGAAGCCGAAGAAGATGCCGGCGATCATGCCGACGCGCCCCGGAACCAGTTCCTGCGCGAAGACGACGATGTTGGAGAAGGCCGACGACAGGATGAGGCCAATCAGCACGGTGAGCACCATCGTCCATTCCATGTTGGCGTAGGGCAGCGCCAGCGTGAAGGGCAGCACGCCGACGATCGAGAACCAGATCATCGCCTTCTGGCCGTAGCGGTCGCCGAACGGGCCGCCGAGCAGGATGCCCAACGCGGAGGCGCCGAGGAACAGGAACAGCATCACCTGGCTCATCTGCACCGAAACGCCGAATTTGTGGATGGCGTAGAAGGTGTAGTAGCTGGACAGCGATGCGATATAGGCGTTCTTGGTCAGCACCAGCAGCGTCAGCACGGCCAAGGCCCACATCACCTTCTTACGCGCGAAGGGCGACACATGGGTGGCCTGCTTGCGGGTGGCCATCGAGGCGCGCAGCCGGCTGTACCAGCCGCCGACCTGCCAAAGCACGACGATGCCGATCAGCGAGCCGACGGCGAACCAGGAAATGCTGGTCTGGCCGAACGGCACGACGATGAAGGCGGCGAGCAGCGGGCCCATCGCCTGGCCGAAATTGCCACCGACCTGGAACAGCGATTGCGCAAGGCCGAAGCGGCCGCCCGAGGCAAAGCGGGCTATGCGCGAGGATTCCGGATGGAAGATCGCCGAGCCGATGCCGATCAGCGAGGCGCCGATCAGGAGCAGCCAGTAATGGCCGGCGTGTGCGAGCACCACCAGGCCGATCAGCGACGAGGCCATGCCCCAAGGCAAGGAATAGGGCATCGGCCGCTTGTCGGTGATCATGCCGATGATCGGCTGCAGCAGCGAGGCCGTGACCTGGAAGGTGAAGGTCAGGAGGCCGATCTGCCAGAAATCGAGACCGTAATTGTCCTTGAGGAGCGGATAGATCGCCGAAAGCAGCGACTGCATGATGTCGTTGACGCAGTGGCAGAAGCTCACCGCAAGAATGACGGTGAAGGCCGTCGCTTGCGCCGAGATGTTGCTTGCCGGCGCCGGTGCGGCGACGGAGGTGGCGGTCGTATCAGTCAAGGCAATGCTCCGTAGTCTTTTGGCGGCGAACCGCAGGCGGCCTTATATGCCTGTTGCCAAGCGACTTCTTTCGTGGTTTGGTCCAATAGTTTCGCGAGTGGGCCACATCCGATGCCAAACAACCGGGAGATATTCAGAGGCGACGCCGCCGAGCTCGGCCGGCTGCATGAAAGCCGCTGGCAATGGCTGGAGCAGGCCGTCGGGCCGGCGGTGGCGCTGCCGACCGAATATCCGGACGGCTATCACGTGCCGCAGCACCGCCACAGCCGCAGCCAGTTGCTGCACGCGCTGGTCGGCGTGGTGCTGGTGACGACGAGGCACGGGCGCTGGATGGTGCCGCCCGACCACGCGATGTGGATACCGGCCGGCACCGAGCATGCCGTCGAGATGCTGGGCGACGTCTCGATGCGTTCGGTCTATGTCGTGCCGGATGCCATCGCCGGCCTTCCGGAAGGCCTGCGGGTCGTCGGCATCACCGCGCTGATGCACAGCCTGATCGTGGAATCGGAGAAGCTGCCGCAGGGCGGCGAGCTCGAAGGGCGCGCAGCGCTCGTCATGGGGCTTTTGCTGCACGAAATCCCGAACCTGCCGGAACGGCCACTCGGCCTGCCTTTCCCGTCCGATGCGAAGCTCGCGGCGCTGTGCCGGCGCTTCGTGGCGGCGCCATCGCCACATGCGACGATCGACGAATGGGCGGATGCGGCGGGCATGAGCCGGCGCTCCTTTACCCGCGCTTTCCACCGCCAGACCGGGCTGTCGCTCTCGACCTGGCGCCAGCAGGCTTGCCTGTTCGCGGCGCTGCCCAGGCTCGCCGACGGCGAGCCGATCACCAGGGTGGCGCTCGATCTCGGCTATGACAGCGTGCCGGCCTTCATCACCATGTTCAAGCGCATGCTCGGCGCCTCGCCGCGCGGCTATATGCGCGGCGCGCGTGATGCCGGCGAGAGCCTGCGCCGCACAGGCGGTCCGATTGCCGCTTGAGCCAGCCCCTGGCGGTGCGAAGTCGATGCGCGTTCCTCGATCCAGGACCCTGTTTTGCCAATAACCGATTGTAATTTGCAATCAGTTATGTTGTTTTTTGCAAGGCGGCAAATTCGGAGGAACCCCTGATGGCGACGATCGTCTATGCCATGCTGACATCACTGGACGGCTATATCGCCGGGCCGAGCGGAGACATCGACCTGCCGGTTCCCGAAGAAGAATTGCATCAGCATTTCAACGACGAGATGAGGCGGACATCGATCGCTCTGTGCGGGCGCAGGATGTATGAAACCATGCGTTTCTGGGACAGCCCGGAACGGGAGATTGCCGCTTCCGAGGTCGAGCGGGATTTTGCCAATGCCTGGCGAGAGACGCCGAAGATCGTGTTTTCGACCACGCTCCGAGAGGTCGGGCTGAATGCCCATCTCGTGTCGGACGACGCGGAGGCGACGGCAAGGTCGCTCAAGGCGCGAACGGATGGCGAGATCTCGGTCTCCGGCGCGGAGCTTGCCGGGCACCTTGCGCGCGCGGGCTTGATCGACGAGTACCGGCTCTATGTGCATCCGGTCGTGTTGGGCGGCGGCAAGCCGTATTTCCGGTCCGGCCTGTCGCTGGCGCTGAAGCCGCTCGGCACGCAGAAACTTGCGCAAGGCGTGACGCTGCTGCGCTACGCACCCGCCGGGACGGACAATTAATCGAACAGGCTCGACACCGATTCTTCCGTCGCCGTGCGCGAGATCGCCTCGCCCATCAGATCGGCGATCGAAATGACGCGGATGTTCGGCGCGTCGAGCACGGCCTGGCTCGGCTGGATGGAATCGGTGATCACCAGCTCCTGCAGCTTCGAGCCGGCGATGCGCGCCACCGCGCCGCCCGACAGCACGCCATGGGTGATGTAGGCGGTGACGCTGGTGGCGCCGTTGTTCAACAGCGCTTCCGCAGCGTTGCAAAGCGTGCCGCCGGAATCGACGATGTCGTCGATCAGCAGGCAGTCCTTGCCGGCGACCGCGCCGATGATGTTCATGACTTCCGATTCGCCCGGGCGCTCGCGGCGCTTGTCGACGATGGCGAGTTGCGCGTCGAAACGCTTGGCCAGCGCGCGCGCCCGCACTACGCCGCCTATGTCGGGCGATACGACCACGACGTTGCCGAGCTGCTTGTACTTGGCCTTCACGTCGCGGGCCATCACCGGCACCGAGAATAGATTGTCGGTCGGGATGTCGAAGAAACCCTGGATCTGGCCGGCATGCAGGTCGAGGGTCAGCACGCGGTTGGCGCCGGCCCGGGTGATCATGTTGGCGACGAGCTTGGCTGAGATCGGTGTGCGGCCCGATGCGCGGCGGTCCTGCCTTGCATAGCCGAAATAGGGGATGACAGCCGTGATGCGCCGCGCCGAAGAGCGCATGAAGGCGTCCATCATGATGAGCAGTTCCATCAGATGGTCGTTGGTCGGATAAGAGGTCGACTGCAGGATGAAGACATCCTCGCCGCGCACGTTTTCCTGGATCTCGACGAAGATTTCCTGATCGGCGAAACGCCTGACGCTGGCCTTACCCAGCGGGATGTTGAGGTAGCGAGCGACTGCTTCGGCCAGCACCCGGTTGGAATTGCCCGCGAAAAGCTTCATGCACCGTTCCTGGTGAAGGATGGAGAGGCCGGAGAGACTCTCATGAGCCTTTTATGCGGGCTTTTAGCGGCCCGCGCCGGTATTGCAAGCCTCGTTGTTGGGGAATCCGTTCGGCGACTACAACAAACGTTGAAAACATCGCAAGCCGGCAACAGTTCGGCCGGCAGCGGTCCGGTCAACCGGCGCCGCCGCTGCCGAGCCAGGCGGCAAACTGGTCGATCGTCTGGTCGGCGATGGCCTGCATGGTCGCGGGCGCAACCGTGGGCCAGCCCTCGCCACTGCCGACCGCGGGCGCCTTCTGCTGGCCATTGATGCGATGCAGGCGATTCCCGGAAGGGTCGTAAATATCCCAGACATAGATGACGGTCGTGTCCTTGCCCTCCGACATCGTCGAAAAATAGCCTTTCAGCACATGCGTCGCCGTCTGGTCCGTGCTGCCGACAAGCGTCAGGCCGCGCTGCTTGGCACGGGACTGCAGTTCCGCCGTCAACGGCGCCGCCGCATCGACGGATGCGCCGACGATCGGCGCCACCTGCAGCCGCGTCCTGGCGAGGATGGCTGTCTGGGCCGGCGTCGCCGGTTTCGCCGACGCCGCCGAGGTGGCAGGCGCGGGCGAGGGGGCGGGTACGATCGTGGTTGGAGATGTGGCCGCCGATGACGTGGCGGCCGATGACGTGCCTTGCGTGGCGGCCGAAGACTGGGCCGCGTTTGGTGGCGGGGTGATGGCCGAAGGTTCCAGAACGTCCTTGGCGTTGGTGCAGGCTGCGAGCGCCAACACCGCAAGCAATGACACGGTCGTCACCCGCGATCGTCTCATTTGCCTGAAAACTCCCTAGTGGCGAACGCCCCCGCGTGAACCAGCCATTATGGATTCACTGTACGATCAAGTCGAGATCATGGCGCGACAGCGGCTTGGGCGCCGATTCCGTGGTGAGGTAGGTGCGGCCAAGGGTCATCGCCGTCTCGGTCTCCGAGTCCATGATGATCATATGCGCGAAGAGCGTCATATTGGGCGCGATCGGTTCCGAATTGCCTTGGTAGAACATAGGCATGTCCATCCACGACGGCGTGAAGCGGGCGCCGACCGAATAGCCGCAGGCATTCAGCCGGTGCTTGGTCAGGTTGTGCGCCTCGAGCGTGCGGGCATGGGCGTCGAAGACATCGCCGAAAGTGTTTCCCGGCGTCATCGCCTTTTCGACGGCGAGCAGGGCGGCCCGGGAGGCGTCGAACAGCTCCTGGTGGCGTTTCGACACCTTGCCGGTCAGTACGGTGCGCATCATCGGGGCGTGATAGTGATGGAACACGCCCGCCCATTCCAGCGTCAGCTGGTCGTTCTTGGTAAGCTTGCGGCGGCCGGCCTTGTAGCGGCAGAGCAGGGCATCGGCGCCTGAGCCGATGATGTACTCGTTGGCGGGATAGTCGCCGCCGCCGGCAAAGACGGCGCCTTGCATGGCGGCGAGGATGAGCCCTTCATCACCGCCCTGCTTGATCAGCGGCAACGCGGCATCCAGCGCGTCGTCGGAAAGATTGGCGGCCTTTTCGGCCTTGGCGATCTCGGCCGGGCTCTTGAACAGGCGCAGCCGACCGACGATGCCGGAAGCGTCAGCGATCTGGCCGAAGGTCTGCAACTGCTCGTCGAGGCGGCGGCCATTGTAAGCGGTCAGGCCATGGGTGTCGTATTCGACGCCGATGCGGGCGCCGAGCAGATCGAGATCGTTGAGCAGATTGCGCAGGTCGATCGCCGGATTGGCGCCCTGGCGATCGGTCCACAGAACGATGTTTTCGATGGTGGATGTGTGACGCGCCTGCCTCAGATCGGCGGAGCGGGTGAGCAGCACCATCGAGCCGTCCGCCTTCACCACCAGGCATTGGAAGAAGCAGAAGCCGAACGTGTCGTAGCCGGTCAGCCAGTACATGCTCTCCTGCGCGAACAGCAGCACGGCGTCGAGCTTCTTCTCGGCCATCTCGATCAGCAGCCGGTCGCGCCGCGCGTCGAATTCAGATCGTTCGAAATGCAGCGCCATTATTCTTTCTCCAGAACGATTGCTGAAACCTGGCGTCCGTAATCCGCTTCCTTGCGGTGTGTGGTGCGCCGGTAGGAATAGAAGAAATCTTCTTCCGCGTAAGTGCAGCGGCCGAGGCCCTCGGCGGTCACGCCCGCCTTGAGCAACCTGTCGACCGTATATCGGTTGAGGTCGAACATCGAGTGGCCGGCGGTCTTCGATGGATTGAAATAGCGGTGATTGCCGGCATCGGCCTCGACGAAGCGGGCGACGAATTCCGGCCCTACCTCGTAACTGTCGGGGCCTATGGAGGGGCCGAGCACGGCGATGATACGCTCGCGGCTGGCGCCGAGCCGCTCCATCGCGGCGACGGTGTTTTCGAGTACGCCGGTGAAGGCGCCCTTCCAGCCGGCATGGGCGGCGCCGATGATGCGCGCCTCGGCGTCGGCAAAGAGAACCGGGCCGCAATCGGCCGTCGAGGCGCCGATGGCGATGCCCGGACGGTCGGTGACGATGGCGTCGGCCTTCGGGCGAGGACCGGCGAAGGGCTCCCTGGCGACGACGACATCGGGCGAATGGACCTGGTGCGCGGTCAACAGATGATCCGCCGGCACGCCCATCCAGTCGGCAACGCGCCGCCGGTTCTCGGCGACCAGCGTTTGATCGTCGCTGGAGCCCGTGCCGATGTTGAGTCCCCGATAGATGCCGTCGGAGACGCCGCCGACACGGGTGAAATAGCCGTGGCGTATGCCTGGCGCCCTCTCGAGGAGCGGTGAGCGTACTGGATCGGGTCCGGTCTGATTCAGCATGGTTGGGTTTGTCGTCCGTGCAAGGCGGGTTCGTCAAGGTGAAGTTCGGGCTGCTTAGCGGACCACGCGGCAGGACGGCGTTCCGATCTCAGGCGGCTTTCGTCGCCGGCAGGACTTTCATCACCTTGAACAGCTCGCCCATCGCGTCAGGGCCGGCAAGGCGTTGGACCGCGTTCGAAATGGCTTGGCGTGTCTCGGCATCGGCGTCGGCGCCCAGCGCGCCGGCACGCTCGAGCAGGCCCATGCCGAGCAGGAATTCGCCCTGGGTCGACAATTGCGCATCGAGGCCGTGGGCGCGCACTATGTCGGCAAGCGGGGCGAAATCGACATGGGCGGTGAGGTCGGCTTCACCTGGACTGGCCAGCACGTCCTCGCGCCGGTGCCGGCGCAGCGCCTGGAAGGTGTCGCCGACGCCCGGCTCCAGGTGGCCGTAGTCGATGAAAAGGCCGGCGCCGCCCTGGCCGGCGATGCGCGCGGCGATCGCCGACATCAGTGCCGAACGGGCAGGCGCCACTTCGGCGATGGCGCCTTGCGGCGCGTCGGTCGCGTCGGCCGGCAGCAATGCCGCATCGACGGATCCAGCGCCGGCGAAGAAATGCAGTTCATCGGCGCCGTCGAGGCCGACCACGCGCTCGCGCCAGCCTGAGCCGACATAGACGAACTGCCGGATCGGCACAGCATCGAACAGTTCGTTGCCGACGATGAAGAGCGGTTGCCTCGGCAGCGTCTCGATGGTCTGGTGCCAGGCGAGCGCAAGCGCTGCGCGCTGGCCGGCAAGCGTCCGTTCCTGGATTTCGGCCAGGCGCGGACTGGTCTCGACCATGGCAAAGGATGCGCCGGCTACGAGTGCCGGGTCGAGCCGAGACCAGGTACGAAGCATGTCCTTCATCAGCGTGCCTCGACCCGGGCCGATTTCGGCGAAGGTCGCTGGCAGGGGCCGGCCGGCGCGCTGCCAGGCCTGGTAAAGCCAGACCGCGACGAGCTCGCCGAACATCTGGCTGACCTCGGGCGCTGTGATGAAGTCGCCGGCGACGCCGAAGGGCTCGCGCGTCGTGTAATAACCCTCGTCGGGATCGAAAAGGCAGAGCGCCATGTACTCGCTCACCGGGATCGGCCCCGTGGCGCCGATCAGGCCTATGATGCGCTCCTTCAGCCGGCTCATGCCGCCTGCGGCCGTGGCGCCGGCTTTGCCGTCGCCATGGCCCAGATGCCGGCCAGCACCATCGGCGAGGACAGGATCATGCCCATGGTCAGCCAGTTGGTTCCGAGCAGGTAGCCGAGCTGCTGGTCGGGTTCGCGGAAGAACTCGACGAAGATGCGCGACAGGCCGTAGCCGCAGATGAAAGCGCCGCCGACGAAGCGCGGCGTCTTCAACTTCAGCCGCGAATGGGTGAGGAAGCGCAGCACCAGGAACAGCACGAGGCCTTCGAGCAGGGCCTCGTAGAGCTGGCTGGGGTGGCGGGTGAATGGGCCGCCATTGGGGAATTCAATCGCCCAGGGAACGTTCGAGGGCCGGCCCCAAAGCTCCGAATTGATGAAGTTGGCGACACGCACCAGGCCGAGGCCGACAGGTACGCCGGCCGACACCACGTCGAACAAGGTCCAGGTGTGGATACGGCGATTGAGCGAGAACAGTGTCATCGCGAGGATCACGCCAAGCAGGCCGCCATGGAACGACATGCCGCCCTGCCAGACGGCGAAGATGTCGAGCGGATGCGCGATATAGCGCGGCAGGTCGTAGAACAGCACATAGCCGGTGCGTCCGCCGAGCACGACCCCGATCGCCGCCCAGACGATGAAATCGTCGAGGTCCTCTGGCTTCATCGGCAGATTGCCGTCCGGCCACAGGCGAGGGTTGGTGACGAGGCGCTTGGCGTACCACCAGGCAAAGAGGATGCCGACGATGTAGCCGACGCCATACCAGTGCACCGCCAGCGGCCCGATCTGAACGATAACCGGATTGATGTTGGGGAAGGGCAGGGAGGCCAGCGGCAACAGGAAATATTCGCTCAAACTGGGATCTCCCGGTTGCGGTCGTCTATCGGGCGCGGACCATGCGGCAGGGTTTTGGCAGGGTCAAGGCAAGGCGATTGTTGTTCTGAACGCCACGGAGAGCGGTTTCAAACCTGAGGCTTGCCGGCGACAATTTGCCTTAGAGCATCGTTGATCCTGTCCTGCCAGCCAGGGCCATCTTCCTGGAAGTGGTCCAGCACGGCGCGATCGATCCTTATCGAAACAAGCTCTCTGACGTTGGGCGCGGCCGCGGCCTCGCGAACTGGGGCCGCGGGCTTTTTGACGGGCTTGAAGACGGCTTCCGCCGCTGCGATCGGGTTTGTCGGTCGGCGCGGGGGCGTTGCCATTGGGCGATCCTGACTGAGTGCTGGAACAATGCACGGCACAATAGGCGATTTGGCGTCTTCAAGTACAGGTATGGGCGATGTGATAGCCTTGTTCAGGCATGGCTCCGCCGTGCGCCATAGCAACGCAGAGGCGGCATCAAACCTCAACGTTCTTGCATTCCGCGTCGCGCCCCACTACGTCAAACCGAGCAAGCGAGGATCTGCCATGTCGACCGGACCGAACCGCATTCTCGACGAATTCGCCAAGCTGATGACCGATGCGGCGGGTGCCGCGCAGGGCGTGCGGCGCGAGGTGGAGACCGCCGTCCGGGCGCAGGCCGAGCGCATGCTGAATTCCATGGATGTGGTGCAGCGCGAAGAATTCGAGGCCGTGCGCGAGATGGCGGTCAAGGCAAGGGAAGACAACATCCAGTTGGCGACGCGCGTCGAGGCGCTCGAGGCCAAGCTCGCCGAACTGACCGGGCAGGCCGCACCTGCGGGTGCGGCGAAGCCTCGCGCAAAAAAATAATCGTTAAACTTTTCCACATAGCGCGATCCGAAAAATCGCTTTGCCGTGAATCGCTTACCGGCATTGCATGAATCTTCGTGACAGCCACCTTTCCACATGCGGATGACGCAGTGCGAAAAATTGGGCTGTTCACGCGACTCCCGATCAATAGACTGAATTTGTTGCATGATTCGAAGCAGGGTCATGCGCCGGGCGGTGGGGTCCGGTTGGGGTCTTTGCGTTGAAAAGTCCTGACCGTCCGAGTTCTAGACAAGATTGTTCGTTGTGCGTGCCCTCTCTCGCGGAGCGTGTGGCGGCGCTCTCAGAACGACAGGAAGCATCAATGGAACTCCTCGAACTCGAATTCTCCCGCGAAATCCACCCGGTGGACGTCATCGAGCAGGTGGCCCACAACAACGACTGGTCCTTCGAACGTGCCGGCGACGACGAGATTTCTATTTCGGTGGCCGGCAGCTGGACCGATTACCATGTCTCCTTTTCCTGGATGGAGGATTTCGAGGCGCTGCATTTGGCCTGCGCCTTCGACATCAAGGTGCCGGAGACGCGGGCGCTGGAAGTGATGCGACTGTTGTCGCTGATCAACGAGCAGATGCTGTTCGGACATTTCGACCTCTGGGAGCAGGAAGGCGCCATCATGTTCAGGCAGTCGCTGCTGCTTGCCGGCGGGGTCGAGCCTTCGAGCCAGCAGGTCGAGGTGCTGTTGTCCTCGGCGCTCGAAGCCTGCGAATGCTATTTCCAGGCCTTCCAGTTCGTCGTCTGGTCGGGTACATCGGCCAAGGACGCGCTATCCAGCGTGCTCTTTGAGACACACGGAAACGCCTGAACCAAGCCGATACCGCCGATGAGTTCCAGCAGCGAGCGCAAGCCCGAGATCAGCTTTGCCGATTTCGACCGTGTCGACATCCGTGCCGGCACGATCGTCGAGGCGGAGCCGTTTCCGGAGGCCCGCAAGCCGGCGTTCAAGCTGAGGATCGATTTCGGTCCGAAGATCGGGATCAAGAAGTCGTCGGCGCAGATCACCAAATACTACACGCCAGAAACGCTGATCGGCCGTCAGGTCTTTGCGGTGGTCAATTTCCCGCCGCGCCAGATCGGTCCGTTCATGTCGGAAGTGCTGACGCTTGGGTTTCCGGATGAGGAGGGCGCCGTCGTGCTTGGCGCCATCGAGCGCAAAGTGCCGGACGGCGGGCGCTTATTCTAGAACCAGCCTCGGTCGTTCGGAAGCGATGACATCCTGGCTGGCGGGCTTGCGCGGCATCCCCAGCGCTTCGTCCACCACGTCGAGGAACATTTCGGCGCAGGCCTTCCAACTGTAGCGCATCGCGCGCTGGCGGGCCTCGGCGCGATCGACGTGAAGCGCCTTCATGGCAGCCTCGCCCAGGTCGTTGGACACCGCCCCGCCGACACCGTCGCCGACAATGTCGATCGGGCCGGTCACCGGATAGGCGGCGACGGGCGTTCCGCTGGCCAAGGCCTCGATGATGACGTTGCCGAAAGTGTCGGTCCGGCTCGGGAAGACGAAGACATCGGCCGACGCGTAGATCTCTGCCAGCTCGTCGTTCGGGCGATGGCCGAGGAAATGCGCATTGGGATACCGCGCCTTGAGCCTTCCCAGCTCCGGCCCTTCGCCGACGACGATCTTGCTGCCGGGCAGGTCGAGGTCGAGGAAGGCGCTCAGGTTCTTCTCGATCGCGACACGGCCGACGCACAGGAAAACCGGACGCGGGAATTCGGTTTCCTTGCGCTTGTCCGGCCGGAAGTGATCGGTGTCGACGCCGCGCGTCCACGGCCTCAGCTTGTTGAAGCCGCGCGCGGCAAGGTCGTCGGCCAGCGATTGCGTCGCCACCAGCGTACCCCGTCCGGAATTGTGGAAATCGCGCAGCCAGTTATAGGCCCAGCTTTCCGGCACCGGCAGGCGGGCGCTGAGATATTCAGGAAAGCGGGTGTGATAGCTGGTGGTGAAGGGGCGGCCGATCCTGCGGCAGTGTCGCCGCGCCATGATGCCCAGCGGACCCTCGGTGACGATGTGGACATGGTCGGTCCCGGCGGCCTCGATCATGCGCGCGACACGGCCAGGCGTCGTCAATGCGAGCCTGATGTCGGGATAGGTCGGCATCGGCAAGGTGCGAAAGAGGTTCGGGGTCAGGAAGTCGAGCTCGACGTCGAAGGGCTTCAAAGCCTCGGTCAAGCGCTGCAGCGTGTGGACCACGCCATTGACCTGAGGCCGCCATGCGTCGGTGACCATCAGGATACGCATGGCGATCCCGATACGCATGGCGATCCCGCTACGCACGACGGTCCCTTACCGCAATAGCTTCCAGGCGCGCCGGCGCGATGCCGGAACGGCAACCAGGCGGCAGCTAGCGCCTCGCTCCAGCGCACCCGGGCGGGCGCGGGATCGAAGCGGGGCGGCAGGGCCGAATCAAACTGTGTCGCGCGCTTCATGCGCGCTCTTGATCATGATTTCATGACGGGCGGATGAAGCCGTTTTTGATTGAGCATGATCTTGCCCGGACTAAAGGTCAGCGAAAGCAAAACCGGCTTCCACTCGTCAGGATAATGCTCCGGCTAGGCCGGGGCCTTGATCACGGCGCGCAAGCCGCCGAGCGGGCTATCCTCGAGGCTGATGTCGCCGCCATGGCTGCGGGCGATATCGCGGGCGATCGACAGGCCGAGCCCCGTGCCGCTGGCGTCGAGGTTGCGTGCCTCGTCGAGTCGCAGGAACGGCTTGAACACCTCCTCGCGCTTGTCGGGCGCGATGCCCGGGCCGTCGTCGTCGATGGTGACGACGAGCGAGCCGCGACCGTGATTGGCATGGACCTCGACGGCCTTGGCATAGCGGAAAGCATTGCCGATGACGTTCGACAGCAAACGGGCAAAGGCGTTCGGCCGCACATGCACGGTCGGATCGCCGGTCAGCGTCGTCGTGAGCTTGCAGCCGCGCAGCCGCGCTTCCTCGCCAAGCTTCTGCAAATAGGTCTCGAGGTCGAAACGGCCGGTATCCTCGGCGGCCTCGCCGCGCGCGAAGGAGAGATAGCCCTCCAGCATCGACTGCATGTCATCGATGTCCTGGTTGAGCGCCGCCTTGGTTTCGGCTTTGCCGCCGGCCAGCGCCAGCTGCAGCTTGAAACGGGTGAGAATGGTCCTGAGATCGTGGCTGACGCCGGTCAGCATGGCGGTGCGCTGCTCGATCTGGCGCTCGATACGCTCACGCATCTGGATGAAGGCGAACCCTGCCCGGCGAACCTCCTCGGCGCCTCGAGGCCGGAAATCGCGCGGCATCGGTCGGCCCTTGCCGAAACTCTCGGCGGCTTCGGCGAGCGTCAGGATCGGTCTTATCTGGTTGCGCAGGAAAGGAACGGCGATCATCAACAGAACCAGCGAGGTGCCGACCATCCAGATCAGGAAGATATGGGTGTTGGAGGCGTATGCCTGGCTGCGGCGCACGAAAACGCGCAGTACCTTGCCTTCCAACTGGACGCGGACCTCGACGATGTTGGAATTGCCGACCGTGTCGATCCAGAAGGGGCGGTTGATCTGCCTGGTGATCTCCGACGACAGCGCCTCGTCGAGGATGGAGAAGAACGGCTTCGGGCCGGGCGGCGGCAGCGGGTCGGGCGGCAGCAGGTCGACCTTGAGCTGCATGCGGTCCTGGGCGATGCGGATGATGTTGGCGTAGTCGGCATCGTGCGGATAGGTCTCCATCATGTCGATGATGGCGGCGATATCGCGCACGGTCGCCTGCGACAGGCGCTGGGTGACCGTCTGCCAGTGGCGCTCCATGAAGACGAAGGCGACCACCGATTGCAGCAGGATCATCGGCGCGATGACGATGATCAGCGAGCGGGCGTAGAGCCGCTTCGGCATGTAGAGCGCGACCAGACGCCAGAACCGGTTCCAGGCGCGCGGCATCGCCCTCAGCGTCCGCATCGCGAGATCGCCGAGGCCGCCGCCTTCCGGTTGCTCCAGTTGCGTGGTCGCCATTCGCCCTTCCGCTCGTCGATGGCCTGTTCAGCAAAGGGCCTTCGACGGTAGTTTATTCGACGCTGAGCCGATACCCAATACCGCGCACCGTCTGCAACCACACCGGATTGGACGGATCGCGCTCGATCTTGCGGCGCAGCCGGTTGATCTGCACGTCTATGGTGCGCTCGCCGACATCAGATTCATCGCCCACCAGTTCATGGCGCGGTATGGTCTCGCCCGCCCGCGCGGCGAAGATCGCGAGGATCTCCTGTTCGCGGTCGGTCAATTTCAGCGCCTCGCCGCCGCGTTTCAGTTCACGCTTGGCGATCTGGAAAGTATAGGGTCCGAACACCAGCTGTTCCACCTTTGGCGTCGACGCCGGCCCGCCGCGACGCAGGATGTTGTTGATGCGCAGGATCAGCTCGCGCGGATCGAACGGCTTCGGCAGGTAATCGTCGGCGCCGGCTTCCAGCCCGGTGATGCGGCTGTCGGTCTCGGACAGGGCCGTCAGCATCAGGATCGGCACGTTCTTCTCCGCCCGGAGCGCCTTGGTGAGGTCGACGCCGGTTTCGCCCGGCATCATGACGTCGAGCACCAAAAGGTCGAAGTCGAGACCGGCGAGCTTGCGCCTGGCCTCGCCGGAATTGCCGGCGACGGTGACGCGAAAACCGTTCTCGGACAGATATTGCTTGAGCAGGTTGCGGATACGCGTGTCGTCATCGACAACCAGAAGATGCGGCGCGTCATCGTCGGGCGCTGCCGGATGATCAACCTTCTCAATGGTCTCCATGGTTCTTCCCCGATGTTTGCGCAGGCACAATGTCGATCTGCGCTCTTAGTTCCGGATTGACCATCGCTTCCAGGAAACGCTCGATCGTGGCGCGTTCGGTGGCTCCGGAATCCTCCAATGCCGCACGGATGCGGCGCGACTGTGGCCGCGCCAGCGCGAGCGCCAGGGCGCGGCCCTTGGCGGTGGGGTAGAGTTCGCGCTGCCTGCGGTCGCGCGGACCCTGCACCTGGACGATATGGTCGGTGTCGATCAACTGCTTCAAGACCCGCGCAAGGCTCTGTTTGGTGATCTTCAGCACATCGAGCAGCTCGGCGACGGTCAGGCCCGGCCTGCGGTTGACGAAGTGCAGCACACGGTGATGGGCGCGGCCGAAGCCGTAATCGGCGAGGATCTGGTCCGGATCGGAGGTGAAATCGCGATAGGCGAAGAAAAACAGTTCGATGATGGCGAAGTCGATGCCGTCTTCATCGGTGATCGCCGTCCTGATCGGTTTTCCGGCTGCGGGGCTCGTCATCATTTCTCCATGCGAGGCGGGAATTATGTCAGTACTATTGACGTAATTTCCGGGCAATGATAATTTTTGACAAGCTTTTCGGCGGATTGCGAACGAAAAGGCAAGGAGAGGCCGTTTTTCCGGAACTTCCTGAGTTTGCCACGGGTTGAATATCCGCCTACGCTTTCAAGCACTGGCGAGCGTTTCGGACCCCGTGGCCGGGCCGGCACGAAAGCCTATATAACACAACGATTTGCGGGCGCGCCCGCGGGAGGTTTCCATGGCATCCGTTCCTTTCGATCAACTGGACGGCTTCATCTGGATGAACGGCGAGTTCGTCAAATGGGCCGACGCCAAGATCCATGTGCTGACGCACGGCCTGCACTATGCCAGCGCCGTTTTTGAGGGGGAGCGCGCCTATGGCGGCCAGATCTTCAAGCTGACAGAGCACAATGAGCGGCTGCATGAATCTGCACGCCTCCTGGGTTTCAAAATTCCCTATCCGGTCGCCGAGATCGACGAAGCCTGCCGCACGCTTTTGAAGGAACAGGGTTTCCAGGACGCCTATGTGCGCCCGATCGCCTGGCGCGGCAGCGAGCAGATGGGCGTTTCGGCGCAGAACAACCGCATCAATTGCGCCATCGCCATCTGGCAGTGGCCGAGCTATTTCGATCCCGCGCAGAAGCTCAAGGGTATCCGCCTCGACGTCGCCGAATGGCGCCGGCCGGATCCGCGCACCGCGCCGTCGAAGTCCAAGGCCGCCGGCCTCTACATGATCTGCACGCTGTCCAAGCATGCCGCAGAGGCCAAGGGCTACGCCGACGCCATGATGCTCGACTGGAGGGGCCAGGTGGCGGAAGCCACAGGCGCCAACATCTTCTTCGTCAAGGACGGCAAGATCCACACGCCGACGCCCGATTGCTTCCTCGACGGCATAACCCGCCGCACGGTGATCGGTCTCGCGAAGGACCGTGGTTTCGAGTTGGTCGAGCGCGCGATCATGCCGGAGGAGCTCGAGGGATTCGAGCAGTGCTTCCTCACCGGCACGGCCGCCGAGGTCACGCCGGTTTCGGAGATCGGCCCCTACCGATTCGAGGTCGGCGAGATCGCCAAGACGTTGATGAACGACTATTCTGCGGCGGTGCAGCCAAAGCACGCAATCGCCGCAGAATAGCGATAGTCACAGCTTTTTTATGCATCTGGGGCGGTTTTCGAGCCGCCCCTTTTATTTCAGCATCTGTGCATTTGACTTTCACACAATTCGGCGTCTCATGATTGCGTCAGCCGGCGGAGGCTGGCGGCTATGGAGGGACTAATTACATGGACAGCAACACGATTATTCAGATCGTTGTACAGGTAATTGCGGGTGTTATCGGCGGTCAGGCGGTCGGCGCGGCTCTCAAGCAGGCGGCGATGGGCCAGCTCACAAAAGTCCTGGGCGGCGCGATCGGCGGCGTCGGCGGCGCAGCTATCCTGGGCAGCCTGCTCGGCGGCGGCGGGGTTGACGCGGCAGCTGCAGCGGGCGGAATCGGCAGCGCGCTCGACTTGAAGAACCTTCTCGGCGGCGTCGGCGGCGGCGCCGTCCTGACCGGCATCATCGGCGCCGTCATGAACGCGATGAAAAAATAGTTCCGGTTCTCTCACGCTTTGTCATGGGCGGCTTTGGCCGCCCATTTCTTTTGAAGTTCCCAACGGCGGTGGACGGCGGTCGTTGACCTATCTACATGAAGCTCGATGCAATTCCGGCCGGAAGGCGGCGGCGAAGCGGCCGAGCCTGAGCGCTCTTTTCCTGGAATTGCTCAAGAAAGGAAAGCCATGGGTCAGCTCAACGCCGGCATCGTGCCGGTCACGCCGTTCCAGCAGAACTGCACCATTTTGTTCGATATAGATGACAAGACGGGCGTCGTCGTCGATCCCGGCGGCGATGTCGATCAGATACTGTCGGTGCTGAAGGACAATGCCATCAATGCCGGTGCGATCTGGATCACGCATGGCCATATCGATCATGCCGGCGGCGCGATGGAACTCAAGGAAGCGCTGGGCGTCGACATTGTCGGTCCGCATGAGGCCGACAAGATGCTGCTCGACAACCTCGAGAACCAGGGGCGACGCTACGGCATCGCCGGCGTGCGCAATTGCGTGCCGGACCGTTTTCTGAGCGAAGGCGAAACGGTGTCATTCGGCAATCATGTGTTCGAGGTGCTGCACTGCCCGGGGCATGCACCGGGCCACGTAGTCTACTACAACCGTGCGGCCAAATTCGCGCATGTCGGCGACGTACTGTTTCGCGGTTCGGTCGGACGCACCGATCTGCCTGGCGGCGACCATGCCGCGCTGATCGCCTCGATCAAGGACAAGCTTCTGCCGCTCGGCGACGATATCGGCTTCATCTGCGGCCATGGCCCAGGCAGCCGTTTTGGCGATGAGAGGCGGACTAATCCGTTCTTGACCTGATCAACGGACAAAAGAAAAGCGCCGTCGAAGGGCGGCGCTCTCTTTCGGGCAGGGAACCCTAAGTTTTCTTAGTTGGCGACGCAGAAATGCTGGGCGCCGTCGTTACCGGTGAAGGTGCCGGTGCGCGAGTTGAAGGTGCGGTAGCGGTCCGAGCAGTACTCGTACCAGCCACGGGTCCACGGCTCGGCGTAGCGGTCGGCGTAGACGACGCGCGGCTGCTGCACATAGTAGCGACGGACCGGCCGGTCGACATAGTAGCCGTCATCATAGGCAGGATCGTAATAGCGCGGTCCGGGATTGCTGAGTGCACTGCCGATCAGGGCGCCAGCAGCGAGGCCGACAACGCCTGCCGCAAGGGCGTCGCCGCCACGATCACCGTGATGGCGCCAGCGCCAGTCGTCGGCGTTGGCCGCCGAGAAGGTGGCCAAGGTGGTCGCGGCAATGCCCGCGGTCAGGATGGCGGTCTTGAGAAAACGGTTCATTTTCGGTCTCCTTCGCGCCGGCCCGCGCATTTTTCAGGGGATGCGAACCGGCTTTAGCAAAGATTAATAGAAGACCGTGGCTGAACGGAGGCTGAACGGAATTCGGCCCAAGCGATTTTTCGATTTTCGAGGCCTTGGGCACAACTCAATCCGGGCGGGAGCGGTCCCGCCTGGAAAGCCTCCGTCGGATCCGTCGCGAGCCGGCGGTCTAGCCGATCGACAGATTGACGGCCTTCGGACCCTTGCCGCGCTTGTCCGGCTCGGTGTCGAATGTCACTTTCTGCCCATCCTCAAGACCGGGAAGGCCCGACGCCTGCACAGCCGAGATGTGGACGAAGACATCCTTCGCGCCATCATCGGGCGTGATGAAGCCGAAGCCCTTGGCATGGTTGAAGAATTTGACGGTGCCGGTCTGCGGCATGGGAAACTCCTTTGATCCCATCAAGTCAAGTCTCGGGCCGGCAAACTGCCCGAGAGGAAATTTGTCCTTTATTTTAGCGCTATCGGCAAGAGAAAGTTTTCGCCTGCCGATCCAAGCATTTGGGCGCAAAAAAGGCGCGACGGATCCGTCGCGCCTTTGCAATTTTCAAGCCTGTCCGGAAGCCGGTTCATGATCCTGCCGCACCATTGCTTCCGCAACGATAGGCCGGTTCCGACGGTCAGGCAGCGCGCAGGTTGACCGCCTTCGGGCCTTTGCCCATGCGGTCCGGCTCTACGTCGAAGGTGACCTTCTGGCCGTCGACCAGCGTGCGCAGGCCAGAGGCCTCGATCGCGGAAATGTGGACGAACACGTCCTTGGCGCCGCCATCCGGCGTGATGAAGCCGAAGCCTTTGGTGGCATTGAAGAACTTTACGGTACCGGTCTGGGCCATTGGGGAAAACTCCTTCACCCGTTTCAGTCTTGTGGTTTGCCCGCTGCCTCGCGCCTTGGGCAAATCCCGGTGGTTGCTTCGGCGGTCATGCATTGGCGCATGGTCAAACCCCCCGCCGAAAAACGGGGTTGTCAGAGATTCACACTTGTCGGGGAAAGGTCGTCCAAAACGTTCCGCTCTCCGGGTCGCAAATGCCCGAACGGGGAAATTTATTACACGGAAACGTGATGGTTGCAAGACGACGGTCGCGGGCGGCCCGCGGCACGTCCAACGCAGGCGCCTCGATAGACCCCGTGCCTGCACGGGTCATCGGCCAGAGACGGGCCAAGCATGGGCCAGAGCGAGGCCGCCGATCGAGGGTTGCGGCTGCACAAACGGTGGTTGCGTTTGGCGTGGAGAATGCGAGGATATCGCAGCCCGGCACCACGGCGCCGGGTGGAGGAGGACAGATGCGATTGCTTGCGATCTCCCGGCAGGGCCTTGTCGTTTTCATCCTGTCCGCGCTGCTGGCGGCCTGTACCGTCGTCGTCGACGATGGGCCGCGCCCGCCCAGGCCGCATCCGCAGCTCTGCACTGCGCAGTATCTGCCGGTTTGCGCAGGGCGCGGCGGCGCGCGCCAGACCTTCGCCAATGCCTGCCTGGCCGAAAGGGAGGGATACCGCATCCTGCGTGACGGCCCCTGCCGTGACGGCGGTGGGGGCGGGGGCGGCGAACAGGCGTTCTGCACGCGCGAATACGCTCCGGTCTGCGCCAGGCGCCACGGGCAAGTGCGCACGTTCCCGAACGCTTGCGAGGCGCGCGCAGCGGACTATCGCATCGTCGGCGACGGACCATGCTGAGGAGAAGCTGCTGTGTCCGTCCCCTGGCGGACATGGTTATCGCAACGAGCCTGGTGATGCTTAGCCTTGAATCTCTTGCCCGCATGGCGTAGGTCCGGCGGACCAACAAATACGGCAGGTTTCCCATTAACAGAGATCAAAGAAGAGCGGCAAACGCGGGTGGCAGGCCCGGTGGCTCCGCGAGCCCGCTCGACCCCTATGTGCAAAAGGCGCTGCAATTGCACCAGGCCGGCCGCCGCCAGGAGGCCGAGGGGCTCTACCGACAGGTATTGGGCCAGCAGCCGAACCACGCCGCCGCGCTGCATTTCCTCGGGCTGTTGATGCACCAGACCGGCAGGAGCGAGGAAGGGCTCGGTCTCATCGAGCAGTCGGTGACCTTGCAGCCGGAGAACGCCGACTTCCTCAACAATATGGGCACGGTCATGCGCGACGTCGGGCGCGTCGCCGCCGCGATCGATTTCTTTCGCGGCGCGGTGGATATACGACCCGACCAGCTGGCCGCGCGCGACAATCTCGGTTCGTCGTTGACGCAGCTCGGCCAGTTCGACGCGGCCGAGGAGATCTATCGCGGCACGATCGGCCGCAACCCGTTCCATGTCCGCGCGCGTATCGGCCTTGCCGAGACGTTGCAGGAAGCCGGGCGGCTGGACGAGGCGATCAAGCTCTTCCGCGAGGCGCTGTCGATCCGGCCGAAGGACGCCGAGCTTCTTTATGGGCTGGGCGTCGCGATGATGGAGAAAGGCAAGCTCGACGAGGCGACCGATCTCGCCCGCCAGGCGCTGGCAATCGCTCCTGGCATGGCTAGGGCCTGGCTGCTGCTGACCCAGGTCAAGCCCCAGACCGAGCGTGACAAGGAGCTTGCCGGCTTGGAGGCCGAGCACGCCAAGGCGCCGCAGGGCAGTCTGGCGCGCATGCAGCTCTCCTTCGGCCTCGGCAAGGTCAATGACGACCTCAAGGACTATGGCCGCGCCTTCGACTATTTCGCCGAGGGCAACGCCATCCGCCGCCGGGGCATCGATTACGATCCGGTTCGGACGCATGGTGAATTCGAGGCGATGAAGAAGGTCTTCGACCAAGCCTTCTTCGAGACGCACAAGCCAAGCGACATCTCCGACGACACGCCGATCTTCGTTGTCGGCATGCCGCGTTCCGGCACCACGCTGGTCGAGCAGATCATCGCCAGCCACCCGAAGGTCTTTGGCGCGGGCGAGCTGAACATCCTGAAGACGGCCGTCGGCAAGCAGTTTCCGATGAACATGCCTGGCGGCTTTCCCGGCGGGATCGCCGACATGCCGGACAAGGCGTTCGCCGAAGCCGGCCAAGCCTATCTCGACATGCTGCATGCCCGTTATCCGGGCTACCGCCATGTGACCGACAAGATGCCGGGCAACTTCCTTCTGGTCGGCTTCCTGCACATGATGCTGCCGAAGGCCAAGATTGTCCATTGCGCGCGCGACGCGGCGGCCACGTGCCTGTCGATCTTCAAGGTGCATTTCCGCGGCGACGGCCATCGCTACGGCTACGACCTGGGCGAACTCGCCGATTTCCATAACCTCTATGCCGACATCATGGCGCATTGGCACAAGGTGCTGCCGGGCGTCGTGCACGATGTGCGCTATGAGGATTTTGTCGCCGACCAGGAAGGGCAGACCAGGGCGTTGATGGCGTATCTCGGCCTGCCCTGGGACGACAAGGTGCTGTCCTTCCACGAGGCCGACCGGCCGGTGCGAACCGCATCGGCGGCGCAGGTGCGCCAGCCGATGTATCAGGGCTCGGTCGACCTGTGGAAGCGCTATGGCGATAAGTTGAAGCCGCTGCTGGACAAACTCCAGAACGGATAGGGCGGCATAGTACCGGCAGGCCCGCCTGCGCTGAGATGGGTCGCGCGACTACAGCTCCAGGAACGGCTGGAAGCCGCCGAAGATCATGCGCTTGCCGTCGAACGGCATGGCAGACCAGTCCATCTTGAGACGTTCATCGGCCATCACCTTGGCCATGACGGCATCGCGGCTCTGCTTGGACTCGTAGACGATCCAGGAGAAGATGATGACCTCATCGTCCTTCGCCTGCACGGCGCGCGGGAACGAGGTCAGTTCGCCATAGGGCACGTCGTCGCCAATGCATTCGACATAGGCGAGCGCGCCGTGTTCTTTCCAGACGGCGCCGCCGTTCGCGGCCATTTTCTTGTAAGCATCGAGACTTGCCTTCGGCACGGCGAGCACGAAGCCATCGACATAGGACATGGTAAACTCCTTTGTTGAAAAAAGAGGCGCCGGGTCGGCGGGGGTCGACCCGGCGCGGGTGAGCGCGTCAGCCATGTCGTAGGCGACGCCTGCTCGCTACGAAATCACTTCACCGGCGCGTTCATCGCCCATGCAACACCGAAGGGATCCTTCACCTGGCCCCAGCGGTCGCCCCAGAACATCACCTGCAGCGGGGTGACGACTTCGCAGCCGGCATCCACCGCGCGTTTCCACCAGGCATCGATATCGTCATTGCCGAGATGCAGCTGCAGCGTATAGCCCTGCGCCGCCTGATGCGGGTGGCCATGTTCGGGATAGGCATCGCCCAGCATCAGCGTCGAGCCGTTGACATAGAGATGGATATGCATGGTGCGGCCCTTGTCGTCCGGCGGATAGGCGAACACTTCCTCCGCGCCGAAAGCCTTCTTGTAGAACTCGGCGGCCTTGATGGCGCCGTCGACCTGCAGATAGGGGGTCAATCCGCCAAGAACCTTGGCGCGGGGCGGGGTCTGGTCGTTCATTCTCGCGTTCCTCTTCACGGTTGATCTGGTTTGCCACCCAAGGACGGACGAACCGGCGGTGATCCTACATGTCTCCCGAAAATTTTTTAAAGGGCCGGTTCCCGGCATTCCGGGCGACCGGAGAACAATCGCATCGGATGTGCGACTTTATATGACCTTCGCCGAGAAGGTGGCGGCGCGGCGGCTTTCCCGCGTTTCGAAAATCTCGGGAAAGCCGATATCCCTGCGCAGCTCGGCAGGCAGCGAAAGCAGGATGTGCTCGCTGCGATCACGGGCGCGCGCCGCGGCATACCGGTTGGCGAGGCGACCGATGGATGACAGTACCGACATGAAAGTTCTCCCTGGTTGACGCCGGCATCACCGTGTCGGCGTCCCAAGGACGCGTCGGCAACTCGCGATCCGACAGATCGCCCTGATTGTTTTCAAAGCACCGACGCGGCCAGCGCGGTGTCGTAATATTCCACCATCTCGATGATCTCACCGTCGCGGACCGTCCAGAAATTGGCGGTGCGCATGATGAACTCCTGACCGGTGGCGCGGTGCGTCATGTGGATCTCGACCTGCGCCGCCACCTTGTCGCCGCCGTCGACGATCTCCACCGGGACGAAGTGCCGGTATTCGAAGTCATCATCGAGTGCCAGGAGCCTGGAGAGGAATTCCTGCTTGCCGTGCGCGGTGCCGGCGTGACGCGATTGCCGGGGATCGGCAATCCAGCGGAACACGACATCCTCGGCGCACTGCGCCAAGGCGCCCTCGATGTCGCGGTCCGCATAGGCCTTATAGAGATTGCTGACGATTTCCACTGCACGCATGGCCCGTTCCCTCCATGGCTAAGCAACTCAACATGCTCCTTTTTTAGAAAGTGGAAAAGTATTGCCGGGCTGGCAGCGCCTTGAATGCCGGCCCGGTGAATGCATCGTCTCTCAACCGGGCGTTTCGGCGACCGAGCGGAAGAACGCTTCCGGGTCGTCGACCTCGGTCAGCCGCCGTTTGTCGATCAGCCAGAAGCGGTTGCCGACGGCACGGATGAAGGAGCGGTCATGCGAGGCAAGCAGGCAGCTTGCCTGGTGCTTCAGCAACTCGTCCTCCAGCGCCTCCTGACCGTCGATGTCGAGATGGTTGGTCGGCTCGTCGAGCAGATAGAAGTTGGGATGGATGAGCCTCAGAACCAGCATCATCAGCCTCGACTTCTGTCCGCCGGACAGCGCGCCGATCTTTTTCCCCTGCATCTCGATGGCGACACCGGCGCCGGCGAGCAGCGAACGCGCACGCTGCTCGCCGACCTCGAACCGGCGCGAGACCATCGCCAGCGGGGTGTCGTCGCCGCTGATGCCCGAGAGCGCCTGGTCGCTGTAACCAAGCACCGTCGACGGCGTCACCTTGACGTTCGGCACCGATCCCGGTTCTGCGATGGCGTTGCGGATCATCGCAATGAAGCGCGACTTGCCGACGCCGTTGCGCCCGAGCAGCACGATGCGATCATCCTGGCAGATGTGGCGCTTGCCTGTCCTGAACAGCAGCGTGCCGTCGGGTGTGTCCACCGCCGCGTCCTCCAGCGTGATCAGAACCTTGGCATGGGTGCCGCGATTGGCGAGCCTGATGGCTCCGGCCGATCGCTCCCGGTGCGCCGCGACCGCCGCATCTTCCAGCTTGTCCGCCCGCTCCTTGAGCTGCTTGGTCTTGACGGTGAGCAGGTCGCTGCCGGAATTGATGCCGATATTGTTGAGCCTGGCGGCCTGCTTGCGCAGTTGCTGGGCGATCTTCATGTCGCGCTCGAATCTTCGTGCCGTCGAGGCGTCGAGTTCGTCGAGAGCCTGCCTGGCGCGCGAGTACGGCAGCGGGAACACCGGAGATTCTTCCGGGCGCAGGAACAGCGTGCGGTTGGTGGTGGCGTCGAGAAAAGCGCGGTCGTGGCTGGCGATGATCACCGGCACCTCGCGCGGCAAGGCATTGAGCCAGGTTTCCAAGAGGCTGATCTTGGCCAGGTCGAGATGGTTTGTAGGCTCGTCAAGCAAAAGCACGTCGGGATCGGTGACCCAGACACGAGCGATCAGCGCCAGCCGCTGCCAGCCGCCGCTGAGCGCGCGCGTCGGGCGGGCGCGCATGTCTTCCGGCACCTGGAGCGAATCCAGCACGACATCGACGCGCCACAGCTCGCCATCGCGCTGCTCAGCCGGCAAGGCGTCGGCGACAACGTCATGGAAGCTGCGGTCGAGCAGTGCGTCGGGCACGGATTGCTCGACATGACCGATGCGCAAGCCGCGCGACCTTGTGACGTCGCCGGTGCCGGGTTCGAATTCGCCCGCCAGGCATTTGAGGAGCGTGGATTTGCCTCGGCCGTTGGCCGCGACGATGCCGATCCGGTCGCCGGCGCCGATGGTGATGTCGAGATTGGAGAAGAGCGGCGCACTCATGGTGACGCCGACGGATTTGAGGCTGATCAGGGCCATGTCGATTTCTCTGGTCTTGCCGACTTCTTTGTTGGAGCATGATCCCGAAAACCGGTTCCCACTTTTCGGGATCATGCTGTGTCGGCTCAATGCACTTTGACGGCGCGCCGGCAGACCATCAGGCCAAGCTCAGCAACACCACGAAGGGCAGACCAAAAATCGAAGCGGGAAAAACCCGGACCGTCCCGGTCAGCCCTGCAAGCAAGCTCGCAGGGCGCAAATCGGGCCACGCTGACGACGGTGATAGTAGTTCACGCAGCCCTCCTTTCAGGATGTTCGAGTGTAGGGTCGGATTACACCAAAGGCGATGATGATGGCAAGGCTACCGCCTTCACCCGGCGCGGATGGGTCAGCACCAGCTAGCAGTACCGCGCGGAAAGCCTACACAATGGTCAACTTCTCGCCGAGCAGAACCGTGCCGGGGAGAACCGCGACAAGGGTCACGTCGAACTAGATGCTGATCGTCCTGACGCGTAGCGGCTTCCGCGAGAAAAAAGGATGAAATAGACCGCACCCGCAAGGGGGAGAGTTTGACGCAAATGGGAGCCCGGCTAAGGTACAGACATCATAGATCATGGAAGGTCCGATGTAACCCACACGACCATTCATGGGCGTTGACTCCGATTGGGCCAGACCTGCAATGAATGACGAAATGAATCAAAGCGAACATACCTCAATATTCGAAACTATCCGCAGAAGTTCGACAGACAATATTCGATTCAGATACACCTGGATCACGCTGACGTCAGATGCACCTTCGTCTGCCCAAGAGATTCTTGCAAAGGTCAATGAAAATTCTACGGTGCATAAGGAAGAATTTCTTCTTCTGGAAGAATACGTCCTGCAAATTATTAGTCTCTGCGCGATAGCAGACGATAGCTCCGTCTTGATCGATTTTGATGTAGAATAGACAGATGGGCTTAACCTAACGTGTTGTCTGACTGTATTTTCGAAATCGGTGACATTGGCACCTTATAGAATACGTCGATCACCGATGCTCTATAGATCTGGCTCCGTTTTTCGAAGGGTCGTTACTGCCCCGGCCGCCCCGTCTTACTCGGCCGCCGCTTCTGGCGGCGCTCGTCGGTCGGGTCCTCGTAGGAGCCGATGCCGGCGCGCTGGCGCACAATCGGTTTGTCGCCATCGCCGCGTTCCTTCGCGCCCCCCTCTGCCCTGCCGGGCATCTCCCCCACAAGGGGGGAGATCGGCTGGGGCTTGGTTGGCTTCTTGCCTTCGACCGGCTTTTCGGTGCGGCGCACCGTCATCTCGTCCAGGGAGTTCTTCTTGAACAGCGGCTTTGTGCGGTCGCCGGGGATGCCGAAGTCCGAACCATGCGCTTCCTGCGCCGATTGTTTCTTGAACAGCGAACGCGACACCGCGCCGGCCGGCGTCGTCATGTCCGTGCCGGGGCCCATGTCGTCAATCGACGGCTTGGCGAAAAGCGGCTTCTTCACCGGCACTGCGCCGTCGGCACCCATCTCGTCGAGATGCGGCTTGCGGAACATGTTGGGCCGGGCCGCTTTGGCCTCCTCCTCGGCAGCGCGTGCTTCGTCGAGCCTGCGGAAACGTTCCTGCTCCTCGGCCGTACGATGCTTGGCCACGCCCTTGTTGTGCTTGCCCTTTTCGCGGCCCGAGGCAGGGCTTTGGCTTTCCACCTCACGCGCCAGCGGGTCGTCGGAGATGGCTAGCTCCATCTCGCGCAGCCGCTTGATCTCGTCGCGGACGCGCGCGGCCTTCTCGAAATCGAGATTGGCGGCGGCATCGCGCATCTGCTTGTCCAGCGCCTCGAGATGGGTTTTCAGATTGTTGCCGATCATCGCGCCGGCATCATCGGTGAACTGCGAGATGTCGGCCCGCACGTGATCCTTCTCGTAGACCGAGTCGAGAATGTCGGCGATGCGCGACTTGACCGATTCCGGCGTGATGCCGTTGGCCTCGTTCCATTCCATCTGCTTCTCGCGGCGGCGATTGGTTTCCGCCATCGCGCGCTCCATCGAGCCGGTGACCTGGTCGGCATAGAGGATGACCTTGCCGTCGACGTTGCGGGCGGCGCGGCCGATCGTCTGGATCAGCGAGGTTTCCGAACGCAGGAACCCTTCCTTGTCGGCATCGAGGATGGCGACGAAGCCGCATTCGGGAATGTCGAGGCCCTCGCGCAGCAGGTTGATGCCTACGAGCACATCGAAGGCGCCGAGGCGCAGGTCGCGCAGGATCTCGATGCGCTCCAGCGTGTCGATGTCGGAGTGCATGTAGCGGACGCGGATGCCGTTCTCATGCAGGTACTCGGTCAGGTCCTCGGCCATGCGTTTGGTGAGCACGGTGACCAGCGTGCGGTAGCCTAGCCTCGTCGTCTCGCGGATCTCGCCGACGACGTCGTCGACCTGGCTCTTGGCCGGACGCACCTCGACCGGTGGGTCGATAAGGCCGGTCGGGCGGATCACCTGCTCGGCGAAGACGCCGCCGGATTGTTCAAGCTCCCAGCCGCCCGGTGTTGCCGAAACGGCGACCGATAGCGGACGCATGGCGTCCCATTCCTCGAAGCGCAGCGGCCGGTTGTCCATGCAGGACGGCAAGCGGAATCCATACTCCGCCAGCGTCGCCTTGCGGCGGAAGTCGCCGCGATACATGCCGCCGATCTGCGGCACGGTGACGTGGCTTTCGTCGATGAAGATCAGCGCATTGTCGGGCACATATTCGAACAGGGTCGGCGGCGGATCGCCCGGCTGGCGTCCCGTGAGATAGCGCGAATAGTTCTCGATGCCGGCGCAGGAGCCGGTCGCCTCCAGCATCTCCAGATCGAAGCGCGTGCGCTGCTCCAGGCGTTGCGCTTCCAACAGACGGCCAGCCTTTTCAAGCTCTTGCAGGCGATGCTTGAGCTCCTCCTTGATCGACTTGATGGCTTGATTCAAGGTCGGGCGGGGCGTCACGTAGTGCGAGTTGGCGTAGATCTTGACGCTCTTCAGTTCACCCGTCTTCTGCCCGGTGAGCGGATCGAACTCGGTGATGGATTCGATCTCGTCTCCGAACATCGAGATGCGCCATGCGCGGTCTTCCAGGTGGGCCGGAAAGATCTCGATCGTGTCCCCGCGCACGCGGAAGGAGCCACGCACGAAGTTGATGTCCTGGCGCTTGTATTGCTGGGCGACGAGGTCGGCGAGAAGCGAGCGCTGGTCGAGCCGGTCGCCGACCTGCATCTGGAAGGTCATCGCCGTATAGGTCTCGACCGAGCCGATACCATAGATGCAGGAGACGGAGGCGACGATGATGACGTCGTCGCGCTCGAGCAGCGAGCGCGTCGCCGAGTGGCGCATGCGGTCGATCTGCTCGTTGATCGAGGATTCCTTCTCGATATAGGTGTCGGTGCGCGGGACGTAGGCTTCCGGCTGGTAATAGTCGTAGTAGGAGACGAAATACTCGACCGCGTTCTCCGGGAAGAACTTCTTGAACTCGGCGTAGAGCTGCGCGGCCAGCGTCTTGTTGGGCGCAAGGATCAAGGCAGGGCGCTGCGTCTCCTCGATCACCTTGGCCATGGTGAAGGTCTTGCCCGAGCCGGTGACGCCAAGCAGCACCTGGGTGCGGTCGCTGTTGTCGACGCCCTCGACAAGGTCCTTGATGGCGGTCGGCTGGTCGCCGGCGGGTTCAAAATCCGAAACCATCTTGATGGCGATGCCGCCTTCCGACTTTTCCGGGCGAGCCGGACGGTGCGGCGTCCAGAGCTGACCATCCTTGTGCAGCGGATTGCCGGATTCGATCAGCGCCGAGAGTGCCGCGACGGTCGCGGTGACGCCGCTGGAGGAAACCGACTCGGCGTCCTCCAGGCTGATGTCGAGACCGGCAACCGGGTTCAAGCCGGCGGCCGCGCGTTCCTTCGCCGACGCCGCGCCGCCCATCGAAGTGCCGCGCGCCGTGCGTCCCGGCGCGGACGAGCGCTCGGGGATCTTCTTTGGGGCTTTCGCCTTCGGCTGCTTCTCCGCCTCGCGCTCGATCTGTCCGGCCCAATCGGAGATAGAGCCGGTCAGCGGCGCGCCGGAAAACTCGGCCTGCGGCGCCTCGGCAAAACCACCGGGCTTCAACGGCTCGGCGGCATCGAGGAATTCGGTCAGCGGACTGCGCCGCTTCGGCGCGCCGTCTTGCGAAGGCGTCTTCTTGTCAGGGTGTTTGGCCATGGCCCGAATATGGGAGGACTCGGCCGAAATGGAAAGAGCGGAGTGAAAAGGCGCCTGCCGGGTGCGGCGCCTGCTGACAGAAGGCTGTCAGGAGAAACGTCATGATTTGGTGGGCTGAGCGTCCTCGGCGACCGCCGCAAGCGCCGTGGCGACAGCGGCGGCATGGCGTGCTTTCGGGCCATCCAACGGCCAGACCAGACGGCGCCTGATGGTCAACGCGGGAACATCGCGGGCGATCTCGACGAGCTGACCGGAGTCGAGATGCTGTTTCAGCACCAGTTCGCTGGCAAGCAGCGCGCCCATGCCGGAGATCGCCGCCTGCGCGGCCAGCACGGTCAAGGGGAACCGTGGTCCGTGGTAGATGTTCTTGCGCTGGCGTCCGGCGGCGGTGAACCAGCTTGCCCATGTGGGATAAACGTCGTCACCCATGGTCTGGTCGATATGCAGCAGTGCCAGATGGTCGAGCGCGGCGGCTGTACCGGAGCGGTTCCCGATCAACGCCGGGGCGCAAGCCGGGACTACCCTTTCGGTGAAGAGCTCGGTGGATGCGAGATCCCTCATCGAGCTGTTCCGGTAGCTGATGGCGAGGTCCACGCCTTCCTCCAGCATGGAGTCCAACGCGATCGACACGACCACGCGCACGTCCAGCCTGCCGAGGGCCGCGCGGACATTGCCTAGGCGCGGTGCCAGCCAAAGCGAGGCGAAGGAGGGATCGGCCGCGATGGTGAACGTGTCGGCGCGGCGCTCGAAACGCAGCCGCCTCAGCCCGGAGGCCAGCGCGTCGAAACCGCGGTCGATGTCGGGCAGCGCCGCCTCGGCAGTACGCGTCAGCGCGATGCCGTTGCCCTCGCGCCTGACCAGCTTGACACCCAGCCGGTCCTCCAATTGTCGCAACTGATGGCCGACAGCGCCCGGCGTGACGCCGAGTTCGTCGGCGGCGCGCGTCAGACTGCCGGTGCGCGCAGCGGCGGCAAGCGCGCGCAAAGCCGACAACGGAAGATCGCGAAGAAGCGTCATGGATTGAGTTTACCTCAAAACTTGAGAAAGCAAACTCGTTTGCTACAGCGTCAAGCCCGGCCTAGGGTTGTTGAAGACAACTCAATACAGGGATGCCACCGCCATGCTCGATATGCAAACGCAGCCTTCCCCCTTCGATCAGGTCCTCGCGCCGTCGCGCTCCCTGCGGTCGATGCGCAACGAGGGGACGCGCGTCGCGCTCGAATTCGACGACGGCAGCGCCGGCCGGCTGTCGATGCGCTGGCTGCGGCTTGCCTGCGAATGCGAAATATGCGGCGACACCGCCTCGGGAAAGCGCTGGCTGACTCCCGCGGACGTCCCCGCCGGCGTCCGTGCGATGTCGATCGAAATCTCGTCAGACGGGGAGATGGACGTGGTCTGGCAGGACGGCCATATCTCACGTTTCGCGCCAGGCTTTCTGGCTGCCCATGCCGGGCGGGCCGGAGATCGCTTTCAGCCGGAACTGTGGGGCAGCGATCTGCCAAGCCGGCTCGGCCGCTTCGGCTTCGACGCCGTGGTCGAGGATGACGAGGCGCTTTTCCAGTCGCTGCGCGCCTTGCGCGATCACGGCATCGCGATGCTGACCGGCGTGCCGGCCGAGCCCGAGGCGACGCTGCGTGTCGCCGGTCGCTACGGACCCGTGCGCGAGACCAGCTATGGCAAGGTTTTCGATCTCATCTCCCGGCCTGACGCGCGGGTGGCCGGCGAAACGGCGCGGGCGCAGATCCCGCACACTGACGAGCCGTTCCGCTATTCGCCGCCGGGCTTCATCTTCTTCCACGCCATCAGGACCGGCGCCGGCAGCGGCGGCACGTCGCTGATGGTCGACGGCTTTCAGGTCGCCCAGCGGATGCGCGCGAAGACGCCTCATTTGTTCGACCTGCTGACCCGCCATGGCGTGACATTCCACCGTGAGCATGCTGGCGAGGTGTTCTTCAGCGCCGAAGCGCATGTCATCAGCCTCGATGCGAGCGGCGCCGTCACCGGCCTGCGCTATAACGACCGCTGCCTGGCGCCGCAGACGGGCGCGGTCGAGGAGATCGACGGTCTGATCGAGGCGCTCGCCGAGCTGACCCGGCTGATCTGCGATCCGGCGAACCAGTTCCAGCACCAGCTTCAGCCCGGCGAGGTCCTGGTCTTCGACAATCAGCGTGTCCTGCACGGCCGCACCGCGTTCGACCCGACGCTGGCCGAGCGGCATCTGAGAAGCTGCAACCTCGACCGTGACGGCGTCCACAGTGCTTTCCGGACGTTGGCGCGGCGCTTCGCGCCGCAAGAGGCCGAGGCGGTGCTCTACCAGGGCGCGATTCTTTAACGCGCGGCCGGTGCGAAGGCTCCGGCCTGGGCAGCCGAATTCGCGAATCCATCGACCGGGCGCAGGGCGTCTTCAACAGGGCTGGCGAACGGTCTACACACGGGCAAACGAATGGGCATCGTGTGTCGAATTATCCGCTTTCCTACAAACTGTCGTGGCTGCTGCGCCTGCTGAAACCGTCGCTAGGCGGCGACAGAAAAGGTTTCGCGGCGCCGACGGCGAGGTTGATCGATCCGCTGCCAATGCGGAAGGTGCGGCTCGCGTTTGTCGGCGACATTTCGGCGGTCGCCAACCGCGATGCGCCGGAATGCGACCCGGCGATCGCCACGCTGCTCTCGTCCGCCGACCTCGTCGTCGGCAATTGCGAAAGCCCGATCGTCGAGCGCGCGCGCACAATGGGAACCTGGCTCGGCACGCATCATGCGATGAGCGAGCGTTTCCTGGCCGATGCGCTTGCGGCCGCAGGCGTCGCGCGTGACAGGCTTGTGCTGTCGCTGGCCAACAACCATGTGCTCGACCAGGGGACCGGCGGCTTCGACGAAACGCTCGCGGCGCTGAGCCGGCTCGGGATTCGAACCATCGGCACGGTCGCCGGCGGGCCGGTCCAGCAACATGCGGCCGGACCGCTGACGATCGGCTTTGCCGCTTTCACGCTCTGGCGCAACACCGGCGCCGCGCCGTTCGAAGAACGCATCTCGATGCATGCCGCCGAGTGGCCGCGCAACGAGGTTTCGGGCCTCGATCTGCTCTGCGCGGTGCCGCACTGGGACTGGGAGTTCCGGCACTTTCCAAGACCTGCAACGCGAGCGCTGGCGAGGCGGCTGGCGGAGCGCGGCGCCGGGCTGATCGTCGGGCATCATGCCCATGTCGTGCAGCCGATCGAGCGAGCTGGCGGCAGCGTGATCGCCTATGGTCTTGGCGATTTCCTCGGCACCGCCTTTGCCCGGTTGCCGTGGCCGGCACGCGTCGGCTCGATATTCATTGTCGAGGTCAGCGCCGATGCCGCCACGCGCGGCATGATCGCTGCCTACGGGCTGCATCTTTTCGCGCGCCTCGCCGCCGACGGTCACGAGCGGCTGGTGCCGGTTGATACGCTGGACGGCGCGTTCAAGCAGCGGGTCGCGGGCCGGCTGGAGGCGATCTTTCCCACCTCGGAGGCCTAGCCGTCGTTTCGCCCAGAGCGCAGCGATCAAGGACGAGGCGGCCAATTAGAAGCTCAACAGTCGAAGCCGTATTGGTTGCGCATGTAGTCGGCTTCTTCCTTCGACATCTTCTTGAACATCACGCAGACCGTGAAGCTGCCGACCTGATGGCCGTTCCTGGTGTAGCCCCAGTCGGAAATATCGTCCCGGGTGAATTCGATGTTCTGGCCGAGGACGACGTTGCGGACGATTTCCGGCTCGTTCGCCAATATGCCGACAAAGCCGGTCGCGGTCCGCTTGAAGGGGATGACCCAGAAATGCTCCGTCGCATTTCCGTCGACGACCATCACCTTCAGCTTGAACCTGTCGGTTCCCGGCGGCGGAGCGTCGGACAAAGCCAGGAATTCATCGAGGCTGGACCGCGCCCTTGCGATCGCCGCCGCCATCTCGGCGTCGTCGGAAGCGATCATCATCGCCTTGTCGTCACCTTGCGCCCAGGCGTGCAGAGGAGCGAGCGCCAGCAGCAGGCTAAGCGCGATACGAACGGCAAAGGTCATGACGCCCCCAAGGCCATTGTCTTCCTGCCCACTATCCTCCCGCAATGTGCCGGCTTTATCAATCGATGCCCGCGATCGGAATCAGGCTCATCAGCGGGCGGTGGCCATTCCGACCATCCATCGGCGGTTTCGCGTAGTGGCTCACGCCAATTGTCATCAGGCAATGATATGCGGGAAATGGCTTCGACCGCTGAAGCGAAGCTGCTATCGGGACACGTTGAATGGAACTGCGCGGAGAGGACAGGATATGCGGAAGAAATTTGCGGCTGCGGCGTTCGCCGCGATCATGCTCTGCGCCGGGTTTGCACGAGCTGAGGATCCGAAGGCTTTCAAGCTGACGATCGACGGCGTGGCGGTCGACATCGATCCCGGCGAGGACGTCGACGTGACCCTGCCGGGCGGCAGGACCAGCAAGGTAAGGCTCGAGCATAACGATTTCGCCACCTTCTCCGGCGGCACGTTTTCCTTCGTCCATCCAAGCAGCAATTCGGTGACCAAGACTGATCTCGGTGATGGCATCGCCCAATATCTGATGGCTTCGGCGCTCGGCACCCTCGTCGTGGTGCAGAAATACGACAAGATGAACCCGGTCTCCCTCAACCAGCTGATGCTCCAGGAGATGACCAAGGAAACGGTCCAGGCCGGCGGGCAACTGACGCAGCAACCGACGAGCCGCAAGCTTGCCGACGGCAAGGAACTGACGGGCCTCAAGGCCACCGTCAAGACGCGCACCGACAGGGCGGATTTCGAGATCGTCGGCTTCGGCACCGCCGATCAGGGGCTGCTCTTCATCACGCGCATCGGCGATCAGGACAACGCGACCGAACAGCCGCTGATCGACAAGTTCTGGGAGACCCTGAAGATCAAGCTGTAAGGCATGCCGAGATTCAGGTGAGGCCAGCCTGACCTGAATCTCAACACGCCTTGGGCGGGAGGGATTACAGACCGGTCAGACCGGCCAGCCAGTTCGCCGAGCGCTTGGCCGCGTCCACCGTCGCGCCGGCGGCACGGCTGATATCGGTCTTGACCACGGCATAGCCGGCCTTGGTGCGGTAAAGCACGGCGCGGCCGCCATCGACCGACCCGTCGAAGGCGACCGGCTTGGCGGATTCCGTTTCGCTGGCCGTCACCGTTCCACCGACCGGAACGCTCGGACGATGGTCGAGTTCGGGCGGCAACGGGGCGATGGTTTCGACGACGCGGTTCCTGGGCTTCAGATCCGGCCTGGAGGCTTTCGCGGCAAGCTCGGAGGACGAGGCCGAGCCCTTGACGCGGCAGATGCCCGAAACCAGCGGATAGTTGAAATTGCGCTGGTGCAGCATCTGGCTCTTCATCGCCGCTTCGCAGTCGGCGATCGTCGCCCATTTGGCGGGCGTCTCGCCGATATATTCGCACAGCTTGGCGTCGCAGTCGCAGCCGACGATGGTCATGGCGACAAGGGCGGTCTTGATCACGGTCCTGTCCCTTCCAGAGCGTTTTCACCGTTCGCGGAACGGCGAACCGCTCACTCTTTTCCTAGAATTGCTCTGGCATCAATCCACGCTGAACAAGGCGGGATTTGGCCACCATTGTGGAATGTGGATGACGGGAGGTTTCCCAAGGTTGCTCAGCCGGCGACTGTGACCGAAATGCACCAGTCGGGCTGGACCGGGATCGCCAATCGCCGCTCGGCGACGGACCGCAACGAACTGCCCGGAAAGCAGACCCCAGAAAGACAGTCGGCGCTGGGATTTCTCCCAGCGCCTCCCTGTCAGATCAGAACCGGTTGAGGCAGCAACTTCCGTAAAGTCGTCGCGCCAGGCCAGCCTTGATTTTGACGGTCCTGCCAGTCGCCACCCGAGGGCAGCGCCCGTTCCGGACCACGCCGGCCTCCACCCTTGCGAGCTTCGCCCTGCGTGCCATCGAAGGTTTTTACCGGCCTTCATGGCAGCATCGGTCCGCCGTCGGCGTTGGCACGCTTTCCGCGGCACCCGTATGTCTCGGCATCCGTCCCTCCAACAGGCGAGCCTGCTCTCGTTCCGGGCCGTACGGGCCTCAGGAAATCCGCCTTGCGCTTTTGCCTTTCGGCTGGGCGTTCGGTAGCCGCCTGAGATGGGTTGAATGTACGCCGGGTAAGGGATTTGGGGAATAACGGGGCGCCTGTGGATAGCGGGATTATCGGGGACCAATGGCAGAAGTCTCGGAATTTGCCGGCCGAACCCCTTAGACAGCCTGCCCGCTTTTTTAGCGACCTTGATCTTGGAGCCTTGCCCCGGCGCCCGGTCCGCGTTTCAATGCCGGCAAAAGACTTCCGGCGCCGGCGCGGCATCCGCCCTGCATTTGCGCCGCTTGCCTCGGGGGAGGTCGGTTTGAAGGTCGGCGTGGTTCTCAATCCGATTGCCGGAGGCGGCAGGCTCAAGCGGCACTGGGCGGAGGCGGCGGCGTCGCTCAGCAGGAATTTCGGCGATTTCGACCTGCGAGAGACGCAAACCAGCGGCGACGCCGAGCGGCTGGCGATCGATCTCGCTGCCAGTGGGTGCGACCTGGTGATCGCGGCCGGCGGCGACGGCACCGCCAGCGAGGTGGCCGACGGTCTGCTGCAGGCGCAGGACGAGACCGGCCGCGAAAGCGCGCTTGGACTTCTGCCCTGCGGCACGGGCATCGACTTCGCGCGCGGGCTCGGCCTGCCGCGCGGCATAGACGCGTCGGTGAAGCAAATAGCCGATGCCAAGAGCCGCAAGATCGACGCGGGTCGCATCTGCTACATCGACGACCATGGCGCGCTGGCCAGCCGCCACTTCATCAACATCGCCAGCCTCGGCCTGTCCGGCGCGACGGACCGCGCCGTCAACGGCGACAAGCGCAAGGGCATGGTCTCGGCCAAGGCGTTGTTCTTCTGGCGCACCGTTGCCGAATTCGTCCGCTACCGCTTCCAGGACGTCAGGATCACCATAGACGATGGCGAAGCGGTCGAGGCGCGCATGGCGCTGGTGGCGGTGGCCAACGGAAAATTCTTCGGCGGCGGCATGATGATCGCGCCGGACGCCGAGCTCGCCGACGGCCAGTTCGACATCGTCATCCTGCGCGCCGCCGGCAAGCTCGGCCTGATAAGAGACATCCGCCTGCTCTATGGCGGCCGGCACCGCAACCATCCGGCAATCACCATCCTGCGTGGGCGCAAGGTGCTGGTCGAGCCGTTGGGCGATACCGACAAGAACAGCGCGCTGGTCGACATAGACGGTGAGTCGCCGGGTCGGATTCCGGCGACGTTCGAGATCCTGCCCGGCGCGCTGACGCTGAGAGGTTGAATCAACTGCTTTGGGGTTTGATTCAGTCGAGGCGATCAGGTGGTTGAAATAGCTGGATAAATTCTTCCCGACTGCAATTCGAGCTTGGCCGGAAAACCCGGCGCGCGCAGTTCCGTCCCGACCGCATCCTCCAGAAGCTTGACGATCTGCGTCGACCACGCATCGCCGCCATAGGCGCGCTTGCCTTCCTCGAAGATCGCGTTGACGCGCGACGCCAGATCGAGCGGTGCGCCGAAATCCCTGCCCATCGCGAGCGCGAAGCCAAGATCCTTCAGCGCCAGATCCATGGTGAAGCCGATGTCGTAGGAGCCGTTGAGCACGAGCTGGCTTTCGGTCTCATGGACGAAGCTGTTGCCGGAGGAGGCGACGATGGCGTGATAGGCTTGGGCGAGGTCGAGCCCGCCCTGCTTCGCCAGCATCAGCGCCTCGCCGGCGGCGACCAGATGGATGAAGGCCAGCATGTTGGTGATGACCTTGATCACCGCGGCCGAGCCGACCGGTCCCATCAGGAAGGACTTCGCGCACATCGCCTCGATCGCTGGCCGGTGCCGCTCGTAGAGTGCGGCGTCGCCGCCGACCAGCGCGGTGATCCTGCCCGCCGCCGCCAGATGCACGCCGCCGGTCACCGGGCATTCCAGCGTCTCGATGCCCTTCGCCGAAGCGATTGCGGCAAGCCGTAGAATCTCGTCGCGGCCATTGGTCGACATCTCGATCCATGTGCCGCCCGCGGGCAGGCCCTGAAGCAGCCCATCGGAGCCGGTGAGCACCGCTTCGCTGACCTTCGGCGAAGGCAGGCATGTGATCGCATTGCCGGCGCGGGAAGCGGCCTCCGCTGGGCTCGCCGCTGCTTTGGCGCCAAGCGCCACCAGGCGTTCGACCGGCGCCGGGTCGCGGTCGAAGACGGTGACCGCAAAGCCGTTGCGCAGCAGGCTGGCGGCAAGGTTGCCGCCAAGATGGCCGAGGCCGATGAAGGCGTAAGCGAGGGTCATGGCATCAGCGGCGTCTGCATCATCTGCAGATGCAGGTCCTTGCCGCTGTAGGGATGCGCGTCGCAGACCTCCTCGTTGAGCTCGACGCCGAGGCCGGGCTCCTTGGAGGGGATGACGTTGCCGTCCTGCCACTCGATCTTCTTCTTGAGCAGCGTGGCGTGAAAGCCGTCCCACTGCTTCAGCGATTCCAGGATGAGGAAGTTGGGCAGCGTCACGGCAAGCTGGATGTTGGCGGCGCCGACGATCGGGCCGCAATAGCAGTGCGGCGCCACCTGGATATGGTAGGCCTCGGCCATTGCGGCGATCTTCTTGGTCTCCAGGATGCCGCCGGAGCGGCCGAGATCCGGCTGCAGGATGGTGGCGGCGCGGTTCTCGATGACGCGGGCGAACTCGAACTTCGTCGTCAACCGTTCGCCGGTGGCGATCGGGATCGATGTGCCGCGGGCAACCTGCGCCATCACTTCGGGCATGTCCGGCGGCACCGGCTCCTCGAACCACAGCGGATCATAGGGTTCGATGGCGCGGGCCATGCGCAGCGCGCCCGATGCAGTGAACTGGCCGTGCGTGCCGAACAGGATGTCGGCCCTCGTGCCGACCGCCTCGCGGATCGCCTTGATCATGCGCGCCGAAAGGTCGATATCGATCAAGCGCGGCTGGTGGCCATCATAGGCCGTGTAGGGGCCGGCCGGATCGAGCTTGACGGCATTGAAGCCCTGCTCGACATATTCGAGCGCGCAGGCGGCGGCCATTTCGGGATCGTTGTAGACATTCTTGCCGCGTGCGTCTTCCGAATGGACGCTGCCGGTATGCGGATAGAGATAGGTGTAGGAGCGCAGCGTCTCATGCACCTGGCCGCCGAGCAGCTTGTAGACCGGCTTGTTCGCTTCCTTGCCGACGATGTCCCAGCAGGCCATTTCGAGCGCCGAGAAGCAGCCCATGCCGGAGACGTCGGGGCGCTGGGTGAAGCCGGAGGAATAGGCGCGGCGGAAGAAATTCTCGATGTCGTGCGGATCGTGGCCGACGAGATAGCGCTCGGCCATGTCCTCGATCATCCTCGCGGTGACATGCGCGGAGAAGGTGGCGTTGTAGGCCTCGCCATAGCCGACCACGCCGCCATCGGTGGTGAGCTTGACGAAGATGAAGTACTTGCCGCCGATGCCGGGCGGCGGGTTGCCGACAACCCACGTCTTTACGTCGGTGATTTTCATTTGTGATCCTCCAGAACCAGGTCGGCGCCTTTCCATCCGGTCAGGATCGAGGCGGCATTGGTGTTGCCCGTGACGTTGTCGGGGAAAATCGAAGCGTCGATGACGCGCAAGGCTTCCAGTCCATGCACCCGAAGCCGTGCATCGACCACGGCGCGCGTGGCGTCCGGACCCATGCGGCAGGTCGATACCGGGTGATAGACGGTGCCCGAGCGCTTCCTGAAATCCTGGATCAGGTCGGCATCCGACTGGATCGACGGGCCGGGCAGAACCTCTTCCTGGATGATCTCGGCCATGGCCGGCATCGAGGCGATCTTGCGCACGAACTTCACCGCCGCCAGCATCTCGTCGACATCGGCGTTGGTCGAATAGGCGTTGGCCCTGATCTTCGGATAATCGCGCGGATTGTTCGAGCGGATCATGATCTCGCCGCGGCTCGACGGGCGGCAGTTGGACAGGCCGATCGAGAAGCCCGGCCAGGGGTCAGGGGTCAGGATCGGACGCTCGCCGTTCTTTGGAATGACGGTCGAGAATGCCTGGAAATAGAGCTGCATGTTCGGCCGCGCCATCGAAGGATCGGTGCGGAAGAAGCCGCCGGCATTGTTCATCGAGAGCGACAGCGGGCCGGAGCGCAGCAGGATGTATTGCATGCCGACCAGGAGCTTGCCCCACCAGGGACGCAGGATCTGGTTAAGCGTCGGCAGCTTGCCCTTGAAAGTGTAGTTGATGCCGACGTGGTCCTGCAGATTGGCGCCGACATTGTCGTTGGCATGGACGACCGTGATGCCGAGATTGCCCAGCAGTTCCGCCGGGCCGACGCCGGAAAGCTGCAACAACTGCGGCGAGTTGATGGAGCCGCCCGACAGGATCACCTCGCGGCCGGCTCGCGCCGTCTTCTTCTCGCCGTTCTGCTCATATTCCACGCCGACGGCGCGCTTGCCTTCGAACAGGATTTTCGTCGCCAGCGCGTCGGTCTCGACGCGCACGTTGCCGCGCTTCATCGCCGGCCGCAGGAAAGCGCGGGCGGCCGACATGCGGCGGCCGTTCTTCGTTGTGATCTGGTAGACGCCGGCGCCTTCCTGGGAGGCGCCGTTGAAGTCCGGATTGAACGGCAGGCCCGCTTGTTCGGCGGCGGCAAGATAGCGCTTGGTCAGCGGGTGCACGGCGCGCGAACAATCGGTGACGTGCAAGGGGCCGCCGACACCGCGCCACTGGTCGGCGCCGGCCGCATTGTCCTCCATCGCCTTGAAGGAGGGTAGGAGGTCGTCATAGGCCCAGCCGGGATTGCCGGCGGCCGCCCAGGCATCGAAATCCTCGCGCGCGCCGCGGATGAAGACCATGGCGTTGATCGAACTCGAGCCGCCGAGCAGCTTGCCGCGCGGCCAATGGTCGGTGTTGCCCGCCAGACCCGGATCCGGCTCGGTCTTGTAGTTCCAGTTGACGGCGGGGTCGAAGAAGGTCTTGCCATAGCCGAGCGGCATCTGGACGTAGAAGTGCCGATCGGTTCCGCCGGCCTCCAGCACCAGCACTGAGAAGCGGCCGGAGGCCGACAGCTTGTCGGCAACGACCGAACCGGCCGAGCCGGAGCCGACGATGATGAAGTCAAAAGTCTGCATGATGGGCGGGCGCGCTCCGAAATTCGCGGCCTAACCTAGACATTGCCGGTTCAAGTCGTCGCCGTGGCTTCCGGCATGGCTTGTGAAAAAAGCGACCGGCGCGATGGCGCGCATTTCGCTTTCGCCAGAGCTTGCGACATGGCGGTCGCATTGCTACCCAACAGCAATTGACCTCTAAGGATTTCGCCATGGTGCACTACGCGGACGGAAAACCTCTCGGCGATCTCACGCTGCGGACGCTCGCCATGCCCTCCGACGCCAATGCCGCCGGCGACATTTTCGGCGGCTGGGTGATGGCGCAGATGGACCTTGCCTGCGGCATCCGCGCCGCCGAGCGCGCCAAGGGTCGCGTGGTCACCGCCGCGGTCAAGGAGATGTCCTTCGCCAAGCCGATGAAGATCGGCGACACGCTCTGCATCTACACCCATGTCGAGCGCGTCGGCCGCACCTCGATGGTGCTCAAGGTCGAGGCCTGGGCGCAGCGCTACCTGTCCGACCTGATGGAGAAGGTCACCCATGCCGACTTCGTCATGGTGGCGTTAGACGGCGAGGGCAAGCCGAAGCCTGTTCCGCCCGAGAGCTGACACACCCGATTCTCCCCGGCTTGCGGTTTTGTAACAACACCCGCGCCGGAGATGCGCTCCGCGACATCCAATGGTTGCCTTCGCCGCCCAGTTTGCGGGTGGCGGAGGAAAGACAATGCGTCAACACATGCTGAACGGGTGGCTCGTGGCGGCTCTTGTCGCCCTTTTCTGCCTCCTCGGCATAACGGCCTATATGGAGGTCAGGAAAGACCTCCCACGCGTTGCACGCTCGCGGGACTTGAAGGTGGCGGACGAGAGGACCGCGCAGTTGCAAAGCTGCTCGATGGGGTGTTGCAACAGCACCGCCTCAAGCGCCTGATCGGTGGCCGGCCAAAGACGACCATTCTTGTCGAGGCGGTTGTCCGGGAGACGCCCGCGAGGCCAGGTCGAGGCCGCGACGGATCTGATCAAAACCGGGAAGTTCGGCAGCGCCCGCATTGAACCGCACGATTCTTCCAATCGTGCGAAATCCCTTGAACTACAAGGATTTCAAGCCTGCTGGCTGTCAAACTTCGCGCGCGCCTCGCGGACCCGGTTGGTGTTCTTGCGCGCCCATTCGCCGAGCGCGCCGACCGGCACGAGCAGCTCGTGGCCAAGCTCGGTCAGCTCGTAATCGACGCGTGGCGGAATGGTCGGAAACACCTTGCGCGTGACGAAGCCGTCGCGTTCCAGACCGCGCAAAGTGGTGGTCAGCATCTTCTGCGAAATGCCGCCGACGGCCGCGCGCAATTCGTTGAAGCGCATCGCCCCGTCGCCCAGCTTACCGACGACGAGCACTGTCCATTTGTCGCCGACCCGTTGCAGGATTTCGGACACGGCGCGGCAGTCCTCGGTGATGTGCGGGTGCCTCAGTAACAAAGAAGTGCCTCCTTGCGCGCCAAGTTGTCAGTATCACATATAGCGCCGGTATCCAAACGATACCAGAAATTCCCGCAAGGAGAGCCCCTTATGTCAAAGCCCAAAATCGCCATTGTCGTCGGTTCGACGCGCGCCGCCCGCTTCGCCGACGTGCCGACGCAGTGGATCGCCAAGATCGCCAAGGCCCATGCCGATATCGACGTCGAGATCGTCGATCTGCGCGATTGGCCGCTGCCGTTCTTCGACGAGGTCGCTTCCTCCGCCTGGGTGCCGTCGCAGAACGAGGTGGCGCAGCGTTGGCAGAAGAAGGTTGCCGAGTTCGACGGCTTCATCTTCACCGCCGCCGAGTACAATCACGCCCCGACGGGGGTGCTGAAGAATGCCATCGATTACGCCGCCAACGAATGGAACAAGAAGCCGGCCGGCTTTGTCGGCTATGGCAGCGTCGGCGGCGCGCGCGCGGTCGAACAGCTCCGCCTGATCGCCGTCGAGTTGCAGATGGCGCCGGTCAAGTCGGCCGTGCATATCGCCTGGGGTGATTTCCTTGCGGTCCGCCAGGGCGAAAAGAAGCTGGAGGATCTCGAACATCTGAACCAGTCGGCCGCGGCACTCGTCAACGACGTCGCCTGGTGGGCGAAGGTGCTGAAGGCAGCCCGCGCCGCCGACGCCATCGCCGGCGAAGCCCAGGCCGCTTGAGAGCCTGCGCGAAATCATCCTCCCGAAGGGCGGCGCTTGCGCCGCCCTTTAATTTTGCTAGGCGATGGGCCGTGGCCTGATGATGCAATCGGCAAGCTGCGCGCGCTCGTCCAGCTCGTCGGCATGATGCTGTCCCCATTGGCAAAGCGCCAGAAGGATGGGTTCGAGGCTGAGGCCGAGCGGTGTCGCGCAGTATTCGACGCGCGCCGGGATTTCGGCGAAGATCTCGCGGCCGACCAGCCCGTGCTCCTCCATCTCGCGAAGCTGATCGATCAGCACCTTTTGGGTGATGCCGGGCATCAGTGCCTTGAGCGCCGAAAGCCGCAGCGGACCGTCGTAGAGATAATAGAGGATCACCGCCTTCCAGCGGCCCGAGATCACCTTCAGTGCGCGTTCGGCCGGCAGCATCGGCAATCGCTTTATCGTGCGGGCCATGGTCACCTCCTGGTGAGCAGCGGACAAATCAGTGTGTAGCGGCGACTGCGCAGATAATGGCAAAGGGCGGCCGATGCCATAGCGACCGGAGCCGCCCATGAAAGCCATTCAGTTCAACCGTTTCGGCGCTCCCGAGGTCTTGGAGATCGTGGACGTGCCAACGCCCGTTGCGGGGCCGGGCGAGGTTCTGGTCAAGGTCGAAGCCGCCGGCATCAATTTCTTCGAAGTGCTGATGCGCGCGGATCGCTATGCGGCCACGGCTGCCCTGCCGGCATTCCCCGGGGTCGAAGCCGCCGGGACGATCGAGGCGGTCGGCGAGGGCGTTGACCCGCGACTTTTGGGAAGCCGCATGGCGGCGCCGCTGTTCGTCTCGGCCCGGCCATTCGGCGGCTACGCCCAATATGTGGCGATCGATGCCGGTCTCGTGGTGCATTTGCCCGATGCGCTTTCCTTCGCAGACGCGACAGCGCTGATGGTGCAGGGGCTGACGGCCCTGCACCTGCAGCGGCAAAGCTCTCCGACAAACAAGATCGTGCTGGTTCCAGCCGCCGCCGGCGGCGTCGGTTCGTTGCTGGTGCAACTGGCCAAGGGGCAGGGCGCTGGTCGAGTCATCGCGCTGGCCGGCGGCAAGGCCAAGCGCGATTTCGCCCTCTCGCTCGGCGTCGATGCGGCGATCGACTCCAACGACGCGGATTGGCCGGCTCGAGTTGGCGAAGCGAGCGATCGCGTCGGCGCGGAAATCGTCTACGATACTATCGGCGGATCGTTGACCAGGGAATTTCTCGACGTCCTGGCACCAGGTGGCGAGTTGGTGTTTGCGGCGCTCGGCCGGTTCCAATTGTCGGCCTTGGACATTGAAACGATGATCGGCCGCAATCAATCGTTAAAAGGCTTTGCCCTGCTGCCGCTTCTGACCCCGGATATTCTCAAGACAAGTCTGACCACGTTGTTCGACCTGGCGGCGAGCGGCCGCTTGAGCGTGGCGATCGGTGGCTGCTTTCCACTCGACGAGGCAGGCGAGGCGCACCAATCGCTCGAAGAGCGTCGCGCCACCGGCAAGGTCGTCCTGCTGCCCTGATCGATGTTTTCGCCCAACTGCCTTTTGGAAGCGTTCGGCATGCATTGCCCGCGACTTCGTCAGCGCGCCACCGGCCGATGGCCGTCGGGCAGGCGGGTGGCGATCAGCTTGTCGATGCGACGGCCGTCGAGGTCGACCACCTCGAAGCGCCAGCCTTGGGCGTCGACGCATTCGCCGGTCGTCGGCAGATGGTGCAGATGCGACAGCACATAGCCGGCGACGGTCTCATAGTCGCGGTTTTCCGGCAGATCGATGCCCAGAACCTCGGCCATTTCATCGGCCTGCATGTAGCCGGCGAGCAGCCATGAGCCGTCATCGCGCTTGACGGCGTTTTCCTCCTCGCCGGCCTCGAGGTCGGAGCGGAACACGCCGGTGATGGCTTCGAGGATATCGGCCGGCGTGACGATGCCTTCGAAATGGCCGTATTCGTCATGGACCAGCGCCATCGGCACGTCCGATTCCCTGAGCCTTTGCAGGACGTCAAGCGCGTCGGCCTGGTCGTGCACGATAGGGGCTGTGCGCACATGCTGGCGCGGATCCAGAACCCTGCCGACGAGAAGGGCCGCCAGCACGTCGCGCGTCTGGACCACGCCGACCATGGCGTCCACACTGCCGTCGCCGGCTGGAAGCCGCGAATGCTGCGTCTCCATCAACAGCTTTCGAAACGCTGTCTCGTCGGATTGCAGGTTGAGCCAGTCGACCTCGGTGCGCGGGGTCATCACGGCGCGCACGGCGCGGTCGCCCAGGCGCATGACGCCGGCAATCATGCGCCGCTCGTCGGATTCGATGGTGCCGTGATGCTCGGCTTCCGCGACCAGCATCTTGATCTCTTCGTCGGTGACCTTCTCTTCCGCCTCGCCGGCCTGGCCGAGCAGCCAAAGAACCGCGCGGCCGGAAATGTCGAGCAGGAAGACGAGCGGAGCCGAGATGGTGGCGAGAACGGTCATTGCCGGCGCGGCACGGGCGGCGACGCGCTCGGGGTCGCGCAGCGCGATCTGCTTCGGCACCAGTTCGCCGACGATCAGCGAGGCGTAGGTTATGATCGCGACGACGATGCCGACGCCGACGGGATCGGCGATGTTCTGGCGGATGCCAGTCGACGCCAGATATTGCGCCAGCCGCTCGCCGAGCGTCGCGCCCGAAAACGCGCCCGAAAGAACGCCGACCAGCGTAATGCCGATCTGCACCGACGACAGGAACTTGCCGGGATTGGAGCCGAGCGCCAGCGCGCGGCCGGCGCCCTTGACGTTGCGGTCGATCATCGCCTTGAGGCGGGCCGGCCGCGACGAGACGATGGCAAGCTCCGACATCGACAAAAGGCCGTTCACCAAGATAAGGACGGCCACGACGGCGATTTCAACATAAAGCATGGGCGGTCAATAGCATTGCGGCAATGCATTCGAGAATAGCTTGCCGGTATTTTTGGAACATGACAGGCGCGCTGTTCAAGCCGCATCCCAGATCGGCGCCGGGAAATGCCCGGCAAGCGCGCCGATGACGACGGGAGCTTCGGCGTGATAGCGCGCCGCACGCAGCCTCACTGAAGCGTTTTCAACACGCCGATCACGGCCATGCCGTCAGTGAAATACGGATCGCCGCCGCCATTGCGTCCCGACTTCGTCACGCCGATCCCCGGTATCTCGCTGGTCGAGGCAGGCAGACCGGCCGCATTCAGATCACCGATCAGGAAGTTCCGCTCGGCGTCGATGTCGGGGCCGACGTGATGGGTGACGGCGCCGGTATCGTGGCTGAGGCCGACGCCGCGGTCGAAGCTCGCCGCACCCAGCCAGAGCGGACGGCCGTCGTCGCCGACGGTATCGGTCCGCCAGAAGCGGACGTGGTGGCGGCGGTCGGCGCTGTTGCCGACGGGCTTTTCGAAGGCAAGGTCCTGGGCGCGGCCTTCGAACAGCAGGCGGCTCATTGGCGCGTCCGGATAGGGTCGGGAGAACAGGACGCTTTCGCCGATGTCGATCGCGGTCCTCAGCGTCACGGCGTCAGCCGTATCCCATCCGGCGACGGCAAAGGCGTGGACGACTTCCTTTTCCGTACCGACAAGACCGACATTGATCGGGTCACCGGGAATGCCCTGCGGTGTATGCGTCACCATCTCGAAGGGCCGGGTGCGGAAGCCGCGCTCCCGCCAGACCCAGAATCCCGGCGCGGCGACGTAGGCGAGCGCCAGATAGAAGGCGCAGAACGCCGCCAGCCAGACCGCCGCGCGCCGCTTGAGGCTTAGCTCACCCACGACAAACCGCTCCCAAATGGATGCACGACCATTTTATGCGGTGTTGGCCGTTTTTGGACAGAGCCGCTTTATCTGCTTGTTTTGACGCAATTTCCGAACGGAAGGCTATGGCGCAGCCACCGCATCACGCTTTCCTGAACTGCCCTAGCGGCAGGCGCGGTAACCGCTCTTGCGGTTCTTGATGTCGAAATGGAAGTGGTTGCGGTGGTCGTAATTGTAGCCCGGACCGAGCACGGTGGTGAAGTACTGGCAACCGTCGGCACGCACATTGTTGAGGAAGCCACGGGTGCGGAAGGCGAAGAGCCCGGGCTTGCGCACATCGATGTCGTCGCCATTGTTGAGCTCGATGCTCATGACGTCGAGCGCGTTGCCCTTGCCGTGCTCGGACAAGACGCCTTCGCCAGCGATGTTGCGGCAGGAGTAACTCGAACCCTGGTGGATCGCCTTGACGCCGGAGAAATAACGCCAGCGGGCGGCGGGCTGCAGCTCGTTCCTCGTCCAGGCGGCAAAGGTGGCGGCCATATTGCAGGTCAGCGTGGCCGCTGGCTTCATGGCGACGCTGCCGATCGCCGTGACCTTCACCGGATAATCGATGCCACACTGGCCCTCATGGATCGGCTGGATGTCCTGATAGACGACACCCATCCGCTTCAACTCGTTGCGGCAATCGATCTCGCTCGCCGGCATCTGCTCGGTTGGCGACATCGGCTCGTCCATGCGAGGATAAGCGGCCTGGGTCATGTAGGGGTTGGACGGCACAAGGCGCTGCATGCCGGAATATTGCGGCGTGTCGGGCTGCGGCACGGCGGCGGTCTGGCTGCCGACGTCGACGGCCGGTTGAAGTGCAAAGACGTCGCCGGTCGTACAGGCCGATATTGTCGCAATGGCAACGCCCGCGGCCAGCCCGACGACCGTGACGCGCGCACGCTTGTTCCGTCGCGCCGCTGCCAGCATGGCGCCAAGTCTTCCGGCCATCGAAAGGCATCCTGTCCCCGAATGGCACAAATCTAATCGGCAAGAGTAAAGGAAAGATCAGCGCCAGCATTCATCCATGGGGCGGAATTGCGGCGCTGATCTTGGCTGGAAAGCGGTCGAGACTTCCAGGATTTGCCCTATTGGCAGAAGGTGCCACCGTGGCGGCGCGGTTCCAGATCAAGATGGAAATGCAAAGCATGGTCGGCATCGGCACCAGGTCCCAGCACGGTCTTGAACGGCCCGCAGGCAGCTTTGCGCACCGCGTCGAGGAACTTCGCGTCCTTCTCCGGCGGTGTCGGGCCGACCGCTATCTTCCTGCCGTCCGACAGGGTGAAGCTGGCGATGTCGAGCGCGTTGCCGAAGGCATGTTCCGACAGTTTCCGCGTGCCATGGCGGGGGCGGCAGACGAAGGCCGAAGCCTGGTCTATCGATTTGAGGTCGGCGCCGAATTCGCTCTTCGCCGTAGGCTGGACCGTGTCGGCCATGAAGCGGGCCGCCGCCTCGGCCATCTGGCAGTTGAGTTCGGTGCCGGGGCTGATGCCGATGGATTTGCCGAGTGTTTTCAGGACGACAGGGTAAGGGATGGAGCAGCCGATCTCGGGATCATGCTCGGCCTTGTGCTCCTCGAACTCGACGCCAAGCGTCTTCAGCCGCTCGCGGCACGCGGTTTCCTCCGCCGGCATCCTGTCGGCCGGTACGTCGGCTGAACGCGGATCTGGAAGCATCTTTTCCTCGCCCGGCTGGCTGGGTTTTTCCGGCGGTTGCGGCGCGTTTTCAGGCGGCTCGGGCTCTAGCTCGGTGGGCTTCTCCGGCGGCGCCGGAACGACCTCCGGTGTCTGCTGCTCGGTTCCTGTCTGGGGTTCGCTCTCAACTCGCTTCGAATGCGGTGGATGGGCATCCCATCTCGGGCGCGACTTTTCCTGGTTGAGGAAGTCGTCGCTGCTGTCGACGCGGTTTTCGCCTGGTCGGGATTTTTCCGCGCGGTTCTCCATATCCTGAGGACGCGGCCCTGGAACCGGCGCCGCCGCGGGGGCCTCGGTGGCCGGAACGGCGCTCTGGCCGGCAGGTGACAAGTGTCTTTTGTGCCGATGATGATGCTTGGCCATGGCCGGCGTAGCCAGAAGAGCCACAGCCGCCAAAGGCAGCGCCAGTCTGCAAAGTTGTGAAAAGCTCAGCGTTGCCATCGCCCCGAAACGACGGTCGCCTTGCGAAGTTGCCTCTCCCGCCTGCCTTGCCGATCACAATCGGTTACCGGCGCGTTACGCGCCGATGGCTTCAAGACCTTCCTCCAGCCAGTCGGCAAGCATTGGCAAGCCGAGCAGATATTTGGCCGTGCGCCTTCTTGGGCGCTCCCTGGCGGCGGCCACCGCATCCGTCCACTCCGATGCGTCGTAGTCGCCGCGCCCGACCCAGGCGAGGGCGATCAGCTCGGCCGCTTCGTCGATGTTGAGATCGTTGATCAGCTCGCGGAATTCTTCCTCGGTGAGGTCTTCCGAGGCTTCCTCGACAAGGCCGTCATGGTGATGGCTGTCACGCGTGTCGCCGTCGAACTCGACCTCGTGCTCGGCGCCGTCGTCATAGTCCTCGTTTACGGCCGCGCTCAGCGCCTTAGCCTTGAGGATGAACAGGCGTACCGTATCCGGATCGATCGAAAGTTCCCACTCCTTCTCGAGGCGCTGCTGCACGGCCCTTTCTCCACGTGATGCGCGTGGCCTGATGATAGCGGAATTAAAGCGCACGTCACGTCTGGAGGTGAATGCTTCTTTCCAGCCCTTTAAAATAGTTCAGCATCCGCCTGCATTTCGGGATGAAACCGCCTCGGGACGGCGTTAGTCTGCCATTGTCACGCTCAAGGAGGCTTCGATGCGCAGACGTTTGCTTGTTCAGGTCATGGCTATCGCGGCGCTGCCGCTGTTTGTGGCGCCTGCGTTCACGGCGGGCGAGAGCGGCGGCAGCAGCAGCGGTGGTAGCCAGACGACAACGACCTGCAAGAAGGGCGAGGTCTGGGACAAGAAGAAGAACAAATGCGTAAAGCCGCAATATGGCATGCTTGATGACGACAGCATCTACGAAGCGGGCCACGATCTTGCGATGGCCGGGCGCTATGACGAAGCGATCTCGGTGCTGACGCTCGCCGCCAACAAGCAGGATCCGCGCATCCTCAACTATCTCGGCTATTCGCATCGCCATTCGGGGCGTGTCACCGTGGGCCTCGGCTATTACGAGGAAGCGCTGAGGATCGACCCGAATTACACGCTGGTGCGCGAATATCTCGGCGAGGCGCATCTGCAGATCGGCGATCTTGCCGGTGCCCAGGAGCAGCTCAACGAAATCGAGAAGCGGACGGGCAAGAACTCGCGCGAATACGGGATGCTCTCCGAGCAGATCGACCATTTCCTGAGGAGCTGAACAGGGCTCGACACTCCTCGAACCGGCTGTGAACAATCACAGCCGGTTTTTTATTGTTTGCAGCCAACCAAAGGCTCGTGAAAGCGGTGATGATTTTGCCGAATTTCATTTTTGGGCGTGAAAATCGCGCGAAGATTGCTATATTCAGCGAAATTGTGGTGAGACGGTTCCGTTAGCCCGAGGCTGCCGGACCGTTTTCTTTTTGTACCTATCGACAAGGCTGCTCCCGAAAACGGGGGCGGCGGCAGGAAAGGCCAGGCATATGATCAAGGTCCCGATGACAGGCGAGGGGTTCGCGTCATTGAAGGAAGAACTTCGCTGGCGTCAGCAGGAGGAGCGTCCTCGCATCATCGAGGCGATTTCCGAAGCGCGCTCGCATGGCGACCTGTCGGAGAATGCCGAATATCACGCCGCGAAAGAGTCGCAGAGCCACAATGAAGGCCGCATCAACGAGCTCGAGGACCTGATCGCGCGCGCCGAGGTCATCGACGTCTCCAAGCTCAGCGGCGACAAGGTGAAGTTCGGCGCGACCGTCGTGCTGGTCGACGAGGACACCGAGGAAAAGAAGACCTATCAGATCGTCGGTGACCAGGAGGCGGACGTGAAGTCCGGCCGCATCTCTATCTCGTCGCCGATCGCACGCGCGCTGATCGGCAAGGAAGTCGGCGACGCCATCGAGGTCAATGCTCCGGGCGGCGCTCGTGGCTACGAGATCGTCGAGGTCCAGTTCATCTAACTTTCGTCTCACCCCCTGCGGGGGAGATAGTGCGCTGGGCCAACAACCGCTCCGCTTCCGCTGTCACCTCCGCCGGCGTGACCTTGCCGCCGTTTGGCGCCAGCAAGGTCGATGCGAACGGCCCGCGAGGACCGGTGAGGCCCGGTTCCGTCGCCAGGAAGATGGCCACGGTCGGCAGGCCGAAGGCGGCGGCGAGATGGGTGAGGCCGGTGTCCGCGCCAATGACGAGCGTCGAATGACCGAGGGTAGCGGCGACATCGGCAAGCGGCGATTTCGAAACAAGGACCGTCCTTGGCACGGCTCCGGCAATGGCTTGAGCTACAGCCTTCTCCGCCTCGTTCGACCAAGTGACCACCGGCGTGAATTGCCGGTTGCCAAGCTCGCGCGCGGTTTCGATCCAATCCTCGACCGGCCATTTCTTGTCTTCACGGCTGGTGCCGTGCAGCAGGAAGGCGGTCCAGCCTTCAACTCCAGCCAGGCCGCCCGCCGGCGGCACGATGCCTGACCCGAGCGCCGACAGGTCAGGCTGGTAGCCAAGCGCCAGCCCGAACAGTCGCCTGGTGCGCTCGATGGCGTGCAGGTCGCGCGCCACGGCGTATTTGCGCTGATAAAACAGCGTTGCCGAAGGCTCGCGGGCACTCGCCCGGTCGAAGCCGGCAATCGGCGCGCCGGCCTGGATGGCGACCAGGGCCGACTTCAACAAGCCTTGCGCGTCGATGACCAGATCGTAGTTTCCTGCTCGTAGCGCTCGCCGCAAACCTGCCATTTCGCGCCAGGTGTGGCCGTCGAAAAGCTTCTTGCGCCAGCGCCGGATCGCCACCTTGTGAATGGTTCCAATCGCCGGATGCAAAGCCACGATCCCGGCAAACGGTTCTTCCACGCACCAGTCGAAATCTATATCGGGACGGTTGCGTATTGCATCCTCGACGGCTGGAAACGTGTGGATGATATCGCCCATCGACGATGTCTTGACGATCAGCGCCTTCATGCGGCTGCCGCAACCTTGAGCAAGCGGTCGGCCGCGGCGCTGACGCGCGCCACTTCGAGCGTCTTCAAGCAGTTGAGATGGCGGAGCGGGCAGACTTTCTTGTGGCAGGGCGAGCAGGACAGATGCAGCCAGATCAGTTCGGAGCGGTCGCTGAGCGGCGGCGTGTTTTCCGGCGATGTCGAACCGTAGACGGCCACGATCGGCGTGCCGACGGCGGCCGCGACATGCATCAGCCCGCTGTCGTTCGACACCGCGAGATTCGCCGCGGCGATCAGGTCGATGGCGTCCTCCAGCCGCGTCTTGCCGGCAAGGTCGATGGCGCCCGGCGCGAGCGCGGCGATCTCACCGGTCACGTCGGCATCGTTCCTGGAGCCAAGCAGCGCGACGCCGAGGCCCTTGGCCATCATGTCCCGGGCAAGCCCGGCATAGTGGTCACTCGGCCAGCGCTTTGCCGGGCCGAACTCGGCGCCGGGCATGAGCGCCACGAATTTTTGTCCGGTCAGCGCGAAACGCGCCAGCAAATCGGCTTGGTTGGCCTTGTCGACGGTAAGATGTGGCGCGCGGAAGGTGCCCCCGCGCGCGAGGCCGAAATAGGCTCGCGCCGTGCGCCGTTTCAGCGCTTCGGGCAGCGGCACGACATCGGTCAGCAGGCCGTAGCGCATTTCCCGCAGATTGCCGACGCGGCGAGGGATGCGGGCGAAGAACGGGATCAGCGCCGATTTCCAGCTTCCGGGCAGCACATAGGCCATGTCGTAGCGGCCCCGCAGCAGGCGGCCAAAGCGCCTGCGGCTGCGGAATTCGAGCGCGCCCGGCATCAGCGGAAAGTCGATCTGGCTGCGTATCTCGGGCATGCGCTTGACCAGCGGGGCTGCCCAGGCCGGCGCAAGCACGTCGATCGCGGCGTGCGGATGCTTTTCCTTCAGCGCCGCAAACAGGCACTGCGCCATGACCATGTCGCCCACCCAACGTGGGCCGATCACGAGGATCGTTGGGCCTTCAGCCATTCGACATAGTCCCTGACGCCGGTTTCGACTGCGCGGAATTGGCCATTGTAGCCGGCCGCGCGCAAGCGGGACATATCAGCCTGCGTGAAACTCTGGTAGCTGCCCTTGAGATGGTCGGGGAAGGGGATGAATTCAATCTCGCCCTTGCCCAGCGTGTCGATAACCGTCTCGGCGATGGCGCGGAACGGCTGGGCCCGGCCGGTGCCGCAGTTGAAGATGCCGCTCGCGCCGCGTTTCCACAGCCACAGGTTGACCTCCGCCACGTCGCCGACATGAATGAAATCGCGGCTCTGCTCGCCAGGGCCGAAGTCGCCATAGGCGCCGAACAGTTTCGGGTTTTCGCCACGCTCGACCTGGTTGAACAGATGGAAGGCGACCGAGGCCATGGCGCCCTTATGCGCCTCGCGCGGTCCATAGACGTTGAAGTAGCGCAGGCCGGCGACCTGGGAATGATCGGTGTCGAAGACATTGCGGCGGACGTAATCGTCAAACAGCTTCTTCGAATAGGCATAAACGTTGAGCGGACGCTCGAAGTCGGGCTCCTCGCGGAATTCGCTGCCGCCGCCATAGACCGAGGCCGACGAGGCATAGAGGAAGGGCACACGCAGTTTCAGGCAGGAATGCAGCAGGCGCTTCGAATAGGCGTAGTTCACCTCCATCATGAACTTGCCGTTCCATTCGGTGGTGGTCGAGCACGCGCCTTGATGGAAGACCGCCTCGATGCGGCCGAGCCCGCCATCCTCGAGCCTTGCGAGAAAATCGTCCTTGTCGAGATAGTCGGCGATCTTGAGATCGGCGAGGTTGGCGATCTTGTGGCCGTCGGTGAGGTCGTCGACGACGATGATGTCGTCATGCCCCTCCGCATTGAGAGCGGCGACGATGTTGGAGCCGATCATGCCGGCGCCGCCCGTGACGATGATCATGCTTTTCAGCCTTGCTCCGTTGCCGATTCCGGCCCTTATAGGGGAGGTGGACGGGAGTGTCGATAAACCACGCGGCCCTGTACGCCACAGTGGGGCCGCAAAGGTCCCGCTTCAGTCGGGTCCACTCGCGAGGGATAAATGCCGTCGACCGAACTGCTCATCGCGTTTTTCGCCACCACGGCGATCTTCGCCTACATCCCGGGCCCTGCCATGCTCTACGCGGCCGCGCAGACGATGGCGCGCGGCCGCTGGTCGGGGCTGACGGCGGCAGTTGGCATTCACCTTGGCGGTTATTTCCATGTCTTTGCGGCCGCCGCCGGCCTGTCCATCTTGTTCCAAGCGGTGCCGCCGCTCTATCTGACGGTCAAGCTCGTCGGCGCGCTCTATCTGATCTGGCTCGGCGTCTCGATGTTCCGCAAACGCACGGATGGCGGTACGGCTCTGCCCTCGATCGACCGGAAATCGGCCCGCCGCGCCTTTTTTGAAAGCGTCGCCGTCGAGGTGCTCAATCCGAAGACGGCGATCTTCTTCATGGCGTTCCTGCCGCAATTCATCGATACCTCGGCGGCGCTTCCGGTTTGGCTGCAATTCGTCGTCCTGGGAACCATCGTCAATCTGATGTTCTCCTCGGCCGACATCGTTTGCGTATTCCTTGCCGGCGCGATGATTGCGCGGTTGCGGCGTTCGGGACGTGCGCAGCGACTGATGCAGCGCGCTGGCGGCGCGGTGTTGGTTGGCCTCGGTGTCCATGTCGCCCTGCAAAGGAGCTGATTTGCGCAGCCGGCTCCGGCTTGGGTCCGCGCCAGAGCTGCCGTTGCGCTCGCCCGAATTGCGGTATATCGGCATCGCGAACGTGACGAGCGCCGGAAATCCCGAGCTTCAAACCGACCCTGAATCCGCCCTCAGGCCAGTGAGATGATCAAGCAGCATCTGCCTTCCTCCGAGCCCTTGCACCGCACCATCGCCCGTTTCGGCGATGTCACGGTGCTGGTGGTGGGAGATTTCATTCTCGACCGGTTCGTCAGCGGCGTGATCGAGCGCATCTCGCCAGAGGCCCCGATCCCCGTGCTGCACGGCAGGGGCGAGACGTTGAACATGGGGGGCGCCGGCAATGTCGTCTCCAACATCGTTTCGCTGGGTGCGGCCGCAATCCCCGTGTCGGTGATCGGCGCCGACCAGGCGGGCAACAATCTGATGCGCATGCTGGGCGAGATCGGCGTCGACACAGACGGGCTGGTGCAGCGCCAGGGCCGCATGACCTCGTCGAAAAGCCGCTTCAGCGCGCTCAACCAGCAGGTGCTGCGTTTCGACGAGGAAGAGATCAAGCCGCTCACTGCCGCCGAGCGGGCGAAGCTCATCGATCATTTCCAGGCGACACTGGGCCGCGCCGACATCGTCATCCTCTCCGACTACGGCAAGGGCATCCTGCTCGACGGCGTCGCCGGCGAGCTGATCGCGATCTGCCGCGATGCCGGCAAGCCGGTGCTGGTCGATCCGAAGGGGCGCGACTATGCGCATTACGCCGGCGCGACGGCGGTTACGCCGAACCGCAAGGAGCTTGGCGAGGCGGTCGGGCGCAAGGTGTTCGGCGACGATGAGGTCGTGGCCGCGGCGCGCGACCTGATCGCCGCGCATGATTTCGAGTTCATCGTCGCCACACGCAGCGAGAAGGGCATGAGCGTGGTCTCGGCCGAGGATGCCCGCCACATCTCCACCCAGGCGCGCGAAGTGTTCGACGTTTCCGGCGCGGGCGACACGGTCATCGCGAGTTTCGCGCTTTCGCTGGCCGCCGGCGCCGACCGAGTGCATGCGGCGGTCATCGCCAATGCGGCCGGCGGTGTCGTCGTGGGAAAACGCGGCACCGCGCGGCTGAACGTCGAGGAACTGGCCGGCGCCCTGTTGCGCTCGCACGGGCCGACCGATCACCAGGACGCCATCCTCGATTTCAACGCCGCGGCCAGGATGGTCGCCGCCTGGAAGGACGAGGGGCTGACCGTCGGCTTCACCAACGGGTGCTTCGATATCCTGCATGCCGGTCATGTCAGCCTGCTGCATGCCGCGCGCAGCCAGTGCGACCGGCTGGTGCTCGGCCTCAACAGCGATGCCTCGGTGCGGCGGCTCAAAGGGCCCGGGCGTCCCGTCAACAACCAGCATGACCGCGCCTGCGTGCTGGCCGCGCTTGCCTCGGTCGATGCTGTCGTCGTCTTCGAGGAAGACACGCCGCTCAAGCTGATCGAGGCGCTTCTGCCGGACATTCTGGTCAAGGGCGCGGACTACACGATCGAGACCGTGGTCGGCGCCGATGTGGTGCAGAAGGCGGGCGGGCGCGTGGTGCTGGTCGACCTCGTCGCCGGCAAGAGCACGACGAACACGATCGGCAAATTGCGTGCCGCAAACTGAGGGTCTCATGTCCGATTTGAACGACTATCTGGTTCGCTCCGCGGCTGCGATCTCGGCGATGGTCGAGCGCGACCTCACCGGCGAGATGGAACGCGCGGTGAGCACCGTGGTGACGGCGCTGTCGCAAGGCAAGGCATTCTTGATCTGCGGCAATGGCGGCTCGGCCAGCGATGCCATCCACATTGCCGGTGAGCTGGTCGGCCGCTTCCTGAAGGAACGCAAGGCCTATAACGTCATCGCGCTGCCGGCTAATGCCGCGGTGCTGACCGCCTGGGGCAACGATTATGGTTTCGACACGGTCTTCTCGCGCCAGGTCGAGGCGCATGGGTCGGAAGGCGCGGTGCTGCTCGCCATCTCGACCAGCGGCAATTCGCCGAGCATCCTGGCGGCGGCTGAGCAGGCGCGGGCCATGGGCATGACGGTGATCAGCCTGACCGGCGAGACCGGCGGCAAGCTCAAGCCGCTGACCGACATCCTGCTCAACGTGCCGTCGACCTCGACGCCGATCATCCAGCAGGGACACCTCTGCCTCTACCATCATCTGTGCGAGGCGGTCGAAGCGCGTCTCAGCAATGGCTGAGACGGCGCGCTTTCCGCTTGCCGAGCCCGGCCTATGGGTGGAGCGGGTCGGCAACAGGAGCTTTCCGGCCGGCCGGCCGGCTCTGTTTCTCGACCGCGACGGCACGATCAATGTGGACACCGGCTATCCGGACGACCCGGCGGCCATGGTGCTGCGCGCCGACATCGCTCCGGTCATCGATGTCGCCAACCAACGCGGCATTCCGGTCGTCGTCGTCACCAACCAGTCCGGGATCGCGCGCGGCTATTTCGACTGGGACACGTTCGCTGAAGTCAACGGGCGCGTGCTGGACTTGCTTGGCGAACAGAATGCCTTGGTGGACATGGTGCTTGCCTGCGCCTACCACGAAGCCGGCAGGGGCGGGTTGGGGATTGCCGATCATCCGATGCGCAAGCCCAATCCTGGCATGCTGCTGGAGGCGGGCCGTCGGCTGGGCGTCGATCTCAAGCGATCGCTGATCGTCGGCGATAAGCAGGCCGACATGCAAGCCGGCCAGCGCGCCGGTCTCAAGCATGGCTGGCTTGTCGAGGGCGAAATCACGACCTTGGCCGGACTCTCGATTTCCCCGTTGCGAGACGCTCATGATCTTGACGGGCTGCTTGCAGCGATACGGTCGCTCTGATCGCGGATCGATTCAAAATCCGGCGCCAAGCCCGCTGTTTTTGCGGATGAATTTCCGGAAGCCGGCACATTAAGTTGGAAAGGCGACCAGCCCTTCGTCCTTGACACGTCGGATGGTCAAGGCGGTGCGCACGGTGTCCACGTTCGGCGCCGACGCCAGCTCCTCTATGACGAAGGTCTGGAAGGTGCCGAGGTCGCTTGCCACGCAATGCAGCAGGAAATCGGATTCGCCCGAGACCATCCAGGCGTCGCGGACGATCGGCCAGCCGCGCGTGCGCTCGGCGAAGGTCTTCAGCTCGGCATCGGCTTGATGATGCAGGCCGATCAGGCAGAAGGCGACGACATCCATGCCGAGCGCCGGCGCGTTGAGGAGGGCCCGGTAGCCGCGGATGATGCCAGCCTCTTCCAGCCGCCTGACACGGCGCAGGCACGGCGGTGCCGAGATGCCGACCCGGTTGGACAACTCGACATTGGTCATGCGCCCGTCGCCCTGCAGCTCGCGCAGGATCTTCCAGTCGATGGCGTCGAGATCGGCTTTCAGCGGCATGAATGGCCTTCGCGCAAGAATCTTTCGCGATTTTGTAATTTGGTTTCGCGCCAGAGGCCATCCCTTTGCAATCATTTTTCTGATGACGCGGGGCGATATGGCCCGATATGCAGGGGGTGAAGCTTTCCGGGGACGAAGGCCAACTTGCCTTGCTGGCCCCACGGGCAACACTTACATTACGTTCGGCAAACCACGGCTTTGCGCCGCAGGGGACTTTTCATGAATACCAGACACGCGCCCGTTCTTATCATCGGTTCCGGTCCGGCCGGCTACACGGCGGCGATCTATGCCGCCCGCGCCATGCTGAAGCCGATGCTCGTCGCCGGCCTGCAGCAGGGCGGGCAATTGATGATCACAACCGACGTCGAAAACTATCCGGGCTTCGCCGATCCGATCCAGGGACCCTGGCTGATGAGCCAGATGTTGGCGCAGGCCGAGCATGTCGGCACGGACATCGTCAACGACATCATCACCGAAGTCGACCTCAATGTGCGGCCGTTCCGCGCCACGGGCGATTCCGGCACGGTCTACACGGCGGACGCGCTGATCATCGCCACGGGCGCCCAGGCGAAGTGGCTGGGTATCCCGTCTGAGCAGACCTTCATGGGCTTCGGCGTTTCGGCCTGCGCAACCTGCGATGGTTTCTTCTATCGCGGCAAGGACGTCGCGGTGGTCGGCGGCGGCAATTCCGCGGTCGAGGAAGCGCTCTATCTGTCGAACCTCGCCAAGAGCGTCACCGTCATCCATCGGCGCAGCGATTTCCGCGCCGAACGCATCCTGCGTGAGCGGCTGCTCAAGAAGGAGAATGTCCGCATCATCTGGGACACGGTCGTCGACGAGATCACCGGACGGCCGGGCAAGGCGCCGCTTCCGCCGTCAGTGGAGGGCCTGGCGCTGCGCAATGTCGTGACCGGTCAGGAATCGCGGCTGCCGGTCGACGGCGTCTTCGTCGCCATCGGCCATGCGCCGGCGGTGGAGCTCTTTGCCGGTAAGCTGAAGCAGAAGCCGAACGGTTATCTGTGGACGGCGCCGGATTCGACCCGCACCGACGTGCCCGGCGTGTTCGCCGCCGGCGACGTCACCGACGACATATACCGGCAGGCCGTGACGGCGGCGGGGCTCGGTTGCATGGCGGCGCTCGAAGCGGAAAAGTATCTGGCGGGCATCGAAGTTCACCGCGAAGCGGCGGAATAACAAATCGGCTGAAAAAAGTCGTTTAAAAGCCTGATTTTTCATTCAGACGCCAAAGGCAACGCGAGGGGAATCATGGCGCTGGACTGGGATAAATTACGCGTATTTCACGCAGCGGCGGAGGCTGGGTCATTCACTCATGCCGCCGAGACGCTGCATCTGTCGCAATCGGCTATTTCGCGCCAGGTGAGCGCGCTGGAGCATGATGTCGGCGTGGCGCTGTTCCACCGCCATGCGCGCGGCCTGGTGCTGACCGAGCAGGGTGAGATGCTGTTCCGCACGGCGCATGACGTGCTGATGAAGCTGGAAACGATCAAGACGCGGCTGACCGAGACCAAGGACCGGCCTTCGGGCGTGCTGCGCGTGACGACCACTGTGGGCCTGGGCGCCGGCTGGCTGACCGAACGCGTGCAGGAATTCATCGAGCTCTATCCCGAGATCAGCCTGCAGCTGATCCTCGCCAATGAGGAGCTCGACCTCACCATGCGGCAGGCCGATTGCGCCATCCGGCTGCGCCAACCGCAGCAGCCGGACCTTATCCAGCGCCGGCTGTTCACGGTGCATTTCCATCTCTATGCCGCGCCGTCCTACATCGCCAAGTTCGGCAAGCCGGCCTCGATCGCCGAGCTCAGGAACCATCGCATCGTCACCTTCGGCGTGCCGGTGCCGTCGCATCTGTCGGAGTTGAACTGGCTGGAGACGGTCGGCGATTTCGAGGGCGCGCAGCGCGTACCGACGCTGCAGATCAACGACATCCTGTCGATCAAGCGCGCGGTGCAAGGTGGCGCCGGCATCGCCATGTTGCCTGATTACGTGATCAGCAAGGACACGAACCTGGTCCAACTGCTGCCGGAGACCGAGGTGCCGTCCTTCGACACCTATTTCGCCTATCCCGACGCGATGAAGAACCAGGCGAAGCTGCATGTCTTCCGCGATTTCATCATCGCCAAGGCTCGTAGCTGGTCCTACTAGCAGGGCCTGTCGATATTCAGGTGATGCCGGCCTGCGAACGGCGATTTCCTGGGCTTCCGGTGCTCACATGGCGGCAGGTCCCGGGACCAAGCTTATCCACGCCAGGGCGTGATGCGGGGCAGCCACGCGGGGACCGCGCGGCGGTAGGTTTCGTATTCGGCGCCGTAGCGGCGGGCGAGTGTCGGCTCTTCATAGAGCTTGACGAAGGAGACCATCGCCGCCCCGGCGACGATGCCGTAGACCAGCACCGCCCAGCTCGAAAAGATCAGCACCTGGCCAAGGATGATCGCCAGCACCGCGACATACATCGGGTTGCGCACATGGCGGTAGATGCCGCCGACAACCAGCTTCGCGGTCGGCGCCACGGGGGCGGGCGTGCCGAGGCCCTCGAGAGCAAAACGGGCGAAGGCATGAAGCAGGATAGCGGCCGCTCCGACCACAAGAACCGATCCCGTGGCCACGAAGCCGGGCACAACCGACAGAGGCTTGCTGTAGTGGTCGGTCAGCAGCCATGGCATCAGTCCGGCGACAACGCCCGGCGCGACCACAAGGAATAGTGCGCTGCCGGCGATTGCTGAAAAAGTCCGCATCATCGGCCCCCTGCCGTAAAAATAAACTCGGTTTGCCGAAATCGGCATCATCTTATCGACTCGCACTTATTCAGGGCAAAATCGGCCAAGTTTTGCATTTCAGCAGTCGCTTTCGATCCGAAAACACTCCGGAAAGGGTGATTTTCCTGGTCCTATGGGTTCCGGGAACAGGTTGGACCACAGCCTGCGTCTTTTTGCATGCGTGTGTTGCAAAATAGATGCTTGTTTCTTGGGCATGATGAGCACATATATATTCACATCTCCAGGGCGCGTTCTCCTCCCATTAGCGCCCTCGAGTGTTCCCCTCTGGAGGTTAGCCTTAATCGGCACTTCCAATCAAACTCAGCCGGATCTTTATTGATCCGGCTTTTTTGTTGCCCGCACGCCTTCGAGCCGGCAGAAAACGAATGAATCCGCCACGTAACAGTGACATGTAACATCGGGTAACATGTCGCGGACGCACTCTATCGATTAAGTAGATCATAGGACGCGGTTGGTCGGTTCGGGAGATGGGGGCATCACTCGGATGACCGGGCTCAGGCAAGCGCCGCGTCCGAACCATTTTTTCCGGATGCGGCGGACCTGCCGTTGCCTCCCAGGAAAACGGTCCGCAATAGGAACGGCGTCCGGATCATCCGGACGCCGTTTTCATTTCACCCACACTTCAAAGCGCGACGCGCTCCGGTCCTTGCTTCGATGCATGGCGGTCGCCCAAGATTGCTGCGCGCCTTTGGGCGACCTGCATCAGGCAGCCTTGCCGTTGGCGTTCATGGCCTCGTCGGCGAGGCGGCCGGTGAGTTCGGCCATGTGGTCGAAAGCAGCCTTGTAGCTGGCAACGCCAGCCGTCGCCGAACGCAGCTCGATGATCAGATCGCCGATCTCCGCTTGCGGCATGGTCGCCTCGACCACGTCCCAGCCCGGCCAGTCAGGCCTTGCATCATAGCCGAGGATCTGACCCCTACGCTGCGGGATCAACGCTATGATCTTCGAGGTCGCGTCGGAGGGCGTGACGATCTCGACCTTCATCACGGGCTCAAGCAGAACCGGCGAGCAGGCGGCCATGCCTTCCTTCATCGCCAGCTTGGCGGCCATCTGGAAGGCCATGTCGGAGGAATCGACCGCGTGGTAGGAACCATCCGACAGGTTGACGGCGACATCGACCACCGGAAAGCCGAGCGGACCCGTCTTCAGATAGTCGCGAATGCCCGTCTCCACCGACTGGATATAGGTCTTCGGCACCACGCCGCCGGTAATTGTGTCGGAGAACTGGAAGCCCGAGCCGCGCGGCAGCGGCTTGATCTCGATCACCACATCGCCGAACTGGCCGTGGCCGCCCGACTGCTTCTTGTGGCGGCCGCGCTGCTGCGCCGATTTGCGGATCGTCTCCCGGTAGGGCACCGCCGGGGCATGGCCCTCGATCGGGATCTGGTTCTTGCCTTCGAGCCTCTCGCGCACCACGCGCAGATGCATCTCGCCGTGGCCCGACAGGACGGTTTCGGCGGAGTCCTGGTTGTGGCGCAGGCTGAGCGAGGGGTCCTCCTCGGCCAGGCGCTGGATTGCCGCCGACATCTTGACCTCGTCCTTGCGCTCCTTGGGGCGGAGCGCGAAAGCGAAGACGGGCTGCGGCGGCTCCAGCGCGACCAGCGGCCTGATGCCGCCCTTGGCCGAACTCAGCGTCTGGCCGGTCTTGACGTTGTCGAGCTTGCCGAGCGCGACCGTGTCGCCCGCCTTGGCGGATGCCAGCTTCGACTGGTCCTTGCCGAGCATCTTGTAGATGCCGGAAACCTTTGCCGTGTCGCCGTTCGAAAGGAAAAGCTCGGCCGCGTCGGTCAATTGACCGGAAAGCACGCGCGACACCGAAAGCTTGCCGCCATGGGCCGTGTGGATGGTCTTCATCACCTGCACCACCGTCTGGCCGTCCGGCGCGCCAAGGCGCTTCCTCGTCGCCTCGACATCCGGTGCGTCGTGGCGAATGGCCTTCAACAGGCGCAGCACGCCATTGCCCTTCTCGGCCGTGCCGATCAGCACCGGCGTGATCGCGCCGGCACGCAGGTCGGCCGAGAGATCGTCGAAGATCGCATCCTTCGGCGGCTCGATCTCCTCCAGCAACTGCTCCATCAGATGATCGTCATGGTCGGCGAGCGTCTCCAGCATGGAGAAACGCGCTTCCAATTCACGCGCCTTGTCATCGTTGGCGATATCGGCGACCTGGCTTTCGGCATATTCGCGGTAGATGTAGGCGCGTTCCAGCGCCAGATCGATCGAACCGATGACGACGCCGTCCTTGCGCACCGGGATCTGGCGCAGCAGCAGCGGCACCGAGCTTGCCGGCTGCAGCATCTTCAGCGTCTCGCGCACGCCGGCAATCGCCTTGTCGACCTTGTTGAGGAACAGGATGCGGGGAATGGCGAGATCATCGAGCCTGCGCATCATGAGCTGCAGCGCCGGGATCTTCTTCTCGTCGGCCTCGGCGACGACAACCGCGAGGTCGCAAGCCGCAAGCACGGGTTCTGCCTCGAAGGCGAATTCGATGGAGCCGGGGCAGTCGACGAAGGTGAGCTGCTCGCCCATGAAATCGGTGGTGGCGAAGGTCGCCTCGACGCTCATCGCGTGGGCGCGGGCTTCGGGCGAATGGTCGGAAACGGTGTTGCCCGTCGAAACGGGATTCTGGCGGGGAATGGCGCCCGTGCGGGCGAGTATGGCTTCGAGAAGAGTCGTCTTACCGCTTGCAAAGGGACCGACTATGGCGATGCATTTCGGTCCCGTGCGTCGTCCTCCGGCGCGAGTACCCATGGCTGACCTCCACTCAGGCGTTTCCCAAGAGAGCGATCAGCAAAAGTGGAAACCGGTTTTTGCGTCCGATCGCACCCTGTGCAGAGCGGCGGCCGGCCTGTTCGGCCGTCGCGGACGGGGTTTATCCACCCCTGTCCAAGGCCATCGTCCCACGGGTTTGTCGGGAGGGCAAGAAAAATAGGATGTTCGCCGGCTTGGGTTCGTCAGGCCATCAGGGCGAGAGATTTGTCCGCGGCGGCACACCAAGCGCTTGCTTTGTCGCGCGGCGCCGGCTTGCCAAAGAAATAACCCTGGAAGCGGCTGCAGCCGGCGGTCCTGGCGAGGGTGAATTCCTCCTCGGTCTCGACGCCCTCCGCGACGATGGTGATCTCCTGGATGCGCGCTATCTGGGCGAGCGCCGAAACGAAGATCTGCGCCACCTGGTCATGTGCAAGACTGCGGATGTAGGAACGGTCGATCTTGACGCTGTCGATGGGCAGCGACTTCAGATAGTTGAAGCCGCAATGACCGGTGCCGAAGTCGTCGAGCGCTATGTGGAAGCCGAGGCCGCGCAGCGCCTCCAGGCGCCTCAGAACCTCGGGTGTCGCGGCTGTCGCCACGGTCTCGGTGATTTCGATGATGAACTGCGACGCGGATCGGCCGGTTTCGCGCAGGATGCGATCGCACATCGTCACGATCTCGTCGCGCTTCAGCTGCTCCCCAGAGGCGTTGATCGAGATGCGGCGGCCCGGAAAATGCCCGATATCGGCGCAGGCGCGCTTGAAAACCCATTCGCCGATCATGTCGATCAGCGTCGAACGCTCGGCGATCTGGATGAATTCCGCCGGAGGTATCAGGCCTCGCACGGGATGACGCCAGCGGATCAATCCTTCCAGCGCGTCGACCGAGCCATCGGGGTCGACGATCGGCTGGTAGTGCAGTTCCAGCTCGCCGAGATAGATTGCGGCGCGCAGTTCGCGTTCCACCAGCCGGCGATAGCGCTTGTCCGACAGCATCTCCTCGTCGAAGACGGTGACGCGGCCTCGGCCTCCTGCCTTGCTTTCGTAGAGCGCCAGATCGGCCAGCAGCATCAATTCAGCACCGTTCGAAGCATGCAGCGGCGCAAGCGCGACACCCACCGAGATCGACAGCGGAATGATCTTGCCTTCATGTCTTTTGCCGGCCCGCATGGCATCCAGCAGCCGGCGCGCGTCCCTGTTGATGAGGGCGACGTCGCCGTGCGGAACCATGACGCCGAACTCGTCGCCGCCCAGCCGTCCGATGACGCTGTCCTCGAAAATGCGCTGCGCCTCCGCGACCAGATGCGCCAGCGCCAGATCGCCGAACTGATGGCCGAACGTGTCGTTGAGCTGCTTGAAATGATCGAGGTCGATCAAAAGCAGGCTTGCCTGGCGACGGTTGCGCAAACCGCCCAGCCGGTCGCGCAGCGCTTCGATGAAGTAGCGGCGGGTCATGGCGCCGGTCATGGCATCAACTGTGAGAAAGCGGTGCTTCTCTATCTCGGCGTCCTCCGCCGACTGCAGGCGCTGGACGACGCTCGAGCGCAGGTACATCAAGACCAGGAGCGCCAGGCAGGTCGATGCCGCCGCCGTCGCCAGCGCGCCGGCGCGGGAGACGTTCTCGGTCAGCGCGAAAGCCGCAAGCCCGGTGGCAGCGATGCTCATCACGAGCAGAGCCTGGATGCCGCGATAGATGCGGCCGCTGTGATCCTTGATCGTCGCCAAAATACTCATGCCCGCGCTCCCCACAGCACGCGCCATGGCTAGGACCTCAGCCGTTAAGAAACACTGAGTTCGGCTCATGCCTCGGCCCGTTCTTTCGCGACAGTATAGCGATCACGCTTTTATGGTTAAGAAGCAACGATTTATGACAGTTTTTAGACATCCTAATACAACGGCTTGCTTGATGGTCGCGCACGAAGTCGGGGCTCCCGCCCGGCAACAGCCTCAAGCCGGTTGCAACGGTCTCTGCGCAGGACGAAACTGTGCCACGAGATGCCCGCGCGGCCTTTGGCCGGCCAACACATTGAGGTGAAACGATGAAGATCATTGCGTGCGGCAGCGTGCCGACGATCATCGCACCGGAGCGATATTTCACCGGACGGGTGCTGCAGACACCGATCATCGAGAAAGACGCACCGGCGCGGCTCAGAGCGACGCTGGTCAGTTTCGAACCCGGGGCGCGTACTTATTGGCATACGCATCCGCTGGGACAGACGCTCTATGTGACCGCCGGCGCCGGGCTTGCCCAGACGTGGGGCGAGCCGATCCAAACGATCAGGGCAGGGGACGTCGTTTCCTTCGCGCCGGGCGAGAAACACTGGCATGGCGCCGGACAGGAAACCGCCATGACCCATATCGCGATGCAAGAGGCACTGGACGGCGTTCACGCCGATTGGCTGGAAGAAGTCTCCGGCGAACAGTATAGCGGCTGAACGGCCGCGGCTCTCGACTTTCGGCACTTCAGGAAAGTGCGGGCGGCTCGGCTTGGCTCCATGTGCGCACTCAATCGTATCGCCGATCGATGCAGCTCCTGGAAAAGCACAGTCGCGATTACGTTATGTTGGAATTCATAATGCCGAAGAACCGTTTGCCTCTCGTCGCCGCCATCTATCTCGGCTCCTTCGTGGCGCTTCTCGACGTCAGCATCGTCAACGTCGCCTTGCCGACAATCCAGCAGGCCTTGCAAACCGACTTCGGCGGCCTGCAATGGGTGGTCGACGCCTATACGCTCTGCCTTTCGGCGTTCATGCTGTCGTCCGGGCTGATCGGCGACCGCTACGGCCGCAAGCGCTCCTGGCTGTGGGGCGTCGGCGTCTTCGTCGTCGGCTCGCTGATCTGCGCGGTGGCGCCGAACCTGTCTGCGCTGCTCGCCGGCCGGGTGGTGCAAGGCGTCGCGGGCTCGCTGCTCATCCCTGGGGCCTTGTCGATCCTGACGCAGGCTTTCCCGGATTCCCGCGAACGGGCCGGCGTCATCGGCGGCTGGGCCTCGTTTGCCGCCGTTTCACTGCTGGTCGGCCCGGTGCTGGGCGGCATACTGGTGCAGACGGTCGGCTGGCAGAGCATCTTCCTGATCAACCTGCCGCTCGGCCTGGTCACGGTTGCCCTCGGCGCGCTCTCCATCAGCGAGACGGCACATCCTGAACACGCGCATCTCGATCTCGTCGGCCTCGCGCTCAGCATACTGTGGCTGGGCGCGTTGACTTTCGGCCTGATCTCTGCCGGCGAGACCGGGTGGAGCGATCCCAAGACCATAACGGCGCTGGTCGTCGGCGTCGCCGGCCTGGCGATCTTCCTCGGCTTCGAGGCGCGCACGCCGCGGCCGATGCTGCCGCTCGGCCTGTTCCGCGACGTGCGCTTCACCGTCGCCAACGTCGCCTCGTTCGCGCTTGGCTTCACCTCCTACACCAGCGTCTTCTTCTTCTCGATGTTCCTTCAGCAAGTGCAGGGCTGGTCGCCGACGCAGACCGGCCTGCGCATGGCGCCGGCCTTCATCGTCCAGATCATCGTGTCGCCCTGGATCGGCTGGCTCAGCGCGCGCTACGGTCATTCGATCCTGATGACGGCCGGCTATGCCTTGATCGGCCTCTCCATGCTCGGCATGTGCTGGGCCGTGCCGTCGACGCCCTACGCGGCGCTGTGCCTCCTGTTTGCCATCAGCGGCCTCGGCAACTCGCTGTCGATCCCGACCGGAAGCGCGGCGGCCATGTCCTATGCGCCGCGCGAGCGCTCCGGCATGGTGTCGGCTGTGATCAACGCCACCCGCCAAAGCGGCCTTGCCATCGGCATCGCGCTGCTCGGCGCGCTGATGAGCATGCGGGCGACAAATCTGCTCGCGGGGTATCTCGGCGATGCGGGCGTCGCCAATGCGGAAGCGGTGGCTCGCGCCGCCATCTCACGGCATGATTTCGCCACCGACGCGACGATAGGCGAAAGCGGCGTGCATGACCTTTTCACCATTGCCTACGCAGGCGGCTTCCATGCCGCGATGCTGACGGCGGCGATCGGTGCGTTCCTCACCGCCGCCTTGCTGATAGCCGTGCTGGCGCCGGCCGAGGCGCGATCGGCCAGGCAAGCCAAGCAGCAGGCGTGATAGCGATCGCCGCTCAACAAAAAACCCGGCCGTGGCCGGGTTTTCTCGTTTGGCGACTTCGCGTCGATCAGGTCAGCGACGCGGTGAAGCGCTGGATGCGTGTGCAGGCTTCCTCCAGCAAGGCATCCGACGTGGCATAGGAGATGCGGAAGTTCGGTCCGAGGCCGAAGGCCGAACCGAACACAACCGCGACGCCTTCTGCCTCCAGCAGCTCGGAGCAGAAGGCCTCGTCATTGTCGATCACCTTGCCGGCCTTGGTCTTCTTGCCGATCAGCTGGGCGCAGGACGGATAGACGTAGAAGGCACCTTCCGGCGACGGGCAGGTGATGCCGCGCGCCTGGTTGAGCATCGAGACCACGAGGTCGCGCCGACCCTGGAAGATAGCCTTGTTCTTGGCGATGAAATCCTGCGGTCCATTGAGCGCCTCGACCGAAGCCCATTGCGCGATGGTGCAGGCGCCCGAGGTCTGCTGACCCTGGATCATGTCCATCGCCTTGATCAGCGGCACCGGGCCGGCGGCGTAGCCGATGCGCCAGCCGGTCATGGCATAGGCTTTCGACACGCCGTTCATGGTCAGCGTGCGCTCATAGAGGCTCGGCTCGACCTCGGCGATGGTCTTGAAGACGAAGTCGCCATAGGTCAGGTGCTCATACATGTCGTCGGTCAGCGTCCAGACGTGCGGGTGCTTGAGCAGCACGTCGGCCAGCGCCCGAAGCTCGGCTTCCGTGTAGGCGGCGCCCGACGGGTTCGACGGCGAGTTCATCAAAAGCCATTTCGTCTTCGGCGTGATCGCCTTTTCGAGCACTTCCGGCGTCAGCTTGAAGCCGTTGCCGATCGAGGTGTCGGCAAAGACTGACGTGCCGCCGCAGATCGCCACCATTTCTGGATAGCTCACCCAGTAGGGACGCGGGATGATGACCTCGTCACCCGGGTTCAGCGTCGCCATGAAGGCGTTGAACAGGATCTGCTTGCCGCCGGTGCCAACGATGGTCTGCTCCGGCTTGTAATCGAGATTGTTCTCGCGCTTGAACTTTTTCGCGATCGCCTCGCGCAGTGGCACGATGCCGGAAACCGGCGGATATTTGGTCTCGCCGCGGCGGATCGCCTCGATCGCCGCGTTCTTGATGTTGTCAGGCGTATCGAAGTCCGGCTCGCCGGCGCCGAGGCCGATCACGTCACGGCCGGCATTTTTCAGCTCGCGCGCTTTCTGCGTCACCGCGATGGTCGCGGAAGGCTTAACGCGGGAAAGGGCGTCGGCAAGAAAGGCCATGACAAAATGTCTCCTAGGAAGCGGCCAGGAGCGGCCGCGGCGCCTCTCATGTCGCATCGACGCGCCAAGCGCAAGCATTGTGCGATGAGCCAGAGGTCAAGGAGGCGTGACCAAAGTCGGCCTGCGTGAGCGGCAACGCTAAATTCATCAACGGCCGGTAAACCGTTGGCTGGCAGGATCGCAGATCGGATTGCGCCAATTCGCGGAGCGAGAAACTTTGTCGCGCAGCATCGGGCTTGCCCACATCATCCGTCATGATGACGGCACCTCGACCGGTGTCTGGGGCATCTATACGCTGCAGAGCGCGTTCCAGCCGATCTTCGCCTTCAGGGAGGGCAAGCTTTCGGTCGCCGCTTTCGAGGGGCTGATCCGGCCGTTCCGCGACGGCGAGCCGCAGTCGCCGGGGGCATTTTTCGGCACCTGTCCGGCGGCCGACCGGCTGCATATCGAGGCGCTGACGCGCACGCTGCATCTTCTGAACGCCGGCGCCTGCCTGCCGCAAGAGGCGTCCATCTTCGTCAATTTCGACCCGTCGGTCTTCACCGACCGCGCTATCGCCGACAAGGCTCTGCGCGACATGCGGCTGGTGCTGCACGAGGCCGGCATCGATCCGCGCCGCATCGTCTGCGAGGTCACCGAGCAGAGGTCGGCTTCGCAGGAAACGCTCTACGGTTTTGTCGAGGCGCTGAGGGCCAACGGCTTCCGCATCGCGGTGGACGACTACGGCTCCGATGATTCGGACATCAACCGCATCAAGGAGCTCAAGCCCGACATCGTCAAATTCGATGCGCACTGGATCACCCAACTGATGGAGTCCGGCGCCGGCTTCGCGTTGCTGACGGCGATGGTGCAGAGCTTCGAGAACCAGGGCATCCACACCGTCTTCGAAGGTATCGAGGAAGGCTGGCAGTTGGAGCTTGCCGAGAGGTCCGGCGCCTCCATGGTGCAAGGCTATGTGCTTGCCCGGCCAGAACTCGCTCCCACCAGCTTTCGGGTTTTCGGCAGGAGCGGGCAGCAGATTCCCGCCGAGGAGAGCAACGCATCGACCGTCGCAAGCCTGGCATCCCCGACGTCGCAGACGCGGCCGGCAAGGGTATTCGGGCGCAAGGTCGCGCCATGACCGGAAAACCGGAGAGGCGGCGCGATGTCGCCAAGGCGATCTTCGCCGACGAGATCGGCCTCCAGTTCGGCGTCTATGGCGAGTTCCGGTTGTGGAGCGCCTACCAACCGATCTTTGCGTCGGATGGCGGGGTGCTCAGGGCGGTCGCCGTCGAGGGACTGATCGAGCCGCGCCGCGTCGCCCAGCCGGTGGCCCCATCGATCTTCTTCGACGGCGTTCCGGCGTCCGACCGGCTCTTTGTCGAGACGATGTGCCGGATGCTGCATCTCGGCAACTACCGTAACATCGGCGTCGAGGGGCTAACGCTGTTCTTCAACTACAACCCGATGGTCAACGACCATCTCGGGCGAGCGCTTGCCGAGATCCGGCTGATGACCAGGCATCTCCACGATTTCGAGCTGGAGCCGGGCCTGCTGGTCTGCGAGGTCACCGAACAGGCGGCCGACGACCGCATCCTTACCAGCCTGGTGCGGGAAATGCGGCGCGATGGCATCCGCATCGCCATCGACGATTTCGGCACGGGACATTCGACCGAGGCGCGTATCAATCTGCTTGCGCCCGACATCGTCAAGATCGACGGCGCCTGGTTTGCCGGGCTCTGCCGCCATGCGGCCGCCGAGCGCCTCTTCCGGCCCTTGGTGTCGATGCTGCACGAGCGCGGCGCCAAGGTGCTGGTCGAAGGCATAGAACAGGCTCAGCATTTGCGCGTCGCGCTCGAGGGCGGCGTGGACCTTTTGCAAGGTTTCCATCTCGCCCGCCCGGCGCTCGCCGGTACGATCTTCAAGGAAGAACCGCTTTCGGTCGACACCCTGCTCGACGCCGACAACAAGGTCGTGCCGCTGCATCAGCGTCGCTGACGGCCGATCCCGAAGGATGCATCAGCGCCGCTGATGGTTCTTCGCAAAAACAAATCACTGGATGAGACCCATGCGGGCGCGTTAGAGGCTTCCGAGGGAACTCGGAGACGCAAGAGGCATGATCCTTTACGACATGGCCGACAGCGGCAATTGCTATAAGCCGCGGCTGTTGATGGCCAAGCTCGGCATTCCGTTCACCCGGATCGAGGTGAGCTCGCACACCGGCGAGACGCGCAAGCCCGACTACGTCGCCAAGAATCCGAACGCGATGGTGCCGATGCTCGAACTCGACGACGGCAGGCGCATCGCCGAATCCAACGCCATCCTGCTTTACCTCGCCGAAGGCACGCGCTTCCTGCCGGCCGACAAGTATGAACGCGCGCTGGCCTATCAATGGCTGTTCTTCGAACAATACAGCCATGAGCCCTATATCGCGGTGCGCAAGGCGCTGCTCACGTTTCCGGAAAGGGCGAAGGACGCGACGCCGGAACGGCTGGCGCAGACGCTGGAGCGCGGCAACAAGGCGCTCGGCGTGATGAACCGGCACCTTGGGCAGAACGCCTTCTTCGCCGGCAATTCCTTTAGCGTGGCCGATATCGCGCTATACGCCTACACCCACACCGCCGGGATGGGCGGTTTCCAACTCGACGCCTACCCGGCCGTGGCCGCCTGGCTGAAGCGGGTAGAGGCCGACAAAGGGCATGTGCCTATCGAGTGGATGCCCTAAAGCGTGATGTTGGAGACTGGCGAAAGCGCCGGCGAGAGCTTCCATCTTCCGTAAACGGGGACAAAGAAGCAGCTTTGCCGGCTCGCCCAAAATCCAGACAACAAAAAAGGCGGGCAATGCCCGCCTTCCTATGCCGGTAGCCTGATCGGGAGCGTCCGGTCCGGGCTGGCAGCTATCTGCTGTTCCAGCTTGTCGGGTCTTTCGCTCCGGCACGCTTATCGCGCGACCGTCAGTACATCCGTGACTTGCCGCGCGCCCCGAACCTTCGTCCGGCGCGCGCTATCGCCAAATCAGGCTGCCTTGCTCAGAGACCCAGCGGCGGACTTGCCGGTGCGGCGGTCCTGCTCGATCTCGAAGTTGATTTTCTGGCCTTCAGCGAGGCTGGTCATGCCAGCGCGCTCGACAGCGGAGATGTGGACGAAAACGTCCGCGCCGCCATTGTCAGGCTGGATGAAGCCGTAGCCCTTGGTGGCGTTGAACCACTTGACCGTACCAGTTGCCATGGAAAATGCCCTTCCACATTTGCTTTCGTTTGACCAGATCCAAAGTCCGGCCGGTGGTATCGAAATTTTGGAGACGTCAGCAAACGCGAGGGATCGCGAGGCCCGATCGATCGGCCAAATTCAATGGCCCGCATATAGGACAGTTTGCGAAAGAATACAAGACGGTTGCCAGCGCACCGCTCACGGCCGCATGGAAGTTTTGACAGCGGCCACGCGTTGTGGACGGATGAGATGCTGCCGTTCCAAGGAGGGGAACCATGAAGACCATTCTGCTTGCCGCCTGTTTCCTGTTGATGGCCGCCGAGGCGCAGGCGGTGTCGCGCTACGATCCGACGCGCATGAGCTGCGACCGGGTGCAGGCGACGATCGCCAGACAGGGCGCCGTCATCCTGCGCTATCAGTCGACGCGCGTGCCGGGGCTGCCGCTCTATGATCGCTATGTGCGCGACGAGCGCTTCTGCAATCCTGGCGAGGTGAGATCACGGGCTTATGTGCCCAGCGCCGACACCAAATCCTGTGCCGTTTATGTCTGCAAGCGCCCGGACTTCGACCATTTCCGTCGGCGATTCCTCCGCCGCCACTGACAATTTGGCGCAATCTCAGAAGCCGAACGAGGCCTGCGCGGCGGGCGGCGGACCGACGCGAACGCCTTCCATGGCCAGCATCTTTTCCTTGGTGGCCGAGCCGCCCGGGGCGGAGAAGCCGCCGATCTTGCCGCCGGCCGCCAGGATACGGTGGCATGGAATGACCAGCGGCACCGGATTGGCGCCAAGCGCCGCACCCGTCTCGCGCGCCAGCCCTGCATGGCCGGCGCGCTTGGCCAGTTCGCCATAGGTGGTGGTCTCACCGAAGCCGAGCTTGCGCGCGGCATCGTAGATGGCGAGACGAAAATCATCGACACCGTCGAGGTCGACCGGCACGCCGGAGAAGTCGACATCCTCGCCGGCCGCGTAGGCCTTGATCGAGGCGATCAGCTCGACCACCCATTGCGGCTGGTCGGTCGAGGTCGAAACATCGGGGTGGCGGAACAGCCGGCGTTCGATCGCCTCGCGGCTCCGTTCGGGCAGGCAGAGCCGGATCAGGCCCTTCTCGTTCCAGGCGATGCCCATGAAGCCGATCACTGTTTCTAACACTGCGTGGCCGGCCGTGATCTCAGACGCGGGTTTCATGACGTATTCCTTCCGCAAAACGGCGAAAAACGAGTACATATCCAGAACAATATGGCATTTTCGCCCTGTTGTCGCCACCCGAAAACCGCCTGGTGGCCCCGATTGCCGGGCGTGAATCGCTGGTGTAAGGACTTCTTAACAACCGACAAACCGGACCCGCACGGCTTGCCAGCTAAAATCATATTCACCGCGATCGGCGTGCTCGTTGCCGCTGCTGGTCTGAGCGGTTGCACCTCGACCTCGCAGATGAAGGCCGCGCCCGCGCTCGCGGAAGCCTCGACGCCTGCCGTCGCGGACGATACGCCGACCGTTGCGCTGCCGGAAACGGTGGCCGTGTTGCCCGAGCCTTCCGGCCTCGCGCAGGTGCAGACCGCGGCGCTGGCCGGCGATGCCGTTGCCATGGCGACCGTGCCCGGTGCGCCCGCGCTTTTACCGCCGCCTGTCCAGCCCGGCGCATCCCAGTCCGGAGTGGCGCTGGCGCAGCCAGCCGCCTTCGCGGGAGCGACACCGGCCGCCGGCCAGTTTCCGCCGCCGCCGGTACTGACGGCCGGTGGCTCGCCGACCGGCTCGGGCTCCATCAAGCAAGCGGCGGTCTATACGACCGCGGGCGTCGCCATGCCGCTTACCGGCCAGTCGGCGAAAGTGGCGCCGATGCCTGGCATTCAGCAGGTCGCTTATGTGGTTCCGGGGAACCCGGCGCTGCTGGCGGCACCCGGCCAGCCCGAGCAGCATGCCAGCGGTCCGCGCGGCGAGATCGAGCGGCTGATCGAGAAATATTCAGTGATCTATGAAGTGCCGGTCGAACTGGTGCGCCATGTCGTCAACCGCGAGAGCACCTTCAACCCGAAAGCCTACAATCATGGGCATTGGGGGCTGATGCAGATCAAGCACGCGACGGCGCGCGGCATGGGCTATGACGGCCCGGCGACCGGCCTGTTCGATGCCGAGACCAATCTCAAATACGCGGTCAAATATCTGCGCGGCGCCTGGCTGGTTTCCGGCGGCAACGCCAAGCGCGCCGACATACTCTACCAGACCGGCTATTACTACGACGCCAAGCGCAAGGGCCTGCTCGAGGCGACGGGCCTCGGCGTCGACCGCAAGCGGCACCGCCTGCCACCCGACGCCTGAGCGTTGCCCAGTTGCGCGCCGTTTTCGAGGCAGCGCCATGTATGAAAACACGACGCCCCGTCCGCCGGCTCCCAACGACATCCGCCTGCGCAAGATCCTGGACGATACGCTCGTCGCGCCGCATTGGCCCGATGGCTTCGTCATGCGCTCGCTTGAGCATCGGGACGCATTGGAGACGCAGCATGCTGTCGCCCGAGAAGCGCTTCACACTTTTCGGCACCATGCTTTGGCCCTGCACGCACTGCTGGAAGACGTGTTCGACGACGGCGCCGACGGGATGTTCGACGAATGGTGGTCGCGCATTGCCGGCGATGCCGAGTTCGACCCCGCTCTCTGTTTCCTGGCGATCGACGGCAAGGGCCTGCTGGCGGGTGCGGCGCTCTGCTGGACGTCCGGTTTCGTCAAGGACCTGGCCGTCCACCCCGAGTCCAGAAGGCGAGGCCTTGGCGAGGCGCTGATGCGGCACGTGTTCCTGGCGTTCCGTGAGCGCGGGGCGGCCCATGTCGATCTCAAGACCAATACGGTGAAGAACACCGAGGCCTTCAGGCTCTACGAGCGGCTCGGCATGACTCCGGTGGCTTGGGAAGGGTAAGCTTACCGGGTTTTGGGCTCGGCGGCGCAACCACCTGCCCGCGGGCATTGTGAACTCCTTCACATAGGCTGACGTTAGGTCATGCTAATTCGTCGTCGTGCCGGGCGGCCGATCGGCGGATCGACGCGGGCAAGGCGTCGGAGGCGGCTGTGCCGGCATGCGTCAGCCACTCCCAGGCGGGCTCCGGGGCGGGGGTTTCGGAGCCCGTCCGCTTTGGCGAAAAGCAGGTCAAGACAGCGCGACACCGGCGCGGCCGAACCGACCGTGGGGCTTCACCGCCCAGCCAGCCTGATCGTCACCGGAGCTCCGACGGAACCGAAAAGCGGCACTCCGCATTCAACGCGGGTGGGGTCTTGATGAGCTGACGAATGCGCGGACGTCCGCCTCGCCGGCTCGGAAGCGAGAGCGACCCGCCCGTGAAGTTTCTGCTACCCGCCGTTTTGGCTTTCGCAACAAACCTGCTGCTGGCGGCTCCCCCTGCATGCGCCATCGAATTGTCGATCGTGTCGGGAGACACCGGCAACGGCATCCAGGTGCTGCGCGAGATACTGGATCGTTACGAGAAGAAGAGCGGCGACAAGGTCGACATCGTCGTCATCCCGCCTTCGAGCACCGACCAGTTCGGGCAATACCGGCTATGGCTTGCCGCCGGCAGCAGCGATATCGACGTCTATCAGACCGACGTCATCTGGGCGCCGCAGCTTGCCAGCCAGCTGGTCGACCTGACGGCGGCGACCAAGGATGTGGTAGCCGAGCACTTCCCGTCGATCATCAAGTCGCAGACGGTCAACGGCAGGCTGGTCGCCCTGCCGATCTTCACTGACGCGCCGGCGCTCTATTACCGCAAGGACCTGCTCGACAAATACGGCGCCAGGGTGCCGACCACCTGGAAAGAGCTGCAGGACACCGCGAGGCTCGTCATGGACAAGGAGCGGGCGGCGGGCAACAAGGACATCTGGGGCTTCGTCTTCCAGGGCAATGCCTATGAAGGGCTGACCTGCAACGCGCTCGAGTGGGTGATGTCGAATGGCGGCGGCCAGATCATCGAGCCGGACGGCCGCATTTCCATCAACAATCCGAAGGCGGCCGCCGCGCTCGACATGGTCAAGCGCTGGATAGGCACCATATCGCCGCCGGGTGTGCTCGCCTATCAGGAAGAGGAAGCGCGCGGCGTCTGGCAAACCGGCAATGCCGTCTTCATGCGCAACTGGCCCTACGCCTATGCGCTCGGCAACAGCGAGAACTCGCCGATCAAAGGCAGGTTCGACGTGGCGCCGCTGCCGGCGGGCGACGGTGAAGGCGACCGCCCAGTGGCGACGCTCGGCGGCTGGAACCTTGCCGTCTCCAAATATTCGAAACATCCGGATGCGGCGATCGACCTGGTCAAGTTCATCGCTTCACCGGAGATGCAGAAATACCGGACACTGAAAACCTCCAACCTGCCAACCATCCCGGCGCTCTACGACGACCCAGACATCGCCAGGCAGCAGCCGATCGTGCCGCGCTGGAAAGACATATTTCTCAACGCGCAGCCGCGGCCTTCGGCAACCGCCAGGATCAAGTACAACGAGGCATCCAGCGAGTTCTGGACGGCCGTGCACGACACGATCTCCGGCGAAGGCACCGCCGCCGACAATCTGGCCGATCTCGAAGCGAGACTGACCAGGCTGAAAGGCAAGGGCTGGTGAGGGCGACGCCGCTGATGCGCCGGCGCGTGCGCACGGCCTGGCTGTTCCTGGCGCCGATGCTCTTCGTGCTCGCCGTCGTCGCCGGCTGGCCGTTCCTGCGCACGGTCTATTACAGCTTCACCGATGCCTCGCTCGCCGATCTCGACGCCCGGCAATGGGTAGGTTTCGACAATTATCTATCGGTGCTGCGCCTGCCGAGCGGCCGGGTGCTCTATGACGGACTGCTCGTCGATCCGGTCTGGTGGCGGGCGGTGTGGAACACGGTGCGCTTCGCCGTCGTCTCGGTGGCGTGCGAAACGGTTCTGGGCATGGTCGTGGCGCTTGCGCTCAACGCCGAATTCCCCGGGCGCGGCATCGTGCGGGCCGCGATCCTCATTCCCTGGGCGATCCCCACGATCGTCTCGGCCAAGATGTGGCAGTGGATGCTCAACGACCAGTTCGGCATCATCAATGTCGCGCTGCTCAATCTCGGCCTGATCCACGACAAGATCGCCTGGACCGCCAGCGCCGACACGGCGATGATCGCCGTGCTGATCGTCGACATCTGGAAGACGACGCCGTTCATGGCGCTGCTGATCCTGGCGGCGCTGCAGATGCTGCCGCGCGAGATCCTCGAAGTGGCCAGGCTCGACGGCGCCAGCCCATGGCAGATCTTCTGGCGCGTGACGCTGCCGCTCATCCGCCCGGCGGTGATGGTGGCGGTGATCTTCCGCGCGCTCGACGCGCTGCGCATCTTCGACCTGATCTATGTGCTGACGCCCAACAATGTTGAGACCAAGTCGATGTCGATCTTCGCGCGCGAGAACCTGTTCGAATTCGACAAGTTCGCCTATGGCTCGGCCGCCTCGACGCTGCTTTTCCTGATCATCGGCCTGCTCACCATCGCCTATATCCGCATCGGCCGGCTGAGTTTCGACGGAGGGCGCTGACAATGAGGATGCTGAAGCGCGCCGCCTTCTATCTCCTGCTCCTGGCGATCGTCTTCGTCGCGGTCTTTCCGTTCTACTACGCCATCGTCACCAGCCTGAAATCAGGAACCGAGCTGTTCCAGGCGGACCTCTGGCCGAGCACCTTCAGCCTCGCCAACTACCGCAACGTGCTGACCGAAGGCCCCTTCCTGCGCAATCTTTTGAATTCACTCGTCGTCTCCGGCGCGGTCGTGGCGATCTCGCTGCTGCTCGGCGTCACCGCGGCCTACGCGCTGGCGCGCATCCGCTTCCGCGGCCGCTCTTCGCTGATGCTGGCCATTCTGTCGGTCTCGATGTTTCCGCAGGTCGCCGCGCTTGCCGGGCTGTTCGAGATCATCCGGGCGCTGCACCTCTACAATTCGCTCCTGGCGCTCATCCTGTCCTACATGATCTTCACCTTGCCGTTCACCGTCTGGGTGCTGACCACCTTCGTGCGCGACCTGCCGGTCGAGATCGAGGAAGCGGCGATCCTCGACGGCGCCGGGCCATGGACCATCCTGACGCGCATCTTCCTGCCGCTGATGTGGCCGGCTTTAGCCACCACCGGGCTGCTCGCCTTCATCAGCGCCTGGAACGAGTTCCTCTTCGCGCTCACCTTCACCTCGACCAACGCGCAGCGCACCGTGCCGGTGGCGATCGCGCTGCTGTCGGGCAATTCGCAGTTCGAGATCCCCTGGGGCAACATCATGGCCGCCTCGGTGATCGTCACCGTGCCGCTGGTGGCGCTGGTGCTGATCTTCCAGCGCCGCATCGTCTCAGGCCTCACCGCCGGTGGTGTGAAGGGCTGATGCTGCAGCCGCTTCAGATGTCGGGGGCGTTGCCGACCTTCTTCTTCATGTCGAGCGCCCAGGCACGCCCTTCGTCGCCGCCCCACAGCAGCCAGGCGATGTAGCCGGCGGAAGGATTGTCCTCGTTGCCGTAGTTCTTGCCTTTCTTGTCGACCTCGTGGCGGGCGAAATAGCTGACCATGCGCCGGATCGTGGAGGGCGACAGGTTCCTGCGGTTCTTGAGTTCGGTGGCGCGGGCGACGCCGATCTCCGTGCCGCCGCGGCCGAACGCCTTGCGCAGCCTGAGGCCCTTGGCGGCATTGTCGGCAACGATCTGCGGGCAGCGCAGGTCGATCTCTTCGCTGTCGGTCATTTTTCTCCCCGTTCCCCGGAAAGTCTTAGCCAATCGACAGGAATGCCGCAAAGTCGGGCTGGTTCCGATGATGAAAAATGTCGGACCGTGTCCGGGCGGCACGTCCTTGGATCGTAGAGCAACCCGCGCCGGGACGCCGGCGCGAAGGAGACAATCATGATCGCCTTTCCCAATGAATCGGCCAAATACCGCACTGCCCGCGAAAAATTGCTGCGCAAGGAAATCGAGCTGCGCCGCGCCATGGAGGCGGTCGCCGAAGCAAGGCGCGCCCTGCCGCCGGGCGGGCTGGTGCTGCAGGATTATGTGTTCGACGCCCTGGACGGTCACGGCCGGCCGGCGAAGGTGAGACTGTCGGAGCTGTTCGCGCCCGGCAAGGATTCACTGATCCTCTACCAGATGATGTTCCCGCGCCATCCGCAGGAGACGCGCGAGGTGGCCACGGGAGGCGAGACGGCGAAGCTTGCCCGACAGGACCAGCCATGCCCGTCCTGCACCGCGCTGCTCGACCAGTTCGACGGCGCGGTCGGCCATCTCGAAGCGGCGGGCTTCAACTTCGCCGTGGTGGCGAAGACCGCGCTCGACAATCTGACGGCGCTCGGCCGCGACCGGGGCTGGAAGAACATGCGGCTCGTCTCGTCGAGTGGCAACGTTTTCAAGCGCGACTATAATTCCGAGGACTCGAACGGCGCGCAGATACCGCTGCTTTCGGTGTTCCACCGCGACGGCGACGGCATCCGGCATTTCTGGTCGTCGGAGCTCGGTTTCGCGCCATCCGAGCCGGGACAGGATCCCCGCGCCATCGGCACCTGCGAGATCCTGTGGAACCTGATGGATTTCACGCCGCAAGGCCGGCCGGACTGGCACGAGCAGTTGCAATATGCCGGCCGGGCCGCCGGCGCGCACTGCCACTGATGGCGACGCGGACGCTCAGCCCGCGTTTCGTTTCAGGCAACCTCTCAGGCAACCCCGACGCCGATGCCGCGTTGGGGATGGCGAGGGGCTGTTTCGGATCGGAGATTGAGATGAAAACGCTGCTGCCCCTCGTCGCCGTCGTGCTCTTTGCCGGCGCGCCGGCTGCTCTCGCCCAATCGGACGACACCAACACAGATGCGGTGGGGCCGATGGTGACCGACAACAAGGTCGACACCCAGACCTTCGCCGCGACAGTACCCAATGCCAATGAATTCGAGATCCAGTCGAGCAAGCTGGCTGAGGAGAAGTCGGCATCGGCCGACGTCAAGGCCTTTGCCGCGCAGATGATCAAGGATCACACCAAGGCCGGCGAAGATTTCAAGGCGGCACTCAGCCAGGGCCAGACCACTGGATCGATCAAGCCCGCCGATCCCGCGTTGCAGCCCAGGGAACAGCAGATGCTGGGCGAACTGAAGGGCACGAGCGGCAAGGACTTCGACGCCAAATACATCAAGATGCAGAACGACGCGCACAAGGACGCCGTCGCGCTGTTTTCCACCTATGCCAATTCCGGCGACGACCCGACGATGAAGGAATTCGCCAAGAAGACGCTGCCGGTGCTGAAGATGCACGAGAAGCATGCGAAGGAACTCGCGGTCGCGCATCAGTGAGGGGCGATCGGGCAGCACGTACCGCGTAACAACGCGCTCTATGGCGCCCCCCTCTGTCCGGCAGGACAGAGAGGGGCGCGAAGGAACACGACGTTGCGCACCTGTCACCCCAAACCCTTGGCGACCACCAAGCCCGCGCTTGGCTCTTTGCCCGCATCTGCCGCGCGTTACGCTGCGCGCATCGTCTTCGGAAGGAGCCCTCATGCCCAAGATCGACCTGTCCGCCGTCCCCGTCCGCAAAGGCTCCGGCTACCCTTCACCCTTCGATCGGCCTTGCGCCGACCGCACCCGCCGACGCCTCGGCGATGCCGGGGGCCTGAAGGATTTCGGCGTCAACCTGATGACGCTGCCGCCCGGTGGCTGGTCGAGCCAGCGCCATTGGCACAGCCATGAGGACGAACTCGTCTATGTGCTGGATGGTGAACTGACGCTGGTCGAGGACGACGGCGAAACGTTGCTCAAGGCGGGTGACTACGCCACCTTCGCGAAGAACAGCCGCAACGGCCACCACATGATCAACCGCTCGTCAGTCACGGCACGCTACCTGGAAGTCGGCTCGCGCAACCCGGACGATGTCATCACTTGTTCCGACATCGACATGATGAGCCCGAATTCGGATGGGCGGTTCTTGCATAAGGATGGGACGGCGTATCCGGGGCAAGGGTGACCCCGGACATATGTCACTGCCGCCGTCCCGATAGGCGGGATGGTCTAAGCAAAATACTCCTGCAGCGGCCGCACTTCGAGGTTCCCCGCCCTCAACGCCGCGATCGCCTCGGCAACCGCCGCGGCACCCGACAGCGTCGTGTAATACGGCACCTTCTGCATCAGCGTCGCGCGGCGCAGCGACTTGGAGTCCGACACCGCCTTCTGGCCGTCGGTCGTGTTGAAGACGATCTGGACCTGGCGGTTGCGGATGGCGTCCTCGATGTGGGGGCGGCCTTCGAGCACCTTGTTGATTTTCTGGGCGTCGACGCCGTTCTCGGCGAGGAAGCGGGCGGTGCCGGAGGTGGCGAGCACCTTGAAGCCCTGGCCGGCGAGGCGTTTCACCGCCGGCAGGATGCCCTTCTTGTCCTCGTCGCGGACCGACACGAACAGCGTGCCGGAGCGGGGGAGATCGACGCCCGCTCCCAACTGGCTCTTGGCGAAGGCCAGCGCAAAATCGCGGTCGAGGCCCATGACCTCGCCGGTGGAGCGCATTTCCGGTCCGAGCAGGATGTCGACGCCGGGGAAGCGGGCGAAGGGGAAGACGGCTTCCTTCACCGCGATGTGGCCGGGATTGCGCGCGTCGGGCATGGCGCCGTAATGGGCGAAGGCGTTCTCCAGCGTCTCGCCGGCCATGATGCGCGCCGCGATCTTGGCGATCGGCCGCCCGATGGTCTTGGCGACGAAGGGCACGGTGCGCGAGGCACGCGGATTGACCTCCAGCACATAGACCGTGCCGTCCTGGATGGCGTATTGCACGTTCATCAGGCCGCCGACATTGAGCGCGCGGGCGAGCGCCGCCGTCTGCCGCTCCAGTTCGTCGACGAGGTCCGGGTGTAGCGAATGCACCGGCAGCGAGCAGGCCGAGTCGCCCGAATGGATGCCGGCCTCCTCGATATGCTCCAGGATGCCGGAGACGAAGGTCGCCTTGCCGTCGCACAGGCAGTCGACATCGACCTCGATGGCGCCGGAGAGATAGGTGTCGAACAGAAGCGGGTTCTTGCCGAGCAGCGTGTTGATCTGGCCGGTCTTGTCGTTGGGGTATTTCTGCTTGATGTCCTCGGGCACCAGACCGGGCACGGTGTCGAGCAGATAGGTCTGCAGCATGCCCTCGTCATGGATGATCTGCATGGCGCGGCCGCCGAGCACATAGGACGGGCGCACGACCAGCGGGAAGCCGAGCTCGCCGGCGACCAGGCGGGCCTGCTCGACGGAATAGGCGATGCCGTTCTTCGGCTGGGTGAGGTTCAGCTTGTGGAGGAGCTTCTGGAAGCGGTCACGGTCTTCCGCCAGGTCGATCATGTCGGGCGAGGTGCCGAGGATCGGGATGCCGGCCTTCTCCAGCGCGTCGGCCAGCTTCAACGGCGTCTGGCCGCCGAACTGCACGATGACGCCGGTAAGCTCGCCCGATGCCTGCTCGGCGCGCAGGATCTCCAGCACGTCCTCGGCCGTCAGCGGATCGAAATAGAGCCGATCGGAGGTGTCGTAGTCGGTCGAGACCGTCTCCGGGTTGCAGTTGATCATGATCGCTTCATAGCCGGCGTCGCGCAGGGCAAACGCGGCATGGCAGCAGCAATAGTCGAACTCGATGCCCTGGCCGATGCGGTTCGGCCCGCCGCCGAGGATGACGACCTTCTTGCGTGACGACACGCGCGCCTCGCTGGCGAGCTCTCCGACGAAGGGCACTTCGTAAGTCGAGTACATGTAGGCGGTGGGCGAGGCGAACTCGGCGGCGCAGGTATCGATGCGCTTGTAGACCGGATGAACGCCGAGCTTTTGCCTAGTCTTCTGAACCGCTTCCGCGTCGGTCTTCGTCAACGATCCGAGGCGGGCGTCGGAAAAGCCCATCGCCTTCAGCATGCGCAGATTGACGGCATCCTGCGGCAGGCCATGCTCGCGTACGCGCTCCTCCATGGCAATGATGCCGGCGATCTGCTCGAGGAACCACGGGTCGATCTTGCACATGGCGTGCACGTCTTCGAGCGAGGTGCCCATGCGGATCGCCTGCGCCACCATGCGCAGGCGGTCGGGCGTCGGCGTGCCGAGTGCTGCTCGGATCGCGTTGCGGTCGTCGGGGCTGTTGGTGTGGCTGAGGCCGGGGATCTCGATCTCGTCGAGGCCGGTAAGGCCGGTCTCGAGACCACGCAGGGCCTTCTGCAGCGATTCCTGAAAAGTGCGGCCGATGGCCATCACTTCGCCCACCGACTTCATGGCGGTGGTCAGCACGGGCTCGGCGCCAGGGAATTTCTCGAAGGCGAAGCGCGGGATCTTGGTGACCACGTAGTCGATGGTCGGCTCGAACGAGGCCGGCGTGGCGCCGCCGGTGATGTCGTTCTCCAGCTCGTCCAGCGTGTAGCCGACGGCAAGCTTGGCCGCGACCTTGGCGATCGGGAAGCCGGTCGCTTTCGAGGCAAGCGCAGACGAGCGCGAGACGCGCGGGTTCATCTCGATCACGACCAGGCGGCCGTCGGCCGGATTTACGGCGAACTGCACGTTGGAGCCGCCGGTCTCGACGCCGATCTCGCGCAGCACCGCGATCGAGGCGTTGCGCATCATCTGGTATTCCTTGTCGGTCAGCGTCAGCGCCGGCGCGACGGTGATCGAGTCGCCCGTGTGCACGCCCATCGGATCGAGGTTCTCGATCGAGCAGATGATGATGCAGTTGTCCGCCTTGTCGCGGACCACCTCCATCTCATACTCCTTCCAGCCGAGCACGCTTTCCTCGATCAGCACCTCCGTGGTGGGCGAGGCGTCGAGGCCGGACTGGACGATGTCGTAGAATTCGGCGCGGTTGTAGGCGATGCCGCCGCCCGTGCCGCCCATGGTGAAGGAGGGGCGGATGATGGCCGGCAGGCCGACATGGTCGAGCGCCTGTGCCGCGATCGCCATGGCGTGGCTGATATAGCGCTGCTTGCGGTCGCCTTCGCCGAGGTTCCAGCGCGTTTCCAGCGCGTCGAGCGCGGCGTCTAGGTTTTCCGGGTTCTCCGCCTTCAGCGCGGCGCGCTCGGCCTCATGCGTCTTGCGGTCGGCATTCTTGACGTCGGTGGCGTTGGCCAGCATCGAGCGCGGCGTCTCCAGGCCGATCTTGCTCATCGCCTGGCGGAACAGCGCGCGGTCCTCGGCCTTGTCGATGGCGTGCGCGTCGGCGCCGATCATCTCGACATTGTAACGCTCGAGCACGCCCATGCGACGCAGCGACAGCGCCGTGTTGAGCGCGGTCTGGCCGCCCATGGTCGGCAGCAGCGCGTCGGGCCGCTCCTTGGCGATGATCTTGGCCACCACTTCGGGCGTGATCGGCTCGATATAGGTGGCGTCGGCCAGTTCCGGGTCGGTCATGATCGTGGCCGGGTTGGAATTGACCAGGATGACGCGGAAACCCTCTTCCTTCAGCGCCTTGCAGGCCTGGGTGCCGGAATAGTCGAACTCGCATGCCTGGCCGATGACGATGGGGCCGGCCCCGATGATCAGGATCGACTTGATGTCGGTGCGTCTTGGCATGTCTCTGGATTCCGTTCGACGAGCGGCTTGCACGAAAAACCGGGACGGGGGGAGGACCCGGCCGGTTGTGCTTGCGATTCTGGTATCAGGCTAGGAGGGCCTTATAGGGAAGAGTTTTGGCGGATGTAACCCCGAAAATGAGGGCAGTATGGCAGTAGGGCAGTAGGGCAGTAGGGCAGTAGGGCAGTAGGGCAGTAGGGGCCTCTCTATCCTAATGCCTTGCCGCCTGCTGCCTTGCTCCCCTACTCAATCGCCCAGCGCAAGCTGGTCCGTAATCTCGAAGCGCTCGGAAACGCCGACGCGGATCATGTTGAGGCTGCCTTCGCGCGTGAAGCGGAATTCGTCCGGCGAGTCCGAGCTGCTCGGCTTGCCGTCATGGAAGGTGATGACGCGGCTGCCGCCGTCCGGCCAGGCCACCGTCACGATGCTGTCGCCGCCTGTGCGTGCGACACTTATCTCGCAGCGGGTCATTGGCTGGCCGACGCGACGAGCGCAGGGGATGCCGGCGTCCGACGGAGGGACGTCGGAGTCGGCGTTTGCCGCGGCCGCGAAAGCGAGACCATAGGCGTCCTGCATGGCGGTCTTGCCGATCTCGGCCGCGGACGGCGGCTCGGCCGGCTCGCCGCCGCCCAGGCGTGCCGCCAGATCTGGCTGCGGCTCCTCCGGAGGCGATTGAGGCGCGACAGTGGCGGTCGCCGGCGCGGCGCTGTCTTCAGGAGGCGGCGCCGGGTTGTTGGGACTGAGATAGCGAGCCGGCGCCCAGCCGGTTATGCGGGCGTCCTGCGTGTCCTCCACCTTGCACCATGGATAATTGTTGACCGCCTTGCAGCCGTAGTTCTTCACGGCCGCGCCGTTAGGCAGACGCACTTCGATCTTTCCGCCTGGTGAAGCGGTGGCGCGGATGTTGAGGAGATCGTCCGGCGCAAGGCCGCTGATAATCGAAATGACCGGTCCGGATGCATCCTGAGCCAAGGCCGGCAGGGAGGCAGGCAGCAAGGGAGCGGCCAAGAGTGCCTTCAGCGTCAGTCGGAGCGTAGCTTTGCGCTTCATCTTTTAGCTGCAATTTCCAAAGCGCGACCAGATATAGGCGGCGGGGCTGCCGGATGTCATCCTGAATTTAACGGCGATTGTGGGGCCCGAGGCACGCGCAAATTTGCCGTTCAGGCCGAGACCTCGACCTCGGACGTGCCGACCGCCGGCAGGGCCGGGTCCCCCTCCGCCGCGGCAATCACGCTGTCGAGCAGCCCGGGGAAACGCCTGTCGAGGTCGTCGCGTCGCAGCGTGATCAGCCGGCTGGTGCCGACCGCTTCGCTGCGGGTGACGCCCGCCTCGCGCAGCTTGGCGAGGTGGTAGCTGAGATTGGTCTTGGAGGCGAGGTCCAGGAACTTGCTGCAGTTCAGCGGCACGCCTTCCTTGCTGGCCAGGTAGCGCACGATGGCAAGCCGTGTCGGGTCGCCGAGCACGCCAAGCACGATCGGCAGGCTGATCTGGTCGGTGGTTGGATGGGGCAGGGTCATGATCCAGAATTAAGCATAAACGGCACGAACTTCAACGCGCCTCCTCTTTCTGCGGTGGAGGCTGTTTCCTCATTTTCGGCCCGGTCCTGACACAGGGCTGTCAGCAGGGTTCAGCTATTTTGTCCCGGCTCGGTTGACATCATGCCCTGCTATGTCCAATTGTTCAATAACTTTTGAACTAAGGACAATTCCCCATGGACAAGCGGATCTTCTGGCTGGCGCTCGGATCGTTTGCGATCTCGACCGAAGGCTTCGTCATCTCGAGCCTGCTCCCCGATATCGCGGCCGATGCCGGCATTTCCGTGCCGCTCGCCGGCTCGCTTATCACGGCCTTCGCGCTCGCCTATGCGATCGGCGCGCCGGTCCTCGCGACATTGACCGGCGAATGGGAACGGCGGCGCGTGATCCTGTGGACGCTGGTCTTCTTCGTCATCGGCAATCTGGTCGCGGCGGTGAGTTCGTCCTTCGAGCTGCTTTTGGTCGCGCGCATCGTCATGGCGCTGTCGTCGGGCCTGTTCGCGGCGACCGCGCAGGGCACGGCGGTGGCCCTGGTCGATGACCATCACCGGGCGCGCGCCATCGCGGTCGTCGTCGGCGGCACCACGGTGGCGGTGGCGGTCGGCGCGCCGCTCGGCGCGCTGGTCGCGGCGATTGCCGGCTGGCGCGGCACCTTCTTCGCCATCGCCGGGCTCGGCGCGCTGTCGGGCGCGATCCTTTGGTGGCGGCTGCCGCGCGGCATCGTCGGCACCAAGCTGCCGCTGAAGCGCAGGCTGGCGGCGGCGATCCGCCCCGGCGTTATGCCGATCCTCCTGACGACGGCGCTCGCGCTGGTCGGCGCCTTCACCGTCTTCTCCTTCATCGCGCCCTTGGCCATCGAAGGCGGCGGCCTGTCGCCGATCGCGCTGCCGGGCATGCTGCTCGCCTTCGGCGTCGGTGCCGTCATCGGCAACATCGCGGGCGGCCAGGCGGCCGACCGTTTCGGCGCGACCCGCACCGTCGCCTGGTCGCTGACGCTGTCGGCGGCGATGCTTGTCACCTTTTCGCTGATCCCGACCTTCCTGCCGCACCATCTCGCCGGACCGGCGCTGATGGGCATGATGGTGCCGTGGGGCATCGTCGGCTGGGCATTCCCGCCGGCGCAGGCCAGCCGCATCATCAAGATCGCGCCCGACGCGGCGCCCATCGTGCTGTCCCTCAACGCCTCGGCCCTCTACTTCGGCGTAGCGCTGGGGGCGGTGGTCGGCGCCGCCGTGCTGCGCTTCGGTGCGCCGTCCGATCTTGGGCTGATTGCCGCCGTGTTCCCGATCCTGGGGCTGGGCATCGTGCTTGCCGGCAGGGCCTTGGCTCGACCGGTCGCAATGCCGGCCGAATAACGGCTTCGAACCTGAATGACGGCCGCTTCCTCAGTTCGAGGGAGCGGCCGTCGGCATTTCCAGACCGAGATCGGCCACCGCGTCCAGCGCCGCGCGCAGCTTTGCCGCCTGCTCCGCGCCCACCTTGTCCTCGAATTGCTGCTGCGCGACGCCCCACAGCTTGATTGCCTCTGCCAGCTTGGCTTCGCCCCGCTGCGTCAGCCGTACGCGCTTGGCGCGGCGGTCGTCCTTGTCGGCGAAAGTCTCGACATAGCCGTCGCGGATCAGCGGCTTCAGCGTGTGGCCAAGCGCCGAAAGGTCCATGATCAGCGCCTCGGCAATGGTGCCCATCGTCGGCTCGCTGCTGACTTGGATCTGATAAAGCAGGCCGAACTGCGTGCCCTTCAGGCCAGAGGGCGCCAGCGCGTCATCGTAGAAGCGGCCGAGGCTGCGCGCGGCGCGCCGCAGCGTCGCGTTGTTGCAGCGGCTGAATCCTGGTTTGCGAGCGTCGGTCATATGCACTCCTTGGCGGCGCGTGGATGCGCCGGCCTGGCGCAGAAATAGTTTTCGCGGTCGCCGTTGACAAGATAGTGGCATATACCTACTTCGCAATTAGTGGTATATGCCACTAATAGAAACTGGAGGTTTTGGCGGATGGCGTCAGCGTCGAAGCCGAACCAAATCGGACCCAACAAAGGAACAGGACAATGAGCACGAAGGACAACAAGGGCACGGCCGTCATCACCGGCGCGTCCTCAGGCATCGGAGCGGTCTATGCCGACAGGCTGGCGGGGCAGGGCTACGACCTGGTGCTGGTGGCGCGGCGCGCCGACCGGCTGCGGGAGCTGGCGGACAAGCTATCCTATGCATACGGCCGCAAGGTCGAGGTGATTGCCGCCGATCTTTCCGACGATGCCGATTTGCACCGTGTCGAGCAGGCGATCGCGACGGATGAGAGCGTGACGCTGCTGGTCAACAATGCCGGCCTGGGCGGCCAGATGGTGGTCGCCACCGCCGACGCCGACGCCGTCGAGCGTATGATCAAGGTCAACGTCATAGCGTTGACAAGGCTGACGCGCGCCGTGCTGCCGGGGCTGCTCGCGCGCGATCGTGGCGCCATCGTCAACATTGCCTCGGTTGCCGCTTATGGCATCGCCGTCGGCGGCATCTACAGCGGCACCAAGGCCTATGTCGTCAACTTCACCGAAGCGGTGCAGAAGGAGGTCGCCGGGACGAGTGTAAGGGCGCAGGTGGTGCTGCCGGGGCCGATCCGCACCGAGTTCTGGGAGCTTTCCGGCGCTGATATCGATTCGCTCAACCAGGATTGGGTGATGACCGTGGACGATCTCGTCGATGCTTCGCTCGCAGGCCTTGCCCAGGGCGAGGCGATCACCGCGCCGGGGCTTGCCGATGCCGCCAAGCTCGAGGCCTATCTTGGCGCGAGGGATAGTTTCTACATCAGCCTGATCGGCGGCAAGCCGGCGTCGCGCTACGCCGCTTGAGGCTTCGCCTTTGGTGGTTACTCGCCTCCGCCTCGGTGGGGGCGAGGAACCAGCGTTTCATGCCGACCGCCACATCGGCACGATCGAGGCGACCAGCACGAGCGCCAGCGCGATGTTGAGCGCGCGCCATTGCCATTCGGACTTGAGCAGCCTCGCCAGAATCATCCCGGCCACGCACCATATGGATAGCGAGACGGCGGCGGTGAGGCCGAACGTCGAGCCGAGCAGCAAAGCAAGGCGTGCCGGTCCATCGGCCAAGGCGGCGAACGAAGCCGCCGCCCCCAGACCCATCGCCCACCCCTTGGGGTTCATCCACTGGATGCCGGCGCCGCCGAAGAAGCTGTTCGGCCTGGCCATGGTCAGGTCGAGATTGGGCGGCCCCGCGCGACCGATCTTGATTGCAAGCCAGACGAGATAGAGCGAGCCGGCGATCTTCATCGCAAGCTGCAGCGACGGCATGGCAAGCAGCAGGCCGGCCAGCCCCGCGGCCGCCGCGCCGGTAACCGTGGCAAGGCCCGCCGCGCTGCCGGCCATCAGCGGCACGGACCGGCGAAAGCCGAATTGGGCGCCCGACGCGGTGGACAAGGTGGTGGCGATGCCGGGCGTGGCGGTGGCCACGAAAGCGAACAGGATAAGGGGCAGTATGGGCTGAAGCATCGATGCGTCCTCGAGGGATGCACCATGCTAGGCACGGCTGATCATGAGTAAATGCAATGTTTGATATGGTTTGCATTAGGCAATATAATGTCAGGCATGGTCCGCGACCTCGACATGACCCTCATCCGCACGTTTGCCGCGACTGCCGACAAGGCCAGCATGACGGCGGCGGCGAATGCGCTTCATCTGACGCAAGGCGCCGTCAGCCAGCAGATCAAGCGGCTCGAGGAGACGCTCGGCGAGGTCCTGTTCGAGCGTGACCGGCGCGGTTTGCGGCTGACGCGTGCCGGCGAGCGGCTGCTCGACAAGGCCAGGCGGCTGCTGCAGCTCAACGACGAGATACTCACCGAGATCAAGGGCAGGGCGGTCGCCGGGCGGGTGCGGATCGGCGTGCCTTACGACCTCGTGGGCACGCTGCTCGCGCCGGTGCTCAAAGCCTACGCCGAAGCCTACCCGCAGGTGGAGATTTCGCTGGTCTGCGCTTCCTCGCCGGAGCTGGCGGCGGCCCTGGCGGCGGGCACCATCGACCTTGCCGTAATCGAGGAGCGTACCGGCCGCACCGCCGGCGAATGCCTGCTCGTCGACCGGCTGGTCTGGGTCGGCGCCAGGGGCGGCTCGGCGCGGTCGAAACGGCCTTTGCCGGTCTCGATCGTCGCCGACACCTGCGCCTTTCGGCCGGCGGTGCTGTCGGCACTCAGCGAGCATGGGCTCGACTGGCGCACCGTGTTCGAGAACGGCAACATCGATGCAACAACCGCGACGGTGCGGTCCGACCTTGCGGTCACCACCTGGCTTGCCTCGACCGTGCCGGCCGATCTCGACATCCTGTCCGATGCCGGGCTTCCGGCGCTGCCGAATTTTTCCATCAACCTGCATCTGCCGAAACATTCGACAACGCCGGCCGCGCAGGCTTTCGCCAACCACATCCGCGAAGGTCTTTCGCGCTTTCGCCAGGCGGCGTGAACGGTCGACCTCGTCAGATGCGCGACGCGGCCATGGCGACCGCCAATTGCGCTTCGAATGCCCGCTTGAAGGCCGGCCGAGCCTCGCCGCGGGCGACATAGGCGGCGACGTTCGGGAATTCGTTCAGCAGCCCCGATCTCTGCAACCGGCGTAGCACGCCCACCATGACGAGGTCGCCGGCGCTGAAGGCGCCATCGAGCCAGTCGGAATCGCCAAGGTGGCGGGAGAGTTCAGCCAACCGCTTGCGGATACGGTCATCGACCAAAGGCAGGCGCTGGTCGTGCCAGGCTGCGTCGCGCTCCAGGATCACGGCCGTCGTGCGGTCGAGGATCGGCTGCTCGATGGTGCTGAAAGCCGCGAACATCCAGGCGATCGCGCGCGCCCGCCCATTCGCATCGTCGGGCAACAGGCCCGCATGACGCTCCGCGATGTAAAGGACGATGGCGCCGGACTCGAACAGAGCGAGATTGCCTTCTTCATAGGTCGGGATATTGCCGAAGGGGCTTATCGCAAGATGCGCGGCTTGCTTCAGGCCGCCGAACGAAACGAGACGAACATCGTAAGCTTGGCCGACTTCCTCAAGTGCCCAGCGGACCTGCATGTCTCGCGCCAGCCCCCTGCCGCCATCGGGCGACCTTTCAAAGGCGGTAATGGTGGGGATCATCGGCGGCTCCTGGCGTTTGAGGTTATCGGGTCAGGCTGAGGCGAAGGCGCGGCGGGCTCGGCCCGTCGCGCGACAGCACTTGTGTCACTTCCAGGTCTTGCGCCGTTCGATCTCGGCGTCGGAGGGCTTTTCCTGGGCAAAGGAGCCGACGCTTATTTCTCCGGCGCGTTCGTAGGTCGCCATGATGACGCCGGTGCTCGATGCCTGCGATTTGGCAAGCCTGAAGGCCGCCGGGACGGCGCCGTCGCCGAACAGCCGCTTGCCCTTGCCCAGCACCAGCGGGAAGATGAGCAGGCGGATCTCGTCGATCAGGTCGTTGGCGAGCAGCGTCTGGATCAGATTGCTCGAGCCCTGGATGAGCAGGTTCGGCCCGTCTTCCTGCCTGAGCGCCCTCAGCGTCGCGACGATGTCGGATCCAAGCGACAGGGTGTTCCGCCATGTCAGCGAATCCGGCCGGTGCGTCGCCACATATTTGGTCGCGGCGTTGAAGGCCTCGCCGATCGGGTCGTCCTGATAAGGCCAGTGAGCGGCGAAGATGTCGTAGGTCTTGCGGCCGAGTAGCAGCGCGAAAGGCTTGCCGAAGGTCTCGCCCATGGCCGTGCCCATGACATCGTCCCAGTAATGGAACGTCCAGCCGCCAAGCGTGAAGCCGCCCACCGGATCTTCTTCCGGCCCGCCCGGCGCCTGCATGACGCCGTCGAGGCTTACGAAGGTGGCGGCGATGATCTTGCGCATCTCAAATTCTCCCTGTTGCTGATCCGCGCCGTCTCGGCCGGATTTAGCGTAACGACGAACGACCGGACTGCCTTTCGACACGGGTCGAGAAATTTTTTCAGCGCCTGCGGTCGGCGCCGATGCCGCGCGACGAGAACCAGACATCGCCAAACACGGCCGTTGCCGTCCGGTCGGGCGCCTTGTCCTCCGTCAGCCAGATCGAGCGGGTACGGGCGGCGCGCTCGCGGGTCGGTGTTTTTGCTCCGGCTTCGGCAACCGAGGCGCCGACACAGGGGATGAACCAGGAACCCATGAAGGGCAGGCACGCGAAGCCATTCTCCACGCGGATGACGTGGACGGCGAGGCCGACGGTTTCGGACGGGCGCCAAGGGAAGATCATGCGGCCGCCAGGCTTCAGCGCTTTCAGCCAAGCGGCGGGTGGAGCGACGACGCCGGCATTGACATAGATGATGTCGGAAAGTGGCAGCGGGTGGGCAACGGCGTTGCCATGGATGACCTCGACATGCCTGTAGGAAGCAAGGTTCGCTTTTGCGCGCTCCGCGAGATCTTCCTCGAGCTCGAAGGCGACGACAGCGCCATGCGGCTCGACCAGTTTCGCCAGCAGTGCGGTGTAATAGCCGGTGCCGGCGCCGATATGGGCGACGGTCTCGCCAGGTTTTGGCTCGACCTGGCCGAGCCACATGGCGTGGAGCATAGGCTCGCCATTGTTGATGCCCTTGTCGGTGTCGAGAGCCACCAGAACGTTCTGGTAGATGTGGATCGGGTCCGCATTCGGCGTCGCGATCGTGCCTCTGCCAGCGATCACCGTCCATGGCCCCGGACCGAGGAAGGTTTCGCGTGGCACTTCGGCGAAAGCCGTTTCAAGCCGCGGATCGGCCGAGCCGGCATTGGCCGCCATCAGCCGCGCATAGAACTTCCTGGCGTCCTCGGTCCTGCCCATAGCGGATGATAACGCGACGTGCCGGTTTGTCTCGGATTACTTCCCCGAGCGGCGAGATGGAACCTAGCCGACCCCGAACATGGTGTCGTAGAGCAGCTTGAAATTGAGGACCAGGATGACCGCGGCGACCAGCCAGGCAAGCACCGCGACGCCGCGCGAGATGGCGAGGTTGCCCATCTTCTTCCTGTCGGAAACGAACTGCACCAGCGGGATGACCGCGAAGGGCAGTTGCATCGACAGCACCACCTGGCTGAGCACCAGCAACTGGCCGGTGCCCTTTTCGCCATAGAGCACGGTGACAACCACGACCGGGATGATGGCGAGGCCGCGCGTCAAGAGGCGCCGCGCCCAGTTCGGGATGCGCAGGCGCAGGAATCCTTCCATGATGATCTGGCCGGCGAGCGTCGCCGTCACCGTGGAGTTCAGGCCGGAAGCAAGCAGCGCCACGGCGAACAGGATCGAGGCGATGCCGAGGCCCAGCAACGGGGACAGAAGCTTGAAGGCGTCTTCAATCTCGGCGACGTCCTGATGGCCGCTGTTGTGGAACGCCACCGCGGAGACGATCAGGATGGCGGCGTTGACGAAGAGAGCCAGCATCAGCGCGATGGTCGAATCCGCCGTCGCCCATTTGATCGCATCGCGTTTTCCCGCCTCGGTGCGCTCATAGGCGCGGGTCTGCACGATCGAGGAATGCAGATAGAGGTTATGCGGCATGACGGTCGCGCCGATGATGCCGATGGCGATGTAGAGCATCGCCGGATTGGTGACGATTTCGGGCGAAGGCACGAACATGGAATGCAGGATCGTGCCCGCCGGCGGTGCGGCCACGAAGATCTGGATGGCGAAACAGCTGAAGATGATGATCAAAAGCGCGATGACGAAGGCTTCGAGATAACGAAACCCCTTGTTCATCAAGAGCAGCACCAGGAAGGCGTCCAGCGCGGTCAGCACCGCGCCGCCGACCAGCGGAATGCCGAAAAGAAGCTGCAGCGCGATCGCCGTGCCGATCACCTCGGCAAGGTCGCAGGCGATGATCGCCAGTTCACAGGCGATCCAGAGCACGAAATTGACGGGGCGCGGATAGTAGGCGCGACAGGCCTGGGCAAGGTCGCGACCGGTGGCGATGCCGAGACGGGCGGCCAGCGCCTGCAGCAGGATCGCCATCAGGTTCGACAGCATGATGATGAAAAGCAGCGTGTAGCCGAACTGGGCGCCGCCGGCGAGGTCGGTCGCCCAGTTGCCCGGATCCATATAGCCGACCGAGACCATGTAGCCCGGCCCCATGAAGGCGAACAGACGACGGAACCAGACGCCGGTCTGTGGCACCGCGATCGAGGCGTTCACCTCGCGCAGGCTGGGCTGCTCGTCGTCAGGCCTGTCGAAACGCCAAGCGGGTCGTGCTGCGGTTGTTGCATCGGCGTCGGACATGAGGGGATTTCCACTGAGATATGTCGATAGTACCCACTATTTACGCCACGGCTCAACATTATGCAATAGGCTATATTTCATTGATTATGCTTTCGTGAGGTGTCGCTGCAAGCCGAAAGCGGGCGACCGCAAACGCCGGTTGCGCCCGTGCGGGAATGCAAATAAACGGCCGGATCATCAGGGGTTCGTGCTATGGATGCGATCCCGATTCAGTCGAAGAGACAGAGCATGATGTCGTCCGAAAACCGCTTCACACTTTTCGGCAGCATGCTTTAGGGCAGCCAAGGAGGAGCGCGTATTGGCGCCGAAGAACAAACCGGTTCGACGCGAAGAACCGCTTCCCGATGCAGAAATCCATTCGGAAGGATTTCGGCAGACGCGCGAAGCGCGCCGCGGCGCACTGGTCGAGGACTATGTCGAACTGATCGCAGACCTGATCGAGGACGGCAACGAAGCGCGGCAGGTGGATATCGCGGCCAGGCTTGGTGTCGCGCAGCCGACCGTCGCAAAGATGCTGACCAGGCTATGCGCCGACGGCCTGGTTTCGCGAAAGCCTTATCGCGGCGTGTTCCTGACCGAAGCCGGCCGCAAGGTCGCCGAGGAAAGCCGCATCCGCCACCAGACGGTGGAGGCTTTCCTGCGCTCGCTAGGCGTCAGCGCCGAGACGGCGCGTATCGACGCCGAGGGCATCGAGCACCATGTCAGCGCCGAGACGCTGGAAGCTTTCCGGCGGGCAATGACACACCGCTAGACAAGCAGCCAAGCCCCAGCAGGCTGCGGCCGGGGACAAGCCGAAGGCCGGGGCTCAGAGTCGCTCGAGAAAGCGGCGGCGCGTTCGAGGAACATTCAAAGAATCCGGACTGCAGGCGCCGGCGCCAAGCGGAAAAGTTGAGATTTTTAGCCGGTTTATAGTCGGTGGGAATTTACCTGGCTGACTGGAGTTGCCTGCGCATTGGACATTGCGGAGCGCGAGAAATTCTGTGACTCGGGCCAGCCGTTGCGATAATTGTCTGGAGGGGACGGTCGCGGGCCGGTTCCCCCGGGACATTCGCGTTGCGAGGAGTTGCCATGCTTTGGAGAGGCCGTCGTCAGAGCGATAACATCGAGGACGACCGCAGCGACAGCGGCGGTGGCGGCGGATTGGGCGGCGACGGCCAGTTCCGCCTTCCCATTGGCGGGCGTACCGGCGGTGGCGGCAGCATCATCCTGGTCATCCTGGTTGTGCTCGCCGGTTGGTATTTCGGCTTCGACCCATCACAGATCCTGGGCGGCGGCGACGGCGGTCTGCTGCCCGGTGGCGGCGGCCAGATTACCGACAACAGCGGCTCGCAAAATGGCGGCAATTCGCCGGCCAATGACGAGATGAAGCAGTTCGTCGCGACCGTGCTTGCCGACACCGAGGACACCTGGACCGGCATTTTCAAATCCCAGGGGCTGACCTACGAAGATCCCAAGCTCGTGCTGTTCAGCGGCCAGGTCCGCTCGGCCTGCGGCTTCGCCTCGGCGGCGGCCGGACCGTTCTACTGTCCTGGCGATCACAAGGTCTATCTCGACATGACCTTCTTCCAGCAGCTCGACCAGCAGTTCGGCGCTTCCGGCGAGTTCGCGCGCGCTTACGTGGTGGCGCACGAGGTCGGCCATCACGTGCAGAACCTCACCGGCATCATGGCCAAGTTCAATCAGATGCGACAGGGCATGAGCGAGGTCGAGGCCAACCAGTTGTCGGTGCGCATCGAGCTTCAGGCCGATTGCTTCGCCGGGGTGTGGGCGCATTTCACCCAGCAAAAGGGTATTTTGGAACAGGGCGACATCGAAAGCGCGCTCAATGCCGCCAAGCAGATCGGCGACGACACGCTGCAGAAGAAGATGCAGGGTTATGTCGTGCCGGAAAGCTTCAACCATGGCACCTCGCAGCAGCGGCAGACGTGGTTGGCGCGCGGCTTCAAGAGCGGCAAGGTGTCCGACTGCAACACGATGAGCGGTCCGATCTGAGGCCGCGCATGCGGCCGGATTTCTGACGGCTATCCGCGATCGATGGCGGCTGGCAAGTGATGTCAGCATAAGACGTTTGCCTTCGTTCGCGGATTGTTCCAGCCGATAACCTCGCCTATAAGGTCCGTCCCGCCTGTGCCCCAAGGCGGACGAGGAGCTTGTCGCCATGATCGACCCTAAAACCGCCAAGCGGGGCCTTGCGCTCGTTTTCACGACGCTGTTGCTCGACATCATCGGCTTCGGCATCATCATGCCGGTGCTGCCGGCCTATCTGGAGGAACTGAGCGGCGTCAGCGTCAGCCAGGCCGCGATCGAGGGCGGCTGGCTGTTCTTCGTCTATGCGGCGATGCAGTTCTTCTTCGCGCCGATCATCGGCGGCTTAAGCGACCGCTTCGGGCGCCGACCGGTGCTGCTGGCCTCGGTGCTGACCTTCTCGATCGACAATCTGATCTGCGCCATCGCCTGGTCCTATCCGATGCTGTTCATCGGCCGGGTGCTCGCCGGCATTTCGGGCGCCAGCTATTCGACGACATCGGCCTTCATCGCCGACATCTCGAACGATGAGAACCGGGCGAAGAATTTCGGCCTGCTCGGCATCGCCTTCGGCGTCGGCTTCGTCATCGGCCCGGTCCTGGGTGGGCTGCTCGGGGCCTTCGGCCCGCGCGTGCCGTTCTATTTCGCCGCGGCGCTCGCTTTCGTGAATTTCCTGATCGCGATGTTCCTTCTGCCGGAGACGCTGGACGAACAGCACCGCCGCCGCTTCGAGTGGAAGCGCGCCAATCCGGTCGGCACGCTCATGCAGATGCGTAATTATCCGGGCATCGGCTGGATCGGGCTGGTCTTCTTCCTGATGACGCTCGGCCACATGATGTATCCGGCGGTCTGGTCGTTCGTGTCCAACTATCGCTATGGCTGGAACCAGCAGCAGATCGGTTTCTCGCTCGGTGCCTTTGGCCTGTGCGGCGCGATCATCATGGCCACGGTGCTGCCGCGGATCATTCCCAAGTTTGGCGAGTGGAGGACGGCGGCGATCGGGCTGACCTTCACCGCGCTCAGCGCCTTCGGCTATGCGTTTTCGACGCAAGGCTGGATGATTTATGCGGTGATCGTGGCCGGCTGCCTCGAGGCGCTGGCCGATCCGCCGCTCAGAAGCCTCGCCGCCGCCAAGGTGCCGCCTTCGGCGCAGGGCGAATTGCAGGGCGCGATGACCTCGATCTTCTCGATCACCTCGATCATCACGCCGCTGCTCTACACGGCGATCTTCTCCTGGTTCACGAGCCCCACGGCGCCGGTCCTGTTTGGCGGGGCGCCCTATCTGCTCGGCGCGATTTTCCTGACGCTGGCGGTCATCGTCTTCGTGACGAAAGTGGCCAAGCCGACGCCGAAGGAAGTCAAGCGCATGCACACACAGGAAGCAGTGACTGACGCCGCGTAACGCACGCGGCTTGAGTCGCGCCGTTTTGTCAGGCGCGTTCTGCCAGCGCTTTCTCGCCGCGCCGTTCGCGGATCAGGTTGACGAAACGCCGGAACAGATAGTGCGAATCCTGCGGGCCGGGCGAGGCCTCGGGATGATGCTGGACCGAGAAGACCGGCCGGCCGGTCAGCGCGATGCCGCAGTTCGAACCGTCGAAAAGCGAGACATGGGTTTCCTCGACGCCTTCGGGCAGCGAGTCGGCGTCGACGGCGAAACCGTGGTTCATCGAGACGATCTCGACCTTGCCGGTGGTGTGGTCCTTGACCGGATGATTTGCGCCGTGATGACCCTGGTGCATCTTCTCGGTCTTGCCGCCGAGCGCCAGCGCCAGCATCTGATGGCCGAGGCAGATGCCGAACACCGGGATGTCGGTCTTGAGGATATCCTGGATCACCGGCACGGCGTATTCGCCGGTCGCTTCCGGGTCGCCGGGGCCGTTCGACAGGAAGATGCCATCCGGCTGCATGGCAAGGATTTCCTCGGCACTCGTCTTGGCAGGCACGACGGTGACCTTGGCGCCCAGGCCTGCCAGCAGCCGCAGGATGTTGCGCTTGACGCCATAGTCGATGGCCACGACATGCATCGATGGCGCGCTCTGCTCGCCATAGCCTTCGTTCCAGATCCAAGGCGTCTCGCGCCAGACCGAAGACTGGCCCGACGTGACCTCCTTGGCGAGATCGAGACCGATCAGACCCGACCAGGCCGCGGCCTGCCGCTTCAGAGCCTCGATGTCGAAGACTCCGTCGGGCGCGTGCGCGATGACGGCATTGGGCATGCCCTTCTCGCGGATGAGAACGGTCAGCGCACGGGTGTCGATGCCGCAAAGCGCGACGATGCCACGCCGCTTCAGCCACTGATCGAGATGGACGGCGGCACGATAGTTGGACGGGTCGGTGACATTGGCCTTGAAGATCGCGCCGACAGCGCCCGCGCGGGCGGCCGGGTTGAGATCCTCGATATCCTCGTCATTGGTGCCGACATTGCCGATATGCGGGAAGGTGAAGGTGACGATCTGGCCGGCATAGGACGGGTCGGTGAGGATTTCCTCGTAGCCGGTCAGCGCGGTGTTGAAGCACACCTCCGCGACGGCCGATCCGGTGGCGCCGAGACCGCGGCCCTCGATCACCGTGCCGTCGGCGAGCACCAGAAGGGCGGTCGGCTTTTCGGTGGCCCAGGGGGCGGTGGTCGTGGCCATGGCGGCACTCCTGTCAGGCGCTTAAACGGTCGGCAGGACCGCTTGCGCAGCAAGGCGCGCGAAGCAGGCTTGCCCACTTGCACACGCCGGTTCTTTCTAGCCAAGCCGTTTTCCCAAAACCGCTACGCGCATTTTAGGCGACATGACTTCATTGTCTCATGCAGGACCGAGTACATAGGGGAAGGCGCGGGAGCGGTCAATGCGGCGGTCCCGAACCAAGGCTGATTTGCTTTCGTCCAGCAATATCAGCAGCTTGCCGGAATTTGCGTTAGCCGATCGGCAAAGCTATTGTCCGCCGCATTCGAAGGAGAAGCACGATGCGCGACAAAATCGCCGAATCCCTGAAGAGCGCGATGAAGGCGCAGGACAAGCACCGCCTGCCGACGCTGCGGCTGATCCAGGCCGCCATCCACGACCGCGATATCGCCAATCGCGGCGCTGGCAAGCCGCCGGCGAGCGAGGAGGAGATCCTGCAGATCCTGGCCAAGATGGTGAAGCAGCGCGAGGAATCGGCCAAGGCCTTCGAAGACGGCAAGCGACCGGAACTGGCGGCGCAGGAGCGCGGCGAGATGGAGATCATCCGCGCGTTCCTGCCGACGCAGCTCGACGATGCGGCAATCACCGCGGCGGCGCGCGAGGCGATCGCGGCGACCGGCGCCGCCAGCCAAAAGGACATGGGTAAGGTGATCGGCGCGCTGAAGCAGAAATATGCCGGGCAGATGGACTTCGCCAAGGCCAGCGCCATCGTCAAGGGGCTGCTGCAGTAGGTGCGGCTTCGCTAATCCTTGCACATCGGGACCGGCTGCGGCGGCGGCGCCGGATGGTCCTTCTTGTACTGCGCGATGATCGGCTCCAGCGTCTTCTTCGGCCAGAATTTGGGGGCGCCGATCTCCTTCAGGCAGGAGGCGTTCCAGTAGACACCCGCGGCCGAGAGCGCCTGGCCGCCCGACTTGGCGCGCGCAACGGCGGCGATGTCGCGCGATTCCGGATAGATGTAGAGCGTCGTCGGGTTGTTCTTCACGAGGGGGATGATCTGTTCGGCATCGGCCGGCGACCAGCTGGTGCAGCCATTGCTGCGGCCGCCGGCATAGTTCACCAGCTTGCCGAAGGGGACAAGGCCATCGTGGTCGGCGTATGAGCTGTTCGGTTCCTTGCGCATGCACATGCCTCTGAGCAAGGCAGCCGGATGGCCGCCGATAACGCGCTGCCTTGCGTTCGCCGCTTCGCCTTCGCCGTCGAACTGGATGAAGGTGCGCATGAACACCGCGTTTTGCGCGCCGACACGGTAGTAGCCCTTGAAGGACGTCTTGGTCTCGGCGGTCATGTAGGCGCCGCCGGCCGTCAGCTCGGAGTCCATCGCGTTGCCGAAGTTCTTGGCGCAACGCCTGCCATTGGAGAAGTCGGCGACGCCCTTGAGGTTGCGGCCGCCGCCATGGCCCGAGGAAACCGCGCGGAAGAGCTGCTTGGCTTCGCAGATGATGTAGTAACGCTGACCCAGCACGCTGTTGCCCAGGTCGCCGGGACGCGTGGCGTCCATGGCGAAATAGCAGGGGTTGCTGACCGAACCGTCGCTGACCTTCTTCTGGTAGAGCGCGCGCGCCCGTTCCAGCACGACCTGCGAGATCTGGCCCTCGCCGTCGCCGACATGGCGCTGCAGCCAGTCGGGAATGTTCGATGGCCGCAAGGCCGCGAATGAATTGACGGACGCCGTCAGCGCGGCCAGCACGGCGACAAGACAAAAGATGGCCGCGCCCAGCGGAATAGATCTCAACCGCACCGGTTCGCCCTCCTGTCGAAGCGTAGTCTGGCACCCGTGAATCACACGGGCCGATCATAGAAGGTCTCGCACCCAACGGCGAAACACTTCTAGTTCAGCGACGTCTTTTGGAGGTGGAATTACGGCGACATTTGAAGCCGCCATGCAATCTCGGCGATTTCCGGTCCGTTTCGGTTCAGCTATCATCTGATTCCGGCGCGCCCACGCCTCCTCCCTCCGTCGGGAAAGCATTGTCCATGCAGGGCTTTCGATCACCGAACCAACTGTTCGAGCGCCGGGCATGAGGAGGGGCTGCCAAGACTGCTCGCGGCAGGAGGTTTTTCGATGCGGCTTTCCGCGCCAATCTATCATCTGAAGCGTCAGGCGAGGCTCCTGTCGCGCCGGGAAAATGTTCCCCTTCACGATGCGCTCGACCGGGTCGCCGCCGGGGAAGGCTTCGGCAGTTGGAGCCTGCTAGCGGCCAAAGCCGCCGAGGCTGCGCCCGCCGGCCATCTATTGGCTCGGCTGACGCCCGGCGACATGGTTCTGGTGGCGGCGCGGCCGGGCCAGGGCAAGACGCTGATGAGCCTCGAACTCGCCGTGGCGGCCATGAGGCGGGGCAATCGAGCCGTGTTCTTGACGTTGGAATACATGCACGCCGATATCCTGGACCGGTTCCGTGACATCGGGGTCGAACCCGCAGATTTCGACCACCTGTTCGACTTCGACAATTCCGACGGCATCAGCGCCGGCTACATCATCGAAACCTTACGGTCAGCGCCGCGCGGCACGCTTGCGGTCATCGACTATCTGCAACTGCTCGACCAGAAGCGTGAGAATCCCGAGCTCATGGTCCAGATCCGCGCCTTGAGGTCTTTCGCCCGGGAACGCGGACTGGTGCTGGTCTTCATTTCACAGGTCGACAGGTCGTACGACCCCGCCAGCAAACCCTTCCCGGATATCGGCGATATCCGGCTGCCGAATCCGCTCGACCTGTCGCTGTTTGACAAGGCCTGCTTCCTGAACAAGGGCGAAATCCAGTTTCACGCGACTTGAGGGCAATGCGTCCGGCGGCTATCCGTGGTCTCGACAGGAAACGAGCCATGATCGAAATCGTCAAACCCGCGCTCGAACACTTGCCGTCCTACAAGGCGGCGCTGGAGCGCGGGTGGTCGCCCGACAATGTGCGGCTCCTGGAAGCGACGCGCGAGCAGCTCGAGGCGATCGAGAAGGATCCCGTTGAATTTCTTGCAAGCCTTGACGATCCCGAAGCGAAGGGACCGCCGCTGACGCTTCCGGACGGCACCAAGGTCGCGCGGCTGCCGGGCTTCCGGCGCTGGATCTGGGATGGCGAGGCCGCCGGTTCGATCGGCTTTCGCTGGCAGAGGGGCACGTCGGCGCTGCCTTCGCACGTGCTTGGCCATATCGGCTATGCGGTGGTGCCGTGGAAGCGAGGCCGCGGTTATGCCACCGCAGCGCTGCGGCTGATGCTGGACGAGGCGAGGGCGGTCGGGCTCGATTATGTAGAGATCACCGCGAAGCCGGGCAACCCGGCCTCGCAAAAGGTGATAACGACAAATGGCGGCAGGCTCGTCGGTCGCTTCTTCGAGGATGCCGCCTATGGCGGCGCGGAGAGCCTGAGGTTCCGGATCGACCTTTAAAGGTTACTCGCCAGGCCTGGCCAGCCTTCCTTCCTCGGCCTTGTGATAGAACTGGCTTGCCACAAGCCAGCCTTTGAGCGGCCGCAGCGGCGGGATGCAGGTCGCGAGCACGATCGGGATCGAAACGAAGGCATGGAACCACATGGAGGGCTCGAAGGTCACCTGGGCCCAGACGGCGAACAGCACCGAAGGCACACAGGCAAAGCAGATGACGAAGAAGGCCGGGCCGTCGGCGGGGTCGGCAAAGGAGTAGTCGAGTCCGCAGACATCGCATTTCGGAGCCAGTTTCAGGAATCCTTCGAACAGGTGGCCCTCTCCGCAACGCGGACAGCGGCCCCGGATCCCTACCTGCCAAGGTACCAGACGTGGATAATGCGCAAGGTCTTCCATGATCGTCGCTCCAATGGACCTCGCATAAGGCCAGCCTGGCCTTGAGGTCTCGGGTACATACATATATCATACTTGTATGCATACAATGCGACAAAATGTATGGATTGGCGAAAGTGACCGGTGAAAGTGACCTCAACTGGCGCCCGGTCCTGGAGGTGGGGCCGCGACCGGTCTACCTGAAGATCGTCGACGCCCTTGCGGATGCCCGGTCCAGCGGCCGATTGCAGCCCGGCGACAGGTTGCCGCCGCAGCGGGAACTTGCGCGGCTGCTGGGGGTCGATCTCACGACGGTCACGCGGGCGTTTTCCGAGGCCAGGCGCAGGAACCTGATCGACGCGACGGCGGGCCGCGGCACCTTCGTCACGCCGGGCGAGCCGGAGGAGCCTGTCCTCGATCTCAGCATGAACATTCCGCCGGCACCGACCGGCCTCAACCTGCCGGCCCTGATCAGGTCGGGTGTCGAAGGGTTGCTCAAGCGCTCCAGCGCCGAAGCGCTGCTTTCCTACCATCCCGGTCCGGGTTCGCCCGTGGAGCGCGCGGTCGGCTCATCATGGCTTGCCGAAACGGGGGACAGGCTGCCGGTCGACAAGGTCGTTGTCGGTTCTGGCGCGCAGGCGCTGCTCACGGCCGTGCTTCTGTCACAGACGCGCGAGGGCGACACGATCCTTGCCGATGCGCTGACCTATCCCGGCGTGATCGCGCTGGCCGAGGCCACGCGGCGCAAGCTTGCCGCTGTCGGCAATGACGGCGAGGGCATGCGGCCGGACGATATCGAGGAGGCGGCGCGAAAACACAACGCCCGCGTTCTCTACCTCAACCCGACGCTTCAGAACCCGACCGCGTTGGTCATGCCCGAAGGCAGGCGGCGCGAACTCGCCCGCATGGCCGGCAAGCTCAAGCTGACCATCATCGAGGACGATCCCTACAGCCGGCTGCTCGTAGCGCCGCCGCCAGCCTTTCTGAGCTTGGCCCCGGAGCGGACCTTCCACGTCGCGACATTGGCGAAATGCATCTCGCCCTTCCTGCGCACGGCCTTCCTGGCGGCACCCGACGCGCAAGCCGCCGAGCGGATCGCCAGAGTGATACGCGGCACGACGATGATGGCGCCGCCACTGATGACGGGCCTCGCCTGCGAGTGGCTGCGAGGCGGCCTTGCCGGGGAGATCACCGGCGGCGTGCGGGCCGAAGCGCAGGCCCGGCAAGAGATCGCCCGCAGCATCTTGACTGAAGGCTTCGTGGCAACGGACGTCAGCCTGCATCTCTGGTATCCGCTGCAGAGCCAGTTGCGTTCGGGCGAGGTGGCCGACATCGCCCGCCGCCGAGGGCTGGCCATCAGCCCGGCGGAAGAGTTTGCGGTTGGGCAGGACTTCGCCAACGGTTTCCGCCTGGCGCTCGGGGCCACTCCCAATCGGGAACGGCTGAAGGAAGGCCTTCAAAGCCTGGCTTCCATCCTTTCGGGAACGCCAGGCGCCTCGCGGCAGAAGGTCTGAGCCAACAACCCGACGGCCAGGTGCCAGCTACTCCGCCGCCACAGGCAGCGGCGGTGTCGCGCGGCTGCGCCATTCCCAGGTTTGCGAGGCAATCGCCACCACCACCGCCACCAGCATCGCGAGCGAGCCCGCCAACGGCAGGCTGCGATAGCCATAGCCGGCATTGAGCATCGCCGCGCCCAGTGACGCGGCTAGCGCGATGCCGACATTGAAGCCGGACGGGATCAGCGAGGAGGCGAGGTTCGAAGCGTCGGCCGTCCAGGCGAGGATACGGGTCTGGATCGGCGCGCCGATGGCGAAGTTGAGACCGCCCCAGATGACGATCGCGACGATCATCGGCACCGGGTATGGGCTGACAAGATGTATGACACCGAGCGCCACCGCCTGCAGGGCAAGCATGACGATCAGCGACGGCATCAGCTTCCAGTCCGCAAGCTTGCCCCCGACCAGGACGCCGATCGTGGCGCCGACTCCGTTGAGCAGCAGCACCCAGGGGATCAGGCTCTCGTCGAGGCCCGTCACTTCGAGCAGCATCGGCGTGATGTAGGTGAACAGCGCGAACTGGCCGATCATCAGCGTCAGCATGAGGATCAACGACGTCCAGACCTGCTGGCGGCCGAGCACACGCACTTCGCGCGCCAGGCCGGCCGGCCGATTGGCGGCGCCGGCCGTGCGCGGCAGCAGCGCCAGCATGGCGACGATGGCGATGATCCCAAGAGAGCCCATCACCCAGAAGGTGGCGCGCCAGCCCCACAGGCTGCCGATCGCGGTGCCGGCCGGCACGCCGATGACGTTGGAGACGGTCAGGCCAGACAGGATCACCGCCACGGCCCTGCCGCGCTGATCCTCGCGCACCAGGCTGACCGCGACCACCATGGCGACGCCGAAATAGCAGCCATGCGCCACGGCGGTCGCGATGCGCAGCAGAAGCATCGCGGTGAAGTCGGGCGCCAGCGCGCAGGCCGCCTGGCCAAGGGTGAAGGCGATCGTCAGCCCGATGAGCAGCGTCTTGCGCGAGACCTTGCTGGTGGCCAAAGCAAGCAGCGGGCCGCCGATGGCAATGCCGCAGGCATAGCCGGAAACGAGGTAGCCGGCGGTCGGCACCGAAACACCAAGGCCCTGCGCTACCTCGGGCAGCACGCCGGCAATGACGAATTCGGTGGTGCCGAAGGCGAAGGCGGCAAGGAAAAGGGCAATCAGCGGCAGCATGTTTCAAAACATATGCAAGGAATGCGCGCCTCAAACCACGCCTGCGCGAGCGCTGCAATGCAGAAATTGGCTATGGCGCTTTAGCTTTTCTTGACTGGACCGATCAAGTCGGCCGGTCACTCCGACTACGCGGCGGTTTTGCGTCCGTAGGGGATCTTCAGCCAGGCCCGTTCATGCAGGTAGTAAAGCAGCGACTTGGTGACGACTTCGGTGAGCCCGATGGTGGCGGCGAGCTTGATGCTGCCGGTGACCACCAGCGATATGATCATCGTGTCGACCGTGCCGGTGGCGCGCCAGGAAAGCGCCTTGGCGAAGCTGCGCGAATGCGTGTCCATCGACCGATCGTCCTCCCAAAAGGTCCTCAGCCGATCCTTAGCCGACGGGAACGAGGATGGGCAAAGACTTTGTTCTGTCCGGCGCGAGGCACACCGTCGATGCGACGGTTTAGCTGGCCTTCAGCCGCGAGCCACCGAGCAGGCCACGCTCCTCCAACACCGGATAGGCGATCGAGGCGAGCAGCGAGTTGATCTGCTTCAGGTCGCGGATCGTGTCGAGGTGGATCGAGCTGGTCTCGACGCTCTTGGCGGTGCCCTCTCGCAGGCGCAGGAAATGGCTGGCGCTGGTTTCCTTCTCGCGCTCGCGCAAAAGATCCTTTTCCAGCACCAGCTGGCGCGCGGTTTCCGGATCGCGCGAGACCAGCACATTGAACGCCAGCCGCGCATTGGCAAGCACCGAGGAGTGGAAGGCGCGGAGCTCCTGCCAACCTTCCGGCGTGAAGGCCAGGCCGCGCTCAAGCTTCTTCTTCACATGCACCAGCATGTTGCGCACGATGATGTCGCCGACCTGCTCCAGCTTGACGCAGGCGCCGATCAGTTCCTGGCAACGCAACGCCTCGTCCTCGGTCAGTGGATTCCTGGTGATCTTGGCGAGATAGAGCTTGATCGCGGCATGCTTCCTGTCGACGCGGTCGTCGAGGGCGGCAAGCGCCTTGATCTTGGCGGGATCGGCGTCCTCATAGAGCTCGATGATGCGCTTTAGCATGATCTCGACGGTCTCGCAGACCCGCACCACCTCGCGCGTGGCGTTGGCGAGCGCCTGGCTCGGTGTGTCGAGCGCGCTCTCGTTCAAAGCCGAAAGCTCCACGACGTCGAGCGCGGCGACGGGTTCAGACTTGCTGCCGAGTGCCACGATCCGCCCGGAAGCGCGATAGACGAGGCCGGCGAGCGGCAGGCCGGCAAGCAGGATCAGCACGTTGAACAGGATGTGGGCGTTGACGATCTGATCGGGCGCGGTTTTGCCGAGGAAGGCGAAATGCGGCTTGAAGGTCATGATCAGGACCAACATGATCAGCGAGCCGAGGCCGCGCATCAGGAGATTGCCTATCGGCACGATGCGCACCTCGGGCGTGGCCGACCGCGTCAGCATCGGCGCGATGAGCGAGGAACCAAGGTTGACGCCGAGTACCAGCACGACGCCCAGTTCGGGCGTGATCAGCCCGCGGCCCGCCAGCGTCGCCATCAGAAGGACCGCGGCGATGCTGGACTGGAACAGCCAGGTGACCAGCGCGGCCAAAAGATAGGTCGTGATGGAATCGCCCGAGAAGTAATTGATGATCAGCGGCATCAGGTCGCTGTTGCGCAGCGGCTCGGATGCCTGGCCGATCATCTCCAGCGACAGGATCAGCAGGCCGACGCCGATCAGGATGCGGCCCAATTGCCGCCAGTCGCGCCGCTCGGTGGCCATGAACATGACCGTCCCCGCGATCAGGCAAAGCGGCACCAAGAGCGTGAGGTCAAAGGTGAGCAGCTTGACCACCAGGGCCGAACCGATCTCGGCGCCGCGCACCGCCAATTGCCCGGCAGCGCCCGAAACGATGCCCGCGCCAGCGAAGGAGCCGACCAGCAGCGTCACCGCGGTCGAGCTCTGCAGCGCGACCGCCAGCCCGCAGCCGGCCAGCACCGCCATGATCGGGTTGCGCATGGTGGCGCGCAGCCTGTGGCGTAGCACGTCGCCATAGGCGCGTTCGACACCGGTCTTCACCATGCGGGTGGCGAACAGCATCAGCGCGACCGCGCCGGCAAGGTGCAGGAGGACGACGGAGCCGCTCACAGCCGACCTCGCGGGGCAGCTCTGGCGACGCGGAGAAGGGTACGTGTCTTAGCCATTTCGAGGCGGGAATACACCAATTAAGGTTAGCCGAGTAATAGATTTTTCTGATGTGATGATCGTCTCGGCTCGACGGACCATGTCGGAAATGGGCGGACGGCATATTGGTTGCGTGCGGCCCGCCGCGTCGCTTCGCCTCACAACGCCGCAATGCCGGAGCGACATGGCCGGAGGAGATCCCGAGTCTTGTTGAAGCAGCTTTTGCAAGCACCGGAAACCATTACAGAATTGTAATTCTCATGTTCAGTTTCGGTTCATCCACTGGCGGCTATTCCTCCGCCCATCGACAACCAAGGAGAACCGACTATGAAGCGTCTCGTACTTTCCGCCGTCACTGCCTCGATGCTGGCCGCCTCGGCCTTCTCCGGCCAGGCCGCGCCGCTCGCCCAGCCGAGCGCGCCGCAGTCGAACTACACGCAGGTCGACTGGCAGAAGCCGGACCGGCATTTCGACAAGCGTGTCATCGTCAAGAAGAAGGTGGTGAAGCGCAGCCATTGGCGCAACGGCCAGAGATATTCCAACTGGAAGCGTCACCAGCCGGTCCGCGACTGGAACCGCTATGGCCTGCGCCGCCCTGGTCCCGGCCAGGAGTGGATCCGCGTCGGCAACGACTATGTGCTGGTCGGCATCCTCTCCGGCATCATCTTCGGCGCGATCGCCGCGCAGTAAATCGGGACAAAATCCTCAAATCCAGAGAGAAGGCGGCCTCGAGCCGCCTTCTTTTCGTCTGTGAAAAGCGGGTACGATAGGCGGGACAGAGTCGCCGCGCCCGGTCGGCTCGACTATATGGAGGGCAAACGAGTTTCCCGATGCGCTTTCCGCCCGCCTTCCTCGACGAGATACGCGACCGCGTGCCGATTTCATCGGTCATCGGCGCGCGTGTCGCATGGGACAGGAAGAAGACCAACGCGTCGCGCGGCGACTACTGGGCCTGCTGCCCGTTCCACGGCGAGAAAAGCCCGTCCTTCCACTGCGAAGACAAGAAGGGGCGCTATCACTGCTTCGGCTGCTCCGTTTCGGGCGACCATTTCAAGTTCCTCACCGAGCTCGACGGCATGAGTTTTCCCGAGGCGGTCGAGAAGATCGCCGAAATGGCCGGCGTACCGATGCCGGTGCGGGACGAACGGGAGGAACGGCGCGAGAAGGAACGCGCCAGCCTGACAGACGTGATGGAGATGGCGACGGCCTTCTTCCAGGAGCGGCTGCAGGGCGCGGAAGGCGCCAAGGCGCGCGCCTATCTCAGAGAGCGCGGACTGACGCCGGCGACGCAGCAATCCTTCCGGCTGGGCTATGCGCCCGACAGCCGCAACGCGCTCAAGGAACATCTTGCCGCCAAGGGCGTGCCGAAGGCCGATATCGAGGCTTGCGGTCTGGTGCGGCACGGCGACGACATCCCGGTCTCCTATGACTGGTTCCGCGACCGCATCATGTTTCCGATCCCGGATTCGCGCGGCAAGATCATCGCCTTCGGCGGTCGCGCGCTGGCGCCTGACGCTCTGGCCAAATACATGAATTCGCCGGAGACCGAGCTCTTCCACAAGGGCAACGTGCTCTACAATTTCGCCCGCGCCCGCAAGGCATTGGCCAAGGGCGGCACGGTGATCGCGGTCGAAGGCTATATGGACGTGATCGCGCTGGCGCAGGCCGGCTTCGAGAACGCCGTGGCGCCGCTCGGCACGGCGCTCACCGAAAACCAGCTCGAGCTCCTGTGGCGCATGGCGCCGGAGCCGGTGCTGTGCTTCGACGGCGACAAGGCCGGGTTGAAAGCGGCATGGCGGGCGGCTGACATGGCGCTGCCTTCGGTCCAGCCGGAACGTCGCGTGCGCTTTGCGCTGCTGCCCGACGGCAAGGACCCGGACGATCTGGTCAAGGCCGATGGGCCGGATGCGTTCCGCGCCGTGCTCTCGCAAGCGCGGCCGCTGGACGAGTTGTTGTGGATGCGCGAGACGGCCGGCGGTGTCTTCGACACGCCGGAGCGACGGGCGGGGCTGCAAAAGACGGTGGGAGAGCTCGCCAGCCGCATCCGCGACGAAAGCACGCGCTATCAATACCAACAGGTGATGCGCGAGCGGGTGCGGAGCTTCTTCGGCGCCCAGCGCGACGCAAGGCAGGGTCGTCAGGATGGTGGCCGGCCGGGCGAGCGCGGCCAGGGCAAGGCCGCGGCACCCGGCGGACAGTTCGCGAAGGGCGGAGGCGGTCGCATCGCGATCACCGAAAGCCTCGGCCAGTCGGCGCTGGTCAAGCGAGGCAACGAGATGATGTCGGTGCGCGAAGCGACGATCATCGTGGCGCTGGTGAACCATCCGGCCTTGATCGACGAAAATTTCGCGCATGTCGAATTCCTCGACCTTGCCAACTCGGATTTGCGCAAGCTCCACGTCGCCATCCTCGATGCGATGGCGCATGACGCGGCCGACGATCGCACTTCGGTCATCGACACCATCGAGCGCGCCGGGTGCGGCGGCATCTGGGAACGGTCGGTCGAGCTCATCAGGCGCGCCCGGCAGTGGCCGGCGCTCGAAACCGCGGCGCTCGACGATGCGCGCGATGCCTTCAACCAGGCACTGCACTTGCAGCGCAGCGCCCGCACCTTACATAGAGAGCTGAAACAGGCGCAGGCGGCGCTCGATGCGGATCCTTCGGATGAAAATTTCCGGCATCTCGTCGAGATTCAAGCGCAATTCAACGATGTGCAGGCAACGGAAGCGCTGATCGAAGGGTTCGGCGTTTCATCGGGCAAGGCCGGACGTGCTTAGGTCCGAACTGCCACTGGAAGTAGAATGGAAATGCGCAGCGCGTCGAATCGACGCCTCTAAGTCGGGTAATTGATTCGCTTTTTTCATGCGAATCATGCCAGAGGCGCTTGACCTTCTGGCAGATTGGCGGAATCAGGACGATTCGAAACGTTAACCGTGCCCCGGCGTCGGCGGGAAATTGAGCGATGTGAGGTGCCGGTGACGGCTGGACAGGCAAAATGCCTGCTCCAGATATCAGGGTTAATCTGGACTTAATGCATGTCGCCCAAAAGTGGAAACTCGGTTTTGGGGCAACGGCATGCATCAAACAAAGAGATGATGCGGTCAAAGGGCCGGTAGAAAGCGTTCTGGTGCGAGCGCATCCGGCATGACCGGTCCGGCAGTTTACGCGGCTTCGATTCGGCCGCTTGGAGACGACAAAGAATGGCGACAAAGGAAAAGGAAGAGGTCGAGACCGAACGTGAAGGCGCCACCGATGGCCCTCTGCTCGACCTTTCCGACGATGCTGTCAAGAAGATGATCAAGGCCGCGAAGAAACGCGGCTATGTCACGCTCGACGAGCTCAACGCGGTGCTGCCCTCGGAAGAGACGGATCCGGACCGCATCGAAGACATCAATGCGATGCTCAACGACATGGGCATCAACGTCGTCGAGGACGACGAGCAGGGTGAAGAAAGCGAAGCCGAAGCACCCGCCGACAGCGAGGAAGACGCCAACGAACTCGCCGAGCAGACCGGCACCGCCGTCGCCGCCACGACCACCAAGAAAGAGCCGACCGACCGCACCGATGATCCGGTGCGCATGTATCTGCGCGAGATGGGCTCGGTCGAGCTTCTGTCGCGCGAGGGCGAAATCGCCATCGCCAAGCGCATTGAGGCCGGCCGCGAAACGATGATCGCGGGTCTGTGCGAAAGCCCGCTGACCTTCCAGGCCATCATCATCTGGCGCGACGAGCTCAACGAATCGAAGATCCTGCTGCGCGAGATCATCGACCTCGAGGCGACCTATGCCGGCCCCGAGGCCAAGCAGGCGCCCGTCGTCGAACGCGTCGAGGAGGCGTCCAAGCCCGAAGAGAAGCCGCGCGGCCGCGCGGCGGCGCGCGATGAAGAAGACGACATCACCAATGTCGGCGGCGACACGCGCGGGCTGGATGAAGAGGAAGACGACGAGGACGAGGCGAGCCTGTCGCTGGCCGCGATGGAAGCGGAACTGCGCCCGCAGGTGATGGAGACGCTCGACGTCATCGCCGACACCTACAAGAAGCTGCGCAAGCTGCAGGACCAGCAGGTCGAGAACCGTCTGGCCGCCGCCGGCACGCTCTCGCCCAGCCAGGACCGCCGCCTGAAAGAGCTGAAGGACCAGCTGATCAAGGCGGTGAAGTCGCTGTCGCTCAATGCCGCTCGCATCGAGGCGCTGGTCGAGCAGCTCTATGATATCAACAAGCGCCTGGTGCAGAACGAGGGCAAGCTGCTCAGGCTCGCCGAAAGCTACGGCGTGCGTCGCGAGGAATTCCTCAGGGAGTATCAGGGCTCGGAGCTCGATCCGAACTGGACCCGTTCGATCGCCAACCTGACCTCGCGCGGCTGGAAGGAGTTCACCAAGAACGAGAAGGACACGATCAAGGACCTGCGCGCCGAGATCCAGAGCCTCGCCACCGAGACGGCGATCTCGATCCTGGAATTCCGCAAGATCGTGAACCAGGTGCAGAAAGGCGAACGTGAGGCCGCGATCGCCAAGAAGGAAATGGTCGAGGCGAACCTTCGCCTGGTCATCTCCATCGCCAAGAAATACACCAACCGCGGCCTGCAGTTCCTGGACCTGATCCAGGAAGGCAATATCGGCCTGATGAAGGCGGTCGACAAATTCGAATACCGTCGCGGCTATAAGTTCTCGACCTACGCCACTTGGTGGATCCGGCAGGCCATCACCCGCTCGATCGCCGACCAGGCGCGCACCATCCGCATCCCGGTGCACATGATCGAGACGATCAACAAGATCGTGCGCACCTCGCGCCAGATGCTGCACGAGATCGGCCGCGAGCCGACGCCGGAGGAACTGGCCGAGAAGCTCGCCATGCCGCTGGAAAAAGTGCGCAAGGTGCTGAAGATCGCCAAGGAGCCGATCTCGCTCGAAACCCCCGTGGGTGACGAGGAGGATTCGCATCTGGGCGACTTCATCGAGGACAAGATGGCGATCCTGCCGATCGACGCCGCGATCCAGGCCAATCTGCGCGAGACGACCACGCGCGTGCTCGCCTCGCTGACGCCGCGCGAGGAGCGCGTTCTCAGAATGCGCTTCGGCATCGGCATGAACACCGACCACACGCTGGAGGAAGTCGGTCAGCAGTTCTCGGTCACCCGCGAGCGCATCCGCCAGATCGAGGCCAAGGCGCTGCGCAAGCTCAAGCATCCGAGCAGGTCGCGCAAGCTGAGAAGCTTCCTCGACAGCTAAGCGGAACGCAGCCAAGATCCAAAGGGCGCCTGAGGCGCCCTTTTTTTGCGTTTCCTACCACCTCATGCCGCCTTGCCGGGTTCGCCCGACAGGAGGATAATTTCACGGTCGGATGCATTTGTGGGCGACAAGCCGGATGCCCGCCCCGGCGCCGGTCTCAGCGGCCAGGCGTCGCGCTCCGTGGCTCCCGGTGGGAGGTGTGCCATGACAACCTACATCGTGCTTATCAACTGGACCGAACTGGGCGCCAGGAATGTGCGGGAGTCGCCGAAACGGCTCGATGCCGCCAAGAAGCTGCTGGGGGAAATGGGCGGCTCGTTCAAGTCGTTTTATCTCACCATGGGCGAATGCGACATGGTCGCCATCGTCGAAGCTCCGGACGATGCCGTGCTCGCCCGCTTCGCGCTGCTGTTGTCGTCGGGCGGCAATGTCAAGACGCGGACGATGAAAGCGTTCCCGGAATTCGCCTATCGCGAGATCATCAGCTCGCTCGGATGAGGCGCCAAGGCCGGCTTGGCCGATCGGTCACATTGCGGTGCCGCGCGCGGTCGCCGATAGTTGCGCCATGCCCGAGCCGCTGCTCACCGTCTGGTACAACACGCGCTGTCCGGTCTGCGACGCCGGCATCAACCGCCAGAAGCGGCGGCTGATCGAAGCGGTCAAGGCGGGCCGTGTCGAATTCCGCGACGTCAATTTCGAGCCGGAAGCGCTTTCGGCCTTCGGCGCCTCGCTGGAGGATATCCGGCGCCGGCTGCATGCGATCGATGGCGAAGGTCGGCTGCTGGCTGGCGCCGACGTCGCGGTCGCGGTCTGGCGGCTGACGCCGGGCGAGGGGTGGCTGGCGACCCTGTTCGGCAATGCTGTCACGCTGCCGCTGACGCGCTTTGGCTATGACCGTTTCGCGGATATGCTCTACGCCTGGAACCGGCGCAAGGGCCACTGGTAACGGGCTTGACGCCCGCCAGATCAAGGACTCAGCCGTTCAGCAATTTGCCCGAAACCGTTCGCGTTCAAAAATAAGTCATCGCGGCACAGCCACCTACAGGAGCCTGTGCAAAGCCCTAGTTCCAGATGCAAGGCCTCGGAGGCCTCCTTCATCAAGCATCGCCGACCGTCCCGCCCATCAAGGATGCATGGCGGCTTATCGGAACATAGGGAGATCGACCATGATCACGGATCATGAAAACAGCAATCGCGGGCAGGGCCTTGCGGCCACAAGGCGGACGATGCTGCGGCTGGCGCTCGGCGCAGGTGGCGTCGCTTCGCTGGCGGCATTAGGCACTTTGCCGGCCTTCGTGGCGGCACAGGCCGCCGACGGCGACTTTCCCAAGCACAAGCAGTGGAAGTTCGTCTTCGTCAACCATGTCACCACGAACCCGTTCTTCGTGCCGACCCAGTATGGCATTGCCGATGCCTGCGCGCTGCTCGGTTGCTCCTACCAATGGACGGGGTCGCAGAAATCCGTCGCCTCGGAGATGGTCAATGCCATGAACGCGGCCATTGCCGCAGGGGTCGACGGTATCGCCGTCTGCCTGGTCGACGAGCACGCGTTCAACGAGCCGGTGAAAAAGGCGCTTGCGGCCGGTATTCCGGTCTTCGCCTATAACGCCGACGCCAAAGGCAACGGCCGGCTGGCCTATGTCGGCCAGGATTTATACCTTGCCGGCAAGGCGCTCGGAGAGCGCATCGTGAGCCTGGTGGACGAGGGGGACGTGGTGGGCTTCATCGCCACGCCCGGCCAGCTCAATATCCAACCGCGTCTCGACGGCGCCGCCGACGCGATCAAGGCATCGGGCAAGAAGATCACTTTCACCCAGATCGCCAGCGGACCGACGGTCAACGAGGAGGTTTCGCGTGTCGATGCCTATTATGTCGGCCACAAGGACCTGAAGGGCATTTTCGCTGTCGACGCCGGCAGCACCATGGCGGTCGGCAAGACCATGGAGAAATACGGTCTGCACGCCAACGGCGTTCGGGCCGGCGGCTTCGATCTGCTGCCCGAGACGCTCGATGCCATCGCCAAGGATCACCTCGATTTCACCATCGACCAACAGCCCTATCTGCAGGGCTTCTATACGGTGATGGAGATGTTTCTGTTCCAGATGTCGGGTGGCCTGACCGGCCCCGCCGAGATCAACACCGGCCTCAAATTCGTCACCAAGGACGGCGTCCAGCCGTACCTGAAGACGCAAAGCCGCTACGAGGGCAATGCGAGCAAGCAGGCGCTGGTCGAACGCTCGGGCGCGATCGGTGGATGAGGACACCCACATAGCCGACGTGGCTGGGCATTCCACGGCCAACGAGGGCCGCCTCCCAGGCGCAGCAGCGACAGGACGGACGTCCCGGTCTCGCAGCGCCTGGAGCAGGATTGCAGCTATCGTGTTCCGCTATCGCGAGGCGAGCATCGTCATCGCCGGCCTGTTGCTGATCGTCTATTTCCAGTACTCCAGTTCAGCCTTCCTTTCGCAGCCGAACCTTGAGAATCTCGTCCAGTTCACGGCTACCACCGCCATCATCGCCGCGGGCGAGGTGATGGTTCTGGTCTGCGGAGAACTCGACCTGTCGGTGGGCATGGTCTACGCGCTCGCTCCCTTCGTGATGTACTTCGCAGCGGTTGGCGGCGCGCCGCCATGGCTAGCCGTGATCGCGGGGCTCGCAGCGGCCGCGACGGTAGGCGCAATCAACGGTTTTGTGACGACGATTCTGCGGTTGCCTTCTTTCGTCACTACGCTCGGCATGCTGTTTCTGATCAACGGTTTCACTCTGACCATTTCGGGTGGCTTCCCGGTGCAGCCGCAGGCCGGCGAACTCTTTACCCAGATTTTCGGCGCCAACGCCTGGGCGGAACTGGCCTGGGCGGTGGCAATCGCGATCGGTTTGCAATTCGTGTTGATGAAGACCCGTTGGGGCCTTCACACCGTGGCTACCGGCGGCAACCCGACGGGCGCCGCCGAAGTCGGCATCAAAGTTCGCCGCATCAAGACCGGCAACTTCATTCTCTGCAGCACGCTCGGCGGCTTTGCCGGGATGCTGGACGCCTTCCGGATTGGCTCGATCGACCCGCTTGCTGGCGGCAGCGAGATCATGTTCGCGGCGATCGCCTCGGCCGTCATCGGTGGCACATTGCTGACCGGCGGGCTGGGCACCACCGTCGGCGCCTTCCTCGGCGCCCTCGTGCTGGCCATCCTCAAGGACGGCTTCACGCTGCTTGGCGTCAGCGCCTTCACCTTCGACATGATCCTCGGCGCAGCGATCCTGGTGACGATGGCCGTCAACATCCATCTCAGCCGGCTGCGCGACCAGGGAAGCGGATGATGGAACAAGAGACGGCTTCCGACGAACTGCTCCGGGCCGAACACATTGCAAAGCGCTTCGGTCAGGTTACGGCGCTGCGCGACGTCAATCTCCGGCTGACCCGAGGGCAGGTGCTGGGGCTGCTGGGTGACAACGGGGCCGGCAAGTCCACGCTGATGAAGATATTCACGGGCTTCCTCAAGCCGACGAGCGGACAGTTGTATCTCGGCGGCAAGCCCGTGTCGCTCGGCTCCGTTACGCATGCGCGAAGTCTAGGCATCGAGGCGGTGTACCAGGATCTCGCCTTGATCAACGAACTGAACGTCTACCGCAACATGTTCCTGCAGCGCGAGGCTGTGTTCGGCGGTCCTCTTGGCATCCTCGATGACAAGAGCATGCGACGCGCGGCGCTCGCGCAACTGGACCGCATGGGCGTCAACATTCCCTCGGTGGACGCCGAGGTTTCCCGGCTGTCGGGCGGCCAGCGTCAGGCGATCGCTGTCGCTCGCTCGGTCTATCAGAAGGCCAAGATACTGCTGCTCGACGAACCGACGGCGGCAATGGGCGCGAAGGAATCGGCACTCATCCTCGACCTCATCCAGCAACTGAAGGAGCAGGGCGACATGGGTATCATGATCATTGCGCACAACTACGCCCAGATATTCGACGTGTGCGACAGGATCAATCTCATCGAGGGCGGAACGATCGTTTTCGACAAGCCCACCTCTGAGACTTCCGTCCAGGAACTGACGGACCTTGTGGTGCGGGAGTACCGCAAGGCGCGCAAGAGCGCGACGCAAGACCGGTAGTCTCCCCCACGGGTCGCCGCCTTCCTTGCCTGTTTTTCGATACATCGTAAGATATATCTTGACTCCCTGAGTGACGCAGCCTAATTAAGATATATCGTAAGACATAACTCAAGGAGCTATCCATGCACAGACATAACCAATTCGGACAAAATCACTTCGGCGAGCGCATGTTCATGCATATGGCCGGCAAGTTCGGCGGCCGCGGCGGCGGCTTCGGGCCGTTCGGCCATGGCGGCAGGGGCGGCGGCCGCGGCGGCCCGGGCGACATGTTCCGCGCCGGGCGCATGCTGGCCGACGGCGACCTCAAGCTGATCACGCTGTCGCTGCTGGCGGAAGCGCCGCGCCATGGCTACGACATCATCAAGGCACTGGAAGAGCGCACCAGCGGCATCTACAGCCCGAGCCCGGGCGTGGTCTACCCGACGCTGACCTTCCTGGAGGAGGCCGGCTATGCCGTCTCGGCCAGCGAAGGCAACAAGAAGGTGTTTTCCATCACCGAGGCGGGTCGCGATCATCTCGCCGACAACCGCGAGATGATCGACAACGTGCTGGACCATCTCGAACGCTTCGGCCGCAAGATGGCCAAGGCGCGCGACTGGTTCGGCTGGAACGACGAAGGCGATGACCGGCGCGAAGGCCGTGGCGGTCGTGGCGGCCGTTCGGAAGCGCGTGACGAATTTCGCGCCATCCGCCACCGTCTGCGTGCCGCGCTCGGCGACATCGTTGACGCCCCTGCCGAAACGCAGGCCGAGGCCATCAGCATTCTGGAAAATGCCGCCGAAGCGCTCGAGGCGCTATCGCGCCGCTGAGGTCGACGGTCTCATCTCGCAAGAAAAGCCCGGATCTTTCCGGGCTTTTCTTTTGACCGCCGATCGGCAGCGATCACTCCTTGCCGACATATTCGCTGATCAGCTTGTCGTTGCGGGCCTTTTCGATCTTGGCGGTGGTCTCGGCGGCGATCCGCTCATCGGTACGGTATTTGACCAGGTTCACCAGGCTGCCGGTGAGCAAGAGGACGCCCATGCCCCAATAGCCCTTGGTCGAGAGGTCGACCGGTGCAAGCCACAGCGACAGGGCCAGCATGAAGTAGGCGGCGCCAACCGATATGGTGTTGAAGAGGATGTAGGTGCGATTGCCGTTCATCGTATTGCTCCTTGGATTCGATCGTTTCGGGATTTGATCTGTTTCGGGAAAATCGCGGCTTCAGTTGAGCGATTTCAGGCGCGCAAGAACGTCCTCGGCGCGCACCTTGGTGGCGGGGCCGTGGCCCGCTTCGGCGAGGCGTTCGCGGATCGCCTCGTGGCGCAACTCGCCGTCGATCTCGTCGAGGATCGAGGCCTCCTCGAACGGGTCGCTGCTTTCCTTGATGCGGGCGAGCAGTTCCTCAGCCTCGTTGATGCTCGCCGTGCGGCCGATCGAACGGTTGAGGCCCGACTGCGCCTTGCGTTCGGCATCAATCGCCTTGGCGGAAATCATGCCCTGGTTGAGACCGACGATGCGGCGGTGCGCCTGTTCGACGGACAGGCGCATCCGCAAGGTCTTCTCGCCGAGGCTGCTGACGGTGGCGCGACGAACCTCGCGCTCGTTCTCCAGTTCCGCGATTGCGGAAGCGCCGCCTTCGGCAAGCGCCTGGTTGTCGGCTGAAAGCGCGCTCAGTGTGCGGGTTTCCAGATCGGCGATGCGGCGGTCGAGCTGGTCGAGGCTGGCCTGCTCGGCGCGCTGGCGCACGATCAGAGAGGCGAGCGTCTGCTTGGCGGCGGCGAGACCCGCCTCCGCGTCGCGGATGCGCTGCGCCAGAAGGTCGATGGCGAAACGGTCCTTCAGATTGTCCTCGGCCCGGGCGCTGGCGCCGTCAAGCAATGTCTTGATCAGGCTAAACATGGGTCTTCTCCCTGTTAATGTGAACATTGTTCACGAGCGCAACATAGCAGGAAATGAACATTGTTCAAGAGCTAATTTGAACGCTGTTCATGAGCGGTCATGCATGGTAAACGCAAGCAATGGAATGAACTCCTGACCGGGCACCCCGGCCTTTGAAGCCGATGACAGGAAAGAGCATGGCGCTGGACAAGGAAGAGATGAGCGAGAAGGTGCTCGCCATTGCCGAGACGCTGCTCAACGAGGGCGGCGCCGAAAACCTGAAAGCGCGCACCATCGCCGAGCAGGCAGGCATTTCTGTCGGATCTGTCTACAACCTGTTTTCCGATCTCGACGAGGTGCATCGCGCCGTCAACATGCGGCTGCTCGACCGTCTCGGCGCAACAGGCTTGGCGGCCATGGCCGATCTCGAAAGGCAAGGGGTGACCGATGTCCAGCACCGCATCCTGGCCATGGCGGCCGCTTATGTGCGCTTCGTCGAAGCGCATCCCGGCAGCTGGCCGGCGGTGCTTGCCTTCAACCGCCGCCGTGCGACGCGGCCAGGTCCGGATGCCTATGACGCGCTGCTCGACGCGCTGTTCGGCATTGTCGCCGGTGTGCTCAAGGCAGGCGACTTCGACCTCGACGACGACCGCCGCGCGCTTGCGGCGCGGACATTGTGGTCAAGCGTGCATGGCATCGTGACCAGCGGCTATGTGGCGAATTCGAGCAACCGGCAGGCTGAAGAGATCTCGCACCAGATCGAGCTTCTGGTCGGCGTTTTCGTCAAGGGACTGGAACACGGCGGCGCGTTCGCGCATGCTGAGGCAAAGCCCGCGTGAACAAGGGAGGCTGTGATTCCTCTTGTGCCCGCGTGAATGGGAGTTTTGAAAGATGTCTTTTCTGAAGAAGCTTTTTGGCGGCGGCGGCGGTGGCGAGGCCACGGAGGCCGGTGCCGCCAAGCCTGCCAAGCAGGTCGAGCACAAGGGGTTCCTGATCAGCGCGACGCCCTACAAGGCCGAAGGCCAATATCAGACCTGCGGCGTCGTCTCGAAGGAAGTCGACGGCGTGATGAAGGAGCACCGCTTCATCCGTGCCGACCGTTTCGCCGGCCTGGACGACGCCGTCGACATCTCGATCAAGAAGGGCATCCAGCTGGTCGACGAGCAGGGCGAGAGGATGTTCGGCTAGCCGTTTACGACGGCTCTTTGCCTTTCATCCCGTCAGAACGCGACCTTGTCGCCGCCCTTGAGCTGGAGGATTTGGCGCGCCTCGTCGGGCGTCGCGATCGAGGCGCCGAGGCCTTCGATGATCTGGCGCACCTTGGTCACCTGCTCGGCGCTTGAGCGGGCGAGCTTGCCCTTGCCGATCCAGAGCGAATCCTCCAGGCCGACGCGCACATTGCCGCCCAGCGCAATCGCCTGGGTGGCGATCGGCAATTGATGGCGGCCGGCGCCGAGCACCGACCAGTGATAGTCGTTGCCGAACAGGCGGTCGGCGGTGCGCTTCATATGGGCGACGTCTTCCGGATGCGTGCCGATGCCGCCGAGAATACCGAACACGCTCTGGACGAAGAACGGCGCCTTGACCAGGCCGCGCTCGACGAAATGCGCCAGCGTATAGAGATGGCCGATGTCGTAACATTCGATCTCGAAGCGCGTGCCGTTGTCGGCGCAGGTGCGCAAGATGTGCTCGATGTCGCCGAAGGTATTGCGGAAGATGCGGTCGCGCGAGGATTCGAGGTAGGGCCGCTCCCAGTTATGCTCGAAGGTCTTGAAGCGCTCGAGCATCGGGAACAGCGCGAAATTCATCGAGCCCATGTTGAGCGACGCGACTTCGGGCGCGAACACCTTCGCCGGCCTGACGCGTTCTTCCACGCTCATCGTCGCCGCACCACCGGTGGTGATGTTGACGACGCAGTTGGAGCGCTGCTTGATGACCTGCAGGAACGGGGCGAAGGCCTCGGTCGACTGGTCGGGGCGTCCGTCGACCGGATTGCGCGCGTGAAGGTGGACGATCGCGGCGCCCGCCTCCGCTGCCTCGATGGCAGCGGTCGCAATTTCCTCGGCCGTCACTGGCAGATGCGGCGACATCGACGGGGTATGGATCGAGCCGGTGACCGCGCAGGTGATGATGATCTTGTTCTGGTTCGCCACTTTATGATGTCCTGCTCTCTTCGCTGTTTGACCGCCGCCTATTTGACCGCGCCTTGGGTGATGCCGGAGATGAACTGCTTCGACAGCACGATGTAGAGCAGCGTAATCGGCAGCGCCGCCAGTGTCAGCCCGGTGAACAGCACCCCCCAGTCGGTGGTGAATTCGCCGACGAACACGGTCAGCCCTTGCGGCAGTGTCTTCAAATTGTCGGAAGTGATCAGGACCAGGGGAAAGAAAAAGTCGTTCCAGATCGGCACCGCGTTCTGGATAGCCACGATCACCAGCGCCGGCCGTGCCAGCGGCAGCATGATCGACCACATGATGCGGAGTTCGCTGGCGCCATCCATGCGGGCGGATTCCTCCAGTTCGCGCGGCAAGGTGCGCAGGAAGCCCGTCATGATGAAGACGGCCGAGGGAATGCCCATCGCCACATAGACCAGCACCAGCCCGAGATAGCTGTCGACGAGGCCGAGCGTGTCGAGCTGGATGAACAGCGGGATGATCGCCAGTTTCAGCGGCACAGTCATGCCGCTCAGGAAGAACACCAACACCAGCGAACTCAGCCTGAACCGATAGCGGGCGATGGCGTAACCGGCGAGCGTGCTGAACAACAGGATCAGCGCGACCGATGCCGCGGTGATGCCAAACGAGTTTGCCAGATAGCGGACGAAATTGGTCTCGGTCCACACCTTCTCGAGATTGGCGGTCGAGAAATGCGTCGGCAGCGAAAGCGGTGACGAGAAGATCTCGGCGTTGGTCTTGAACGACGACATCACCATGACGAACAGCGGATAGATCATGATGACGGCATTGACCGCCAGCAACAGCTGGATGGCGCCGTTCCTGACGGTTTCGCCGCGATCCCTCATTACTGTTCGATCTCGCGGCGGCGCAGGTAGCGCAGGGCGATTGCGGTGACGCCGGCGACGAAGACGAACATCAGCACGGCCAGCGCGCTGCCCTGGCCGAAATCCTGGATGCCCGTGGTCGTGCTGCCGAAGGCCGTGCGGTAGAAATAGAGGCCGAGCACATCGGTCGAGCCGCCCGGCGAACCGGTAAGGCCGGCCATGACATAGGGGATCTCGAACCAGTTGAAGCTACCGATGAAAGTCAGGATGGTGACGATGGTGACGCTCGGTGCGATCAACGGCCAGACGATCTTCGTCATCAGCGCGTAGTCGCCGGCGCCGTCGAGGCGGGCGGCTTCCAGCACGTCCTTGCTGATGCGCTGCATGCCGGCAAGCAACACCAGCGTCGGGAAGCCCAGCCAGTGCCAGATGTTGGCGAAGAGGATGCTGCCAAGCGCGGTGTTTTCGTTGCCGAGCCACGGAATGGCGCCGATCCCGACAAGGCCAAGGAGCTGGTTCACCAGTCCGAACAGCGGATGCAGGAACAGCTTCCACAGGAAGCCGACGATCACCGCCGAGAGCACCACCGGCAGGAAGACGATGACCTGGTGGACGCGGTGTCCGGGCAGAGCCTTCAGAAGCGCGAAGGCGATCAGGAAGGCGGTGCCGTTCTCGAAGAACATCAGCGCCACGAATACGATGACATTGTGCTTCAGCGCATTGAAGGTCCAGTCGCTATACGGCTTTTCGAACAGGACCTGGCGGAAGTTTTCCAGCCCGATGAAGCCGGACGGCCGCAGGCCGTTGAATTCATAGAAGGCCAAACGGAAGGCCGACAGAAGCGGCCACAGCACGAACAGCACCATGACCATCAGCGCCGGCGTCAGCAGCGCGGCAATCCAGAGCGACCGGCGCCACGGAAAAGGTCTTTCGGTGTGGCGCCAGCCGCGTGTCATGTCATTTGCCCTGGAACGGCTTGTACCATTTGGCCAGGCCGTCGGTGAGGTCGGCGGCAAGCTGATCCGGCGTGATCGAGCCGGACATCATCTTGGTGATGTCGCCCTGCAGCAGTTCCGATCCCGTCGGCTTTTCGAAGCGGAAATAGACGACATTGATATGCGGCATGGCCGTCTCGTTCAACTTGGCGACATGCGACAGGAGCTCGTCCTTGATGACCACGCCCTTGATCGGCGAGATGTTGCCGAGCAGGGCCGAGAACTTGTCGCCGAATTCCTTGGTGCCCATCCAGTTGACCAGCTTGAGCGCCGCTTCCTTGTTGGCCGACTTGGAATTGACCGCATAGCCGCCGTCGAAGAATTTCGTGGCCTGCGGTGTGTCGCCGGCTTTCGCCATCGGCGGGGCGACGAAGTCCATGTTGATTGCCGGGTTCTGCGACCGGTAGGTGGCGATGTCGAAGCTGCCGCCGGCGAGCATCGCCGCCTTGCCGCTGAGGAACAGCTGTCCGGCCGTATCGTAGTCGATGCCTTCGAAGCCATCGGGCATGTAGGGACGCAATTCGAGCAGCTTGCCCAGCGCCGCGACATAGCGCGGGTCCTTGAAAGTGGTCTTGCCGCCGGTCAGGTCGGAGACGAAGTCCTGGCCGAGGAACGGGTTGGTGAAGATGGCAACGAACATCTCGTTGAACCAGCTGGTACCCATGCCGTTGGCCAGAGGATAAATGCCCTTCTCCTTCAGCGCCTTGCTGACGGTGATGAACTCATCCCAGGTGGTCGGCGGCGTCAGGCCGGCCTTGGCGAAGACGTCCTTGTTGATGAACAGGCCAAGCGTTTGCGAGGCGAAGGGGAGCGAATAGACCTTCTTGTCGGCACGGTAAGTGCCGGACACCAAGGCGTCCGCCGGCTGGTTGGCGAGCGAGGGCACGGTATTCATGTCCAGCGGCTCGAAATAGCCGGCCTTCACGAATTGCTCGAGCCAGCCATAGGCGTGGGTGTGGATGACGTCGCCACCCTTGCCACCGGCCAAAGCCGTCGAGACGATGGTCGGATAGTTCTCATCCGGGAAGGACTCGAACTTCACGTGGATGTCAGGATTGGCCTTGGTGAAATCGGCGAAAAGTTCGTTGTAGGCGGCCTTGTCTTCCTGGCGCCAGGTCCAGAACGAGATGTCGGTGGCATGCGCCACGCTTGATGCGAATCCCCATGCGAAAGAGGCGGCCGCCAGGGCCAGGCCGATCCTTCTCCTGCTCATTTTCATAACCTCCCAGTGCGCTTGCATGCGCTTTGACGAGAATTACCAAATCATAGTTCTTGCCGTCTGGAAAGATAGTTTGTAAAGTTTCCTAACTAATGTGATTGAAACGTTGTGCGCGCCTTCAGTGGCTCGTCCGACGAGGGGAATGTTCGTGGATCAGAAGCTGTTGGCGGGCGTGGACATAGGCGGCACCAAGACGCGCATCATGGGGCGCCGAGGGAGCAGCGTGCTGTTCGACAAGACGCTTGTGACCGACGACTGGCGCATCCGCCAGATGGATGCCGACGCGGTGAAACTCGCGGCAATCGTCATGGATTTGTGCGGCGGGTCGGTGCCCCACGCGATGGCGGTCGGCGCGCATGGCTGCGATACCGACGAGCAATGCCGGCGCTTCCAGGTGCTGCTGTCGGCCAGTCTGAAAACAAGCGTGCGGGTGGTCAACGACGCCGAGTTGATGGTGCCCGCCGCCGGCTATGCTGACGGCATCGGCGTCGTCGCCGGAACCGGCTCGATCGCAGTCGCCCGCACCGCCGATGGCAAGATGCTTGCCGCTGGTGGCTGGGGCTGGATCCTGGGCGACGAAGGAAGCGCGGCAGCACTTGTGCGCGAAGCGGCCAAGGCGATTCGCCGCGCGCTCGATCGCGGCCAGGATGGCGACCCACTGATTGGCATGCTGATGCGTGAAATCGGAACCGACGACCAGACCAAGCTCGGCATATTGCTGAACGAGACGAGGGGCGCCGCGGCCTGGGGGCGCTACGCCAACGCCGTCTTCGATGCGGCAAATGCAGGTTCGCTACTCGCTTCCCGTGTCATCACGGAAGGCGGGGAGGGACTTGCAGCGCTTGTCCAATTGCTGATCGAACGCGGCGCCAATGCCTCGCTGGTCGTTGCCGGCGGCGGCGTCATTGCCGAGCAGCCGATGCTGATGGACGCTTTCGTCAAGGCCATGGCGTCGGTGTCGCCAGCAAGCCGCGTGGTCCTGCTGCGCGAGCCGCCGGTGATCGGGGCAGTGGCGCTGGCTGGGCGCATGGTGGCGGAGCCGGAGCCGCGCGGCAACGGCTGAAGAGCGGATCTAGGGAGTATCGAAGATGAAGCGTATCGGTTACCGCCCAGCGGTGTCACGCCAAGCCGAAAGCCTGGAGTTTGGAAGGCAGGCAGTGGCCAAGGTGCTCGACACCTTGGACCTGTCGGGCCTTGCCGGCGGCACGATCGGCTTTGCCGGCATAGGCGCCAGCTACCAGGCGGCGCTCGCGGGTGCATTTTATCTGCGCCAGTTCGGAAGGCGGAGCCTGGCCTTCGTGCCGACCGAGCTTTATGGTCGCACAGATGCGGCTGCGGATGCCTTTGTCGCTTTGTCGGCTTCCGGCCAGAGCCGCGAAATCGCCGACGTGATGGGGGAGGCCGAGGCCTATCCCCGCCTTGCCATCTGCCGTGGTGCCGACAATCCACTGGCCGATATCACCGGTGCGGTGATCGGCATGGAATCGGGCGCCGACAATGGCGCCAGTTCGACCGGCTATACCGGCACCCTGCTCGCGCTCGGCATGGTGGTAGACAGGATCGCCGGTGGCTCCTTCGACTGGGCGCAATTACCCCGGGCCGTCGAGCGCCTGCTGGCCGATGGCCGGGAGGGCGCCCGTCGGGCGGCAAGGCTGCTAGCCGGTCGCGCCGCCATCGACATCGTCGGCGCCGGCATCGGCTTTGCCAATGCGGGCGAGGCGGCAATGCTGATCCGTGAGGCGGTCCGGGTTCCCGCCTCCGGCTGGGACACGCTGAACTACCTGCACGGTCCGATGGAATCGCAGGACCCGGCCACCGGCCTGATCGCCTTCGGCGAGGATCGCGAGGTCAAGATCGCGCAGGATGTCGCCGGCTTCGGCTGCCCCTCGGTGCTGATCACGCGCGGGACCGGTGTCGCGTCGACGGAGAAGCTCGCCGTGATTGCGATCCCGGCGCTCAACAATGCGGTCGCGGATGGCATCCTGGAGATCATCGCGTTGCAGATGGTCGTCGCAGACATGCAGGACGCGGCCGGCCTGACCGACATCACCTTCCGCTACCGGCAGACCGACACCAAGCTGAAGCCCTGGTCGCCAACGGAGCTTTGATCCTGTCGCGGCCGTTCTGGTTGGGAATTCGCGGAAGCCGCTGAAATCCTTCACAATGACGGCTGTCGTGTTTGATTCGCGACGCGCAATCCGGCATGCCTGGCTGATCACCGAGAAGGATTTGAAGGCGGATTAAACGTAGCAGATGGCTCCAGCGGAGATCCCCAACCTAACGGAAAGCGCCCGTGCCGTGCTGCGCTTGCTCGCGTCGCAAGGGCCGGTGACCCGGCCGAAGCTCGGCTCGATGCTGGAGCTCTCCAAGCCGACCATGTCGGCCGCAGTTTCCGAGCTCAGCGCGCTCGGCCTCGTCGCGTCGCGCGGGACGGAACGCGGCGCCATCGGGCGGACCGCCACCATTTATGGCATCGGCCCCGGCGCCGGCTACGTGATCGGCATCGACGTCGGCGCCGCGCAGGTGCGCGCCGTCGCCTATTCGATGGATGCCCAGCCCTTGACGACGGTGGAGGAGAGCATTCCGGATGGGGCAACCACGGATGAGATCGGAGCGGTTGTTCTATCGGTGGCCAAATCGATCCCGCCAAAGGTCGGCAAGGATTTCCGGATCCTGCGCAGCATGGCGGTGGCGGTGCCGCGCATCGTTTCGCACAGCCGCCTCGGCAATGGCCAGGGCAACGGTCCGGACGCCGTGCTCCACACCCTTCGCCGCAAGATCGACGTGCCGATCATCCTGGAGAACAACGTCAACTGCGCGGCCATCGGCGAAATGCATTTCGGCGCGGCGCAGGGTCACCAGACCTTCGCCTTCCTGCAGGTTGGCGTTCGCGTCGGCCTCGGCCTTATCAATGAAGGCAGGCTGTTTCGCGGCGCCGGGGGGGCGGCTGGCGAAGTCGGGCGAATGCCGTTTCCGTGGTCGGCCAGCGATGTACCTTACCGCGAAGGGCTCGAGCATTATCTCGGCTCGCGGGCACTGGTCGAGCGCAGCCGGCAAAGCTGGCCGGCGGAAGAGGGCGCGCCGCCCAGCTCGGCCAAGGAATTGTTCGCGCAGGCGCTGGTCGGGTCGCGCCCGGCTGCCGAGGCGGTGTCGCACCATGCCGCCGACATCGGCCGGCTCGCGGCCGGCTGCATCGGCATGTTCGATCCGGGCTTGATCGTGCTTGGCGGCGGCGTCGGGCGCAATACGCTGATGACGGCGGAGGTGGAACGGGTCGCCGGGGAACTCGCCTGGCCGACGCCGATCGCGGTCAGCGCGTTGGAAGATGTCGGAACCGCGCTTGGCGCCATGAAGTTGGCGCTGGACTACAGCCTTGGGCTTATCCTGCGCGAGGACCGTCATCCGGCCGTGGTGCTGCCGCCGCTGTGAGGTGGCCAATGCCCCGCCGATATGCAGAACGGCGGGCACCGATCAGCACCCGCCGTTTTGATCTCCGGGCAGAATTTATGCGGCGATCGCGACCTGGTCGGCGGTGGAGGCAGCGATCGCATTGACCTTGGCGGTGGCCTTGGCGAGCGCGGCCGTGACGGCATCAGCGCCCATGCCGACGCCCTCGACGCGGATCACCTCGACATCGGTCATGCCCAGGAACCCGAGCACGCTGCGCAGATAAGGCACGGCATGGTCCATGTGCACCGCGGCGCCTTCGGAATAGATGCCGCCGGAAGCGAGCACGATGTAGACCTTCTTGCCGCTGACGAGGCCCTTCGGGCCGTTTTCGCCGTAAGCAAAGGTCTTGCCCGAGCGGGCAACGTGGTCGACCCAGGACTTCAACGTCGAGGAGATGTTGAAGTTGATGAAGCCAGTGGCGAGGATCACCGTGTCGGCGGCGAAAAGCTCGTCGAGCACGGCATCGGAAACGCCGACGACCTCCGCCTGGCGCGGCGTGCGGGCTTCGGCCGGCGTGTAGATGCCTGTGGCGTATTCAGGGTCGATATGCGGCAGCGGATTGGCGACCAGGTCCCGCACGACAAGCGTGTTGGATGGATCGGCGGCGACCAGCTTCTGGGCAAGATCGGTGGCGACGCGGGTCGAATGCGAAGCCGCGCCGCGCGGGCTGGACGTAACGAGAAGAATAGACATGGCGGTGTCCCCTTGGGGTTGGATTGAACTTTCCCCGCCAATATGGGATGGCTGTTCTATCAGGAAAACTGGTATAATATGTATACAAACCATCAACAAAATAGATTGATAGCCTATGCAGCCGAACCCGACATTGGATCAGCTCCAAATCTTGGTGGCCGTGGCCGATACCGGCAGCTTCTCTGCCGCGGGGCGCAAGCTCAACCGGGCGCAGTCGGTGGTGAGCTACGGCATCGCCAATCTGGAAGCGCAGCTCGGCCTGAAACTGTTCGAGCGCGAAGGCATGCGCGAGCCGCAGCTGACCGATGTCGGCAAGGCCATGCTGGAGGACGCGCGGCGCATGATCGGCGTCCTGGAGCGCATCCGTTCGCGCGTCGATGGCTATAGCCAGGGACTCGAGGCCGAGGTCGCGCTGTCCGTCGACGTGGCGCTGCCATCTCCGGTGCTGGTGCGGGTGCTAAGGGCGTTCGAAGCGCAATTCCCAACGGTGATGCTGCGTCTGCACGTCGGTTCGCTCGGCCTGATCCCGGATTATGTCCTAAGCGGCCAGGCCGATCTCGGCGTCGGCGGCCTGCTGGGCGAGATCGTCGACGTGCATCTCGTTGCCATCGGTTCCATGTCGATGGTGCCGGCCGCCACGCCCAACCACCCGCTGGCGCGGCTGCCGAAGCCGGTGGCGCTGGAGGACGTGCGCGAATACACCCAGCTTGTCGTCACCGACCAGTCGGAGCGCACCAAGGGGCGCGACTACGGCGTCTTTGCCTACCGCACGTGGCGGCTAACCGACATGCGCACCAAGCACACGCTTATGCGCGCCGGACTGGGCTGGGGCGGCTTGCCGCGCTGGCTGATCGCCGACGATCTGGCGAGCGGTCGACTGGTCGAACTCGATCTCGAACCATACAGGGAAACGAGCGCCCCGCTGTTTGCCATGCACCGCAACGATCGCAGTCCGAAACCTGTGGCAGCCTGGCTGATCGATCAGTTCAAGCGCGAGCTCGGCTGTTTCAACGAGTTCGAGCCTGGCTCGGCGCCCGAGCCAATCCGTCAATCAGCGACGTGAGAACCGCGCGATAGTCCTCGGCGGAGCCGCCGGCCTCGATGGCCAAAGCCGCCCGGTCGAAGGCAGCGGCGAGCAGGGCGGTCAGCGCTTCGGCCGGCAATCTGGTCATCGCTTGCGCCCGCATCGCGGCGACGAGGCCCTCGCGCAGCGAGCGGTTGCCATGGCGGTTATCGATCGCGTCCATGGCCGCGCGGCCAAGCACGGCCGGGCCATCCAGAAGCAGCAGGCGCGTGCGGCCGGATGCACGCATCGCCTCCAGATAGGCATCCGATCCGGCGATCAGCGCGTCACGCGCGGAGAGCGACGGCGGCGAGGCACGGTCGATCTCCACCGCAACGGACGCTGCCTCCTGCTCGACGACCGCCGCGAACAGCGCCTGCTTGTCGGCGAAGTGATGGTAGAGCGCGCCGCGGGTCACGCCGGCCTCGGCGACGATCTCCGGCGTGCCGGTCTCGGCATAGGATTTTTCCGTGAACAGCTTTCGCGCCGCGCGGATCAGATCGGCGCGCGTCGCCTCGGTGCGGTCGCGGTTGGAGCGGCGCCCGGATTCCTGTTGCATGCATGCAGCCTGTATGTTAATTGCATTTACATACAAAGTGTATGTTATGTGAACGGAGAAGGAAAGATGAAGACGACAAGCTATTACCCGGTGCTGATGACGGATGATGTCGCGGGTACCGCGGCCTTTTACGTCGGCCACTTCCGCTTCGAGCCATTGTTCGAGAGCGACTGGTACGTGCATCTTCGCTCGGCCGAGGACAGGCGCGTCAACCTCGGCATTGTCCAGGGCGACCATGAGACGATCCCGGAGGAGGGGCGGGGACGCACGTCTGGCCTGCTGATCAATTTCGAGGTCCGCGATCCCGACGCCGTTTACGAGCGCGTCGTTGCCGCCGGCCTGCCGATCCTGCGTACCTTGCGCGACGAGCCTTTCGGCCAGCGCCATTTCATCACCAGGGACCCGAATGGCGTGCTGATCGACATCATCAAGCCGATCCCGCCAAGCGAGGAGTTCCTGGCGCAGTACGCGGAAGACGCGGCCGGCAGCTAGGCCGCTCCACGGCTCTCAGTTCGTCCGCGCCACCGGCGTCACCACCACCTGGCTGACGCCGGTGCGGCGCACGACGGTGCAGAGCGTCTCGCGGCCGATGCGCTCGGCATCGAGCATGCGCACCAGGTCGTCGACGCCGGTGACCGGCCGCCCGTCTATCGCCGCGATGATGTCGCCTTCCTTCAAGCCGGCCTTCGCGGCGGGACCATCCTTCTCGACACTGCGCAGGCGCACGGCCGTGTTCGTGGTCACCTGCGACAGGAGTGCGGCCCGGCGCGGCAGGTTGGTCGTATCGGCCGAGACGCCGATGAAGGCTCGGCGCACGCGGCCGAAGCGGATGATCTCGGAGATGACGAAATTGGCGGTGTTGGACGCAACCGCGAAGGCAATGCCCTGCGCGCCATGGATCATGGCGGTGTTGACGCCGATCACTTCGCCCGCCGACGATACCAGCGGCCCGCCCGAATTGCCGGGATTGAGCGCGGCATCCGTCTGGATCACGTCGTCGATCAGCCGGCCGGTCGAGGCGCGCATCGAGCGGCCGAGCGCCGAGACGACGCCGGCGGTGACGGTCCATTCGAAACCGAGCGGATTGCCGATGGCGATCGCGATCTGGCCGCGGCGCAGGCGCTTGGAATCGCCGAGCGGCGCGACATCGGCGAAGCTGCCGTCGGCGCGCACCAGCGCGATGTCGGTATCTGGATCGCGGCCGAGCACATGGCCTTCGCGCGTGGCGCCGTCCGGCATGGTGACGCGCACGGCGCGCGCATCGCCGACGACATGGAAGTTGGTGACGACCAGCCCGTCCTGCGCGATGACGAATCCCGAACCGTGGCCGCCGGCGCCGATGCGCTCGATGCGGCAGACGGCAGGGCCGATGCGATCGACCGCGTCGGCGACTGTCGCCGAATAGGCGTCGAGCAGGGCGTCATCGGATTGGAGTTTTTCGGCGGCGAAGGCCATCGGCGGGCTCCCGTGTGATCTTGCGAAAATGATGACTATATGTGCGGAGCAGCCGCAGGCGCCGCGACCTGACCACATGGCCAGTCCGGGCTGCGACTAGCCGTCAGGCGAGTACCCGCGACGGCGCCACCGAGCGATATCTGGGTCACCGAACCCAGGAGACATTCTTATGAGCGACTTCAACCTCAGTGCCTTTTCCGACGCGATCGCCGATGTCGCGGCCGCCGCTGCCCCGGCAGTGGCCAGCTTCGCCACGCATCACCACCGCACCGCGAGCGCTTTCCACTGGCGCGACGGCTACTTCGTCACCGCCGAGGAGGTGGTCGAGGCCGGCGAGGAGGTCGACCTGACGCTGGCCTCCGGCGAAGCCGTCAAGGCGGAACTCGTCGGCCGCGACCCATCGACGGGCGTTGCCCTGCTGAAGCCGGCTTCCGTTGCCGCCGGTCTGCCGCAACTTGGTCAGGCCGCCGCCGTTCGCCCCGGGGGACTGGCGATCGCCGTCGGCAACAGCGACGGCGCCGCGCTGGCGGTGTTCGGCACGGTCGGCGAGGTCGGGCCGGCCTGGCGCTCGATGCGCGGCGGCACGATCGACCGGCGCATAAACCTCGCCATCAACACCGGCGGTCGCTTCGAGGGGGGGCCGGTGCTCGACGCCAGGGGCGGGCTGATCGGCATGCTCCTGTTCGGGCCGCGCCGGCGCGCGCTGGTGATGCCTTATGAGACCATCGAGCGTGCGGTGGCGACGCTGCGCGAGAAGGGCCACGTGGCGCGCGGGTATCTCGGCGCCGGGCTGCATCCGATCCGCGACGGCGACGCCAAGGGCGCGATGGTGATGAGCCTCGACGACATCGGTCCGGCCAAGGCCGCCGGCCTGCATGTCGGCGACATCATCGTCGCCTGGAACGGCGAGGCGGTGCACGGGCCACGCGAGTTGATCCGCAGGCTCGGGCCGGACAGCGCCGGTACGACCGTGACTCTCGGCGTTTCGAGCGCCGGCGTCGAGCGCGACGTTTCGATCACCATCGGCGAGAAGCCGCTGAGCTGAGGAGAAGATGGCGAACGGCGCAGCACAAACGATCGCGAGACCTGAGCCGGTGGCCCATCGGCTGACGGTGCTGATCGCGCTCGGCGACGCCCAGCGCGCCGAGCAACTTGCGGATGCGCTCGCCGCCAGCGACGATCTGCTGCCGGCACTGGCTGGAAGCGGCACGGGTCAGGCCGCGGATGTCGCGGTGACGGACGATACGGCTCTGGAAAGCCGGGCCGTAGGTTCGACGATACCCGTTGTGCTGCTCTCCCGCCGTGGCGGTCACGAGCGGCTTCCCGGCAACGTCGCTGCCGTGCTGCCGCCGGCGGCGGATGGCCTGCTGATCGCCGCCGCGGCTCGGTTGGCCGCTTCCGGATACCACATCGCCAAGTCGGGATCGCCGCAGGTCTCGCATGGCGATTTCCATGACGGGCTCGCCGAAGAGGATGCGCCGGAGGACAATCAGGCGCATCCGGCCCTGTCGCCGCGCGAGGCGGAGGTGCTGGCGCTGCTGGCGGAAGGCGCGCCGAACAAGGTGATCGCCAGGCGGCTCAACATTTCGGTGCACACGGCGAAGTTCCATGTCGCCGCCATCCTGATCAAGCTGGGTGCGGCCAACCGCACCGATGCGATCGCGATTGCGATGCGGCAGGGGCTGGTGCTGGTCTGACGCCTCAGATGGCCGCTTCGATATCGGTCAGGCGGAAATCATCGCCCTTGAACAGCAATGGCATCGCTTCGAGCCGCGCAGCGGCATAAGAAATGCAGTCGCCGAAGTTCAGCGCGGCCGGATGCCGCCCCTTGCCGTAGCGCAAAAAGGCGTCGCGCGCGACGGCGGCGTGCTCGGCGGTGAAGGCTATGGTCTCGATCGAAGCAGCGCGCAGGAACGCGTCAAGCTGATCAAGTATGTTGTCCTGCCAGCCGCCCGCAAGGACCATGCTTGTCTCAAGCAGGGTTGGCGACGCAATCAAGCGCCTCCTGGCATCGGTGATCACCCGCACGAAACGATCATGTCCGGGCTCGGCACGCAAGATCGCAACCAGAGCCGATGAATCGACAATCATCTGGTTGGAATTCCCAGCTCGTCGTAGCCGAGAACCTCGTCATCGGTCAGTGCATTCTCGCGTCTCGGCACCCTGCCGGCGCTGTCGGAAATTGCCATCAGCCGCTGAAACAGATCGTCGCCATCGCGTGGCACCAGCCGCTCACGCGCCACCTCGCGCTCGAGGCTTTGGCGGATCGCTTCCGTCACCGAAACGCGACGGCGGCGAGCAAGCTCGCGCGCCAGCTTCTCGACTTCCATATTCTTGATCGACAAGGCCATTCTATATTCTTCCTATTTGTATAGAATATATATCGGGAAGACATCTTCCGCAACAAGGCTGACAAAGCCTACCTTGCGTCACCACGGCCTGCCGAGGCAGCCCCTTGTGTCCGGCAGAAGGGACAGGCAAGGATCGCACAAACGCCACGTTGAGAGGGAGGCGAAGGATGTCGCTCAATGGAAAGACGCTGTTCATCTCGGGCGGATCGCGCGGCATCGGGCTGGCGATCGCGCTGCGCGCGGCGCGCGACGGCGCCAATGTGACGATCGCGGCCAAGACCGCCGAGCCGCATCCGAAACTGCCGGGCACAATCTATTCCGCCGCCGAAGAGATTGAGCAGGCCGGCGGCAAGGCGCTGCCGGTGCTCTGCGACATCCGCGACGAAGCGCAGGTCGCCGAGGCGGTGGCAAGAACCGTCGAGCGGTTCGGCGGTATCGACATCTGCGTCAACAATGCGAGCGCCATCCAGCTCACCGGCACGCTGGAGACCGACATGAAGCGCTACGATCTGATGCATCAGATCAACACGCGCGGTACTTTCCTGGTTTCCAAATTGTGCATTCCGCACCTTAAGTTGGCTGGCAACCCTCACATCCTGAATCTGGCGCCGCCGCTCGACATGAAGGCGAAATGGTTCAAGAACCACGTCGCCTACACCATGGCCAAGTTCGGCATGTCCATGTGCACGCTTGGCATGAGCGCCGAGTTCGCCAAGGACGGTATAGCCGTCAATTCGCTTTGGCCGATCTCGACCATCGACACGGCCGCGGTGCGCAATCTTCTGGGCGGCGCGACCGTCGCTGCGATGAGCCGCTCGCCCGACATCATGGCAGATGCGGCGCATGCGATCTTCATGCGCCCGTCGCGCGAGGCGACCGGCAATTTCTACATCGACGAAGAGGTGCTGCGCGCCGAAGGCGTCACGGACTTTTCCGTCTATGCGCCGGGCGGGGCGGATCAGCTCGCAGGCGATTTCTTCGTGCCCGACGAGGTGTTCGCGAACTCGCAGACCAAGGTCAGGAGGATTTACTGACGGGGTTCGCCAGTCTCACTCCACCGCCTCGGTCTTCTTGCCCTTGGCCAGCGCCATCACCCGGTCGATATAGGCAAGCATCAGCGCCGAGACGACGAAGGCGAGATGGATGATGGTCAGCCACATCAGCTGATCGGTCGTGTAGGATACGGAGTTCAGGAAAACCTGCAGAAGATGGATCGAGGAGATGGCGACAATGGTCGAGGCGACCTTGACCTTCAGCGAGCCGACATCGATCGTTCCAAGCCAATGGACCTCTCCGCCCTGCTCGTCGAAGCGGCTGACGAAATTCTCGTAGCCCGAGATGATCACCATCACCACCAGCGAGGCGACAAGGGCGGCGTCGATCAGCCCGAGCATCTTCAGGATCGTGTCGGTGTCACCGAGCGTGAAGGCGCTCATCACGAACTCATAGAGCTTCTTGCCGAAAGAGAGCGCGTAGATCGCCAGCGCCACGCCGAGCCCGAGATAGAAGACGACCAGCAGCCAGCGCGAGGCCAGGATGACGGATTCGACGGCGAGTTCGAGACGCTTCATGAAGGGTTCCGGCCAAATTGAGCTAGTGCGTATTTCGGCCAGATGAGACCGGTTTTCAAGACAAAAAGCCCCGTCGGGGAGGGGACCCGACGGGGCTCGGTGTGTCCCGCTGGAGTCGGGACAGGGCAGGGAACGCCCTGTCAGAAATCTGGGTGTCGCAATGCGGCGATTCAATGAGCAAGGCTGGGCCAGCAGGACAATTCTTCTTGAGCCGGAAGGATGAAAGCCTGTCCGATCTGGACGCGCCTTCATCTTAGGCGCTGATTCCGAAAATCCGGTCAGGATCTTGAAATCAAACGCCAAACCGCGCCGCGCTGAACGGTTCAGCGCGACGCGGTTCATGTTTTTGTTGATGCATGTCGTTGTCCCAAACCGCTGCGCGCTTTTGGGCGACATGCATCGGGTCACTGCTCGCTGTTGCTTGCCACCGGCGCCACCAGCGAGGTGATGCGGCGGATGGCGACACGGCGGTTCTCGCGGTTCGGGCCAGGCGTGTTCACCTTGAGATATTCCTCGCCATAGCCCTGCGTGGTGAGGTTCTCGGCCGGGATGCCAAAGGCGTTGGTCAACGCCTCGGCCACCGCTTCGGCGCGGCGGTCCGACAAAGCGAGGTTCGCGTCTGGCGTGCCGACGGCGTCGGTGTGGCCTTCGATCAGGAAGGTCTCGGCCGGGTTTTTCTTGAGCAGCTTTTCCATGGCGTTGGCGACGCCATCGAGCTTCTGCACCTCGGTGTCGGAGACCGTGGCCGAGCCGAAGTCGAAGTTCAGCGTGTCGAGGTCGATGCGACGGGCGATGTCGCGCACGCGGGCCGACCGCTTCACCTCGTCGATCGAGTAGAGACGCTGCACCCTCTCCACCGGCGGCTGCTCAAGGAAGGTGTAATAGTCGTCGTCGCTCTGGACATCCTCCGAATCGAGGATGTAGTCGCGCCGCGGGATGGTGAGCCGCATTGGCGGCAGGTCGTCACCGGGATCGCGCCAGTCGCCATCGTCCTGGTACTGCCGCTCGTCGACATAGCTGAGGATGTATTCCCGGCCGTCCGGCATGACGCGCGAGCGCTGGATGACATCGCCATAGCGGTTGCGGATGGTGACGACGCGGATGCCGTTGCCGCGCTCTACCGTTTCGCGGGTGCGGCCGCCCGACAGATCCTCGTAGTAGACGTCCTTGGCGCCACGGGTGATGCGAGGCGCCTCGTTGCTTTCCACGAAGGTCTGGTTGTTGAACTGGAGGATCACGCGGTCGCCGAACTGCTTCACGACGTCCGCGCCCTGCGGCCGCTGGCGATCGCGGGCAAACTCTGCGGGCGTCCGATTGATCCGCTTGCCCTTCTCCTCATCCACGGGGACGATCTTCTCGGGCCTGATCGCCTGCTGGGCCGACTTGTCGTCGGTGGGCGGCGGACCCTGGTCGACCGGAGCCGGCTTCTGCGCCTGCTCGCCGCCCTGCTGTTGACCGGCCTGATTGCCGGTTTGACGATTGCCGGCTTGGCCGTTGTCGTTTTGAGCGCCGCCGTTCTGGGCCTCGCCATTCTGGCCGCCATTGCTGCGACCTCCCTGGCGCTTGCGCGCGGCGTCCTTCTGGCTGTCCAGCATGGGCGCCTCGTTCGGATTGGTGGTTTGGGCGGCATTGCCGCCATTGGCCGGCTGTTTGTTGTTTGCCGGCTGGTTCCCGTTGGCCGGCTGCTCGCCTGTCGCGGGTTGCTGCTCGCCGGTGACGGGCTTGCGGCCAGCCTTGGGTTGTTCGCCGGTTTGGGGTTGTTCGCCAGCCTTCGGTTGTTCACCTGTCGCGGGCTGGTTGCCGTTGGCCGGTTGTCCGCCCGTTGTCGGCTGTTCACCGGTCGCCGGCTGTTCGGCGTTCGGCTTCTTGCCGTGCTTCTTCTTGTCTTGTGTCTGTTGTTCTTGAGCCGGCTGTTCGCCGTTCTGCAGCGGCTTGGCCTGCGGCACAGGTTCGCCCGCTGGCGCCGTCTTCTGGGCGGGTTCGTTCGCCGGTGCTTGTTGCGTCGGAGCGGTCCCGTTCTGCTGGTCCTGCCGATGTTTCTTGCGGCCCTGCTGGTTGTCATTGGCGGGAGCAGTCTGCCCGGTCGGCGCGACCTGCTCGCCAGCCTGGCCGGCGGGCGCACCCTCGGTCTGCTGCTGATCGTGCTTGCGCTTCTTGCGGCCCTGGTTGCCTTGCTGCTGGTCGCCCTGCTGCTCACCGGCGGCGGGCGCGACCTGCTGTCCGGCAGGCTGCTGATCGGCCGGCGCCGACTCGGTCTGCTGGTTGTGCTTCTTCTTGCGCGGCTGCTGTTCGTCGGTCGAGGGCTGAGCGCTCTCATCCGCGGGCGCGGCCTGGGTCTGCTGCTGTTGGTCGCGCTTTTTCCGCGGCTTGACCGGCTGTTCGTCGGTTGCTGGCTGGCCACCCTGGTCGGCCGGCGCGGCCTCGGTCTGCTGCTGCTGGTCGTGCTTCTTGCGCGGTTTGAGTTGCTGCTCGGCGGGCGCGGCTTCCCCGGACTGACCATTGTCCATCTGTTGCTGGTCTTGCCGTTTCTTGCGCGGCTTCTGCTCGGTCTCGGCTGGCGCGGCCTGCTCGGCTGCCGGCGCCGATTCGCTTTGCTGCTGGTCGTGCTTCTTTTTCCGCGGCTGCTCGCCACCTTTTTGGCCGGCTTGGGCGCATTCCTCGGCCGACTGGCCTTCGGCGCAGGCGGCCTGCGCCAGGATGACCGGAGTGCCATACAGGCTGCCGGAGGCGACACCCCCCTGCAGCGGGTACGCGCCCAACGGCGCGGATGCCATAAGCAGGCCGATTGCAGTGCCCGCCAGAATCCGTGGTTGGCGTTTCATATCAATTTCTCCTAGTGGGGTCCCATCCCTGCCCAAACTTTCATCAGCCGCAAATGGTTCCGTCGGGCATTGCCGGCAACCAAGGATGCCTGGCCGGCCTTTTGAAGGCGATTTCGTGTTTTTCTAATGTTGATACCGGGTCACTGTGACAGCAGCGCTTGACCGGGAGGCCGCGGAAGGCCAAATCCTCGCAAATGACCGCGCCGTTCTGGAAAACCAAGACGCTTGAGGCGATGACCCCAGCCGAATGGGAATCGCTTTGCGACGGCTGCGGCAAATGCTGCCTGTCGAAGCTCGAGGACGAGGATACCGGCGAGATCTTCTGGACAAGCGTCGGCTGCCGGCTGTTCGACGCTGAAAACTGCCGCTGCTCGGACTACGCCAACCGCCTGGCACGCGTGCCCGATTGCGTCGGGCTGACGCCGCAGAATGTGCGCACGATCACCTGGCTGCCAAAAACCTGCGCCTACCGGCTGATTGCCGAGGGGCATGACCTCTACTGGTGGCACAGGCTTGTTTCGGGAAGCGCTGAAACCGTGCACGAGGCCGGCATTTCCATGCAGGGCCGGGTGAAGGCCAAGGAAACCGACCTGGCCGAACCGGATGACTATTTTGACTACATACTGGATGACGAACCTTGAGTGGCTCACGCTTTGTGTAGCGACGAACCCTGCGGGTTCGCGCTGGGAATGGGGCGACGAACCCTGCGGGTTCGCGCTTATAGGAGCGACGAACCCTGCGGGTTCGCGCTTATAGGAGCGACGAACCCTGCGGGTTCGCGCTTATATGAACCGGACATGAATGGCCGGTTCGCGGAAAGTTCAGACACAAGGAGGCATTCTCCAATCATTGGTTCGCCAATCATCAGTGCGAGGGGGCGACAGCCCACAACAAGGAGAGAAGACGATGTTCAACACGATCAAGACGGCAGCGCTGTCGGCCCTTGTCGGGCTTGGCACGCTCGGCGCGGCCCATGCGGACAGCCTCTATCTCGGTTTCGGGGACAATCACGATCCGCGCTTCGGCATCTATGCCGGCGACAATGACGGCTACCGTCGCGACTGGCGCCGCGATCGCGACTGGCGCGGCTGCTCGCCGGACCGCGCCCTCGACAAGGCCGAGCGGATGGGGCTGCGGCGCGCTCGCGTCGTCGATATGAACCGCAGCACGGTCACGGTGGCCGGCCGCCAGTATGGCGACCGTGTCGTCGTGGTGTTCGCCAACGAGCGCGGCTGCCCGGTCATCTATCGCTGAGGCCGCAGCAGGACGATCCTCTGCGAGGATCGCCTGTCAGCATGATCCTTTGCGAGGATCAGCTGGATATGATCTTCCGTGAAGATCAATCCTTAGTAGCTGAGCCCCTTCAACCAGTTTGAGGCGTGCGGCTCGAAAAAACCCCGGAGGATCGGTCCCCTCCGGGGTTTTTTATTGCGGGTCCGGCGATCGGCCGGGCGTCACTTCAGTTCGAAGGTAAGCGTGACCAGGACGTTGTAGGAATTCTCGCCAGCCTGCACCGGCACGGCCGAACGGGCGGCGTCGAACGACTTGGCGGCCATCGGCATCGGCACTGGCGCGATGTTCTGGTCGGTGATTTCGATCACCTTGCCGAGGCTGACGCCGGCCGCTTCGGCGAGCGTCTTGGCCTTCGCCATGGCGTCGGCGACGGCCTTCTTGCGCGCCTCGGTGATCGTCGCTTTCGGATCGTCATTGGTGAAGGCGATGCCACCACCCTGATTGACGCCCAGCGACACCGCCTTGTCGAGGATCTCACCCGTCTTGTCGACGTTGCGCACGCGCACGGACAGCGTATTGGTCACCTGATAGGCGACGAGCTGGGCTTCCTGGCTGCCGTCGGTCTTGTTGGTATAGTTGTAGCGCGGGTTGATCTGGATACCCGCGGTCTGCAGGTCGCGGTCGGCAACGCCGGCGGATTTCATTGCCGCGATCACCGCTGCCATGGCGTCGTTGTTGGCATCGAGCGCCTCGCGCGCGCTTTTCGCCTCGCGCATGACGCTGAGCGAAAGGATCGCCATGTCCGGCGCCACGGTCGCTTCGCCTTCGCCGGATACGACGATGCGGGGCGGAGGCTGTGTGTCGGCGGCGCTAGCCAGCGCCGGGAACGCGACCGCGGCAGCAAGCGCGATGGGCAAAAGATGTCTGGTCATGAAAACTCCTCGAGGTCTGCGATCCGCCGCCCGGTGCCGCGTCTGCCTCGACCCCGCAGAAAGGCGTCGATTTTCGCGCAATGCGGAGCACTGGCCTGGACCTGTTACGCGCCTTATGGGCGCAAGCCGCTCTACGCAGCGAATATGGGCTGATTTTGGCGTTTCGCGCCAGCGCTTTCGAAAGCCTTGTGCGGACGAGCGAAAAACACTAAGCCAGCGCGCGTGGGGCCTGTAGCTCAATGGTTAGAGCCGGCGGCTCATAACCGCTTGGTTGGGGGTTCGAGTCCCTCCGGGCCCACCATTATCGTTATTTATCAAGGCTTTATAGGGTGGTTCGCCACGAGGTTCGCCAATAGGTTCGCCAAGCATCGGCTTGCGCGTCACGAGCCGAACGACTCGATCCATCCCCTGGACTGCCAGCCGTACCTGCGATGCCTCGCGCGAATAGAGCTCGGCATGATCGATATCGTCGTGACCGAGCACATCCATGAGCTGTCTGGTTGAAGCCTCTGCCTCGGCCAGATAGACGCCAAGCGACTTCCTTAATCCATGCAGGGTCAGCCCCTTCGGCAGACCGGCAAGCTTGCACCAATGCGCCATCATTCCAGTCAGCGACTTGGCGGAGAACGGCTCACCATAGCCGTTGACCAGGACGGTCTCGCCGCGCCTGTCGGCCGCATCCAGGATCTCAGACAACATTGGTGTGATCGGCACGAAAAGCCGCTTACCGCCAGTTCGTCCCTTGTTCTTGGCCTGAACGATATCAAACCCGTCGAAGTGACGCTCGACGCCATCGATGAAAACACGGCGGATGACCCTCTGACCCCAGCGCAGGCCTGCGACGTCGCCGCGGCGGTTGCCGAGCCAAAGCGCCAAACCGTAGCAAGTGCGTGCCGCGGTGCCGAGGGGCCAACGGTTTTCGAATTGCGCCATCGCTTCGCGCGACCATGCCTTCCAACCGGCATAAGCGGGACGCCATTCGACCGCCGCTGTAGGATCGATTTCGATCCAATCTTGCCGCAGCGCGACATAGACCAGCTTGCGTATGCCCACCAGCAGATGCTTGGCCTTGTGGGGCGTGGCGATGAAGCGGCCAAGAAGCTCTTCAATATGGATACGTCGAAGGTTCTTTACCGGTACATCCCGCCAGATGAGCGGGTGATCTGCGACCACCCGGAGTTCTAGGAACTCTTCGATCAGCTGCGTGTTCTTGCGCTTGCTGGCTTCGTCAAGCGCCAGCCACTTGACCGAGATCTTCAACCGCTGAAAGGCCGCTCCAAACGTGCCGGGCAGGGCGGCTCCGGGCATACGGACGACGGGAGCCTTTGGGACTTTCCGGCCCTCGACCGCTGCTTGGTAGGCCTCCTTGAAACCCGCCTGATTGGGGGCTGGCAGACTAACCACACGCTCCTTCGTCCGATAGCGCCAGCGAACTTTGCCATGGCGGTCGGTGTAGGAGGAGAGGCCGGGATATTTGTCGGTCATGGCAAAATGAATCTATTCCCTGCGATGATTCCCTTGCAACAGGAAGTCGACGACATTCTCATCATCGTCTCCAGGTAGTTCGCCAAAGGCCGCTTCGAGTTTGAGCCGATCCCAGATCACGCGACCGTCAACTTTCTTCGGCTTGGGCATGCGGCGATCAGCAACCATCTGGTCGAATTTGGTTATACCTACGCCAACATATCGGGCGGCTTCATGGCGTGAGAGACCACGAGGTGGATAGGAGAGGGTATCGCTTTTCATAACCTTGCCCGCCCGTATTTGCCCGCAAACTCTAAATTTGGCTTCCCTGCAGAAGTCCGGATCTAGGTTGTTATGGCGACGGCTGAAAGGAACCTGAGCGGTCCATTCGGAGGATTGCGGTCTGGGCGTATGAACGGGATGGATTGGCAGCCTAACTGCCCGGAGATCGAACTCGGAATCCGTTATCGCTATTGAGGCGAGAGTGTCGATTTCGCAACTATACGATCGATGCGATAGGCGGGAACTAGCCCACGGTGGATGGTGGCAAGATTTTAAAGCCGCTTCGCGGCGTCTGCGTACGCGAACCGGCTGGTGTCCTAAGTTGCCCCCAGGCAAGCTAGAGCGCGGATGATTGCCAATGGCTAGCGCGGCCATACCCCTCCAGCGCGTGCTGAACGCCGGATACTAGTAGCGATCGAGCGGTGGATTTCGCACGCCCTGAAATCACTTTCGGATAGATGGCGCCGAGATACTGACTGATGAGCGGTTTCGGAATCGTATGTCTGTCCAGAGCTTCGACGAGGCGCTGAACTGCGGTCTGGGCTATCGGGTAGTGCCAATAGTAGCGAATACGATCGCTGTAGCTAAAATGCCGTTGGATTTGCTGCTGGCTTGGAATTCCATGATAGTGTGCCGTCCAATCTGCCGGCCGATCTAGCATCAGACGTTCCATAACTACGCTGACGCGTTCAGCGGGCTGGAGTAGCCCAAGCTCGACCGCGATCGAATCAAGGCCGTACAGTGTTTCGCGCAACGCGAAAGTGAGACCCGGACCGACTTTCAAAATACCGAAGCCATCGCGGACCAGCGCTGCGAGCGCCTCCTGAGGCTGATAGTCGGTTGAGTGAGCCTCGAAGACGAAACCTGGGACTTGGCTGAGCGCTTCCGCAAGTGCGGCAGCCTTGTCGGGCTGGTAGATGGCCACATTGTCACTGTCGAATTCCACGCCTGGCTGAACGACGAGACCAACGCACCGCATGAATGCGTCGGCGATGCCCGCGGCCCGAAATGCGTGATTGTGTAGCTCAACTGTGCGGATAGCATCCTCCGGTCGGGTCACTTCAATAGCACCCAGGGTTTCGCGGGCGCCCCCAGGCACGGGCACTTCGGTCCCGATGATGTAGACCGGCTTGGGTAGGCCTGCCTCCCGAGTGGCTGCTTCAGCGATCGACGCCAAGCGCGCCGCGCGCGCGGCAACCACGTCCTCCTGCGGCGCAGGGCTTGCGTCGTCGCCTACGGCCATGCTCGTGTCCAAATGCAATTTGCTGAAGCCTGCCCGTGCGTAGCTTTCGATCATCGCATCAGCCTTCGCCATCGCGACTTCCGCCGGCAACGTCCTCCACGGATTGGGTCCGAGATGGTCGCCGCCCAGCATCAGGCGATCAATGGGGAAGCTGATCTTCTTAGCAATGGTCTCGACAAATTCGCGAAAAGCGGCAGGTGTCATACCTGTGTAACCGCCATCCTGATTGACCTGGTTGCAGGTGGCTTCAATCAAGATTGGTCCATCGGCGGTGAGCCCGCTCAAGAGGGTTGCCTCGATCACCAATGGATGAGCCGAGCAAACTGACGTTATGGCCCGTGGCCGCCCATTCGCGACCTCGTTGGCTAGGGATATCAAAGGGTGTTCGCTCACGCGGCTTCTCTCAATCGGAATGTAGAACGGAACGCCGTCAGGCGAGGACGACGACTTTGCTCAAGTGCCTTGGCGCAGACGTGTCTTGCCCATGCATTTGCGCAATCCGCTCGCCAAGGAGTTGCAGCGTGGGCAGGTAGACCAGACCCACCGAATCTTTCGCTGCAGCAACGGCAAAGCTCAGATCGCCTTTGCCGCCGAGGCCGATCACAAAAGCACCCTTGGCGCGCAACTCGTCAGCCAATTGCTCCTCCTCGTCCCGAGTGTCCGGGTGATAGAGAATTGTGACGACCGAACGCTCGTCGACCAGACTGATTGGTCCGTGTCGGTACTCGAGCGGATGATAAGCTTGAGTGAAAGCACACGCCATTTCTTGCAGCTTGAGACCACCCTCTGCGGCGAGCCCGTAGAGAGGACCGCCGCCCAGAAATACGAAATGCGAGCGCGCCGACAAGGCGGAGAGATCACACAGGGCCATTTGGTCAAGGATGTTTCGCGCGGCTAGGGTGGTTTCGGGGCCAACGTGATATCCAGCAAAATGCATCCCCATCAGAAGCATCAGGCTTGCCGACGCGGTCATCACGATCCCCTCGCTCGGGTGAGTGGGAGAAGCAATGAGCTGGTCTGAATGCGAAACAAGCGAGCTTGTGACGTTGCAGGTGATGCCGATGACTTCGAGGCCATTTGAACGCGCCGCCTGCGCGGCGCGCACCAATTCCGAGGATTCTCCACTTCGCGAAACCGCAATTACAACGGTGTCGGTAGGATTGGCACAATAGGATGCGGCCCTGCGGAACCATTCATTACCTGGCACCGCAATCGCTTGATGACCGCGGTCATTCAAAAGTGCTGCGATGGTGAGAGCGAGGTTATAGGAGGTGCCGCAACCCAGCACGACATGAGTCTTCCCAGGCCGGGGGCTGAGCTCCACATTTGCTAGCGTGTCCCAAAAGGAAAATTGCTCACGGATGGAAGTTTCTGTCGCATTCATGTGATGCCTTTCGCGATTATGCGGACGATGGAACGATATCGGGCTGGCTCTGAGCAATTCCGTCACGGGGACGTAAATGCTCGCGCAAGCTCCGCGGTGAATGTTTCAACAAAGGCGTCCGCTGGCTGGATGCCTGCCCTCTGCAAAGCGCTCCAAACGGCGCCGCCGACGGGCGTCAGTATTGCGGGTTGATATGGCCCGTTCATCCGGGTCATGTGATGCAACATCGTAGAGCTATCGAACACACTTCCTGCAGGGCTCCACGCCTGGCCAATTTGACCTGCCAAGCGCTGCGCCGTTTTGAGCTGGCTCGTCAGCTCGGTTGCCGCCGCGGTCATGATCGCGATGGCGGTTTCGTTGCCTTGCTCTGCGAGGCGGTCGACAAAGCGCGCCAGCGTTGCGATCTCAGACCGCTGATGTTTTCTCGAAAGGCACCACCCCATGATGGTGTCGTGCCAGTCTGTCTCCTGTGCACCGATCTCCCTCAATAGAGCCACTGCGAAGGCGGAAGCGTTCAGGCGACCATCCAAAGCCTGACTAGCCTTCCTCAGTGCAAGTTGGCCGATCCAATAGGCGCCACCTTCATCACTGAAAATCTCACCCCAGCCGCCGGCTCTGGTAATCCGGCCATCGCTGGCTTTTGCCAGGACCATTGATCCGGTTCCGGCAAGAACCAACGTGCCGGGGCCGTTCAAAAAGGCGCCATCAAGCGCGACGCGAACGTCATTCTCGTTTCGATGGGGTATCGGCAAATATTCGCTGACAGCCTTGTCCACCGTGTCGGTGATGGCTCGGATTTCTCCGTGACCCGGAAGGCCCAAAACGCCGTAGCGTACCGATGATTGATGCGGCGAAACGTGGCGCAGCAAATCCTGGAGGTTCTCGCGCCACTGGGAATTGTCCATAGGATTGATGCCTGCACCGGCAACAGCGAGGACGATGCGGCCGCCAGGTGTAGCAAGGACCAATTGAGTTTTCGTCCCGCCACCATCCAGCCCGAGCACCAGCGTTTCCATCAGGCGGCTGTCTCTTCTGCGGTCGCGTCGCCACCGATCGTGAGATGTACCCCCATGTTCCTGATACGCTGTTGCCAATCCAGCGGAACGTCTCGATCGGTTATCGAGTGGGTGCACGCGGAAAGCGGCGCCACCAGGTAAGTCGCGGCGCGTGCGAACTTGCTGTGATCGGCAAGAAGGATGCGCTCGGTTGAGCGACCCAGCATACGGGCGTTGATGCTGGCTTCGGACAGATCGATGCTGTAGATGGCCCCATCATCCTTGATAGCGCTCGCGCCAAGAAAGAGTTGGTCGAACCAAAGCCTGTCCAACATCGATTCAGCGAGAGGGCCGACAAGAGAGGCGTTCTCATTGCGCAGATTGCCCCCAAGGACGGTAACCTTGACTTTGGGCGTATTGAGTAGCGCCTGCGCGACGGCCAGGCCGTTGGTGAAGACCGTTAGCGGAAGTGGCTCGATGCGCAGCCGCTGCGCCAGCTGCAGCACAGTAGTGCCGGCATCGAGAAACACGGTCGAATGCGGCTTGAGCATCTTGTAAGCGGCGTCTGCGATCGCGCGCTTGGCGTCGGCGTTTTCGCTCTCGCGCTCATTGAAACTTACCTCGACATTAGACCCTGCCGCGAGACGGGCGCCGCCGTGCACTCGGTCGATCACGCCTTCCTCTTCCAGGACAACAAGGTCCCGTCGAAGCGTGGGTAGGGAGGCGCCGATCGCGCTTGCGAGATCATTGATGTTCGACGGACCATTTAAATACAAAAAGTGCCGGATCCTATTGAGGCGGTCGTCCTTCATGCAGGGCTCCTGCGCTGCCAGATTGCTTTCAAGCGAATAGCGCATGCCTTCGAAGACAGTCAATCAGTTTTGTGATCGATTTTGATCTTTTGAGAATTTCAAGTTTAAAATCCTGCCTTAAGGTCGGACGAAGCGCCCCTCCGTCGCCTAAGATGGCCTATAAACGTTGGGTTTTGAAATACGATCAATTTCGATCATATTTCTGATTGACATCCCCGAAATCGCTCAGATAGCATCTGTGCACGATTAAGGAGGAATGGCATGACAATCGTGCAGGAGGCCAGTTTGGCTGCCATCAAGCGGGTTATTGATGTTCCGGCAGCGATCGAGCGCCTGAAAAATGCCGTTCAGATCGATACGATCACCGGCAACGAAGCGAATATCGTTCCGTTCTTCCGATCAGAGTTTGAGAGGCTAGGTCTTGAGAAGATCACAGTGCGTGACTTCCTCCCTGGTCGGCCCAACCTATGGGGTACACTTCGCGGTACTGGCGGCGGACGGAAGGTACTGATCGTTGGGCACACTGATACCGTCCATGTCAGGGGCTGGTCAGAACGTTGGGCAGGTGACGAGCGAGAAAGTCCGTTCAGCGGCGCCGTCGTCGACGGACAAATGTGGGGACGCGGCGCCTCAGACTTGAAGGCGGGCCTGTGTACTGGAATTTCGGCACTGGCCACCCTCAACGCGGCCGGAAACGTTTTGAAGGGTGACGTCACGCTCGCATTCGTGGGTGACGAGGAAAGCGGCGAACCCGGCAGCGGTATCAGCGCAGGCATGAGAGCGCTAATTGCCGCGATGAAGTCGGGAGAGGTAGATCTTCCCGATTTCGCTATTTACGTCGAACCGACGACGCTCGACGTCTATCCCGCCCATATGGGCTTCATGATTGTCGACATTGCCGTGACCGGGCGTACATCCTATGTAGGCGTACCGGAAAAAGGTGTCGACGCACTCAAGGCGACGAACGCAATTCTGAACGCGCTTTGGCAGCTTTCAGACCGCCTGGATCGCGCAGGAAACCACGATCTTGTCGGTCGTTCGTTCATCCTCGTCACGTCCATCGAAGGCGGCGGGTACATAGCGGTTCCAGGTGAGTGCAAACTCAGCCTGCTGCGCAAACTTCGTCCAGGTGAATCGCTCGACGTCGCGCGCACGGAAATTGAGTCTGCCGTTGCAGCCGCGGACCTGCATCCTGAAATTCGCGTCACATTCGACTATCCGGCGGGCCGCAATCATCCCCTTGGCGGCACGCCGCTCGACGGCGATCCGACGCACCCGGCCGTGGTCCGTCTTGCTGAAGCAGTGCAATCGGTGCGTCCGGACCGCGGTCGCATAGTAGGCGGGCCGTTCTGGTCCGAGGCTCCCTTTCTCGCGGAGCTTGGAATTCCGACAGCATATTTTGCACCAGGCGACATCCAGATCTGTCACGGCCTGGAGGAGCGCGTCTCGCTCGAAGAATATCGCGACGGCATTTCAGCCCTGTCGGTCTTCCTGGCTGACTACTGCGGCTAACGCGCAGCCCATAATCAACTGCAGACGATGTGAGGGAGGAGTGCACCTATGAGACTATCTCGACTTCTAGCTCTGAGCATGATGGCGGTGTCGATCGCAATGCCTGCCGCCGGCTGGGCGCAGTCCAAAGCCGCTGGACCAAAGGGTGAGGCTGCGACCCCTTCAAGCGAACTTCAGCTGACCAACGACGAAGTCGCCAAACTGAAAGCCGGGCACTACACGGCCGCCATGGTTTGGCACATGGCGCAAGAATACACGAGCGCAGTAACTGCAGGTGCCCAGGATGAGCTGGATCGACTTGGGATCAAAGTTCTGGCCATCACCGAGGCGGGTTTTGACGCCGCCAGGCAGCAGAACAACCTGGAAACTGTCATGGTGCGCAATCCGGATGTGATCCTGACGCTCCCCGTTGACCCGGTCTCAGCGGGCGAGGCCTTCCGACCGGCACTCAAGCAAGGCGCCAAATTCGTCATCGTGGACAATGCACCTGCGGGCTGGGAGCAGGGCAAGGACTACGTCACCGTTGTCACCGACAACAACTATGAGATGGGGAAGCACACGGCTGATGCGCTCGCAAAAGCGATCGGGTCCAAAGGTAAGGTTGGCATGATCTACTATGATGCCGACTTCTTCGTAACGAACATGCGCGACAAAGCCTTCAAGGAAACGATCGCGAAGACCTACCCCGACATCAAGATCGTAGCCGAGCAAGGCTTTGCCGATCCCCGTCGAGTCCAGGAGATCGCGGAAGCCATGTTGCTCCAGCACCCCGATCTTGATGGCATCTACACCAGTTGGGGCGAGCCCGCCGAAGGAGCGCTGGCCGCGCTTCGCGCTGCCAAGAACGATCATGTGAAAATCTCGACGCTCGACGTCAATGAAGTCATCGGGCTCGATATGGCGAAGGATGGCAACATTGCCTCTATCACCGTCGACGAAGCCTATGAGATTGGGCGTGCCCTGGGAACCGCAGCCGGCCGCGCCCTGCTTGGCAAAGAAGTGCCTCCCTACGTGGTCGTGCCGGCAGTCACTCTCACAAAGGCCAATCTCGTCGATGGCTGGTACCAGTCCATGCATCGCCAGGCGCCTCAGTCGATCAAGAGCGCCTTGGGCAAGTGACAGAAAAACCGGTGAGGAGCGCATCTCTGAGCGCCTGCCCTGCACCAAACGTTACCCGGACTTGCCACGGTCTGGCTGAGCGCATCCTCCCGCTCAAACGATCCGTGGCGGCACTGTGGCTTGCCAGCCGCCCGAAACAGGCCAGCTGACAAATGTGCCGTCTGAAATGAGAAACAACAATGGGAACAGTAAAATGAAACGATTGCATTGGGCATTTTTAGGCGCCGTTTTGGGGTCCCTCGCAATAACGGGCGGGGCTTGGGCGCAGTCGAAGACGGTCGGCCCCAAGGGCGAGGCTGCGACGGCTTCCAGCGAACTCAAACTCAATGACGAGGAGATCGCGAAGCTCAAAAGTGGGCACTACAAGGCGGCCTTGGTCTGGCACATGGCGCAGGAGTTCACCAATGCCGTGACGGCCGGCGCCAAGGATGAATTTGACCGTCTTGGAATTCAGGTGGTGGCCACGACGGAGGCTGGCTTCGACGCGGCCAGACAGAAGAACAATCTGGATACTGTCATGGCCCAGAATCCGAACGTGATCCTGACCATTCCGGTTGATCCGGTTTCTGCTGGAAGCGCGTTTCGCTCCGCGCTCGATCAGGGCGCCAAGTTCGTCATTCTGTCGAACCCTCCGACCGGCTGGGCGCAGGGCAAGGATTACGTGACGATCGTCACGGATGACATCTATGAGATGGGCAAGCAGACCGCCGATGGCCTTGCCAAGGCGATCGGCTCCAAGGGCAAGGTCGGCATGATCTACTACGATGCCGATTTCTACGTGACGAACCAGCGCGACCGGGCGTTCCGTGAGACAATCGCCAACAGCTATCCAAATATCCAGATCGTCGCCCAACAAGGCTTCTCCGATCCGGCACGCGTCCAGGAAATTGCCGATGCTATGCTACTCCAGCATCCGGATCTCGACGGTATCTACACCACATGGGGAGAACCCGCCGAAGGTGCCCTTGCTGCGCTGCGGGCGGCCAAGAATGACCATGTCAAGATTTCCACGCTCGACGTCAGCGAGGTGATCGGGCTCGATATGGCAAAAGACGGTAATGTCGCATCGATCACTGTCGACGAGGCGTATGAGATCGGGCGCGCGATGGCGACGGCGGCTGGATATCAGCTGCTTGGCAAGAATGTCCCTCCATTTGTGGTGGTCCCAGCGCTGACGCTTACGAAGGCCAATCTTGTCGAGGGCTGGTATCAGTCGATGCACCGCGAGGCGCCCCAGTCGGTCAAGGCCGCCTTGGGCAAGTAGGAAATGCCTTCTCACCAGGAAATGCGACACGTGAATAATTTCGCCGTCAGAATGCGGTCTATCGATCCGTCCAGTTATGTCGTCTATGTCGGCTTCCTGGTAATCTTCATCATGTTTGGCTTTGTGTTGCGCGACGTTGGCTTTCTTACGCCGCGCAACCTTCTCAACATCGTTCAGCAGACCGCCCCGATCACGGTCATGGCGGTGGCTACCGTGTTTGTCTTCACCGCCGGCGAAATCGATCTTTCGATTGGCTCCATTGTCGCCAATGCGGCGCTGGTCGCCGCCGTCGTCATGCAGGGATATCCCTGGCCCCTTGCTGTGCTAGCCGGCCTCTTGGTCGGACTTGCCATCGGCATCCTCAACGGCGCCCTCGTCGCATATCTGAAGCTGCCGTCTTTCCTTGTCACCTTGGCAACGATGGGGCTGTTTGCTGGGACGGCCCGATGGCTGACTGACCTGCGCTCAATTCCCGTCACCGATCCGACATTCACCGGGCTGTTTGGCTCCGGAAGCCTTTTCGGTATCCCGTCTCTCGTCATCTGGACCGCAGGGGTAATTGCTGTCGGTCAGTTCGTATTTCGCAGTCGCCGTTTTGGTGCCCATGTTCACGCGGTTGGAGACAATCCAGCGGCGGCGCGCGCCACTGGAATTCGGGTGCCGCACATTCGTTTTGCGGTGATCGTCCTCAGCGGTACCTGTGCGGCTCTCGCCGGGCTCCTCTATGCCGGGCGCCTCAACGCAGCTCGCTACACCTTTGGCGAGCTCGACCTTCTGACGGTGATTGCGGCCGTCATCGTCGGCGGCACCAGGCTCAACGGCGGAACTGGAACTGTTCTCGGCGCTCTCATCGGTTCGCTGATGATGGGAATGCTCAACAACGGCTTGATCCTGATGGGGCTCGACGTTTCGCAGCAAATGATCATTCGCGGAGGGATCATCCTTGGCGCTGTCGCGCTTACACTGCGTGATCCAAGTCGATGACGCTCGATCCGAGAACCCAAAAAGCGCATCAAGGAACGATTATGGATCAGGCTCTAACCGTCGCAAAACCGGACGACACCAAAAGACCGGTGCTTGCGCTTCGCAATGTCCAGAAGCAGTTCGCGGGCATCACGGCGATCCAGTCGTTCAACCTTGAGATCATGCCTGGCGAAATCGTCGCCTTGGTCGGCGACAACGGTGCCGGGAAATCGACGCTCATCAAGATCATCGCCGGCGTCTTTCCGCCGACATCGGGCCAGATCGCCGTCGATGGGGAGGACGTCCATTTCACCAATCCTCGACAGTCCCAGGACCGAGGTATTCAAGTTGTCTTCCAGGACCTTGCCCTTGCCGACAGCCAGCCGGTCTACATGAACATGTTTCTCGGGCGGGAGAAGGTGAAAGGACCGCTGCGGCGACTGGATCGGCGGGGGATGATCAACGAGACCGAGGAATTGGTCCGGGCGCTCGATGTCAGAATCCCGTCAGCCAGGGTGAAGATCCGCGATCTGTCCGGAGGTCAGCGACAGGGCGTCGCGATCGCGCGCGCAACGCATTGGGCAGGCAAGCTCGTTCTGATGGACGAACCGACAGCCGCACTCGGCGTGGCGGAGACCGCTCGTGTGGAACACAACATCAAGACCCTCAAGGCGCAGAACCGCGCGATCTTGATCATCAGCCACAATCTCGATCAGGTCTTCAGACTTGCAGACCGCATCTGCGTGCTGCGGCGCGGTGTGCAGGTGGGAATCAAGCGCACCAGCGAAACCACCAACAATGAAATCGTGTCGATGATAACCGGTCTGTCCTCCTCGTAAGGGCAGGATCGAACTTACCGACGCAACATAAGCTCGAGGCTACCTTCCATGTTCATGCAACGGCTCATCGACCGCAACCCGGACCTCCTTAAGGCTGCAGTCGACCTGCATCAATCCGGCCGCATCCCCGCGAACACGTTCCTCATCGACCTTGACACCATCGCCGAGAATGCAAGGAACTTGAGCGCCACAGCAGAACGCCTGGGCCTAAAAACATACATCATGACCAAGCAGTTCGCCCGCAACCCCTTCGTCTCGAAAGTGGCGCAGGCAGCCGGTCTTGGAGGCGTGGTTGCTGTCGACATCAATTGCGCCCTGATGGCCCGGCGCTACGGAATTCCAGTCGGGCACATGGGACACCTCAATCAGATTCCGCGCGGGCAAATCGCGACCGCGGTCTCCATGCGCCCTGAGGTGATGACCGTCTATAACGTAGAGCATGCGGAATGGATCAACGAGGCCGCGGCGAATGAAGGCATCGTTCAGGATGTGCTGATCCGCGTCAGCGCGCCCGGCGACATCTTCTTCGATGGTCAGGAGGGAGGCTTCGATGAAAGCGAGGTGGCACAGGCTGCCGGTGCGGTTGGCAAACTTCGAAACGCTCGCCTAGTCGGCGTGACAGCCTTTCCCTGTATCCGATACAATCCAAATCGGGGTGATAAGGCCGAGCCAACACCCAACCTGCGCACCATCTTGCGCGCTGCCGACACGCTTCGCGGCATGGGCATAGACGTGCGACAGGTCAACACGCCCGGCAACACAGCGTCGGACACCATGCCCGTGCTGGCCAGCTTGGGCGCAACCCATGTGGAACCGGGCAATGGCATTTCCGGCACGACCCCCAATCACGCCTATCGAGACGACCTGCCTGAACGCCCCGCCTACGTCTATGTTAGTGAGATTTCCCACCACGTTGGTGGCAGGGCATACGCCTACGGTGGCGGCGTCTATCACGACATGCATATGCCGGGCTCGCCGGGTGCTCTGGTGGGCGCGACATGGGAAGAGGCACGCGCCAATGGCGTCGAGTATCGCCACGAGATCAAGCAGGTGATCGACTATCACGCGGTGCTCGAGCCTGGAGGCAATTGCCGCCCTGGCGATACGGCCTTGCTTGGCTATCGTACGCAGATGCAAATGACGCGTTCCTATATCGCCTGCGTTTCGGGACTGTCGAAGGGCGCGGCTCAACTGCATACCATCTTCGATTGGGCCTGTACGCCGCTCGATGCCCGGCTCGAGCCTGTAGCGCCTGCGATCGTGCGAGCGGAAGTGGATGCTCTTGGAGCCGCCTAGCGGATAGCGACATCAAGGCGATGAAACCGCCCGCTTTTGCGGCACAACGGCGCCTTGGAGATACGTCCTGGAGATTTGACCGATCCAAAGTTTGATGGAGAGCTAAGCGCGGGGGCGACGCTCTAGCAGACCCCACGCATTGAGGCGTTTGCCGAACGGATGTCACCGCGCATGTTTGACATCTTCAACAGATTTGCCGAGCAGCTTGCTGGCAGCGTCGACACGATGGATCTTCACAATGCGCTCGCCGAGACCGCATCGTCTCTCGATCTCTCGTCGTTCGCCTATCTGTTCCCTTCGCTTAAGACCGACCGCGCGACCGATCTGATCTCCACCTATCCGCAGACTTGGACCACCCACTATCTCGCTAGCCGTTACGAAGATATGGATCCGGTGATCCATCAAGCGCGCCTTCGCCACGAGACATTTCGCTGGGATGCGGATGGCGGCGATCTCGGCTTCTCGGCGCCGCAGCGGCAATTGATGGACGAGGCGACCCAATTCGGCATCCGCTGCGGCTTTACCATCCCGATCCATGATCGCCACGGCCTGTTTGCCGCGCTTACCTTCGCGTCCGATGAACGCCAGCCACTCTTCTTTCGCGTCATCGAGCGGTACGAGCGTGCATTGCAGCTGGTGGCCATTTTCTTTCATATCCAGGCCCGCCGCAGGCTGACGTCAGAGCGAATGGTGGATGGCGTCGCTTTATCCCGCCGGGAAATTCAGTGCTTGCAATGGGCTGCTCGCGGCAAGTCGGATTGGGACATCGGCCGCATCCTGGGAATTAGTCAACGCACTGCCGCCTTTCATCTCGACAATGCCAAGAAGAAGCTTGGCGTGAGAACCAAGGCCCAGGCCGCCATCCGGTTCGCAATATCGAGATCGACAGATCTGATCTGACGACTTCTTCAAGCTGTATGCATGCACAGGTTGTGGCGACAATGACCTTCGCCTCCAATCGCGATCGATATGCACGCGAGGGAGAAGGCCGCCATGATGCAGTTGATCACGCCTGATTGTTACGCGGAATTCGACGATGAGCTCAAGGAGATGCATCGCTTGCGTCATCGCGTCTTCAGGGATCGCCTGAACTGGGACGTGTCGGTCAGCGGTGGCTACGAAGTCGATCTCTTCGATGCCTTGGGACCCTGCTATTTGCTGCTGAGAGCATCGAGTGGGCGCGTCGATGGCTGTGTGCGCCTTCTGCCGACCACCGGCTCGACGATGTTGCGCGACAGCTTCGCTATTCTGCTTGGAGACCAACGGGTGCCGGAAGATTCTCGGATCTGGGAAAGCAGCCGTTTCGCGCTCGATCTTCCGCCCTCGGCACCGAAACAGGCGGGCATCGCGCTCGGCACCTACGAACTGTTCGCCGGCATGATCGAATTCGGCCTGTCGCGCGATCTGGTGAGCATCGTCACTGTGACGGACTTGCGCATCGAGCGGATCCTGCGTCGTGCTGGCTGGCCGCTCGAACGTCTGTCGGATCCGCAGACGATCGGCAATACGCGTGCCGTCGCCGGTTATCTCGACGTCTCTGCCGAGAGTCTGGAAGCCATCTGCAGCAATGGCGGAATCAAAGGCCCGGTGTTGTGGGCCCCGGTCAGAAAGATTGCCTGACCTCAACGTGTAACCCCACCTTGACCTGGATGTGGTGCGATGAGCGAGACGAACTCTGGGCCAGTCTGGCCGGACTGGCGGGACGACGATGCCTATGCCTATTGCTTGCACCTCACCAGGCGCGGCTGGGGCTGGGAATTTCTGAGGCGCAATCCTGGTTTCCAGCGGGATCTCAGCGCTATCCTGTGGCGCGTCGATCTCTCGCAATCGGAGCTTGCGGATATCTTCAAAATACCGGCAAGTGAAAACGATCTTTCCTTCTGGGGGATCCTTTTTTGCGAGCTCGATTGAGAGTTCCGCGAATGTTTTTTGGTGTCCCCGTCGGTGTCCACATGTTCTTGCAGTTGCGGCTGAACGTGCATCGAGCTTCGACACGTTTGATCTCTCCAGTGTTACCAGTCAGATCTCCATCTTGCTCAGCGCGGACGGACAGCAGAACGTCCTGTTCACAGACGGCTTCAGAAACCTTCAATTGATGGTCGTCGGGGCAAGTCTTCTCGAGCCAGCCAGGCTGATTGCAAATGTGCTTTGGCCGCCGGCGGAAGTGAAGCAGCGCCTGGAAGGCCTTGAGTGTTTGAACGCCCTCCGATCCACTGGACGGCTTCTACATAGATTCTTTCCGGTTGAACCGCGAGGCACACGGTTGCGATGGGTTTTGCGTGCCCTTGATGGTTCCATCGCCGGCGCTCCGCATCGCGAGATCGGGATTGTTCTGTTCGGGAAAGCGCGTGTCGAACGGGATTGGGCCGACCCCGGAGACCATCTTCGGGACATAGTGCGCCGTGCAATCAAGCGCGGGCGCTCACTCATGAACGGCGGATACACCAGGTTCCTTGTATAGCGCCTCTCGTCCTCGACGAGTCAGCTCGGGAAAAGCTCTTTGTACCCGCTGCTGATCAGCCAGTGCGTCCTGTCCAGATGGCTTCGCACGGCCTTGCAGGCCCGAGCCGGCTCTTGCTTGGGATCGATGCCCAGTATGGCCTGGGCCATCTCTTCCTCGCTGGCGTTATCGGCGCAAGCCTCAATGAGCTTCAGGTAGATCCCGAAATGCTCTTCGTCGTATGCGGTTAGCGTGTCGGCCGATGGAACCTCAACCGAAATAGCAACGGCTTGATCAGGCATTTGATGGGGTCTGTCTTTCAACTTTCGCCTCATAGTCTGCGCGATTTCTAATTCGCCAGCTACGAAGCAATATATCCTGAAATGGGATAATCCGAAACTGGGATTAGTTGGTGAGCCGGTTCCTTGTTCGCCGGTTCGCCTGATGTCGAAATCCCTTCGATCGCCTCGCCAGCGCCGCCTGCTGAAAGAACTGGTGGCGGCGCGCAAGGACAAAGGCCTCACCCAGTCACAGGTCGCGGAAGTGCTTGGCCGGCCTCAATCCTTTATAGCGAAATATGAGGGCGGAGAACGTCGTTTGGATGTCATTGAATTTCTCGACGTCACCGAGGTTCTCGAAATCGATCCTTGCGAGCTTCTTGCTCGAGTACGTCGTTCTCGCGACCGGTAGTCAACATGATCAACCTAATCTGAACGCCTGCGCGCCTGACGGCGCGCACTGGGTGCTCGTGAACCGAGCCCGCTTTTCTTCGACGGGCTCAGGCGGTCTCGGCCATTCGGCTTCGCCCCCTGGCGCAGGCAGCCCATTCGGGCTGTAGCGGCCGCCACCCTTGGTGGGTGGCGCGGTTTGTCTTTTGGCCATTCCCGGCGACGCGGTATGGGCGGCTCTCCCTTCTAGGCCCGCCGCGGCGGCCCGCAACCCTTCGCTTCGCTCCGGGTCCTCCACTTTGTTCCGGTCCTTCGGATGCCGACCGCCTCTGACGGCGGGCCTTTCCGGTCGTTTTCGCCGCCCACCCCGCTTCCGGGGAAGGCGCAGCGAGATTTGCGAGCGGAGATCAGATCATGCGCAAGACCGGCAAACGCGGTGCCCGTGGACACGGTGGCGGGAACAAGAGCGAGTCGCCGAGGGCCAGCCTCTATTCCGAGATCACAGATCGCATCATTGCCGATCTGGAGCGGGGCTCAGTGCCTTGGGTCAAGTCTTGGGGCAGGGCGAAGGCAGCCCTTGGCTTGCCGAAGAACGGCGTCACGGGGCGCAGCTATTCCGGGATCAACATCCTGATTCTTTGGGGCGCGGTCATCGAGCGCTCCTACCCCGGTCAGAACTGGCTCACCTTCCGGCAGGCGCTTGCGCTTGGCGGCAATGTCCGCAAGGGCGAGCACGGCACGACCATCGTTCATGCCGACCGCTTCATTCCGAAGGGCGAGAAGGAACGCGCCAAGGCCGAAGACGCCGAGCCGCAGGCGGTGCCGTTTCTTAAGCGCTTCACCGTTTTCAACGTCGCGCAATGCGAAGGCCTGCCGGACCAATGTTACGGCGTCGCGGAGCCACTGCCAGAGCGTGAAATCATCCCGCAGGCCGAAAACCTTATCCGGGCGTCCGGCGCGGATATCCGCATCGGCGGTGACCGCGCTTTCTACATGCCTGCCGGCGACTTCATCCAACTGCCGCCGCAGCCCGCTTTCTTCGAGCAGATCAACTACTACCGAACCTGCTTCCATGAGCTTGGCCACTGGACCGGGCACGCGGCTCGGCTTGCCCGCGACATGTCCGGCTCGTTCGGCTCCAAGACCTATGCGCGCGAGGAGCTCACCGCCGAACTGGCTGCAGCCTTCGTCTGTTCCACCCTCGGCATCGAGCCGACCGTGCGCCACGCCGACTATATCGGCTCATGGCTCACTGTGCTGCGGGAAGACAATCGTGCCATTTTCCGCGCCGCCAGCCTTGCTTCGAAAGCAGCCGATTTCCTGCTCGCCTTCAACACCAATGAGGAAGGTGGAGCGCGGGACGAGATCGCGGCATGACCGCGCGCGATCCCGTTCCGCTGCAGAGCGAGCCGACGCTGGAAGGTGAGCAGACGCTCGTTCCCGGTGTCCGCCCAATTACCGCGCGGGACCGGCTGGTGCTGCTGACGGACGCTCCGATGCGTCCGCGCACGACGCAGAGGCCGCTCGATATCGGCCTCTTCGACGAGGCCGCCCGCAATCAACTCGACCTGTTCTGACAAGGAGCCTTGCCATGATCCTGATCACCGAGGAGTTGCGCGCGCGGCTGCTCGCCAATGGCGCGACCGATACCGAAACCGACCATGTGCCGATCGTGAAACTGTTCAATCCCGTAGGTGCCGCGACCTGGCTTTTGACCGAACTCGACGCCGATGGCGATACGCTGTTCGGCCTTTGCGATCTCGGCCTTGGCTTTCCGGAACTCGGCAGCGTCAGCCTCGTCGAGCTTCAAGCCGTCAAGGGGCCGCTCGGCCTTGGCATCGAGCGAGACCTGCATTTTGAGGCGCGCTTTCCGCTGTCCGTCTATGCCGAAGCCGCGCGGCTATCCGGCCACATAACCGAGGCCGAGAGGCTATTGCGGCAGGCCGCCGCGTCCCTCGAAATCCCAACGCCCGAGCTTCCGCCCGACAGGGCGGAATAACCGCGCAGATAGGCGCAAAACCCGGTCCGCCGCTCGGCCCGCGGCCTCGCGGCAAGGGCACAATCAACCAGTGCAAAGGAGACAGAACCATGCAGCTTGCTCACGTTTCTATCGACCATTTGAGTATCTCGGCGGCCAACATGCGGCATTCAAAACGCGCGCCCGATATTTCCGATATCCTGCCGTCCGTGCGGGCGCGCGGTGTGCTCGTGCCGCTTCTGGTGCGGCCCGACGGATCGCCCGACAGCTTCGAAATCGTCGCCGGACGGCGACGCTATTTCGCCGCCAAGACCGTCGCCGACGAACGCGGCGCGGCCGATCCGCTGCCATGCGCCATCATGGAGGATGGCGACGACGCCGATGCGCTTGAGGCTTCGCTGATCGAGAACATCGCGCGTGACGATCCCGACGAGGTTTCGCAATGGGAAACTTTCACGCGCCTCATCAAGGAGGGACGCGGCGTTGCCGATATTGCCGTCACCTTCCGGCCTCACCGAGCATCAGGTGAGGCGCATTCTCGCGCTTGGCGATCTCTTGCCGAAGATACGCGAGGCCTATCGGCGCGAGGAGATCGACACCGAGACGGTGCGCCATCTCACCATGGCCTCGAAAGCGCAGCAGAAAGACTGGCTGGCGCTCTATGCCGACCCCGATCAGCGCGCGCCGCTCGGCTGGCAATTGAAGCAATGGCTGTTCGGTGGCCAATCGATCTCCACCAAGGTGGCGCTGTTCGCCATCGAGGATTATGGTGGACTGATCGTGTCCGACCTGTTCGGCGAAGACAGCTTTTTCGCCGATGCCGACTTGTTCTGGCAAAGGCAGAACGAGGCCATCGTGGCGAAACGCACCGCCTATCTTGAGACCGGCTGGCCCGATGTCGTGGTGTTGGAACCGGGTCAGTATTTCCATTCGTGGGATTATGAGAAGACGCCGAAGAAGAAGGGCGGCAAGGTCGTCATCGCCGTCTCGCAGCGCGGCGAGGTCGAGTGTCACGAAGGCTATCTGTCACGCAAGGAGGCGCGCCGCGCGCGGTCGAACACCGAGGAAGGCGGTGAGGTCGAGGCACCGGCCAAGCCGGCGCGACCCGAACTCAGCGGGCCGATGCAGAACTACGTCGATCTGCATCGCCATACCGCTGTCCGCATCGCGTTGCTCGACCATCCGGGCATCGCCTTGCGCCTGATGGTGGCGCACGCGATCGCCGGCTCGGCCCTCTGGCAGGTGCAGCTGGAGCCGCAACGCGCGGCCAGCGAAGCGGTGGCCGCAAGCATTGCTGCGTGCAAGGCCCAAACCGCATTTGCCGAGAAGCATCGCGGTGCTTTGGCCCTGCTCGGGCAGTCGGACGAGGACGGAAGTGTCGCCAGCGGCCACGGCGATGAATTCGCGCTTGCCACCATCTTCGCCCGGCTGCTCGTGCTGTCCGACGACGATGTGATGCGCGTGCTGGCCTTTGTGATGGCTGAGACGCTTGGCGTCGGCAGCGCAGTCGTCGAGGCGCTAGGCAATCACCTCAACGTCAAGATGGGCGATTGGTGGCAGCCGGACGAGGCCTTCTTCGATCTCTTGCGCGACAGGGAGGTCGCCAACGCCATGCTCGCCGATATCGGCGGCAGCACCGTTGCCGAAGGCAATTCATCGGAAAAGGTGAAGACGCAAAAGAAGATCATCCGCGATTTCCTGTCGGGCGAGAACGGCCGGCAGAAAGTCGACGGCTGGCTGCCGCGTTGGATGCAGTTCCCCGTCGAAGCCTACACCGTTCGCGGCGGCTTCCGTACCGCCGATCAGTGGTCGAAGGTCGAGCCGCTATTTGTGTCGGCATGATCATCACATGGCAGGCGGCGGCAAATCGATTGCTGCCGCTTGTCGGTTTTCTGGACAGCAATCGACTGCACGGCGTACGGCAGGCTGAAGCATCCAGCGCCTAGTTTCAGCCGCGCCGAACTTCAAGCGCACCGCTTCGCATTTCAGCCCGGTCGTCGAATTTGGCGCCACTCCAGATGGGCGCGGTGGCATCGGCAAAGGCGCTGGATCGTCCGCTGGCATCATAGCCGCCGCAGCTTGTTGCCTGGGCAACGCGTTGCAGCGCGTCCTCCACGTGCCCACCAAGGACCATTTCCCCGCGCTTGGCTTGATGACCTATGGGGGGGGATCCAGCCAGCCCAAAACCCTCGACTGTTGGCTTTTTTCCCCGCCGCCTTTGGCGGCTTCCTCGCGCCGCTTCGCTCCAAAAAAGCCCCCCGCTCGGGTCCTCCGCTGCCGCTTCGGCCCTATCAGGTTCGGGCTGTCCGGACGCGCCCATCAGGGTCCGCCATCGCAGGGGAATGGTCCCCGGCGAGCACCAAAGGAGACTTCCAATGACCGCGATCGGTTACGTCACCAAGCAGGAAAACGGCGGCTACAAGGGCCAGCTCAAGACCCTCAGCGTCAGCGCTGACATCGACATCGTGCCCAACCAGGCCAAGAGCGCAGACACCCATCCCGACTTCCGGGTGCTGACGCAAGGCGTCGAGGTCGGCGCCGGCTGGATCAGGACCGGCGAGGCTTCCGGCAAGGACTATGTGAGCCTGTCGATCGCCGCGCCTGAGTTCGGGCCGCGCAAGCTCTACGCCAATCTCGGCCGAGCCGCCGGCCAGGATGACGACGAGACCTACGCCATCATCTGGAATCCGGTTGACTGATCGGCAAGGCCAAAAGCCCTCGCGCCACCGGCGCGGGGGCTCCCCCGGGCCTCGCCGAACATCGCTCGACCCAGCGGCGGCGAAAACTCCCAACCGACTCTTCGCCCGTCCCACAAGCGCCCTCGCTCGCCGATCCTCGCCGTCGCCTTCCATCGGCGAAAACGAGGATCATCATGGACGACGAAAACGAGCGCGCGGCCCGCGCGAAGAAGGGCAGCCCGTTCCTCAACACGGCACAGGCGGCCTTCTACATCGGGCTGTCACAACGCACCTTGGAAAAGATGCGGATCAAGGGCGCCGGCCCGAAATTTCGCAAGCACGGTCGCTACGTCCGCTACCACATCGACGAGCTCGACGAGTGGTCGAAAGGGCACCCGTGCGCCTCCGATTCTGATGATGGAGGCCGCGCATGAGCCGGCGTCCCATCAATCTCACCGGCAGCCGGCTGCTGCGAATTCGCGCCCGCAAAGTGATCGCCGCGACGGCGATTGGCTTATGCTTGGTTGCCTTCACGGCCTTCGTCAAACCGACGCCCTGGCTGGTGTGGAACGCCTCGGCAAGTGCGCCGATCGGCCTCTACCGCGTTGCCACTGGGACACCTACGCGGGGCGATCTCGTGCTCGCCCGCGCACCGGAATTCATTGTCGAACTCGCCGCTCATCGCGGCTATCTGCCCCGCAATGTGCCTTTGGTGAAGCGCGTCGCGGCACTCCCGCGCGAGCATGTCTGCGCCTTCAACGAGGCAATCATCAGTGGCGGCGAGATTGTCGCGCGTCGCCTCGCGACCGACACGCTCGGTCGTGCGATGCCTTGGTGGAACGAGTGTCGCGTACTCTCGGCTGATGAGTTTTTCCTGCTCAACAGCGAGGCTCCGCGCTCCTTCGACAGCCGGTATTTCGGACCGGTTCGGGCCAAAAACATCATCGGGAGGCTCGTGCCGCTATGGACCGAGTAATCCTCCTGATGCTGGGCATGATCGCTGTCGCGCCATGCGCCTGTTCCGCCTCGACCGGCGCTGAGCCGGTCGCCATCTCCTTAAGTCCGCAGCTTCGAAAATGGCAGCAGTTCGTTACCGAAGCAAGCCAACGTTTCCGTGTCCCACGGACCTGGATCTACGCGGTCATTGATGCAGAAAGTCACGGCAGGACCACGCTCGAAGGCCGCCCGATTACCTCGCGGTCAGGGGCAATGGGCCTCATGCAGGTGATGCCCGCAACCTATGAGGAGATGCGCGCTGAGCACGGTCTCGGCGCCGATCCCTATGATCCGCGCGACAACATTCTGGCCGGAACCGCTTGTCTACGCGCCATGTATGACCGCTTCGGATTCCCCGGCCTGTTCGCCGCGTACAACGCAGGGCCGGAGCGTTACGACGATCAATTGCAGCGCGGCCGACCGCTGCCGTCCGAGACGGTCGGCTATCTTAGAAAGCTCAATGCGGCCGGGGTTTCGGCGGCAGACATGGAGGAGTTCAAGGGGAAATCTTCTCCTGCCGCAAAGGTGCCGAAAGCCTCCTCCGGGTGGTCTCTCTTCTTCCTGAGAGACGGTGTTCGTGCGGACAATCCGAACGGCCAAATCCTGGTGCCGCTTGGATCACGGTAATCGGCACCGGAGCGGCCGGATCGCCTGTGATAATTGGATGCGGCTGGCTGCTTATGGGGATATGGGGACGCGGAAGGCAAGATAAAGGCACCGCCTCCATGAGGCGATCAAGTCTTTGTCTGCACATCGTTTTTCCCGGAGGCTGCCGGCGGCGCCAGGAGGGAGTTTTGCATAAGCGCTTGATCTCGCTCCCAAATAGCTGGAGGCCGGTATGCCCGACGATGATTTCAGGCCGAGGCTCGGCAAAATCGGGTCGCGCGGATCGAAGGCGGGAAAGCGCTTTGCCGGTCAGGTCCAGGCAGCGATCAACAGAGCCGGCGGCAAGCATTTGCGCGGCGGTCGTTTCAGCGGCAGCCGGGCAGGGCGCGGCGGCGCGGCTGCAGCACTCCTGAAATCACGCGACCGATACGCTGCCTTCCGGCAGCGGCGGGTCGCGCTCAAGGCACGGGTCGCCAGACTGGCCGGGAAGGGTTCGGACGGAGCGCGGGCGCACCTGCGCTACCTGCAGCGAGACGGCGTCACGCGCGAAGGTGCGCGCGGCCAACTCTACGGCGCCGACAGCGACCGCGCCGACGGCAAGGCCTTCCTCGATCACGCGGATGGCGACCGGCATCAGTTTCGCTTCATCGTCGCGCCAGAAGACGGCATCGAATACGACGACCTCAAGACGCTAACCCGGCGCCTGATGGCGCAGATGGAGGAAGATCTCGGCACGAAGCTCGATTGGGTTGCGGTCGATCATTTCAACACCGGTCACCCGCACACGCATATCATCGTCCGAGGCAAGGATGACCGAGGTGAGAACCTCGTCATCGCCCGCGAGTACATCTCGTCCGGCATCCGCGAGCGGGCGGCCGAGCTTGTCAGCCTCGATCTTGGACCTCGTACTGATCACGAGATCGAGCAGCGCCTGCGACTGGAAATGGAGCAGGACCGCTTCACCAGCATCGACCGGCAACTGCTGCGTATGAGTGATAGCGAAGGTCTTGTTTCGCCGGACGGTCGCGACGCGTTTCGCCAGACACTGCGTCAGGGCAGGCTGCGCAAGCTCGAGCGGATGGGTCTCGCAGCGCAGGTCAGCTCGGGCCGATGGCGCCTGGACGATGAGCTCGAAGCGACGTTGCGTCGGTTGGCCGAGCGCGGCGATATGATCAAGACCATGCATCGCGAACTGACCAGCAAGGGGCTCGCGCGCAGTGCCGCCGATTGTGTGGTCTACGATGCGGGACAGAATGCCGAGCCCGTGGTCGGCCGCGTCATCGTGCATGGGTTGGCCGATGAAATCAATGACCGCCATTACCTTGTCGTCGACGGCGTGGACGGCAAAAGCCATTACATTGACATCGGCAAAGGCGAGGCCACCGAACCGATGCCCGACGGCTGTATCGTCCGTGTTAGGCCGCGGAACACCGAACCCAGACAGGTCGACCGCACTATCGCCGACATAGCCGCGGCGAATGGCGGGCGCTACAATGTCGATATTCATTTGAGGCATGATTCTTCCGCCACCGAACACTTTGCCGAGACGCACGCCCGACGGCTGGAAGCGATCCGGCGAGCGACCGAAAGCGTGGAGCGACAGCCGGACGGGACGTGGATCATCGCGCCGGATCATCTCGAGCGCGTCGCCGACTACGAACGCCAGCGGACGATGGCCGAGCCTGTCGTTGTCGAAAAGCTCTCGCCGATGCCATTGGAGCAGCAAGTTGGTTTTGACAGCGTGACCTGGATCGACCGGGAGCTGGTTTCAGCCACACCGGAACCCCTCCGAAATTCCGGCTTCGGCCGCGAGGTACGGGAGGCACAGGCCCGCCGGCGGCAGTGGCTGATTGCGCAAGGCCTAGCGCATGAAGAGCAAGGCCAGATCGTCTATCGTGCCAACATGATTTCGATCCTGCGCCGGCGTGAGCTGAACCGTATTGCCGGCCAGCTGTCGGAGGACCTTGGTCTGCCTTATGCCGAAGTGCGATCCGGAGATCGAATAGAAGGCACGCTCCGCCGCTCTGTCGAGCTTGCGAGCGGAAAATATGCCGTCGTTGAAAAGTCGCGCGAGTTCACGTTGGTGCCATGGCGGCCGGTGCTCGAGCGGCATATGGGCAGGGAGGTTTCCGGGATCGTGCAGGGGGAAGGGATTTCTTGGACCATCGGACTGAGAAGAACAGGCCCGAGTGTTTCGTGACACGCAACTGGTGCTCAGTCGAGAGGCCTATATACGTTAAATGGCTCACAACCCGCATCAAGAAAAGGGGCATCCGGCCTTGCCGCCTGAACCCTTCGGGCGACGGCCGGGAGGTGGCGGATGCGCGTCCGGTTTTCTATGAAAGTCACGGAAGATTGCAGTTTTTGCGCGTTCTGGCACATTGACCCACCAAGTAGGGTGAACAAATGTACTGCTCACGGCTTTCTATACTGGCTTTGATCTTGGCGCTTGGGATATCTGCGGCTCCGGCTACTCAGGCAAAGGATTGCAAAGATGGTGATGCTCCACAGCCTCACCATGTCGGCAACTTCAACTTCCTTACCAGTTCCTGGGTCGAGACCGTGGACAACATGCGGCGCTATGTGTCCTGCGTCTCCAACCTCGACCCGAATAGCGACCTGATGGTGACGTGGTTTATAGCTGGCCCTTTCCAGTCGTACGTTCCAGCGACGGAAGAGGCCAAGACACCTCGGATGAGCGACGACCTAAATCCCAGACCGATCGACGGCTGTATCGAGTACGGCCACAGCGGCGAGCGCACGCCCGCGCAGTTCATGGGGACAGCGCGAGACGAGGCGCGCAACGACGAAGGCGATTTCTGCAAGCAGGGTGTAGCGGCCAAGCAGGTAAGCTCTTCGGATGGCGAGCTGCCCCCAAAAGGCTGGGCGGACGAGGTGCGCATCTTCTTTCCAAGCGACCCGGACAATCCTCATGACACCATGCTGGAGCTAGTGGGGACGATAGGACTCCGCACCGAGGCGACGAGCCAGTTCAAGACCTTCTTTTCGTACTCCGCGAAACAGTATGCGGGGCGGACGAAGGGCAATATCGACGATGTGAAGGTCGTACCGAGATTTCCCGACCAGGAGCAGTTTTTCACTCAGGCATTCTACGCGGCCAACAAGGATGGCGTGCCGCTGTCTGCCGACGGATCGGTCGAATGGAACGTGACAGGCGATTTCAAAAACTGGGCCCCGGTGCCGGCCTATTACGAATTCCGTGACAAAAAGGACCGTCTGTTGTCGGCGATTCCAATGCCCCTGTTCGGTGAAGCCAGGAAATGAAGATCTCGCGTTTTCTCGGAACGCTCGCCAGTGTCACGCCTAGTCTGATCATCTCATTTGTCACGGCGTGGTTTGATGTGTTCACGGGCACCTCGATCCTGCGCCCTCAATACGCTGGACACGTAGAGCAGACTGGCATTGCCATCGCGTCCTTCCTGGCGATCACCAGCGCGTTGCTGTTCCGAACAAGGACCGCCGACTGGCTAAGGACCGCTGCGTTGAAGTTGCTGCTGATAACGGTGATCCTTGGTATTTTTGCTATAGGCTGCTCCGTGTACCTGAACCACCCAAGATCACGCGTGCTCCAGGAGTTGGTCGTGCCTATGTGGGATCTCACCGGCGCAGTCTGCATAGTAGTGGCAACGATGACGATCCTGTTCGCCACGATGTTTGCCCTTGCACAATGGGCCGAGCCTGAAGACTAGCCATCGCTAACCTGAGAGGCTCGGTTCCATCGGCCTCGCTACGGCACCACGCTGGCCACGCCCTCTCTCCCAACAAGCTTACGCAATAGAATGAGCCACGATGAACAACTCAGCCAAATCCCCATTGTTCTCGTATTTGATGAAGCCGCAGTTTCGGCTGAAATCCCCGGATCGCGTCCTCTCGGAAGCAGACTTCGATCTGGCTCGGATCACGGTGGAAGATTTCCGGTTCGTCACCAGGGAAATGACGGAAAACCTGGCGGAGGTGCCTGCCGAAATTCGGGCGCGCAGCACTATTTTGCGACGCCTACTGTCCGAGAAGGACTTGTTCAACATGGGGCGCCTGTTGCCGCCGAGCACTGAGCTGAGAGTTCGCGCGCGGATGCTGGATTTCGACCCGATCCATCCTGCCGTGCTGGTGACGTGCGGCAACTATCCTTGGGCTGGGGACCGCCTTGAAGGCGTGGCCGCTGAGTTCTCAATGAAGGATGTTCCACCGCTAACTGGAGATGCCTGGAGCTATCGCGACAATGCCGATGTCTCTCTTTCCGAGTACTTGGAAGGCCTTGCGATTGCGGTTTTGGGAACGCCGGTGCGAAGGCGAGAAGTCATCAAATACGTGGCGGACAAGAAGGCCGCCCATGTCTCGGATCGTCGGAAGCACGCAAGCGAGCAGGCAATTGATCGAGCCTGGTCGCACATGTCGATCACCATTGAGAGCTCTCGAAGGGAACGGGTTCAATTGAACCACGTCTACCTTGAGCTTCTCGCGACGATTGAGGCATTGAGATCCAGCCCATCCATCAATCGTTATATTGATGAACTCGGAAAATGGGTGAGGTCAGCGGAGATTATCTATCCGGGTGCAGCGAAAACCGTGGACGTAAACCTGCCCATGAGACCGCGCTAGGAGACGACTTGAACATGCGTCGCTGGGATGTCCGACCGCCGAAGCTGATGTTCCAGTTGAGGCAGGAACATCTAAGGCGCGTATTCAATTGAGCCGAAGCCATAGGGGACGCTCTCGGCGACGCGAAAGCCTCCATCGAATTCCTCGATCGCCTTCCATGACGACAGGGATGCCAACAGGGCCGAAATCTCGTTGCCGTTCTGTCCCTTCACATATCCGTAGAAATCAACCAGAACGCGCCCAGCGTCGGCGAGGTCTTCGAGCGAAACCTTTCCCTTAATAGCAGCTATTTGATTCATGTGGTGCAGCAACGCTGCCTCCCCGTAGCCAATGGGCTGTGCAAACGCCCGTACCCATGCAAGTGCAATGCTCAGCAGGAAGCTGGGTCACCGGAGGCGCTGCGATCAGGGTGGGAAGGGCCGACGCTCCAGTGGCACCCAGTGCTATCGCCGGAATAGAAGCGAAGGGATCTCGAGCCAGGTTGGAAAGCTTCACGGAATAGGCGAGTTGCCGACGCTTGCGGACCAACACCATCCCCAACATATCCGAGCGACCTGGCGTGACGTATTCGGACGGTCTTTCCTCCCAACGGTTTTCGGCGATCTCGTCGAGCGGTGAAGATCGCTGCCGTTTACCGCGGCCGACGCAGAGGACGCAGGAAGTTGGCCGAGCAATGCCCTGATCGAAGCGATATGATGTGGAGTCAGAGACTGCGCGTTTTGCATTGTATCCGTTTGCCGCTGATCAGTGCATTTAAGAATGGCCCAGTCTGATAGCATTAGCCGCTGGAAATGCTGAAGCCCCGCATCTACCAAATCGGAATGGACTCTGATGGCTTCCTCGAACGGAGAGCGGATCGTCTATCCTTGGGTTTGACAGCCAGAATGCAGAAAGCCGCCAACAACGAAACCGTGCCCATAAATGAGTGCTTGTAACCGAAGCCCCGGTTAACGGCCTCAGCTCGATGGGCTCCGATTGCCGCCACGCCAGCGATCCTCAAAACAACGTGAGTTGCTTGGCTTTGGGCAGCTCTACCTTTCGACGTCGCTGACGCGTGGCATTGATCTCACTTCGGCTTTCTATGAGCAGCCAAGCGAAATTTCGCATATCGCGGATGTCACGCGCATATACCAGCAGCCGTGCGCCCTCGTGGTTCGTCAGGCCCACTGCCGATGCCTCGGCACAACGAAGCAGCAGTTCGATCACAGCCGAAGGAGCGTAGAACGCAACCAACGGATGCCATTCGTGGTGCGTCCCGCCACCCAGCGCACCTGCATTGCAGCTGGTAAACGGGACACAGCGAGAGGCGGAAAGCGCTACGACGGTTGAAGCCACTCCTATATCAAGCCCGTAGATTCCTTCTGGATCTTGGTAGAGCTCTTCCTCAATGGCCTCATACTCCTCATCGGGATCGTCGGCAGCCTCGATCCTTGCGATGAACTCGTCTTCGGCGCGATAGACGCGTTTGGCCTCTGTCCATGTGAGGCCCCGTAGGTCGATATATGATCGATTGCAGCCGAGCCCACTGTCCATGTCCGCCTCGGCGCGCTCCGGCCAACCCAAAAGCGTCACATCCACTTTGCGCTCAATATCCACCTCGAAGGTCGGGTATTCAATCATCTGGCGCTCCATGTCGGCTGGATGAATGCTGTTACTATTAAGCCTCTGTAGATTCGTTCGATCAACAAACCTGAACAAGCTATGAGCATCAATAAGAACCGGAAAGCTTTATCTCAGCCCCCTGATGCGCGTGTTAGCACCCAAATGCGCCTCATCCGGAAAAAGGATACGAAACCAGAAATCTTCGTTAGGCGAATCGTTCACGGGATGGGCTATCGATACCGGCTTCATCGAAGCGATCTGCCCGGTACTCCAGACTTGGTTTTTCCGGCGCGAAAGAAAGTGATCCTCGTCCACGGATGTTTTTGGCATCAACACGACTGCCGACTAGGCCGTCGGCAGCCCAAAGCGAATCCCGAATACTGGCTGCCGAAGTTGAAACGCAATCGAGAAAGAGACCTGACGGCAGAAGAAGCGCTTTCGCGCCTCGGGTGGAATGTTTTGACAATCTGGGAATGCGAGACCCGCGATCCGGTTGACGTCGAGGCCAAGGTGCGAAGCTTTCTAGAGGCATTTATTTGAGGCTAAACTATTCGAAAAAACCATCTTTCTTTTGTAGCGATTTTTCGACCTTCGGCTAAGATGCGCACGCGCGAGGCGAATCGCGCACGGGGGGACAGTAAGCAAAGTCGCAGTTCTGAACCTTCCCAGAGCCTATACTGTGAGGGAATGCCTGTTGTCGGCACTGCGTTTTATTGACCTTTTCGCCGGCCTTGGCGGATTCCATCAAGCTCTTGCACGCATGGGGCATAAATGTGTGTTTGCGTCCGAAATAGACACAAACCTAGCTGAGCTTTACGAGAAAAATTTCGGCCTCAAGCCTTCAGGCGACATTCGCAAGTCATACGACGAGATTCCGCCGCACGATATTCTCTGCGCCGGTTTCCCGTGCCAACCGTTCTCAAAGGCGGGTGAGCAGCTTGGGTTCGATTGCCCGCAGTGGGGCGATCTGTTCGAGTATGTCATCCGTACGCTAGAGCGACATGAGCCCCGTTTCCTGCTTATTGAGAATGTTCCTAACCTGCTCCGGCACGATCAAGGGCGAACTTGGGAACGCATCTGCCAGCGGCTGCGTAAGGCAGGATATTCCATCGACTATCGACTTCTCTCACCGCATATGTTCGGCGTTCCTCAGACGAGAGAACGTGCGCTGATCGTAGGGGCGCGGGAAGGTCTGACTAGCTTCTCATGGCCGATGCCGACCCACAGCGCTGACCAGATAAATGTCGCGTCTGTCCTAGAGCATGCACCTGCGGACGCACGGCAACTGACGACGGCGGCGATCAGCTACCTTACTGCGTGGCAAGCGCTGCTCGACAAGCTTCCAAAGGACGAGCAGCTACCATCGTTTCCAATTTGGGCGATGGAGTTCGGGGCCACTTATCCGTTTCGGGTTCAAACTCCCTTGAGCTTGTCCGCGAAAGACTTGGGTTCGTTCAAGGGCGCTTTCGGTCAGCCCCTGCGCAATGTGAAGAAGTCTCACATGGCAGCCCTTTTGCCTGCCTATGCCCGGTCGGATAAGCGAGAATTTCCCGATTGGAAGGTCGACTTCATAGCCCAGAACCGAGCATTCTATCGCAGGCATCGCGCCGTTATCGATGCCTGGCTTCCTACGATCAGGGAGTTCGCCCCTAGCTTTCAGAAGCTGGAGTGGAACTGGAAAGACGGGCCAAGAGACCTCTGGCACACGATCATTCAGTTTCGCGCTTCAGGAATTCGAGCGAAGCGCCCGAATGCAGCCCCCTCGCTGGTCGCCTTGACGACCAGTCAGGTGCCCGTGATTCCTTGGGAGCGGCGCTACATGACGATGAGGGAATGCTCGCGCCTGCAAAGTATGGGTGATTTGGAGCATCTGCCAGCAACCCAGTCAGCTGCCTACAAAGCGCTGGGCAACGCGGTCAACGTGGACGTTGTAGCGGCCGTTGCGACTCGCCTCTTGGCAAAACAGATGCCCTTGAACGCGACGGGTGAAAACCGCGCACAGCTTCTGATCGACCTCGCGACCAATGTAGGCAGAAGGAAGACCGATGAGGTCAGGATTGCGAGCTAGCGAGGCATCATCCGATCCTGGATTGCTGCAAACGGTCAGCATCCGGCCTGGCGTCAGCGTGCTGTCCGTCCTTCGCCATTTGAATTATAAGCCGTGGTTCGCACTTGCAGAATTCGTGGACAACGCGGTTCAAAGCTTTCTCGACAATCGAACTGCTCTTGAAACCTCGGTCGGCAAGCTGAAAGTCGCAATCTCTATCGACACGTCGTCTCCTGGACGTATCACTATTCGCGACAACGCTGCGGGCATTCCGAAATCCCTGTTCCCGAGAGCATTTCGTCCTGCCGTGGTTCCGCTAGACCGTTCCGGGCTATCGGAGTTCGGGATGGGGATGAAAAGCGCAGCGTGCTGGTTTTCTTCTCGGTGGCATGTTCGGACAAAGGCTCTTGGCGAGGATGTCGAGCGCACGGTTCGGTTCGACATTGCCCACATCGTGCGAGATGAAATCGAAGAGTTGAAGATTGAGGAGCGCCCCAGTCAAGCCGACGCGCACTACACCGAAATCGTGCTGGACGACCTTCATCATATCCCGTTGGGACGTACCCTAGGAAAGCTCAAGGAGCATCTTACCGACATCTACAGGGTCTTCATTCGCGAAGGGATTCTCGAACTGAAGCTAGGCACGGACACGCTCAGCTGCATCGAGCCGCCAGTGTTGATAGCCCCCTACTACAAGGAGCCGTCGGGCAAGCCGGAAATTTGGCGCAAAGAAATTGATTTCGAATTGGGCGGAGGGCTGTCGGTTCGAGGGTTCGCAGCGTTGCGCGATCCTGGGAACTATTCGCGCTCCGGCTTTGCGTTGTTTCGTCGTGGTCGCCTCATCGAAGGAAGCGGCGAGGAAGGCTACCGGCCGACGGCGATTTTTGGCACAAGCGGGAGCAGCAGCTATGCCCGGCTTCGATTGTTTGGAGAACTCCATCTCGACGGGTTCGAAGTAAGCCATACGAAGGACGGCTTTCGATGGGATGAGAATGAGGAGCCCTTCGTCGAGCTTTTGAAGGAGCATCTCGACAGCGACGAGTTGCCGTTGCTGAAGCAATGCGAGTACTACCGCTCCCTTGCATCGAAAAGGGATCGTACCGAAGCAGCCAACAAGGCGCTGCAACGGACCAGCGATGTCATCGCCGACACCGTGCCTGATGTGCTGCCAGGCATTGCGGACAAGGAGCCCGTCGAAACGCTGAGCGTTCCGCTGCCAGACCAACCGTTGCTGGCCACAAGGGAACTCCGTTTCGACTTCCGAGGCGTTCCTTGGCTTGTGACAATCACGCTTTCGGACGATCCGGCTGAAGGCGACTGGCTTGCCATAAGCGATCAAGGTCAGACCACACAGTCTGGCCCAGATTCCATCGAAATTCGCGTGTCGATGGCGCACCCTTTCATGGTCTCGTTCGCGCAGACCAAGGCTGATGACATCGAGCCGCTTCTTCGGGTCGCAGCAGCGCTGGCGATTTCCGAGAAGCTTGCGCGGCGTGCCGGCGTGAAATCCGCGGGCACCGTGAGGAGGAATATGAACGATCTTCTGAGGGAGGCTTTGTCGCAACCATGACACAGAAATGGCTACCTGTGCGCGGCGAGCAAGCCCTCGGTGTCGCTGGGCGCGCCAAGCTTGACCCAGCAGCCCAAGACGCGCTGCTCCGTTCCGCAACCCAAATCCTGGGAGCGGGAATGGACCCGAAAAAGCTACCTGGTAGGGCAACCGGCCTGGTGGTCGGCTACGTGCAAAGCGGAAAGACGCTGTCATTCACCACGGTGATTGGGCTCGCACGTGATAACGGCTTTCCGCTCATAATCCTGGTTGCGGGAAACAAGGACAATCTGCTCACCCAATCGCATCAGCGGCTCCACAAGGATCTGGATGTCGATGGTGGCGAGGGGTTGCCTGCATGGATAATGGAAAAGAACCCAAAGGTGCAGGACGGTCAATACGAACAGCTTTTGCGACAGACCATCGCAAACTGGCGCGACACCACACGCGATCCTGATGAGAAGCCAACCCTCCTTCTGACGGTTCTCAAGCAGAATCAGCGCCTCAACGCTCTCACCAAACTGCTGCGCAAGCTCAATTTAGCGGATGTGCCCGCTCTCGTGATCGACGATGAGGCAGACCAAGCTAGCCTCAACACGAAGGTAAACCTAAACGACGAGAGTACGACCTACACGAGGCTGCGTGAGCTTAGAGATGCGCTACCGTGCCATACGTTCCTACAATACACTGCAACCCCGCAGGCGCCTCTGCTCATCAACATCGCGGACATCTTGTCACCGGACTTCGTGCACGTGCTGGAGCCGGGCACGGGCTACGTCGGCGGCGAGGAATTCTTCCAGGCTCAAAGCCCTTACGTCAAAACGATACCTGCGGCAGACATTCCGCCTCAAAACGCGGCGCTTCCAGTTGACCCGCCTGATAGCCTCGTTTTTGCCATGCGCCTATTCTATGTGGGTCTGGCCGCAAGCATCATCGCGAAGTCTGGGCGCCGATCGATGCTGATTCACCCCGCCCGAGAGCGTTTGGTGCATTTGGCCAACGTCCAATGGGCAACGGCAGCCAAGGACGCGTGGTCCGGTGCGTTGACGGCCCCTGCCAACGACCCAGACCGAAAACAGGCAATCTCTGAGTTTAAGAAAGCCTACGACGAACTCGCGACGACGGACCGCGCGTTGCCTGCGTTCGATCAAATTGTCGAGAAGCTGCCTCGCGCCCTGCGAGGAACGACCATCATCGAGTTCAATACGCGCGGTGCTCCCAAGACCCCCGAGATCAATTGGCGCAATGCCGAGGGCTGGATATTGGTCGGAGGCCAGGCGGTTGACCGCGGGTTCACAGTCGACTCGCTTTCGATAACCTATATGCCGAGAGGCATTGGGGTTGGGAACGCCGACACGATCCAGCAGCGCGCGCGCTTCTTCGGCTACAAGCGGAAGTATCTGGGCCTGTGTCGGGTACACCTGGAAGCGAATCTTAGGGCCGCGTTCGAGGATTACGTCGAACATGAGCAGACAATGCGGACCGAGTTGAAGCAACTCGCGGACTCCGGTGCCAATCTTCATACATGGCGACGTCGGCTTATCCTCGATCCCGCACTGCGCCCTTGTCGCAGAACGGTTATTTCGGACCCCTACACGCGCGCCAGGGCAGGCGGTGGCTGGACACAGCAGCGTGGTGCGTTGGTGTCCGATGCTAACAGCCTGGCCAATGCCGCCGTGCTCGATAAACTAGGAAAAGCAGCACCATTTGTTCCCGACACGACATACGTGTCGAAAGAGCCGGCACAGCAGCATCTTGTCGCTAGCAGTGTTCCGATGCAGGCCGTTGTCGATGCCCTGGTGGACTATCGCTTCGAAGAGGCCCGGGACACGGCAGCATTCACTGGCCTCCTTGTCACGATCGGCGAAGCTTTGCGAAGGAATCCCAGTCTTGTCGCTGCCGTGTACAAGATGCGACCAGCGGCATCCGGTCGGCGTGAAATTCGTGACGATGGCACGATCGACAACTTCCTGCAGGGTAGGACCGACCGCCAGGGCGGCTACCCTGGCGACACTTTCTATCAGCAGTCAGACCGCGTGACGGTCCAGTTGCATACTTACGACTTGGTGTTCGCGAGCAATAAGCAAATCGCCTCGAAGAGAGCACCGTTGCTCGTCTTCCACGTACCACAAGCGCTCGCGAAGGATTGGTTGGTTCAGGTCCAGAGCGGGCAACCTTAGCTTGGGCTAGCCTCGCGAGCGGCGGTGTCGAGAGTTCGAAGCGTCCGCCGCAAGAATAGTGGCCGCGGCCGAACATCTTATGAAGCGCGTTCAGGGGGAACCTTCGTTGGAATGGATCGCTCGACTCAAGCCGACGCATACACCGCAAAACGCCGGGGACATAGGAGCTTTCCTCGGGTGTCGGCATCTCGGAAACCGAATGGCTCCCATTGAAGGCTGACTGGCAGTAGCCGCAAGACGCTAGGTGCCCGAGGTGATGGACAGGTCGACTGCAGTTGAATCTACCGATGTCGGGATCGCCCGCGAGCGCGAGCCCACCGAAGCGGCGGCCCTCGATCCGCGTAGCCATGTCGAAACTATCGCCAGCCGCAAAATCAAAGGCTTTCTGGGAACGATCGACGAGAGCGGCAAGTATTACGATCCCGTCCATAAGCAGAATCAGAGCCTCTCCCAACACATCATCGCCGATTACCATGGCCGCTTCCTGATCGAGCTGATTCAGAATGCTCACGACGCGCATGACCGGGAGCGCCGGGATGGCGAGATAGCGGTGCGGCTGGCAAGCGACGAAGGCGATTGCGGCACGCTGTACGTCGCCAATCGGGGGCAGCCGTTCGGCCCCGACAACGTCGACGCGCTGTGTGAGATGGGGCTTTCGAGCAAGCCGCCGGGGGAGGCGGTGGGGAACAAGGGCCTCGGCTTTCGGAGCGTACGACACGTGACTGACGAGCCACAGGTATTTTCCCGGCTCGTGGAGGATGCGCCGGGCGAGACGTTCGATGGCTATTGCTTCACCTTCGCTCGCGGTGCGGAATTGGATCCGTTGCTGCCCACTGAGATCACGCGGAGTTTGGCGCGCTCGGACCTTCCCGCCTTCTATATTCCGCTTTGGATCGAACAGGTGCCCGATGCGATCGCGGAATTAGCGCGTCGTGGCTTCTCGACCGTCATACGTCTGCCGATCCGCAACCCGGCGGCTTTGGGCGCCGTCCGCGACGAGATGCTCGCGCTAGCCAAGGCTGACGCACCGATGCTGCTTTTCTTGCGTCGCATCGGTCTGCTCGAGGCGGAGATCGATGGCGAGCGGCTGTCGGAGGATGCCATCGCTCTCACTTTGAAACGGGAAGAGACTCCGCTAGCCGAAAGGTCGGGGCCTTCCCTGGTCGACTTGGGCGAGAGCGGTCGCTTCTGGATGGCGCGCGCCGAAATTCCAGAGCAGGAGATGCAGGCTGCGGTGGCGGAGGACCTCGAGTCGGGGGCGCTTCCAGAGAGTTGGAGAGGGTGGAAGGGAGCGGGTGAAGTCGCGGTGGCAGTGCCGATAGGCGACGACAGCACTGGCTTCAACCCCAGGCTTTACACTTTCCTGCCGATGGGCCGCGGAGCGACCTCCCCGTTCAAGGGCCACCTTCACGGCAGTTTCTTCCCCAGTTCGAACCGGAAGAGTCTTGATCCTACGGTCAAAGTGAATGCCTTGGTGCTCACCCATGCGGTGACGCTCTCCGCAGACGCGGCCCACTGGCTTGAAAGGCGGGGATCGGGGGAGACGGCCGCATCCGTTCCGGCCGCTACAGCAGCCAGGGCTGCGGTTGACCTGCTGGTTTGGAAGACGCCGTCAAGCCTACTCCAAGGTGGCGAGGATGACGACCGCGACGAAGGCGCCGTCGATTTGGGTGCGAGTATGGCGACAGCGATCGCGAGACGCTGGTTGGCATCGACATTTGCCGATGCCGAGTTCGTGCCCTGCCTTGGGGATTGGAGCGACGATCCGCTGGCCCGCCCGGAATTTGGTCCCATTCGATGGTCGTCGCCCGGCTCGGCGCGAAGGCCTTCGGCGAGTGCCAAATCGTTCTCGCTGGATGTCATCGCGCGCCATGGCAGACCAGTGGGAGTAGAGGCGATGTGGCCGGGGCTCGGGCAGCGCCGGGCCGATTCGCTTGCGGAGTTCCTCCGCGCTCACGCGGATGGTCGTTTCGCAGACCGCTTGTCATCTGTCGAACGCGCCGCGATCGTGGAGGGACTGGCTAGGTCGCTGGCGAAGGCTAAGCAGCCAGATTGGGCTCGATGGCGGAATTTCTACCGCGATCTTTCGGCTTTCATGGAGGCCGACGGCGACGCGCTCGCGGGCCGAGAGATCTTCATTTGCCAGGATGGCAGTCTTCGGGCGGCAAGATCGAACCCGTCAGTCGAGCAGGGGGCAGGTGGACCGCCCAAGAGACGGCGTCGGCGCAGTCCGCACGAGACCTCGGTTTTCGTGCCGCCGCGTCGCGGCGATGCCGAGGAGAGCATCGGCGACGAGTTGTACCCGCCGGCGCCGGTCCGCGAGTTCTTCGCCTTTCTGCATGATGCGCTACCCTGGTACGGCGACCTTGCGGATGCGCGTCAGTTCCTTGAGAAGAGGCTCGCGCAGCCCTTCGAAAGCGAGGCGCTCCTGACCCGCATCTCGCAGATCGTCGAGCGGGACCAGACGAAGAAAGTGCGGATCGCCGGCCTGCGCTGGGCGTTTGCGATCTGGCGCAGGTCAGTTGCGGTGAAGCGCCCGGTGACATTGAGCCCGAGCTATCGCCTCTACCTGCCGACGCTCGATGGCGAGTTCATCAGCGCCTCGGATGCCATCTTCTCATCGTCGTGGCCGGACCGCACCCTCGGCCACAAGCTACAGCAATTCCTCGAGCTGGCGCCGACCGGATCCCGCGATATCGAAGAGGTTCGGGCGCGTCGGCTTGCTTCGCCGTCGAATTCCGTGTTCGGCACAAGGCACTTTGAGGAATGGACCGAGTTCCTCAGCGGCATCGGCGTTCAGCGTGGGCTCCAGCCTCGGTCCGTCAGGCTCGAAATCTACGTCCCAGCCTGGCGCATCACGAGCTTCCAGTTCCTGAAGGATCTGGGCTTCCCGGATGCCGTCGGCTTGCTGCTGAAGGAGCATGTCGGTAGCCATCCAGACCTGCCGACGTCGACCAACTATGAGGTGGCGAATCCGATCTGGTGGTTGCCCGGACAGTCGGAAATCGGCGAATTCACTGACGATGCGCTGGAAGCCTACGCGACTCTCGTCGTCGAATGGATCGGTCGGGTCGAGCAAAAGCATCTTTGGATGGAGGTGCGCCACCAACACAACTATAGGTCGGATACCAGGAATTGGCCCACGCCGCTCGCTGCGTTCTTGCGATCCGCGGCCTGGGTGCCATGCGAGGAACCCCGCTTGGATGGATTTAGACGTCAGCGCTGCAAGGCCGCCGACGTATGGCTCTCGTCCGGCTCGGATCGCTACCCGCCATTCCTGCGGCGCCCGTCTTTTAGGTTGACGCGTGCCATCGATCGGGCACCCGAGGCAGTGGTCGACCAACTGCGCAGACACGCCGGCTTCAAAACATTCCACGCGAGCGACACATTGCTGGATCAGGTGGGCTTCCTAGCGGAGCAGTTCGCCGATGGTTGTGTCAGGCGCTTCTACGAACGCGAATTGGTCAACATCTACAACCGCTGCTGGGTGCGCCTAGCCGAGCGTCACAATCCGAACCAGTTGCAGATGCCTGCCGCCAAACCCCCGGCGCTCCTGCTCGTACGGCGACGCGGCGAGCTTGGGTTCGCCAAGGCGGTCGGAAGCAACGCCGAGACCGTGTACGTCCGCGACAGCCCGGATTCGATCGCGGCAGGCCTGGTCGAGGTGATCGGGGATCCTCTGCTCGACGTGCGCACCACAGAGCCTGCAAAAATCGGGAGGCTTCTGCAGCAACTCTATGGCACCCAGGTTCGCCGGACATCGGAACTAGCCTATGCCATCCATATAGGCGGTACGCCGCTGGAAGAGCTCCCGCTCGGCCCGCGCCTAGTGGACGCGTGCCTTTGGCTCCGCCCCATGCTTGCCGTGGCGCTCGAGGCCTTGGACAGCGTCGACCTCAACCGACTGCCTGCGGATAGGTCGAGCATCCTCCAGTCTCTCGACCGCATTGAGCTACAGATGAAGGAACGAGTCAGCTTCGTGCTCGAAGGTCGCGACGTGACACCGCCGGCAGCCCGCCCGGCCTACGCGTTTCAGAGGACCGAGGGGGAGCCGCTCATCATCATCGTCGGTGAAGGGGGACTCAATTGGTCTCGCGTGGAGGCGGCGCTGCCGGCTATCGGCGACGCTATCCAGCATTCCGCCGTCGTACCGCATATCAAGCTGTTGATCCGCCAACTGTCGCTCGAGGGGGTCCCCATCGAAGACAGGCCCATCGGGAATGATGACTTGCTGCGGCTCGGTAGAGTGCTCGACCTCGGCGACGAGGCGATCGCGGCTGCTCGCGAGGCATTGGGCGAGCGAATAGACCGTCAGATTCCCTGGCTCCGGGCCGTAGTTCACCTGTATGGCGGGGAGCAGGCTCTCGAGAAGTGGCTTGGGGGTGAGCTCGCCGCCATGGAGGACCGCACGGCCCTTATTGATTTGCTGCGCGATTGCCTCTCCGAGGGTGCCGTTTCGCCGGAGGGCCTCGTCGAGTCGGTCAAACAGAGTTTCTCGACCGAGGAATTGCGGGAGCGTCTGGCGCTTGATTTTGGTAAGTTCAACTCCAGCCTCGTTGCGACGGGCAGCGCGCCCGATGTCAACCCGGAAGGACAGGCATCGCAACTCGCCTACTTCGTCGACGATCGTCGCGTCGCCATCGGTGTCGCGCTTCGGAACATGGTTGCCCCTGCGGTCCTCAGCTTCGAGCCGGATGAGCGCTATAAGGCCGCTCGGGAGGAGTTGTCCGACTTGCGGCCGGATCAGGATTGGCTGCTGCGCTTCCAACGCGTGCCGGACGCGCAGCTTGAGGAGTACGTCGAGACATGGCTCTTCGCGAAGGGAGCTCCGCGGATGGGAAGCAACCCGAATGGGCTCGAGGAAATCGCCGCTGTCCGGGTCGCTAACGCTAAGGCCGTCAGACATGTGGGACGAGCGGCGCAACCGCTCGTCCGGGCGTGGGGAATTCAACACGCGGTGGCAGTCCATGACCTGTGGCGTAATCTTGAAACGGTGGAGCAGGACTTGCGTCGTCGGCTCGACGACGCAGGGTCGTTCGACTGCAGGGCTTGGAGCGAAGGCGAACTGCTCAAGTGGTTCAGTCGGATGGGGCTCTGGCCGACTGCGATGGAGTTGACGCTTGACCGAGCGAGGCTCGGTGTTCCGGAGACCGAGGTTCAGGCCGAAGCCCAGAAGGCGCGCGAGGATCGGGAACGTTTGGATCGCGAGGCGCGGTCGGTGCGCTTGAACGGCGATCTTCGCGATCCACGGGAGGTCGATTGGCTCAAGCTGTCCGAAGAGATTGCGTCTGGGCTCTCGAAGGGCGTTCTGAATAGGCCGATCGGGAGCTTAGCCAAGCTTGCCCTATCGGGAGAGGCGCGGAAGCGCCGCCGCGGCTCCGGCGGCGGGAGCGGCGGCGGTGATGGCAGCCGCATTCCGCAGGAGAAGAAGGACATGATCGGCCGGCTCGGCGAGTTGACGGTCTATCACTGGCTGAGGTCACGCCAACCTGATCACGACATCGATCGCTGTTGGGTGTCGACCAATGCTGCGCAGTTCAACGGACAACAGGGTGACGATGGACTGGGGTACGACTTCTGCATCAGTTTCAATAAGCAGACTTGGTACATCGAGGTGAAAGCAAGCACAGGGGATCCGTGCGAATTCGAGCTCGGCGAAACAGAGGTCCGGAAGGCGCGCGACATCGCGCGATCGAGGTCGGCCGAGCGCTACGTGATCGCCTACGTCGCGAACGTCGGACAGACCGGCGCGACCACGGTCGACGTTCTGCCCAATCCGCTTGCGCCCGATGCCGACGGGGTGCTCAGCATCGTCGGCGACAGCATCCGCTACGCATTCAACCGCCTCCGATAGAGGTGGTGTCTTTGGCGGATTGATGTGGCAGCCGACCCTGGCAAGCCTTGTGGAGATGGCAATCATGGCCGTTGGCGAGGCGACCACGCGTTTTGGCGTGTAACACCTGCCGACTGATCGGCCTCGCCTGGAAACGTACCTGGACGGTCGGGAGGAACGCGGCCTGGGGCGTCGATTGCGTTGATCCGCGCCTACGCCGCGCTTACTGCGCCCAAATTCGACCTTCGAAGAGCCAGTCTGGGACCTCGACGTTGCGGCACCGAGGGTGGTTGGCGAAACATTGGCGAAGCGTTCTCACTGACGTGTACGCTGCACGGATAAGATCGCGCTGTCGTTGGTAGTAGCCTTCATCGAAGACATTGTCTTCGACAAGGTGGGCGGGTCGCTGTCGGGCTTCGCGGACGGCCCGAAAGCCAGTCATCAAATCTCGATTGAAGTTCGGCTCGTCCGTCCGAAAATTCTCATCCAACCACTCGTCCAATAGCCTGATGGTCCCCTTCGGCCGTACGATTTCCTGTCCATCGTCCATGCGACCGCGTTCGTCCAAAACTATGTCTCCTCGGAAGAAGTCGCGATTGAGGTCGTCAGACAGCAACTGGTCCAGGAGAAGGCAGAAGGACGAGAACTCTGCGCGTGTAGGACGAATGAGAAAACCGAAGCCCGCAGGGCGACGATAGGCATCGAAGTCCGAGCGAAAGAGCGCTGGCTTACCCATGCGAGCTGCCATCTCATTGATGATGCGCTTTTCTTTCAGGAATGCGTCGAAAATTGAAACCCGTTCGGGAAACTGCCCGAGGATCGATGTCCGGAAGTAATCCGGATGCAGCCAGAATTCTCCTTCAGCTTCGAAGCGGTGCCAGCTTTGCTGCTGCTCCGGCGAGAGGTCGTGCAGGTACCTCAGAAAGGATGCCACATATCGATTTATGTCGTGGTCGAAGGCAAAACCGAATTGGTGAAACTCGTGCTCCTCCTCATTTGGGTGTTCGCGATAGATCGTCCCGTGTATATCGTCGACCTGGTATCTGTATCGCGGATCGTTCCGGTATTGCTCGAGTACCTCAAGGCGAAACGTGCGGAAATCCAGTTGAGGTGCCCCAGCGCGAAGCGCCGAGGTATAAGGGCGCGTCGGATCGCCCACCACCCCGTGCAGGCGAAGCGCCTCTGGCGTGGGGTAAAGGCATCCATGAGCGGGCTCGCCAGGTCGTCGGAGCCGCTCTATCTGTACGACGGGTGGCTGTGGAGCATGCCTCTTGATGTGGATGTTCTCGTCATCCTCGTGTGTGACGATGTCGACCAAACGGTCTTCGATCAGGCCGATGACGGCTTCGATCTCCTCGGGGCGCCCGAGCCCAAATGTGCCCCAGCCGTTGAAGTCGCCTGACTCGAGATAACGGTGGAGCGTGGCTTGAAGTATTTCATCCCGATCCAAATTTTGGCCCGTCCCAGCCGATAGCCTGCTCATGATACCGCCTCGCTAGTGCCCTGCCAAATTGCCTCGCACGACCTTGATGTTCTTGGCGGCAGACTGCATTTGAGCACGATCTAGTTGGTGCCCGGGTCTGACCGATGCAAGGAAGGTCGCCAATTTCGTGCCATAACGGGGGTCAATTTTGCCGTCTCTGGTCATCGACAGCAGCATGATGCAATCGCAGCAATTGCGAGCCTATCTTCAGAAGAGCCCGCACAACTTTGCGGTGATCGCTGACTATGCCTGGATCGAGATCTACAAGCAGCAAACGGTGGAAGCCGTTAAACACGGCCTGTCCGTCGTAGGTGACTTCCCTGATCAGCTTATCCTGCTGCGGTTCAACGGTGAGATAATCCGACTCGATCCGACAGAGCCGGACCTGCGGGAGCGCATGCAGCTCAAGGGAACAGCCGACGGCATTCGTGAGATGGCCGCCATATTCAGAAGCGCCACAGTGGATGATGAAGCCATCCTGGAACAACTCCACGGTCACTGGAATTTCGCGAACGGCTTGCTTCCTGAGCTGATTGAAGGTGCAGTCGAAATAGCGGCGTCACTGCCCGAAATGGAAGCGCAGATGTTCACCAAGGCCGAGCTCCGCATCATCAGGACGAGCAGCCGATATCCGGCCCCGATGATGGAAACCATTTACGGCGCCGCCGTGCAGATATGGGAGACACTCGCGTATTCCTATCGCCTGCCATGGCAGAACCTCAGCGACAATCGCGCCGCTCGATCCTATCTCTTTCGATATGCGCTTGGGCTCGTCATTCATCTGCTTTGGTGGATCAGCAGCGGCAGTCAACCGATCAGGCGGATGGACAGGATGCGCAACGACATGATCGACCTGAGCTTCTGCGTCTATGCCTCTTACTTCGACGGCTTCATGACCGCCGATGAGAAAGCACGCTGGATGCATGCAAACTTGATCGCTGCCTTGGTAGCCATATCGCGCATGGATGGTGCCACCTAAGCGAACCTCATTCGTACCTGACAGGCTTTACGAAGACGCCTGTTTACGCTTGTATTCAGTTCCTTGTCGATGTGGGTCTTGTCCAACCATCATCGCGGTTGGGACCAAGTATCCTAAATTGCAGAGAGACCTTTTATGCGGATATCAATCGAAGGTGACTCAGAGCTGCGCGAGCAAATCCTTAGCATCGTTAGAAGTAACGAGGACGTCACTGTTGTGGACGCGAAGGGTTTAACCGGAACCGAGGTGATCCAGCTGATCCTCGAATATGGCCCACCAGCCATCGTTCTACTGAGGCAGCTTGTAGACCTAATTGAGGCTGCGAATAACGTGAGAAAACGCTGGAAGATCACGGTTGACAGCGACAACAAATAAGAGTGGCCTGTCTATTTACGCTTGGCCAATCTTACCAGTTGCGCCACGACCGCCTCTGATAGGGGCTTCAGCGAGGACAGCATAGGTGAGGCGGCGCTTGAGAACCTGTCATCAAGACCGGCCCTGCGTTGCCAATATCCAGCCCATACATCCAGCCGCGCAGTTTGATCCGCAACGTCATGCAAACCCTTGGCCAGGCTTTCCGTTATGGCCAACGTCCAGGCCGTTACCGCAAGCGTGAACGCTGGTGGGATTTCAAAGAAATTCATCTGAAAAAGACAGTTCTCGAGCCCGACGACGTCGCAAAACGACTCCTCGAAAATCCCTTCACCTGGATCGCCTTCTGCCAACGCTTTCGTATGGTGCGCTATGGTCTGCGCGTACGGGTGGCGCGGATTCTTGAAAACATAATGGCCGAACTCATGCCCCATTATAAAATGCAAGACCACAGATTCGCAGTAGCTCCATATCCACCGCTCATCTTTGTCAGAAAGCGGGCAGCTGCGCTTGCCGAGAAATCGGTCCAAGACGTCCGTGGCGGGCGAAGTCCCAAAGATGTCCTGCAGATAGAGACAAGTCCGGGCAAATCTGTTGTGGGCGGGTTCGATCACGTCTCTGACCATGTCTGAGTTCAGCCTGCCCGATCGAGCCCGACCAGAGGATAACTCCTTGATCCACTTCTGGGCCGCGACCGTTGCTGGATATCCGGGCGCAACGAGGTCAAAAAACGACCGGGCGATCTCCTGAACAAGGTTCCTGTCAATACAGAAAAATCCAACCGTCTCTCCTTCAAAACGGCGGCCGTACCAGTCAGTCATGCTGTCGCGCGCCGCAAGCCTCAAACACGAGGTGCGGAAGTCCTTTCCGAAGATCAAAACCCCCTGATGTGAATTAAGGCCCTTGAGGTGTAAAGAGGCTCTCCACGTATCAAATTCACGAAAGTAATTTCCGTAAATCATTGATGCGATCATCGGTGACGCAACGTTAATACCAGGAAGGCATTGAGATATTATCTTATCGATCCAACTCTGTCCGAAATCACTGAAACTTATCTGTTCAGGAAGCCCGGTTTTTCCATCAATCTGCGTGACGATGGTGTTCGGGTTATCTTTTTTCAACTCCGCCTTTATGAACTCAAGAAGCTCCTTTTCCTTCTCATTCATTGGAGCCCTCCTTGTCGGACATGGAGCTGGGAGACACTAGGTGTTTATAGCAGTAGAGTGTCTATCTGTCGCCAGTTCGGGACGTGGCACGTGCACTTTTGAGGCAATCACGTAGCGACCCTAGAGATTATATCGGTTTGAACTCGGATCGTTCCCGGGAATTGTGCCAACACCATCAATAACTTGAGCGACCCTTCCAGAGTCAGGAATGCTCATGGTCTGTGATTCGAAAGCCGCATAAAGGCTAGTCTGGAGCTGTCGGAAGGATAACCTTAATAGGAAGAGATTAAGGTCGTTCATCGCCTCCAATCGTATGTAAGGTGCATTCCTGTTGTCGCCTTGCTGCGCAATGTTGACCCGTGTTGTCTAGCACCACGGGGCAAGCCAATGACACCCACAAAGCTGTTGATCGGGCAGGTCGCCGTTGTGTTCACGATCGTGGTTCTTGGCGTGTGGGCCGCAACGCAATGGTGCGCCCACACGCTGGGCTATCAGCAGCAACTTGGCGCGCCCTGGTTTGTCGCATCCGGCTGGCCGATCCACAAGCCATGGAAACTATTCGAATGGTGGTTCCATTTCGACGCCTATGCGCCTGAGGTCTTCGACGAGGCAGGCATGCTAGCGGGCGCAAGTGGTTTCATGGGCTGCGCGGCCGCAATCGCGGGCTCCCTCTGGCGCGCGCGGCAGCGCGGGCTAGTCACCACCTATGGCTCCTCACGATGGGCGGCTACACGGGAGATCAAGAAGGCAGGACTATTTCGGCCGACTGGCGTTTTCCTTGGCAAACTGAAGGATCGCTATCTTCGTCATGACGGGCCAGAGCACGTCATGGCCTTCGCCCCGACCCGTTCGGGCAAAGGCGTCGGACTGGTTGTTCCGACTCTTCTTTCCTGGACGGGCTCAGCTGTCATTCATGACATCAAAGGCGAGAATTGGCAGCTGACCTCCGGCTGGCGGTCAACATTCTCATACTGCCTTCTGTTCAACCCTACCGATCCCAGGTCGGCGCGCTATAATCCGCTGCTGGAGGTGCGCCGGGGCCTAGACGAGGTCCGCGACGTCCAAAACATCGCCGACATTCTCGTCGATCCAGAAGGCGCGCTGGAGCGGCGAAACCATTGGGAGAAGACCAGTCATTCGCTCCTGGTCGGCGCCATCTTGCATGTGCTCTACGCCGAAGAGGAAAAGACGCTTGCCCGGGTAGCCACCTTCCTATCGGACCCGCAACGCTCGTTTGCAACGACGCTGCATCGGATGATGACCACCAACCACCTGGGCGCGGCGGATAGACCTCAGGTTCATCCCGTGGTGGCTTCGGCGGCGCGCGAGGTGCTGAACAAGTCGGAGAACGAGCGTTCGGGCGTCCTTTCCACCGCTATGTCGTTTCTCGGGCTATATCGTGATCCGACGGTGGCGGCAGCAACATCGGCGTGCGACTGGCGCATTGCTGATCTCATGGATGCCGAACGACCCATGTCGCTCTATCTGGTCGTGCCGCCTTCGGACATCTCGCGCACCAAGCCTCTGGTGCGACTGGTCCTCAATCAAATCGGCAGACGCCTAACCGAGCGGCTGGAGGGTGATCCAAAGAAGAGCCGCAAACATCAACTGCTCATGATGCTGGATGAGTTTCCGGCACTCGGCCGCCTCGATTTCTTCGAGACCGCGCTCGCCTTCATGGCAGGGTACGGCATCCGCGCCTATCTGATCGCGCAATCCTTGAATCAGATTTCGAAAGCTTATGGCGAAAACAACGCCATTCTAGACAATTGCCATGTGCGGATTGCCTTTTCCTCTAATGACGAGCGCACTGCCAAACGCATCTCGGACGCACTTGGCACGGCGACGGAACTCAGATCGATGCGCAACTATGCCGGCCATCGGCTCGCGCCCTGGCTTTCGCACGTGATGGTGAGCCGTCAGGAGACCGCGCGACCTCTGTTGACGCCAGGCGAGGTGATGCAGCTTCCGCCTTCGGACGAACTGGTCTTGGTGTCGGGATTGCCGCCGATCCGCGCGAAGAAATTGCGCTACTACCAGGATCAGAATTTCACCGAACGGGTGCTGCCTGCGCCGGTTCTGCATGACGGTCCCTACCGGGACTGCCCTGCGCCGCGCCAAGACGATTGGACTGGGCAGGTGCGCAGCGTCGATCGCCGCCTTGCCGCGGATGTTGAAAGCACCGGCGTGACAATTGAAGACGAGGGTGGCGTCCAACAGCAGCGGCATCCTGGTCTGCCCGAGGAACAGACCATCGTCGCCCGGGAGCCCGATCAGGAGGATATGCTCAAGCCCGCCGACGATGATGGCGAGGCGCTCGCCGACAACCGTGTGATGGACCGGATTTCTACCGCCGCGCGTGCCTACGGTATCAACGAGGGCAGGGGAGACGACAAGGACATCGTCCCCGGCTTTTGAAAGCCGCTCGAATGGTTGGGCGCATCTCGGCGTAGATAACGGCCATAAGCGATTTCGGGCGCCTGGCCGATGCTTGTTCCCGTCGCCGACGCAACGGCGGCCTGTCGAGAACAAGCCGCATGAAGCCCCACCGCATTCGTCATCAGTTTCTGCTTGAGCCCACGTTGAGCGAGAAGCTTGACAACCTCAGCCGCGATCCATCGACCACTAAATCCGCGATCGTGGGCAAGGCGGTCGAGGCCTTCATCGAGCGGCGTGGCGAAAACGAGCTCGACCGGCGCTACGGCGTGAGGCTTGACCGTCTTTCCCGCGACCTCGCTCACGTCCGGCGCGATGCAGAGATGATCCTTGAGAGCCTGGCACTCTTCATCCGCTTTTCGATCACGCTTCATGCGCACACGCCGGTGCCGGACAGGGCGACGCAGGCCATTGCCCAGGAGCGTTTCGACAAATTCGTCGAGCAGGTCGGCCGACAGATCGTTTCTGGCAAACGCTCGCTTGGAAGAGACAATGGCGCGGGAGGCGAAGGATGAACTCACATCCCGAGGCCGACCACCGCCGCCGCGCAATGCTGCGCACGGCAATGGGCCGGGCGATCACCGAGGCCCTTGCCGATCCATTGGTCATCGAAGTGATGGTCAATCCCGACGGCGCGCTGCGGCTCGACCGTCTCGGAGAAGGCCGGATCGATACCGGCATCCTCATGCACCCGTCCGAGGCGGAACGCATCATCCGACTGGTCGCCTCCCATGTGCACGCGGAGGCGCATGCCGACAATCCGATCGTCAGCGCCGAGTTGCCGTCGGGCGAACGCTTCGAGGGTCTCTTGCCGCCCGTGGTGCTGGTGCCGTGCTTCGCCATCCGTAAGCCGGCCGCAAAACTCTACACGCTGGCCAACTATGTCGCTGACCGCATCATCTTGCCGCTCCAAGCCGATGCGCTGAAGAAGGCGGTGCGCGAGCGGCGCAACATCCTGGTCGCCGGAGGCACGTCCTCGGGCAAGACTACGCTGGCCAATGCGCTCTTGGCCGAAGTCGCTGAATGCGACGAGCGGGTGATCCTCATTGAAGACACGCGCGAACTGCAATGCGCGGCAAAGGACTGCGTCGCCCTGAGGACAAGGCGGGGCTCGGTTACACTTGCCGATCTCGTACGCTCGACTCTTCGCCTGCGGCCCGACCGGATCATCGTCGGCGAGGTGAGGGGCGCGGAAGCGCTCGACATGTTGAAGGCGTGGAATACTGGTCATCCCGGCGGCATCGCCACGGTTCATGCCAATTCGGCGCGCTCCGCTCTCTACCGCATCGAGCAACTCGCCCAGGAGGCCGTCGTCACCGTTCCGCGTCGCCTCATCGCCGATGCCATCGACCTGATCGTCTTCATCGCCGGGCGCGGATCCTCGCGCCGCATCGACGAGATCGCCGAGGTCACCGGTCTCGACGGTAGCGGCGATTACGCCGTCGCCCCGCTCACGCTTCCGCAACTCAAGCAGCTTTGAAAGGTCACCTCATGCGCAAGAAGCTTCGCTTTCTTTCGTCCACCGCATTCGCATTCTGTCTCACGGCCCCGGCATACGCGGCTGGCTCCGGCATGCCTTGGGAACAGCCGCTGCAGCAGATCCTGGAATCGGTACAAGGACCGGTCGCCAAGATCGTCGCGGTGATCATCATCATCACCACCGGCCTGACGCTCGCCTTCGGCGACACCGCGGGCGGGTTCCGCCGGCTTATCCAGATCGTCTTCGGCCTGTCGATCGCCTTTGCGGCATCAAGCTTCTTCCTCTCCTTCTTCTCGTTTGGCGGCGGGGCACTCGTTTGATGGTCGCCGGAGAGCAGCATATGGAGGGCTTTGATGTTCCCGTTCACCGGGCACTAACCGAGCCGATCCTGCTGGGCGGTGCGCCGCGAGCGGTGGCGATCCTCAATGGCACGGTGGCCGCTGCGATCGGCCTTGGCTTGCAACAGTGGATCGCCGGGCTGGTGCTTTGGATCGCCGGCCACACGCTCGCGGTCTTTGCCGCAAGACGCGATCCGGACTTCGCAAGCGTGCTTATCCGTCACCTTCGTCTGAAGGGATGGCTGGCATGCTGAACCTTTCAGAATATCGCGGCAAAGCCGACCGGCTTGCCGATCATCTGCCTTGGGCCGCACTCGTCGCGCCGGGCATCGTGCTAAACAAGGACGGCAGCTTTCAACGGACGTTGCGGTTCCGCGGACCTGATCTCGAAAGCGCGACAGAAGCCGAGCTTATCGGGATTTGCGCCCGTGCAAACAACGCGCTCAGACGCTTGGGTTCCGGCTGGGCATTGTTCTTCGAGGCGGAACGGATCGAAGCGCTAGGCTATCCGAACTCAGATTTTTCCGACGCAGCCTCGTGGCTGGTCGACGAAGAACGACGCGCGGCCTTCGAGGGTAAGATCGCGCACTTCGAGAGCCGCTATCACCTAACTTTGCTGTTTATACCACCGCCGGACAGCCAAGCGCGGGCGGAAAGCGCGCTGGTCGACTCGCATCATTCGGAAGGCGAAAGAGACTGGCGGCAAGAACTGGCGCGGTTCCGTGACGAAACCGATCGCGTTCTTGACCTTCTGTCAGGCTTCATGCCCGAAGTGCGCGGCCTCGACGATGCCGAGACGCTGACCTATCTGCACGGCACAATCTCTAGCCGTCGCCATCCGGTCGCCGTTCCGGAAACGCCGATCTATCTCGATGGCGTGCTGGTCGATGCGCCGCTTACCGGCGGCTTGGAGCCGATGCTGGGTGAGCAGCATCTTCGCACGCTCACCGTCCTTGGTTTTCCGAATGTCACCCGGCCCGGAATCCTCGATGCCCTCAATCATCAGGATTTTGCCTACCGCTGGATGACGCGCTTCATCCCGCTCGACAAGACGGAGGCTACGAAGACGCTGACGCGGTTGCGCCGGCAGTGGTTTGCCAAGCGCAAATCGATCGTCGCAATCCTCCGCGAGGTTGTGACCAACGAACCGGTCCCTCTCGTCGACAGCGACGCCGACAACAAGGCGCTCGATGCCGACGAAGCTCTTCAGGCATTAGGCGGCGATCATGTCGGCTTCGGCTATCTCACCACGACTGTGACGGTATGGGACGAGGACCGGCAAGCCGCCGCCGAGAAACTTCGCGCGGTCGAACGTATCGTCAATGGCCTCGGCTTCATCTCAATCCGCGAAAGCGTGAATGCGGTCGAAGCCTGGCTTGGCTCTCTGCCCGGCCATGTCTATGCCAATGTTCGTCGGCCGCTCGTTCACACATTGAACCTCGCCCATCTCATGCCGCTGTCCTCGGTATGGGCCGGTCCGGCGGCGAACGAGCATCTGGCCAAGGTAACCCAGGTAGAAGCCCCGCCGCTTCTCTTCGCCGAGACCAGCGGGTCGACACCGTTTCGGTTTTCCACCCATGTCGACGATGTCGGCCACATGCTGATCGTTGGTCCGACCGGCGCCGGCAAGTCGGTGCTGCTCGCGCTGATCGCCTTGCAGTTCCGGCGCTATGCCGGCGCGCAGGTCTATGTCTTCGACAAGGGCAATTCGGCCCGCGCGGCGATACTCGCCATGGGTGGCGAGCACCACGCGTTGGGGGCGGATGGTGCGCTTGCCTTCCAGCCGCTGCGCGACATCGACGATCAGGCGACCCGCGGTTGGGCCGCCGAATGGATTACAGGTCTCATCGCCCACGAGAATGTCACCGTCACGCCAGAGGTGAAGGAGGCGATCTGGTCGGCCCTCACCAGCCTTGCCACCGCGCCGGCGCAAGAACGCACGCTGACAGGCCTGTCGGTTCTGCTTCAGTCGAATGCACTGAAGTCTGCGTTGATGCCGTACACGCTCGATGGACCGTTCGGCAGGCTTCTCGATGCCGACGATGATCGGCTGGCCTTGTCGGATGTGCAGTGCTTCGAGACAGAAGAGCTTATGCACAGCCAAGGCGCTGTGCTGCCGGTGCTGACCTACCTGTTCCACCGGCTCGAAGACCGGTTCGACGGGCGACCGACTCTGCTCATGCTCGACGAGGCATGGGTCTATCTCGACAATCCGCTCTTTGCCGCCCGTATCCGCGAATGGCTGAAGGTGCTGCGCAAGAAGAACGTATCGGTCATCTTCGCCACACAGTCGCTCGCCGACATTGCCGGCTCTTCAATCGCGCCGGCCATCATCGAGAGCTGCCCGCAACGCATTTTTCTTCCCAATGATCGTGCCGTGGAGCCGCAGGCGAGGGCGGCCTATGAGCGCTTCGGTCTGAATGAACGTCAGATCGAACTGGTCGCCCGCGCCACGCCGAAGCGGCAATACTATCTGCAGTCGCGCCGCGGCAACCGTCTCTTCGAGCTGGGCTTGGGTCCGATCGCTCTGGCGCTGTCTGGCGCCTCCGATCCGGCTACGCAGGCCCTCATCGATAGCATCCTGGCCGAGGATAGCCAGGAGACCTTTGCCTCCCGATTCCTCAGCGCGCGTGGCCTGGATTGGGCCGCCGAGCTTCTTCGCCAATTCCCTCAACCAGACATGGAGCAATCATCATGATGGGACGCCGCCTTTTCACCAGCCTGATCACCGTTTCCCTGATCGCCAAGCCCTTGGCCGACTACATTCAGCCGGCCTACGCGCTGATCGTGTTCGACCCATCCAACTATACGCAGAACGTGCTCTCGGCTGCACGCGCATTGGAGCAGATCAACAACCAGATCCAGTCGCTCCAGAACCAGGCGAGCATGCTTGAGAACATGGCGCGCAACCTTCAAAATCTGGATTTTTCGTCCGTGGGTCAGCTCACCGGTTCGCTCCAGCGCATCGACGAATTGATGGACCAGGCAAGTGGACTGAGTTTTGACCTCACTAAGCTTCAGGACCAGTGGCGCCAGCAATATCCGGAAAGCTACGACGCCACGATCAAGGTTAGCGATGTGGCAAACGCTGCGCGCGAACGATGGCAGAGCGCCATGCAGGCGTTCCGACAGACCATGGGTGTCCAGTCGCAGATCGTCGAGAATGTCCGCGGCGATGGCGACCTGCTTGCCGATCTCGTCAACCGCAGCCAAGGGGCTGCCGGTGCGCTGGAGGCGAGCCAAGCCACCAACCAGCTGATCGCGCTTTCGACCAAGCAGCAGATGCAAATCCAGACGCTGCTTGCGACGCAGTTTCGGGCCGAGGCCGAGGACGCGGCCCGCAAGGCGCAGTCAGAGGAAGCCGCCCGCCAGACGACAAAACGCTTCCTTGGCACCGGCACGGCCTATCCCGGCAATTGATCATCAGTTTTTTGTGACGAGGAAGGCGGCATGAACGACCTCGGGGTCATCGATCGCTTCATGGAGACTTTTACCCGCTATATCGATAGCGGGTTCGGTCTGCTTTCTGGCGATGTCGCCTTCCTTACCACCACCCTGATCGGCATCGACATCACGCTTGCCGGTCTCGCCTGGGCGCTCGGCGGCGAACCCAATATTTTCGGCCGGCTCATCCGCAAGGTGCTCTATGTCGGCGTCTTCGCCTTCATCCTGAACAACTTCAAGAACCTCGCCGATATCATCTATCGGTCCTTTGCCGGGCTTGGGATCAACGCGTCCTCCGGCAATCTCACCGCCGACAATCTCCTGCATCCAGGCCGCATCGCCGCGACCGGTTTTGAGGGCGCCTGGCCGCTGCTCGATCAGGCGAGTCAGCTTCTTGGCTTCCCGGAAATCTTCGGCAACGCACTGACCATCTTCGTGCTGCTGGTGGCTTGGTTCCTGGTCATCATCGCGTTCTTCATTCTCTCGATCCAGCTCTTCATCACCATCCTAGAGTTCAAGCTCACCACGCTGGCCGGCTTCACTCTGGTTCCCTTCGCACTCTGGAACCGTTCGGCGTTTCTGGCTGAGCGCGTGCTCGGCAATGTCATCTCGTCAGGCATCAAAGTTATGGTGCTTGCCGTCATCGTCGGTATCGGCTCCACCCTCTTTGGTGAGTTCGCTTCCGCGCTGCAAGGCAAAGAGCCCGACCTGGCCGCCGCGATGTCCCAGGTGCTTGGTGCGCTGTCGCTGCTTGGCCTCGGCATTTTCGGTCCAGGCATCGCTTCGGGTCTTGTCTCCGGCGCGCCGCAGCTTGGTGCGGGCGCCGCGCTTGGAACCACGGCGGCCGCCGCCGGTTCGGCGCTCGTTGCCGGAGGCGCAGCATTTGCCGGCGCCCGCATGGCAGCTAGCGGCAGTCTAGCTGCAGTCCGGGCCGGCACAACCATGGGATCGGCCGCGTTCTCGGCATGGCAGTTGGGACGGGCAACCTCGCCTGACTCCGGCCTGTCAGGCGTGGCTGCTGGAATGCAAGGGGTGGCCGGGGCTGCCGGCGGCGCCGCGATACGCGCGGCCCGGTCTGCTGCAGGAGCGTTCGGACGCAGGGCGGATGCTGGTCGCGAAGCCGCCTGGACCGCGACCGGCGGTACGCCGACCGCGTCAATGACCGGAAGCCCTGCCGGTACTAGCCCCGCTGTCGCGCCCGCCTGGGCAAGGCGCTTGCGTTCCGAACAGACCGCCCGCGCCCATCGACACGCTGCGACACAAGCCGTCCGCGATGGCGACAGGCCGGGCGGCAGCGCCAATCCCTCTCTCAACGACAAGGAAGACTAGATGCTCTTCAAGCGACCCGTTCAACGCTATGGCAAGACGCCCGAGCCGGTCACGCCGTATCAGAAGGCCGCCCAGCTCTGGGACGAGCGCATCGGCTCATCTCGAGTACAGGCCAGGAACTGGCGGCTGATGGCTCTCGGCTGTCTTGCTTTGGCGACCGGCCTCTCCGGCGGACTCGTATGGCAGTCGATGCAAAGCCGTGTCGTGCCCTATGTCGTCGAGGTTGACCGCTTCGGCGAAGCGCGTGCTGTCGCGCCGGCAATCCGCGATTACGAGCCGTCCGATGCCCAGATCGCTTGGCATCTTGGCCGCTTTATCCAGAATGTCCGTTCGGTCTCCACAGATCCGGTGCTGGTGCGTCAGAACTGGCTGGCGGCTTACGACTTTGCCACCGACCGCGCGGCACTTTTCCTCAACGAATATGCCAAGGCGAACGATCCCTTCGGTCAGATCGGAACACGCAGCGTTTCGGTTCAGGTGACCAGCGTTGTTAGGGCTTCCGACAGCTCGTTCCAGGTCAAATGGACCGAGCAGATTTTTGAGCGCGGCAGCTTGGCCAGCACGACGCGCTGGACCGCGATCCTCACCACCGTCATCCGCCCGCCGAGCAATACCGACCAGCTGCGCGACAATCCGCTCGGCGTCTTCATCAACGCCATCGACTGGTCGCGTGAGTTCGACAGCGCCGCGCCGACTTCCATTCTCCCGAAGGAGCCCGCCAATGACAAATAGAGTCCCGTCGTTCCGTGCCGCGCTGATCCTGTCGGCGTCAGCAGCCGTTGTCTCCGCCTGTGCGTCGAAACCGGTGCCGCCCCCTCAGATTTCTTACGACGCGGTCGACTTCAAGCCGGCGGCGATCGAGAAACAGCCGGAGAAGCCTGTCAAGATCGTCGAGGTGCCAAAGCCGCTGCCGCTCCCCGGGCAATTACAGCCCGAGCCGAGCAAGGTCGCCGAGGACAAGCGATCCCCTGAAGAGCGTGTTGCTGACGCCAACAAAGCAGCGACGCAGCAGCCGACCAAGTATGGTTATGTCAACGCAGTGCAGGTCTATCCCTTCGCCGATGGCGCGCTCTATCAGCTCTATGCCGCGCCGGAGCGCGTCAGCGATATCGCCCTGCAGCCGGGTGAAAAACTGACAGCCGTGTCGGCTGGCGACACCGTGCGTTGGGTCATAGGTGATACCGCCAGCGGCACCGGTGATAACCAGCGCACCCATGTGCTGGTGAAACCCTTCGCGCCGGGGCTTACCACCAACCTCGTCATCACGACGGACCGGCGCACCTACCATCTGCAGCTTCAAAGCACCGACAAGACCGCGATGGCGGCGATCTCTTGGACCTATAGCGACGACCAGATCGTTGCGCTCCGCCAGCGCAACGCCCAAGCTGAGGCTGCCATGCCGGTGGCGTCGAATGTGGCGCTCGAGAACATCCGTTTCCGGTATTCCATCAGCGGTGACACGCCGCCCTGGCGGCCGACCCGTGCCTTCGACGACGGCAGCAAGGTCTATATCGAGTTTCCGGGTCGCATCGATCAGGGCGAGGCGCCGCCGCTCTTCGTCGTCGGTCCCGATGGAGACAGCCAACTCGTCAATTACCGAATGCGCGGCAACTATTATATCGTCGACCGCCTGTTCGCCGCGGCAGAGCTTCGCTTAGGCACCAAGCAGCAGCAGGTGGTGCGCATCACCCGGACAGACGGCCGGCAACCGCCTCGGCGGATAACACTCTTTTCGCGTCTTGGCAGGTGAGGGGAGAGGCTCATGACCGATACTCACCGCCCAAATACGCCGCCGAAACTCGATCCCGAGCAGCTGCAACTGCGAGCTTCGCCGCGCCGCGCTGTGCGGTTCAGGCGCGGCGTGATCGTCGCCATCGCGGCAGCTGGATCCAGCGCCATATTCGGCGTCACAATGATGGCGCTTGAAGGCCCGGCTTGGCGCATCAAAGGCCAGCTTGAAGACCGCTATAACTCCGAGCGCAAGCCAACTCCCGAGGGACTCGACGCGCTTCCCAAGGACTATTCCGGGATCACGCCGAAGGCTCCGGTGCTTGGGCCACCACTGCCAGGCGATCTCGGCCGTCCCATTCTCGAACGCCAGCGCCAGCTCGGCATCGCACCAGGGCAGGAGGCGTCGGCCGAGGAGCAGCGCCTTGCGCAACAGGCGATCGCGGCGCGCGAGTCGCAAGTCCTATTCCGGATCGAAAACCGGTGGGAAACGACGTTTGTTGCAGGCACGGGGCAAAGTAAGCAGCAGCCGCTTGAGGCGCTCGCACAATCCGATGCCGCCCGCCCTTCGGCTTCGGTAGCGCCGGCCGAGGGCGACCAAAACAACCAGCAGCGCAAGCTCGATTTTATCAACCAGAGGGACACGAGCGGAATCTACAATCCGCATGCGCTACAGACGCCGGCTTCGCCGTATCAGCTGATGGCCGGCAGCGTGATCGCCGCAAGCCTTATCACCGGCATCAATTCCGATCTGCCTGGGCTCGTCGTCGCGCAGATTACCGAGAACGTGCACGACACCCTCACCGGAAGCACATTGCTCATTCCGCAGGGCTCTCGCCTGATCGGAACCTATGACAGCGTGGTGGCCTTTGGGCAAAAGCGTGCGCTGCTGGTTTGGCAGCGCATTGTCATGCCTGATGGCGCGTCGATCGAAATCGACAATCTGCCGGCGACCGACACGGCCGGCTATGCGGGGCTTGAGGACCAGGTGGATTTCCACACCTGGCAGCTGATCAAGGGCGTGGCGTTAGCCACGCTGCTAGGCGTTGGCACTGAGCTGAGCTTTGGGGACAACGAAAGCGATCTGGTCAAGGCCATCCGAGAATCTACCCAACAGAACGTCAGTCAGGCTGGGCAGCGCATCACTCAAAAGAACCTCAATATTCAGCCTACAATCACCGTCCGACCCGGTTGGCCGCTGCGCGTCATTGTGCACAAGGACATCGTGCTGCGGCCATACACCGGTTGAACGGGAGTAGCTCATGACAAACCTGAAACTTGGAAAACTTCCAGATCGGACGCCTTCAAAGATCACCATCACGGTTAGCGCTGACCTCAACCAGGCCCTGAGCGACTATGCGGCGCTCTACCGTCAGACCTATGGCGAGTCTGAGACCGTGGCTGAGCTCGTTCCATTTATGCTGGCCGGATTTTTGGAGGGCGACCGAGCGTTTGCCAAGGCCAGAAAAGGAGGCCTGACGGGAACTGGCGTGTGTGACGGACCGCGACGGCAATCAGCTTCGACAGTAGACAACGCGTAGCGGTATTCGTCTTAGGGCAAGACTGGCTCCCGGTCGCAGTCGCGCCTTCAGTCCTCGCGAACCGCCCATCGGTTTCCAGATCAGGTTTACGCTTTGCGCTTTGAGGTGGTTTTCTTGGTCGGAGCAGCCTTCCGTCCTTGAAATGAGTTTCGCCAAACCACACAATTGGCGAACCACCCGCAAACTATTGATCTTCATTGGTGAAGGCAGTCCCTCAGCGACTAACATAATCGTTATCTGTCAATGGGTTACGAAGCGGTTCGCGCAAATTGATTCAAGAACCTGATCAGCCACTCGCCGACCGCATCCATCTTTTACCGAAGGGCAGCTTTGAGCCCTATTTCGGTCGTTCGGGTCTGATGCCGGGTGCTCCCGAAACCGGACATGACAAACGAAAATACCGTATGCCCGAAGTCGCGGCAAACGCCCACGCGTTCATTGAAGGTCTCGAAAGCCGTGCGTGTGGATCGCGCCTGCATGTAGTCAAAGCGTATATGATTGTGGACGAAGTCACAGATCGCCTGCACGCGACCCCAGCCGGGCCGGATCGTGCCGAACAGGTCCCACGCAATCTGGCTGACGCGGTCAGTCTCGCAGTAGCGGCTTCCCATGAGGTAGACGAGACAATCGTCCGGCAGCTCCGGGACCGCGAGTTCGCGTGCGTCAGGCAACACCCTGTCCAGCTGTCCGTCGTCCCAGATGGTCGCATCCGCCCCACATGGTCAGGTCGCCGGCAGGCGCGACGAGGCTCCGGCAGCGGTTGCCAAACAGATCGCGGTAGGTCGATATGGGCACATCGGGAGTGGTGAAGGTCGTCTCCGGCACCCTTATGTCGGCCGCACGGTCTTCGTCGACCGACAGCAGACACACTAGGGCGGTCGGCTGCTGACAGGTCAACTTGATCTCGTATCCGTAACGGATCAGCATTGACTTGTGCCTCTACCGGAGATCGGCAGCGGTCAGCGTATAGGTAGTACGGCGGCCATGGGAATAGGCCTTGCGCGCGACATCGTGGATCGAACTGCGCGTCGTATCGAAAGCCGTCAGGGAGTCGGCTTCGGACAGTTGCGTCTTGGCGGCCTTTGCCAGCGCGGCGGTCTCGACAAAGAATGGCACCTCGAACATGCAATCATGTTCGATGAAGCGAACGGCGTTGCGCACTTTGTCGAAGCTGCGGCTCGGATTGGGAAATTCGAGCGTCACCGTCGGCATTCCTCTGCCGTACGCGGTGCGATGCGGATGCCTGCCATCGGGCTGCCTCCATTTCGGCGGCGCGCTTCGTTGCGGCGATTGAGCGACAGCATGCCATCGGTCGCAGCTCCTTGGGTTAGTCCGATCATCGTGCTGCCGTCGATGCGGGCCGGAACCCCCGTGAAGACATGATAGACGGTCCACGAACGATCCGCCTCAACACGGCGGCCATAGTGAAGATCCAGGGAGACATGGCGGAGCGCGCCGCCCTCGTTTTCCCATCTGTCGATGGTGAAGTCCGCGGTCTTGTATGTCTGCTCCGGATAGTTGTTGGGGGGACTCATGGTCGTGTCCTTTCTTCGTTGGGCACGTCGGCTCCGAGCGCGCTGGCATATAGCACCGCGCCGGCCGCATCGGTAATCGTCATGGCGTCGGGCTGTTGCGGCATGTCGAGCGTTTGCGGGAGAAGTCGCGCGACCTCCATTGCGTCGTCGAGATCGGCTGCCTCCGCAGTCTCGTGACCGACAACGGCGTGCGCGTCGTCCGTGTCCCGGGCGCGGTAGAATTCGATCACGATTTGCATCGCCATCCTTTCGGCCAGCACGAACTCAGGGATTGCCCTTGCCACGAGGTCCATTGGCGTTTGCGGCAACCTTGCTCTGATTTCCGAAGCTGTTTTCAGGCTTGGATGGAGCCTTCTCCTGTTTCGGCTTTCTGATCTCTCGGTTGCTTCGTTTCTGGCCTTTAGCCATGTCCAAACGTCCTTTCGATGAGCGTGGCGCCGCTGCCGGATTGCTGCATGCCGACCGGCTCGAGGCTGTCTTCAGTCGTCACGCGTTCATGACGCTCGTCTTCGTTGCGGATCCGGTACTGCAGTGAATTTCCCCGCGGCGGCAGCGTGCCGGTGATGCGGTAGATGTCACCGGCAAGAGCAGGTCTCGGGAAACCGCCCTTTAGCTTGACGGACTGCCCGACCGCGAAAAGATGCGTCGGAACCTCACGTCGGAACTGGCGGGCGGTGCGTTGAATGAAGCTTGTAGAAGTCATGACTGTTGGTGGTCCCTTTCAAGTGCGGCGTCGAGATCGGCAGGATCGATCGGCGCCATCTGATGTGTATCGCCATCAATGCCGATGGCCGGCAGGTGAATAAAGGCGCCTACACGTCTCCAGGCGAGGCGGGAGGATACCTCCAGCAGTTCCTCATCCTGGTCCACGCGATAGTCGCCGGCAGGCTGTGCGGCGTCGAAGCCAGGCAGCATGAAGGGTGCGGTGAACCGGACGACGGTTTGCGTAGTGCGCGTTGTCATGGGTCGATTTCTCCGCAGAAGCGCGCTCACGCGCCTCCCGCATCATCCCATTCGAACCGGAACGAACGCCCGTGCTGCCAGTACATCCGTGGTCAGCGGCGGGGTTCATTCCAATGTTCGAACAGAGCGATATGTGCGCCGGAACGGCGCTTGATGCATTCGCTATCGAGAATTCGGGGTGAATGGCGGGTCGTAGTCTCTGACACCGCGAAGCCAAATCGGCCAAATCAACGTGATTCATATATGGGCGAAGATCGTATTTTATGCAAGGCGATCCGCATTTTTATTTATTTCCTCGCGTTATGACAAATACACGGGCGGAAAAATATTTCTGAACGCGGGAGATTTTGTTTTTCCGTTCGAATGTGTTCCAGAGTCCGATTGTTAAATTTTTTCGAGGCGTAAGAAATAATTCTGGCACTCCTATCATTCGAGTGCCAGACTCGCTATGTATCTGAAGTGGTCGCCCTAAGCGCCGGCCCCAGAAAGAACCCCATGAAATTCCGGCCCCTCCATGACCGCGTCGTCATTCGACGTGCGGAAGGCGAACTCAAGTCCAAAGGTGGCATCATCATTCCCGACATCGCCAAGGAGAAGCCACAGGAAGGCGAGGTGGCCGCAGTCGGCCCTGGTTCCCGCGACGAAAGCGGCAAGCTGGTTCCCCCCTCGACGTCAAGGCCGGCGACCTCATCCTTTTCGGCAAGTGGTCCGGGACCGAGGTCACGATCGACGGCGAAGACCTCCTTATCATGAAGGAGAGCGACATCCTGGGCATTGTCGAGAAGACTGGTACTGCCGCCAAGAAGGCCGCCTGATCTTCGATCCCGCATCTCAAGACCGAACTGGACGAACACCATGTCTGCCAAAGAAATCAAATTCGCCGGCGACGCCCGCGACCGCATGTTGCGCGGTGTCGAGTTGCTCAACAACGCCGTCAAGGTGACGCTCGGCCCCAAGGGCCGCAACGTCGTCATCGACAAGGCTTATGGCGCGCCGCGCATCACCAAGGACGGCGTCACCGTCGCCAAGGAGATCGAGCTTGCCGACAAGTTCGAGAACATGGGCGCGCAGATGGTCCGCGAGGTCGCTTCGAAGACCAACGATCTCGCCGGCGACGGAACTACCACCGCGACTGTGCTCGCCGCCTCGATTTTGCGGGAGGGCGCCAAGCTGGTTGCTGCCGGCATGAACCCGATGGACCTGAAGCGCGGTATTGATCTCGGCGTCGCCGCCGTCGTCAAGGAAATCCAGGCGCAATCGAAGAAGGTCAAGTCCTCCGAGGAGATCGCGCAGGTCGGCACCATCGCCGCCAACGGCGATGCGACCGTCGGCGAGATGATCGCGAAGGCAATGAAAAAGGTCGGCAACGAAGGCGTCATCACCGTCGAGGAAGCCAAGACCGCCGAAACCGAACTCGAGGTCGTCGAGGGCATGCAATTCGATCGCGGCTACCTGTCTCCGTACTTCGTGACCAACGCAGAGAAGATGCGCGTGGAACTGGAGGACCCATACATCCTCATCCACGAGAAGAAGCTCGGCAATCTTCAGGCCATGCTGCCGATCCTCGAGGCGGTGGTGCAGAGCGGCAAGCCGCTGCTCATCATCTCGGAGGATGTCGAGGGCGAGGCGCTCGCCACGCTGGTCGTCAACAAGCTGCGCGGCGGCCTGAAAGTCGCGGCGGTGAAAGCTCCGGGCTTCGGCGACCGCCGCAAGGCCATGCTGGAAGACATCGCCGTCCTGACCGCCGGCCAGATGGTCTCCGAAGACCTCGGTATCAAGCTCGAGAACGTCACGCTCGACATGCTCGGCCGCGCCAAGCGCGTGGTGATCGAGAAGGATACGACCACGGTGATCGACGGCTCCGGCGCCAAGGCCGGAATCGCCGCACGCATCGCCCAGATTAAGGCGCAGATCGAGGAAACGACCTCGGACTATGACAAAGAGAAGCTACAGGAACGGCTGGCCAAGCTCGCCGGTGGCGTTGCCGTCATCCGCGTCGGCGGCGCGACCGAGACCGAAGTCAAGGAGAAGAAGGACCGCATCGACGATGCGCTCAACGCGACGCGAGCAGCCGTCGAGGAAGGCATCGTGCCGGGCGGCGGCGTCGCGCTGCTGCGTGCCAGGGCCGCCCTCGCTTCGCTGACGGGCGCCAATGCCGACGTGACCGCCGGCATCTCTATCGTGCTCAGGGCGCTCGAGGCTCCGGTCCGGCAGATCGCCGAGAACGCCGGGGTCGAGGGCTCCGTCGTCGTCGGCAGGCTGACTGACAGCAAGGACCGCAACCAGGGTTTCGACGCCCAGACCGAAACCTATGTCGACATGATCAAAGCAGGCATCGTCGATCCCGCAAAGGTCGTCAGAACCGCACTTCAGGACGCCGGCTCGATCGCGGCGCTGCTGATCACCGCAGAGGCAATGATTGCTGACGCGCCTGCGAAGGATTCCGCGCCAGCGGCCGGCAACGGCATGGGTGGAATGGGATACTGAGAACAGTGCCTGAACCGTTCGGCCGGCGCGGCCGGACAAAGCAATTCGTACTCCAACCTGGAAGGACAATCTCCATGGCCGTACAGAGCACCACGAAACCATCTCTCTCCCGGCGTTGGGAAGACTACCAGCCCTCGAAGACCATGCTGGTCTGGGCATGCATCGCGGCGGTGATCGCCATGATCGTCGTCGGCTTCAGCTGGGGCGGCTGGGTCACCGGCGGCACTTCGCAAACCATGGCGAAAGCGGCTGGCGACACGGCGCGCGGAGAACTGGCATCCGCCATATGCGTGGAAAGGTTCAACGCGGCGCCGGATGCCGCGGCGAAACTTGCCGAGTTCAAGGCGATACCTGACAGCTACAAGAAGCGCCAGTTCGTCGAAGCGGGCGGCTGGGCGACCATGCCGGGGCAGACTTCGCCAGACAGGTTGGGTGCGCAGGCATGCGCCACCGCTCTTTCGGCTTGACGGGAAGCCGATTTCCAAACGGCGCTCGGGCAAACGCTGGAGCGCTTCATCCGCTGACCAAGGTGCGTGAACCATGATCTCGTTTGTGAAAAAGCCGGACCCGCAGCAACCACCTGAGCACGTCGACGACAATCGCTTCGAGCAGATCCGGACCGCAGCGGCTGAACGGCATCGCAAATCGGATACCGACGGCACACGCCGTCGAGTCCGCCAGACGGCCGAAGACAACCGTCTCATATGAGAGGGCAGCGGCGACCATGCCGCACAGGTCAGGACGCTTCTTGCCGGCGAGGCTTGAGTAGCGAGCGAGGACATTGAGTATTCGTGAGCCTTCAAGCCAATCGGCATAGATGTCGATTGGTCCACTCAAAGCGAAGCCATTCATGGTTCCCGGCATACTTACGTCCTTGATCATCGTCCTGATGGCAGGATCGGATTCCAGCATCGTGATCACTTCGTCGGCATTGGCCGCATCGAGACCCGGGAAATCCATATCTTCTAGCGATGCCACCAGATCCATCCGGATGAGCGGCTCATCCTCGACAACGAGTATCTTGGCTGCAGGGGCGGGAGGTCACTGAGCTCCATATGATGCAGAATTGCATCCAAGCCTCCGCGCATCGGGAATGGCAGCTCGCTGCAAGTAGAGGAAATCGCCTTGGTACAACGCTGACGGCCCTTTTCGACGATGGAGTTCGCGGTGCGGCGAGAGCGCTCTGAAGCGGCTCTCGGAAAAGCGATCTTTGGATTCCGAAGTCAGTTCGGCGAGCGTTCTATGACGGTCATCTGTCGTGAGCGGTTTTCTGATGAACCGGCTGTACGGTGAGGCGACGGGGTGGCCACCGGCCCCGAACCACAGAGCTTCCTGAGCTGGGCATTTGGAACCTTTCCGCCTGCGGGACACTGTATGTGATGCATTTCACAATCCCGTGAATGGCAGCGCACACAAGATGCGCACCGAAGGAAAACTCCCATGGCAAAAGAAAAGACGCTGGAAGATCTCTTCCACGACACGCTCAAGGACATCTATTACGCAGAACGGAAGATCCTGAAGGCTCTTCCCAAGATGGCGCGCGCGGCATCATCGCCGGAACTCAAGGCGGCGTTCGAGAAGCACAAGGACGAGACCGAGGGCCACGTCGATCGCCTGCAGCAGGTCTTCGAACTGATGGGCAAGCGGCCGCAGGGCAAAACCTGCGACGCCATCGAAGGCATCATCTCCGAGGGCGAGGAGATCATCGAAGCCTTCAAGGGCACGGCAGCTATCGATGCCGGTCTCATCTCTTCGGCCCAGGCGGTCGAGCATTACGAGATCACGCGTTACGGCACACTCAAACGCTGGGCCGAGGTCCTCGGCATGGCAGAGGCTTCCAAGCTGCTCGACCAGACGCTCGGCGAGGAAACAGTGACCGACAAGGTGTTGACCGGCCTTGCGGACGCATCCGCCAACGAGATGGCCAAGGCCGCCTGACCCACATTCAGCCACCCGGCTCCGCCGCGGTGGCTGGTTTCTTTCAGCTCTCATCTATCCGACAGGAGACAATTATGGGTCGCGGCATTTTGCTCTGGCTGCTCGGGGTTCCGATCCCGATCATCATCCTTCTCGCTCTGTTCATGCGATAGTAGGACAATCATGGCTTCCACCATCCTGGCCACCGACGTGGCCGCCCCGGTCGAGTCGTCCTCATCCGCCGTCAGCTGGGGAGCTATCATTGCCGGCTCCTTCGCGGCCGCCACGCTCACCTTCATCTTGATGCTTCTTGGCTCCGGCCTCGGCCTCACCATAGTTTCACCGTGGTCCAGCACGGGTGCCAGCGTCACAACCTTCGCGGTGTCGACTGCCATCTGGCTCGTCATTGTGCAGTGGCTCTCGTCCGGGCTCGGAGGCTATCTGACCGGGCGTCTTCGCACGAAATGGGTCGGCGTCCATACCGACGAGACGTTTTTCCGCGACACTGCGCATGGCTTCATGGCCTGGGCGCTTGCCACGCTGCTCGTCGTCTTCGTGCTGGGCTCGGCGCTCTCGGCGGCGATCGGCACGGGCGTTCAGGCTGCTTCCACAGTGGCCTCCGGAGCTGCGATGGGCGCATCGGCGGGAGCATCCGCAAATGCCGGAGACCGTGGTGGAACCGATGCCACCTCCTATTTTGTCGACTCCCTGTTCCGTCCCGTCGATGCTGCAAGGCTGGCGGCGCCGGGAGCGGAGGGTGATACGGCCGCGGCCGCGCAGGCCTCGCGGATCCTCATCGCCAGCGCGGCAGCGGGAGAAATGTCGGCGGACGACAAGGTCTATCTTGGTCAACTCGTAGCAGCCCGAACGGGATTGTCTCAGGGCGATGCCACCGCGCGCGTCGATGCCGTCCTGGCCCAGGTCGAGCAGGCCAGGGTCAACGCCCAGGAAGCTGCCGACACCGCACGCAAGGCCGGAGCGACGTTCGCGCTGGTCGGCGCGCTGTCGTTGCTGATCGGCGCCTTCATCGCGAGTGCCGCCGCCGCGCTCGGCGGCAGGCAGCGTGACGATGACGAGATCGCCTACGTGACGACATCGCGATAGCCGGTTCTCGGCTGCCTTGCTCGGCATGGTCGGCCCGCAACCATCTTCGATGGACCCCGGTGATCATTCGCCGGGGTTCATGTTTTCTCCCATACACTGGCGATTTCCATGACGCGCAAGCTCGACCTACGGACCGGCGTTCCTGTCTGGGAGGCCTACCGCGCTCCCCGCATACCGACGCAAAAGCTGACGCGGGACGTTTCGTGCGACGTGCTGGTGGTAGGGCTCGGCATCAGCGGCGCAATGCTGGTCGAGGCGCTTTCCGCCCAGGGTCTTGCTGTCATCGGCGTCGATCGCCGTGGCAGCATGCTCGGCTCGACACCCGCAACCACCGCGTTGGTGCAGTTCGAGATCGACCAACCGCTCTCTCAACTCAGCCGGAAGATCGGACGATCCGACGCCGAACAGGCCTGGAGACGGTCACGGTTGGCGGTGACCAATCTGCGGGGTCGCATCGGTGAACTCGGTATCGCCTGCGACATGACTGGAACTGAATCCTTGTATCTTGCGGGGAACGCTCTCGATCCCGGAGAATTGCGACTGGAGGCGGAGGCCAGGGCAAGCGCCGGTATCCGCGCGACCTATCTGACGCCTGCTGTTCTCAAGGCGAAGTTCGGCATCGACCGCAAAGGAGCAATTCTCAGCCAGGATAATCTCGCCCTCGATCCCCGCAAGCTCACAGCTGGCTTTCTAGGCAAGGCGCTCGAACGAAGAGCCCGCTTCTACGCTCCCGTCGAGGTCGCACGTCTTGCCACCGGGCCGACCGGCGTACGCGCGGAAACTCAGGACGGGCCGGTGATCTCCGCCAGGCAGGTTGTGCTGGCGACGGGGTACGAACTTTTGGACATCGTGCCCTCCGACACTCATTCCGTCATTTCCACCTACGCCATCGCAACGAAGCCGCAGAAGAGTGCGCTTTGGCCCGGCGCGGCTTTCGTCTGGGAGGCGTCCGATCCCTATCTCTACATGCGCGCGACCGCCGACGGACGGGTGATATGCGGCGGCGAGGACGAGGATTTCGTCGACGAGGCTAAACGGGACAGTCTGCTCGCAGCCAAGACGCGGACAATTTCCACCAAGCTCAAGAAGCTGTTTCCGCAACTGGATGCCACGGCCGAATTCGCCTGGACCGGATGTTTCGGCACCACGACGACCGGCCTGCCCTATATCGGCGAGCTGCCCGGTCATCCCGGCATCTTCGCCGTCCAGGGATATGGCGGCAACGGAATCACATTCTCGCAGATCGCGTCAGAGATCATTTCGACCGCGATTGCAGGGCGTGACGATGCAGACGCAAAGCTTTTCGGTTTTGAGCGCACAGGAATGGTCAGGAAGCTGGTCGACGCTGCAGGCAAACTTATCGCTTGACGTCGACACCTGACCAATTCCCTTGTTATTGTGCAGTGCAGCAACGATATTGCTGCAAATGCGTTGCACGCATTGCCGTCCAATTCCGGGCGTCACAACAAGGACGGCCCAATTGCGAAAAATCTCTGACACGATCGCGCGGCTTGCCGCGCTTCAGGCACGCCATGGGGCCTCTCCCGGGAGCCTCGGCGCGCCCGACCGTCTTTCGGCGCTAGCCCGCTTCGGCTCCAACCCGGGCGCTTTGACAGCGAAATTCTATCTTCCTGACAACCTGCCGGAAGGTGCGCCGCTTGTGGTTGTCCTCCATGGCTGCACTCAGAGCGCGGCGGGATACGACCCTCATTCAGGCTGGTCGCAGCTTGCCGATGATGCCGGCTTCGCACTGCTCTATCCCGAGCAGCAGCGAGCCAACAATCCAAATCTCTGCTTCAACTGGTTCCAGCCTGCCGATGTGAAGCGGGATGCCGGCGAGGCGCTTTCGATACGACAGATGATCGAGGCGATGGTCGAGGCGCATGGGCTTGACCGGAAACGAATCTTCATCACCGGCCTCTCGGCCGGTGGCGCCATGGCCGCGGCGATGCTTGCATCCTATCCTGATGTCTTCGCCGGTGGCGCAATCATCGCGGGGCTTGCCTATGGCAGCGCGGCGACGATTCCGGAAGCCTTTGACCGCATGCGAGGCCATGGCGGGCCGTCGGACGAGGAGTTACGGCGCATGCTGCGTGAGGCGTCGTCTCATCGAGGAGCGTGGCCCAGGGTTTCGATCTGGCAAGGGATGAGCGACCCGACTGTCGCGGCTTCCAATGCCGAGGCGATCGCCAGCCAGTGGCGCGGCGTCCACCAACTGGACAGCGCGCCGACACATGCCCGCACTGAGGGCAAACGCACACGGCAGTTCTGGTGCAATGCCAGTGGGGAGATCGTGCTGGAGGTCAACATGATTGCCGGGATGGGCCACGGCACGCCAATCGACAAAAGCCGCTACGGAATGCCGGGACCCTACATGCTCGATGTCGGCATCTCCTCGACGCAGCAGATCGCGCAGTTCTGGGGGATCGCAGGCGGGGAGGCACGGCCTTCTGCAGGGTCGAAGCGGCAGGACATCGTTGTCTCTTCCCAGCCGCGCGTTGATGCCCAATCCAGTGCCGGATCAAGGCAACCGGCGCGATCTCCCGAGGTGTCGACGGCTAAGAAGCGGGAGGTGTCACCAGCGTCAGATGTGCAGAAGATTATCGAGGACGCTTTGCGGACCGCCGGGCTGATGCGCTGATAGTCTCGCCCGTATCGGAGCGTGCGTCTTGACGAAGGAGCCAGCCGTGGCTGGCTCCTTCGTCGTTCCGGCACAAAATCGTGCTACAGCTTGACCGCCGTCTCTCGAGACCAGAGACGGAGCTTTCGGCAGGACTCGATGAACCCGGCGATCGCCTTCTCATCGCCGAGACCGATCAGCCCTTCATCGGCGTCCGGATCCACGCCGGCCTTCCGCAGCAGGGGCGCGGCGCCCGACGTAAACGCGATGAACTTGCAATGGGCAAAGGCATCAGCAACGAAGTCGCGCGCGGCGGCTTCGCCAGTGAGGCGCTCCGCACCTTCCTCGGAAAGGACCAACGCCACCGCGTCGAACAGGACCGACGGACCGCCGTCGATCATGTGCTTGGCGGCGATCATAGTTCCGTCCGCCGCTTCGACGCCGCCGACCTTGGGGGCGATGACCTCCACCGTCGCGCCTTCCTTCTCGATCGCGGTCCGGAGCTTCTTCAGGAGCGACGCGTCAGCGCCAGGGCTGACCAGCACGCCGACCTTCCGGCCGGCGAAACTATCCGGTCCGTTCGCGACGATGCTGAGCGCCGGTGACGGTTCAAGATCGTCGCGTGGCGCAACTGCCGCGTCCGCCGGCTTGGGCAGTTCCTTGATGCCAAGTTTGTCGGCGACCGTTTCGGCCAGTCCTTCGTCGATATTGAGGAGATGGGAGATCATCCGTTCGCGGATGACAGGCGTCTCGACCTTGCTCAATTCGAAGGTCAGCGCCATGCCGATATGTTTCTGCTCTGGCGCGGCTTGGCTGTTGAAGAACTGGCGCGCCTGGCTGTAGTGATCGGCAAAGCTTGCCGCGCGCAGCCGGACCTTCTGACCATCGATGGCTTCGGGAAACGAGCGGAACCCGCGCTGTGGCGATTCCCTTGGACCTTCCCCAAATGAGTTTGGCTGGTAGTTCACCCGCCCGACCGGATTGCGCATCGCCATGTGCCCGTCCTGCTGGAAATGGTGGAACGGGCATTTCGGCGCGTTGATCGGAAGGTGCGTGAAATTTGTCGAGCCGAGCCGTTTGATCTGCGTGTCGAGATAGGAGAAGTTGCGGCCTTGCAGCAGCGGGTCGTTGGAGAAGTCGACGCCGGGCGGCACATTCTGCGTCATGAACGCGACCTGTTCGGTCTCCGCGAAGAAATTGTCGGGCATGCGGTCCAGCACAAGCCGGCCGACCGGAACTGGTGGAAGGATTTCTTCTGGGATCAACTTGGTAGGGTCAAGGACGTCGAAGTCGAAACTGTCGGCGAAGTCCTGATCGAAGAGCTGGACCCGTAATTCCCATTCCGGAAAATTGCCAGACTGGATCGCATGCCAGAGATCGCGGCGATGGAAATCAGGATCGGCCCCATTGATCTTGACGGCCTCGTTCCACACCACCGACTGCAGGCCGAGCTTGGGCTTCCAGTGGAACTTGACGAAGGTGGACTCATCCTTCGCATTGAGGAAGCGGAACGTGTGCACGCCGAAACCTTCCATAAAGCGGAAGGAGCGGGGGATCGCCCGGTCCGACATCACCCACATGATCATGTGCATGGATTCCGGCGTCAGCGAGATGAAGTCCCAGAAAGTGTCGTGGGCGGACGCGGCCTGCGGAAAGCCCCGGTCGGGCTCCGGCTTTACCGAGTGAATGATGTCGGGAAACTTGATGGCATCCTGGATAAAGAAAACTGGGATGTTGTTGCCGACGATGTCCCAGTTGCCTTCCTTCGTGTAGAGCTTGACGGCGAAGCCGCGCACGTCGCGTGCAAGGTCTGCCGACCCTTCACTGCCGGCCACCGTCGAGAATCGCACGAAGGCCGGGGTCTTCTCGCCGGCGCGTTGGAAGATGTCGGCGCGCGTGTACTTCGCCAGCGATTCGTAGGTCTCGAAATAACCGTGCGCGCCGTAGCCGCGCGCATGCACAACGCGTTCGGGAATACGTTCGTGGTCGAAATGGAAGATCTTTTCGCGAAAATGGAAATCCTCGATCAGTGACGGCCCGCGCTCGCCTATCTTCAAGGTGTTCTGGTCGTCGGCAACCGGAACGCCCTGGGCCGTCGTCAAGACAGAAGCATCGCCTTCCGCGATCTGGTGCAACTCGCCGCCATTGCCGCGCTGAAGTTTCTGGTCATGGATCGTCGCGGGCGTGCCCGACGACTGTCTAGCGCTCTTGGCCATGGAAATTCCTTTGAGAGGAGAGTTGCGCATTGCGCGTCTCTCTCAATGAAACAGCCGGCATCCGGTTCCTGTGGTCTTGAAGATGCTGAAAAGAATGGGACGGGTCGTCATATGCGGCTCGGCCTTCGACAGCCGCTATGAGACCGACCTGACCCTTACAGCGACATCCATGGCGAGGAGATCCCTTGGCGTGCCGATATAGCCGCCGACGATCGGCATGATCTGGCGATTGCTGCGTGCGACGGCGACCGGGATGAGGTTGGCGCCGCCGAGGCGGCGATGCGTCGGATCGAAGGCGATCCATCCTGCGCCAGGAAGATAGACCTCCGCCCAAGCATGGGTCGATCCAGGGTCGTCGACGCTTTGCTGCGCATCGAACAGATAGCCCGAGACGGCGCGCGCGCCGACGCCGAGATGACGGGCCGCCTCGATGAACAGCGCGGCAATGTCCCGGCATGAGCCGCTCGCCAGTGCCAGCGTTTCCAGCGGAGTTTGCGTCCCTTCCTCGTCACGCACGCGATAGGCCACCGAGCCGAGGATGCCGGCATTGAGGTCTTTCAGCAGTGAAAGCGTGTCGGTCGACGCGCCCCGGACAAACGCGCGCGCCCACTCGCCCATCCGTCGTGATCATCATGTTCCGCAATGAGAAGCGCGCCCAGATGGGCCATATCGTCGGAGGAATAGGTGAACGGGAAGGAATGCGCCTCGGGGGCGATCCGGAACACCGGCCACGCCACCGCCGACTGCTCGACCATAAACTCGCTTGTGATGACCAGTTCGACGGCTGGCTGCGAGAAGATGCCGGTTGCGATCAATTGCCGAAGACGTCCTGCGTCCACTCAAGATCCGCGACGGGCGAGCAGGATAAGGAATTCGATAAAAGGGTGATGTCATGGCTGCCTCGCGGGCGCAGGATCATGCGGTGCGGCTGGAGCACGACAGGACGTGCGTAGCGATAGGTCGTACTGTGGTGGATCGCCAGTCTCATCTTTACCGCCGAAAGGCCCCGTCACTGATCAGCTGCCAAGTTTCTCGAAAGCGTCGCTCGTTCCATCTGCAACGTCTGCGATTTGCGATCGTTGCTGCGAGGCTCATTTTAGGCTTCAAGGTTGCTTTGCCTACAAAGGCACCCACTTTTGACCTGAGCCCTTAGTTCGCTCCGCGGTGTTCACAGTGTGTGTGGAGCGGCTGGTCAACGTGTCCCATGAAGATTCGAACTCTCACCTTGTTGGGAACACAATCGCGCACTACATAGTTAGCATCGGTCTTGTCTGCTGAATTTTGTTCCGGCGCCACGCGCCCAAGCGACCTTCCTCCTTCAACATCGAGTCTACCAGCATCGCACGGCGTCCAGTCTTGCGAGCGGTCTCTGTCGATTTGAAAGGAAATCGCCATGACATCTGGAACAGTAAAGTTCTTCAATTCCACCAAGGGTTTCGGCTTCATAACGCCTGACGATGGCAAGAGCGACGTGTTCGTTCATGTCTCTGCCCTCGAACGCGCCGGCATGAACTCTATCGTCGAGGGGCAGAAGCTCTCTTTCGATGTCGTCAAGGATCAGCGCAACGGCAAGTTCGCGGCCGAGAACCTTCAGGCAGCCTAATGTGATGGCACGTCTGGTCTTTGACCACGGATGTACTGGCATCGATCATTGACGTGCGTTTGGAAGGCCGGGTCTCCCGGCCTTTTTTTATGAACCAGATCCGACATTGCCCGCCGAAAGGACACGTCATGCGAAATGCCGTCACGCCTGTCACGAACCAGGTGATCAACCGATTGCTCGACCAGATTTTCGAGGGTGACTACCATCCTGCGGCGCTTTCGGTGTCCGCGCATCGCAATCTGCTAGAGGGAGCCGATGACTGCGCATCTGTCAGACTTGCAGCTCAGCATTTGTGCATGGCAGTCGCTTCAAGAACTGTTGCGCTTACGTCGCTTGAGCGCGCTCATCACAATGACACCAACGGAGTTCGGCGACGTGCCAGGGAAACCAAGGAGCGACCCTAGCTGTTGTAGAACGGCGGCATGGTCATCCAGTTAGTCTACCATCCGGAAGCGAAATGATGGATACCGTTGTTACACTTCACGGCGACAAGCGCTGGAAGGCGGCGATCGACTAGCGGGGGACTGAGGGAGTCGAGAGCGTCGAGCATTATTTCGAGGAAATCTCGGATCTGCACCTGATCATCGAACATGGTCCTGACTGGAATCTTCTGGTCCGCTGCCTAGTCACCCTTAACCGTTCCGACGATGGCGAGGAGCAAAACAGCGCTGAGAAGGCACTGCGGCAGGAACGCACGCGCTAGCGCGAAAAGAGCTTCTCGCTGTTCCTGATCTGCTTGCTGTTTACATGTCCACGAGCAACTCGCGGAATGACGCCACGACAGCCGTGTGCCTATAAGGCTTGGAAAAGAAGACACTGCCGTCGGGAATGTCTGCCGCATCAATGCTGCGATGGCCTGAGGTCACGACGATCTTCACCGGCGGCCAGCGGTCACGAACTGCAGCAGCCAGCTTCAACCCATCCATACTCCCGGGCATGTCGATGTCGGTGAAAAGCAAACGGATCGAAGGTTCGCCTTCCAGGATAGCAATGGCTTGATCTGCAGTGGCGGCGTCGAAAACCCGATAACCCTCGTCCTCCAATTGGTCGACGACGTCCATTCGAATGAGCGGCTCATCCTCAACAACTAGCACTGCGATTTTTTCGGACATCCGCGTTCCATACCAGTGGGTCCCCGACCAATCTCAGACCAAGGCTACGCATGCCGATGGAAGGGAGAAGCCGCCGAAAAGGATTTCGGCGACAGAACAAGCGATGACACCGTATGTTGGTTCCCATATGAACGGAAATACTGATCTCGCGTTGAGGCCGACGGTAGAGCGACGGTAAATGTTTGATCTTTGGAGACGCTGAATGTCGGTGCTGGAAAGAAACAACGTCATCGAAGCGGGCGCAGGCTCCCGCTCGATGATATTCGCACATGGCTTCGGCTGCGACCAGAATATGTGGCGGTATGTCGAGCCAGCATTTCGCGATCGCTATCGCACCGTGCTTTTCGATCACGTCGGCGCAGGGCGCTCGGAATTGAGCGCCTACCAGCCGGACAAATACTCCGACCTCGATGGTTATGCCTCAGACGTCGTCGAGATCGGTCGCGCGTTGGCGTTCGAAGATGCCATCTTTGTCGGCCATTCCGTCAGCTCCATGATCGGAGCACTGGCTTCAATCATGGAGCCTGGCATGTTTGGTAAACTGGTAATGGTGGGACCGTCGCCCCGCTATATAGACGATGGCGAATACGTTGGCGGGTTTAGCGCATCCCAAATCGAAGAATTGCTCGCCTCGCTGGCCGACAACCATCTCGGCTGGTCAGCGTCCATGGCTCCGGCGATCATGGCCAACCCGGATCGTCCCGAGCTTGGTGAGGAGTTGACCAACTCGTTCTGTCGAACGGACCCCGATATCGCCAGGCACTTCGCCCGAACAACATTCACATCGGACAATCGCGCGGACCTGAAGAAGGTCAAGGCTGATACCCTGATCCTTCAGACCCGCGATGACATTATCGCCTCGGAGGAGGTCGGCGAGTTCGTCCACCGAGAGATCAAGGGCAGCCGGATTGTCTACCTGGATGCCAGCGGTCACTGTCCCAACCTGAGCGCCCCGGCCACAGTCATAGCAGCGATGAATGAGTTCCTCTAAGCACATCGATTCCGACCTCGGGGATCTTTATGAGAACGCCCCCTGCGGCTACCTGTCGCTCGGGCCGGACGGCAAAGTCGTCCGCGTTAACGCCACACTCTGCAACTGGCTGGGCAAGACAGCCGGCGAACTCATCGGCACAAGGCTTCGGGACCTTCTGAACGTCGCTGGAAGCATCTTCTACGAGACGCACTTCGCGCCATTGCTTCGCATGCAGGGCTTTTTCGAGGAGGTGGCGCTCGACCTGGTAAAGGCGGATGGCGAGACCATGCCGGTGTTGGCAAACGCCGCGGAGCGTAGGATATCTGACGAGTTGGTCCTAACCCGTGTCACTCTGTTCCGAGCGCCGCAGCGGCGTCGACATGAACGGGAATTGGCGGAGGCCCGCGCAGCCGAACAGTCGGCGCGTCGCAAACTCGAAGAGATCAACAAAGGCCTTGAAAACCGCATCACGGATGCTGACACGCTGCGATCGTTGGCCGTTAAGGATGCAGATTTGCGAGAGCAGTTCATCGCGGTCCTCGGTCACGACCTCCGCAATCCCCTCGCGGGACTGGCGGGCGGTGTGAACGTCCTCTCCAAGGCACACAACGATCCGAAGTCGGTCCGCGTGCTTCGGCTGATGAGTGAAAGTATCAAGCGGATGGAAGGGTTGATAGACAACCTCATGGATTTCGCGCGAGGGCGCCTTGGCGGCGGGATCGCCATCGAACGTTCGTCCGACGAGAGGATCGAACCGACGCTTGCTCAGGTGGTCAACGAAATGAGGGCTGGTCATCCAGACCGCGCGATCGAGATGCGCTTCGATATTGCGCACGCGATCGACGTCGATCATGCGCGCATTGCGCAAATGTTCTCCAACCTTCTCGGCAACGCGATCACGCATGGGTCCGAAGACCGTCCGATCGTAGTCGAGGCTACGGTTGCAGACGGTAACTTTACGCTGTCCGTCGCAAACGGAGGTGAGCCGATTCCGCAGCTTGCCCTAGAGCGGCTGTTCCAGCCTTTCTATCGCGGCGAGGTTCGGCCAAGTATGCAGGGCCTGGGCCTTGGCCTCTATATTGCCAGCCAGATCGCTGAGGCGCATGGCGGCCACATCGACGTGACGTCTGATTTAACCGAAACAAAGTTCACGTTTCAGATGCCGATGCACTACTAGCCTGTTCATCGGCGTACCGCATTCGCTGATAGCCGCGATCATTGAGAACGACGTGATGTTCGAGTTCCTTCTCGGCTCTCTGGTGCAACCCGCCCTCGGCTCTATCGTCCTGCGGCTAAGTCCTCGGATGGGTCTGGCATGAGGAACACGTCTAAAGGGGTAGACCGGCCATCGACAACCCGTCCACCGTCTGCTTCCGGATAAGGCGGCAACACCAACTTGAATTGCTCCCGTTCCCACCCCAGCGATGCGGCCCTCCCATCCGGAGGGGACAGGGTTGAGACATCTAGCATTGCTGTGGCGGATCTCGATCCGGTAGTAGCGCGGCTGGAAGCCGCCAACGTCGCCGTGGAACCAATCCGGATCGACCCAAATAGGGATCAACGGTTCACATTTTTCAAGGACCCAGATGGATTGCCGCTGGAACTCTACGAGGTGCCTATAAGGATCGGATCGCTTTCGTGACCAAATCGACGCGGGCATGGCAGTCAAGCCATCCGTTCGCGACGCCGTAAGGCGGTCCGGTTCGCGCCGTCTGCCCGGTCTTACCGAGTCAGGCCCGACTTGGCCAGCCAGTCGCGCACCAACTCGGTGGTCCGCCGCTCCTGAAGGCCCTCCATGACGAACCCTGGGGCAAAATTCGCCTGTGGCGCGGCACTTGCTATGATTTCGCGGCTGTTCCCAAGACCGTAGCCTCCGTGCAGATTGAACGGAATTATGGTCTTCCCGGAGAAGTCCTGATTGACCAGGAACGAACGAACAATCGGGGGCGCCGAAGCGCCCCAAATTGGAAAACCGAGGAACACCGTTTTATAAGAACTGAGATTGCTGACGGTCGCTTTGAGTGGCGGCAGGAAATTTCTCTCCCGTTCGCGTGTCGCCTGGTCAACCGTCGCGAAATAGTCCGCCGGATAGGGCGTGGCCGGCTCTATTTCAAACAGGTCGCTGTCGAGGTCACGGCTGAGCAGGGCGGCAATGGCCCGGGTGTTGCCGCTGCGCGTAAAATAGGCGACCAGCGGCTTGACGTCTGCGCCAGATGCGGCGTTGGCCGATGCAGCGGACATGGTGCTGGCGGCGGCGAGCGAAAGACCTAGCGAAGACAAGAGTATCTCTCGTCTCGTCGTTTTTGCGGTGTTGGGCGTCATTGTGCCCGGCTTGGTACGCATCACGATCTCGGCGCCGCTTCCACGCCCGAATAGGCCAGTACGGCGTCAGGCAGCCTCTGGCCGTGCACCTCGATCGCCGCAACCGCCGCATTCAACTCCGCGACTTCTGACGGCGAAAATTCAACCGAGGCCGCTCCTATGTTCTCGAGCATGTGGGCCATCTGGGTCGTGCCGGGAATGGGAACTATCCAAGGCTTCTGCGCCATCAGCCATGCGAGGGCGATCTGGCCGGGCGTTGCGTTCTTGCGCCTGGCCCAGTCTTTAACGAGAGCAACAAGCGCAAGATTGTTCGGCAAATTGTCCGGCGAAAAACGGGTCTCAATGGCGCGAATGTCGCCGGGGGCAAAACGCGTAGCCTGGTCAATCGCCCCGGTCAGGAAACCAACGCCTAGCGGGCTCCATGGCACGAAGCCGATGCCGAGTTCCTCGCAAGTCGCAAGGACCAATTCCTCCGGCCCGCGCCACAGCATCGAGTATTCGCTCTGCACCGCCGTCACTGGGTGAGCGGCATGGGCGCGCCGCAGGGTCTTGAGCCCCATTTCACTGAGACCCCAATGAAGGACCTTGCCTTGCGCCATGAGATCTCCAACGGCACCGGCAACGTCCTCGATCGGGACCCCCGGATCGACGCGGTGCTGGTAGAGCAGGTCGATGCGGTCGGTCCTGAGCCGCTTAAGCATGCCTTCGACCGCGAGCTTGATATGGTCCGGCTTGCTGTTGAGTCCCGGGAGGCGTTTGCCTGTCTCCAGGTCAATGTTCCAACCAAATTTCGAGGTGATGGCGACTTTGTCACGGAAGCCCTCGATACCCTCGCCGAGGATCCGCTCGACCTCATGGGGGCCATAGGCTTCGGCCGCATCGAAAAAGGTTACGCCGTGATCAAAGGCGGCCCGGATGATGTTGTGCATCTCGATTCGTGTAGGGATCGTCATCTGATAGGTGCGGCTCATATTCTGGACGCCAAGCCCGACGGCTGAGACTTCAAGGGAGCCCAGTTTCCGGCGCTTTGACACGCCTGTCTGCGGCGCATTTGCGATGGTCGGCGAAGCTCCATTCGACTGAGCGTAGGCACCGCTTGCGAGCGGTGCGGCGGCCAGCGCGCCTGCCGCTGCAAGCAGGCTGCGACGGCTTATTCGGGTGATTTCTGATCGCATTGCCTATTCCTTCCTTCGTGAGTTCATCCAACGCGAGCGCTGCGTTCTTAGAGCCCCGTCATTTTCAGGACCGCCTCGGGTAACCGCTCGCCTTGCACTTCGATTTTGGACAGGCCGACGCGGATCTCGGAAAGATCGGCCTCGGTCAGATCGACATCGGCACCGCCGACGTTCTCTTCGACGCGTGAAAGCTTCTTCGTGCCGGGAATCGGCACAATCCAGGGCTTCTGCGCCAGCAGCCAGGCCAGTGCGACCTGGGCAGGCGTGGCGCCCTTGCGATCGGCAACTGCTTTGACCACGTCGACCAGCGCCATGTTCGCCTTGCGCGCTTCAGGGGAGAACCGGGGCACCGAGTTGCGGAAGTCGCCTGGCTCGAATTTCGTATTCTCGTCGATCTTGCCCGCCAGGAAACCGGCGCCGAGCGGGCTGAATGGCACGAAGCCGATCCCAAGCTCTTGAAGCACCGGCAGCAGCTCGGCCTCAGGGCCGCGCCAGAATAGGGAGTATTCGCTCTGAACTGCCGCGAGAGGGTGAACCGCGTGGGCGCGACGGATGGTGCCGACACCCGCTTCGGAGAGCCCGTAGTGCCTCACCTTGCCTTCGGCGATGAGATCCTTCACGGCGCCGGCCACATCCTCGATCGGCACGTTCGGGTCGACCCGGTGCTGGTAGAACAGGTCGATATGGTCGGTGCGCAGCCGTTTGAGGGCGGCCTCCGCGACGACCTTGACATGCTCCGGGCGACTATTGGTCCCGCCGTTGCGCTTGCCGGTTACCAGGTCGATGTCGAAGCCGAACTTGGTGGCGATGACGACTTTATCCCGGATCGGCTGGAGGGCTTCGCCCACCAGTTCCTCATTGGTGAAAGGCCCGTAGGCTTCAGCGGTGTCGAAAAGGGTGACGCCCAGATCGAAGGCACCACGTATGATGCGAATTGCCTCCTGGTGGTCGCCGGTCTGACCGTAAGTCGACGCGAAGCTCATGCAGCCAAGGCCGATCGCCGAGACTTCCAGGTCTCTTCCAATTGTGCGCTTCTTCATGTCTTTGCTCCGTTTCCTTGGTCTGCCTGCGGCAGCATGCCGGAAGCAGGCCGCGCGACGCCGTTGCTCCTGCTCGCTGGCAGGATGAACGCTGCCGTCAGGGCGATCGCGACGATGTTCATGACGGCCGCGCCGAGCATCGCGGCATTGATCTGGTGGCTAATCGCCGCAACTCCCGAGGCAGTGGGATCCGTCGCGGAAGCGAAGACCACGATCAAAACGCTGAGGCCGACCGATCCGCCAAGCTGGTGGGCAACGTTGACCACTCCCGAGGCGGCACCTTGATCGCGAGGTTCGACGCCGTGGACGCCCGCTGCCGTCAGCGGCGCCATGGCGGTGCCATTGCCAATGCCGATAAGGATCATCGGGAGAGCCAGCTGCCAGTATGTTGCGCTGGCGCCGGCCTGGGCCAGCCAAATCAAGCCGGTCGCCATGAAGGCCAGCGCGCCCATGAGAAGGGTAGGTCCGCCGATCACTCGAGTGAGGCGGGGGATCGTCACCGCCGAACCGAAAGTCAGGACGGTCATCGGCAGGAAGCCCAGTCCGGCTTGAAGGGCTGTGTATCCCAGCACCTGCTGCATGTACTGCGTCGTGAAAAAGAAGAACGACACCATCGAACCGATGTAGAGCATGCGCCCGGCATAGGCGGCCGACCTCTCTCGGCTGGCGAAAAGGCGCAGGGGCAATACAGGAAAGGGGGCACGCCTCTCGAACCAAAGGAAGAAGGCCAGGACGACTACCGCTGCAACAAGCGATAGCACCGTGACCGGGGTTAGCCAGCCGTGATCCGCTGAGTTGACCAGACCGTAGACGAGCAGGCCCATGCCGAGCGTCGAGGTGACGGCGCCGATGATGTCGAACCGACCCTGCATGCGCTCGCCGTCCGGAATGACCCGGTTGATGGCGAAGAGAAGGGCGATGCCGATCGGAAGGTTGACGAGGAAGCCAATACGCCACGACAGCAGCCCCGCAAAAATCCCGCCCAGGACCATGCCAAGACTCGCACCGGCTCCGGCCACGACCGAGTACCATGATAGGGCGCGGGTGCGCTCGCTGCCTTCGGCGAAGGTGCCAGAGATCACCGCCAGCACGCTCGGCGCCAGGATGGATGCCGCAAGCCCTTGTACAGCGCGCGCGGCGATCAGCTCGTACGAAGACTGCGAGAAGCCGATCACGAGCGAAGCCAGCGTGAACAGGATAACACCCAGCTGGAGGACCCGCTTCCGACCGAATGTGTCACCGAGACGAGCCGAAAGCAGCAGAAAGCCGCCGAAAAACAGCAGATAGGCGTTTTGCACCCACGTCTGCATGATCGGGCTCATGGCCATGGTACGACCGATTTCCGGCATGCCCGTGTAGACGATGGAAAGATCCAGCAGAATCATCAGGTAGACGGTCAGCACGGTGGCGAGAACCGTGTTGGGAGGCGCTACTCGCCCAGATCGCACAGTCATTGGCGCTGCTTTCGTTGCCGGCGGCACGTCCGCCCATCTCGTGACAGCAACCTAGGCCCATTTCATTCATTCGATTAGATGCTAGTATCGGCAAGAACCAATAAGAGGAACTAATGAATGCGGCGAGAGGACTTGACTGACCTGCTCGCGCTCGTGGCTGTCGCCAGAGAGCGCAGCTTCACCCGGGCGGCCGCCCAGATGGGAGTTTCTCAGTCTGCGCTGAGCCAAACCGTACGCGGGCTCGAGGATCGGCTCGGGATCAGGCTTTTGACGCGCACCACACGCAGTGTGTCCACCACAGAAGCCGGCGAGAGGCTGATCAGGGCGGCTGCGCCGCGACTGGAAGAGATCGAGTCGGAATTGGCGGCGCTAAGCGAGTTGCGGGACAAGCCCGCCGGCACGGTGCGCATCACCTGCAGCGAAAACGCTGCCGACACAGTCGTGTGGCCGAAGCTGGCCGCAGGCCTTGCCGGGTTTCCGGACATCAAGGTTGAGCTGTACATCGATCATGGCTTCACAGACATTGCTGCAGAGCGCTTCGATGCCGGCGTGCGTCTGGGAGAGAGCCTGGAAAAGGACATGATTGCCGTGCGCATCGGGCCTGACGTACGGCTCGTGCCGGTGGGTTCTACCGCCTATTTCTCAAGAACCCCCCGGCCAGAGACTCCGCAAGACCTCATCCGGCACAATTGCATCAATCTACGCCTGGCCACGTTAGGGGGTCTTTACGCCTGGGAATTTGAGAAGGACGGCCGCGCCCAGCGCGTTCGCGTCGACGGGCAGCTGACCTTCAACACCATCAGGTGTCTGGTGACGGCTGCAATCGCAGGCTACGGCATTGCTTTCGTGCCCGAGGACAGCATCTCCGAGCACCTAGCCGACGGCACACTGATAGAGGTACTCGGCGAGTGGTGTCCGCCCACATCTGGTTTTCACCTCTATTATCCAAGCCGGCGACAAAACTCGCCGGCATTCCAGACCGTCGTCGAACTGCTGCGCCACCGAAAGTGATGCATCAACTTTAGAGCTATCGTCCAGGAGCAGGTCATTGAGTGGATTTAAAGGCGCAAGCCTGGGCGATGATGGCACTCCCTTAGAACTGTAAGCCGCGATGGGGTATGACGACGATCCCACTACTCGTCGATCGTCAGCGAGCTCAAAAGCTCGCGATAGGCTTCGATCTGCTGTCGCAGCGTTGCAATCGCCTATTCCGCCGTCGCTATGGCATCGGCGCCAGCGAGGAACCGGCGCGTGGCAGTTCCGGCTCTGTATCGAGCGTGACCAAGGCTTGAGCCAGCTTGACAGGATCTCCGCCCTGCGTGCCTTTGGCGCCTGTCCAAAAGGCTTCCTGCTGGGGCCGTCGTTCGCTGTAATCGGCGACAGTCAGTTCCGAATACTCGACGAATGCCGACCGGGGTCAGGCTTTTATGATGACAAAAACCGAGGCCAGCACAGCGACGATCCAGAGCGCAACACACACCTTCAAGGCGAGTGGTCCATATGAAGCGAGCGCCAACCCCACCGTCGCGTGCGCGCTAGTGCGCCCCGTAACGACAGCGAGCGGCGCCTTGGTGCCAAGCTTGCCGAAAGCGTGAGGCGGTTTGCGCTTGGACGAGACCCCGGATTTGCCCAAAATGCTAGGCTTTGCTGTTGGCGCGGCTGTCGGGCGACCAAGCTTTGACGGCAACTTCTTTCGTACGGGGGAACGGGTGCGCATATCCCTCTATAGATTGCTTGCCTCGCGATAGATAGGAGAGCCGAAATTATTCGCCAGGTCGGCAATTATTCGCTTCAATAATTGTGGGCCGTATAAAAAATATTATGTTGGAATGAGGAGAATTTCTGCTGATTTTTTGACCGGGTGTTCGAATTTTATTTAACCAATAAAAATAAAACGCCGTCGTCGCCTTGTTTGCAGCGCAATTGGGGCGCATATAAAATTCGTTGATTTGGTCGAGGTGGCTTTCGCAATCATAAAGCCTCGCCATCCGCTTCCGAATTTTCGAAGTGAATGCATTGCGCCGCACCCGGCGCGGCATCCCGCTTCGTTTGAACCCTGAAAATGATACCGGTGCTGACCACGGATGTACTGGCAGTTCCGGACGTCGTTTCGGCCGTTCGGCTGCAATCGAAGCGGAAGGGCGCATGCGCGTGTTTCCGCAGAAAGCCGCAGATGACCACTCGCACCACGCAGACCGTCGTTCGCTTCAACTCGGCGTTCGTGCTGCCGGGTCTCGATGCCCCGCAGCCGCCCGGTGCCTTTTGGCAAGGACGCTGAGCATGCCGCAATCGCCGGATGCCATCGCCATAGCCGACGCCGACGGCGCGACGATCTATTCCAGCATCATCGCGGCACAGGCGGACATGGAACAAAGGGCCGACATCTTGAACGCCAGCGACCCTCGCACCGATGCTGCTCGCGACGCCTTGGCTCATCCCGGCAAGGAAAATGCAGACGGCGCGCAGATATGCGACTTTGGGGACCATCAATATGGCCGCCGCGTCGAAGCCGATCGTTCCTGGACCGTCTATCACGTCGTCACGGACATTCCAGCGCATGTGAACGGCGCAACCATGGTCGGGCTCAGCCATTCGGAAGCGACGAGAAGCATGCAGTCCCTGAACTTTTGAAACAGCTAGCGAGCGGCGCAAGGAGAGGATCGCCGCCCGATCCTTTGTCGCTCCCGAGACACCGGCAGATCAGTCATGACGCTCGCATTCCCGAACCCCAGCCGAAGCTTTGATCAGGCGCGCAATGGCGTCTACTTCATCGGTCATGACGGAATGGTTCAAATCCGTTTCTTCGTCGAGGCCGAGGCTCTGGCCAAAAACGGCATTGTCCTGGGTGGGCAGGGTAGCGTTGAGACAGCCTATCTTTCGGCATTCGATGGTTTGCGGACTTCCATCCAAGACGTGGCATGCAAGGTTTATTCCCGCAACCGCCGCGACTCCTACACGTTGACCGCCGCCGATTTCAGGTAGCGGCCTTCGCTCCAGATGAAAGCGGGTAAACAATACACCCCTGCCAACGGCCGTCTTGTCCATGCAATCGGCTATTTAATTCTCGCGTGGTGAGCGCCGACCTCAATAGTTCTTCTCTTCGAACATCAGCTGTCTAAGTCCAGCCGCCTATGGGCCGGCTGGTGGTGCCATTGCACCTGCCTTAGGTCTCTGTCGTCGATCGCTTGGCCACAGGCTTTACAAAGATGGAAGTGATCCTCCTCTGCAGCAGCCGGGCGAATCCACATGTTTCGCAGAGGCGGCTGCCCTAGGTCGGAAAGCTTGGTCATTCCATGAACGTCCTCGCGTTCAATTTTCAGCGTGGCTGAAGACGACCGCGCCACTGTCCTTACGGACTTCAACCGACACTACTCCATCGTCCCCTTTCCGGGTCGCGAACATAGACGTTGCATGGTCTTTTGCTGTCCTTTCGGCATCAAAAGTCATTTTGTCGATAAGACCTTGCCTTCCATACCAAATAACCGTGTAGGGCATTGATCCCCCTGATTCTTTGGAGCCCGCTCGGGACGGAGCGAGCAGCGCTTCTGTCTCGGCTAGCATCACTCTTACTTGCTCGATGTAGCCTCGTATCTCGACAAGCAACTGCTCGTCTGCCTCACCCCAGCGCGCGAGGCTCTCGGCAATTGTGGATTTTTCCGGTGGCATGGCCGCTCCTAGTCTTGTTCAGACGGGGGCGCGACGCCGTCTCCAAGTCGCCGAAGTCCATTTGGACTTTGTCGACGGTGCCAACACTATGCGCCTCATGGGGGGCAATAACCACCCCAATTAACGGAAGTTCTGCGAGCAGATGCGCGGCACAGCTTCGGGATCGTCCTTGGCCGTCTAAATTGTGGGAACCTTGGGTTCCGCTAAGACAAAAAACCCACCATTTCAGGCGATGACCTAGAGCCGACTTCCGTCCGCCGATGCAGGACAGAGCTTTGCGATGCTATGCGTGCCGCACGCCGGACGGTTGCCGAAAATAGATGCGGTCGGCAACCACCTTGGCGGTCGGCGAAAAACTTGGCTATCTAACACGCCGAAACCATCGCGACATTCGCCCGGCTCGGCGCAACCGCCTCCACCGAACAAAGCATCTGCGATACGCCGTTTCTCAGCGGTCGCCGCACGTGCTTTTGGTCGTTGCACCGAATAAATAAGGCTGGTCTCTTGGCACGCGCCACTCAGCGATGCAAAGCAGGTCTATGGTTCGACCAGAATTCCCGCCTCTCGCGCGGCGGAGGCGAATGCCCGCCGAACGTTTGACATGGGCTTCTTACCAGCGCTGGCATCGTGGCAAGCCTGAAGCGCCGCGCGGTGCGCCGGCCCCCGCTTGCCTGGCCAGTTCCGAAGCAGAAATGACGTGCATTCGGAGGCGTCGGTGATGACGGTCTTCGTGCCTTGAGTATCGAAACGGACGGTAAGCGGCTGAGTGAATTTGGGATTCTCCATCGCCGTCCATAATGGATTGCCATACTAATAGCGAGGCAATTCCACGTTTCGTCAGAATTCGCGCCAGTCGTTGTCGGTCGCATTGTTCTCATCGAGAATTCTGCCGAGCATCTAGCGCGTCTCTTGGTGTCCCAGGGTGTGCGAAAGATCGCATCGAGAAATCTTTGGGTGCTTTTCAGCCATCAGGCTGGCGTCCGGTGCTTGCTGCGCTGCCAGCGCGGTCAACCGTCCTCGGGCCGAAACATTATTCTCGGCGTTGCCTTGTTTCGAGGCCCATATCGGTCTACACTCCAAATATCGATCTTGTCTGTCGAACTTTGTTTCTGGTGCCAATAGCGCCTTCTGCGATCTTCCTCTCTCAAAATCGATCTGATCGGTTGTCGTGCAGTGTGTGCGGCAAGCGTTTTTCTATGGATGATTGAAAGGAAATCGCCATGAATACTGGAACAGTTAAGTTCTTTAACTCGACAAAAGGCTTCGGCTTCATCGAGCTTGGCAATGGCCAACCGGACGTATTCGTCCATGTTTCGGCTGTCGAGCGCGCCGGTATGCGATCACTCGTCGAGGGCCAGAAGGTCAGTTTCGACGTGGTGAAGGATAATCGCAACGGCAAGAGCGCGGCCGAGAATCTGCAGGCCGCATAAATTGCAGCGCCGGCCTCCGATTGTGGATGGGCCGGCCCAGGTTGCGGAGCGCTGAAGGAAGGTCGGGCAAGTCCCGGCCTTTAATGTTCGATGATTGGAGACCCCATGCGACATCCTGCGGTACCGCAAGGAATATTCAAACCCAAGCCGACAGCCCTCGAAACGAAACAAGACGTCACCAGCAGGGCAGCCCGCCAGATCATCGACAGTGAAGCGGCGATCAGGGAACTGAAGACCGAGCGACTGAGATCGGCGAGGCTCGCAAGCGAGGCAACAAACACCAACATGCCTCCCTTGGAGAAGCCGGCGGCCAAACGGAAGCGCCACTGAATACGGATGGGACACGTCGGCAAACACAAGTTCGGTAATTCGATTGACACAGTCATGAACAACCAGAACTTCAGAGTGCCTTTGGTGCTTTATGACCATCGGCTAGGTTTTTGCCTGATCTCTTCGGTTTCCCAGGCGGCTGACTTCCTGTTTGCGTACTGGGAAGAATATGACAGTCCTGCGTGGTCGCAGGCGATGGATTGCTGCTCGAGCGTCAAGCTGGGAGCCGCCTGTCCTGAACAAGTCAGTTCCGCCTTTATCGTGGCGGTGGAAGGTGCCGGGATGACGGTCGACCCTACGCTACGGCTGTACTGACTTTCTGTCTGCCATGCATCCGGGATGCCGTGCGGCGATGGAGTATGAATGAACAACGTAGTAACCCTTCACGAAGAAAAGCGTTGGAAGGCCATTATCGAATACCGCACCGATGGTGGGGTAAGGAGCGTTGAGCATTATTTCGAGGAGATTTCGGAACTCCACCTCATCATCGAGCATGGCCCCGATTGGAATTTTTTGATTCGCTGCACGATCACGTTGAACCGCCAGGATGATGGTGCAGAGCAGAATAGTGTCGAGAAAGCGCTTCGACAGGAGCGGCGGTAAATACTTGAGCGCTGATGGGCGAGCCTGCGGTTTGCTGTTGCGCTCGCAGCAAGTATAAAAAGCGCCATGCTTAAAGCTGAGTTCGTTGACAAGTCCTGGCGACGAAGCTCCGCCAAGCATCGGCGTCCGGTCGACTTGTCGTGTTTGTGCTTACAATCACTCAAATCAAGCGATTGCGTTCCGCGAGCTCGCGAGCCCGCCGCATAGTGCCGTCGGTATCGGCGATCTTGCGCCTTGCTGCCTCGTCTTTCCTGATCGTCAGTCGCGCCGACAAAGGCTTTGACGACCTGATGATCGATTGCACTATCACGGGGGCAGGGTCCGGGGTTTTCATGAGCCGCATTTGTATTATCCTTTCCGATGAAACAAGAGTGGACGGGTGTCCGCTCAAGCAGTTGTCTCATGGCAATCTCTTAGGGCCCGATGCGGGCGGCGACGACGTGTGGGCGCGGATTACGATGTCTTGCCGGTCTCTTCACGCCTCCGTACGTCCTGGCTGTTCAGCCTGGCAACCAGCTCTTGCGCCCGGCACGTGTTGATACCCACCGTTGGTTTTCGCTCCGACCCCGCCGGCTGTCCGGTAAAGACGTCGAACACGGTCCAACTGTTGGGCTTGTCCATTCGCAACGCGTAACGGTTTGCCATGCTCGTATCCTTTTCCGCCTCCGGGCTGTCGACCCGAGGCCAGCCGGCTCAGCTTTTCATCTCGGACATCCGGATCATTTGGCCGCGTCCTACACGCTGCAATGCGGCACACCGCTCGGGAGATCGGAAGTGGATCCATGAGTCTGCGGACAGCGCGCGCCGATTGCTTCGGGACCCATACAATATCTGTACGCTACTTTGCGTAGGATGAACAGGCGGTTTGGAAATAATCAGCAAAAACCAGTCAAAATCCCAAACCATTGCAAAAAAAATCAAACCTAGAATTGATTTAATTCGCTTTTCTATAACCGTTGATCGAATTATTATTTGATTTAAAAAAAATAAAATGCTGATCTGGCCTTGCCTTGCACGGGATTGAGGTGCATATATAGACCGTTGATTTGGTTGAGTTTGGCTTTCGCCCCGTCGGAGCCGCGCCAATCCCTTTCCGAATTTTCGATAGCGAATGCGTTGCGCCTCCCGGCGCGGCATCTCGTTCGTTCGAACCCTGGAATGACGCGGGACGCTGACCACGGATGTACTGGCAGCACCGCGAATAGTTCCAGCGGTTCGACTGAAATATACGGAACTGCGCAAGCATATTTCCGAATCCGCTCTCGCGCGACATGGACCAGAGACAGATCATGACAAGCCTCTTGCGACGCAATGCACGCCCGGTTCGGCACGGCGCCCCGCCGCGACTGTTCGGCGTTGGACAAGCGGTCCGCCTCAAGGGCGATTTCCGGACACCCGCCAAGATTGCGGACGTCTACCACGTGACCGCCACACTGCCGCCGAGAGAAAACTCGCCGCAATATCGCATTCGAAGCGACGCCGAACCGCATGAGCGGGTGGTGACGGAGGACCGGCTGGAACCCGCCGCCTTGGCGTCGGACGCTGGCCTCAGGCTCATCGATAGGACGTTTGGACATGGCCAGAGGACAGAAACCCTCCAACCGCGAGGTCAGGAAACGGAAGCAGGCAAACGTTGCGGCTAAGCTGAACTCACCGTTCGGAAGCCGGCCGAAACGGACCGTCAACGCTTGACATAAGATCGATCGCGAGACGGCGCCGGTGCATGTTCCCGATGCCGTAAACGGGTCGCGCGGATTCTGACACGGATACCTAACATGCCGCCATGGGCGGATGCCATGTCCATAGCCAACGCCGAAGGGCTACAAACGAAAGGTTGAAATCGTGAACCCAAGCAACGCCAGCCCGTCCGAGATTCTACGCAACGCCGCGGCGCCTCCCGCAAGCGCGAGTAGCGCGGTTCCTTGCGACTTCAGAAACCATCAATATGGCCGCCGGGTCGAAGCCGATCGTTCGTGGACCGTATATCACGTCTTCACCGGCATTCCGGCCCGTGTCTGCGGTGCTTTTATGACTGGCCTCACGCGCGCCGAGGCGACCGGGAGGATGCTGGCCCTCAACCTTCGCAACACCGGGCGCCAGAGGCGATGGAATGCCGCCCGCCCGTTCGCAAGCGAACATGCAGAAAATCCGGCAGACCAGTGATGGCCCTCGCTTTTCCGAACCCCAGTCGCAGTTTCGACGAGGTGCGCAGGGCCGTCTGCTTCACCGGTCACGACGGCATGCATCAGGTGCGCTTCTTCATCGATGTCGCGGCGCTGGCGAAGGCCGGGATCGCCCAGGCCGGTTCGGCCCCTGAGGCGCGTTATCTCTCGGCTTTCGACACCTTGCGGGCCTCCATTCATGACGTGGCCGGCAAGGCCTACGCGCGCAGCCAGCGCGACTCCTACACTTTGACTTCAGCCGATTTCCGCTAGGCCGCGCCCGCATGCTGATCCGCTACGGATACGAGATCACTTTGACCTGCGAGCAGCCAACCGCGCTTGTTTGCCTGCTTTCGCTTCACGACGACAGTGCGGCTCGTATCAGGGCGCCAGAAACCTTCTTCACCACCCCCGGCATCCCAACCTCCAGCTATCGCGATCTGTTCGGCAACCGCTGCAGGCGGCTGGTAGCCCCGGCGGGCGATCTGATGATGTGGGGCGACGCCACCATCGAGGATGAGGGCAAAACCGACAGGCAGGTGCCCCGCGCCCGTGAGGTCCCGGTCCAGCATCTGCCGGATGAATGCCTGGTCTACCTTCTGGGTAGCCGCTACTGCGAAACGGATCGCCTCAGCCAGACCGCCTGGGACATGTTTGGCGCCGTCGCGCCGGGCTGGGGCCGCGTGCAGGCGATCTGCGATTTCGTGCATGGCCATATCCAATTCGACTACATGCAGGCACGCTCGACCAGGACGGCCTTCGAGGCCTACAACGAGCGCGTCGGCGTCTGTCGCGACTACGCTCATCTGGCGCTGACGCTGTGCCGCTGCCTCAATATCCCGGCCCGCTACGTCAACGGCCATCTCGGCGACATCGGCGTGCCGGTGGTCGACCCGATGGACTTCAGTGCCTGGATCGAAGTCTTCCTCGAGGGCGAATGGCACATCTTCGACCCCCGCAACAACACCCCGAGGATCGGCCGCATCGTCATCGCCCGCGGCCGCGACGCAGCCGACATCCCGCTCATCAACACCTTCGGTCCTCATGTGCTGAAGGGGTTTCGGGTGTGGACCTACGAGGTGCCGGCAATTGTGCACTAGATTTCGCGGGTACTAACGCGGCATGCTGATAGAAAGAAACGTTCCGGCAAGCTTGCCCGAATTACCGGGTTGGGAACGGCCGGTCGGCCCTTGCGGCCGATTGCAGGTTGCCGCCGCAGCCGAATTCGCCTTTCGATCCGATCGAGCGTAAGGTGCCGGATGGCTACAAGAAGATTCCGAGCCCCCGTGGTCGTCTACATTGCCGGTCCTATTGGCTTCGCTCTCATCGAGTCGTTGGAGCAGGCGTCTGATTTCTTGTTTGACCATTGGCCTGGAAATGACAGCCCGGCTTGGACCGACGCGATGAAATACTGCGCCGACGACGATGCGGTCGATGACGCCAGCGCTGCATTCCTTTGCGCGCTCAAGGAAGCGGGGATCGGCTACGATCGCACGGTCGAAATCTACTGAGAGCATAGATCGGCCGAATTGAACGATTGGGATGCACCGTCAAGTCTTGGGGAGCGCCCGCCGGCGAAACGTATCCATGCTACCGGGGAACTCGAAATGACAATGAAGCCGAATTATCGATATGAGCGTAGTCAACGAGACAGGGTCAAGGCAGCCAGGAAAGAAGCGAAACTTGCAGCGAAAGCCGCAAAGGAAAAACCTTTGTCCGCAGGACAGGAGAAAGCGCCAGGGCCAGTCTCTGACCAAAACTGAACGACTGGATCGGCCTGTGAGTTGCAATGACAAAGCGCGAGACAGACGACTTCGAAATTGACGTGGAGTGCCCCTGGTGCCGTCATCAGGTCAAGACGCGCGTTGGCTGGATTCGTACTCACACGGAGATGGAATGCGCGAATTGCGGCGAGATCATTGATATCGAAAGCAAGAATTTCAGGTCCGTGAACGATGCCGGACTGTTATAAACTCGCCTTTTAGGACGGTAATGAAGCCCTGCGCTGTCGAATTTTAACTGCGCCCAGATGACGAGCGACTGTCGGCTTTGACGCTGTTCGAACTCGACGAGCCAGCCGGTCCGAAATGCGAGACGGTCACGCAGGTCCCGATATCATAGCCGGTGCTCTATTTGATGCCGGCTTGGAAGCCGTCCCGGATCTGCGTCGTCGCGACTCAACTGCAGAGCAAACGCAGGAGATCGAACGCGTGTAAAGATTGGTCTGAAGGAGAGCCGACGATGCCATCCGAACTTCGCTCGCCGCGCCTAGCGGTATTGATCGATGCTGACAATGCCTCGGCCAAGATCGCCGATGGGCTGTTCGAAGAGATCGCCAAGATAGGCGAGGCGAGCGTCCGGCGGATATACGGCGACTTCTCCAGTTCACGCTCCAAGGCCTGGGCCGACGTGCTTGCCAGGCATGCGATCATCCCCCAACAGCAGTTCGCCTATACGACAGGCAAGAATGCGTCCGATATCACTCTCGTCATCGACGCGATGGATCTTCTCCACAGCGCACGATTCGATGGCTTCTGCCTGGTTTCCTCAGACAGCGATTTCACCCGGCTGGCGGCCCGTATCCGCGAGCAGGGCATCGACGTCTTTGGCTTCGGCGAGCAGAAAACGCCCGAGAGTTTCCGACAGGCGTGCCGGCGATTTGTTTACACAGAGAACTTGCTGCCCTCGGCGCCGGCAAATGAGCCTGAGGCCGCCACGAGCACGAAGCCTTTGCAGCCGCCTTCCGCCGCTGTTCCGATCATCCGGAAGGTGATCGGGCAAATGGAAAGCGAGGACGGTTGGGTCCCGTTGGGCGCGATCGGCACCCAGCTTGCCAATCTGGCCTCCGATTTCGACCCGCGCACCTTTGGCTTCCGCAAGCTGAGCGATCTCGTCCGCAAAACCAACGCTTTCGAGATCGATCACCCCGAGGGTGGAATGTTGCGTATCAGAATCAAACTGAAGGCTGCTCCAAAAGGCAGGCGAAGAACATGACGCCACGATCTCACTGCAGATTTCCGGACCGGCCGTCGGCGACACGCCTGGATCGCAGACCAGGAACCACTTAGACAACTATGACAGCATGGATCGGAACGTCGGCGCAGCTCCCATGGCCCTGGCTTGGACGGGACGAACCGCAGCCAGCCTTGCGGCCCGGTTTCTCTCGGCGTCTGAAGGGTCGAACCTATCCAGTGGAAGGAACCGCGGGGTCGACTAGGCCGAGCTGCACTTTACGGCCAGACAGCTAGCTTGGTTTCTGCAAGGCCGACTGAACCGCATCGAAAAACCTACTGACTTCAGCGCGCGCATCCTTGGTGCTTTGGCCGCGTTCGATCGCGATTGAAAGCAGGTGCGTGGCAGTGTCGCGCCAGAGCTTAGCCGCTTCGTCGCTCGGAAGCCGAGCAATCGCGGTTGCCACGATCCGAATCGTGGGAAGCTCTCGGCTAATTGGAAAAGCATGAACTGACATGGACCGGACAACCTGCAATGTTCCATGTCAGACCTACAGAGGGAAAGAAAACAGACCTTTAAGAGCCCAAATGATTTATGACGCCGTTTGCTTCTCCCTCGGCTCCGGCGGCGGGCTTTTTTGTTGACTGGGGATGGATATGATGAACGGATAAACGTGGGCACCATGAAACAGAACATAACAACCTTGGAGCGAGCCTTTTTCCTTGCCGAATCAGGCGAGTGCGCTACCGTTGAGGCAATCCGCAGTACGCTTCGGCGAGAGGGTTACGATGATCACCAGATCACAGGCAAAAGCCTGCTAAAGCAGCTGAGGGACATCATCCGTCGCTAGCAATCGCGTGGAACCTAAACGCCCGGGATTGGCCTTCGATCCCGTTGTGCACCATCGGGAAGGTTGCTGACAGTCTCGGTCGGATTTCTGTGCGTCGCCCGACCATAGCTCCCTGGCCCGCCCAGCTGCCTCTATTTCAACCATTTGGATCAGGTAGCTCAACAATCTTCGCCTTCACCCTCCAGGTCCCTACGAAGCTGCTCTAGCATTACCTGAGCGAATATCAGGTTCTCCATCCTCGTTGGCATGTCCGACCTCCCGCAAGTACCGGAAGGTCGAACATTATTAGACAAAACTTGTGTGAGCGTTTTCTACTGCGACCAAAGTTGCGTCACCGCGCGGCCTAATCTTGTTGCTATCCCCATATCGCGCCAGAATGTTCTGCAGTTTTTTGATCGTAGCGTCAGGCAATACGCCATCGGGCTCGACGAAAAATTCGTCGCTTTGCCGGCCGATGTAATCGCGGACTATTTGGAATTTATGCCCAGGGAACTCGCCCCGAAGATCCTTGACCAGATGGTCAACCATCAAGGGCGCCACCAGAACTCGGCGCGGCGGAACGATCATCTTCCCTGTTGCTACCTTTGCTATGGCGTCACCATTTGATGCCGAAGGGTCGGCCGACGCATATTGCGAGAGGTTACTTGATGGCGTCGGCCGGTGTCTTTGGGCGGGGGCGCGCCATTGGCGCAGAGGCAGATCGGGCGCCGGGCGAGCGCCTTCAATCAGCATGCCTGGATATCGTGAACAGGGGCTTACTATCCACAGGTCAAAGTCCGCCGGCGTCGTGGCGGCGCAAGTGCCGCAGCTTCATGCATGATCGTCGGATCAAATAGCTCGCTAACCGCTTCCTCGCTTGGCAAGCAAGCCTGGCGGGCAGAGCTCCTCGATGGTCGCCCTTTGTCAGTTGGAGTGCCGCACCTTTCTCGATGCAAAATACTCCGGCGTTGCCGCCCTGTTTTTCAAAGTCGATTTGCAACTCGTCCCACGTGCCAAAGGTTCTCCCACAGCCGTCGCAAACGATGTTTGTCTCCGGACGAGCGTCAACAGGGATCCTCAGCCTGATGGTAAGCCAATGAGGGCATTCCAGTTTGTGGTCGAGGTATTTGGGGCCATTGGCCTGCAACCCTTCGCGCCGATGCATGATTTTGGCAAGCTAAATATAGTGGCACGAGACCTTTGCGCGCGCCGAATTCGCTCGCCGGAGCGACTCCAGGAACAATTCCAGTGCGGCGCGGGTTGAACAGCTATGGATCGCAAAAAAGCAGACCCGATCTAGCAGACCTCCTGCAACTACACTTCTCGGATGAAGGGCTGCGGGGGCATCTGCGCGCTCGGCCGTTCTTGCGGGTGAACCCTATTCTGCCAGATCGCCTTCGAAAACGGCTTGATCGCTTGGCTCGAAAAAAGCAGCGAAAGCAATAAAGCAATAGCTCCTAGCGCCAACAGGCAAAGCATTTGGAGCCCTAGGTGGCGGGCGACCCCTGCAGCGAACTAAGACTCACCGGCCTCTCACATACTGGTATGATTCCGTACTGAGTGTGTTAGGACTCTTACTGGCGCTACCCCTTCCCATTTTGGGGACCAGCGACGGGGCTGGTGGTGGGCGGGGTCCGAAAGCCACCAGCCTGCCGTTCCTCGCCAAAATTCGGCGGAGGTGAGCGTTAATGCCCAGATTCTTCTTTGATGTGTTTGATCGGGGTGATGTGTACCACGGTGCGCGGGGGGCCGTCCTCCAGTCGTTTGAAGTCAGTCAGACCTGGGCGTCGTCGTTGGCCTTCCGCAAAGGCTAGAGCGGAGGATTCGAGTTCGAATTTCCGTGTGAGTTTTCGTAGCCGTCAGAGAAGCAGCCCGGCCTTTCCCACGGCGCGGCATGGCACTCAAATGCACGGCGGTTGCAAGGGAGTATGCCGCGCATAGGGCGCAGGAAGCCACAGGGACACACCAGGAAGCGATCGGCACATCGGCAGTGCAGGAGAGCGGTCAGCGATAGCGACCAGTGGCGGCGCTCCCGCATATTTTCCAATAATCTGGTCTCGGGCACATCCCGACGATTATCGGAATTGATCCGGTCTACGCGTTCCACCCTGACAGCGAACGTCCCGGTTTCGGTTCTTGCTATCCAGCCCTTTGCCTTCAGGTACCCGCGAGATGAGATTTCCAGATGTTCTCGATGGGACCCCACCAGGCGTTCGAGCTCTTCCTCGCCAATGCCCCGGACTTTCGTCTCGAACCTAGACCGAGGCGCCGTCGCGACTTTCTCAGCGTCGAAAGTTACCGCGGCTATGATGCGCGCAAGCCAGGCAATAGTGTCGGCCATCAAGATTTTCGCGGGCAGGCTGGCGGCTCCCGGCCCAAACCCGCCACCAGCCCCGTCGCAGGATCCCGAACGGGATAGCGCCCGACCGACAGGATAGCACATAGGGAGATCGCTTGGGCGCCATATATTTGGTTTGCTTAACTTTAATGACTCGCTACAGGGCACTTGAAGGATTAGACTCGACCCCAACAACGCTACCGAACCAAAAATAGGCTGGCGTTTCTCACTGGGTTGAGAACTGCCTGAATGGCGCTGGCCTGGCGAACCGCAGCTTGCCGTACATCATAGATAGCTAAAATAGCCGAAACTGACATGGCGTGATCGCTGAAGCGTTCGCTTTTCGTCAATGCAGGCAAGCCTCCCCTATCACGGGCCTATCACGGGGACTTCCCTCTCAATGGCCCGCTTTCTCCGCTTTCTTCTTCTGGGATCCTTTTGGCGGCACCGACTTGGCTTTTGCGGCACTATCCTTTGAGTGAGCTGCCATTGCGGGAGCCGCCCCAGTTTTCTTGACCGCAGTCGTCACTTTTCTTGACGCCGTTTTCCTGGAAACGGCCTTGTTCACGGGTGCCTTCTTCGGCTCTTCCTTCGAGGAGAAAATGCCCGCGATGCTGTCGATTATAGACATGGATTGCCCTCCGTTGAAATCGCTCATCAATGCGGTGCTGGTCGCTAAGGTTCCACGGGTTGCTCACCCATAGCTGGTGGTCAGCGCGACAGACGTCTTCTGTTTGCGCTGATTTTGTTTCCGTACAAGCGAGTAATCCGGCCGGGGGATGTCCCCATGACAATCATGGCTCCGGCGCGACCCGCCGTTTCAATCTTTTCGTCCAGCATGCGTTTCACTTCCAGCTCTGCTTGCCTTCCTCCTCCGGCAATTCGCATTGTTCGAAGCAAAATGACCTGCTGGGCTTCCAGCAGGGAAAGGGAGAAATTGACCCACAGATTGAACATCGACCGCTCCTGACTGGCCCATGGAAACGGCAGCCATCATTTTCCGTTCCATGGTGTGGGCGGCCGGTCTGGAACTCCAAATGCCACCACGGTGTCCATTGATTGAATCTTGGATAAGGTCACACATGGCGACGCCACGCGCGGTTGGGAGTGGCTTCCAAAAGGTAGGATCGGTGGCAACAACCAGCCCGTGCCGGCGCCAAGACCGAAGGAAAACGTGGACGACCTCACGTCGGTGTTGAAGAAGAGCCTTGCCAAAGAGGGCATCAACGCGTGGCGAAAAAGCCCGCCCCGAAATCAGCTTGAACGCATAGCAATTCTTTGCAGCGCGTATGGCGGCTAGCGGGAAGCCGTGTTCAGTCTTTTCGCTGCAAGGTACATCAGCGCCGAGGCCGCGCGGCTCCGGTTCCAACCTATGTTTTCAGCTCGATCGAGAAGCTCGTCGAGATGAGCCGCCAGCGCATCCTGGCATTCATTGTCATAACGGGCGGCGTTGACGTCGTTGTAAGGCGGCCTGATAGCTGGTTCCTGTGGCATCCTGGTGCTCGCGGGATAGATGTTGTGTTCAATTCGGAGGGAGGCGGCCAACGCCGCCTCCTCAGTGGATCTAGAAGTGGCTGGGCCGGGCTTTCCAGCTAAGTGGCGGAAGAGTTCCATCCTCTATGAGGATGTCCTTCTTCCGCGCGAAGGCAGCAAAGATCCCCCTGGCCGTCTCGGCGTCGATATCGCCGGCCAGCGCAGCCCTGCACGCGCGGATCGCGGCTTTCTGTTCGGGGCTGTTGCCACACCAGTCCGTGGCGAATTGGTAGGCATCGGCGACCGTATTCAGCTGTCGCGGAAACCCCATCCCGACCCAAACGCAAATAGGCTTTTCAAAGGGCTTGGCAAACATTACAAACTCCTTTGCTTGCGACGTTCAGGCGGTCAAGCCGCCGCCGCGGCCGGTAGTGCCGGCCATCCATGGCATTGGAGCGCTGACATCCTCAAGGACCTTGGCGGCTTTGGCAAAGCCGCAGAATGCGTCGCGGGCAGCCGTCAAGGGATAGTCGCTGTCGAACGCTTTCTGGCAGGCTCGCAGCGCGGTTTGAAAAATTGGGCCGCGTCGGTTTTTCGGCCATTCGTAGAGGTATTCCAGGGCGTCCTCGAGGCAGGCGATTTCCTGGATGAAGCTGTTTCCGCTCCTGACGAAAACAGCGCGGTCAAAAATCCGGTCGTTCATAAGATCCTCCAATCGAACGAACAATTGAGTTTTGAGACAGGTGGAACCCACGCAGTAGATCCACCCAAGCGGCGATATGGGTGAGTGAATTTTTGCCGTCAAGAGGTGCCCAGCACCATGGCACTCGAAAGCCTTCGGACCAATCAAATGTTGTCGTTGGTCAGAGTTGCCGTGGCAGATACTGCGTTCTCCGCATGTCCTCGAAACGGAGCGATGACGAGCCCGAATTTCTTGTGTCACGATCGTGATTCTCCGGGCAGATCAACAGGCCCGTCTTTGGAGCAGGAGCCGACGACGGGCCGGTTCATCGCAGGATAACCAAGGCCGAACATGACCAATCATGGAGCCGAGTTTATGGTCCGTGGATATCTGGCCGCCGCCTTCGTCGTCATCGGCCTGCTGGTCGTGCTCAACCAAATGTAGGCCATCAAACTCTGGCCATACCTGCTGCTTGGCGCCCTGCTGCGGGTGCTGGTGTTGAAGTCCGGCGTGCACGCCACGCTGGCCGGCGCAGTCCTGCTGGTCGCGGCAACGCTGTTGTCAATCGCCGCGCCGGGAACGCGAAGCTCGCCTCATGCCTGTTAACGTCGTGGTTCGCTCGTTATCGCGACGAATCTTCATCTCACCGACCGTCCGCTACCGTTTCGAGATGCCGGAAGCTGTGAGTCCGGTAGCGACCTCAATTCGGTCATTCGACAAACCTGACTTGTGCGCTCGAGACGGCAGCGCTAAATAAGTGTCCGAGCTAACGATCGCTTCGCTCAGTGTCCTTACGTTCGCCAGACCATACGAGATCATACGAAGGATATGGGTTGGCTAACCATCCCGTAAGCCATTGATTTTCCTTTTGAATCTCACACCCTCCGGGCCCACCATTATCGCTATTTATCAATGTGAGCCGACAAATCATGCCTGCCGCAGTGCCACAATTTTTGCTGCTGCAGTTTTAGCGAATAATGTGCGTATTGATCGCCAAGACACTGAAAATAAGACGAATTCCAGTTTTATTCGCTCGCGGCATAACTGTATCTGCCACAATTTTGCCGCGAGATTGACACGGTTCCCGATGTCACTCGGCATGTTCTGAGCTCTGCAGGGGGCGAATCTCGCTGCCCGGTAGAGTGAGCGGCTCTGCCCAATCTTCAGATCAAATCGTTCCGCTTGATAGGCGGTAGCGAAATTCGAAACCCTAGGCCGTGCCAGGCTTGCTTGCGACAAATTCCGCCCCTTTGGCTTCGACTACAGCTATAGGCACTGAGATGTACGAAGTTGCGCTGGCGGACCACGATTATCCGGTGGACGCTACGCGCACAAAGCGCGCCTCTAGTCACCGTCTGGCGCGAGGATGATGCCGAGACCGCTGCTGAGAACCTGCGACGCGCTGCCGCAAAGGCTGCCGTAAAGCATGTCCAAAAGAGTGACTGTGGGGGCAGTGTCGGACGATGGCGACAGGGTGGACCCATCTCCTTCCAATTTTGCGCGGCTGGGAAGATTTGGAGAAACGAGGGTCTGCCGCGCTGACCCAGCTATACACGTTGCAGCGGCGGTCACGGCGGAGGAGGGCGCCTCGGCCTTTCCGCGGCTTCTGCCTTGCCAACGGCGCATGGCCGCAACTGCAATTGAACAGCGTCGCGCGCTCTTGTCGTCATTATGGTGGGCTTCCAGAAATAAGTATTGGACGATCTGGGCATGTGCGATACAGACTCAAATACCCTGCCTGCTGCCGTCGCCCTTACGTGTGGGTAAGAAGAAAAATACTAGGATAATTTGCTTAAGATGGGACCGCCCCGCCTAACGCTTTCGTTTCTGAGACCGCGGCATGCGCCTAACGCGTCGTTGTTGCACCCTCCACAAAGGTCAATCGAAAAAGCTCGGATTTTAAGCCTTCAGGATCCGGTCTAGTGTTCCCCCTGGTCTCGACTAATTTGAAGACGTCTCGTCAAAGATGAGATCCAAGACCTCTCACGTCATGTCGCGGCTTTTGACCTTGCGAGGCCTGGCCTTGGTGCATGATGGCCTGATGGGGGCTGCAGCGCTCTTGCTGTCGTTTGCGCTCAGATTGGACGTCGCTGCTTTCCTTGGGAACTTTTGGGGCTTCCTTACCGCTGCAGCGCTCTTCGGAATTGTAGTCGGTATCACTGGATTCATCCTTGGGCTGAACCGCGGAATCTGGCGTTACGCATCGCTTTCCGATTTCCTGGCGATCGCTGGCGTAGCCACAGCAGCTCTCGCCATCTTCACGGTTTTCGAGTTCCTAATAAATCGGCTGAACTCCATTCCGCGTTCGTCGATTGTCATTGCATGGGCTTTCACGATTGTGCTTCTGGCCGGTCCGCGTGCGGCGTATCGGGTCTATCGAAATCAGCACGACGTGCGGAAAGGCAAGGCCGCAAAGGGAAGTGCCAAGAACGTTCTTCTGATCGGAGCGACCGACAATGCCGAGGCGTTCATTAGAACGATTAAGGAGAGACAACGAGCCTCCGTTCATGTGCTAGCGATTGTCGACGAACGCGGCCGAAGGACGGGACGAGCGATTCGAGGCATTCCCGTCGTTGGACCGCTCTACAAGTTACCCCACATATTGGAGCGTTTCGAGGCGCGGGGCCGCCGGGCTGAGGCCATAGTCCTCACCAGATCGCGCGAGGAATTTCAGCAGCACGCCAAGCTCGATGAGTTGGTAGATCTCGCCGCGCGACATAAGGTGGAACTGCTGACGCTGCCCAATCTGCTCGACATGAAAGGTATCGATGCAGAGATCGAACTAACTCCGATAAAATTGGAGGATCTCCTGCAACGCGCCCCCGTAACATTGGATGCGCAGAAAATAGCCGCCATGATTGGTGGCAGAAATGTTATGATCACGGGTGCCGGAGGGTCGATCGGGTCAGAGTTGGCCCGACAGGTAGCCGAATTGAGCCCGCTGGGCCTCGTCCTCGTGGACGCCAATGAGTACGCGCTTTATTGCATAAATACCGAACTTAGTCAGAAACATCACTCTTCACCTATCCACGCCGTTCTTTGCAACGTCCGTGAGAGAGATGCGATAAGCAGTGTCGTCGAAGCCCACAGGCCAGACCTGATCTTTCACGCAGCTGCCCTTAAGCACGTTCCAATGGTGGAGGCTCAGCCGATCGAGGGAATTTTTACCAACGCCATTGGTACGCGAAATGTGGCTGATGCCGCGTTGCGCTGGAAGGTCTCAAAGATGGTCATGGTCTCGACCGATAAGGCTGTGAATCCCGCTAACGTCATGGGTGCCACCAAGCGCATGGCCGAAATGTATTGCCAGGCGATGGATCTCGACCCGAAGACCCTGCCCACCCAGTTCATGACGGTGCGGTTCGGCAATGTTTTGGGATCGGCCGGCTCAGTGGTCCCTCTGTTTGAGCAGCAGATAAGAGCCGGCGGACCTGTGACGGTGACGCATCCGGACATTGTCCGCTTTTTTATGACCATCCCGGAAGCGTGCATGCTGGTTCTGCAGGCTGCAGCTCACGAACCAGACAGGGTTTACGAGCGCGGCAGGATTTTTGTTCTCGATATGGGATCACCGGTGAAGATTGCCGACCTGGCAAGAAATCTGATCCGTCTGTCCGGGCGGCGCCCAGAGTTGGATATCCAGATTGCTTACACCGGGCTTCGCCCCGGGGAGAAACTCTACGAGGAATTATTCGATTGCAATGAAAAGCTAAGCGAGACGGGATCGCCAGGAATCCTAGCCGCCTCTGCGCGATCGATTGAGCGGGCGATGATTGAGCGCATCTTCGACGAGATGTATCGGATGATAAACGACTTGAATGTAGAGGGCGCGCTACGTCTTCTCCAATCGACCGTGCCAGAGTTCACGCCGGGATCCGAAATTCAGGTGACGATGAGCAGCGCTCGCTCGCTACGGCAATGAAGCACTGCTACCCGGCATCAGAAGATTGTCAGACGGCAGGTGGTGTGACCGGCAAGAACCTGCGAGTGCTGGTAATCAGCCAGCATTTCTGGCCCGAGAACTTCAGGATAAATGAGGTTGTAGATTCTTTACGATCTGAAGGCTGTGATGTAGAAGTTCTGTCCGGGCAGCCGAACTATCCGCATGGCAAGATATTCCAAGGGTACAATGCTTTTGGATTGAGAACTGAAATTCATCCTTCGGGCTATGTCATTCATAGAGTGCCTCTCGCGCCTCGACGCGGCGGCGGAGGGTTTTGGCGGATATGGAACTACCTGTCGTTTGTGATATTTGGAGGGATGCTAGGGCCATACCTGACGCGAGGGAGGCACTACGACGTTGTGTTCGTTTACGCCATCTCGCCTATACTGCAAGGCCTAGTGGGCGCTGTATTTCGGCGTATCAAAGGTGCAGCGCACGTTATTTGGGTGCAGGATTTGTGGCCAGAAAGCCTTGAAGAAACTGGCTTCGTCAGAAACAGGTTGGCGCTGGCAGCGGTTGCACGGCTCACGAGCTTCATATACCGGCGCGCCGACCTTCTTTTAGCGCAGTCTCATGGGTTTATCGGGAAAATCAGAGCCATTGCGGGAGACGACATCCCGATCGCTTATCATCCAAATCCAGGCGATCGACCGTCGGCACGAGATGATATGCACGCGAGTCCTCCGTTGAGACTGCCTGCGGGCTTTAACATCGTTTTTGCGGGGAACTTAGGCACGGCGCAGGCCTTGGACACAGTGCTCGACGCCGCCAGTCTCATTCAAGATCCAGATATTCGGGTCATTCTCGTCGGGAGTGGAAGCCGGTCCGAGTGGCTCGGAAAGCAGATCAAGATGCGACGGTTAACCAACGTGGTTTTGGCCGGCCGATTTCCCCCAGAGGCGATGCCGAGCATCTTAGCCCAAGCCTCTGCCCTCCTTGTTACCCTTAATCGATCGGCGGCCCTCAGCCTCACAATACCCAGCAAAATTCCGACCTATCTAAGCGCTGGGCGTCCAATTCTGGCATGTTTAGATGGCGAGGCCGCAGAACTCATTCAGGATGCCAACGCCGGCCTAGCAGTTCCCGCGGGAGATTCCATCGGACTTGCGGAGGCGATTGTGCAGCTAAAGAACATGCCGGAGCAAGAGAGGGAAGCTATGGGGACGGCCGGCCGCCAATATTTCAACGCGCACCTCGCTCCGGCGCGTCTTGCACGTGAACTCATTGAGCATTTTCGGTATGCCGTGAGCCGGCATAAATCGCTTGCAGTGACGAAGTAGGAATTGGCGATGGAAGAGCGGAATCCTCCCAAGGTGCTAGTGCTTGGCGCCTCGGGCATGCTGGGCAACGCAATCTTTAGGTTTTTCTCAAACAGTCCTGATCACTTGGCGTTTGGCTCGACTCGGACAAGCTCGCATAATCGTCTGTTTCCAGAGGAAACTAGAGCAAACCTTGTTACCCTAACCGACGCCGAAAATCATGATGCCCTCGCTGCACTGTTCGCTGAGGTAGGGCCTGATGTCGTTGTGAACTGCATTGGCCTAGTTAAGCAGCTTGCCTCTGCGAATGATCCTTTGGCGGCGATTCCCATCAACTCCATATTTCCCCATCGGGTGGCGCGCCTCTGCAAAATCGCACGGGCTCGCCTCGTTCACATAAGCACGGACTGCGTCTTCGACGGCGCAGACGGAAATTACACCGAGAGTTCGCGCCCTAACGCATACGATCTCTACGGCAGGAGCAAGCTGCTCGGGGAGGTAGATTACGATAACGCCATCACGCTGCGGACCTCGATCATCGGCCGTGAGTTAAATAGCACGCACAGCCTGATTGACTGGTTTCTGGCCCAAGAGGGAAGTGTCAGAGGCTTTACGCGAGCAATCTTCTCCGGCCTGCCGACATTGGAGCTAGCTCGGGTCATCCGTGATTTCGTTCTGCCGAATCCCGAGCTCAGAGGTCTGTATCATGTGTCCGCAGAAGCAATCAGCAAATATGACCTCCTGAAGCTGGTGGCGGAAATCTACGAGAAGCAAATTCGGATTGAGCGTGATGACAGATTGGCTATTGATCGGTCTCTCAACTCATCTCGCTTCCGCCAGGCCACCGGCTACGATCCACCTGAATGGCCGTCACTCATTCGCGCGATGCACGATTTCGGCTAATCTAAATCGAGACCAAATGTATGTTTTCCGACAAAACGCTGCTCATAACCGGAGGCACTGGTTCATTCGGGAACGCGGTTCTTTCGAGGTTTTTGGCGAGTGATTTCGCAGAAATTCGCATATTCAGCCGAGACGAGAAGAAGCAGGAGGATATGCGGTTGGCGCTCAGAGATGATCGCCTCAAGTTCTACATTGGGGATGTCCGCGACTACCGCGCCGTCGACGACGCGGTGCGCGGCGCCGATTACATCTTTCATGCCGCAGCGCTGAAGCAAGTCCCTTCCTGCGAGTTTTATCCGATGGAAGCGATTAAAACGAATGTGCTCGGGGCGGAGAACGTGCTGCGCGCAGCGGTCAGCCACGGTGTGCAGAGGTGTGTCGTTCTTAGCACCGACAAGGCAGTCTATCCGGTCAACGCTATGGGCATGTCCAAGGCGTTGATGGAGAAGGTTATGATCGCCAAGTCGCGACTAAGCGAATCGGTCAGAACGGTCGTCTGTGCCACCCGTTATGGAAACGTTATGGCTTCGCGCGGATCGGTCATCCCTCTTTTCTTGGATCAACTCCTGCGCGGTCAACCACTCACAGTGACCGACCCCAACATGACTCGTTTCCTGATGTCTCTCAGCGAGTCGGTGGACCTGGTTCTTTATGCCTTCGAGCATGCCCGCTCGGGCGACATCTTTGTTCAAAAGGCGCCGGCATCAACCGTCGGAATTTTGGCTAATGCGATGCGAGAACTCCTTGGACGCGACAATCCAATCAAGATCATCGGCACTCGTCATGGTGAAAAGCTATTTGAGTCTCTAGTGTCCCGAGAAGAAATGGTTCGAGCAGAGGACCTCGGAAATTATTACAGGATCCCAGCCGACTCTCGCGACTTGAACTACGACAAATATTTCGTTGAGGGCGAGCAGGCGGTGTCGAGGCTGGAAGACTACACTTCCCATAACACTGATCGCTTGGATATTGATCAAGTAAAGAATCTTTTGAGGCAGCTTGACCTCATAAAGGATGCCGTCAGTGCTTAGAGTGATGACAGTCGTTGGGACACGCCCGGAAATCATAAGGCTGTCGCGAGTTATCGCTAAGTTCGATGCGATTTTCGAACACACATTGGTGCACACAGGGCAGAATTACGACTACGAACTGAATGACGTATTTTTCGCGGAACTTGGTATTCGAGCGCCAGACGTCTTTCTCAATGCAGCGGGCAAATCTGCCGCGGAAACGATTGGTCAGGTGATTATCGCCGCTGACGACGCGCTGATTAAACACAATCCGGATGCGTTGCTCATCCTGGGCGACACGAATAGCTGTCTTGCGGCGATCGCGGCGAAAAGGCGCAAAGTTCCCGTATTCCATATGGAAGCGGGGAACCGGTGCTTCGATTTCCGGGTGCCCGAGGAGATCAATCGCCGAATCGTTGATCACATCTCCGATATCAATTTGCCCTATAGCCAAATTGCGCGTGACTACCTGTTGCGGGAAGGGCTCCCGCCTGACCAGATAATCGTCACCGGAAGTCCCATGCGTGAGGTCTTGGATTACTATCGTGCGGCGATCGCTAGCTCAAATGTGCTCGGCCGCCTTGGGCTCGCCGCGGGGAAATTTTTCGTCGTCAGCGCGCATCGCGAAGAAAACGTTGACGATCCCGAACGGCTGGAAAGGCTGCTTGAGATTATAAACGGCATTGCAAGTCGATACGACGAACCCGTGATCGTGTCGACACACCCCCGAACGCGGAAGCGCCTTGATGCGCTCCCGGGGGATCGTAATCCAAAGGCACGATTCGAAAAGCCCTTTGGCTTCCTGGACTACGTGAAACTCCAAAGCTCTGCGCGTGCTGTGCTGTCGGATAGCGGGACCATTACAGAAGAAAGTGCAATCCTCAATTTCGCTGCTCTTAATTTGCGAGAAGTGCATGAACGTCCGGAAGGTTTCGAAGAAGCGTCAGTTATGATGGCGGGGCTGGATCTCGAGCGCGTTTTAGACGGACTTCAGATCCTTGAAAACCAACCGCGGGGTGCGGACCGGCTACTGCGTCTGCCAAGCGATTATCAACCGGATAACGTGTCTGAGAAGGTGGTGCGGATTGTCCTAAGCTATACCGGCTTTGTGAATAGACGAGTTTGGAGGACGCAATAACAAGGAGATTGGTCCTTCTACGGTGATTGAAGGACGCAGCGCACCCGGCCTGCTCTCAACACGCGTTGGCTGATGTCAGTCGATTTGTGATCTGCCAAACGGCGCCGACGAATACGACGGATAGGGTAAGTTCTATGGCATAGACCAGCAACGTCCACGGAAACCCCATCTGCACGGTTAGGTATGCCAATGACACTCCTGTAACCGCTGCGGTGGCTAGGTTTTGGGTCAAGCGAGCAGCTACCCATTCGATCGAATGCCCAACCAATGCTAGGCCAAACATAAAAACCGCAACAATCAGCGGTGACCCCGACATGCTCGCTACGCCGATAGGGCCGGGGAGGGTGAGGAACGTGTAGTACTCGACATTTGCGTACCGGCCGCCCGACATATTCTGATAGATTGCTTGAGAGCCTGCGCCCGGATCCTCGGACAGGACTCCTACGAACAAGTCGTCGCCGAGTTGATCAGAATTGGCGGCTGCTGTCATAACGCCTTCCAGACCAACCCATCGCATCACTGCAAGGTTGCGGAGTTGGTGAAACAAGCCCTGGAGGGCAAAGCGGTTGCGTGTGACGGCCTCCACCTTGTCGGCCAATGACGTTGTTTGGGATGCCGTTGATTTCGTAACTGCTTTCGGAGTGGCAGAAATCCTCGGCGAAGTGGAGTTTTCCGCTGGCGGCTTAACATCCGATGCGGTCAGTGACGGCTTTGTCTCACTTGGCGCCGTCAGTAGCGTAGCGTCCACTGATTTCTGGACAACGCGCGAGTCTGGCATTGAGGAAGCCGGAGCCGTGGTAGCACTTTGCGCAAAGTCGAACGTGCGCTCGAAGCTGACAACCGCCAGCGACCCTGCGAAAATTAATGCGGCGAAACCCATCGCGAGGGCCACCGCGATCCAGTCCCGAACTTGCTGACGACGAAAGACGATGACTGCAAATGCGGCCAAGACGTAGAGAAGAAGCTGTATTCGGCTACCCATCGAAACCGAGGCAAGGAGCCCAAGAAAAGTGGCCGTAACAACTAAAGCAGCATATGGCCATCTCCGGAGTTCGATGAGCCAGAGGACCATAGTTAGCCCGCCCAAGAGTGCGCCCCACGTGATAACGAAGGCAGCTACCGCATAGATACGGGCATCGATCTCTATGCCGAGGGGGAAACCAATCCGGAGGATGTGGAACGAGTAATTGGCCCAATACACTGCGACCGAGACAACCAGGAGCGCGGCAAGGGCGGCGATGATGTAGTTAGCGAGACGAGCTGTGCCGGATGCGGTCGATGTGTTTGAGAAAGAGGGAAAGAGCGCCGCGAAGAGGTTTGCGAAGCACACGCCAGACAAGCCGCTAGCAGCAAAAATCAGGGCTTGGTCCCACTGCGTCGTGAAAGTGCTAACAGGCTCAATTAGCTGTACCTGAAATACAAAGTTTGCGATTGCCTTCGCGATGAAACCGACGAAGAGGAACGAGGACAATAGGAAAACGAAAAATGAAGACGGAAATACCAGCGAGATGATCAGGGCGGCGCAACCGGATGCATAGAACCACACGATGATAAACGGCGAGGAAGCGGGATTGCTGATCAGGAGCAGTGGGTGCAAGGCCAAGGCTACAACCGCTCCTGCCGCGAGTGCGAAGTGCACGATCGGGGAGGACTGGGATTTTGGTAGGGAGTCGATCATATGTATGTGTATAGGGCGAAACCAAGCTGCGGCCCAAGTGAGACTTTCTATTTCCCCAGTTCCCTGGGCGGCCGTGCCGCGGTCTTCGTTGCGTAATGCATCGGCAGTGTGCTATTGACCGGACGCGAATTGGCTTGGTTCGCCGTAAAGCCGGATACGATCACGGGACGCCACTCGCATATTTAATCCCGAAGAAGCCTCTTGATGAAAGACGAGCCATTCGAACACGAGCCGCGCGTAGTCGTGCTCGGAGGCACCGGTTTTGTCGGTGAAGCCTTTGCCGATTTCTGGGCTAACTCGGCGACTCGTCCCGGCCGATATCTTCTACACAGGTCCCGGCCAGCATGGCTCGACGCCAGCTACATGGAACTTACCGAAATCGACCTGAATGATACAGGTCAGGCGCTAGACATCCTTCGCGGTCATGATGTTTTGGTTAGCCTCCTGCGCCCTGATGGCACTGGGTGGTATCGAGATGCAATGGAACGTCTCAAGCCCATTTTTCAGCAGTCCGAAATCCCCCGTTGCATTCACGCGAGCAGCATTGACGTTTATGCCGGTGTCAAACACCCCCTCGTTGACGAAGATACGCGGCCGCAGCCAATCTCGCCCTATGAGACCGAACATCTCGCGGTGGAATCGGTGATGAGGAGCTCGTTCCCCGAAACCATTGTATTGCGATTGGGAGCCGTCTTCGGCCGCGGCGGTCGCAATCTGGTGAGTCTTGCTCAGGAGATGAGTCGGGCACAGCAATGGAAAATCGCGCTTCGTCGCTCGCTTTACGGCACCAGACGAATGCATCTTGTCAGTGTCGAAACTGTAGCCCGGACACTCGTCCAGTTATCGCTGGAGCGCGCGCGCCTTGGCTCTCAGGTGGTGCTTGTCACGGATGATCATGACCCAAACAATAATTTTGCGTTTGTCCAGGATCGCCTTGCTGCGGCGTTTGGCCGTAACCTGCCTGTCGGTCCAACGGCGCCGAGATCGTTACTGAGGCTGCTTCTTCGTTTGCGAAGAATCCCAGATGGAAGCATCGATCGACGGTTTTCGAACACAAAAGCTTCTGAACTTGGATTGCCGTTCGAGATGTTCGCAGAGCGACTCGAAAATTATGCCGAGCATTTAGCCGACGAGTTCGGCAGGCAACCTACATGAACATCCTTCTCACTACGATATCGCTCGACTCTCGGAAAGGCGGAGGTACTGCAGAACGAACTCGGCGTCTCTCTGCCCACCTAGCGGCGAAGGGACATCGGTGCGAGATCGCGACGATACAGGATGGCGATCTGGCGGAAAATCTTCGCCAGTGCGGCATCCGGGTTTACGCGACCGGATCGGTGCGCCTACGCTTTACGGTGCCTTTCATCAACCCCGTTCGCCTTGCGCAAAGCGTTCGAAGAGCAGATGCACTGCACATTCTTGGCTACTGGAACCTTCTTTCGGTGGTCACGGCTTTTCTAGCGTCGCGGCTGGGCAAACCCTACGCATTTTCCGCTGCCGGCGAGTTCGTAGGTCTCGAGCGCCCACGGCCGATAGCTCGACTTTTCCACGTCCTGTTCGGCAAACGGATGATCCGCGACGCCAGCTTGGTAGTAGCGGTCACTCCGCTTGAGAGAAGGCAGATCCTCGATCGGTTCCAGCTTCCAGAAGATCGCGTCGTTGTCGTACCCAATGGCGTTGAGGAGTATGTCGAAGCCGCCTCGGCTCCGCTTTCTCAGCCGGATGAGCCATACGTCCTTTTCGTCGGGCGCCTTGCTGAAGTGAAAGGGCCAGACCTGCTCGTCCAGGCTTTCGCTGACGTGGCGCCGGAATACCCCGATGTCCGATTGATCGTGGCCGGCCCCGACTTTGGTATGCGTTCTAGGCTGGAGGCTCTGGCAACGGAAAGACAACTCGGGAATCGTGTCGTGTTTGCCGGTCATGTAGCAGAACGGGATCGAACAGAAGCTTATCGCCGAGCTCTGCTGCTTGCAGTGCCGTCACGCGCCGAAGCGATGTCGCTTGTAGCCCTCGAGGCCGGAGTCGCAGGGGCTCCAGTTTTGTTGACGGACCAATGTGGGTTTGACGAGGTTGAGAGCGTCGGTGGCGGACTCGTGGTGCCGGCGACCGTTGTTGGGTTGCGCGATGGCCTGCGTGCAATGCTGGCCGAGCGTGACTCGCTACGTTCCAAGGGGCAGGTTCTTCAATCCTACGTTCGCGGAAAGTTTACGTGGCCATCGATCGTGGATGGCTTAGTGTCACAGTTCGATAGAATGGTTAGGAATCGCGCGAGTTAACTCCTGCTCGAAACGGCAATCTTTCGAGAGAACCTACAAGCAATAAAAAGCAACATTCAGAATGAGTGACTTCGAAAATTCAGGGAAGACGCCGCGTGTGTCATTGGTTGTTCCGGCTTACAACGGGGCCGATTATATTGGTGAAACAATCGAAAGCCTGTTGGTTCAGGACTACCCAAATCTCGAAATCACCGTGGTTGATGACGGATCCACCGATGGCACAAACGCTGTGGTGGGACGCTTCGGCGCGAAAGTGAAGCTGGTCCGTCAAGCCAACGCCGGGCAGAGTGCGGCGATGACCAATGGATGGGCGATGAGCTCTGGTGAAGTGCTAGGTTATCTCAGTGCGGATGATCGCCTTCGCCCTGCCGCCGTCCGGAGATGTGTTGAGGAACTGATTGCGCACCCGGACGTCGTTCTGGTTTATCCGGATTTTCACATCATAGACGAACGGTCAATTCTCCGATCGACGCTTCGACCGCCAGACTATTCACGTCGCGCTCTTTACGCACATCTTCATTGCTTGCCCGGTCCCGGAGCCCTCTTCCGGCGCTCTGCTTATGCCAAGGCCGGCAGTTGGCGTTCGGATCTTCGTCAAATTCCCGATCTCGATTTCTTCCTTCGCATGGGACTAGAGGGGAGCTTCTACCACCTGCCGGAGGTGCTTGCCGAATTTCGGATGCACAGTGGCTCGACGACCTATCGAGCTGTTCCATTCGAAAGAGGAGAAGAGCCGCAGCTTATGGTAGACGAATTCTTTCAGCGCAGCGACTTGCCCGACGATATCCGCGGGTGGGAGCGCGAGACGAGGGCAAACGCCAACCTGCTTTCCGCAGCAATCCATGGACGGTCGGGTCGAACAAGTACAGCTCTGCGCCGACTCACCGCAGCAGCCCTACATCCGCCGACCCTAGCGTCATTGAAGACACTGAAGCACACCCTTCTGATTGCCCGAAGTGCGTTCACCACTGGTCTGAGGTGAACGTGTTCTACGTTCGGTCCAGCGCTAGCTGCCTATTGTCTTTGCCAAGGTATGCGCACAGGGCTGCTACGGCGGTTTCGTGATCGGCTCGCTCGCTGAGGCCCGAGACAACAAGAGCGCCGATCACGCCTACTGTTTGGACGCGAATCGGAAATGCGCCCCCGGCTAAAGCGTAATCTGTCGGGTTGAGCCCGTATCCCGGCGGAAACGTTCTATCTTCCCGCTTCTGCTCGAGGGCCAGCCGATAGCTACTCTTATGGAACATGCGGACGCAATTAAATTTGCGCCTAGCCCATTCTGGAGTGATCGCGGACGAACCGGGAAGCGCGGCATAGAACAACTGGCGGTCCCAAAACCGCACATCGATCACGAGTGCCTGTCTTCCGACAAGGCCGTTAGAGCGGATGGAGCATCCAATCTCGAACGCAGTCGCTTCGTCGAAGCGCTCAAAAACGAGCGCTGACTCCTGCTCAACGACTTTCCTTATATCTACGGCCCTTGATGCGTCTGCACCGCTCGTCTCCAAGCTGCGTACCTCCAACTCTTGATTCTTATCTCAATTTGGCGAGCCTCAGCTCAATGCCTGTGGGCTCAAATCATGTGTTCAGTCTGTGAACAACAGGCTAAAATACCTAGGCCCGCAACCTTTTTCGAAGTAATCGGTACTAGCAGCCTTCTAAAGCTTACAGAGGCCCTCAGGTGAGGTGCCGGACGCCCGCCTTTGACTGATACGGGTCCGATAAAGCTAGGAAGGGTGCAACGACAATTCCAACCGAGGGCCGTCGGCCACTACATTATTCTAATGAGAGACAAAACTTTTTTCGCGATAGTTTTCGTTGGCAGGCAGGGGTCGAGCTACCTGCAAGGTTTGATTAACTCGCACCCAGACGCAACCTGCGAGGGTGAGTTGTTCTCTCCGACGGCGCGATTGTTGGCGGACGTGCTCAGGCGCCGCACGATTTCGTTCAGGAACTCCGGCAAGAAGGACGTCGCCAGCTATCTTCAGAGCGGGCTGCATAAGAAAGGCGGAAGTGCAGTCGGGTTCAAGATGCCATATCTTTCGCTAGTCGAACATCCGGACGCGAAGGATGCATTTGAGGCCTTTGGATATCGGGTTATCCGGCTTTCACGTGACAATCTCCTAGATCAGTACATCTCTTTCAAGCTAGCAGCGATCAATAGCGCTTGGAGGTCGGATCGCGGTGCAATCACAGTCAATCGGTTCACGGCCGAACCGGCTGATGTAGAGGAAGCATTCCTGAAATGGACTAGATGGGATTCAGAACTCCTGGGCATGGTAGAGACTCTGCCCAGCCTACATGTTACCTACGAGGAGTTGGTTGACGGTTCAGGGCTGAATCGCTCTTTGGAGTTCCTCAATTTGCGCAAAGTGTCGCTCAATAGCCCCTTCAGGAGACAGCGGTCCGGGACTCAATCTGAGATTATCGAAAACTATGTCCAACTGAAGGACCATTTTGCTCATTCAGAATGGGCGAGGCATTTCGTCGGATGATCGCTCGTCCGATCGCTGCCGCATCGGCAATAGAGCGTGACCTAAGCGGCGTCGCTCTTCGCTGCGGCCTTTCGCGCAAAGCCGTTGAAAGCTCTTCGGCGACCTTGTGAGCGCCAGACGATGACTGAATTTTCCGGTGTGCTTAGAAGAGCGAAGCTGCCTTCCATGCTGCGAGCTAGCGGGGCGGCGGCCGCCGGTCGAATTGCGATACTTGGCGCCGGTCTAGGTAGCTCGCTTCTTCTCCCGCTCGCCCTACCGCCCGACAAGGTTGGTCTCTACTTCATTGCCCAGATCCTCACGTCTGGATTCGCAATTCTGGCAATGATGGGTCTCACATTCACTGCGCCGGCGCTCGTGTCAGCTGCTGCAGCCCAAGGCGATTTCGGCCGAGCACGTGACGTCATAATGAGGATCCAAGCTATCGTGGGCGGTTGTGGCCTCATAATCGCAGGTGCATTCTGGTTCGCAGATCGATGGGTTCCCTTGGGAGAAAACGCTGCAGCTTGGCGCGGAGTCCTGGCGATTGTTGCGTTGCAAATTCCTTGCGCCGGACTCGGAGCGGTCCAAGTGGAACTGCTTAGGGCAATTCATTCGATCAGGAGTTCGGCCTTTCTTATGGCCTTTCCAAGCACCGTAGTTGCTCTCTTTCTAGCATTCGCGCTGACCACCAGGTTTCAACCCAACCTGGATCAGGTGCTCCTCTGTAGTCTCGCTGGATACGCGATTTCCGCTGCCGTAGGAGCCTTCTGTATCTCCTCTTCGTGCCGGCGTTGGAGCCAGCCAGCTAACGAGCCAATTGGCGCAGCTGCAATCGTGCGAAGGACGCTGCCCAATTTAGCGACCACGCTAGTTTTGTTCGGGCTTTCTCAGGTCGACATGATCCTGTTGACGCTGTTCAGCAGTTTACCGGAGATAGCGCAATATGGCATCGCCCTGCGGATTTCGACGGTGTTGATAATGCCGCTAAGCATAGCCAATTCGGCCTTTGCGCCTTCAGCGGTCCACCTCTGGACACTTGATGATCGCCAAGGCCTCCAGAAGGCGCTCCGGCTCCTGGTTTCAGTGGCGACCCTGCTGACCTTTCTCATGTACGCCGGCCTAGCAACTCTCGGTTACACGTTGGTCCATCTTTGGAACCCGCACTATGAAAACTCTCTCTGGCTAGCCCTAATCCTGGGGGCGGGCCAGCTAGGACATGTTCTAGGAGGTGCCTCGGGGATATTGCTGATGGTTCTTGGTGACGAAAAGTTCGCCTTCCGGCTCACTCTCTTCACGGGCGTAGCAACGGTTAGTCTATGTTGCCTTGGAATTCTGGTCGGAGGGCCTTTCTGGCTCGCCTCTGCCGCAGCCGCATGCAACGTCCTCCAGGTCTACGCATTTGCGAAGCGGGTAAGAGATCGATTCCAGTTAGACGCGACGATCCGTGCGCTCTGGCGAACGGAACCAGTGTCCCATGCAGGCACCTCAGCGATGTGAATCTAGTCACCTCGGACGCTGATCGTCGGGCGGCAGTTTAAATCGACAAGCGCCGGGTTCGTCTCCGACTTGGCTTAAGCCCGCCAAGAGAGCGATCACCTTGCAAGGAAGCCCAGTATAACCCACCACATATCCACCCCCCGGAAGACAATACCGGCCCCTTGACCAACTGACAGGTCAAAGGGGTTCTGCGCGTGCCGGGGAGTGCTGGCTTGCGGATGCAGTGACCGCTTGCCAGCGCGAACCCAAAAACGGTTCTGGAATTTCTCTGGAAACTGGCTAAGAAACCATAGCCGACCAGGGTAGCGGTGATGTTTCTTGACCCCTTCAGCGGCATCGTGTTCGATCCGAAGCATGACCGGGAGATAGACGTATTCAGGGTGTTAGCTCGGCCATGACGCGTACTCAACCTGGGACTCGGACCATCCAGAGTGCTGGGTCGGATAACGGCGGCGTAGACGACAAGTTGCAGCGCAACTATAAGAAGGCTGGCCAATCTCCTCCAGAAAATTTAGCTCGGGGTCAACACCTACATATCGCTGGGCAATTGTTCTCATGAATCTGACAGCTGTTTTCGTCGCGGCTATCTTTGTCGGAAGCGTCTGGCTGGGGAAAATTACCTTGCCACTGAGCGTTCTGGCAATTCCTCTGTTCTTTGTTGGTCGGCGCCAGCTTAATCTTTATTTCCCTCCAGCCGTTTTCCCGCTCCTTGCCATTGGATCGATCATTATCATCCAGTTCGCGTTGAATTTCCGAGATCCAGCGTTCAAATGGAAAGCTGACCTGACTACGTGGCTTCCGTTGGTCTTTGCAGGCGCCACCATCATCGCGCTGCGGTACGGCCACTTAGGCGATCGAGAGGCGGCGCGAGCAATGCTTGTTGGCGGAGCGCTCACGTCGGCGATCATGGTGAGCATGATCATACTTGCTCCGAAAGGCACGTTTTTAATTCCGGGTCAGGACGCCGCCAGAGTTGAAGACGCCTACTCGAAACAACGAATGCGAGAGGCGGCGGAGGGAGTAGATCAGCCAGCAGGAAGGGATGCTTTCATTCCCGCATCGGCCGAGCGGGACACTGCCTTCTACGATGTGAAAAACCGAGCACGAAACATGCTCGGCGTGTCAAACTACATCGCGGTCTTTTTGGTGTTCTTGTTTGCTGTGGCACTGTTTTCGTCTCTGCCTTGGATTGCTGTAGCATTCGCCGCGCTGACCACGCTGACGCTCGCCAGGTTCGGAATGATCATTCTAGCGATCATTCTCTGTGTGTACCTGTTGCGCCAAAAGATCGAGCCGGTAAAGGCGGCCGCTAGTAGCGCTGTTCTCATCGGCGTCGGACTGCTTGGTGTCTATCTGATCCAAAATCACGTTCCGCATGTTCCTGGAGCGGCTTCCATCCTGGCCCGAGTGGCTTACTGGCGATCTGGCATCGAGGCCCTTTCACTCCACCCTCCCATCGGCGCGCCACGTTCGGTCTTCTTGGTTGAACTCGGAAACAACATCACATGGAACCCGCACAATTCTATCCTGTGGGTGGCGGTGAATTTCGGATTTGTCGGCCTTGTCGCCTATTGCGTCTACGTCTGGATCGTTATGCGCGAGATCGCGAAGGCGGCTGCAGTCTCCGACATGTGGAAAGGCATCTTTGTCGGGATCGTGCTGATCTTAGCCTGGAGTCTTGAAGAGATCATCGCCCTGACGCCCGCGTTCGAGCTTCTTTTGGCGGCGCTCTATTCATTGGCGAGAAACAGAAATGGCTTGGCACCATCACCTCATGCTAAATCTTCTTAATAAACGCCGCCTATTTACGAATAATAAGCTAGCATATGTGAGCGCTCGAACATCGAAAACTAGAACTGGCTGGGAGCGACTAGATTTGATAGGCCTGAAACCGCCGCGCGGATTTCTCCAAAATTTTCTTGAGATATTAGAACATGGCCGGTCGTGCCGTTTTCCAATCGTGGATCGGACAATGTGTGAGGTGTGAGACTACTTTGTGGCGAAGACGCGAAGGCCTAGGCGGCCAAAGCCGACCCGTGGCTCGAGGCGCCACGGAACGGGCGGGTATCGTATGTCGAGGGCTATATTTACGACCCAGCCGCTCGACATCATGCACCGTCCGCTGGTTACGGAGAGCGGCTATTCATGTGAGCCGAGCCCGAAAGGCAAGCAGTTCATTTCCTGCGAAAGGCCCAAAGCATCAGAACCACTCACGGGCGGAAAGCTGAAACCGGAACGTACGCAGCAATACTTTAAGGTCAAAGCCGATCGAGGCAACCTTGATGTAGGTTCCATCGGTCTCGGCACAACATACTGGATCCGACATGTCGACTCCCTCGACTTGCGCAAGTCCGGTGATGCCTGGCGGCACAGTGAAGACGCTCAGTTCCCTGCGCCGTTCGATCAGTTCAGTCTGTGTCGGCAGGCATGGGCGAGGCCCGACGAGGCTCATCTCACCCTTGAGCACGTTCCAGAGCTGCGGCAGTTCGTCGATCTTTGTCGCGCGCAGCGCCTTGCCAATCGCAGTGACCGAACCGGCCGGCGTCTCATGGGTGGGCAATGACGGCGTTTCCCGATGCATCGTGCGCAATTTGTGGCAGGCAAACAAGGCTTCTCCCCGGCCAACGCGGATTTGTGAGAAGATGGCGGGGCCGGGGGACGTTGCCCGGATTGCCAGCATCACGACAAGCAGCATGGGCGCTGTCACCATCAGCATCGGCACAGCGACTGTCAGATCGAGAGCGCGCTTTGTCATCATCGATCACATCGCCCTTAGATGCCACTATCCCGTCAAAAGGTTCGATGCCGGTGTCCGCCGAGGAGTTAGCCAACGGCCTCGCTTCTTTCGCGCCTAGGACGCAGCCTTCCCTGTCCAACACGCTACCGCAAGAATGCAAGAGTTTTCTTTCGGTTGCCGCCATCCTCTGACGACTCTGCACATTGGAGACATACTACACTGTTCTGATATCGCGCTGGCTAGAACGCGCCGGCGCGCCCGCAGTTGAGCGCACTCACCGTGACAGTGACATGACTTCCAGCCGAACCGGACCGCCTCGGTTGCAGCTTGTGCAGAACAGCGCGCGCTCGGCAGAGCTGAACAGCGCGCCCTTGCCATATCGGCGGATAAGTGCCTCGGGCTTTACCTGGGCGTGATGGGAGGAGCATTTCTTGCACCATGCGCGAAGGGTATGCCAACTCCGTAGATCGCCAAGCGTAACGTCGAGCCCAGCATGGATGCTGCCATCGACAGTTGTCTCGGGCGGCACTATCGGCTCGCCGGCGCCAGAAGCTTTTCCGACGTGTGGTTGGCGTTGCGATGGATCAGAAGTATATGCGTCTGAAGTGCTTGAGCTTGTTGAAGCAGCGTTAGATGAGGTTGCGCGCCTTATATGCTTCGAAGTCGTAGGGGATCAGGGTCTTGCGGGTCGGATTGCAGGGGATGACAGCTTCAGCCCCAATTTCGGCGACGATGGTGCGCAGGGCGTTGCTGTCATAGGCCTTATCGGCAAGAACGCGTTTGGCCCTGGGCCCTTCGAGCAAGGCAGGCGCCTGGGTGACAGCGCCACGCTGACCGGCGGATGGAAGTCCCCGCTCTGCGTCCTACGAGCGGCGATCCCGAAAACGGTTCCATGCATGCGTGCGGTTGGCGATTTGCACCGCGATCGGATGAAACGGAATCGGCTTCATGTTGGTGACCGGCAGCGACATCTGCTCGTCGGTGCGGCGGCCTGCCGCCCAGCGGCCGATCTCCTGGCCGAGCGACATCGAAAGCGCCACACCGCGGCCCGAATAGACGCCGCCGAACACAAGGCCCGGAGCCAACCGGTAGAGGCGAGGCCTGCGATCGGGCACCACCGCGAATGTACCGTGCCAGTATTCCACCATCTCGGGTTCGCCACCGAAGGCCTGGAATGCCTTGCCGAGCATACGCGAGACCTTGGCGCGGCCGCGATCGGCCTCATCCAACCAGAATGTATGCGTGCCGCCGCTGACCAGCCGGTTGTCGCAGTCGTAATGGAAATACCGGAGGTCTTGGCGCATGTCGGACACGGCCGGGTTGCCGACAAGAATTCTGGCGCGCAGCTCGTCGGACAACGGATTGGTCGCAGCCTGGAAAACCTTGAAGGGCACCAGCGTCTTCTTCAGGCCCGGCCAGATGTCGCCCGTCAGCGCGTTGGTCGCCAGGATCACCTGCGGCGCGCTGACGCTTCCCGATCCGGTGAAGACGCGCCAGCCGCCTTGCAGGCGTTCGATACTGGTCGCGCGGGAGTTCTCATGGATGGTCACACCTTCGCGTTCCAGGGCGGCCGCGAGACCTATCGTCATGGCGAACGGATTGATGTGGCCCGAATTGTGGACCATCCAACCACCTAGATAGGGGCTGCCGATGCGAGCGCTGACCTCCGAGCGGTCAAGCCAGGAGACATCCGCGCCGAAGGCTTTCCACTCGTCGTGGAACTGGCGGGCGCGGGCAAGTGTAGCCTCGGTGTGGGCGGGCTGGATCCAACCTTCCTGCACCTGATGGGCATCGATATTGAAGCGCTGCATCAGACCGAAGGCGACGCCGGCGGCGTCCGCCACCATACGGTTGTAGCGCGTGCCTACGGTCTTGCCGTAGACAGCCTCGAATTCCGCAGGCGATGCCTTCGAATGATGCGAGATGACAAGGCCGTTGTTGCGGCCGGAGGCGGCCGATCCGATCTCGTTGCCTTCCAGCAGGACGACGTCGACCCCGCTGTCGCGCGCGCCAAGCGCCGCGGCCATGCCGGTGAAGCCGCCGCCGACAACCAGCACGTCGGTTTTCACGTCGCCTTCGAGCGCAGGCGCCGTCTGTCGTGAAGTCGCGGTCTTGCGCCACAGATGCGGCGTCTTCCAGTCGACCTCAAACATGAAGGACGGTCTCGTTGACGCCGCCGAGGTAATGCTCGCTCAGCGCGGAGTGCTCGGCTATCTCCTGTGCGGGCCCGTGAAGCTTCACCTTGCCTGTGTTCAGAAGATAGGCGTAGTCGCCGCATTCCAGCGCGAGCTGGACGTTTTGCTCGACGAGCAGGATGGAAATGCCGTTGCGTGACAGGTCGAGGATGATGCGGAATATCTGGTGGACAATTTTAGGGGCGAGGCCGAGGGACGGCTCGTCGAGCATCAGCAGCTTCGGTTCGGCCATCAGTGCGCGGCCGATTGCCAGCATCTGCTGCTGTCCGCCCGACATCCGGCTCGCCACGCTGTTGCGGCGCTCCTTCAGCACCGGGAAGAGATCGAACGCCTCGGCGCGCAGCGCCTCAAAGCTCCTGCCCGCTCGGCGGATGTGAGCGGCGACAAGGTTCTCCTCGACCGTCAGCCGCTGGAAGATCTGGCGCCCTTCCGGGCAATGGGTGATGCCGAGGCGAACGACCTGCTCCGGACGCATACCGGTGATGTCGCGCCCCTCGAAGGTAATCGAGCCCGCGCTCGGCCGTGCCACGCCGGAGATCGAGTTGAGCAACGTCGTTTTGCCCGCGCCGTTCGGACCGAGCACGACGACGATCTCGTTTGGATCGACCTCGATATCGATGTTTTCAAGAACGCCGACGCGCCCGTATCCCGAGCTGAGCCCGGCGATCCTGAGCAGCGGCCCGGATTTCGTCGATGTCATTGGCGGTTCCCAGATAGGCGAGTTGGACGTCGGGGCTCGCCTGCACCTCGGCGGGCGTACCCTGGAAGAGCAGCTTGCCGTGATGCATGACGATGATGTTGTCGCAAAGCTTCATGACCAGATCCATGTCGTGCTCCACGACGATCGTGATCCTGTCGGGCACGCGCTGGGCGGCTAGTCTTGCGGTCAGTTCCGCCGTCTCGTGGTGGTTGAGCCCGGCGGCCGGCTCGTCGAGCAGCAGCACACGCGGATCGCATACCAGGGCGCGGGCGATTTCCAGCATGCGCTGGCGGCCGTAGGGAAGGCTTCCCGCGTCAGCCTCAGCATAGCCCTGCAGGTCGAAGAAACGCAGGACGTCCATGCATTTCTCGCGCCGCCTTTCACGTCTGGCCGATGCATAGGGAGGCCACACCACTTCCCTCCAGGTGCCGCCGACATCGGCCGGATAGAAGCACACCTCCAGATTCTCGAGCACCGTCATCTGGTCGAAGAGCCGGATGTTCTGGTAGGTGCGGGCCACGCCGGAATTCGCGATCTGGTATTTCTTGAGCCGGTCGAGGCGCTTGCCGTCGAGGGCGATCGATCCCGAGGAGACGCTGTAGGAGCCGGCGGTCATGTTGATGAGCGTCGACTTGCCGGCGCCGTTCGGTCCGATCACGCCGTGTATGAGCCCGGGGGCAAAGGAGGTCGTCACGTCGTCGATGGCGACGACCTGCCCATATTGCTTTCGCAGCTTGTCGAAGACCAGGGTCATTTGCCGAAAAGCCTCCGGATGAGCTTGTCCGGTCCGAAGCTGCGCGGGACAATGCCGGCCGGGCGCACGATGATCAGGAATATCATCAACAGGCCGAGGAAGAGGATGCGCCATTCGGCGAATTCGCGCAGCACCTCCGGCAGGAGCATCAGGATCGTCGCGCCCGCGACTATGCCCAGGATGTTGCCGATGCCGCCGACCACGATCATCAGCACGATCAGCACCGATTCCTGCAGCGTGAAGCTCTCCGGGCTGACGAAGCGCTGGGAGGCGGCGAAGATCGCCCCGGCGATCGAACCGATCGTCGCGGACGTGGCGAAAGCGGCAAGCTTCGCATTGGTCGTGTTTATGCCGATGCCGCGCGCGGCGTCCTGATCTTCGCGGATGGCGGCCCAGGCCTTGCCGAGGATGGAACGCTCCAGCCGCCAGACCAGAACGCCGGCCACGATCACCGTGACGAGCAGCAGCCAGAAGAAATCGATCGGGCGGGCAACCTGGATGCCAAGGATCGAGGCCTTGTCGAGGCGCGGTATCCCCTTGGGGCCGCCCGTGAGCCAGTCGAGATTGTTGATGATGATGCGGATGATCTCGCCGAAGCCGAGCGTGACGATGGCGAGATAGTCGCCGCGCAATCGGAGTACCGGGATGCCGAGCAGTATGCCGGTGACCGCCCCGAGGCAGGCGGCGACCAGGAGTATCGCCAGGAACGGCCAATGCAGGTCGAGTTGCGGGCTGGCAAGCAGCGCGTAGCTGTATGCGCCCACCGCGTAGAAGGCGACGAAGCCTAGATCGAGCAGGCCAGTGTAGCCGATCACGATGTTGAGCCCGATGCCGAGCAGAATGTAGATCAGCAAGCTGTTGATGACGCGGACATAGTAGTTGGGCAGGAAGGGCGTCGCCACGATCAGCGCGATCGCGACGGCGAAGACGAGGAACGAGATGGCCCGGCCCGAACGCGGCTTGGCTGCGGTGAGGGTTTCGGCGACGGACATCAGAACTCCCTCTTGTACACGATGCTTTCCTCGGACACGGCTTCGCCCAGTATGCCGGCGGGGCGGATCAGGAGCACGAGTATGAGGATCGCGAAGGAGAGCACGTCGCGGTATTCGGTGCCGAGCACGCCATGCGTGATCACAGGCAGCAGCGCCGTTCCGCCGACCTCGACGAAAGCGAGGATGAAGGCGCCCAGCATGGCGCCGGGAATTGAGCCGATGCCGCCGAGGATCGCGGCGGTGAAGGCCTTCAGGCCGATGACGGCGCCCATCGTCGGCGTCATGATGCCGTAGTAGCTGGCATAGAGGATACCGCCCGCCGCGCCCAGCAGCGGCCCGACGAAGAACACCATCGAGATCGCGCCGTTGACGTTTATGCCGAGGAGCTGAGCTGTCGGGCGGCTTTCCGACACGGCCCGCACGATAATGCCGATGCGGCTGCGGTTGACGAGGAACTGCAGGCCGAACATCAGCGCGAAGGCCGCGATCAGGATGCCGATTTGCATGGAGGTGATGGTGCCGCCGAGCACATCGTATCGGACGACTGGAAAGAAGCTCGGAAAGGCGACCGGCTGTGGGCCGGCAAGGATCTGGATGCCGGTGACCAGCGATAGCGATACGCCGAGCGAGGACAGCATCGGCGCGAGTCGGGTTGAATTCCTCAAGGGCTTGTAGGCGATCCTTTCGATGCCGACACCGATGACACCCACCAGGAAGATGGCGATGACGAAGGCCGCGGTGAGCGCGATCGCGCCCGCGGCGCCGACGGTGCCGATCAGCATGGAGAGAACCAGGAAGGCCACGTAGGCGCCGAGCATGAACATTTCGCCATGGGCGAAATTGATCATGCGCAGCACGCCGTAGACCATCGTGTAACCGAGAGCGATCAGCGCGTAGATCGAGCCGATCGTCAGGGCATTGACCGTTTGTTGGATGAGGCTTCCCAGCATGGGCCGGCATCCTGTTCAGTAGGTTCCGCCCGGCTGGCGGAGCCGGGGAAAGGAATAATCGGCACGGCCGCGCTTCCATGGAGCGCGGCCGCAAACAAGCACGGAGACCGCCGCCGAGGCGAGCGACTCCAGCGCATGCCTATTTCTGGCCGGCCAGTTTGAAGTCAGTGCCATCGACCTTGTAAAGGTAAGACGGGGCCACTTTGAGTTCGCCAGTGTCGTCGAACTCCAGTTCGCCCACCGCGGTCTTGACCTTGACCGCATGCAGCGCTGCGTTCATGTCCTCGCGCGTAAGGCCCTTGGTCGTCTTGAGCACTTGCTCGAGGATCTGGCCCTGGACATAGCCATAGATAGAATAGGGGCCGGCATCCTCGCCGTACTTGGCCTTGTAGAGCTTGGCGAAATCCGCGATCTCGGGCGAGGCATCCATCGGCGGAACCTGGATGGCGACAAGCGTGCCCTGGACGTTGGCCTCGCCGGCCTGCTTGATAAGGTCAGGAGTATAGCCGCCGTCCGGCACCATCAGCGTCGCGGTTATGCCCTGTTCGTGCATCTGCTTGGCGAACAGCGCAAGCTGCGGCATCACGGCGCCGAGATAGATCGCGTCCGGCTTCTTGGTCTTGATCTGGGCTAGAACGGCGGTGAAGTCGACGTCGGTCGGCGCAACCGCGAGAGTGTCGAGGACCTTGCCGCCGCCCCCTTCGAAGTTCTTGGCGAATATCTCGGAAATCCCCTGTCCGAAGACCTGCTTGTCGTTGACGATGACGGCGGTCTTCGCGCCGAGCTTGCCCAAGGCATATTCAGCCGGCAACAGCGCGCCCGCCAGGTCGTTGGCGACGGGGCGCACCATGAATTTGTAGCCCTGTTTGGTCAGAGACGGGTTCGAGCCGAAGGTCATGGTCGGCAGCGAGCAGTCCTCGTAGATCGGCAGCGTCGACTGGGCAACGCCGGAATTGAAATTCACAAGACCGAGCACAACCTTGTCGTTGTCGCAGAATTTCTGGGCGACGAGCGTCCCCTCGCGCGGGTCCGCTTTGTCGTCCTGCTGGTCGTAGGCAATGGTGACGCCATTGACGCCGCCATTCGCGTTCAGCTTGTCGACGTAGAGCTTGAAGCCGTTGTGCCAGGTGTTGCCGAAATATGCCTGCGGGCCGGAAAGCGGCGCGGCCATGCCGACGGTAATCTGCTCCGCCATGGCGGGTGCCGCGAAGAGTGAGGCGCCGAGAAGGAGTGCGGCGGTAAGTTTTCTCATGAAGGTTCCCCTTAGCTGCTGGTCAGATGAGGGGCGGCCGTTCTGGTCTTCTCCCCTTTGCCAGCGCATCGAAGCAGACAAAGGAGTGGCAGTCAAGAAAGTGTCGACACTATTGCGTTCAATTTTGTGCTCAGCTACGGATTAAGCATCGCGGGCCTTTCGGCGACGCTTCAAATCGGCGGCATTGTCGGGCGCAAAAACCTTGAGCAGCGCGTCCTTGAGCGCCTGCTGCGTGGCGGAGACGGTCATTTCGATATGTTCGCGCAACAGTTTCATGCCTTCCTCGGCATCTCGTTTGACGGCGGCGGCGACGATCCCCGAATGGAAGGTGACCTGCCCCTTGTCGTGCGAAGGATGCTCGATCTGGATACGGCGGATGAAGCGGATGCGCGCATTGATGGACGCGAGCTGCGCGACAAGCTCGGGATTTCCGGAGAGCTCGGCGATGAGCAGATGGAAGCCTTCGTCCTCAGCCAGAATGATGTCGGCCGGCTGGTCTCGATAGCCGTCGACGATCGCCTCCCAATATTCCCGCAGCCGATCGATTTCGCGGTCGTCGGCGCGCTCGCACATCAGTTTGAAAGCGGCGCATTCAATGATGGAGCGCAGCTCATAGAGATCGAGCAGGCCCTCGGTGCTGAGACTCCTTACGAAGAAGCCGCGATTGGGCGTGAGCGAAACGAAGCCCTCGGAGGCGAGCCGGTTCAACGCCTCGCGGATTGGCGTGCGCGAGACACCCAGGCTGCGCGAAAGCTGGACCTCATTGATGCGCTCGCCGGGCTTGAGCGTGAACTCCACGAGATGCTTGCGGATCGTGAGATAGGCACGTTCGCTGCTGTCGGCGCTGCGTCGCGTTTCGGCCTCGTTCATAGCGGGCTGGTCGCTGCCGGCGTCGCCTTCAACTCGTTCGGTCATGAAAGTTCCAATCGGATTTGTCTGCAGACTGTGTCGACACTTTGCAGCTTACACTTCTTTCGCAAGTTCACACGGATGGCAAGCGGCGCTTCGGGGAGAAGGAAATGATCATTGGTATTCTTGGCGTCGGGCATCTGGCCGCTTCCATGCTGACCGGGTTTCTGCGATCCGGGTTGGATCCGGCGGCGATCATACTGTCTCCACGCGGCAAGGCCGCGGCTCTTGCGATCCAGCACGGCTTTCAGCTCGCGGCCGATAATCGCGAACTCGTTGAGGTTTCCGATGTCGTCCTTGTCGCTGTGCGGCCCATCCATGCGCCGGAGGCAGTCAGCGGTTTGCCGTGGCGAAGGGGACAGACAGTGATATCGGTTTGCGCCGGTGTGCCGCTGGCCGGTCTGGATGTCGCGCCAGCGCGTATCGTTCGGGCCATGCCGCTCACGGCTTCCGAGATTACGGCCAGTCCGACGGTCTACTATCCCGACCTGGAGCAGGCGAGGGCGGTGCTGAACCGGCTAGGCCCCTCGATAGCACTCTCCAGCGAGAGGGATTTCGAGGTCGCGACAGTCAGTGCCGCGGTCTACGGCTGGGCACAGGACCTTATCCGCAGGACGGCCGAATGGTCGAGTGCCCAAGGCCTCGATCCCACGGCGGCTCGCCGGCTAGCGGCAAGGACCTTCGTCGCGGCTGGGCGGCTGATCGCCGAAAAGGGAGACCCGATGGAGCGGATGCTGCAGGAATTGGTCACGCCGGGCGGGATCACCGAGCGGGGGCTGCAGGTTCTCTCGGCCCGCGAGGTGCCAGTGGCCTGGGAGGAGGCCTGCATGGCGGTTCTCGTGAAGCTGACCGGCGGGCCCGCCGATACATAGAAGCGGCGATACGAGGCCGGTCATCGCAGCGGCGGCGGGGGGTATTTCTGGCCCCCGGCCGCCTGTTCGCTCGGCGCGATGGTCAACTCCGCGATGTCGACGTGGTCAGGCATCCGCAGCGCCGAAACAAGCGCGGCGGCAATGTCGGCCGGGCGCAATGGCCGTTGCTCGCAATACATGCGCTTGCGCAGGCCTTCGCGGTCTCCGTCAAAGGCCTTGAGATAGAAATCCGTCTCGACGCGTCCGGGCGCGATTTCGGTCAGCCTCACGCCGGTGCCTGCAAGATCGAAGCGCAGGACGCGGCCCGCTTGCGACAGGCCGGCCTTTGCCGCCCCATAGGCTGTCGTGCCGGCAAAGATGCCGCTGGCCGCCGTGCTGGTCAGGGTGAAGATATGGCCGCGCTTGCGCGCGATCATGCCGGGCAAGAGAAGGCGAATGAGTTGCAGCGGCGCGGTGAGATTCAGCTCCACCACCTCCGCCGTCTCTTCAGCACTTTGTTCGTGCAGGGGGCGCACTGTCGCCAAGCCGCCGGCATTGTTGACCAGCACGTCGATTTCGGCGGCGCCCAGCGCGGACATGATGGCTTCGCCATCGCGAACGTCGGTTGCAATTGGCCTGACCTGCGGCCCAAGCCGCTCCCGCAGGGCAAGCAACGCGTCGTTGCTGCGCGCCAGCGCATAAACCGTCAGCCCTTCCGCCACGAGGCTCTCGACGATCGCCGCGCCGATGCCTTTGGAGGCTCCGGTGACGAGGGCGGTGCGATAGTCCATGCTCGTTCTCCCAAGCTGCTATGATCAAAGCGCGCCGTGTTCGGCGACCGTCCTCAGGATGCCGATCAGCCCGGCCTCCCGCGCTACCCTGAGTTCCTCGGGGCCGCGGCCATGCGTCGCCGCGCCGGTCGACGCCGAAATCGCCCGGATCGTGTCGGCATCGAGTCTGGCCTCGAGCAGCGTGTCCCAGATGGCCTGATAGGTGGGACCGTATTTGCGCAGGAAGTCCTCGATGCCGTCGGCATTGAGGCTGTTGGAAATGAATGAGCCCTGCAGCGTCCATTTCGGTCCCGGCCCGTACATGAATGCCCGATCGATGTCCTCGACCGACGCGACGCCGTCGCGCACCAAGGCTATGGCTTCGCGCCACATCGCGCCCATCAGGCGCAGGGCGAGATGGCCTGTCACTTCCCGGTTGAGCGTAACCGGCTTCTTGCCGACGGCTTCGTAGACGGCGCGCGCCCGCGCGATTGCTTGCGGATCGGTCGCCTTGCCGCCGACGATCTCGACGAGCGGCATCAAATGCGCCGGGTTGAACGGATGACCAAGCACGATGCGGCCAGGCACACGGCACTCGGCCTGGATGTCGGAGACGAGCAGCGCGGAGGAGGAAGAGGCGACGATGACCTCGTCGCCGATATGGTTTTCGATCTCGGCTAGCAGCCGCCGTTTGAGCGACAGGTCCTCCGGACCGTTCTCCTGCACGAAGTCGACGCCTTCGAGCGTCTCGGCCATCGTCGCGAAAAGACTGATCGCCCCAGGCGCGGGCGCCGGGCCCTTCAAGCCATCCAGGTCCGCCGCGAGCGCCGGCAGGGCTTCTCGAAAGATTGTCTCTCGCCGTTCCGCCGGATCATACACGCGTACGTCGTGACCGGCGTGGGCAAAGCAGGCCGCCCAGCGCTGCCCGATGACGCCGAACCCGACGACGCCGATGGTCAGTCTGTCCATCTTCAGGCCCTTCTTCCATCGAGCGCGGCACGGAATGCCTCGTTGAGGTCGTTCCACGGGATGAGCAGGTCCAGCCAGGCGCCGATACGGCCGGCGACGAGGATCGCCTCGTTGATAAGGGGGTCGAAAGGCACTTGCTCCTCCATCGCCTTTTCGAGACGAAACAGCAGTGCCGGCGTTTCCTCGAGATGGCAGAAGTCTCGCAGCCGCGTCGCCGCCTTGTTCAGCGCAAGTGCCGCCGTCTGGCGCAGCACCGCCTCGTTGACGCTTCCTCGCTCGGAGCGGATCCACCAGAGCAGTTCGTGCAGGACACGCGCCTCCGCCTCCGCAGTGAAGACCGGTCCGGCCGGATGCATGATGGCCCGCGAAGCGGTGATGCGGGCTATGTCATCGGGCATGCGGTCCCAGATCACCTTGCGTCCGGCCACGATGTCGTGTGGAAGCGTCGATGCCGGCGGGGCCTCCTCGGTAGCTCCATCGGCCAGCGCCAGCGTCCCGTCGATGACGCGGCGTCCCTGTTCCCGCTTGAGCACCGCGGCAAGCTCCGCGATGCCCTCGACCGGCGCATCGAGGTGGCCGAGCACGGTGATCTCCGCCGTCTCGGCCTGGAGCGGCGCGAAGGTGATTTCCAGGAACTGCCGCACCGGCCAGTAGATGAAGGCTCCCGCCTTGGCGTCGAGCACATGGGTCGCGCCCTCTACGTCCTCGACGAAGGGCGCGTGCCAGTAGATATGGCTGCCGGCGATCTTGGGCGTGTGCAGCTGCAAGCGCAGCGGCAAGGCAGCCAGAAGCGAGCGGCGGGTGCGCAGGGCGTCGCCGTTCAGTTGGATAGGCCAGGCCTTGCCCTCGGCCGAGAAAACGAGCTGCATGTCACTTGCCGGGGTTGAAGAACGAAACCGGCTTCAGGATCTGGTTGCGCATGTCGAGGAGGTAGTCGGTCTCGATCACCTTGCGCCGGTAGGCTTGCCATTCCGGGTCGGCTTCCATGCGGTCGCGACGCTCCTCACGATCGGCAAGGCCCTCATATTTCCACAAGTGCACGGTCCGGGAGAGATCGCCGATATGGGTCTGGAAGAAGCCGAAAGGCTCTCCCAGATAGTGCCGCTGCATGGGCAGGCCGACATCCTCGTAGAGCTTGAGGAAATGAGACAGCTTGTTCGGGCGGGCGGTGTAGGTGCGGTGGTCGAAGATCATCTCGGTCACTCCTTCTGGTTCCTGTCCGGCCGCAAGGGGGCCAGAACGCCTTGTCCGGCTCGGCCTTGCCGGCGCGGCAGCGCGGGTTGTCTCAACCGCAACTTCGCACCGTCTCCGCGATAAGCCTGGCCGTCAGTGCCGGCGCTTCGATCTGCGGCACATGGCCAACGCCGTCGAGCAGGTGAACGGCGGCGAAGCCGGGCGCGCGGGCCGCATGAGCGGCAGGTGCCACGCGGTCGAGCTTGCCCCACACGAGCCGCGTCGGCACGCCAAGTTCAGCGAGGGCGGCCGTCAGGTCGAAGCCTTGCGTTCCATCCGCAAACAGCGCTTCCGCCATCGCGGCCAGCGCATCCCTATTGCCGTTTTTTTCCATCTGCCTCAGCGCCGCCTGCGCGTAGCCGGCCGGCAGGGTCCGAGGATCGCCCACCATGACCGTCAGCCAGCGCTCGAGCGCCTGGACGGTGGTCGAGCGCGCAAGCCCGGCGATAAAGCCAGCATTGATCTCGGGGCCGAGACCGCCCGGGGCGAGAAGGGTCACGGAGCGTATGGTGAGACGGCCGAGCCGGGTAAGCGCGAGAGCGGCCGCCCCGCCGAGCGAATGGCCGACGAGATGGGCATCCCCGACGCCGATGGCCTCCAGGCGGTCGGAAAGGGCGAAGGCGATGTCCTCGATGCTCTTCGCCGGCCGCGCCGCCTCCGCGCCGTGGCCGGGCAGGTCGAGGCTGATCGTCGCAAGGCCTGGTTCGAGCAAAGGCACGACCTGCCGCCAAACGGAACGGTCCGCGCCGAAGCCGTGGATGAGGACTATCGGCGCCGTTTGCCGCGCTGTCGCCGGCGTGGCGACGGGCGACGCCGGGGACACGACCGGCTCCGCCTGGACGCCGTCGGACCGATCCGAACGCCTGGCGAGTGCGGCGTCGATGTCGCGCTTCTTGATGCGTCCCCTTGGACCGGTCCCCGAGACGGTTGACAGGTCCAGCCCGGCAGCCGCGGCAAGCCGGCGGGCAAGCGGGCTTGCGATCGCGCGGGTGCCGGACCGGAGGGAGGGCGGAAGGGCGTCGGTTACGGGGGCGGGACCAGTCGTCGTTGCTGTCGCGGCTGGAGCCGCTTTGCCAGCCATCGGTTTTTCGTCCGCTATGGTGCCGAGCACGGCGCCCACCGGCGCCTCCTGCCCCTCGGTGAAGTAGATATCGGCTAGCCAGCCATCACGGTCGGCCTCGATTTCGGTCGCCGCCTTGGCCGTCTCGACGGTGACGATCAGGTCGCCGGCCTTGACCGGGTCACCGGATTTGGCGGCCCAGGCAATCACCAGCACGGCTTCCATGTACTCGCCGCCGGCGCTGTCGATGCTGATCGGATGGGTTGCCATCTGCCGCCTCCGTCACTTCAAGGTCTTCAGCGCGGCGGCGCGGATCTTCTCGGCGCTCGGCAGCATCGCCGTTTCGAGAGGCTCGGAATAGGGGATAGGCATGTCCGGCAGGGTCACACGCGCAACCGGAGCGTCGAGTTCGTCGAAGGCATGGTCCATGATCGTTGCCGAAAGCTCGGCGGCGTAGCCGCAGAAGCGCCAGCCCTCGTTGATCACCACCGCGTGGTGCGTCTTCGCGATCGAGGCAACGATGGCGTCGACGTCAAGGGGACGCAGTGACCGGAGGTCGACGATCTCGGCGGAAACGCCGTCCGCGGCCAGCAGGTCGGCCGCCTTTGTTGCTTCAACCACCATCTTGGAAGTGGCGAAGATCGAGATGTCGTTGCCCTCGCGCACGGTTGCCGCCTTGCCAAGCTGCACGATCACGTCGCCTTCCGGAACCTCGCCGCGAATGTTGTAGAGCAGCTTGTGCTCGAGGAAGACGACTGGCTGACTGTCGCGGATGGCGGCCTTCAGCATGCCTTTGGCATCCGCCGGCGTCGACGGCGCGATCACCTTGATGCCCGGTATCTGGGCCAGCATGGAATCCAGCGCCTTGGAATGTTGCGCGCCCGCGCCCGCGCCGCCGCCGCCCTGGGTGCGCAGGACGAATGGCATCTTCACCTGGCCATTCCAGATATAGTTGTAGATCGATGCCTGGTTGACCAAAGCATCAAGCGACAGCGGTATGAAGTCGGCATACATGATCTCCAGCACTGGCCGGGTGCCGGTCATGGCCGCGGTCACCGCCATCGCGGTCAGCGCTTGTTCCGAGATCGGCGTGTCGCGCACCCGCTTTTCACCGAATTCCTCCATCAGCCCCTTCGTCACCTTGAACACGCCGCCGTAGCGGCCGATGTCCTCGCCGAACAGGAAGACGGACGGGTCGGCCTGCATCTCCTCGCGCAGCGCGGCGTTGAGGGCCTCGGCGTATCGCATCATCGCCATGTCAGTGCGCCTCGCTGTAGGGATTGCAGGCTTCGTCCACCAGGAACTCCGGCATCGGGTCGGAAAGGGCGACCTCGAACGCCTCGTCCGTCTCGGCCTTGGCCGCAGCCTCGATGTCGGCGAGCCTTGCCTCGCCGACATCGTCCAGCAGAGCCTTGCGGGAGACGATCAGCGGGTCGCGCGCTTTCCAGGCGGCGACATCCTCGGGCTTCTGGTAGCCGCCCATGTCGGATGTCGAGAAACCTTCGACGCGGTAGGTCTTGCATTCGACCATGCCGGGACCTTCGCCGCGCCTCGCCCGCTCCGCCATCGCCGACACGGCGCGATAGACGGCGACCGCGTCGTTGCCGTCGACGATTTCGGCCGGCATCGCGTAGCCGGCGGCACGGATCGACAGGTCCGCGACCGGCGACTGCACATCGGAGGGAACGGTCAGGCCGAACTGGTTGTGCTCGAGCACGAAGACGACCGGCAACTTCCAGAGCCCGGCCATGTTCATCGCCTCGTGGCAGATGCCCGTCTGGGCGGCGCCGTCGCCGAAGACGCACATGGCGATGTTGCCCGTACCGAGGATCTGCATCGACAGCGCCATTCCGGTGGCCGCGGGGATGCCGGCTCCGACGATCGCGTTGCCGCCGATCACGCCCTTTTCGGCGTCGGCCACCAGCATATGGCCGGCCCGCCCGCCGCAGGCGCCTGTCGCCCTGCCGAATATCTCGGCCACGACCGGGCGCATGGCCATACCCTTGCCGATATAGACGGCATGGCCACGATGGGTGGTAGCGACCTTGTCGCCGGCTTCCAGCGCCGCCGTGGCGGCGACGCCCACGGCCTCCTGGCCGTCACACCGATGGATAGGGCCACGCGTGCGCCCCTCCTTGTGAAGCGCGCCGAGCCTCTCCTCGAGGTGCCGCACCAGAAGCATCCGGCGATAGATCTCCAAATGCTGTTCGACGGACGGAGTGTTCTTCACGGGCTATCCCCAGTTGCGCACCGAAATTAAATACAAAAGTGTCGACACTTTGCAAGCGCTTCTGCAGGGCGGCGCGAAACAAGTTCGAAAAAGCAGAGGATTCAGGCGGCTGGCGGGATGGAACGAAGGGCGGAGAGCATCTCGTCGAGGTCGGCGCAAGGGAGGCAGCCGAGGTCGGCAATATCCTTCGTCACGTCGACCGGGAGGCCCGAATTCGAATCCTTGGGCACCTCGTTCAGCCGTCCGCCGATCAGCACCGGCAAGGCGAGTCCGCGCGCCGCCATCGCGGCCTTCACCGCCTGCGCATAGCGCAGCGCCACGCCGTTGTAGGTGCTGACCGCGATGGCGTCCGCGCCGGCTTCGGCGGCGCGGGCGACGAGCGCTTCCGGATCGACGGCGACGCCGGCATCGGCGATGGCGATGCCCAGGCCTTCGAGCGCCTGTTCAACGAGATACTTGCCGTGCTCGTGCACGTCGGTGGTGCCGATGCAGACGGTGAGGCTCCTTGCCGCCTCCATCCGCCTCTGGGCCGCGACCCAGGTCGCTGCCTTGTGGTTGAGCTCGCGCGCCCATTCGGCGTGGATAAGCGGCACGCGTCCGCGCGGAGCTATCGCGCCCGGGCCGAAAAGCGCCTCCAGGCGCTTCGGGCCGATGCGGCGGATGGCCAGCATCAGCGCGGCGGGGTCGTCGACATCGACCCCTCGTTCGGCGAGGCCGGCAAGCGTGGCAGCCGCAAAGCGGCGTCCGCCTTCGACCAGCACATCGGCCATCGCCTCGGTCTTGGCCCAGTCGAAGACCGGGTCGTAGAATGGCGCGTGCAGAGTCAGCCTATGGGCGAATGTCTGCGCGTCGATGATCTCGTCGACGTCGGGAATGCGCTGGTTCTCCGTCACCGGCACGGGGTTGATCGCATGGCCCGAAGGCCAGCGCCCCATGGCGAGTATGTCGGCCATCAGGTAGCTCGCCAGGCTGGCGTAGTTGCCGGCAGGCGTCGACTGGTAGGAGACTGTGTTGCCGAAGATCATGGTGCCCGGCGTGTCGGTGACCCGCACGAGCGCTGCGTGGAAGGCGGTGCGCGAAAGCGGGTCGCTGAAGTGATGGCCATAGCAATGGGCAAGGCGCGCGCCGATCAGCGTCTCGACGATGTGCTTTTCCACCAGCACCATGCCGAGCGCGCAGGCCATGTCGATGAAAAGACCGGCGAATCCGTCGTCGAGGTTCGAATGGACCAGGATCTCCGCGTCCTGCGCGGCGATCAGGCCGAGCGCGGTGACGGTCGCCTCGGTCGTCGCCACGTCGTCGTCCCAGTAGGGCAGGCGGAAGGTGAAATACTGCCCGAGATTGCCGATGGCGGTCGCCCCGGCCGCGATCGCGGCACGGGTGTTCTCGACCGCGCCCGGCAGGCCGAGCATGAAGTCGCCGAAATGCGCCGCGGCGGATGCGGCATTGGTGATGCGCGCGAAATCCTCCGGGCCGGTCAGCACGATGCCGGTGCCGCGCGCGGCCTTGGCGCGCATGGCCTGCGGATAGCCCATCGACCAGTCCAGCGTGATGCCGAAACGGTCGACAGTCACTCCTGCCTTGCGGCACTGCTCATGCACTTCGCCGATCGCCGCGATGGTGCGGTCGACGCTGCGAAAGCCGATATGGGCATGCTGCATGACGCGCTTTTCGGCCGCCGCCTTGCGTTTCCAGCCGGCTTCGGACGGCATTCCGGTCTCGGCGAGGAAGCGGCAACTCCCGAGCCGCCAGTCGCGCGCCATGGTTCGCCCCTCGGCGAGCAGGTCCGAGCCCGGCTTCAGACGCTGATCGGTGAGGACGGGGACAATGTCAGCGGTCATGATATCTGCTGCTCGGCTTCGGGGATGAAACGGCGGATGAGGGCGGCAATGCCCTCAGGCCTTGCGAGGGGATGGAAATGCGCGCCGTCGACGCATGCGTATCGGGCGCCCGGTATCGCGTCGGCGATCGCTTGCGTCAGGGCGGGCGGGGTCAGCACGTCGCCCGCGGCGGCGACCACTTGCACCGGAGCGGCGATGCGCGCGAGGTGATCCAGGCAATCATGGTCGAGCAGCATGCACAGGCGCGACGCCGCGATGGTCAGTGGGGCGAGGGTCCGGGAGGCGGTGGCGACCGCCGCCTCGAGTTGGGCGGCATGCGTGGCGAGATAGGAAGCCTCGTGGCACAGTACGTGGGTAAGGCGCTGATAGGTCTCGGCCATGCCGGCTTCGAGCAGTTCGGCGCGGGCGGTGAAGAGCGTGCGGAAGCGGGCGTCTGCCCGCGCCCAGGAACTGCTGATCGTGTAGCTCAGTCCGAGGTCGGCATGATCGAGGGCAAGCATCTGCGCGACGGCGCCGCCAGTGGAATGCCCCACGACATGGGCAGGCCCGCCCGTCTGCGCCAGCAGGCCCGCGACATCGCTGGCAATGAGCGGAATGGAGTAAGGGCCGTCGGGGCGGTCGCTACGACCCGCGCCGCGATGATCGGTGACGATGAGGCGATGGTCGGCCTCGAGCCGGCGCACGACGCCGCCCCAGAAACGCCCGTCGCCGCCGAGTCCTGGGATGAGGACGAGGCAAGGGCCCCTCGCTCCGAACGTCTCGTAGTGGATGCGGCAGCCGTCGGCGGCAACGAAGAAGGCCATCAGCGTCGGCCTCCCGTCTCGATCAGGTCCATCCCGAGCAGATCGCGCAGCGCCGAGACGAGGCTCAGCGCCGTAAGCGCCGACGTCTTCGGATTGCCGGGCGAAGGCGCGTTGACCAGGCTGAAGGTGGCGGTGCCGGCAGCGCTTTCGGCCTCGATCTCATGGCTGTTGCCGGTCGCTTTCGGGTCGGCGATCACGCGCACGGTGACCTTTTCGGCGCCCACGGCCAGCGCCACGGCGAAAGCAGCGTTGAGGTTCTTCGGGTAGGAGGATGCCGCTTCGGCGGGGGTGCCCTCGAATAGCGTCACGGCATCGCGTTCGGCCGATAAACCGAGCGAAGCGAGCTCGGCTTCCCAGGCCGCCGGCGGCTTGCGCGACGTATAGCGCACCCGCGCGTCGGGAAGGACCGCTATTGCGCGCAGATAGTCGAGGCCACCCAAGGCCCCGGCCGGCAGGATGAGGCGCGCGCCGCCGATGCGGCCGGCGGCGGCGATCCGGGCGTGAAGCGAGGCATCGGCAAGCGCGCCGACCGATGCCACGACGGTTGGTATCCCGGCCTCGAGCAAGGCAGGTATGTAGGTCGCAACTGCTCCTTGGCCCGCTGCCTCGACCACGGCCCGCGGCTTCGCCTCGATCAGCCGCTCGACCCTGGTGACCGCGCTGGCATTCGCCGGCAGTTCGGGGCCGGCGCCTTCGCGCAGCAAGACCAGCCAATCGACCGCATCCGGCGGAAAGGCCGAGACGATGTCACGCGCGATCGCGCCGTAGCCGATGAGGCCGAGCGTGGTCATCCGGCGTCTTCAGGAGCCGCGGCTGACGGGATCGAACTTATCGGTGAGATCGGCGCCGAAGACGGTTCTGCGCTCGATCTCCAGCACGTTTTCCGGGCGTGGGAAGTTGGAGGGTACGCGATCGCCCGGCTTGCGCGGCTTGCCGATGAGGCGGAAGAAGTCTTCGAGCCCGTTGGGCACGATCAGCCACAGCCAGCGAAGCTGGGTCTCGCCGTCGTTGATGAACATGTGCCGGACCTTCTTCGGCAGGAACACGACGCTGTCTGGGCGCAAGGGGTATTCCTTGCCGTCGACGACGGCGCGGCCATGGCCTTCGATGACGTAGACGGCCTCTTCATTGTGCTCATGCGTGTGCTCGCGCACATAGCCGCCAGGCGCCACCGACTGTGTGCCAAGCGCGAAGGGATGCTCCATGCCGACGATATGCGGCGCGAGCGCCACGTCGATATGTCCATTCGCCGGCACCGGCTGCCAGTAGCTTTCGCGCGTCTCGGACCCGGAGACATGAATGCCGGATGGAGCTGGCGGAAGGTGAGTATCATCCATGGCTCTGCCTATCGAAAGGGGCTTGAGATTATCGTGCGGGTGCATGCCGCTCACCAACGGAAGGTATAACGCAAAAAGTGTCGACACAATAGTAGACAGATTTAATTTCCCGCACCTATAGTGACGCGCGATGACAGTCTGGGGGACGCCAATGGGCGAATTCGATGTTCTGGTTATCGGTTCCGGTTCGGCGGCCTGCTCGGCGGCATTGAGGGCGGCCAAGGGCGGCCTCAAGGTTCTGGTGATCGAAAAGAGCGAATGGTTGGGGGGCACCTCGGCCATGTCCGGCGCTGGGGTCTGGATACCCGCCAATCACCTGGCCGCGGATGCCGGCGTCGCCGACAGTCGGGACGATGCGCTGACCTATCTACGCGCAGTGTCTCCCCAGGACTGGGCGCGGAAGGAAGATGCGCTCTGGGGCGCCTTCGTCAGGGCGGCTCCCGATATGCTGCGTTTCCTTTCTGGCAGCACGCCGCTGGATTTCCGTCTGGTCAACGAGCCGGACCCCTTCGCCGAAGCGCCTGGCGGCAAGCTTTTCGGCCGCATGGTTTCGCCGCTGCCGCTCAGCCGCCGCATCCTGGGCAAGTTCAAGGCGCGGCTGCGCCGTTCCACCTTGCCGCACAGCTTCAGCTACCAGGAGATCGTCGATACCGACCTCTATCACCACCCCATCCGCGCCGGCCTCAGGCTGTGGCCAAAGCTGCTTTGGCGGAAACTGACGAATTCCGGCGGACAGGGCACGGCCCTGATGACCGGGCTGATCAAGGGATGCCTCGATGCAGGCGTCACCTATTGGCTGGAAACCCGTGCCGTGGGTCTGATCCAGGATTCGGACTCCCGCGTGGTCGGCGCCGAGGTGGAGCGCGATGGTCGGCGGACGCAACTTCTTGCCCGGCGCGGCGTGGTCATCGCGACCGGGGGATTCGAATGGGATGCGGAGATGCGGGCGCGCCATTTCCCCGGCGCCCTGGATCGGATCGGCAGTCCTCCCACCAATGAGGGCGATGGCCAGAAGCTTGCCGCTTCCGTCGGCGCGGAGCTGGATCGGATGGACCAGGCGAATGTCTATCCCTGCCTGCCGACGCGCTATCAGGGCAAGCCGCATGGCCTGCCCATGACCTTCCAGGCCGAACCGCATTCGATCGTGGTCAACCGCGACGGCAGACGCTTCGTCAGCGAGAACGATTTCAATATCGGCGAGGCGATCGATGCGCGCGGGCCGGACGGCGCGCCGGTGAACCTGCCTTGCTATCTGGTCGGCGATCATCGCTTCCTGAAGATGTCCCTGCCGTTCCGCTGGTACGCGTCCTACGAACGCCAGTGGATCAAGAAGTCGGACACGATCGGCGGCCTCGCCGCAAAGTTGGGATTACCGGCATCGGTTCTCGAAGAGACGATCGCTCGCTGGAACGGCTTTTGCGTGAAGGGGCGCGATGAGGACTTCAGGCGCGGCGAGAACGGCTGGGAGGACTACAAGGCGCACGGCCCTGAAAATCGGCTCAAGCCGATCGACAAGCCGCCCTATGTCGGCATGACGCTCAATCGTTCGATTCTCGGGACCAAGGGGGGCGCCCGCACCAACGAGCGGGCGCAGGTCCTGAGGCCGGACGGTTCGATCGTCCCCGGCCTGTACGCGGCCGGCCTTGCCATGGCCAACCCGATCGGCACGCGCGCGGTGGGCGCCGGCACGACGCTTGGCCCAAATCTGACCTGGGGCTTCATCGCAGCAGAAACGATCCTTCACCAGAACCGGTAAGTTCTCCGAAGCGAATTCGCATCGTCACTCCAACTGCAAAAATGTGCCGTGGCGTGGCGAATTTCGCAGCGTCCTCAGATGCGGTTGAATGGATAGATCGGGCGTTCAGGGAGGAGCGATGGCGTACGGGTTGTCGAAAGAAAAGCGGTCCCTGTGCGCCCGACCGCCCGTGGAGGACCTACGTTTTCGCTTGCGTCATTCAATCCAGTTTTCGAGGTCACGTAGCCCAGGAGGCGCTTCCGCATCTTGGTCTTAGGTTCGCCAGACCATATGAGATCATACGGAGTATTTGGACTGTCTAACCATCCCGTAAGCCATTGACCTTCCTGGGAAGCCTCACAATCTCCGCGACCGACGTAACCATTATTTATCAAAATGTTACGAGCCGGTTCGCCAAAGTCGATTCAAGAGGCCGATCCGGCCGCCATTCATCCGGCTTGTCTTCTGCCGAACGGCGGATTTGCGCGCTCATAGCGGACGCGGCGACCGATCATGATGCGCCCTGGAAGCGGATTTGGTTGGCCGCACGTTCCACTGGCTGGAATGACGTCTTCAACAGCTTGGCAGTCCCGGTTCTGAAGCATTGCCAACGCAAATTGGTCATGGTCCATCGGCCCCATTGCGCGCCTTTCTTTTATCGCTATGATGAAAAGCGTCATAGTTGGAAATCGTATGAAAAAAAACTTCAAAATTGAGGCGGCGACCGCCAAGGATGTCGCCGACATCGCCAGCCTGCTGAGCTGGGCCTTCGGTTTCAGCAAGGCGCGTTCGCACGAATACGTCGCCAATATCGGGATCGAAACGTTGCGGCTCATTCGCGGTGAGGATGGTCGCCCGGTGGTATGCGCGGGTCTGCTTCAGACGGCGCATATCTTCCATGGCAAGCCCGTGCAGGCGGCAAACATCGTGCATGTGGCAATCGCGCCGGAGCGGCGCGGACAGGGCATTGCCGTGCCCTTTGTTGATGCTCTCTGCGATGAGGCGAGGAGCAACGGCGCCGTGATCGCCACGCTGTTTGCCTCGACGCGACCGGTCTATCGCAAGGCTGGTTTCGAACTCGCCGGCCACGAGATCGTCTACGAGGCCGAGACCGCGGCGTTGCCCTCAACCAGCAGGCTCGGCTTCGAGCGCGTCGAGCTCGACGATCCGCGTCTGGCCTCGGCCTATGCCGAAAAGACATTGAGCGAATCCGGCCTGCTCGCGCGCGGCGTGGCGCACTGGAACGAGTTGCGGCGCCCCCCGACCGACGCGCTTGCCGCTTATATGGCCGAAGGCGAGACCGCCTATCTGATCCTCGACATGGGCAATGAGGCGTGCCTGACTGTGCGCGACTGGTTCGCCGCCTCGTCCGATGCGGCACAAGGCCTGCTCTCCTTCCTCGCCCGCTTCCGTTCGGTCTATCCGGCGGTGCGTTGGCACGGCGCCCCGCAGGACGATCTGGTGGCGGTCATGCCCGACAAGGGCTGGCGGCTTGCGCATCAGGAGGAATGGCTATTGCGGGTGCTCGATCCAGCGACGGCCCTGCGCCAGCGCGGCTACCATGTCGACCAGGCAAGGCTCGCGCTGCGCATCGGCGATGCGGCGCTCGAAATCGAAATTCGCGAAGGCGCCGCCGAGGTGCGCGAGGCGACTGATGCGTTCGGTCCGGCCGTGCGTGTGGACGCGCGGGCCTTCGTCCAGCTCTTCACGGGCTTTCGCAGTGCCTCGAAACTGGCGCAGTATGGCCTCGTTGCCGGCGACTCGGCTGACATACGCCGCTGTGACCAGCTCTTTGCCGGACCGCCGCCCTGGGTGGCGGAGCATTTTTGAGCGTGGCTCTGGACAGCATCACGCTCGTACCGGGAATCTTCTGAGGGGTCTTGCATGACACACGCGCTGATAGCCTCGCTGAGAGCAGCGGCTGGCGATATGACGCCGGCGCTGGCGCGCGTCGCCGAGACGGTGCTGGCGCAGCCCGACGCAACGTTGCGCCAGAGCATCACCGAGCTTGCCGAGACATCCGGATCGTCGGAGGCGAGCGTCATGCGCTTCTGCCGCGACCAGGGCTTTTCCGGTTTCCAGGATTTCAAGCTGGCCCTGGCGAAGGAACTCGCGACCGACGAGCGGGCGAGGGACAACGGCTTGCCTTCCGACGACATCCAGCGGCTGGTCGAGACCGCGATCACCTCGCTGCGCGAGACCGAGCAACTGATCGTCCGGGAGGACGTCGCTACCGCCTCGCGGAAGCTCATCGACGCCTCGGTTGTCGAATGTTTCGGCATCGCCGCCTCCGCCGTCACGGCGCAGTATCTCGCCTACAAGATGACCCGCATCGGCAAGTTCAGCCGCGCGCTGGGCGATGCGCATCTGGCGGTGATGGCGGCGGGAACCGCGCAGCCCGGGACGGTCCAGGTGGTGATCTCTAGTTCCGGCTCGACCATCGATGCCGTGCGCGTGGCCGAACTCGCCCGCTCCAAGGGCGCGTTCGTCATAGGCATCTCAAACCGCTCGAAGAGCCCACTGATCGCGGCCTGCGATCTGGCGCTGATCGCCTCCTGGCCGGAGACGCCGCTCACCGGCGGCGCCTTTCCATCGAAGATCAGTCAGCTGCTCATCGTCGATGCACTCGTCGCGGAGATGACCAGGCAGGATCCTAAGCGGCTGGTCGAGCTCAGCCGCACGGCGGAGGTCGTGAGTGACCGCAGCTTCTGATTTGCCGGTGCTCGCCATCGATATAGGCGGCACCAAGATTGCGACAGCCGAGGTGAGCGGCGTGGGGATCGCCAACCGGCGGCTGGCGCCGACGCCACGCACCGGCAGGGGCGACGATCTGATCGCGGCCGTTGCCGAGTTTGCACCGAAAGGCGGCTTTGGCGCTATTGGCGTTGCCACCACCGGCATTGTGCGCGACGGCGCGCTGACGGCGCTAAACCCCGAAACCCTGCCGATCGAGAACGGCTATCCGATCGCCTCGGCGATCGAACGCGCCTTCGGCACGCCGCCGCTGGTCGTCAACGACGCGCAGGCCGCTGCCTGGGCCGAATTCACGCTGGGCGCCGGCAAGGGTTTTCGCAACTTCGCCTTCTTCACCGTCTCCACCGGCATTGGCTGCGGGCTGGTGGTGAACGGCCGCCTGGAACGCGGCGTGACAGGGCTCGCGGGCCATGTCGGACATACGCGCTCCGAGCCCGGCGGGATATTGTGCGGCTGCGGCCGGCGCGGTTGCCTGGAGACGGTGGCCTCAGGCACCGCGCTGGCGCGGGCGGGCAGCGAGCGCCTCGGCCGTCCGGTCACTGCGCCGGATCTATTCAAGGTCGCGGCAGAAGGCGAGAGCACAGCCATCGAAATCATAGCCGGTGCGATCGCTGCGCTGGTCAATGCCTTTGCCGACCTGACCGCCTCGATCGATGTCGACTGCTTTGCCGTCGGTGGCGGCGTCGGTCTTGCCGATGGCTTCATCGAGGCGCTGCAGGCGCGCTCCCTCGACCTGCCGCATGTCTATCGGCGCCCCATAGTCGCCGCGCAGGCCGGCGCCAATGCCGGCCTGCTTGGCGCCGCTATGCTGGCGCGTTCGGCAGTTTCTGACGGAAATTTTCATCCTATTTAGATTGTTGACAAAAACTTTTATCTACGCTTGGTTAGAAGGGTAGTGCTCTTCCAGGAGATGCCCCGGTGCAGGCCAAGCAGGGCGATTTACTCGCCACACTCGATGGAACGCTGGTCGTGTCGTGCCAAGCCGAGTCCGGCCTGCCGCTCGACGCCCCCAGCCACATCGCCGCGATGGCGCGCTCCGTCGTGCTGGGCGGCGCCACCGGCGTGCGCATCGAGGGTGCGGCCAACATCGCCGGTGTGCGCGCGGCGGTCGAGGTTCCGCTCATCGGCCTGATCAAGGCCAGGCGCGCCGGCACCGAGGTCTACATCACGCCGACGCTCGACGACGTTGCCGCCGTCGTCGAGGCCGGCGCCGACATAGTGGCGATCGACGCCACCGTCCGACCGCGCCCGGTCGAGCTGAAGGCGATGTTCACGGAAATCGCGGCAAGGGGACGGCTCTCCATGGGCGATGTCGCCACGCTCGAAGAAGGCAGGCGCGCGCTCGATGCCGGCGCCGATCTCGTCAGCACCACCATGGCCGGCTACACAGACTATTCCGGCGACCAGCGCGGCCCCGCCTTCGGCCTGATGGAGGAATTCGCCCGCGCTGGCCTGCCTTTCGTTGCCGAGGGCCGCATCTGGGCGCCGCAGGAGGCCGTTCGCTGCTTCGAGCTCGGCGCCCGTTTCATCGTCGTCGGCGGTGCTATTACCCGGCCCGACGCCATCACCCGCCGCTTCGCCGACGAGGTCGCCAGCTGGAGCGACCGTCCGCACCTCAGAAGGAATCCGACATGATCAAGCGCCGCCGCGTCGCCGTCATTGGTGCGGGCTTCATGGGCTCCATGCATGCCGGCATCTTCGCCGGCATGGTGGGCTCGGAGCTCGCGGCGATCGTTGACCCGAACCGCGCTCTGGCCGAGGCGGTGGCGGCCAAGGCGCCGGGCTGCAGGGTCTATGACAGCCACCAGGCCTTGCTTGCCGGCGAACGCGATCTCGACCTCGTCTCGATCTGCACGCCAGACAACCTGCACCTGGCGCCGGCGGTTGCCGTTGCCGAGGCCGGCATCAATGTCTTCGTCGAAAAGCCGATCTCCTCGAAGGTCGAGGACGCGAAGGCGATCATCGCCGCTTGCGAGGCGGCTAAGGTGAAGCTCGGCGTCGGTTACCTGCTGCGCTTCGATCCGCGCTACGCCGCGGCCAAGGAACTGATGACATCGGGCAGGATCGGCGAGCCGATCCACATCTATGCCCGGCGCAACAGCGCCCGCACCGAGGGTCCGAAGCGCTATGGCGGCAAACTGCCGCTGGCGCTGCATGTCACCGTCCACGACGTCGACATGGTGCTGTGGATGCTGGAGGGCCAGCAGCCGGTTTCGGTTTACGCGCAGCAGACCGACAAGCTGCTGGGCAGCTCCGGCACGCAGGACAGCATCGCGGCGATCGTGCGATTTTCCGGCGGCACCGTCGTCAATTTCGAGAGCGCCTGGTCGCTGCCGTCCGGCGCGCGCCACATGATCGACGCGCGCATGGAACTTATCGGCACCGACGGATCCTTCGAGGTCCAGTGCGGCGACAGCGGACTCTACTTCGCCAGCGACGAGACGTCGCGAGAGATCGACACCCAGCACTGGCCCTTGCTCAACGGCCGCATCGACGGCGACCTCGCGCGCCAGCTCGGCGGCCTCATCGACTGGCTGGATGGCGCGGCGATGCCGATCGCCACCGGCCGGGAAGCCCTTCGTTCGCTCGAACTCACCCTTGCCATGATGCAGTCGGCGGAGAGCGGCGAAATCGTGCGCCTCGGCTGAGCTCAATCAAACGAACGGCGCTGTTGCAACGAGGCCAGACGGCCCAAGAATGGGAGACGAAAACATGCTGAACAGACGCAACCTACTGATGCTTGGCGCGGCCGCCGCCGCGCTGTCGCTGGCAGCGCCGGCCTCGGCCGAGGACAAGCCGTTCAACGGCGTGCAGATATCGGTGCTGCTCGAGGGCCATCCGACCACCGACGCCATCCAGAAGATGGTGCCCGAATTCAAGGAGAAGACCGGCATCGACGTTGCGATCGAGGTCGTGCCCGAGGCTGACATCACCGTCAAGGAACTGCTCGAGTTCTCGTCCAAGTCCGGCCGCTACGATGTCGTCCAGAACAACATCATCTACCTGCCGGGCTTCGTGAAGTCCGGCTATATCGTGCCGCTGGACGATTTCCTGGCCAAGCACAAGGAGAATTTCGACAAGGCCGATTTCGTCCCCGGCTACTTCAACACCAACGTGCTCGACGGCAAGGTCTACGGCCTGCCGGTTTATGGCGAGAGCACCTTCGTCATGTACCGCAAGGATCTGTTCGAGCAGTACGGGCTGGCGGCGCCGAAGTCCTTCGAGGACATCGAGAACGCGGCGAAAACCATCTCGGAAAAGACCAATAAGCAGATCGCCGGCATCACCATGCGCGGCCAGCAGGGCATCCAGGGCGTCTATGTCTGGGCGGCCTATCTGTGGGGCTTCGGCGGCTCCTTCTTCGATGCCAGCGGCAAGTCGGCGCTGGCGACACCCGAGGGCATCGCCGCGCTCGACGCCTTCACCAAGGTACTGAAGGACTACGGCCCGGTCGGCGTAGCCAATTTCGGCTGGGAAGAGAACCGGCTGCTCTTCCAGCAGGGCAAGGCGGCAATCACGCTCGATGCGACCGTCAACGGCGCCTACAATGAAGATCCGGCCGTCTCGACGGTGGTCGGCAAGGTCGGCTACGTGCCGGTGCCGATGAAGTCGGCTTCGCCCAAGGGCGGCTCGTCCTCGCTCGCCGTGCATTCCATGTATGTCTCGGCCGAGTCGAAAAACCAGGAAGCGGCGGCCCTCTTCGCCGCGTGGGCGACCGCCAAGGAGCAGCAGCTGAAGTCGATCGAGACCGATCCCAACTCCGGCGTGACCTCGCTCTCGGCGCTCAACAGCGACAGCTTCGGCAAGCGTTACGGCGCCTTCAAGGAAGGCATGATCGCTGCCATCAACGCCGGCAACCCGCAATATCTGCCGACGGTCGAGCAGGCGAACGAGATCATCAACAACACCGGCATCGCCGTCTCCAAGGCGCTCGCCGGGACCGCAAGCGCCGCCGACGCTCTGAAGGAAGCCGACGAAGCCAACAACGCCGCGCTTGCCCGCTAGGGTCGAGAGGCGTGCCCTGCCGCGTGCGCTCCCTGTGCGCGGCAGGGTGAATTTCCCTGCATGCATGGATTGATGATGAGACCCGTGGCCGCAGCGTCCGATCCCACGAGACACTTCTTCCAGCCGATCATCGTCTGCCTGACGGTGGCGTCGGTGGCGCTGACGCTGTTCGTCATCTGGATTTCGCTGCACGACCTCTCGCTGATGCGCGCAGGGCGGGAGAAGTTCGTCGGGCTCGACAACTATATCCGCTTCCTCGGCGATCCGCGCGCCATGGCCGCGCTCTGGCGCACGGTGCTCTTCACCGTGCTGGCGACGGTGATCGAGATTGCGCTCGGCCTTGCCGTCGTGCTCTTCCTCGACCGCGATTTCGCCATGAAGCGGCTGGTGCGCACGTTGCTTCTCGTCCCGATCATCATGACGCCGGTGGTCGTCGGACTCACCTGGCGTTTCCTCTTCGACCCCGCCACAGGCATGGCGAACTATCTTCTGTCGCTCGTCGGCATCTCCCAGGTCGACTGGCTTGGCAGTCCGCGGATCGCGCTGTTTTCCGTGCTGATCGCCGACATCTGGCAGTGGACGCCCTTCGTCATCCTGCTTGTGATGGCCGCGCTTGAATCGGCGCCCACCGATCCGCTCAACGCCGCCCGCGTCGATGGCGCGCGCGAATGGCAGGTCACCTGGTACGTGCTCCTCCCCATGCTGCGCCGGGCGCTCGCCATCGTGGCGTTGATCAGGGCGATCGACAGCATCAAGGCCTTCGACCTCTTCTACATCATGACGCGCGGCGGGCCGGCGCTGTCGACCGAGACGCTGAACTACTACGGTTACATCGTCGCCTTCACCAATTTCGACATCTCCTACGCGCTGGCCATCGCCGTCATCCTGACGGTGTTCACCAATGTCGCGCTGCTGACCATGTACAGTGTGCTTTTCCCGAAGACGGGAGACCGATGATGGCCAGGCGCGCGCTGTTCTATCTCGGTCTTGTACTGCTTCTGCTCGCGGTTCTGTTCCCGCTCTACTGGGTCGTCGTCACCTCCTTCAAGACGACGCGCGACGCCTTCGCCATTCCGCCTGCGTGGCTGTTCAGCCCGACGCTCGACAACTACCGGACCGTGTTCGCCAATCGCGGCTTCCTCAGCGCCTTCGCCAACTCCTTCATCGTTTCGATCCTTTCCAGCGCGCTCGCCGTCGCCGTCGGTTCGGTCGCGGCTTATGGGCTGGCGCAGCAGCCGGCGGAATTGCGGCGCGCGAGGGAAAAATTCATCCTCAGCCTGCGCATCGCGCCGGCGCTGCTCTTCGTCATCCCCATGTATTACCTGGCGACCCGCATCGGCGCGCTGAACAAGCATTGGTTGCTGGTCGCCGCGTATGCCTTCGTCAACGTGCCATTCGCCATCTCGCTGCTCATCACCTTCTTCGACGATATTCCGAAGGAACTGCGCGATGCCGCGCGCGTCGACGGCGCGCGCGAGTTTTCGATCTTCTGGCACGTCTATTTGCCGGCCGCCCGCGGCGGCATCATAGCTACGCTGATCCTGTGCGTGCTGTTCACCTGGAACGAGTTCTTCGTGGCGCTCGTGCTCACCGGCCGGGACACCCAGACGCTTCCGGTCTCGATAACCTCGTTCCTGACATTCCAAGGCATCCAGTGGGGCGCGCTCACCGCCGCCGCCACCCTCATCATGCTGCCGATGATCGTGCTCGGCATCCTGGTGCAGGGTCAGGTCGTGCGCGGCATGACGCTCGGCAGCGTGAAGGGCTGAACAACCGATGGCGAAACTCTCGATAAGGTCGGTCTCGAAATCCTACGGCGCCGTCCAGGTGCTGGACGATGTCTCGGTCGAGGTGGAGGAGGGCTCTTTCGTCGTGCTGCTCGGGCCGTCCGGCTGCGGGAAATCGACGCTGCTGCATGCCGTGGCCGGCCTCAACCCGATCGATTCCGGCAGCATCGTCATCGGCGACCGCGACGTTACCAACCTGCCGGCGCGGGACCGTGACGTCGCCATGGTGTTCCAGTCCTACGCGCTCTACCCGACCATGAGCGTGGCGCAGAATATCGCCTTTCCCCTGAAGATGCGCGGCCTCGACCGCAGGACATCCGATGAAAAGGTAGAAGGTGTCGCGCGGCTGCTGCAGATCGAGCCGCTGTTGGCACGACTGCCGCGCGAGCTTTCCGGCGGCCAGCGCCAGCGTGTCGCCATCGGCAGGGCGCTGGTGCGCGACCCGCGTCTTTTCCTGTTTGACGAGCCGCTCTCCAACCTCGACGCTGCACTGCGCACCGAGCTCAGGGCCGAGATCAAGCGCCTGCACCAGTCGATCCGCCGCACCATGGTCTATGTCACGCATGACCAGACCGAGGCGTTGACGCTCGCCGACAAGATCGTCGTCCTGAAGGCAGGCAGGATCGAACAGACCGGCACGCCACTGTCGCTCTATGACGATCCCGACAACGCCTTCGTCGCCGGCTTTATCGGCACGCCGCGCATGAATTTCCTGAAAGCGGTCGCCGTGGACGATGGCAAGGCGCTGACGACCGGCGAGGCGAGGGTGGACATCTCGCATCTCAAGACGAGGCTGGAGAACGGCAAAATAGTGACGCTGGGCATCAGGCCGGAACATCTCGACGAGAAGCAGGGCGTCGCGCTCTCGCTTGCCGTGGACGTCACCGAGCGGCTCGGCTCGACCTCCTATGTGCACGGCGCGCTGCCGAGTGGTGAGACCGTCGTCGCCGAACGCCGCGAAGACCAACCGCGCTTCGGCGAGACCATCACGCTGCGCTTCCAGCCCACGCGCGCGCGCGTTTTCGATCGAGAAGGGAGGCGTGTTCGCTGATGCCTTTCCCCGACCCGCACTCGCCAAAATTTGCAAGGGAAAGGCCGGTTCGCGTCTGAGCCATCCGAAAGCGGACGGTCTGTTCGAGGTCGTCCAAAACATGGCTCGGGTGGCCGCGGCCAGCGTCGCCAAGGTCGGCTTCCACGCCTAGCCGGCCTGAAGCCGCAGCAGTTGGCTCAGGTGGATTGGAAGCTGCGGAGAGGCGCGCAGCTCGGCGCAACTCGCTTTCCAGCGCTCGAAATACTGGCTGGCTGGGACAGCTGAACGCCCTGGCCAGCGGTTGAGCGCGCCAAGCGCCTCGACGCTCTCCGGAGCCTGGTCGTACTCTGCGAGAATAGTCAGGGACATGGCCTGCGCGAATGGATTGAGGCCCGGGATCTCGATTTCGCTTCGGTGGTTGACGAACCATGCTGAAGCATCTCGGGTGAGCCCTTGGCTGTCGGCGAGCGTGCTATATCGCTTGATGATGTTCTCGCGATAGTCGGCGATTGCGTCGCCGAAAGCGTTGTCTCCGGCAAAGGGCGGGTCCGCCTTCCAGCTTTTCGCCAACAGCCCCAGACCGCGCAAGGAGAAGGCCTCCACCATCGCCTCCTCGAGCCATTGGCACGGAGGCGCCGGCTTGGCGTCCGCCTGCCAGCTGTTGGCAACGACATGACCGAGTTCATGCCCGAACTGATAGGCGAGCTTCGACCAGTCCCGTTCGCCGATGTCGACGATGATCCACGCCAAGTCGCTGTCGCCCGGGTGCAGCCAGATGGCAGGTTGCCCCGAACGATGTTCGTCGACGCGAAGCCGTGCCGGCTGGCGATCGGAGACGAGTCGGACACCGTCGAGGCAGGCATGCCGCATGCGGTCGACGACCAGATTTGCCGAGCGCGGAAGCATGCGGCCCCAGTCGCCGGCGAGTTCGATGGGGGCGGAATGGAGGGTTGAGGGTAAACCAATCGATGGTGTCAAGATAGCGTGACCCTTTGCCGTTCCAACACCATGGGCCGCCGCAACTGCAAAAACGCTGAGCAGTGTAACGAAATCTCGTCGTAGCACTTTGATTCCTGATGTTCAGTGGTTCGATTTGAAAATATCATGCCATTTCATCGATGGCGAAGGTCGAAGCATGGGTTCATGCGGCGTCCGGAAGGAGACGAACGTTGACTGATAGCAACGACTTTTTGACCGCTGCCATGAAAATGCGGAACAGATACCTCAACGTTCTGGAGGCCTCGCTTACCGGAACCTTATACGGCGACGCGCCGATCGATCCGTGGACGGGCGGCAAGTACGATCCAAACAAGCGCGCTCTTGGCCAGGACTGGCCCGGATTGGCCCAAACAATGATTGGCTCGGCGAGGATGCGCAACCTTCGACAACTATGCGAGACCGTAATCCTGAACGACGTCCCCGGCGACTTCATTGAGACGGGAGTTTGGCGTGGCGGGGCATGTATTTTCATGCGGGGTATTCTTGCATCGTACGCTGATGTCCGGCGTCGTGTTTTTGTGGCTGACAGTTTCTCAGGCCTTCCTTTGCCAAACCCAGAAATCTATGCAGCAGACGCTGGCGATATTCACCACACACGTTGGCAGCTTGCCGTATCTAGAAAAGAAGTAGAAGAAAATTTTCGCAGATACGAATTACTTGACGAGCAAGTTGTTTTCATTGAGGGATGGTTTAAGGATACACTCCCCAATGCGCCGATTCAAAAACTTTCAATTCTTAGGCTCGACGGAGATATGTATGAGTCTACGATTCAATCTCTTGATGCGTTGTATAACAAAGTATCTAAAGGTGGATTTGTTATTATAGATGATTACTTTCTCGCGCCATGTGCGCAAGCAGTAGATGAATTCAGGAGAAGAGAATCTATTACCTCGCCTTTAATCCCCATCGACGGCTCTGCTGTATGGTGGAAAGTTTCTTAGATTTATTCGTGGGCACGACGCGCCACATTGGGATCCTAGCGAGGCCATTATTCCGACAACTCTTCTCCTGTGGACGCGATCTGCCCTGCGACATGGATCGTGGTTACCTCATGCACGCTCGAATCGCCGAGCATTCTGAAATAGGAATGCTCGGCATCTAACGAGTTATCGATGCTGCAGGTGAAAATTGAAATAAGCGTCTCCAGAGTTTTGTCAATAATCGTTGAGCAGAACGACCAAAGTCTAGTATTGAAGTACCCATCAGTTCCAAAGAGCCACACTTTCTCTCTTTTCTTAAATACATATTTGCCGATCAAGTCTACTGAGCTATATTCATTTATATCAAAATTTTCAGTTAGGAAGTATCTTCCAGAAATCTTAAATATCCTCTTAATGGATTTTGTAGACATTATAACCTTAATAAGCGAAATCGCGTAAATTAATGAATATGTTTCTGACAAAGTTTTTGAATAGTCAGATGTTTTCCAAAATCCACCAATATTTCTTGACAAATGAAGACCAGGATTGAAATTGTTCAAGAAAATTGCAATATCAACATTTGAACGTATCTTATCTTCGATAATGTAGCTGAGGGGGACTGGAGATGAGTCAATCAAAATAATGAAGGCATCGTGGGTGCTGTCTTTTATTGACTGTATCGTTCGCAGTGTTTGTGAATATCTCACCTCCGGCCCAAGTACCCCTTGGTTCGGTGCCAATGCTGATGTAACAATAAATATATATGGACTTTTATCTATTTTCTCTCTCGTGTACAACGAATATTCATTAGTTTCATGCGATTTAGATGAATTTTTAGCATCTGAAGATCGTGACGATCGAAGGTTGTCTAGGTATGACTGCATCTGTTGAAATTTGTCGCTACCGCGTGCCCAGACAAAATGCCGGAATCCAGGTGCCTCTCCTAATTCTTGATTCCAATCACGTACAAATTTGCAGCGATCCTTAAGAGGGGTCGTGTCTGCTGTCTGAGTTCTCACCAAAACATAATTCAGTATCGGCTGATCGCCAAACCATCGGGTAAGTTCTCGATTTGCGGGATCTTGGCACAAGGCGGCAACTTGTGCCCCGATGGGGCGGAAGGATTCGGCGTTTTTGTAGCCGATGATCCCGGAGTTCGCGCACGGCAAAAGCTTTTGCGCGCACTCGGGGTCGGCACGGCAGAGTTCGAGGCCGAACCAATTTCCAATTCGGCGCGAGTCAATCACATCGGCAATCTTGGATGAGGCTAGTTCGGGGTAACTGGACCTTTCTGTCGTAACGCAAACGCCGCTTGCCGCTAGAATGTCTTTCATGATCGGTTCGATGTTAGTGTCAATAACTATGTCGGTGTCTATATAAATAATTGGACAGTAACTATCAAAAAAATGTTTAGAAATCATATACCTTTGAGATATTTCTATGTGTGGGGCGTACTCGAAATGCATTCGAGATTGGTATTGGATGGGTATGTAAGAAACAATTTTATGCAGTTCTCTGTCTGAGATAATTGCAATGTTTCCGTGATATTCTCCAAATTCTAATAGTGAGATTAGCATGACTCTCAAGCATTCAAAATACGTGTCATCTCCAAAGACGACGGTATATATGAGCGGGCGGAATGTATCTATTTCTGTTGTGATGGGCATTTTCAGCCAGGTAAGTTAATATTGTTTGGAATGGATTCGCGGCGCAGGACGAAGAAATCAAGATTATTCTTGAGCCGCTGATTTGCTGGATCGAGTTCAAGTGCCTTTTGTCCCCACTCCACCGCACGGTCCATGGCATTGAGGTGCCAGGACGCGATAGCCCCGAGATCGTAGAGCCGAAAACCCCAGCAGTTCGCGTCATCCAGGTAGCTTCCAGTACGGCGTGTCTTCTCGATTCCGTTGCTGCAAGCCCAGAACAGGTTCAGCCAGTCGGCGTTGCCATGGAATTCCTCCGCCAGGTCAAGCCAGATCTCGCGCCGGTGCGGCGCTTCCATCCGGGCTTTGTCCAGCCATGCCAACCTTTGCTCCGGTCGCATGCGCGCGATATAGCGCATGGCCTCGGAGCGTTCTTCGTCCCATCTGCTTGCCGGCAAGGCCAGGTAGCGTTCAAGGAGTTCGGCGGCCCGCTCATGCTGATTGGCCCACATCAGGTCCCGCCCGAGCCAGAAGCAGATCTGCGCGTCTTGGGGATCTTCCTTGTGCGCCACTTCCATCAACGGCAGGTAGTTGCTGCGGGTCGGCTTGGACAGGTCCTGCACCTCGTACATCACGATGTCGCTGCTGTTCGCCGTGATCTCCCTCTCTCCGGTGAAGACGAGCGCCTCGTGGACGGGCCGCTTGAAACGGTACCCCCAGCGATGATGAAAATTCTTCGTCGACCAGCCTCGCAGCGGCGTCGGGTCCTCGACACTCGATCTGTATATGGTCTGGCAATAAAGGGCCGTCGTTTCGGAAGTCCAGGCGGCTTCGAGCTTGTGTCGCCAGCCAGTTTCGAGAAACCGGTCCATGTCCATCGTGCAGCACACGTCGACGTCATCGGGAAGCAGCGCCATCGCGGCATTGCGGGCGTCGTCGAAGCGCCATGGGCGGACGGCGATCTTGTGCACCGTAACTCCCGCTGCGGTCAGCCGTTCCACCGTATCGTCGCTGCTGCCGGTATCGGCCACTATGCGATAGTCGGCGTCGACGGCCGAACTGGCCCAGCGTTCCGCGTTGGCGGCTTCGTTCAATGCGATGGTGTAGACTGCGACTTTCAATACGCCTTCCTCGCCCCTGCGAAGGTCCATGCCGACATGCCAGAATTGCCACGCTTGCGGATAGCCACCAGTCCCCCGAGCAACTTTGCCCGGTTGAGTTCATAGTGGCTGTCGAAGAACAGAATTTCCGCAAATTGCCCGGCAAGCGCCCCGACACCGAGCGGATCGACCGAGCGCGTAGCCCCGTGGTCCTTGATTTCGCGCAACAAAGTCTTGGTCAGCGTTATCTTCGCGGGGTTCTCGCCGGGAGGCTGCCAGTCGAGATCCTCGATGAAATACCATCCGCCATCGGCAAGCAGCGGAAAGAATTCGCGCAGTGTCAGTTGTTCGTCGAAGGATGCGTGACTGCCGTCGTCGATTATCGCATCGAACGAGGCAGGTTCGAGCTTCGCTGCCACCCCGCGAAGGTCCTCCGCCTTGGACTGGTCACAAACGAAGGATTTGAACCTCTCGCCGTTGAGCCGCGAAAAATCCGTCAGGTCGACGCCGATCACCTGGCAGAAGGGAAAATAGCTTTGCCACAGCGAAGCGGAGGGCGTCTCGGTCTGCCCGTCCGCCTGCACGCGGCACAGCCCGATCTCCATAAGTCTCCTCAAGGATAGCCGGCGACCCGACAGCAGGCGATCGTAGATCCTGGCGTAAGCATGACGGTTGCCGGTATGCCGGTTCTTGTCGGTGTTGAAGCGATCGGCGAGGTTTGTGAGGGGCGGGAAACCATCAAGCGGGTTGACCAGTTGCGAGATCAGCGGTTCCCCATTGCCGCCGGCCCTGGTTTCGTTGCGTGCCGTCCAAAGGTGAATGCCGAAGACGCGTTCATCGTTCAAATAGTCAGCTAGCTCACCGATCGGCTTTTCGAACCTGTCTATCTCCGTCCAGTCGATCGAGTTGAAGAACATCGGGCTGAATACCCGGTCGTGCAATTCGGAGCCAGCATCCGAGGCGATGTAATCGGACAGCAGCTTTGGTCCGATGTCGCCGAATTCCTTACCGGGTGCCGAATGGAAGCGCTCGATCGACATTTCATAAAGCGCTCTGAGGTGTCGGCTGTAGGGCTTGGCATAAATAACGTTGCCACAAATATAATGACCCTTGTGCGATCCGCGCCATTGCAGATTGAAGAAATGATCGCCGCTGAACGGAAACGGTCGCAGCAGTACGATGTCGCAATCCATCCATAGCCCCCCATGCTCGTAGAGCACGGCATAGCGGAAGATATCGCTGAAGTACCTGATCTCGGAATTTGCGACGATGCGCTCGAACGTGGCCCGAGGCATGACATCGTCGGCGGCGCTCACCTCAATGCCATGCGGCAGCAGGAATTCCAATTTCCTCGGCGAATAGCTCCACACGCGCACGGGGTGGCCGGCCGCCCTCATAGAGGTCGTGGCGGCAATCAGGGTGCGGTGCTCTGCCCTGTCGGTAAGCACCTCGTAGAAGCAATGGATCTGCGGCCGCGCCGCGCCGTCTTTGACGAATGGCAAGATGCGCCGGTCGAAATCCAGCGATTGCCGGCGCCGTTCCACAGGCGAGTCGACCGCTCCCAAGAATTGCGCGAACCAGCGGAAGAACTCCTCCGTTGTCCGGCCTGAACGGATCGAAACCGGCTTTGCCTGGTCGGGAGGGGCGGCGTCATCGGGGCAGCGTCCGCCGCCGATGCCTGAGCCAACTCCCTTCTCCGGCGAGGTTCGGGGTAGGGGCGGCTTGACGCCGGCATTGGCAACGGTCAGCCCTGAAGGCAGGTCGTCGATGTTGTCGAGGAAGGCGGCCACCTCGTCAGCCTCTACCGTCGCGATCCACGACTCACGATCATCCACGCCATAGGAGATCACCAGCCGCTTGGTGTCGGGGTGCCAGGCAAGCCCGGCAGCGAACTCCACTCCTTTGGCATTGAAGTAGAAGGGCCGCGAGATGTTAGTCAGCCGGTAGGCACCGTCGAACCAGGCGAAGCGGTGCTGGTAATGTCGCTGGGCCGCGTTTGGCCTTGCTTGCGCCTCACGTATCAGCGCCAGCCAGCCGCCGTTGAACATGATTGCCTGCGAGCTGCCGCTGAATTGCGGCGCCGAGATCGCCGGCGCCTGCTCAGAAACTGTCCGACCGTTCTCGTCCACTATCTTCGTTGGGTCGCACAGGTAGACGAAACGGAGTCGTTCGCCGCCGTCAGACGTACGCTCGATCAGCGGCATCCAGTTCTTCTCGTGCTGCCGTTGCCCGGCAGGGCGGATGACGTGCCAATCGGTGAGGATACTCGCTCCGAGCTCACCGTCCTCGATTCTTGCCAGCACCTGCTCGCACCATCCTTCCGGTGTGAGCTGGCGCACGCAGGACAGCCCCCAAAGCTTGTCGCGCCAGGCGAACAGCCGCATGTCCTCAAAGCCGAGCGACCGATCGTAGGCGGGCTCGGGCAGATCGGCCGGTGGCAGCACTTCGCTCGCGCCCGTCATCGCGAGATCGCTGTCTAGGCGTAGCAGGAAGTTGCGCGTGGCGATCGGCGCGTCGTCGGGCGTCGCGTATTGGCCGCGATCGGTCGGCGTGTAGTTGACGGTTCGCTGCAGCAGCACGATTGCGTCGCCGAGGCGCGCTACCGAAGGGGTGGTCGCCACGTAACCCGCCGGTGCGGCAAAATCGATCCGCCGTGCCTTAAAGGACGGCATGATTTCGTTCGCCGGCTGCATGTAGAAATAAAGATTGGATCGCGCCAGGTCTCTCGGTGCTTCGCCGATCTCCCGGTTCAGTGCAAGCCAGTTGCAAGCCGCGAAACCGCGGTCCTTGCGCACCGGATCGCGGGCGTAGTTCGCCGCGATCGCGTATTCTTCGCGCAGACCCGTCGTGTAGATGAAGTCCTCGATGAACAGGATGTCCTGGCCGGGTCGCTCGATTGCCAGTCCGGTTTCCGAAAACAGCACACTGGCGTCATTCATGCCCTTCTCGCGATAATAGTGGGCAAGGTCGTAGAGCGGCTCGGCGCGCTTCGGGCGCTGGTTGAACGCGGCGAGGGCCTGGCGGATGAAGCCGGCATCGTCGCCCATCTTCTTGAGGCACCGAGCTTCCTGGAGCCGGGCGTTCCACGCCTCCTCGTCCCAGCCGCCCATCGCGGCGCGCTTTGCATAGGCCACAGCTGCCTCCGCCGTTCGCGCGGCATCGCGATAGGATTGCGCGAGGTAGAACCAGTAGCGCTGATTCTCGGGGTCTTTCTCGAGCGCCTCCAGCAACAATCTGGCGTCGCGCTCGAACTTGTCGGTCCGGTTCGATCCGCTGGCGTGATCCTTGTACCAGGCACCGCGCAGCTCCTCTACACCTCCTGGCACGTCGAGATATTCATGGGTCACGCCGTGGTAGCGGGCGCCTGCGTCGCGCCTGGCCAGGCGCGTGTTCCAATAGGCGAGGCCGGAGTCAGCGCGCTGCAGCAATCTGTAGCCGACCCTGTCGAGCCGCTCTCGAAAGCCCGCGTCCTCGACCACGAGTTCCATGTCGGCGTCGTCGAAAAGGAGGTAGTCATAAGACAGCTCGGAGGCATAGGCCCGTTCGAGCGCCTCGTTGCGAGCCTGCTCGAAATTATGAAACGGAAACTCATGCAGCTCGCCCTGCAGGTTGCGCGCTGCAAAGAACGACCTGATGAAATCCTGGGTTCCGTCGGTTGAGCCAGTATCGGCTATGACCCAGCAATCGATATGGTCGGCGACTGCCGCGAGGCAGCGTTGCAGGTTCGCCATTTCATTCTTGACGATCATGTTGAGACAGAGGCGCTTGCCGCTCGTCATGGCCCGATCGTCCGCCCTCCGGATTGCTGTGGGCCGCGGCGAATGTGCATGTGCCGTGATGTCTGCTTGAAGCGCGATTGCCTTGTATGAGCGCTCATCTTTCGCCCATGCTCCGTGCAAGCCTGCATTGCAACCAATGGTCGCAAGATCCCTTACAGGGTTTCACTTTCTGGTGCTGGTTCCAGCATAGTTGCGTGCAGCAAATGCCCGCGCCTCGTTCATGTTAGCTACTACTTTCGCGGCAACAAGGGCCACGAGGAAATCCCCAGTGATCACCCCAATCGTTTGTGCCACTCCAGCCCACTTCAGCCTATCAACCCCAATCCTGCCGTAAAACTTTTCGTGAACGACCCCCTTTGGCTTTAAGTCACGAATTTTCAAAGGCATCCGGGACCAGAGGAGTCACCCAATGTCGACAAGCGAGACCTGTCGCGACGCTTTCAATTCATAAATCGCTAACCAAGCCATTTACAAGTTTATAATTTTCGAATTTACTAATGTCTAATGCAACCAGAGGGCGGGCGCAGATCTAACAAAAGCCGCGCTTTGCGGATGTGTCTGCGAGTTAGGAGAGGATCAGGGAAGCATGCCACTTTCCTGCGCCAGGGCGTAGTGTTTTGGGTGGCGTGCGTATCGTCGTTTTGACTTCAGCCTCTCGCCAGAGGCCGACGGTCCCTCAATCGATGTTTCCTCACCAATAGTCAGTTCCCTCGCAGGTCGCCGCTGAGAAAGTCGCGACACGCGTGATGGAGTCGACATTGGTTCGAGTGTTGCTACCCACAAGGCGGGGTTGTGCCCATTTGGCCCCCCGCATCGGCATATCCCTCACTTGCCTGAGTATTTCTTCCGGCAACGATCTTCCGGCGGATGATGCCACTCGGCCTAGCGATCAAGACGCCTCTTTCTGGGAATTCGACGATTTTCAAGGCTTGCCACCGCGGCCCTCCTGGTCCGGTTGCGGGCGTACGGCACTGATTGAACCTGAAACATGAAACGAAAGAGGCAGCGGCCCGACCGCTGCCAGTAGGGAGGACTGTGATGAGCTACACGGCAGGCTTTACGGTGATGGAAGTTACCGTTCGGGGCGTCTTGCCCATCGGCGACACGACGGAGAACGAGACGTATTTCATTCTGGACGCGGCCAAGGCCGCGATCGTCGGCCAGGTGATGCTTCCCAAGGCCGTCAAGCAGAGCCTTGCCGTCGCGATCACCGTCAAGGTCCCAAGCACGGCCGGCTCATTTGCGATCGGGACGTTTGACGATAGCGGCAATTTTCAGGTTGCGAGCTTCCTCCGCGTGGAGGGCCCCTCTGTACACAGCCCCGGCGGCGCAGTCGGACCGGCGGGCCGATGACCGCCCCGCAGTTCTTGTCAGCGACGCCCGCCGGCCATGCCGGTGGGCCATTTCCCTTTTGAATTAATTCGACGCCAACAGGAGCCAGTCATGGCCGCCGCCCGCGCCTCTGAAATCCTCTTTGTGGATCCTTCGATCTCCGACATCGAGACCGTTCTTGGCAACCTGAGACCCGAAGTCCGGGCGGTCGTGCTCGATGGTCTTCAACCGGCGGCACGGCAGATCGCTGCGGCTCTCGAAGGGTTCAGGGACCTCGAGGCCGTGCATGTCATCGCCCATGGCGCGCCGGGACGGGTTCAGTTTGCGGCGGGAGAATGGTCCGCTGCAACATTGAAGGAGGCAGGCGAGGATTTCGCCGCAATCGGCAGGTCGCTTGCAGCCGACGGCGAGTTGCGGCTGTGGAGCTGCGAGACGGCCTCGGGCAAGGCCGGCGAGTGGTTCGTGTCGGCGCTGGAGGATGCTGTCGGCACCGATGTGCGCGCGTCGAGATCGCTGATTGGCGCAACCAGGCTGGGTGGCTCGTGGGAAATGTCCGGACACGCGGGCCTTTCGCCCTTGCCGCCGATGACAGCGGCTGGCGTGGCAGGCTACGTCGGCGTGCTCGCGTCAGGCGACCTGACGCTCACTGGCACGGTAGACCCTGGTAGCAGTAAGAGTATTAATACATTTTATATTATAGACACGGCTACAAACACGGTCGTTGGAAGTTTTGTACTTCCATCGTCAGCTAATGTTGTGGCTCCCAATTTTGCAGTAACTATAACTATACCTAATACTGCTGATAGTTATGCTATTTATGATAGCGGATTCAGCTTGTATGGCACGCTTGTTCCTTCTGGTGGTGCTTACCAGTTCAATACAGTAGCCGGCACTAACGGCAAAAATGGCGATACGTTTCAGAGTGGTCTCCTAACGCTATCAAGCCAGGGTCAAGTAGGCCCGACCGGTCCTGCGGGCGCGACAGGCGCAACGGGTGCGACCGGTGCTACGGGCGCGACTGGGGCAACGGGTGCTACGGGCGCCACAGGCGCAGGCGGTGCGACAGGCGCCACCGGTGCTACGGGCGCCGGCGGCGCGACTGGTGCTACGGGCGCTACCGGAGCAACAGGCGCAGGCGGTGCGACAGGTGCAACAGGAGCTACGGGCGCCACAGGCGCAGGCGGTGCGACAGGCGCCACCGGTGCTACGGGCGCGGGCGGCGCGACGGGTGCTACGGGCGCTACCGGCGCAGGCGGTGCGACAGGCGCAACTGGTGCAACAGGAGCTACGGGCGCCACAGGTGCGACCGGCGCAAGCGGTGCAACTGGTGCCACAGGCGCAGGCGGTGCCACAGGCGCCACCGGTGCTACGGGCGCGACGGGCGCCACCGGTGATACGGGTGCCACGGGCTCGACCGGAGCGACTGGAGCGACGGGTGCAACTGGAGCCACTGGTGCGACCGGTGCAACAGGTTCGACTGGTGCGACTGGTGACACGGGTGCGACAGGTTCGACTGGCGCGACTGGTGACACCGGCGCGACCGGAGCTACTGGCGCAACGGGCACGACCGGAGCAACTGGAGCCACGGGCGACACCGGAGCAACCGGGGCCACAGGTGCCACGGGCGATACCGGAGCCACAGGCGATACTGGAGCTACGGGAGCAACTGGCTCGACCGGAGCGACTGGAGCCACGGGTGCAACCGGTTCGACTGGTGCAACGGGTTCGACTGGCGCTACTGGTTCGACCGGTGCGACAGGAGCGACCGGGGCCACAGGTGCGACCGGCGCAACTGGTGATACCGGAGCGACGGGTGCGACGGGCGCAACTGGAGCCACCGGCTCGACTGGGCCAACGGGCGCTACGGGAGCTACTGGTGCGACGGGTGCAACTGGCGACACCGGAGCAACAGGCGCAACGGGAGCAACTGGCTCGACCGGAGCGACTGGAGCCACGGGTGCAACCGGCTCGACAGGTGCCACAGGTTCGACGGGAGCTACCGGCTCAACAGGTGCGACTGGCGCAACTGGTGACACGGGTGCGACCGGTTCGACTGGTGCAACGGGTTCGACTGGCGCTACTGGCTCGACCGGAGCGACCGGTTCGACGGGAGCTACTGGTGACACAGGAGCAACCGGAGCTACCGGCGCAACAGGTGATACCGGTGCTACGGGTGCGACGGGCGACACCGGAGCAACAGGCGCAACGGGAGCAACTGGCTCGACCGGAGCGACTGGAGCCACGGGTGCAACCGGCTCGACAGGTGCCACAGGTTCAACGGGAGCTACCGGCTCAACAGGTGCGACCGGCGCAACTGGTGACACGGGTGCGACCGGTTCGACTGGTGCAACGGGTTCGACTGGCGCTACTGGCTCGACCGGTGCAACAGGCTCGACCGGAGCGACCGGTTCGACTGGAGCGACCGGTTCGACGGGAGCAACTGGGGCCACAGGTGCGACAGGCGCAACTGGTGATACCGGAGCGACAGGTGCCACGGGTGCGACAGGTGCCACGGGCGCAACTGGAGCCACCGGTTCAACTGGCGCCACTGGGTCGACGGGCGACACCGGAGCCACAGGTGCGACGGGAGCAACAGGCTCCACCGGAGCGACTGGAGCCACGGGTGCAACCGGCTCGACAGGTGCCACAGGTTCAACGGGAGCTACCGGCTCAACAGGTGCGACCGGCGCGACGGGTGCGACCGGCGCCACCGGAGCAACTGGTGATACCGGAGCGACAGGTGCCACGGGCGCAACTGGAGCTACCGGTGCGACGGGTGCAACTGGCGACACCGGAGCAACTGGAGCCACGGGTGCAACCGGCTCGACAGGTGCCACAGGTTCGACGGGAGCTACCGGCGCAACTGGTGACACGGGTGCAACCGGTTCGACTGGTGCAACGGGCGATACTGGGGCAACAGGCGCAACTGGCTCGACCGGAGCGACTGGAGCCACGGGTGCAACCGGCTCGGCAGGTGCCACAGGTTCAACGGGAGCTACCGGCTCAACAGGTGCGACCGGCGCAACTGGAGCCACAGGTGCGACGGGCGATACCGGAGCAACTGGAGCTACTGGCGCGACGGGTGCAACTGGAGCCACAGGTGCGACAGGCGATACCGGCGCTACGGGAGCTACTGGTGCGACGGGTGCAACTGGAGCCACAGGTGCGACGGGCGACACTGGAGCTACCGGTGCAACTGGTGATACCGGCGCCACGGGAGCAACTGGAGCTACAGGTGCGACAGGCGATACCGGCGCCACGGGTGCAACTGGAGCCACAGGTGCGACAGGCGATACCGGCGCTACGGGAGCTACTGGTGCGACGGGTGCAACTGGAGCCACAGGTGCGACGGGCGATACCGGAGCTACCGGTGCAACGGGCGATACTGGGGCAACAGGCGCAACTGGCTCGACCGGAGCGACTGGAGCCACGGGTGCAACCGGCTCGACAGGTGCCACAGGTTCAACGGGAGCTACCGGCTCAACAGGTGCGACCGGAGCAACTGGTGATACCGGAGCGACAGGCGCCACGGGTGCGACAGGTGCCACGGGCGCGACTGGAGCCACCGGTGCAACTGGTGATACCGGCGCCACGGGAGCAACTGGAGCTACAGGTGCGACAGGCGATACCGGCGCTACGGGAGCTACTGGTGCGACGGGTGCAACTGGAGCCACGGGTGCGACGGGCGATACCGGAGCAACTGGAGCTACAGGTGCGACGGGCGATACCGGAGCAACTGGAGCTACAGGTGCGACGGGCGATACCGGAGCAACTGGAGCTACAGGTGCGACAGGCGATACCGGCGCTACGGGAGCTACTGGTGCGACGGGTGCAACTGGAGCCACAGGTGCGACGGGCGATACCGGAGCAACTGGAGCTACTGGTGCAACGGGAGCTACTGGCGCGACGGGTGCAACTGGAGCCACAGGTGCGACAGGCGATACCGGCGCTACGGGAGCTACTGGTGCGACGGGTGCAACTGGAGCCACAGGTGCGACGGGCGACACCGGAGCTACCGGTGCAACGGGCGATACTGGGGCAACAGGCGCAACTGGCTCGACCGGAGCGACTGGAGCCACGGGTGCAACCGGCTCGACAGGTGCCACAGGTTCAACGGGAGCTACCGGCTCAACAGGTGCGACCGGAGCAACTGGTGATACCGGAGCGACAGGCGCCACGGGTGCGACAGGTGCCACGGGCGCGACTGGAGCCACCGGTTCGACTGGGCCAACTGGTGCCACTGGGTCGACGGGTGCAACAGGCTCGCCTGGTCCGACAGGCTCGACCGGAGCGACCGGCCCGGGCGGCGAGACCGGTGGCCACGGGCATGACCATGACCATGACAATAATGGCCACGGCAATGGTCAGCAGGATGCACCGGGTAACTCCGGCGACCACAACAATGGCGATAACGGCATCCACCAGGGACAGGGCAACTCCGCCGGCGGCCAGGACAAGGGAAATGGCAACGGTCACAACGCCGTCGTCACCTCCAGCACGCTAGGGCTGAAGGACACGACGCAGTTCCTGCAGTCGGGCTCGAGCAGTGGCAGTGGTGGTGGCAATGGCTCGTTCGGGCAACTCATCAGCCATGCGGCTGGTTCTGCAACGACCGATCTCTTGAACGTTCTCAATTCGATCAAGGGCTTCGGTCAGAACCAGAACAACTCGTCCGGCGCGGTGTCCGACCTGACCTCCGACAAGGGCAAGCAGGGTGCCGGATACGGCCAGACCGACGACACGCTCAAGAATGCGCTCAAGAACATCCTGAAGCCGCATGATTGAGCAGGCATGGCGGGCCGGTAGCGGCCCGCTGGAAGGCTAGGAACGGGCGCGGGTCTTGCATTACGCAGGGCCCGCGCCCGCCCGCGTGACGGAAGAAGGGCAGATGGCTATTGTACCCGTGAACATCGAAGGCCAGCCGCACCTGATCCAGGCTGACACTGAATCGGACCCGCAAGCCAAGGCCGGGCCAGAAAACGAAGCGGTACGGATTCCCGGTGGACCGGCCGCATTCGACCAGGTTGCGCCACGCCTGAAGGCGGTGATGCGGGTTGCCCGCTACCATGGCGTCGAACTCGACCCCAACGAATTCAGGTCGGCAAACCCCGGCCCAATTCCGGATGCTGCCGATCTTTCGCAATGGGCGCAGAATGGCGGCATGTGGGCGCGGGCGATCCGCATTCGCTGGTCGCACCTCCTGCGCTTCGGTCAGACAAGCCCCGTCGTCCTGCTGTTCAGCGACGGCGGTGCGGGCATTCTCACGGGGGCGAGCGCCGAGCGCAATGTCGTTCTCCTCAAGAGCGTCGATGCGCCTGACGATGCGGAGGGCGTTCCGGTCGACGAACTGCGGTTGCTGCGGGTTTGGTCGGGCGAGGCCGTCCTGTTGCGTCCGACGCGATCCTATATCGCGGCGGACGCACCCTTCACCTTCCGGTGGCTGGTCGATCTCGTGCGATTGGAAAGCCGGCCGCTGCGCGACATCGGTATCGCTTCCTTCACGCTCAGCATCCTGACCATTCTGCCGCCCTTGATCGTCATGACAGTGGTCAACAAGGTGCTGCAGTTCAACAGCACCTCGACCCTGGTGCTGCTGAGCGCGATCATCGCCGTCGTTTTCATCTACGAGACTCTGCTCGGGCACGCGCGGCGGCTGATCGTCAACGTCGTCGGTGCCCGGCTGGACACCAAGTTGCATCTGCATGTTTTCAGCCGGCTCCTGCGCCTCCCGCTGGACTATTTCGAGCGCCATCCGGCAGGCGAAACCATGTACCACCTCGCGCAAGTCTACCGTATCCGCGAGTTCCTGACCGGAAAGCTGCTCAGCACGTTCCTCGACCTGATCACGCTGTGCGTGCTCATACCGGTGATGTTCTACATAAACGCCACGCTCGCCTGGATGGTGCTGTTCTGCGCCGGCGTGATCATGGCGATCATCTTCGCGTTCCTTTCGCCATTGCGCCAAAGCTACCAGCGCGTGGTCGACGCCGAGACCTGGAAATCGGCGGCGCTTGGCGAAACCGTCGTCGGCATCAAGACCGTCAAGGCGCTCGGTCTGGAACCGCAACGCAAGGCGCTGTGGGACGAACGCGTGGCCGATGCGGGCAAGGCGCGGCTCGCCTTCGGACAATTGGCGAACTGGCCGCAGACCCTCGTCACGCCGATAGAGCGCGTGATGGTGCTCGGCACGATGCTGATAGGCGCCTATCTCGCGATGAATGACCGGACGGGCTATATGGTCGGCAGCCTGTTCGCCTTCATGATGATTGCTCAACGCGTCGCGCAGCCACTGGTGGGCCTGGCCCGGCTGGTCGAGGACTACGAAGAGGTGGGCGCGGCGATCGGCGAGGCCGCGTCGGTTCTCAACCGCCCGCTGGAGTGCGCGTCCAATTCCGCCGGCCTGCGGCCGAAACTTGCTGGCAACATCAGTTTCAGCGACCTGACTTTCAGCTACCTCGGCACCAAGACCCCCGCGCTCGACCGGGTCAGCTTCGACGTTCCGTCGGGCACGATGTTCGGCATCGTCGGGCGCAGCGGGTCAGGCAAGTCGACGATCGCTCGCCTTCTGCAGGGTATCAACCGCGATTACAGCGGGTTCTTGAAGATGGACGGGGTGGACCTGAAGGAAATCAACCTTCGCCATCTTCGCCAGGGATTGGGTGTTGTCCTGCAGGATAATTTCCTTTTCCGCGGCTCGATCCGCGACAACATCATCGCCGGGCGTCCCGGCTTGACGCTGGCAGATGCCATGCGCGCCGCTCACCTTGCGGGTGCCGCAGAGTTCATCGAGCGCATGCCGAACGGCTACGACACCTACATTGAGGAAGGCTCGCCTAACCTGTCGGGCGGCCAAAGGCAGCGCCTGGCGATCGCGCGCGCGCTGATCCACGATCCAACCGTCCTGATACTCGACGAGGCGACCAGCGCGCTTGACCCCGAGAGCGAGGCGGTGGTCAGCGCCAATCTTATGCGCATCGCCAGCGGCCGAACGATGATCATCGTCTCGCACCGGCTGGCCTCGCTCACCGACTGCGACCAGATCCTCGTCATGGATCAGGGCAAAGTGCTCGACGTCGCCCCACATCCGGTCCTGCTCGAGCGGTGCGGCCTGTACCGGCAGTTATGGTTCCAGCAGAACCGGCACCTCGCTGCGCGTCATGGCCATCTGGCCGCCGTTCCCCCGGGCGTGGTTTGAGGCAGGTCGGCGGCCATGAGCAGCACCACTTTCTCCACCCTTCCTGCTCGCCGGAGTCGCATCGAAGCGAGCGATCCGACGGTGCCCGCCATCCTTGAATTTCAATGGCCATCGACGGCGGTCGCCAACGCGCCCATTCCACGCGTTGCCCGCGGCATCGTCTGGATCATCTCGAGCCTTGTCGTCGCATTGATCACACTCGCGGCACTGATACCGGTTGATCAGGTTGTCACGACGAGAGGCTTGGTGGTCTCGCAATCACCTGACATGATCGTCCAGCCGCTGGAGACCGCGATCGTCCGCTCGATCGAGGTACGAGAGGGACAGAAGGTGAAAGCCGGGCAGGTCCTGGCCCGGCTCGACGCCACCTTTGCCTCGGCCGATCTCACGGCATTGGCCAACCAGGTCACGACGCTGGAGGCGGAAGTGGCCCGCCTGAAGGCGGAGGCGGACGAAAAACCTTTCAGCTATGACGGACTGGACCCGAGCTGGACGCTGCAAGCCTCGATCTTCGATCGCCGCAAGGCGGTCTATGACGCCAAGCTGGAAAGCTTCGACCGGCAGAGCGACGAGCTAAGCTCCGTCATCTCGCGCTCGCAATCCGACGCCGAAGGCTATCGGCAGCGCCTGGCGGTCGCGGGGTCGATCGAAGAGATGCGCAAACAGCTCGAAGAGCGAAAGGTCGGCAGCCGCCTCAACACACTTCTTGCCGAAGACAACTCGGTCGAGATGTCACGCTCGCTCGGCAACGCCGAGCAGACGACGGAAGCCGCCAAGCGCCAGCAGGCCGCCGTCGCGGCGGAGCGCGACGGCTACATCCAGAGCTGGCGTGCCGAGGTCTCGCAAAGCCTCTCGGAGGCCAACTCGCGCATGTCCGACGCGCGTGAGCAGCTGAACAAAGCGAGGCTGCGCAAGCAACTGGTGGAACTGAGGAGCGAGGCCGACGCCACCGTGCAGTCGGTGGCCAAGGTTTCGGTTGGTTCGGTGCTGCAATCAGGAGAGCGGCTGATCACGCTGGTTCCCGCCGACGCCGTGCTTGAAATCGAGACGAACATAATCGGTCGCAGCAGCGGCTTCGTCCATGTCGGTGATCCCGTCGCCATCAAGTTCGACACGTTCCCCTATTCGCAATATGGCCTGGCCCGCGGCACTGTTCGCACGGTCAGCCCGGACTCGTTCTCGGCCAGGGAGCAGGCCCGCGACCCCAACAGTTCGCTGGCCATGCTGCCGTCCGATGCCGACCTGTTCTATCGAACGCAGATTTCCATCGACGACGTCGCGCTGCACGGCGTGCCCGCCGGCTTCGCGATCAGGCCCGGCATGCCTGTGACGGCTGACGTCAAGGTCGGTCGCCGTACAGTGCTCAAATATCTGCTGGGCGCCATGCTGCCGATCGGACAGGAAGCGATGCGGGAGCCATAGAATGGCTATACTCGACCGCCTGACTGGACATCTCCATCCCGCGCTGGCATTTCGCCGGGCGATCCAGCTTTCCGACAGCGGCAAGCCTGCCGAAGCCTTTGCGCTGATGGCCATCGCGGCGCGCGCGGGCATTGTGGAAGCGCAATATCGGGTCGGACGCTGCTACCTGGAAGGCACCGGCGTGCCGCACAGCCATTCGGAGGGAGCGCTTTGGTTGCGGCGGGCTGCCGATCGCGGCAGTCCGGATGCGCAGGCCCTGCTTGCCGCGCTCTGCATAGCCGGACTTGCGGGCCATGAAGCTGACGGTGGTTCGCAAGGCTTGTTCGAACGAAATTCCTCGAGGGAGCCAGACTTCACGGCTGCGCTCGACCTCGCGCGGAGAGCTGCCGAGGCCGGGTCCGCAACGGGACAGGCCCTGCTGGGCTACGTCCTGAGCAAGGGCCCCAAAGCGATGCGCGATCTTGATGCGGCGCACGGCTGGTACGAAAAATCCGCGGCGGCCGGTTGCCCGGAAGGATGCCTTGGCCTTGCCCTTTCCCTGATCCGGATGAGGCAACCGGAGCAAAGAGCCAAAGTTGCAGCAGAGGTCCGTCGCGCCGCGGATGCCGGCCTGCCGACAGCGATCTATTTGCTGGCCATCCTCACCGAGCACGGAATGGGAACGCCCGTCGATCTGGGGGCGGCTCAGAGGCTCTATCGGGATGCGGCGGAGAAGGGCCTCGCATCCGCTCAATTCCGGCTGGGGCTGGCGCTGATCGAGGGTAGCTTGGCGGACCAGGACGTCGTCGCCGGCGAAGCTTGGGTGCGTCGCGCCGCGCTGGCTGGAAATGTCGATGCCGCTTATCGCGTCGGCGAGCTGTATGCGAGCGGTCCCCTAAGGGACTATGCCGAGGCGGCAACGTGGTATCGGCGAGCCGCGGATGGAGGCCACCAACCGGCCGCCCGTGCCCTGGCATCGCTCTATCTCTCGGGCAATGGCGTTGCCCAGGACGCCAACGAAGGAACACGCTTGCTGCGTGCCGCGGCGGCCGGCGGCCATCGCGAATCCCAAGTTGATCTTGCAAACCTTGTTCTCGAAGGCGCAGGCGAACCGGATGACGGTATCAGCGTTGCCGCATGGTTTGGGGCGACCGCGTCATCAGGCGATCTGGTTGCTGCGTTCAATCTCGGCCTTTGCTTCGCCGAAGGCGTTGGTGTGGGCAAGGACCAAGAGCGCGCGGCGCGTTGGATGGCGCGCGCGGCGAAAGGCGTGGCCGAGGCGCAATACATGTATGCTCGCATGCTTGAGGAAGGGCGTGGCATGGCTGCCGACCAGAAGCAGGCCCGCGTCTGGTTTGAGCGGGCGGCCAAGGCAGGCATCGTGGACGCGCAGGTGGCTCTCGCCGAAATGCTCTACAACGGCCGCGGCGGAGAACGCTCCTTCGTTGGCGCGGCCCATCTTTTCAAGCAAGCCGCCGCCGCAGGCCATGCCGGGGCGATGTTCGCGATCGGCGCACTGTATGAGACCGGGCAAGGCCTGTCGCTCAATCATGAAGCGGCGCAGAAATGGTTTGCGGCAGCGGCGGAAAGAGGCCACGGGCACGCCGAGCTCATGCTTGGCCGCTATCTCTCCAAGGGTATTGCCGGCGAGCATGACTCCGCTGCCGCGCGTATCTGGCTGGAGCGGGCAGCCGCGCACGGCGTCCTGGAAGCCACTGATGAACTTGCCGAGATATAGAGACGATATACCTCGCCATCTTTGACGCGCGGCGCGGCTCCTGTGGACCCGGATCATAGAGAATTCCCGCCGAAGCGGGCGCTCACGCCGATGCCGCGCGCCGGCTGTCAGACTTCCGGCGTGTCGCTGCAGCAGGACCCCACAACAACAACAACAACATCGCGCGGCCTTCGAAGCGATGAGCGCGGTGCTGGTTGTGCAGCCAATGTGATATTGTTCATGGTTGCAGCGGATCGGTTGTACATCAATCGGGCGGAGGTGTTTTTGGCGCCTCGTTGGGCTGTAGGGGTGTGGGATGCACCTGTCGAACGACCTTGTCGATAAGAACATAATGTTCAATTGCCCGGCATGCCGTGGGACGATCGTCAAGAAAGGTTCCTGGATCAAAAGCGTCAGATCGTTCAAATGTGAAAGTTGCGCCGCGACCGTGCGAATGACTTACCAGCGGAAGCAGGCGATCTTTGAACGACATCTCGCTGCTGAGCACCACAACGGTTCGTTGGGGTGAAGGTCAGCTTGTCGCCGGACCTGAACACCAGGGTGCGCCGCCCGCAGAAGGCCGCTGTTTCGAAGCAAGGGCTGGTCGCGCGGCTGGCGCTAGCGAAGCCAGATGCAATCGCGCTTGGGACAGTCAGTCCGATTGCCGGCACATGTTCGGTTTCGCACTCGACGGTGGTGTGCGCTGCCACCGCGCTTGGCCTTGGTGATTTTCGAGACTTCAGCCTTTTTTTGACAGCACCTGCGAAAGGCTGCGCGTGCTTAAGGCCCCGCGCCCGGCCTTGATGTCAAAGCACGCGTAGGCACGAAGCGGACGTTACCAAAACGGCAGGCTGTCGCGTCACGGATGTCTGGTTCAATTCGTGTTCAGCGGACCCGTCCGGTTTTCAGCAATCCACCGTGCAGCCAGCACCAGCGCTCCCATGCTGAAATCCTTCCCATGCTTGGCCACCATCTCTTGCGACAATTTGGCCAGGCGCTCGAAAAATTCGTCCTTGCTCTTTTCCTCGGCCGTGAGTTCGGTCTGCATTCCATCCTCCTGTTATCGGGGTTCGTCCTGGCTATTTGAACAGCATTGCCGGGAAGGTGACGACCGCAGCAGTTCCATCGACCATGCCCACAGCCAGGTGCTGTCCATCGCCGGACCATGCGAGCGCCGTGATCGCGCTGCCGGAAAATTTCACGACGAGCTCGTCCCGCGATCCGATCCGGGCGACCGTGATCCGGCCGTTGGCATAGCCGGCGGCGACAAGGTTTCTCACCGGATGCGCCGCCATTGTCTCAACAGGAACAGCTGCCGTCCGACCCGTTTCCAGCGCGCCGGAAGCTGCGTCCTCAAATGGCGGGGTAGCCATCGACCAGCCTGCAATACGGAACGCGCCCGATGCAAACAGCGTGTTCTCTCGAGCGCTCCAGCACACGGTGCGCACGGGCGAAGGAAAGCCGCCGACGACGCCCGATCGGCCATCTGCCAGGCGCAGAAGGCCAAAGCCTCCTGTCTCGAGTCCGCAGGCCAGCCACGAGCCGTCGTGGCTCCAGCGGATGGAGGCAGGCCGTGAGGGCGTGGAGAATTCGTTTATCAGCTCGGGATCGCCGTCGACCGCCCAGATCGACAGCCCGTTGCCGGAATCGAACGCGAGCCGTTTTGCGTCCGGCGAGAACGCGATCGCGTGTGTCGACGGGGAGGCTGCCTGCCGCAGCCTTACCGTTTCATCGTTGGCGCGCGACAGGAACACGTCATGTCCATCGCTGAGGGCGGTCATGGCTTCCGGGATGCTATGGGAGATAGCGAATATTGGTCCGTCGATCCTGATCGGCGTTGGCGTCATCGCGCCATCGGGTCCCAAATGCGCGGCTTCCCCGGCACTCGTTCCGACGAGGAAGCCAGAACCGCGCCAGGCGACGATCGGGACATCGCCGTCCCCAAGCGATGCGGACGCGATCAAGGGCGCCGGCGGCTTCTCGCGAGGCCGGATCGTCGTCTGTCCGAGATCGCCGCTGACCCGGATCCGGGACTCCGGCGGTTCCTGATCCGCCACCTGGCCGATTGCGACGGATCCGTCCACGGATGTAAATGCGATGGCGGAGCCATCGGCGCTGAAGCACACATCGGCAATCGCGGCCGGACGCCGCCAGCTTCGCGCCAGCAGATCGAACGGCGCCAGGTTCTGCGTCATTTGCTGGTTCACGGCTTGCCTCCCCTAATGTCGCTCGTTTCTTCGGCAAGCGCGCGGTCGACATCCGCGACCTTGGCCTCGACTGCCACGATGCGCTCCTCGCTTTCGATGCATGCCTGCCTCATGGCCTCGGCATTCTCTTCAGCGTGATGCAAATCCCGCACCAGTTCGGCGCTGACGCCGTGTCTCCCGATTTCGAGTTCAAGGCGCAGCACTTCCATCTGGACGCCGGAGAGCTTTTGATTGAGCCGCTGTGCTTCGGCGGTGAGTGCCGAGACGTCGGCGACGAGCGCCAATCGTTGAGCGACCAGCGCGGCCAGTCCAGCATCGCGTCCGATGTCGCCACCCATCAGTTTTTCCCGGCTGGTTTTTCGAAAGCGGACAGCAACCCCGGAAGACCGTCCGCCTGTGTTCGAAACTGCTTTTCGGCGGTTTCGATGTGGCTCTTCAACTGGTCCCAGATGTCGACACGGATCATGGAGGTGGTGTCGCCGGTAAGATGCTCGATCTCGGCGATGCGAAACTGGCGCGACAGCGATACCCCGGAAAACACGAAGTCGCGCAGAAGGATCGCATGGCTTTCGATGAATAGGTGAATCATCGGATGCGTCTCCGTGGTGACGCCATTTGCGGCAAGCTCGACACGGATGAAATCCTGGAAATGGCTTTGCAGACGATGCTGGCTTTCGCCCATGAATCGCATGACGAAGACAAGATCGCGCGGCATCAGCTTGACCAGTTCGGTGGTCACGTCGTCCGGCTGGCTTGGCCTGGGAAGGCCTGGGCTGTCATTGTCGCTCGGCATCATCTTTCTCGGGGCTGCCGCCCGCCCGCGTTCCATCTCAAATAATGGACGAAGATTCCGAAATTAATAGGCCTCAAATATTTTATTTTTCGATGCCAATCATCAGTATATACCGCACCGCAAAAAATATGTGTAAATATTACATCTGTAATATACAAATGTAAAGAATCGTTACAGTAATGCGAATGTTTGCCGGCTGGGTTGGCTGCGATCCAGGCTCAGGCATTGGTCCTCGACCTCAATTTCAATTTGGCACGCCGCTTGCTTTGTCATTGGCATAAGAAGCCCATCGCGCCTCTGACGCGGTGCCAAAAGAACGAAGGACCGGATGAAGCAGCAGGACACGCGCTTCGATACGCCCATCGCGAAACGCGACTGGCGTGTCGCAGCTCCCGCAGGCCCCCCGAAGACCTTTGCCGCGATCCACTTGAATGGCCGGACCCTGTGTCGCGCCTGGCGGCGCAACCCTTTGTCATGCCGTTCGCAAACTCACTGGCGGCGATGTGTGCCGTCTCATGCCCTGGATCGAGGGATCCATGGCTCAACCTGGTGGAGGCTTATGACGATGTCGTCGTTGACACTTAACAAGATTACCTCGCAGCGCGGTATTTCCGTGGGCGAGGCGACCAAGAAGATTTCCGACCTCGGTTGGAACCCGACCTATGTCCAGGAAGCGATGACGTTTCCGACCGACTACAAGATCGCCAAGGCGCCGCGCGATCCGATGAAGCAGGTTCTGCGCTCCTATTTCCCGATGCAGGAGGAAAAGGACAATCGCGTCTACGGCGCGCTCGACGCCGCTCTTCGCGGCGACATGTTCCGCAATGTGGAGCCACGCTGGGTGGAGTGGATGAAGCTCTTCCTCGCCATCATTCCCTTCCCGGAAATCTCGGCTGCACGCTCGATGGCGATGGTGGCACGGCTGGCGCCCGGCGAGGACCTCAGGACCGGCTTCACCATGCAGATGGTCGACGAGTTCCGCCACTCGACCATCCAGATGAACCTGAAGAAGTGGTACATGGAAAACTACATCGATCCGGCGGGGTTCGACATCACCGAGGAAGCCTTCGGCAAATGCTACGCGACCACCATCGGCCGCCAGTTCGGTGAAGGCTTCATCACCGGCGACACGATGACGGCCGCCTGCATGTACCTGACCGTCGTCGCCGAGACGGCGTTCACCAACACGCTCTTCGTCGCCATGCCTTCCGAAGCCGCGCGCAACGGCGACTATGCGCTGCCGACCGTGTTCCTCTCGGTGCAGTCCGACGAGAGCCGCCATATCGGCAACGGCCACTCGCTGCTGATGGCCGCTCTGAAGGAGCCGGAGAACCATCTGCTGCTCGAGCGCGACATGCGCTACGCCTTCTGGCAGAACCACGCGATCGTCGATGCCGCCATCGGCACCTTCATCGAATACGGCACCACAAACCGCGACAAGAACAAGGAGTCCTACGCGGAGATGTGGCACCGCTGGATCTACGAGGACTACTACCGCACCTACATGCTGCCGCTCGAGAAATACGGCATCAAGATCCATCACGACGATGTCCAGGCCGCCTGGGAGCGCATCACCAAGAAGAACTACGTCCATAAGGTCGGCCAGTTCTTCGCCGTCGGCTGGCCGGTCAACTTCTGGCGCATCGAGGCGCAGACCGACAAGGACTTCGAGTGGTTCGAGCACAAATACCCGGGCTGGTACGCCGAGTTCGGCGACTTCTGGAAATGGTACGCCAAGCTCAGCCACAAGGGCGAGAAGGTGCTGCTGTTCAACAGCGATGTCGGCTACGTCTATCCGCACCGCTGCTGGTCGTGCCTTGTGCCTTGCCTGATCCGCGAGGACATGGTGGTCGACGAGATCGACGGGCAGTTGCACACCTTCGCCCACGAACTCGACCGCTGGACCGCCGTCGAAGCTTTCGCCGATGAGTATCAGGGTCGTCCGACGCCCGCGATGGGCCGCTTCAGCGGCAAGCGCGAATGGGAGACGCTCTATGACGGCTGGGATCTCGCGGACGCGATCAAGGATCTCAACTTTGTCCGTTCAGACGGCAAGACCCTGATCCCGCAGCCGCACCTGCGCTTCGGCGCCGACGAGCAGTGGACGCTCGACGACGTGCGCGGCAACATCCTCGGATCGCCGCTCAAGGCACTCCGCGCAATGTCGCCGGCGGACCGCGAGAAGCACCTCGCCGAATATCGGGCGGGCTTCACCATCACGCCCTGCAACTGACCATCCGCTCGCGGGGGGCCGGGTTCCCGACCCCCGCGACATTCCGAGGCAAGGCCACTTCCCGCCCGGCAGGGCGGGGGACGGAGAGGAATTGGGAGGTTATCCGATGACTGGTGCTCACACGGTGCGCCTGGAGCCGGTCGGCGTCGAGTTCGAGGTCGAAAACGGCGAAACGGTCCTGAATGCGGCTTTCCGCCAGGGCATCGCGCTGCCGCATGGCTGCAAGGAAGGGCAATGCTCGGCCTGCAAATGCGTGCTGCTCGAAGGCGAGGTCGACATGCTGAAATATTCGACCTTCGCGCTAAACGACATGGAAAAGGAGAGCGGCCACGTCTTGTTGTGCCGGTCGATCGCCTATTCCGACATGCAGGTCGAGCTCCTCAACTACGACGAGGAGGTTCTGGCGAAATCAATCGCGGTGAAGACGTTCAAGGGCCGGATCTCGAAGTTCGAGCATCTGACCCACGACATCCGCGGCATCGAGATCGAGCTCGCCTCGCCGATAAAATTCTGGGCTGGCCAATATGTCGACATCACGGTCACCACGCAAAAAGGGGAGACGATTACGCGCTCGTTCTCCATGGCAAATACGCCGGACGAAACCCAAAAGCTCTCCTTCATCATCAAGAAATACCCCGAAGGAAAGTTCTCCGGAGAGCTCGATTCCGGAGGCATCCGCGTCGGAGCCGAGGTCACCGTCGCCGGACCCTATGGTACCTGTTTCCGGCGGGAAGACCGGCAAGGGCCCCTGATCCTGGTCGGCGCCGGCTCCGGCATGTCGCCGGTATGGTCGATCCTCAACGATCACCTGAAGAGCGGCGAGAAGCGCGACATCTATTTCTTCTACGGCGCGCGGACGCCAGGCGACCTGTTCTATCTCGACAGGATCGCCGAGCTTGCCGGCCGCCACCCGGAGCTGAATTTCATTCCCGTTCTCTCGCACGTCAACGGCGAGGCCTGGGACGGTGAACGCGGCTTCGTGCACCAGAGCGTGGACGCCAAGCTCAAGCAACTCGCGGTCGACGGGCAGGGCGACGTCTATGCCTGTGGTCCGCCGCCCATGATCGATGCGCTGCAGCCGGTGCTGTTCATGAACGGCTTCGAGGCCGAACGCATCTTCTTCGACCGGTTCACCACATCGTCCAACGCCGCCCCGGCCCATTGAGGCGGGCCGGACCCGACGACTTCAGAGCAACTGCAACAAAGGGAGTGAAGACAATGGTAGCAACGTCGAGTTCAGTAGGATCGGGAGCCGCGGGAGCCGCGATCTTCGCCGATTCGGACAGCCGCAAATATCGGTACTTCGATCCGAAAGGTCAGCGCGCCACCCACTATGAGGATGTCACGGTCGACGTGCAGCCCGACCCCGAGCGCTACCTGATCCAGGACTGGATCATCTCCTTCTCGAACGGCAAAGGCGCCTACATCAAGGACAACACCGCCGCCAGGAGCTCGAACTGGCACGCGTTTCGAGCTCCCGACCAGGAGTGGGAGCGCACCCACTACCAGCGCCAGTCGAAGATCGAGACGATGGTGCAGAGCGTCATCACCAATGCCCGCCGCGCCGGCGCGCCGAAGACCTTCGACAAGGTCTGGGCCAAGCTCCTGCAGGCCCATCTCGGAGCATGGAAGCACGCCGAATTCGGGCTTGGCACCTCGCTCATGCAGGCGCAGCGCTACGGCTATACGCAGATGATCAACAATGCGACGCTGACCAATTCCTCCTACAAGCTGCGGCTCGCTCAGGACATCACGCTCTATCTCGCCGAGATCGGCATGGACATCCCCGGCTGGGACGACGAGCTCGGCAAGAAGCACTGGCTCGAGGACGGCGTGTGGCAGGGCACCCGCGAGGCGGTCGAGACCATCATGGGCACGGCCGACTATCTCGAGCAGTACTTCGCCATCAACATCGTGTTCGAGCCACTGGTCGGCGAGTTGTTCCGCTCCGGCTTCCTCATGCAAGCGGCGGCGGCCAACCACGACTTCATCACGCCACCGGTGATTTCGGCGGCCGAAGCCGACTACGAGCGCAACCTCGCCAACACCATCGACCTGATCTACCTGCTCGCCAACGACGAGAAGCACGGCGCGGCCAACAGGAAGCTGTTCCAGGGCTGGGTGAACAAGCACGGCGCGCTCGCCGACAAGGCGGCCACCGGCCTCCAGCCGATCTGGTCGATGCCGCATTCCAAGCCGGTCGCCTTCACCGATGTCCGCGCCCAATCCGAGGAACGGATCGGCCGGATCCTCGGCGAACTCGGCCTCAAGCGCTGAACAGGGGAGAAAAGATCATGTCAGTAGCAGCACGCGACGCCTCGCAGTCCAACATCTTCAAGTCGATGAAGGACATCACCTTCGAGCAGACGATCTCGCACCAGTGCGGCGTCACCATGAACGACTCGGTCGAGGCCCGTGCCATCGCCGAATTCATGGGCAAGAAGCAGGGAGTAACCGTAACCTACCAGCCGGCCATGATCCGCATCGACGGCAACGGCAAGCTGATCTTCAAGATGGACGAGATCAGCGAATATCTCGGCCGCGAGATGACCGCCGAGATATTCGAGGTCAACACCTCCACCCACTACGGCCGCATGGTGCGCATCGACGACAACACCGTGATCCTGTTCGGGAACATGGACGAGGTCTTCGAATACATCTGAGCAAGCCCCGGCGCGTCGCCTGGCGGCGCGCCGGCCCGGTCAACACCACGCCCATCAACATGACGACTGCGGAGGCAAGACATGTACAGGACACCTGAAGGCAAGGACATCTTCGTGGTCGACGGCCACACCCATTTCTGGGACGGCAGTCCGGAAAACCAGAAGAACATCCACGGCAAGCAATTCATTGATTGCTTCTACGCCTATCACACCGGGCTGAGCCCGAAGGAACAGCTGTGGGAGAAGGGCAAGTTCGAGAAATACAGCGCCGACGATCTCTATCGCGACCTGTTCATCGACGGCCCGGACGACGTGGCGATCGTCCAGTCGACCTATCTGAAGGATTTCTACAAGAACGGCTTCAATACGATCGAGCGTAATACCGAGGTCGCCAAGCGCTACCCCGAGCGCTTCATCGTCAACGGAGCCTTCGATCCGCGCGACGGGGAGAAGGCGCTGGAATACATCCACTTCCTCAAGGAGACCTACGACGTCAAGGGCGTGAAGATGTACACGGCCGAATGGAATGGCGCCTCCAAGGGCTGGAAGCTCACCGACCCCGATGCCTACAAATGCTTCGAGCTGTGCGAGAAGCTCGGCATCAAGAACATCCACGTCCACAAGGGCCCCACGATCATCCCGCTCAGCAAGGACGCCTTCGACGTGCATGACGTCGACCATGCCGCCACGGATTTCCAGGGCCTCAACTGGATCATCGAGCATTGCGGGTTGCCGCGCCTCGACGATTTCTGCTGGATCGCGACCCAGGAAACCAACGTCTATGGCGGTTTAGCCGTGGCGCTGCCCTTCATCCATTCCCGCCCGCGTTACTTCGGCGAGGTCATCAGCGAATTGCTGTTCTGGATAGGGCCGGAGAAGATCCTGTTCGGCTCCGACTACGCGATCTGGACGCCCCGCTGGCTGGTCGAGAAGTTCTGGGCCTATCAGATTCCGCAGGACATCGCCGCCGAACGCGGTGTGCAACTCACCGACGAGATCAAGGAGAAGATCCTCGGCCTCAACGCCGCGCGTCTCTACAACATCGACGTCGAAGCGAAGAAGAAGGCGCTTGCAAAGTCGCCCTTCAGCATCGCGGCGGAGTAGGTGCCATGGCAACCGCCAGTGTTTCCGGCAGCCGCGAGAAGGAACTCTGGCGGCGCCTTGGCGAGGTCAACGACCCCGAACTCGACGAATCCGTTACCGAGATGGGCTTCGTCGAGCGGGCCGAGGTGAAGGGTAACGGCAGCGTGGAGGTCGACTTCCGACTGCCCACCTACTGGTGCTCGCCCAACTTCGCCTTCCTCATGCTCGACGGCGTGCGCAAGGCGCTCGACCAGCTCTCCTGGTCGCCCGCCTATCATGTCAGGCTGCACGACCACATGTTCGCCGAGGAGGTCAATCGCGGCATAGAGGAAGGCAAGACGTTCGGCGACATATTCGCCGGGCTCGCCAGAGACCAGGATATCGGCGCGCTGCGCGAAACCTTCAGCATGAAGGCCTTCAAGCGGCGCCAGGAAGCTGTGCTGCTCGCCCTGAGAAAGCAGAGGCTGACGGATCGCGAGATCCTCGGCATGGACCTTGCCGCGTATGATGTTGCCCGGCTCGGGTCCGGCGACGTGGCAGGCCAGAAGGCGAGATACCGGGCAGCGCTTGTCGAGCGCTTTCCGGTGCGAAAGCAAGGCGACCCGGTCTTCGTCACCTGGGAGGGGACGCAAATCCCGTCCGAGGCCCTCGATGCCTATCTCGCCGAACTGCGCGCCGTGCGCATCAACATGGAGTTCAACGGCGCGCTTTGCCGTGGACTGAAGCAGGCAAGATACAAGGAACTGGACGTGATCGACGGCGAGCCGACGCTGGTCGACTTCATCATGGACCGCGTGCCGGAGCGAAGCGCGCCGGCCACCTGAGCAGAACCGAAGCAACGGCCTCCCTCGCACGAGGCCCCCAACCAACAACCCGCCCGTAAGGCGGAAGGAGGAGTCATGCCCAAAATTATGCTTCACAATTCCGAGGCCCGCCGTGCGCTGGCCCGTGGTGTCTTTCGGCTCGCCGCGGCCGTCGAGCCTACGCTCGGTCCCAAAGGCATGAATGCCATGATCGACCGGCCGATCGGCACGCCGATGGTGACCCGCGACGGCGTCAGCATCGCCTCAGAGATCGAGCTCCATGATCGCTTCGAGAACATGGGTGCGCAGGTCGTGCGTGAGGTCTCGATGCAGACCAACGAGGTCGCGGGCGACGGCACCACGACCGCCATCGTGCTTGCCAATGCGCTCATACAGGGCGGCATCGAAGCCAATGAACGCGGCGCGAAATCCGTCGATCTGTGCAAAGGCATCGAGCTTGCCGTAGGGTCGGTCGTCTCGGCCCTCAAGGCATCCGCCAAACCCGCCAAGGGCAACGGCATCCTCGCGTCGGTCGCCAACATCGCCGCAACCGACGCCAGGCTCGGCGCGCTGGTGGCGGAAGCGCATCAGTGCGTCGGGGTGGAAGGCGTCATCACCACCGACTTCAGCGTGACCACCGAAACCACGCTCGACGTTGTCGAGGGCATGTCCTTCGACCGGGGCTACCTCTCGCATCACATGGTCACCGACCAGGAGAAGATGGAGGCCGTGCTCGAGCGGCCCTTCATCCTGATGACCGATCTCAAGATCAAAGAGCCGCAATCACTCGAGAACGCGCGTCGCATCGCCGACGAGGCCGGGCGGCCGCTGCTGATCGTGTCCGAGGAAGTGTCACCCGAAGTCGTCGTCACACTGCTCGGCAAGCAGGGGCCAGGCAAATACCTCGTCGTCCATCCGCCGGAGTACGGTCACTGGCGCAAGGCGATGATGGAAGATCTGGCGATCATCACTGGCGGCAGGGTGATAGCCCGCGATCTCGGCGGCCGCTTGGAGGACATCACAGCCGACGATCTCGGAACCGCCGACCGGGTGAAGACAAGTTCGTCCTACACCTCGATCATCCGCGGCGGTGGTGACCATGATGCGATCGCCGCGCGGCGTGCGCAGGTGCAGCGGCAATATGAGGCCGCCCCGCCGAACATCGAGCAGGACAAGCTGCGCGAGCGCCTTGCCAAGCTCTCCGGCGGCACCGCGATCCTCTATGCCGGCGGTGTCACGCCGGTCGAGCAGAAGCGGACCATCCAGTTGATCGAGGACTCGTTGAATGCCGTGCGAGCGGCTTCCGAGGACGGCGTGGTCGCCGGCGGCGGCTCCGCACTTGCCCAGGTCGCGCCGCTGCTCGACAAGGTCGCGGCCGGCGTCGATGGGGACATCGCCGAAGGCGTGCGTCTGGTACGCTCGGTGCTCACAAGGCCGCTATGGCGCATCGCCGCCAACGCAGGTGCCGATCCCGAAGCGGTGGTGGCCGAGGTGACGCGCATCAATGGTGGCTACGGCTACAACGCGTCCGCCGGCAGCTACCAGAACATGTTCGAAGCCGGGATCATCGATCCTGTACGCGTCACCTGCACGGCGCTCGCCAACGCCGCGTCCGTGGCGACGCTGATCCTGACCACCGAGACATTGATCGGCGATCTCGCCGAGGACGAGGACCCGACCGCCGGGCCTGCGCTGGGCGGTGGCGCCGAGAAGCTCGGCCGCGCCTGAAACAATTCCCGGACCTGAGAGGACACGACGATGAAAGCTGCAAGACTGTACGAATACGATCCGAAAATGAACGTGAAGCTCAAGATCGAGGATGTCGCCGCACCGACGATCACCGCGCCTGACGAGGTGATCGTGCGGGTTGGCGCCGCCGGCTTGTGCCGCACCGACCTCCACATCATCGAAGGCGTGTGGAAGCCGACCATGGATCCCGACGGCAGCCTTCTGCCCTACATCATGGGGCACGAAAATGCCGGCTGGGTCGAGGAGGTCGGAAGCGGCGTCAGGTCGGTCAAGCGTGGCGATGCCGTGATCTGCCATCCGTTCCGTTCGTGCGGCATCTGCCTCAACTGCCGCCACGGCGAGGACATGTATTGCGACAACGGCCAGTTCCCGGGCCTGGGCATGAATGGCGGCTTCGCCGAATACTTCATCACCAGCGAGCGTTCGCTGATCAAGCTGAACGCCAACGTCACGCCGATCGAAGTGGCGCCGCTGGCCGACGCCGGCATCACCGCCTACCGCGCAGCCAAGCGAGCGGCGAAACTGCTTCGGCCGGGAAGCTATTGTGTGCTCCTCGGCATCGGTGGGCTCGGCCACATCGCGCTGCAGTCGCTGCACGCGATTTCCGGTTGCCGCATCATCGCCGTCGATCGCGAGCCAGCGGCGCGCGTGCTGGCCAAGGATCTGGGTGCGGACTTCGTGCTCGACGGCGGGCCCAACGTCGTCGAGGAGGTGAAGGCGATCACCGGCGGCGGCGCCCATGTGGTCATCGACTTCGTCGGCGAACTGGGGGTCGAGAACATCTGCTGGAAGATGGTGCGCAAGGGCGGCCAGTTGTTCGTGGTCGGCTATGGCGGCGCCGTCAACGTGCCGACCGCGCATCTGGTCATCGAGGAGATCAACATCGGCGGCAGCCTGGTCGGCAACTTCACCGAGCTTGTCGAGCTGATGGAGCTCAACGCTGACGGCAAGGTGAAGATGCACTACACCGAGTACAACCTCGCCAGCATCAACACCGCGCTCGACGACTTCAAGAACCGGCGGTTCACCGGCCGCGGCGTCATCGTTCCCTGAAAAATCCTGGACCGGATGCCGTGTGGAGAGGCGCTGCCTCCGGTCCAGACCGTCACTATCTGGAGAGGAAAATGAACAAATACATCTGTGAATTCGTGGGTACCTTCGCGCTGGTGTTCTTCGGTTGCGCGACGGTTCTGTTCATGCGCGCCGAGGTGGGCCTTCTGGGCGTCGCCATGGCCTTCGGGCTTTCGGTGGTCGCTATGGCCTATTCGATCGGCCCGATCTCGGGCGCGCATCTCAATCCGGCAGTGAGCCTGGGTTTCTTCGTTTCCGGCCGAATGAAATCCGCCGATCTGGTCGGCTATGTCGTCGCGCAATGTCTGGGGGCGATCGTCGCATCGGCGGTCCTCTACGCGATCGTGGAAGGGAAGGGCGGCGGCTATGATGTCGCCGCGAACGGTTTCGCCCAGAACGGCTGGTCGGCCTATTCGGCGACTTCGGCCTTCCTGTTCGAGGCGGTCGCTACCTTCCTGTTTCTGGTCGTCATCCTTCGCGCGACCGCCGAAGGCGGCGCCGGTCCACTGGCTGGCCTGGCGATCGGTCTCACGCTCGTCATGATCCATCTTGCCGGCATCGCGGTGTCGGGATCTTCGGTCAATCCCGCCCGCTCGCTCGGCCCGGCGCTGTTTGCCGGCGGGACGGCGCTGTCGCAGCTCTGGCTCTACATCGTCGCGCCATGCCTCGGCGCCGCCGCAGCGGGCCTTGCATTGCGCGCTGGAGTGGTTGGCGCGAGCGAACCGGCACCGCAGGCTGCCTGACTGCTTGCCGGGCCGGCAAGGCCTTCTTCTTCTTCTTGGAGACTGTGGCTGATGCCACGGCATGCGTATCGGGGCGTGAGCGAAGCGCGATCCTGAAACGAGTTCCTTGCTTCGCGGTTCGGAAAACGGGAGGACAACATGGATCTTGTTACAGGACTGGCCGTCGTCATCGGCATTATGGGCGGCATTGCAACATGGGCGGCGATCACGATCGGCAGTCCTTACCTACTGATCTGGGCGGTATTTGTCGGCTGGGGGAGTTTCTATCACTGCGGCGGCAAGGAGGACGGGTTGAAGAACTCGGTGGTTGCAAACCTCTGGGGGGCGATTTGCGCAGCCGGCGCGTTGATAGCCCTGACGTCCATTGGTGTTACGGCGATCACGGCCGGTATTTGCGTCGGCGTCTCGATTGTGGTCCTCATTATCGCCGCCAAGCTGCCGTTGCTGAGCGCCATTCCATCGGCGGTCTACGGCTACGCAACGACCGCCGCGCTTTTTCTGCTCGGTGCCGCCGCCTATGGCGAAGGCGCCGGCGGCATTGCCAAGGTCGCGACCGCGGTGGTGATTTCACTGATCATCGGCAACATCCTCGGCTACGTCTCGGAGAAGGGGACCAGCGCCGTCGTAAAGGGCTGATCGTTTCGCCGCCCGCCGCCTGAAGGCAACCTCGGTCGTCGAATTCTCCCTGGCCCCGCGGCCCACGCCGCGGGGCTTTTGTCGTGGCCGTGAACGAGCTGTAGCAATTCCAGGAAAAAGCGCACGGCGGTCCTTTGTCCGAAATTGCGTACGAACAAACGTTTGGAGGGCAGCGGCTCTGAACCGCTCCAGGTTCAGACGAAGCCGCGTCGGATGCCGTACTGCTCGAGCTTGCGGTAGAGCGTCGGCCGGGAAATGCCGAGTCGGAGGGCGACTTTGCTCAGGTTCCCGCCCTCCGCGGCAAGCGCGTTCCTGATCGCCTGCCGCTCGGCATCCTCGAATGTGCAGACGGGCGCCTCGAGCATGGTCGCGGGACTGTCGCTGCGCATGGTTGTGTCGTTGCCGTAGCCCGTCGTGATTTCCCACGGGAGATCCTGGAGGTCGATGCTGCTGTTGCGCGCCAGAATATGCAGGCGCTCCATCAGGTTTTTCAGTTCACGCACGTTGCCCGGCCAGCGATAGGCAAGCAGCGCGTCGAGCGCGCGGCTTGAAAACCGCAGCGGATCGCTGCCTGCCTTGGCTGCGATCTGGCGGTTGAAATGCTCGATCAGCAACAGCACGTCCTCGCCGCGCTCGCGCAGGGCGGGGACGCGGATCGAAACGGCGCCGATGCGGTAGTAGAGATCGCTCCGGAAGCGACCGGCCGCGACTTCCTGCTTGAGATCGCGGTTGGTCGAGGCGACCAGGCGCACGTCCACCGGCCGCCCCCTGCTGTCGCCGATGCGGTGGACCACACGCTCTTCCAGCACGCGCAGCAGGAACGGCTGGATCTCGAGCGGCAACTCGCCAATCTCGTCGAGGCTGAGCACGCCACCATTGGCTTGCTCGAAAACGCCTGCCTTGCCGTCCCGTGAGGCGCCGGTGAAGGCGCCGGCCACGTGGCCGAACAACTCGCTGCCAAACAGCTCCCTGGTGATGGCGCCGCAATTCAAGGCGATGAACGGATCGGTGTCGGTGCGCTGGCTGCCGGCATGGACAAGTCGGGCAAACAGCTCTTTGCCGACGCCGGTTTCGCCTTCTATCAGCAACGACGTCACACCGCTCGACCGGGCAACGCGGGAGGCGACGTCGACGGCGGCCAGCAGCGTCTCGCTTTCGCCGACGATCATCGACGTCGCTGCCTGCAGCCGTTTGTTCGCCTCGCGGTTGATCGACGCCACGCCCGAAACGATCGGCGCGGCCGGAAACACCAGGGCCGCACCACTGAGGTTTCCGTCCAGCTTCAGCGGCGTGATGTGGCAAGACCTCAGATGCGCGGGGAGTGCCTTGGCGAGATCGCTGTCGGAACCCGACGCCGGCAGGTTCATGAGCCAGCGACCGCGGCCCGGCTCCATCGGGCCATCCGTCATCTCGGCTGTGTCGCCATTGGGCACGTTGTTGCAGAAGATAGCCCGGCCACGGTGGTCGACGATCACCAGCCCGTCTTTGCCGCGGTAACCGGGCGCGGAGGAAATGAAGGCTTCGAGCAGGCGGGTGCGCTGCTCCTGTTGCTGTTCGGCCAGCGCCTTTTCAATCTGCCTGGCTGTGGCGGCGACAAGCGCGGTGTTGTGGGGACGGAAGATCGGCGAATAGCCCGACAGGTCGACGACGCCGACGATCTTCCCGTCCAACGGGTCGCGGATCGGCGCGCCGGCGCAGGTCCAGCCTTTGATGCCGGCGCAGAAATGCTCGGCGGCGTGGACGAAGATCGGTTCGCCGGTCCACAGCGCGGTGCCGATGCCGTTGGTTCCGACAGCGCCCTCATTCCATTTGCCACCGATAGCGAGATGGATGTCCATGCCATCGTGCAGGGTCTTCTTGTCGCCGATAGCGTTGATCAGCACGCCGTCGCTGTCGGCGAGCACCAGCATCGCTCCTGTCCCTTCCAGCAGCGGACCAAGGGAGGCGAACGGCCGCCGCGCCGCCGAAAGCAGTTCGGCGTTGGCGCGCGTCAGATATTCGATCTCGTCACGGTTGCTGTTGAGAGGCGCCTCAACGCCCTGCGCATTAATCCCGCCAGTGGCGCTGCGGGACCAGGAATCGTGGATCAACGAGCGGACCTGGACCGGATCGCGTGCGCATTTCGGAGCATTGGAGAGGAAATTCTCCCAGGCGCGCATGGTGGCGCGCTCGTCGTAGTCGATGGCATCGAGCGCCAACTGACCTGCCGCCACCGGTGCACGCGCGGGAAGGGCGCCGCTCTTCACCTGGTTAGTATCGGTCCCGCGTTTCATTCAGCCATCACAGAGCCTTGGGGGCACGCTATTTCTGTATGCTGTTAGGCTGCGCTCGAGTGGTCGCGCGCAGATACGCTAAGCGATGCCGAGTTTCGCTGCGATGTCGGCGGCAAGCTGTTCCTCGGTATAGGTGGCAACGAGCCGCGACCCGTCAAGGCCGGCGAGCGGCTGCGCGACGGCCTCTTCGACGGGCGAGAAGAAACCATTCTGCTTCGTCGCCAGGACGAAGACCTGTTCGCCAGCCCGGTTCCGGATATCGCCGATGTGATGGAGCTGGCGCCCGGTGTTCCGATCCACCGAGATCACCCGGCCATTGATGGAGACACGGATGGACGGGTCTGCCTCGGGGGCGACAGACGAACCACCGCCGACATGGATGATCAAGCCTTCCGCTTGCGGCTTCCGGCGCGGCTTCCTGGACGCCGAGTACCCGCCGCCGCTGATCTGGTCGGCAAGCTGGACGATGGTCGAGCGGTTCTGTTCGATCAGCCGCTTGACCTGAACATCCTCACGCCGCGGGCCATCCCGCTTCGAGATGATTTCGACCATGAATCCTCCCAGATTCACCAGGCTTCCTCGTGCCCGGGTCGTATCTTCTTTTTCTGACCCTACACGACCTCGGTGAGGTTCGCCATTCGTTCGTTGGCTAGCACAAATAACTGTAATGCAGGTAGCAGGTGGCTGCTACAGGCTGACAACAACTCCCTCGATTGCGATGCAAGTCATTGGCCGGAACTCACCGACAAACGTCGTGAGTTCGATGTCATTTTGGGTTCGAAGTCGTACCGCGATGCCACCACGTGCGTCGCGTTCGAACGGACTTACGCGGCGCGTTTGTAGGTCGTTGCCCGATTCAGCGCTCAACGGCAGCCAACTGACCCTCGATGCCCGACGGGGCTGTCGGATAGGGCTGATCTTGGCCATCCAGAAAATGGTTCCCGACGGCCACCGCTATCAGGCGTGGCGGCATGGCTTCGTTTGCCCTCGCTTACCATAACCCAACAACTTTTCTTGAAATGGCTGGACTTTACTCGTGCCTTGAACTTATTCTAACTACGAGGTTATCCGAAGTTCTAGTCATGGTCGGTCTGCCAGCCGCTTGCGCGGTGGCGGATGTCTTTCTTTAGCTTTGCCGGGTCGGGGGACGTCGTGGTTAATGTCGACCTTCAGTCGCTTGTGTCGAAGCTCGGGCCGTATTGCCGAACCTCTTTGGAAGGTTCGGTCGGGCTGACGCTTTCCCGCACGAACTACAATGTGGAGATCGAGCACTACCTGTCAAAGCTCATCGAGAGCGCCGACAGCGACATCTCTCTGGTCTTCCGCCATTTCGAGATCGATGCGGGCCGTGTCGCCAGCGACCTGACGCGCGTCCTCGACCGCCTCAAGACTGGAAACAGTCGTCCGCCGGCGCTCGCCCCGAACATTGTGAAGCTCATTCGCGAAGCATGGGTCGTGGCGTCCCTGCAGTTCAACCAGGCAATGATCAGGAGTGGGCACCTTTTGGTCGCCCTGCTCGGCGACGATTCACTGGCGCCCGTCGCGCGCGATGCTTCCTCGCAGTTCGCCAGGATCAATGTGGAGACGTTGCGGTCTTCGCTGGCCAAGATCACCGAGGGCAGCACTGAATCAGCAGGAGCGCCGGCCGCCCAAGGCGAGCCCGGGCGCAGCGCTCAAGCCGCGCCGAGCGCAGCGGGCGCCGCGCTGGATCAGTACACCGTCAATCTCACCGCAAGGGCGCGCGAGGGCAAGATCGATCCCGTGCTCGGGCGTGACGCGGAAACACGTCAGATCGTCGACATCCTGACCCGGCGCCGCCAGAACAATCCGATTTTGACGGGAGAGGCGGGCGTCGGCAAGACGGCGGTCGTCGAAGGTTTTGCGCTGAAGATCGCGGCAGGGGACGTGCCTCCCGCTCTTAGGGACGTCGAGCTACGCTCGCTCGATCTCGGCCTTCTGCAGGCTGGCGCGGGCATGAAAGGCGAGTTCGAGAATCGGCTCAAGAACGTGATCGAGGGCGTCAAGTCTTCGCCAAGGCCGATCATCATGTTCATAGACGAAGCCCATACGCTGATCGGCGCGGGTGGGGCGGCGGGCCAGAACGACGCGGCCAACCTGCTCAAGCCAGCGCTCGCCCGTGGCGAGATGCGCACGATCGCGGCCACGACCTGGGCTGAGTACAAGAAGTATTTCGAGCGCGATCCGGCCCTGACGCGTCGTTTCCAGGTGGTCAAGGTGGAAGAGCCCGGCGACCAGGCGGCGATCGCCATGATGCGCGGCATCGCTCCCACGCTGGAGGCACACCACGGTGTCCGCATCCTCGCCGACGCGGTCGAGGAGGCGGTCAGGCTATCGCGCCGCTACATTCCGAGCCGTCAGCTTCCGGACAAGGCGGTGAGCCTGCTGGACACCGCTTGCGGGCGCGTCGCCATCGCCAGCCATGCCATTCCGGCCGCCGTCGAGGACGGCCGTCGCCGCATAGACATGATCGACATGGATCTTCGGGTGCTCGCCCGGGAGGCCCGTATCGGTGCAGACCATGACACCCGGATCCGGGATCTGCAGGCGGAACGCGAGAAGGCTGTCGCCGAGCTTGCTGATCTTGAAAGCCAGTGGGAAAAGGAGCGTGAGCTGGTCTCTGAGATACGTTCGCTTCACGATCGCCTAAGCGAGGAGCGAGAGGCAGCCGTGGGCGAGGGGAATGCCGAAAGCGCGCCGGCAGAAGGTGCCGACGATCCTGAAGCGTTGCGCGCCGAGTTGAAAGCACTGCAGGAAAAGCTGGCGGTTCTTCAAGGTGAAAATCCGCTGATGCGGGTGACTGTCGACGCCCAGGCCATCGCCGAGGTGGTCGGAAACTGGACGGGCATTCCGGTCGGTCGGATGGTGTCCGACGAAATCAGGACGGTGCTGTCGCTGAAAGACAAGCTGGAAGAGCGGGTTATCGGCCAGTCGCACGCGCTCGAAGCGATCGCCGAGACTATCAGAACGTCCCGCGCCAAACTGATTGATCCGCGTAAGCCTATCGGCGTCTTCCTAATGGTAGGCACCTCGGGTGTCGGCAAGACCGAGACGGCACTGGCGGTGGCCGATCTCCTCTACGGTGGCGAGCAGAACCTGACCGTCATCAACATGTCCGAGTTCAAGGAAGAGCATAAGGTCTCCATGCTCGTCGGCTCGCCGCCGGGCTATGTCGGATATGGTGAGGGCGGCGTACTGACGGAGGCCGTGCGTCGCAGGCCCTATTCGGTGGTTCTTCTCGACGAAATGGAGAAGGCGCACCCGGGCGTGCAGGATGTTTTCTACCAGGTCTTCGACAAGGGCATGCTGCGCGACGGCGAAGGTCGCGATATCGACTTCAAAAACACGGTGATCATCATCACGTCGAACGCGGGAACGGACCTGATCCACCGCCTTTGCGCCGATCCCGCCAAACGCCCGGATTCGCAAGCGCTCGCGGAAGCGCTGCGGCCGGAGCTTCTGAAAACCTTCAAGCCGGCATTCCTCGGGCGCTGTTCGGTGGTGCCCTATTTCCCGCTGGCCGACGACGTCATCCGCAAGATCGTCGAATTGCAGCTTGACCGCATCCGCCGACGCTTCCAGGACACCTACCGCGCCAAGCTTGCGTGGGACGAGGCACTTGTGGGCGAGATCGCCGGACGCTGCACCGAGGTCGAGAGCGGGGCCCGGAACATCGAATACATCTTGTCGCGCGGCCTGCTTCCAAGGCTGTCGGCGCACGTGCTCTCGCTGATGGCGGACGGGGACGAAGTCGGCGGCATTCTCATCAGCATAGGGCCAGACGGCGAGTTCCAGTTCCAGGCACGCGAGGCGGGCGGCGCTTCCACCATCCAGGCGGGCCAGGAAGACGGCGGAAAGGACGGCGCCGACAAGGCGGCGGCCGAGTAGTGTCACACAGGGCGCGCGCTTTGCTAATTGCGCGCGGTCAGGGATCACGAGTTTTGGGAAGGGAATTCAATGGCGATTTACTTGAAATATGACGGGATCGACGGCGACGTTACCGAGGACAAGCACAAAAAGTGGATCGAAATTAACAGTCTCCAGTTTGGAATCGGTCGGGCGATACAGACTCCTACCGGTGCAAGCGAAAACCGAGAGTCCAGCCACCCGAGCGTCAGCGAAGTGGTGGTGTCCAAATTGATGGACACTGCGTCCTCGAAGCTTTTTACGGAATCGGTGACCGGAGAAGGAAAGAAGGTGGAGATCCATCTGGTATCCACCAGCAAAAACGTTAGCAACGTCTATGCAGAATATACGCTGACGAATTCCATGATATCCGGTTATAGTGTATCGAGCGGCGGCGATCGGCCGTCGGAATCTATTTCGATCAACTTCACGAAGATCGAATACAAGGTCACGCCACTTGGCCTCAACAACGAGCCTGGCACGCCGGTGGCGGTGAGCTACGACCTGTCGACCGCCAAGGCCGGCTGATTCCAATCTGCACGGAGGAGCGCCCGGAACCTTCCGGGCGCCCGCTCGTCGGTATACCTCACCATGGCTATTTCGATTTCGCAGGCGAACCGTTGGCTCGAGTTGGACACGAAGCTCGGAACCGACGCGTTTCTAGCGACGGAGGTTTCCGGCAGCGAGGGCATTTCCGAGCTTTTCGAATTCCGGGTGTCGGCTCTCTCGCCAAAGAATTTCATCGAGCCTGACAAAATACTGGGGACGACGGCAACCTTGAAGATGGCGCACCCCAGCGGGCGCCGTCGGATCGTCAACGGCTTGGTTACCCATTTTTCCGCGGGATTCGTGACGCGTAACAACCATCGTCTTTACACGTTGGTCGTTTGTCCGACGCTGTGGACGCTCGGCCGGACGTCGGACTACAAGGTCTACCAGGACAAGACCCCGGTCGAAATCGCCGAAGACCTCCTTACGCGGGGCGCGGTTGCCTTCGACAAGTCCCTCAAGGGTTCATACGAGAAGCGTGATTATTGCACGCAGTTCGGTGAAACCGATCTCGCCTTCCTGCAGCGCCTGCTCGCCGAGGAGGGGATATTCTACTACTTCACGCATAGCCAGTCCGACCACAAGATGGTGCTTTGCGATCAGGCCAATGCCTACCCCGAGGCCGATCAGAAGACGGTCGAATACCGGCAAGACGTGTTTGACGCGACCGACGCCGTTCACGCTCTGGATTTGGGCGCCAATCTGACCGATACGAGCTGGACCCTGCGAGACTACAACTACGAGAGCGCGGCCAACCCGGTCGAACACACGAAAAAGACGGCGTTGAAGCCGGCCGCGTCCAAGAAATGGGAGCAGTTTCGCTATCCCGGCGATGGGATGAAGACAGGCCGGCTGACGCAGCTTGGTAGCGTTGCCATCGATGCCGTGGATGCCGGCTTCGAGGTGGTTAGCGGCCTGGGGACCACGGCAAGCTTCACGCCGGGGCACCGGTTCACGATCAAGGAACATCCGGTCGATGAGGTCAAGGGCAAGGAATTCGTGCTGACGCGGGTGGTCCACGAGGCGAGGGACCAAACCTATTTCACGCTCAAGCCCGGTATCGAAGGCAAGCCTTTCTATCGCAACAGCTTCACCTGCATTCCGGCAGGCCGGCCCATCCGCCCGGCGCTGCCGATGCCCAAGCCGATTGTTCTGGGCCCGCAGACCGCGCTCGTGGTGGGTACGAAGGGTGATGTCGCGACTGACAATTACGGCAGGATACAGGTCCGGTTCTTCTGGGATCGTGAAGGACAGAAGAACAACAAGGCGACCTGCCATGTGCGCGTCGCACAGTCGGTCGCGGGCGACGGGTGGGGTGCTGTGTTCATCCCACGCGGTGGCATGGAAGTCCTCGTCCACTTCCTCGACGGCGATCCCGACCGGCCGCTGGTGACCGGCGCGGTCTACAATTCCTCCAACGCCCCGCCATGGATATCGAAGGAAAACGGGACGAAGAGCGGCCTTCTCACCCGGTCCATGGCGAGCGCTAGCAAGGAGGACGCCAACGAACTGTCGTTCGACGACAAGGCCGGGTCCGAGAAGATCGTTTTCCACGCGCAAAAGGACTTTCTGCGCGAGGTGGAGAATGATGACACGCTTGACGTGAAGCACGACCAGACAAGCACGATCAAGAACGATCGCAAGACCACGATCTCGGAAGGCAACGACGCCCTGACCGTGTCCAAGGGCAACCGGACCATCACCATCAGCCAAGGCAACCAGACGACGAAGGCGGCGGTGGGGTCGGTGACGATCGAAGCAATGAACGGCATCACGCTGAAATGCGGCGAGAACACCATAAAGCTGACCCAGCAGGGCATCGAGATAAACGGAATGCAGGTCAAGATCGCGGGAACGGCCAAAGCTGAAACGAAGGCGCCGATCATCGATATCTCGGCGGATGGAATGGCCACCGTCAAAGGTGGTCTGGTCAAGATCAATTAATCCGGATCGCCAGTCGGCGATCGGGAGCAGGGCGGAGACTGCGTTGGGAGGCAACGGTACAGTTGAGGCGGCGCGGGGGCGGAAATGGCCATGCTGGGTTTGCGCCCTGTCGCCGGCCGGGACGCATCGATTCTTGCGGGAACTCGCGAAGTGAAGGTTCAGACGGACCCCTTTCACAAGGTGAAAGAAGCGACGGCGCAGGAAATCTGCCGGCGCGTGGACCTGTCACAGGAGGCCAAGGCATTCCTGCTGCCGAGTCTCTCACCGCAAGGTTTCCTGGCGTTACTCGCCGACAACAAGCACATTGGCGATGCGGTTCGCTTCCTAGCCTTCGCGTTGCCGATCAGGGAAGCGATCTGGTGGGCATGCGTCACCGTCGGCGGCAGCCAGGATCAGTTGTCGGCGCCCGAGGCAGACTGCATCGAGAGAGCGACCGCCTGGGTCTACCAACCCGGCGACGCCAGGCGCCGTGCCTGCATGGAAGCAGCAGAAGGCGCAAACCTCGAGGGCGCCGCGGCCTATGCCGCGCTGGCGGTCTTCTGGTCGGGCGGTAGCCTGGCGCCGGCCAACATGCCGGATGCATTGCCGGATCCCAACCTCGGCGCGATCGGCGTCGGAGCGTCGGTGCTGTTGGCGATCACCGGCGGCGAGCCGCAGAAGCTGGACCAAAGATTCGAGGCCGCGATGCTCCGCGGGATGGACATCGCAAATGGCGGAAACGGCCGGCTGAAGTCCGACCGCCCCGCGACGAATGTGGAACGATGAGGACAATACCGTCGGTCATCGATCGCGGCGCGTATTTAGGGTTTGATTCGGACATTGAATTCTATCAGAGTCTAAATTGGCGGGAGGAACATCAGTAAATGGCAGCGCCGCAGGTTATCGACATCGATACCCTTCTCGCTCCGGTTTCGGACGAGTCGCCGGCCGGTGCGGACCCGCGAGCCGAAGGTTCGGCCAATTCGCTTTACTATCAGGTCAAGGACGCGCGCAATGCGGCACGCTCCGAAGAGCGCGCATCGGTGGAAACGGGGCGGCCGACGCCGGAAGCATGGGGCACTGTCGTTACCTCGGCAGGCGAGCTGCTGAGCCACGGCGGCAAGGACCTCGAAGTTGCGGCCTGGCTGGTCGAAGCGCTGGTTCGCACGGAAGGATTCGCCGGACTCAGGGACGGCTTGAAGATCATCGCGGGCGTTGCGAGCCGTTACTGGGATGGCTGTTTTCCCGAGCTCGACGAAGACGGTGTCGAGGGCAAGCTGGTGTCGATCGCCGGCCTCAGCGGAGCGGGCGCCACCGGAACGCTCGTCCAGCCGATCCGGCTGCTCCCAATCACGAACGGCTCGCTGGCGGCATACTCCCTATGGAGCTACGAGCAGGCAGTCGACTTGCAGAAGATCACCGATCCAGCCCGGCGCCAGGCGCGCATCGACGCCGGAGCGGTCTCGATGGAACAGTTCATGCAGAGCGTCGCCGAAACGCGACCCTCGGACCTCGCGGGTACTGTCGCGCTCGTCGACGAATGTTTGGCCGCGCTCGGCGAAATGTCGAGCGCTTTCGATGCGGTCGCGGGAGCAGAGGCTCCTCCGGTCTCGGGACTGCGCGAACTGCTCCAGCAGGTCGCTTCCTCCATCCGTTATTTCGCAGCCGACAAACTCGCCTCGGCCGCCATCGACAATCCCCAGCCAGCGGAGGACGTTTCCGAAACTGCGGCTTCATCGGGTGCCGAGGGCGGTGCGACGGTCGCGGTCCGGCGTATCGACGGCTATGCCTCGCGAAACGAGGCGCTGGAGGAGCTTACGCGCCTTGCCAGCTATTTCCGCAAGACGGAGCCGCATTCGCCGATTTCTTACACGCTGGAGGATACGGTCCGGCGGGCCCGAATGTCATTGCCGGAGCTTCTCGCCGAACTGGCCGGAGACCCGACACACGTCCAGCGCATCCTGCTGGCCGCCGGCATCAGAAACCAGGAGTCCTAGGCCCGGCGCGCAGCACCGGGTCGTCTCGACGTCGATCCACACATGCAACGAGGATATGACCATGGCAGAAAGCGTTCAACAGAAGCTCAATCGGGTGCGCAAGCCGCGCGTCCATATCACTTACGATGTCGAGACCGAAGGCGCGCAGGTGCGCAAGGAATTGCCCTTCGTCGTCGGAGTGATCGGTGATTTTTCCGGCAAGCCTTACGCGCCGCAAAAGCCGCTGAGGGATCGCAAGTTCATCCAGATCGACCGTGACAATTTCGATGACGTCATGCAGCGCATGACGCCGGGGGCGGAATTCAAGGTCGACAACACGCTGGCTGGAGACGACAGCCAGATGGCGGTCGCCCTCAAGTTCAATTCAATGGACGACTTCGAGCCGGCAGCGATCGTCGATCAGGTCGAACCTCTCCGCAAGCTCCTCGCAGTGCGCAACAAGCTGCGCGATCTCATGTCGAAGGTCGATCGTTCGGAAGAACTCGAAAGCCTCCTCGAGGAAGTTCTTCAGAATACCGACAAGCTCTCCGCTCTGGCCGGAGAACTCGGCAACGAAACCAGCAAGGAATCGTAAGCGATGAGCAGCGAAGCGAAAACCGAAGCGGCCGGGGCGGCCCACAGCGAAGAAACTGGTTCCCTAAGCCTGCTCGATCAGGCGATCGGCGCCACCCGCAACTCCGAGCCGGACGAGATGCAGGATCTCCTGCGCACGCTGACCTCGGAAGCCTTGTCGGGCACCGTCACCTTCAGCAAGAACCTGACACAAACCTTCAACAGGGCCATCGCCGCCATCGACGAGAAGCTTTCCAAGCAGCTCTCGGCGATCATACACCATGAGGACTTCCAAAAACTGGAAGGCAGTTGGCGCGGCCTCAACCATCTGGTGAAAAACTCCGAAACCGGCGCGACCCTCAAGATCCGCATGCTGAATCTGAAGAAAAAGGATCTGCACAAGGATCTGACGAAGGCGGTCGAGTTCGACCAGAGCCAGATATTCAAGAAGATTTACGAATCGGAATTCGGCACGCCAGGCGGCGAACCTTACGGCGTGCTGATCGGCGACTACGAATTCGGCAAGGGCACCGAGGACCTGGAGGTGCTCCAGGGCATGTCGAATGTCGCGGCGGCGTCCTTCGCGCCGTTCGTATCGGCCGCCAGCCCCGACATGTTCGGGCTGGAAAGCTACACCGAACTGTCAAAGCCGCGTGATCTCGAAAAGATCTTTGAAAGCTCCGAATACATCAAGTGGCGCAGCTTCCGTGACAGTGAAGATGCCCGCTTCGTGACGCTGACCATGCCCCGCGTGCTGGCCCGCGTTCCCTACGGTTCTGCCGGAAGGTCGATCGAAGAGTTCAAGTTCGAAGAGGCGCCGATCAGCTCGAACGGTGTCGTCAGCGCCATGACCCAGGATCAGTTCAGCTGGATGAACGCATCCTATGCGCTCGGCGAGCGGTTGACCTCGGCTTTCTCGAAATATGGCTGGTGTGTGGCCGTGCGCGGCGCCGAGGGCGGGGGCAAGGTCGAGAACCTGCCGAGCTTCACCTTCACAAGCGATGACGGCGACATCGACCAGCAATGCCCGACGGAGATCGGCATCACCGACCGGCGCGAGGCGGAGCTGTCGAAGCTCGGCTTCCTGCCGCTGTGCCACTACAAGGGATCCGACTATGCGGTCTTCTTCGGAGCCCAGACTTCGCAGAAGGCGAAAAAATATGACAGCCCTGATGCGACGGCCAACGCCGCCATATCCGCGCGCCTGCCCTACATCATGGCGACCGGCCGTTTCGCTCACTACCTGAAGGTGATGGGGCGCGACAAGATCGGCTCGTTCCTCGAGGCATCCGACTGCGAGAGGTGGCTGAACAGCTGGATCCGCAACTACGTTAACGGCAATCCGGATGCCAGCGCGGAGATGAAGGCGCAGTATCCGCTTGCCGAGGCCAAGGTTTCGGTGACGGAAGTGCCGGGCGCACCGGGTTCTTACAATGCGGTTGCCTATCTACGGCCATGGCTGCAGATGGAGGAACTGACGGCCTCCATGCGGCTCGTTGCCAGAATCCCCCAGATGGGATGATAAACTGAATGCCCCGGACCGAAGGCAAAAAGGGTCTTCGGTCCGTTGCGACTCTTGACTGACTCCTTGAAGCGCCATGCCGCCACTTGGGGGGCAGGGCGCTCCAATTTCTGACTCAACGCGAATTGTTGGGTCGGGTTGGCGGTTCCATAAAATGATGAACCGCTATAGAGCCGAAGAAGACGGGAGACCTGACGATCGATACCGGCAGCGAGGGCGTAGCGGAGGCGATCGCGGGGGCATCGGCGTACGCCCGTTTCGATGAACCCTTGCGCTTGCGCGTGGTCGATTGTGCTCTCGATGCAGCCGAGGGAGAGCGCGCGCTAGCGTTGCAGGCGTTCATCTCGGAAGAAAATCCGGCCGACCTCCTTCGCCGGTGGTTTGGCGACCGCTCACTGGAGGATATGAGGGAAAAGAGAACGCGTTCCCTGCGCGTCCTTCTCGATCGCGACCTTGCCGCTCTCGATGCGGTGTTGTCCGAGCAACTCGACGCCATTCTCCATCATCCGGATCTGAAGCGGCTCGAGGCCGGATGGCGCGGCGTTTCCTATCTTCTTGACCAGATCGAAAGCGACGATAAGGTTATCGTTCGCCTGTTCAGTGCCACGTGGGCGGAATTGGGACGGGACTTCGAGCGTGCGAACGACTTCGATCAAAGTACGCTCTTCACGAAGGTCTACAGCGAGGAATATGGAATGCCCGGCGGCCTTCCATATGGCCTTCTGCTATGTGACTATTCCATTCGCCACCGCTACACGAAGGATGCGCCGGTCGCGGCAACGGACGATATCGGAACGCTGTCAGGTCTCGCCGAAGTCTCCGCAGCTGCATTTTCTCCCTGTGTCATAGGCGCTGCGCCCGAACTCTTCGGCGTGGCCAACTTTGCCGAACTTTCGTATGCCCAGAATTATGATGCCGGCTTCCGGCTGGCCGAATATCAACGCTGGCGGCGTCTGCAACAGAAGGAAGAGAGCCGTTTCCTCGGCGTGGTCCTGCCGCGCATCCTGCTTCGCGGCCTTCATGGCGACGGGCCAGACCGGCGCGAGGGTTTCATCTACCGCGAACGCGCGCTGGGCATTGACGATTGGCTGTGGGGCAATGCCGTCTTCGGTTTCGGAGCGGTCGTCATCCGCGCCTTCCGAGAATCGGGGTGGTTCGCTGACATCCGCGGAGCGCGCGAGGGACACCTTGGCGCGGGACTGCTGAACGGGCTTCCTGCTCCCCCGTTTTCCACCGGAGAGGGTGTCGCCTACCGCAGGCCGCTGGAGGTCGAATTGACCGACAAGAAGCAGAAGGTCCTGGAGGAACTCGGCTTCGTCGCGCTCAGTCCCTGCAGCTATACTGAGTCCGCCGTCTTTCTCGGCGCCCAGTCGCTCCACGTTCCCGCGATCGAGGACACGCCGGAAAGCAGGAACGCGAGACTTTCCTCCATGCTGCAATATGTTCTTTGCGTCAGCCGCTTTGCGCATTACGCCAAAGTGATCGCCCGCGATCGCGTGGGAGCCTATACGACGGCGGCTGAACTCCAGCGTCTGCTCGGCGAATGGCTGCGCGGCTATATGCTCGGCAATGCCGATGCCGGCCCCGAGCTGAAGGCCCGCTATCCGTTGAGCGGCGGCAGGGTCGAAGTCAATGAGATTCCCGGCAAGCCTGGAATCCTATCCTGTGTAATTCAGGTCGAGCCGCATTTCCAATTCGACCAGATCGTGACGGGAATTCAACTGCGGACGGAAATCCCGGCTGCACGCACCATCAGGCAGGGATGATCGCATGGCGAAGTCGCCGAGCAAGGAGCCGGTTGCCCTACCGTTGTTCGACAGATTGCTGCAAGGCGACAACATAGAAACCGACATCAACGTGGATCGCGCCATCCGCGTATTGCGTGAATCCATCCGTCGCGACCTGGAGACTCTGTTCAATACCCGCCCACGATATCTGGCGCTGCCGGAAGGACTGGACGAATTGCAGTCCTCACTGATTGCCTTCGGGCTGCCAGACCTCCAGATTCAGCAGATGGCGTCCGCAACGCAACAGGAGGTGTTTCGACGGCGCCTTGAAGCAGTCGTCAGGCGGTTCGAGCCGCGGCTGCGCGAACTCTCGGTGGAGATTGTCAAGGGCGAGGAGCAAGCGCGGGACCGCACACTGCGCTTCCGCATCAATGCGGTTCTGGATGTCGCGTCGACATCGGAGATCGTCATCTACGACACGGTCGTCGATCCGGTCTCCGGAGCACTCTCGTTTGCTGGTGGCATCGCGACCACCTGAAAACCACAGGCCCGCAATCCCCAGGTTACTCTTCGCGGGTCGTGCTGGCTACTTCGCATCACGTCGCTTGATTGCGACATCGCCTTGTGACACTGTCCAAGGAGGCAATAGCGGGGGCCGTTATGGCTACTTTCCGATTTTGGATCCGGTGCCGTGGTTCCGGGAACAGATGTATGTTGCCACCCAGCTCAGCGTCGAAGGCGAGATCACAGCCCATTAGGAGGGCGTGAAGGAAGAGCATTGCCGACAGCTCGAGTGGATAGCTGTTGCCAGCAATAGACGAGGAAAGGACCGTCCATGGGCGCCGTAGATAGATTCCTAGCGAATCCCGTCGAGTTCATGCAGAACAACATTGTTTCCACACCGGAAGGCGGCGAAGTCAACAAGACTGACGGGAAAAAATTCTTCAGTCTGGACCGGCTGCAAGGAACAGGCACAAGCGTTGACCGACCCGGAGCCGCTATTCCCACTTATATGGCTCGGCCTGGATCAGGTCCGGAAGGCGTCATGGAAATCTACTGGTGCCCCTATCAGGACGATACCATTCAATCGACCACGGTTGGCAACGCGGCCAATATCATGTTCACCGCACCGATGAACGGGTGCAGTTTCGGCGTCGGTAGCGTAACCGACGACGGCTCGCGCCGTGTCGCCCACATCAACATGAAATCCCAGACAAATGCCTGGAACAAGCAAGACGCGATCCTCAGGGGCAGCAAACTCGGCGACAAGGTTATCAGCCCTCATCTCTATATGGGTGGGGACAAGGACCCGGTGCACGTCATCACGTTCGGTGTGAGAGATCCGAACGCCAAGAACATGGCGGACCGATGGAACTTCTACTACCAGCTTACGAAGATGAGCGCGGGCGCGGGTGGTTTGACGAAATCGCTGATCGGTGTGTTTCCGGTCTAGAGCAATTCCATGAAAAGTGTGAGCAGTTTTCCGTCTGGAATAGCGTAAAAACAAAGAGATAGAGCGGTTCGCCGTTTCCGTGAAACGGTGAAACGCTCTAGAAAGCGGGAACAGGTCGCCATTTTCTTTGGACACAAGAAGCCAAAGCTGGAATTTTAGTTAAATTCTGGGAATTTTACTTCTTGGGATCAGCGCCGGCGGGCAACTATGTCCGCCGCATGTGTCGTCATTAATCGAGGCCGGCGGTTCGGCTACAGGCCTAAAAGGAAATCCGCAGCAGCGAAAAATCGTCGGGCAGGGGACCGCTGCCGTTGAAGGAGCGCACCCATTCGAGGATCGCCCCGGGGCTGTCGCAGCTTGCGCCGGTGCTGAAATCCATCAGCCGGTCAAAGCTCAGCATGTCTCCGTCGGGCCCGTCGATCTCGAACGTCCCGTCGCTGAGAAGAAGCAGCCGGTCTCCCGACCGTATTTCCGCCTGCGCCGCCTCATAGCCGATATCGGCGACAACACCGATTGCCACGCCCGGCGTCGCCAGCGGCTGCGCGAGCGTGCCGCCGCCACCGTCGCGTAAATGGATTGCCGGCGGGTGACCCGCGCTGGCAAAGCGCAGCCTGCCTTCCGGACGGGCATAGACCCCGTACCAGATCGTAAAGAACATGTCGTTCTGCCGTTCCATCGGGAAGGCTTCGTTGAGTGCGCCAAGCACGGCGGCCGGGTCGCGGAAGTCTATGCCGCGCAAGGTCGCCGTGCGCAGCAGGTTGATGACAGTCGCGGAAAGCAGCGCAGCGCCGACGCCGTGGCCGCAGACGTCGAGCAGGTAGAAGGCGATGTGATCGGCATCGATTTCGTGGAAGCCGAGTGAATCGCCGCCGAGCTCCGTCGAGGGGATCACCAGCCATTCGGTCGCGGGGGCCTCGACCCGCGGCGCGGGGAGGGTAGACAGGAGGTAGCGCGCCGCATCCTGCAGCTCGGCTTCGAGGCGGGCCTGCGTGCGTTGCAGAAGGATGTTGTTTTCGGCAAGCTGGTCCTCGACCGCTTCGCCATGCTCGATCGTCGCCTCATAGAGAAGCTTGAGGTCGTCGAATTCGGAAGACATCCGTTCGAGCTCGGCGCGCGCCTCGGAGAGCTGGCGCACAAGTTCCGCCTCCCGCGCCGATGCTGCGGGAGCGGCGCTCTCAACTTCATCCGGTTGCCTCATGTCTTTGGAATAGCCGTTGATGTGGAATCATGGCAAGCACTTGCTTACGGGTCGGGGCATGTTATCCTTGATCCGGTCAGGAGGAGGGGCATGGTGGCCGGGCACTTTCCGTGTGGCGCTCGTGTTGGCGGATGCGAGCGGACGGACATCCAGGGGCGGGTTTTGCGCCCTTGTCGCTTTGCGCCGCTCCAGGCCCTGTAGTGCCGGCGACGATGTCGGTTTCGGCGCTCAAGGCTGAGCGGAGCTTCGACACTCTGCTGGAAATGGACATGGATGTCGGCGTGTTCGCGTCCGACTGGTCGCACTGCGACCGCATCTCGTCTTATGTGGCGCGCATGATCAGCCACAACCGGCTAGACTCTCTTCTCTATTCCAATCTCTTTTCATCGGCGCTGAACGAGCTTCTGGAGACGGTGTTTCGGATACACGCCCCGCATGGCCGCTTCGCTTGCGCGGTGCTTCGATCCGGAAATGTCGACCGGGTCAAGCTGCGGGTTCCGTGCGATGTGGCGCACCTAACCTTCTACCGGGATGCCGTGGATGAAGTCTGCCGGGCGGATGCTGCCGAGCGCTACCGCGCGGCGCTGCTGTCGTCCGGTCCGTTGAGCCCGTTCATCGGCCTGCTCGAACTTGCCACTGACTACGGGGCGGGCATCTCCGTCGAGGCGCGGGGCGACGATACCATCTTTCTCATTGCCGACCTCGTCCTCGAGGCGGCCGAAAGCTGACTGCAATGGCACCGTCGACCTTCAATTTCCGCTTTGACGAGAACAACCAGGAATTCGCCCTCTCCGGCTCCATGCGCCCGCAGCGCATCGAGGAGGTGGAAGCCTGCCTGCACAAGCTGGAAGCCTGTGTCGCCACGGTGACGGGGACGCTCTATCTGAACGTCAAGAAGCTCTTGCGCGTGAACAATGTGGCCTTCCACGCGCTTGCCGGCAGCCTGGTCCAGATGTGCAGGAAGCGCGGCGATCTGAGGGTCGCCATCGTCACATCGAGCGTCGTCGGCTGGTCGACGCGCAAATTCGCCGCGCTGGGCAAGGTGTGCTCCAACATCGTCGTGGAGGAGTACGATAGCGAGTTCTATCCGGGCCAGGCTTTTCTGGAAGAAGGCCAGTTCATTCCGATCCTCAGGACGCAGACGCGGATGACGTGGCTTCACGAAAAGGAGATTCTGCCGCGCCACGGCATGCGGGAGGGGCTGGCAATTGCCGACATATGTTGCGGTATCGGCGATTTCGCTGCCCTGGTCCACAAGACGTTCAAGCCTTCCCGTCTCGTCGCGCTCGACCATTCGCGGTCGAGCTTGGACTATGCCCGCCGCGTCGCCGCGGATTTCGGCATCAAGGGCATAGAGTACATCTATGGCGATGCATCCGAAATGCTGCTCGAGGACGAACAATTCGACTTTGTCACCTGCCGCCACGCGTTGCAGATATTCGACAAGCCCGAACGCATCCTCACGGAGTTGTTTCGCATCTGCAGGCCGGGCGGTCGGGTCTACGTCACCAACGAGAAGATTTCCCAATGCCTCGGCGAGCCGCGGGGCGAATCCATCAAGTGGACTTACGAAGAGTTGTCGAAACTATTCACCCATTTCGGCATGGATCTCGAATTCGGGCCGAAGAGCCGGCGCTACCTGGTCGACGCAGGCTTCGAGGATATCCTGCTGGAATCCTTCATGGTGACCAACACGGATGGCGATCCGCAGGACTTCGCCGCGGTCGTCCAGTCTTGGGACGACCTTTTCGCCGGCGACATGTCGGCACGGCGTGGCGACGACCCGGAGTTTGCGAAACGTTTCCGGCAGGGCTTCCAAGACCACATCTTCGCCGCGCTGCATCCGAAGGGCTATGCCGGCTGGCCAATCTGGGTCGCCTCGGGACGCCGGCCGAAATGAGCGGTTGGCGGTCGTGGTCTTCGCGTCTCGCGCCGAGATCGTTCCGCGCGAAATTCATCCTTGTCGTCGGCGGCGCGGTGCTTTTCGATCTCCTTCTCGGCGGCGGGGTTGCGCTGTGGAATGTGAAGCGGCTCTCCACCGATGCCATGCAGCAAGTCGGCCAGGGACTGCACAAGGCGACAGCAGAATATCTGCGCAACTACATCTCCACCACCGCCAAGCGCACCGAACTGCTGTTCGACGAGTATCGCTCACAGGTCAATGCGCTGGCCGCCCCGATGCAAGCGCTGATCGATCACCCGAAAGTAGGGGATTCGCTCGGCGAGTTCATTTCGGAGCAGGCCGGGCTCTCCACCCCGCTCGTCTACAATGCGGGAGGCAACTGGTGGCAGAACGCCCCGGGCGCGAAATCGGCCGTAACGGTCTGGGGCTACCTTCTCGACGGCCAGAAGCAGCCAATCCCCGAGGCAGTTCGCGAGGTTCGGAATAGCGCCGCCTTCGACCTGATCGGACCCGGCCTGATGCGGACGGGGCCGTCAAAACTGCAGATGTACTATATCGGCCCGCGAAGCGCGCCGATCCTGCGCGCCACGCCTTATTCCGACCAAGGCAAAGTCTTCGACCAGGTCTATCCCGGCCACAATGTAAAGAACTGGTGGGATTTCTTCTTCCCCGACCTCTATGAGGACTGGCAGGCCTGGATCAAGGACCCGTCGAAGCAGCCCGTCGCGTCCAACATCACCGCGTTGTCACCCTATCTCGACGGCGTGACAGGCCAGCTAATCTTCTCCTTCTTCCGGCCGCTGCTCACGCCGGACCGGCGCGACATAGATGGAGTGGTGGGCGTCGACCTGACGCTCTCCCAGATGTCGGACATCGTCAACAGCGTGAAGATCGCTGACAGCGGCTTCGCTTTCCTGGCCATGTCCAACGGCAACGTACTGGCCGTTCCGGCAGACGGCGAGCGAGTCCTTGGCGTCGTCCAGTCGGCGGGAAAGACATTCGACAGAACCCTCCGCAGCAGTTCCCAGCCAGCCATCGCCTCGCTCCAACTACCTACGACCAGACAGACGGTAATGGAGACCATCGACCTGAATGAGGAAGGCGAGAAGGTTTCCTATGTCGTTCTTCTCGAACAACTGGCGCCGATGAACATGTATAGCGGGTCCGGCCCGGTGACCCGCGAAGGGCTGACGCTTGGTTTCATGGTTCCCGAGCGGGAGGTCTACGCGTCCCTGCTTTCCGCCCAGGGAGAAATCCGACGCGCGACGTCGCGGATCATTACTTGGCAGGTTCTGACTGTCATTTTATGCCTGATCATGGTCCTTTCCGCCGTCTACGCGATTTCCGGGCGCATCACGTCGGGCCTCAGCGCGCTTGCGGAAGGTGCGCGACGGATTCAGGGCAGGGACTATTCGGTCAGGGTGAAAACGCCCACCAGGGATGAGATCTCCGAGGTTGGCGACGCCTTCAACCGGATGGCCGAGGAAATCAGCTACCACACGGAAAATCTCGAAAAGCTGGTCGAGGACCGGACCCGCGACCTGGAGAGCGCCAATGTCGAAATCTCAGCGCTCAACGCCCGGCTCAAGAGCGAGAATCTCAGGCTGGGGGCCGAGCTGGACGTAGCTCGCCACATCCAGATGATGGTGTTGCCGAAGGCCACCGAGCTGGAAGCCGTCCCGCGCATCGAGATCGCCGGCTACATGGAACCGGCAGACGAGATTGGCGGCGACTACTACGACGTCCTGCAGGACGGGCACCGCGTCAAGATCGGCATTGGCGACGTCACTGGCCACGGGCTGGAGAGTGGGGTTCTGATGCTGATGGTGCAATCGGTCGCCCGTGCATTGCAGGAGGTGGGCGGCAATACGCCGGAGCAGTTCCTCGCGGTGCTGAACCGGGCTATCTACAAGAACATCCGGCGCACGAATTCGGACAAGCACCTGTCGCTGATTTTCCTCGACTATGAGGACCGCAATATAACGCTTTCAGGACAGCACGAAGAGGTACTCGTCATCCGCAACAACGGCGCGGTCGAGCGCATCGACACGATAGATCTCGGTTTTCCGATAGGGCTGGAGGGCGATATCGCTCCCTTCGTCGGAACCAGGAATATCGCGTTCGACAGCGGCGACGTAATCGTGCTGCACACCGACGGCGTCACCGAGGCGGCATCGCCCGCAGGCGAGCTTTTCGGCCTGGATCGGCTTTGTCAAAGCGCGAGCCGCTACAGGCACGGCAATGCGGATGAGATCAAGGCCGGCATCTTGGCCGACCTGATGGCCCATATTGGCAACCAGAAGATCTATGACGACATCACGCTCTTGGTCATGAGGCATATGTGAGACAGATGCTGGCAAAGTTCGGGACTACCGAACTGGCGGGAGTGCCGGGTGCTGACGGGACCCGGCTGCGCCTTGTCGACGGGCCGTTGCAGCTTGCCTGGCAGCATTGCGGCCAGACGTCCGATTTCATCGGCGGGTTCTTTGCCCAGCGCTGCCGCGATGGAGGCCCCGATCGCGAGGAAGCTCGGCACAGCATCGGCTATCTCGTCAACGAGCTCCTCGAAAACACGGTCAAGTTCCGTGCCCCCGGCGACGTCGTCGTGGAAGCGTCGCTGGAGGGAAACAGTTTCGAGCTGAAGCTCTCGAATTTCGTCGGCGAGGACAATGTCGTAAGGTTCCAGGAAATACTCAAGGAGATCACCACTTCGGATCCGGGAGACCTTCTGATCCGCAGGATCGAGGAAAATGCCGCCAGTGAGAATCCTTCCGGCTCGGGGCTTGGTCTTCTTACGCTCATGAGCGACTATGGCGCGCGACTCGGCTGGGCGTTTTTCCGCACCGATGCTGACAATCCCATTCTCTTGGAAACCTACGCGATCCTTCCGCTGGCGTAAGGCGCAAAAAAGATTGGAGCCAGTTTGTGACAATGGAAATCAAGACCAGTGAATACCGCGTGTGGGCACAGGACACGACGATCCACTACGAAGGGACGATGCGCCTTTCAGGCACCGAGGCCTATGCGCCCATCCTTGAAATGATGCAGGGCATCCTCGACGCGGCGCCCGGCGTGATCGTCCTCGATCTCACCGAACTTGAATTCCTGAACAGCTCCGGCATCAACCTGCTTGCCCGCTTCACCATAGACGTCCGCAAACGGCCCGGAATTGGGCTCATCGTAAAAGGATCGTCCAGGATTCCCTGGCAGTCGAAATCGCTGCCCAACCTGAAAAAGCTGCATTCCGCCGTCGACCTGGTGATCGAATAGAAGCGGTTCACCGCTTCACGGAAACGCAGAAACGCTCTTTGCTTTGACGCAATTCCGGACTGAAAACCCGTTTCAAGCTTTTCCTGGAATTGCGTTAGAGCTGGGAGTGCGGCTTGTTGGAAGTCGGCGTTCCGCTCTGACACTGGGTTTTTTGCGCATGCCGGACGGATTGCTCCGGGGCAGACTCACCCTGCTGCGAGCTGGGCCGCGATTTGCGCCGCCGAGGGCCTGTCCCTGGCCGGGCCAAGGCCGGCCGCGACGATGGCTGCCAGTGTCGGATCGGCAATCTCCGTAAGGTCGGGCCGGCACATCGCCCCCGCGCGGCGCATCTCCAGGACGGCGTCGGCGCTTCCGGCAAACAATGGGTGGCCGGCCAGCAAATTGTGGGCCACGGCGCAGAGCGACCAGATATCGGCCGAAGGCTCCGGCATGGCGCCGAGCGCCTGCTCCGGCGCCATCCAGGCGGGAGACCCCACGATCTCTGCGCCCTCCAGCGGATCGTCTCCCGCAAGTCCCGCCACGCCGAGGTCGATGACGACTGGCTCGCTGCCGCGGAACATTACATGCGCCGGCTTCAGGTCCCGGTGGACGACGCCGCATGCATGCAGATGAGCGAGCGTCGCCGCCAGCCTTTCCAGTATCCTGCGCGCTTCAGCCAAATCGACGATCCGCGGCCGCGACGCGAGCGAACCCTCGAGCGGCTCGAAGGCGATCCATCCTTCATCATGGTCCAGGACGGATGCAAGGCCGCCGTGTCTCAGTTGCTGGCCTAGCCGGGCCTCGCGCAGGAAGCGCTGCCTGCCGAGCGCGTCAAGCGCGCGTGCCTCCTTCAGCACCACGCGGCGCCCGGCGGCGTCCAGTGCGTCCGATACGTTGAAACCCCGGCTACTATGCCGAATGCCCAGACGAACGAAGCGCTCGGTCATCGCATCTTCAGATCGCGCCGATCCGCTGCCACATGGGCAGCGCGATTTGCAGCACCTCGGGAACGTTGTTTTCGAGCACGACTCGGCTGGCTGCCTCGTCGTCGATCACCGCGCCGTTGCTGACAACCCTGTCTCCGCGAGACTTGAGCCTTTTCCAGCAATCGTCCACCATCGCGCCTGGCTCGGCAGGCACGCCGTCGATCAGCGCTTCATAGACGAGCATCTCGAAGAGACGGACGGTGACAGCAGAGCCGATGGCAACGCCCGCCAGCGCGCCGACCGCCTTGCCTTCATCCGCGTAGGTGCGCAGCTGCGCGGCATTGTAGCGCCGCACCCGAGCGCGCGCGGCTTCGGACGGCTCGGCGACGATGCTCATGGCTTGCCGCGATCCGACCAGCATGCCAAGAACTTCCTGCGCCGTGGCCGTTCCGCCGGCGGGGGATTCATCAAACAACTCTCCGATGCTGGGCGTGCCATTGGCGATCGCCTTCAATGCAGGTCCATAGAAGGACTCGCTGAGTTCCGCCTTGCCCACGGGCACGCGAAGCTCGCGGGTCAGCGCCGACTCCGGCACCGTCGCCATCAGCCGAACCGCGCGCAATCGGCTGTCGATGCGGCGCGGGGAAATCGGGCGGCTGCCGCGGATATAGATGTCGCGTCGGAAGGTCCGCTGCATGAAATAATCCCGGATGGTCTCGCGAAATCTTTCCGGGACTTCATCGACCAGTTCACGCTGCTCGCTGGTCAGGCAGAGGTCGGGAAAATTGTCGATGATGTTGGCTGAGCTGGCGTAACTCACTTTCGCCTCGGCAAGCGCCTCGGCGACGTCCATCTGATAACAGGGAGCCCAGTGCGCATTGAGATATTCATGGGCCAGATAAGCGACATTGTCGCCGGCGCGCTCCTTTTCCAGGCGATCGAGAAAATCAACAGGGAGAACGCCAGCCCCGGCATTCGCCATCCGCCGGACGAACGCCATCGCCCGCACCACGCGCCGATCGCTGCGGTCATTGTCGACGCCCGCCGTGGCCCAGAGCGCGCGCTGCAGCGGCGCTGCCGTATTCCAACCAGGCAGGGCGTTGTAGGTGATGTAGACCGCCCCCCCCGGCTCAAGGTGATCGGTGATGAATTTCACGATGTGTTGTTGGTTCTTAGGGCTTATCCACGACCACACGCCATGCAGGCCGATATAGTGGAAGCGCGGCAAGGTCGCGCCCCGCGCGCCGGCCAGATCCTCGAATGAGCTGTCTTCGAGGACAAGGTTGTCGATCCCGCTCTCCCGGGAAAGGCGCAGCCCCCGCGCAATATGGGCGGGATTGAAATCGAAGCCCCACACCTGCCCATGCGGCGAGGCCGCGGCGATCGTGGTGGCAGATTTGCCGACGCCACAGCCGAGTTCGCAGTAGCGGAAAGGCTCCCCGCGCGGGACAGGCGGCTCGATGCCGCGCACCAGGCAAGCCGCGTCGATATGCGCGGGCATCTGCTCGGAATAGAAGCCGGCCAAATATTCCACGTCAGATACATAGCCGTCCGTCCAGTCGCCCATGCAGGTATTTCCTCTCCTTCAGGTCAGCGCAGATGCGGTGCAGGTTGGATGACGACGCATGCCGCCGCCTCGCGCTGCTTGTCGGTGCCCAGCCATGTGTTCCAGCCAAGCCGGTTGGCGGTGAATGGGTCGTCCTCCCCCGTGAGCTTCAGCGAAGGGACTTCAGCGGCTGCCAGCTCCAGCGTCAGGTCGAAAGCGAATTCGGGCCCAAGTGCGGCGGCTGCCAGATCTGAGAAGCCGCGCGCGCCGCTTCCGTCGGGAAGCAGCGCGCGGAAGGCTGCATAGTCCAGCGGCCCGATCCGCAGGTTGACCGTGGCCTGGACGTCAAATGTCCTTTCGCCGATGACGAAGTCCTCTCCCAACCGGCAAAACGACCCGCGAGGACTGTCACTGCCTGGCAATCTGCTGCGGTCGGTCTCGGCGACCGGCAGCCACCGGCCCTGGAACTGCTCGACGCGAACAGGGTGTCCCGTCGCGCCTGAAAGGATCTGTTCGACCGCATGGGCGGAGCGGCCGCTGCGGGCGAGGAGGCCGCCGAAATGGACCAGCGTTTCGTCGGCCGCGGCCATTCGTCCGGAAAGCGCCGCGAGCCCGATGCCGACAATGGATTTAAGCGCTGTGTCGATCGGCGTCGGCGTCTCGAGCCGAGCTGCCCGGTCGCGCTCGACGGCGAGCCTGTGCTTCGACCAGGCCTCGAACAGAAGCCCGGCGAGGCGACTGTTGAAGATGTCCAGGAAGTCGCGGAGGCCGGGGTTGCGTTCGCGCACGCTGACATGGACGAGTTCGCTGAAGGCGTGCGGCAGCACGCCTGAAGTTCCGGTCAGCCCGACGACCGTCTGGGTGAGTTCGATCTGGTCGGAATTGCGGGGACGGCGAACCGATACCACCTCGCTGGCCGCATAACCCAGAGGCACGGCGGAGCGTATCCGCATCGCCGTGTTCGCCGGGTCGACGCCGCGCCCAGCCGGATCAGGCGACGGCTTGCGGGCAGCCTGGTTCTCCTCAGCCGCGACATGTTCGACGATACGCAGCGCCTGGAAGAGATCATAGGCTTGCGCGCGGTCGAACAGGTCGGACTTCAAAGAAGTATGCGGTCGCCTCCGCGCGCGGGCCATGTCTTGAGGGCTCCCCCTTGCCCCTTCACCCTGGCGGTGAGGCGGGCGAATGAATTGACGCTGGCATACATGCCGAGGAAGCGCTCCAGGACGCTCGCCATCAGATAGATGCCGTTACCAGAGAAATAAGAATCGTCGAACGTCGCCGTCACATCGATGCCGCGGCAGAATGCCGAGTGGCCGGCCGTCCGCACTCGTGCGGTTCCCGGCTTCGACGAGAGGCTGACGATGCCATCGATCAACGAGCGCGTTTCGGCCGAATTGCGGATATCATACAGAAGCAACATTTCCTTCAGCGCTTCGATGCCGCCGTCGCTGACCAGCGAGAGGTGATTGAGCGAAAGATGCGAGATCAGGCGCCAGCGACCGCTGCGGCCGTAGTCGGGGCGCGCCACGTTGGTCGGGGCTGTGATCAGCCGCATCGCCGCGACGGTCGGCAGAGGATCGACCAGTCGCAATCCGGGTCGTCCCCCACCGAAGGGGAGGCGCTCGGGAAGATCACGGTTGAAGCAAAGCGTCTCTACCGAAAGTACGGTATCGGCGGGTGCGGAAGGCGTGAATTCGGGATCAACCAGGGAGAGCATCACTTCGCCCGCGTCGGCGGCACGCCGATGGGTCATCCACCACGCCGGCCCCCCGGTCATCGCCGAGGCGTTCTCTCCATGCTCGATGCCGTAGATCGGCAGCACCGGCCGCTCGTTGCCATCTCCATCGGAGGCGGTCACCTGTTCGACGGAATAGATTTCGAGTGCGTCGGGCCGCCGGCTGTCGGGCACGACACGGTATTCGCTCGTGGTGTGATCGACAGCGATGGGTTCCGCAGCCTGATCGAACAGGTTGACCACGGGCGTGCAGTGGAGCGCAAAAGCGGCTGCCGTCACCGAGCGTTCCAGCGCCGGATGGTGACGCGCTAGGTAGACAAAGACGTCGATGACGCGGCCCTTGCCTTTCAGCCGCTCGCGTGCGGGAAAAGCCAGATCGACGAACAGGAATTTTTCAGGAAAGGCGAAGTATTCCGTCAAGACGCGGTAGCCAAGATGCGAGGCTGCCGGGTAGGGCAGGAGGCCTTCGTCCCGCTCGAAGCCGGCTGGACTGAAAGCGGGCTCCTCCATGACCACCGGATCCGGATCGTTCGTTCCAGCGGCGAAGGCCACCGCCACGACGTCGCTCAGCAGGAGTTCGTAAAGCGGGTAGACGACCTGCGGTTGACCGCGAAGGAAGAAGCGCAGCGTCTGCGGCGAAACGTCGGACAGTTCGCCGTCCGCCAGGGTTGATTCGAGCGTCAGGCGCAGACATGCCCCGGCATTTGTGGCCGCTCCAACCTCCGGGGCGCGGATTGGCCTGCCGGCAAGCGTTGCACCCGTCACGGCGACGGGGTGCATCGTGACGTCGAACGCCGTTCTGAAACGGCAACTCTCGCCATCGATCTGTTCGGTATCGAGAAGAGTGGCCCTCGGCACGCGCGAAGCCTGAGCCAGTTCGGGCTGAGGCTCGATCTGGAGGATCGCCATCGACGGAAAGGGAAGCGCGTAGTGAGGATGAAGGATCGCCAGCATGGCGTCCGTCAACTCGGAGAAATCGTCGTCCAGTTTCTGGCGCACTCGCGCCGTAAGGAAAGCAAACGCCTCTATCAGCCTGCCAACATGCGGGTCTTCCACGGCGTCTTCGGACAGCCTCAATCTGCCGGCGATCCGCGGATTGTCTGCGGCAAATGCCGCCGCCGCGCGACGGATGTTGAGCAGCTCGCGATTGTAATGTGTGAGGATATCGTCCGTCATGGGTGCGACGGCTTCTCTGTGGGGCGAGCGGATGCCGGTCCCAGCTTTTCCGGCGTATCGATACCAACTTCCCCGAACACGCCAAGCCTCCCGACCGCAGTCATCATGCTAACGCGGCACTTGGGTGTCAACCGCCATTGGCAGCGGTCACGGGCAGCTTGGACTGGCCGCTGCCCGAGGGCGCGGCATCCTGCGAAGCCAGTTGCGGACAGGCGTATCCGCCAAGCAGATCGGCGCCGATGGGATCGCCGGTGGCAGGCGCGGTGATCTCTATGGTCAGGGAGCGCTTCCCGACGGAGAAGCGCAGGTCGGTCACGCCCGGGCCGGTCTTGCCACTGTTGATCTTACGGCCGGCGTTGAGGAGGCGAAGCAGTGCCCACGGGCCCTGGCGCTGAAGGATGCTGCGCTGGCCGTCTATCTCGGGCGTGACGGAGAGGCTCGCTCCGGCGGCGGCATTCTGCGACGGCCACGTGATCGCAGCCGATGTCGCCGGGCCGTGGGCATAGGTGTAGACGCCGCTGCCATAGTCGAGTTGCATTGCGTTTGCGGTACCGTCGAGAGCAAGCGGCTTGACCTCGAACTGCAGCGCGGGCGCACCAGCATCATTGAAATAGGATCTGGAAACTTCATCCGCCCGTTCGAAAGCGGCAAGCACATCGTCGTTGAGGCCCAATCCGATCTTTTGCCCGCTGCGCCAGCGCCATGGCTTGGTGGTCGTATCAATGAACGGCTTGAGATATCCATCGCGGAAGGAGGCAATGGCTCCTTTCGGACTGAAAACGGCGGCGAAGTCCGCTAGCGCGGCGTCGGATGTGCTCTTCGGGTCGAAGGGATAGTGACCTGAAACGATCGCTCCGCATTTCGGCGCGACAGTGCTGTTCCATATGTCGGCGAGCCGCGCGCGTGAGTTGATCCCCGCGACCGCTCCCATCCTTATGATGATGCGCTGGAAGAAGGGCCGCAGTAAATCCGGCAGTTCGCCGACCATCCTGTCGAGGTCGTTGAGCGTGTCCTGTGGCTTGGTGCCCAGTTCCAGCACATCACCGCCGGTCGCGACAAGATTGAGCTGCGCATAGAGCGGTTGAAACGCTGCCAGCATCGCATCGACCTGCGTCTGCTTGGCCGCCTTGTCATCCTGCTTCTGCCCGGATCCAACGGCCGCCGCCAGCTTCGCAAAATGGTCGGTAACGCTCTTGGCGACATCGACTACCCTGTGCGGCGCGGCGGAAAGGAGACCCTGGCTGTCGGCCAAGCCGGCCTTGTTCAGAAGGGAACCAGCCAGTGAGGGGTCGGCCTGGAAATTGGTTTCCCTCGCGATAGCCTCCATCAGTTCAGTGACGGCCGACGGTTTGCCGGTGATGGCGGCGATCAGGCTTGCAGCCTCTCCGGCATCGGAAGGCGGCACGATGGTCAGGTCGGCGAGCAGGCTGTCCCACCGGCGGATCGTGTCGACGGTGTAAAGATCGAAGATGCCTTCGCGTATGCGCAGGGCTTGCTGGCTGGCGTCGAGCGGTGACAGGTCCTTGCCCATCACCCACAGGTCGTTCGCGATCTCGTTCGAGACGCGTTCCGATTGCGGCAGCAGCGCCGAGCGGTAGCCGTCGCGCGTATAGAGACCATCTATGCCATCCCAAAGGCTGGTCCCGCTGACCCGTGCCAGGGTCTGCGGTCCGGCCGCGCCCATATGTTCGACGGGCCGCCACGGCGGCAACGCGCGGACATCAGGTTGCGCGACCAACATGTCATAGGCGATCTTGGCCAGGCCGGTTTCCGCAATGCGGCCCCTGGCTCGATCAACAAGCGCCGCGTCGATAGGCTGGGGTGGAAGGTCGGCGGAGGCAAGGGCGACCAGATGCTCGGTCAGCTTCGCGCTGGCGTCGGCTTCATGCACGTCGGGGAGCGTCGTTGCAGCAAAACCTGGAGCGACCAGCCGTACCACCGCCGGATCGAGCGGCCGAGTGCCGCCGAGCATAAAATAGAATTTCAGGAGCTGGAAGCGTGTCGCCGCGTCCAGCGGCGGCAGGTCGAGGCCGGCTGCGACATACTTCGCCACGAACGGCTCCAGGAGGTTCCTCACACCAAGCTCGTAGGCCTTTTTCCCCGCTTCGCGCGTCGAGGCCGTCGAATAAAGCCCGAAGGTAGCGCGGGGGGGCTCCTCGTCCGCCAGAGCCTTCAGGCTGTCGAGCGCATCGAGGGTCGACTGGAAGGAGTGGTCGGCCGTGTCCGCGCTGGCGACTGTCGCCAATCGCGTCTGGGCCGACCTGACCCCGTCGAAAAGACGCGCGGTGTAAGCCCGGCCGTCGCTGAAACCGAGCCACCACAGGATTGCGAACGCAAAGATCGCCAAGCCGATGGCCAGGTTGAGCGACATTGAGCGAAGCTTTCTTACGGCGTCCGCGCCCCGCGAATAGCCGGCAAGCGTCGGCTCGGCGAGAATGGCGTGGCGCAGGAGGCTACGCAGAAAGAGCGGTCTTGCATGCAGGGCGGAATTTCGGGCCTTGATGGCAACGGAGTCGGGCCTGAGCGCGAAGGCGGGGGCAAGGGCGGCGGGAAAGATGTCGCTCGAAAGACCAGGCTGGAGAGCGCTGGTGAAAAAGACCCCGCGCAGGATTGGCGGGGTACCGAAACGGCTTTGCGCGGAGAGCGCGCCGATCAGCCAAGACAGGCGGGTCTGGAGCAGTGCGAACTGGCTGGAAAATTCAAAGGCGCGCAGGCGGAGGCGGTCGTCACCCTCTTCCTGGAGACGATGCAGCTGTCGCTCCTTGAGCCGTTCCATTATCTCCGTGAAGCCGGCGGTCAGCCGCTCCAACGGAGCAGCCGGCTGATTTGGCGACCACAACGGAAAGCCGAGGACCGCGTCCTTTTCTTCCGTGCTGAGCGAATCGAAGAACTCCTCGAAACCGACCAGTTGATCGACCTTGGTGACGATCACATAGATAGGGGGGCGGGCACGAAACCGCGTGTCGACCTCGTCGATGCGCTGTCGCAGCAATGCTCCGAACGCCTCCGTTGCCTCCTGCGCGACCGCCACGAGATCACCCGCGGCGATGACAAGCAGGATGCCGTTGACCGGCTGCGTGGGGCGCCGGCGGCGGATGAAATCGAGCATGCGCAGCCAGACGGTTCTTTCGTGGCCGGCCGACTGCCGCAGATAGGAGCTGGAGATCTCGATGAACAGGCCCTGTTCCGAAACTACGAAATGGGCCGGCTCGTCGTCTGGGCTCCGCAAGGAGTCGGCATGAACGGAAAGGCCGGAATTGAGAAGGATCGTCGTCTTGCCGCTGCCGCCGGCCCCCAGGACGAGATAGCGCGGCAGTGCGCGCCCCACGTCGGAGAAAAGGGCGAGGCGACCCGCTCCGCCCAAGGCCCGCAAGGCGCCTCTGGCACTATCCGCGAACAGCGCATAGCGTGCCTCGGCGACGACCTGGTCGCGCTTGGACGCGGCGTTCTTTTCTTCCTGCTCGCGGCGCATCGCATCGAGCGTCGAGCGGTCCTCGGCGTTCCGCCGCGAGTGCATCAAGATGCCAGCAACACCCCAGACCAGGACCAGAACCAAGAGGATGACGAGGCGTGGGGCAACTGCTTCCAGAGGTCGCGCGTCGCCGACCGCGATCAGCGGCCCGAGCAGCCAGACGAGGAGCGCCACGAAGAGGAATGCACAGGTGACCAGACCGAAAGGCCTGGCGATGGCCTTTAGCGATCCGCCGATCATCCCGCGGAGGCTCACGACAGGCTCTCCTTGTAGGCGATGATGCGCCGGGCGGCATCGATATAGGCGGGGCTGACGGCGATTCCGCCAGAGGCGCGCAAAGCTTCCAGTCCGTCTTCGACGAAATTGTCCCGCAAGGCCCCGGGGATCGAGCCCGAATTCTGCTCCAGCCATTGGCGCAGGGCAGAGGGATCGGTCGGCGAGCCGGCAATGCCGATCAATGTCTTCAGGGACGAAATGTCGGCATCAAGATTGACGAGCTGGCTTTCGAACAGCGCCGCCAGATGCGGGGCGAGCCCATTGCGCAACAGGGCCTCCCTTGCGCGGGCGACCTGATCCCTCAGCGGGGCATTTGCAGAAAGCCCCAGGGCGGGGCCGGGCACCGGCGTCGCGCCGTCGAGTTCGCGCGCGAGCACCGAAAGCTGTTTCAGGTCGTCGAGAATGACCGGTAGCTTGTCCGCGCTTGACAGGCCGGCGGCCGGCTCGGCGGTGGCAAGGATGGTTTGAGTGCGTGCTGGCCACCGGATTTCGCTATCGAAGATATTATAGACGGCAAGGCCGATGGCGATTGCCGCGACGACGGCGACGGCGGCTGCGACCCAGCTGAGCATGAAGCCACCGCGCCGCGGCGATTGCTGCAGCGCAAGGCCGGCCTCGGAGAGGATGGCCTTGTTGAACGCGCTGTTGAGGAAAAAGCCATGGTTTTCCTCGTCGATGCCAAGATCCGGCGGCACCGTGCCGGAGCGTGGCATCGCGAAGCGTCCGGACAGTTCCGGCAGGAGCGGATCGATGGATAGCGCCTCCTGCCGCGCGCTGGTGAGAAAGATGCCGCGCAGCTGCGCGCCGTTCCAGTTGCGCGCTTTTTCGGGGACGAGAGCGTCCAGCATCGGCTGGATCGTCGGCAGAAGGGTCGCGATCTGCGCTCCGAAGCCGTTGATCCTCCCGCATCGGATAGGATCGCCTTCACGCGCGAGCCACTCAATCAGCCGGGCGCGGATTCCGCCTAGAATTCGACGGAAGCCGTCGGTGAGGGCTTGCGCACCCTGCTTGTGTTGCAGCGGTTGCCCGAGGCCGTCGAAGGGCAGGCCAAATCCCCATGCCTGGTTCCGCTCTTGCGGTTCCTGTCGGTCGAAGAACTCCTGGAAACCAGGCACCAGGTCGATTTTCGACAGCATGAGATAGAGCGGATATTTCCGGCGGGTACGGGACTCGATCTCGCGGATGGCTTCGGTGGTGGCCTGCGTCAGCGCGCCATACTCGATCCCGTCGGTCAGGGTCAGGTCGGCAGGGCTGAGAACCAGCAGCATGCCGTTCAGAGGCAGACGCGGCCGGACCGCCTTGAGCAATGATACGAGGCGGACAGTGTTCTCGTGGCCGGTGCCTGTCGTCGCTTCGACGAAGATCGCCCCTTCGCCGACCCACCAGACGGTTTCCCCGACGCGCACGCCGCTTTCCAGGCCAAGTCCAGAATTTTCCAAAAGGCTCGATTTACCAACTCCGGCCGGCCCGAAGACGAGGAAGAGCGGCAACCGGTAGCGCGATCCCCCCCTTTTCAGCCTGTGGGTTTTCAAAAGGGCAAGGACGGCCCGTTTCTGGTCGCTGACAAGCCCCGTCTCGGCACTGTCCCTCTTGCGCCCAAGCCATGAAAGGAAGGGAGGAGTAAAACCCCAAAGCACAAGCGGCGCAAGACTCGCCGCAAGGCGCAAATCCTCGCGCAGCGACGGGGTAAAACGCCAGATTGCAAAGCTTGCCGCCAGCGCAACGGCGAGCCCAAGCAAGGTCGCTGCGACCGACCGAGCGCCCACGTCAGTGCCCTTCTTCCGCGTCGATCCAGAAATCCACCCGGCGATTCCGGCTGCGGCCCTCGATGGTATCGTTCGAGGCGATCGGATCGTCCGAACCCCGCCCTTCGGAGCTCACGCGGCCGGGGTCCTTGACGTGGCGGCGCAGCACGTCGGCCGTCGATTGGGCGCGAGCGCGCGAGATCGCCATGTTGTCGCCGAGCGCGCTGCCTGCCGGGACCGGAACGTTGTCAGTATGTCCGACGACAAGGATCGGTCCCTTCTCGCCGTCGAGCGCCGCCCCGATACGCGAAATGAGAGGTTCCTCCGAACCTGCGAGTATTGCTCCGCCAGTGGGGAACGAGGCCTTGAGCATGCGGATCACGACCCGCTCGCCAACCTTGGCCACCTCGACGGTGCCCGCGGCGATATCGTCCGCCAGGAAGCCGGACAGGCGCTCCACCTGGGTCTTCACGACCGGTGCCCTCGGCTCCGGAATGCTGGGAATCACCGGTTGCTGAACCACGACAGGGATTTTCGGCGCCAGCGCGTCGATCTCCTCGGCGGCTGTCGCGACGCGGGTGCGCAGGTTGAGGCTGGATGCGATCCATAGTGCCGCGACCAGCAGGCCCGCCAGAGTTGCGACGATCCAAGCCGCCCTCGCGGACTTCGGCGCGGCATGCGGGGGCGCGACCGCTTCCCATGGCGGTGAAAGATCGCGCTCGTACGGCCCCCTTACCCGGCGGATCGTCCGATAGAGCTCATGGCGAAGGCGCGAAACCTGCCCGTGCCCACCTTCCATGACCCGGTATTTTCCGGAAAACCCCACCGCAAGGCATATCGCCATGAGTTCCAGGCCGTCGATGTTGTCCTCAGGGTTCAGCCGCATCTGCGAAAGCAGGTCGTAGAAGCGCTCTCCGCCCCAGGTTTCATTGTAGAGGAGGCTGACCAGGCTGCGGCTTCCCCAGGCCCTCTGCCCACCCCAGTCGGTGTTGAGGATGATGTCGTCGATGGTGGCTGCCAGGGCGTATCGGCCCATGCGCACAAGGCGCGAGGGCACGTCGCGCGCCATCGCCGCCGTTTCGAAGCGCTTGATTTCCTGCACGATCCGTTCGCGGAACTCGTTAATGTCCTCGGGCGGCGCGCTCTCGTTCAGGCGTCCCGCGAGCCACAGCAGAGGCGCTGCCGCACCGGCCAGCGGATTGATCGCGGCGAGGTCGAAGGCATTGTCGATGGTGGAGTCGCGCTGCGCCTGGCGCAGCTTGCCCGCCGAAGCCGCAATGCCGAAATCGCCGGCGAACGCGTCGTCGTCGAATCCATCGTCGATATAGCCGCTGTGCCGACGTGGCGAGGAATTGAAGCCCACGGGATCGCGCTCAAGCCCTTGCCGCGAATCCTTGGCGGCAAAGCCGCCGACACTGGGCTGGCTCGGCGACAATGGACGGCGGATCGTGTCGTCGGCATCGGGCGGATCGAAGATGGGGTCGTTCATGACGGTTCAGTCCTTGACGGCCCAGAGCTCTAGTTCGAGACCTGGGAAGTCGCCTGCGACATGGATGGCGAGTGCGCTGGACCCGGCGATCTGCTTCCAGGTGGGGCTCGCTTTGTCCAGTTCAAAATAGGCCTTGCCCGTATGGTAGGGGATCTGTCGCGGTGCCGCCGCCAGGCCGCGCAGCCGGATACCGGGGAGCGCGGCGTTGACAAGCTCGCGAATCTGCTCGACCGGCCCGGCCTTGACCTGCCCGATCAGCCGCCTGAGCAGCGTTTCCGCCGGCATGTCGGCGCGGGCGACGAGGATGAAGGTGTATTTGGAATAGATCGAGCGGTCGGGTACCTCGGCGACACGAATGTTGTAGCGATGCTGGGTCAATGTGATCGGCAGCGCGCCGCGGTCCAGCACGGCGCTGAGCGACTGGCGGAGTGCCGTGACGACCGGCCCGAAGCTCATCTGCGGGTCGTCATGGTCATAGACTGGAAACGCCGGAGGACGGCGATTGGCGTTCGCAAAGGTCGTCAACTCGCCGGCCAGCGAGACGAGATTCGCGAATACGGTCTCGGGATGGATGGCGGCAGCCGAGGAGAGATGGCTGAAAAGCGGCTGCCAGCGGTTGATGGTCTGCAGCATGAGCGTGTCGGACAGCTCTCCCGACGTGCCCTCGCTGCCGGCGGCCAGGCGCGCAGCGATCGCCTCTCCGCGATGGTTGAGCAGGCCGACGACCTCGGTGAGGAGGCCGCTGACGATCGGCGAGGCTCGCACGTCCAGCATCGGCGGGATATAGGCCTCATCGAGCACGACGGTATTGTCTGAGCGAACCTCGCTGACGCGTGCGATGCCAAGGCTGAGCAGGCCGCCGCGCCCGCTGGTGTGCAGGGCGTAGCGGCAGCGCAGCTTGCCTATGGTGATGGGGGCGGCCGCGCTGTTGGTCGTGTTAGCATCGACGACGTCGACATCTTGCATCACGTACCGGGTAAGGTTGTCGGCAGTTGGATCGGCCGCTTCCAGTCCGCCCGGCTGAAGCACGGGCAGCGTCAGGTAGACGATCTGGTTGCGCGTGTTCTCGTTGAGTTCGAGGGGAGGAACAGTGTGGGCATCGGCGGGCAGTTCAAACGGGGTACCGTCGGCGAACACGCCCGCGGCCCGTTCCAAGGCGAACTTGCCGATCGACAAAAGGTCACGGTTAAGCCGCAAATCCGAGAAGCCCCAACCATATCCTCGCGCCGCCCGGAACAGGTCGCGCGCCATTGCTTCGCCGTAGCGCGCCTGCTGCTGGAAATGCTGGGCACGGATGAACATGCCCTCGGACCAGATCACCTTGTTGTCGAACGGCATCGTCTCCCAATCCCTCTTGCTCGTTCGTTCGCAGGCATATCAGTCCTGTGGCCCGAGGCTGACAGACAGCGACTTGATATCCGCTTTCAGCTTCAGGGTCTTCTCGCCCTGCAAAGGCACCATGGCACGCCATTTCGCGTCTTGAAAGTCGCGGAATCCCGCTACCACGGCGACGAGCAGCGTCCCCGGAGCGATAGGCGCCTTCACTCTCTGCACGCCGCCCGGCTGAAGGATCATCTCCGTCTTGCCGAGCATCGTGGGCCCGAGGGTCTTGGCGTCGTCCTCCCACAGTTGCCGGAAGCTTGCGTTGGCAAATGCCGTGTCGCCGGACAGCAGGTAAAGCCGAAGAACGAGGGGCGAAGGCGATCCATCCGGCTGCGGGTTGGCCAGCGGCGAGGCTGTCACCAGGAAATCGATCCCCGCGTCCGCCGGAGCCGGCTTGATCTCGATCTCAGTCGGTGGCGGCTTGCTCTTTCCCAGCAACCCGCACGCGGATAGTCCGAGCGCCAGCAGGGCAACCATGACCATCCGCAGAACGCCTACCATCAAAAGACCCCAAGACCGGACACCGTTACCTATTAAGCCTTACGCGTCATCCGGGTACTTCTCTCGAAGGAATATGCGCAGGCGCTCGTAAAAGCTCTGCCAGCTGTCCTCCGGTATGACCGCGCCCGCCGTATCGACCGCATAAGCCAGGGTCGGGACATCGAGGCTCGGGAAGGACTGGACCAAGCTGATCACGATCGCATCGGCCGATGATATCGCAGGCTGACCCGCCGATGCGGTTTGTGTCCGGCCGGCGGGCGCCCGATCGACGATATCCACAGCTTTCATCGTTGTCGGCGGCGTGGGAGCGGCCAGCCAATCCTCCTTGATCGGCCCGTCGGACCCGATAGGGGAGTCATTTCCGGATGTGGTCTCCTGCAAAGCGGCGGAAAGTAGCGATGCGGCATCGATGCTTGCCGATGATTCGTTCCCGAAAGGCCCGTCCGAAACGAAGTCGCGCGCCGGCGCCTCCGGTGCGCCCTTGTGCACAAGGACCCCGATCTCGACGTTGCCGAGCCGGAGACGGTCACTGCTGGCCAGCAGCCGCCTGCTTTGGAAGCCAAGCGGTTCGTCGTTGACGAGGACGCCGTTGGTCGAAACGTCGGTGAGCACGAACCCGTGCGGCTCGGCATCGATCCGGCAATGTGCCTTGGAGACGAGACGCTCCGGATCGTGCAGACTCCAGTCGGCGTCGGAGCCGCGCCCGATGATCATGCTCCCATCTTCCAGGATGTGGGTGGGCTTTGTGCCCGGGACGCGCTGGGGCTCCCTCAGAGAAAGCGTCAGTTTCACCGGATGGCCCCCATCCCGATCCCTTCGCGGGCCTACTTGGCAACACTCAGCCGCTTACCGCCGCAAGCCCATAAGCGTAATAGTGCATGCAGGAGCGTTCGTGAAGACGCACGTGCCAGGGAATCTCAATGGCCTGCGGTCTGCGGCGAAGTTTTCCCGCAGCCATCGGCCCGTCCGTCAGCAGCAGATCGAGGATTTCCTTGGCATCGCCGTCGAGGGGACTCCTCTGGGAATGGCCGCCGATCCAGTTCTCCACGGGGGTCACCGTGGCGGTCCAGTCGAACGGGACCGAAAGGACGATCTCGCCGCCCGGGGCGAGTACGCGATCGAATTCGACGAGGCCGTCGCGCGGGCTTGAAAGGCAGTCCAGCACGTTCATGCCGAGCGCGAAAGCGAAGGTCCCGTCGGCAAACGGCAGTGCCGTGGCATCGCAGATCCAAACGTCGGCGCATCCCCGTGGCGCCTGCGGGACAGCGAACGAGCGGCGGTCGAAGACGATGCCGATCCGGCGGCGAGGGTAGTCGACCTTGCCTTCCACGATCGCGCGACGGGCCGCGCGCGCCAGCGAAGAACCAAGGTCGATGCCGAGGACGCGGCGTCCGGTGCGCCTGGCGAGTTCATGAACGGTGCGCCCCGCGCCGCAACCGATGTCGAGCACGGGTCCTTCCGGCAGATCGGCGCTCGCAAGGACCATCGCGGCGTCGAGTCCGCGGGCGATGGCTCCGGGCCGCGCGCCGCCGGGCGCGGGCTTGGTCTCGTTCGTGTCGAATTCGGCCCAGTGGTCCCAGACATAGGATGAAAGATACTGGCGCGCCGAATCGAAGCTGCTTGCCGGGCCTGCCGCGTCGCCGATCAGGCTTTCGATCATCGGATTGAGATCGTTGCGTGCAAGAAGATAGAACAGATTGTCCTGTACGTAGCGGCGCACGTCGGTGACGATTACCGGCAATCCATCGATGATAGGGTATTCTCCCCCGCAGGCGGCGCAGCCAAGAATGCCTGAAATGACGTCATCGTCCCGCTCTTCCTCCACGACCGTCACGGCGATCGCCACAACCTGGCCGCCAATGCGGCAGCGCGGGCATAAGGGACGAAGCTCGTCGAAGTGGCCGCGAAGCACCCTAGCCGCCGATCATCACGGTCGGGCATCCTGGCGGCAGGATCTTGCCGGTGGGGCTGGGAATGGGGGCCACGCACGCGGGGTGCGAGGTCATGTCGAGAACGCGCGCCGCCGGAAGGCCGCCGATCAGCACCGTGGCCGAACCCTTGGCGATCATGCCGGGACCGCCCGGGACGCAGGTGGCCAGCATGCAAGGCTGCGACATGTCGGTGGCGCGCGCCGCCGGTTGGTTGCCGATCAGCACGTTGGGCTGCCCCTTGATGATGGTGAGCGGCATTGCCGGGTGGGGTGCGGGCGTGGGTGTCGGAGCGGCCGGATGAATCGGCGCGTGGCAATGCGGCGCATCCTGAAGGATCGTATCGCCCATACGTGCCGCATTCATGTCGACACCCCCCCTTTGCCGCGCGTGTCGGTCCTCTTGAGCAGGCGCAATATATTCCAACCTTCCTCGCGGCGATAGCCGACCTCGTCGGCCACGGTCCTGACGAAATGAATGCCCAGGCCACCGACTTCGCGCTCGGCAAGCTCCGAGGTTAGGTCAGGAGGTGGGATCCCCAGCGGATCGAACGGCGAGCCGTCGTCACGGATCTCTATCGACAGGCAATTGCCGGCAAAGGAAATTTCCACGTCTATGGTATGGCGGGCACCGTCTCTGAAGGCGTAGCTGATCACATTGGTGAGGATTTCATCCGCTGCCAGATCGATGCCTTCGACCGCCTGCGGCTCGATGCCGTGAAGCGCGCAGAAACGCTCGATCGCGGCAAGCGTGCGCGGAATTTCGGCAAGGTCGTTGGCAAGCGTGACCAATTCGATATTCGGCGGGTGCGCCGCGCGCTTGTAGAGGACGATGCCCGCCACCGCGCCACCCGCCGCGTTTGCGAGAATGCGCTCGGCCACCGTCGAAACGGCAGCCGTGGCAGTTTCGATGGTGGCCGGCACGTCGCCAAACGCGCCTACGGTCAGCCGCAGCGACATTCCCGGCGCGAGGGCGGCCAGACCGGGCGGCAAGGGGCGGCTATCATCGGACCGGACTTCTCCGCTTCCCGAAACCGCCTGGATCGACCGGCCGGTCCGCAGGTCGAGCATGACGACCGCGCCGTCGATGTCGCCGACCTGGCCGAGGCGCAGGCATGTCTGGAGCGCGTTGCCGGGGTCGCGGGACCTGGCCAGCGCGGCACGCAGAAGCTCCTTCAGCGCGGCGCCGGACATCGCTCCCTCAAGCCCGCCCAGCGGTAGGCGGATGACGGCGAACGCGACGGTACAAGGGTCGAGCCAGAACGTATCGTAGTAGCAGGTGCTGTCGGCGGATCTGGCGAGGGCGGCCGCGAACTCGACCTCTCGACGCAACGGAAAAGGCTGCGGCAGCAAGGCCATGCCGATGGAACGCGTCAGCTCGTTTCTAGTCGCTCCGTCGGACATTGCACTCGTCTTGTCAGCGTCTGCAGAGGCTAGGGCCGGATTGCCGCCGCGGGGAGAATTTGGCGATTACCACTGACTTTGGTTTGCGCGTCAAGCCGAGATCGTTCAATGTGGACGCGAGACGTATCGGGATCCAATCTGAAATGAACATCACTGAAAACCGTCGCGACGGAGTACTGATCGTCGTCCCGAACGGGCGGATCGACAGCAACACCTCGCCGGAATTCGGCAGGCACATGAATGCAGTCATAGATCGTGGAGACGTCAACATAGTCGTCGATATGGCGGGGCTCGAATACATCAGCAGCACCGGCCTTTCGGTTTTCCTGTCCTCTGCCAAGAAGATAAAGGCGGCAGGGGGGCGCATGGCGCTCAGTGGCCTCAACAGTCGCATCCGCCTGGCATTTGAGATGAGCGGGTTCCTGCGCCTCTTTCCCGTCTTCCAGAACGTCGATGCCGCCGTCGCCGGGTGACATCGGTCGGCCACCGATCACGGAGGCTTCTTGCCGGCAAAGAGGCTATGCACAGGTATAGTTTTCGGCCTGACGTGCGTCTTTGACTTCGCGAGGCAAATCATACAAAAGAATGCGTGGCCGTGGTCGTGCTTGAGCACGGGCGAAGAGGGCGCGCATCAATGCACATCGGAGGCAGGCGGCAAGTAAGCGCAACGCAGTCGCGGAACGCTTCCTCTGATGAGCGGGACTGCAATCGGCGCCGGCAGGCGCTGGACGCACCCGGCGGTCTACCGTCTGCAAATAGCGCCGGGTTCGGCGAGGTTGGTCGCAGATGAGACGCACAGCCTGCGTGCTATGTCTTGCCCTGGTCCCCGGTCTTCTCGCGTATGACGGCCAGGCATTTGCCCAAGAGACCAGCTCCGGCAACGTGCTGCCAAGAATAGAGCAGGGCAGCGCCGCCCAGAACGCGGCTCGCCGGAAAATACTGTTTGCGAAAATGATGGTCGAACCGGCCAACCTTGAGATCGCGTTTGAATATGCGTCGCTCTCCGCCCAAGCCGGAGATCTAGAAAGCGCGATTTCCACGCTGGAACGCATGCTCATCTTCGCGCCTGACGAACCACGCCTGCAACTGGAACTAGGGGTGCTTTATTACCGGCTCGGCTCCTATGAAGTGGCCAGGAATTACCTGAACGCCGCGCTCAAAGCGCCGAATATTCCGATCTCGGTCAAAACGCGGGTCGATTCCTATCTGGCGGAAATCCGCGACCGTACGGCGATCGACCGTTTCAACGGTGCGGTCGTCTTCGGAGCGCGCTTCCAGTCCAATGCCAATGGGGGCACGCGCAACGATACACTCAACCTGGGATGGTTTAATCCCCCCTTGCCCGACGACGCAAAGGCGGATTCCGACTTCAACGCCTTCATGTTGGGCAATTTCCTCTATTCCCACGATCTGGCCTCGCAGGGCGATCGGTTCGACGTGCAGCTTCTGACCTACGGCACGCTCTATGGGGAGCATCATGAGATCAACACAGCGTTGGCGGAGCTGACCTTCGGGCCGGTGTTCAGCCTTGACCGGTTCGATCTCGACCATACCGATTTCGGCATCTACGGCATATTGGGCGGCGTCACGCTGTCGGGTGATCCCTACCAACTGAGCGGCGGCGGCGGGGTGATGCTCGACAAGGCGTTCACGCGTGACACGCGAGCCCGGCTCCAGGTTGAATACCGGCATCAGGACTATCGTGACTCGGAGCTGCGCCCCACCGCGTCGGACCGCACCGGCGACGACATCCGGGTCGTCGGCAGCCTGAGCCATCAACTGACGGACCGGCTCGCCGTCTTTGCCTCCGTCGAAGGCGAGCGGCAATATGCCCGTCAGGACTATGCAAGCAATCGGCAGATCGGGGCGATTATCGGAGGCACCTATCTGCTGGATCCGCCGATCGGCGAGGGTTCGCAGCCCTGGACGGTCGGCCTCAGCTTCGGCGCCATCGACTGGCGCTTTGACGGTCCTGACCCGACCATGTTCACGACCACCGATGACCGCCATGACGCCGAGGCGTTCGTGCAAGGATCCCTGACCATTCCCCTGCGCAGCAACTGGTCGGTGCAGACCGTGCTCGGCTATCGCAACGTCCGTTCGAACGACGAGATCAACGCCTTCGACGACGTCAGTGTTTCACTCGGCTTGATGAAGAGCTTCTAGGAGCGGCCATGCGGATCGAGGTGCTTTCCATCGTCCTTTGCCTGCCCTTCCTTAATTGCGCCGCCTTCGCCCAGCCTGTCGGCACGGCGGCCGCGGTCAACCAGAGCGCGCACGGGACGGCTCCACAACAGCCGGTCCGCACGATCACAATCGGCGACAACATCATTCACGACGAACGGATAGAAACCGATGCCAGGGGACTACTTCAGGTGCTGCTGGCAGACGGCACGACATTCACTGTCGGACCGGGCTCGCAACTGACGATCGACTCCTTCGTCTACGATCCCGATGCGGGCACGGCAAAGGTGACGGCGTCGCTCGGCAAGGGCCTTTTCCGGTTCATCGGCGGCAAGACCTCCAAGACGCCGGACGGCGCGGTCCTGAACACGCCGGTCGGAACCGTCGGCATACGCGGCGCGATCGTCGACTTGGCGTTCGATCCGGGCGACGGCATACCCTCGCATATCGACCTGCGGTATGGTGACCGCATCACTTTGCGGCTGCGCGACGGAACCTTGACCCGGCTCTATAAGGCAGGCTATTCGATCGTCATCGAGGGTTCGAAGGTCAGTGTTCGCAGAACCCCGGAACAGTGGACCGGGGTTTTCCAGGATTCCATCTCGGGCAGGAACGGCGCGGGCGGCGGTGCGAAGCTCAAGCCGACCGGCGGCATGGTGATCGCCAGCGGGATTCCCAAGACGAATTCCGAGTTTCCCCTGCCGCTGAACGCCATGCCGATCCCGCCATTGCCCCCTGACAGCAATCAGGACCCGCAAGTCGTCGACCAGGGAAAAGGTGATTTTCTCCGCCAGAAAGTTCTGCAGAGCCTCGACTGTGGATCTTATTGTGGAGTGGAATAATGAAGCCCGCGACGACGCCACGGGGGCAACGGCGTCGGCCAGGGATCGGCCACATTCGGCTGCCATCTGAGGGGAGCGCCGGATTCCGTCCATGGCATGGCCGCTCGACGAAACGCGAAAACGTATTTGATCGATCGGCCTTCCGATGAAACCCGGACGACCGGACGGCAGCCTGCACAGGCGCGGTAGGAGCCGAAGGACAGGCGTCCTCTGGGCGGCAGGCATTGCCACGCTCGCGGCCGTCATCGGTTTGGCGGCAGCCGATCCGCCGCTCGTCGGCCACCTCGGCGATCTCATCTTCGACGGCTATCAGCGCATCCGGCCGAGGAAGGCGGCGAACGCTCCTGTCGCCGTCGTCGACATCGACGAGGCCTCGATCGGCAAGGTCGGGCAATGGCCGTGGCCGCGCACCACGATAGCCGAACTCGTCGACCGTCTCGGCGGTCTCGGCGCAGCGGCAGTCGCGTTCGATATGGTCTTCCCCGAAGCTGACCGCACGTCGCCGCTACGCGCGATCGCGGCACTGGAAAAAGCCGGCGTGGCGGTAACCGTCCCTCCCGGCGCCGAACTCGACAATGACGGGGTGCTGGGCAAGGCCTTCGCACGGAATCCCGTCATCGCCGGCATTGCAATCAGCAACGAAACCCAGGCGCACCTGCCACCGCCAAAAGCCGGCTTCGCGTTCGGAGGCGCCGATCCGAAGAGTTATCTGCCTTCATTCCGCGGCGGCGTTGCGAACCTGCCGGTGCTTGACGGGAATGCGCCGGGTCTGGGCTTCTTTTCCTTCCCGTTGAGCGGGGACGGCGTGGTTCGCTCGCTTCCGCTGCTCGCCAATGCCGGCGGACAACTCTATCCCGCGCTCGCCGTCGAGGCATTGCGTGTCGCGCAGGGCGCAAGCTCGTTTGTCGTGCGCAGCACCGGTGCGAGCGGCGAGGCCGACAGCGGCCGCCAGGCGATGACGGCGCTGAAGGTCGGCGCGCTGGCGATGCCGACGGGACCGGATGGGCAATTCCGCGTCTACTATTCCGGCCTGCCCGACCTGGAGACGATCCCCGCCGCAAGGCTGCTCGATCCGGGCGCGGCCGCGACGCTGCAACAATCCGTGGCAGGCCATATCGTTCTGATCGGCACCAGCGCCGTCGGCCTACGCGATCTTGTCGCCACGCCATTCCAGCAGGCGGTGGCGGGCGTGCGCGTCCACGCCGAGATCATCGACCAGATCATTGGGCAGGAATTCCTTGTTCGTCCCGACTGGGCCGACGGCGCTGAAATACTGCTCGCTGTTGTCCTTGGCCTCGCCGTTCTCGTCGTCGAGTGGCGGACCGGGGCGTTGGTGAGCGGCCTGACAGCGCTGGGGCTAGTCGCGGTTGCCCTCGGAACGTCGTGGGCGGCTTTCATCCACGGCCATCTGCTGATCAACCCGATCGTGCCCGCCGGAGCCATCCTTGCCGTCTTCATGGTCACGATGCCTGTACTGTTATTGATGGCGGATCGAGAAAAGCGATTCATCCGCGGCGCGTTCGCGCACTACCTGTCACCCGCGCTGGTCGGGCGGCTCGCCGATAACCCGGCGTCGCTGCGGCTCGGCGGTGAAATTCGCGAACTGACCATCCTGTTCTCCGATATCCGCGGCTTCACCTCGCTTTCCGAAAACCTCGATCCGGACGCGCTGACAGGGCTTCTGAATGGATTTCTGACGCCGGCCACGGACGTTCTGCTGAAATCCGAAGCCACGATCGACAAATATATCGGTGACGCGATCATGGCCTTCTGGAATGCGCCTCTCGATATCGCCGACCATCCGCGAAAGGCGTGCCTGGCGGCACTGCGCATACAGGAGGCCGTCGAGATATTGAACAGCGAAGCCGGCTCTGCGCTCCGGGTTGGTCTCGGCCTTCACACCGGCCAATGCTGCGTGGGTAATCTCGGTTCGGCGCAGCGCTTCAGCTACTCGGCCATCGGCGACAGCGTCAACGTCGCGTCGCGGGTGGAAGGTCTGACGAAGCAATATGGCGTTTCCGTTCTCGTCACGCAGGAGACGCAGTCCGCCGCTCCCGATCTGGCTTTCGTCGAGGCCGATCTGGTGCGGGTGGTGGGCAGGACGGAGCCGGTTGCAATCCACGTGCTGATCGGGGATGCCGAGTACGCGCGCATGCCGGCATTTGCCGACCTGCTTGCCGTGCACCGGCGGTTCCTGGCCCATTACAGGCACGCCGAGATCGACGCGGCCGAGGCGGCGCTGGCCGAGGCGCGCGGCATGAAGTTTTCGGGCCTCGACGGTCTTTACGAAATCTATTCGCAGCGGCTTGCCGTCATGCGGAAGGAGCCTCCTGGCAGACAATGGGACGGCGTGTACGCCGCCGAGCAGAAGTAACTCGGAAGAGGCGGCGCAGTGCCGCTCGTCCGGCCGACGGATTGGGAACGACAGGCATGACGATTTGGGCGCCGATCCTCCTGGCGATGTTGGAGGTCAAGCATTTTCTCTTCGATTTCGTTTTCCAGACGCCCTATCAACTCAAGAATAAGGGCATTTATGGACACCCCGGCGGGATTCTCCATTCAGGCCTGCATGTGTGCGGTACGTTGGCTGCCCTGCTGGTGGTCGCCGCTCCCGTCTTGCCTTCGGCGGCGATCCTGGTTGCCGAGTTCGTCGTGCATTATCATTTGGACTGGGCGAAGGAGCAAATTACGCGGCGCGTCGGTAGTTCGAAACCTGCTTTCTTCTGGGGAATGATCGGCCTGGACCAGTTGATGCACCATTTGACCTATGTCGCTATCTTAACCGTTCTCCTGTTTGTCTGGAGCAAATAAGGGCGATGACGCAGCAAACAGATTCCCCAGCCGATCTGCGATCGCGCGTAAAGGCGCACCCCGTCTTCTCGCTTCTTTCGGAAGGGGACATGGGTGGTCTGCTGGCTGCCGGCGACCCCGAGGCGTTCGCGGAGGGTGACGTTCTCCTGCTCCAGGGCGATATCAGCGATTCGGCCATTTTCATTCTCGAAGGTCCGGTCGAGATAATGGCACAGACGGCATCAGGTCCTGTTCGCCTGTCTGATATGAAGGGGCCGGCCCTGCTGGGCGAGATTGGCGTGCTGGCTGGTTTCGCTAGGACGGCGACAGTCCGCGCCACCGGGCCAGGACAACTGCTGCGGATCGAAAAGGCCCTGTTCAACCGGCTGGCCGACAACAATCCGGAGATCCTGCGCTACGTGATCAGGCAATTGGGCGGGCAGGTTCGCGCGTTCAATTCGGTGGTCGGCGTCTACACAAGTGCCCTTACCGCCCTCGAGCGGGAAGAGTACGACGAGGAGATGCTCGACAATCTCAACAATCCGTCCGCCGAACTGGCGAATTTTGCAGCGAGCTTCCGCAAGATGGCGCGGCAGATCGTCGTGAGACGGCAGCGGCGGGACGAAATGGAAAGCGCCGCGGCAATCCAGCGCGCGATGCTTCCCAGTCCGCTGCCGCGGGATCATCAGGGCCGCGTCGATCTGTTCGCCGCAATGCGCCCGGCGAGGGAAGTCGGAGGAGACTTCTATGACGCCTTCTTCGTCGATCACGATCGGCTCGTCGTCACCATAGGTGATGTCTCGGGAAAGGGCGTTCCAGCCGCGCTGTTCATGGCGGTCTGTCAGACGACGATGCGCATGGCCCTACGTGCCGACCCGGAAAATTTCGGCCGGGCGATCGAACATACCAACGCCCTGCTGGAAGCGGAGAATGCGACGTCGGCTTTCGCAACCTTCTTCGGCGCGATCGTCGACCTCGGCAGCGGACGCCTCACTTATTGGAACTGCGGACACAATCCCCCGATGCTACGACGCAGCGATGGAACGATCGAAGAGCTAGCCTCCCGTGGCGTTGCGCTTGGTATTCTTGTACCTGCCGAGTACGAGACGGCCGAGACCACCATGCAGCCAGGCGATTGCCTCCTGCTCTATACCGACGGCCTCACGGAGGCGCACGACCAGGCGGGGAACCTTTTCGAGGAAGACCGGCTCAAAAGCGTGATAGCGAAGCGTCACACCGGCGATATACGGGTGTTCGCTGAGGGGATATTCGCGGAGGTGGACAGCTTTGCCGCTGGCGCCCCGCGCCACGACGACCTCACTTGCGTCGCGCTTGCCTATATCGGCCCCAAGGACTCCGCCAACAGGGGAGTCGACTGATCTATCCTTCGGAGGCCTGGAATCTGATCCGCGCGCGTGGCGCGATCATTACCTCGTCCGGGTTAGGAACGGAGACCACCGCTACAGGCGCCTCGCGTCACACGGTCAGCTTGTAACAATGAACAACAGCCCCGTTTACCTGCGAGCCTCCGACCGCTGACGCGCCAATCTGGTTGGCGGCGCCGTACGGCCCACCCGCCGGATACACCGCGATCCCTGCCGCCGTGCCCCCGATATCGCACTGAACCACGTATTTCGTCGCCACCACCGAGTTCGACTGCACGAAGTTGGAATCCGAAATCAGGATCTGCACGTCCACGGACTTTCCGTGTGCCGCCGCCCATTTCTTCAGCTTTCCCCCTTTCGCCCCGTAGGCGTTGTGGTCGCCGCACACTTCTAGCCCGAGGCGGACGCCATCGACCTTGAAATACGGATTGCTGTCCTTCGTGTCGTAGTCAAAGTTCTTCGAGTTCTTCCCCGCCGACCCGTCGTCGAAATCCTTATAGGCCTTCAGCAGGAACTGCCCGTTGCGCAGCACCGGGCACACGTTTAGTGCCGCTGTCCGCTGCCCGTTCGGTTTGGTATAGAAGATGGATCCCGCCACCAGGACCAGCGACCCGGCGCGCGAGGAGATCTTCTTGAGCCCGCTGTAGATGTCATGCTTGCTTGCCCGACTCATCGCGAGCGGCCCCTGCTGCTTGACGTGCTGGCCGATCTCGCCATAGCCCGACCAGTAATATTCCGGCGCCACCAGCAACCGCACTCCGGGCGCCCCGCCCATCTGCGCCTTCAGCGCAGAATTCGCCTGCTGCACCGCCAAGCCGAACTCGGCCATCCGGTTGCTGGAATCGGCGCCGAAATTGTTCTTGTTCACCCGGAGCAGCCCGACCACCAGCGTCGCCATCGCAATCCCTTCCAGACAGTGCCCGTTGCCCCGGTACGTCCTCTGCCGAGTCCGTCGCAGATCAGGCACGTCCGGCTCATTCCTCGGAAATCGTTCCTGCGGCCAGAATTTTATCTAAACCGACAGCGCTTGCAATTGAGATAACTCTCAAATCGAAGAAGAAATCCGCCAATCGGCGGAATTACTGTCGCCGATGCGTTTAATCAGGCTGGAAGTATTTAGCTGGATTGAATAGAACGAAGGCCGTGATGTCGACCGCTTCAGACGGCGGGTGCGAAGAGCGATCGGCTCTTCATTCGCATAGGCAAGATGGCTGGTGGCAGCCGGTCGCTTACCACTGCGCAAGACAGATGCTTCGCTACCGCCCCCTTCCGGACAAAAGCTTTCTGCCTCGTCGCGACACACCAAGGCTAACTGCCCTTGTCCTCGTTTCCAGAGTTTTGACCGAGAACGGCAAGCGCCATTTCGACCCCACCCTTGCGATAAGGGATCTTGAGTGCGTCAAGTCCCATCTCGATACCCGCCAGGGTGGCTGCTATCGCGAGGTCGTTGAAATCGCCCAGATGGCCAATCCGGAAGACCTTGTCGCCGAGACGCCCCAGGCCATTGCCCAGGGCCATGTTCGAGCGCTTCAAGATATCCGCGCGCAACGTGTCCGCGGAGAAGCCCTCGGGGACCCAGACCGCGGTGAGGGAAGACGAGTGATTGCTCGGAGTGAGGCAATTGACCGCCAGTCCCCAGTGCTCGGCGCAGCGGCGAGTGGCGGCCGCCGCGCGGTCATGGCGGATGAAGACGTTTTCCAGACCTTCCTCCTGGAGGAGTTCCAACGCCTTCTTGAGGCCGCACAGCAGGTTGGTCGCAGGTGTGTAAGGGAAATAGCCCGTCGCGTTTATGGAAAGCATGTCCTCCCAGTCCCAATAGGAACGAGGCAGTCGCGCCGTTGCCGATTTTGAAAGGGCTTTTTTTGAAACCGCATTGAACGAAAGGCCCGGCGGCAGCATCAGCCCTTTCTGCGAGCCTCCAATCGTCACGTCGACTCCCCATTCGTCGTGGCGGTAGTCGATCGAGCCGAGGGAAGAGATGGTATCCACCAGAAACAGGGCGGGGTGGCCTGCCGCGTCGATGGCCTTCCGTACTGCCGCGATATCGGACCTGACCCCGGTCGAAGTCTCATTGTGAACGACGCATACCGCCTTGATGGCGTGCTCTTTATCTTCTGCGAGGCGCGCCTCGATTGTCCTTGCATCGACGCCGCTGCGCCAGTCCGTCTCTATGGTTTCGACCGTCAGCCCGAGGCGCCCGGCCATCTTCTTCCAGAGCGAGGCGAACCAGCCGGTTTCATACATCAGAACCGTGTCGCCCGGCGACAAGGTGTTGACGAGCGCGGCTTCCCAGGCACCGGTGCCCGATGCGGGGTAGATGACCACCGGCTGGCGGGTCTTGAAGACGAGACGTATCTCGGAAAGCACCGCCCGGCCAAGTTTGGCGAACTCCGGCCCGCGATGATCGATCGTTGGTTTCGATATCTCCGCCAACACCGCAAGCGGAACGTTGGTCGGTCCCGGGATTTGCAGAAAGGGCCGGCCGGGATGGTACGCCATCATCAATCTCCATGGATGTCGCGTTGATACCGCGCGCAAATTGAATTATGAATTATCTATTCAATTCGTGCAAGGCACCGACGACAGATGGTTTCCCTCGACGTATCCGTTTCCGGCAGGAAAAGAGGTGCCGCTCGCGACGCGGTGCTTGAGCGAGAGCTGGCGACGAGTTTGCGCGGCGAAGCCCGCTTTGATGCCTTTTCACGCGGTCGCTATGCGACGGACGCGTCGATCTACCAGATATTCCCGGTCGGCGTGGTCTTCCCGCGTGATGCAGCCGACATCCAGGCGACGCTGAGCATCGCTGCCGCGCACGGTGTTTCGGTGATCATGCGGGGCGGCGGGACATCGCAGAACGGGCAGCCCCTCGGCCGCGGGCTGGTTGTGGATTGCAGCCGACATCTCGACAGTGTGAGGAACTACGATCGCCAGGCCAGCACCATTACGGTTGAGCCAGGCATTGTCCTGGAGCGGCTCAATGCCCGGCTGCGCGCGGATGGGCTTTTCTTTCCCGTCGAGCCTTCGACCGCCAGTCGTTGCACGATCGGCGGCATGGCCGGCAACAATTCGAGCGGGGCAAGGTCGCTGTATTACGGCAAGATGGTCGACAACGTGCTCGGGATCGAAGGCTTCCTCCATGACGCCCAGCCGTTTCGATTTTCAGAAGGGGCGGGCGCAGGCAGCGACAGGGCTCGAGACCTTGCCCACCAGATGACGGCATTGTCCGATCGTCACCGCGATGAAATCCTGCGTGTCTATCCCAAGGTTCAACGCCGCGTTGGCGGATATAATCTCGACGCCTTGCTCGGCGTTTCCCCCAATCTCGCCCACCTGCTGGTCGGATCCGAGGGTACACTTGCCGCGAGCACCGCGATAACGCTCAAGTTGTCGCCGCTTCCCTCCAACCGCATCATGGGCGTCTGTCTCTTTCCGTCGTTCCGCAGCGCGATGGAGGCGACCCAACATCTCGTCGCCCTTGGTCCGACGGCCGTGGAGCTCATCGACAACAACGTGCTTACGCTGGGCGCGGACATACCGCTCTTCAGGCGGACCCTGGTCGACATCACCAGGGGAACGCCAAATTGCCTGCTCCTGGTGGAGTTCGCGGGATCGGACAGCACCGCATTGCTGCGCGACATCGAGCGCCTTGACCAGTGCATGGCGGACCAAGGCTTCCCCGATGCCGTGGTCACAGTGGCCGAACCTTCCCGCCAGCGCCAGATATGGGAAGTGCGGGAGGCCTGCCTCAACATCATGATGTCCATGCGAGGCGACGAAAAGCCTGTCTCCTTCATCGAAGACTGCGCGGTGCCGCTGGACAGGCTGGCGGAATACACCGATGCCATCACCGAACTGTTCGCACGCCATGACACGCAGGGAACCTGGTACGCGCACGCATCGGTAGGTTGCCTGCATGTGCGCCCCATCCTCAACATCAAGCGGGAAAGCGGCGTCGCGGCCATGCGATCCATCGCCGAGGCAGCGTGCGAACTCGTCAGGAAGTTCCACGGATCGTTCTCCGGCGAGCATGGTGACGGCATCTCGCGTTCCGAGTTCATCGCGCCGATGTTCGGCCCGACCCTCGCGGCCGCTTTCGGTGAGGTGAAGAAGGCCTTCGACCCCGACAGCAGGCTCAATCCCGGCAAGATCGTCAATCCTCTGCGCATGGATGATCGCGCGCTGATGCGCTTTTCCGCGGACTATCGGATCGACAGCACGTTCCGGCCCGCCCTCGACTGGTCCGACTGGAACGGGTTGGGCGGTGCGGTCGAAATGTGCAACAACAACGGAACATGCCGCAAGCTGGCTGGCGGGACCATGTGTCCGTCCTACCGGGTGACCCGCGATGAGACGCACGTGACGCGCGGTCGCGCCAATTCGCTGCGCCTGGCCCTGTCGGGGCAGCTCGGCGCGGGCGCGCTCACCTCGCATGCAATGAAGGACGCCATGGACCTTTGCGTGTCTTGCAAGGGGTGCAGGAGGGAGTGTCCGACCGGGGTGGACATGGCCAGGATGAAGATCGAGTTTCTCCATCAATATCACGCGGACCACGGCCTGCCGCTCAAGGAGCGCCTGATCGGCAGCCTTCCGCTCTACGCACGGATGGCCACCAAGGTCGCGCCGCTGCTGAACCTGCGTGACCGGATCAAGCCGCTCGCATCCCTCAGCGAGCGCCTGCTCGGTTTCAGCGCGCGCCGAAGCCTGCCGAAGTGGCGCAAGCCATGGCGCGAAGCAGGCCGTGTCGGCTTGCCATCCGACGTGGTCGGCGATGGGCGCGACATCGTGCTTTTCGGCGATACGTTCAATCGGTACTTCGAACGCGAGAACCTCGAGGCGGCCGAGCGGGTACTGAAGCGCGCGGGCTACCGGCTGCATCGGGTTGCGCCCCTGCGGCGGACGCGCCCGCTGTGTTGCGGCCGCACGTATCTTTCCACCGGCCAGGTGGCAAAGGCGCGCAGCGAAGCCGAGAGGACGATTAAAGCCCTGGAGCCGTTCGTCGAGCGAGGCGCTTATATCGTCGGGTTGGAACCCTCTTGCCTGCTTTCATTCCGCGATGAATATGAAGCCCTCGTCGGCAAGGAACGCAGCGCCGCGCTTTCGCGATCGGCCCTGCTGCTCGAGGAGCTTCTGGCACGTGACCTCGAATCCGGCTTGATAACGCTGGATTTCCCTCGGCCTGCGACCGAGGATTGTCATGGCCGCAAGGCTTTCTTGCACGGCCACTGCCATCAGAAGGCCCATGACGCGATGGGGGCGGTGGAGGCTGTCCTTGGCCGTGTGCCCGGCCTTACGGTCGTACCGGTGGAATCGAGCTGCTGCGGCATGGCTGGGGCTTTCGGGTATGGCAGCGGAACGATCGACATTTCGCTAGGCATGGCCGAGCTGTCGCTCTTTCCGGCTCTTAGAAGCGCCGGAATGGACGATATCGTCATCGCGGACGGAACGAGCTGTCGGCACCAGATCAATGACGGACTCGGACGAGAGGCTTTGCATGTAGCGCGTGTCCTTGACCGAGCCATGCAAAAGGAGCTTCCTTCGCGGAAACGGAAACAGTGAAGATATGGAAGAACGGATCATGCACGCGGGCCGCCAGGGCATTAAAAGGCGCTATCTCTTCGACGAAGTGGCGGAGAACCTGCGCGACCTTATCCTCTCGGGCGAGTTGCTCCCGCAGTCGCGCGTCAATGAACCCGAACTGGCGGAACGCTTCGGCATCTCGCGCACGCCGTTGCGCGAGGCAATAAAGATCCTCGCGGCCGAGGGTTTGATCGATCTGTTGCCGAACCGTGGCGCGCGTATCGCGAACATCTCGGAATCGGAAATCGAGGAGATGATCGAGGTCATCGCCGGGCTTGAGGGTACGGCTGCCGAACTGGCCTGCCTCACGATCTCCGATGCTGAAGTCGATGCGATCGAGAAGAAAACCTCGCAGATGAACGAGGCCTGGAAGGACAACGACGAGCCGCGCTATTTCACGCTCAACCGCGAGATTCATGACGCCATCATGGCGGCGAGCCGAAACACGACGTTGCAGGGCATCTACACAAATCTTGGCGGCCGCATCCAGCGCGCCCGCTACTCTGCCCATAAGACCGCCGAGCAGTGGCGGAAAGCCGTCGACGAGCACAACGAAATGGTCGAATTGCTGAAGGCGAGAAGGGGGGAGGAGCTTTCGCAGCTTATGCGCAAACATTTGCGCGGGAAGAAGCCGGTCATAGCTGCGGCGTATCTCGAAAGATCCCGCTGATCGAGGTGGTTGCGGAGAGCCGGCGGCGACCACCATCACGACCAGGCACCGTCGGCGATGCTGCCACCGGAACGTTTTTTCGATCTTCGCGGACAGGCGCCACATCCAACTGAAGCAATGATCCATGACGCTTCGAGGAGGGTGAAACCCCCTCGGGGGGCACATGGTGTTTGACAGATTGAATTAAAAATATATAATTCAATTCGACATAAGCCATGGAAGCCATTTGGATTTCCGGGTCTGGCGCTTCAGCGTGAGGATTTTTTGTGTCTGGGGAATTCGTCCGATGCTGATGCGTTCGAGCTTCCTTCTTTCGTCCGTTGGCCGGCATCCGGTTCATAGCGGGATGGCTGCGGCCTTCGCGTTGGAGGGTGACATGCCCTTTGCTCCTTCCGCGGGGTATGGATGCGCATGAAACGCGGCCCTGATCAGAAGGGAAGGAGGGCGTCCGCAGGGTTTGGCGAGCTCGCCTACTGGCTTGGATTGTTGCCCGCGCCGATCATTATTGTCGTTTTTCTAGTCCTGCCACTGCTCATCGTTGCCGCCTATTCGTTCATGGCGCCCAACGAATATGGCGGCGTTGTCCCGCAATTCAGCCTCGAAGCCTACGTCGAATTCCTCTTCGAGCGGCAACTCGACCTCAGCCTGGTTTTCAATGACGCCTATCTCGTGATCACCGCGCGTTCGCTGCTGCTTGCCCTGGCCACCATGCTCATCACGCTGGCGGTCGGTTTCCCGGTGGCCACTTACATCGCCTTGCAGCCGCGTGATCGGCGCAACACGTTGATCCTGTTGATCACGATTCCTTTCTGGACCAACACACTGGTGCGGACCTACTGCTGGGTCCTGTTGCTTCGCGATACCGGAGTGGTGAATGCGGCTCTTCAGTCTGTCGGACTGATCTCGCACCCGATTTCGTTGCTGTACTCCAACCCGGCGATCTTGATCGGCCTGGTCTACAGCTACGCCCCATTCATGGTGCTGCCGATCTACGCGAGCCTGGAGAAGCTCGATCACCGGCTCATTGAAGCCGCTTACGATCTCTATGCATCAAGGCCGCAGATACTGCGACGCATCATCTGGCCTGCGGCGAAACCAGGCGTCGTCGCGGGCTGCCTCCTCACTTTCATCCCGTCCATCGGCGCCCAGATCGCGCCGGACCTGCTCGGCGGCGGCAAGAACATGATGTTCGGCAACCTCATCTTCCGGCAGTTCACCGACGGTAGAAACTGGCCGTTCGGCGCGGCGCTGGCCATGTTGCTGCTTGCCATCGTCGTGGCTGCCGGCACGATCTATCTGATGCGGCTGAACGCCAGCAACGCCGCCAGGGGGCGCCTTTCGTGATGTCTCGAAACCGCGCCGGGAGGTTCAGCGTCACCCACTTCACCGGGTTTGGGGCATTCACCTTTCTTTTTTACGTCTATCTCTTCATTCCGATCGTCGCGCTGGTTGTCTTTTCCTTCAATTCCAGCTCGTCCGCCACGATCTGGACCGGGTTCAGCACGAAGTGGTTCGTCGTGGCCTTCACGAACCGCGACCTGCAGAATTCGGCGATCAACAGCTTCACGATCGCCCTATCGGCCGCGATCCTGTCCACAATTGCCTCCACCTTGCTGGCGATCATGGCGGCGCGCGAGGCGGCACGACGCCCTTCGGGCCTTGCCCAGGGCCTGATCATGCTTCCCCTGGTCATCCCGGAAATCGTTGTCGGCGTGGCGAGCCTGGGGTTCTTTTCGCTTGTCGGACTGCAACTCGGACGAGGCAATCTGATCATTGCTCATACCGTACTGTGCATCCCCTATGCCTTTCTTCCCGTCAGGGCGCGGCTGCAGAACATGGACGGCTCGCTGGAACTGGCGGCAAGGGACCTTTACGCCACGGAGTTGCGGGTACTGAGGTACATTACCGTGCCGCTGCTAGCTCCCGGCATCATCGCCGGCCTCATGCTCGCCTTCGTGAATTCCATGGACAATTTCATCGTGTCGATGCTCGTCGCGCAGCCGGGCTCCACGACGCTGCCGATCTACATCTACGCCCTGATGCGTCAGGGCGTTCGGCCCGACGTCAATGCTGCGTCGACCATCATCCTTGCGATCTCGGTCGTACTGGTCGTCCTGTCGTACCTGATTGCCAGGCGAGCGGAGAGGCCTGTGAAGTCTGAGTGAATCTAAGAAAGGGAGGAGAACTGAAATGAAACCAACAGTTGCCGCAGCGATGCTGGCCATGACAATGGCGTTGCCCGCTGCCGCCAGGGCCGAGGGCGCGCTCAATGTCTATACCTGGTCGGGCTATCTGCCACCAGAAATCGTCAAGCAGTTCGAGCAGGAAAACAACGTCACCGTAACGGTCGACAATTATGATTCCAACGAAACGCTGCTGGCCAAGCTGAAGCTCGGGGGCACCGGTTACGATATCGTCTTTCCAAGCAACAACTTCGTGCCCATCCTGATCAAGGAAGGGCTGATCCAGAACGTCGACGCCAAAAGCCTGGCCGGCTATTCCAACCTGGTCGAGAAATTCCAGACCCCACCGTGGGACCCGACGGGCGCGTATACCATCCCCTTCGACATCACGACGACCGGCATCGCGGTCAACACCGACGTCTACAAGGGCGATATCGACACGTACAAGATCCTCTACGAGCCACCGGCCGAGCTGCAGGGCAAGATCAACATGTTTGATACGCCAAGCGAGGTCGTCGCCCAGGCGAGCATCTATCTCGGCGTGCCGTTGTGCAGCGACAAGCCGGAGGAGATGCAGAAGGTCGCCAATCTGTTCGCCCAGCTGAAGCCCTCCATCAAGACGTTCAGCGGCAAGGCCGGGACGATCCGTGAAGGACTGGCGGCGGGCGAGATCGCCATCTCTCCGCTGTGGAGCGGCTCCACGCAGAGAACCCGCAAGCTGCGCGCGTCGGTCCATTATGCCTATCCGAAGGAAGGCGTGCTCGCTGCGTTGGATACCGTCGCCGTTCCCACCGGGGCGCAGCATGTCGATCTGGCCAAGAAGTTCATGGCCTTCCTGATGCGGCCGGAGACAGCAGGCGCCGTCTCCAATCTCCTGAACTATCCGAATGCCGTCAAAGGCTCGCAAAAGTTCATGGACCCTGAGCTGAGTGCCTCGCCGGAAATGAACATCCCGGCCGACCGGAAGGTCGTGTTCATGGAAACCTGCTCGGCCGAGGCGACCAAGCTGCAGGACCGGCTTTGGACGAACTTCATGAAGTGATGCAGCGAACGGAGTCGCCCGCCTTGCAAGCGGCGGGCGACTCCTGATCAGGCCCCTTTTTCACAATCAAGCGTATGGGAAATGCAATGACGGAAATCGTAACCAAGACAGCGCGCGAGCTTCGGGCGCTGATCGGCACCAAGAAGTTGTCGCCGGTTGAGGTTTTCGATGCATTCCGCACGCAGATCGAGAAGGTGAACCCTGCCGTCAACGCATTTGTTGCCGTGGATTTCGAGCAGGGGCGCAAGGAAGCCAAGTCGGCGGAAGACGCCGTGATGAACGGAGAGCGGCTCGGCCTGCTGCACGGGCTTCCTGTGGGCATCAAGGACCTTCAGCTCACCAAGGGGTTGCGCACCACTTTTGGTTCGCTCGTTTACAAAGACAATGTGCCCGACGTCGATGAACTGATGGTACGGCGCATCCGCGCCGCCGGCGGCATCATCATGGGCAAAACCAACACCCCTGAGTTCGGCTCCGGGGCCAATACGATCAACCGCGTCTACGGGGCGACCGTCAATCCTTTCGACCTCACCAAGTCGGCGTCGGGATCGTCCGGCGGCTCGGCGGCCGCCCTGGCCGCGGATATGGTGCCCCTGGCCACCGGGTCGGATCTGGGTGGCAGCCTGCGCACTCCGGCGTCCTTCTGCGGCGTCGTCGGTCATCGACCGTCTCCTGGGGCATGTCCGACTGACCTCGCCTCCGACGCGTGGTCGCCGCTCGCCGTCGACGGCCCCATGGCAAGGGACGTGGCGGATGCCGCGCTGCTGATGGCCGCGACGGTGGGGCGTGACGATATCGATCCGATCTCGCAACAGCTCGATCCCGGATCGCTCGCAGCGCTGCCCGGCGTGGATGTGAGTGGGCTGCGTGTTGCGTTTTCGACAGACTTCGGCTGCGTTCCCGTGGACAACGACATAAGGCGGCATTTCGCGGCCGTCGCCGAACGGTTGGCTCCGATGTTCGGGCGGAGCGACTGGCGCCATCCCGCCATTCAGGACCTGGACGAGACCTTCGAGGCGCTGCGCGCGGTCGGATATGGCCACAGCTATGGGGACTACATCGACCGCCACCGGGAAGTCAGCGGCGTCAACGTCGTCTCCAACGTGGAGCTTGCCCGCAAGCTCACCGTCGCCGACGTCGGCAGAGCCCATTCCAGGCAGAGCGAGCTCTATCGGTCCTTCCAGGGGTTCTTCAAGGACGTGGATATCCTGATCTGCCCGGCGGCCTCAGTCGCACCGTTCCCAGTTGACAATGTCTATGTGGAAGAAGTTTCCGGTGTCCGCATGGCCACGTACATACGCTGGGTGGCCATCACCTATGCGGTGACACTCAGCGGCCATCCCGTCACGGTCATTCCGGCGGGGCTTGGCCCTACGGGCTTGCCATTCGGCCTCCAGATCGTCGGGCGAGCCCGCGACGACGTCGGGACGCTGGCCGCCTCGGCGGCGATCGAGGCTGCCATGGCAAGCGATCCCCTTTTGGCGCGCCCGCGGCCGGATACAGCTCAATTGAGCCTTCCGGATGTGCCGACCTCGGCGCGCCGCATTCCTGCCAAGCTCGTGGCGGGATAGAAAATGCTACCGAAACCGTCATCTCCTGTTTCAGGCGGATCCGTAAGCATCCGTGGCGTCAGCAAACGGTATGGCGCCTTCCAGGCGGTCGATGACGTTTCGCTCGACATTCGATCGAACGAATTCTTTACGCTGCTTGGACCTTCCGGCTGCGGCAAGACCACGCTTTTGAGGATGCTCGCCGGTTTTGATCTGCCGACCGCAGGTCATATTCTTCTCGACGGAGAGGAGATCACTCACCTGCCGCCGAATGCGCGGCCCATAAACACGGTCTTTCAGAACTATGCGCTGTTTCCGCACATGACCGTGGCCGAAAATGTCGGCTTTGGATTGAAGATGCTTGGACGATCCGCGCCCGAGATCGATCATGCCGTGGGCGAAATGCTCCGGTTGGTCCGCCTGGATGACCGCCGCGCCGCCGCCGTCACGCAACTCTCTGGCGGCCAACAGCAGCGTGTCGCGCTCGCACGGGCGCTGGCGCCGCGTCCGAAGATGCTCCTGTTGGACGAGCCGCTGTCGGCCCTCGATCTCAAGCTCAGGAAATCGATGCAGATCGAGCTGAAGCGCCTGCAGGCCGAAACCAACATCACTTTCGTCTTCGTCACGCACGACCAGGAAGAGGCGCTGACGATGTCTGACCGCATCGCCGTGATGTGTGAGGGCAAAATCCGCCAGACTGGCAGCGCGCGCGACATCTATAACTTGCCCGCCGACCGTTTCGTGGCCGACTTCATCGGCCAGACCAATTTCCTCCAGGGTACGGTGGCGGAACTGGAAGAGGATTTCGCATTTGTGAAACTCGATGCAGGTGCTCTGGTCCGGTCCAGTATCCCGCAAGGCTTCAAGCCGAATGGTCGCGTTACCGTGTCGGTGCGGCCGGAGCACGCCAACATCGTCGCCGAAGGCGGTTCGTCGATCATAAACGGCAGATTGGACGAAACGATTTTCCTCGGGACCGGAATGCTTTTCCATGTGAAGCTTGACGACGGTAGCACCTTCGTCGTTTCGCGCCAGAGCGACCAGCCAGTGGCAAGCCATCCGGAAAGCGGTATGCGCGTCAACGTCCGGTTCAGCGAGAACGCCTGCCGAATCATGAGGGAGTAGATGCGTCGGCGCGCACCGCGTCGTCGCGGGCGTAGCCGGCCTTCTCAATCCTGGCCGGGATCGCCGATCAAGCCTGCTCTCGCAATGCCGGCCAGGGCAGCCGCTTCATCATTGTCGGACGTGCAACCCGAAACGCCGACTGCACCCAGGGTTTTTCCACCGGCGTCCCTGACTATCACACCACCCGGTACTGGAACGAGACTGCCGCCAACGGCCTGAGTGGCCGCCGAAATGAAGAATGGCTGCTCCTTCGCGCGCTTGAAAAGCGACCTTGATCCCATTCCCATCGCGAGCGCCCCATCGGCCTTGCCTCTGGCGATCGAGGAACGCTTCAGGCTTGCCTCGTCCATTGTCGCGGCGGCTTTCAGTTCCCCGCGCGCGTCGAGCACAATCACGCAGATGGGCTTCATCATGTTGCTGGCGGCGTATTCGAGAACACCTGCAATAATAGCCTGCGCCTGTTCCAGTCGGATATACAATGACAACACTCCCTTGATGCACGCGGCAGGTTACGGCGAACGCAAAGAGTGAAACAAGCCCATCCGACATTCCATCACAGCCGCTGGTCAGTGGTCGCTTGTTCGAGTCGCTGCCTTCCCAGACACTGCCATGAGCGCAGGTCGGGCATAAGCCTTGCGGGGCTCCGCCTTAACCCGTGACGTCCTCGGCCTAGATCCTCCACTGGGCTGGCGGTTGGGCCTAGCTTGTGCGTTGCTGGATTTTCCGGATCAATTCCCGAGCGACAAACAGGTCGAGGTGACCGCCGCCGCAATTCTTGTAGAGAGTTATTTCTTCCGGCAGGATGCGGCGCAGGTCGGAGCCACCGCACAATTCAAAAAGGTCGGCTTCGATATCGTCCCATGTCATGACACCGCTCTCCACCGGCTGCAGGAAGTCGCCGCACGAGTTGCACTGAGAGCGGCTGTCGGCGAACAGCCTCGCGCGCTCGATCGTCCGATCGTCCGCTTCCCGCATCTGGGGGTTCCAGCCGCCGATCAGGTTGACATGGCAACCCGGCCGAAGCAGATCCCCGAGCACCAGCGGGGACTGCGCCATGGTGGCGCTTGAAACGATGTCGGCTTCGCCAAGAGCGTCGTCAAGCCGCTCGACCACTTCCACCGATACGCCGTCCAGGGCCATGGTGGCGGCGATCTCCTTCGCACGCTCCGGCGTCCTGTTCCAGATACGGATATCGCTGATGGACGGGCGGACCGCGAGCATCGCTCTGATGACGTGAGGCGCCAGTGCGCCAGCGCCGATCATCAGCAGATTGCGAGCATCCGGCCTTGCCAGGAGGTCCGCCCCGAGAGCGGAGTCGGCGGCTGTCTTCCGAAGCGTCAATGCCGTGCCGTCCGCCACCATCACCGGGGTCCCGGTCTCGGCATCGAAGGCAGCGTAAATTCCCTGGTTTGCCGGCACGGGTTCAGGCCGGGCGGGATTCTCGGGAAACACGGTGACCAGTTTCGCTCCGAGGAGCGTGCCGCGCTGCCATGCCGGCAACACGATCAGGTTGCGCGCATCGTCGCCACCGGGCTCGCTGAGCACGACCTCCTGAACTTCGGGCATCGGGGCCTTGTGCGCTAGCCGCAAAGCGTCGACGAGGCCGCGGTAGTCGAGCAGTTCATGCACGGTCGCGCCGTCGATCAGATGCATGTCGTCGCTCTCCCGAATTCTCGCGCAACGAGATCGCTGTATCTGGTGACTTCCTGCGAGACCTCGTCCGGCGACCATCCCACGATGTCGGCAATCGCCTCGGCCGCCGGTCTGGCGATGTCCAGGCCGTGGCGCTCCGACCATCCGAGTGGGAAGCGCCGGAACAAGAGATCGTCGAGATGGAAGACCATTTCGCCCCGGGCAGCACGCCGCAGCTCCTCGATGCCAATTCCCGTCTCGCCTAGGCTGGAATGATCGCCTGTCGAGGAAGGCTTGGTCATCCTGGCATCGTAGGAGATCGGCCGGCTGGGACGCTCGGGCCGGATGCGCTTCGACACCGCCTCGGCGATGCTGGCGCCAGCATTGCGATGTGTCATCAACAGGCCTCCCGTGTAGGTGTAGTAAGGTGGCCCGCCCGGTTTTGACTGATCGTGCAGAAGAACCGCCTCGCAGCCGTCCGGATGGCCCGCACGCGCCGTTCTCGGCCGCACCCCGGCCCAGCTATAGAGGACATCCTCGCGCGCGATCGGCAGCGAAGGAAAGACCGAGCTGAAATCCTGAAGCAGCGCAAGGATGGTCGGTTCATCCGCGCGAAAACCGTCGGGCGTGGGATCGCAGGGCTCGTCACGCGGTCCGAAATAATGCAGGTCGCCCCAGGGGATGACATAGAAGGGATTGCCATCGGGCAGGGCGGTTTCCACCGCCAGACCACGGAATTCGTCCGGCAGGCGCACGACGACGTTGGTTCCCTTCAGCCCCTGGTTGACGCGAGGGACGGAAAGGCCGCATCGGGAAGCTGTTTCATCGACCCAGGCGCCGGTTGCGTTGACGATGCAGTCTGCGGCCACCGTCGACACGACCTTGTCATCCCCGGCTCGGCAGCGCCTGTCGGCAACGTCGAGCTGCCATCCGCCATCCGCAACCTGCCTGATGGCGACGACCTCGGCATAGTTGCGCACCTGCGCACCGCAATCGCGGGCGTTCAGCACCGTGTCGAGGCAGATGCGCTCGGGCCAGTCGAACTGATACTCGGTGAACTTCATCGCGCCGACCAGATCCTGCCTGTCACGCAGATGGCGAAGCGCGGGTTCGCTTGCGGCCTCCGTGGGACCGAGCAATTCGAAGTCCAGCGGCACGCCGCCCGGATCGAGCAGTTCCAGCAACCGGAATCCCAGCCTTGCCTTCCAGGCTGGGATGCCATCGTTGCGATAGAGCGGTGTGTAGAAACGGACAGGACGCACCCGTTCCGGCGTGGCGCGAACGAAACGCGATCGGTCTCGCATCGCGCGCCTTGCCAGCTCAAGATGCTCGATCGCCATGCGCGGATTGAGCAGGAAATTCCAGATCGAGCGGCCGGGCGAGAAGTAGGTCAGGCCGCAATGCTGCAGTCGGCTGGAGCGGCTGGACGTGCCGGAGGCGAAATCTCCACGCTCGAGCAGCACGGTGCGGAAACCGGCAGCGGCCAGATGATTGGCGGCGCTGGCGCCGGTGATGCCGCCGCCGATCACGGCCACCTGAAATGACGAGCCCTGGTTCATAGGGTGAGAGACAGGCGGAATGCCTCGTATATGGAGGCGTGGATGTTCCTGCTGGCGACCGCGTCGCCTATGCGATGCAGTTCAAATCCTTCGCTGTTGGAGACCTCGCGCGCTTCCGTTGGGCTGATCAGCGCCGACAGAGACGTCACGCCCTTGTTGCGGGAGAGATCGCGGAGCGAATTGAAGACCTCGTCGAGAGGCTGCGTACCGCGCTCGACGATGATGCGGGGGGCGGAGATCTCCAGTTCCTGCCCGGTGAGTTCGTGCCTGAAGACAGCATTCAACTGGTTCGAGCCGTCGCGTTCGACCCTGACAAGATGGTGGTCGACAGTCACCTTTATGCCGCGCTGACGGAACTGCTTGCGGTAGACCGCGCGCGAGGAATACTCGATCTCCTGGCCGAGGCTGTCATCGATGGTGACGAGATGGACGGCTGCACCCTGCTCGGCCAGGTGCAACGCGGTCGATATCCCTTCGTGCCTGCCGGTCCCGTCATAGAGCAGGACCTCTCCTCCCTGCCGGGTGCTGGCGCTCAAGACGTCCCAGATGCTTTCGCAATGCTCCGCGCCAGGCAGCCAGTCGAGATCCGGCAGGCCGCCGGTGGCGACGATCACGCTGTCCGGTTCCTCGGCCAGTATCTGAGCCTCGCCGGCATAGACGTCGCAGCGCATGTCAACGCCTAGCCGCTCCAGTTCGGATACCCGCCAGTCGACGATGCCGATCAGATCCTTGCGCCATGCCGCTCGGCAGGCGAGCAGGACCTGTCCGCCGGGCTTGCCCGACGCTTCGAAAAGCACCACCCGATGGCCGCGTTCGGCGCACACGCGCGCGGCCTCGAGACCGGCGGGGCCGCCTCCGACAACCACCACCTTGCGGCCGTGAGCGGCCGGTTCGATGACCTGCGGTAGCATCGTCTCGCGGCCCGAGGCCGGATTGTGGATGCAGTTCACCTTCTTGTGCATGCAATAGGACGCGCCAACGCAGGGACGGATGCGGTCTTCCTCGCCTCGCATCAGCTTGTTGACGATCTGCGGGTCGGCCATATGGGCGCGCGTCATGGCGACCATGTCGAGCAGCCCGTCACGAATGGCGTGGCGTGCCGTGGCGAGGTCGGTTATGCGGGCGGCATGGAAGACCGGAAGCTTGGTATGCTGCCGGAACATGCCGACCCGTGACAGGAAAGGCGACAGCGGCTGCGACATGCCCGGCATGTTCTGTTCGGCCAGCGCGATGACCGTATCCATCCTGCCGAATATGCAGTTGAAGACGTCGATGAGTCCTTCGCGTTCGAAGATCCGCGCGATCTCGAGACAATCCTCGAAACTCAAGCCATCCTCGCTCGCCTCGTCGATGACGAAGCGCATGCTGACGACGGTGTCGTCGTGGACGCGCTTGCGGATTTCCTCATGCACCATGAGGCCGAAGCGAACGCGATTCTCCACAGAGCCGCCAAAACGGTCGGTGCGGAAATTGGTGCGCGGCGAGAAGAACTGACCAATCAGGTGGCCGCCGGTCAGCGTCTCGACGCCGTCGAGGCCGCCCTCCACGCAGCGCGCGGCCGCGTCGCCATAGGCTTTGACGACGCGCGCAATGTCGTGTTCGTCCATCTCCCTTGAGAAGGCGCGATGCTGTGTCTCGCGCGATCGGGAGGGAGCGATCGCCGGCAGCCAATTGCTGGTCGTGGCGTCCGCGCGGCGACCCAGATGCGAAATCTGGCACATGAGGGCCGCGCCCTGGGCATGGATGCGCTGCGAGAACTGCTGCAGGTGCGGGATGATCTCGTCGGTGGCGATGTTGATCTGTCCGCCGCCCCAGTTCGAATCCACATCCACCATGGACGAGCCGCCGAACATCGTCAGGGCCAGTCCGCCCTTGGCCTTCTCCTCGTGATAGCGCTGGTAACGTTCCAGCGGGAAACCGCCTTCCTCCATGAAGGAGGCGTGGCTGGTGCTCATGATGCGGTTGCGCAGCACCAGCTTCTTGATGGTCAGCGGCTGCAGCAGGGGATCCCTGCTGCCCACTGGCGCGGCCGAAGACGAATGTGACTGGGACATTGCCGGATCCATGGCTCGTGCTTGCTCTGGAGCAGAGGTGCTGAAACGGGCGTGGTTCAGAACCTGCCTTCCGCCCGGATCTCTCCCTGCACCTTCTCGATGCTGTCGCGCAGGATCGAGATCATGGTGTCGATCTCTTCCTTCTTGATGATAAGCGCCGGCGAGAGCACGCACATGCTGCCGATGGGCCGCACGATCAGGCCATTCTCGTAGCAAAGCCGGTCGATGCGCAGCGCGACGGCCTTGTCGAAATCCGTCGCGGCCGGCGCGTGCGGATCGGTGGCGCATTCGACGCAGCCCAGGAGACCGATGCCGCGCGCTTCGCCGACAAGGGGAATCTCGCCGAGCTTGCGCAACTGCTCCTGGAAATAGGGAGCAATTTCGCGGACATGCGCGAGCAGGCCGTCCTGCTCGATCACATCGATGTTGGCGAGCGCCGCCGCGCAGCTCACGGGATGGCCGCTGTAGGTGTAGCCGTTGGTGTAGAAGCTACCCCTGGCGTTCTCGCCGGATATGCGGCCCAGCACTGCGTCCGAAATGACGAAGCCGCCGAGCGGCACGTAGCCCGAAGTCACGCCCTTGGCGAAGGTGATGATGTCGGGAACGATGTCGAACACCGCTTCGGACGCGAACCATTCGCCGCAACGGCCGAAGCCGGTGACGACCTCGTCGGAGATATAGAGGATGTCATGCTTGCGGCAGATGTCGAGGATGCGGCGATGATATCCCTTGGGCGGCACGATGACGCCGCCCGAGGCCAGAACGGGCTCGGCTAGGAAGGCGCCGACATTCTGCGGGCCGAGGCTCTCGATCCGCTCCTCGAACTCGGCCACCAGGAATTCGAGGAAAGCGGCTTCGTCGCCGCCCTGCGGATGGCGGTAGCGGTTCGGCGCCGAGATGAAGGTGACGATATCCAGCTCCAAGTCGAAATTGGGGCGGTTTCCGGCGCGGCCCGAGCAGGCCGCGGTCAGGTGCGAGCTTCCGTGATAGCCGTCGATGCGACAGATGATCTTCTTCTTGCTGGGACGCCCCAGCACATTGTTGAAGAACTGCACGAAGCGAAGCGCCGAATCCACCGCCGAGGAGCCGCCGGTGGTGAAGAACACATGGTTGAGGTCGCCCGGAGCGAATTCGGAAATACGTCTCGCGAGCTCGGCCGACGGGCCGTTCAGAGAATACCAGGGCGAATTGTAGCAGATGCGCAGCGCCTGCGCGGCGATCGCATCGGCAATTGGCTTGCAGTTGTAGCCGACCTGCGTGCACCACATGCCGGCCGGGCCATCGATCATCCTGCGGCCGCGACTGTCAGTGATGTAGATGCCGTCGGCCGACGTAAACAGAGGCCGGCCCCCGGCGGTGCCAAGCTTGGCCAGTTCCTCCGCCGGGCTGATGAGATGGCGGTGCGCGGCGTCTTCCAGTTCCGCGACGTTCCACTGGGATCCGGTCTCTGAATACATGTGCATTGTCTCTTGTCTTGTTGTGTCTTGTTGCCGGCAGGCGCGGTTGCGTCAGCGGGGCGAAGCAGGTGGGGCGGGACTGAAATCGTCCGGGAAGAATGCCGACAGGAAGGTCAGGCATACCTGCCTGTAGCGCTTGCGGTCCTTAGGTCCGTTCTGGCCGGTGACATGCCCGAATATCCAGCAGCCGTCGGTGATGGCGTAGAGGCCCTGGGACACCGCTTCGACGTCGATGTCGAGAGACCGGATCGCTGCAAGTTCCGAGACCAGGTCCGTGATCGACTGCAGGGATCGGCGTTTGAGCTCGTTGCAGCGCCTCTTATAGGCCGCGACGCGCGGAGCCTCGTCCCAGAAAGCCATCCAGACCGCCAGGTCGGCCGCCCTGGCTATCCGCGGATCGAAATCGACTTCAAGCAGGATTCGCAGCCGCTCGGCGGGGGAACTCGGAGCGGCTGCCATGGCCTCCGACCAAACCGCCTCATACTTGCTGGCCACCAGATTGAGGGCGGCAAGCAGCAGGCGCTCCTTCGTCTTGAAATGGAAGGCGATGACGCCATAGCTGCACCCGGCTTCGCTGGCGATGTCGTTCACCGTGATCCCGGACAGGCCGCGCCTGGCTATCACCGCGCAAGCAGCGTCCAAGAGCTGCTTTCGGCGCTGGGCGCTATGGTTTGATACCTCTGTTTTTTTTGAGCTCATTAGCAATGCTATGAACTTTATGTGATTGTCGTCAATGGCATTTTCGGCATAATTTTTTGATCGATCGATCATATTTTTATTGACCGATCAGATTCCGGAATTGATATTGCATGCCGGATGAAGAAGGCGCCGCCGGTGTCGATAGAGCGGGCGTGGCGCTGACAGAACCTAAAAACAAAGGGGAATGACATGCAGGAAAAGCAGGATCCGGGCCTAGGCGAAATCACGGCGACCCGTCGCCAGTTCATGGGCGCCGTTGCCATGCTGGCCTTGAGCGCATCGCTCATGGCGCAGACTTCCGTGGCTCGCGCCGAACCAAAGCAGGGGGGCTCGGTGAAGTTTGCCATCAATGACGGCACGCAGACCGATTCCTACGATCCGGCGACCTGGCAGAATTCCTATACGCAGGTGATCTTCGGCGGCACGCTTTGCAACGCGCTGACGGAACTGGACGTGGAAGGCGCGGCCGTCCCTGACCTTGCTGAGAGTTTCGCCCCCTCGGACGATCTGAAGGTCTGGACCTACACGCTCCGGCAGGGCTTGAAGTTCCATGACGGCAGCCCCGTCACTCCCAATGACGTCATCCAGTCCTACCGCCATCACATGGGCCCGTCTTCGTCGTCGGCAGTGAAGGCGCTTGTCGATTCCATCGTGGACATCAAGGCCGATGGCGATCGCAAGGTGGTCTTCACGTTGAGCGGTGGAAACGCGGACTTCCCGTACCTCACCGCGGACGTCCACCTGGTGATCTTGCCGGCGAAACCCGAAGGTGGCGTCGCCTGGGAGAAGGGCGTCGCGACTGGCCCCTACATGATCGATGACAACCAGCCGGGAATTTCGGTGCGCATGAAGCGCAACCCCGCCTATCACAAGCCCGGTCAACCCTATTTCGACGCGATCGAATTCGTCAACATCATCGACGTCGCCGCCCGCACCAATGCGTTGCTGACCGGCGAGATCGATTACATGGTCGATGTCGACATAAAGACGCTCAAGATGCTCGAGCAGAATCCGAATATCGAGATCACTCGGGTGAGCGGTCTGCGACACTTCAGCTTCAGCATGAACACAAAGACCGCGCCATTCGACAATCCGGACGTGCGTCAGGCCCTGAAGCACGCCATCGATCGAAACGATGTCATCAACAAGGCCTTCCTGGGCAACGCCAAGGTCGCGAACGACGACCCGGCCGCGCCCCAGATCGCGTTCGCGATCAACCCGGAGCCGATCCATGAATATGATGTCGCCAAGGCCAAGGCGTATCTGGCAAAGGCCGGACTGACCACGCTGTCGGTGGACCTTTCAGTTGCCGAGACCGCCTTCCCGAATGCGATCGATGCCGCGCTGCTGTTCAAGGAACATGCCGCCAAGGCCGGGATCGAGATCAATGTCATCCGCGAGCCCGACGACGGCTATTGGGACAATGTCTGGCAGCACAAGCCTTTCGTGGGTGTGGACTGGCTGGGCAAGCCGACGCTGGATTCCCTGTTTACGACGACCTACGCGACCGGCGCGCCGTGGAACGATACCGCCTGGAGCAACAAGCGCTTCGACGAATTGCTCGTCCAGGCCCGGGCGGAGTCCGACAAGACCAAGCGTCAGGCGATGTACAGCGAAATGCAGGAGATCCTGCACAATGACGGCGGGGCGCTTGTCATTGCCTACGCGCTGTTCATGGATGCGCTGTCGAAGAAGATCACGCATGGCAAGATCGGCAACATGCTGCAATGCGACAACTTCCGAATGGCGGAGCGTTGGTGGCTGGCTTGACCGCGCAGCAGACGTCTCTCACCTGACGGGCTGGCTGGCGCTTTGTCGCCAGCCGATTTTCGAAAGACCAGATTGTTGCAACGGCTGAACCTTTCACCTTTGGCGAGAACGGCGCTTATCAGGGTCGGATCCGGTTTCGTCACCCTGTTCCTCGTTTCGCTGATCATCTTCGCGGCGATCGCCGTTCTGCCCGGCGATTTCGCCAAGGTCGCCCTGGGTCGCGCGGCGACGCCGGAGACGGTGGCCAATTTCCAGAAATCGATCGGCCTGGATCGCCCCCTGCCGGAACGCTACGTGAACTGGATAGGCAAGGCCCTGACCGGCGACCTGGGGATGTCGTTCTCCTCGGGCGCCGGGACACCGCGAACGGTGGTCAGCATTGTGGGCCCGCGCCTGAAGAATACGCTTTTCCTGGCGGGCATAACCGCCATCTGCTGCGTGCCGCTTGCCCTGGCTCTCGGCATGATCGCCGCGATCCGCCGCAACAGTTGGGTCGATCGCCTGCTCAACACAGTCACACTTGTCGGCATATCGTTTCCCGAGTTCTTCGTCGCTTATGTCCTCATGCTCCTCTTCGCGGTGAAGCTGCCGATCTTCTATTCGCTGGCGCGCATAACCCCGAACATGACGGCATCCGAGATCGCCCTGCGTCTCGCCTTGCCGATCGCAACGCTCAGCCTGGGGATCATCGCCCACATGATGCGCATGACGCGGGCCGCGATCATCAATCTGCTTTCGGCGCCCTATGTCGAAATGGCGAAGCTGAAGGGTGTCACAACCCGCGACATCGTCCTTCGCCACGCGCTGCCCAACGCATGGGCGCCCATTGCGGCCGTCGTGGCGTTCAACCTGGCCTATCTGATCGTCGGTGTGGTCGTGGTGGAAGTCGTGTTCGTCTATCCAGGCATCGGCCAGGCGATGGTGGACGCGGTCCGCTCCCGCGATATTCCAGTGGTTCAGGCCTGCGCTCTCATCTTCGCCACCGCCTATGTCCTCTTGAACCTGCTGGCAGACATAGTCGCGATCGCCACGAACCCCAGACTGGCTCATCCACGATGACCTTCCAAGCCAACCGGCCGGGCGGCGCCGACCAGCCGCCGATCCGGTATCGCCGCTCTCGTCTACTGTCGTTTCGCGATGGTCTCAGGAAGACGCCGCTTTCGGCCCGGATCGGGCTGATCGTGATTGCGATCTATGTCGTCATGGCGGTGTTCGCGCCCGTGCTGGCGCCTTTCGGGGAGGCCGACGTGGTTTCCAGCGAACCGTTTGCTCCATGGAGCATCGCGCATCTGCTCGGTACCGACCAGATGGGACGCGATGTGCTGAGCCGCCTGATTTACGGCGCGCGGAATTCCGTCGGTATCGCCTTCATCACAACCTCGCTCGCCTTTGTCGTGGGGGCCGGGCTTGGTATCTTCTCGGCCATCTCATCGCCGTGGTTCGACAACGTTCTGTCGGTGGTCGCCGATACGTTGATGGCGATCCCGCAATTGATTTTCGCCCTCATCCTGCTGGCCTTGTTCGGCTCGTCCATCACCAGCATCGTGCTGATCATCGCCATGCTCAACGCGACCCAGATTTTCCGCTTGTCGAGGCTTCTAGCCCGCAATGTCGTGGTGATGGAATATATCGAGGCGGCCTATCTGCGCGCGGAAAGCACCTGGTGGATCGTCACCAAGGAAATCCTTCCCAATGTGCTTCCGACGCTTCTGGCGGAATTCGGGTTGCGCTTCTGCTTCGTGTTCCTGACGATCTCGGCTCTCTCCTTCCTCGGCCTCGGCATCCAGCCTCCGTCGGCGGATTGGGGAACGATGGTGCGTGAGAGCGCGACGTTCATAAGCTACGGCAACATCACGCCCCTTCTTCCGGCCGCTTCGATCGCGATCCTGACGGTAAGCATCAATTTCGTCATAGACTGGTTCCTGGATGTCACGAGCGGACTGCGCAATGATAGTTGAGCCATCATTGCAGCAGCGGGTCTCCGACACGATCCTCAACATCCGGGACCTGCGGGTCGAGGCCGACACCGATGGCACCTGGCAGACGATCGTCAAGGGCATCAGCCTGTCGCTGCGGCGAGGCGAGGTTCTGGGTATCATCGGGGAATCGGGAGCCGGCAAATCCACGCTCGGCTTGGCCGCGCTCGGCTTCACTCGTTCAGGATGCCGCATAGCCTCCGGAGAAGTTCTCTTTGGTGGCCGCGACATGCTGGCTCTGGACGAGGACGCCCGGCGCAAGCTTCGCGGGACGCGGATCGCCTATGTCGCGCAAAGCGCCTCGGCCTCCTTCAATCCCGCGCACACATTGATGGATCAGGCCGTTGAATGCGCTATGCGCGATGGCGCAACCTCACGCAAGCAGGCGGAGGCGCGGGCTCGCTCGCTCTTCACCGAGATGCAGTTGCCCGACCCGGACACGATCGGCGATCGCTTCCCGCATCAGTTGTCCGGCGGCCAATTGCAGCGCGCGATGACGGCCATGGCGATGATGTGCAAACCGGACCTGATCGTCTTCGACGAGCCGACGACCGCGCTCGATGTGACCACGCAGGTCGAGGTGCTGGCGTCCATTCGCCGGATCGTCAACGATCACCACACGGCCGCGCTCTATATTACCCACGACCTGGCCGTTGTCGCCCAGATGGCGCATCGCATCATGGTCCTGCGCCATGGCGAGCTCGTCGAGGAGCAGCCGACCGGACTGATGCTGGAAAGCCCCCAGCAGGAATACACGCGCTCGCTATGGGCCGTGCGGTCCCTGGAGAAGGAAGCAGTCCCGCAAACACCCGCCATCCTCGATGTGGAACATATCGTGGCTCACTATGGGCAGGCGAAAGTGCTGGATGACGTCAGCGTGGTTCTGCCCAAGGGCCGTACGCTGGCCATCGTCGGTGAATCCGGTTCGGGAAAGTCGACCCTTGCCCGCGTCATTGCAGGGTTGCTGCCGGCCGCGGGCGGGTCGGTCAACCTGAACGGCCAGAAGCTCGCTCCCTCCTTCCGCAACCGCGAGGTCGATCAGCTGCGACGCATCCAGATGATCTACCAGTCGGCCGACAACGCGCTCAATCCGCGTCAGACCGTCATGGATATCGTTGGCCGTCTGGTCACCCTGCATACCGGCCAAAGGGGGCAGCAATGCGCGCGCCGGGTGGCCGAATTGCTGGAAACGGTCGAGCTGCCCCAGAGATGCCTTACCAGTTTCCCTTCGGAACTGTCGGGCGGGCAGAAGCAGCGCGTCTCCATCGCCCGGGCGATCGCGGCCGATCCGGACGTGTTCATCTGCGACGAGATCACCTCGGCGCTCGACCAACTCGTCCAGGAGCAGATACTCAAGCTGTTGCTTCGGCTGCAGAAGGAGCTCGGCAAATCCTACATCTTCATCACGCATGACATTGCAACGGTGAACGCCATAGCCGACGAAGTCGTGGTCATGCAGCGCGGGAAGATCGTGCAGCAGGGCCCCAGGGGCGACGTTATGGGCGCGCCGGATCATCCCTATACGAAAGCGCTGCTGTCCGCCGTCCCACAGATGGATCCCCGCTGGCTGGATGACATACTGGCCGCTGATCGCAGTGGTCGAGCTTGGGACCGCGTCGCCGACTGATTTGGATGCGCCGCTTCCAAAGCAGAAGTCTGCCGTGAAGGGCTGCGCGTGCTCGAGGCCAGCGCCGGCCCTGGTGTCAAAGCACGTGTAGGTACGAAGCGGATGCCGCCAAGCGGCAGTCTGTCGGGCATCGGCGGCGACCGACCATCTCAGGGACGCCCTGTTGCGCCTTGATCGATATCTTCAGGATGAATTTGCCAACGATGCCATAGCGGTTCCGTGAGGCCGGCGACGGCTCAATCCATGGTCGCGCGACCTGCGGTCGGCACGGTGGTGTCGACCGTCTCCTGGACAGGTAATGCAGTGACGGCCAGCGAGCCGCCGGCGACCCCTTGGAAGCGTTCCGCGCGGCTTCAAACAGTGCATTTGTCGCATCGGCGCCGCTTTGAATGGACACAGGTGTACATTCGCGCTAAGTGTGCATTTGACGCCGCTTGCGGCTGGTCGGCGACCGATGGCAAAGCAGGCACCATGAGGGGCAATCGATGCAGATGTTCGAGCTGGAGACACAGCGGTCTAGCCCTTGCGATGGAAAGATGTCTCCGGCCTTTGACGACGGTTTGGGCGCATGACGAGACAGTATTCGGCGCTTTCGCTCTTCAAGGAAGGCATCGCCGGTCAGACCGGTTGGGAAAAGGCCTGGCGCTCTCCTGATCCGAAACCGCGCTATGACGCCATCATCATCGGCGGGGGCGGGCACGGTCTCGCCACTGCCTATTATCTCGCCAAAAATCACGGCATCACCAATGTCGCGCTCTTGGAAAAGGGCTGGATCGGCGGCGGCAACACCGGCCGCAACACGACAGTGGTGCGTTCCAACTATTTCTACCCGGAAAGCGCGGCGATCTATGGGCTGGCGCACAGCCTCTACAAGACGCTGTCGACCGACCTGAACTACAATGTGATGTTTTCCGCGCGCGGCATCCTCACGCTTGCGCACAGCGAAGCCGGAATGGAAACCGCCGCCCGGTCCGTCAACGCCATCCAGATCAATGGCATCGACTGCGAATTGTTCTCCGTCGAGGACGTGCGCCGTGTCGTGCCGATCTACAATTTCAGCCCGGACACGCGCTACCCCGTCTATGGCGGCACCTGGCAGCCAAGCGGCGGCACGGCCCGCCACGACGCCGTCGCCTGGGGCTACGCGCGCGCGGCGAGCCGTCTCGGCGTCGACATCATCCAGAATTGCGAGATCACCGATTTCATCATCGAAGACGGACGCTGCCGCGGCGTCGTCACCTCGCGCGGCGCGATCCGGGCCGAGCGCACGGGCATGGCTGTGGCCGGTCATTCGTCGGTGCTGGCGGCAAAGGCGGGATTCCGGCTGCCGGTCAATTCCTACGCGCTGCAGGCCTGCGTGTCCGAACCGGTCAAGCCGATCATCGACACGGTGGTGATCTCGCCGGACACGGGCGTCTATGTCAGCCAGTCGGACAAGGGTGAACTGGTGATCGGCGGCGCGCTCGACCGCATCCCATCCTATGGCCAGCGCGGCAACCTTCCGGTGCTGGAAGGCGTGATAGCCGGCATGCTCGAAATGTATCCGGTCTTCGGCCAGTTGAAGATGATGCGGCAATGGGCCGGCATCGTCGACGTGGTCCCGGATTCCTCGCCAATCATCGGAGAGTCGCCGCTGCCTGGCCTTTTCCTGAATTGCGGCTGGGGCACGGGCGGCTTCAAGGCCATTCCCGCCGGCGGCACGCTGCTTGCCCATCTGCTTGCCTCCGGCAGGCACCACGACATCAGCCGTCCCTTCGATCTCGACCGCTTCGCCCGCGGTCGCCTGATCGACGAGGCCGCCGGCTCCGGCATTGCGCATTGAAGGTGTAGACAAGATGCAGCTCTTTCCCTGCCCGTTCTGCGGACCGCGCGAAGAAAGCGAATTTCACTATGGCGGCGAGGCCGGCAATCTTCGGCCCGACGGCAGCGACGTGACCGCCGAGCGCTGGGCGGGCTACCTCCATATGCGCGACAACCCGAAAGGGCCGACCCGCGAGATCTGGGTGCATCTGACCTGCGGCGAGTTCTTCGCCATGAGCCGCGACAGCGTCAACCACAAGGTGTCGGGTTCTTCCGTGCTCGGCGAAGCGGAGCACGGCGCATGAGCGCATCCCGTCTCACCATCGGCGGCAGCGACATCGACCGCGCTCGTCCGCTGAGCTTCACCTTCGACGGCAAGCGCGTCGAAGGCTTCGCCGGTGATACGATCGCCTCGGCCTTGCTGGCGAGCGGCCAGGCCGTCGTCGGCCGCAGCTTCAAATATCACCGGCCACGCGGCATCTGGGGCTCCGGCGTCGAGGAACCCAATGCGCTGGTCGATGTCGAGAGCTCGGCTGGCCGCGTGCCGAATGCACGGGCAACAACGGTGGAGGCCGCGGACGGCATCAGGGTCAAGAGCGTCAACGCATCGCCGACGGCCGAGAACGATCGCAACGCGATGCTCGACCGCTTTGCCCGCTTCCTGCCCGCCGCCTTCTACTACAAGACCTTCATGTGGCCGGACTGGCACCTGTTCGAGCCGCGCATCCGCGCCATGGCCGGGCTTGGCATCGTCGACCCCGACTGGAAGCCACGCAACGTCTCGGACCAGGTCAATCATCATTGCGACGTGCTGGTGGTCGGCGCCGGGCCTGCCGGCCTTGCCGCTGCAGCCAGCGCGGCGGCTTCCGGCCATTCGGTTGTGCTGGTCGACGACCGGACGCATCCCGGCGGATCGTTGCGCCATCGCGCCGGCGAAATCGACGGCGTCGAGGGCAGGGCATGGGTCGAGGCGACGGTTGCCAGGCTGAAAGACGGCGGCCAGCTGGTGCTGAGCGATACGACCGCTTTCGGCCTCTACGACCACAATCTGGTCGGGCTCAACCAGCGGCACGCCGACGGTCGGCCCGACACGCTGTGGCGGGTTCGGCCGCGCCGCATCGTGCTGGCGACGGGCGCGATCGAACGACCCGTGCCGTTCGCCAACAACGACCTTCCCGGAATCCTGTCCGCCGATGCCGCGCTCAGCTATCTGCGCCGGCATGGTGTGCTTGTCGGCCGGGAAATCGTGGTCGCGACCAACAATGACAGTGCCTATGAACCTGCCTTTGCATTGGCCACGGCCGGCGCTTCGGTAACGGTGGTCGACTGCCGGCGCGACGGCGCGCAAGGAAAGAACGGCGTTAGGGTCCTGGCTGGGCGTACGGTGGTCGCGGCGCGCGGGCGCAATGCCGTCCAGGGTGTTCTGCTCGATGATGGCACGACGCTTGCTGCCGATTGCGTCCTCGTCTCGGGCGGTTGGACACCGACCGTGCACCTGTTCTCGCAGGCGAAGGGCAAGCTCGCCTGGGACGATCAACTGGCGGCCTTCATTCCTGGCGAAGCTATCGACGGGATTGGCGTCGCCGGCGCCGTGGCCGGCACGGTCTCGCTTTCGGATGCCTTGGCCAGCGGCGCCGCGGCGCCCGGCAGCTTCGCCTCGTCGTCGCCGGCGCCTCGCGGCACGGGAGCGGAAGCAACGCTCGGCGTCGTCAGCCTGTGGCCGAAGCCCAAGGCCAAGGGTCGCGTCTGGATCGACTACCAGAGCGACGTCACCGCCAAGGACGTCGAACTCGCGGCGCGGGAGAACTTCGTCTCGGTCGAGCACCTGAAGCGCTACACCACGCTCGGCATGGCGACCGACCAGGGCAAGACCTCGAACCTCAATGGTCTGGCGCTGCTGGCCGACATTACCGGACGCGGCATTCCCGAGGTCGGCACCACGACCTACCGGCCGCCATTCACGCCTGTCCCGTTCGCTAGCCTGACGGGGTCGCGCCGGGGCAGCATGCACGCCCCGGTCCGCCGCCTGCCGCTGGAGGCAAACCATCGCGCCGCAAACGGGGTATTCCAGGAATATGGCGGTTGGCTGAGGCCTGCGTTCTATGGCGGCGGTGAAGCCGGCGCGTCGATCCAGGAGGAGGCGCGGCGGGCCCGGCAGTCCGTGGCGCTCTTCGACGGTTCGACGCTGGGCAAGATCGAAGTGGTCGGCCCGCGCGCGGCCGAGTTCGTCGACTTCATCTATTACAACACCATGTCGACCCTGAAGCCCGGCCATTGCCGCTATGGCTTCATGCTGTCGGAAAATGGCGTCGTCTTCGATGACGGCGTCCTGGTCCGCCTGGACGAGCATCGCTTCATCGTCTCCTGCTCGTCGTCGCATGTCGCCGCGGTCCACGCGCGGCTCGAGGAATGGCGGCAGGACCGTTTTGGCCGCGACGCGGTCTATGTCCACAACGCCACCGCGCACTACGCGACTTTGACCGTTTCGGGTCCGAATGCGCGTCAGGTCGTGGAAGCGCTCGATCTGGGCGCGGCTCTGGACGATGCCAGCCTGCCGCATATGGCTGTTGCCGCCGGTCGCTTTGCCGGCGATGAGGTGCGCATCGCCAGGGTCTCCTTCACCGGTGACCGAAGCTATGAGATATCGATCCGCGCCGATCGGGCCGAGGCGCTTTGGGCAAGGATGCAGCAGGAGGGCCGCGCCTTCGACGCCGTGCTGCTCGGGCTTGAATCGCTGATGATCCTGCGCGCCGAGAAGGGATACATCGTCATCGGCAAGGACACGGACGGCACCACAATGCCGCACGACCTCGGCGTCGCCGGACCTCGGACCAAACGCGCCAGCGAGTTCGTCGGCCGGCGCTCGCTCTTCACCGAAGCGGGAAACAGCACAGACCGCAACCAACTCGTCGGCCTGGCGGTGCGCGACGGCCGGGCGCCGCTCGCGACCGGAGCGCATGGCGTGGAGAAACGCGACGGCCGGCTCAGGAGCATCGGCTTCGTCACTTCCAGCTATCAGAGCCCGATCCTGGGACGCCCTGTTGCGCTCGCGCTCATCGAACGGGGCGCCGCGCGGCATGGCGAGACGATCGACGTTCAACATCTCGGCGTCGTGCGCCAGGCGACCATCGTTGCGCCTTGCGCCTTCGATCCGGAAGGGAGCCGCCTGCATGCGTAACCTTGCCGAAAAATGGCCGGCGGCGCCCGACTTCGCCACCGCGACGCTGAACAAGGACGGCGTGGCCGTGCGGACGCTTGGCGGGCTGAACCAGCTTCTGGTCAGCGGCGACCTCGCGGCCTGGTCGAAGGCTTCGGGGCTCGCCGGCGAAGGCGTTGGAGCCGGCGCGATCGCCCATGGCGACCAATACATGGCGCGGGTCGCGCGCGACCGCGTCCTTACGGTCGGCGAACGGCCGTTGCCCATCGCGGCCGGCTGGCACGCGGATGGTTTCGCCGTCTCGGTCATGGATGCCGGGCTGCATGTGTTCGAGATCGAGGGGCCGGAGCTGGATCGTCTGATCGCCAGGGCGACGGCGCTCGATCCGGGACAGGCCAGCCGCTCGGCGTCGATCCTTTTCGCCGGCGCCAGCGTACTTTTCTACCGGTTCGGCAACCCCAATCGGGCGCGTCTCCATGTCGACCGGGGCCTTGCCCCGTATCTCTGGGAATGGCTCGAGCAGGCGCAAGTATTGTAGCGGCATGGTTTCAGGTCTATCTAGCCGGCGTTCAATCTTGGCCGGTCCTATATGTTCTCCGATTCCAGTGCTGACGAAGTCGTGCGGCGGTCCGGTCTGATCGGCAACACCAAGGTGACGCGCGAGGACTGGATGAACCTCGCGCTCGAGACGTTGATCTCCGAGGGCGTGGAAGCGGTGCGTGTCCTCGCGCTAGGGCAGAAGCTGAACGTCTCCCGTTCCAGTTTCTACTGGTACTTCAAGAGCCGCCAGGACCTGCTCGACCAGCTGCTGGACTACTGGCGCAACAACAACACCCGTTTCATCGTCGAGCAGGCCGGCAGGCCCGCGGCGTCGATCACGCAGGCGGTGCTCAACGTCTTCGAGTGCTGGCTGGACGAATCGTTGTTCAATCCCAGGCTGGACTTCGCCGTGCGCGCATGGTCGCGCCAGTCGACCGAAGTGCATCGGATCGTCAACGAGGAGGACGACACGCGCGTCGATGCCATCCGCGCGATGTTCTCGCGGCACGGCTATGCCGATACCGAAGCGTTCGTGCGGGCGCGCGTGCTCTACTTCACCCAGATCGGCTATTACTCGCTCGAGATCGTCGAACCGGTGAGCAACCGTCTTTTCCTGACGCCGGCCTATCTGCTCACGCACACCGGCGAGGAGCCTCGCGCCGGAGAAGTCGAGGCCTTCGCCGAAAAGATACTGCCGCGAACCCGCGATTGAACGGGCTCGGGCGCCCCTCAATTGAGGTCGCGCGGAAATTCCTTGACCTCTTGGCGGTCGATCACGACTTCATCGCCTGAATGCGCGACGAGATGCGTTTCCATGCGCCAGACGTCGCGCAGCGCCCGCACCGTGGCGGAGACAGAGACGCGGGCGTTCCAGTCGTCCCGCGCATAGGATTTGTCCCAGGTCACGGTTCCGCGCGCCGAGTTCGGGTCGTCCGGATGGACGGTGAAGACTTCGGTCTGCCTGGCCGAGAGAGTGATGCCGGTGTGAGGGTGACGCACCGCGCCGCCGTCGATGACGACCGTATAGCTCGTCTCGCCGGTAATCTGGTTCACCGTCACCTCGCGCCGGAAAGGTTCGCCCGCCTTGATTACCTCCTGCGCCATCGGCGTCGCGCTTTCCGGTCCCTTAAATGCCGCGAGCGTCTCATCGAGCGGCTGTGGCTTGCGCACAGGAAGGATCAGCCTGCTGCCGGCGCAGTAGATGGACAGCGTCGCATTCTCCGGCCCGGGGAAGACGATCGGCCAATGCCCGGTGGCAATGGCGAGCCGGATGCGCTGGCCTTTCTCGAAGCGCTGGCCGCAGCAGCGCAATTTGAAGCGCACCGTCTCGGCTTCGCCCGGCACCATTGGCTTGAGATCGAGATCGTCGTGCCGGTGGGTGAGGTTGAGGACGCCATAGCTGACGCGCGAGGCGGCGCCGTCTTCCTGGACGAGCGACAGCGTCGCCGAGACGAGCGCAACCGGCTTGTCCGAGGCAAGCTTCACTTCGAATTCCGGGAAGCCGAGGATTTCAACGGCTTCGTTCAGCGGTTCTGTCTCGAAGATCAGAGCGTTGCCGGCTTCCATGCGCTGGTCGACCGGCAGCGTCGGCAGGACGCCATAGCCGCACCACGCGCCCGACGACAGGCCCGCCGTCGACGGCGAACGGATAGTCAGCACGTCGTCGCTGCCATCGTCCTCGGTAAGCTTGCCGGGCGAGAGCGCGAGCGTATGTTCGCCGACGCCAGGACCCGGCCAGGACGGTTCCGCCACCCAGCGGCCCGGGCGCTCGTCATAGATGGCGGCAGGCACCGCCGGGTCTTGAATCCAGGCGCGCAACATGGGTTCGTCGGCGATGCCCGTGTCGATGCCCTTGAGATACTGATCCCACCAGCGCAGGCATTCCTGCAGGAAACCCATGCGCGGTCCAGGCATGGCGAAATGCGGATATTTGTGGCCCCAGGGGCCGATCAGCCCCTTGCGGACGCCTGGCAGGCTTTCGAGCATGCGGAAGATCGGGTTTGGATAACCGTCCGCCCAGCCGCCGACCGCATAGACCGGGATCTCGACGTCTGAATAGTCTTCGCAGATGGAGCCGTGCTTGTAGAAGTCGTCGCGGCGCTGGTGCTCGAACCAGTCCTGCATCCAGATGCCGTTGCCCTTGAGGCGGCCTTCCCAGAGCTCGCGCCAGCGGTCGCCCACGATCAGCGGATCGGGCGGCGTCATGGCGATCGCCCAGGCGGTGGTGCCCCAGATCAGGTTGTCGCACATCTGCGCGCCGCCGAGATAATGGACATCGTCATTGTAGCGGTCGTCCGTGGAGCACAAGGAGATGACGGCCTTGAGCGCCGGCGGCCGGCGGGCCGCGACCTGGAGTCCGTTGAAACCGCCCCAGCTGATGCCGATCATGCCGACCGTGCCCGAGCACCACGGCTGCTTGGCCAGCCATTCGATGACGGCGATGCAGTCGTCCTGTTCCTGCTTCAGGTACTCGCCCTTGCAGACCCCTTCGCTGTCGCCGGTGCCGCGCATGTCGACCCGAACCCCGGCATAGCCATGGCCGGCGAAATAAGGATGGGTGAGTGCGTCGCGCTCCACCGTTCCGTCGCGCTTGCGGTAGGGCAGATATTCGAGCACGGCCGGTACCGGATCGGCCTCGGCGTCCTGCGGGAGCCAGATGCGCGCGGCGAGCTTCACGCCGTCCGGCATTGGGATCCACAGGTTCTCGATCTCGCGGACCTTGCGCGGGAAATCGGTGACCACGCGGATGTCTTTCATCGGACGGACTTTCTTTAATTTGCGGCGATTGCCTCGACGGCGCTCGGGCCGGCATTGAGGGGGAAGTGACAGGTGAGCCGGCTTGAGCCGATCGCTGATGGAGCAGGGGCCTGCGTCGTGCAGATGGCTTGCGCGAACGGGCAGCGTGTGTGGAACTCGCACCCCGAAGGCCTGTCGAGCAGCGACGGCACCTCGGCGGGCAGCGCGATGCGGTTATGCACCTTGTCCGGATCGGGCTCGGGATTCGCCGAAAGCAGCGCCGCCGTGTAGGGATGATGCGGCGACTGGAAGATCGCTTCGGTGTCGCCTTCCTCGACGAAGCGCCCGAGATACATCACCGCCATCCGGTCGGCGATCTGGCGCACGACGTGCAGATTGTGCGTGATGATGAGCATCGACAGGCCCATTCGGTCGCGCAGGTCGTTGAGCAGGTTGAGCACCTCGCCCTGGATCGACACGTCGAGCCCGGCCGTCGGTTCATCGGCAATGATCAGCTCCGGGTCGAGCGCGACAGCCCTCGCGACGCCAACCCGGCGCGCCTGGCCGCCGGAGAGCTGGTGCGGATAACGGTCGGCGAAATCTCGTGGCAGGCCGACCAAGGCAAGCAGGCGCCCCACCTCGGCATCGAGGCTGCGGCCGGACAGGCCGTGGATGGCGAACGGCTCCGCCAGCAGCGAGCGGACGCTGAGCCGCGGCGACAGCGAGCCGACCGGGTCCTGGAACATCATCGACATCTTGCGCCTTAGTGGCTTCCAGTCCTTCTTCGGCAGGTCGCGCAACTCGCGGCCTTCGAAGCGGATCGAGCCGCTTGCGGCGGGCTGCAGCCCGTCGATGGCGCGCGCCAGCGTGGTCTTGCCCGATCCGGATTCGCCAACCAGCGCAAGCGTCTGGCCGCGCTGCAGTGTGAAGCCGACACCGGAGACGGCTTCGATTTCCGTTCGCCGGCCGGCGAGCGCGCTCATCATGCCGCCGACGCGGAAGCGCACCCGAAGATCGGAAACCGAAAGCAGGGGTTCTGTCGTCATGCGGCCGCTCCGGCCGTCTCGCCGGTGTGCCAGCATCGCGCGACGTGAGACGCGCTCAGGGCGGTATCGGGTGGCATCTTCGAGCAGGTGTCGTCCGCGAGCTCGCAGCGTGCCTGGAAGACGCAGCCCCTGGGACGGTTGCGCAGGTCCGGCAGCGTGCCCGCGATGGTCGGCAGCCGCGGCTCGCGACGCGAGAGCCTGGCCGGATCGCAGGCGAGCAGCTTCCTGGTGTAGGGATGGCGCGGGTTGTGGAAGATGTCGCGGGTCGAACCGCGTTCGACCACTTCGCCGGCATACATGACGATCATCTCGTCGCACAGCTCGGCGATGACGCCGAGATGATGCGAGATGAACAGCACCGAGCAGCCGATCTGCTTCTGCAGGTCCTTGAGCAGCTCGATGATCGCGACTTCGAGAGTGGCGTCGAGCGCCGTCGTCGGTTCGTCGGCGATCAGCAGCGAGGGCCGCATCAGCAGCGCCATGGCAATCGCGATGCGCTGCTTCATGCCACCCGAGAATTCGTGCGGAAACTGCGCCAGCCGGCGCTCGGGATCGGGGATCCGGACCTTGCGCAGCATCTCGATGGAGAGCGCGTCCTTCTCCTTGCGCGAGAGCCCGGAGCGATACTGGATGTCGCGCATCTGCTTGCCCACGGAAAGCACCGGGTTCAGCGCCCCCATCGGGTCCTGGAAGACGGTTGCGATCTTCTGGCCGCGCAGCGCCCGCATGCCGTTGCCGTCGAGATGGACGAGGTCGCTCTTGTCCTCGAACAGGATCTGGCCCGCCGTGATCGCGCCATTGTCGGCGAGCAGGCCGAGAACGGCGTTGATCAATGTCGATTTTCCGCAGCCGGATTCGCCGACGACGCCGACGATCCGGTTCGCCGGTACCTCCAGGCTCACCTTGCGCAGCGCCTGCAAAGTGCCGGCCTCGGTGGCGAAATCGACGCTGAGGTCCCTGACATCGAGGACAGTCATTCGCGCCTCTTCAGCCGGGGGTCGAAAACGTCGCGCAGGGTCTCGCCGAGGAAGGTGAAGCCGAGCGTGGTGAGGATGATCGGTAGCCCTCCAGCGACTACGATCCAGTAGGAATCGCGGATGTTGACGAAGCCGTCGTTCAGGATCGAGCCCCAGCTTGGCAGGGGGGGCCTGACGCCGAGGCCGAGGAAGCTCAGGCCCGCCTCGATGGCCACGACGACCGGGATGTCCATCGACGCGAGGATGAGTATCGGGCCGATGACGTTGGGCAATATGTGGACGGTGAGGATGCGTGCGGTGCTCGCGCCCATCGAGCGCGCCGCCATGACGTGTTCGGCGGACTTCAGAACGAGCGTCTGTGTCCTGATGATGCGGGCATAGCCCGGCACGTTGACCAGCACGACCACGATCAGCACCGCCAGCAGCGAAGGCCCGGTCAGCGTGACCAGCGTGAGCGCCAGCATCACGGTCGGGAAGCTCTTGATGGCGTCGAAGAGCAGCAGCAGCAGATTGTCGAGCCAACGCGGCCCGTAACCGGCTATGAGCCCGAGCACGATGCCGCCGACGAGCGAGAGACCGGTCGCGCCAAGGGCGATGGCCAGCGCGATCCGGCCGCCATGGAGCACGCGCGAGAACAGGTCGCGCCCGAGATGATCGGTGCCGAGCAGGTGACGCAGGCTTGCGGGCGCGAAGCGCTCGGCGGGGGCGAGTTTCGTCGGTGGATAGCTGGCGAGCACGTCGGCGAAGAGAGCCGACAGAACGACGATCACCACCAGCGTGAGGCCGAGCGCGCCGAGCGGCTCGCGAACGATGCGCCGAAGCACGCGGCCGGCCTTGCCGATGCGCGCGCGAGATGGGCGCTCAATCAAAGCTTGTTCTGACACGGGGGTCCAACGCACCAATGAGGATGTCGGCGAGAGCGTTCACGACGACGAAGAAAGCGGTCGTCACCAGAACGGCGCCGGTGACGACCGGATAGTTGCGCACCGAGATCGCCTCGTAGACCAGTTTGCCGATGCCGGGCCGGGCAAAGACGATCTCGGCGAAGACGGCCGAAGACACCATATTGCCGATCCCGACGCCGAGCAGCGTGACCGTCGGCAGGATGGCGATACGCAAGGCATAGGAATAGGTGATGCGCCGATCAGTCAGGCCGAAAGCGCGCGCGGTGCGGATGTGGCTGGCTTCCAGCGTTTCCAGCATGGATGCGCGCACCATGCGCGCGATGTAACCGACCCAGCCGACGCCGATCGCGAGCGAGGGCAGGGCTAGGTGTTTGAGCTGGCTGACGAGGTTGCCGGGCTCGCCGGCGCCGATGGCCGGCAGCCACTGCAGGGCGACGGCGAAGATCAGCAGGGAATAGATCGCGATGACGAAGGATGGCACCGCGATGACCGCGACAGACAGGATGCCGATGACGCGGTCGACGAAACCGCCGCGCCGCACCGCCGCGATGCAGCCCAGCGGAATGCCCAGCAGCACCGACCACGAGATCGCGCCCGCGATCAGCGCCAGCGTGTACGGAAACTGCTCGAACACGACGTCCAGCACCGGCCGTCCGGACAGCACCTCGGTGCCGAGATCGCCGCGCAGCGCGGAGAAATAGAACCTGAAGAACTGGATCCAAATCGGCTGGTCCAGCCCCATGCGGCTGCGCAGCGCCTGGACCATCTCTGGCGTGGCGCGCGGCCCAAGCGCCACCGATGCCGGGTCGCCCGGGATCACATAGATCATGGCGAACAGCATCACCATCGCGACGCTCACGATGATAATGCCCAGTCCCAGTCGTTTCAGTGCATAGCGGAGCATCTCAGGAACCGGCCGATCCGCCCCGCGCCGTGCCGTGATCTTCCATCACGTCAGGCAGGTTTGAAGTCCGCGAAGCAGGGCTCGCCATTCGGCTTGAGGGCGGCCGCCACGCTCTTGCGGTACATCACGCCAGTGACCTCGTGGGTGAGGAAGACGTAACAGCCGCTCTCCTCCATCAGGTCCTGCATCTTCTTGTACATGACGTCGCGCTTGGCGGGGTCGAGCTCGATCTTGCCTTCGGTGACCAGCTTGTCGAACTCAGCGTTGCTGAACTGCTCCCAATTCCACTCGCCGATCTGGCTGGTCGTGTACCACTCCGTCGCCCAGCTCGGATCAGGCTGCATCGAGAAGCGCGACAGCACCATCTGGAGCTTCTTGTAATAGGGGTTTTCCTTCGACCCCAGCGTCCAGAACGTGCCGCTGTCGTTCTGCTTGATTTCGACGTTGATGCCGATGTCCTGCAGGTTCGCCTGCACGACCTGCGCCGCCGACAGGCGCTCCGCCTTGTTGAGGATGTCGAGCGTCACGGTGACGCCGCTGGCGCCGGCCTTGTTGACCAGCTCGCGCGCCTTGTCCGGATCGTATTCGAAGAGGTTCTTCTCGCGATGGCCGATCAAGCCGGGCGCGATGATGCCGGTCGATGTGGCGGCGGCGCCAAAATAGGCCGCGTCGACCACGGCCTTGCGATCGACGCCGTACTGGACGGCGCGGCGCAGGTCAGGGTTGTCGAAGGGGGCCGCGATCTGGTTCATGCCGAGCCAGACGAAGGCGAGCGACGGCTTTTCGACCACGACGGTGTCGGCCGGCGGCGTTTCCTTCAGCCGCTTGATCGAGGACACCGACGTCCAGGTGTAGTCTAGATCGCCGGCCTCATAACCCAGCTCGGCCGTCTTTTCGTCCTCGATTGGATGGACGTGGATTTCGTCGTAGCCGCCCTGCTCGTATTTCCAGTCCGGGTTGCGCACGAGCACGGTGCGCTGCTTGGGCGTCCATTCCTTGAGCAGATAGGGGCCGGATTGCGCTACGGGTTTCACGCCGAGCTTGCCGCCGGCCTCGGTCACCGCGCGCTTCGACAGGATCGTGCTCGACGGCGTCGGCAGGGTCGAGGTCCACAACGGCGCGAACGCCTTGTTCAGGTGGATGATGCCCGAGAGCTTGTCCTTCACCTCGACTTCCTTGAGCGTCGCCCAGTCGCCCGCATAAGGCGACTTGTTGGCGGGATCGGCGAGGCGCTCGATCGAGAATTTCACGTCCTCGGCCGTCATCTGGCCGAAACCGTCGGTGAAGCCGATATTGTCGCGCAGCTTGAAGGCGACAGTGAGCGGATCGAGCTGCTCGATCTTCTCAACGGCCATCGGCTTCCAGCCCCAGCTGTCGCCAGGCGTGGCGACGACCAGCCCCGCGAAAATGACATTGGTGATATCGCCTTCCGGCGCGGCGAGACGGAAGGCCGGATCCAGTGTCTGGATATCGCCGTATGAGCGCACTTTGATGATGGAGCCCGCCGCCTGGGAGCGCCGGGTGGAATAGATCAGGGAAGCGAGGCTCAGGGCCCCGGCACCGGCCAGCACCCCGCGGCGTGTCATGTTTATCTTCGCGGTTTTGATCATGCTCTACCCCTCTTGCTTATGTTATCGGCCGGCGGCGGCTCGGCGCGGGAGACCATTCCAAAGGTCTCTATTTCGTTCAGCCTGCCCCGGCTATACACATATGTCTAGTGAAAAAAATGCTTCATATGTCGCCGGCCCGGATGCCTTTTCCGGTTATCCGCGATCGACGCGACAGCCGTTTCGATCGGCTATTTCCAGATCTCGCGCGCCAGCCGCATGAAGTTGCCGCCCATGACGTCGCGAACCGTGCGCTCCGGCTGGCCGCGGCGCAGCAGCACCTCGATGAGCTCTTTCGTCTGGCCCGGGGTCGAATAGGTCGTCTTGCCTTCGGGATATTCGTTCTTCGGCCAGAAATGCGGATTGCTGGAGATGATGTCGTCGATGCCTTCGACCTCGACCGGGAAAGCATAGTCGAGTCCGATGCCGACATGGCGCGGACCGGCGAGGTCGATCAGATATTCGACGTGGTCGGCCAGCCGCTCGGAATCGGTGCGACCCTCGCCGAGGAAGCGGTTGAGACCGACGACGCCGATGATGCCGCCGGTGCGGGCGCAGGCCTTGATCTGGTCATCCGTGATGTTGCGGCCATGGGCGCAGAGCGCTTTTGGATTGGAGTGCGAGAAGATCACCGGACGGTCCGTATACTCCATCACGTCCATCGTGGTGCGATAGCCTGTGTGGGTCACGTCCACGAACATGCCGAGACGGTTCATCTCGTCGATAACCTGCCGGCCGAACGCGGTGAGGCCCGTGTCTTCGTCGTGGCAGCCGCCGCCGGCGAGGTTGTTGCGGTTGTAGGCGAACAGAATCTGCCGCACGCCGAGGCGATGATAGAACTCGACCATTTCAATGCGGCCGTTCAACGCGTTCATGCCTTCGATGTCGAAGGTGACCGCTAGCTTGCCTTGCGCCTTCGCGGCGAGGATTTCATCGGTCGATGAGACGAGCGCGTAGTCGTGCGGGCGCGCCAGGATCCAGTGCCGGAAATGAGCGAGGGTGGCGACGGTCTTTTCCCAGGGGAGGAGATCGAAGCCGACATCGATGGAAAGATAATCGACGCCTGCGTCGCGCCAGATCCGCAGATTGTTCAGATCGGCGGCCGGGTCCGGCATGAAGCCGGAATGCGCATCCCAGATGACTTCGCTTCTCAGGATCGACTGGACTTTGTCGTCAAGGCTCATTGCATCCATGTCCGGTTGTTTCGCCGCCTTTGAAATCTGCGCATTCCGATCGTGGCGGGTCAACCGCCCATCGCGCCGTTAAGGCCGCTGGTCCAATCTAATGTACACCGGTGTCTAGACAATGCGCCGGCTGTCGTTATGGTTGGGCCGGTGAGCTTGCCGTGCCGATAGCGCCCGGTTGAGCGCGGTGCTGGGACGTCGAGATGAGCAAGGTGCGGAATTCCGGGTCTGTGATCGCGCCGATTGCGGGCCGGATGTCCGGAGATTTCCGCTCCACCGCGGAATTCGCCGAGGCAGAGGGCTTCTATGCCGCTCTCTTCGGGCTGGATGGGCACGTCTTCGCGGCCCGCTCTCTTTGTGGCCACGCCTCCAACGATGCGATGTTTTTCATCGGCCAGAGCTTCGAGGCCGGCCTCGAGGCGGCTCCGGTCAGCCGTCTCTACCAGGTGCGGCGTGGCGGTGAATCGCCGCAACGGCTCAACGATGCGGAGACCAGGCAAATCAGTCTTTCGCCGGACGGAAAGGTCCTGGCGGTCGCCTATGCCGGTGGCGAGACGGGTGTCGATCATATCGAGATTTGGTCTGCCGGCGAAGGCGCCGCGGTGGCTGATGTGCCAGGCCGGATCGAGCAGATAGACTGGTCGCCCGACGGCCAACGCCTGCTCATGGTCGTCGCCGGCACCGGCGCCGACCTCGCCGGCATCCATGGCGGCTACGCGCAGAAGCAGAAGACGGACGCGCCCGCATGGTTGCCGGAAGTGAGTTGGGGCGAGGGCGACGATCTCTGGCGGCGCATCTGGCTCTGGGATCAGAAGGGCCAACCAACCGCGCTCACATCGGCGCCGTTCAATGTCTGGGAAGCGAGCTGGTGCGGCACCGACAAGATTGCCGCCGTGACCAGCGATGATCATGGCGAGGGCAGCTGGTATGCCGCGAGGCTTTCGCTCATAGACGCGAAGTCGGGAGCGGCGACGCTCCTTCACGCGCCGCGCGACCAGATCGGCGTTCCCCGCGGTTCGCCCGACGGCGCCCGAATCGCCTTCATCCAGGCCTTCTGCAGCGACCGCGGCCTGGTGGCCGGGCAGTTGTCGATCCATGATCCGGCGAGCGGCGAGGTTGCAATCGCGTCGACCAATGCGATCGACGTCACCTCGGTCGAATGGCGCTCCGCTACCAGTATCCACCTGTCGGGCATTCGTGGCCACGAAACGGTCGTGGCCGACTATGATTTTTCCAGCGCGACGCTGACCGAGCTTTGGTCATCCACCGAGCTGACCTGCGGCGAGTGGGCGCCCGCCAGCGTGCCGCTGGGAGCCCGCGGCTCGCTCTTCGTCGGCGAAGCTTACGACCGGGCGCCAATCCTTGCCGAAGTCGTCGACGGCGAGTTGCGGGAGATCGTCTCGCTTGCCGCATCCGATGCGCTTTCGACAATGTCCGGCCGGGGCAAGGCGGAGCCGCTCTCCTGGAGCGCCCCGGACGGACTCGAAATCCAGGGATGGATCGTGCGCCCGCCAATGGCGACCGGGCCGACGCCGCTCCTGGTCGACATCCATGGCGGGCCGATCTCGTCACACCGCAACCGCTGGATGGCGCGCACGCGCGCGGCGCCGCTGCTGGCCTCGCGCGGCTGGGCGATCTTCTTCCCCAATCCCAGGGGCAGCACAGGACGCGGGGACGCTTTCGCGCGCGCCGTACAGGGCGACATGGGCGGCGCCGATGCACACGACATTTTGAGCGGTATCGATGCGCTGGTGAAGAAAGGCCTGGTCGACCCGGACCGCCTCGCGGTCACCGGCACCAGCTATGGCGGCTTCATGTCGGCATGGCTGCCGACGCGCAGCGACCGCTTCGCCGCGGCCATCCCGATCTCGCCCGTCGGCGACTGGTACAGCCAGCACCGCACGACGCAGATACCGGAATTCGACGCGCTGATGCTGGAATCCTCGCCATGGGAAGAAGGCGGCGCCTACTTTAGCCGCAGCCCCGCCTTTTACCGGCAGCTCAACAGCGTGCCGACGCTGGTCATGGCCGGCGGCATCGACAAGAGCACGCCGCCCGGCCAGGCGCTGGAGTGCCATTTCGCGGCGCTCCGCTCAGGTTCGCCAAGCGCGCTCGCGACCTACCCGAACGCCGGCCATAGCCTGCGCGGTTATCCGGAATATATCGACACCGCCGCCCGCATCGTCTGGTGGCTCGAGACCTATGTTGGCGGTCTTTCGACCGCGAAGATTTGAGGAGGAAGAGACATGCCGGCAGCAACCAACAGCAAGCATATCGTGGTCGTGGGTGGCGGCATCATCGGCTGTTCCACCGCCTACCACCTGCTGAAATCGGGCGTGAAGGACGTGACGCTGGTGGAGGCAACCGAGCCTGGCGCGGCAACGACGAGCGCCGGCGCCGGCTTCGTCTCGCACTGGTCGGCCGGCATGATTCCCGCCGGTGAGGAGGGGTTGCGGCTGCAGCAATATGGTCTCGACTTCTACCGCATGCTGCATGAGTTCGGCACCGAGATCGGTTACCGGCCGAACGGTACATTGATCATGGCGCTCACGCCGCAGGGGCGCGAGGATTTCGTCATGCCGGTGCTCAGCTCGCCCTATGCGCCGAAGGAGATGCAGGATCTGAATGCCGCGCAGATCGGCGAGAAGATGGGCGGGCTGGTCGATCCGGCGAAGGTTCATTCCGGCGCCTACAACCCGCACGGCATACAGGTCGACACCAAGCTTGCGCTCGGCGTGCTGGTCAACGAGATCAAGAGGCTCGGCGGCGTGGTGCGCAGCCAGACCAAGGTCCGCAAGATCGACGACGCCGGCGGCAAGGTTACGCTGGAAACCGATCGCGAGACGATTGAGGCCGACGGCGTGGTCGTGGCGGCGGGCGCCTGGAACAACGAGATCCTCGCCAGCCTCGACTGGCACCTGCCGCTGCTGCGGGTGCTGGCCACGCGCGTAGTCACCGACGACCGCGGCTTGCCTTCGACCCTGCCGACCATCCAGTGCCGCGAGCTGCGGCTCTGGCTGCGCGAGACCTTTGGCGCCATCATGTGGGGCACGGGCAGCCACTACACGCCTATGCATCGCCTGGAGGAGAGCGACCTCGAACCTGGCCAGCCGCATAACCGCGAGCTGATGCAGTCCATGGTCGATTTCCAGATGGGCAAGCTGCAGGAGGTCTTTCCGCCGCTGCGTGGCTCGAAGGTGGCAAACTGGTCGCAGGGCATACCCTGCTATACACCGGACGTCGGCTTGATGGTTGGGCATGTGCCGGGCCACGCGAACATCGTCGTCGCGGGAGGCGACAACGAGACCGGCGTCAGCCATGGGCCGGGCCTTGGCAGGCTGGCCACCGAAATCCTGCTGGACGCGCCACGCTTCGTCGATCCGGCGCGCTTCAGGATCGAGCGCTATGCGCGCGATGCCTTCCCGAGCGAGGAAGATGTCGAGGCCTCGATGCCCGCATGGAGCGCGCGCCACGGCGCCAGGCGTTTCGCCACCGCAGCGGAGTAAGATCAGCGGGCCGTCGCGCTGTCGAGCAAGGCCCGCGCCACCATCTGTTCGGTTGGCGTCGTCTTCCTGCGGGTGACGATGTAGAACGCATCGGCATGGCGGCGTGGCGGCCCGGTCAACCGCACCAATTGCCCGAGCCTCAACTGCTCTTCGACGAAGCCGGTCCAGGCGAGCGCCGCGCCGCGACCGGCTATCGCCTCATGCATCATCGACAGATAGCTGGAGAAGGTCGGTCCGGGCAGGTTCCGGGTGGTGCCGATCCAGGATTTCCAATTGTCGACCGCATCCTCGGGAGCGGCGAGATGCAGCAGCGGCACATCCAGGAAGACCTGCGGATTCTCCGAGGCCAGGGCAGGATACCGTTCGAGGAAACCCGGCGAGCAGACAGGAAACCACTCCCCGTCGAACAGCTTGCGGGCGGCGAGCCCGGGCCAGAGCTCAGGGCGTCCGAAGCGTATCGAAATCGCGACTTCCGGCCGGTTGAAATCGTCGGGATGGCTGGAGGTCAGCAGCGTGACGCGGCCATGCGTGACGAGCGAGGTGACCAGATCGAAGCGCGGCATCAGCCACGCCTGGACGAGATCGTAGCCGCTGGCGATGACGAGGGAATCGCGGTCGGCTGCCTGCAGGCGCGCGAGGGTGTCGCGGATCGTGCCCAGTCCGTCCCGTATCGCTTCAGCCAGATCGGCGCCGTTTGCGGTCAGCGAGACGCGGTTGCCCTTGCGCGCCAAAAGCTCGAGCGAGAGCCGCTTTTCCAGATTGGCGATGTGGCGCGACACGGCCGATTGCGCAATGGCGAGCTCCTCGGCGGCGGCCGTGAGATTGCCCCGTCGCGCGGTCGCTTCGAAGGCGACCATCGCGTTGAGCAAGGGGAGGGAGGCTTTCAGCGTCTTCATCGACAGTAAGAATATTCCATGACTTTTTGAGATGGAAGCCTGCCAAATTCATGGTTGATGAGCGCCGCAATTCGCTGCAACCCTGATCAAAAGGCATTAGCCAGCCCTGGAGCCCGCCATGTATGCAAACGACAAGATGTTGTCCGGTCTCGATCGCGCGCGCGTGGTGCGGCTGATCGACGAGCACCGTAAGGACTGGTCGCTGCAGCAGGCCTTCTACCTCGACCCGGATATCTTCGCGCTCGAGCGCGAGCTGTGGTTCCCGCGCCAATGGGTCATCGTCGCCCATACCAGCGAGATGCCGGAGAAGGGCAATTACATCATCCGTCAATTGTTCGACGAGGAGATCATCATCGCCCGTCATGGCGATGGCGAGAGTGACATTGTCGCCCACTACAACGTCTGCACCCATCGCGGCTCGCGCCTGTGCGTGAAGGACGGCCGCGGCAAGCTGCTCGTCTGTCCCTATCATGCCTGGTCCTTCCGGCTGACCGGTGAACTGCAGACCCGGCGCGACCTGCCCGAAGGCGTCGATGGCGACAGCCTCGGACTGCACAAGGTGCCGACGAGGGTGATCGGTGGCCTGGTGATGTGCGGCCTCGATGCCTCTAGCCTGCCCGACATCGAGCCGGCGGCGGCGGGGCTCACCGATCTTCTGCGCGAGAACGGGGTCGCCGACGCACGCATTGTCGCGCGCAAGAATTATCTGACCAAGGCGAACTGGAAGCTGGTGCTGGAGAATTTCCTCGAGTGCTACCACTGCCGTCCAGCCCACCCAGAATATTTCCGCGTCAACGGCCATGTGAAGGTGACCGCCATGCGCGACGACTACAACGCCGCCGAATGGAAGCAGGAGATCGATGCCTGGCACAGCGTCATCGGTGACGCCGAATTCCACAAGGGGGTGTGGGAGCCTGGCAGCCTGGACACGATGCCCTTCGCCATGCACCGCAAGCCGATCGGCTCGGGGCGTCTGACACTGTCCGACGACGGGCAGCCAGTCTCGCGCCTGATGGGTGGGCGCGGCAAGTTCGATGGCGGCGAGAACGGCTTCCGCATCGGCCGGCTTTCGTTCCTGAGCGCGCCCAACGACTACCTGACCATGTTCCAGATGATTCCGCGCAACGCCAACGAGACCGACGTGATCCTGACGTGGCTTGTAGACAAGGACGCCGACGCGTCGGTCGACGTCGACAAGATTTCGTGGATGTGGGACGTGACGACCGTGCAGGACAAGAAGATCACGGAAGACAACGCCGACGGAATTGCCTCGCGCGCCTATCGCCCCGGGCCTTATACGCCGCTGGAATCGCAGACGGCGTTTTTCATAGAGACCTATCTTTCGCAAATGCGTACCCTGATCACGGGCGAGCGCCGCGAGGGGCACGAGGCTTGGGCTGCGCCGTCGCAGCTCTATGCCTCGCCGAAAGCAGCCTGCAGAACGCAGGAAAACGGCCACGCCACATCATAGGTGTCGCGGCCACGATGCGCCCAGCGTCTTCGCTTCCCGGTTGCGATCAGCGCAGCGCGCCTGACGCCGGCCACGCAACCAAAGACCGCAATCGACCGAAAGCGGACATCCAGGCGATCATGCCGAAGGTGCCGGTCACGGCATCTCGAACAGGATCATCATTTCGGCTTGTCGTCCGGGTGGCCTAGCTCGCAGAACCAGCCGCCGAGATATTTCACCGACGGCTTCCTCGGATCGGGCACGGGGGTTTTCGCCTCGACGGCGGCGCGAAATGGCTCGGAGCTGTCCTGTGGGCTGAATCCCAGATGGTCGGCCCCGCTGTTGTCGACCATCTTCAGCTTGTTGTCGGAAATGCCGAAGGAGATCGTGTGGCCGACGCGCGGCGCGGTCAGCGATGCCTCGACCAGGCGCACGCAGTCGTCGAAGGAGAGGTAGGACCACAGCATGCGGCGGTCGGCCGGCTCGGGGAAGGACGAGAAGATGCGCAGGCACACGGTCTCGATGCCGAACTTGTCCCAGTAGAGCCGGCTGAGGCTTTCGACGAAGTTCTTCGACACGCCGTAGAGGCTGTCGGGACGCACAGGCGCGTCGACGCCGATATGCGCCTCGATCTCGTGATAGCCGATGGCATGCACCGAGGAGGCGTAGATGACGCGCTTGACGCCGTGTTTCCGCGCGCCTTCATAGATGTGGTAGGAGCCGCGGATGCTGGAATCGAGGATGGTCTGCCATTCGCATTCGAGCGGCGCGCCGCCGAAATGCACGATCGCGTCGCAGTCCTTGGTCGCCGCGATCGTCGCGTCCATGTCGGCGAGGTCGAAGATTGCTTCCTCCTCGTGCGGCGCAAGATCGCCGAATGGCTCGCGGCCCGCCAGGCGGATGGTCTTGGCCAGCGGCACCAGGCCCTTGCGCAGCACTGAGCCCAGTCGGCCGGCGGCTCCGGTGATCAGGATACGTTCGTAATGCGGCATCACTTACTCCACTTGCGCGACGGCGGCGTTGATGCGCGCGATCGCCTCGGTCAGCACCTCTTCGCTGGTTGCGGTCGAGATGCGGAAATAGGGTGACATTCCATAGGCGACGCCGGGCACCGACGCCACCCGCCCTTCGTTGAGAAGATAATTCGACACCGCCGCGTCGTCTTCCAGCACCACACCCTTGGGCGTCTTGCGGCCGATCAGGCTCGCGCAACCGATATAGGCGTAGAAGGCGCCTTCCGGCGGCGACAGCGTCAATCCGTTGATCTTCCTGATGCCGTCGACAACCAGGTCGCGTCGCCTCTCGAAAGCCTGGCGGAAGCGCGCGACCTCATCTTGGGGACCATTGAGCGCGGCGACGGTCGCGGCTTGAGCGATCGAGCATACGGACGTGCAGGACTGGCTCTGGATCGTCGACATCGCCTTGAGAAGCGGCGACGGCCCGGCCGCATAACCGACGCGCCAACCGGTCATGGCGTAGGACTTCGACACGCCGTTGACGATCAGCGTGCGGTCCTTGAGTTCCGGGCAGGCCTTGCCGAAGGAGATGAATTCACGTCCGTCGAAGAGGATGTGCTCGTAGATTTCGTCGGAGAGGATGAGCACCTGCGGATGCCTTGCCAGCACCGCGCCCAGCGCCTTCAGATCGGACTCGGAGTAAACGGCTCCGGACGGGTTGCCGGGCATGTTGAGGAAAAGCCACTTCGTCCTTGGCGTGATTGCCTTTTCCAGCAGCGCCGGCGTCAGCCGGAAGCCGGTGGTTTCCGGGCATTCGACGACGACCGGGGTGCCGCCGAGCAGCTTCACCATTTCCGGATAGGACACGAAGTAGGGCGCCGGCAGGATTGCCTCGTCGCCGGTTTCCAGCGTCGCCATCAGCGCGTTGAAAATGATCTGCTTGGCGCCGTTGGCCACGACGATATCGTCGGCCGTGTAGTCCAACTCGTTCTCGCGGCGGAATTTTCCAGCGATGGCTTCGCGTACCTCGGCGGTCCCGGCAGCGGCCGTGTAGAGCGTTTGGCCGGCCTTCGCGGCAAAATGGGCGGCGTCGATGATGTGATGCGGCGTCGGAAAATCGGGCTCGCCCAGGCCGAGGTCGATCACGTCCACGCCCTTGGCGCGCAGCGCCTTGGCAGCCTGCGAAGCCGCCATCGAGGCGGAGGGCTTCACCACCGAGAGGCGCGAGGCAACATAGCTCATCAGTCGTTCTCCGTGATGTAACCCTTGGATCGGTCATTGGCCCGCGCGCCGGCGCTGCGCTTTGCCGGATCGCCATAGCCGCCACCGCCCGGCAATTCCAATATCAGCCTGCGTCCTGCCGGCACATGCTGCCAGCCCTTCGGGCGCATCTTCGTGCCGTCATCCAGCTTGACCACGCCGGCAACGCCAGGCTTGCCGCCATTGCGTCCATGGGCCGGGTGATTGACACGGTCGAACATGGCCGAGAAATCGAACTCGTGGCCGTCGGTCGCGGCGATCTCGATGATCTGGCCGAGGCCGCCACGGAATTCGCCGTCGCCGCCGGAATTGGGCCGCAACTCCTTGCGCCAGATGACGATCGGGCCGGTATGCTCCGTCGCCTCGATCGGCATCGTGTGCACGCCGGACGGGAAGGCCGTCGCCGACAAGCCGTCGAGCTCGGGACGGGCGCCCATGCCGCCGGAATTGAACATCAGCACTTCGGCCCGGCGACCGGAGGCGCCGGCGACGGGGCGCGCCGAGATGTGGATATTCCACAGCGCGCCGGCGCCTTCGGCGAGGATTTTGCCGGGCAACGCCTTGGAGAAGGCGCCGAGCACGAGATCGGGAACCATGTGGCCGAAAATATGCCTGAGCGCCACCGGCGCCGGTCGCACCGCGTTCAGGATGTTGATCGGCGACGAAACGGTGAAGAAGGCGAGGGAGGCGGCATTGTTGGGAATATCGGGCGCCACCATGCATTTCAGCGCATAGCAGGCATAGGCCTTGCTGTAGATGATCGGGCAGTTGATGCCCCAACGGCTCATCGGGTCGGTGCCGGTGAAGTCGACTTCGACGTGGTCGTCGCGGACCGAGACCGTCGCCGCCAGCTTCACGGGCTCGTCATAGCCGTCGGTCACCAGCTCGTTCGACCAGCTTCCCTTGGGCAGGGCCTCGATGCGTTCGAGCATTGCGTCGCGGGTGCGCGAGAAGATGAATTCGCCGAGGCCGTCGAGCGAGGTGAGTCCGATCTCCTTCATCATGTCGACGAGGCGGCGATGGCCGACCTCGTTGCAGGCGGCCAAAGAATAGAAATCACCAACGACCTGGTTGGGCTCGCGGACATTGGCGCGCAGGATGCGGACGAGGTCTAGATTGACCTTGCCCTTCTCCGCGAACTTCATGATCGGGATCTGGATGCCTTCCTCATAGACCGACTTGCCGTCGGCGCCGAAGCCGCGGCCGCCGACATCGACGACATGCGCGGTGCAGGCGAAGAAGGCTACAAGCTCGCCGTTCAGGAAAGACGGCGACACCATGGTGATGTCGTGCAGATGACCGGTTCCGAGCCAGGGATCGTTGGTGACATAGGTGTCGCCCTCGAACATCTCCTCGCGCGGGATTGCGTTCATGAAATGCAGCACGGCCTCGGCCATGGTGTTGACGTGACCGGGTGTGCCGGTGACGGCCTGCGCCAGCATCTGGCCGCGCGGGTCGAATACGCCTGCCGACAGGTCGCCGGATTCGCGCACCGAGGTCGAGAAGGCGGTGCGCAGCAAGGTCAGCGCCTGCTCCTCGACCACCGAGATCAATCGGTTCCACATGACCTGCATGCGGATTTCGCCAATATCGCTCATGCCTGGCTGCCTTTGCGGGTCAGAAGGATCGCGCCGTCGCTCTGGATGACGGCGTCGAAGCTGGTGGTGACGACGGTCGATGTTTCGCGCTCGACGATGACCGCCGGACCAGCGATACGGTCGCCCGAGCAGAGCGTGTCGCGCTCGATGATGCCGTAGGTCTGCGGAGCACCGGTCGCCGGATCGAAGACCGCGCGGGTCGTCGTCGGTTGGCTGGTCTTCTTGCCGGTGGTGAGTTCATGCCGCGTGACGGCGGGGCGGACGTCGGTCGCCTTCACCGACCAGGTGACGATCTCGATCTCCAGCCCGTCCAGTCCTTCGATGGCGCGGCCGAAGAAACGCTGGTAGCTGGTCTCGAACAGCTCCTTGAGTTTGGCCACCGCGTCGTCGCCGAACGGCTCGTCGGCCAGCGGCACGGGGATTTCCCAGCCCTGGCCGGCATAGCGCATGAAGGCGGTGATCTCGCAAACGATCCTGCCGCTTGCGCCGGTGCGCACGAAGCCCTCGGCGGAGGCCTTGAGATCGGCGAGCAGGGCATTCACTTCGGTGGACTTGAAGCGCGAGAGGCGCGTCAGCTTCGATGCCAGCGCCTCGTAGCCGAACGGCGCCTTGAGGAAGCCGATCGCCGAGCCGACGCCGGCGCCGCGCGGCACGATGCATTGGTCGATGCCGAGCTTTTCGCAGAGCCTTGCCGCATGCAGCGGCGCCGCGCCGCCAAAGGCGATCATCAGATTGTCTGAGATGTTCTTGCCGTTCTCGACGGCGTGGACGCGGGCGGCATTGGCCATGTTCTCGTCAACCACCTCGCAGATGCCGAAGGCTGTCGCCATGGCATTCAACGACAGGCGCTCGCCGACGTCGCGCATGATGGCCTGTTCGGAGGCCGAGATATCCAGCCTGATCGCGCCGCCGGCGAAATTGTCGGGGTCGAGCTTGCCGAGCACCAGGTCGGCGTCGGTGATCGCCGGGCGCCTGCCGCCGCGGCCATAGCAGGCAGGTCCCGGTTCCGAGCCTGCGCTTTCCGGCCCGGTCTGGATGCGGCCCATGGCGTCGACCCAGGCGATGGAGCCGCCGCCGGCGCCGATCTCGATCATCTCGATCACCGGAATGGAGATCGGCATTCCCGAGCCTTTCGAGAAGCGATAGGTGCGCGCCACCTCGAAAGTCCGCGCCGTGCGCGGGGCATAGTCCTCGATCAGGCAGATTTTCGCGGTGGTGCCGCCCATGTCGTAGGAGACGACCTTCTCCAGGCCGAAGCGCCGGGCGATGTCGGCGGCGAAGATGGCGCCGCCGGCGGGGCCGGATTCCACCAGTCGGACAGGGAATTCGGAGGCCGTCTCCACCGAGATCAGGCCACCGCCGGAATGGATCATGAAGACCGGGCAGTCGGCGCCCATGTCCTTCAGGCGGGTCTGCAGGCGGGCGAGATAGTCGGCCATCTGCGGGCGCACATAGGCGTTGGCGCAGACCGTGTTGAAGCGCTCGAACTCGCGCATCTGCGGCGAGACCTCGGCGCTGATCGAAATCGGGATGCTGAGCTTGCGGGCGAGGATGTCGCGCGCCCGGCGCTCGTGATCGGGATTGGCGTAGGCGTGGATGAAGCCGATCGCCACCGAGCCGAAATTGCCGGCCGCGATGCGATCGGCGATCTCTTCGAGGGCAGCTTCGTCGAGCGGCTGCAGTTCCTGGCCTTCGGCGCCGATGCGGCCCTTGACAGTGAAGCGGTCCTCACGCGGGATCAGCGGTGTCGGCAGTTGCAGATTGAGATCGTACTGCTCGAAGCGGTTCTCCGTGCGCATCTCGATCACGTCGCGGAAGCCTTCCGTCGTGACCAGCGCGGTCCTGGCGCCGCGTCGCTCGATCAAGGCATTGGTGGCGAGCGTCGTGCCGTGGATGATGATGCCGATCTCGGCCGGCGAAATCCCGGCGTCGCGGATGACCACGTCGATGCCGTCGAGGATCGCCTGTTCTGGCGCCGCGTAATTTGTCAGCACCTTGGTCGAGAACATCGTTCCCCTGACATCGAGTGCGATGTCGGTGAAGGTGCCGCCGATGTCCGCGCCGAGACGGATGTCGTCTGATCTGGAGGTCATGCCTTGGCCTTCTGGGAAGCAAGCGCTGCGTCGCGCATCTGGGAGAGGGTCTGCCGGGGCGTGAGCGCTTCGGGGGAGACAGCGATGTCGAGAACCGCGCCGGTCGCGGACTTGAGGGCCCGTTCGAATGCCGCGGCGAAATCCTGTGTCGCGTCGACGCGCTCTGCGTGGAAGCCATAGGCCTTCGCCAACGCCACGAAGTCGGGGTTCTCGAGCGAGGTGCCGGAGACGCGAGCCGGATAGTTGCGCTCCTGGTGCGCGCGGATGGTGCCGTAGATGCCGTTGTTGATGATCAGCACGATCGGCTGCGCCCCCGCCTGCATGGCGGTGCCGAGTTCCTGGCAGTTCATCTGGAAGTCGCCGTCGCCGGCGAAGCAGACGACCGTGCGGCTCGGATATGCGACCTTGGCCGCGATGGCGGCCGGCAACCCGTAGCCCATGGCGCCGGATTGCGGAGCAAGCAGGCGGGCTTGTGGCCCGAACTTGAAGAACTTGTTCGGCCATACGGTGAAATTGCCGGCACCGTTGGTGAGGATGACATCGGCCGGCAGCGTCTCGCGCAGCCAGGCGCTGACGGCGACCATGTCGACCGGACCGGGCTGCACCGGCGCGGCGAACGTGCCTTCATAGGCCTTGCGCGCCGCCGCGCGCCAATCGGCCCAGCCCCCCTTCACACGGGCGAGCGCTTTGGCGAAGGCGTTCGGACCGGCATGGATGCCGATCGCCGGCGTATAGATCTTGCCAATCTCGCGGTCGGAGCCGTGGACATGGATCAGCTTCTGCCGCGGCTCGGGAACGGCAAGCAGCGTGTAGCCGTCGGTCGTCATCTCGCCGAAGCGGACATTGACCGCCAGGATCACGTCGGCATCGCGGATCAGGTTCTTCACATGCGGCACCATGCCGACGCCTGCCTCGCCGACGAAGACCGGCGACAGGTTGTCGAACTGGTCCTGGTACCGGAAGGCGGCGACGACTGGAATGTCGGAAGCCTCGGCAAAAGCCTGAAGCGCGGCGCGACCGTCCGCCGCCCAGTTGGCGCCGCCCATAAGCAGGACCGGCTTCTCGGCTGACGCCAGCAATTTGAGCGCTGACGCGATCGCGTCCGGTGCCGGCGCTGCCTCGAAGATCGCGGCGGGTCCACGGAGGGGCGCGGCCTCGGTCGCGGTGGTCAGCATGTCTTCCGGCAGCGCGACCACGACGGGGCCTGGCCGTCCGGTCAAGGCAGTGGTCCAGGCTCGCGCCACGATCTCGGGGAGCCGCGCGACATCGTCGATCTCGACGGCCCATTTGGCGACGGTTCCATAGACCGCGCGGTAGTCTATTTCCTGGAAGGCTTCGCGCCCCTTCATGTCGGTGCCGACCTGGCCGACGAACAGGATCATCGGTGAGCTGTCCTGCATCGCCGTATGCACGCCGATGCTGGCATTGGTCACGCCGGGGCCGCGCGTCACGAAACAGATACCCGGCGATCCGGTCAGCTTGCCATACGCCGAGGCCATGAACGACGCGCCGCCCTCATTGCGGCAGAGCACATAGTCGAGCTTGCCATGGGTGTCGTGCAGCGCATCGAGAACGGCGAGATAGCTTTCGCCGGGAACGCCAAAGCTCTTGGTCGCGCCCAAGGCGATCAGGCACTCGACAAGGAGGTGACCGCCATTGCGGACCATGCTTCGACATCCTCTTAGGCTGGCGGCAAGCGGACCGAGCCTGCCCTTCGGAACTATACCTGCACTGTGGCTCGCCCGGGCGAAATCAAGAAATGCGATCGATACGAAAGTTTTTCTTTACCGTGGGATGCGCACCAAAACACCGGGGTTCATCGTGCCCCGCGGATCGAATGCATCCTTCAGCCGCGCCATGAGGTCGCGCTCTACCCGGCTCCTGTTCCGGTCCGCCATGGCGACCTTGGCGCGCCCCAGGCCATGCTCGGCCGCGAAGCTGCCGCCCATGTCGGTGGCCAAAGCGGCGAGCGCCTCGGCGAATGCTCCGGCCTCGCCGTTGAAATCGGCGCGGCCTTCCGGCGGCGACAGATTGTAATGGATGTTGCCGTCGCCGAGATGCCCGAACGGATTGATCCGCACGCCCGGCAGAATGTTGTGGCAGATCTTGGCGCCCGCCTCGATGAAGCGCGCGATAGCGCCGGGCGGCACGGAGATGTCGTGTTTCAACTGCTGGCCTTCCAGCCGCTGGCCTTCCGGCTGTTCCTCGCGCAGGCGCCAGAACTGAGCCCGCTGCGCGCCCGAATTGGCCAGCGCGCCATCCACGACCAGACCTTGTTCCATGCCCCATTCCAGCGCGGAATTCAGGATGTCGTCGAGGGGAACGCGCGTCGAGCCCGACGCCATTTCGACGAGCAGATAGACGTCGCCTCGTGTCTCCAGCTGATAGGCGAGGTCGGGCAGGTGCTTGAGCGCCAGTGCCAGGCCAACATCGGAGAAGAATTCGAGCCCGGTGAGGAATTCTCCGGCCTCGCCGCGCAAGAAGGCGCCGAAGGAAACCGCGGCGGCAAAGTCGGACATCACCAGCAGCGCGCTCGCCTGCTGTTTTGGCGCGGGATAGAGCCTGAGCACTGCTCGTGTCACGATGCCGAGCGTGCCTTCCGAACCACAGAACAGCTTGCGCAACTGGTAGCCGGCATTGTCCTTCTGGACCGCGCGCATTCCGTCCCAAATCATGCCGTCCGGCATCACGACCTCGAGACCGAGGACCAGATCCTGCATCATGCCGAAGCGGAACGCGTGGCTGCCGCCGGCATTGGTGCCGATGAGGCCGCCGATCCTGGCGCTGCCTTCGGCTCCCAGATGCATCGGGAACATCAGGCCATGCGGCTCCAACGCCTCATGCAGCGCGGCGAGCACGACGCCTGCCTCGGCCATGATCGAGCCGCTTTCCGGGTCCGGTTTGCCGATTGCCGCCATGCGCGACAGCGAGAGGATCACCGCGTTCGTCTGCTCGGCGACAGCACCGCCGCATAGGCCTGTATTTCCGCCTTGCGGGATCACTGCGACGCCTGCTTCCCGGCATGCCTTTACGACCGCCGCAGCTTCAGCCGTGTTCGCCGGCCTAGCGACACCCAGCGGCGCGACGCCATAGCGATTGAGCCAGTCGCGCCGATAGGGCTCGGCGTCGGTGCCCGAGAGCCAGCCTTTCGGGCCGAGGATTGTCCGCAATGCGTTAACCGGATCAGCCATGCAAAACACCTGAGCAGTGCGATGTGCCGCCTATAGTCGGTTGTATCGCTTGGCTCAATGATCCAGCACCTGGGACAGGAACCGTTGGGTGCGCTCGTTGCGAGACGCGCTGAAGAACTCCTCCGGCGGTGCTTCCTCGATGATCTCGCCTGCGTCCATGAAGATCACCCGGTCGGCGACCCGGCGCGCGAAACCCATCTCGTGCGTGACGCAGATCATCGTCATGCCTTCGGAGGCCAGTGTCACCATCACGTCGAGCACCTCCGATATCATTTCCGGATCGAGTGCCGAGGTCGGCTCGTCGAACAGCATGATCTGCGGCTGCATGCAGAGCGCCCGCGCGATCGCCACGCGCTGCTGCTGGCCGCCGGACAATTGTCCAGGAAATTTCATCGCCTGCTCCGGAATGCGCACCTTCTCCAGAAAGCGCCGGGCGGTCGTCTCGGCTTCCGCGCGCGGCCGCTTGCGCACGATCATCGGCGCGATCATGCAGTTCTCCAGAACGCTCATATGCGGAAACAGGTTGAAGTGCTGGAACACCATGCCCACTTCGCGCCTGATCCCATCGATGTTGCCGACATCGTCGTTGAGCTCGGTGCCAAGCACGAAGATGCGACCGTCATTGTGCTGCTCGAGCCGATTGATGCAGCGGATCAGGGTGGACTTGCCGGAGCCCGACGGGCCGCAGATGACGATCTTTTCGCCGCGCCCGACGGTGAGGTTTATCTTCCGCAGCGCATGGAACGATCCGTAGTATTTGTCGAGCCCTTCAATCCGCACGGCCGGGCCGGAAGAATGCGTCGGGTTCACGCGTGCCTCCATTATCGTTCGCCGACCGCCATGCGGCGCTCGAGGAAGGCGCCGTAGCGGGACAGGCTGAAGACGAAGACGAAATAGATGAAGGCGATGAAGGCGTAGACCTCGACATAGGCGAAGCGCCATTCGCCGGTGCCGTAGGCCGCGTTGCCGGAGGCCAGGATCTCGAAGAAGCCGACGATCACCACCAGCGAGGTTTCCTTGAACGAGATGACGAACTGGTTGATCGTCGCCGGAAGAGCGTTGCGCATCGCCTGCGGCAGGAGGATGCGGCCGATGCGCTGCCAGTAGCTCATGCCGAGCGCCATGGCGGCTTCCTCCTGACCCGCCGGAACGCCCTGCATGCCGCCCCTGACGATCTCGGCCTGGTAGGCGGAGAAGAACAGCCCAGAGCCCAGGATCACCCGGTAGAGCTTGTCGCCCTGCAGCCATTGCGGCAGCGCGAAAGGCAGGACGATGGCGAATGTGAACAGGATCGAGATCAGCGGCAGCGAGCGCACGCCATCGATGATGAGACCGGTGGTGCGCGATATCCAGGGCAGTTCCGAGCGGCGCAGCAGCGCCAGGCAGATGGCCAGCGGGAAGCCGATCAGGCAGGTGGTGACGAAGATGAAGAGGGTGAGCGCCAGTCCACCCCAGGTCTCCTCGCCGACATAGGGCAGGCCGAGCACACCGCCTTTCATCAGCACGTAATAGAGTGCTGTTCCGGCTCCCCAGACCAGCGCGATGCGGCGGCCCGTCCAGAACGCCGGAATGCAACTCAGCACCGTCATGACCACGACAGCCACGCAGGCGAGCGCGGAGCGCCATTGCTCGTCATAGGGATAGAGTCCGAACAGGATGATGCGCCACCGGGCCGCGATGACCGACCAGCAGGCTCCCGCGGCTGCCTGGCAGGCTTCCGGTCCGCCGCTCGTCGTGAAGACGGCCGAGAAAACCGCCCAATTGAGCAGCTTCCAGGCCAGGAAGACCATGATCGTCAGCGAGATCAGCGACAGGACAGCCTGGAGCGGCGTTGCGAAGAAGCGGCGCCTCAGGTCTTCGAGCCGCCCGGGGGCAGGGGGAGCGACCACGACCATCTCCATCTCTCACCCCCTCAGTTGATTGCCCTTCAGGGCAATGGCCTTGTTGATGCGGTTGAATATGGCGGCGAGGCTGAGATTGATGGTGAGGAAACCCGCCATCAGGATGCCGATCGCCTCGAGCGTCTGGCCGGAATGGTTGATGGTCAGCGCCACGATCATGAAGAAATCGGCGAAGCCGACCGCAATGCCCATCGTGGTCGCCTTCATCAGCCAGACATACTGGTTAGCGAGGATCGGCAGCATGGCGCGCAGCGCAAGCGGCAGCCGCACCAGCGTGAAGACGCGCCAGGAGCTGAGCCCCAGCGAGAGCGCCGCCTCGACCTGGCCCTTGCCGACGGCCTTGAAGCCGCCGCGCACGATCTCGGCGATGTAGGAGCCGCCATAGATGGCGATGGCCACGGCTAAAGCGGAAAACTCCGGCGGAACGCGCAGCCCGCCTCTCAGGTTGAGGCCTTGCAGGGCTGGGACGTCGAGCAGCGGCAGGTCCGGCAGGCGTCCGGCAATGAGGATGACGGCGGCGCAAGCCAGCGCTGCCGCGGCGGCAATAAGCTGGATGACAAGCCGCTCGCCCACAGGTTGGGTGAGGCGTGATGTGCGGCCCAGCCAGAGCGGGAGCGCGATCGCGGCAATCACTGCAAGCATCGCCGCCGCAAGAGCAGCGCCGCCGACATTGGGCACCGGCACGTAGACGCCACGGCTGGTGAGCAGAACGCCCCAAAGGTCATGCGCGGCGCGGGGCGTCGGCAGATGCGTGATGATCGCGTACCAGAAGAAGACCTGGAGGATCAGCGGGATGTTGCGGAAGATGTCGACATAGGTGCGGCCGAGCAGCCGCGCGAGTTCGTTGGACGAGGTCCGCGCCAGGCCGATGATCGTCCCGACGATGGTCGCCAGGATCAGCCCGACGCTTCCAAGGAAAAGCGTGTTGATGATGCCGATGAGGAAATACCACCAATACGGATCGTTCGCGGTTACCGGCAGCAACGAGAAGGTGACATCCCAGCCGGTCGACTTGAACAGGAAGTCGAAGCCGGACGTGATGCCCTGCTCGGCAAGGTTCCGCCGCGCAATCAAGGTACAGGCCAGGACCAGGCCGGCCAGGGTGCCGACGTAGAGAACCTGCAACAGCGCGTTGCGGACCTTCTGATTTCTCAGCAGGCTGATCATCAGGATATTCCTGAATTGTCGCCGGCCCCGCCCGGCGGGCGCCGGACGAGGCTCCAAGCGAGGTGGATCAAGGAAGGATCAGTCGATCACCAGCGGGAACAGGACGCCGCCCTTGTTCCACAGATTGGTCAGCTCGCGATCCATCTTGTAGGGCGAATCCTTGCCGAGGTCGCGGTCGAAGATCTCGCCGTAATTGCCGACCTTCTTGATCACGTTGTAGGCCCAGTCGTCGGGGAGCCCGAGGCCCTTGCCCATGCCGGGCGTGACGCCGAGGAACTTGGCGACCTGCGGCGAGGTCGGCTTGGCCTTGATCTCGTCGACATTCTTGGAGTTGATGCCCTCCTGTTCGGCGAAGATGAGTGCGGTGAGCGTCCAGTTGGCGATGTTCAGCCAGTTGTCGTCGCCCTGGCGCACGATCATGACTTCAGGCTCGACCGCAAGCACATCGGGCAGGATCACATGGTCCTCGACCTTGCCTTTCGCGGCGCGGGCTATGGCGAGCACCGGTCCCCACTGCGCATAGAGATCGCAGCGCCCCGAGAAATAGGCCTGCTCGAGCTCCTCGGTCTTTTCGATGACCACGGGCTCGAGCTTGATGCCGAGCTTCTGCGCATAGGCCGCGACCTGCTGCTCCTGCGAGGTGCCGGCGGGAATGCAGATGGTGCCGCCATTGGCGTCCTTGAGCGACTTCAGGTTCAGTTCCTTGTGCGCCATCACCTTGGTCGTGCCGAGATAGTAGGACGATGAGAACTGCAGGCCGAGTTCGGTGTTCCGGCTGAGCGTGCCGCCGGAAGCCTTGATGATGATGTCGACGTCGCCCGACTGGAGCGAGGGCCAGCGCTGCGCCCAGCTGATCGGCACGATCTTCAACTTCGCCGGATCGCCGAAGACGGCGGTCGCCACCGCCTTGCAAAGGTCGATGTCCATGCCTTTCCAGTTGCCCTTGTCATCCACCTCGGCGAAGCCGAGATAGGAGCCGTCATGGCCGGTGCAATTGAGCATTCCGCGCGCCTTGACGGTATCCAGCGTCTTGCCGCCGGCTGCCTCGGCGGGTGCCGCCAGATGAAGGAAGCCAAGGGCCATGGCCGCGGCCCCCCATTTGATCATTTTCATGTTGGTTGTCTCCACTGTTGAGGTTCACTTGTTCTTGTTGTTGGAGGCCCGAAACAGACTCGAGCCCCGGTTGCCAAGCGGCCCCTAGTCGGTAAGCGGGATCGGCTTCGGCAAAAGCCTGAGATCGCTGCCCCAGTCCTGCTGGACGAGCCATCGATGCAGGGAGGCCACGGCCTTCACGCGCAGATGTCCGCGCGGCACGACGAGGAAGAATCCGGGGACTTCCTCGGGCTTCATATCCGAGAGGGCGTCACGGCCGATGGGTGCCACCAACGCGCCGGACCTGAAATCCTCTTCGGCGTCGATGATCGAGACCAGGCCGATGCCGATGCCTTGCAGGGTCGCGCGGCGCATGGTTGCCGCGTCGTCGAAGCCGATGCTGTGGTCGCCCTCTGCCTGCTCGACGGCGAGGTGCCGCAGGATATCCGGCCAGAGGCGCTTCGACTTGACGGTGTCGAGCAGCGTGAAGCGTGTCAGGTCTTGTGCCGACGTGATCTTCTCGCCGATCGCCGGCGTGCAGCAAATGATCTTCGGGTCGGGCACGAGCAATGTGGTCTCGTAGTCGGACCAGTTGCCGTAGCCCCATTGTACGGTCATATCGATGTCGTCGCGGCCGAAATCGGGCAGGTCGACCATGGTCGTCAGCCGCAGATCAGCGCCCGGCAGGATCTCGCGGAAGAGCGACAGTCTCGGCAGCAAATAGTGCGTGGCGAAGTAGGGGCTGGCATTGAGGTTGATGCGGTCGCGGTAATTCGACTTGGTGACGCGGCGAACGCCTTCGGAGAATTCGTCGAAGCCTGCCTTGACGTAGTGGGACAGCAGGATGGCGGACTCGGTCAGTTCGATCGAGCGGCCCTTGCGCTCGAACAACGTCACCTGGAGCGTGTCTTCCAGGAGCTTGATCTGCTGTCCGACGGCCTGAGGCGTTACCAGGAGCTCGTCAGCGGCCTGCCGGAAGCTCTTGTGCTGCACGACGGCGTGGAAGACGCGCAGAGCGTTGAGCGAGGGGAGGCGAAGCTTGCCGGTCATGGTGAATTCCGCCTCCTTCCGTTTGAGACTCCGTTCGATCATGCACTGCTGGAACTCAGCCGCGCCCGGCTGACTACGTTGGTTTATGCGTAGATATAACCACCTGAAACGATTACGTTTTCGCCAGTCATATAGGTGTTCTTCGGGCCACCGGTCATGAGCACCCATTCGGCGATCTCGGTCGGCTCGGCGCCACGGCCAAGCGGGCTCGCCTTGGCGAGTTCCTCGAGGAAGCCGAGGGCCTTGGCCTTCTCTGTGGCCATGCCGGCGGGCGCGACGGAGTTCACCAGGATCCCGTCCTTTGCGACGTAATGGGCGAAGGAACGGGTCAGGCTTACGACGGCAGCCTTGGTGGCCGCGTAATGCGCGTTCTGCGGATGCGCCTTGAAGGCGTCGACGGACGTCAGATTGACGATGCGGCCGCGCACCTGGGCTTTCGGCTCCTGCGACTGCATGTGGCGAACGGCCGCCACCATCATGTGGTAGGTGCCCTTGATGTTGATGCCGTTGGACGCGTCCCACTCGGCGTCGGTTATCTCGAGCAGCGGACGGCGCGGATAGATCGCGGCACAGTTGATCAGCGTGTCGACGCGCCCGAGCTTCGCCACGATCGCGTCGAACGCCGCATGGCATTGAGGGCCGATCTGGATGTCGCAGGTCGCGGTCGCGGTCGGCAGGCCCTTGGCCTTCGCCGGTTCGAGCGCGGCCTGGGCGGCTTCCTGGTTGATGTCGATGATGCCGACCTTGGCCGCCCCGGCCTCGACGGCCATGCGGGCCAGAAGCGCGCCGAGGCCGGCGCCGCCACCAACGATCAGAACGGAAAGGTCCTTCATTGCTGTTTTCCCCTATTTGGTGCCGCTGGGCGAAGTGGGCCAGGTCGGCATGATGTCGAAACGGGTAACGTCGGCCCATGCGGGGAGCGCGAGCACGCCGACGACCATCCTGGCCACGTCGTCCGGCTGGACGACCTTTCCGGCGTACATGGCCGCGCGCGCATCGGCGTCGAGGATGTCGTTGTAAAGCTGCGTCTCGACACGTCCGGCGACGATCTCGGTAACGCGCACGCCCGACGGAGACAGGTCGGCGCGCAGCGCGGCGGCAAAGCCGGAGATCGCCGCCTTGGTGGCCGAATAGACGGCGATATTGGAATATGCCGCGTGGCCCGCGGTGGAGCCGGTGAACAATATGTGCCCGGACTGCCGTTTGCGCATCTGCGGCACGACAAGGCGGGTGAGCAGGATCGCCGCGCTGAGGTTCACCTCCAGCGTGGCGTCGATGTCGGCGATCTTCATGTCGGCGAAATTGCCGAGAGGCGGCATGATGCCGGCATTGTTGATCAGCACGTCGATGGTGAGATCGGCCAACACCGATTCCAGCGCCTCGCGATCGGTGACGTCGACGGCAATCGGCACGATGCCCAGGCGCTCGGCCTGCAATTCCTTCAGCGCGGCCTGGCTTCGGCCGACCGCGTAGACGTCATAGCCGGCATCACTCAAGGCGATCGCCATGGCTCGTCCTATGCCGCTCGTCGCACCTGTGATGAAGGCTGTCGTCACCTGGGTTCTTCCCCGATTTCTTGATGCCCAGTCTGCGGCCTGGGCCGATGCCGCGAAACCAAGAAAAGCAGCAAAAAGGAAAGATAAACTTTCGAAAGCCTTTGCTGCGGTTGAAACGTCCCGCGCCGCCTGGGTGGCTTTCAGGCCCGAAAACCAAAGGAAAGCAAGGCTTTCGGCACGTCAGGAAGGTCCTCTGCCGGCCAGCAAAGCAAAAACATGGCTTTCGCAATCCGAGGCGGGCTGCCTTCAGCGCAAGCCTTGCTGGGGCGCAAGCCGCGAGGTCTATCCGTCAGCCGACACCGACCGTTTCATCCTGGTGAAGAGGGAAGCCGCGGCGGCCTTCTGCTCGGCGTCCGTCGCCTCGACACCCGACGCCTTCGCCAGGGCGCGCACACGCCCCAGGCTGTTTTGCAGATGCTTGCGCATGGCTTGCCGGGCCTTGCCGCCGTCCTGCCTTTCGATGGCGTCGACGATGGCTTCGTGTTCGCTGTGGATGCGCGCGTAATAGCTGTCCTTGAGGGCAGGCTCGACCAGATAGCCGAGTTGGAAGCGCGGCACGATCATTGGCCCGAGATAGGCGAGGAAGCCGTGGATGAATTCGTTGCGCGCCGCCTTGGCGATCGCGAGATGGAAATCGTAGTCGTAGTGGATCTGGACGGCCGATGGATCGGCCTGCCGGGCGTCGATGTCATCCATCGTGGCCCGGATCTCGCTTGCTTGCTCGTCGGTGCGGCGTTCCGCGCAGAGCCCGGCGGACTCCACTTCGACGCTCAATCTCAGTTCGAGCAAGGCGATGGTTTCCGGCAAGGTCCGCAGGGCCTCTTCGGGGATCGAGAAGTTGCGCGGGACAGGCGTTTGGCTGACGAACATGCCGCGTCCTTGCTGCGGCACGACCATGCCCTCGGAACGCAGCCGCGCTACCGCCTCGCGCACGACGGTGCGGCTGACATCGTATTCGGCGCAAAGCTCCGCCTCGGTCGGCAATTGCGCGCCGGGCTGCAACCGACCGGAGCGGATCTTTTCGGCCAGGCTCTCCGCCACCACGGTGGAAAGCGGCTTGCGCTTCGTCATTCAGGCCCTTCCGTCCACGTTGAGATTCGCGATGATGCCCGAACCGGCAAGACCATTCAAACCGCCGCGGTGACGATCAGTTCGACCAGCATTCCGGGCTTGGCCATCCGTCCTTCGCCGGAAGAGCGCGCAGGCGCGTGCTCCTTCGGCATCCAGGCGTCCCAGACGGTGTTGACCTCGTCGAAATCCCGCACGTCGTCCAGCCACATCTGGACGTGAAGGATGCGGGTCTTGTCGGTGCCGGCCTTGTCGAGCAGTGCGTCGATCTTGCCGAGCACTTCACGCATCTGGTCGGCGGCGGACTGGCCCGGTCTCGCCACCTGGCCGGTGAGGTAGAGCGTGCCGTTGTGGATGACGCCGTGATGGATGCGGGTGTCGAAATCGAAACGCTGGATATCGCTCAATGGGTGTTCTCCTTAGACTGCCGGTTTCGGCCGGATGGGATTGCCTTGCAGGTATTGCGCGTAGGGTGCCTGGACGAGCCAGCCGGCATCGACGGGGAGGGTGACCCCGGTGATCGAGGCGGCACGATCGGAGCATAGGAACAAGGCCGCTTCGGCGACATCGCGCGGCTCGACGAAGCGGCGCAGCGCCGTGGTGGCCTGGATGGCTTCGGGATTGCGCTCGCCCTTGGCGATCCTGACCTTCAGTCCATCGGAGAGCGTGTAACCTGGCGCCACGGCGTTGACGCGCACACCGTGCGGGCCGAGTTCGGCGGCCAGCATCTGCGTGAGCGCCAGCACGGCATGTTTTCCCGGCGTGTAGGCCGGCAGCGACAGCGGCGCGAAGGACGCAAGCGAGCCGACATTGAGGATCGCGCCACGTCCGGCCGCCGACATCAGCCGGCCAAACACCTGGCAGCCCAGCAGCGTGCCGCGGTAATTGATGCGCCACAACCGCTCGTCTTCGTCGAGATCCTGATCGAGCACATGCTGGCCGCTTTGCAGGATACCGGCGCAATTGACCACGACACGCGGCGCGCCAAAGGCATCGCCGACGGCTCGAGCCAGCGCTTCGACCGAGGCCGGATCTCCGACATCAGTCTGGACAAAGAGCGCGCGCGGCGCACCGGCCTGCTCGCAGGCGCTGGCCGCCTCCTTGCCTCGCACGGCATCGCGACCGGCGACAACCACCTGGTAGCCATCCTCGGCAAGGCGCTCGGCGATCGCGCGTCCGATGCCGGACGTGCCGCCGATGACGACGGCGGTCCTTGCGTCAGCCATGGCGGCGGTCCTTGCGCTCGATGTCAAAGAACTCGGCCATGGCCTCGACCTGGAAATCCATCATCGGGCGCCCGGGCTGGATGCTGCAGCCGATCTCCCTCGCGGCCTTGAGCAGGGCCGTCTCGGCCGGTTCCATGATGATGTCGACCACGGTCATGTTGGGCGTCAGCTTGCTGACATCCATCGGCAGCGGATCCGTGGCCTTCAATCCGGAAGGCGTTGCGTTGATCGCCATGTCCATGCCGGACGGATCCGGCTCGCCAACCTCGATGCGGCAATTGGGGAAGGTTTTGTTGACCAGCGAAGCGAGCTTTTGCGCGCGATCCTTGTCGATATCGGTCAAACGGATTTCCGCCGCGCCTTCTTCGGCAAGGCAGTAGGTCAGCGAGGCGCCCGCGCCGCCGGCGCCGACCTGGAGGATGCGCTTGCCGGCGATCTGGTGCCCGCCCGCCTTCAGTCCCTCGATAAAGCCGACGCCGTCGAAATTGTCGGCGTACCAGGTGCCGTCCGCCTGCCGGCGCACGGAATTCGCGCTTTGCACGCGCGCGGCACGATCGTGGGCGGCGGCGCATTTGTGGAAGACCGGAACCTTGTACGGCACCGAGATGATCGCGCCCCTGATGTTCTCGGCCGCGGTAATGCCGGCCCAGAAGGTGTCGAAATCCTCCGGACGACAGCTCAGCGGCACCATCAGGCTGTCGAGCCCCTTCCGCTCAAAGATTTCGTTGAAGATTCCAGGGCTCTTCGCATGGCCCACGGGATGGGCCAGCATCACGAAAACGTCGGCCTTGCCGGTTCCGCGCATCGGTTATTCCTTTCCGTTTGAGAGTTCGTGATCGCTCAGGATTTCGAGGGCCCGCACGAGCGAAGAGTGGTCGGCTTCCGCGCCGCCAGTCCGGGCCGAACAGGCATTCATCAGTTGCTGCGCCGTTGCCGTGCCCGGCAAGGCGGCGCCGAGGGCGCGGGCGCTCTCCAGCGCAAGATTGAGATCCTTCTGGTGCAGCCGGATGCGGAAGCCCGGCGCGAAGCTGCGGGCGATCATGCGCTCGCCATGCACGTCGAGCACACGCGACGAGGCAAAGCCGCCCATCAATGCGCTGCGCACCTTGGCCGGATCGCAGCCCGCTTTGCTCGCAAAAACAAGCGCTTCGGCGACAGCCTCGATGTTGAGCGCGACGATGATCTGGTTGGCGATCTTGCAGGTCTGGCCGGCGCCGTTGCTTTCGCCGATCAGGGTGATGTTCTTGCCGAGCTTCTCGAAGATCGGCAGCGCGCGTTCGAACTCGGCGGCCGGACCGCCGACCATGATGGTGAGGCTCGCCGCCTTGGCACCGACTTCGCCGCCGGAGACCGGCGCATCGAGATAGCCGGCGCCCGCCCGCCTGATCTTGGCGGCGAACTCAGCCGTGGCGATCGGACTGATCGAGCTCATATCGATGACCAGCTTGCCGGTCGAAAGTCCTTCCAGCACGCCGTTCTGCCCGAGCAGGACGCGCTCGACGTCGGGCGTGTCGGGCAACATGGTGATGACGATCTCCGATGCCCGCGCAACTTCGGCGGGGGAGGCGAGCACACTTGCCTTCAGATCGCCCGGAAGCGGGGATCGGTTGAGGACAGTGACGATCTCATGCCCGGCATCGACGAGATGCCGCGCCATCGGCGCACCCATGACACCGAGCCCGATGAAGCCGATTTTCATGCGCACCTCCCATCCGGCGTCGGAACGCCTTGCAGCTCAAGTTGGACGTATGATATAGGACATCATACAAATTTCAATGCATCTTCTTTACGGCTGGAGACCGATCGCAAATGCAGGAGCGCATCAATTCGCTGAAGGCGGCCGTACAGGCTGGCCGGGCTCACATCGGCATCTGGTGTTCGCTGGCCTCGGCGCTCACCACCGAAGTCGTGGCGGGCTCCGGGGCGGGCTGGCTGCTGATCGATGGCGAGCACAGCCCGAACGATCTGCGCAGCATCATGGCGCAGCTGCAGGTCGCGGCGGCGTTCCCCTGCGAGGCGGTCGTGCGCCTGCCTTCGGACGATCCCAATCTGATCAAGCAGGCGTTGGATATCGGCGCGCGCAGCCTGATGATTCCCAATGTGCGCACAGCGGAGCAGGCGCGCGCGATCGTCGCCGCGATGACCTATGCCCCGGGCGGGTTCCGTGGCTTCTCGGTCGGCCACCGCGCCAACGCGTTTGGCCGCATCGCCGGCTATCATGCGAAAGCGCGCGAGCAGCAGCTGCTCGCGGTGCAGATCGAGGACGAGACCGGCGTCGCCAATGCCGCCGGGATCGCGGCCGTCGATGGCGTGGACGTTCTGTTCGTCGGGCCGGGGGACCTTTCCACGAATATGGGCGCGATGGGCAATCCGGGTGCCAAGCACGTCCAAGACGCGATATCGTCCGTGCGCAAGGCTGCGAGTTCTGCAGGCAAGGCGAGTGGTATCCTTGCGCCCGTCAAAGCCGACGCGGACCGCTATCTTGCCGACGACTTCACCATGGTCGCCGTAGGTTCCGACCTCGGCCTGCTGGCGCGGGGCTCGGACGCCTTGATCGCCTCGTTCAACCAGTAGAGCGGAGAACAGAAGTGGCGATCCCTCCTTACAAAGCTCCTTCGCGCGGCGCCTATGACATCATCATCGTCGGCGGCGCCGTCGTCGGTTCGTCGACGGCCTATTGGCTGAGCCAGGCGCTGGGCAACCGCGCCTCGATCCTCGTGGTCGAGCGCGACTCGAGCTACGAGTTCTCCTCGACCGCGCTTTCCACCAGCGCCATCCGCCAGCAATATTCGAATCCGATCAATGTGAAGATCAGCCAGTTCGGCATCGAGATCATCCGTGGCTTCCAGGAGCGGATGGCGCCTTTCTACACGAATGAGCCGGCGCCCGATCTCGGCTTCAAAGAGCACGGATACCTCTATTGCTGCTCGCCCGAGGGCGTGGACGCCGCGCGCGAACGGGTCGAGTTGCAGCGCAGCCTTGGCGCCCACACCGTCTTCCTCGAGCCAGAACCGCTGAAGGAACGCTTTCCGTGGCTCAATGTCGACGATCTCGGCGGCGGCTCCTGGGGTTCCCGCGAAGAGGGCTGGTTCGATTCCATGGGCCTGCTGAACGGTTTTCGCCGCGCTGCCCGCGGCAGCGGCGTCGAATATATCGACAATGCGGTGACGGCGCTGGACGTCGTTGACGGGCGGGTCGTCTCCGTCCGCCTTACGACCGGCGAGACGGTCGCTTGCGGAACGATGGTCAACGCGGCGGGACCGCGCGCGCAGCAGGTCGCCGCCATGGCAGGTCTCTCCATCCCGGTCGCGCCCTATAAGCGCTACAGCTTTGTCTTTGCCAGCGCCAACCCGATCCCGGGCCGGATGCCAAATGTCATCGATCTTTCCGGCACTTTCGTGCGTCCGGAAGGCGAGCTCTTTCTAACCGGCAACACACCCCAGGGCGACGGGCCTGCCGACTATGACGACTTCGAAATGCATTTCGAGGAGTTCGACGACTACATCTGGCCGGCGCTCTGGCACCGCATACCGGCCTTCGACGCCTTGAAGGTCCAGACCAGCTGGACCGGCCACTATGAGTACAACATGCTCGACCACAACGGCATCGTCGGTTTCCACCCGGAGGTGAAGAACTTCATGTTCGCCAACGGCTTCTCAGGCCACGGCCTGCAGCAGTCGCCGGCGGTCGGCAGGGCGGTGTCGGAGTTGATCATCCACGGCGCCTTCCAGACGCTCGACCTGTCGCCCTTCTGCTACGAGCGCATACCGCGCAACGAACCCTTCCTCGAGGAAGCGGTGATCTAGGGCGGTTCACCGTTTCACGGAAACGGCGAACCGCTGCCTTTCCTTGTTCTGGCGCAAATCCCGGGCGGAAAACCGTCCTGGCTCTTTCTGGAACTGCTCTGGAGTCACTCGATCATCAACTGATTCCATTTCTCCTCGTAAGCCTTGGAATATTTATAGGCTTCGGCCTCGTTCAGGATCAGCATGTCCTTGATGTTTTCGGGCGACATGACGAGGATCTTGCGCGTGTCCCCGTCGGCCGCGCCAGCCGCCGATCCCAGCACCGGGCCGTATGTCTTGAGCGAGAGGAGCTTTGCCTGCTGTTCCTCGGCGAGGGCAAAGTTCAGGGCCTCATGCGCGAGCTCCGCATAGGGAGCGCCCTTGGGAATGACCCACCAGTTCGCCCAGGCGATGCCGTCCTTGTAGGTATAGCCGATGGGCGCGCCCTCGCCGGCGGCGGCCAGCATGCGGCCGCTCCAGGCCGACGACAATGCCAACTCGCCGGTGGACAGAAGCTGCGGCGGCTGCGCGCCGGCTCCCCACCAGACCGACACGTGCGGCTTCAATTCCTTGATCTTGGCCAGCGCCATGGCAGCCTTCTCCTCGGTATAGGGAAAAACCTCCTCGCGCTTCAGCCCGGCCGCCATCAGGGCAGCTTCGTAGTTGTAGTAGAACAGCCGGTAGAGCCCGCGTGGGCCGGGAAAGCGCTTGACGTCCCAGAAATCCGCCCAGGATTGCGGCCCTCCATCGGGAAAGGCGGTGGTCGACCAGCCGATGATCGTTGCGCCCGTCGAGGTCGCCACCCCGTTTGGCGCGATCCATCCCTTGTCGAGGTTCTTCGCATTGGGAACCTTCGAAAGATCAATCGTATCCAGAAAGCCTTCGCTTTGGCCTTGCCAGACAGTGACGCCGCCGACGGTGACGAGATCCCAATCGACCTTGCCGGACTGGACCATGGCCTTGATCTTGGCGGTTTCGGTCGGCGACGTGTTGATGACTTCGATGCCCTTCATCTTGCCGAAGGGATCGATGAAGGCGGATTTCTCCGCGTCCGACAAGGCTCCTCCCCAGGATGTGAAGGTGAAGGGCCTGCCCTGAGCTCTGGCCGAAGCCGCCAGTCCCGCCGCGCCAGCCAACACGCCGGCGGTCGTCAAAAGAAACCTACGTCTGTCCATCTGTTCTTCTCCTGTCAGCTAGCTGTGGGGGTCTTGGGCACGATACGGGCGGTGTCGAGCTTCCAGGACACATGGACCCTGGCGCCCGGTCCCACGGTCCGATCGGTGATCTGCCTGGCTACCAAGGTGGCGCCGCTATCCAGGCGCAACGAATGCTGTGTCAGCTCGCCGAGATAGACGGTCTCGATGATCTCGGCGGGAAAGCCCTCCGCCGCGAAGACGAGGTGTTCCGGCCGGATCAGCAGGCTAGCATGCGATCTTGCCTCGACACTTGGCGCGGCCGCGAACCGCAGCGTGGACCTGAACGCGTCGACGGCGGCCACGGCGTGGCCATCCGCCACCTCCTCGACATAGGCTGGCAACAGGTTCGATTCGCCGATGAAGCCGGCCACGAATGCGTTGATCGGCTGGTCGTAGAGATCATCGACCGAGCCGAGTTGCTGGATGCGTCCCTTGTCCATGACCGCAATGCGGTCGGACAGAATGAGCGCTTCTTCCTGGTCATGGGTGACGTAGATGGTCGTTCGCCCATGCCGCAGATGAAGCCTGCGCAGTTCGAGCTGCACCGATCGCCGGAGCTGCTGGTCGAGCGCCCCGAGCGGCTCGTCCATCAACAGTACGTCGGGCTCGATCACAAGCGCACGCGCAAGGGCCACCCGCTGCTGCTGCCCGCCCGAGAGCTGCTGCACGGCCCGCGAGGCAAAGCCATCGAGCTGCATGAGGCCGAGTATTTCGGCGACCCTGCGGTCGACCTCCGCTTTGGGGAGGCGGCGAACCTTCAAGCCGTAGGCCACGTTCTCGCCAACGCTCATATGCGGAAACAGCGCATAGTTCTGGAAGACCATGCCGATGTTGCGGTGGCGGGCGGCCAGGCGCGTCACATCACGGTCACCAATGCCGATCGACCCGCTTGTCGGATCGCCATAGCCGGCGATCAGGTTGAGAAGCGTCGTCTTGCCGGAGCCGGACGGGCCCAGCAAAGTCAGAAACTCGCCGGCTCCGACGTCAAGGTCGGTGGGCTTGAGAGCCTCGAAGTTGCCGTAGTGTTTCGAGAGGCCGCGAAGGCATAGCGGCTTGCCCAGTCCCGTCATCGAACGCGCCCCTCGTCGGCTCGGCCCGATATCCTGGCAACGGCAAGAAGAACCAGGGCAAGCACGATCATCAACGTGGCCGCAACGGCGATGACCGGGGTGAACTCCAGCCGGATCAGTTCCCAGATCTTGACCGGCAAGGTCTTGTTGGCATAGCCGGCCATGAACACGGAGATCACGACCTCGTCGAATGAGCTGATGAAGGAGAAAATGGCTCCTCCCGCTATGCCCGGAACGATGTTCGGCAACGTCACGGTCCGAAAGACGCGCCAGGGACTGGCGCCGAGCCCTGATGCCGCGCGCAGCCAGTTTTCGTTGACCGAACGTAGCGCGATGCCGACATTGATGACGACGAAGGGCAGCGCGAGCATGGCGTGACCAAGGCTCATGCCCAGCACCGTGCCGTTGAGATTGACGTCCAGCGCGCTCCTGTAAAATGCCACGGCCGTAACGATCACGGGTACGACCATCGGCGCCAGGAACAACCCGGTCAGGCCGGTCCGCAGCCTGCCGCCGATGCGACGCAACCCGAGTGCCGCCAAGGTACCCAAGGTCACGGCCATCGCCGTGGCCAGCAACGCCACCTCGAGACTATTCATGAAGGACGTCCGCCACTCGGCATCGGCGAAAAACCGCGCGTACCAGATATCCGAGTAGGCGCGTGGCGGAAGCGCTATGAAGCTTGCCTTGTTGAAGGAGGCTGGGACCACCGCCAGGATCGGCAACACCAGAAAGGCCAGCACGAGGCCTGCGCCGATGTTGGCTGCAAGCCGAAGCGGTAGCGGCAGCCTGTTCATCGCGCGAAGTATCCTTTCTCCACGGGCAGAAGACGCAAGGCGATCGTCAGCATGGCAAGTACCGTGACCAGGAGAATGAGGGAGCCGGCCGCGGCCAGCGACCATGCCAGTCGGTCGTTGACGAAGCTTGCGATCAGCATCGACAGCGTGATCGAGTTGGCTCCGCCGAGCAGGGCGGGCGTGATATAGAAACCGAGGGAAAGCAGAAAGACGAACGTGGCGCCACCGGCGAGCCCCGGCAGGCACAGCGGCAAATAGACTTGACGGAACGTATCCAACGGGCTGGCGCCGAGCCCGTCGCTGGCCTGCAGAAGACGGCGGTCGATGCGGATCATGGCGCTGTAGAGCGGCAGGATCATGTAGGGCAGGAGCACATGGATCATGCCGACCATGACGGCGAAATTGTTGAACAGGAGTGCAAGCGGTTTGTCGCTCAGGCCGCTTGCGACGATCAGCCTGTTGATCGGCCCGTTGCGCTCCAGCAACAACATCCACGAGAAGGTGCGCACGAGCACCGATATCCAGAACGGAAAAAGCACGCCGTAGAGGGTGATTGCGAACCAGAGACCTCGAAGACGCGACATCACGTAGGCGACCGGCCATGCAAGCAGCGCGCAGATGGCGGTGGCGGCGAGGGCGACCAGGAACGTGTCCAAGATGACCGATCGGTAGACGGCGCTCAGACCCAGGGTCTTGAAGCTGGCCATCGGTCCGGCCGGATCGACGAAGGCCAGCGAGAAGAAGCGCGCGAGAGGCACGATGAACAACAGCGCCAGCGCAACCAGTGCCGGCGCCAGCAGGCAAACGGTCTCGATACGCCCGCGCGCGTTCAACCCCTGGCCCTCCCAAGCGCATTTCGCGAGCTGGCGCGAGCGGCCATGCGAACGCGGCCCGGGCAAACCGACGGAGCATGCCCAAGTTCGGGAAGGAAGTCGAAATGCCCTGGACGCCGTTCAGTCATTGCTGCCCCGGGACCGCATCGCCAAAGACACCCATGCCCCGCTTGCGGATCTGCCCGCCGATCACGACACGCTGCACCTCGGAAGTGCCTTCCCAGATGCGATCCACCCGAATGTCGCGATAGAGCCGCTCGACTGCGTTTTCGCGCATGTAGCCGCGGCCGCCCAGGACCTGCAAAGCCCTGTCGATAACGCGGCCGGCCATCTCGGAGGCGTAAAGCTTGAGCGCGCTGGCGTGGGCGTGAACCTGCTTGCGATCCAGGCCTTTATCGATCTCCCAGGCGACGCGGTAGAGCATCGACTTGGCGGCGAACAGGTCGACGGCCATGTCGGCAAGCATGAACTCGATGCCCTGGAAGTCCCGGATCGGACGGTTGAACTGATGACGCGTGGTCGCGTAGTCGTTGGCGAGCTCCGCGGCGCGGCTCGCGGCGCCGATCGCATGCGAGGCGATCTGCAGCCTGGCTTCGACGAACCAGTCCTTCGTCAGTTCGAACCCCTGGCCGATCTGGCCAAGCATGCGTTCCTGCGGGACGGGTGTTTCCTCGAAACGGAGCTCGGCGTGGTCGAACGCGAAATTATGCATGAATTTGGGTGAGCGCAGATGCACCATGTTTGGCGCAGGCTTGTCGACCAGGAACAGGGTCGGCTTGTCCGGATCGTCGTCCACATGCGCATGCACGATGACGAAGTCGGAGGCGTTGTAGGATGTCACGAACCATTTTTCGCCCGTGAGCAGCCAGACCCCGCCCTTCAGCACGGCGCGCGTCTTGACCAGGCGCGGATCGGAGCCTGCCCCGGCTTCCGTGATCGCGAAGGCGCCACGCCGATGCCCTCGCGACGAGGGTATCAGATATTGCTCCCTTTGCGCCTGTGTGCCGAATTTCAGGCTCACCGGCGGACGCCAGACGCAGCTCCACAGCCCATTGGTGACACGGCCGAGCTGCTCCTCGATCACCGTCTGCTCGATCATCGACAGACCCAGGCCGCCATTGTCCTTGCTGTGATTGATGCCGGCGAGACCCCAATCGCGGACCGCCTGCTTGACGCCATCACGACGCTCGATCGGCAATTCGCCATGCTCGTCGGTGATCAGCTCCAGCGGCATCAGCACCTGCTCGCAGAATTCGCGGCCGAGACGCGATAGCTCCCTCTCGCGCGGGCTGAAATCAAAGTCCATTTGTGTCCTCTTCGGATGATGAATGGGATGTCGGCTGAAGTGGCGCCACAAGGGCGTCGACGGCGAAGCAGCCGCCGGGTGAAACAATGAGCGGATTGACATCCATCTCGCCGATCAGATCGCCGAGGTCGACCGCCAGGCACGAGAAGCGGCAGAGCGCCTCGTAGAGGGCTTCGCGGTCGCAGGCAGCCATCCCGCGCCTGCCATCGAGAAGTGGATCCACGCGCAGCTTGCGGATCATCGAGGCCGCCTCATCCAGATCGAGCGGCGGCATGCCAACGCAACGATCCTTCAACAGCTCTATCCAGATGCCGCCGGATGCCACGACCAGGTAGGGGCCGAACTGCCGGTCATGGACCAGTCCAAGGGCAATCTCGATGCCGCGGGGCGCCATCTCCATCAGCAGGCAGTGGGGGCCGAGACGCGACGACATGTCTTCGTAGGCGGTTGTCAGGGCGGCCTCGTCAGCCAGGTCGAGCGCCACGCCCTGGCTGTCGGATTTGTGTTGAATGCCGGGTTGCGCCGTCTTCAACGCCAGGGGGAATCCGATCGCGCGCGCGCCCTGAAGGGCTTCGTCCAGGTTGATCACCGACACCGAACGCGGCACGCGGATGCCGTAGTCGGAAAGCAAGGTGAGCCCTTCCGCCTCGCTCAAGGGTGTTCCGCGTCCCAGGCGGTCGCGCCAGCCCCGGCGAACATCCTCGGCCACGGCAAATCGGGGCGAGGGCGCCGCGCTTGCGCGGTCGCGGAAGGCGAACAGGTTGGCGATCGCATTCAGGCCTTCCTGCGTCCCGTCGATGACCGGGACGCCGGCTTCGGTCGTGGCGAGGGCCAGCGCGCGGTGGTTCACGCTGGCATAGTTGCTGACGATGACGACCGGCTTGTCGATCTTGCGGCTGGAGCGGATGACGGCCCGCGCGAAACCCTCCGCGACATAGGAGCCGTCGCGCATATCCTGGAACAAGGCGCCAGCGGCCGTCGCCGGGTCGGCGAGCAACGCGTCCAGGGTGGCCTCGACATGGATTTCGAAGTCCCGGCCCGACCCCCAGACGTCCAACGGATTGGCGGGCTGCAGGCCGCTGTCGAGATGGGGCCGCAAACGTTCCATGGTCTCGTCCGAGATCCTAGCGAACGGAACGCCGGCGGCGGCGGCAAGGTCCACCACCATTTCGCGCTCGCCGCCGGAATCATGAATGCTGGCCAGGCCCCCGGCCGGGATAGTCCCGCAGGTCGAGAAAAGAAGCATCGTGGCCGACAACTGATCCAGCGTATCCACGCTGATCACGCCCCATTTCGAAAACAGCGCCTCGTAGGCCGCGTCGTCACCGGCGATCGCTCCACTGTGGCTGGCGGCGAAGCTCGCGCTCAACGCGGTGCGCCCCACCTTGAGGACGACAACGGGCACGCCCAGGCGGTCGGCCTTGCGCAGCGCTTCCACGAAAGCGTCGGGCTGCCGCGCCGTTTCCAGAAAGAGACCCACGACCCGGGTGGCGGGCTGATCCAGCGCCCAATCGACGTAGTCGGCGACGGAGGTCGTCAGTTCCCTGCCGCTCGACACGCAGATGGCGTATCTCAGCCTCTGGTCGTTATAGGCAAGCGCGCTGAACGCCGACCCGGATTGGGTGATGAATGCGGCGCCGCCCGCATGGATCGGCATCTTGGCGGCAAAGCCCGAGACCCGCAGGCCTATCGAGGGGTTCAGGAAGCCCATGCAATTGCCGCCGCAGATGGAGATCCCCGCTTCCCGCGCGATAGCGGTGAGCCGCCCCGCCAGAGGATCATCGGCCGCGCCGGTCAGATCGCAGCTCGCAAAAATCGTCGCGGCCTTCGCGCCGTGCCGGATTGCGCGCAGCAAGCCAGCTTCAAGATGCTCATTGCCAAGGCCGAGGACGACATGCTCAACGGTCTCGGGCAGGCCGTCCAGGTCCGGAAAGCAGGGCACGCCTTCGATGTCGTCATATTTGGGATTGATGGCGTAGATGCGCCCCTCGTAGCCATCGAGCGCCGCGGCCCTGACCATCGTATGGCCGGGCGTGTCAGGCCGGGTCGAGGCGCCGAGAAACGCGATTGAGCCGGGCGCCAGCAATGGCTGCAGCCGGTGTCCTTGACCATTGTTCAGCGAAATTGTCCCAGGCGGACGTGCCACCCCTTCATGTCGTCCCATGGCCGTCCCAAGCCTTATCGTTCTTCCGAGCCTGCCGCGGTCCCATTTCCGCGACGGCCGGTGAGCCGCACTATAGGCTTGGTTTGGCTTTGCGCACGCGCCCTAATAGTCGAGGGGCCATGACTTCAGGTCATGGCGGTGGTCTGAGTCCTCGTTCGAGCGGGAGGTCAGTTCCTGCCTCAAACTCGCCATTTCCTCCAGCAGCCAGTCGCGCACAAGCGCCGCCAACTTGCGAAGAGGGCGCTTGGCCGTTGCCACCAGGTAATAATGATCGCCGGTGCGAAGTTCATGCCTGGACGCCGGCACGAGCTCGCCTTGCGACAATTCATGCGCCACCACGTGCCACCAGCCGAGCGCGATCCCCTTGCCCTTCACGGCGGCCTGGACCACCAGCGCATAGTCCGAGAAGGTCAGATTGCGGCTGTCGCCGGCCGGCGGATATCCGAAGGTCGACAGATACCGCTGCCAGGGCAAACGCAGCGCTCCCGATAGATGCGCGAACTTGTGATGGCCGAGATCATCTCCGTCGTCGAGACTGCCATGTTCGGCCAGGTAACCGGGGCTGCATACCGGCAGCACGATTTCCTCCATCAACCGCCAGCTCTGTTGCTCGGCGCTCCCTGGCTGGTTGTATCGGATGGCGAAGTCGACATCCTCGACCGGGCCGCTCGGCTCGCCGCGAACGAGTTGGAAGCGCAGGTCGACCGACGGGAAGCTCGCCTGGAAGCGATCGAAGCGAGGCATGAACCAGTGCATGGCGAAGGCCGATGACAAAGACAACGTGATGGAACCGGTGTCGCCCTGTCTCGCGCGGATTTCGTCCAACGCCATCTTGATCTGCTGGAAGCCGGCCCCCACGGCATCGTACAGGAGCCGCCCGTCGTCGGTCAGTTCCAGTCCCTTGGGTGTGCGCAGGAACAGTCTCACGTCCAGATGGTCTTCCAGCCGCGAGATCATGCGGCTGATCGCCGATTGGGTGACGTTGAACTCGCGCGCGGCGTTGGTGAAGTTCAGATGCTTGGCCGCGGCCTCGAACATGAAGAGGGCGTTGGGGGAGGGCAGGAGCTTGCGCAGCGTCATGAGAAATCTCTCCGGCAACCACCATGCCTCGGCCGAATGCGGCCGGACCGATCCGCGCGCATGTCCCGAGGGCATTCCAGGCCTGACCTCAACCCCCGCTTCCACGCATTCGAGGCCGGCGCCGCGAACGGAAGATCAGAAGCTATCGGGAAAGATCAGGCGTAGATAGAACAAGCAAGCCTCCTTGGCTTTTCCGCGGCCGGGAGCATTGGCGGGCTCCAGCACCTGCCTCGCGATCCAGAGCCCATCGATCAAGGCGTTGAGGCTGCGAGCGACGAGATGGGCGTCGAGCGACTTGCCATAGCGGCTGGCGAGTTCGGCGACATCGGCCACCGTCCTGTCGTGATAACGCGCTTTGAGTTCCGCGCAGCGCTTCCTGTATTCGGGGTTGCGCGCCGCCTCCGCCCAGAACGCCGTGAACACGGCAATGCGCCCGCTGTCCGAAACCGTGGAATCGAAGTCGAGATTGATCATCGCCTTGAGCCTGGCCTCGGGCGTCTTGAGCCTGGGAAGCGCCAGGGTGCGATCATATTCCTCGACCATATGGTCGAGCGCCGCGAGCATGATCCCTTCCTTCGACTTGAAGTGAAAGGCAACCACCCCGTAGGCGCAGCCCGCTTCGGAGGCGATGTCGTTCATGGTCGTGCCGATAAGGCCCTTGCGCGCGACCACCCGCAACGTGGCTTCCAGAAGCGACAGACGGCGTTCGACAATCTTGTCCTGCCGTGTCTGCCCGCGACGGACCCGCTTCGGCTTCGCGACCGACCCGGCTTCCTTGGTCTCATTCATCGTGGCGCGTCCGTTGTGAATGGGCGGTTTGCCGATTGGGATCGAAAGCGGAACGCATCATGCGCCGAACGGCTTGCGACAGCGCGCATCGGCCAAGCTGGGCCCATGCCGAGGGACGTTAGGGAGGAGCCGCCACCCTGTCAACAAGTGATTGATTGGACAGTCAATATCCGCGCGGGAGCCCGTTCAGGAAGGGGCTCCTCCAGGTCTTTGCGCGGGGGAGTTGGACAAAAAATGATTGACTAGACAATCAAAATTGTGACATTTCCAGTTCCCATAAGGCAATTTTCAAGGCCCGCGATGGACCTGCCGGGGAGATCCAGAATGAACCAGCTCATCACCATTCAGCCAGGCGAGATCGAGGCCTCGGCGCGACGGCACCTGCTCACTCCCGCGGAAGAAATGGCCACCCTCGGCCAGACGGCGAGGCCGCTCATCACGCGCGGAGACGGCATCTATGTCTACGACGCGGCGGACCGCCGGCTGATCGATGGGCCGGGCGGCATGTGGTGCACGCAAGTTGGCTACAACCGTAGGGAAATCGCCGACGCTCTTCATCGGCAAGCATTGTCGCTGGCCTACAACTCGCCGTGGTACACGACCAACACGCCAGCCGCCGAGCTGGCGGCGCGCATCGCAAGCCATACGCCGGGCGACCTCAACCGGGTCTTCTTCACCACCGGAGGATCGACCGCGGTCGATTCGGCGCTTCGCTTCGTCGAGTACTACAACAACCTCCTCGGGCGCCCGCAAAAGAAGCACATCATCGTGCGCCGCGACGGATACCACGGCAGCACGAACCTGACGGCTGCTTGTTCCGGCAGGACAGGCAGCTGGGCGAATTTCGACATTGCTTCGGACCGCGTCTCCTTCATTTCCAGCCCCAACATCCGGCTCGCGGGCAACAAATCGGAATCGGAGTTCCTCGATTTCCTGGTGGAGGAGTTCCAGCAGACGATCGAAGCCATTGGCCCGGAAAAGGTCGCGGTATTCCTCGCGGAGCCCGTCCTGGCATCCGGCGGCGTCATCATCCCGCCGGCGGGTTACCATGCCAGGTTCAAGGCGGTCTGCGACAAGCACGATATCGTCTATATTTCCGACGAGGTCGTCACCGGCTTTGGCCGTTGCGGCGAATGGTTCGCGTCGGAAGCGGTGTTCGGCGTCGTCCCCGACATCGTGACCTTCGCCAAGGGGGTCACGTCAGGCTACGTTCCCCTGGGCGGCCTCGCCATCTCCGAACGGCTCCTCGAAAAGGTAAGCGGCGCCAACGCCAAGGGCGGCTACTTCTCCAACGGCTACACATATTCGGGCCATCCGGTGAGCTGCGCGGCCGCTCTTGCCAACATGGACATTATCGAGGGTGATGGCATTCTTGAGCACGTCAGGGCCATTTCCGGTTATTTCCACGATCGCCTGGCCAGCCTGGCGGACCTGCCGCTCGTGGTGGACGTGCGCAGCGCCGGCCTGGTTGGCTGTGTCGAATGCCAGATCGATCCCTCCTTGCCGCACGCCAGCGAGGCCGACAAACGGCTGGGCGCGACGATCGATGCGCATTGCATCGAACTCGGCCTCATCGTTCGTCCTATCGGCAACATGTGCGTGATGTCGCCACCCTTGGTCATAACGCGCCCGCAGATCGACGACATGGTGCAAATCCTGCGCCAGGGGATATTGCGCACCGCCGAGGATATCGCGACCGGGACCTGACCGCTATCCGGTCCCGATATGAAGCCTGTCTCTCCCGCCGCTTCCGCGAACGGGTCGCCGACCGGCGCGAAAACCGGCAAGACCGATCACGCATCCGTCACCGAGAGCAGGAGGGCGCCATATATTTCTGATTGACTGGACAATCAGTTTATTATCCACTGCCTGAGGTCGATCCAGAAGCCCACAGTCCAAGCGAGCAGGCGAGGGCTGTGGCGCCGAGGCGCGCATCAGGCAGGCGGATCGAGCATGGCGATAAAGAGCAGAGACCGGGTGGAACCTCTGCCAGATGCGTCGGCGCGGCGCAGAAACCGTCTTGGGAAGGACGGTAGCCGATGGAGCCTCGGCTCCGGAATGCACGACGCGCGATGGAAGCAATCGGGAGGAGTATCCATGGGAATTTCCAGAAGAGTGGTGCTGACCGCGATGGGCGGCGCATTGGCGATGCCGTATGTGCGGCCGTCCTGGGCAAAGGCCGGCGCGCTCAACGTCTACAACTGGGCCGACTATATCGGGGAAACCACGCTGGCCGACTTCGAGGCCGAGACCGGCATCAGCGTGGTCTACGACACCTATTCGTCGGCGGATGAAGTGCAGGCCAAGATGCTGGCGGGCTCCACGGGCTACGACGTGGTCGACATGGCCGGCATCGCCATGCCCCTGTTCATCAAGGCCGGCGTATTCCTCAAGCTTGATCCGTCGCGCCTGACCGAACTGAAGAACCTCGACCCGGACATCTTGAAATTGTTCAACAGTTCCAGCGACATAACTTCGTATGGCGTACCCTATATGTGGGGATCGGTGGGCTTTGCCTACAATGTCGACATGGTCAGGCAACGCATACCCGATGCGGACCTCGACAGCCTGGATCTCATCTTCAAACCCGAAAACGCCGCCAAGCTGGCCGAATGCGGCATATCGATCCTCGACACCAACACCGATGCCATGATGCCGGTGCTGAAATATCTCGGCCTGGACGGAGATAGCGCCGAGCAGGCCGACTACGACAAGGTCGCGGCTGCCTTTGGCCAGATCCGCAAATACATCCGCACCTTCGACAACGACAATTATCGCAATGGCATCTTGAACGGCGAGCTTTGCGCGGCCAACAGCTGGTCGGGCGAATATGCCGTGATCGAGGCTCGTGCTGCCGAGGCCGGCATCAAGATCAATCTGGCATATCGTGTTCCCAAGACCGGCGCGCCCGCATGGTTCGATGTCATGTGCATTCCGGCCGATGCCCCGAACAAGGACAACGCCTACACCTTCCTCAACTATTTGCTGAGGCCGGAGGTCATCGCCAAATGCACCGACGTAACCGGCTACGCCAACGCCAACAAGGCGGCCAACCCGCTCATCAAGCCGGCGATCCTGGCGGACCCCGCGATCTATCCGGACGCCGAGACGATGAAGCGCCTGTGGATACCGAAACCGCTCTCGGAGGAAAAGCAACGCCTGCTGACGCGCGTCTGGACCGCGATCAAAGCAGATTGACATGCTCCAGTCCCTGAAGACGCCGGACAGCACGACGAGCGAGGAGATCCCGTCCCCCTTCATCCGCATCGAGGGGCTTTCGAAGTCGTTCGGCGCGTTTCAGGCCGTCAGGGACGTCAACCTGACCATCTCCAGAGGGGAGATATTCTCGCTTCTGGGCGGTTCCGGTTGCGGCAAGACTACGCTTCTACGCATGCTGGCGGGGTTCGAGCAGCCGTCGACTGGCCGCGTCTTCATCGACGGGCAGGACGTGACGACCTGTCCGCCCTATCTGCGGCCCGTCCACATGATGTTCCAGAGCTATGCTCTGTTTCCACATATGACGGTGGAGAAGAATATCGGCTACGGCCTCAAGCACGAGCCGATAACCGCCGCGCAGCGGAGCGAGCGCGTGCGGGAGATGATCGATCTGGTGCAGCTTGGCGGGTTGGAGAAACGCAAGCCGCACCAGATTTCAGGCGGGCAAAGGCAGCGCGTGGCGCTGGCCCGGGCGCTGGCTCGCCGCCCCAAGCTCCTGCTGCTCGACGAACCGTTGGCGGCCCTCGACAAAAAGCTGCGCGAGCATACGCAATTCGAACTGATGAACATCCAGGGCAAGACCAACGTGACCTTCATTGTCGTGACCCACGACCAGGACGAGGCCATGACACTTTCCAGCCGCATCGCCGTCATGGACAAGGGCGAGGTCAAGCAAGTCGGCTCAGCGACAGAAATCTATGAGTATCCCAACAGCCGCTTCGTTGCCGGCTTCATCGGCTCGATCACCTTCTTCGACGGGGTCGTACGCCGGCTGGACGACGACATGGCCTCGATCGAACTGCCTGCTCTGGGCATAACCGCACTGGCACGCGCCACCGCCGCCTGCGCGTCCGGGCAACCGATCACGCTGGCGCTGCGGCCGGAGAAGCTTTCCATCTCCCGCGCGCGTCCGGCCGGGCCGAATGTCGTGGTGGGCAAGGTCAAGGACCTCGGCTATTTCGGCAAGGATTCGCTCTATCGTGTCATTCTGCCTTCCGGTCAGCTCGTCTCCGTCCACGCGGTGAACGCGCGGCGGGTGAGCGATGTCGGACGGGTCGCGGACTGGGAGGATGAGGTCTGGCTGTCATTCGACCCGGACGCGGCGATCCTGCTGAGCGCATGACAAGGACCTTGCCGCTTGGCCGCGAGATGCCTGAGGAGCGCCGGGTCGGGGCTGACGGCGGGTCGCAGGGGAACGGCATGAGCATGCTCGTGGGGGCGATACCGGATCGGAAAACTCGCCTGTCCGGCTGGTTCAATCGCAAGGGCTGGTCGCTGATGATGATCGCCGCGCCCTATGCATGGCTGGTGCTGTTCTTCCTGATACCGTTCGTGATCGTGCTGGCGATGAGCTTCGCGACGCAGACGCCCACCATGCCGCCTTTTTCCTATGGCGGCGAACATCCGCTGCTCAACATCGAAGGCTACGCGCGCCTGGTGCATGACGATCTCTATGTGCGCTCGTTCCTGATATCGCTGGGCAACGCCGCCATGGCGACCGTCACATGTCTGCTGCTGGGATATCCGATGGCGCTTGCCCTGGCCCGGGCCAGCCGGACCTGGCGCAACTTTCTCCTGATGCTGGTGGTGCTGCCGTTCTGGACGTCGTTCCTGCTGCGCGTCTATGCATGGATGGGCCTGATGGGCGCCAACAGCTGGTTCAACAAGCAGCTCACGGCCTTCTATAATTTGCTCGTACCCGCCGAATGGGCGCGACAATCGATCCCGATGATGCACACGAATTTCGCCGTCGTGCTGGTCACCACATATACGTATCTTCCTTTCATGATCCTGCCGCTCTTCGCCAGTCTCGAAAAGCTGGACCGGACGCTCAACGAGGCGGCGATGGACCTGGGCTCGCGCCCGTTTCAGGTGTTTCGCGACATCACGCTGCCGCAGTCCATCCCCGGCATCGTCGCGGGTGGGCTTCTGGTCTTCATACCGGCCGCGGGCGAGATGGTTATTCCCACCCTGGTCGGCAATGCGTCGCGACCGATGATCGGGCGTGTCATTTCCGATGAGTTCTCCAGCGCGCGCGACTGGCCGATGGCGGCCAGCGTGTCGGTGGTGCTGCTGGCGTTGATGGTCACGCCGATGATGGCCTACGCCCACTTTCATGCCAAGGCCATCCGCCGGCAACGGAGCCAGCCATGAAGCAGCGCTCGATGTTCCTGGTGACGGTCCTGTGCCTGGGCTTCGCCTTCTTCTACATCCCCATCCTGTCGATGATAGTCTTTTCCTTCAACGCCTCGCGGCTGGTCACGGTCTGGGGCGGCTTCTCGACCAAATGGTATGTGTCGCTGCTGTCCAACCGGCAGGTTCTCGACGCTCTGCTCCTGTCGCTGAGGATCGCCTTCGTTTCGTCCGTTGCCGCGACGATCCTCGGCACCATGGCGGGCATCGCGCTGGCTCGCTTCGGCGCCTTCCGGGGCCGTGTGCTGTTCCAGGGGCTCGTCACCGCGCCGCTCATCATGCCGGAGGTGATTACCGGTATTTCCTCGCTCACATTGTTCATCCTGATGGCGCACTGGATCGGCTGGCCGGCCCAGCGCGGCTTCACCACGGTGACGCTCGCCCACATCACCTTCTCCATGGTGTTCGTGACCACGATCATCCACTCGCGCATGGTGCAGGCGGACGCCTCCGTCGAGGAAGCGGCCATGGATCTCGGCTCGCGTCCCTGGCAGGTGATGTTCGATGTCACGCTGCCGATCATCCTGCCGGCGATCCTGTCGGGCTGGCTGCTGGCCTTCACCATCTCGCTCGACGATGTCGTCATCACCTCGTTCGCGACCGGCCCGGGCTACACCACGCTGCCGCTGTTCATCTGGTCGAAAGTCAAGCTCGGCGTGACGCCCGACATCAACGCGCTCGCCACGATCATCATACTGGTCGTCGGCATCTGCGTGGTCCTGGCGGCCTTGATCACCAACAGCGCGGAGAAGAGGCGAGAGCGCGACCAGCACGCCGCGTATCGGGCCAACCAATAGGTCCGCGAAATTCAGAAATCGCGCCAACCGGGCGGCTAATAATTATGATTGACTGAACAATCAAAATTCTGGCATGAATCGTGTGCCGCCAACCATGCTTTTCCGGTTCCGCGCTCGGGGAAAACCGACCGACCAAGCCGACAGTGGCTGCCATTTTCGATGGAACCGCCGCCGGGCATCCGAGCGGCTCCGATGGGGGGGATCCGTGACGACACCCGACTTGATTGTCCGCAACGCCGACATCCGAACCCTGGATGGCCTGGCGCCACGGGCACAGGCCCTTGCGATCAGCAATGGACGCGTGCTGGCCTTGGGCTCGAATGACGACATGGCGCATATGGCAGGGCCGGGGACCCGGGTGGTCGATGCCGGAGGGCGCTTGGTTCTGCCCGGCTTTCAGGACACCCACATCCATCTCCAGGATTCGGGACAAAGGTTCGCGCAGAGCGCGGATCTGACTGGCGCGCGGACGATCGGCGAGCTGCAGCGAAAGCTGGGCGAGGCCGCCGGCAACGGCCATGGCTGGGTCAAGGGCGGGGGCTGGTACAGCGGCGTCTTTTCCGCGGCAAACCTCGACCGCCGCGTGCTGGACGCCGCCGTGCCGGATCGACCGTGCTATATCGCGTCGTCGGACGGACACAATGCTTGCGTCAATAGCCTGGCCTGCGAAGCGATCGGGCTTCACCCGGGAATGCCCGACCCGCCCAACGGAGAGTTCGTGCTCGACGTCAATGGCGAGCCGACCGGAATGCTGTACGAGAGCGCCATGGACTGGGCGACGGAGCGCATGCCGAAACCCTCCGAGGACGATTTCGCGCAAGGCGTTCTCTACGGGCAGGCGCTATGCAACCGGCATGGCATCACCGGTGTCATCGACGCCATGGTGGAGGAGCGGCACGCGCGGGTCTATCGTGGGCTGGACCGGAATGGAAAATTGACGGTTCGCGTCGGCGCCACGGCAAAGGTCCATCCGCGTGAAGGCGTCTCGGAAGCGCTCGAGCGGCTGTCCGCGATGCGGGCCGGGAACGCCGGCGACATGCTTGCCATCCATTCGGCCAAGTTCTTTCTGGACGGCGTTCTGGAAAACCGCACCGCCGCGATGCTGGAGCCCTACAGCGACGCAGCGGGCGGAAACGCGCCGCTGATGTTCGAGTTCGAGCACATGAAGGCGCTGTTTGCAGCATTCGATGCCGCCCGTTTCCAGATCCATGTCCACGCCATCGGCGATGCCGCCGTGCGTGCCGCCCTGGATGGGCTGGAACATGCGCGACGCCTCAACGGCGAATGGCCGAGCCTGCATCAGATCGCCCATGTCCAATGCATCGACCCGTCGGATATTCCACGTTTTCGTCAACTCGGAGCCATGGCCAACATCCAGGCCTTGTGGGCACGCAACGAGCCGTCGGTCGCCGACGTCGCGATGCCCATGATCGGCCCCGAACGCGGCCGGCTGATGTATGCCTTCCGCTCGCTGACAGGGGCTGGCGCCCCCTTCGCGATATCGAGCGACTGGGGCGTCTCGACGCTCAACCCGTTCGCCATCATCGAGACCGCGGTGACGCGGCAGCCGCCCGGCAAGCCATCGGTGCCGGTCTTCAATCCCGAGCAGCGCATGACGATCGAGGAGGGCGTCGCCGGCTACACGCTGGCGGCCGCCGCCGCCGCCTGGCGGGCGACCAGCACGGGCTCGCTCTCGCCGGGAAAGCACGCCGACCTCATTGTCCTCGACAGGGACATTTTCCAATGCCCAGCCCACGAGATCGGCGCGACCAACGTGCTGCTGACGCTGGTTGGAGGGAACGAGGCCTACCGGGCACCGGCATTCGATGGCTAGGAGCGGTCGCCTCGACGGACGCAAAGTCATGTTTGGAACTGCCTGAACCTCTAGGCGGCCTATCATCAGCCGCCCCCTGGACTGGCAAACCTGCCGGCAAACGACCTGGACGCGCTCGTCAGGATCTTTGGTAAGCTGCACACCGGAGGCGGCTGATTGCGCCGCCCATTTTGTTGAGGGCAGGCGCTCGGGCGGACGTGTCCTCGCGACGATCGTCATTCGAGGCTCGCGCGGCTTCCACGCCGGCTGCCAAGCCATTAGTGTAGCCGGGTCAGCGAGGGAGCAATCATGCGTACGAGAACCAGCATTCGTGTCGTCGGCTGCCATGCCGAAGGCGAGGTCGGCGACGTCATCGTGGGCGGCGTGCTGCCGCCGGCGGGCCGCACCATGATGGAAAAGATGATAACCATGGAACGCGATCACGACCATATCAGGCGCATGCTGATCTGCGAGCCGCGCGGGAGCGTTGCCCGGCATGTCAATCTGCTGGTGCCGTCGACGCGCGAGGACTGCGCCGCGGGCGCCATCATCATGGAACCGACCGAATACCCGCCGATGTCCGGTTCCAACACGATCTGTGTCGCCACCGTGCTGCTCGAGACCGGTATGGTGCAGATGAACGAGCCCGAGACGCGCTTCAAGCTCGACATGCCGGGCGGCGTGATCGAGGTCAGCGCCGAGTGCCGCGATAGCAAATGCCTGTCGATAACCTTCCGCAACGCGCCCGCCTTCGCGGAGCGCCTCGACGCCGACATCGAGGTCGAGGGATTGGGAACGCTGAAGGTCGACATCGCCTATGGCGGGATGTTCTACGCGATTGTCGATGCCAAGGCGCTTGGCTTCTCGGTCACGCCCGACGAGGCGCGCGAACTGGCGGTGGCCGGCGAGAAGGTCCGCCGCGCCGCGCGCGAGCAGCTCGATGTCGTCCATCCGGAATTCGACAATGTGCGCGGCGTGTCGATCGTGCAGTTCGCCATGCCGTTCCAGGGGCCGGGCAACGTCACGCGCAACACCTGCATCGTTTCGCCCGGACGCTCTGACCGCAGCCCGACGGGAACCGGCACCTCGGCCCGCATGGCGGTACTACAGGCGAGGGGCCTGATGAAGGCCGGCGAGGTGCTGATCCATGAATCGATCATCGGCTCGCGCTTCATCGGCAAGATACTCGAACTCACCGAAGTCGCCGGACGCAAGGCGATCGTGCCGCAGATCACAGGCCGCGCCTGGATCACGGGAGAACACAATTACTATGTCGATCCGACCGATCCCTATCCGCAAGGCTATGTGCTGTCGGACACCTGGGGCACCTCGACCTCTGTGACGCAGTAGGTCCGCCTGGCATCAAGGACGGCTGGGCTGTCGTGATGTCGCTGGTACCGATGGGGCGGCTCTGCAGGGCCGAGGAAGCTGCCCACGCCGTGCTTTGGCTGGCGTCCGACGACGCTTCCTTCGTGACAGGCGTCGCATTGCCGGTGGATGGCGGCTACACCTGCCGCTGAGCCGGCATGCGTCGCCAGCCGGGCAATCCTGCTTTTTGCCGAAGCTTCCAATCCAGGGCAAGGCACCTGGCTCGCACATAAGTCGGGCAGACCTTGCAGTGAGGCGCCTGCTCTGATTCCCTGATATTGGTGGGGATCGCTTGATTCGTGTGCTCGTTGCCTCGTTTCGCATTGTCGTGCGGCGGAGCGGCAGGTGCTTTCGGTAGAAAGATGAAGAAATGAACGCCAAGCCGGAAATCCTGGAGATGAGGCCCAAGATCACCGTCGTGGGGGTCGGCGGCGCGGGCGGAAACGCCGTCAACAACATGATCGCCGAGGGCCTGCAGGGCGTCGAGTTCGTCGTTGCCAACACCGACGCCCAAGCGCTCACCATGTCGAAGTCGTCGCGGCTGATCCAACTGGGCGCGCATGTGACCGAGGGCCTGGGCGCCGGATCGCTGCCCCAGGTCGGCAGTGCCGCCGCAGAGGAATCCATCGACGAGATCATGGATCACCTCGCGGGAACGCATATGTGCTTCATCACCGCCGGCATGGGTGGCGGCACGGGGACCGGCGCCGCGCCCGTGATCGCGCGCGCCGCGCGCGACGCCGGCATCCTGACGGTGGCGGTCGTCACCAAGCCTTTCGTGTTCGAGGGCAAGCGCAGGACACAGGCGGCCGAGGAAGGCATAGAACGGCTTCGCGAGAGCGCCGACACCGTGATCGTCATCCCGAACCAGAATCTCTTCAGGGTGGCCGACGCCAAGACCACTTTCGCCGACGCCTTTGCCATGGCGGACCGCGTCCTTTACGCGGGCGTCGGCTGCATCACGGACCTCATCGTCAAGGAGGGCCTGATCAATCTCGATTTCGCCGACGTGAAATCGGTGATGCGGGACATGGGCCGGGCGATGATGGGAACCGGCGAGGCCTCCGGGGAGGGTCGTGCAAGGGTCGCTGCCGAGGCGGCGATCGCCAACCCGCTCCTCGACGAAGCCTCCATGTCTGGCGCCAGGGGGCTGCTCGTGTCGATCTGCGGCGGGATGGACATGACGCTCTTCGAGGTCGATGAAGCGGCGACACGGATACGCGAAGAAGTCGACGCCGATGCCGACATCATCGTCGGCGCCATCTTCGACCAGGCCCTGGCTGGAAAGTTCCGGGTGTCGGTCGTCGCGACCGGTCTGCGCAAGAGTGCGGACATCGCCCATCTCGAGCAGAGGATCGCCTGAAACCGCGGCGATCTCGCGGCTGCGTTTGTTCCGGTCGCAATCGGGATGTGTGTTCCTGCCAGCTTTCATGGCTGCGGCATCCGGCATCCGCGTCTGTCCATATTGGACCAATTCACCGACCTCTTAGACAGGAGTCGATTTAAGTTCCGCCAGGGAGGAGTAGAATTCAGCGACGATCGATGATGCGTCGCGCCTACCCGGGAGGACTGTCTTGCTCATTGCCGTGCACTGCCTCGACCATGCCGATGCGCTTGCGCGGCGGCTCGCGAATTATGATGCCCATAAGGCCTATCTTGCCGCCGGCTCGGTCGCGACCGTGATCTCCGGGCCGCTTGTCGCGGCGGATGGCGCGACCATGATCGGGTCGCTGTTCGTCTTTTCCGCCGACAGCATCGAAGAGGTAAGGGCATTCAACGCCGCCGACCCGTTCAATGCCGCCAACGTCTGGCAGAGCGTCAGCATCAATCCCTTCCTGATGCGCGTCGACAATCGCGGCTGACGTGGAGGAAGCCCGATGAAAAGCTTCGTCTATAACGGCCAGCCGGCACGCGTCGTCTTCGGTTCCGGCACGATAGCAAGGCTCCCTGAGGAGATCGACCGGCTTGGGCTGAAACGCGTGCTCGTGCTGGCGACGCCGCCGCAGGAGACCGAGGCCCGGCGTCTGGCCGGGTCGCTCGGCGGCGCGGCTGTCGGCGTCTACGCCAAGGCGACCATGCATACGCCGGTGTCCGTTACGGAGGACGCGCTGCGGGTCGTGGCGGAGCTGCGGGCCGACGGGCTGGTTGCGGTCGGCGGCGGATCCACGACGGGCCTCGCCAAGGCGATCGCCTTGCGCACCGACCTGCCGCAGGTCGTGATGCCGACCACCTATGCCGGCTCGGAAATGACGCCGATCCTCGGCGAGACCAAGGACGGCGTGAAGGTCACCCAATCGAGTCCGAGGGTGCTGCCGGAAGTGGTCATCTACGACGTCGACCTGACGATGACGCTTCCCGCCGCGTTATCGGGAACAAGCGGCATGAATGCCATCGCCCATGCGGTCGAGGCACTCTATGCCAGGGAAAGCAACCCGGTGATAGGCCTGATGGCGGCCGAGGCCATTGGCGCATTGGTGAACGCCCTGCCGGTCATCGCCGGGAAGCCGCATGACCGCGACGCGCGCTCCCAGGCGCTCTACGGCGCCTGGCTCTGCGGCATCTGCCTCGGCTCGGTCGGCATGGCGCTGCACCACAAGCTTTGCCACACGCTTGGCGGCAGCTTCGATCTGCCGCATGCGGAGACCCATACCATCGTGCTGCCGCACGCGCTGGCCTACAACGCCCCAGCCATCCCAGCCGTGATGGAAACCTTGCGTGCCGTGCTGAAGACCGACGATCCCGCAATGGCCCTATACGATCTTGCGGGCCGGATCGGCGCCAGGCGCGCCCTTTCGGAGATAGGCATGCCGTCCGACGGCATAGACATCGCGACGGACCGCGCGCTGGCCAATCCCTACTGGAACCCGCGGGCGCTGGAACGGGAACCGATCCGGGCCCTTATCGCACGCGCCTATGCCGGCGAACCACCGCAGGCCTGAGAAGCCCGAACGTCCTTGGAGGAGTTATTGCCATGACAGGCACCGCGGATGCTGCCCGACCGAAATATCCCTATTTCGAAGAAGAGACTTCGGTCGACGTGGTCAACGCGCGCATGGGACCGGATGTCGACCCGCGCCTGCGGGAGGTCATGAGCGTGCTGGTGAAGCATCTGCATGCCGCCATCAAGGAAATCGAGCCGACGCATGAGGAGTGGCTGCAAGGCATCAAGTTCCTCACCGATGTCGGCAAGATGTGTTCCGACTGGCGGCAGGAATTCATCCTCCTTTCCGATACGCTCGGCGTTTCGATGCTCGTCGATGCCATCAACCACCGGCGTCCAAATGGCGCCACGGAGAACACCATCCTCGGCCCGTTCTACGTGCCCGAAGCGCCGCGCTACGAGCACGGCGCAAACATCTGCCTCGATGGCAAGGGCGAGCCGATGGTTGTGCGCGGGCGTGTGCTCGACACGGAGGGCAAGCCGGTCGCCGGCGCGCTGATCGACGTCTGGCAGACCAATGACGACGGCTTCTACGACGTTCAGCAGAAGGACCTCCAGCCCGACTGGAATCTGCGCGGCGTCTTCACCACCGACGAGAAGGGCGAGTACTGGTACCGTTCGGTCAAGCCGCGCTACTATCCGATCCCGGACGACGGACCGGTCGGAAAGATGCTTGCCGCGCTGGGCCGCCACCCGAACCGCGCGGCCCATGTGCACTACATCGTCAGCGCGCCGGGCTACGATCCCGTCATCACCCACATCTTCGCGCCCGACTGCCGCTACCTTGCCGAGGACGCGGTGTTCGGCGTGAAGGATTCGCTGATCGCCGATTTCACGAAAGTCAGCGATCGGGACAAGGCGAGCGAGCTCGGTTTCGAGGCTCCGTTCTGGTCGGTCGAGTGGGACTTCGTGCTGGCTCCCAAGGCCGCTGGAACTTGATACTCCATAGTTTCGTCCAAATTGGACAAAAGGTGGTATCAAGCCGTCTGGTGGGCGTATCCTTCCAGCCCGGAAGGAGAATGTCGGGATGAACGATCACGAATTCCTGCGCGTCTATGATTTCGTGGATCGCCTGCGCAAGCCTTTCCTCGGAGTCACGGATGTCGAGGACGAGGCGGCCTGGCGCATCATCCACTATCTGATGCGTTCGGAGCTCGAGGGCTATCCGGTGACGATCAGCAAGCTTGCGCTCGTCTCCAACCTTCCGCACGGCACCGCGATCCGACGCATCCAGGGAATGATCGACGGAGGGCTGATCGAAAGGCGGGCCGCTTCCGAAACGGCCAGGCGCTTCACGCTCCACCCGACGGCGCGCCTCTCGAACCTCGCCATCAACTATGCGGCGGAAACAAAAGCGCTGATCGCCGAGATCGTCGGTGGCCGCAACAATGAGGAGCACGAGGCCGACTATTATTTCGGCGCGCCCCAGCGCGGCAGCCCGATCATCCCGCCGATCAACCTGTTGACCAACAGGGTCACGAAGGGCGTCGAGCTCCAGTTCCTGCTGAACGACGACAATTACTTCGCCGCCATGCGCAACATGTGGTCGGACTTCCGCAACAACCTGGCGAGCGCCAAGAGCTTCAAGCTGGTGCACCAGAACGATCTTTATCGGGAAGGCCTGGCGAACGGCGCGCGCGCCATCTCCGCCTATGACCTGATCGCGATCGACATGCCTTGGCTCGGAGAATTCGCGAGCAAGGGGCTTGTCCTGCCGATCGGCGAGATGATCCGCGAATCCGGCATCAACCCGATGGATTTCCATCCCTCGATCTGGTCGACGACGACCTGGCAGCGTGTCGAATACGGCGTGCCGATCTACTGCACGATAGAGGTCCTGGCCTGCCGGTCGGACCTCTTCGAGGGCCAGGGGCTGGCGCTGCCGCGCACCTTCGACGACGTCATCAGCGCCGGGCGCGCCTTCCACAATCCGGCGGCCGAACGCTATGGCATCGCCTGGAATGCCGCGCACAGGCCGCTGGCGTCGAGCTTCATGTTCTTCCTCGGCTGTTGCGGCCAGAGCGTGCTCTCGATCCGGCGGACGCCGACGGGCTATTCCACCGAAAACCTCGATGCGCAGCATATGCGGCCGCAGATCGACAGCGAGGCGGGCCTGCTGGCGCTCGACTATATGCATCGCATGCTGGAGATCGCCCAGCCCGGCGCGCTCGACGCGCATTGGGACGATTCCTGCGCGGTCTTCCTGCGGGGGCAGAGCGCGATGGGCTATGTCTGGACGATGCGTGCCGCGCAGTTCGAGGCCGAAGTCCGCTCCGCGGTGAAGCGACGCGTCGCCTATGTTCCGCAACCTTCCGGTCCAGGTGGCACCAACACCTCGCCGATCGGCGGGTTCCTCCTGTGCATTCCCTCCAACATCGATCCGAAGCGCCTGCCGCTCGCGGCGGAAGCGCTTGCCTGGATGGCCTCGCGCGAGGCCATGAAGGAGCATGTGAAGAACGGTTTTCCGGTCGCCCCGCGTTTCTCGGTCAGCGCGGATCCGGAGGCGATCGGCAGCTCGCAGCTCGTGCGCTTCGTCGGCAGCCTCGCCAACCGCAACCTGCTGCGCAACTGGCAGCGCCCGCCGGTCCCGTTCTACACCGGCATGGAGCGCATCATCGGCGAGGAAGTCCACGACGCGCTTTCCGGCCGCAAATCCGACCGAGCGGCCCTGAAGGACGCCCAGGATCGCATCGAGCGGATCGTCGACCGCGCCGGCTGAGGCTGTTTCGTTGCAACGCGCGTCGGAGCAGTTCAGTGTTTGATGGAATCGGCCGCTGCAACTCCCTGTTCTTGCGCAATTCCAGCAGGAGAACCGCGGTGCGGTTCTCCTGCAACTGCTCAGGCGATCGCCCGTATCGAGCCGCCATCAACGCCCCAGACGGAAGAGGTGACGAAGGAGGCGAGATCGGAGGCCAGGAAGACGATGACGTTGGCGACTTCCTCCGGCTTGCCGAGACGGCCGAGCGGCAGTTGGCGCAGCGACATCTCGTGCTCGACAGCCTTCTGCGGTTCCATGTTGTGGAACTTGCCCATGGTTTCGGCAAAGCCGCCCGGCTGCGTCCAGAACGGCGTCCAGACCGGCCCGGGAGCCACGGCATTGATGCGGATGTTGTTGGCGCCTTCGGTGCGCGCCAGCCCCTTGGTCAGGGCCAGCACCGCCGCCTTCGACGCGGAGTAGTCGATCGGAACGCCTTCCGGCTGGCGCGCAAGGTCCGAACCGTTGTTGACGATGGCACCGTGTCCCTGCTTGCGCATCACCGGCAGGACGACGCGCGTCGTGCGGACATAGCTCATGAAGTTGAGCGAGAAGGTCTTGTCCCACTCGGCGTCGGTCAGTTGGTCGAACGTCCGTACCGCGCCTGCGCCGACATTGTTCACAAGCACATCGACCGTGCCGCCGAAATGGGCGATCGCGGCCGTGACTTTCTCCTCGATGTCTTTTGCCGATGAAAGATCGGCCTTGAATGTCGCAGCCGTGCCGCCGGCCGCGGTGACGGCGGCCGATGCCTCGGCGAGGGCCGTTTCGTCGATGTCGAAGAGCGCCACCCGGCTCCCTTCGCGGCCGAACGCTATCGCGGTCTCGCGGCCGATACCCTTCGCCGCCCCGGTGATCAGCACCACCTTGCCCTTGAGATTGGTTTCCATTTGATCCTCCCTATCTTGCGGTGAATTGCGCCATGGTGGTTTCGAACGAGCGTCGCGCCGCCTCTTCGAGCGGCAGCACGCGATGTCTCTTTGAGATCACTTCGACCGAGTAGAAGCCGTCGAAACCGGTCTTGCCGATCGCGTCGATGAAGGCCGGCGGATTGAGCACGCCTTCGCCACAGAGCCGGCGTTCGTAGATCGTGTCTTCCCAGAGCGTGCCGACGACTTCTTCATCAGCGTCGTCGAGCTCGACCGAGACGACATACTGCTTCGGCACGGCGGCGACCGCTTCGTAGGGGATGCCGCCGCGGCCGATATGCCAGATGTCGAGCAGCAGGCCGCCATTGGCCTTCGCCGCGCCTTCGACGATGGCGCGCGCGGTTTCCAGCGTGCGCACGTTCGAGAACGGCATCACCTCCAGCGCGATCTTGGTCCCGTAACGGGCGGCGTCCTCGCAGATCGCCGCGAAACTGTCGGTGACCTGCGCCAGGTCGATGGTATCGGCATCGAATTCCGGTGCGATCTTGACGTCGCGGGCGCCGAGCGCCTCCGCCGCCTCGAAGAGTTCGCGCCGGACCTTGTCCGATGCGTCGCGCAGGGCGCCGGACGCGAACCAGTGGGTGATGAACTCCAGCTCGACATGCGGCATGCCATTGGCGTCGAGGATGCGGCGCATCTCCTTCAGGCCGATCTTCTCACGCGTCGCCTGAAGGTCGGCATGGATCAGGCCGACGCCCTTGTATCCGGCCCTGGCCGCCGCCTCGACGCGCTCCGCGAACGGAAACGGGCTGATCTCGTTCGGTGCGAAGGGATAGACGTCGCCAGATATGGTCCAGTAGGCGGCGACCAGTTCGATGGGATTGCTCATCATCTTCTCCTCAGACCGACGCGCCTTCCGAACCGGTGCGGAAGTCGAAGCTCGTCGTCAGGCCGCCGTCGGCGATGATCTCGGCGCCGTTGAGCGCCGTGGAGGCATCGGAAAGCAGGAACAGGCCGGCTCGGGCGACCTCGGCCGGATCGAGGATGCGGCCGGCCGGCTGGCGGTTGGCGCGCGCGGCGAGGAAACGGTCAGGATCACTGGCGGATTTCATGTGCCTCTCGAACAGGCCGGCAAGCATCGGGCCGGGGCTCAGCACGTTGGCGCGTATGCCCTGACGCGCATGGTCCATGGCCACGGTGCGGGTAAGCTGGCGGACGGCGCCCTTCGAGGCGGCATAGACGGCGAGTTGCTGCTCGGCGAAGGTCGCGTCGATGCTGGCGACCGCCACGATCGGGCCACCGCCACGCGCCGTCATCAACGGCAGCATGGCGCGGAAGGCGAGCGCCGTGCCGATGAAGTTGACCGACATGGTCTTTTCCATCGCCACCTTGTCGAATTCGAGGATGGTGCCGACATTGAGCATGGCCGCCGATGTCACGAGGCCAAGCGTTCCGGGATTCTCCCTGGTGATCGTGTCCGCGATGCCGGTCCAGGTCGCCTCTTCGGTGACGTCGCCGCGGACATGCGAATAAAGCTCGTCTGCAAGACTGTCGGGCGCAGGCGCGAGATCCACGCCGATGGTGCGCACGCCGCTCTCGGTCAGCAGCCGGGCAATGTTGGTACCAAGACCAGAAGCCGTTCCCGAGACCACGACAAGGTCCGGCAAGGCGTTGCTAAAGACTGGCTCCGTGGCCATGGGATATTCCTCTTTTCTGACGTCGGGAAGGATGAGGCACGGCGGCAGCCGCCGTGCCTCGACAAGGATTTCAGCGGCCGAGCGCGGCGTTGCAGTCAGAGACGTTGGCCTTGGTGATGATCTCGTGCGGCAGGAAGATCTGCTTCTCCACCTTTTTGCCGTCGAGAAGGTCGACCACTGCCTGCGCGGCATATTTGCCGTCGTCGATCGGCGACTGCAGGACGGTGGCGTACTGGGTGCCGTCGTTGATCTGGTTGACGCCTTCGATCGAGCAGTTGGAGCCGACCAGGACGAGGCTTGACGGATCGATGCCGGCGCGCTTGGCGGCGACGATCACGCCGGACATCATGTTGTCGGCCTGCGCATAGACGCCCTTCACGCCCGATCCGAGCTGGGTGAAGAGGGCGGCGGCGGCATCCGTCGCCTTGGTCTGGTCCCAGTTGCCGTTCTGCTTGCCAGCCACCTGAATGCCGCTGGCCTTCTTGCCAAGCACATCCTCGAAGCCCTGCGAGCGCTGGATCTGCGGCGGCGTGCCGGGAACGCCCTCGACGATGAAGACCTTGCCGTCGCTGCCGAATTTCTTGTCGGCAAAGCCCTTGATCATGGCTTCGCCTGCGGACTCGCCGTTGCCGATGTCCGACGGGCCGGTGAAGACGTCCCAGAACTGCGAATATTTCTCGTCCGGCCGCGAATTGGTGATCACCAGCGGAATGCCGGCCTGCTTGATCTTGCGCAGCGACGGCACGATGGCGCTCGCATCGGCGGGCCAGAGCACGATCGCGTCCGGCTTCTGGGCGATCGCCTGGTCGACCTGCGAGGCCTGCTCGGCGGCGTCGTAATTGTTGATCTTCACCTCGAGATCGATGCCCGCGGCGGCTGCCACCTCCTTGAAGGCGCGCTGGTGCAGGGCGCAGTACTCGCATTCCTCGGTGACCGTCAGCAGGATCACCTTCGAGCCCTTAGCCTTGGCGAAGGCCATCCCCGGCGCCATCAGCCCACCGACGACCGCGGTCGCCATCAAGAGTTTCGTGAGTTTTGCGAAGTTCATGTTGGTTATTCCTCCCGTTTCAAGGTTGCGCGTTTCCCCGCACCGCCGATCGGCTCGGCGGCGTTGCAAGGATCCGTCGGTTGGTTCCGCTAGGCGGAATGCACGGCTCGCGACATTGCGAGCCGTTCGCTCATCCATGCGCCCAACTGTCCGTCGAGCAGCACGATTCCCATCAATACGAGGCCGTTGGCGAAGAGGATCCCCGTCGCCCCCATGCCGATCAGACTGAGGCCATTGTTCATCACCGTCAGGATCAGCGATCCAAGCAGGACATGCGCTGGCGTGCCCGATCCGCCGGTCAGCGCCACGCCGCCAACGATCGCGGCCGAGACCGCCTGCAGCATCAGCGTGCTGCCGGTCGTGGCCGCGGCGCTGGCGAGGCTCATCGACAGCAGGCTTCCGGCGAGGGCGGCCGTGACGGCGGAGACCACGAAGACGATCACCAGCGAGCGGCCGACCCTGGCGCCGCTCGCCGCGGCGACCTGGGGCTTGCTGCCGACGACGCGGATGTCGCGTCCCATCAGCGTGTAGTGCATGAACAGGCCGACGAGCAGGAAAGCGGCAAGCGTCACGACGCTGCGCCACGAAAGGACGGTCAGCAGCGGATCGTCGAGCGCCATGCCGAGGTCGAAATTGTCGGTGCTGATCACCTTGCCGCCGGCGAGCCAGAAGGCGAAACCGGAGAGCGCCATCATGGAGCCGACCGACACGACGAGTGACGACACCTTGAAGCGGCTGATCACGATCGCATTGACCAGGCCGACGAGCACGGCGAACGCGAGCGCGGCGACCATGCCATGGACGAGATTGCCGGTGCCGACGACGAGCGTGATCAGTCCGCCCACGGCGACCATGGAGCCGACGCTGAGATCGAACTCGCCGGCAATCATCGTCAGCGACAGGCCAAGCGCGACCATGCCGAGCAGTGCGAAGGACTGCATGAGGGCATAGAGATTGCGGCCGCTTATAAAGGCCGGATTCCAGATCGCGAAGACGGCGACGAGGGCGGCGAGAAGGGCAAGGCGCAGCAGCGTCGCACCGGAGATCGTCTTCGATTTACGGATCGCGGCCATGGTGTTACCTCCGGAAGCCGAACGCCAGCGCGCCGAGGATGACAGAGCCGATCACCACGAGGCCCTTGACGATGAGCTGGATTTCCAGCGACAGGCCCTTGAGCAAAAGGATGTTGGAGATCATCGCCAGGAACACGGCGCCGATCGCCGCGTCGAGGACGCGGCCTTGGCCGCCCTTGATCGCCACGCCGCCGACAAGCACCGCGGCGATCGCGTCGAAATCCAGCCCCGCGCCGAGCTTGAGGTTGCCCTGCGCCGCCTGCGAGCCATAGAGCGCGCCGGCGAAGGCCGCGGCCATGGCGGCGAACATGTAGGCGAGGACCAGCGTGCGGCCGACGCGAAGGCCGGTGAAGGTGGCGGCCTTCGGGTTGAGCCCGATCAGGCGCAGCTCACGGCCGAAGCGGGTCCGCTCGACGATGAAGCTCAGCACGATCGCCGCCAGCAGGAAGAGCAGGATCTGGTTGGGAAGACCGAGGGTCCGTCCGACTCCGAGCCAGCTCGCGTCTCCCTGGCCGACGATCGTCAGGCCGCCGGAATAGAACGAACCCGCGCCAGTGATGATAGAGGCCATCGCTATCGTGGTGATGATCGGATTGGTCCGGAACAGGCCGACGGCGATCCCCTGGGCCAGCCCGAACAAGCCGCCGATCAGGACCACCATGGCTACGCTCGGGAACAGGCCATAATGCAGGAAGGATGCAAAGAGGATGGTCGAGACCGCGGCCGTCGCACCCATCGACAGCATGAACAGATTGCCGGAAAGCGTGATAAGCGCCATGCCGACCGCGGCTATGCCGACCGCGGAGGTGGAATACATGATCGCGTAAATATTGGCGCCGGATGAAAAGCCGGGAATGGCGAATGTTGCCCACAGGGCGAACAGCGCCGTGGCTGCCCACACGGCGGTGGACTGGATGCGCTCGGGCCGCATCAAGCTGGCGCCGAGCGTCGTCGGGTCGAATCCGGCCAAGGCCCTGCCTCCGCTCCTCATATTGCTGTCGACGCTCATGCCGCCCTCCCGATGGCCGGGCCGCGCACGACGTCACCCAGGATGGAATCCATGGTCGTCTCCTCGACCGGCAGATCGCGAACGATCTCGCCGCGGAAGACCGTGATCACGCGCTGCGACAGCTCGCGGATTTCTTCCAGGTCCGTCGAGAAGAAGAGGACGACCAGTCCCTCGCGGGCCAGCGCCTGGATTTCGCGGTAGATCTCGGTCCGGGCGCCGACATCGACGCCGCGGGTCGGTTCGTTGAGCACCAGGATCCTGGGTGAGAGCGCGACCGACTTGGCGATCGCCACCTTCTGCTGGTTGCCGCCTGAAAGCGTCGATGCCGCAGCCGGCAGCCGGCGGGCATCGATCTGGAACCGGCGGGCAAGGTCGCTTGCCTGCCTGCGCGCGTCCGCAAGCGTCAGCACGCCGAAGCGGTTGAGGTGGTCGAGGATCGCCGCGGTGAGGTTGACCTCGATGGGGGCGCCGAGGAAGAGGCTCTTGCCACCCCGGTCTTCCGAGACATAGGCGATACCGGTACGGCTCGCCGCTGCGATCGAGGTCACATCGACGGCGGAGCCGCCGACCTTGATCGTGCCGGCATAATACCGCTCCAGGCCGGCCAGCGTTTCGACCAGCGCATTGGCGCCCGAGCCGAGCTGACCGATGATGCCGACGATCTCGCCGGCGTGGAAGGCGAGGTCGACGGGACGGTATTTCCCCGCGACGCCGAGCCCAGCGAGCTCGATGACCGTCGCCGCCGCCGGCCCGGTCCGGTCGCGCTCGGCGTGCGCCGAGGTCACTTCGCGGCCGATCATCTCGGCGACGAGTTCATCATTGGTCCACTGCGGGGTCGGCTTCGTCAGGATGCGCTGTCCGTTCCGGAACACCGTCGTGCGGTCGGTAAGCGCGAAGATCTCGGGCAGGCGATGGCTGATATAGACCACGGCCGTTCCCTTGGCGCGCAGCCAGCGCACCGTCTCGAAGACCCGCTGGATTTCGGCGTCGGAAAGGCTGGCCGTCGGTTCGTCGAGGATGAGCACGCGCGCACCGCGCATCACGGCGCGACAGATTTCGAGGAGCTGCTGTTCGGCGATCGACAGCCTGCCTGCCTCGAGGTTGAGCGGCACGTCGGACAGCCCGAGCTGATCGAGGGTCTCGCGTGCTCGCGCCCTGTAACGGGAGCGGATGTAGAGCTGGGAAATATCGGGGTCGCCGAGAAGCACATTGTCCAGCACGGACAGGTGCGGAATGATCGACAGTTCCTGATAGACGACGGAAACGAGCTTCGGGTTGGTGAGTTCGCCGGGCCGCAGCAACTGGCCGTCGACACGGATTTCGCCTTCGTCCGGAGGCATGAGGCCTGCGATCATGCGCACCAGCGTGCTTTTGCCGGCGCCGTTCTCGCCGCAAAGGGCATGGATCTCGCCGGCATGCAGATCGAAGTCGATGCCTTTCAGCGCATGGACCCCGCCGAACGACTTGCGCAAGTTCGTGACCGTCAGAACGGCTTGCATATCCTTGATACCTCCCAACGCCGCGCCTCCGAGCGGTGCGAAAGGCTTAAACGACAAGTTCGCCGGGGATCATGGGTAAATGGTCCAGATTGGACTTCAGGCGGCGAGCTCAGGTTCCGGGGCAGGCCCGGTGCCTTCCTATGTCCGCGACCTTGGAAGCAAACTGCACAGCGTATCAGAAAAACGAAATTGTCCGCTGACGCTCCAGTCGTAATTGTCCCAGCCAGGCGAATGGCCCGGTGTCTTGGGAGGATTCCGGAAGCAGCTCGTCGCCTGAGCAAGGCGCCAACCATAGGCTGCCTGGGAGGAATAAAATGCCTGGTTCGGGCAAAACGGGCGACAGGCGCCTTGGCTTCAAGGTGTCGCAGGAAGTCGTCGTCGTTGCGATTTCGGTCATGCTGTTCGTCGTCTTCTCGGCGACGCTCAACAATTTCCTCAGCCAGGGCAACATCATCGCCATCCTCAAGAACGTGTCGATCCTCGGCACGCTGGCCGTCGGCATGGGCTTCGTCGTCGTCGGACGCGGCATCGACCTCACCATGGTCGCGGTGATGGTCGTCGGCGTCGCCTTCAGCATCTGGATCTCCACCTGGGGCGTCGATTTCACGCTTGCGGTGATCTGCGGCGCCATCCTCGTCGCGGCCATCGGTCTGTTCACCGGGATCATGGTGGCTGTCGCGGAGGTGCCGCCGATCTTCGCCACGCTTGCGATTGCTTCTTCGGTCTACGGCTCGGGGCGCATCGTCTTTGCCTCGGACGTGCTCTATGCCCCGCCGAACATCGCGTGGCTGAAATTCGTCGGCAATGGCAGCGTGCTCGGTATACCGATGTCCGTCGTCATCTTTGGAGCGGTGGCGGCTGTCATGGGGCTTTTCCTGCGGAAGACGCGCTTCGGCCGGCTGGTCTACGCGACCGGCGACAATCCGAACGCGGCCCGCACCACCGGCCTGCCGACGCGCCCGATCATCGTGACGCAATATGTCATCAGCGCGCTGATCGCCTTCACCGCCGGCATCATCATGACCGGGCTGGTCACCGGCATCGACACGCGCCTCTACAATTCGAGCCTGATCTACGACGTGCTCTTGGTGGTCGTGCTGGGCGGCATCGGCCTGTCGGGCGGGCAGGGTGGTGTGCGCAACGTGATCGCCGGCACCGTCCTGGTCGGCATCCTGACCAACGGCATGACGATCCTCAATTTCAGCTACACCAGCCAGAACCTGATCAAGAGCGTGATCCTGCTGAGTGCCCTTGCCATCGACGCCATCATCAATCCGCGCGACGAGCAGACCTCGCAGAGCGGCGACATCTGACACGTGAAATCGAACCATCAAATCAGGGAGGAAACCATGAAGATATTCAAGAACTGCTTGTTCGCGGGGATGGCGGCGCTTGCGCTGCTTGGTGCCGCGAACGCCGCAAGCGCGCAGGAGACCGACCAGGTCGGCCGCGCGCCCTATCTCGAGTCGCTCAAGGGCAAGAAGGTCATCTTCGTGCCGATCTCTCAGGGCATGGACCTCAACCAGGCCTGGGTGATGGTTTGGCAGCGCCACGCCGCCCGCTACGGCTTTACCCTCGAAGTGCGCGATCCCAACGGCGACACCAATGCCGGCATCCGCGCAATGCAGGGCGCCATCGCCGAGAAGCCGGACCTGATCATCGTGCAGAACCCGGACGTGCAGACCTATGCGCGCCTCCTGAAGCAGGCGCAGGCCGCCGGCATCAAGGTGCTGCAGGTCAACATGCAGTCGGCGACCCAGACCGACTCCTATGTCGGCAATGACTGGATCGAAATGGGCCGCCTGGAGATGGGCGAACTGGCCAAGCATTGCACCGGGCCAAAGGCCGTCTCGCACAAGGTGGTCTGGCTCGCCGGCGTCCAGACGGGCGCCGCCAACATCTACATGCGCACCGGCATCGACGAGGTGCTGAAGGCCAACCCCGAGCTGCAGCTCGTCTCCGACCAGCCGGCCGACTACATCAGCGAGAAAGCTCGCCAGATCACCGAGACGGTCCTGCAGCAGCATCCCGATCTCTGCGGCATCATGGGCATCTGGGACAATGCCGAAGTCGGCGCAGGCGCTGCCGTCGTGGCCGCCGGCAAGCAGGACCAGGTCACCATCGTGACCAATGGGGCCGGCGCCGCCACCGGCTGCGAGAGCATCAAGAACGGACTGCTCGACGTGATCTTCAACTTCAACGCGCCGATCCAGGGCGAGATCGCAGCGCAACAGATTTCCGAGCTGCTGCAGCACCCGGAACGGAAAGCGGGCAGCGAGAAGACCATCTTCTTCGGTCCGATCACCCGCGTCGACAAGACCAACGCGACCGGCCGGAACTGCTGGAAGCCTGAAGACATCAAGTAAACGGACGTTCCGATGAGCATGGCCGAAAGCCTCGTGCGCTGGCGCTATCGTCTGCTCCCCGACCATGTGGTCGGGGAGATCCTGACGAAGAAGTGGATCGACAGCGTCATCCCCTTCACGGCGCTGGTTATCCTGTGCGCGATTTTCGGCTCGATCGTGCCGGGCTTCTTCGACGTGACGACGCTGACCAATCTCAGCGGCCAGACCGCCGAGCTCGGCCTGGTCGTGCTCGGCATGACGATCGTCATGGTGTCCGGCGGCATCGACCTGTCTGTCGGCTCGACATTCGCGCTGGCCGTTCTGGTCACGCTCTACGGCATGAATGTCGGGCAGTGGAGCTTCGGAACCGGCCTCGCGGCGTGCCTGGGTCTCGGCGTCGTCTGCGGCGCCATCAACGGCTTCCTGGTCGGCTTCCTGCGCATGCGGGCGTTTCTGACCACGCTGGTGACGCTCATCATCTACCGGTCCACCTTCGACATCGTCTTCCCGCAGGTCTCGACGCCGATCGTCACCAGCGGCCCGGATTCGCCGACTTATGATTTCCTGGGCTTCGGCACTCTCTGGGGCGTGCCGACATCCTTCACCGTCTTCGTGGTCATCGCGATCGTGATCCACCTGGTGCTGTCGCGCGCCCGCTATGGCTGGCGGCTGTTCGCGGTCGGCGGCGCGCGCCGCTCCGCCTACAATGCCGGCATCAATGTGCGTTTCACCCTGTTCAGCGCGTATGTTCTCTGTTCGGTGCTGGTCGCACTCTCCGGCTTCTTCTTCTCGGCCCGCATCGGCAGCGCCGCTTCCGATATCGGCACCGGGCTCGAACTGCAGGTGCTGACCGCGACCGTGCTCGGCGGCATCTCGCTTGGCGGCGGGCGAGGCTCGGTCGCCAAGGCCCTGATGGGCACGCTCTTCGTGCTCATCCTGTCGAACAGCCTGCTTGCCTTGGCCGTGCCTGGCCCGGTCAATTACCTGATCCTCGGCCTCGTGTTGCTCTTGTCGGTGCTTCTCGATGTGCGCTGGGTGAAGAACCGCCACAAGATCCTGCGCAGCGTCTATATCTCGCCGACCTTCGCCAAGATGCCGCAGGCGCTCTCGACGGCGCCCGGCGCGCCGATGGCGGTGAACGACCGGCTTAAGGATGTCGGCGTCATCGGCCTCGGTTTCCTCGACGGCGCCGAGGACGTGATCTTCGACCGGCAGGACCGGCTCTATACCGGCAGCCGCCAGGGCGACATCCTGCGCTTCCAGCCGCCGCACTACACCGAGAGCGAGGTATTCGCCCATATCGGTGGGTCGCCGCTCGGCATGGCCTTTGATCGCGACGACAATCTGGTCATCTGTGTCGCCGGCATGGGCCTCTACCAGGTCTCGCCGGCGGGTGAGGTGAAGCTGCTCACCGCCGAAACCAATCGGTCACTGACATCCGTCGTCGACGACTCGACCATGAAGCTCGCCGACGACTGCGACATCCTCCCGGACGGCCGCATCGTCTTTTCCGAAGCCACCGTCCGCTTCGAGATGCACGACTGGTATGCGGACGCGCTCGAAAGCCGCGGCAACGGGCGCATCATCGTGCACGACCCCAAGTCCGGTTCGACCCGCACGCTGTTGTCGAACCTTGTCTTTCCGAATGGCATCTGCACGGCCTTCGACGGCCAGTCGGTGCTGTTTGCCGAAAGCTGGGCCTGCCGCATCAGCCGCTACTATTTCGACGGGCCGAAGAAGGGCAAGGTTGAGCGGGTCATCGAGGGGCTGCCCGGCTATCCCGACAACATCAACCGCGCCTCCGACGGAACCTACTGGCTGGCGCTGATGGGCATGCGCACGCCGGCGCTCGATCTGTCGCTCGAAATGCCGGGCTTCCGCCGCCGCATGGCGCGGCGCGTGTCGGAGGATGCCTGGCTGATGCCCAACCTCAACACCGGCTGCGTGCTGCGCTTCGACGAGAAGGGCCAGATCCTCGAAAGCCTTTGGGACCAGGCCGGCGAGAAGCATCCGATGATCACCTCGATGCGCGAGCACAAAGGCATCCTCTATCTCTGCGGCATCTTCAACAACCGCATGGGAACCCTGCCGCTCAAGGGTGCCGACCCCAACTGGTTCAGCTCGGATTCCTACTGGGGCAAAAAGACATGAGCGCTGTGAGCCGGCTTTTCGACCGCTTCCTCGGCCGTGGCGACTGGGCGGTGACCGTGCCCACGCTCGACGGGCCGTTGCTGCCCAACCAGGACCTTGAGGAGGCAGAGGCTTTCGCCAGCCTCGCCGACGCCGACAATCTGGTGCGGACCGACAAGGGCATGCTGGCGAGCAGCGCGAACCGGCTGATGCGGTTCGACGCCGACGGCAAGGCCGAAGCGTTGCAGGAATTTCCTGGCGAGGTCACGGCGCTTGCCCACGCCCGCGGCATGACGGCCCTGGCCATCGACGGCAAGGGCGTCGTCATCCGCGGCGGCCTGCATGACGGGCGCGAGGCGGCGGGCGACACGGCCAGCAGGCTTTCCTGTGTCACCGCGCTAACCTTCCTCGACAGCAACACCTTGCTGGTCGCCAACGGCTCGGCCTCGCAGGCGGCGGGCGGCTGGCGCCGCGACCTGATGGAGAAGAACGCGTCCGGCTCGGTCTGGCGCCTCGATCTCAAGAGCGGTCGGCTGGATTTGATCCGCGACGGCCTCGCCTGGCCCGCGGGCATAGCCACGACCGGCTCCAACCGCGTCTATGTCACCGAGGCATGGCGCCATCGCGTGCTGGCGATCGATCTCGCCACCAAGGCAACAGTGCCGGTGCTGGAGCATCTGCCGGCCTATCCCGCGCGCATCGCGCCCGCCTTCAACGCCGGCTACTGGCTGACCTTCTATTCGGTGCGCAATCAACTGGTGGAGTTCATCCTGCGCGAGGAGACCTACCGCAAGCGCATGCTGGCCGAGATTCCGGAATCCTACTGGATGGCGCCGTCGCTCAGCTCCTGGCGCGACTACCGCGAACCGATGCAGGGCAGCCAGCTCAAGCAGATGAACGTGCTGAAGCCGTATGCGGTCACCAGGTCCTACGGGCTGGTGGTCCATTGCGACCAGAACATGAAGCCGCTGTCGAGCTTCCATTCGCGCGCCGACGGCAAGGTGCACGGTACAATCAGCGCCTGTGAGGTGGGCGACGACCTGCTCGTCGCCTCGCGCGGCGGCTCGAGGATCGTGCGCGTGGCGAAGGTTGCCAGCGGCAAGCGGAGTTAAGCGATGTCGGATGCCAACATCATCGAGCTCAGGGGCGCGGCCAAGGCGTTCTCGCGTATCCCGGCATTCAAGAACGTGAATTTCGACCTGCGTAGGGGCGAGATACACGCGCTTCTGGGCGAGAACGGCGCCGGCAAGTCGACACTGACCAAGGTCATGGCCGGCGTGTTCAAGCTGACCGAGGGCAAGCTGTTCTTCGACGGCAAGGAAGTGTCTTTCGCCACCCCCGCCGAAGCGCTGCGCGCCGGCATCGCCATGGTGTTCCAGGAGACCAATCTGGTGCCGGCCATGACGGTGGCGCAGAACCTCTATCTCGGCGAAGAGAAGATGTTCAACCGGTTGCGCGGCCTCTACATCCAGGCGCGACAGTTCCTCGCCGGCATGGGATTCCAGGTCGATCCGACCGCGCAGGTGAGCACGTTGGGCGCCGCGCACAAGCAGATGGTGGAGATCGCGCGCGCCGTCCATCACAAGGCCCGCGTCATCATCTTCGACGAGCCGACCGCGACGCTGACGCCGGAAGAGAAGCGCCATTTCTTCAACCTTTTGCAGCGGCTGGTTAAGGAAGGCATCGCCATCATCTTCATCACCCACGCGCTCGAGGAGGCGCTCGCCGTCGCCAACCGCATCACCGTCATGCGAGACGGCGAGATCGTGGCTTCGGGCGAGGCCAAGGGCTTCACCCGCGCCTCGATCGTGCAGGCCATGGTCGGGCGCACGCTCACCGAAACGCTGCATGGCGAAGTCAAGCGCACCGCGCGTCCCTATGGCGACAAGGTGCTGTCGGTCGAGAACCTTTCCTGTGCCGGCCTAGTGCGCAACTCGTCCTTCTCCGTCTTCTCGGGTCAGGTCACCGGCATGTTCGGCCTGGTCGGCGCTGGGCGCACCGAAATGGCGAAGGTCGTCGCCGGCTTGTTGAAGCGCAACATCTTCCATGGCGGCGAAATCCGCCTGCTCGGCAAGTCGGTGCGCTACCGCGTGCCCCGTCCGGCGGTGCGCGACGGCATCGTCTATGTGACGGAGGACCGCAAGTTCGACGGGTTCTTCGAGACGATGACGGCGGGCGAGAACCTGCAGATCGGCGAGCTGACCGACAAATCCAATCCTGTGTCGATCGTGTCCCTGGCCCGCGCCAGGGAACTTGCCAAGCAGTGGGGCGAGCGGCTGAGGCTGAAGTCGATCAGCGACCGCGCCAGGATGATCGAGCTATCCGGCGGCAACCAGCAAAAGGTCGTGATCGCCAAGTCGCTGATCCAGAAGCCGAAGCTGGTCATCTTCGACGAGCCGACGCGCGGCGTCGACGTCGGCGCCATCGTCGAGATACACCAGCTCATCAGCGACCTTGCCGACCAGGGCATGGCCGTCGTCGTGATCTCCTCCTACCTGCCGGAAATCCTTGCGGTTTCCGACCGCATCCTGGTCGTCAAGCGTGGCCGCGTGGTGGAAGAGATGATGCTGTCTGAAGCGACCGAGGAGCGCGTCATGTTCGCCGCGGTCCATTGAACCGGAACAGATTTCCTGGCTAACGCCTGGACCGGCCCTATTGCCTTGCAATCACTTCCGCGTCTGAATAGGTCAGGAGGTCAGATCACCTGCCCGAGCGGACATGTCCAGCATCAACCTCAAACTTCTGCAGACGTTCCTGCTTGCCGCTGAAAACGGCAGCTTCCGGCGCGCTGCCGAAGAGAGCAACCGCTCGCCCTCGGCAGTCTCCATGCAGATACGCGACCTCGAGGAGCAGATCGGCATCTCGCTGTTCATCCGCACGGCGCAGCGCGCCAGCCTGACGCCGGAAGGCCAGGTCCTGTTCGAGGAAATCGCCAATGCGATGTCGCAGGTCCAGACCAGCCTCGACCGCCTGACCGAGATCGCCGCGCGGCGCAAGGGCAAGGTGCAGATCGCATGCGCGCCGACGCTGGCGGCAAGCCGGCTGGGCGACATATTGGCGACATTCAAGTTGCGCTATCCGCGCTCCATCGTCGAGGTCATCGAGACCCCGCCGCAGGCGGCGCTTGCGCTTTTGCAGCAGCAGGAAGTCGAGTTCTATCTCGGCCCGGAGTTGCCGAACCTCAACGACTTCCAGTTCGAGTCGATCCTGGACGATCCGCTGATGGCCTGTATCCCGGTGGAAAACCATGGCGGCGAAAAGAAGTTGCTTTTGTCCGACCTCAAGCGCTTCCCGCTGATCCTGCTCAACCGCAAGACGGCGGTGCGGGGCCTCCTCGATCGGCTGACGGCAGCGGAGAGCATCGAGCTCAAGCCGCAATACGAGGTCGAAAGCGCGCAGACGGCGGTGGCGCTGGTGTCGTCGGGACTGGGCGTGTGCGTGGTGCCGGGCATCGCCATCTCACGCAACGACGAGCGCATGCGGGTGGTGCCGATCGACCATCGCGACGCCCACCGCTCCGTCGGCATCATCACCGCGCGCGGTTATGTGCACCACTCCTTTTCCGAGCAGTTGATGAACCTGATCCGCACCAACCTGCGCGAGCTGGCTCACTGACACGTCGCCAGATTCAGGTCAGGCCGGCCTCATCTGAATCTCAGTCGGTCTGGATCCAGACCGCTTTCGTCTCCAGATATTCGTGCAGATGCTCGGCGCCGCCCTCGCGGCCGTAGCCGGACATCTTCATGCCGCCGAATGGCACGGCGGGGTCGATGGCATGGTACATGTTGACCCAGACCGAGCCGGCCTTGACGCGACGGGCGAGCTTGTGCGCGGTGCCGAGATTGGTTGTGAAGATACCGGCCGCAAGGCCGTAAGGCGTCGCGTTGGCGCGTGCGACGACCTCCTCCAGCGTGTCGAAGGGCATCGCCGAGATGACCGGACCGAAGATTTCTTCCCGCGCGATCGTCATCTTGTCCGACACCGCGCCGAAGACGGTCGGAGCAATGAAGTTGCCGCCGTCATAGAGCTCGCCCGTCAGCCTCGAGCCGCCGGCGACCAGCTTGGCGCCCTCGTCGCTGCCGGCCTTGATGTAGCCTTCCACCTTGCCGGCCTGCCTGGCATTGATCAGCGGGCCGATCTCGGTCTCCGCCTCGATGCCATGGCCGATGCGCAGCTTGCCGGCGAACTCGGCGACGCGGCGCAGGAACTCGTCATGGATCTCGCGGGCCACGAACAGGCGCGAGCCGGCGATGCAGATCTGGCCCGAATGCACGAACACCGCCATCGCCGCGACCGGCACGGCCTTGTCGATATCGGCGTCGCGGCAGACGATGATCGGCGACTTGCCGCCGAGTTCCAGCGAGACGCGCTTGAGGTTGTTCACACCTGCCCGCGCGATGGCCTGGCCGGTCAGCGTCGAGCCGGTGAAGACGATCTTGTTGACGTCGGGATGCTCGGCCAGTCGCGCGCCGGCTTCGGCGCCGGTTCCTGTGACGACGTTGACGACGCCGTCGGGCACACCGGCTTCCTGCATCAGCCGCGCGATCAGGAGCGGCGTCAGCGATGCATCCTCCGACGGCTTCAGCACGATAGTGCAGCCGGTGGCCAAGGCTGGCGCGATCTTCCAGATCGAGGCGGCGGTGGGAGCATTCCAGGGTATGATCGCGCCGACGACGCCGATCGGCTCGCGGCGGGTGAAGCTCACGATCTCGCCCGGAATGGAGTTGTCGATCGTCTCGCCATGCAGCGCGGTCGCCATGCCGCCATAGAAGCGCAGCATGCCGATGACGCGGCGCCGGTTGGCCAGCGTGCGCGTGATCGGCAGCCCCATGTCGAGCGTGTCGGAGACGCTGAGCTCTTCCCAATGCTTCTCGAAGAGGTCGGCGATCCTGAGCAGCAGGCATTGCCGCTCGTAGGGCGAGAATTTCGACCACGGACCTTCGAAGGCCGCGCGCGCGGCGGCCACCGCCGCGTCGATATCGGCGGCCGAAGCGCGCGGCACCGTCGCCAGCACTTCGCCCGTCGCCGGGTTCAGCGCCTCCATCTCCTGGCCGGACTGCGCGGCGACCCACTTGCCGCCGATGAACATCGGCCGGAACTCGCCACGGTAGAGCGTCGTGGCCTTCGCCCTTGGGTCGAAGTTCAGCGTCATCCTTCTCCTCCTCACGAATTCCGACGCGACTATTACTCCCGGCGCGGGCGACCTCAAACAAGGAAAGCTAAAAGGGCGTTCAGATAATCGGACTGTGCAACGCGTGCGTCTTCCTCGATGTTTCCGGCAACGGAGGAACGGATATGAGACTTGCTGGCAAGGTCGCCATCGTCACCGGTGGCGGGTCGGGATTTGGCGAAGGCATCGTCAAGAAGTTCGTGGCGGAAGGCGCGTCGGTCGTGCTGATGGACCGGGACGAGGCGGCCGCCGCGCGCGTCGGCAGAGAAGCCGGCGACACGGTGCGGCCAATCGTGGGTGACGTTGCGACGTTGGAGAGCTTTGCTGCCGCCGCCGAGCTGGCACGCTCGGTCTTCGGCGGTCTCGACATATTGGTCAACAATGCCGGTGTCGCGCAGCCGCCGCTGCCGCTGGAGACGATGGACGAAGGCCTGTTCGACCGCATCGCCAACGTCAACATGCGCTCGATCTACAACGGCGCCCGGGCCGTGGTGCCGCATTTCAAGGCGATCAAGTCCGGCGCCATCCTCAATGTCGCCTCCACGGGCGGCGTCTCGCCGCGTCCGAACCTCACCTGGTACAATGCCTCCAAGGGCTGGGCGATCGCCGCCACCCGCGCCATGGCGGTGGAACTCGCGCCGTTCGGCATTCGTGTCAACGCGATCAACCCGGTCGCCGGCGACACGCCGCTTCTGTCCACCTTCATCGGCTCCGGCGAGGAAAATCGCGCGCGTGTCGTCGCCACCATCCCGATCGGCCGGCTGTCGACGCCGCAGGACATGGGCAACGCCGCAGCCTTCCTCTGCTCGGATGAGGCCAGCATGATCACCGGTGTCGACCTCAATGTCGACGGCGGCAAGTGCATCTGAATATCCGCGGTTCCCGAGGGATTTGGCGATGAAGGATGTCTACCAGATCGCGGTCGTGCACGGGGACGGCATCGGCCCCGAGGTGTGCGAGGCGGCAGTCGAGGTGGTGAAGGCGGCGCTCGGATCAGACTGCCCCCTGCGGTTCGCCGAGCACCCGGCCGGCGCGGAGCATTTCCTGAAGACCGGCGAGAGCTTTCCTGAGCCGACCTTCGATGCCTGCCGGGCGGCGGATGCGATCCTGCATGGCGCCGGCGGCCTGCCCGGCGTGGTCTATCCGGACGGCACGGAAGCGGGACTCGACTTCACGCTGAGACTTCGGTTCGAGCTCGATCTCTACGCCAACATCCGCCCGATCAGGCTTTTCCAGGGCGTGACGAGCCCGCTCAGCGGGGTAAAGGCCGGTGACATCGACTACATCATCCTGCGCGAGAACAGCGAAGGGCTTTATGCCGCGCGCGGGGCAGGGGCGCTGCTGCGCGGCGAGGTGGCGGTCGACACGCTGGTGCAGACGCGCGCCGGGATCGAGCGCATCGTGCGCAAGGCATTCGAGCTGGCGCGGCGGTCGAACGGCGCGCCTCGCGACGGGGTGCGGCGGGTGACATGCTGCGACAAGGCCAACGTGCTGCGCAGCTACGCCTTTTTCCGCTCCGTCTTCGACGAGGTGGCGCAGGACTATCCTGATATCGCGGCCGAGCATGCGCTGGTCGACGCCATGGCCATGCACCTCGTGCTGAAGCCCGGCCATTTCAACGTCATCGTCAGCGAGAATATGTTCGGCGACATTCTCTCCGATCTTGCGGCGGCGACGGTCGGCGGAATGGGCATGGCGCCCTCGGCGGAAGTCGGCGACGCAAAGGGCTTCTTCCAGGCAGCGCACGGCTCCGCGCCGGACATCGCCGGCAAGGGCATAGCAAATCCGTATGGGACGATCCTGTCCGCCGCGGCCATGCTCGACTGGCTCGGTCACGGACATGACGACGCGAGGCTGCGCCGGGCGGCCGGACAAATCCGCCGCGTGACGGAAGCGTGCCTGGCGGGCGGGCTGCTCAGCGCCGATCTGAAGGGAAGATCATCGACCGCCGAGATCACAGGGAACGTCTGCGACCGGCTCGCGGCCTGAGGCGATGGGACGGGTCGAGCGCTGCGTATCGGTTGAGGATTTTCGTCGGCTGGCGCGTCGGCGGCTGCCGAAATCCGTTTTCGAGTTCGTCGATGGAGGGGCGGGCCAGGAACTGACCTTGCGGGACAACCGCGGCGGCTTCGAGCGCATCCGGCTGCTACCTCGCGTCCTGACCGATGTGTCCCAGCCTGACATGACCACCTCGATATGGTCCAAGATCTATCCGACGCCGCTGGTGATCAGCCCGATGGGGTCCTGCGCGCTCGTGCGCCCCGGCGCCGACATCGCCATCGCCACGGCGGCGGCGGCGCGCGGCATTCCCTACACACTGTCGACCATGGCGACGACCAGCATGGAGCGCATGGCAAGGGCCGTCCAGGGACCGCTTTGGTTCCAGCTCTATGTGCTGAAGGATTTCGATTTCAATCGCCGGCTGGTACGTCAGGCCGAGGAGTTTGGCTATTCCGCGCTAGTCGTCACGGTCGACCTCCAGGCAGGGGGCAAGCGCGAAAGGGATCTCAGGAACGGAATCTCGATCCCGTTGCGACCGTCCTTGCGGCATGTGCTCGAAGGGACAATGCATCCGGGATGGTCGCTTCGCCTGCTTGGCGGCGGCTTGCCGCAGTTCGAGAATGTTCGCGGTTATCTCGGTGACACCAGCGCGGGGCTGACGATCGCCGCGCGCGTCGGCCGCAATCTTCACGCGGGGTTTGACTGGAACGACTTTCGCACCATCCGCAACTGGTGGAAGGGCTCGCTGATCGTCAAGGGCGTGCTGCATCCTGATGATGCGGCGAGATTGATTGCGGAGGGCGCGGACGGGGTCTGGGTGTCCAATCACGGCGGCCGCCAACTGGACGGCGCGATCTCGAGCGTGGACGCGCTCAGTGCCGTGCATGAGGCTGTTGGCGGCCGGGCTCCGATCCTCATCGATTCCGGCATCCGCACGGGCATGGACGTCATCAAGGCGAAGGCGCGCGGAGCGGTGGCCTCGGCAATCGGTCGCGCCGCTCTGTTCGGCGCGGTGGAAGGACGGGCCGGTGTCGAACGGGTCCTGGATCTCTTGCTTGAAGAGATCGCGACCGGTCTGAAGCTTTGCGGGGCGCCTGGCTTTCGGCAAGTCGGCCAGGAGTTGATCGCTCCGGCAGACTAACCGGTATCGGCGAGCTTCACCGCGCCGCCCATATAGTTTTGCGCGGCGCACGGTTGCGCGAGTCCTGGCCGGCGGCTATGCCGGATCGAGTTTCCCGACGAAAGGCAGAGCCGATGAAGGTCGTTTCCACCTCCAGATCGCATGGCGGCGTCCAGGGCGTCTATTCGCACGCTTCCGAAGCCTGCGCCTGCGACATGACCTTCGCCGTCTTCGCGCCGCCGCAGGCCAAGGACGGGCCGCTGCCGGTCCTGTGGTACCTGTCGGGCCTGACCTGCACGCATGCGAACGTCATGGACAAGGGCGAGTACCGGCGGCTGGCGTCCGAGCTCGGACTCATCGTCGTTTGTCCCGACACCAGCCCGCGCGGATCTGACGTTGCCGATGAAAAGGACAATTGGCAGTTCGGCTGTGGCGCCGGTTTCTACCTCGACGCGACCGAGGAGCCCTATGCCAAGAACTACCGCATGTACTCCTACATCACTGAGGAATTGCCGGGGCTGGTCGCCGCAAATTTCCCGGTCGACATGACGCGCCAGGCGATCTTCGGCCATTCGATGGGCGGACATGGCGCGCTGACGATCGCATTGAAGAATCCGCAGCGCTACCGAAGCTGCTCGGCCTTCGCGCCGATCGTACAGCCCTCGACGGCCGGCTGGTCGCGGCCGGCCTTCGAGAAGTATCTTGGAGCCGACGAAAGAAGCTGGCGTGCGTATGACGCCACGCTCCTGGTCGAGGACGGCAGGCGCTTCCCGGAATTCCTTGTCGACCAGGGCACGGCGGACGGCTTCCTGCAGGACGGTCTGCGCCCATGGCTGCTGGAAGAAGCATGCAAGAAAGCAGGGGTCGGGCTCACCTTGCGGATGCAGGAAGGCTATGACCATTCCTACAACTTCATCTCGACCTTCATGGACGATCACTTGAAGTGGCACGCCGCGCGGCTGGCGTGACGCATGGATCGCCGTCGATGGCTGGTGAGGTCATCCGCACGGATGAGCGGGTTCCGTAAGAGCCAGGCTCAGTCCCCCGACATCGAACGGGCCATGTCGAGGAAGGCGCGCACCAGCTTGCCGCCACTGCGCTCGCGCAGGCAGATCAGCGCTTCGTCCATCAGCGTCTCAGGCGCGTCGATGGTGATCGGCACAAGCCGCGAGTCGTGGCCGAACTCGGCCGCAGAGACGAAGCCGATGCCGGCTCCGGAGGCGACGATCTCCCGCACGGCCTCGCGACCCTCGGCCTCGATCGCCGGCTTCAGCTCGACATTCGAAGCCGTGGCAAGGTCTTCCAGCTTCTTGCGCGTTTTCGAGCCGCGCTCGCGCATCACCAGCGGTTCCTGCGCGAGTTGTTCGAGCGTAAGCGATTTCCGGACCGACAGCGGATGGTCAACCGATACGAAGGCGATGATCGGCGTCGAGTTGAGCTTGAGCATCTCGAAATCGCGACCTCCCGGCATTTCGCCAAGAACGCCGATATCGGCTTCATAGCTGTAAAGGCCGCTGATCACCGTCTCCGTGTTACCGGAACGCAGGGACACCTGGACGCCGGGAAAGCGGGCACGGAAGGCGCCCAATATATGCAGCAGATGATGCGCAGCGTCGGCAACGATGCGCAATGTGCCGGAGCGCAGGGCGCGCGATTCGGTCAGCAGTTCCAGCGCCTGCTGCTCGGTTTCGAACATACGGTGAGTGATCTCGAGCAGCCTCTGGCCCTGCGTGGTCAGCGTGACCTGCTTCTTGTTCCGGTTGAACAGGAGCACGTCGTATTCTTCCTCGAGCTTGCGCACCTGGTCGGAAATTGCCGGCTGGGTGAGGAAAAGGGCCTCGGCGGCTCGTGAAAAGCCGCCCGAGATGGCTACCTGGTGAAAGGCCCGCAATTGGACGTAGCGCATTCGCTTGGCTCCCGTTGGCGGACGCACCTTAGCATAGCTCATCGATCAGATCGATACGTCGATACAAAATAACGATTTTACAAATATGTCGTTACCGTCGAGTATGCCGCCATATCGAAAAACAGTGATCGAACTGGAGGGCAGCATGCTCGCTGAGATGAAATCCGCGGCAACCAAGCCGCTGGAGAAGCCGGCGCTCGGGGAGCCCTATCTGCTGACGCCGGGGCCGCTCACCACGGCTTACGCGGTCAAGCAGGCGATGCTGCGCGACTGGGGATCCTGGGACGGCGATTTCCGCGCCATGACCGCCGAGCTGCGCCGCCGCCTTCTGGCGCTCACCGGCGACAGCCGCGACGAATTCGACTGCGTGCCGATGCAGGGCAGCGGCTCCTACTGCGTGGAGGCCATGCTCGGCTCGTTCGTGCCGAAGGACGGCAAGGTGCTGGTACTGGCCAACGGCGCCTACGGGCTGCGCGCCGCGCAGACCATGCAGTATATCGGCCGCGCCTATACGCTGATCGACAAGGGCGACTACCTGCCGCCGCGCGGCGAGGAGGTGGCGGCAGCGCTGAAGGCCGATCCTGCCATCACGCATGTGATCGCCATCCATTGCGAGACCAGTTCCGGCATCCTCAACCCGGTCGCGGAGATTTCCGAAGCCGTCTACGCCAACGGTCGCAAGCTGCTGGTCGACTCCATGAGCGCCTTCGGCGCCATTGACCTCGACGTCAACGAAATCCGCTACGAGGCGATGGTTTCGTCCGCCAACAAATGCATCGAGGGCGTGCCGGGCTTCGGCTTCGTCATTGCCCGCAAGAGCGAGCTGGAGGCTGCCAAGGGCCGCAGCCATTCACTGTCGCTCGACGTGCATGCGCAATGGGCAAGCATGAACAAGACCGGGCAGTGGCGCTATACGCCGCCCACGCATGTCGTCGCGGCCTTCCTCGAAGCGCTTCGCCTGCACGAGGTCGAAGGCGGTGTCGCTGGGCGCGGCGCGCGCTATACGCGAAACCGCGACGTCATGGTGGCCGGCATGCGCGGGCTCGGTTTCGAGACGCTGCTCAAGGATCGCTGGCTGTCGCCGATCATCGTCACCTTCTTCAACCCGGCGCACCCGAACTTCGCCTTCGACAGGTTCTACGAGCTGATGAAGGAAAAGGGCTTCATCATCTATCCGGGCAAGCTCACGGTCGTGGACTCCTTCCGCATCGGCTGCATCGGCCAGATGGACGAACATGTCATGCGCCGTGTCGTGGAAGCAGCCTCCCAGTCGCTGAATGAAATGGGCGTCGACACCGCCGCCCCGTCACCCGCCGCAATCGCCGAGCGCGCCAAGCTCGCCGCCTAAAGGTCTTTGAGGATCACGATGAACCAGATGTCTCCCGTCAACGTCACGGCCAACGGCCGTTCCTATGCCTGGCCGCGCGTGCCGGCCATTGCCATCTGCTTGGATGGCTGCGAGCCGGCCTATCTCGATGAAGCGATCAAGGCCGGACTGATGCCGGCGCTGGAAAGGATCAAAAAGAAGGGTACGGTGCGCTTTGCCCATTCGGTGATCCCGAGCTTCACCAACCCCAACAATCTGTCGATCGCCACCGGCCGGCCGCCGGCGGTGCACGGCATCTGCGGCAACTACCTCTACAACCCGGAAACGGGCGAGGAGGTGATGATGAACGACCCGAAATTCCTGCGCGCGCCGACCGTCTTCCAGGCCTTCTACGACGCCGGAGCCAAGGTGGCGGTGGTGACGGCCAAGGACAAGCTGCGCGCACTGCTCGGCAAGGGGCTGAAGTTCGACGACGGCAGGGCGATGTGTTTCTCGGCCGAGAAGTCGGACACCACGACCTTGGCCGAACACGGCATCGACAACGCCTCGAAGCATTTCGGCCTGCCGGTTCCCGAGGTCTATTCGGCGGAACTTTCGGAATTCGTTTTCGCCGCCGGCGTGCAACTCCTGAAGGATTTCCGGCCGGATGTGATGTATCTCACCACCACCGACTACGTGCAGCACAAATACGCGCCGGGCGTGCCCCAGGCCAACGCCTTCTACGAGATGTTCGACAAGTATCTCACCGAGCTCGACGCACTGGGCGCCGCCATCGTGGTGACGGCCGACCACGGCATGAAGCCGAAGCACCATGCCGATGGCTCGCCCAACGTGGTCTATGTGCAGGATCTTCTCGACGACTGGCTGGGAAAGGACGCGGCCCGTGTCATTTTGCCGATCACCGATCCTTATGTCGTCCATCACGGCGCGCTCGGCTCTTTCGCCACCGCCTATCTGCCAAAGGGCGCGGATCGCGAGGCGATCATGGAAAAGCTCAGGAAGGTCGAGGACATCATCCTGGTGCTCGGCCGCGAGGAGGGCTGCGCCCGCTTCGAACTGCCGGAAGACCGCATGGGCGACATCATCCTGATCTCGGGCGAGAACAAGACGATCGGCACCTCGGAGCACCGGCACAATCTGGCGGCGCTCGACGAGCCGCTGCGCTCGCATGGCGGGCTGACCGAGCAGGAGGTGCCCTTCATCGTCAACCGCGTGCTGCCGGACCTGCCGAACGAGCCGACACTGCGCAATTTCGACGCCTTCTATTACGCGACGATGGCGGCGGCGCAGGCCTAGGCTGGGCGCTGTCGACCCGCACTCCGCCGAGCTTTGCTCGCCACCTCTCTCCCCGATCGATTGGGGGGAGGTGGTCCGAAAGGCCGGGTGGGGGCGACGCCGCGACGCATCCGAGAATCCGCTGGAACCAAGGCCATGACCCAACTCGATCCCTCCATCAAAGTCCGCCACGAGCCGATGCGCATCGCCGGCAAGAAGGTCGACGCCGAGCGTCGGCTCGAAGTGCGCTTCCCCTGGAACGACACCGTCATCGGCACCGTGCCGGCTGGCGGGTCGGAGCATGCCCGGCGGGCCTTCGAGATCGCGGCCGCCTACCAGCCGAAGCTGACACGCTACGAGCGGCAGAGGATCCTGCTCAAGACCGCCGAGCTGCTCAACGGCCGCAAGGATGAGCTGTCCGACCTCATCACGCTCGAGCTCGGCATCTCCAAGCAGGATTCGCTCTACGAGGTCGGGCGGGCTTTCGACGTCTTCACGCTTGCCGGCCAATTGGCCATCCACGACGACGGCGAGATTTTCTCCTGCGACCTCACCCCGCATGGCAAGCAGCGCAAGATCTTCACCACCCGCGAACCGCTCAGCGCGATCTCGGCGATCACACCGTTCAACCATCCGCTCAACATGGTGTCGCACAAGGTGGCGCCGGCGATCGCCACCAACAATTGCGTCGTCGTCAAGCCGACCGAGCTGACGCCGATCACGGCGCTGATGCTGGCCGACATCCTCTATGAGGCCGGCCTGCCGCCGGAAATGCTCTCCGTCGTCACCGGCTGGCCGGCCGATATCGGCGACGAGATGATCACCAATGCGAATATCGACCTGATCACCTTCACCGGCGGCGTGCCGGTCGGCAAGATGATCGCGTCGAAGGCAGGCTACAAGCGCCAGGTGCTGGAACTCGGCGGCAACGACCCGCTGATCGTGCTCAACGATCTTTCGGACGAGGATCTAGCCAAGGCCGCCGATCTCGCCGTCGCCGGCGCCACCAAGAATTCCGGCCAGCGCTGCACGGCTGTCAAGCGCATCCTGGTGCAGGAGAAGGTCGCCGACCGCTTCGTGCCGATGGTGCTGGAACGGGCGAAGGCGATCCGCTTCGGCGACCCGCGTGATCCGGCCACCCAGCTCGGCACGGTTGTGCATGAGAAGGCGGCCGCGCTGTTCGAGAAACGCGTCCACATGGCGGCGGAGCAGGGCGCCGAGGTGCTTTACAATCCCGGCCGCAAGGGCGCCTTGCTGCCGCCGATCGTCGTGGACCGCGTGCCGCACCAGTCCGAACTGGTGATGGAGGAAACTTTTGGACCGATCGTGCCGATCGTGCGCGCACCGGACGATGACGAGGCGCTGATCGCGCTGTCGAACTCGACGGCTTTCGGCCTGTCGTCGGGCGTCTGCACCAACGACTTCCGCCGCATGCAGAAATACATCACCGGCCTCAAGGTCGGCACCGTCAACATCTGGGAAGTGCCGGGATACCGCATCGAGATGAGCCCCTTCGGAGGCATCAAGGATTCGGGCAACGGCTATAAGGAAGGCGTCATCGAGGCAATGAAGAGCTACACCAACGTCAAGACCTTCTCCTTGCCGTGGTAGGGGCTGTGGCGGACTCCTTCGATCTCGCGGTTGTCGGCTCCGGCATCATAGGGCTCGCCCATGCGCTCGCCGCCGCGCGGCGCGGTTTGCGTGTCGTCGTCGTCGATCGCGACCAGAAAGCGAATGGCGCCTCGATCCGCAATTTCGGCCTTGTCGTGGTCACCGGGCAGGAGCCGGGTCCGTCGCGCCGCCAGGCCGAGCGCACCCGCAAGATCTGGCTCGAGCTTGCCAACGAGGCCGGGATTGAAATCCTGCATCGCGGCGAGCTGATCGTGGCGCAGCGCCCGGAAGCGCTGGCTGTGCTGGAGTCGTTCAAGGCCGGCGAGCATGGCGCGGAATGCAAGCTTCTGACGGCGCGGGACACGGTCGCGCAACTGGGCAGCCTGAACGGAAGGGCGATCGTCGGGGGGCTCTTCAGCCCGTTCGAATTGCGCGTTGAATCGCGTGAGGTCCTGCCGCGGCTGGCGTCCTTCCTGGCCGAGCGCCTTGGCGTCGCGTTCCGCACCGGCATATCGGTCAACGAGATCGCGCCCCCGGTCGTGGAGACGAGCGCCGGGCGCTTGCATGCGCAGAAAGTTGTCGTCTGTCCCGGCGACGATTTCAGTTCACTCTATCCGCAGCTCATCGGCAAGCATGGCGTGCAGCGCTGCAAGCTGCAGATGCTGCGCCTCGCCTATCCAGGCTTCCGGCTTTCCACTGCGTTGATGTCCGATCTCAGCCTGTTGCGTTATGGGGGCTTCGCCGGCCTACCGGAAGCCGCCGCGCTGCGTGGCAAGCTGGGCGAACAGCGCGAGGCCGCGCTGGCCAACGGCATCCATCTGATCGTCGTGCAGAGCGCGGACGGCTCGCTGGTCGTCGGCGATTCCCATCACTACGGCATGACCCTCGATCCGTTCGGATCGGAAGCTGTCGACCAGCTCATCCTGGATGAGTTCAGGATATTGTTCGGCAAGGCGCCGGAGGTGCTTGCGCGCTGGACCGGAAGCTACGCTTCGGCCAAGAATGCCGTGCTGCGCGACACCCCGCATGAAGATGTGCGGCTGGTGATCGTCACCAGCGGCACCGGGGCCAGCACCGGATTTGCGCTCGGCGAGGAAACGATCACGGAGTTGTTCGGCTGACATATCCTTGTCGTGAAACAATTCTCCTGATGAATGTCTTGCCGCAACCGGTTGGCATGTGAGGGAAAAATGACGCTGGTCCATACCGAAGGCGAATCCAACAAGGCCGCAGCCCGGCAGGAATGGAGCGCCAGGCAGAGCCACGCGCCCTCGCAGGAGCTTTTGCGGCGCGACGCGGCTGCCTTCCTGCACCAGAGCCTTTCCAGTCCCTGCGTCTCGGCCATCGCCAAGGCGGAAGGCATCTGGATCGAGGACACGGCCGGACGCCGCTACATGGATTTCCACGGCAACAGCGTCCACCATATCGGCTACGGCCATCCGCGGTTGAAGGAAGCCATCCGCAAGCAGATGGATGAGTTGCCTTTCTCGCCGCGCCGCTTCACCTGCGAGCCGGCGGTCGAGCTGGCCGAGACGCTTGGCGCGCTGGCGCCGGGCGACCTCGGCAAGGTGCTGTTCACGACCGGCGGATCGGACGCTATCGAGGTGTCGCTCAAGGTGGCGCGCGCGGCCACCGGCCGGTTCAAGACGCTGTCGTTCTGGGACGCCTTCCACGGCGCCGGCTTTGGCGCTTCCAGCGTCGGCGGCGAAGCGACGTTCCGCTCCGGCATCGCCGGGCCCCTCTTGCCCGGCACCGAACATGTCGCGCCCTGGGCGCCGCATAATTGTCCCTATGGCACCAATTCGCTGGAGGATTCGGCGCGCGCCTGCGCCAACATGATCGCTTATGTGCTGGGACGCGAGGGCGATTTCGCCGCTTTCATCGCCGAGCCGATGCGGGCAACGCCGCTGGTGCCGGCGCCGGGTTTCTGGAAGGCTGTGCGCGAAGCCTGCGACCGGCACGGCACGCTGCTGATCTTCGACGAGATCCCGACGGGGCTCGGCAAGACCGGGAAATTCTTCGCCTCCGAGCATGATGGTGTCACACCCGACATCATCGTGCTCGGCAAATCGCTTGGCGGCGGCATCCTGCCGATCGCCTCGGTGATCGCGCGGCGCGACCTCGACGTCGCCGGCGACTATGCGATCGGCCACTATACGCATGAGAAGAACCCCGTCACGGCGCGCGCCGCGCTGACCACCATCGCGATCATTCGCGAAGAAGGCCTGGTCGAGCGGTCCGCCGAGCTCGGCGCCTACGCTCTCGCCCGTATGAACGATCTCATGCGGCGCTCGCCTTTCATCGGCGATGTCCGGGGCAGGGGGCTGATGTTCGGCGTCGAGATGGTCGAGGACAAGGCAAGCCGCACGCCTGCGCGCGCGCTTGCCGAGAAGATCTACTACCGCTGCCTTGACGGGGGGCTGAGCTTCAAGATCAGCCAGGGCAATGTGCTGACGCTGTCGCCGCCGCTGGTGATCGCGCGGGCCGATCTCGACCGCGCGCTCGATATCGTCGAAGCCGCGGTGCTGGCGGGCTGAGACATGAAGGCTGTCCGCACCGACCGTGAGCTCGAATGCCCGGGCATCGACGCGGGCTTGAGGGCGCGCGGCGTCGAGCTCGTCACGCTGCCGGATGGCATCCCGGAGGCCGAGCTTATCGCGGAGGTTGCCGACGCCGATCTCATCTTGATGTGCTACACGCCGATCACCGCGCGCGTCATCGCGGCCGCGCGAAAACTCAAAGGCATCGTCAAATATGGTGTCGGCATCGACGCCATAGACATCCAGGCGGCGATGCGGCGCGGCATTCCGGTCGTCAATGTCCCCGAATATGCCGAGGAGACGGTGGCCGAGGGCGCCTTCGCGCTGATGATCGCGCTGGCGAAGCGGCTGCCGGCGATCACGGCGGCGGTCTCGCGGGACGGCTGGGTCTGGCCGGAGCAGCGCTGGCTGGGTCGCGACATCTCAGGCGCGACGCTTGGCCTGGTCGGCTGCGGCAAGATCGGCCGCAGCATGGCGCGCATGGCGGGACAAGGCTTTCGGGCGAGGGTGCTCGGTTTCGATCCCGGCATGGACGCGGCGACGCTGCGCGAAGCTGGGATCGAGAAAGTCGACGACCTGCAGGCGATGCTCGGCGCCTGCGATTTCGTTTCGGTCCATTGCGTGCTCAACGAACGGACGCGCGGGCTGATCGGCAGGCGCGAACTCGCTTGCATGAAGCCATCCGCCGTCCTCATCAACGTGTCGCGCGGCGCACTCATCGACGAGGCGGCGCTCGTAGAAGCGATCGTTGCCCGGCGGATCGGCGGTGTCGGGCTCGACGTCTATTCGTCGGAGCCGCTGGCCAGGTCCGGCCATCCGATGAGCGCGCTTTTCGATCGCGATAATGTGATCCTGTTCCCGCATCTCACCTTCTTCACGCATGAGGCAATGCGCCGGCTCGAGGATGACACGCTTGCGCGTTGTTTCGAGGTGCTGGAGGGCCGGCCGGTGACCATCCGCTCGCATGACCCGCGGTTGCGGGCTCAAACCGCCAGCGTTTCATTCAGCTGAAAATCCAGCATTTCCGCGGCATTCCAGTTTTCCGCGCGCCTGAAAACGCGTCCGCAATAGCGATGCGACAGTTCCATGACAAATATCAGGCGAAACTTGCCTGTCATAAAATAAATAGATTTTACTTATCGATTGGTAGTCCGCAAAGTTGACACAACGACGACATGCATCAGCGCTAGAGAGCCATAAGGCCGGATGAGCGTGGTCACGAGTGCATCGCAGAATGTGCCTTCCATCAAAGGGGAACTGACATGAAATCGCGAAATCTTACGATAGCTTTGGCCTTCGCAACGTCGTTGCTGGCTTCATCCGCCCTGGTCGCGCCGGCGCTCGCCGACGGCGTCGTCACCATCTACTCCGCCGACGGTCTGCATGACGGCAATGGCAGCTGGTACGAGACCGAATTCGCCGCCTTCACCAAGGCCACCGGCATCACCGTGCAGTATATCGAGGGTGGTTCGGGCGGTGTCGTCGAACGCGTCGCCAAGGAGAAGTCGAACCCGCAGGCCGACGTCCTGGTGACGCTGCCGCCTTTCATCCAGCGCGCGGCAGCCGACGGCCTTCTGCAGGACTACAAGCCGGAAGGCTCCGACCAGATCGATGGCGGCACCGACAAGTATCGGCCGTTGGTCAACAATTACATGAACTTCATCTACAACGCCTCCGTGCTTTCGGAAGCGCCCAAGAGCTATGACGACCTGCTCGATCCGAAGTTCAAGGGCAAGATCCAGTATTCGACGCCTGGCCAGGCCGGCGACGGGACCGCCGTCATGCTGCAGATCATCCACGCCTTCGGCGGCGAGGACGCGGGCTTCGGCTTCATGAAGAAGCTGCAGGACAACAATGTCGGCCCGTCCGCCTCGACCGGCAAGCTGACCGCTCTGGTCAACAAGGGCGAGCTGCATGTCGCCAATGGCGACCTGCAGATGAACATGTCGCAGATGGCCGACAATCCGAACATCAAGGTGTTCTGGCCCGCCGGTCCGGACGGCACCCGCTCCACCTTCGCGCTGCCCTATGAAATCGGCCTGGTCACCGGCGCGCCCAACAGCGACAACGGCAAGAAGCTGATCGAGTTCCTGCTCTCCAAGGAAGCGCAGTCGACGGTGAGCTCGGTCGCGCTCGGCCTGCCGGCCCGCAAGGATGTGAAGCCGGCCGACGCCAACTTCGCCAAGCTGCAGGACGCGTTAAAGGGCGTGACCGTCTGGGCGCCGAACTGGGATGATGCGCTGGCCAAGTTGCCCGACTACGTCAAGAAGTGGAACGAAGCGACGGGAAGTTGATCTCCCGGTGTCCAATTCCGGAGGACCAGCCATGTCTGTGCCCGCTGTCACGGGAAGCAATGTCATGGACATCGACGCCGCGAAAGTTCGCGGCGCCGGTTCCAATGTCCACTTCGACAAGGTCAGCGTCGCCTATGGGACGCATGTCGTCCTGCATCCGCTGACGCTCGACATCGCGCCAGGCGAGATCCTGGCGATGATCGGACCGTCCGGCTCAGGCAAGACGACGGCGCTCAGGGCCGTCGCCGGTTTCGTGCGGCCGGCAAGCGGCCGCATCCGCATCGGTGCGACCGACGTGACCGATCTGCCTCCTTATGAGCGCGGGCTCGGCATGGTGGTGCAGAACTACGCGCTCTTCCCGCATATGCGGGTCGAGGACAACGTCGCCTTTGGGCTGCGGGCGCAAGGCGCCGACAAGGCGCTCATCGGCGAGCGCGTCAAGGATTCGCTCGCCACCGTCGGCATGTCCGGCTTTTCCAAGCGCTATCCGCGCGAGCTCTCCGGTGGCCAGCAGCAGCGTGTCGCGATCGCGCGGGCTCTGGCGGTGCGGCCGCGCGTGCTTCTGCTCGACGAGCCGCTTTCGGCGCTCGACGCGCAGATCAGGCGCAACATGGTCGAGGAGATCGCCAAGCTGCATCGCGATCTGCCGGGCCTGACGATCCTCTATGTCACCCACGACCAGACCGAGGCGCTGACGCTTGCCGACAAGATCGCCATCATGCGCGACGGACGGGTGTCCTCGCACGGTCCGACGGCCGAGCTCTATCGCCGGCCGCCGAACCGCTTTACGGCGGAGTTCCTCGGCCGCGCAAACCTCTTGCCGGTCACCGTCGCGGAAGGCGCCGACGGGCCGAAGGGGCTCGCCAAGGCCAAGCTCGGCGATGCCGTGCTTGCCGGCGCGGGACGCAGTGAGAAGCCCGGCGACAAGACACTGCTGTGTATCAGGCCGCAGCATCTCAGCCTCACCGGCGACGAGGAGCATACCAACAGGATCGTCGGTACGCTCAGGGAAGTGCATTGGCAGGGCGAGCTTACGCATCTGGTGCTCGACGTCGACGGCACGCCGGTGCGCGTCTCGGCGACGAGGCTGCCGGTGAGCCTGCCCGAGCGCGGCTCGACCATGCCGCTCTTCTTCACGCCTGGCGATACGTCGCTCGTTCCGGAAGACGTCCGTGGCTGACGCGGCCGTCCTTCCCGCACCGTTGACCAGAAGGGTGCCCGGCAGGCTCTGGATCGTGCCGCCGGCGGCGCTGCTGGCGCTGCTGTTCTTCTATCCGCTGGTGCTGATCGTCCAGCAGGCCTTCACCGACGACAGCGGCATGGCCAATGTCGCCGAATTCGTCCGGGTGCTGCATGCGCGCTTCTTTATCAACGCGCTGTTGAACACCATCACCATCTCGGTCGCGGCGACGGCCGGGTGCCTGATCGTCGGACTCGTGCTGGGGCTGATCCTCGCCTTCGTGCCGTTTCCCGGCAGCGGCGTCATCGCCCGGCTGATCGACACCTTCATCGCCTTGCCGACATTCCTGGTGACGCTCGCCTTCACCTTCCTCTACGGCTCGGCCGGCATGCTCAATGCCGGGTTGATGGAAGCGTTCTCGCTGTCGGCGCCACCCGTCAACTTCCTCTACTCGACCTGGGGCGTGGTTCTGGCCGAGGTCACCGTCTACTCGCCTTTCGTCCTGCGCCCATTGCTTGCCGCCTTCTCGCTCGTCGACCGCGGCCAGATCGAAGCGGCGAGCGTGCTTGGCGCGAGGCCGTTCCGCATCGTGCGCCAGGTGATCCTGCCGGCCGCTGTGCCTGCGCTCATCGCCGGTGGCAGCCTGTGCCTGCTGTTGACCGTCAACGAATTCGGCATCGTGCTGTTCATCGGGGCCAAGGGTGTCATCACGCTGCCACTGCTCATCTACAGCAAGGCCATCCAGGAATCGGCCTATCAGGTCGCCTGCATCATCGCCGTGATCAACATCGCGCTGTCGCTGGGGCTGTTCGGCCTCTACCGCTTCGCCGCTGGACGGTTGGGGGCATAGGATGCTGGTCTGGTCGCGCCCCGGTCGCGTCGTCATTTGGGCGGTGTTCGCCCTGTTGTTCGGCGTGCTGTTCCTGGCGCCGCTCGCCGTGATCCTGCTTTCCAGCCTGGCCGACCAATGGAATGGTGTCTTGCCGAGCGGGTTCACCGTCGGGCACTACACCGATGTCGCGCAGGGGGCGGCCTGGAAAGCGGTCAAGGCCAGCCTTCTTACCGGCTTCCTGGCAAGCGCGCTGGCGCTGGTCAGCGGCACCTGGGCGGCGCTTGCGCTGCGCGTGCAGGGCGCCACGCTGGCGCGGCTGCTCGGCTTGCTGTTCTTCATCCCGAGCGCGGTGCCTTCGGTGTCCGTCGGCCTTGGCCTGCTGGTGGCCTTCAGCCACCCGCCGCTGCTTCTCAACGGCACGATCGCCATCGTCATGGTCGCGCATTTCGTGCTGATCTCGGCCTTCACCTTCGGCAATGTCTCTGCCGGGCTGGCGCGGCTTTCGCCGGATTTCGAGCAGGTGGCGTCGAGCCTCGGCGCGCGTCCCGCCTACAGGCTCTGGCATGTCACGCTGCCTTTGCTTACGCCTTACCTCGTCGCCGCCTTCGGCTTGAGCTTCGCGCTGTCGATGGGCGAGTTGGGCGCCACCGTGATGGTCTATCCGCCCGGCTGGGTGACGCTCCCGGTATCGATCTTCAGTCTTACTGATCGTGGCGATGTCTTCGCGGGCGCCGCGCTGACCATGGTGCTCGTCGCCGTGACGCTTCTGCTGCTGCTCGGGCTCGAACGCGTCACCGGCCGTCAGACGAGGTCATAACCTCGGCAAGCTAGAGCGTTTCACCGTTTCACGGAAACGGCGAACCGCTCTATCTATTTGTTCTTACGCAATTCCAGACGGAAAACCGCTCACACTTTTCCTGGAATTGCTCTAGGACGGGCGCAGTTTGCCGTAGCGTTTGATCAGGCGGTCGCGCTTCAAGCGCGACAGCCGGTGTGTCCAGAAAAGCCCGTCGAGCTGGTCGATCTCATGCTGGTGGCAGACCGCCAGCAGGCCTTCGGCGTCCTCGAACTGCTCTCTGCCCTCGAGATCCTGATAGCGAATCCGGACACGGGCATGCCGCTCGATATCCTCCGTCACACCGGGCATCGAAACGCTGCCTTCCGTATGGCGGATCATTTCGGGCGAGGCCTCGACAATTGACGGATTCACATAGATCGCCGGCTTTGCCGCAGGAGGCACCTGGATCACGACCAGGCGTTTCAAAATGCCGATATGCGGGCCTGTAATGCCGATACCGGGCGCCGCGTGCATGGTGTCGATGAGATCGCCGGCCAGATTGCGAAGATCGTCATCGAACATATTTACTCGGGCCGCGACGGCGCGCAGCAGGGGATCGGGAAACTTTATGATCGGCCGGACTGCCATGTGTCAGACGATCGGCTTCTGCAGAACGTCGAATTGCGGATTGGTTTCCGAAAAGATCGGCAAGGCCGCGGCGCCGAGCACGGATGTGTCCTTGCCCGCGGCGCCGACCACTACGCGCGGCGTGATGCGGGCGCTGGCCGAGCTCACCGAGAGATGCAGCGGTTCGAGCCGGCTGGCCAGGGCCTCGATGACCGGCAGCGGCATGAAGCCGCCGAGCACGACGGTCTCGGGATCGAGCGCCATTTCCAGCATGTCGATCGCTTGACGCAGCGGATCGACCGCTTCGGTGAGCCAGGCTTCGAAACGGCTGTCGCCGCGTGCCAGAAGTTCCTCCAGCAGGTCGGGCGAGGCATGGTCAGGATCGGGCAGGTCGAGCCTGTCATAGGCCGCGCGCAGCGAGACGTAACGCTCCAGGCAGCCGTGCTTGCCGCAACCGCAGGCAAGGCCGCCCGGCCTGACGATGACGTGGCCGATCTCGCCAGCATTGTGGCGGCTGCCCTTGTAGAGATGGCCGTCGAGGAAAAGGCCGGCGCCGAGGCCTGTTCCGATGAACAGATAGACAAAGCTGCCGAGCTTTCGGGCAACGCCGTAGAGCCGCTCGCCTATTGCCGCCGCGGTGGCGTCGTTCTCGACGATCACGGCGATATCGGTCAGCCGTTCCAACTCTTGGGCGACGGGGAAATCCTGCCAGCCGGGCAGCGCCGTCGGGCCGACCGAAGTCATGCCTTCGACGCCGAAAGGCCCAGGCATCGCCATGCCGATGCCGAGCAGTTTTGCACGATCAAGGCGGGAGGTCGCGATCAGGTCGCTTGATATGGCGGCGAGCAGCGGCATCGCCTCGGCGGGCGCGGGCCGGTCGACTTTTCTTTCGATGCGGGCGCGCGTCGTGCCGGAGAGGTCGGTGACGACGCCGACGGCAAGTTGGTGGTCGAGCTGGAGGCCGATCGAATAGCCGCCGTCGGGATTGATGGAGTAGGGGACGGCCGGCTGGCCGCGCGCGCCTTTCAGCGTTGCTTCAGGTCGCAGCAGCCCCGCAGCTTCCAGCTCCTCGACGATGTTGGAGATGGTCTGCGACGACAGCGCCGTCAGCCTGGCGATCGCCGCACGCGACAACGTGCCGTTGGTGCGGATCGCCTCGATCACCACACGCCGGTTATGCGATTTCGCCTGCTCGAGATTTGTGCCGGAGATGGCTTTCTTGAGGGTCATGAGCTATTTACCAGTCGTGGAAACTGTAAATTGCTACTTTAGAAAATCAAGTTGATTTAATTATACTGGCGGTCAGTAGGCTATTAAAAGTTTCAGCCGGTTGCGCGAGGCCTGCGTCTCAATATGTCGGAAATGTTGGGCGCCTGACGCGGTGGCTCAGCCGAAGCGCGCCGCGGAAAAATCGGCGGCTGATGGCACGCCCCGGCCGGCGATGAAGCCGGCGACCCAGCGGGCCGTCGCCGGAGCGAGCGTCAGCCCGAGATGGCCGTGGCCGAAGGCGTAGATTACGTCCGGTGATTTCGTCGAGGGTCCGATCACCGGGCGCGAATCCGGTAGCGACGGCCGGAAGCCCAGCCATTGCGACGATGGCTGACCGAGATCGGGGAAGAACTGCCGCACGCCGCGATCGAGCAGCGCCAGGCGGCGCGGATTGGGCGGTGCGTTGAGCCCGCCGAGCTCGACGGTGCCGGCAATCCGCAGCCTGCCGTCCATCGGCGTCATGTAGAAACCGAGCTCGACCGGGCAGACAGGGCGATTGAGCAATGGCGCCGCGGTCTCAAACTCGAGATGGTAACCGCGCTCGGTGTCCAGCGGGATCCGATCGCCGGCCTGGATGGCAAGCGGGCGGGACCGCGCGCCAGCCGCGATCACCACTTTTCTAGCCGTGACGGCAAGGCCCGGACCGCTCAACCGCGCGCCGCCGGCACCCGTTGCGAGGCCGGTCACGCTCGCGCGCATGAATTGAGCGCCTCGGGCGGCAGCGGCGGCAGCCAGCCGCGCCATCACCGTCCTGGGGTCGCTGACATTGATCGAATCCGGGAAAAGGAGCCCGCGAGCCTTGAACTCCGCCAGCCGCGGCTCCAGCGCGGCCACCTCATCAGCGGTCAGAACCTGCTGATGGACGCCGAGCTCGGCCCGCAAAGCGCGCCCACCCTCGGCGGCGGCAAAATCGCTGTCGCGGCGATAGACGTAAAGGCAGCCGTTGCGGCGCATCAGATCCTGAAGCCCGGCCTCCTGCACCATTTCGCCCCAGGCCGGCAGGGCTTCGGCCAGCAGGCCGGAAAGCGCCAGCGCATTGGCGCGGGTTGCCGCCGGCAGCGACTGCCGGACAAAGCGAACCAGCCACGGCGCGAGCTGGAAAAGCGCTGCCCATCGCAAGGAAAAAGGGCTGTCGGGATCAAGCAGCAACTTCGGCAGCGCGCGCAACACGCCGGGATTGCCGACCGGCATGCAGGCATATTCGGCGATCGTCCCGGCATTGCCGAACGAAGCACCCGAACCGGGCTCATTCGGGTCGATGAGCAGGACCTCGCGGCCCTCGCCGGCGAGGCGCAGGGCCGTGGCCAGGCCGACGACGCCGGCGCCGATAATGGCGATTTCGACTGATTTCGGTGCGGCTGTGGAGGTCATGGTCTTAGACAAAGCCCGGCAGTTGCAGGTGGCCGGCTGCAAGCAGCTCAGCCATCGTGGTGAGCGCCGAACGCAGGTCGTCAAGCGAGCGCGCCGCGCCGACATTGATGCGCACGCCGTGCTGCACCGGCTCGCGGCCGACCGCGAAAGCGTCGCCCGGCAGCACGGCCACGCCGCGCTCCAGGCAGGTGCGGGCAAAGCCGGCGCCGCGCCAGGGTTCCGGCAGGCGCAGCCAGGCATGGGTCGATGTCGGATGCGCCTGGATGTCCAAGCGGCCCAGGATCTCATCCAGGATCGCCTGGCGCTGGCGCAGTTCCTGTTTCTGGACGTCAATGATGCGGGCGGCAGCGCCTTCCTCGATCAACCTGGCGCCGATCAGAGCAGTCAACGGGCTGATGCTCCAGCAATTGATGCGCAGCGCCGCCGCGACCTGGCCGGCGATCGGGCGCGGGGCGATGACGAAGCCGAGGCGCAGGCCGGGTGCCAGGCATTTCGACAGCGCGCCCAGATGGATCGTCAGCTCCGGCTCGAGGCTGGCGAAGGAGGCCGGCGGATCGTCGGCCAGCGGTCGGTAGACATCGTCCTCGATGATCAGCACATTGTGGCGTCGCGCGACAGCGGCGAGTTCATGCCGACGCGCCTCGCTCAAGGTGATGGTCGTCGGATTGTGCAGCGTCGGCACCAGGAAAACGGCGCGCGGGCGAAGCTGCGCGCAAGCCGCCTCGAAGGCGTCCGGACGCATGCCGCCGCGATCCATCGCAACGCCACGCAGGTCCAGTCCATGGACCCGGCACAGCGCGTTGATGCCCTGATAGGTCACCTCGTCGGCAAGTATCACCTCGCCGTCCCTGGTCACGGCGCCGAGCACGCAGTCGAGCCCATGCTGGGCGCCGGCTGCCAGCACGACACGGCCAGGGTCGCCATCGCCGGCGACCGATTTCAGCCAATCGGCGATCGCCGCGCGCCCCCAAAGCGGTCCCTCCGGCGGATGATAATCCTGAAGCGAGGCGTAGTGGCGATCCTTGGAAAGGCGCGGCATCAGCGCCGCGACCGCGTCGAGATAGGCTGACGTCGGCGGCCGGTTGACGGACAAGTCGATGATGCCGCTCTGGTCGCTCGGTGCCGATACGAACCCCGGACGTTCGACAACGTCACGAGCGGCGACCGTCGTGCCACGTCCGGGGCGCGCCTCGAGCAGACCCTGCTCCTGCAGGGTGGACAAGGCCCGCGTCACGGTCGTGACGTTGATGCCCAGGGCGCGCGCGATCTCGCGCTGTGGCGGCAACCGGGCGCCCACTGCAAGCGTGCCCGCGGCGATGCGTTCGGCGATCGCGTCGGCCAGACGGCGATAGACCGGGCTTTCATCCTCGGTGAGGCGAAGATCTTCGAGCATGAGGGATTCGAACTGCGGCTGACGTCTCACTTATCCGGCATCTAGCACAAGACAATGATCCATACAATAGAGGTTGTCCGGCAGCCAATTCGATCAAAATTATCACACAATGCCTCAGTTTTGGGCTTGACGGACAAAGTTGTCCGCATCTATGGTCGATTTCAGCTTAGTTGTGTGACCATACAAGTCGGTCGACGCGCTGTTTGGGCGGGTTGGTACCGGGAGGACGAAGCATGGATCGCAAACCACGTAACGAATCGCTCGGCTGCAGCAGGGACTATGCGCGATGAGCGTCGGCCAGGCTTTCGCGCCGGCTGGCGGAGCAGGGATTGCGCATTCGGCGCAAGCGAGCGTCGGCGAGGGCTTCGTCGAATTCGCCGACGTCGAGAAATCCTATGACGGGCGCAGCTTCGCGGTGACGCGAATGAACCTCACAGTCGCGCGCGGCGAGTTCCTGACGCTGCTCGGCCCGTCCGGCTCCGGCAAGACGACGACGCTCAACATGCTCGCCGGCTTCGAGCGGCCGACGCATGGCACGATCACGCTGGAAGGTCAGCCAGTCGATCGCCTGCCGCCCTACCAGCGCAACATCGGCATGGTGTTCCAGAACTATGCGCTGTTCCCGCATATGACGGTCGAGGAGAATGTCGGCTTCCCGCTCTCCGTACGCCAGGTGAGCAAGGCCGACATCGCGGCTCGCGTCGGCCGCGCGCTCGACATGGTGCGGCTGAAGCAATTCGGCGACCGCCGTCCGACGCAGCTTTCCGGCGGCCAGCAGCAGCGCGTGGCGCTGGCCCGCGCGCTGGTGTTCCAGCCCAGCCTTGTGCTGATGGACGAGCCGCTCGGCGCGCTCGACAAGAAATTGCGCGAGCACATGCAGCTCGAGATCAAGCAGATCCATACGATGCTGGGCGTCACCATCGTCTATGTCACGCATGACCAGAGCGAGGCGCTGACGATGTCGGATCGCGTCGCGGTGTTCAACCAGGGCGGCATCGCCCAGCTCGGTTCGCCCGACGATCTCTACAACACCCCACAAAGCTCGTTCGTCGCGAGCTTCATCGGCGAAAACAACACGCTGGACGGCGTGGTTGACCGCGTTTCAGGGGAACAATGCCGCGTCAGGCTCAATGGCGGCGGCGAGATCGCCGCGCTGGCGGTGGGGGTGACGCAAGGCAGCGCCTGCCACGTCGCCGTCCGGCCCGAGCGGCTCAGCCTGTCGGCCGCCGCCAATGGCGGCAACGCGCTGGCGGCGACCGTCGATGGGCGCATCTATCTCGGCGATCACCTGCGCCTCGTGGCCAGGCTCGCCAACGACCAGGTGCTGACCGTCAAGGTCGGACCCGAAGCGACGATGGCAAACGGCGAGACCGTGACGGTCTCCTGCGCGCCCAACGATTGCCGCGCCTTTCCAGCGGATGCCGGAACGGGCGGCGCCATTCCAAAACAGGGGAAAACGAAATGACACAGTTGAAAACACGCCTCCTCGCGCTCGCGGCCGCCACGGCCTGCATGACCATCGCCGGGGCCGCTTTCGCCGAGGAGCTGTCGATCATGGCGAGCGGCGGCGCCTGGCAGGATGCGCAGCGCAAGGCCTGGTTCGAGCCGTTCGCCAAGGAGACCGGCGCCAAGATCCTCGAACAGGAATATCTCGGCGATCTCGGCAAGGTCAAAGCCATGGTCGAGACCGGCAACGTGCCGATCGACCTGGTGACCGTCGAGACGGCGACCGTGCTGCAGGGTTGCGACGCCGGCATCCTCGAGCGGCTCGACTATTCCAAGATCGGGCCTCGCGACAAATTCATCCAGGGGTCGGCGCTGGATTGCGGTGTCGGTCTCGATGCTTACGGCGACATCCTCGCCTATGACCCGACCGTGCTGAAAGAGGCGCCGACCTCGGTGCTCGACCTCTTCGATACGACCAAATTCCCCGGCAAGCGCGCCATGCGCAAGTTCCCGGCGCAGAACCTCGAATGGGCGCTGATGGCCGATGGCGTCGCGCCCGCCGACGTCTACAAGGTGCTGGCAACGCCGGAAGGCGTCGACCGCGCCTTCAAGAAGCTCGACACGATCAAGAAGGACATCGTCTGGTGGGATGCCGGCGCGCAGCCGGCGCAGCTTCTGGCCTCCAAGGAAGTGGTGATGACCACCGCCTGGAATGGCCGCATCCAGAACGCCATCGACACCGACAAGAAGCCGTTCAAGATCGTCTGGAACAACCAGATCCTCGAATACGACATGATCAGCATCCCGAAGGGCGCGCGCAATCCGGAGCTGGCCTACAAGTACCTCGCCTATATCAGCAAGCCTGAGAACAACGCCAAGCTCGCCAGCTACATCACCTACGGACCGGTGCGCACCGACGCAGCGTCTTTCGTCGCGCCCGACGCGCTGCCCAAGCTGCCCAACGCTCCCGATCATCTCAAGGGCGCCTATCTGGTGGCTGACACCGAGTTCTGGGGCGACTATGGCGAGGACCTCGTCAAACGCTTCAATGCCTGGCTCGCCCAGTAGGACGGCGAAATGTCGGCGCTCCAGCCCAGCGAAATCGACCGGCCGACGCTGGCCCGCGACCGGTCAGCCGCCGATACGGACCTGAAATCCGTGTCGGCGGCGCTCCGCCGCGCTGAATTCGGCGACCGGATGCGCTCGCTGCTGCTGGCGGCGCCGCTGCTCATCCTGCTGGCGCTGAGCTTCGGCATCCCGATCGTGCTGCTTCTGTCGCGCGCCGTCTACGACCCGACCATCGCCGACGCCTTGCCGAAGACCGCACAGGCATTGGGCAACTGGAACGGGCAGGGGGTGCCGGGCGACGACGCCTTTGCCGCGCTGGCGGCGGACCTGAAGGCGAACCAGGCCAACGGCACTGCCTATGAACTGGCCAAGAGCCTCAATGCCCGCCTGCCAGGCGCCCGCAGCCAGATCCTGAAGACGGTGCGCAAGCTCGAAAACGCGGATGGCCCGGCGGCGCTCGACGCCATGAAGTCGGTGCCGTTCTGGTCCGCGCCATCGACCTGGCCGGCGATCCAAAGCGGCACAAGCAGCCTCACCTCCTTTTATCTGCTCAGCGCGCTCGACCTGCGCTGGAACGCCGATGGCGGCATCGAGCGGGTGCCGCCCGAACAGGCGATCTTCATCCAGGTGTTCCTGCGAACCTTCTTCGTCGCGGCATCGGTGACGCTGGCGACGCTGATCCTCGGTTTTCCGCTCGCCTATCTGATCGCCAATGTGCCGAAGGGGCTGGCCGCAATCCTGATCGTCGCGGTGCTGCTGCCGTTCTGGACCTCGATCCTGGTGCGCACCGCCGCCTGGACGGTGCTGTTGCAGAAGTTCGGACTGGTCAACGATTTCCTGCTTTTTATCGGCGTCACCAGCGACCGGCTCGACCTGATGTACAGCCGCATCGGCCTGATCATCGCCATGACGCATATTCAACTGCCGTTCACGCTGCTGCCGATCTACAGCGTCATGCGCACCATCCCGCCCTCGCAGATGAAGGCCGCCTACTCACTGGGCGCCAGGCCTTTCACGGCGTTCCGGCGCGTCTACATTCCGCAGGTGTTCCCGGGCGTGATGGCCGGCTGCATGCTCACCTTCATCCTGTGTCTCGGCTATTACATAACCCCGGCGCTGATCGGCGGGGCGAGCGATCAGCTCATCAGCAATTTCATCGCCAATTACGTCAATGTCGAACTGAACTGGGAGATGGCGGCAGCGCTGTCCTTCATCCTGCTCGTCTTCACGCTGGCGCTGTTCGGCATCTTTGCCCGCGTCCTCGGCCTCGACCGCTTGAAGCTGGTGTAGCCAATGCTGCTCTCTCCCTATCCCACAACAGGCGAACGCATCCGCATCACGCTGCTGTGGATCTGGTGCGGGCTGGTGATCCTGTTCCTGCTGGTGCCGATCCTCATCCCGGTGCCGCTATCCTTCAACAGCGGCGCCTTCTTCATCTTCCCCCTGGAGGGGATATCGACGCGCTGGTACGAGGTGGTGCTGGGCACGCAGCGCTGGCAGTCGGCGATCGGCAACAGCCTGATCGTCGCCATCGGCACGACGGTGATCGCGACGACGCTCGGCACGCTGACGGCGATCGCGCTGTCCGATGAAAAGTTCCCCGGACGTCGCATCATCATGCCGCTGCTGCTGTCGCCGCTGATCGTACCGGTGGTGATCACCGCCGTCGGCTCGTATCTGTTCTATGCCCGCGTCGGGCTTGCCAGCACCTACGCCGGCATCATCCTGGCGCATACGGCTTTAGCCAGCCCCTTCGTGGTGGTGACGGTCGGCGCCAGCCTCACCGGCTTCGACCGCAACCTGATGCGGGCCGCGGCGATCTCCGGCGCCAGGCCATTGACGTCGTTCTTCCGCGTCATGCTGCCGCTGATCCTGCCAGGCGTGCTTTCGGGCGCGGCCTTCGCCTTCGTCACCTCCTTCGACGAAGTGGTCGTCGTGCAGTTCCTGGCCAGCGCCAGCCAGCGCACCATGCCGCTCGAAATGTTCATCGGCCTGCGGGAGAAATTGAGCCCGGCGATTACCGCGGCGGCAACGTTGATGATGGGGCTGTCGATCCTGCTTCTGCTGGTCGCGAACATCCTGGCGCGACGTGGGCGGAAGGCCCCAGCCTAACCCGCGACCAATTGGGCAGGAACGATCTCGCGGCTGACGCATTTTGCTTCGCGTCAACAGCCGAGGGACCCGATGCGCATAGCCCATGTCGCGCCGCTTTATGAGTCCGTGCCGCCGAGACTCTATGGTGGTACGGAGAGGATCGTCTTCTACATCACCGAGGCACTGGTCGAACTCGGCCACGATGTGACGTTGTTCGCGAGTGGCGACAGCGAGACCTCGGCGCGGTTGGCGCCCGGGCGCGACCAGGCTATACGCCTGGATCCGCGGCCGAAGAAATCGGAGATCGCCGCGCATCTGGCCATGCTTGCCGACGTGCGAGCGCGCGCCGGCGAGTTCGACGTCATCCATTTCCATCTCAGCCACTTCCTGCACTTCCCGTTCTTCGAGCAGATTGCGACGCGGACGGTGACGACGCCGCATGGCCGGCTCGACTATGTCGACCTGGCACCGGCCTACAAACGCTTCCCGCGTTTCCCGATGATCTCGATTTCGCACAGCCAGAAGCGCGGTTTGCCGGATGCGAACTGGCTGGGCACCATCCATCACGGACTGCCGCTCGATGCCTATCGGCCGACTTATGAGCCTCAGGCGGAGGAGCCTTATCTTGCCTTCCTCGGACGCCTGTCGCGCGACAAGCGGCCGGACCGCGCCATCGAGATCGCGCGCCGGTCCGGATTGAAGCTGAGGCTGGCGGCCAAGATCGGCGACGATGACCGCGCCTACTTCCACGACAACATCGAGGCGCTCATCGACGGCAAGCAGATCGAATATGTCGGTGAGATAACGGAGGACGAGAAGGCGGGGTTTCTCGGCAACGCCGCAGGCTTGCTGTTTCCCATCGACTGGCCCGAGCCGTTCGGCCTGGTCGCGATCGAGGCCATGGCCTGCGGCACACCGGTGATCGCCTGGAACAATGGCGCCCTGCCGGAGATCGTCGACAATGGCGTCACCGGCTTCGTCGTGGACAAGGTGGACGATGCGGTCACGTCGATGCCCGCGCTGCTCGGTCTGGACCGGCGACAGGTGAGGGAGGTCTTCGAGAAGAGGTTCTCTGCGGCAAGAATGGCACGGGACTACCTAGCTGCCTATATGCGCCTGACCGGCATCCTGGAGGCCAAGGCCTCCTGACCTTTGCTGCCCGGGGCGGGCAAACGAAGAGGTGACGAATGACGGAGCTCGACGAGCGCAAGCTCGATCCTGCCGTGGCCCTTTCCTCGCTCGACGAAACGGCGCCACGCGAGCCGCACCGGCTTTTCGCCCTGAAGCAGGGCGACTGCTTCGCCGTCGCCGACGCCTATGGCGACATCAGGGGCTCGGGCGACGGCTTCTTCCGCGACGACACGCGCGTGCTGTCCGAATTCCGGCTGACCATCGGCGGTCGTCAGATGTCGCTGCTCGGCGCCTCGCTCAGCCAGGACAATGTGCTGTTCACCTCCAACCTCACCAACCTGCCGATCCAGAGTGCGGCCGGCCGCGATATCCCGCAGGGTGCGATCCATATCGAACGTGTCAGGCTGCTCTGGCAAGATCGGTTGTTCGAGCGCATCAAGCTGTCCAATTACAGCCGCGAGCATTCGACCATCACCGTCTCGCTGCATTTCGCCGCCGACTTTCGCGACATGTTCGAGGTGCGCGGCTCGACCCGAGCCAAGCGCGGTACCTCGCATGTGGCCAAGACCGACAAGACTACGGTGCAGCTCGGCTATGATGGCCTGGACGGCTTGCCGCGGCTCTCCGCAATCTCCTTTTCGCAGGCGCCCGACCAGTTGAGCGACAATCGCGCCGATTTCCTCATCGCGGTAACCAAGCGCAGCCAGAAGGTGCTCTATGTCGAAGTGGGTCCCGAGGTCGCCGATGCGCCCGACCGCGACCGCTTTCGCGCCGCGGCGGCGCGGGCCCGCTTCGGCATGCGCGCCAAGCGCAGGCATGGCGCCACGGTGCACAGCTCGGGGCGTGTCTTCAACGACTGGGTCGAACGTGCCCGCGCCGATGTCGCGCTGCTTACGACAGAGCTTCCGACCGGCCCCTATCCCTATGCCGGCATCCCCTGGTTTTCGACGGCGTTCGGCCGCGACGGTGTGATATCGAGCCTGCAAATGCTTTGGCTCAATCCCGGACTGGCGCGCGGCGTGCTGGCTTTTCTGGCTGAGCATCAGGCGACGGAGACCTCGCCTTTCAGCGATTCCCAGCCGGGCAAGATCATGCACGAGACGCGCAAGGGGGAGATGGTAGCGCTGCGCGAGCTTCCCTTCGGCCGTTATTATGGCGGGGTCGACACCACGCCGCTCTATATCCTCCTGGCTTCCGCCTATGCCGACCGCACCGGCGACATGGCCTTCATCGACAAGCTTTGGCCATCGCTCAAGGCCGCCGCCGAATGGACGGAGGAGGCGAGCCGCGCCACCGGCTTCGTCACCTACCAGCGCGCCGCCGAGTCCGGCCTCGCCAACCAGGGCTGGAAGGACAGTTTCGATTCGGTGTTCCACGCCGACGGCCGCATCCCAAGAGGACCGATCGCGCTGGTCGAGGTGCAGGGCTATGTGTTCGCGGCCTTCCGTGGCCTGGCCGCGCTCGCGCGCCGTCGCGGCGAGTATGCGGAGGCCGAGCACTGGGAAAACCGCGCCGAGGAAATGCGTGTCGCCGTGGAACGGGAATTCTGGCTGGACGACATGAATTTCTACGCCTTGGCTATCGATGGCGACGGCCAGCCGTGCAAGGTTCGAACATCAAATGCCGGGCATCTGCTTTTCGTCGGGCTGCCGCAGCCAGAGCGCGCCAAGCTGGTCGCCGAGCAGTTGCTGTCGGCATCCTTCCATTCCGGTTGGGGGCTGAGGACGCTCGCCGACGACGCGGTATTCTTCAACCCGATGTCCTACCACAACGGCTCGATCTGGCCGCATGACACTGCGCTCTGCGGCGTGGGCCTGGCACGTTACGGTGAACGCGACAGCGTGGTGCGGCTGATGAGCGGCACTTTCGAGTCGGCCGTGCATTTCAACATGCGGCTGCCGGAACTGTTCTGCGGGTTCGCTCGGGCCCCCGGCGAAGCGCCGATCGCCTATCCCGTCGCCTGTCTGCCGCAGGCCTGGTCGGCCGGCTCCACCTTCATGCTGATGCAGGCCTGCCTCGGGCTCAAAATCGACGGTTGGAAGGGCGAATTGCATGTCACGCGCCCGAGGCTCCCGATCGGCATCGACACGCTAACGCTCCGGCATCTGACGGTCGGCGACAAGTCGGTCGATCTCACCTTCCAACGGGTCGGAGACCGCGTCGCCGCCTTCTTGCCCGACCGCCACGAGGGCCAGGTGCCGCTCATTGTTCGCACATAGGTGCTTTTACGCAATTCCGGACGGAAAACCGCGAGGCGCTTTTCCTGGAATTGCTTGTGAAGAGAGTTCTGCAACCCCTGGTTCAACAATCGAAAAATGTCGGAACCGAGGGGCGGTTTGTGCGTTGCACATCCGAACCGGTCCACCGGTCCGCAGCCGGCAAGAACGATAAACAAAGAGCGGACAGCCGGAGGCAACCTGGCATTTCAATGACACAATATGGCGTCGACCTCTTGTGGGTCCTTATTCTCGCAAGCCTGGGACTTTCCGCTCTCGCGATCTTCATTTCGATATCCCGACATCGTCGCAACCGGTCCAAGGCGTCAGCCATGCCGGCTCACGGCGACGACTTTGCCGCCGAGGCCGCGCGAAAAATGCTGCGCGAATTCGAGAAGAACGGGCAGTCGGCCGATGCGGCGCTGGTCACATGGTCGCCGGACACGTTGCGCAAGATACTCGCCGATGAACTGCCGGATGCGCAGGTCATCGTCGTCTCCAATCGCGAACCTTACATCCATAACGAAACCAAGGACGGTGGCGTCGAGCTCGTCGTCCCGGCGAGCGGGCTGGTCTCGGCGCTGGAGCCGATCACGCGCGCCTGCGCCGGCACATGGATCGCCTATGGCGGCGGTAGCGCCGACCGGGTGGTTGTCGACCGGAACGATCGCGTGCAGGTGCCGCCAGGCAATCCCTCCTACACGCTGCGCCGGGTCTGGCTGAGCGACGACGAATATCAGGGTTACTATCTCGGTTTCGCCAATGAAGGCCTGTGGCCACTTTGCCATATCGCGTTCACGCGCCCGATCTTCCGCGAGAAAGACTGGGAGGCCTATGAGGCGGTCAACCGGAAATTCGCCGAGACCATCGTCGCCGAGGCGCGCAATGAACGACCGATCGTGCTTGTCCAAGACTACCATTTCGCGCTTTTGCCACGTATGATCCGCGAGCGGCTTCCGGAGGCGATCGTCATCACTTTCTGGCATATTCCGTGGCCGAATTCGGAAGTGTTCAGCATCTGCCCGTGGCGCGAGCGCATCCTCGACGGCCTGCTCGGCAGCTCGATCATGGGCTTCCACACGCAGTTCCATGCCAATAACTTCACCGAGAGCGTCGACCGCTTCATGGAAAGCCGGATCGAGCGGGCGGATGCGGCGGTATCCTATGGCGGTCAGGTCACACTGGTGCATTCCTATCCGATCTCGATCGAATGGCCGGTCGAGCTTTTGAAAACCCTGCCAAGCGTCGAGGAGTGCCGGGCGCGCGTGCGCCAGCGATTCAGGATTCCGGCGGATGCCAAGCTCTGCGTCGGCGTCGAGCGTCTCGACTACACCAAGGGCATCCTCGATCGCTTCCATGCGCTCGAGGAGCTGTTCATCCGTCATCCCGAAACGGTCGGCAACGTCGTCTTCCTGCAGATCGCGGCGCCCAGCCGGGGCACGCTGCCCGCTTACAAGCACCTGCATGAGGAATGCCTGAGCTATGCCGAGGAGCTCAACCAGCGCTACGGCAGCAAATCCTACCAGCCGGTCGTCATGGTGGCCGAGCACCATTCGCAGACAGCGGTCTATGAACTCTATCGCGCGGCCGACATCTGCCTTGTCACCAGCCTGCATGACGGCATGAACCTCGTCGCCAAGGAGTTCGTGGCGTCGCGCGACGACGAGCAGGGCGTGCTTTTGCTCAGCACCTTCGCTGGCGCCTCGCGCGAACTGCTGGAGGCGCTCATCGTCAATCCTTACGACGCGGCGATGATGAGCGAGGCCATGCTGCAGGCGCTGACCATGGGGCCGGACGAGCAACGTGAGCGCATGCGGCGCATGCGTGAAATCGTGCGCGACAACAATGTCTATCGCTGGGCCGGCAGCATGCTGCTCGACGCGGGGCGACTGAGGAAGCGCGGCGACCTCGACCGGGTTACCGCTCTATACGACCGTCCGACGGCTCCCACCGGGGACAATGTCGTTTCCATGTTCGAACGCAAACAGGCCGTGGGATTCCGATGAACATCAAGGCAGGTACTCCGCCGCTTCCCGAAGGCCGTTGGGCGCTTTTCCTCGACATCGACGGGACGTTGCTGGAGCACGCGGCGCATCCGGACAGCGTGTCGGTCAGCGGCGAGCTGCGGCAATTGCTGGAGACGATCGAGAAGCGGCTCGATGGAGCGCTCGCTTTCATCACCGGCCGTTCGATCGCGGCCGTGGACCATCTGTTCGATCCCTTGAAGCTGCGGATCGCCGGCCTTTATGGGCTGGAGCACAGACTTGTGCCGGGCGGACGGATCGAGGTCGCCGACGAGCCGGCGGACATGGCGGCACTTGCCGACGAGATCGAATTGGAACTGGCGAGCAAGGCCGTCTATGTCGAGCGCAAGGGCCCGGTGCTCGCCATCCATACGCGCGCGGCGCCGCAGCTTCTGGCGCGAGCTACGGAACTGGTCAAGGCAGCGGTTGGTCGTCTGCCGAAAGGCTATCGCGTGATCGCCGGCAATGCGGGCGTCGAACTGATGCCGCTGGAAGCCGCCAAGGGCGCCGCGATCCGGCGCTTCATGCGGCTCGATCCGTTCACCGGCAGGCGGCCCGTGTTTCTCGGCGACGACACATCCGACGAGAACGGCTTCGAAACGGTCAATGCCGCGGGCGGCATCTCGATTCGCGTGAAGCCGCAGGGCGAGACCGCGGCACGCTTCGCAATCGAGGATGTCGCCAGCGCGATCGCCTGGCTCCAAGCCAATTTCGGCGATGCCGCCGAAGCGGGGAGCCACGGTGCCGGCCGCGCCTCGTCCACCTGATTGTTGGGCTGCCCGTAGGGGCTATTCGGCCGCCAGCTTGCGGCGGGCAAGGCTGACCTCGTCCAGCGGGAGTTCCGGTTCGTCACGGCTTTCCTCGTGCTTGGTGAACGAGGTCAGCCAATGCGAAAGGTCGTCGAGGTAGAGGTAGATCACCGGCGTGGTGAAGAGCGTCAGGGCCTGGCTGACGAGCAACCCTCCGAACATCGTATAGCCCAGCGGCTGACGGATTTCCGCACCGGTGCCGTTCTCCAGCATCAGCGGCAGCGCGCCGAGCATGGAGACCATGGTGGTCATCATGATGGGCCTGAACCGCAGCAGGCAGGCTTGGCGGATCGATTCCAGAGAGCTGAGCCCCTTGCTCCTCTCAGCCGCGATGGCGAAATCGACCATCATGATGCCGTTCTTCTTCACGATGCCTATCAGCAGAATGACGCCGATCAGGCCGACCAGGTTGAACTCCATGTGGAAGACGAGCAGCGTGCCCAGCGCGCCTAGTCCCGCGGAGGGCAGGGTGGATAGAATGGTCAGCGGGTGGATATAGCTTTCATAGAGGATGCCGAGGATCAGGTAGACGACGACCAGAGCGCCCAGGATGAGCAGCGGCACCGAAGAGAGCGACTCGTTGAATGCCTGCGCCGTGCCGGTGTACATGGTCTGGATGGTCGCCGGCAGCCTCATCTGGGCCGCGGTCCTGTCGATTGCCGCGGTGGCTTGACCCAAGGCGATGTTGGGCGGCAGGTTGAAGCTGATGGTCACGGAGGGGAACTGGCTTTCGTGGTTGATGATCAGCGGCTGCACGGGCATCGTCGTCCACTTGGCGATGGCTGAAAGCGGCACCTGCGAACCACTCGTCGTCGTCATGTATATCTGGTCGAGTGCCTTGAGATCGCCGCGCAGCGACGGCAGCACCTCCATGATCACGTCATATGTCGAGAGCTGGGTGAAATATTGTGCGATCTGGCGCTGTCCGAAGGCGTCGTTCAGCGTGTTGTCGACGTCGTTGGCAGTCAGGCCATAGCGGGCAGCCTGATCGCGATCGACCTGCAGTGTCAGCGTCGTTCCGGAGCTCATCTGGTCGGTCGTGACAGCCGCCAATTCAGGCAGACGCTGCAACGCACTCAACAGCTTGGGAGCCCATTGATCGAGTGCCTCGACATCGGCGCTTTCCAACACATACTGATACTGCGACGCGGACAGCTTGCCGCCGACACGCACATCCTGCGAGGCCTGCATGACTAGGCGCGCGCCCTGCACGGCCGCAAGCTTCGGCTGGAGCCGCCGGATCACCTGGTCGGCTGAAGCGTCGCGCTCGCCTCGCGGCTTCAGCTGGATGAACATTCGGCCGGTGTTCTGCGTGTTCCCGCTGCCACCGGTCGCTGCCGCGAAATGCGCAACCGCCGGGTCCTTTATCACGATCTCGGCGAACTGCCTCATATAGGATTGCATCTGGGGCGCGGAGACATCCTGCCCAGCGAGCGCCTGCCCGTAGAGCATGCCCGTGTCCTGTTGCGGGAAGAAGCCGCTCGGAACGATCGTATAGAAATAGCCGGTCAGCGCCACGCAGGCGAGGAACGCCAGTAAGGTGATGAAGCGATGCCGCAATGCGCGGTCGAGCCCGCGCTCGTAGGCGTTCAGCATTGCCTCGAAGAAGCGCTCGCTCCACTGGTACAACCGACCGTGATGCGCCTCGGCCTCGGGCTTGATGAAACGTGACGCCAGCATCGGGGTGAGCGTCAGCGAGACAAAGGCCGAAACCAGGATGGTCATGGCCAGGGCCATCGCGAACTCCTTGAACAGGCGGCCGATGATGCCGCTCATCAGGAGCAAGGGTATGAGCACCGCCACCAGCGAGATGCTGATCGACATGATGGTGAAGCCGATCTCGCTGGAGCCGATCATCGCGGCATCCATCGGCCTTTCGCCGCGTTCGATGTGGCGAACGATGTTTTCCAGCATGACGATGGCATCGTCGACGACGAAGCCCACCGAGATCGTCAGCGCCATCAGCGACAGGTTGTCGATACTGTATCCGGCAAACCACATCAGCCCGCATGCGCCGAAGAGGGCAAGCGGCACCGTGAAGGCAGGGATTGCCGTCGCCCAGACATTGCGCAGGAAAAGAAAGATCACCATCACGACGAGCCCGATGGTGAGCATCAGCGTGAACTGAACGTCCGCGACCGAAGCGCGTATCGTCTGGGTCCGGTCGGAGAGTACCTGGACCTTCAGCGAAGCCGGCAAGGACGCAGTCAGCGTCGGCAATTCCGCCTGGATCTTGTCGACCGTGTCGATGATGTTGGCGCCAGGTTCCTTGAAGACTATGAGAACGACGCCGCGTGTGGTGTCGGCCCAGGCCGCCTGGGTGTAGTCCTGCGCCGCGAGCACCGCCTGCCCGACATCCTTGACCCGCACCGGTGCTCCGTCACGATAAGCGATGATTGCATTGTTCCAGTCACTTGCCGCGGTCATCTGGTCGTTGGTGAAGATGGTAAAGGACCTGACTTCCCCTTCGATGTTGCCCTTGGGCAAGTCCACGGTATTGTTCGACAGCGAGGTGCGCATGGCTTCCAGCGACAGCCCTCTTGCGGCGAGCTTGGCCGGGTCGAGCTGCACGCGGATCGACGGTGTCTGCTGGCCGCCGACCAGCACCTGGGCGACACCGTTCACATGGCTGATCACCTGGGCGAGCTTGGTGTAGGTGTCATCGCTCACCGTCGTCAGCGGCAAGTCGGTCGAGGTTACCCCGACCACCATGATCGGAGAATCAGTAGGATTGACCTCCCGATAAGTCGGTGGGTTCGGAAGATTCTTGGGCAATTGGCCGCCGGCGGCGTTGATCGCGGACTGCACGAGGCCGGCTGCCGCTGCGATATCGACGCTGAGATCGAACTGCAAGGTGATCTGGCTGGAACCGGACAGGCTGCTCGACGTCATCTCGGCAATGCCCGGAATCTGCGCGAACTGGGTCTCGAGCGGCTGCGTCACCGACGATGCCATCGTGATCGGGTCGGCGCCAGGCAAGTTGGTGGACACCTGAATCGTCGGAAAGTCGACGCGCGGCATCGGCGCGACGGGCAGATTGAAATAGGCAACCACGCCGACGAACAGAACTCCCACCATCAGGAGCGATGTGGCGATGGGGAAGCGAATGAAAGGCGCGGAGACGCCGGTCGCTGCCATCAGCTTGCTCCCTTGGGCTGCGCCGCGCCGGCCGGAGCCGGTTGCGCATCGACACTCGTGCCGTCGACCAGCCGGTATTGGCCGGTGTCCACGACACGCTGTCCAGGGCTCAGACCATCCGTGACGACGGTGTTGCCGCCGTCCGAAGGACCTGTCTTGATCGTTTGGCGATGGGCTTTGCCGTCGTCCCCCACGACATAGGCGAAGAGCCCGTCAGGGCCGTGCTGGACGGCTTCGTCGGGCACCAGGATCGCCCCGGCGATCATGCCGAAGCGCAAGCGGGTATTGACCGAAAGGCCTGGCCACAACGCCTGGTCCTGGTTTGGAAAGGCGGCCTTGAGCGAAATGGTGCCGGACGCCTGGTCCACCTGGTTCTGCACGGCATCCAGCTTGCCGCTGGCCAGAACGGTCTTCATATCTGCGCTCAGCACGTCGATCGAAACCGGTCCAGCCGCGAAAGCCTTGTTGATGGTCGAAACCTCATCCTGCGGCTGCGTGAACGACACGTAGATCGGCTCGAGTTGCACGACCGTAAACAGACCGGCGCTTTGATCGGCCTGAACGATGTTTCCCGGGTCGATGGTGCGGAAGCTTGTCTTGCCGGCCAGCGGCGAGGTGATCTTCGTATAATCGAGGTTTAGCTGAGCCGCTTCTATCGCGGCCTTGTCGCCCTCGATCGTGGCCTCGGTCGTCGTGACCACCGCTTGCTGGTTGTCGACGTCCTGCTGGGTTTCGAAGGTCTTTTGCAGCAGCGTGGACAGGCGTTTGAGGACGACTTGCGCATTCTTGAGCGTCGCCTCATCTTCCGCTTCCTTGGCTTTGGCCTGGTCGAGCGCGGCCTGATACGGGCGAGGATCGATCTCGGCAAGCAGGTCGCCCTGCTTGACCATCTGCCCTTGCTCCACCGGAACCTTGTCGACGAGACCGGCGACGCGGCTCGAGATGCTGACGCTGTTCAGCGGCGTGACCGTGCCGAGGCCGTAGAGGTAAAGCGGAAAATCGGCCTTCTGAACGGTGGCGACGGTCACCGGAACCTTGGGGGCCGGCTGTGCCGACGCCGCGGTGGCGGCCGCCTTTGCTGCTCCGTCGCCATGGCTGCGCCAAATGCCGTAGCCGCCGCCGAGCAGGAGGAGCACGGCCAACAAAACGATGCGCCGAGAGCGCCGGGGCTGTTTGTGGCTGGCTTGCCCTGTCGCGGAAATAGTCATGATGCCGTCCACCTGGCGAGCAAGAGCATCAGGCCTCTTCAGGAGGGTTTGGAGGTTGTGGTCGACCTCATCGATCAGCGAACGGTAATATGATCACCCGGCGCTGTCAGCTTACAGATCGGTCATGTTGCGCTACGCCATTCAAGGATGCGTGAGGCGGCCTTGACCGTACCATCGCGGCAAAATCAAAATTTGTTCATGGACAGGGCAGGTGAACGCCGGCAATCCAGCCGTTGCCGAAGTAGGCGCGCTCAGGCGCGTCGGTATGTCAGACCGCGCTAATTCCTGTCGACCGGCTTGGAGCGCATGCGCGACACCGTCTCGCGTTCGGCGCGCTTGGAGCGCAGCGGCGGCAGGCCGCGGTCGACGAGATCCATGTCCTCCAGCACCATGTCGCCCATGCGCTTGAAGGCGATGTCGAGCGCGCCGGCGCGATGGGCCGAACGCAGGAAGCCGGGGAGGGCGCGCACAGGATGATCCTTGGCCAGCGGCTCCTGCGGGAAGACGTCGCTGGCGGCAAGGATGTGGCCGCTTTTCACCGCCGCCATAAGCGCCGGAAAATCGACGACGCCGGCGCGGCTGAGCAGGATGAAGGCTGCGCCCTTGCGCATCCTGGCAAAGGCCTCGGCGCCGAGGAAACCCTGGTTCTCGCTGGTGACGGAAGCGACGACGAAGACGAAATCGCTTTGCGACAACACCTCGTCCAGAGAAGCCGGCTCGACGCCGTTATCGGCCAGGATCGACGGTGGCAGCCATGGGTCGAAGACTTTCGTGCGGGTGCGGAAGCCGCTCAGCAGGCGGTTCAGCGCGCGGCCAAGATCGCCGAAACCGATGATGCCGACATCGGCGCCGGAGAGCAGCCTCGCGGTCTGGTTGCCGTCGCCGCCCCAAAGCTCCTCGCCCTGGCGGAAGGCTAGATCGGCGTCGACGATGTTGCGCGCAAGGTTCAGCGCCATGGCGAGGCCGAGCTCCGCCACCGGTTCGGCGAAGACGAGGCCGGTGGTGACGACATGGATGCCGCGCGCAAACAACGTCTCATAGGGCATGTTGTTGAGGAGGTTTGTCTCGACGTTGAAGATGCAGCGTAGCGCCCTCAGCTTCTCCAGCGTTTCGGCCGAAACAGGTGGCTGGCCAATGATGTAGCGCGCCTCGGCCAGGGTCTCGGCGGGAAGGGTGGCGACGCCTTCCGGCGTGGTCTCGACGATCCGATAATTCTTGCGCAGGCGCGCCAGTTGCTGCGGCGTGAAGATGAGGTCGAGCGTGCGCGGCTCAGGCGCGCTGATGACCAGCGGCAAGATTTTGTCGGACATGTCTTTCCTCCCGGGGTACGATTGGATCGCGTCAATCGCGGATCCGAGTCTTACTCCCGATGAAACGATTTACAAGAACGAAAAATCGATTTATCGATTGGAATAGTGAAGCCGAAAATCGGCTGCCTGCCTCGGGAGGAGGTCAATGGCACAACGGGAAGCGCAACAGCGGCGTCCGTCGATCCACGACGTGGCAAGCCATGCCGGCGTGTCCGCGGCCACCGTCTCCAAGGTGCTGGCCGGCGTCACAACGGTGAAGCCGGAAAACGCGCAGCGTGTGTTCGATGCCGTCGAGCGTCTCGGCTATCGCGTGGATCCGCTTGCATCCGACATGCGCAGGGCCAAACGCCGCATCATCGGCGCCATCATGCCCGAGTTCGAAAGCGAGTTCTTCGGCTCGATGGTCACCGAGCTGGAAGGCCTTGCCGAGCAGCGCGGTTACACGCTGGTCGCGGCGTCGAGCCGTGAATCGGAGGCGCGCGAGAAGGAGATCCTCGCCCGCATGCATGACTGGCGCGTTGCCGGCGTGGTGCTGGCGCCGGTGCGCAACGAGCACGGCCCGGCGGCTGCCTTCATGAAAGCCAATGGCATGACCGGCGTGCTGATCGACCGCGTGCTGTCCGACGACGCTTTCGACACGGTCTCCGCGGACAGTGCCGCGGCCAGCGCCGAGGTGGCTCGGATGCTGGTCGGCAATGGCCACAGCCATATCCTCGTCATCGGCCTCGCCGAACAGGCGGCGACGGTGCGCGCACGTCTGGAGGGTTTTCGCGCACAGGCGCTGGCGCTCAACCCGTCGGTGCGTATCGATGTCATCACATCGGAAGTCAACGTCGAGCCGTTGCGGTCCTCGCTGCGCGATTATTTTGCCAGGGGGGAGCGGCCGACCGCCGTCTATTCGCTGCTTTTGAAAGGCACGCTCGTCGCGCTCTCGGAGTTCCGCCGGCGCGGCTGGCATTGCCCGAACGATATCTCGCTGGTCGGCTTCGACGACGCGGAATGGATGCAGGTGACATGGCCGGCGATCGCGGCCGTCGTGCAGCCGGTGCGCCAGATCGCCAGCCAGGCGATGAACCTTTTGTTTCGCAGGGTCGAGGGCGCAGTGGGACCGCCCACGGCGCGGCTCGAGCCCTGCCAGGTGTTGATGCGGGAATCCGTTGGCTCGCTAGGCGGCGGTCCGCATTCCGGGGGAGGAGACCGACAATAGCCCCCATTGTCGAAAGCGGAAGAAGGGCGCCGGCCCTGGCCTAGGCATCCGGCGCGCAAGATCAACGGAGGAAGGAATGACATCGTCTGTTCTGAAGATAAATCGATTTACAATTGCGCTCGGCGTGGCGCTGGCATTCTCGGCGATCGGCGTCGCCAAGGCCGAGGACGGCGAATATGGCGTGCTGATGAAGACCTTGGCCAATCCGTTCTGGGGCGCCATGGCGCAGGGTGTCGCCGACGGCGCAAAGGAAGCTGGCGTGAAATATTTCCAGCAGGCGGCCGAGAGCGACCAGGCGGCCGAGCCGCAGCTCAACCTCTGCAACACCATGCTGGAGCGCAAGCCGGTGGCGATGATCACCGCCGCCATCAACTCGACCAACCTTCTGCCCTGCCTGAAGTCAGCCCAGGAAGCCGGCATCAAGATCGTCGACCTCGACAACAATCTCGACCAGGCGGTGCTCGACAAGGAAGGCGTCAAGGTGACCTTCCACATCGGCTCCGACAATATCGCCGCCGGCGCGCAAGGCGCCGAGTACCTCGCCAACAAGCTCGGCAAGGACGCCAAGGGTCCGGTGCTGGTGATCGAAGGCCTGTCCGGCAACATCACCGGCGAAAAGCGCGCCAAGGGCTTCGCCGACAAGCTCAAGGAGCTGGCGCCGGGTCTCCAGATCGTTGCCTCGCTGCCGGGTGACTGGGACCGCGGCAAGGCGGCCTCGATCGCCACCGACACGCTGACCGCGCATCCCGATCTCGTCGCCATCTTCTGCGCCAATGACGGCATGGCCCTGGGCGCGGTGGAATCGGTCTACGCCGCCGGCAAGGGTCCGCAGGTGACGATCATCGGCGTCGACGGCAATTCGGACGCGGTGAAATCGATCAAGGAAGGCCGCCTCAACGCTTCCGTGGCGCAACTGCCTTATCTGGTCGGCAAGCAGGCGGTCGAAAACGTCAAGAAGGCGCTGGCCGGCGAAAAGGTCGAGGACAGCATCGCCGTGCCGACGCTGGTGCTGACCAAGGACGTGATCGACGCCGGCAAGGAGCCGATGCTGCAATATGTGAAATAGTCCTCCCGGACGGGCTGGCGCGGGCTTAACCTGGGCCAGCCAACTTTTTGCAACAGCGAGGCAATATGGCTTCCGAAACGACGCAGCCCGGCTTCTGGGCTCGGGTGCAGCGCGCATCCGTCGAAAGGCTCCATATCAGATTGGAGTCGCTGGTGGTGCTTCTGGCGCTGAGCACGGCGATGGCGCTGCTGTCGCCCTATTTCCTGTCGCTCAGCAATTTCCTCAACATCCTGCTGGCGACCTCGACGATCGGCGTGCTGGCGATCGCCGCTACCTTCGTCATCGGCTCGGGAGGGCTCGACCTGTCGCTCGGCTCGGTGATGGGGCTATCGGGCGTTGCGGGCGCTTTCGTCGCCGTCAATCTCGGCTGGCCGTCGTCGCTGGCGGTTCTCGCCTGCATCGTCGCCGGCGGCCTTGCAGGCTACATCAACGGGCAGTTGGTGACCCGCGCCTTCGTGCCGGCCTTCATCGTCACGCTCGGCATGCTGGGGCTGGCGCGTGGCCTGGCGCTGGTCATCTCGCAGGGCAGGGCGATCTACGGCCTGCCGCCCGAGATCGTCTATATCGGCCAGGGGAGGCCGTTCGGCATTCCGATGCCGGTCATCATCTTCGTGCTGACCGCGATCGTCGCGCATGCGGTGCTTGCCTATACGCGCTTCGGCCGCCACACGCTGGCGCTGGGCGACAGCGAAGGCGCTGCCCGCGCGGCCGGCATCCGCGTCGAGCATCACCGCCGCATCATCTACACGCTTTCCGGGGCGCTTGCCGGGCTCGCCGGCCTGCTTTTCACCGCCCGTGTCAACGCCGGCGATCCAACGGCCGGCATCAACTACGAGCTCACCGCGATCACGGCGGCGATCATCGGCGGGACCAATCTGTTCGGCGGTCGCGCCTCGATCCTCGGCACGATGATCGGCGCGCTGATCATGGGCGTGCTGCAGAACGGGCTGACGCTGCTTGCGGTGCAATCCTACTACCAGCAGATGGCTATCGGCGCGGTGCTGATACTCGCGGTCTTCATCGACCAGTACCAGGTGCGGAAGGAGTCGCGCGTATGACCCTGCTTTCGCTTCGCGGTATCCGCAAAAGCTTCGGCGCCGTCGACGTTTTGCATGGCGTCGACCTCTCGGTCGCGGCCGGCGAGGTGGTCGGCCTGGTCGGCGACAATGGCGCCGGCAAGTCGACGCTGATGAAGACCATCACCGGCATCTACCGCGCCGACACCGGCTCGATCGAATTCGATGGCAAGGACATACTGGCACTCGACCCCGGCCAGCGGCGGCGCCTCGGCATCGAGATGATCTACCAGGATCTATCCCTGGCCAAACAGCAGGACGTGGCCTCCAACATCTTCCTCGGACGCGAGCCGACGAAGCGGCTGTTCGGCCTGTTCCCCGGCTTCGTCGACAAGGGCGAAATGGATCGTCAGGCGGCCAGGATGATCGAGCGGCTCGGCGCGCATCTGCCGTCTATCAACCGGTCGGTCGGCTCCTTCTCCGGCGGCCAGCAGCAGACGGTGGCAATCGCCCGCGCGCTTACCTTCAATCCCAAGCTCGTCATCATGGACGAACCGACCGCGGCGCTCGCCGTGCGCGAGGTGCAGAGCGTGCTCGACCTCATCCGGCGGCTGAAGTCGGAGGGCATCGCCGTCATCCTGATATCGCACCGGCTGAACGACGTGCTGTCGGTCACAGACCGGATCGTCGTGCTGCGTCACGGCAGGGCGGATGCCGATCTCGTCACCGCCAACACCAATATGAACGAAGTCGTCAGCCGCATCGTCGGCGGCGGCGATACGGCCGCAGCGGCGGCGCATGAAGAACGAGGCTGACATGAACACCTTCGGACTGCACACTTTCGCCATCGCTCCGGTCTGGGACCTTGCCCGGATCGAGCCTCAGATGGACCGGCTGAAGGAGCTCGGCATCGGCCTGATGGAGATCCCACTGCTACGCCCCGAGGAGATCGACACCAAGCGCACGCGCGGTTTCGCCAGCCACTATGGCGTCGAGCTCATCCCGTCGCTCGGTCTGCCACGCGCGCTCGATGTCGTCGAGCGGCCGGAGGAAGCGCTCGATTTCCTGCAGCCGGCCTTCAAGGTCTGCAACGAGGTGGGCGCCGAGGCGCTTGGCGGCGTCACCTACGGCACGATCGGCAAGACCACCGGCAGGGCTCCGACGCAGCGCGAGATCGACGGCATGTGCCGCTTCCTCGAACGCGCGGCGAAGTCGGCCAAGTCACGCAGCCTCAAGCTCGGCATCGAGCCCTGCAACCGCTACGAGACGCATCTGATCAACCGCGGCGTCGATGCGGCGCGCATCATCGAGCGCGTCGGGGCCGAGAACATCTTCATCCATCTCGACACCTATCACATGCATATCGAGGAGGAGAGTTTTGCTTCCGGCTTCGAGGCGGCAGCGCCCTACCTCGGCTATGTGCATGTGTCGGAAGCCAATCGCGGCGTGCCGGGGCGCGGCATGCTCAACTGGGCGGCCTGCATGAAGGCGATCGCCGACATCGGCTATCAGGGCGCCATTACGCTCGAAAGCATGAACCATGTCGATGTCGACATCGCCGGCGGCCTTGCCGTGTGGCGGCCGGTGGCGGAAGATCCGCGCGACGTTATCGAAGTGGGCTTGCCGTTCCTGCGCGAGGAAGCAAGGAAGGCCGGGCTGACGCTCGGCTGACCCGCGATCTACTTGTCCACGAGGCGCGCCAACCATTGGCGGCGCGCCTCCTGCTGCTCGGCAAGCTCTACCTCGTCCCAGTAGCCGATGAGCACGCCGGAACCGACGATCGGATCGAAATGGCCGATCTTGTCGTCGATATCGGTCAGCCATTCGTCGGCGACGGTGACGCGGTTGTTGGGCAGCGCCAGCCAGCGCATCAGCATCTTGCGCAGCCGTTCGACCTCGGCGGCGACCGACGGCTCGCGACCGAGGTCGCGTAGTTCGCCGGGATCGTCGCGCAGGTCGAAGAACATCGGCGGCACGCCCTCGCCATGGACGAGTTTGAAGCGGCCGTCGGTGATCATGTAAAGCTTGCAGTCCGAAACCGGCATTGCGAGCTTCAGGCGCGCAGCGTCGCCGCTGTAGTCATATTCACTGATGGCATAGTCGCGCAGGCTTTGCCGTTCGCCGGACGTGAGCGGCAGCAGCGAGCGGCCCTCGAGGATATGCGGCCTGGCCTTGCCGCCGAAATAGTCGAGGAAGGTCGGCGCGAGATCGATCATCTCGACCAGCGCGTCGGAGGTTGTTCCCCGCGTCGCATCAGCTTCGGGCCGTGGATCGTAGACGATCATCGGCACCTTTGCCGCGACGTCGTGGAACAAATACTTTTCGCCGAGCCAATGATCGCCGAGATAGTCGCCATGGTCCGAGGTGAAGACGATCAGCGTGTTCTCGAACAGGTCGCGCCTTTCCATGAAATCGAACAAATGGCCGAGCTGGTCGTCGATCTGCTTGATGAGACCCATATAGCAGGGGATGACGGTCTCGCGGACTTCGTCGCGTGAGAAGTTCCTCGAATAGCGCTCCTGCTGGAAGGCCTCGAAGATCGGGTTGGGCGAGACGCGTTCCGCTTCGCCGCGGATCGGCTGCTGGATGTCGGCCTTGCCATACATGTCGTGATAAGGCGCCGGCACGATATAGGGCCAGTGCGGCTTGATGTAGGAAAGATGCGCGCACCAGGATTTGCCCTTGGCCTCGGCTTCCTCGATGAAGCGCATGGCGCGGCGCGTCATGTAGGGCGTTTCGGAATGCTCCTCCGGGATGCGCGCCGCCTTGTCGGCATGGACGAGCAGCCAGCCGTTGAAGTTTTCGCCGTCCTCGCCTTCGCCGGAATTCGCCCAGTGCTCCCACGGATTTTTGGCGTCGAAGCCGCGCTCGCGCAGATAGGTGTCGTAGGCCGGATCAGGATCGTAGCTGGTCGAAGGGTGCAGGCCGTCGTCGCGCTCGAACGGCTCGAAGCCGCACTCCGCGACGCGTACTCCGATGATGGAGTCCCTGGCGATGCCGAGCCGCTCCATGCCTTCCTCGTCGGCTCTCATATGCGTCTTGCCGATCAGCGCCGTGCGCACGCCGACTTCGCGCAGATGATCGCCCAGCGTCGGCTCGCCAACCCTCAGCGGCACGCCATTGTGGGTCGAGCCGTGCGAACGGACATAGCGGCCGGTATAGGCGCTCATGCGGGACGGTCCGCATACCGTCGACTGGACATAGGCGTTGGTGAAACGCACGCCGCGGCTGGCCAGCCGGTCGATGTTGGGCGTCTTAAGGCTCGCGTGCCCGGCGCAGCCCAGATAGTCGAACCGCAACTGGTCGCACATGATGAAAAGGACGTTGCGTTTTGAAGTCATTGCTATCCGTCCGAGTGGTTCTCAGACGGATGGTAATGCCAGAACGGCAAGTGCTTTTCCAACTGCTTGGCAATGATCCAGCAGGACCGTTTCCTCAGAACGGGTAATGCTGGCCCGGGTCCTCGATCGTAACCCAGCGCAGGTCGGTGAATTCGGCGATAGAGGCCTTGCCGCCGAAACGGCCATAGCCGGAGCCCTTGACGCCGCCGAAGGGCATCTGGGCCTCGTCGCCGACGGTCGGGCCGTTGATGTGGCAGATGCCGGCCTGGATGCGCGCCGCGACGCCCATGGCGCGGCGGATGTCGCGGCTGAAGACGGCGGAGGACAGGCCGTATTCGGTGTCGTTGGCGACGCGCACCGCCTCGTCCTCGCCTTTTACCCGGATCACCGGTTTGACCGGTCCAAATGACTCTTCCGAATAGACGCGCATTGCCGGCGTGACGTGATCGAGCAGTGTTGCTTCCACCACAGTGCCTGTGCGCTTGCCGCCAGCCGCAAGCTTTGCGCCCTTCGCGGTCGCGTCCGCGATCAGCTCTTCCATCTTGTCGGCGGCCTGGCTGCTGATCAGCGAGCCGAGCACGACGTGGCCGCGCGGATCGCCGGCCGGGAGCTTGGAGGCTCGGGCTGCGAGCTTGGCGACGAATTCGTCGGCGATCTTTTCATCGACAATCAGGCGCTCGGTCGACATGCAGATCTGGCCCTGATGCATGAAGGCGCCGAAGATCGCGGCATTCACCGCGGCGTCGATATCGGCATCGTCAAGCACGACGAGCGGCGCCTTGCCGCCGAGCTCGAGCAGGGCCGGCTTGAGGTGGCGTCCGGAGAGCTCGGCGATGATGCGGCCGACCTTGGTCGAGCCGGTGAAGTTGACGCGTTTCACCGCCGGATGCGCGATCAGCGCTTCGACGATCGCGGCCGCGTCCTTGGGATCGTTGGTGACGACATTGACCACGCCCTTGGGCAGGCCGGCCTCGACCAGCACCTGGCCGATCAGGCGATGCGTGCCGGGGCACATTTCGGATGCCTTCAGCACGACGGTGTTGCCGCAGGCGAGCGGCATCGCCAGCGCGCGGGTGCCGAGGATGACCGGCGCGTTCCAGGGCGCGATGCCGAGGCAGACGCCGGCCGGCTGGCGGATCGCCATGGCAAGCGTGCCTGGTTTGTCGGACGGGATGACCTCGCCGGAGATCTGCGTCGTCATGGCGGCTGCCTCGCGCAGCATGTTGGATGCCAGCATGACGTTGAAGCCGGCCCAGGGGCCGGTGGCGCCGGTCTCTTCCATCATCAGTTTGGTGAACTCGCCGACTTTGGAGGCCATGACATCGGCCGCCTTCAGGAGCAGCGTGCGACGCTCGCCGGGGCCGGTCTTCGACCAGGCGTCGAAAGCAGCGGCCGCGGCATCCGCGGCCGTGCTGGCGTCGGCGATGCTTGCGGCGGCAGCTCGCGTGGCCAGTTTGCCGGTGAACGGGTCGATCCGGTCAAAAGACGCGGAACCGGTTGCTGCCCGCTCGTCGCCGTCGATCAGAAGTCCGATGTCCATTGGTCTCTCCCTTGCCTATTTTAGTTTGACGATGATCCTATCCGAAAACCGGAATCCAGTTTTCGGGATCATGGTCTAAAAACCCAGCACTTCGGCGTTTATAGATGCTTCGAGGCCGCCGTCGACAGGCACGTTGGCGCCATTGATCCAGCGCGCGGCGTCCGAGCACAGGAAAAGCACGACCGGCGCGATGTCGCCCGAGGTCCCCGCACGGCCGACCCGCGAAATATCGCTGTCGACCTTGGCATCGCCGAGCACGGTGCGGAACTGCTTCAGGATCGGCGTCTCGACGGGGCCAGGGCTGACCGCGTTGACGCGGATGCCTCGGCTCTTGAACAACTCCTGATGCGCGGCGCGGAAGGTCCACAAAAGCAGCAGCTCCTTCGAGACCGGATAGCCTTCGTCGTTCTTCACCGCGTGATCGGCGATCACCTTGGCAACATCTGGAAAGCCTTCGATGCTCACCATCGAGGCAGCGCGGTTGAGGTTGGCGCGCCAGCCGAAGCCAGCGACCGAGGCGACGTTGACGATGACGCCGCCTTCGCGAAGTTTTGGCGCCATCGCTTCGGAAAGCGCGCGCAGGCCGTAGAAGTTGACAGCGAGCGTCGGCGCGGCGCCGGTGTTGCCGGAGAGGCCGGCGACATTGCACAGCGCGTCAATGCGCTGCGGCAGTTGCGCGACGAGGTCGTCGACGCCGGCCTTCGACGAGATGTCGGCCTTGACGAAGATACCCTGATGTCCGGCCGGCTCGCGCAAATCGACACCGATCACGTCGGCGCCAAGCTGGCCCGCCAGTTCCGCGGTGCGCGCGCCGATGCCCGAGGCCACGCCGGTGATGAGGATCGTCTTGCCGAACAGCATGCTCACGCCTTCTCCCGATGTGCGGTTTTCTGCATTGGCGAAGCGATCTCGCCAGCCGCATTCGTGGCGTCGGCCGGAAGCCTGACACGGTAGCCGACGGACAGCAGCCGCCAGCCGAAACGCTCCTCGAGCGTTCCCCAAAGGCCGCGCGGCAACAGCAGCGAGAACACCAGCGCCGTGGCGCCGAGGCCGATCAGGTACCAGACGCCGGTGCCGCCGAACCAGGTCTCGATGAGGAAGAAGAGCAGCGCGCCGAGGATGGCGCCCTCGAAGGTGCCGATGCCGCCGACCAGCACCATGAAAATCATGTAGGCGGTCCACTGCACGTTGAAATAGGTTTTCGGCTGGAAGGTGATCGCGGTCGCCAGCCACAGCGCTCCGGCGACGCCGATGCCGAAGGCGGCGAGCACGAAGAGCAGCCGCTTGGTGCCAGTGACGCGCACGCCAACGGAAGCCGCGGCATCCTCGTTGTCGCGGATGGCGCGGATGGCGGCGCCCGTGCTGACGCGCAGCAGGCCGAAGAGGATGGCGAGCAGCGCCGTCATCGAGGCAAGGGCCAGCCAGTAGATCGTCAGCCTGCGCGTCGATGCGTCGTAGACGTTGAGCGAGATCAGCGACGTGCCGGTCTCGCCCTGGATCAGCCGGTCGAGATTGACGAGCAGGTGCGTAAGCGCCGCGATCACCCACATGCCGATGGCGAACTCGCCATTCTTCAGCCGCAGCATGAACAGCGAGACCGGCCACGACACCGCGCCGACGATCACCGCCGAGACGAACAGCGAGACGAAAGGGTTGAGACCGGCATTTGCGAGCCGGATGGCGAAATAGGCGCCGAGGCCGAAGAACACCTGCTGACCGACCGAGACCAGACCGCCGAAGCCGGCCAGCGCGTTCCACATCGCGGCGAGGATCACATAGATGAACAGCGCGGTCATGCGGTCGACCGCACCCGCGGAGAGGAATTGCGGCGCGACGGCGAGCAGCACGACGATGACCGCCACGCCGAGCCCAGCGATGCGCGAGGCGGCGGTGCCGCGTTCGATGACGGGGGAGGCGACGCTCATGACGTCTTCCCTGTGGAGAGACGAAGCAACCCGCGCAGGCCGAGGCCGGATGTGTAGAGCCGGATGAACAGGACGACCAGGAAGGCGACATGGCCGCCGATGAGAAAACCCTGCGGATGTATCTTGGCGCCGAGCGTCTGCGCCAACGCCAGGACAATGCCGCCGATCAGCGTGCCCCAGAGCGAGCCGGCGCCGCCGATGACGGCAGCCTCGAAGGCGAACAGAAGTTGCGTTGCGCCGGCATAGGGATCGAAGGTCGCGCGCATGCCGAGGAAGGCGCCGGCAAGGCCGACCGTGACCATGGCGATGGCCGCAGCGATGGCGTTGGCGCGGCGGGCGTCGACACCGACCAACCCTGCCGTGTCAGGGTCTTCCGAGGTGGCGCGGATCGAGCGGCCAAGCCCGGTGCGGGTCAGGAACAGTTGCAGCCCGCCGAGCAGGACGACGGCGGTGACGAAGATGATCACCGCGAGCTTACCGACATAGATGCTGCCCGGCCACTCCCAGGAATCGTAGGACAGGCTGCCGATGAAGGGCGCCAGCGAGCGGGTGTCGGCGCCGAACTGCTCGAACAGGAAATTATCGATGACGATCGCAAGGCCGAAGGTGGTGAGGATCGGCAGCAGTGCGCCGCGGCGCGCGCTGCGCTCGAGCAGGAAGCGCTGCAAGGCCCAGCCGATCACGGCCATCAACGGCAGCACGATGGCGAGGCCGTAGAAAGGCTGGATGTGGAAGCGTGAGGCGAGCAGCCACAGCGCGAAGGCCGACATCACCGCGAGGCTGCCATGCGCAAGGTTGATGATGCGCATCACCGAAAACATGAAGGAGAGACCGCAGGCGATCAGCGCGTAATAGCCGCCAAGCAGGATACCCTGGACGATCTGGTTGCTCATGCCGGCACGCCTCCGGCGCCCTTCCGGTGCAGGCCGAAATAGGCTTTGGTCACCTCGTCGCGCGAGACGCTCCTGCTGTCGCCCGCAAGGACGATCCGGCCCTCCAGCATGCAGATGACCTTGCTGGAGACAGAGAGCGCGCGGTTGAGGTCCTGTTCGACCAGGATGATCGTCGTGCCGGAACCGATCAGCTCCTGCAGCGAGGCATAAACGCGGTCGACGACCAGCGGCGACAGGCCGAGCGAGACTTCGTCGAGCAGGAGCAGGTCGGGATTGCTCATCAGCGCGCGGCCGATGGCGGTCGCCTGCTGCTCTCCGCCGGAGAGATGCCCGGCCTTGGCGTGGCGGCGCGGCTTGAGGTTGGGGAAAGTGTCCAGCACCCGCTCGACGCTCCAATCGCCGGCACGGCCGGCGGTGCGGCCAAGCAGAAGATTTTCCTCGACCGTCATCTGCACGAAGAGCCGTCGGCCCTCGGGCACCAGGGCGACGCCCTTGCGGACGCGTTCGTGCGAAGGCACGCCGGAAAGATCGGCGCCGTCGAACAGCACGCGGCCGGAGGCTGCCTGATGCGCGCCTGCGATTGCCCTCAGCAGCGTCGTCTTGCCGGCCCCGTTGGCGCCGACCAGCGCTAGCGTCGCGCCGCGCTCAACGCTGAAGCTGACACCGCGCACCGCCTGCAGCAGGCCGTGGCGGACAACGAGATCCTCGACCGACAGCAGGCTCATTTCGGTCCCCCGCCGAGATAGGCGCTGATCACTTGCGGGTCGGCCATCACCGCCCGCGGCTCGCCGTCGGCGATGATCTTTCCGGCATCCATGCAGATCAACCGCTCGGCCACCTGCAGCAGGATATGGACGATGTGCTCGATCCAGACGATGCCTATTCCGCGACGGCGCAACTCGCGGATGGTCCCGACGAGTTCGCTCGCCTCGCCGTCGGTCAGGCCGCCGCCAATCTCATCCAGCAGAAGCAGGGTCGGTTTCGCGGCCAGTGCGCGCGCCAGCTCCAGCCGCTTGCGGTCGAGCAAGCCGAGCGTTTCGGCGCGCCGGTTGGCGACGCCCAGCATGCCGCAGAGCTTCAGCGAGCCTAGCGCCTCCTCATAGGCCTCGTCGCGGCCGAGGCCGGCGCCATGCGAGGCGGCGACGAAGACATTCTCGAAGGCGGTCATGCCGCCGAAGGGTTTCGGCACCTGATGGGTGCGCACCAGACCCAACCGGCAGCGCTGTGTTGCGGCCAGCGCCGTCACGTCGTCGCCCTTGAAAGCGATGGTGCCCGCGCTCGGCGGATAGGCACCGGAGAGCACGCTGAGCAGCGTGGTCTTGCCGGCGCCGTTCGGGCCGACGATGCCGACCGCCTCATCAGCGCCCATGGCGAAGTCGATGTCCTCCAGCACCACAAGCGCGCCGAAGCGCTTGTGGATGCCGGCGGCGCTGAGGATCGCACCGTTTGGCATGGCGTTCACGATGCGGTCCTCACGCGGGCGACGGATCAGCCGTTATACGGCTCGAGCTTGGCCCCGACCGGCACTTTCGGGTCGGTGGCGTTCTCGGTCACGACATAGTCAAGCGGGAACTTCGAGCCTTCCTTGGCGGCCACCCATTGCGTGCCGATGATCGGGCCGGGCGAGACATTGGCGACCGGGCCGCTGGTGAAGTCGACCTTGCCGATCATGGTCTCGGTCTTGAGCGTGCTCAGCGCCTTGGCGACAGCCGCCTTGTCCTTGGGGTTGGTGCTCGCCTTCAGCGCCTCGAAGCCGGCATCGAGCAGTGACATCGAGGCGCCGAGCTGCTGCGTCCACTGCTTGCCGCTTGTCGCCTCGTAGCCATCGGCAAGTTCCGTTCCCGAAATGCCGGTGAGCGGCGACTTGTAGGGGAAAGCCTTGTGCCAATAGGCGGCGCTCGAAATCTTCATACCGAGATCGCCAAGCGCCTCGATGTCCGAGGGGAACAGGCCGGTCTTGGCGACCTGGGCGATCTTGATCTGCCGGGTCAGGCCCTGCTGTGCCGCCTGGCGCCAGAAGGCGGCGAAGTCGGGCGGGATCGGGAAGGAGTTGAAGATCTCGACGCCTTCCTGCTTGAACAGCGCGATCTGCGAGGAATAGTCGGTGGTGCCGGTCTCGTAGGCACCCGGATCGACGATGGTGAAGCCTTGTTTGGCGAGCAGCGGCGCCAGGTTGGCGCGGATGGCGTTGCCGTCGGCGTCGTTCGGATACATGACGCCGACCTTCTTGTTGGTCTCGATCAGGTTCCATTGCGAGATGTAGGTCTTGAAGAATTCGCCGACGCCGAAGCCGAAATGATAGGTCCATTTGAAAGGCGAGGGCGCGCCGGGCTTGGCGCCGCGGCCGAAGTACCAGGCCTCCCATGGCATGACCGTCGACAGGCAGGGCACGCCCGCCGCCTCGCAGGCGTCGGCGACCGGATTGATGACCTCCGGCGTGGAGACGGCGAGCATCAGGTCGATCGCCTTGTTGTTGATCAGGTCCTTGGCGAGCTGGCCGGCGCGAGACGGGTCCGACTGGGTATCCTGGTCGAGGATCTCGACGCTGTATTTCTTGCCGCCGAGCTCGATGCCGTTGGCCAGGGCCTTGCGGGCAAGGTCGAGCACGTAGCCATCGGTCTCGCCGAAGCCAGCGAGCGGGCCGGTGCGCGGGCTGACGAAGCCGACCTTGAGCGTGTCGGCCGCTTGCGCAAAGGCCTTGCCTCGGCCGAATGCAAGCGCTGCGCCGCCGGCCACCGAAGTGGCGATGAACTGGCGTCGTGAAATACCCGAAATGTCGGGTTTGCTGCCGATATTATGAGACATCTGCTCCTCCCTCTGTGGCCGTTCGACACGGTGGCAAACGGGTTTTCCGTTTGCGGCCGGACGGCGCGGCTTTCGATCCTCCTTCGCCAGATTGCACTAGCGGTTTGGTTCGGTAAAATGATATTTTACGGTGTTTTATTAACCTCTGGGTTAGTGGAATTTCGAGACTGATCACCTGATCGTTAGGCGTGATGTCGCGCCGCCTCGCGGATCGTCTGCAAGAGGATGGTGAAGGCAGGCGATGGCGCGGTGTCGGTGCGCATGGTCAGGCCCACGGGCCCCTTGGTTTCCTCCGTGTCCACGGGCAGGGCGATGAAGGCGCCGCTGGCGATTTCATTGGCGACGACGCCCGCCGAGATGATCCAAACGGCATTGCTCTGCCGCATGAAGGAGCGGCCGAAGGAATCCGAGACCGTCTCGATTTCGGTCGCCGGCGCCGTCATGCCGTTGGTGATGAAGAGCCGATCGACGAAAGGCCGGATGACGGATTCGCGGGTTGGCATCAGGACCGGAAACGCGTCGAGCCGCGCGAAGATGTCCACGCCAGGTTCGGACAGGGGATGCCCCGCCCGCACCACGAACAGGACCTGTTCGGAATAGAGGTGCTCGAAGAAAAAGCCGGTCATGTTTTCGGGCGCCGCGAGCCGGCCGACGACGAGGTCGAGCGCGCCGACGCGCAATTGCTCGAGCAGCACGGCGTTCTCGCCGGTGACGATCTTGAGCACGGCGCCGGTGTTCTCCTCGAGGAACAGGTTCATGGCGAGCGGCATCACACGCGCCGATACGGTCGGCAGCGCGCCGATGCGGATCGGGTCGCGATTGAGGGCGCCGTCCTGGCGCACGGAATCGACGCCGCGCTTCAGTGCCGAAATCGCCGAGCCGGCATGTCCGAGAAAGATTTCGCCGAGACGCGTGACGCGGATGCCTCGCCCGTCGCGTTCGACAACGGCGACGCCGAGCGCGTCTTCCAGCTCACGCAAAGTCTTGGTGACAGCCGGCGCGCTGACATGCAGGAAGTCGGCCGCGCGCGCCACGCTGCCCTGTCGGGCGACTTCGAGAAACGCCTGCAGATGGCGGAAGCGGATCCGGCTTTCGGCCATGGTTCGATAACCTCAGAGTTAATGAAACGCCGCAAAATATCATTTTACCGAACCAAACCGCTGGTGCAATGTGGCTTTGGAGGATCGAAACCGTGCCATTCGTCAGCATAGGCGGCATCGCGCTGCACCACCGCATCATCGAGGCGACCGGCACGTCGCGTCCGATCGTCTTCATCAATTCGCTGGGCACCGACTTCCGGATCTGGGACGGCGTCGTCGCGAGGCTCACCGGCGAGATGCCGATGCTCGTTTACGACAAGCGCGGCCACGGACTATCGGATATCGGCGGCGGCGTGCGCTCGATCGACGACCATGTCGATGATCTGGCCGCCCTCATCGACCATTTCGGTTTCGACAAGGTCGTGCTCTTCGGCCTCTCCGTCGGCGGCATGATCGCCCAGCGGCTGTATACCCGCCACCCCAAATGCGTGGAGGCGCTGATCCTCAGCGATACGGCGCATAAGATCGGCACAGCCGAAAGCTGGAACGCGCGCATCGTGACTGTCGAGCACGACGGTATCGACGTGATTGCCGATGGCATCATGAAAGTGTGGTTCACACCGGAGTTCCATGCCGCCCGGGCGGCGGAGCTTGCCGGCTGCCGCAACATGCTGACCAGGCAGGCGCTGCCTGGTTACATCGGCACCTGCATGGCGGTGCGCGATGCCGATTTCACCGACAGCGCGCGGCGCATCGCGGTGCCGACGCTGTGCATCGTCGGCGATCAGGACGGCTCGACGCCGCCCGATCTTGTCCGCTCGCTCGCCGAGCTGATCCCGGGCGCACGCTTCGAAGTGATCCGCAATGCCGGACACATCCCCTGCGTCGAGCAGCCCGATGCGCTCGTCACTTTGATCCGCGATTTCGTCGCCTCGTTGCCTGAGGGAAAGTCTACCCATGGATGACGTCACGAAGAACCGATACCGGACCGGGCTCGAGGTCCGCCGCTCCGTGCTCGGCGGTCCGCATGTCGACCGCGCGGAGGATGCCGCGACCGATTTCGACCGGCCGTTCCAGCAACTGATCACGGAGGCTGCATGGGGGACGGTATGGGCGCGGCCCGGCTGGTCGAGGCGCGAGCGCTCGATCGTGACGCTGGCACTGCTTGCAGCGCTGGGCCATGACGAGGAAGTGGCCATGCATGTACGTGCCACGGCCAATACGGGCGCTACACGAGACGACATCTGCGAAGCCTTCCTGCACGTAGCGATCTATGCCGGCGTGCCGGCAGCCAACCGCGCCTTCAAGATCGCCAAGGAGGTGTTCGCGCAGATGGACGGAGCCAAGACCGCCCATGGCTGAGCGAGGCTCCAACAAGGCGCCGGAGACCGGCGCATTCTTCCAGCGCGACCGCCAGTGGCATCCGGCCGCTCTCACGCCGAACTACAAGAGCTCGGTGCTGCGCTCGCCGCAGAAGGCGCTGCTGTCATTCGACAATACGCTATCGGAGCTCACGGGCCCGGCGTTCGGGCACGCGATGCTCGGCGAACTCGACAACGACCTGATCCACAATTTCGCCAAGACGGGCGAGAGCGCCATCGGTGAGCGCATCATCGTCCACGGACGTGTGCTGGACGAACGCGGCAAGGGCGTGCCAGGTGTGCTGCTCGAATTCTGGCAAGCCAATGCCGGCGGCCGATACCGCCACAAGAAGGACGGGTATCTCGCGCCGCTCGACCCGAATTTCGGCGGTTGTGGCCGCACGATCACCGGCGAGGACGGCGGCTATGCCTTTCGCACCGTCAGGCCAGGTCCCTATCCGTGGCCGAACGGCCCGAACGACTGGAGGCCGGCGCATATCCATTTTTCCGTGTTCGGCCACGGCTTCGCGCAGCGGCTGATCACGCAGATGTATTTCGAGGGCGACCCGCTGATCTGGCGCTGCCCGATCGTCGGCGGCATTTCCAACAAGGAAGCGGTCGAGGCGCTGATCGCCGCGCTCGACATGCAGTCGACGATCCCGATGGATGCGCTCGCCTACAAGTTCGACATCGTGCTGCGCGGGCGGCGCTCCACGCTGTTCGAGAACAGGCCGGAGGGCAATTGATGGTACAGTCGCTCGGCCGGCTGAAGGAAAGCCCTTCGCAGACCGCCGGACCCTATGTGCATATCGGGCTGACGCCCAATTTCTGCGGCATTGGCGGCGTCTATGCGAGCGACCTCGGCTCGTCGATGGTCAACGGTGAGAGCAAGGGCGAGCGCATCGGACTCCGCATCCGCGTGCTCGACGGCACCGGCGCGCCGCTGAAGGATGCGCTGGTCGAGGTCTGGCAGGCGGATGCCGAAGGACTCTACAATTCGTCCACGGAATCGCGGGGCACGGCCGATCCGAATTTCCCGGGGTGGGGCCGGCAACCCACCGACATGGAAACGGGCGTCTGCCTGTTCCAGACGATCAAGCCTGGGCGTGTACCATTCCGCGACGGCCGGCTGATGGCGCCGCATGTCACGCTGTGGATCGTGGCGCGCGGCATCAATGTCGGCCTGCACACCCGGCTCTATTTTTCGGACGAAGAAAAAGCCAATGCCGAGGATCCGATCCTTGCCCGCATCGAGCACCGGCTGCGCGTGCCGACGCTGATCGCCGAACGTCAGGGCGACACCTACGTTTTCGACGTCCATTTGCAGGGCGAAAAGGAGACGGTCTTCTTCGACAGCTGACCGTAACCGCCATGACCGTTTCGCCCTTCGATCATCCGCTGCTTTCCGGCCTGCTCGGCGACGAAGAGGCGGCGAGGCACTTTTCCGTCGAAGCCGATATCGTAGCGATGCTCGGTTTCGAGCGGGCGCTGGCCGAAGCGGAAGCCGAATGCGGCGTCATCCCGAGCGATGCCGGAGCGGCGATCCTGGAGGCGCTGGCCGCGTTCCGGCCGGACACGGCGAAGTTGCGCGCCCGTGCCGCCAGGGATGGCGTCGTGGTGCCGGAACTGGTGCGGCAGATCAAGGCCGCCGTCGGCGCGCCGCACGATGCACATGCGCATTTCGGCGCCACCAGCCAGGACGTCATCGATACGTCGCTGGTGCTGCGCCTGCGGCAGGTCGTCGACCATATCGGGCTGCTGCTCGGCGAGAACATCGTGCGCCTCACCGGCCTCGAGCTGGAGTTCGGGCAACGCCGGCTCATGGCGATGACGCGCATGCAGCCGGCAATTGCAATAACCGCGCGGGATCGAATCGCTTCGTGGCGGGCGCCGCCCGAGCGTCACCAGGAACGCCTGAAAGAGCTTTCCCGCCGGCTGCTGGTGGTGCAGTTCGGCGGCGCCGCGGGCACGCTGGAAAAGCTCGGCGACAAGGCCGCCGCCGTGCGCGCCGCGCTTGCCGCCAAGCTCGGTCTTGCCGACGCGCCGCAATGGCACAGCCAGCGCGACGCGCTCGCCGAGTTCGCCTCATGGCTTTCGCTCGTCACCGGCAGCCTCGGCAAGTTCGGGCAGGACGTCGCGCTGATGGCCGAGGTCGGCTCCGACATCAGGCTGTCTGGTGGCGGCGGCTCGTCGGCCATGCCGCACAAGCAGAATCCGGTGAAGGCGGAAATCCTGGTGGCGCTGGCGCGCTTCAATGCCGTCCAGCTCTCCGGGATGCACCAGGCGCTGGTGCATGAGCAGGAACGCTCGGGAGCGGCCTGGGCGCTGGAATGGCTGATCCTGCCGCAGATGACCGTGGCGACGGCGGCCGCGCTCAGGCTTGCGGCCGAACTGACCGGACAGATCGAAAGCCTCGGACGGTGATGCATATCGCCCAAAAGTGCGCAGCGGTTTTGGGAGAGCGACATGCGTGAGGGAATGTGATGCGCACGCAGGTCGTCATCGTCGGCTCGGGGCCGTCGGGCCTGTTGCTCGGCCAGTTGCTCGCCACGATCGGCGTCGAGACGATCATCCTCGAACGATCGAGCCGCGAGCACGTGCTCGGCCGCGTGCGCGCGGGCGTGCTCGAACAAGGCACGGTGGACCTGCTCGGGGAGGCGGGTGCCGCCGAAAGGCTACATGCCCAAGGCCTGCCGCATGCCGGCATCTCGCTAGCCTTCGACGACCGCGCGCATCGCATCGACATGACCGCGCTCACCGGCGGCAAGCACGTGACCGTTTATGGCCAGACGGAGGTGACGCTCGATCTGATGCAGAAGCGCGAGGCAGCGGGCTTGGCGACTTTCTTCGAAACGTCGAATGTCGCGCTGCATGATTTCGACGGCGCGTCGCCCTTCGTCACCTACGACAAGGATGGTGCCACGCATCGCATCGACTGCGATTTCATCGCCGGCTGCGACGGCTATCACGGCGTCAGCCGCCGCTCGATGCCGGAAGGCGCGCTGAAGACGTTCGAACGGCAATATCCGTTCGGCTGGCTGGGCGTGCTGGCGGAGGTGCCGCCGGCCGACCACGAACTGGTCTACGCCAATCACGAGCGGGGCTTTGCGCTCTGTTCTATGCGTTCGCCGCAGCGCAGCCGCTACTATGTGCAGGTTCCCGCCGACGAGTGTGTCGAGGACTGGTCCGACGAGCGCTTCTGGGACGAGTTGCGCCGTCGCCTGCCGCCGCAGATAGCGGCCGCCGTCACCATTGGGCCGTCCTTCAAGAAGTCGATCGCGCCGCTGCGCTCCTTCGTGGCCGAGCCGATGCGCTTCGGCCAATTGTTCCTGGTCGGCGACGCCGCCCATATCGTGCCGCCGACCGGCGCCAAGGGCCTCAACCTCGCTGCCAGCGACGTGCGCTATCTCTTTGCCGGTCTTCGCGAATTCTACCGCGAGAAATCGGACGCCGGGCTCGACGCCTATTCGTCAAAAGCACTGGCACGCGTGTGGAAAGCGGTGCGCTTCTCCTGGTGGATGACGACGATCCTGCACCGCTTCCCCGAAACGGGTGAGTTCGGCCAGCGTATCCAGGAAGCCGAGCTCGACTACCTCGTGCATTCGAAAGCAGCGTCGACCGCACTGGCGGAGAACTATGTTGGCCTGCCGTATTGACCCGGTTCGTTCGGACGCTTTCAGTAAGCTAGCGCCGGAGCCCTATGGCCGAACTCTCTGCCGTCGCGGCGCACCGCTGCGCAGCTCGGCGATGCGGGCATGGCTGATCGAGGTGGAAGGTAGAGCTCGCTCGGTGGACGCGCCTGGCGCGGCCGCCGGCTGACCTGCTTCGGCCTTTGACGCGAAAAAATGCTCGAGGTGCTTGGCGTACTGGGTCCGCATGAAGGCTTTCGCCTGCGCCGGGTCCTGAATGTCCTGCGTCCTCAACGTGTTGCGCTGTATGGGATGCGGATCGAGATTGACCGTCGCGTCGAGCAACTCCCGTTGCATGTCGTCAAGCGATTGCGGTTGGACGGGTACGAGCAGGTCCGGGACGTCGGTTCGCCAGGTGCGGGAGCCGTCGTCCAACAGATATTTCTGGGTGAGCTTGTTGGCTTGGCCGTCGCGGGCCGTGAGGAAACCCCCGGGCAGCTCAAAGGCCTCGATGACGGAGCCTGGAATTGTCGAATGGCTGTAGACCGTCGAGTCGACCTCCGGAGCAAACCACGGCGAAACCAGGATCGCCGGCACACGCAAGCCGAGCCGGTCAAAGTCGAACGGCACGAGGAAACTCTGATCGAGTCGACCGGCGATGCCGTCGGGAGAAACGGCAGCCGGCGGGACGACATGGTCCTGATAGCCGCCATGCTCGTCGAAGACGATAATCAGCAGGGTCTTCTTCCAGACGTCCGGGGAATTGCGAAGCGCTTCATAGATATCGGCGACAAGCTTCTCCGCCGGCCTCACGTCCGGAGGCGCATGCATGCTGTTGACCGGATGTTGCGGTGAGCCGATGAAGGCCGGGGTGATGAAAGAGTACGAGGCAAGCTTGTCGCCCGCTACGTCCGCGGCGAAGTTGCCTTCAAACTGGACATGGTTGCTCGCGTCCTTGTCGAGGTTGGGATAGAGTTCGTGGACATCGTCTTCGTCATGCGAATAGACCCGCCACGTGCGGTCCGACGAAGCATTGATGCGATCATACAGCGTCTGGCAGGTAAATTTAGGCTTCCAACCGGCGTTGTAGGTATAGCCTTGCGATGTTGCCGCGTGAACGAAGGCCCGGTTCGGCATGGTCGGCCCCGGTACGTCGGCGAACCAGCGGTCGCACAACACGAAGCTTTTCGCCAGCGTCGAAAGCACCGGCAACTGGACCGGGTCAAAGCAGTTCATAACCTGCTGCAGCTCGCTGGATGTAGGCGACCGCTTCAGGTCGTAGGTCAGGGCGGTTCGGAAGGACGATACGAATCCATCCATGGTGGCCATTTGCCCGACGGACGGTTTCGTCGCGCCGAACAGTTGCATGTTCGTCTCTTTGAGACTGTGAGACGGACCTTGACCAATTGAGATGAAGTCGCCGCCTTTTTGCGTGGCGAATGCTTGGCTGCTCGAATTGCCAGGCCTCAGATAGTTGGTAATCCCACCCTTAGGAATTCCGTCGCCGATACCGAGATATCCAAACAGGTGATCGAATGACCTATTTTCGAGCATAAGAACAACAATATGTTCGAATAGCGTTTTCATCGGCATCCCCCTTTGCGGCGATTTACTGGAAAAGTTTAGCCGTGAATTTTCAATGACTCCAAACTGCTATCGGAATATATATTACAGATGAACTTCAATATAGTCGATTTAGATGTAGCGCATTGTGATTTCAAATTAATTTGATATGCGGTGTGTGAAGTAATTCACTTTCCATCAGAGTAAGGAAGCCCGCGTGTGTTCGCAACAGGGCTTCAGATCACGCGTAAGATGACCCGTGCCGATACTTGGAACGATTCCGCCTTTGGCGAATTGCCAATATGCTCAAGGTATTTGTTTTTGCGCCATTCCGGACAACGGCTAGACGCTTTCCTTGAGCTGTCCAGCCGGCCGGCCGACCTTAAATTCGCGGACCTCGGCCGGCAGGCTGCAAGTCGAGCATGCCGTTCAACCGTTCTGATTCACACCCGCTCCAGCGCGATGGCAATCCCCTGGCCGACACCGATGCACATGGTGGCCAAAGCCAGCTTGCCGCTGCGCTCGCGAAGCTCGAGCGCCGCCGTGCCGGTGATGCGCGCGCCCGACATGCCGAGCGGATGACCGAGAGCGATCGCGCCGCCATTGGGGTTCACATGCTCCGCCTTCTCGGAAATTCCGAGTTGGCGGAGCACGGCAATGCCCTGGGAGGCGAAGGCTTCGTTCAATTCGATGACGTCGAATTGCTGCGGCGTCAGGCCGAGGCGGGCGCAAAGCTTCTTGGTGGCCGGCGCCGGGCCTATGCCCATGATGCGCGGCGCCACGCCGGCGACCGTGCCACCGAGGATGCGGGCGACCGGCGTCAGGCCATGCTTCCTGGCCGCCGCTTCGGAGGCGATGATCAGGGCGGCCGCGCCGTCATTGACGCCGGAGGCATTGCCTGCGGTGACGGTGCCGCCCTGGCGGAACGGCGTCGGCAGTTTGGCCAGCGCTTCGATCGTGGTGCCGGCGCGGGGATGTTCGTCTCTGGAAACGACGACCGGGTCGCCCTTTCTCTGGGGAATGGTCACCGGCGTGATTTCTTTCGCCAGCCGACCACTCTCTTGCGCGGCCACCGCCTTGTTCTGGCTGCGCGCGGCGAAGGCATCCTGGTCGGCTCTGCCGATGGAAAAATCCTCGGCGACGTTTTCGCCGGTCTCCGGCATGGAATCGACGCCGTACTGCTTCTTCATCAGCGGGTTGATAAAGCGCCAGCCGATGGTGGTGTCGTATATCTCGGCATTGCGCGAGAAGGCGGTGTCGGCCTTCGGCATGACGAAGGGCGCTCGGCTCATCGACTCCACGCCACCGGCAATCATCAGCTCGGCCTCGCCGGTCTTGATGGCGCGCGCGGCGATGGTGATGGCGTCCATGCCCGAACCGCAGAGCCGATTGACGGTCGAGCCCGGAATGTCCTGCGGAAGGCCGGCAAGCAGCAGCGCCATGCGCGCGACATTGCGGTTGTCCTCGCCGGCCTGGTTGGCGCAGCCATAGACGAGGTCGTCGACAGCCGCCCAATCGAGACCCTTATTGCGCTCCACCAGCGCCTTCAACGGGATGGCGCCGAGATCGTCGGCACGCACGGAGGACAACGAACCGCCGAAGCGGCCGATCGGGGTGCGGATATAGTCGCAGATGAAGGCTTCGGCCATCTAGGCAGCTTTCCCTTTGGCGGTCCCTTGATGCGCGGCCTTGGTGCGGGCCTGCAGGTCGCGCAATGTCTTCAGCTCGAGTTCCGTCGGCGACGGTGTCTCGTCAAGGGCCTCCGCGAATCTTACGACCCAGCCACAAGTGTCCTGCACCTGCCCGCGGGTGACGCCGGGATGCAGCGACACGACGGTGAACTCCTTGGTCACCGGGTCCGGTTTCCAGATGGCGAGGTCGGTGATCAGCAAAGTCGGGCCGGCGGTGTCGATGCCGAGGCGCTTGCGATGATCGCCGCCGTCGCCATGGCCGAAAGAGGTGAAGAAGTCGATCTTCTCGACCATGCCGCGCTTCGACTGGGCCATGGTGATGTAGACCTGTCTCGACGAGGTGGCGATCTCCGGCGCGCCGCCGCCGCCGGGCAGGCGGGTCTTGGGATGCGCATAGTCGCCGATGACGGTGGTGTTGATGTTGCCGAACTTGTCGAGCTGGGCGGCGCCCAGGAAGCCGATCGAGATGCGGCCGCCCTGCAGCCAGTAGCGGAACATCTCCGGCACCGCGACGGTGGTGACCGCCGTCTCGCACAATTCGCCATCGCCGATCGACAGCGGCAGCACATCGGGCGCGGTGCCGATTGTGCCGCTCTCATAGATCAGCGTGATGTCGGGCGCATGCGTCAGCCGCGCGACGTTGCAGGCGGCCGAAGGCGCGCCGATACCGACGAAGCAGACATCGTCGCTTTTCAATGCGCGGCTGGCGGCGATCGTCATCATCTCATTGGGGGTGAAGCCCAGATCCTTCGCGTCGCTCATGCGGCTTTCCTCAGATGCTCGACGCGGCCGGCAAAGTCGTCCGCGCTGCTCTCGATGACGTTCTTCCGCATCCACGCCTGGAAACGGTCGCGGTCGGCGGCGATCTCGTCCCATTCGAGATAGGCGGCGTTGTCGCGTTCGTAATAGCCATGCGTGTAGGAGGGGTGCGAGCCGCCCGGCACCACCGAAATCGCAGCGACCGTCCAGTTCGGCAGCACGGTGAGATTGGGGTGGAGATCGTCGAAATCGTCGACCACTTCCTCGACCGTCACGACGGCGCGCTTGGCTGCAAGAACGGCCTCTTTCTGGATGCCGATGATGCCTTCGACCAGCACGTTGCCTTTCCGGTCGGCCTTCTGCGCGTGGATGAAAGTGACGTCCGGGCGGATCGCGGGAACGGCGGCCAGCACCTCACCGGTGAACGGGCACGTGACGGATTTGATGTTGGGATTGACCGCGGCGAGGCCGGCGCCGCGATAGCCGCGAAACACCGCGCAGGGCAGGCCGGCGGCGCCGGCCTCATAGGCGTTGGCCATGCCGGCATGGCTGTGCTCCTCGACCTCGATCGAACGGGGAAACCCGTTCTCGATGGCGTCGCGGGCGCGTCTGAGCAGGCCGACGCCAGGATTGCCGACATAGGAGAACACGATCTTCCTCGCCATGCCCATGCCGATCATCTGGTCGTAGATCAGGTCGGGCGTCATGCGGATGAGCGTCAGGTCGCGAAAGCCCTGGCGGATCGCCTCATGCGCGGCGGCGGTCGGGATCAGATGGGTGAAGCCTTCGAAAGCGGCTGTGTCGCCATCATGCAGGTTCTGCGCGACCGCCTCTTTCAGCGGCAGGAACTTGACCATTCCAAGGCTCCGTCGACTGTGAAAAAGTTCGCATTGCGAACATATGTTTTGTATGTGATACTTCTAGCGCCAACCCCCGCAAAGAGTCAACGCTGGCCCGGAGACGTTCGTGGAAAACGAAGCAATTTCACGCGACCATGTCGGCTCGCTCGAACGCGGTCTGGCGGTGATGGAGATACTCGCGCGCCACCCGACCGGCATGACGCTGACCGAAATGGCAGAGGAGGCTGATCTCACCCGCGCGGGCGCCCGCCGTTTCCTGCTGACACTGGTCGCCACGGGCTACGCGACGCAGTCCGGCCGGCTGTTTTCGCTGTCGCCACGCCTTTTGACCGTGGCGCGTACCTGGCTCGGCGGCGCTTCGCTCTGGACCTTCGCGACGCCCATCATGCGCGAAGTGGCCTGCAAATTCGACGAGGCCTGCAATGCGGCGGTGCTGTCGGGCGAGGACGTCGTCTATGTCGCGCGCATTCCCGGACGGCGCATCCTGAGCGTTGCGCTCGATGTCGGCACGAGGCTACCTGCTTATTGCACCTCCATGGGGCGGGTGCTGCTTTCCGGCCTGGCGGCGGACGACCTGAAGGCTTTCCTGGCGCAAGCGGCCATCGAGCGGCGAACGCCGAAGACGATCACCAGCCGTGCCATGCTGGGCAAGGCCATCGACAAGGCGCGGGCGGACGGCTTCGCCATCGTCGACGAGGAACTGGAGCTCGGCCTGCGCTCTATCGCGGTGCCTATCACCGACCGCGCCGGCCGCACCGTCGCGGCGATCAATGTCTCGACGCAGTCGGCGCGTTTCTCGGTCGAAGCGATGGAGCGTGACATCCTGCCGGTGTTGCGCAAGGCGACGCAGCGCGTGGAGGAATTCTTCTTCGTGTGAGATCAGCCGGCCATCAGGCCGGCCGCGCCGCGCCTCCAGTACGCCGCGGCCAGCGTCTCGTCGCGACCAAGCGACAGCGTGCCGCGCCAATGCTCGCGGACTATCCTGGCGGCGGTTGCCTCGGCGGCAAACCAGCCGAAGGCTGACCCCATCCTGGGCCAGGATACCGCGCGGACGGCATCGGCCAGCCGCCCGTCCTCGCCGGCCGGCACGCCGTTTCGCGGCAGCCAATGCAATTTGATGCTGGTGGCGTTTTCGATGGGCTGGCGTTCGGCGTCGTCGGCGATCTCGACGAAGGCGATGCCGGCAGTCGAGGCCGGCAATGTCTCCAAGAGACGCGCCAGCGCCGGCAGGCCGGTTCCGTCGGCGCCCAACACATACCATTCGGCTTGCCGCACGGGGCGACCGACCGGCCCCATGATGCCTACCTTCATGCCGGGCGCGGCCTGCATCGCCCAGGCGGCGCCGACGCTCTCACCGGGATGGACAAGGAAATCGACGTCGATGAATCCCTCATCCAAGTCGAGCTTGCGGATCGTGTAGACACGCGCCACGGGGCGCCTGTCATTCGGTGGCCAGACCGGCAAGCCGTTGCCGCCGAGCACGGGCCAGAGAGGGTCGGGCACGTCGCCGGTCGGAAACAGCATGCGGATATGCATGCCACCGAACCTGGCGAAGCGCGTCAGATCCTCGCCTGCGAAGCGGATGCGGCGCATATGCGGGGTGAGGTCGCGAATGCCGGTCACTGTCATCTCGCGGAACTGGGCCAGCCGGGTCTCGCCGGCGAGATCGCCGGTCCAGACGATCTCGGGGCTTTCCTCCTTCGCATAGACGTCCACCGCCGTGGCGAGCAGATCCTTGAGGCGGGCCAGCCCGTCGCGATCGGCGGCGCGCGCATACATCACCAACCTGTCCATATCAAAGGAGGCCTCGCCGAAGGCGAAGCGGAAATTGATCCGCCCGCCATGCCGCGAGGCATCGGCCTCGAAACTTTGCAGCCTGTCGCTGATGCGGTCCATGTAGGCGGGCAGGTTGCGAAGCCTAAGTTGAGCCTCGCAGGCCAACTCGATCTTCGGTGCGTGGTTCATGTCAGCCTCCGATTCTTCCGGTCAATGCGATCTTGAAGGTGCGGCCCTTGCCCTGCTCGGTTGCCGCCGTGGTCGACCACGCGCTTTGCGGATCGGTGTAGGAGGTGTTGAAGACGTTATCGACGCCGAGATCGAGCTTGAGGCTGTCGTTGATGGTCCAGTTGGCGAAGACATTGACCAGGTCGAAACCGTCATTGACGACCGGCGGGTTGTTCGGATTGGTGCGGCTCGTGCGCGTGATCTCGCCGACGCTGATATATTGGGCACCGACTGTGAGGCGGTCTTCCAGCACGCGGAAGCCGACGGTTGCCGAGAACCGGTCGAGCGGAGTGTTGTTGAGCGCCTGGCCGGCGTAGACGCCGCTGACCACCTTGGCATCGATCAAGGCGCCGGCGAGGTTCACAAAGCCCCAGCCATAATCGTAGATGGCTTCAGCCTCGATGCCCTTGAGCCGCGCGTCGCCGATGTTCTGGGCCGTGCGGACCACACCGGCGCGCAGGTCGGCTTCGATGTAGTCCTCGACGTCCGTGTGGAAGAGGTTGACCTTGGCGCGCAGCCGGTCGCCCTCGGTCAGCACATCGTCGTATTTCATGTTGATGCCTGCCTCCCAACTTTTTGCCGTCTCGGGCTGAAGAAGCAGGTTGGGCACGTAGGTGTCGCCACTGCCATGCGCGCCGCCGCCACGGAAGACATCCTGCAGTCCGGGCGCCCGATAGCCTTCGGAGTAGGTCCCGTAGAGCTGAAAACCCTGGAACGGCGTGACGCCGACCGTTATTCGTGGCGACCAGCGGTCGCCGGAGATCGAGGCCTCCTGCGGCGGAACCGTCCTGGTCTCGCCATCCAGCGTGTAGCCGTCATAACGCAGCGCCGAAATTACCTGGAGCCAGTTCTCGTAATCGCCCTGCCATTGCAGGAAAGCGCCATAGCCCTGCTGTTTGCCGGCGCCGAAATGCGCGGTCTCGGAGGAACCTTCCAGGAAATAGTAGTCGGTCCCGTAGGTCAGCGTGTGGCCAATGCCCCATGCATCGAAACGTGACGAGTTCTTGACGTTGAAGCCCGACGTGGCGACGTCATAGTAGCGGAAATTGCCGATCGCCGAGGCGGGCCAGACCTGCGTTTGCTCGGCGCGGGTGCGGTTATGATAGGCATTGGCGTTGAAGTCGACCAGATCGTTGTCGTCCGGCTTCCAGGTGTAGGCCGCGATGTAGGTCTGGTTGATGGTGTTGGTGTCGTAGCGGCTGAGGGTCGGTGAGGTGGAGCCGCTCGATCCGGTAATCTGGTCGTTGTAGCGCTGCAGGATGGTACCCAGTTTCAATTCGTGGCCGTCGGCTGGCCTGAGCGTTGCCTTGAGGTAGCCGCTCTTCACGCTTTCGCCGGTCCAGGGCACGGTATCGCCGTTGCCGTCCGTATAGCTGTCGCGGTCGCGATAGACGAGGTTGCCGATGATGTCGGCATTGTCGCTGAAGCGATAAGCGCCGGTGGTGCTGGTGGTGAAGCCCTCGCCATTGGTCTCGTAGCCAAGCTTCTCGCTCAGGGCCCAGCGCTCATCCTGCTTCAGGAAGTCACCGGCGTCCCTGGTCTCGAAAGAGACGACGCCGCCGATGCCGCCGGAGCCGTAGGCGTTCGACACCGGGCCGCGGATAACGGTGACGTCCTTGAGCAGCTCCGGCTCGACATAGAACGAACCGGAACCGTGACCGACCCGCCAGTAATCCTGCCGCGCGCCGTCGAGCGTCACCACGACACGGCCATACTGCTCCAGGCCGCGAATGTTGATGGCGGTTGCCGGATCATCGCCGTTCATCGAGGCCGCGACGCCCGGCGTGGTGCGAAAGATGTCGGCGGCGGTATCGGGCTGGATGCGCTCCAGCTCCTCGCCGTCGACCGCGCTGATGGCGGCCATCGAATCGATCACCGCGGTCTTGATCATCGTCGCCGAGATGGTGATGAGATCGAGCATCGTCGCGGATTGGTTTTGGGCCTGGCTGGCTTGTCCGATCCTGTCGGCCTTGGCGGCAGCCTTCTTCTCTTGTTGCTCGGCGGCCGCGAATGGCGCCGCGGCCAATCCGAAAACCAAGGCGAGCGCGGTGCTCGCCGCCCATGTCGTATTGCTTGTCAGTGTCATTGCGAATGCCGCCCCCAAAAGCAGGAATGCTGGCGGTGGCAGTCGGCCTTGGCTGGCATGTTGGAATCCCTCGACCAGCGGGTGAGGGCACGGTCACATATTAAAACATGATGACAATAGTCAACTTTAAATTTATAGACCATCGAACGTCAAATGACCGGAGCGGAACGGGCATGGCCGTCAGTGTGTGCGTAGGCAGCCGGATGCGTCGGTTCGGATCGATGGGGGTAGCGTCGTTGCTGCTTCTGGCCCTGTCGGCGCTGGCACCATCCTGCGGCTTCAAGGCGCGAGCGGCGGAGACGGTGATCGATGCGTTCGGGCGAACGGTCGCGCCGGGGCCGGCGACGCGGATCCTGACGCTTGGATCCGATGTCACGGAGATCGTGCACGCGCTGGGGGCCGGCGGGCGGATCATAGGCGTCGATCGCGGCAGCAAGTATCCTGCCTCGGTGGCCGGGAAGCCCAATGTCGGCTACCGGCGGCAGCTTGCGGTCGAAGGCCTGCTTGCGCTTGGCCCAGACCTGATCCTAGCCGCCGAGGACAGCGGTCCGCCGGAGGCCGTGGAGGTGCTGAAGTCGCTCGCCGTTCCGGTGGTGTTCATTCCGGAGGACAACACTCCGGAAGGTATCGGGCGCAAGATCGCGTTGATTGCGGCAGCCACCTCCCTGGAGGACAAGGGCAGTGAACTGTCTGGCGACGTGATCGAAGCCTTCCGGAGCGCTGCCGATCTCGCTGCGAAAGTGCCGCCGGAGCGCCGCAAGAAAGTGGTGTTCTTCCACGGCCTGGTGCGGTTGAGCGCCGCCGGCTCCGGCACCGCAGCCGACGCCATCATCCGCCATGCCGGCGGCATCAATCCGATGGCCGAGGTGCGGGGCTACAAAGCCGCGTCGGAGGAAAAGCTGATCGAAATGGCTCCCGATGTCATCCTTATGATGAGCGACGGCAAAGGCGGGCCGACGGTCGATCAGGTGTTCGGCACCCGCGCGCTTTCCGCTACCCCGGCCGCGGCGAACCGGGCGCTGATCGTCCTCGACGGTGCCTACATGATCGGCTTCGGGCCGCGCACCGCCGACGCGATCCGCGACCTCGCGAGGGCGCTCTATCCGGACATTGCCGGCAGATAGCTGCGAAGGCGGCGGGATTGCCGCGTTCCGCGGGCAATTGACGGCGGCATCCAAATCCAGTACTGAACAGGACTATACAGGTTCATTGAACAGGTATCGATATGGCTCGTCGCGCGATGCAACTCACCCCCGGCACGGGCAAGCCCGAGCAGATCGCGACCGTTCTGGAGCATGAGATACGCTCCGGCCTGCTTGGCTTCGGCGATCGCCTGCAGAGCGAAAACGAGCTCGTCCATCGCTTTTCGGTCAGCCGCAACACGGTCCGCAAGGGGCTCGAGGAACTGTCGAGCCGGGGCCTCATCACCACCAAGGTCGGCATCGGTTCCTTCGTCACCTTCGACGGCATGCCGGTGGATGACGCGATCGGCTGGTCGCGGGCGCTCGCCAATGCGGGCGCCAACGCCGAGACCCGCACATTGCGGCTCGAGATCATCGAGGACGCGGAACTGGCGGCCAGGCTCGGGGTCGACAGCTCGTCCTTCATCGCCGTCGACCGTGCCCGCACCAATGTCGATGACGGCCACGCCATCTCGATCGAACGCAGCCGCCTGCCGTTGTCGCCCGAATTGGAGGACATACCGCTTCGTGGATTGCGCGAAGGCACGCTCCACCAGACGCTGCGCGGGGCGGGGCTCGTTCCCGACCACGGCGAGGAATGGGTCGACATCGAGATGCTGAGCGCCGCCGACGCGGCGATCCTCGATTGCGCGCCGGGCACGCCGTTCCTGCGCACGCGTCGCCTGACACGCGCCGCCGACGGACGCGCCATCGAGTTCGTCACCAGCCTGCTCAACCCCGCGCATTTCGCGCTGCATCTGGAGTTCTGAGCATGGCTGACGCGGCCGAGACCATGGACCGGGCAATGGGAGCGCTGATCGGCGGCGCGCTTGGCGATGCGCTGGGCATGCCGACGCAGTTGCTTTCGCCGGCCCGCATCGCCGCGCTCTACGGCCATGTCGAGGATTTCGTCGCGCCCGCCGCCGATCACCCGGTGTCGAAAGGCCTGCCGGCCGGCGCGATCACCGACGACACCGAGCAGGCCCTGCTGCTTGGCCGCATCCTCGTCGAGTCCGGCGAGCGTTTCGACCATGCGCGCTGGGTCAATGCCTTGCTCGACTGGGAACGCGACGTGAAGGCGCGTGGCAGCTACGACCTGCTTGGACCGTCGACCAAGCGTGCTATCGACGCCATCAACAACGGAGTGCCGGCCGAAGAGGCCGGGCGGGGCGGCGACACCAATGGCGCCGCGATGCGTATTGGGCCGGTCGGGATCATGATGCCGCCGGTGCCGCTCGATACACTTGTCGCCAAGGTGGCGGAAACCTGCCGGGCGACGCACAACACCTCGATCGCCATTGCGTCCGCGGCCGCCGTGGCCGCGGCCGTGAGCAGTGGCGTTGCCGGCAGCGACTGGCGCGCCGCCTCGGAGCACGCCATCGCGGCGGCGCGGCTTGGTGCCGAGCTTGGCCATTGGGTCACCGGCGGCGACATAGCGGCCCACATCGCCTGGGCGCAGCAACTCGTGCGCGGCAAGGCTGAGAAGGACGCGATCAAGCTGATCGTCGACCTGATCGGCACCGGCGTTGCGAGCCAGGAATCGGTGCCGGCGGCATTCGCGGTGCTGAAGGTCGCGCAAGGCGATGCGTGGCGGGCCGCGGTCATTGCGGCCAATCTGGGTGGCGACACCGACACGATTGGCGCCATCGCCGCCGGCATGGCAGGCGCCTGCGCCGGACTGTCGAAGCTGCCGCAGGATCGCGTCGCCCGGCTGCACGGCATCGATATGGAGGATGTTCGTGCACTCGCACTCGACCTGATCGCGGCGCGCCGTTCCAAGACTGGCCCAGGCAAGGAGGACGCCGCATGAGCGGCCGGCTCGTCCATGTCGGCAGCGCGGTGGTCGACTATGTCTACCGCATCGACGCCTTGCCGGTGCCTGGCACGGAAAAAACCGCGACGAGCTACGCTCGCGTCGCGGGTGGCGGCTTCAACATGATGGTCGCGGCAAGCCGCACCGGCATGAAGGTCGTCTTTGGCGGCCAGCTCGGCACCGGGCCGGACGGCGATTTCCTGCGCGCTGCTTTCGCAGCCGAAGGTATCGAGACGCTGACAGCACCGTCGCCCTTCATGGACAGCGGCAACTGCGTGGCCATGATCAGCGCCGACGCGGAACGCACCTTCGTCTCGTGGCCGGGCGCCGAAAGCCGGCTGACGCTAGACATGATGGCGCCCGTCCAAGCCGTTCCTGGTGATTGGGTTTTCACCTCCGGCTATACGCTGAGCTACCCCGGCAGTCGCGACGCGCTCGCCGACTGGATCGAGGCGCTGCCCGCCACGATTCCTTTCGTCTTCGATCCGACGCCGGTGATCGCCGACATTCCCCGGCCAATCCTTGACCGGGTGCTCGCGCGTACGACCTGGCTGAGCTGCAACACAAGCGAGGCCGCCGTAATCGCCGGCGCCGGCGATGCCCAGACCGTCGCCATCCGCTTGCTTGCCGAGCATTGCCCCAAAGCCGAAGGCGTCGTTATCCGCGCCGGAGCAGGTGGCTGCCTGGTTCGGTTGGCCAATGGCGGAACGCGGACGATCCCCGGTTTCAAGGTCACGCCCGTCGATACCAACGGGGCGGGCGACACCCACATAGGCGCCTTCGTCAGCGGACTGGCGCGCGGCATGCCGCCCTGCGAGGCGGCACGCTACGCCAATGCCGCCGCGGCGCTTTCCGTTACCCGACACGGCGGGTCCTCGGCGCCGACCGACAACGAAATCCAGGAATTCCTGAGCCATGCCGATCAAGGGACGATCACGCATGGCCAGGAGGAAGCGACTGCGACTTAACAAGCCCGTCAATCGGGCAAACAATGAGAGGAAAAACAACATGCGCATGCCCAGACTGACCGCTTTCCTGACGGCGACCGCCGTCTTCGTTTCAGCATTCACGCTGGCAGCCCAGGCCGCCGAGGAAGTGCATGTGCTCAACTGGAAAGGCTACGGCGCCGATGAACCTTGGGCGGTCACCAATTTCGAGAAGGCGACCGGCTACAAGGTGGTCAACGACTTCTTCAACTCCGAACAGGAGATGCTGACCAAGATCCGGACCAATCCCGGCCTTTACGACGTCGTCATGATCAACGCCGCCTTCAACGACCAGGCGATGGCCGGCAAGCTGATCCAGCCGATCGATGTCTCGAAGCTCTCCAACTATGCCGACATCGCCAAGGACAAGGCCGGCTCGCCGATGCTCAACCATGACGGCAAGGTCTATGGCGTGCCGTGGGTATGGGGCCTGACCGCGATCGGCATCAACGACAAGTCGTTCGACAAGACGCCGACGAGCATCGCCGAGATGTGGGATCCCGCGCATAAGGGCCGCGTCATCATTCGCGATGACGCCGTCGAGGCAGTGCAGTTCGGCGCCATCGCCAGCGGCCAGAACATCAACGACATCAAGGATATGGATGCGGTCAAGGCGAAGCTCACCTCGCTGATGCCGCAGATCAAGACCTTCTGGAGCTCGGAGAACGACTGGAACCAGATGGTCGCCTCCAACCAGATCGACATCGGCACCTATTGGAGCGGCTCGGCCGATCGCGCCAAGACGCATTTCAAGCTGCCGGTCTCGCTGGTCATTCCGCAGGAAGGCGCCGTCGCCTGGCTCGACGCTTTCTCCATTCCCGTCGGCTCCAAGAACGTCGCCGGCGCTGAGGCCTTCATCAATTACATGATCGACCCCAAGTTCTACGTCGAATGGGTCACCAAGGTTGGCGCGCCAGTCGCGGCCAACACCAAGGCCGTGGACGCCCTGCCTGAGGATGCCTTCAACCGCAAGGTCATGGGCAGCCCCGATGTCGCCAAGCGCATACAGTTCCAGGCGCCGATCACCGACGCGCAGCGCGAGAAGTACTTGGCGCTGTGGCAGGAACTGAAGGTCAATGTGAAGTAACGGGGTGAAGTAACGGGCGTCTTTCGGGGAGGAGAGGCAAAAATGGCTGACCAGACTGCGATCGGTCCGCGCCGCGGACTGAGAGCGGCCCTGCCGCTTCTCCTCCCGGCCTATCTGTGGCTGACGGTGGCGATCTTCCTGCCGCTGTCGGCCATGGTGTTCTTCTCCTTCATGACCGACCTGCCGCTGGCAGGCAAAGAGTGGTCGTTCACGCTCGGCAACTATGCGGCCTTCTTTTCGCAAAGCCTCTATTCGCGGCTTCTGCTGTCATCGCTGCGGCTCGGCCTCGAAGTGACGCTGTGGTGCGTCGTCATCGGCTATCCGGCCGCCTATGTGCTGGCCAAGGTGCTCAAAGGGCGCAGCCGCGAGGCGATCTTCCTGCTCGTCATCCTGCCCTTCTGGTCGAACGGGCTGGTGCGCATCTTCTCCTGGGCGATGGTGCTGCGGGAAGGTGGCATCCTCGACACGGCGCTCAACGCGGTGCTGCCGTTCAAGATCAACATCGACCTGATGTACTCCTACCCGGCCGTTATCATCGGCCTCGTGCACTCCTATGTGCCTTACATGGTGCTGACCTGTTACCTGACGCTGCAAGCCATCGACGATTCGCTGATCGAGGCGGGCCGCTCGCTCGGCGCCTCGCGGCGGCAGGTGCTGTGGCGGGTGATCATCCCGCTGTCGATGCCCGGCCTGATCGCGGGCGCGGCCCTGATCTTCGTGCCGGTGGTCGGTTCCTTCATGGAGCCGCGCATCCTAGGTGGCCGCACCGGCACCTTCTACGGCACCGTCATCGAAGACCAGTTCGTCGCCGTCTTCAACTGGCCGCTGGGCGCCGCGCTCTCCTTCATCCTGCTCGCCGTGGTGCTGATCATCCTGGCGCTGGCAGCGCCTGTCCTGCGGAGGGCCAGTTGATGGCGACGACGCGCATCCTCGAATGGCTCGGGCGCTTCTACATCGTGCTTTTGCTCGGCTTTCTCTATTTGCCGATCATCATCATGGCGGCGATGTCCTTCAATGCTTCGCCCTTCTACCAATTGCCGTTCGAGTGGACGACGGACTGGTATGCCTCGCTCTGGCAGAATGACCAGCTGATCGCCGCGACCTGGAACAGCATCGAGATCGCCGTCATCACCACTTTGATCTCGACCGTGCTTGGCTCGATGGCTTCGCTGGCGCTCTACCGTTACGAATTCCGCGGCAAGAAGTTCCTGCAGGCGCTGCTCTTTCCGCCGATCGCCATTCCGTGGCTGATCACCGGCACGGCGATGCTGATCTTCTTCTTCGGCGTCGGCATCGGACGAGGCTTGGTGGCCATCCTGCTCGGCCATGTCGCGCTGGCGCTGCCCTATGTGATCGTCGTCGTCTCGGCGCGGCTGCAGACCTTCGCGCCGGAGCTGGAAGAGGCTGCGCGCTCGCTCGGCGCCAATCAGTGGCAGGTGACAATGCGCGTCACCTTGCCGTGGATCATGCCCGGCGTGATCGCCGGCGGGCTGTTTGCCTTCGCCGTTTCGTTCGACCAGTTCGTGGTCTCGTATTTCCTGTCGACGCCCGGCCAGACGACGCTGCCGGTCGAAATCTATGCCGCGATCCGCAAGGGCTTCACACCCGAGATCAACGCGGTCTCGACGATCATCATCGTGGTGTCGATGGCGCTGATGCTGCTTACGGCGCGCTTCTTCAAGTTTGGCGGAGAGAAATAATGGCCGGCGTCCAGGTATCGAACGTCTCACGCAGCTTCGGCGCGCACAAGGCGCTGGACAACGTCTCGATCGATTTCGCCGACGGCGGCTTCTACGCGCTGCTTGGTCCGTCCGGCAGCGGCAAGACCACGCTGCTCAGGCAGATCGCCGGCTTCGACTTTCCCGATTCCGGCCGCATCGCGATCGGCGGCGAGAGCGTCGAGCGCGTGCCGGTCGAGAAGCGGCGCATCGGCATGGTGTTCCAGAACTATGCGCTGTTCCCCAATATGAGCGTTGCCGACAATGTCGCTTTCGGCCTGTCCGTGCGCGGCGAGCCGAAGGCCACAATCGCCACCGAGGTGCAGCGCGCGCTCGACCTCGTGCAGCTCGGCAAGCTTGGCGGGCGCAAACCGCACCAGCTTTCCGGCGGCCAGCGCCAGCGTGTGGCACTCGCCCGCGCCATCGTCACCAAGCCGCGTGTGCTGCTGCTCGACGAGCCGCTCGGCGCCCTCGACAAGGCGCTGCGCGTCGATATGCAGATCGAGCTGAAGCGCATCCAGCGCGAGATCGGCATCACCACTATCTTCGTCACGCATGACCAGGAAGAAGCGCTGACGATGAGCGATCGCATCGGCATTCTGCGCGACGGCAGGCTGGTGCAGGAGGGACCACCGGAGGAGATCTACGACAGGCCGCAAAGCGAATTCGCCGCGACCTTCCTCGGCGACGCCAACATCTTTCGCGGTGATGCGACCGGCAATGGGATCAGGCTGCCGGACGGCACGACGATCGATGCTGCTTCGGGCGCGTCGGTGGCAGTCGGCGCCAGGGCGAGTTGCGCGGTGCGGCCGGAGCGCATCCGGATTTCCACCGGCGCGGCAAAGCCCGATCCGGCCAATGTCAATACGCTCGAAGGGCAGGTCTCGAAACGTATCTTCGCTGGCAACAACAGTACCTATTTCGTCGACCGCGACGGCCAGACGCTGAAGGTGATCGTCCAGAACACAGGCGCCGAGCGCCTGGCCGAGGGCCAGACCGTGGTGCTGAACTGGTCGCCGGAGAGCACGGTGCTGATCGCGGCCTGAGATTGCCGATCCTCAAAGCCAGGCCAAGACGGCTCAAATCTCAGGGATGCTCTCGCGGAAGATAACCTGGAGCCGCGGCTGGTGGAGTTCGTAGGGCAATCCCCTGACGGAGTGGGACAGGATGTTGAGCGCCTCGCGCGCCTCAACACGGGGGTTCTGGTCAATCACCGCATCGAGCGTGCCGTCGAGCAAAAGCTCCTTGGTGCCGTCCGTCACCTCATGGCCAAGGAAGATGATCTCCTTTGCGCGTCCGTGTTCCTTCAGCGCGCGGGCGATGCCAGTGTTGCCGGCGCCGACATTGTAGATCGCGGCAAGGTCGGGGTGACGTTCGAGCAGCGCGGAGGCTTCCGAATAGGCCTTCTCTCGATCGTCGAGCATTTCGCGCATCTCGACGATTTCGAGGTTGGGGGATTCCTCCGCAAGGATGTGGCGGAACCCCATCTCGCGCTCCTCATGGCCACGATAGGCGAGCGAGCCGGCGAACAGCGCGACCTTGGCTGGCCGCCCGACGCCCATGAAGCGGTTGAGCAGATAGCCCGCCAGCCGCCCGGCGGCGCGATTGTCGATGCCGATATAGGCGACGCGCGGCACGTGCAGGATGTCGGAGGCGATGGTGACGACCTTGATGTCGCTCGCCGACAGCGAGCGGATCGCCTCGCGCACCGTCGGATGGTCGAGCGCGATGACACCGACGCCTTCCGTCTGGCCATGCAGGTCCTGCAGCAGGCGGGCGAGCCGATCGGGGTTGAAGCCTTCGATCGTCGTCACGCGGACATCGAGATCGGGCCGCGTCAGCGCCTGCGCCTCGATGTGGCGATGCAGCAGCTTGATGAAGGAGTTGGTGCCCGCCGGCAGCGCGAAATCCAGTCTGACGGTCTGTCCGGGCACGGCTCGCTGCGGCGCGCCATTCGGCGTTTCGGCGATGTAGCCCAGGCGCTGCGCCATCTCGATGACGATCTCGCGCGTACGGGCCCGCACACCCGGGCGGTTGTTGAGCACGCGGTCGACCGTGGCCGGAGAAACGCCGGCTTCGCGGGCTATGTCTGTCAGCGTTGACCGCACGTCGAGCACCTCATCGCAAGCATCAAAATCATGCAGCTTCCAATCCGTTCCGGAAAACCGCTCAGCCGCTGCGGCGATTCTGATGTGAAATGATGTAACCAGCCTTGGCCCGTGCGCAAGCCGACACGCTACACAAGTCAAGGAAGGTCCGGAAAAGGTGGCCGGATCGACACAAAAGCCCCTCAAATCCAAGCAATGGGTGTGACATGACAAGCTCGGGCAACTGCATTTTCTCCCTCATTTGCGATTTTATGACGTATTTTGAGCATTTATGATGTTGACAGGCTTCACAGGGTGTCGTCAATATCCCTCACGAGGGCCATGGAGGAACAGGCCCAAGGGAGGAGTTCGATGTCTGATTTGATCCGCATCTCGCGGCGCCGCCTGCTGGCGTCCGGAGGAAAGGCGGCGGCGTTCGTCGCCGCGACTGGTATTGCACCGCAGTTCATTCGTCCCGGCCGCGCCTTCGCGGCGGACGCACTGGCACCCGGCATGATCGGCGGGCCGACCGGTTTCGACGGCGCCGAGCGCTACCAGTACGGGCCCGACACGCCGGAAGGGCGCGCGGTCGAGGCGGCCAAGGCAATGAAGGCGGCCGGCAAGGCGCCGGCAAAGATCGTTCTTGGCCTGTCGGACGGTTCGATCGGTCAGTTGACCAAGCCTTTCCCGGCCGGCGCGCCATCGATCAAGGAGTTGTGGGAAAAGGAAACCGGCATCCCGATCGAGATCGTCGGCCTGCCCAACGGACAGGAATTCACCAAGACGATGCAGGACATCTCCACCAAGGGTGGGGCCTACGACATCTATTCGACCGAGTGGAACCGGCTTGGCGATCTCGCCGAGACCGGCGGCATCGCCAAGCTCGACGACTTCGTCGCGCAGTACAAGCCCGAGTGGGACGATCCCAAGACCGGCTATGTCGACGGCGCGAAAGGTGTATCGCTGCTCAACAAATACCGCGGCTCGACCTATGGCGTGTCGCTGGACGGCGACTTCCAGACCTGGGTCTACCGCACGGACCTGTTCGGCGATGCGGCCGAGCAGAAGGCGTTCAAGGACAAATATGGCTACGACCTTGCCCCGCCGAAAACCTGGAAGCAGCACAGCGAGATCGCGGCCTTCTTCCAGCGGCCGGACAAGGGCCTGTTCGGCTCGACCGACCTGCGCAACCAGGGCTGGGGCTACACCAACTGGTACCAGCGCTATGTCTCGATGGCCTCGCCCAACCAGTTCCTGTTCGGGGACGACGGCAAGCCGCTGATCAATTCCGAACAAGGCGTCGCGGCGACGAAGGAATATGTGGACTCGCTGGTCCACCATTCGCCGGATGCGATCTCGTGGGGCTGGCCGGAGCAGTACGGCAACTTCGCCAAGGGAGGTGCCGCCATGACCTGCGCCTTCTCCAACCTGCCGAAATTCCTCGACAACGCCGGCAACAAGGATTCCCAGGTCACCGGCAAGATCGGCTCGATGCTGCCGCCTGGACGCGAGATCGACGGCAAGCTGATCAGCCGCTCCGTGCTCTGGTTCTCGCTGACCGGCATGGTCTCGTCGCAGTCGAAGAATCCGGAAGTCGCCTATCTCTTGCTGCAGTGGCTCGGCTCGGCCCGCATCTATGCCTGGATGAGCGCCAATCCCGGCGGCTATCTCGATCCTTTCCGGCTCTCGGATTTCGCCGATCCGCTGGTGCGCCAGACCTATCACGCCTACCACATGGACGTGGTGCGCGAGACGGTGGCGCGCACGGTGCCGACCATCAACTATCCTGGCGCTACGGCCTTCCACAACGCGCTCGACGAGAACCTGATGGCCTCGCTGACCAAAGCCAAGACACCCGAGCAGGCGATGGCCGACACCGAGCGGGAGTGGAAGAGGATTTCGCGCCGCATCGGCGAGGACAAGCTCCTCGAAGCCATCAAGACCAACAAGGAGGCGTGGCCGACCGTTCTCGATCCGATCAGCTGATCCGCCTCCCTGGATCAGCAGTGGAGGGGAGGGGCAACCGCTCCTCCCCTCCGTAGACAACGCCACCAGCAAAGCAGCCAGATGAAGCGTTCCGTTCCCTTCGAGATATTCCGCTACGCCGCGATCCTCGCGGCGATGGCGGTGACGCTGGTGCCGATCCTGTGGATGGTGTCGATGGCGTTCAAGCCGATCGGCGAATGGTCGGCGACGGGCGCGGACCTGACCTGGTGGCCGAAGCATCCGACGCTCGCCAATTTCCAGTTCGTGTTCGGCCATTCAACCAACGACCTGATCGTCGCGCTCGACCACACGGCGCTGAAGCCGATCCTGTCGTCGCTGCTCTCGGCGGTGTTCGGCACCGCGATCGCGATGTCGGCGGGCACCGCCGCGGCCTACGGCCTGTCACGCTTCGGCTCCGGCCAGAACCTGCCGCTGGCGCTGATCCAGCTCAGGCTGTTTCCGCCGATGGCCGTCATGATCCCGGTGATGATCATGTGGGCGTTCCTCAATCTCAACGACACATGGTGGGGGCTGGCGCTGATCTACGGCATCGTCACGCTGCCCTTTGCCTTCTGGCTGATGAAGACCTTCTTCGACGACATGCCGCGCGAGATCGAGGAGGCCGCACTGGTCGAAGGCTGCTCGCGGCTGCGCGTCTTCACGCGCATCACGCTGCCGATGATGCGCGCGCCGCTGGCGAGCGCGGCGCTCTTCGTCTTCATCCTCAACTGGTCGGATTACCTGATCGCGCTGCTGCTCACGACACGCGAATGGGTGACGATCCCCGTCTACATGGCTTCGCTGTCGTCCTCGATGACCGGACAGCTTTACGGCGCCAAGGCCGCGCTCGGCCTGATCGCGGCGGTGCCGCCAGTGATCATGGGCATCGCCATCCAGCGTCACCTGGTGCGCGGGCTGACCTTCGGAGCGCTCAAGCAATGAGCGTGGTGACGGCGACGGTTTCGGAGGACAAGATGAGCGCCGCGCGTGCGAAGCCGGCCCTGCGGGACGACGGCGCGCGGCTCGGCTTCCGGCTGACCCTGCCGGCGCAGATCCTGGTGCTGTTCATCTCGGCCTTTCCGCTGCTCATGCAGCTCTACATCAGCGTCACCGACTGGTCGCCGCTTTCGGGCGTTGGCTGGTGGAATGCCTGGGAGATGTGGAACAGCTTTGCCAATTACACGGACCTCGTGGCCGACAGCCGCTTCTGGAGCGCCTTGCAGCGCACCGCGATCGTCATGCTCGTCTGCGTGCCGGCGGAATTCCTGCTGGGCCTGGCGCTGGCGACGCTGTTCGCGGACGATTTCCCCGGCAAGCGCATCTTCTATTCGATCCTCCTGATGCCGATGATGGTCGTGCCCGCGGTCGCCGGCTACATGTTCTTCATGCTGTTCCAGTCGGGCGGCCCGGTGAACGACATCCTGTCGCGGATCGTCGGCACGCCAGTGACCATTGCCTGGCTTTCCGATCCGAACCTGGCGCTGATCGCCATCATGATCGCCGACATCTGGCAGTGGACGCCGCTGATGTTCCTCATCCTGCTCGCCGGCCTAGTCGGCGTGCCGGAGGATCAGATGAAGGCCGCGACGCTGCTCGGCGCCAATGCGTGGCAGCGCTTCACTACCATCGTGCTGCCGAAGATGAAGACGATCATCATTATCGCGCTGGCGATCCGGGTGATCGAGAACTTCAAGATATTCGATACGCTCTACATCATGACCGGCGGTGGTCCCGGCGTCGCCACCGAGACGATCTCCGTCTACATCTACAAGGTCACCACGCAGGACCTGATCTGGGGCTATGTGGCGGCCATCGCTCTCGCCATCCTGATCGTGCTTTCGATCGTCGCGGTTTACGCCATGAAGCGCATGGCGAAGACCCGGGAGGTGCCGGCATGAGCGCGATCCACCTCAAGGACCTCACCAAGACCTTCGGCGACTTCACCGCGCTGAAGACCATGGACCTCGAAATCGCCGACGGCGAGTTCATGGCGCTGCTCGGGCCTTCGGGCTGCGGCAAGTCGACGACGATGAACATGATCGCCGGCATGGAGGAGCCGACCAGCGGCAAGATCCTGTTCGGCGAGCGCGACATGGCCGGCGTGCCGATGGGACGGCGCGGCGTCGGTTTCGTCTTCCAGAACTACGCCATCTTCACCCATATGACGGTCCGACAGAACCTTGCCTACGGGCCGAAGATGCGCGGCGCCGGCAAGGCCGAGATCGACCGCCGCGTCGGCGCCATCGCCGAGATGCTGCAATTGACGCAGTTGCTCGACCGCAAGGCGGACCGGCTCTCGGTCAACATCCTGCAGCGCGTGGCGATCGGCCGTTCGGCGATCATGGAGCCGGCGATCTTCCTGCTCGACGAGCCGCTCTCCAATGTAGACGCCGCCTTCCGCGCGGTGATGCGCACCGAACTCAAGCAATTGCAGCGCCAGTTCAGGCAGACGATGGTCTATGTCACGCATGACCAACTCGAGGCCATGACCATGGCCGACCGCATTGCGGTGATGGACCATGGCGTGCTGCAGCAGGTCGGCACGCCGCTCGAGGTCTACAACAACCCGGCGAACGTGTTTGTCGCCCGCTTCATCGGTGCGCCGGGCATGAACCTTCTCGAGGGCAAGCCGGCTGAAAGCGATCGCGGGCTGGTGATCGACCTTGGGCCGCTCGGCGTCACCCCGCCCTTGCCGGACGAATTGGCATCCGCGCTGCGGACGGTACGCGGCGACGTGCTCTATGGCTTCCGGCCGGAGCAGGTGACGCTTGCCGAGCGCGGGCTCTCGATGCAGGTGAGTTTCGTCGAGCGGATCGGCGCGCGCACCATCGTCCATCTCGGCGAAGGCGGGGGCGCGGTAAAGGCGGTGTTCGAGAACGATGTCGGGCTGTCGGTCGGGCAGATGGCAGTCTTCGCGCCGCCGGCCTCGTCGGTGCGCGTCTTCGACGCCGCCGGCCTCGCAGTGAAGGCGGGTTGAGACATGGCCGATATCGTTTTCCGCAATGTCACGAAGCGCTACGGCAACACGCTTGCCGTGGACGACGCCTCCTTCACCGTCAACGACAATGAGTTCTTCTGCTTCTTCGGGCCGCCGCTGTCCGGCAAGTCGACGATCCTGCGCCTGGTGCTCGGCCTGGAAGTGCCGGATCAAGGCGAGATCCTGATTGGTGGCAAGCCCGTCAACAGCGTCTCGCCGGCTGAGCGCAACGTCGCCATGGTGTTCCAGAACCTGGCGCTGTTTCCGCATATGAGCGCGCGCGACAACGTCCGCTTCCCGCTGGTCGAGCGGAAGGTCGCCGAAGCCGAGATCGGGAATCGGCTGGCCGACGTCGCGCAAAAACTTCACATCGGCCATATCCTGCACAAGCCGCCGGCGCAGCTTTCCGGCGGCGAGCGGCAGCGCGTGGCGATCGCGCGCGCCCTGGTGCGGGACCCGGCCGCCTATCTGATGGACGATCCGATCTCTGCGCTCGATGCCAGGCTGCGCGAGGAAACGCGCGTCGAGCTGAAGCGCATCCAGCGCGAGCTCGGCAAGACGCTGATCTATGTGACGCATGACCAGGAAGAAGCAATGTCGGTCGCCGACCGGATGGCGATCCTCGACAACGGCCGCATCAGGCAAATCGGCGCGCCGGCCGAGATCTACGATCGTCCGGCAAGCGCCTATGTCGCGCGCATGCTCGGCTCGCCGATGATGAACATCCTGCCGTCGGTGCGTGGCGCGGGCGGGATCGAGGCGGCGGAAGGGACAATCCGCATCGCCGATGCCAAGGCGCCGGCCGAGGCGATCGAGATCGGGCTACGGCCCGAGGACATCAAGGTCCGGCCCTGGTCGGAAAATGAAACGGCGGAAGGGAGCTCAGGTCGCCCGGCGCGGGTGTTCGAGGTCGAGCCGCTTGGCGGCTACACCGTGGTGACCATAGAGGCCGGGCAGGCGCGGCTCCGGGCATTGCTGCGCGGGCAGCCTGACATCAGGCCGGATGCGATGGTGGCGATATCCTGCGAGCCGGGCCGCGTGCATTATTTCGGCCAGGACGGAGGCGCGCTGTGACGGCCGCCGCAAGAAAGGAATTTCGGGAGGAAAAGATGGCAGCAAGAGGCTTCGAACCTGACGTCAAGGTTCGCACCAGGGAATACAAGATCGGCTGCGTCGGTGCCGGCATGATCATGGCCGAGTGCCATCTGGCTGCTTACAAGGAAGCGGGCTTTCCGGTTGTGGCGATCGCCTCGCGCACCAAGGCGAATGCGCAGAAGGTCGCCACGCGCTGGGGCATCCGGACCGTCCACGACACGCCGGAGCAACTGATCGAGGATCCCAACGTCGACATCATCGACCTCGCCTTTCCGCCGGACCAGCAGCCCGCGCTGATCCGGCACGCGCTGAAGCAGAAGCACATCAAGGCGATCCTGGCGCAGAAGCCGCTGGCGCTGACGGTGGAAGAGGCGGTCAAGCTGCGCGACGAGGCGGCCAAATCCGGCAAGATCCTCTCGGTCAACCAGAACATGCGCTACGACCAATCGATGCGTGTGCTCAAGCAGATCATGGACAGCGGCGCGCTCGGCGACATCGTCTTCGCGCAGATCGACATGCACGCGATCCCGCATTGGCAGACGTTCCTTCAAGGCTATGACCGGCTGACGCTCGCCAATATGAGCGTGCATCACCTCGACGTGCTGCGCTTCCTGTTCGGCGATCCCGACGAGATCACGACGCTGACGCGCAAGGACCCGCGTACCCAGTTCGACCATTCCGACGGCATCACAGTCTCGACGCTGCGCTTCCCGTCGGGCGTGCTCGCGGTATCGCTCGAGGATGTCTGGTCCGGCCCGCGCCAGGCTGGCTACAAGGACGACCAGCACATCAACTGGCGCGTCGACGGCACCAAGGGCGTCGCCAAGGGCACGATCGGCTGGCCGACGGGCGCGGCGTCGACACTGACCTACGCTTCGGCCGAGACGACCGGCGGCGAGTGGGTGAGCCCGAGCTGGGAAACGATGTGGTTCCCGCATGCCTTCATCGGCGTCATGGAGCAGCTCCAGCATGCCGTGAAGACCGGCACGCAGCCGGCGCTCTCGGTCGCCGACAACGTCAAGACCATGGCGCTGGTCGAGGCCGGTTATCGCTCGATGGCTGCCGGCCGCACGGTCAAGCTCTCCGAAATCCCAACAAACTGAATCAACTGAATCGCTTACAAGGAGGAATTCACATCATGATGCAGGCAGGCATTTTCACGGGTTACTTCCCGTATGGCCTCGAAGAGACGGCGAAGAAGATCCGCGGTCTCGGCTTCAACACGGTGCAGCTCGACCTGCACTTCAAGGATATCGATCTTTCGGCCGGCCAGATCACCAAGGACAAGGCGAAGAAGGTGCGCGACACCTTCCGCGACCACAACCTGCCGGTCTGTTGCGTGTCGGGCTACACCAACATCATCCATCCGGACAAGGCCGAGCGCGAGAAGCGCGTCGGCTATCTCAAGGAGATCATCCGCAACGCCCGTCATTTCGGCTCGCCTTACGTGATCTCGGAGACCGGCACCTACAACACCGAGTCCGACTGGGTGCACCACCCGAAGAACAAGACCGAGGAAGGCTTCGAGGAATGCCGCAAGGTGATCGCCGACCTCGCCCAGACGGCCTACGACCACGGCGCGGTCTTCCTGCTCGAGACCTATGTCAACAACGTCGTCGGCTCGGTCGAGGAGACGGTGAAGATGTTCGCGCAGGTCGACCATCCCGGCCTCGGCCTGCTGATGGACCCGACCAACTATTTCGAAACCCACAACATCGACCGGATGGACCAGATCCTGAACCAGGTCTTCGACACCTTGACCGACAAGATCAAGATCGCTCACGCCAAGGACGTGAAGCGCTCGGGCGACGACAAGTCCGAGAAGCATGCCGATATCGGCGACTCCGACGCGATGGAAAGCCACACTTTCCGCGGCGTCGGTGAGATCGAACTGCCGGCGCCGGGCCTCGGCTCGCTGAACTACGATCTCTATCTCCAGCGCCTCGCCGAAAAGCATCCCAACATCCCGATGATCATCGAGCACCTGTCGGAAGACGACGTGCCGCGCGCCAAGAAATTCCTCGACGGGAAATTGCGCGCCAACGGCCTCTAAGGGCCACGCAGGCGCCGTCCCTCGGGCGGCGCCTTCGGCTTGCGCGAAACAAGGTGGAGGAAACGAGATGTTGAAATTCGGATTGAGACTGGCGGCCGCCGCGGCGGTGTTCGCCGGCGTCGCCTTCGGATCGGCGGCGCAGGCCGCCGACGGCCAGAAGACGTTCTACCTCTTGTCGCATGGCGGCCCGTCCGACGCGTTCTGGATCGACTGGAACGCCGGCGCGACCAAGGCCTGCGACCAGCTCAAGGTGACCTGCAAGATCTCCTTCAGCGGCGGCGACATGGCGGCGCAGAAAGAGGCATTCAACTCGGCGCTCGCCGCCAAGCCCGACGGCATCGCCACGACCTCGGCGCAGCCCGGACTGTGGACCGAGGAAGTGAAGGCCGCCAAGGCTGCCGGCATCCCGATCGTGTTCTTCAACACGGACGATCCCGCGACCGGACGCCAGGCCTATGTCGGCGCCGATCTCAAGGAAGCCGGCGCCATCTGGGCGAAGTATCTCGTCGACCACAAGATGGTGAAGCAGGGCGACAAGGTGTTCCTGCCTGTCGAGGTTCCCGGCGCCAGCTACCAGCAGCTTGAGACGCAAGGCATCGCCGGCGTCTTCGATCCGCTCGGCATCAAATATGACGTGGTCGACTGCGGCACCGATCCGGCCGGCATCATCGCCAAGATGACCGACTATATGGTCGCCAACAATCCGCCGGCGATCATCGCGCTGGGCGATTCCGTGGCGGCCAGCGTCAAGCGGGTGTTCGACGGCGCCGGCATTCCGGCCGGCAAGATCCCGGTGGTCGGGTGGGGCAATTCCAAGGAAACGGCCCAGGCGGTCAAGGACGGCTTCGTCAACGCCGCGGCCTGGCAGTATCCTTCGGCGCAAGGCTTCATGCCGGTCGCGCTGCTCGGTCTTGCGGCTTCGGGCGAGCCGATCGGCTACGACATCCACACATTCGGCCTCTACGACGCGTCCAGCGTCGAACCGATCCTGAAGCTCTACGACAAGAAGTGAAAGAACTGGCGCCCGTCGTGTGAACGGCGGGCGCCATGCAGAAAGCATGGTTCAGCAAGTCATGGTTCAGCAAGTCGGGGCCCAGCAAGTCGGGGCAGTCACAGCGGAAGATGGCGCGGGGCGCGCGAAAGGCAGGTCGAGCCTCATGCGCTCGCCGCAATTTTCCTCCTTCGTCATCCTCGTCGTGCTCCTGGTGGTGTTCGCGATCGCCGACGGCAATTTCCTGTCGCCGCTCAACATCTCCAACATGATGGCGTTCCTGCCCGAGCTCGGCATCATCGCGCTCGGCATGACGCTGCTGCTGACCGCCGGTGAGTTCGACCTGTCGGTCGGCGCGGTGTTTGGGCTGGCGCCGGTGGTGGTGATGCTGCTGGTGCAGAATGCCGGGGTCGATATCGGCGTGGCGCTGCTCGCCGGACTTCTGCTGTGCATCGCGATCGGTGCGATCAATGGCGTGATCGTCACCAAGATCGGCATCTCCTCCTTCCTGGTGACGCTGTCGATGCTCCTGGTCGTGCGCGGAGCGGCGCTCTACATCACGCAGGGCTTTCCGCTGAAGTCCTGGGACCAGCCGAGCTTCTTCGTCACGCTGCTCGCCGGCAGCTTCAACATCGGCGCATTCCGCTTCTACACTTCGCTCTGGTGGTTCATCGGCCTGTCGCTGCTTGCGGTCTATGTGCTGCGCTACGCCAAGCTCGGCAACTGGATCAGCGCCATCGGCTCCAACCGCAACGCGGCGGTGGCGCGCGGCGTGCCGGCCGACGCGGTCAAGATCTGGCTGTTCATCCTGACCTCGGTGCTGGCAGGACTCGCCGGCATGATCAGCGCCTTCCGCATCTCGGCGGCCTCGCCAGTGGCGGGAACCGGCTATGAGCTGGAAGTGATCGCGATGGTCGTGGTCGGCGGCACGGCGCTGACCGGCGGCCGCGGCACGATCCTCGGCACCATCGTCGGCGCGCTCATGTTGCGGGCGATCCGCAACGGCATCGTGCTCGTCGGCGTGCCGGGGCTGGCCTACAACATCTTCGTCGGCGTCATCATCCTCGCCATGCTCATCCTGCACGCTTTGCTGCAGAAAAACGCCGCAAGGAGCTGACGATGATGCAGGAAGTGCTCCGGCTGCAGAATCTGCAAAAATCCTTCGGCAACGTGCGCGCGCTGAAGAACGCCTCGCTGACGCTCAAGGAGGGCGAGGTGGTGGCGCTGCTCGGCGACAACGGCGCCGGCAAGTCGACGCTGATCAAGGCGATCTCGGGCGTATTCGCGATCGATCGCGGCGATATCTATGTGCGCGGCGAGAAGGTCTCGATCCGCTCGACGCGCGAAGCGATGGACCTCGGCATCGAGACAATCCACCAGGACACCTCACTCGCGCCGGACCTCAGCATCGCACGCAACCTGTTCCTTGGCCGCGAGCCGGTCAATCTCAAATGGCTCGGCGTGTTCGCGCCGCTCGACCTCGCCAAGCTGCGCAATGCCGCCTCGGCCTTGCTGAAGCGCGTCGGCATCTCGAAGAAGCTCGATGCCGACGCATTGGTCTCGACGTTGTCGGGCGGCGAGCGCCAGTCGATCGCGATCTCGCGCGCGATGCAATTCGCCGCCAAGGTGATCATCCTTGACGAGCCGACCAACAATCTCGGCGTCGAGGAAACGCACGGCGTGCTGCGCTTCGTCAAGGAGATGCGCGAGGCCGGGCACTCGGTCCTGCTCATCACCCACAACATCCACCATGTGTTCGAGGTCGCCGACCGCATCGTCGTCATGCGCCGCGGCGAGGTCGTCGCCGAACAGACGGTCGCCGACACCGACCTCTTGAGCGTGGAAAGCCTGATAACCGGCGCCGACCTGTCGGCCCTGATGAAAAGGGCGCAGTGACGGCATGGTGAAGCTCTATGGGCAGACGCTTTCACGCCGGCAGGTCGCCGAACGCTCCGGCATGCTGTCGCAATTCGCCGGCGTGCGGCTGATGACGCTCGGCGACGGCGTCGAGCGCGGCATCCGCATGCTCGAATTCCGCACGGGCTCGGGCCTGCGTTTCACGGCGCTCGTCGACCGGGCGCTCGACATCGCCGATTGCGAATACAAGGGCCAGGCGATCGGCTGGCATTCGCCTAGCGGTTTTCGCAACCCGGGCCTGCATGACTATGAAGGCGAGGACGGATTTGCCTGGGGGCGGTCCTTCTCCGGCCTGCTGGTCACCTGCGGTCTCGACCATATTCTCGGCCGCAACGAGGTGCCCGCTGAAAACTACAATTATCCTGGACGCAAGACGGTCACGCATTCGCTGCATGGGCGTATCGGCACCATCCCCGCGCGGCTTACCGGCTATGGCGAAAGCTGGGACGGCGACCGCTGCGTGCTGTGGGCCGAAGGCGTCGTCCAGCAGGCAAGCGTGTTCGGCGAGGATCTGCACCTCGTGCGCCGCATCGAGGCCGATGTGGGCGGAAGCGAGATCCGGCTGTCGGACCGCGTCGTCAATCACGGTTTCCATCGCACGCCGCATATGTATTTCTACCACGTCAATGTCGGGCATCCGCTGCTCGACGAAGGCTCGCGCTACCTGGCGCCGATCCGCGACGTCGTCTGGGCCGCGCATGAAGGCGAGCGCTACCAGGCGCAGAAGGTCGGCTATCGCACTGTACCTGCGCCACAGCTCGGCTTCAGTGAGCAGGTCTGGCAGCATGAGCTCGGCGCCGACACCGGGGGCGAGGTGCCGGTGGCTGTCGTCAACGACCGTCTCGGCCTCGGTTTCGAAGTCGTCACCCGCAAGGAACAGCTGCCTTGCTGCTACGAGTGGCAGAATTTCCAGGCCGGACAGTATGCGCTTGGCATCGAGCCCTCGACGCACCATGTCCTCGGCAATCTTGCCGCGCGCGAGCGCGGCGAGATGATCTGGCTGGAGCACGACGAAACCCGTGCCTATGACGCGGTGTTCCGCGTCCTCGATGGCAAGGATGCGATCGCTGGCGCCGAGCGCAGGATCGCGGCTATCGCCCGTCAGCCGGAGCAGGACTATCCTCAGCCTTCCGGCAGTTTCCCAAGACTGGCGGGCAGGGCATGAGCATGACAACCATCCACAGCAAGCCCTCCGGCCGGCGGACCGGATTGCCAGCGATGCGTGAAGATTGGAGGCCGATGTGACCATGGCGAAAAAGCGCGACTACAGCCTTGTCGGCGAAAGCACGCGCCGGGCGATCGAGACCGGGCTTGCCTCGGCCGAATGGTACCATACGGACGTGGCGCGCAAGACCATGAAGGAATTGATGCAGCGCTCGGACGGACCGGCGATCCGCGACACCATCATCTGGATCGTCGCGATCCTGGGTTCGGCGGCCGGCATCGTCTGGTTCTGGGGCAGCTGGTGGGTCGTGCCGTTCCTGTTCGTCTACGGCGTGCTCTATGGCTCGTCGAGCGACTCGCGCTGGCACGAATGCGGCCACGGCACTGCCTTCCGCACGCGCTGGATGAACGACGTCGTCTACCACATCGCCTCGTTCATGCTGATGCGCAACCCGGTGCAGTGGCGCTGGAGCCACGCGCGCCATCACACCGACACCATCATTGTCGGCCGCGACGCCGAGATCGCGGTGATGCGGCCGCCGGACCTCATCAAGGCGGCTTTGGCCTTCACCGGCATCCTCGACTTCCGCTATTCGTTGCCGACGCTGGCGCGCCAGGCCTTCGGCACATTGTCGGACGACGAGAAGAGCTACATCCCGGAGATGGAGCAGCACAAAACGGTGACCGCGGCCCGCTGGCACATGGTCGTGTATGTCGCGGCGATCGCTGTCGCGATCGCGCTTAAATCATGGATACCGCTGGTGCTGATCGGCCTGCCGCGCCTCTACGGCACCTGGCACATGGTGACGACGGGGCTCTTGCAGCATATCGGCCTGGCCGACAACGTCACCGACCATCGGCTGAACACCCGCACCGTCTACATGAACCCGATCAGCCGGTTCATCTACTGGAACATGAATTACCATGTGGAGCACCACATGTTCCCGATGGTGCCCTACCACGCGCTGCCGAAGCTGCATGAATTGATCAAGCACGATTTGCCGGTGCCGAATCCGTCGATGTGGCATGCCTATCGCGAGGTTTGGCCGGTGCTGCTCAGGCAACTGAAATACGAGGACTACTATCTCAAGCGCGAATTGCCGCCGACGGCCAAGCCCTATCGCGGCGAGTTCCACGAGCTCGACATGACGGCCGCGGCCGCCGAATAGGCGTCGCGCACCAATTCGGAGGAAGACATGGCGGAGTGGGTCGAAGCATGCGCGGTCGATGACGTGGACGAGGAGGATGTGATCCGCTTCGACCATGGCGGCCGCACTTTCGCGATCTACCGCTCGCCGGACGACGAGTTCTTCGCCACCGACGGGTTCTGCACGCATGAAAAGGCGCATCTCGCAGATGGGCTGGTGATGGACGACATCATCGAATGCCCCAAGCACAACGGCCGCTTCAACTACAAGACCGGTCAGGCCAAGGGCGCGCCGGTCTGCGTCAATCTCAGGACCTATCCAGTCAAAGTCGAAGCCGGCAAGGTGATGGTCGAGATCTAGAGCCGGTTTTCGCCGCGCCGTCCTTCGGTTCGGAAGAGATCATGCCCCACCCAGGATTTGGCATCAGCCAACAGACAAGGAAATAGCGAATGAGCCGAAAGAGACCGACCGTTGCAGATCTGCGCGCCATGAAGGGCAAGCGGCAGCTCACCATGCTGCGCGTGCTGACGCTGGAGGAAGCCGAGGCCGCCGAGCGCGCAGGCATCGACATCGTCTCGGTGCCGCCGGAGCTTGTGCTTAATCCGCAATATCGCGATGCCGCCCCCAGCCTGTTCACGATGCCGGGCGAGAATTTCTTCGAGATCGGCACGGCGGACGATTTCGTCCGCTGGTCGTTCCGCCTCTACAGGGCCGGCGCCGATGCCGTCTATTGCAGCGCCGGCTATGCCACCATCAAGCGTATGGCCGACGATGCCATCCCGGTCATCGGCCATGTCGGGCTGATCCCCTCGCGCGCCACCTGGACAGGCGGCTTCAAGGCCGTGGGCAAGACCGCGGACACCGCCATGCAGGTGTTCGAGGCGGTCAAGCAACTGGAGGCCGCCGGCGCCATCGGCGCCGAGATCGAGGTGGTGCCGGTGGAGGTGGCGAAGGCTATTTCGGAGCGCACCTCGCTGATCATGCTGTCGATGGGCGCGGGCACGGGCTGCGACGCGCAATATCTGTTTGCCGAGGATATTCTCGGCACCAACCGCGGTCACATGCCGCGCCACTCGAAAGTCTACCGCAACTTCGCCGCCGAGTATGACCGGCTGCAGCAGGAGCGCATCGCGGCGTTCTCGGAATATGTCGCCGACGTCAACAGCGGCGCCTATCCGGAAGACAGGCATATCGTGCACATGGATCCAGGCGAGCTCACCCTGTTCATGAAGAAGGTGGACGCAAAGCCCTGAGCAAGGAGTCGAAAAGCGTCAGCCCATTGTCGAAGGACCTTGCCAAATTCCGCTGACGAGAGCGGCGTAAAGCGCTTCGGCATCGATCCCGAGCGGCCTGTCTTCTTTGAGCGTCGCCACATGCGAACGCACGGCCGCGTGGATTGCGCCCGTGGCCGGCGCGAGCGTTGTGCCTTCGCGTAAATCGACGGCCTGCGCCGCGGCCATCAACTCGAACGCGATCAGCCGTCGCCACGGCACGATCATCTCGGCGCATTTGGCGACGGCGAGCGGCGTCTGCGTCGCGTGATCCTCGACGCCCTCGGATACTGGCAGAAAGTCGAGCATCACCGGATTGGCCTTGTGGCGGATCGCGGCCAGGATCGCCGTCACCGTCTTCTGCAGCGGCACGAAGCCAGCCGAGGCGCCGCCGACCGGCGACAGGTATTTCGGCAGGCCGTGGCGGGTCGAGCCGGTGAGCTGGATGAAGCGCGCGGCCGATGCCGCCGCGCATTGCGCGATCGCCAGGCCAAGCGTTTCGAAGGCGAGCGACAGCGATGCGGTGTGGAAATTACCCGTCGACATGACGAGTTCGTCCTCGGCGAGCACCAACGGATTGTCGGCGGCGGCGTTGAGCTCGATCTCGGCGGCGAGCCGCGCGTGGTCGATCGCCTGGATGAGCACGCCGTGGATCGACGGCATGCAGCGGATCGACAGCGGGTCCTGGATGGTGGTCGGCGCGGGCGCGTCGTCGCGCGCCAGGAGGTCGCGCAGCGCCCTTGCCGCAAGCTGCTGGCAGGCGCCAGGGCGGGCCTGGTGCTGGCGTGGGTCGAGGATGGTGCGGTTGGCGCCAATGCCCTCCATAGTCAGCGCGCCGGCCTGCTGCTGCTGTTCAAGCGCCGAGAGCGCATCGGCCAGCGCCAGCGCCCCGGATCCGGTGGATACCGCCGAGGCATTGATCAGCGACAGACCATCCTTGGGCGAGAGGCTGACCCGAGCAAGGCGCGCCATCATCAGCGCCTTGGCGGCGGGCATCTGGCGGCCCTGGTACTCCGCTTCGCCTTCGCCGATCAGCACGCGCGCGATCGCCGTCATCAGCAGAAGATCGCCGGCGCCGATAGAGCCGAGCGATGGCATCACCGGATGCACGCCGGCATTGAGCGCCTCGACCAGCGCAGTAAACACATGCGGCGACAGGCCCGAGCCGCCGGCCGCGAGCATTGCGACGCGGGCAAACATCGCCGCCCGCACAATCGGTACCGGCAGGGCTTCGCCGATGGCGGCACTGCGGCCTTCGATCAACTGACGCTGGAAGGCGCTCGCATCACCTTCGACCGCGGTGACGAGATTGGCGCCGAGACCTCGGTTCAGCCCATAGATCTGCTGGCCGCCGGCCGCGGCGTCATCGAGCACCTTGCGCGCCTTGGCGAGTTTTTCGAGGACGGCAGGCGTCACCTCGACCTTGCAGGCGTTGCGCGCGACGGCAACCACATCCTCGATGCTGACGCCGGCGCCGGTGAGAACGAGCGGGCTCATGCGAAGCGCAGCCTCTGGCCGATGCCGTTCTCGCCGGCCTTGGCCAGCATCGCCTTGCCGAGCGCGATGTCGGAGAGCGACAGGCCGCGATGCCAGAACAGGACTGTCTCGTCATCGCTTTCGCGCCCGGTCCTCAGTCCGGCTGCGATCTGGCCGAGCTCCGCATGGAGCGTCGCCTCGCTCAGCTTTCCGGCTTCGACATGGGCGCGCAGCGAGCCGAACTTGCCGCCCTTGCACTGGCCCCAGTCGTCGACGACGATCTTCGACATGATGTCGGTGAGCGACAGCTCCACCGCGCTCATCGTGCCATAGGGCACCACAAGCGCGCCGGGCTTGATCCATTCGGTCTTGAGCAGGGGCTGCGGCTCGTCGAGACGCGAGGCCTCGACGACGATATCGGCGCCACCGACGCAGCTTTTCCAGTCGGCGACGGCGGTGACCTTCTTGCCGAGATCGTCCGACAGTTTCGCGGCAAAGCCGTCGCGGCTTTCCGGCCGGCGCGAATGGACGCGGATCTCGTCGAAGTCGAAGAGGTGGTCAAGCAGCCGCACGTTCCAGTAAGCGGTGCCGCGCGCGCCGATATGGCCGAGCACCCTGGACGTCTTCTTTGCCAGATGCCTGGCGCCGATGGCGGTGACCGCGCCGGTGCGCATATCGGTGATGACGGTGGCGTCGAGGATGGCGCGCGGCGTGCCGGTGCGCGGATCGAAAAGATTGAGGATGCCGAACTCCGACGGCAGGCCGTGCTTGTAGTTGTCGACATAGTCGCCGACGATCTTAACGCCGGCGGCGTCGAGCGGCGCCACATAGCCGCGCAGCACGTTGAAATGGCCGTGGAAGGACGAGTCGGGCTGGAGATGGACGCGCGGCTCGATCACGGTTTGGCCGTTGCCTTGCGCGACGAGCCCGGCTTCGACGGCGCCAATGATCTCGGCGTCGGTCATGGCAAGCGCCTCGATGTCGAGAGCATTGAGGTAGTCGATATAGATCGGCTTCATGCGTTTTCCTTGGCCACCCCCGAGCACATCCATAACAGGCGATCGGCTGGCACGGAAGTTTGTTGGATAAGCTCTGGACTGGGCAAGGCTTATGCTGTTCAACCACCGCGTCATGACCAGCATCCCCGACAACGAAGCCGTGCCCAGGCCTATCAGTTCCGCACGGCAGTCACGGCGCGTCGCGCTGATCGTCGCTGTCGCCTTCTTCATGCAACTGCTCGATTCGACAATCATCTCGACCTCGCTGCCGCAGATGGGACAATCCTTCGGCGTGCCGGCGGTGGCGATGAGCATCGGCATCACGGCCTATATGCTGACCATGGCGGTGTTCGTGCCGCTGTCGGCCTGGCTTGCCGACCGGTTTGGCGCTCGCAATATCTTCCTCGCCGCGATCGCGCTGTTCACGTTGGCCTCGGTCGCCTGCGGCTTTTCGCAGAGCCTGACCGGGTTCGTCGCTGCCCGCATCGTGCAGGGGCTTGGCAGCGCGTTGATGACGCCGGTCGGCCGCATCCTGGTGCTGCGCAATGCCGAGAAATCCGAGTTGATCGCCGCCACGGCGCTGATCACCTGGCCGGCCCTGTTCGCGCCGGTGGTCGGGCCGGTACTCGGCGGCCTCATCACCACTTATCTGTCCTGGCACTGGAACTTCTTCATCAATGTCCCTCTGGGAGCGGCCGGGCTTGCGCTGGTCGCCCGCTTCGTGCCGGGCGATCGCGACTCCGGCGCGAAGCCGCTCGACTGGCCGGGCTTTTTTCTCACCTCGCTCGGACTTGCCGCCATGCTTTACGGCCTGGAGCGGCTGGCGCATCCCGAGGACGGCATGCTGCCGACGATCGGTGCAATAGCCGCCGGCCTTGCAATCGGCTGGCTCGCCGTCCGGCATCTGCTGCGGACGCGGCATCCATTGCTCGACCTTTCGGCATTCAAGGTTCAGACCTTCGCGGTCTCGACGCTGTCGGCCGGCACGATCTTCCGCGTCGCCATCAACGCCACGCCGTTCCTGCTGCCATTGCTCTTCCAGGTGGGGTTTGGCATGCGGCCGGTCGATGCGGGCCTGCTGATCCTGGCCTATTTCCTCGGCAATCTCGGCATGAAGGCGGTGACCACGCCGACGCTGAGGCGCTTCGGCTTCCGGCGCGTGCTGGTCGCCAACGGGGTGATCGCGTCCCTGTCGATCATGGCTTGCGGGGCGATCTCGCCACAGACGCCGCTGGCGCTGACCGTCACGCTGATGCTGGTAGCCGGCCTCACGCGCTCGATGCAATTCACCGCGCTCAACACGCTCGCCTTCGCCGACATCGGCGCGCCGCAACGCAGCTCGGCCGCGACACTCTCCAGCATGCTGCAGCAGGTATCGATGCTGTTCGGCGTCGCCGTCGCGGCGGCGATCCTCAACCTGTCGCAGATCGTCAGGCGCGAAGCAGCGCCCGACCTTGTCGACTTCAGAATCACCTTTCTCGCGATCGGCCTGGTCGGTCTTGTGGCGGCGATGCGTTTCCTCGTCTTGCCAGCCAATGCCGGAGCCGAGGTTTCGGGCCATTCAACGAACAATTGACGTCGCACCGCGCGCATTTTGCGGACTTAAATTTCGCCGTCGCGGCCGCCTTCGAACGGGCTCTTCCGCTGGCCAGGCGATCGGTGCAATGGATTGCCAAAAGCCTTGGAGTTTCCGCCTATTGCGCCAGTTTGGGCAATCGATGCGTCCACTCACCAAATAGCGGCGCAAGCCCAGGCTGTTGAACGCGGATTCATTTGACGAGCCGGTGTTGAGCCGATTAGCTTTCGCGCGGGACGCAGGCTCGCCAGGGCCTGTCCGTGGGGCGAAAGACAATAGCGATGAATGCGATCGGCCGGCCGAACTTGAGGCGCCTTAATCAGGAAGGCATTGTCTTTGCCATTGCCATCCTGCTGTTCGCCGCCGCCGCCCTCGGCCTGCCCGGGTTCCTGACCGCCGACAATCTGGTGGCCATCGTCCGCTCGGTGTCTGTGCTGGGCATCCTGGCGCTCGGCATGGCGGTCGTCATCATCGGCCGCGGCATCGACCTGTCGGCGGTGGCGATCATGGCGATGTCGGTCGCCTGGTATCTGCAATTGCTCAACACCGGGACCTCGGACGGAGTGGCCTTCGTCTATGTGCTGGCGGGCGTTCTAGCCATCGGCCTGCTCAACGGTTTCCTCGTCGCCTATGCCGACGTGCCGGCGATCTTCGTTACCTTGGCGACCGGCTCCTTCGTGTTCGGCTATGTGCGCTCGCAACTGATCACGCAGGATGCCGTGCCGGTGCCCGAGGGGCACTGGGTCGAACTGCTCGGCGGCGTCCGCTTCCTCGATATTCCGGTCGAGGTCTTCGTCTTCGCCGGGCTGGCGTTCCTGTTCTTCCTGTTCCTGCGCTACACCAAATGGGGCCGCTTCATCTATTTCGCCGGCGACAACCCGGTGGCGGCGCGCAACATCGGCGTCCCGGTGCGACCCATGCTGGTGCTGCGCTACGTGCTGTCGGCTTTCGTGGCCCTTATCGCCGGCCTGCTCACGGCTGCCAGCCTGCACTCGATCAACACCCGCATCGTCAACTCGACGCTGCTCTATGACATCGTGCTGGTGGCGGTGATCGGCGGCATCGGCCTTTCGGGCGGCAGGGGCGGGGTGCGCAACGTGCTGGTCGGCGCGGCGTTGATCGGCATCCTGCTCAACGCCATGACCATCATCGACATTCCGCTGCTCTACCAGAACCTGATCAAGGCGGCGATCCTGCTCGGGGCCATCATCGTCGACGGCATCATCAATCCGCGCGACGAGCAGACCGCGCAACAAGGCGACATTTAGAGCAGGTGGGTCAGCCCATCTTGCTCTGGGGGTACCCGGAGCGATCGCGACGATCGGCCGGCAATGAAAACCGAACCAGAGGACGTGACATGAAACTGTTCAAGACACTGATGGCCGCCGCCACGGCGCTCGCAGTTACCGCCTTCGTGGCGCCGAGCTTCGCCGCCGACGATCCGGGCCCCGCCGCCTATGCCAAGGCGCTCAACGGCAAGCGCGTCATGCTGGTGCCGCTGGCGATGGGCTTCGACCTGGCGCAGGGCTGGGCGCATTATCTGAAGAAGGAAGTGGAGGCCTGGGGCGGCACGTTCGAAACCCGCGATCCGAACTGGGTCGTTGATGCCGGCGCGCAGGCGATCACCGACGCCATCGCTTCCGACACCAGGCCTGACGTGCTCATCATCCATGCGCCGGACCTCAACTCCTATTCCAAGCTGATGAAGAAGGCGCAGGCCGCCGGCACCTATGTGATGCTAGTCGACAACCCGGCCAACTTCCCGGCCGACGCATTCGTCGGCAGCGACTGGGACAGGCTCGGCCAGCTCGAGGCCGAAGCGGCAATCAAGGGCTGCGGTGAGAATTCATCCAAGAAGATCGGGCTGGTGCAGGGCGACCAGGCGAACTCCTCCAGCCTCTACCAATATGCCGGCATCATGAAGGTGCTGGAGAAGCATCCCGACTTCCAGGTCGTCGCCAAGCCGGATTCCAACTGGGACGCGACCACCTCGCGCAACGTGACGACGACGATGCTGCAGCAGCATCCCGACATCTGCTCGATCATCGACTTCTGGGACGGCGACGCGAGCGGCGCCTCGGCCGCGATCCGCGACGCCAAGCTCGACGGCAAGGTGTTCCTGGTCACCACCGGCGGCGGCGAAAAGGCCGCCGACTGCGACAAGCTGGAAGACGGCACCTACGGCGCCGTGGTGATGACCGATCTTGCCCGCCAGTCGGGCGACATGAATGCCATCATCAAGTTCCTGCTGCAGAGCGGCCAGCCGGCCGGGACCTCGCATACCTATATCTACACGCTGGAGAAGGCGACGACGAAGGCCGACCTCAAGCCCGACAGCTGCTGGGACCTGAAGGCGCTGCAGGCCGAAGCGGCGGCGAAATAAGCCGCGCCTCCGATAATATCCACGAGGTGGCCGGATCGTTCCGGCCACCTCTTTCCCGTTTTAATGACAGCAGCAGCCGATGACCTTTCGTGAACGCCTCCAGGCCTGGCGCTACAATCTCGTGCCCGACCATCTCGTCGGCGAGATCCTGACCAAGCGCTGGACCGACAACGCTATTCCCTTCCTGGCGCTGGTTGCGACGCTAGGCGTGTTCGGCTCGATCATTCCGGGCTTCTTCAAGCTCACCTCGCTGCAGGAATCGACCCGCCAGCTCGGCGAGTTCTCCCTGGTCGTCATCGGCATGACGGTGGTGATGCTGGGCGGCGGCATCGACCTTTCGGTCGGCTCGATCTTCGCGCTGTCGTGTTTCTCCGCCGTCTATGTCTTCTTCATCCTCGACCAGTCGATCTGGCTGGCATTGGCGGCGGCACTTTGCGCAGGGCTCGTCTTCGGCGCCATCAATGGCTACCTGGTCGGCTATCTGAGGCTGCGCGCCTTCCTCACCACGCTGGTCACCTTCATCTTCGGGCGGGCGCTGTTCGATATCCTCGTCACCACCTATGCCGCCGACGTGCAGCTTTCCCAGGCTTCCTCCGACGTGCTCGACTTCATCGGCGACGGCACCTTCTGGGGCCTGTCGGTCTCGGTCTGGCTGGCCGTCATCCTGGCCATCGTCACGCATGTCGCGCTGACGCGGTCGCGCCCCGGCTGGCACGTGCTGGCGGTCGGTGGTTCCCGCCGCTCGGCGCACAATGCCGGCATCCGCGTGCGTCGCACCGTGTTCATGACCTATGTGTTCTCCGGCTTCTGCGCCTCGATCGGCGGCTTCCTCATTGCCTGCCGCCTGAGCGGCGCGGGGCCGGGCACCGGCCTCAACCTCGAGATCATGGCGCTGACCGCGGCGGTGGTCGGCGGCGTCAGCCTGGGCGGCGGCCGCGGCTCGGTGGTCAAAGGCCTGATGGGCGCCATCATCGTGCTCACCATGACCAACGGCCTGATCCGGCTGGGCTACGGCACCGGCACCAATCAGATGGTGCTCGGCATCCTTCTGGCCGTCGCCGTCACCATCGATATCCGCTGGCTGAAGAACCGCCACAAGGTGCTGAACGAGGTCTATGTCGCGCCGGTCTACCTCAAGATGGGCGAGACGCAGTCAGCCGCGCCAGGCTCCGGCACGTCCTACGAACTCGACAATAGGTTGTCGGCCGCGGACCATATCGGGCTGGGCGAGCTGGAAGGACCCGAGGATGTCATCCTCGACCGCAACGACCATCTTTACTGCGGCACACGGCATGGCGAGATCGTCCGCTTCTTCGCGCCGGACTATGTGAAGTCGGAAGTGTTTGCCCATATCGGCGGCTTCCCGCTTGGGCTCGCTTTCGACAGGGACGGCAACCTGATCAGCTGCGTCGGCGCCATGGGGCTCTATTCCGTCTCGCCGGATCGGGACGTGAAGCGCCTGTCGGCCGAGACGGCGCGCTCCTGGACCTCGATCGTCGACGACGCGCGGCTGCGCGATCCGAACGATTGCGACATCGCCCCCGACGGACGCATCTATTTTACCGATTCCACGAAGCGCTATGACGCCCACGATTGGGCGCTGGACTCGATCGAGAACCGCGCCACGGGCCGCCTGCTGGTCTACGACCCGAAGGACGGATCGACGAAGACGCTGCTAGACGGGTATCGCTACACCAACGGCGTGTGCATGGCGCATGACGGCAAGTCGCTGTTCTTCGCCGAAAGCTGGGCCTGCCGCGTGCATCGCTACTGGCTGGAAGGGCCGAAGGCGGGAACGGCCGAATGCGTCATCCGCGACATGCCGGGCTATCCCGACAACATCAACCGGGCGTCGGACGGTAATTACTGGATGGCCTGGCTCGGCATGCGCACGCCGAGCTTCGATCTCTCCTTGCGTCACCCCGACATGCGCAAGCGCATGACGCGGCGCCTGCCACAGGACGAATGGCTGTTCCCCAACATCAACACCGGCGGCGTGGTGAAATTCAACGAGAAGGGCGGCATCGTCGAGACGCTCGGCGATCTTTCCGGCAACGCGCATCCGATGGTCACCTCGATGCGCGAGCACAAGGGCTATCTGTTCGTCGGCGGCATCCTCAACAACCGCATCGGGCGCTACAAGATCGAAGGCGCGGACCCGAACTGGACGAGCCCGGCCTCTTATTGGGGAGGCAAGCCATGATCCTCGATCCGATCCTGGACGTCTTTCGCGGCAAGGCGGTCACCATACCGCCGCTCGATGGCGCCTTCCGTCCGAATACACGGCTGGACGACCTGCCTGCCTTCGCCGAGCTGACCGAACCGGACAATCTGCTGGTGTCCGATGGGCGGCTGCTTGTTTCCAGCGGCAATACCGTTCTTGCGATCGCGGCCGGTTCCGAACCGATCGTGGTCGAGACCTTTCAATCCCCCATCACTGCGCTGGCGCTGTCAGCCGGCGGCGAACTGACGGTCGGGCTGGAAAGCGGCAGACTGCTGATTGCCGGCAAGGAGGTCTCGCTGCCAGCCGAGATCCGCTGCATCACGGCGCTTGCCCATGCGGATGACGGTACGCTGTGGCTGGCCAATGGCTCCGCCGAGCATGCGCCGTCGCAATGGGCGGCCGACCTGATGAAGACGGGCGCGTCCGGCGCGCTGTGGCGATGCGGCCCGGGCGGCATCGGTTTCCAGAAGATCGCCGGCGACATCGCCTTTCCCTATGGGCTTCACCCGGTCGGCGCGGATGTGCTGGTGGGCGAAAGCTGGCGCCACCAGCTCGTGCGTTTTGACGGCTCGAACGGGAGCCGCTCGACGGTGCTGGCGCATCTGCCGGGCTACCCTTCGCGGCTGTCGCCGGCCGCCGATGGCGGGGCATGGCTCACCCTGTTCGCGCCGCGCAACCGGCTGATCGAATTCGTACTGCAGGAAACGCATTATCGCCAGGACATGATCGACCAGGTGCCACCGGCCTACTGGATCGCGCCGGCGCTGGCCTCCAACCGCAGTTTCCTCGAACCGCTGCAATGCGGCGGCATCCGCACGATGGGCATCCACAAGCCGTGGTCGCCCAGCCGCTCCTATGGTCTGGTAACGAAGCTCGACAAGGATATGCAACCGCAATTCAGCCTGCACAGCCGCGCCAACGGCACGCGCCATGGCATCTGCAGCGTGGCTGAAAAAGACGGCCGCCTGTTCGTCGCCTCGCGAGGCGGCGATTGCGTGCTTGCCGTCGACCTCGCTTCGGGAGGTTTCTGATGGAACCGATCGTCCGTCTGGAGAACGTCACCAAGGCCTATCGCGGCGTGCCCGCGGTGAAGAACGTCACGTTCGATCTGAGGAAGGGCGAGATCCATGCGCTGCTTGGCGAGAATGGCGCCGGCAAGTCGACGCTGACCAAGATCATCGCCGGCGTCGTCGACGCCACGTCGGGCAAGATGTTCCACAAAGGGCAAGAGATCGCCTACGCCTCGCCGCATGCCGCGCTGGAAGCTGGCATTGCCATGGTGTTCCAGGAAACCAGCCTGGTGCCGTCGATGACGGTGGCGCAGAACCTCTATCTCGGCACCGAGAAATTCCTCAACCGGCTGCGCGGCACCTACATCTCGGCGCAGCAATTCCTGCAGTCGCTGAACTTTCCGGTGGATCCGAACGCGATGGTGGCGACGCTGGGTGCTGCCAAGCGGCAGATGGTCGAGATCGCGCGCGCCGTCCACCACAATGCAGAGATCATCATCTTCGACGAGCCGACGGCGACGCTGACGCCGGAGGAGAAGCGCCATTTCTTCGCGCTGATCCGGAGGTTGAAGGCGCGCGGCGTGTCGATCGTCTTCATCAGCCACGCGCTGGAAGAGGCGCTGATGATCGCCGACCGCATCACCATCCTGCGTGACGGCGAACTTGTGATCACCGACGACACGTCGGCCTTCGACCGGGACAGGATCGTCGCCGCCATGGTCGGACGCTCGCTGTCCGGGCAAATCTACCGCCAGCGCGACGAGACGAAGCTGCGCAAGGCCGGCAAGAAAGTGCTCTCGGTGCAGGACATCTCGATGAGCAACATCGTGCGCAACAATTCCTTCTCGATCTTCGAGGGCCAGATCACCGGCGTGTTCGGGCTGATCGGATCGGGTCGCACCGAGACGTTCAAGATCGTCTCGGGCATCTACAAGCGCGATTTCCTGCGCGGCGGCGCGATCGAGCTCGACGACAAGCCGGTACGTTATCTGGTGCCGAGCGAAGCGGTGGCCGATGGCATCGTCTATGTCACCGAGGATCGCAAGAGCGAAGGCATCTTCGAGACGATGGGCATCGCCGAGAACCTGTTCGGTGGGCTGTTGGCGGCGGGCCGCGAAAAGGCCTGGGTGATCAACCAGCAGGAGATGCGCCAGCTCTCGGCCGGGTGGACGAAGACGCTGAACATCAAGGCGATCAACGACAACGCCCGCGTCGTCGAGCTTTCCGGCGGCAACCAGCAGAAGGTGGTGATCGGCAAGGGGCTGGTGCAGCAGCCGCGCATCGTCATCTTCGACGAGCCGACGCGCGGCGTCGATGTCGGCGCCATCGCCGAGATCCACCAGATCATCAACCGGCTGGCCGACGAGGGCCTCGCGGTGGTCGTCATCTCGTCCTACCTGCCGGAGATCATGAACCTGTCCGATCGGATCCTGGTGTGCCGCCAGGGCCGCATCGTGGAGGAGTTCTCGCCGGCGGAGGCGACGGAGGAGAAGATCATGTACGCGGCCGTGCATTAGGGATGTGCCGATATTCAGGTGAGGCCGGCCTGCAAATGGCAGGCTCCTCCGCTTCCGGTGCTCACGTACAAAAAGTACGCTCTGCTCCGGTTCTCGGAACCCACCATTTTCGACTCGGCCTGACCTGAATCTCGACACATCCTTGCGGTGCCGCCTGCTACCATAAAGGCAAATGTGCCAATGAAGTGAATGGATTGCCGGAGGCGATTGAGCATCTGATTCAATTGTCGAGCATTGAAAACGAAAGGAAACACCATGGCCACCACGAAACTTCTCACCGACGCCGACGTCGAGAAAATCCCCGCGGTGAAGGCCGTGTTCGACGATATCCGCGCGACGCGCAAATCCGACTTCGTCAACAATTTCTGGCGGGGGCTCGCCAACGATCCGGCCTCGCTGAAGCGGGTATGGGAACAGCTCAAGGCGGTGATGGTCGCAGACAGCGCAATCGATCCGCTGACCAAGGAGATGATCTATATCGCGGTCTCGACGGCCAATGGCTGCTCCTATTGCGTCCACTCGCACACGGCCGCCGCCCGCGCCAAGGGCATGACCGACGCCCAGCATGGCGAGCTGGTCTCGATCATTGGTCTGGCCGGCCAGACCAACCATCTCGTCACCGCGATGCAGATTCCGCTCGATCCGCAATTCGAAGTGAAATGAGACGGGCGGTCACGGCGTTTTTCGTGTCGCCGCCAGCAAAAAACTATCGACCGCCGCAGGTCATTCACGCATTTCACAGGCCCTTGTCCGTGAATGAAAACTTTGCCCCGGCACTGTTAAGGAAGTGACATGTAACGGCACTAAGGAAGCCGCACGCGCAGTCGTTCGCTCGTGGTTTCCGGAACGGCTCTCGCGGCGGAGCCGTCATGAAAATCGTACAGATCACAGATACCCATTTCAGCCCGACCAAGCCGCATTTCAACGGCAACTGGGAGCCCTTGGCCGCCTGGATCGAGCAGATCGGCGCCGATCTCGTCATCCATACCGGCGATCTGACCGTCGACGGCGCAGACAAGGATGACGACATAACCTTCTGCATGGGGCTGATGCGGGAGATATCGAGGCCCATGCTGCTGGTGCCCGGCAACCACGATGTCGGCCACCTCCCGGGTTCGCTGCAGCCGGTCGATGCCGTGCGGCTGGAGCGCTGGCGCCGGCTGGCCGGACCTGACTATTGGTTCGAGGATGCGGGAAACTGGCGGCTCATCGGCCTCGACAGCCAGGTGATGGGCTTCAACGATGCCACCGAAGAAGCCCAGTTCGAATGGCTGTGGCAAACGCTGGAAAGCCGCGGCGGCCGCCGCGTCGCGATGTTTGCCCACAAGCCGCTCTTTGTCGACGATCCGGACGAAGGCGACACGGGCTATTGGAGCATCCGCCCGGCGCAGCGCCGGCGCCTCTACGATCTGATCGCGGCCCATGATGTGGCGCTGCACGCGAGCGGTCACCTGCACTGGGCATGGGCAGGCAAATACGCCGATACCTCTCTTGTCTGGGGGCCGTCCGCCGCCTTCATCGTCGACACGATGGAGCGCAAGATGCCGGGCGAGCAGTTGATCGGCGCGATCGTGCACGAGTTCGGTGACACGGTCACCAGTGAGATCGTCGCGGTTCCCGGCATGGCCACCCACATTCTCGACGATGTGGTCGAGGAGGTCTATCCGCATGAGGCGCACAAGGTCCGCAGGAAGGCCGGGTGATGGGCGCGCTGTCGCTCCGTGGCCTGAGCAAGGCCTTTGCCGGCAATGCTGTGCTGAACGGCGTCAGCCTCGATGCCGAGCTCGGTGAATTCATCGCCCTGGTAGGCCCTTCGGGCTGCGGCAAGAGCACTTTGCTGCGCATCCTCGCGGGGCTCGACCATGCCGACGCCGGCGAGATCCTGGTTGGCGGCAAGGACATGTCGAATGTCGCCGCGGCCGACCGAAACATCGCCATGGTGTTCCAGTCCTACGCGCTCTATCCGCATCTGACGGCCAGCCAGAACATCGCCGTCCCGCTCGCCATGAAGCGGCTGAGCCGCGTGCAGCGCCTGCCGATGATCGGCTCATTCCTGCCCGGCCAGAGGGAGATACGCGCCGGCATCGCGCGCGACGTGCGCGAAATGGCCGCCTTGCTGAAGATCGACCATCTGCTCGATCGCAAGCCCGGGCAGATGTCGGGAGGGCAGAGGCAGCGCGTGGCACTGGCGCGCGCGATGGTGCGCCATCCCAGCATCTTCCTCATGGACGAGCCGCTTTCCAACCTCGACGCGAATCTGCGCGTCCATGCGCGCGGCGAGATCGTCGAGCTGCACAGGCGCGCAGGGGTGCCGACGCTCTATGTGACGCACGACCAGGCCGAGGCGCTTTCCATGGCCGACCGCGTGGCCGTCATGATCGGCGGCAACCTGCTCCAGCTCGCGGCTCCCGAGACGATCTACAACGATCCCGCCCATATCGAGGTCGCGCGCTTCGTCGGCCAGCCGCAGATCAACATCCTGCCGGCCGTCGCCGAAAGCGGCCGTGCCGGCTTCGAGGGCATGCAACTGGCACTGCTGGAAAAGGTGGCGAACGGTCCGGTCAGCCTCGGCATCCGGCCCGAATTCGTGAAACTGGCGCCTGATGGGCGCAGCGGCCTTGCCGGGCGTATCGAGCGGCTCGAATTCCTCGGATCGGAAGTGATCGCCCATTGCCGGCTTCAAGCGAGCGGCGACGCCATCGTCGCCAAGCTCGCGCCGCATGAGGCAAGGGACCTGATCGCGGGAATGCCGGTGGGTATCCTCCTGCCGTCCGAACAGGCCATGTTGTTTGGGCCGGAAGGACGGCGGCTGCGTACGGCCGCGACGGCAGGAGCGCGGCAGGAGCCGGCCTATGTCTAGCGCCACGATGGCGCGCGACATCCCGGCTGCGGCGCTTCATCGGCGCAGCGAGGACCGGACCGCCTGGCTGCTGGCGCTGCCGGCGATCGTGCTCCTGTTCCTGTTCGTGCTGTTGCCGGTGGTTGCCGTTATCTTTCTCGGCTTCACCGATTTCGAGCTCGGCTACGGCAAGTTCCGCATCGTCGGCTTCGAGAACTACGCGCATCTCATCACCGACCGCACCTTCCGCAAATCGCTGTGGAACACGACCCTCTACACGGCGATGGTCGCTCCGGTCTCGATCGCGCTCGGATTGGGTGTGGCGCTGCTGATCGAGGGCGAATTGCGCGCGCGGTCATTCTTCCGCACCGTCTACTTCCTGCCGGTTGCATCGCTCATCGTCGCCATGGCGACCGTCTGGCAGTACATCTTCCACCCGACCATCGGGCCGCTCAACGCGCTGCTTGCGCTTGTCGGCATTCCAGGCCCGAACTGGCTCGGCGCCTCGAACACCGTCCTCTACAGCCTCTCGATCATCGGCGTCTGGCAGTCGGTCGGCTTCAACATGGTGCTGTTCCTGGCCGGCCTGACGGCGATCCCGCGCGAGCTCTACGCAGCCGCTGAAGTCGACGGCGCGAAATCGTCTCTCGACCGGTTCTTCCTCGTCACCTGGCCGATGCTCGGGCCAACGACGCTCTTCGTCGTCACCATCAGCGTCACCAATGCGGTGAAGGTTTTCGAGACCGTGAAGATGCTGACCGACGGAGGTCCGAACAAGGCGTCCGAGGTGCTGCTCTTCACCATCTACCAGGAGGGTTTCGTCTATCTGCGCGTCGGCTACGCGTCGGCGATGACGGTGGTGTTCCTGGCGATCCTCGTGGTGCTGATGTTCCTGCAATATCGCGTCCTCGACCGGCGGGTGCATTACACATGACGAGCATCCCGGTCGGCCGCATCGTCCGCTTCGCACTGCTTTCGCTCGGCGCGCTGATGATCCTGGCGCCCTACGTCTTCATGATCTCGACCGCCGGCAAGACGCAGAGCGATATCTTCACGGCGGCGCTCTCGCTCATCCCGCAGCATTTCTACTTCACCGAGAATTTCACCAAGGCGCTGAACAAGGTGCCAATGGCGACACTGCTGTGGAACGGTGTCGTCGTGTGTGGGCTGATCTTCTTCTTCCAGGTCGCGGTGGCGATCCCCTGCGCCTACGCGATGGCCAAGCTGAAGTTCCGTGCGGCGCGCATGATGATGGTGCTGGTCATGCTCGGCCTGCTGGTCCCCATCCATGCGACGGCGCTGCCGCTCTATGTCGCGTTCGACCGATTGTCGCTGCTCAACAGTTACACCGCGCTGGTCGCGCCATTCACGATTTCGGTGTTCGCGATCTTCATGTTCCTGCAGTTCTTCCGCGCCATGCCGGACGACCTCATCCATGCCGCCCGGCTCGATGGCATGTCCGAGCTCGGCATCGTCGCGCGCGTCATCGTCCCCAATGCCTGGCCGGCCGTCACCGCCTTCGCGATCTTTTCCGTCGTCGCGCACTGGAACGATCTCTACTGGCCGCTGATCGTCATCAGCAAGCAGGCCTACGCCACGCCGCCGCTCGGCCTGATGTATTTCAGGGCCGCCGAGGCGGGCGACGACTACGGCGCGCTGATGGCCGCCACGCTGATCATCACCCTTCCACTCGTCGTCGCCTTCCTGCTCGCGCAGAAGCGCTTCGTCGAAGGCATCACCATGACCGGTCTCAAAGGCTGAACTTGCCAACTGACTGGGCCAACAAGGAGCACGAAGCAATGAAGCCTATCTCCAGGATTTTCGCCGCGGCGGCGGTGTCGCTGACCTTCGCCCTTCCGGCGTATGCCGAAACGACGCTGACGGTCCATTATCCGATGCCCGGCTTCTTCAAGAACGTGATGGACACGATCTCGAAGAAGTTCATGGAAGAAAACCCCGACATCAAGATCCAGTTCGCAAGTCCGTCCGCGACCTATGAGGAAGGCATCCAGACGATCCTGCGCCAGGCCGGCACGGACGAGATGCCCGACATCACCTTCATCGGCCTCAACCGTCTGCGCATGCTCAACGAACGCGACGTCGCCGTCGACCTCGGGCCGCTGGTGAAGAAGGACGGCAACATGGCCGAGCAGGGCTTCTCGGACACGATCCTCAAGCTCGCGCAGGTCAACGGCAAGCAGATCGGGCTGGCCTTCGCCACGTCCAATCCGATCATGTACTACAACGCCGACCTGGTGAAGGCGGCCGGCGGCGATCCGGACAATCCGCCCAAGACCTGGGACGAGGTGATCGCGCTTGGCGGCAAGATCAAGGCGCTCGGTAACGGCGTCGACGGCATCGACTTCCGCTGGCAGGGCGACGACTGGATGTTCTCGGCGCTGCTGTTCGGCGCCGGCGGGAAAATGCTGAACGACGACGAAAGCAAGGTCGCCTTCAACGGTCCGGAAGGGGAGAAAGCGGTGGAGCTCATCGAGCGGATGGTGAAGGAGGGCGGCATGCCGGTCTTCACCAAGCCGGCTGGCGAGCAGGCCTTCGCGGCCGGCAAGGTCGGCTTCGAATTCCAGACCACCGGCGCGCTGGTCAACACGATCAAGAATGTCGGCGACAAGTTCACGCTGCGCACAGCCAAGATCCCGCTGATCGATCCGGTCAACGGCCGTCTGCCGACCGGCGGCAATGCGGTGGTCATCCTGACCAAGGACGCGGCGAAGCAGGAAGCCGCCTGGAAGTTCGCGAAATTCGCCGCCGGCCCTTACGGCGCCTCGGTGGTGGTGCCCGGCACCGGCTATGTGCCCAATAACGAGCTTGCGGCGAAATCTTCCGACTATCTCGGCGATTTCTACAAGAAGAACCCGCTGTTCCAGGCCGGCCTGAGCCAGATGCCGATCATGGTCCCGTGGTACGCTTTCCCGGGTACCAATGGGGTCAAGGTGACGCAGACCATCGTCGATAATCTCTCGCGCATCGTCGACCAGTCGGCGGCGCCGAAGGAAGCGCTCGCCGACGCCGCGAACGACGTCGAAGGCATGCTGCCGACGCAATAAGGCTCTCCGGAGCCGCCGCGCCAACGGGCGCGGCGGCTTTCCCGGGTACTCACACCGGCCGGTAAACCTTCTCAGCCGTGTTCCAGAAAATGTCCGCCTCGGCCTTGGCGCCATGCCTTGCAGCGGCCGCGCGGTGCGCCTCGATCAACTCGGCGTGGCTGGTCCATAGCTTCTCGATTGGGAAATTCGAGCCGAACATCAGCCGGCCGCTGCCGAGGATTTCGATCGCATTGTCGACGATGTAGGCGATAAGCTCCGGATCGTTGCGGTGCACGAAGGTGCCGAGGCCGGACAGCTTGGCATGGAAATTGGGCGCCGCCGAAAGCATGCGCAGGCCGGTCTTCCAGGCTTCGGTGGTTTCGGGCTCCATGCCGGTCAGCATACCGGCATGGGTGAGGATGAAATTCGTCTCAGGATTTTCGCCGACCATAGTCAGTCCGTCCTTCATCTGCGCCGGGAAAAGCTGCAGGTCGAAGGAAAGGCCGTAGTCCTTCAGCCGCGCCACATTGGCGCGCACCTTGGGATCGATGACCTGATCGGCCGAGGCGGCGAAGCGGAAGGCCGTCGTCTCGTGCCAATGAAGCTGCATGCGCACGCCGCGCAGCAACGTGTATTTCATCAGCCGGTCGATCTGCGGGCGGACGTCGTCGACCGTCATGTCCGCATAGCCGACGATGGCATGCGGCCAGCCGGTTTCCTCGGCGGTCTTCTGGAGGAAGGCGACTTCCTTCTCGAAATCCTCCTTGGCCCAGTTGGTCTGGACGTAGACGGCCTTTTCGACGCCAGAGCCCTTCTGGTCGTCTAGGAACTCCGTGATCGGATAGTCGCGGCGGATCGGCTCGTAGGGGCCAAAGATGCGCGGCATCATCGGCCCGACCAGCCAGGGCTGGTCCTGTTGGCGCCAGATGTGGAAATGCGCGTCGATGGCTTTCTGCATCACGATACCCTTTTCCAGATGGAGCTGGCCGCCGGGGCAGGGCGGGCGAGCGACAGGATGAAATCGGCCAGGCTTCCGACGGAAGAGCCGTCGACCAGATCGTCGAGCGCCGGCAAGATGGCGCGAAGCGCCGCAGTTTCCGGGCGGAAGCGCGGATCGCCGGCGAGCGGCGTCGCCAGCGACAGCCGGAAGGCGCGGGCGCTGAAGCGCCGCATCGCGATCTCCAGTTCGGCATGGCTGCCGCGCTCCAGGCCATCGGACAGGATGACGACGCAGGCGCCGCGCGCGAAGGCGGAAAAGCGCGGCACTGACAGGAAGGCGAGCAATGCCGGCCCCATGCGCGTGCCGCCGTCCCAATCGTCTACAAGCGCGGCGGCGCTGGCGAGCGCCTGCTCGCGATCGCGGATGCGCAGCGCCGACGTGACGCGGGTGAGGCGCGTGCCGAATGTGAAGACTTCCGCGCGGTCCGCGCCTTGCACGCCCGCGTGGGCCAGCTTGAGGTAATCGGCGGTGTGCAGCTTCATCGAACCGGAGACATCGATGAGCAGCAGTAGTTTTCGCGATACGGCCTGCCGGCGGCGCAGCAGCGGCGAGGGGATGTCGCCGTCGGCGCTGACGATTTCGCTGAGGGATCGGCGGAGGTCGAGCGTGCCGCGGGAACGGGTGCGCGCGGTGCGGAAGGAGCGGCGCGCCGGAAGGGCGGACGCGAGCTTGCTGCGGAACTGGCCGAGGCCATCGGGATCGGGCTGGAAATCGCGGCTGCTCAACTGTTCCAGCGCCGAGGACAATTCGCCGCCTTTCTCCTGGCGCGCGATCTGGTTCTCTTCCTCACGGGTGCCGCGATCGTCCTTGACGCGGGTTTCCTCGTCCTCCTCGCCTTCAATCGAAAGTTTTGCGTCGCCGTGGAAATAGGCGCGGAAATGCGCCTCGAATTCGGCGCGGCGATCAGGCGGAGGCGCGAGTGTGGCGAGTGCTGCCTCGCGGATGTCGTTCATCGAGCGCGGGCCGAGCAGCGTGACCGCCTGCATGAAGCTGGTGATCTGTTCGGGGGCGATGGCGAAGGCGTGGAGGCGCAAGAGCCGGGCGAAGCCGAGGAAGGGGGCCGCGGCATGGGGTAGCGTTTCCGTACGCCTCATTCCTTCGCGCCCCCCTCTGTCCTGCCGGACATCTCCCCCACAAGGGGGGAGATTGGCAGCTTAGGCGCCTCGCTCGTTCCTGCGGCGCCGGAGATTGGCGAAAGCCAGCGCGACATCTAATCTCCCCCCAAGTGGGGGAGATGTCCGGCAGGACAGAGGGGGGCGCTGTCCCGCCAGCGCTGAAAGATAGGCGTGCAATGCCCAGTGCCCATCACCCCAGCGCCTCCTCGACAATCCTCCCAAGTTCCGGCGCTATCGCCGACAAATCCTCCTCATCCTTGATCAGCACGCCGACGGCGCGGCGGAAGGCCTGCGGCCATGGGCTGCCACCCTTCTCCAGGATGGTTGCGGCATTGGCCCATTCGACCGCCTCGGCGATGCCCGGCGGCTTGGCCAATGGCCGCGCGCGGATCTCCTGCACGGCATTCGCCACGGCCCGTGCGGTCGCCTCTGCGACATCGCGAGCGCGCAGCATGATGATCTCGGCCTCGCGCGCGGCATCGGGATAGCCGATCCAGTGATAGACGCAGCGCCGGCGCAGCGCCTCGGCAAGCTCGCGGGTGCGGTTCGAGGTCAGGATGACGATAGGCCGCGCGACGGCGCGGATCGTGCCGCGCTCCGGAATGCTGATCTGGAAGTCGGAGAGGAATTCGAGCAGCAGCGCTTCGAACTCATGGTCGGAACGGTCGATCTCGTCGACCAGTAGCACGCGCTGCTCCGGCGCTCGCAGCACCTGCAGGAGCGGCCGGGCGATCAGGAAACGGTCATCATAAATGTCGATCTCGTGCTCGCCGGCATGGCGGATGGCGAGCAGCTGGCGCTGGTAGTTCCACTCGTAAAGTGCATGCCCGGCGTCGATGCCTTCATAGCATTGCAGGCGCACCAGTTCGCGGCGGAGCAGTTCGGCGACGGCCTTCGCGGCCTCGGTCTTGCCGACGCCCGGCGCGCCTTCTAGGAGCAGCGGCTTGCCCAGGCGGATCGCGAGGAAGATCGCGGTCGCGAGGCTGTCGTCGGCCAGATAGCGCGAGGCGGCAAGGCGCGCGGCCATCTGCTCCGGCGAAGCCGTGACCTCAACGGCGTCGATGCTGCTCATCTCGCGTCAACCCGTGGCCTGCGCCTTCAGCGCGCGCAGGATGCGCTCCGGCGTGATCGGCAGCGTGTCGATGCGCACGCCGACGGCGTCGAAGACGGCATTGGCGACCGCTGGAATCTGCGGGTTGGCGCACATTTCGCCCGGCCCCTTGGCGCCGTAGGGTCCATCGGCCGAAGGACGCTCCAGCACGATGATCTCGGTCTGGGCAAGATCGCCGGGACCGGGCATCAGATACTGGTTGAAGTCGGTGCCGCCATGATCGCGTTTCGGATAATAAGGCTCGGTCGTCTCGTAGAGCGCGTGGCTGATGCCCATCCAGGAGCCGCCGACGAGCTGCTGCTCGACCATCTTCGGGTTGAGCGCGCGGCCGATCTCAAAGACGTTCTTCACGGTCAGCACCGTCACCTCGCCTGTCTCGTCGTCGACTTCGACATCGGCCACCGTGCAGGCATGGGCGTAGCAGGTCGACGGCTTCATCGCGCCGGTCTCCTTCTCTGGATAGGAGCGCGGGATGAGGAACATGCCGCGTCCCGAAATCGAACGGCCGCGCTTGAAATGCGCCGACAGTGCGACATCGAAGATCGAGATCGATTTCTGCGGCGCGCCCTTCACCTGTATGTTGCCCTGGCCGTCGGTCTCGAGGTCGGAGGCGTTCACCTCCAGCTCCTCGGCCGCCACCTCCAACATCACCTGACGGGCTTCCCTGGCCGCCTGGATGACGGCATTGCCGGCGCGGTGCGTGCCGCGCGAGGCGAAGGTGCCCATGCAGTGCGGACCGGTGTCTGTGTCGGCGGTGTCGATGATGACGCGGTCGGTCGGTACGCCGATCGTCTCGGCGCAGATCTGCGCCATGATCTGCTTCATGCCCTGACCAAGATCGACACTGGAGAGCGTGACCATGAAGTTGCCGGTAGGCGTCGAATGGACCAGCGCCTGGGTCGGGTCGCCGCCGAGGTTCATGCCGGTCGGATAGTTGATCGCGGCGACGCCGCGTCCACGCCGGATCGCCATCTCAGGCTCCCTTCTTGTAGGAGGACATCGCCAGGTATTTTTCCGCCACCGGCCAGTTGGCCGCGCGCGAGGCTTCCTGCATGCACTCGATCAGCGCCGCGCCTTCGGTCGGCTGGCGATGCGCCTTCATGTCGCCGTCGCGATAGGCGTTGATGAAGCGGAATTCGAGCGGGTCCATGCCGATCAGCCGCGCCAGCTTGTCCATCTGCACTTCAAGCGCGAAGTCGCCGATGGTGACGCCGAACCCGCGCATGGCGGAGGAGGGGGTGCGGTTGGTGTAGACGCAATAGGTGTCGATCCAGACATTGGGGATCGTGTAGGGCCCGGGATAGTGCGCGGCGCCCTTCTGCGCGCCATAGGGCGAATGGCGCGAATAGGCGCCGGCGTCGGTGTAGCCGGTGACCTTGCGCGCGACGATGCGACCGTCCTTCATCACGCCGTCCTTGATGACGACCTTTTCGGCAGCACGCGGCGAGGAGATCTGCATCTCCTCCTCGCGGCTGTAGATGAAGGAGACCGGCCGGCCAGTGAGCTTGGCGCCGAGGATCGCGATCGGCTCGACGATGACATCGACCTTGCCGCCGAAGCCGCCGCCGACCGTGCCACCGACGAAATGCAGCTTCGAGCCCGGCATCTGCAGGATGATCGAGGTGTTGTCGAGGGTGAAGAACATCGCCTGCGTGTTGGTGTAGCAGGTGAAGCGGTCATTGCCCTCTGGCGCGACCACGCATCCCGTGGTCTCGGTCGGCGCGTGCTCGATCGGCGCGGACTGATATGATTGTTCAAGGATATGATCGGCCTCGGCGAAGCCCGCCTCGACATCGCCGAAACGCACCTTGCGGCACTCGCCGCTGTCGTAGAGGTAATAGTTCTGGCCGTGATATTCGTTGACGAGCGGCGCGCCGGGTTTCAGCGCCTCTTCCATGTCGAAGACGGCCGGCAGCACCTGGTAGTCGACCTTGACCTTGGCGGCGGCTTCCTGGGCAGCGCGCTCGGTTTCGGCCAGCACCGCCACCACGGCCTCGCCCTTCCAGCGCACCTTGCCGTCGGCGAGCACCGTCTCGTCCTCCGGCCCGATCTGGATCAGGATCAGGATGGTGTAGACATTGTGCGGCACGTCCTTGGCGGTCAGCACGCGCACGACGCCCGGATGCTTCTCCGCTTCCGATGTGTCGATCGAACGGATGCGGGCATGGTGATGCGGGCTGCGCACCATCTTCAGATGCAGCATGCCTGGAAAATTGTGGTCGGCGAAATAGGCGGTCTTGCCGGTGACATGTCCCGGTGAATCGAGCCGAGGCCGCGGTTGGCCGATCTCGTGGAGGCCATCCTTGCGGACATCGGCGAAATAGTTCTTGCGCAGTTCCATGACGGGTCCCTCAGGCGGCGTTCTGCGAGTTGGCGCGCGCGGCAGCCAGCACCGCCTGGATGATCGGCTCGTAGCCGGTGCAGCGGCAGATGTTGCCGGACAGCGCCTCGACCACGTCCTCGCGGCTGGGGTTCGGCGTACGGTCGAGCAGCACTTTTGCCGCCGTGATCATGCCCGGCGTGCAGAAGCCGCATTGCGTGGCGAAGGCGTCGAGGAAGGCGCGCTGCAGCGGATGCAGCACGCCGCCCTCGGCAAGGCCGGCGGTCGTCTTGACGTCGGCGCCGCCGCAGGTTTCGGCGAGCGTCAGGCAAGAGAGCCGCAATTCGCCATCGATGATGACCGAACAGGCACCGCAGGTGCCCTGGTGGCAGCCGCCCTTGGGCGAGGTGTCGCCGATCTTGTCGCGCAGCGCGCTGAGCAGCGTCGTGCCGCTTTCGACGAATTCGGCTTTCTCGGAGCCGTTAAGCGTGAATTGAATCGGGACCTTCGCCATTCTTCCTCCCTGACGCGCCTGCCCGGATGGGTCGGGCAGACACGCGTCCCCCAACGGATTAATTCGACAACAGCCGGCCGAGATGAACCGGCAGGACTTCGGCGCGATACCAGGCACTGGCGATCGGGTCGGTGATCGGCGCGATGCCTTGGCTCGCCTCTGCAAGCGCCGGCGCGATCTCCTGCGGCGTCAGCTTGCAGCCGAGCAGCGCCTTCTCCGTCGCCAAAGCGCGTATCGGCCGGTCGGCCATGCAGCCCAGCGCAATCCGCGCCGAGGTCACCGTGCCGTCCGCCGTGCGCAGCAGGAGCGCGGCGATGCTCAACACCGACACACCTTTCGGCTTGACGCGCGACACTTTCAGGAAGCGGAAGCTCTCCGTCCTGGGCAATGAGAAGCCGACGGCGGTGACGACGGCACGGCTGGTGTCGCGTCCCGCCAGGAAGGCCTCGATAGGCATCTCGCCGTGTTCGGTGACGACGGTCGCGTCGAGCGCCAGCAGCGCCACGGCGAAATCGCCGTAAGGGGCAGGCGCGAACAGATTGCCGCCGACGGTCGCCATGTTGCGGATCGCCGGTCCACCGACGGCGCGGGCAGCCCGTGCGAGCGCGGCAAGCTCGGGATGGCGGGCAATCGCCGCCATGGTGGCGGATGCGCCGAGCCGGACCCTGCCACCGGAAACCGTGATCCGCGAAAGGCCGGGATCGTTGACGCGGACAAGGCTGGAGACGGAGACATCGCCTTCATTGGCGGCGCGAACGACGAGCGTTCCGCCGCCGAGATAGCGAGTGCCCGCGGCCTGCAAGGCAGCATTGGCGTCTTTCACCGTCGAGAAGGTCTGCAACGCAAGCGGCATGGAGCGCTCCGTCAGTTCTTGCCGGCGAAATGGTCCTTCAGGGCATTGAAGCCGCCCTGGAAGACGTTGGCGCCCATGCCCTCGGCCAGCTTGTCGGCCTCCTCTGGCGCGGCGTCGAAGCTCGCCGTCCATTCGGCATAAGTGCGGTTGCCGTCGGTGACGCGCCGCAACTGCAGCGTCGCCCTGTGATTGGTGAGCGGTTGCGGCGTCTCGAGGATCGAATAGCTGACCAGGAAATTCTCATCCGAGAAGTCGAGAAGCTTCTCGCGCAGCCGCGCGCCGCTGACCAGTTTGAAGTTGCGCACGCAGCCGATCGTGGTGGCGCCCTTGCCGTCCTCGATCTCGCTTTCCACCATGCGCGGATGCCAGCCCGGCAGGCCGTTGAAATCGCGGATGCGCGCCCAGACCTGTTCGACCGGCGCGTCGATGACGCTGGAGATGGTGACTTTCGCCATAGACTGTTTCCCTCGCAAAGATTGGGACAAGGCTACGGCGATCGATGAGACGGCGCTTATCAATGCGTCTTGCCGGCATATCAATCAGTCGGAAAACCGGTGATGCCGGCCCGGCTCAATCCTGACGCGCCTAGGCCGTTGCTCTCGCGGCTTCGCGGTAGAGCGTCGGCGGCACGCCGACATGGTCCCGGAAGAAGCGCGAGAAATTGCCCTGGGTGGTGAAGCCCAGATTGCAGGCGACCGAGATCAGCGGCTCCTGCGACCACTGCAACTGGCGCACGGCTTCCTCCATGCGCAGCGTGTTCCAGTAGACGTTCGGCGTCAGGTTGGTCTGTTCCTTGAAAAGGGCGAAGAAGTGCGGCCGGGACAGTCCGACCGAGCGGGCAACATCGTCGAAAGAGATGCGCTCGCAGACATTGGCCTTCATCAACTGGATCGCCTTGCGGACGCGGAAATCGAGCATCGTGTTGATGCGCGCACGTGCCGCCTGCGGCGCGGAGGCGTCCGCGGCATCGAGCACACTGTCGATGAAACGCTCTATTTCGTAATTGGCGACGTCGTCGATGCTCTCGTTGTCGGTGAGGTGATCGAGCAGGTTCGCCGCAGCCTGATGCAGCCAGGGCTCCAGCGCGATCGCCGCCTGTGTGAACAACGGGGCCGAGGAGGGCAGGTCGCGACGCTGGCGGGCCCAGTCGGGGTCGATGTAGAAAGCCAGGAACAGGCCTGGCCTGCCGTCGCGGGAAAGGGCGTGGCTGTGCGGCTGGAACGAATTGATGCCGGCCGCCGTGCCGGGGCCGAGCCGCACCGTCTCGCGGCCGATGGTCATTTCGCCGGCCGTGCCTTCCAGCCATATGATGAGATGCGCCTCGCCATGGGCATGGGTGACGAAGTCGTTGGCGACGTTCAGCACAGAGACATGTCCGAACCGGCCCCAATAGAGCCTGATCGCGTCCGTCATGGGTATCGTTCCTCCCGCGGGCGACTGGCCTCCCTTCGCCTGCCGGGGAATAGTGCGGCCCGGGTCCGGCTCCCGTCAAGGCGGGCGGAACCTGGCGGAACCGGTGCTTCAGGCGGCCGAATGGATTTTCAGACTGAGCGATAGGAACCAAACCGAATAACGCCGCTCAATCGTCAATCGCTGCGGCGGAAATTGCGGATGCGGTCGAAGAGCACCGCCAGGATGATCGCGCCGCCGATGAAGGTGCCCTGCCAGAAGGCGTTGATGCCGAGCAGGCCCAGGCTATTGCGGATAACCTCGATCAGGGCCGCGCCGACGATGGCGCCGAAGGCGGTGCCGACGCCACCGGCGAGGTCCGCGCCGCCGATGACGGTCGCGGCGATCACCTGCAGTTCCATGCCGTTGCCGAGATTGGTGGTGACGGCGCCGAGCCACCCGGTCTGGATGATGCCGGCGAGCCCTGCCGAAAGCGCCGAGATCATGTAGACGGCGACCTTGATCTGCTTGACGGGAACGCCGGTCAGGGTCGCCGCATGCTCGTTGCCGCCGATGGCGAAGATGTGCCGGCCGAACTTGGTCCAACGCAGGGTGAAACCGGTGATAAGTCCCAGGATGATCATGTAGAGCACCGGGTTGGCGATACCGAACACCCACGCGCCACCACCCAAGGCGAGCAGCTTTTGGTGATCCGGTCCAAACTGGAAGACCACCGTGTTGTTGGAGGCGACCATTGCAAGGCTACGCGCCACCGAAAGCATGCCGAGCGTCACCACAAAGGGCGGGAAGCCGAGATAGGCGATAAGCGCGCCGTTGAAGGCGCCAACCGCAAGCGCGGTGGCGATCGAGGCCAGGATGCCGATTTCGATCGAATAGCCGGCATGCATGGTGACGGCGAGCACCATCGAAGAAAGACAGAGCACCGAACCGACCGAAAGGTCGATGCCGCCGGTGATGATGACGAAGGTCATGCCGAGCGCGACGATGGCGACGAAGGTGACGTTGCGGGTGATGTTGAAGAGGTTCTTCGAGGTGGCGAAGGAATCGGTGGCGAAGGAGAGGAACAGGCAGGCTAGGATGACCGCAATCACCACCCAGAAGGTCTGGTTGGAGAAGAGCCGCGACAGGAAAGTGTGCTGCTTCTGCGCGATCGTCTGGTCAAGGGTGACTGCCATTATCGACCTTTCCTGAGAGGCGGCGCGCGAGGATCCGCGCGATCACGCTACCTGTTCGATGGCGCCGGTGATCAACCCGGTGACTTCCTCGGGCGAGCTCGACGCGATCTTCTTGTCGGCCACTTTGCGGCCGCGCCGCATGACGATGACGCGGTCGGCGACGTCGAACACATCGGGCATGCGGTGGCTGATCAGCACCACCGCGATGCCCTGGTCGCGCAGATGGCGGATGAGGTTGAGCACCTCGGCGACCTGTCTGACCGAGATTGCCGCCGTCGGCTCATCCATCAGCACGATCTTTGCTTGCGACAGCATGGTGCGGGCGATCGCCACCGCTTGGCGCTGGCCGCCCGACATCTGCTTGACGAGGTCGCGCGGCCGCGTTTCGGATTTCAATTCGGCGAAGAGCTGCCCGGCGCGCTTGTACATCGCGCCATAATCGAGGATGCGGAACGGGCCGATGCCACGGCGCAGCTCGCGGCCGAGATAGACGTTTGCCGCGGCCGTCAGGTTGTTGCAGAGCGCGAGGTCCTGGTGGACGATCTCGATGCCATGCTGGCGGGCATCGGCGGGCTTGTGCATGACAAGCTCCTTGCCGTCCAGATGCATGGTGCCGTGGCTCGGACGGAAATTGCCGGCGATCATCTTCACCAGCGTCGACTTGCCGGCGCCATTATCGCCCATCAAGCCGACGACCTCGCCGGCCTCCAGCGAAAACGAGACGTCGTTGACCGCCTGGATAGCGCCGAAATGCTTCGAGATGTTGGCGAGTTCGAGAACCGACACCAGCCTTAAGCCTCCCCATTCTTGACGCGGCCGATCGCCGGGTTCGCCTGCGCCGCTTGCGTCCCGCTCCGTCCATCTCCTCCCGAACGGCGCGTTCATGCATTTAGGCAAATGCGGACAAGGGCGTCAATCAATTGTCAGACTATTAATTTCGAGACTCGACGAAAAATCAGTTTTGTAGGACAAATAGGAATTGACGCTGGAGAAAAGCCGATATTAGCTAAGTCTCGGAGGAAGGAGTTTGCTCGTCGTTCGCCTATCGGCGGAGAGCTTGCAAATGATGCGAAGGTCAAGGATCCGGCTGCGCCAGTATTCAGGCAAACGGATCGGCAAATGCTTGTCAGCCCGGCCCGGGATACGAACATCACGAGATGCTCGTCATGGTCCTTGTGCATCCGGTCTGATCAGTATGGCGGACACGCGGTGTCCGTCTGTTTCAAGGGAGGACTGATATGAGGAAAACACTTTTGCTTGCCGCCGTCGCCGCCATGGCGTTGGGCGCTGGGCCTGCTTTGGCCAAGAAACAGCTCGTCATCGTGGTGAAGGGTCTCGACAACCCGTTCTTCGAAGCCATCCACCAGGGCTGCGAGAAGTGGAACAAGGAAAACGCCAGCTCGGAATATGAATGCTTCTACACTGGTCCGGCATCGACCTCGGACGAGGCCGGCGAAGCGCAGATCGTGCAGGACATGCTGAGCAAGCCCGACACCGCGGCGATGGCGATCTCGCCGTCGAATGCGCCGCTGATCGCGCAGACGATCAAGAGCGCCAACCCGTCGATCCCGATCATGACGGTCGACGCCGACCTTGCGAAGGAAGACGCTGCCCTTCGCAAGACCTATCTCGGCACCGACAACTACCTGATGGGCAAGAAGATCGGCGAATACATCAAGAAGGCCAAGCCGAACGGCGGCACGATCTGCACCATCGAAGGCAATCCGGCGGCCGACAACATCCTGCGCCGCGCGCAAGGCATGCGCGACGCGCTGTCGGGCAAGGAAGGCCTTGCGGCGCTGAAAGGCGAGGGCGGCTGGACCGAAGTCGCCGGCTGCCCGGTGTTCACCAATGACGATGGCGCCAAGGGCGTGCAGGCGATGACCGACATCCTCGCCGCCAATCCGAAGCTCGACGCTTTCGGCATTATGGGTGGTTGGCCGCTGTTCGGTGCCCCGCAGCCCTATCGCGACCTGTTCAAGCCGATGGCCGACAAGATCGCCAAGAACGAGTTCGTCATCGGCGCCGCCGACACGATCGGCGACGAGGTGGCGATCGCCAAGGAAGGCCTGGTGACCGCGCTGGTCGGCCAGCGGCCGTTCGAGATGGGCTACAAGGCGCCGTCGGTCATGCTCGACCTCATCGCCAACAAGAAGGTCGACGATCCGGTCTTCACCGGTCTTGATGAATGCACCAAGGAAACGGCCGACACCTGTATCCAGCGGTAGGCGCGGGCCGCGTCCGAAGCCAAGTCTAAAAGGGGCGCCCGCGAGGCGCCCCTATTTTTTCCGGTGCCGGTTTGCGCGATCGAACAGGGCAGGGCGTCTCCCGTTCAAATCCTCTGCTTCACACCGTCCTTCGAAGGCATCAGGTCGACGCCGTTGAGCCTGCCGATATGGGTGGCGAGCATCGGCACGTACTGTTCGTCGGGGCCGGTGGCAAAGGCTGTTGCGAAGGAGTTCTTGGTGGCATTGCCGAGCGGGTTGGCGATGCCGGCGGCGCCCGCCATCGATTCCAGATAGGTGAGATCCTTGAAGGCATTGGCGACGGTGAACCTGTGCGCATCGCGGTCGCCCTCCAGCGTCCAGCGCATGAAGGTCTGGTAGAAGCCGCAGTCCATGCGGCCGTTGCGGATCACGCTGTCGAAGCGCTGCGGCGAGATGCCGACCTTCTCAGCCAACGCCAGAGCTTCCGAGTAGATCGCGGCATAGCCCAGCGAGACGAAGTTGTTGAGCAGCTTCATGCGGTGGCCGTCGCCGGTGTCGCCGATATGGACGATGCGGCCGGCCCAGGTCTCGATCACCGGCTTCAGCCTGGCGAACACCGCGTCAGGCGCGCCGACCATGGCGTCGAGCGTGCCTTCCCAGGCCTCCTTCGGCGTACGGCTGAGCGGCGCGTCGACATAATCGACGCCGAGCGCCTTGAGCTCGGCGGCCAAGGCGACGGTCGAGACCGGATCGGAGGTCGAGCAGTCGACGACGACGGAGCCTTTGCTCAGACCCTCCTTCAGCCCGCCGGGGCCGCGGATGATCGCTTCCACCTCGCGCGAGCCGGTGACGCAGATGAAGACGATGTCGGATGCCGCCGCCACCTCCCTGGATGTGGTGGCTTCCCTGGCGCCGCGGCCAGTCAAGTCCTCCGCCGGCTTGCGGTTCTTGCGACCGAGGAAGGTCAGCGGATAACCCTTGTCGACAATGTTCTTGGCGATGCCGTGCCCCATCAGCCCGAGGCCGATGAAACCGATATTTTCGCGGGCAGCGGTGGTGCTCATGTCGTCTCTTCCCTGTCTTTCGTGGTGATGGCCCGCAGGCGGGGCGATTGTCGGAAGGTTTCCGCCGATCGCGGTGGCGGGCGATTGCGGAATGCCATATTGTCTGACAATACACATAATTCCCTGGCATTGTGGAGCGCAAAATGACGAAGCGGATCATGTTCACCGGCGGCAGCGGCAAGGCTGGCCGGCATGTCGTCCAGTATCTGGTCGAGCACGGCTGCCAGGTGCTCAATATCGACACCAGGCCACTCGACAATCCGAAGGTGCGCACTTTAATCACCGACATCACCGACAGCGGGCAGGTTTTCAACGCGCTGTCGAGCTATATGGGCCTGCATGAATTCGACCCGTCGCTAAGGGCCCAGCCGGTCGACGCCGTGGTTCATTTCGCCGCCATCCCGCGCATCATGATCACGCCGGACAACGAGGTGTTCCGCATCAACGCGATGGGCACCTACAATGTCATCGAGGCGGCGGTGAAGCTTGGCATCCGCAAGATCATCGTCGCCTCCTCGGAGACGACCTACGGCCTGGTCTTTGCCAACGAGCCGCGAAATCCGACGCATTTCCCGCTGGACGAGGACTATGACGTCGACCCGATGGACTCCTATGCGCTGTCGAAGATCGTCAACGAGAAGACCGCGCGGGCCTTCGCGCTGCGCAGCGGCGCCGACATCTATGCGCTGCGCATCGGCAACGTCATCGAGCCGCATGAATATTCGTTGTTCCCGAAATGGTTCGCCGATCCGGGCTTCCGCAAGCGCATCGCCTGGAGCTACATCGACGCGCGTGATCTCGGCCAGATCACGCTGCGGGCCATCGAGAAAGACGGGCTGGGCTATCAGGTGTTCAACGCTGCCAATGACGACACCTCGTCTGACCTGCCGACGGCGGAGTTGTTGAAGCGCTTTTATCCGGGCGTGCCGGTCAAGGCGGAGCTCGGCGAATATGAGACGCTGCTTTCGAACCGCAAGGCGCGCGACATGCTCGGCTTCCGGCCTGAGCATAGCTGGCGCAAATACGTCAAAACGGCTTGAGACGAGCCCAAATGCCGGTTGATCTGTGCACATCCTCGCGCGTTGCGGCAAAGCGGGCTTGCCGCGCTTGACAGCTTCTGAAAACGGGATTTTCTGAAACCATGCGGGACGCGAAGCCGAATAACGACAAAAAGCCAACGAAAACGGCAGCCATGGAGCGTCCGGCCGGTGTTCGCCGGGCCGACGCGCCGCGCATCCCTGGCGCCAGCGTGCACACCTCCCTGGCCAGCGAGATCGGCCTTCGGATCGTGCGCGGCGACTATCCGCCGGGCACCATCCTGCCCAACGAAGCCAAATGGTCGGAAACCTTCGACGTCAGCCGCTCGGCCGTGCGCGAGGCGATCAAGATGCTGATGGCCAAGAGCCTCCTGGCCTCGCGACCGAAGATCGGCAGTTGGGTCGAGCCGAAGGAACGCTGGAACCTGCTCGACCGCGACGTGCTGTCCTGGTACGCGACGTCGCCGGACCGCGAGGTTTTCCTGAGGACTGTGCAGGAGTTCCGGCACATCATAGAGCCGGAGGCGACGGCCTTCGCGGCAATGCGGCGCACCGACGAGCAGATGGCCGAGATCAGCCAGGCGTGCCGCGAGATGGGCGAGGCCACCAACCTGCAGGAGCGGACCCGCGCCGACACACGCTTCCATCTCGCCATCCTCAGGGCCTCGGGGAACGATCTGCTGGTGCCGCTGGGCGTGCTGATCGAATCCGCTTTCGATCATCTCTTCACCTATACGACGCGCGAATTGGACGATCTGCAGCACGCACAGAAGCTGCATGAGGCGATCGAGAGGAACATCCGCCTGCAAAGGCCGGATGCGGCGCGCAACGCGGTGCGCAAGCTGCTGGCGAATACCGACGAAGTGATCCAGTCGCGCTAAGCTCCATCGATGTCCAGGTGAGGCTGGCTTGCGAATGGCGGCTTCCTCCGCTTCCGGTGCTCACGGACTTCAAGTACGCTCCGGTTTTCGGAAGCCACCATTCTCAGCTCGGTCTGGCCTGAATCTCGACAGGCATTATCCCCACCTAATCCTGCTTCTCGCGGCCGAAGGCGACACGCAGCTCATCCTTCGCCTTTTCCAGCACCTTCTTGCGCTCTTCGGGCAGGTTCGTTCCGGCGCGGTTGATGTAGAAATTCAGCATGGACATGGCGGACTGGAACGGCTCGGCCTTGCGGCGGTGGCTGTGCTCGGCCGAACGTTTGAGCGATGCGGCGATCTTCTTCGCGTCGTCGGATTCGAAGACGTGGTCCTCGAGATCCAGCGCATCGCTGTGCTCGGTCACGTCGGCCGACCATTTCTTCTTGGCGGTCATGGCAAACTCCTTCCTTGAGGCAAAACTCCATGGCCTGACGCAGGTTCCAGGCTCTGGAGCCACGGAATTGTGCGTCGTGGCGCTGCTCGGCCTGGTAAATGCGCCGATAGTGGAGCCCGAACCGCCGACTTCGCGAACAGCGGACAGGAACGCCTTGACGACGATCTCCAGCAATGCAGCACCCCCAGGCATAGACAGCACTTATGCCTGGATGAGGTTGGCCATTTCCGTATTGTTGGGCACCATCGGGGGCGCCGGCATGTGGGCGGTGGTCGTGGTGTTGCCGGCGGTCCAGGCCGAGTTCGGCGTCGATCGCGCCGCGGCCTCGATGCCTTATACCGCAACCATGGTCGGCTTCGCGGCCGGCAATGTGGTGGTCGGGCGCGCCATCGATCGTGTCGGTTACTGGATCCCGGCGCTTGTTTCCTCGGCGGCCTTGGGTGCCGGTTTCCTGTTGGCGTCGCTCTCCAGTTCGATCCTGCAATTCACGCTCACTCAAGGCTTGCTGGTCGGGTTGGGGACATCGGCGATCTTCGGACCGCTGATCGCCGATATCTCGCACTGGTTCAATCGTCGGCGCGGCGTTGCTGTGGCAGCGGCTGCGTCCGGCAGCTATCTCGCCGGAACGGTGTGGCCGACCATCATACCACCGCTGATGAGAGCGGAGGGCTGGCGCTTCACCTATCTGGCGATCGGCATCGGTTGCCTGGTGACGATGGTGCCGCTGGTTCTGATGCTGCGTCGTCGTGCTCCAGCAGTCGTGGCAGGCTCGCCGGGCACGCGCCCGGTCCAGCCGATTGCATTGTCGCCGGCGGCGCTTCAGATCCTGCTGGTGATAGCTGGTCTAGGCTGCTGCGTAGCGATGTCGATGCCGCAGGTGCATATCGTCGCCTATTGCATGGACCTCGGCTATGGCGTCGCGCATGGCGCCGACATGCTTTCGATCATGATGGCCGCCGGCGTCGTCAGCCGCCTCGCTTCCGGCTTCGTTGCCGATCGGATCGGCGGGGTGAAGACCTTGCTGATCGGTTCGGTGCTGCAATGCCTGTCGCTGTTCTTCTACATTCCCTTCGACGGGCTCGCCTCGCTCTACGTCGTCTCGCTGGTGTTTGGCCTGTCGCAAGGCGGCATCGTGCCTTGCTATGCGATCATCGTGCGGGAATACATGCCCGCCAAGGAGGCCGGCCAGCGCGTGGGCATCGTCATCATGGCCACCATTTTCGGCATGGCAATCGGTGGCTGGATGTCGGGTTGGATCTACGACCTCACGGGTTCCTATTCGGCCGCCTTCCTGAACGGGATCGCCTGGAACCTGCTCAACATACTGGTGATGGTTCTGGTGTTCTGGAAGGCAAGACGCAGCGGCGTCGTCGTGGCCTGACGGACTCGTGCCGGCGCTTTTCCAGGTAGACGCCTCGGCTTGACAACAAATCGCGGCTGCGCGACGCCAAGATCAATGAACGCGGTACAGGCCTGCGAGATGGCGACACCAGGGTCTATGGCATTGCAGGGGCGCGGCGGGCGGGATTCGCCGCACGAGGCTCGGCCTTGAGCAAGCCGCGCTCGCGCCGCGGCGGCGGCCGTCCGACTATTGCCGACGTGGCGCGCAAGGCCGGCGTCGGCGCGATCACCGTGTCGCGCGCGCTGCGCGAGCCGGGCCGCGTGTCGGAGGACCTTCGGCGGCAGATACAGGCTGCGGTGGATGAACTCGGCTATGTTCCTGACCCGAATGCGCGCGCTCTTGCCTCGGCGCGCGCCGAGGTGTTCGGCGTGCTGGTGCCTTCGCTCACCAACAACGTCTTTGCCGAGGTGGTGCGCGGCATCTACGACAGCCTCTCCGACAGCCCGTTCCGCATCCAGATCGGTAACACGCATTATTCCGGACTGGAGGAAGAGCGGCTGCTGCAGGTCTTCGGATCGCAACGCCCGGCGGCGCTGATCGTGGCCGGCATCGACCAGACGCCCAGCGCGCGACGACTGCTGGAGAATGCCGGCTGCCCGGTGGTGCAGGTGATGGAGACCGGGCCCGACCCGATCGACATGATGGTCGGCTTCTCGCATTTCGATGGCGGCAGGACGGCCACCGAGCATCTGTTGCAAGTCGGATACCGGAAAATCGGTTTCATCGGCGCGCGGATGGACCCGCGTTCACAGCGGCGGCTTGCCGGCTATCGCGCCGCCATGGAGACCGCTGGCCTGTTTGATCCCAGGCTCGTCACCACAACGCCGGTGCCGTCAAGCGTGACGCTCGGGCGCGAGTTGTTCCGCGACGCGCTGGCCAAGATGCCGACGCTGGATGGGGTGTTCTGCAACAATGACGATATCGCGCTTGGCGTGCTGTTCGAATGCCACCGCGCATCGATCGACGTGCCCAAGCAGATCGGCATTGTCGGCTTCAACGACCTCGACATGATGCAGGTGTCCTTTCCCTCGATCACCAGCGTGCGTACGCACCGTTATGAAATCGGCACCCGCGCGGTCGCCATGGCCCTGGCGGCCATCGCCGGGAACTGGCCGGAACAGCGGATCGCCGACCTCGGCTTCGAGCTCATGCGGCGCGAAAGCACCGCGCGCTGAGGAACACGGAAAAATGACGAAGGCGGCGCTTTACAGCCTCATATGGTAGCGCTACCATTTGTCTGTAAAATCAACATCCGGCAAGGGTCACGGCTGTTTATTATACATAAGTAACAGCTTATGCTTGTTTATTATGTATAATATGATAGTTTTCTGAATGACCCGGAAGGCGAGGGAAGGGGAGAAGGCGGGGCGTCCATGGTCGCCCGGCAAGCGTCTTGGTTCGGCAGGAGGTGCCGCCGAGGAGCGTCAGGATTTCGTAATTCAGCAGATCTGCAATTGGGAGGAATATCGATGATCAAGTCACTCGTTGGCGGCGTCGTTGCCGCCACTGCATTCGTCATGCTCAGCTCGGCGGCGATGGCCGCCGGACCGGAAATCGTCTCCGGTCCCGCCGCGCAGCCCGACTGCTTCGCGCCATGGTCGGCCGACACCAAGTTCTTCAAGTATCCGAAGAAGGAAGGTCCGTTCCGCATCGCCTTCTCCAACGGCTATATCGCCAACACCTGGCGCATCCAGATGGTGCAGACGGCGAAAGCCTATGCGGCGCAGCCCGACGTGAAGGCCAAGATCAAGGAATTCAAGGTCGTCTCGACCGGCGAGGACGTGCCGGCACAGATCTCGGCGATCAACAACTTCATCGATTCCGGCTATGACGCCATCGTCACCGACGCGCAGAACCCGACTGCCTTCGGCCCGGTCATCAAGCGCGCCAAGGAAGCCGGCATCGTGCTGGTCGCCTTCGACAACATCCTCGACACCAAGGACGCCATCAACGTCAATGTCGACCAGAAGGGGCTCGGCGAATTGTGGGCCAAGTGGCTGGTCGAGAAAGTGCCGAATGGCGGCAAGATCCTCGAAGTGCGCGGCGTTGCCGGCACCTCGGTCGATACCGACCGCCACAACGGCATCCATGAAGTGCTCGATGCTTCCGGCAAGAAATGGAACGTGACCGAAGTCGCCGGCAAGTGGGATGACGGCGTGGCGCAGAAGGTGACCGCCGATGCGATCGCGACCAACGGTCCGTTCGACGGCATCACCGGCCAGGGCGGCGACACCGGCATCGTGCAGGCGATGATCGACGCCAAGCATCCGTTCGTGCCGTTCGGTGGCGAGACCGAGAACGGCTTCCGCAAATTCTGCGCTAAATACTCGGCCGATGGGTTGAAGTGTACGTCGGCGGGCTCCGGTCCGGCGCAGGTCGCCGTCGCCATCAAGACAGCGATCGCGGCGCTTGAAGGCGAGGTGGTGCCGCAAGAGGTGAAGCTGCCCCTGGCCGTCGCCTCGGACCCGAACATGAAGGAAGGGACGGATTACTTCCCGAAGGAGTCCGACAACTTCTTCGTCGGCAATTCCTTCCCGACCTGCGGCATCAATTTCAGCGCGCAGGAAATCATGGGTCAGAGCAAGGAAAACCAGTAGTCTTCGGATCGCTGGCTGGCGCCGCGGGTGAGCCGCGGCGCCGTCCCCATGAGCATTTCGGAGGGCCGATGGACGGTGCGGTTCCGCTCTTCCGCATGGAAGGCATATCCAAGCGCTATGGCGGCGTCAGGGCCCTGGAAAAGGCCGACCTGACGGTCACCGCCGGCAGCATCCACGCCATTCTCGGCGAGAACGGCGCCGGCAAGTCGACGCTGATCAAGACCATGGCGGGCGTCGTGGCGCCCGACGAGGGCACGATGACTCTTGACGGGCGCGCGGTGAGTTTCGCCTCGCCGGCCGCGGCCAATCAGGCCGGCATCGTCTGCATCTTCCAGGAACTCTCGCTCATCCCGGAGTTGAGCGTCGCCGACAACATCGTCATTTCCGACCCGCCGAAGCGCTTCGGCATGATCGACCGCAAGGCGCAGCGGCGCATCGCGGAAGAGGCGCTGGCGCGCGCCGGCGCTTCGGACATCCATCCCCGCGCCCTGGTCAAGGACCTGCCGCTGTCGCGCCGGCAGATGGTGGAGATAGCCAAGGCATTGGCTCGCAAGCCGCGCATCCTCATCCTCGACGAGGCGACCTCGGCGCTGACGGCGGCGGATGTCGCCAAGGTCTTCGAGGTGTTGAAACGGCTGCGCTCGGAAGGACTGGCGCTGCTCTACATCTCGCACCGCATGAACGAGATCGCCGAACTCGCCGACCATTGCACGGTGTTCCGCAACGGCCGCAACGTCGCCAGCTATCCCGCGGGCGCCAAGAGCGACAATGAGGTGGTCGAGCTGATGATCGGCCGCGAATACAGCCATATCTTTCCGCCAAAACCGGCTTCCGCGCCGGCCGCCACGCCGGTGCTCGAAGCGCGCAATCTTTCCTGGGCCGACCGGCTGGACAATATTTCGCTGAGCGTCAGGGCCGGCGAGGTCGTGGGGCTGGGCGGTCTCGACGGGCAGGGCCAGCGCGAATTGCTGCTGGCCTTTTTCGGCGTGCTGCGCGGCCTGCGCGGCGAGGTGCTGATCGACGGCAAGCCGGCTTCCATCTCCAGCCCGCGCGCCGCCAGCCACGACCGCGTCGGCATGGCGCTGATCCCCGAGGACCGCAAGACCGAGGGGCTGATGCTACCGATGACGGTGCGCGAGAACCTCTCCTTCGCCGCGCTCGACCGGCTGGCGAAGGGGGGCATCATCGATCGCGCCGCCGAGCAGCATCTGATCGACGACATGGTCGGGCTGCTGGCGATCAAGACGGCGGGGCTCGATATTCCCGTCGGCGCGCTCTCCGGCGGCAACCAGCAGAAGGTCGTCATCGCCAAATGGCTGATGCGGCAGCCGCGCATCATCCTGCTCAACGATCCGACGCGCGGCATCGATGTCGGCACCAAGCAGGAGATCTACCAGTTGATGCGCAAGCTGGCGGATGCGGGTGCGGCGATCCTGTTCTATTCGACCGATTATGACGAGCTGATCGGCTGCTGCGACCGCGTGCTGGTGCTTTATGATGGCAGCGTCAAGCGCGAGCTCGTCGGCGCCGAGATCACCGAGCACGCGCTGATCGCCAGCGCGCTCAACATCCATGGCGAAGGCGCCGGCATGAAGCAGGGAGCGGGCGCGTGAAGGATTGGCGCTACTTAATGGCCGAGCAGCGCGGAACGCTGCTGGCGCTATGCATCTTCATCGTCATGTTCATCATCTACACGACGAACCATCCCGCCGGCTTCACCGCCAATGTCGTGCAGACGGCCGCCAACAAGGGCGTGCTCCTGGCCTTCGTCGCCATGGCGCAGACGCTGGTTGTGATCACCGCAGGCATCGACCTGTCGGTCGGCATGGTCCTGCTTCTCACCAATTGCCTCGCATCCTGGGTGGTTGTGGGGACACCGCTGGAGACCACGCTCGGCGTGATCGGGGTGCTGGCGGCTGGGCTGGTCTGCGGGGCGATCAACGGCGCCATCGTCATCTATGGACGCCTGCAGCCGATCGTCGCCACGATTGCGACGGGCGCCATCTATTACGGTATCGGGCTGCTGCTGCGGCCGTTTCCGGGCGGATCGGTCAACGAGGATCTGGCCGATGCGCTGACTGGAAAGCTTTTCGACGTGATCCCGACTTCGCTGGTCGCGCTGCTCATCGTCGTGCTGGTCGTCTGGGTGCCGTTCAGCCGCTCGGAGTTCGGCCGCGCGGCCTACGCCGCGGGCTCGTCGGAAACGGCGGCCTACATGTCCGGCGTGCCGATCCGGCGCGGCAAGTTCCTCGCCTATGCGCTGGCAGGCCTGCTGGCCTCGGTCGGCGGCCTGTTCCTCACCTTCTTCACCTATACGGGCGAGGCGGCCTATGCGAGCGGCAATTCCTACACGCTGTTTTCGATCGCGGCCGTCGTGCTCGGCGGCGTTTCTCTGTTCGGCGGCAAGGGCAGCGCCATCGGGGCGATCTTCGGCGCGCTCGCCTTCCGCACCATCGGCGACCTGCTGTTCGTCTTCGACCTCGATCCGCTCTGGCAGCCGCTGTTCCAGGGCGTTATCCTGTTGATCGCGGTCAGCCTCGGCGCCTTCGCGCTGTTTCGGGTGCGCAACCGGCTGGAGTGGTTCCTGTGAGCGAAACGATCCTCGGTGGCTTTGCCGGGCTGATGCCGAAATTCATCCGCCGCGCCGACCCGGCAGTGCTGACGGCCTTTGCCTGCATCGTCATCCTGCTCCTGCTCGGCAGCCTCTATTCGCGCAGCTTCCTTTCGCCGGAATATCTGTTGCAGCAGTTGAAGGTCGCGTCCTTCCTCGGTGTCATCGCCACCGGCATGATGCTGGTCATCCTGCTCGGCCAGATCGACCTTTCGGTGCCATGGGCCGTGGCGGCAGGCGCCATGATGGCCTGCGCGGCGGCCGCCTACGGGCCGGTCGGCGTCGTGCTGGCCATCCCCTTCGGCGTGCTCTGCGGCGTAGCGATCGGCATCGTCAACGGCATCGGCGTCGCCTATCTGCGCATCCCCTCCATGATCATAACCTTGGCCACCAACGCCGTCGCGCAAGGGCTGATGGTAGTCTACACGGGCGGCTTCTCGCCGCAGGATTCGGCGACGGCCGCGATGCGCTACCTGGCCACCGGCTTCACCATTCCGGGCGTTCCCAACGCCGTCATCATCTGGGCGCTGATCGGCGCCGCGATGGTCTTCGTGCTGACGCGCACCAGCTTCGGCCGCGCCGTCTACGGCATCGGCAACCGCGAGCGCGCCGCCTATCTTTCCGGCATCGACACGCGCCGCATCGTGATGATCGCCTTCGCCGTCTCCGGCGGCCTGTCGGCCTTTGGCGGCGTGCTTTTGGCTGGCTATGCCTCCAAGGCGGCACAGTCGATGGGCGACGCCTACCTCCTGCCGTCGATCGCCGCCGTCGTGCTTGGCGGCACGTCGATCCTCGGCGGGCGAGGCTCCTATCTCGGCACGGTGGCGGGGGTGATCCTGATCACGCTTCTGCAATCCATCCTCTCGGTCATGCAGATGCCGGAGGCGGGCCGACAGATCATCTATGGTGTCGTCATCGTCGCCATGCTCCTGCTCTACGGGCGCGCGCCGGCAAGCCGCTGACCCGTGGAGGAGGCGAGCGCAAGACCGAATATCCCGGAGCTTCGCATGAACGATCTTCGGACGGCGCCGGCCATCGTCGTGATGGGCGTTGCCGGATGCGGCAAGACGGCCGTCGGCGAGGCGCTCGCCAAGGCGCTGGGCGCCGACTTCATCGAAGGGGACCGGCTGCATCCACCGGAGAATGTGGCGCGCATGGCGCGCGGCGAGCCGCTGACCGACGCGTTGCGCGAGGGCTGGCTGGACGCCATAGGAGAGCATGTCGCAACCTCCGTAGCCGGTGGGCGCAAAGCCGTGGCGGCCTGCTCGGCGCTGAAACGCAGCTATCGCGACCGGCTGAGCCGCTTCTGTCCGGGCACCGTCTTCCTCTATCTGAGGATCGACCGCGAAACCGCATGGCGGCGGGTCGCCAACCGCAAGGGCCACTTCATGCCGGCAAGCCTGGTCGACAGCCAGTTCTCCACGCTGGAAGAGCCTGCCGAAGACGAACGGGCGGTGACGGTCGACGGAACGCGGACGGTTGCGGGGATCGTGAAGGAGATCACCAGCTAGGGCTCGTGACTCAAAGCAGCCTCCAGGAATGGTTCTGGGCGCTCACGCGCCGTCATTGCCGATCGCGCCTTCGGTTGGCTGTTCGGTCAGCCGCTCGGCGCTCGACCAAGCCAGCATCTGCTCCGGACAAAGCTTGAGCGTTTCGAGCATGCGGTCGCGCTTGGACAGGACATATCCCGCCTGAACGGCGAGGTTCTTCGCCGCCGTTTCCCTTGCCGGCGACAAGGGCGCTTGCAGGCCTGAGTTCAGCTCGATGACGATCGCCCGGTACTGGCGAAACGGGATCGTCTCGATCGTCGCCATGTGGAACAGCGCCGCGCCGGCGCGTGCCGCGAAGTTTGCCGGCGCCGAGGCGAGGTGTGTCCAGCCACGCTCGCCCATGGCCGCTTCGGCGAAGGCGGAGCCGGCATAGACGGTGTTGGTCATCAGCACGACGCCATGGGCTTTCAGTACCTTCTGGATGCGCGTGGTGACCTGATAGGTGTCGGTGCGCTCGAAGACGATCCGGCCTTTCAGGAAGCGGTTCTCGACGTTGACCAGCGGCGGGTTGATCACGCGAAAGCCGAACCGGCTCGGCGAGAAGCCGTGGAGCCGCGCGCTCACCTGATGGGCATCGACACCGGCCTCATGCAGGGCGCGCTTGCCCATGATCGTCTGCGCCGCGAACTGGTCGCACCATATTATGGCGCCACCGCCGCGCCCGGCCTCCTGTAAAACGTCCAGGCCCTCCAACCGGATAGCCGGCGACCAGCGCCAGCCGGCGACAAGATGCGCCGCAAGCACCAGCCGCCGGCGGTGAATGGCGGCGAGCTGGGCCTCGAACATGCCTGGCGTGTCGAACGCGTCGCCGAGCACCGACCTCACCGCGACATCGTAACGGGGGAAGTCCTTGCGAAAGTGGCGCTTGCGTCTGAGCCTGGACACCCAGCCGCAGATGGGCCCCCACGAGGAGACCGGCAGCACCGCCGCGACGCCGAGGTAGAAGCAGGACAGCAGGCTTTCGCGCAGGTCCTGATTGGAGAAGCGACGCAACTTGCCGGGACGGACGACCTTGCGGCTGAAGAAACGGACGGACTCGTTGCGCTCCGGCACCGGCACGTCGGCAAAGATCTCGGTCTGAAAGACGTCGCTGGACGATGGCTGCCGGCTGGCCCTGCGGGAACTGCCAAGCCAAGACGGCCTCATGCGTCAGAGCCCTGTTTCATCCTCCAGTCGCTTTACTGCGGCCGCGATGGACTGGCAACCGAAGCCGATAGGTCGGGGCAGGCGGCGCCCGCTCAGCGCGGAGGGGAGGTCACGGGAAAGCCGCTGAGCCGATCGCGCCGCATTTTTCGGTGATCGCTTAAATCTGAGACGTGAGTTCCGCCGGGAAATCGTCGTTGTCGGCGTCGCGCATGGCGGCGAGGCTGCGGTTGTCGAGCACCTCGGCGATCGCCTGGCGCACTTCAAGCATCATGTGACGGACCTGGCAGGTGGCCTCGTCGCAGTCCTCGCAGCGCTGGTACTGCGTACGGCTGGCACAAGGGATCGGCGCCAGCGGCCCGTCGAGCACGCGCACGACGTGCCCGATCTTAATCTCGGAAGCTGGCCGGGCGAGGCGATAGCCGCCTTCCTTGCCCTTGCGGCTCTGGACGAAACCGGCATTGCGCAACTCGCCCAGGATCGCATCCAGGAACTTCTTCGGGATGTTGTTGGCAACCGCGATGTCGTTGACGAATGCAAGCTGGCCAGCCGGCAGGCTGGAAAGATGCACGAGGGCCTTGAGGCCGTATTTGCCTTTTTTGGTCAGCATGCCCGATTCAGTTTCATCAAACCCCAATGCGCCTGCATCTGGCGGTTGTTTGTGTGCAAATCATGACAGTTTGACCGCAGAACGCCGCCTGGCCCAACGATTTGCCCCGCAGCTTAGGCACAAACGCGTTGATTCTTCGTAACGTTTTTCACATTGGCGGTCTTGGCTTCGCCGGCAAAGGTTCGGGGCCTCGACAAAGAAGAAAGCCGGCAAAAAGCCGGCTCCTTGCTCTTCCTGATTGTGAGCCACTTTCAGCGGCTGCCATAGGCCTGATCGAGCAGCCCGCCGGCGGCAAAATGCTCTTTCTGCACCTTGTCCCAGCCGCCGAAAACCTCTTCCACCGTCAACAGCCGGACATCGGGAAAGTCGGCCTTGTGCTTGCCGGCCACCGTCGCATCGCGAACCCGCAGCCCATTGCCGGCGGCAATGTCCTGGCCTTCGGGCATGTAGAGGAAATCGAGATAGGACTTGGCGAGATCGCGGCTGCCGTGCTCGTCGGCGACCTTGTCGACGATCGCCACAGGGAACTCGGCCAGCAGGCTGACCGAAGGCGTGACCTGCTCGAACTTGTCGTCACCATATTCCTTGCGGATGCCGCGCGTCTCGGATTCGAAGGTGATCAGCACGTCGCCGATCTCACGCTGGACGAAGGTCGTGGTGGCGGCGCGACCGCCAGTGTCGAAGATCGGCACGTTGTTGAAGAGTTTGGTGATGAACTCCTTCACCTTGGCGTCGTCGCCCTTGAAGGCTTCCTTGGCGTAGGCGGTCGCGGCGAGATAGGTGTAGCGCGCATTTCCCGACGTCTTCGGGTTCGGGAAGATCACCTGCACATCGTCGCGCACCAGATCGTTCCAGTCCTTGATGTGCTTGGGGTTGCCCGCGCGGACAAGGAATGAAGGCAAGGAATAGAAGGGCGAGGCGTTGTCCGGAAAGTCCTTCTGCCAGTCGGCGGAGACGAGGCCCTTCTTGACCAGGAAGTCGACGTCGGTGACCTGGTTGAAGGTGACGACATCGGCGCCAAGGCCTTCCGAGATGGCGCGCGCCTGCGCAGACGTGCCGGCATGCGACTGGTCGATGGTGACGCCTGGATGCCTTGCAATAAAGGCCTTGTTGATGTCGACGAACAGCTCGCGGCCGACGTCGTAGGATGCGTTCAAAAGCTTGTCGGCCGACCAGGCTTGGGAGGACGCGAGGACGAGACCGGCAATTGTTGCGATGCCGAGCAATAGACGCTTCATGAAAAGGCCCCCTTGGAAATGGATCGAAGCTACGGCGCGACCATAGTGCCCCAAGCCTGGTCCGACGAGGCACGCGGTCCGAGAGGTGAGCACAGCTCTGGAAAATATCTCGCGGAAACAGCCCATTGGTAGGATTTTCTTCCAGGCGGATTCAGGACGCGGTGGACGCCGGACCCCGGAGGAAAAATATCCTCAGGAATCCGGGAAAAGTTTCCAGCGCCGCGGCCTGAAGGCGACGCGGCTCTTCTGCGCGGCGGGATGGTCGACCGGCAGCTCGATCTCGACGCGCTGCCGTTCGCCGCCGACCTCGAGCTCGACGCGTCTGGTGCCGGCGACGCGGCGGCTGGCGGCAACGGTGCCCGCGATGCAGCCGCTGCAGCCGTCGAGCAGATCGACGTCGTGCGGGCGGAAGTAGAGGATCGCCTTGCCGGAGGGCGCATGCGGCGCCTGCAGGCCGATCGGGCGGTCGGCGATCCAGACCTCGCCATTCTCGATCTTGACCGGCAGCGAGCTGGATTCGCCGATGAAGGAGTAGACGAATGGTGAATTCGGCGTGTCGTAGATATCGTCGGCGGTGCCCACCTGCTCGATACGGCCCTGGCTCATGACCACGACGCGGTCAGCGAGTTCCAGCGCTTCTTCCTGGTCGTGCGTGACGAAGACGGTTGTGTGGCCGGTGCGATCATGGATCTCGCGCAGCCAGCGGCGCAGTTCGCGGCGCACCTGCGCGTCGAGCGCGCCGAAGGGTTCGTCGAGCAGAAGCACCTTCGGCTCGATCGCCATGGCGCGGGCGAGCGCCACGCGCTGGCGCTGGCCGCCGGAGAGCTGCGCGGGATACCGCTTTTCCAGGCCCGACAACTGGACGAGGTCGAGCAGTTCGAGCGCCCGTCGACGGATTTCCTGCGCCGACGGCCGCGTGGCGCCGTGCCGGACCTTCAGGCCGAAGCCGATATTGTCGGCCACCGTCATGTGCCGGAACAGCGCGTAGTGCTGGAAGACGAAACCGACATTGCGCTGCTGGATCGACTTCTGCGAGGCATCCTCCTCGCCGAAGAAGATCTTTCCCCGCGTCGGCCGCTCCAATCCGGCTATCAGCCGGAGCAGCGTTGTCTTGCCGGAGCCGGACGGGCCAAGCAGTGCGATCAATTCACCCGATTTGATATCGAGCGAGACGTCATGGAGCGCCGGAAACCGCTCGAACTCCTTGCGCACATTGGCAACGCGAACTTCCATAAAATGACCTTTGTCAGTGTCCGCGCGTGGCGGCGAGCTCGGCGCCGTAGCGCATCTCGAGAAGCGTTTTCAAAATCAGTGTCACCAGCGCCAGGCCGGCGAGCAGCGAAGCGACGGCAAAGGCGCCGACGGCGTTGTACTCGTTGTAGAGGATCTCGACATGCAGCGGCATGGTGTTGGTGAGGCCGCGTATGTGACCCGACACCACCGAGACCGCGCCGAATTCGCCCATGGCGCGCGCGTTGCAGAGCAACACGCCATAGAGCAACCCCCATTTGACGTTGGGAAGCGTCACATACCAGAAGGCCTGCCAGCCGCTGGCGCCAAGCGAGAGCGCGGCTTCCTCGTCGCCATTGCCCTGTTCCTGCATCAGCGGGATCAACTCGCGGGCGACGAAAGGGAAGGTGACGAAGACGGTCGCCAGGACGATGCCCGGCACCGCGAACAATATCTGGATGCCGTGCGCCTTCAGCCATTCGCCAAGCAGCCCCTGCGCGCCGAAGAGCAGCACATAGACCAGTCCGGAAATGACCGGCGAGACCGAGAAGGGCAGGTCGACCAGCGTGGTCAGGAAGGCCTTTCCCTTGAACTCGAACTTGGCGATGGCCCAGGCAGCCGAAAGGCCGAAGACAAGATTGAGCGGCACCGCGATCGCCGCCACCAGCAAGGTCAGGCGGATGGCGGAGCGCGTATCGGCATCGCCCAGCGATGACAGGTAGGCGCCGACGCCCTTGGCGAAAGCTTCCTTGAACACGATGATCAGCGGCAACAGCAGGAAGACGCCGAGGAAGCCGAGCGTGACGACTGTCAGCGTGACGCGGACGGGGCGGCTTTCGGTGACCGCGGCCGACCGGCTTTCATGCAGCGGCTCGTAGGATTTGATCTCGGGATCAGCCATAGCGCTTGCGGCTCCATGTCTGCACGAGATTGATGACCAGCAGCATGATGAAGGACAGCGCGAGCATGATCGCGGCGATCGCGGTCGCCGCCGGGTAATTGTATTCCTCGAGCCGGATGACGATCAGAAGCGGCGCGATCTCGGATTTGTAGGGCAGGTTGCCGGCGATGAAGATGACCGAGCCATATTCGCCGACACCGCGCGCGAAGGCGAGCGAGAAGCCGGTGATGATGGCGGGCGCCAGTCCGGGCAGGAGCACGCGGGTGATGATCTGGAAGCGGCTGGCGCCGAGCGTGGCGGCGGCTTCCTCGACCTCCTTGTCGATCTCCTCCATGATCGGCTGGACCGTGCGCACGACGAAAGGCAGGCCGATGAAGACCAGCGCCACGACAATGCCGAGCGGCGTGTAGGCGACCTTGATGCCGAGCGGCATCAGCAACTTGCCGAGCCAGCCGGTCGGCGCATAGAGCGTGGTCAGCGCGATGCCGGCGACCGCGGTGGGCAGCGCGAAGGGAAGATCGACCATGGCATCGACGACGCGCCGGCCGGGAAAACGGTAGCGGACCAGCACCCAGGCGACCAGAGTGCCGAACACGACATTGACAGCGGCCGCGACGAACGCCGTGCCGAAGCTGATCTGCAAGGCCCTGATGGTGCGCTGGTCGGTCGCCAAAGCCCAGAAATCGGTCCAGCCGAGCGCGGCCGAGCGCCAGATAAGCCCCGAAAGCGGGATGAGGATGATGAGCGTGAGGTAGGCAAGCGAGAAGCCGAGCGTCAATCCGAAGCCCGGAATGACACTCGGCTGTCTGAACCGCCACCCCGCCTGAGCGGGCGCTGTGGTCATGCTGTTGCGGATCGTCCCCTCTTAGCTCAACCAGATTGCAGTCGGCATTGTGGATGCCCTCACTGGCCCGGCTTGTAGATCTGGTCGAATATACCACCGTCGCCGAAATGGTAAGGCTGCGCCTTCTTCCAGCCACCGAACTGCGGGTCGTCGATGGTGACCAGCTTGATCGCCGGCAGCTTGGCGAGATCTTCCGGCGGCACCAACTCCGGCTTGGCCGGGCGATAATAGTTCTTGGCGATGATGGTCTGGGCCTCCTTCGAGTAAAGCCAGGCCAGGTAGGCTTCGGCGACCTTGCGCGTGCCCTTGGCGTCGACATTGGCATCGACGACGGCGACCGGCGGCTCGGCGAGGATCGAGGTCGGCGGATAGACGATGTCGAAATTGTCGGCGCCGAATTCGTCGAGCGCCAGATAGGCGTCGTTTTCCCAACCGATCAGGACGTCGCCAAGGCCCTTCTGCGCGAAGGTGACGGTGGAGCCGCGGGCGCCGCTATCGAGCACCGGCGCGTTGGCATAGAGCTTGCCGACGAATTCCTTGGTCTTGGCCTCGTCATTGCCGTCATGGGCATTGGCATAAGCCCAGGCGGCAAGATAGTTCCAGCGCGCGCCGCCCGAGGTTTTCGGGTTCGGCGTGATCACCTGCACGCCGTCCTTCACCAGGTCGCTCCAGTCATGGATGCCCTTGGGGTTGCCCTTGCGCACCAGGAAGATGATGGTCGAGGTGTAAGGCGCTGAATTGTTTTCGAATTTCGTGCGCCAATCGGGATTGATCTTCTTCGACTTGGAGACGATGGCGTTGATGTCGCCTTCGAGCGCCAGCGTCACCACATCGGCATCGAGGCCGTCGATGACGGCGCGGGCTTGCGCGCCCGACCCGCCATGCGATTGCTGGATGGTGACGGTTTCGCCGGTTTGCGCCTTCCAGTGCGCGGCGAAGGCCTCGTCATAGGCCTTGTAGAGTTCGCGTGTCGGGTCATAGGACACATTCAAAATGGTCGTATCGGCAAACGCGAAACCGAGCGTGCCGAACTGGACCGACGTGGCGACCAGCGCGCCGAGCAGTTTCCTGAAACGAGGGTTGGTCATTTCCGCCTCCGTTGAACTGCACGAACTCTAGCGAATTGATAGAAATTAGATGCATTGAATGTTGCCTTTTTCGCCTCCTTGCAGCAATTTTTCATCGGATAGCGGTCGGATGAGGAAATGATTTCCTCATTCGGGGCCGGTGTGGCTTCCCTGTCAGCCGGCCCAATTGGACGCGATCGCGGTCAGCGCAAGCCCGGGCGCCGCGAGAAATGCTGCCAACGAAAGTCGGCGCGTCGTGCCGGACATCAATCGAAGAAGCGCAATCCCGCTGGGGCGCCTGGCGTATCCTATTCGACGAAGACCTTCACGCTCGCCGCGCGCCCGGCGGCGTCGATCACTGTCAGCGTCGAATAGCCGGCGCCGTCGGGCTGCCAGGTCACTGTCCGGCGGCGGTCGATGCCGGCGAGCGGCTTGCCGTTGGCGAGCCAGCGGAACGGCGCCCGGCCGCCCTGCAGCTTAAGCACGAGCGGCGTGGCATCGGCCGAATTGGTGCCGAGATCGACGCGCGCGCCGTTGGGCGGAAAGATGATGGTCGGCGCGGGCTCGGTGGCGGTGGCCTGCACCAGACCGTCGGATCCGGCGCCGAAGCGGGCAAGCGTTATCGGCAATTCCTCGCGCTTGGGGTTGAACACGCCCGGCGGCCGGCCGGGCAGCGGCACGCTCGCCAGGCCGGAGCGAACAAAGCCTTCGAACAGGATCGGGGCTGCCGAGACATAGCCGGACAGGCCAGGGATAGGGCTGGCGTCGGCGCGGCCGACCCACACACCCAGCACATAGCGGCCGTCGAAGCCGACGGACCAGGCATCGCGATAGCCGTAGGAGGTGCCGGTCTTGTAGGCGATGCCGCGCTGCATGGCGCCTTCCGGCGGCTTCACGCCGGACAGGATATCGTTGATCTGCCAGGCCGCCTGGTCGTCGAGGATGGTGGCGGTGGTGCGCTGGGCATTGGCCGGCTCGGTGCCGTCATGCAGCGTATGCATCTTGCCGCCATTGGCGAGCCCCGTATAGAGCTGCACCAGATCGCGCAACGTGACGCCGACGCCGCCAAGCCCGATCGCCAGGCCCGGCGCTTCGTTGACCGGCAGGATCGGGTTGACGCCGGCCTGGCGGAACCGCGCCGTCAGCCGCGCCGGACCGACCGCGTCGAGCACGCGGATCGCCGGCACGTTGAGCGACAATTGCAGCGCCTGGCGGATCGAGACATCGCCCTGGTAGCCCATGTCGAAATTCTTCGGCCGGTAGCCGCCGAAATCGGCGGGGCTGTCCTCGATGATGGTTTCCTGCGCCACCAGCCCCTGCTCGAAGGCAAGTCCGTAGATGAAAGGTTTCAGCGTCGAGCCGGGCGAGCGCACCACCTTGGTCATGTCGATCCAGCCGGAACGGCTGGCGTCGAAGAAATTGGCGGAGCCGACTTCACCGAGGATGTCGCCGGTGCGCGCATCCGCCATGACCATGGCGATGGAAAGTTTGGGGCCGAGCTTCCTGGCGGCATCCCTTGCCACCTGCTCCAGCCCCTGCTGGACGCTCCTGCGGATGGTGAGCTGCAGCGGCTTGCCGGGCACGGCCTTGGGCAGCATGGCGTAGGAAGCATGCGCCGCCAGCGCCGGCAGCTTGCGGCGCAGGCCCGAGACATCGTCCAGCGCGGCGCGTTCGGCTTCGCGTTCGCCGAGCAGGCCGGCCGAGACCATGCGGGTCAGCACGCGGTCGCGCGCGGCATGCGCAATGCCGAGATTGCGGTCGGGGCGTCGCTTCTCCGGCAATTGCGGCAGCGCGACGAGGAGGGCGGCTTCCGAGACGGTGAGCCGCTTCGGCTCCTTGCCGAAATAGGCGAGCGAGGCGGCGCGCACGCCTTCGAGATTGCCGCCATAAGGCGCAAGCGTCAGGTAGCGTTCGAGGATTTCCTGCTTGGAAAGCCGCCGTTCGATCTGGATGGCGCGCAGCATCTGCTTGATTTTCGAAGCAAGGCTGCGGCTGTCACGCGGCTCGATCAGCCGGGCAAGCTGCATCGACAAGGTCGAGCCGCCGGAGACGATATGGCCGCTGGTGAGGAGCTGGCCGGCGGCGCGGCACAGGGCCAGGACGTCGACGCCCCGGTGATCCCAGAAACGCTTGTCCTCATAGGCGACGAGCATGTCGACAAACTGCTTGTCGACCTGGTCGAGGCGGGTTTCGAGCCGCCAATAGCCGTCCGGCGTGGCGAAGGCGCGCAGGAGCTGGCCATCACGGTCCTGCACTTCCGTCGAGACCGTCAGCCTTGCAGGCAGCGGCGGCGGAAAGGCGCGGTCGAGTTCCCAGAGCGCGGCAAGGGAAAGCGCCGCGAGGCCGGCGAGGGAGGCGGCTGCGATCGCGGTTCGTCTGAGAAATTTCCTGGAGAGCATGGGCGCTGCCCCTCATCCGCCTGCCAGCACCTTCTCCCCGCATGGCGACGGGGAGAAGGCTAAACCGGCGACCTTGCTATTCTGCCTTGACCTCCATGACGCCGGTGGCGGTGCGGGCCGAGTATTGCGGCCGGTACATGTCCTCCACCGTCGCCGCCGGATGGGCGTAGGTGCCTGGCGTCACGGCGCGCACGACATAAGCCAGCGTTATGTTGCGGTCGCCGTCGCCTTCGGTGGGATTGAAGGCGGCGACGAAGCGGTCGTCGCGGAACTCCAAATGCGCGGCGTCGGTCTGCGCCAGCCAGGAGAAGTTCGACAATTGCGCGCTGGAAACCAGGCTTGGATTGTCGATCTCGAAGCCGGCCGGCAACAGATCGGTGATCAGTAGCCGCGAGGGCCATTTGTTCTGCTCATAGATCTTGAGCACGACAACGTAGCGCTCGTTCTGCTTGGCCTCGGTGACGTTGGCCTCGGTGCCGTCGAGCTTGTAATAGGTGCGCTCGATGGTGAAGCCGTCGCCGCCGGCCGGCAGCGGGTCGACGGGCGCCGCCACCGCGGTCACCACCGCCTGAAGCGGCGTCGTGCCGGTGTTGGCGATGGTCAGCGGGCTGTCGACCAGCGTGCTGCCCGCGACCTGGTCGGAGTAGCCACCCGAATGCGGCGCGCCGTTGACGGAAAGCGTGATGGAATCATTGCCTTCCTTCAGCGCCCGCGCGGCAAGCAGCATCCAGGATTCGTCCTGCGTGCTCGTCCAGCGGGCATCGGCGCGTGCCACGCCCACCAGCTTGATCAACTGCGGCATGATGCTCGGCACCGGCTTCGCTTCCGCCGCCAGCGCCAGCATCGCCGCGCCGTCACGCAACCGAGAGCCATAGTCCGAGCGGTACCAGTCGTAGTCGGTTTCCGACTGCGCCAGCCGGAGCGCCGTCTGGAATGTGGCTTCCGAACGCTGCGTGTCGCCATAGAGCGCGAGGCTCGCCGCCAGTTGGGCAACCGCCATCGGGCTGGAGAAGGCTTCGAGCTGGGTATCCGCGTAGTAGCGCAGGTCACCGATCGAGGCCTTCTTGTTGCGGGCGAGCACATAGAGCGCGTAGGCGATCTCGCTGCCGCGATCCTGAACGCTCTGGTCGTAACCCAGTGAGTTCTGCAGGTTGTTCAGCGCCTGGTTCATGGCCAGCGCCGGCACGTCGTATTTCTGCTCGCGCGCCCGGGTCAGGAACTCGGTGACATAGGCGTCGAGCCACAGATCGCCGGAGCCCGGCCCCCAAAGGCCGAAGCTGCCGCTCGAGGACTGGTAGGAGAGCACCTTGTAGACCGCGTCCTGGATGCGGCCATGCAGGTCCGGGTCGCTCTCCATGCCGATGCTCTTGGCCATGTCGTTGACATAGAGCAGCGGCATGGCGCGGCTGGTCGTCTGCTCGGCGCAGCCATAGGGGTAGCGGTCGAGCGACATCAGAAGCGACGGCACGTCGAGCGCGGACGACTGCGAGACGCCGACACTGACCGAGGCGCCGTCAAGCACGCTTGCGGCAAGCAGTTCCTTGTCGACCCGCAGCGAGCCGCCATGCGGCTTCAGGTCGACCACCATGCGGTTGGTGACCGGAAGCTGGGCCGGGCGCACCGGCAGGTAAAGGGTTTGCTCGACCTCGGTGCCGTCGGCATGCGCCAACTTGACGGTGACCGAGGCGTCGCCCGCGGTCTTGGCGACCAGCGGGAAGGTGAGCGATTGGCGCTTGCCCTGGGCGAGCGTCAGCTTCTCGGGCAGGGGCTTGTCGCCCGTCGAGAGATCACCCGTCGTGGTGACCGAGAGCGCATAGTCGCCGGCCGGGCCGTCGGTGTCGGCGATATCGAGGCGCATGGTCGCCGCATCGCCCGGTGCCAGGAAGCGCGGCAGGCCGGCGGTGATCACCACCGGATCGCGCACGATGACGTCAGTCTGGGCATGGCCAACCGCATCCTTGGTCCAGGCGACCGCCATGACGCGCACGGTGCCGTTGAACTGCGGGATGTCGAAATCGACCCGCGCTTTGCCGTTGGCGTCAAGCTCGACCGGGCCGGAGAAGAAGGCGACCAGCTTTTCGGTCGGCGGGCTGCCTTGCGCCTGCATGTTCGCCCCGTCGCCGCCGGTCCGTATCTTGCCCATGGTGCCGAGCGAGCCGTCGATCAGGCGGCCGTAGAGGTCGCGGATCTCCAGCCCCAGCATGCGCTGGCCGAAGAACCAGTCCTCCGGATCGGGCGCCTTGTAGTTGGTGAGGTTGAGGATGCCGACATCGACGGCCGCGACCATGACATAGGCGTTGCTGCCAGCCTGGGCGCCGTTGACGGCGACCGGGATCGACAATTGCTGGCGCGGCACGGTCTTTGCCGGCGGCGTCAACGTGACCGCCAGCTTCTTCGAACCCGGATCGACCGTCAGCCATTTGACGCCGATGGCGCGGGCCGGCATGCGCGACTCCTGCGCGTCGCCGGGTCGGAACAAGGTCGCCGTGACATAGGCGCCGGCGCCCCAATCGTCGCCGACGGGAATGTCGACGGTGCTGCCACCGGCCGGCACCGAGGCGGTGACGGTCTTCAACAGCTTTTCGGCGCCGATGGTGACCAGCAATTCGCCGGCAAAATGCGGCGAGACCTTCAATTTGGCGACTTCGCCGGCAGCGTAAGTGTCCTTGTCGAGCGCGATCTCCAGCCCGTCGGGCGTCTCGGTGGTGGTCGAGGCGACGTACCAGCCGGCATCGAATTCGTAGCTCGTGGCCGGACCATCCGGATCGGCGGTCTCCACCTCGAGCCGGTAGCGGCCCCAGTCGACGGGCAGCGAAACGGTCGCCTCGCCATCGGCCTTCAGGTCGACGGCGCCATTGGCGACGGCCCTGGTGAGGTTCACCGCTTCATAGTTCCAGGAATTGTTGTTGCGGTACCATTGGTAATTGCGCTCGACCTTGACCAGCGACCACTGGGCGCCCTTCAGGTCCTCGCGCTTGCCGTTCGGATCGACGGCGATGATGCTGAACTTGGCGGTCCCGCCTTGCGGCACTTCATCGCCTTCGAAGTCCGGACGGACGCCGATGACGTCGCGCTGCGGGCGGACGGCGATGTCGAGCGATCGCTCGACGGCGCGGCCGCCGGCTTCGCGCATGCGCACTGTGACCTTGGCGTTGACCAGCTTGGTGGTCGACGGCAACTGGTCGATGGTGATCGGGAAAGTCGCCTTGCCGTCATCGCCGACCACGGGAAGGTTGGCGAGAGGCGTCACGGTCGGCTCGCTCGACTGCTCGTCCGCCAGACCGAAAGTGAAGTCCTTGAAGCTGTCCCAGGTGCTCGTGGTCGAGAGCGTCATCTCGCCTTCGAGGGCAAGGCCCGCGGCCGGCGCGCCGTAGAGGAAACGGCCGTCGACGGTGGCGTTGGCGGTTTCGCCCTGGGCGATCTCCTTCTTGTCGGCGGTGAGATCGAATTCGATGCGATCCGGCACGAAATCCTCGACCAGGAACATCTGGCTGGCGACCGGCGGCTGCTTGGGATCGGTGTAGATCGACACCGTCCAGGTGCCGCGCATGGCGTTGGCCTCGAGCGGCAGGTCGACGGCATGGCCGCCGGCGGATTCACCATTGCTTATGATGCGACGGTTCTCGACGCCGTCGGGACGCGTGAAGATGAAGGTAAGCGGCAGGTTCTCGACCGCCTTGGCGGCGCCGTCACGGGCGAGCGCGGCGACATGCACGTCCTCGCCGGCGCGGTAGATGCCGCGCTCGGTCCAGGCATAGACGTCGAGGGCGCCGGGAGAAGCGCGCCCCTCGACGCCGCGATCCGAAAGATCGAAGCCGGCCTTGGCCATGTCGAGGAAGACGAAGTCGTTGTCGCCCTGCTTGGCCATCAGAACCGCCGGCACCATGCCGTTCTCGCCGCGCGTGAGGCCCGGATTGAAGACGGCATGGCCTTCGGCATCGGTGGTCGCGGTGCCGAGGATTTCGTTGTTCTTGGCAAGCAGCGTCAGTTCGGCGCCCGAAATCGGCTTGGCCGAGCCCAGCGAACGGGCAAAGACGTTGAGACCGTCCTGGCCGGTATAGGTGGAAAGACCGATGTCGGAGACGACGAACCACTGCGTGGCTCGCGAGCCATAGTCGTCGCTCTTGTCGTCGACCGGCTGCGCGGTCAGCACATAGACGCCGGGCTTGCGCTGCGGGATCGCCTCATCCACAGGGAACGAAGTGGTAACCTCCTTGTTGAGATCATTGGCGATGTCGAGTGTGCCAGACCAGACGGGCGCGCCCATCTGATCCGAAATGGTGGAAATGTCATAGCCGTCGAGCTGATGCAGGAACTGATAGCCGGACAGGAGCTGCGCCAGCGAGCGATCGCCGATGCGGTAAAGCGTCATCTTGGCGGCGTTCATGTTGACGGTGACGACCGGAATGCCTCGGCGGGCGCCTGCCGGCAGCACGAAGCTGTCGCCGGTGAAACGGGCGGACGGGGCGCGGTCCTGAACGTAGATCGACAGCACGACGGGCGCGACGATCGTTTCGCCGATCGCGGCCGGCAGGCCGGCGCGGAAAGTCACGTCATAATGCTGGCCGTGTTCCAGCCCCTCGACGCAGATCTGCTTGTCCTTGGCTTCGACGGCCTTGGGCGCGGCGTTGTCGACGGTCACGAATTGCGAATAGTCGACACCGGTCTTGACCAGTTCCTCGGAAAACTGGGCGCAGATTCGCGGCGAGGAGGAATCGGCGTCGACGGTGTGCTCGATGACACGAAAACCCTTGCGCGCCTTGAGGTCGGCGTAGTCGGCCTGGACGGCCGGCGAACTGACCAGCGCAAGGCTTGCCTCATAGGCCTGGAGCGAGGGCCGATAGAGATCGCGCTTGTCGAGGCCGGCGGCAAGCAGCGCCAGCGCCTCGGCGCGGGTCCTTGCGGTGCGCACCAGCTTGTAGGCGTTGAACGCCGCCGAGGTGACATTGACGGGCAGGGTCGAGGGTTCGGACGTGTTGGAAGCCGGCTCCACGGCGAGCGTTTCGCGCGCCAGCGCGAGCCAAAGCGCGCCGTCGTCGGGCAGCACCGAGACCGCGGCCTGATACTTCTGCATGGCGAGCCGATGGTCACCGGTCAGCGCTGCCTGCTCGGCGGCGGCCTGCAGGGCGGAAAGCCCCTCGGTCGGCTTGTCATAGGCCGGATCGGTCAGCTTGTTGCGGAACTGCTGGGCCTGGTCGGCCATCCAGTTCGGGAAAAAGGCGAGCGCCGGCGGGGCGCCGATATCGGCGTCGCCATCGACATTGACGATCTTGCCGGCGACGGCGCCGGTGAAGGATTTCAACTGGTTATAGTCGGATTTGAGAAAACACCATTTGGCCTTCGTGTTGTAGGTGAAGGCACGGCAAGCGGAGTCGCCGAGGCAGGTGGTCTTGCACTGGTCGAGGCTGACATTCTGCTCCGACCGGAGGTCGAAGCCGAAATAGTCCGAATTGTCGGTGGTTGCGATTCGCCGGGCTTCGGCCGCAAGCGCCGCGCCACTGAAAGCGAAAAAGATAACGAGAAGGAAAGAGAGACCACGAGCCGCGCGCATTGCCACATCACCCTCCAGACATTGCCAGCGTCCGGGCATGATCAAGCTTCAGAGAGGCTTGTCAACGCCGGAGCGCCGCAGGTTTATCACCCGCGAACGGTTTCCATGCCGGCCAAAGGCCGGTATTTCGACAGAACCTCTGTGAGACGGATCACACTTTCTTGCGAAAATGCAAAAGGTGTGAATTCCAAGCCCCGTCTATTTCAGACAATTGGATTGTGGCCCCTTTACGAACGTTTCGGAACTTCATTCCAATTTTAGTTTTGTCGACTAGGTTGTCTTAATGCCGGCGCATGAAACGCAGATGTCAGGAGGGTTCGCGCCAGGGCGCGGGCTTCCGCGCGCCCTGCTCTTGGCGCTCGTCTGCTCGACCATGCTTTACGTTGCGGCCCGTCCGGCGGCGGCTTTCGAAATTTTCGGCATCAAGCTTTGGGGCTCATCCAAGGACCAGGACGCCGACATCGTCGACCCGCTTCGCTATTCGGTGACCATCAATGCGCCGGACGCCGACAAGGACCTGGTCAAGAGGCTCGAGAACGCCTCGGCGCTGAAGAGCGATGAGGACCATCCGGTCTCCGGCTCGCTCGGGCTGATGGCCAAGGCGCGCAGCGACCGGGAACAGCTCGTCGCCGCGCTCTATGCCGATGCCCGTTACGAGGGCGTGGTCAATATTACGATCGACGGCAAGTCGATCGACGAGTTGCCGCCGGATGCCGAGTTCAAGGGGCCGCAACCCATACCCGTGGTGGTCACCGTCGCCGCGGGAGCGAAATTCACACTGGGCAACATTCGGCTGAAGGGCGATGCGGCAGGCCTGGCGAGCGCCGACTTTGGACTGATCGCAGGCGGCGATGCCGGCTCCGGCGCCGTGCTGAAGGCCGAAGCTCTTATCGTGCGGGCGCTGAAGGAAGAGGGCAGGCCGCTCGCCAAGGTCACGGACCGCGAGATCGTCGCCGAACACGCCAGTTCGACGCTTGACGTCACGCTGACGGTAGCGGCCGGCCCGGTTGCAGGCTACGGCGACACGACGGTCGAGGGTACCGAGAAGGTCGACCGCAACTTCACCGAATACATGACCGGGTTGAAGCGGGGGCAGCAATATTCACCACAGGAAATCGACGATGCCCGCGACCGGCTGCTCGGTCTCGAAGTCTTCAACAGCGTCACCATCAAGGAAGGCGACAAGCTCGACGCCAACGGCAACATCCCGATCGATGTCCAGGTCAGCGAGCGCAAGCCGCGCTTTTTCGGCGTCGGCGGCACGTTCTCGAACACCGAAGGCCTGGGGCTCGAAGGCTACTGGGGACACCGCAACCTGTTCGGCCAGGCCGAGAAGCTGCGTTTCGACGGCTCCATCAGCGGCATCGGCAGCAACAGCATCTCCGCGCTCAACTACAATGCCGGCGTCATGTTCGAAAAACCCGGCGTGCTCGGGCCGACGTCGAAATTCTTCACCGGCATCAAGACGGTGTTCGAACACCCTGACGCCTATGACCATTTCTCGGTCAAGGGCGACGTGGGCGTTTCCTACGATCTCGACAAGAAGCAGCGGGTATCGGCCGAATTCGACCTCGATTATTCGAGGATCACGGATGCCTTCGGCAAGCACACCTACCTGATCGCCAGCGTGCCGCTGCAATATGTCTACGACAGCCGCGACAACAAGCTCAACCCGACCAGAGGGTTCCGCTTCCTCGCCTATGCCGAGCCTAGCTACGACATACGGAGTGGCGCGACCTTCCTGAAGCTGAAGGGCGAGGGCTACACCTACCAGTCGCTCGACACCGCAAGCAGGTTCGTGCTCGCCGAGCGTGCTACGCTCGGTTCTATCGTCGGCACCGGGCTAGAGAACGTGCCGGCGGACAGGCGCTTCTATTCAGGCGGCGGCGGCTCGGTGCGCGGCTATTCCTACCAGGGCATCGGCCCGAAGGACATAAACGGCCAGCCGATCGGCGGCCTTTCCTTCTTCGAAACCTCGGTCGAGATGCGCATCGGCGTCACCGATACGATCGGCATCGTGCCATTCGTCGATGCCGGCACGGTCTCGACCAAATCCTTCCCCGATTTCTCGAACGTGAAGGTCGGAGCCGGCGTCGGCCTGCGCTACATCACGCCGTTCGGGCCGTTGCGCATCGACGCGGCCGTGCCGCTCGACCGCAGTCCCGGCGATCCGCATTTCGGCATCTATGCCGGCATCGGTCAGGCGTTCTGACGATGAAGATAGCTTGGCGCATCCTTCGCATCTGTCTTTACACACTTTTGCTGCTGGTGGTCGTGGCGATCGGCGCGCTCGTCGTGCTGACCGGTACCGAAGGCGGTCGCCAGAACCTCGCCAGCCTGATCTCGAAGCTGGCTTCGAACGAAGACCGCAAGGTGACCGTCAGCGGCATCGAGGGCATCTGGTCGGGCGCGCTCAGGCTCGACCATGTGGTGCTGGAGGACCGCGCCGGCCCTTGGATGGTGGCGCGCAAGGTGGCGCTCGACTGGTCGCCGACGGCGCTGCTTTCCCGGAGTTTCAACGCCGACCGTTTCGCCGCCGAGCGCATCGAGCTGGCGCGGCTGCCGCAGCCGAGCCAGCAGCCATCGCAAGGCGGCTCGACAGGCCTGCCGGTTTCGATCGATGTCCAGGAGATCGACCTGCCGGAGATCGCGCTGGGGCAGGAACTCGCCGGCAGCGGCATTGCCGAACTTTCCGCCAAGGGCTCGCTCAAGGCCGATCCTTCGCCGCTGGCGGTCGACAGTGTGCTCAACGTCTCCCGCCATGACGGCAAGCAGGGCAATGTCGACGCCAAAATCCATTTTGCGCCGGCCGACGACAAGCTCGATCTCGATCTCAAGGCGTCGGAGCCTGCCGGCGGGATCATCGCCAACCTGCTCAAGCTGCCGGACGCGCCGCCGGTCAACATCGTCGTTTCCGGCACCGGGCCTTTGGCCAACTGGAGCGGCATCGGCACCTTCATGGTCGATGGCCGGATCGTCAGCCAGCTCACCGGCCGGCATCAGCTCACCGACAAGGGCCACCACGTCGAAGCCAAGGGCGACGGCCAGTTCGAAGGGTTCCTGCCGGAGAAGATAAAGTCGCTGTTTGCCGGCAAGACGAGCTTCGACCTTGCCGGAACGGCGACCACGGCGGGTGGGGTCGATATCGAGCACGCCACGATAGAGAGCGATTCGGTGCACGGCACCGCAACGGGCAACGTCGACCCGAAAGGCGCCAGCGACCTCGCGATCGAGCTTTCCGCCAAGGACAAGCCGGTCACCATCGATGTCGGCAACAGCGCTGTTCCGATCCTGGTCGCGATTGAAAAGGCAACGGTTCGCGCCTTTGGCGACGGGAAGGCGCCGATGGTCGATATCGGCACCTCGCTTACCTCGGTGGCCGTCGGCGGCACGCAGCTCAACAATATTACGGGCGAGATCCATTCCGACGGCTTCGATATCGGGAACCGTAGCGGCCCGGTCAGCATCAAGCTCGCGGCCGCCGGCTTGAAGACCGATGTGGCCACGCTGGCGCCGCTGGTGACCGGCAAGCTCGCCGCCGATCTTTCCGGCACGATCAGCCGCGAGACCGTGACGATCGACAAAGGCACTTTGCGCAGCGATGCGCTCAATGCGGCGCTGACGGCAGGCGTGTCGCTCGCCGATTTGTCGATGACACTGAAGATGAACGCCGACGCCGTCTCGAAGGCATTGCCGCCGCAAATCAGCTCGCTGCTCGGCGAGCGGGTCAAGTTTTCGGCGACCGCGACCCGCGATCCACAAGGCGCGTTCGCCGCCAACTCGCTGGAGCTCACCTCCGGCTCGCTCAGCGCCAGCGGCACGGCCAGCGCGCAGGGTTCGGACATTCAGGCCAATCTCAAAGGCGCGCTGGGCGATGTCTCGTCGCTCTCGTCGCTCGCCGGCACGCCGCTTGCTGGCGGGGTCAATTTCGCGCTGACGGCGACGGGGCCGCGCTCGGCGCCGGATTTCTCCGTCTCGGCCGACAGCGCCAGCCTGACGGCGGCAGGCCGCACGGTGAAGGACATCAAGTTCTCGGCCAAGGGCAAAGCCGACATCGCCAATCCATCCGCCGACGTTTCACTGACCGGCAACGCCGAGGGGCAGGCGCTCGATATCGGCGCTTCGCTGGTCACCGCCGACGGCAAGCGCTCGATCAAGGGTCTCAGCCTGGCGCTGGGCGACAACAAGGTTTCGGGCGACCTCGTGCTCGACGACAAGTTCCTGCCGCTCGGCACGCTGACGCTCGCCGTGCCTGACATCGGACCGCTCGCGGCGCTTGGCAACCAGACCGCGACTGGCGACATCAACGGCACGATCGCTTTCGCCAAGGAGGGCGAGGCCCCGACCGTCACCATCAACGCGGCCAGCACGTCGATCGCGCGCGGCGAGTTGGCGGCAAAGACGATCACCGTCGACGCACTGATCGCCAACTACCTCAAGGGGCCAGCGATCTCGGGTACGATCAAGGCCGATAGCGTGACCTCCGGCAGCACGGTCATCAGCGGCATCGGCATCGATCTGAAGCGCGACGGCGATTGGACCGATTTTACCGGCGGCGCCACGGCGTCCGGCATTCCGGCGACGGCCACCGGGCGCGTGAAGATCGCCAACGGCACGACAAATGTGGAAATCACTTCCGGCGAGGCGACGGTGCGCGGCATCAAAGCGGCGATCGCCGAACCATCCAGCCTCTCCATCGCCAACGGCGTCGCCGCGGTCGACAAGCTCGCCCTCAATCTCGGCGGCGGTTCGGCGACGGTTTCCGGCACTGCCGGTCAAACACTGGACCTGACGGCAAACCTCGCCAATCTGCCGGTGGGGCTCGCCAATGATTTCATGCCCGGCCTCAACGGAGCCGGAACGGTGGAGGGCACGGCACACGTCACGGGTCCATCGTCCAGCCCCGACGTCCAGTTCAACGCGAAGGTGGCGGGCGCCGAGACCAGCCAGACCCGCCAGGCCGGGCTCGGGCCGCTGGACCTGGACGCTGCGGGCAGCTACACGCTGGCGGGCGGCGTGGCCCTGGACCACGCCACGCTTTCGGGCGAAGGGATTTCAGGCAAGGCCGCCGGCACGCTCAACCCGAACGGCGCCAGCGATTTCTCCCTCGATCTCACGTCGTCCGGGCCCAGCCTGCCATTGACGATCGGCAGCGCCGAGAGCCCGATCAAGATCGCGGTCCAGTCCTTGTCGGCAAAGATGGCGGGCGAAAGCACGAAAGCACGGCTGGACGTGTCGGCAATCCTGCCGTCCATTGCCGCCAGCCAAGCGAAGGTGGATGGCCTGGCCCTGATGCTGCACTCGGACGCCTTCGACCTCAAGGGGCGTGCTGGTCAGGTTTCCGGCACGGTGTCGGTCGACAGGATCGGCCTCGACAATCCGTTGATCGCGCCGCTGATTGCGGGCAAGGTCACGGCCAAGGTCAATGGCAGCCTGACGACCGATGCCGTGGCCGTCAACAGCGGCTCCTTCAAGAGCGATGCGCTCAACAGCCAGGTGGCCGGCCGGATGTCGCTGGGCGACGGCGCCGTCGACCTCAATCTGAAGGCCGATGTCGCCTCCTCCGCCTTGCCGGCGGCGGTGCGCGGCATGCTTGGCGAGACCGCGCAGTTGAGCGCCACGCTGAAACGCGATGCCAACGGCAATGTCAATGTCGACGGTCTGAAGCTCAATTCGGGCGCGCTCAGCGCCAACGGGCAGGCGAGCCTTGCCGAAGGCAGGCTGGCCACCGACGTCAAGGGTGCGTTGAGCGACGTTTCAGGGCTCTCGAAGGACGCCAAGGGGGCCATCGCCTTTGCCCTGAATGCGCAAGGTCCGGTCACCGCGCCCGATCTGTCGCTCAATGTCGCCAGCGACCGGCTTTCGGTGGCGGCGCGCGAGATCACCGGGCTGAAGCTGACGGCGACCGGCAAGGCCGACGCCGCCAATCCGGCGGCCAATGTGCAGCTCGCAGGCAACGTCGCCGGGCAGAACTTGCAAGGCAGCGCCGTGCTTGCCACCACCAATGGCAGCCGCGCGATCAACGGGCTTTTGCTGTCGCTCGGTCCGAACAAGATTTCCGGCGACCTCGTGCTCGACGACGCCTTCGTGCCGGTCGGCACGGTTACGCTCGACCTGCCCGACATCGGACCGCTCGCGGCGCTCGCGCTGGAAAAGGCCGAAGGCAATGTGCGCGGGACGATCGCCTTCTCCAAGGCTGCCACCGGACCCAACGTCACGGTCAAGGCGAACACCTCGGCAATCAAGCGCGGCGATCTCTCGGCCAGGAATGTGACGATCGACGCGCAGGTCGCGAACTACATGGCGGCACCCGTCATCGCCGGGACGGTGCGGGCCGAGAGCGTCACGTCGGGCGGCACAGCCATCACCGGCATCGACGTCGACCTGAAGCGCGACGGCGACTGGACCGGTTTCTCGGGCGGCGCCACGGTCAAGGACATCCCGGCCAAGGCCGCCGGCCGGGTGAAAGTCGCCAACGGCACGACGACCATCGAGCTCGCGTCCGGTCAGGCGACCGTGCAAGGCATCAAGGCGGCGATCGCGCAGGCCTCGACCGTAACCATTGCCAATGGCGTGACATCGCTCGACCGGCTGGTGCTCAACCTTGGCGGCGGCACGGCGACGGTGACGGGCAAGGTCGCGCAGGCGCTCGACATCAATGCCAACCTGGCCAGGGTGCCGATCTCGCTCGCCAACAGTTTCTCGCCGGGCCTCGACGCGGCCGGATCGATCTCGGGCACGGTCAAGGTCACCGGCGCGCCGGCCAGCCCGTCGGTCGCCTTCAACATCGATGCCGCCGGCGTGCAGACCTCGCAGACGCGCGGAGCCGGACTGGGCGGCATGAACGTGTCGTCGTCGGGAACGTTCGCCGGCAACAGGCTCGCTTTCAACGCCAATATCAGCGACGGCGCCGGCCTTGGCCTCAAGGGCGGCGGCACGGTGACGACGGCGGGCACGCCGGTCCTTGGTCTCGACTTCAGCGGCAAGGTGCCTTTTTCGTTCCTTGCATCGAAACTCGCGGCGCAGGGGCTTGGGTTGACCGGCAACGCCAATGTCAATGTGAAGGTCAGCGGGCCGGCGTCCTCGCCGGTCATCGGCGGCACGGTGAGCACGTCGGGCGCCCGCCTGGTCGACGCCCGCTCCGGCCTGGCGGTCAACGACATCGCGGCCGATGTTTCGATCGGCGGCGGCGTTGCCAGGATCACTCGCCTGACCGGCACGCTTTCGACGAAAGGCAATCTTTCGGCCAGCGGCACGGTCGGCATCACGCCGGCGCAAGGTTTCCCCGCCGATCTGTCGATCAAGCTCACCGATGGCCGCTACACCGATGGCCGGGTGGTTACGGCCAATCTTGGCGGCGACCTGACCATCAAGGGGCCACTCGTCTCGGCGCCGGTGATTGCCGGCAACGTCAACCTGGCGAGGACGGTGATCACCGTGCCGGAGAAGCTGCCGGGTTCGCTCTCGGCGCTCGACGTCAAGCACAAGAACGCACCCGCCGCCGTGCGGGCGCAGGACAAGGCGCTGCGCCCGGCGACGTCCAGCGGTGGCGGAAACAGCGGCAGCGGCCTTGCCCTCGACGTGACGGTCAACGCGCCGAACCAGATCTTCATCCAGGGCAGGGGCGTCGACGCCGAGCTCGGCGGCTCACTGAAGCTGACCGGCCCGGCCTCGTCACCGCAGGCGGTGGGCACCTTCACCCTGCAGCGCGGACGGCTGACCATCCTTGCCAAGCGGCTGACCTTCACCGAGGGCACGATCGGGTTCCAGGGTTCGCTGGTGCCCTACCTCAACATGACGGCGACCACGACGACGAGCAGCGCCACTGTCACGATCCTTGTGTCGGGCGAGGCGACCAATCCGAAATTCACCTTCTCCTCGGTGCCGGCGCTGCCCCAGGACGAGGTCATGGCGCAGCTCATCTTCGGTCAATCCATGTCCAAGCTGTCGCCACTGCAGATCGCGCAACTTGCAAGCGCGGCCGCGCAACTGGCCGGCGTCGGCGGCTCGACCTCGCTGCTCGAGAACCTGCAAAGCGCCATCGGCGTCGACGATCTCGACGTGACGACGGACGATAAGGGCGGCACGGCGGTCTCGGCCGGAAAATACCTCAACGACCGCACCTATGTGACCATACAGAAGGGCGACAAGCCTGGTTCCGGCAAGGCCACGATCGATCTCAATGTCGGGCGCGGCGTGAAGCTGCGCGGCGAGGCCAATGACGCCGGCGAGGCAAAGGGCGGCGTCTTCTACGAGCGGGAATATTGAAACCGAGCCGCCTGTCCCCGACCTGCTGGCCGGGGTGTTCTCCGCAGATTTGAGGCCTTTATCCTTATAAAATGTATTGATTTAATCGCCCCGGCGATTTTTTGGAAAATCCGCATCGCGCTAACAAATTTGCGTCAAGACTGTCGCTATCGCGCGAACCGGGTTGCACTCAAAGATGCACATTCCCTAGCATGTTCCCACTCCACACCGTCTTTTGACAACGCGGTCTGGATGCGGAATGTTAAAAGGCGGAAAGCCAACAATGGGAGTAAGTCATGGCAATCTACAAAAGCAATGGTGACCGTGTTCCGGATCACATCCTGAAAATGGCCGAAGAAGCCAGGTCGGGCGGTGTGGACCGCCGCGAATTCCTGGCACTGGCCAGCGTTTTCGGCGCTTCGACGGCAATGGCCTACGGCATGCTCGGCCTCGCCGCGCCGACCCCGGCCCGGGCTGACGACGTGCAGGGCAAGAAGGGCGGCGTGATCAAGGTCGCGATGTCGGTCAAGGATCCGAAGGATCCGCGCACCGCCGACTGGTCCGAAATCTCCAATGCCGAGCGCCAGGCGCTCGAGCCGCTGGTGAAGTACACCAAGGAATACACCTTCGCGCCGTACCTGCTGGCGAGCTGGGACATCAATGACGACGCCACCGAATATACGCTGCATGTGCGGCCGGGCGTCGAATGGAACAATGGCGACAAGTTCACCGCCGACGACGTGATCTACAATTTCGGCCGCTGGGCCGACAAGAGCGCGGAAGGCAACTCGATGCCGGGCCGCCTGGGCAGCCTCGTCGACGATAAGACCAAGAAGCTGCGCGAAGGTTCCGTCGTCAAGGTCGACGACATGACGGTGAAGCTGAAGCTGACCAAGCCCGACATCGCCATCATCCCGAACCTCACCGACTATCCGGCGCTCGTCGTGCACAAGACCTTCGACGAGAAGGGCGCGAACTTCAAAAACTGCCCGATCGGCACCGGTCCGTTCGAGCTGGTGTCCTACGACGTCGGCCAGAAGGTGGTCTACAAGCGCCGCACGACTGGCAAGTGGTGGCAGGGCGAGGCCTTCCTCGATGGCGTCGAGTTCATCGATTACGGCACCGATCCGGCCGCGACCGTCTCGGCCTTCGAGTCGGGCGAAGTCCAGACCAACCACGAAACGACCGCCGACTACATCAAGATCATCGCCGATGTCGGCGCTCCGGTTTCCGAAGTCGTGACGGCGGCCACCGTGGTTTCGCGCTTCAACGTCACGCACAAGCCCTATGACAACCAGAAGGTTCGTCAGGCGATGTTGCTTGCCGTCGACAACGCAACCGTGCTGCAGCTCGGCTACGGCAATGCCGGCACGCCGGCCGAAAACCACCATGTCGCGCCGATCCATCCGGAATATGTCAAGCTGCCGGAGGTCAAGCGCGATATCGCCAAGGCCAAGCAGATGCTGACGGAAGCCGGCGCGATCGATTTCGAGCACGAGCTGATCAGCAACGACGAGGACTACCACAAGAACACCACGGACGCGATCGCCGCCCAGCTGCGTGAAGCCGGCATCAAGGTGAAGCGCACCGTGCTGCCAAGCTCGACCTTCTGGAACGACTGGACCAAGTATCCGTTCTCGGAGACCAACTGGAATATGCGCCCGCTGGGCATCCAGGTGATCGCCATCGCTTACCGTACCGGCGAAGCGTGGAACGAGACGGCCTACGCCAATCCGGACTTCGACAAGAAGGTGAACGAGGCCCTCGGCATCGCCGATGCGGAGAAGCGCAAGGTTGTGATGAAGGACATCGAGCAGACGCTCCAGGATTCCGGCATCATCATCCAGCCTTACTGGCGCAAACTCTACATCAACATCAAGCCCGAGGTGAAGAACCACTCGATGCACCCCACCTACGAGCACGACTTCGGCAAGGTCTGGCTCGACAAGGCGTGATTCATGGCGCGATGAATACGAGGGGCGTCAGCCCCTCGTATTTCCAGCTTCGTCGCCGTTGCGTATCCCGCAGCGGTGATGGGGCGACATCCGCTTTTCGAAACAGGGTTGAACGTATCTGACCCCAACCCGGCCGGCAGGGGGCGCGCATGTTCTCATTCATTGCCAGACGCATCGGCACCATACTGCTTACGATGCTGTGCCTGACGCTGGTCGTCTTCTTCCTCGTCAATCTCGAGCCCAATCTAAAGAAACTGGCAATCAGCCAGACCGAGATGCACACCCCCGCCGACCAGCTTGAAAGCTGGTTGGTCAATCATGGCTACCGGCAGAATTTCTTCCTGCGTTACGGCCAGTGGCTGGGCGTGCTGCCGAAGCACCCGATCACCGATCCGGCGACCGGCAAGACCACGCAGCGCTTCTCCTTCTGCAACGATCCGGTCGTGCCGCAATTCTCGGGCGTGCTTGAGGGCGATTTCGGCTGCTCGACCAAGTTCAAGACGACGGTCGCGGCCAAGCTGTTCCCGGCACTCGGCGCCACCGGATTGCTGATGTTTTGGGTGCTGGCGGTGATGGTGCCGATATCGCTGCTGATCGGCATTCTCGCCGGCATGCGAGAGGGTTCGCGCGCCGACCGCGTGCTGTCGGTGGCCTCGATCGCGTCGACGGCGACGCCTGAATATGTGTCGGGTGTCATCTTTACCGTCATCTTCGCATCCTGGCTCGGCTGGCTGAATGGCTCGGCCGCGTCGGCCAGCCAGGGCATTACCTTCTACAATTTCACGCTGCCGGTGATCACGCTGGCGATCTACGGCATCGGCTATATCGCGCGCATGACGCGCGCCTCGATGGTCGAGGTGATGACCCAGCAATATATACGCACGGCGCGATTGAAGGGCCTGTCCTTCGGCAGCGTGGTCGTCAAGCACGCGTTGCGCAACGCGCTGATCGCGCCTTTCACGGTCATCATGCTGCAGTTCCCGTGGCTGCTCACCGGCGTCGTCATCGTCGAGGTGATGTTCCGCTACCAGGGCTTTGGCTACACGCTGGTCGAGGCCGCAGGCAACAACGACATCGATCTGCTGCTCGGCTGCTCGCTGGTCTCGGTGTTCATCGTGCTGATCACCCAGCTCATTTCGGATGTCGGCTACGCGTTTCTCAATCCGCGTATCAGGGTTCAGTAGAGGGCAGGGCCGATGCAAACGGAATATATCAACGCCTTCGATGTCGTTATCGGCGTGCTCTGGCGGTTCTGGCCGGTGTGGGTGGCGCTCGTCCTGGTGATGGGCACGAGCTTTACCTACAGGAGGAAGCTCGGCCTCTACGGCCAACTGTTCGACAGCGGCGTCGGCATTGCCGGCGTCTTCATCTGCCTGTTCTGGCTGTTCACGGCGATCTTCGCCTCGACCATCTCCCCCTTCGATCCGCTGGCGCAGATCCCGGTGATGAAGGACACGCTGCCCGGTGCGATCGAGCCGGCGTCGAAGCTGGTCTATTATTTCGGCGGCGACAAGCTCGCCCGCGACGTGTTCTCGCGCATGGTTTATGGCAGCCAGATCGTGCTGATCATCGCGCCGGCCGCCACCGGCTTCGCGTTGATGGTCGGCATCACGCTCGGGCTGCCGGCTGGCTACTATGGCGGCAAGATCGACACCATCCTGTCGTTCCTCGCCAATCTGGTGCTGGCCTTCCCGGTGATCCTGTTGTTCTACCTGCTCGTCACGCCGGGCATCATGGACACGCCGATCCCCTATGCGATGGCGGGATTGTTCTTCCTGTTCCCGATCATCTTCTTCTGCGTCCTGTTCTGGACCCGCTACAAGAACCGGCCGGACCGGCTCTACATCCTGCTCGGGATAACGCTGGTCGTCGGCGGCTGGATCTATGCCGGCCTGGTCTTCGACAAGGATCCGCTGCACATCGTCCATATCGATCCCAACCAGCTCAACATCTTCGTGGCGGTGGTGTTCGCTTCCAGTCCCGGCGTGTTCCGCATCGTGCGCGGGCTCACCATGGACATCAAGACGCGCGACTATGTGGCCGCAGCGCAGACGCGCGGTGAATCGCCCTGGTACATCATGCTGTGGGAGATCCTGCCCAATGCGCGCGGCCCCCTGATCGTCGATGCCTGCCTGCGCATCGGCTACACGACGATCCTGCTCGGAACGCTCGGCTATTTCGGCCTGGGCCTGGCGCCGGAAAGCCCCGATTGGGGCACCGCGATCAAGGACGCCAGCCGACTGCTGCGCTCCTTCATCCATCCGGCGCTGCCGCCGACGATCGCCCTGATGTCGTTCGTGCTGGGACTGAACCTTCTGGCGGATTCCCTGCGTGAACAGTCGATGAAGGATTGATGGCTGGGGCTTCGGCCCCATCTTCCAAGAACCAAGGATTGGAGCGACCCATGAACGAGGCAGTTCGAGATCCAGCCAAGGCGACCAGTCAGCCGATCATCGAGATCGAGAACCTCTCGATCTCCTTCTTCACCCGCAAGGGCGAGATCCCGGCCGTGATGGACTTTTCCTGCACGGTCATGCCTGGCGAGGCGATGGGCATCGTCGGCGAATCCGGCTGCGGCAAGTCGACCGTGTCGCTCGGCATCATGCGCGACCTCTCCAATATCGGGAAGATCGTCGGCGGGCGCATCAAGTTCCAGGGCAGGGACATGGGCGACATGTCCGACGAGGAGCTCCGCTCCATCCGCGGCAACAAGATCGCCATGATCTACCAGGAGCCGATGGCGAGCCTTAATCCGGCGATGAAGATCGGCCAGCAATTGATGGAAGTGCCGCTGATCCACGACAAGGTATCGAAGGAAGAGGCGTATAACCGCGCGCTGGAGATGGTGCGCGCGGTGAAGCTGCCCGATCCGGAGCGCATGATGCGCTCCTATCCGCACCAGCTTTCCGGCGGCCAGCAGCAGCGCATCGTCATCGCCATGGCGCTGCTGTCCAAACCGGCGCTGCTGCTGCTCGACGAGCCGACGACGGCGCTCGACGTCACCGTCGAGGCCGGCATCGTCGAACTGGTCAAGGGGCTCGGCGAGAAGTTCGGCACATCGATGATCTTCGTGTCGCACAATCTCGGCCTGATCCTCGAGACCTGCGACCGCATCACGGTGATGTATTCGGGGGAGGCGGTCGAGACCGGCAAGATCGAGGACGTGTTCGACCGGATGCGTCACCCCTATACGCAAGGGCTGTTCCGTTCGATTCCGCTGCCCGGCGCCGACAAGAATTCACGACCGCTGATCTCCATCCCCGGCCAGTTGCCGCTGCCGCATGAGCGGCCGAAGGGCTGCAATTTCGGGCCGCGCTGCCACCATTTCGTAGAGGGTGTCTGCAACGCCGCGGAAATCCCGATGATTCCGGTCGACGGCCATGAGGGGCATTTCTCGCGCTGCGTGCGTTTCAACGAGATCGACTGGGACGCGCTGCCGCCCGGCGCCAAGAAGGTCAACGAAAAGGTCGAGCCCGGCGCGCCGGTGCTGAAGATCCAGGACCTCAAGAAATATTACAGGGTTGGCGGCAGCGAAGTGTTCGGCTCCAGCGAGGGCCGCGTCGTCAAGGCCAACGAGACGATCTCGTTCACCGCGCGCGAATCCGAGACGGTGGCGATCGTCGGCGAGTCCGGCTGCGGAAAGTCGACGCTCGCCAAGGTGCTGCTCGGGCTGGAGACCGCCAGCTCCGGCACGGTGACTTTGGCCAACAAGGAAATCCAGTCGACGGGTATCGAGAACCGCGGCGTCGACACGGTGTCGTCGATCCAGATGGTGTTCCAGAATCCGTTCGACACACTGAATCCCAGCCACACGGTCGGCTCGCAGATCATCCGTACGCTGGAGAAGTTCAAAGTCGGCAGGACGGTTGCCGAGCGGCGTCAGCGCATGCTGGAACTGCTCGACCTGGTGAAGCTGCCGCGCGCGTTCGAGGCCCGCAAGCCGCGCCAGCTTTCGGGCGGCCAGAAGCAGCGTATCGGCGTGGCGCGCGCCTTTGCCGGCGACGCCAAGGTGGTGGTGGCCGACGAGCCGGTCTCGGCGCTCGACGTCTCGGTGCAGGCGGCGGTGACCGAACTGCTGATGGACATCCAGCGTAAGAACAAGACGACGATGCTGTTCATCAGCCACGACCTGTCGGTGGTGCGCTACATCGCCGACCGCGTGGTCGTCATGTATCTCGGCTATATCGTCGAGCAGGGCACGACAGACCAGATATTCTCGCCCCCTTATCACCCCTATACCGAGGCGCTTCTGTCGGCGATCCCGATCGCCGACACCAGCGTGGTCAAGAAGCACATCGTGCTCGAAGGCGACATCCCGTCGGCGATGAACCCGCCCACCGGTTGTCCATTCCAGACGCGCTGCGGCTACAAGAAGCTGGTGCCGGACAATCTGTGCGAGACGAAAGTGCCGCCGGCGAAGAATCTCGGCGACGGCCATATGAGCCTGTGCTGGCTGTCGGACGATGTGCTGGCCAAGATGGAACCGGTCATCAAGTTCGACAAGGAACATGCCGAGCACGAAGGTGCGCCGGAAGACGCGGCGCATGGCGCGGGGCCGGGTTCGTCGGGAGCAACGCCCAACAGGCCGCATGGCAAGACGAGCAGCGCGGAAGCTGACGAGATCGGGGAAGCTGGAGAGGAGAGCGATGCCGGCATGCGGGCTCGTCGCCATAAAGTCCGGGACGAGGATTCGGAAACCGGTACGTTCAGGCCGAAAGATCCGACGAGGCGGCACTAGAGTGTCACTGTTTCATGGAAACGGCGAACCGCTCTATCTTTTCGTTTTATGGAATTCCGGGCGGAAAGCCGCTTCACACTTTTCCTGGAATTGACCCGGGTTAGGCTTTAGCTGCCACATTGCCGTAGCTGCGCCTGATAATCGCGCGCCATCTGGTCGGTGGCGCGCGCGTAGCTTTGAACGCCGGCGTCGCCGCGATTGCCGCGACCGTAAGCTGTCCAGCCGAGATAATAGGCCAGATAGAGATTGTAGGTGTCGGTGCGGGCGACACCGAACGTATCGGCGGTCTTGGAATGGTACCAGCCGACGAAATCGATGGCGTCGGCAAAGCGCGTGCGGCGCGCCGTCCAGTTGCCGGTCTCGCTTTGATACTGCGACCAGGTGCCATCGAGCGCCTGCGAGTAGCCTGTGGCGCTCGAAACATGCTTCCACGGGATGAAGCCGAGCAGCTTGGTGCGCGGCGGGCGGGCGTTGCTCTTGAAGCCGGATTCCTTGCGTACCGTCGCCATCAGGACAGGAACGGGAATGCCGTATTTCTGCTCGGTCCGCTCAGCCGCGGACTGCCAGTTGTCAAACCAGCCGTCATTCTGGTCGAAGACGGCGCAGACATTGTTGATGTGGCTGGGCGCCGTCGCGCAGGCTGAAAGCGCCAGCAGAACAGACACGGCTACAATTTTACTAAAACTCGACCTACGCATTGGAAGACGAATAGGCCGAAATCATAAAAGGAGTGTTGCGCGCTTCCTTAACGGAGGCGTGCGAGGCGCGAAAAATTGAATACTGAAATTGCGACCACATATGTCGCTATTCTTGCCATTGATTTTGAGAAATGCCGCCTAGGCTAAAATCACGCCGGCAAATGGCGAATTCCTGACAGCCCGCCCGTGGCGCCGGCGCTCTGATGCGCGGCATGAGCGAACCAAGACGCAAGCGCGGCGCCGAGCGCAACAGCAACCGGGGCCCAGCCGCCATCCCGCAACTGCCGCCGCGACGGGTTGAGAATCCCTATCCGCCTATGGCGCTGTTGTCGGCCGATCAGATCGAGGCCATCCACCAGGCATCGATGCATATATTGGAGAACTTCGGCATCGAGGTGATGAGCGCACGGGCGCTCTCGCTGTTCGAAAGCGCCGGCGCCAAGGTCGACCACGGCTCGATGAATGTGCGCATCGACCGCGGCATGGTCGAGGAAGCACTGAAGTCGACGCGTTCGGCATACACGCTGACGCCTCGCAACCCGGCGCACACCATCCATCTCGGCGGCAGCGCCATCAACTTCACGCTGGTGGCGGGGCCGCCCAACGTGCACGACATGGAGCGCGGCCGCCGCGCCGGCAACCTTGCCGATTACTCGGACCTCGTGCGGCTGGCGCAGCATTTCAACTGCATCCACATGCTTGGCAACCAGGTCTGCGCGCCGATCGAGCTGCCGGCGAACACCAGGCACATGGACACCTATTTCGCCAATCTGACGCTGACCGACAAATGCTTCCACGTCTCGGCGATCGGCCGGGGCAGGGCGCTCGACGGCATCGAGATGATGGCGATCGCGCGCGGCTTGACGCTGGACCAGATGGCGCAGGATCCGGGCATCACCACCATCATTTCCGTCAACTCGCCGCGCCGCTTCGACGAGATGATGGCGGAAGGGCTGATGACAATGGCCGAATACGGCCAGTCGGTGGCGGTGACGCCGTTCACGCTGATGGGCGCGATGAGCCCGGTGACGCTGGCCGGCGCGCTGGCGCAGCAGAACGCCGAAGCGCTGTTCGGCATCGTGCTCACGCAACTGGTGCGCCCGGGCGCGCCGGTGATGTATGGCGCCTTCACCTCCAATGTCGACATGAAGTCGGGCGCGCCGGCCTTCGGCACGCCGGAGAACACCAAGGCCAATATCGCCTCCGGGCAGTTGGCGCGGCGCTACAGACTGCCATATCGCACGACGCCGGGCTCGGCCTCCAACGCCGCTGACGCGCAGGGCACCTATGAGACGATGATGGCGCTGTGGGGCGCGGTGCTCGGCCATGGCAATCTCGTCTACCACGCCGCCGGCTGGCAGGAAGGCGGGCTGACGGCCTCGTTCGAGAAGCTCATCATCGATGTCGAGATGATCCAGCACATGATGGAATTCCTGCGGCCGATCGTGGTCGATGAGGCGGAACTTGCGGTGGACGCGCTGGGCGCGGTGCCGACAGGCGGCCATTTCTTCGGCGAACCGCACACCTTGGAACGCTACGCCACCGCCTTCTACCAGCCGATGCTCTCCAACTGGCAGAACTACGAGGCCTGGCAGGAGGCCGGCGGGCTCGACACGACGGCGCGCGCGACGCGGCTGTGGAAGAAGGCGCTGGAAGAATATGTGCAGCCGGCCATGGATCCCGCCGTGTGCGAAGCGCTCGAGGCCTATATGGCGCGCCGCAAGGAAGCGATCGGGCAGGGGGAGCCTTGATTTTCACGGCGCGGGCGCAAGCTCTTCCCTTTCTGATTCACTTTTTGCTTTCATCTCACTGAACCAACGAGAAAAACCCCATGAAATCGCATGCAAAGGTCGTGGTCATCGGCGGCGGTGTCGTCGGATGCTCGGTGCTGTTCCATCTTGCCCGCCATGGCTGGACCGATGTCGTGCTGCTGGAACGCGATGAACTGACGTCGGGCTCGACCTGGCATGCGGCGGGCGGCATGCACACCATCAATGGCGATCCCAACGTCGCCAAGCTGCAGAAATACACGATCTCTCTCTACAAGGAGATCGAGGAGCTGTCAGGGCAGGCGACCGGCGTGCACCTGACCGGCGGCGTGCTCCTGGCCGCGACCGAGGCGCGGCTCGACTGGTTGCGAGGCGTGGTTTCCAAGGGTCGTTATCTCGGCATCGACCTGGAAGTGATCTCGGCCAAGGAAGCGGCGGAATTGATGCCGCTCATCGACCCCAGCCAGTTCGTCGGCGCGGTGCGCAACAAGGAAGACGGTCACCTCGATCCGTCCGGCGTGACGCACGCCTATGCCAAGGCGGCGCGGAAGCTCGGCGCCGAGGTCGAGCGCTTCACCAAGGTCGAGGATATCGTGCGCAGGCCTGATGGCCTTTGGCGCGTCATCACCAACAAGGGCGAGGTGCTGACCGAGCATGTCGTCAATGCCGGCGGTTTGTGGGCCCGCGAGGTCGGCCGCATGGTCGGTCTGGAACTGCCGGTTCTGGCCATGGAGCACATGTACCTGATCACCGAGGACATGCCGGAGGTCGCCGACTGGAACAAGAAGACCGGCACCGAGATCATCCATGCCGTCGACTTCGACGGTGAGCTCTATCTGCGCCAGGAGCGCGGCGGCATGCTGATGGGCACCTATGAGAAGGCCAACAAGGTCTGGTCCGAGTTCACCACGCCTTGGAACTTCGGCCATGAGCTGCTGGAGCCGGATATCGATCGCATCGCGCCTTCGCTGGAAGTCGGCTTCCGCCATTTCCCGGCTTTCCAGAAGACGGGCATCAAGCAGATCATCAACGGCCCCTTCACCTTCGCGCCCGACGGCAATCCGCTGGTCGGTCCAGTGCGCGGCCTGCCCGGCTTCTGGGTCGCCTGCGGCGTCATGGCGGGCTTTTCCCAGGGTGGCGGCGTCGGGCTGGCGCTGTCCAACTGGATGATCGAGGGCGATCCGGGCGCCGACATCTGGGCCATGGACGTGGCGCGCTACGGCGACTGGGCGACGATGGCCTATACCAACGCCAAGGTGCGCGAGAACTATTCGCGCCGCTTCTCGATCCGCTTCCCGAACGAGGAACTGCCGGCCGGGCGTCCGCTCAAGACCACGCCGCTCTACGACACGCTGTCGGACAAGGGCGCGCAATGGGGCGTGTCCTACGGGCTCGAGGTGCCGCTCTGGTATGCGCCGGAGGGCGTCAAGGACGAGTTCTCATGGCGACGCTCGACCGACTTCGACCATGTCGGCAAGGAGGTCGCGACGGTGCGCAACGGCGTCGGCCTGTCGGAGATATCGAACTTCGCCAAATACAAGGTGACTGGCGAGGGCGCCGCTGCGTGGCTCGACCGCATGCTTGCCTGCAAGCTGCCAAGGCGCGGCCGCATGACGCTGACGCCGATGCTGAAGGAAGACGGCAAGCTGATCGGCGATTTCACGCTGGCCAATATCGACGAGCGAGAGTGGTTCATCGCCGGCTCGGGCATTGCCGAGCAGTACCATATGCGCTGGTTCGAGGCGCATCTGCCCAAGGATGGCTCGGTGCGGATCGAGGCGCTGGGGCAGAAGCTCACCGGCCTTGCCATTGCCGGGCCGAAGGCGAGGGAGGTGCTGGCCAAGGTCACCCGCTCGGATGTTTCCAACGGTGCGTTCCCCTTCATGGCGGTGGCCAGGATGGATATTGGCATGGCGCCATGTCTCGTCGGCCGCGTCAGCTACACCGGCGATCTCGGCTACGAGATCTGGGTGGCGCCGGAATATCAGCGTGCCGCCTGCCAGGCGCTGATGGCAGCGGGCGAGGAATTCGGCATCGGCCTGTTCGGCTCTCGCGCGCTCAATGCGTTGAGGGTGGAGAAAAACTACGGCTCATGGGCGCGCGAATACCGGCCGATCTACGGGCCGGTCGAGGCCGGGCTCGACCGCTTCGTCGCCTATGGCAAGGACGCCGATTTCATCGGCAAGCAAGCAGCGCTTGCCGAGCGCAAGGAGGGTGGCAAGCTTCGGCTGCGCGCGTTCATCGTCGACGCAACCGATGCCGATGTGATCGGTGACGAGGCGATCTGGCACGACGGCGCCGTGCGCGGCTGGGTCACATCCGGCGGCTACGCGCACAATTCCAAGAAGTCGGTCGCCATGGGCTATGTGCCTAAGGAGATCGCCGACAGGCCGGACGGGTTCGAGATCGAAATCCTGGGCACGCGCCATAAGGCGCATATCCAGGCGGCGCCGCTGTTCGACGCCAATTTCGAACGGCTGCGCGCCTGAAAGCGGCGCGCGTCCTTCGATCGCTTTAGGCGTTTCGACGGTTGTCCAGCGCGAAAGCGCCGGAGCCGGCGAAGACCAGATAAAGGAAGATGAAGCAGAAGGAGATTGCCGCGTCGCCGCTGTTGTTGACGGGGAAGAAGTCGCGCGGAAAATGCGCCATGAAGTAGGCGATCGCCATTTCGCCGGCCAGGAGGAAGGCGACAGGGCGGGTGAAGAGGCCAAGCGCCAAAAGGATGCCGCCGGCGAATTCGAGAATGCCGGCAGCCGTCGTGAGCCCGGTGAGGGTGTGCGGCTGGGCGCTGGCCGGCAAGTTGAACAGCTTCTGCGAGCCATGTTCGATGAACTGCAAGGCGGTCATGATGCGCAATACGCCCAACGCCTGCGGCCGGTACTGAGCAAGGCTTTCGAAAAGCTTCATCTAAAACTCCATTTTACCCCCGCCGCCCGGCCATAAATTATCGTCCGCCAACGGACCACTCACTTCCCATGGCCTGGCATCAACAATCGGTGAGCCGAAATGGTTTCAAGCGCTCATATTTATTCTCGCAATGGTTGCATATTTATCCTTATGGTTGTATTGATATGTGAAGGAATCAAACCACGGGTCCGCTTTGCTATGAGAAAAGTTGTCATCAGCCTGCTCGCAATCCTTGCAGGCACTAGCTTCGCCGCGGCTGCCGGTACCGGCTGCGACGCGTTCAAATGGCCAGTTGCGCGCGAGCAGGCCCTGTTTGCGGAAGCGCCCGCCGCGCAGCCCGGCGCCAGCTTGACGGTCGGGCAAGCGGTGGATTTCTCACTCGCGGCGGTCGACACGATCGGCTTTGAAGTCCCGCCCGAACATGCACCGGCAGCCGGCACGTTCGGCGCGACGGCCAGCGTGACCGTACCGCCGGAAGGCGAACTCCAGTTCAGCCTGTCCGATGAGGCCTGGATCGATGTCGTGCAGAACGGCCGCGCCGTGAGGTCGTCGGCTTTCAGCGGCGTGAAGGGCTGTCCGGGAATTCGCAAGAGCGTGCGCTTCAAGCTGTCCGCCGGTCCGGCTACCGTCCAGTTCAGCGGTGCGAAGAAGCCCGATCTCAAAGTGGCGGTGCTGACGCCGGAATGATCCGGCGCCAGCCCGTCGGGTAAAGGCCGCTACCGAACCGGCGCCAGCAGTGCGAAATGCGCGCCTTGCGGGTCCTGGCACTGGATGATCCACTGGCCGCTCGGCACGTCCATCGGCCCCATGATGACCTTGCCGCCATTGTCGGTGACGCGCTTGGCGGCGGCGTCGATGGCGTCGACGTTGAAATAGAACTGCCAGACGGCGACGGGGATCTGTGGCGGCTTATTCATCATGCCGCCGCCGGATTCGGGGCCTGCGCCGAAGGTTTTGTAGATACCCATCTCGCCCATGTCGAACTCGCCGGCGCTCTCCCAGCCGAACTGGCTGGAATAGAAATCGAAGGCAGCCTTCCAGTCGCTCGTGTAGAGCTCATGCCAGCCGACATGACCTGGCGTGGTGGCAGGCACCGGCGGCTGGTCAGGCTGGTTGGGCTCAAGGAACATGAAGGTCGCCCCTTGAGGGTCGGCTACGACGGCGAAGCGGCCGACGCCCGGGATGGCGTCCGGCGCGCGATGGACCGCGCCACCTGCGTCCTTGAGCGCTTTGGTCGAGGCATCAATGTCCTTGGTATGGATATAGCCGATCCATGCCGGCGGCATGCCCATCTTGGCGGCGTCCTCCGGCATGGTCATCAACCCGCCGACGCCGCGCAAGGCGGAGTTGACGACGATGTAGCGGGGCATGCCGGGTGCCTTGTCGAAGGGCTCGGCCTTCCAGCCGACGACAGCGGTGTAGAAGGCCTCGGCGGCGTCGAGGTCGGTGGTCATCAGTTCGTACCAGAAGAAGGGTTTGGGGGCATTCGTCATGGTCGGTCTCCTCACCGGTTCAGGCAGTGATCGCGGAACGATCCATCCTAGGACGATCCTGGCGACGGAAATCCGACATCTGGGCCAGAATTCGCGATCGACAAGCGGCCGAGCCTACGATCTTGCCTGCCGCGTGCTTTTCGACTTTGCTGCCCTCAAAGAGGGGCTTGTGTTTTTCATGCGTCGAATGTCGCTCACGCCTGAGCTTGTCGCGCTGTGTCATCGGGATGAAATCGATCCTGGTCCAAGCGGGCATTGGACGCCATTGAGTGACGAGGACTATCAGGCGCTTGCGTTGCGTCTTGCCGACGAAGCTGACGCGGGGCCTCTTTGGGTCTTCGCCTATGGTTCGCTGATCTGGAAGCCGGCGTTCGAGTCCGTCGAACAGCAGCGCGTCTCGGCGCATGGCTGGCATCGCTCCTTCTGCCTCGACATCCTCCGCTGGAGAGGCAGCCCGGCGCAGCCGGGGCTGATGATGGCGCTGGAGCGCGGCGGGCGCTGCGATGGCGTTATCTACCGCCTCCCGGATGGCGAAAAGCCGGCACAGATCGAGCGGCTGCTGCGACGAGAGATTGACGATCACGAGAGCATCAGTTCGGTGCGATGGGTTCCGGTGCGCACGTCGCAGGGCCGGTTGCGAGCGCTGGGCTTCTGGGTGGGCGTGACCGGCCAGGGCACGTCACTCAGGCAGCCTCTGGAGAAAGTGGCCTGGGTGCTGGCGCGTGCCTGCGGCCATGTCGGCTCAGGCGCCGAGTATCTCTACAATACCGTCAGCCACCTCGACGCCTTCGGCATCCATGACCGCAATTTGTGGCGACTGCAGGAACTGGTAGCCGATGAGATCCAGTCGATCCATGGTCATCGGATCGCGAGCGGCGAACCGTCGGCCATCAATGTCGCTATAACATGACTATTATTATCATATTTTTATCCAGCCATTACAGTGACTTGGCCGAAAATTGACCAATTGATAAAAAAATAAAACGTGCTAGCCTTCCCCAAAATGACAACAAGGGGAACTGGAATGGCGACTGGTCATTTCATCGAAGGCATTGCCGGCGGCCGGCTGTCTTCCGAGCAATATGCCGATAATTTCTCCGACCTGCACCCACCGCTGGACCATCATGAGGCGCTGGTCGAATCCGACCGCTGCTATTTCTGCTACGACGCGCCGTGCATGAATGCATGCCCGACTTCGATCGACATCCCGATGTTCATCCGGCAGATCGCGACGGGAAATCCGCTGGGTTCGGCCAAGACGATCTTCGACCAGAACATTCTTGGCGGCATGTGCGCCCGCGTCTGCCCGACCGAGACGCTGTGCGAAGAGGTCTGCGTGCGCGAAGTGGCCGAGGGCAAGCCGGTCCAGATCGGCCGGCTGCAGCGCTATGCCACCGACGTGGCGATGAGCGAGGACAAGCAGTTCTACAAACGGGCCGAAGCAACCGGCAAGAGCATCGCCGTGGTCGGCGCCGGGCCGGCGGGCCTTGCGGCCGCGCATCGCCTTGCCCGCCATGGTCATGACGTGACGATCCTGGAAGCACGTCCGAAGGCCGGTGGCCTCAACGAATACGGCATTGCCGCCTACAAGAGCGTCGACGATTTCGCGCAGGCCGAGGTCGACTACGTCACCGCGATCGGCGGCATCGACATCCAGAACGGCAAGGCACTAGGCCGCGATTTCCAGTTGGCCGACCTGATGCGCAACTACGACGCGGTGTTCCTTGGCCTCGGGCTCGGCGGCGTCAACGCGCTGCGCGCCGACGGCGAGGACGCGGACGGCGTCACCAATGCGGTGGAGTTCATCGCCGACCTTCGTCAGGCGAGCGACCTTTCCAGCCTGCCGGTCGGGCGGCGCGTCGTTGTTATCGGCGGCGGCATGACGGCGGTCGACGCCGCGGTGCAGTCGAAGCTGCTCGGCGCGGAAGAGGTGACGATCTGCTACCGGCGCGGCCAGGAGCACATGAATGCTTCCGGTTTCGAGCAGGACCTGGCCGCCGCCAATGGTGTCACCATCCGCCACTGGCTGCAGCCGAAGCGCGTCATTGCCGAGAACGGCAAGGTTACGGCAATCGAGCTCGAATACACCGCCCTGAACGGCGACAAGCTCGCCGGCACGGGCGAAACGCTGCGGCTCAACGCCGACCAGGTGTTCAAGGCGATCGGCCAGAGCTTTGTGCCGGCGCATCTCAACGGCAGCGCCGAGTCGATTGAACTCGAAGGCGGCCGCATCAAGGTCGATGCCGATGGCCGCACCTCGCTGGCCAAGGTCTGGGCCGGCGGCGACTGCATCTTCGGCGGCGACGACCTGACGGTTTCGGCCGTGGCACAGGGACGAGACGCCGCCGAGAGCATCCACCGGGCATTGACCTCTAACGGGAGGGCATGAGCATGGCAGACATCCGCAACACTTTCGTCGGCATCAAGTCGCCCAATCCATTCTGGCTGGCCTCGGCGCCGCCGACCGACAAGGCCTACAATGTCGAGCGCGCCTTCAAGGCCGGCTGGGGCGGCGTGGTCTGGAAGACGCTGGGCGAAGAGGGCCCGCCGGTCGTCAACGTCAACGGCCCTCGCTACGGCGCTATCTGGGGCGCCGACCGCCGGCTGCTGGGCTTGAACAACATAGAACTGATCACCGACCGCGATCTGCAGACCAATCTGCGCGAGATGAAGCAGGTCAAGATGAACTGGCCGGACCGGGCGCTGATCGCCTCGATCATGGTGCCTTGCGTCGAGGAGAGTTGGAAAGCGATCCTGCCGTTGGTCGAGGAGACCGGTGCCGACGGCATCGAGCTCAATTTCGGCTGCCCGCACGGCATGTCGGAACGCGGCATGGGTTCGGCGGTCGGCCAGGTGCCGGAATATATCGAGATGGTGGTGCGCTGGTGCAAGCAGTACACGCGCATGCCCGTCATCACCAAGCTTACGCCCAACATCACTGACATCCGCAAGCCGGCGCGGGCTGCCCATGCCGGCGGCACCGACGCGGTGTCGCTGATCAATACGATCAACTCGATCACCGGCGTCGACCTCGACAGTTTCGCGCCGCAGCCGACCATCGACGGCAAGGGCTCGCATGGCGGCTATTGCGGCCCGGCGGTGAAGCCGATCGCCATGAACATGGTGGCCGAGATCGCGCGCGACCAGGAAACGCGTGGCTTGCCGATCTCGGGCATTGGCGGCATCACCACCTGGCGGGACGCGGCCGAATTCATGGCGCTCGGCGCCGGCAACGTGCAGGTCTGCACGGCGGCCATGACCTACGGCTTCAAGATCGTGCAGGAGATGATCGCGGGCCTTGAGAACTGGATGGACGAGAAGGGCCATGCCTCGCTCTCGGACATCGTCGGCCGCGCCACGCCCAACGTCACCGACTGGCAGTATCTCAACCTCAACTATGTCGCCAAGGCGCGTATCGACCAGGATGCCTGCATCAAATGCGGCCGCTGCCACATCGCGTGCGAGGACACCTCGCATCAGGCGATCACCAGCATGGTCGACGGCGCCAGGCATTTCGAGGTGATCGAAGCCGAATGCGTCGGCTGCAATCTCTGCGTCAATGTCTGCCCGGTCGAAGGCTGCATCACCATGGAGCCGCTGGCGGCAGGCGCGATGGATGAGCGCACCGGCAAGCCGGTGTCGCCGATCTATGCCAACTGGACCACGCACCCCAACAATCCGATGGCCAAGGTGGCTGCCGAATAGAGGCGCTCAATTCGAGTGAAAAACGACGGCGCCCTCGGGCGCCGTTTTTATTTTGCCTATTGCGGATAAAAAGTATCCACGATATGTTAAATCCATGATTAGGAGGTTGGCACGATGAAGCTGGGCGAGGGCGTTGAGGCGGCCATTCACTGTGCGGCGACGCTGGCCAGCGTCGACGGCAACAGCACGATGCCGGGCGCCGCCCTGGCGGAGGCTTTCGGTCTGTCGCCGAGCTATCTGCTGAAGCATCTCAATATGCTGACGGCCGAGCGCATCCTGGAATCGGTGCCGGGGCCTGCGGGTGGCTACCGGCTGGCGCGAGCGGCTGAACAGATCACGCTGCTCGATATCGTTCTGGCCATCGAAGGCAGAGAGCCGGCGTTTCGCTGCGGTGAGATCCGTCGCAATGGCCCGGTGAAGATCGACGCCTCAGCCTATGTCAAACCCTGCGGCATCAACGCCGCGATGCTGAGGGCCGAGCGCGCCTATCGGGCAGCGCTCGCGGAAGTGAAGATATCCGACATCGTGGCGAACTATGCCGCGGAAGGCGATCCCCGCTCGATCGCGGCGAGCTGCGCCTTCGTCGAGCGGCACCAGCGGCCGCAGAAATCCGGCTCATCCAAGCAGATCTAGACCCACCCAAAACCTGGAAGGAAAGACGATGAAACAGAGATTGCAGTTCTTTGCCAAGGCGCCCGAGATCTTGAAGGCCGTCTCGGCGCTCAACAAGGCTGTCGACGAATGCGGGCTCGAGGTGAGCCTCCTGCACCTGATCAAGCTCCGGGCTTCGCAGATCAATGGCTGCTCTTTCTGCGTCGAGATGCACAGCCGTGAGGCGAGGCGCGACGGCGAGACCGAAACAAGGCTCTACCTCGTTGCCGCCTGGAAGGAATCGCCGCTGTTTTCCGAACGCGAGCGTGCTGCCTTCGCCTGGACCGAAGCGGTGACGCTGATCGCCGACAACGGCGTATCGGACGAACTCTACGCCCGCACGCTCGAACATTTCTCCGAAGAGGAACTGGTCAAGCTCTCGGTAGCGCTCGGCATGATCAACACCTGGAACCGGCTCTGCATTCCATTCCATGCCATCCACCCGATGCCGGCCGCGAAGGCCGCCTGAGTTCATTCATCAATGGCGTGGGCCTCTTGGCGGCCCACGCCTTTTTCATTTTTTAGGATCAATGACATGTTCGAGAATTTTCAGAACGAGATTCTGCTTGCCGCACGCCTGCTGCTTGGCGGCGCATTCGTCTTCGCGGGTTTGCGCAACATCCAGAACAGAAAGCTGGTTGCCTCGTTGATGGCCGCGCGTGGCGTGCCGCAGGCGGCGCTTGCCCTGTGGCTCGGCATCGTGCTGCAGGTCATCGCCGGCGCGCTGGTGATCGCTGGCCTGTGGACGGCGCCGGCGGCCGCGGTCCTGATCGTCTTCCTGATCGTCGCGACCCCGATGTTCCACAATTTCTGGGACCATCAGGGGCCGGATCGCGCGTCCCGCATCAATGGCGTCGTCAGCAATGTCGCGTTGGGCGGAGGCTTCCTGGCGCTGATCGCGCAGTACCTCTGACCGCAGACGGTTTCGGCGTTAATCGCTCTGTCGCGATTGTCCTCTATGATGGCTGCGGTTGGCGGGCAAGGCGACTATGGAGCAGGGCTGGACCAGTTTCTGGGCACGGGTTTCGGAAGCTTTCCATCAGGCGCTGTTTCCGTTCCGGGCAATCGCCGAAGCCCTTGGCGGGCATCCAAGCGACATCCAGATATGGTGCTTCCTGTGCGGGCTACTCTTCCTGGTGCTTGTCGCCATACAGACCTACGGCGACATCATGCTCAGGCGGCGCGGCGTCCTGGCAACCGGCAAGGTGGCAAGCATCGACAAGTCGAGCGATGGGCCCGATACGCCGGTCATCGAATTCGTCGATCGGCAGGGCAAGACGTGGCGTTTCGACTCGAGCCTGCCAGTCAACAGGACGACCAGGACTATTGGCGCGCCGGTCGAGGTGGTCTACGACCCGCTTCACCCGAAGCGCGCGCGTGAAGTGGGTCGCCGGCTGACGAAGGCGATCCACCTCATTGTCTGGTATGCGGTCGTTGCCGGGCTGATGCTGCTCGCCTTCCTGCCAGGCCTCATCTCCAATTGATCCGCTCAGGCGGCAAAGCGCAGGCCGCCGTCGCAGGTCAGCACCTGGCCGGTCATGAAGCTGTTGGAGACGAGGAAGGTTATTGCCTCGGCTACATCCTCGGCGCGGCCGATGCGACCGACCGGCGTCTTTCCGGCATATTCGGCAAAGACCGCCTGTCGCTGGTCGTCCGGCAGGAAGTCCCACCACGGCGTGTCGATGACACCGGGCGCCACGACATTGACGCGCAGTGGCTTCAGCTCGACCGCCAGGATCGGCGCGACGGTCAAGAGCATGCCGTTGATGGCGCCGATGCCGGCGACGCCGGGCGCCGCAATCTGCGCGGAGACGGCCGAGATGAAAGTCACCGATCCGGCTCTGTTCAAGGTTGGTAGCGCTGCCTGAAGGCAGGACAGTTGCGGCCGGATCTTTTCATCGACGCCGCTGCCGATATCGGCGAGATCGAGCGTCGCGAACGGCCCCAGGCCTTTGCCGCCGCTCGCGGCGAGCACCAAGTGATCGAACGGTCCGAGGCCATCGAAGAAATTCCGGACCTCGTCCGGCCTCGCGGCGTCGAACGCGGCTTTGCCGACGGTGCCGCCGAGGGCCTTCCATGCACCTTTGAGCTTCTCCTCGTTGCGGCCGGTGATGGTCACTTTCATGCCGGGACCGACCAGCCGTTTGGCCGTGGCAAAGCCAATGCCGGATGAGCCTCCGATGATCACGCAATGTTCGATGGTCTCGCTCATGAGTGCCGTTCCCTGGATGCTGTGGAAGATTGCCCGGTCAGTTCGAGGCTCAAGGCCCGCAACTGGCCGCGGGCCTTTTCGTCATAGGCCTGCGCATCGGCGCGCGATTCCCGCTGGCCGTCGAAATAGCGGCCGCTGCGTCCTTCGAGCGCCGGCGATGCAGCGAGGTTGATGATGGCGTCGGCGCCGGTCTCGACCGAGCTCCACGGCGTGACGCCAGCCTGCCGGACCATCGTGGTGTCCATGTAGCTTGCCGGATGCAGCGCATTGACGGTGACGCCGGCGCCTTTGAGCCGTTCCGCCAGATCGACGGTGAACAGGATCTGCGCCAGCTTGCTCTGGCAGTAGGCGCGCACGCCGCTGTAGCCTTGGGTCAGCATGACGTCGTCGAAGTCGATCGCCTGCTGGCCGGCCGAGGCGACATTGACAATGCGTGCCGGGGCGCTCGACTTCAGCAGCGGCAGCAGCTCCGACGTCAGCAGGAAGCCCGCGAGATAGTTGACCGCGAAGCGCAGCTCATAACCGTCGGCGCTGACTTGCCGCCTGGCGCCCTGGCCGCCGGTGCCGACACCAGCATTGTTGATCAAGACGTCGAGCCGGTCGGCTTTCGCGCGCACCGCTTCGGCGAGGCGGCGCACGTCGGCAAGCGAAGCGAGGTCGGCGGCGAGGAATTCCGCCTTGCCGCCCTTGGCCTCGATGGCGGCAACCGTCGCTCTGCCGCGGCCTTCGTCGCGGCCATGCACCAGCACGCGTGCGCCGCCGGCACCGAGCCTCTCGGCCACCACGCGGCCGACACCGTCGGTCGAGCCGGTGACGAGAATTGTTTTGTCCTTGAGTTCCATGTTCAGAGCCTCCTTACGCTGCTCCGAACGAGAAGATGGGACATGGCGCGAACGCCAAACAGTTCAAACTTTATCCTGGTATCAGTACTGCTATAATACCCACATGGATGCCATCACCCATTCCCCCGAAGACCGCCGCCGGCGCGAGCTCGGCGCCTTCCTGCGTTCCCGCCGCGAAAGGATTTCGCCCTCGGATACCGGCATTGCCGCAGGGCAGCGGCGGCGCACGCCCGGACTGCGGCGCGAGGAAGTGGCGATGATCGCCGGGGTAGGCACGACCTGGTACACATGGCTGGAGCAGGGCAGGGACGTTCGGCCCTCGGTCGAGGTGCTGACCGCGCTCTGCCAGGCGCTGCGGCTCGACGGCGCCGAACAGCGGCACCTGTTCACGCTCGCCGGCCGCCAGCAGCCGGAGCGGCGGCGCATCGCTCCGGGTAAGGTCGAGGGACCCTTGCTGCACATGTTGCAAAGCCTGGTGCTGCAGCCCGCCTATGTCGTCGGCCCGCGCTGGGACGTGCTGGCATGGAATGACGCGGCCGTCGCCATCTTCGGCGACTACGGCCTGCTGGAGGGCGATGCCCGCAACATCATCCACGGTGTTTTCACCGATCCGCACCGGCGGCATTTGCTGGTGGACTGGGAACAACTCGCCCGCGCAACGCTGGCGGCGTTCCGCGCCGAGAGCGCGAAATACACCGGCGATCCGGATTTCGAGCGGCTGATCGAGTTGATGATGCGCTCAAGCCCGGAGTTCCGCGAGTGGTGGCCGCAGCGCGATGTCGTGCATCGGCTTTCCGGGCTGAAGCATCTGCGCCATCCGATCGCCGGCCCGATGACATTCGAGCATATGAGCCTGTCGATCGACGACGGCTCGGACATGAGATTGATCGTCTACACGCCGCTTGCCGAGCAGAACTCGATCGCGAAATTGCGGAAGCTCCTTGACGACCTGCCATCCGAGAGGCGCAGCGCCTGAGCCATCACCGCCGGGTCAGCCCTTCGGCTTCAACCCATCTAGGAACAGCTGCTCGAGAAACCGCGCGGCATCCTCGAAGCGGCCGTCGCCGCCGCGATCGGCGCCGAGCACGGCGCGTACCTGGACATCGAAATCAGCATAGTGCTGCGTGGTCGCCCAGATCGAGAAGATCAGGTGCCAGGGATCGGTTCGGGCGATCTTGCCGGAGCGCATCCAGCCCTTGATGACGGCGGCCTTCTCGTCGACCAGCGTCTTCAGGTCGCCTTCCAGCATCGGCATGATGCGCGGCGCGCCCTGCAGGATCTCGTTGGCGAAAAGGCGGCTTTCACGCGGAAAGTCGCGCGCCATTTCGAGCTTCCTGCGGATGTAGCTTCTGAGCTCCGTCAGCGGGTCGCCGATGTCGTCCAGTTCCCTGAGCGGCGCCAGCCAGGTGTCGAGCAGGCGCTGCATCAACGTCTCGTGAATGTCTTCCTTGCGGCGGAAGTAATAGAGAAGGTTGGGCTTCGACATGCCGGCGGCTTCGGCGATCTGGTCGATGGTCGAGCCGCGAAAGCCGTTGGTGGAGAAGACTTCGAGCGCGGCTTCCAGGATGAGCTCGCGTTTTTCCTGCTGGATGCGGGTGCGGCGTGGAGCTGAGCCTTCCATCGTGTCCGCCATCCTTACCGGCCGATGCCGAGCGGGCTCTCTGGACCAATTCTCTGGACCAGTTTTTCTTTGAGCCGTGGAGCGCGCTTTTGATGCCGCATTTCCGCTAGTAATCCCTTGACCGCCGACAGGGCGGTGCTAACGTTTGTCCAACCGGTCAAAATTTTGCGTAGCACGAAAACGCAGCAAAGACCAAGGGTTGGCCGCACCGAAACAGGTTACAAGGGGAATCTTGGTCATGTCCAACCGGCTGAAAGTCACGCCGAACGATCTCAGCGCATTCTGGATGCCGTTTACGGCAAACCGGCAGTTCAAGCAGGCGCCGCGCATGTTCGTGTCGGCCAAGGATATGCATTACACCACCAGCGACGGCCGCAAGGTGCTCGACGGCACCGCTGGCCTCTGGTGCGTCAATGCCGGCCATTGCCGGCCGAAGATCACCGAAGCGATCCAGCAACAGGCCGCCGAACTCGACTATGCGCCGGCTTTCCAGATGGGCCACCCGGTCGTGTTCGAGCTGGCGAACCGCCTGGTCGATATCGCGCCCAAGGGGATGGACCATGTCTTCTTCACCAATTCCGGATCGGAATCGGTCGAGACCGCGCTGAAGATGGCGATCGCCTATCACCGCGTTCGCGGCGAGGGCTCCCGTACCCGCCTGATCGGCCGCGAGCGCGGCTATCACGGCGTGAATTTCGGCGGCATCTCGGTTGGCGGCATCGTCAGCAACCGCAAGATGTTCGGCACGCTGCTCGGCGGCGTCGACCATCTGCCGCATACCCATCTGCCGGAGAAGAACGCCTTCTCGAAGGGCGTGCCGGAACATGGCGCGGAACTGGCGAACGACCTCGAGCGGCTGATCGGACTGCATGACGCTTCGACGATCGCGGCGGTCATCGTCGAGCCGGTGGCCGGCTCCACCGGCGTCATCCTGCCGCCGAAGGGCTATCTGCAGAAGCTTCGTGAAATCTGCACGAAGCACGGCATATTGTTGATTTTCGATGAAGTGATCACCGGTTTCGGTCGCCTCGGGACGCCGTTCGCGGCCGACTATTTCGGTGTCACGCCGGACATCATGACCACCGCCAAGGGCGTCTCTAACGGCGTCGTCCCGATGGGCGCGGTGTTCGTGAAGAAGGAAATCCACGACGCGTTCATGACCGGCCCCGAGCACATGATCGAGTTCTTCCACGGCTACACCTATTCGGGCAACCCGATCGCCTCCGCGGCGGCGCTCGGCACCCTGGACACCTACAAGGAAGAAGGCCTGCTGACGCGTGGCGAGGAACTCGCGCCTTACTGGGAGGACGCGCTGCATTCGCTGAAGGGCGAGCCGCATGTCATCGACATCCGCAACATCGGCCTGATCGGCGCGGTCGAGCTGGCGCCGATCGCCGGCAGCCCGACCAAGCGTGCCTTCTCGGCTTTCGTGAAGGCATTCGAGCGCGGCGCGCTGATCCGCACCACCGGCGACATCATCGCGCTGTCGCCGCCGCTGATCATCACCAAGGGCCAGATCAACGAGCTGATCGATCATGTCAGGGACGTGCTGAGGTCGATCGACTGACGAGCCGGAGCGGACACCCTTCCTGCCGAGGGAAGGGTGTCCGTGAAGCGGCCGTCGATGTGCCGACCTCAAGAGCGGTGCGGTTCAAGCAGGCTGCGCGCCGATGCCGGTCAGGATCACCCGCTTGATGTTTTCCTTGGCTTCCCGCCATTGCCGGTCGGACAGGGATTTGCCGCCGTTCAGCGTCTCGATCTGGTGACCGAAATCGGCGTAATGCTGGGTCGTGGCCCATAGCATGTAGAGCAGATGACGCGGGTCCACGGGGTCCATCTTACCTTCCTCGATCCAACGCATGATGATCTCGACGCGTCCGTCGGTCCATTCGCGCAGCGTCGATTCCATGTAATCCTGAAGCACCGGCGCGCCGTGCATCACCTCGGAGGCCCAGACTTTCGAACCGTCCGGATGGCGACGCGATATTTCCATCTTGGCGTCGATATAGGCGCTGATGCCGTCTACAGGGCCGCGCGCCGCATCGAAGCAGTTGGCCGCCTGCAGCCATATCTCGAAGATGTTCTGGACGACGGAACGGTAAAGCTCTTCCTTGGTGGCGAAATAATAGTGGAGATTTGCCTTTGGCAGTCCCGCCAGATCGGCGATCAACTGCATCGTTGCACCTCCGAACCCCGCTTCCGCGAACACCTTTTCGGCGGCGAGCAGAATGGCTTTTTCATTCTCCCGCCTTATGTCCTGGCGCCGCATCGGACGGGTGGGTTCGGTCATGTCTCCCCCAAGATTCTCGTTGACCGCTTGGTCAGGTTGTGTAGTCTGAAAGCTGACCATACGGTCAGGATGCAAACCACTCAAGGGGCGACAAGACCCCTGCTGAAAATGGGAACCGCAAATGGCCGCACCGGGCGAGAATCTGCGAATCAATTCGGACCGTTTGTGGGATTCGCTGATGGAGATGGCGAAGATCGGCCCCGGCATTGCCGGTGGCAACAATCGCCAGACCGTGACCGACGAGGATGGCGAGGGCCGCCACCTGTTCAAGCGCTGGTGCGAGGCCGCGGGCCTCGAAATGGGCCTCGACGAGATGGGCACGATGTTTGCCCGCCGCGAAGGCACCGATCCAAGCCTGCCGCCGGTCTATGTCGGCAGCCATCTCGACACGCAGCCGACGGGCGGCAAGTATGATGGCGTGCTCGGCGTCCTTGGTGGGCTCGAAGTCGTGCGCTCGCTCAACGATCTCGGCATCAAGACCAGGCACCCGATCGTGGTCACCAACTGGACCAACGAGGAAGGCGCGCGCTTCGCGCCGGCGATGATGGCGTCCGGTGTCTTTGCCGGCGTGCTCGAACAAGCCGACGTCTACCAGCACGTCGACAAGGACGGCAAAAAGTTCGGCGAGGAGCTCGAGCGCATCGGCTGGAAGGGCACGGAAAAGGTCGGCGATCGCAAGATCCACGCCTTCTTCGAACTGCATATCGAGCAGGGACCGATCCTGGAAGACGAGGGCATCGACATCGGCGTCGTCACCCACGGCCAGGGCCTGAAATGGCTGCAGGTGACGCTGACCGGCAAGGAAGCCCATACCGGCTCGACGCCGATGCCGAAGCGCCGCAATGCCGGGCTCGGCATGGCTCGCGTGATCGAACTGGTGCACGAGATCGCCATGGACTACCAGCCGGACGCCGTCGGCGCGGTCGGCCACATGCAGGCCTATCCGAACTCGCGCAACATCATCGCCGGCCGCACGGTCTTCACCATCGACATCCGCTCGCCGGAAAAGGAAGTGCTCGACGCCATGGATGGCCGCATCCGCGAAGGCATCGACACGATCTGCGACGCGCTCGACATCAAGTACGAGATCGAGCAGGTCGGGCATTTCGATCCGGTCACCTTCGACAAGAATTGCGTCAAGGCGATCCGCGACGCCGCCGAGCGGTTGGGCTATTCGCATCGCAACATCGTCTCGGGTGCCGGCCATGACGCATGCTGGATCAACCGCGTCGCGCCGACGGCGATGGTGATGTGCCCCTGCGTCGACGGACTCAGCCACAACGAGGCCGAGGAAATCACCAGGGAATGGGCGGCGGCGGGCGCCGACGTGTTGTTCCACGCCGTGGTGGAGACAGCGGGAATCGTCGAATGACCGACTAGACCAATCACCTCGCAACGCCGCTCGCAAAGAAGCGCGAAAGAACAGGGGAACAGATATGACCAAAGTTATTCGCAACGGCACCGTCGTCACCGCCGACCGGACGTGGAAGGCCGACGTGCTGATGCAGCACGGCAAGATCGTCGCCATCGGCTCGAACCTGCATGGCGACCATGAGTTCGACGCCACCGGCTGCTATGTCATGCCGGGCGGCATCGATCCGCATACCCATCTCGAAATGCCCTTCATGGGCACTTACTCCGCCGACGATTTCGAATCCGGCACGCGCGCGGCCCTCTCCGGCGGCACGACCATGGTGGTCGATTTCTGCCTGCCGGCGCCGCAGCAGTCGCTGCTCGAGGCGCTGCAGATGTGGGACAACAAGACCTCGAAGGCGTCCTGCGACTATTCCTTCCACATGGCGATCACCTGGTGGGGCAAGCAGGTGTTCGACGAGATGGCCAATGTCGTCGACCGGGGCATCACCTCGTTCAAGCACTTCATGGCCTATAAGGGCGCGCTGATGGTCGACGACGACGAGATGTACTCGTCGTTCCAGCGCTGCGCCGACCTCGGCGCGCTGCCGCTCGTCCATGCCGAGAACGGCGACGTCGTCGCGGCGCTGTCGCAAAAGCTGTTGGCCGCCGGCAACAATGGGCCCGAAGGCCATGCCTATTCGCGCCCGCCGGAAGTGGAAGGCGAGGCGACCAACCGGGCCATCATGATCGCCGACATGGCCGGCGTGCCGCTCTATGTCGTGCATGTCTCCTGCGAGCAGAGCCATGAAGCCATCCGCCGTGCCCGGCAGAAGGGCATGCGGGTGTTCGGTGAGCCGCTGATCCAGCACCTGACGCTCGACGAGACGGAATATTTCAACAAGGACTGGGACCACGCGGCGCGCCGTGTCATGAGCCCGCCTTTCCGCAACAAGCTGCACCAGGATTCGCTGTGGGCCGGCCTGCAGGCGGGCTCGCTGCAGGTGGTGGCGACCGACCACTGCGCCTTCACCACCAAGCAGAAGCGCAATGGCGTTGGCGACTTCACCAAGATCCCGAACGGCACGGGCGGGCTCGAGGACCGCTTGCCGGTTCTGTGGACGAGAGGCGTCAACACCGGACGGCTGACGATGAACGAGTTCGTCGCGGTGACCTCGACCAACATCGCCAAGATCCTCAACATGTATCCCAAGAAGGGCGCGATCGTCGAAGGCGCCGATGCCGACATCATCGTGTGGGACCCGAAGCGCAAGAAGACGATCTCGGCCAAGAAGCAGCAGTCGGTGATCGACTACAACGTCTTCGAGGGCGTCGAGGTGACCGGCCTGCCACGCTTCGTCTTCTCGCGCGGCGAACTGTCGATCGAGGAGGCGGACGTAAAGGCCAAGGCCGGCCATGGCGAATTCGTCGCCCGCGAGCCGAATGGCGCGGTCAATCGGGCGCTGTCGACCTGGAAGGAGATTTCCGCGCCGCGCAAGGTGGAGCGTTCCGGCATCCCGGCCACCGGGGTCTGACCATGCGGGCTCTCTATCTTGCCCTGGCGGTAGCCGCGATGCTGGCCGCCGGCCAGGCATGCGCCGAGGGCATAGACCTCAGCAAGCCCTATGGTGACAAATATGGCTGCATCAACCGGAATGGCCAGCAATCGGCCGTCGACCGGATGCTGCTGGTGACCGACGAGGAATTGATCACGGCGGCCAGCGCCTGCACCTTCAGTGACAGGCAGGCGCAGGCCGATGGATCGCTGGTGGTGATGGCAAAATGCGAAGCGGAAGGCGAAGAGGGGCAATCGCCGACCCAATTCACCATCAAGCGCAGCAAGAAGAACGCCAGGAAGCTGGTGGTGACCGACGAGGACGGCAATGTGATGGGGGAAGTCTCCCAGTGCCGATGACGGCGAGCCCGGCTCGTTTGAACAGCTCAGGCGACGAGGCCATCGAGTTCCGGCAGCAGGACGACGCTTTCCTGCTCGTTGGGATCGGTGCGGGCGATGACCGCGGAGGCTGGCGCGCCGCTCAGATTGGCGGGCAGATGCGGCACGCCTGCCGGAATGTAGAAGAGGTCGCCGGCCTTGGTGACGACATGGTGTTCGAGCCGGTCGCCGTACCAGGTGTGGACCTCGCCGGAGAGCACGTAGATCGCCGTCTCATGGCTTTCATGCAGGTGCGCCTTGGCGCGGGCGCCGGGCGGGATGGTGAGAAGATGCATGCAGATGCCGGAAGAGCCGACGGTTTCGGAGGCGATGCCGGCGAAATAGCTCAGGCCCTGCTTGCCTTCATAAGTGCTTTCGGGGCGGATAAGATGACAAGTGGGTTTGGGCGACATCGGCAAGGCTCCGGGCGGCGTCGATCTGTTGGGACTGGACGAGTGGAAAACAACCAAAACGCAAAATCAACCGGAATCCGGCCAGCATTGCAGCCGCTGCTAGAGGCGGGCCGCAGCCGATGACCGCACAGTCGCCAGCCGCCGTTTCGGCAAGCCAGCTCGGCCTCACCTTCCAGACCAATGACGGCCCGGTGCAGGCATTGTCCAATGTCGATCTCACCATCGGCAAGGGCGAATTCGTCTCCTTCATCGGTCCGTCCGGTTGCGGCAAGACCACCTTGCTGCGCGTCATCGCCGACCTGGAGAAGCCGACATCGGGAACGATCTCCGTCAACGGCATGACGCCGGAGCAGGCGCGCGAGAAACGCTCCTATGGCTACGTCTTCCAGGCCGCCGCCCTGTTCCCGTGGCGCACGATCGAGCGCAACGTGGCGCTGCCGCTGGAGGTCATGGGCCTCAGCCAGGCCGAGCAGGCGGAGCGCATCAAGCGCACGCTGGGGCTGGTCAACCTCTCCGGCTTCGAGAAGAAATATCCCTGGCAGCTTTCCGGCGGCATGCAGCAGCGCGCCTCGATCGCGCGCGCGCTCGCTTTCGACGCGGATCTGCTGTTGATGGACGAGCCGTTCGGGGCGCTCGACGAGATCGTGCGCGACCATCTGAACGAACAGCTTCTCGATCTCTGGGACCGGACCAACAAGACGATCTGCTTCGTCACCCATTCGATCCCGGAAGCGGTCTATCTGTCGACGCGCATCGTCGTGATGTCGCCCAGGCCCGGCCGCGTCACCGACGTCATCGAATCGACGCTGCCCAGGAAGCGGCCGCTCGACATCCGCGAGACGCCGGAATTCCTGGCGATCGCCGCGCGCGTGCGCGACGGCTTGAGGGCAGGGCACAGCTATGATGATTGAGCGTGCTTGCCAGCGATCCGCGTCGCTTCGCTCCTTGCTTCGCCCCAGGATGATGAAGAACGCGTTGCGTCGCGCTCTGCCGCCGAGACGAAGAGAGCCCCGCTAGATGGACTCCTTCCGCTCAAAAATCATCCCTGTCACCACCATCCTCGCCGGCGTGGTCGTGCTCTGGTACGTCTTTGCCGTCATCCTCAACGCGCCGTTCCAGCGCGATCTCGACGCCAGGGCCAACGAAACGCCTGGCACCATCGAGTTCATCGGCAAGACGCTGTCGCAGCCGAAGCCGACATTGCCGGCGCCGCACCAGGTGGCGGTGAACTTCTTCCAGAACACCTTCCTGCGGCCCGTCACCTCGAACCGCAGCCTTGTCTACAACGCCTGGGTGACGCTGTCCTCGACGCTGCTCGGCTTTGCCTTCGGCACGGCGCTCGGCATCGTCATCGCGGTCGGCATCGTGCATGTGGCGACGCTCGACCGCAGCCTGATGCCGTGGATCATCGCCTCGCAAACCATTCCCATCCTGGCGGTGGCGCCGATGGTCATCGTGGTGCTGGCGGCGGTCGGCATCACCGGCCTGATCCCGAAGGCGCTGATATCGACCTATCTGTCGTTCTTCCCGGTCACGGTCGGCATGGTGAAGGGGCTGCGCTCGCCCGAACTCATGCATCTCGACCTGATGCATACCTACAATGCCAGCGCCTCGCAGACCTTCTGGAAGCTGCGCGTGCCCGCCTCGGTGCCGTTCCTGTTCACCTCGATGAAGGTGGCGGTGGCGGCGAGCCTTGTTGGCGCCATCGTCGGTGAATTGCCGACCGGAGCGGTTGCCGGGATCGGCGCCAAGCTTCTGGCCGGCGCTTATTACAGCCAGACGATCGACATCTGGTCGGCGCTGGTCGCGGGCTCGATCGTCGCGGCGCTGCTGGTCATGGTGGTCGGCATTGCCGGCCGGCTGGTCGATCGCGCCATGGGTGGGAGGCCGGCATGATCTGGTTGAAGCCATCCTGGCAATCGATGCTGGCGATCCTGCTTTGCCTGGTCGCCTTCGCGCTTGGCGCCATGACGAAGCCGGAGGCGGCCGCGCTGGCGCAGCCGGCCGCGGCGGCGGCCTATCCCTATATGGGCGCGAAAGGGCTGATCATCGGACTGCTGCTCATTGCGGCATTGGTCTCGATGGCAAGGCTGACGCCGCTCGTCGAGGCCATTGTGCTCTTTGCTGGCGCCCATGCCGCCGTTTGGCTGCTGATCAAGGGCATTGCCGGTTTCGAGGGTATGGCATTGGCGCCGTATTTTCTGTTGCTTGCGGCAGCTTGGCTGCTCGCCTGGCGCTGCGTCGCCTTGCTCTCGTCGCTGCGCCCTTCGCAAAGCTGGGCGAAGACGGCGCTGCGCCTTGTCATCCCGGCCATTTTCGGCGCCTGGATCCTGATCATCTGGGAAGCGGTGACGCGCGGCGCCGGCATTCCCTTCATCCTTCTGCCGCCGCCCAGCGCCATCGGGGCGCGCATCGCCAATTCGCTGCCGATCCTGGGGGCGGATGTACGGCAGACGATCCTCAAGGCGGTGCTGATCGGCTATGTCATCGGCAATCTCGCCGGCTTCGTCGTCGCCATCCTTGCCGACCGCGTGCCGTTCCTGCGGCGCGGGCTCCTGCCGATCGGCAACATGGTTTCAGCGCTGCCGATCATCGGCGTGGCGCCGATCATGGTCATGTGGTTCGGCTTCGACTGGCCGTCCAAGGCAGCGGTCGTCATCATCATGACCTTCTTCCCCATGCTGGTGAACACGGTCGCGGGCCTCGCCGCATCCGGGCATATGGAACGCGACCTCATGCGCACCTATGCATCGGGCTATTGGCCGACCTTGCTGAAACTCAGGCTGCCGGCGGCAATGCCGTTCATCTTCAACGCGCTGAAGATCAACTCGACGCTGGCGCTGATCGGCGCCATCGTCGCCGAGTTCTTCGGCACGCCAGTGGTCGGCATGGGATTCCGCATTTCGACGGAAGTCGGGCGGATGAACATCGACATGGTGTGGGCCGAAATCGCAGTTGCAGCCCTTGCGGGTTCGGTCTTTTATGGCGTGGTCGCTCTTGTCGAAAGGGCCGTCACGTTTTGGCATCCCTCTGTCCGTGGTGGATAGGGGCGGTGGGTTTGGGTGCTAACTTCAGAGGGTAAAAACATGAAAAGACTTGTGATTTCCGCTTTGGCCGGGGCGATGTCGCTGGCCGCTTTCCAGGCAATGGCGGCCGACAAGGTGACACTGCAATTGAAATGGGTCACGCAGGCCCAGTTTGCCGGCTACTATGTCGCCAAGGCCAAGGGCTTCTATGATGCCGAAGGCCTCGACGTCGACATCAAGCCGGGGGGCCCCGACATCGCGCCCGAGCAGGTGATCGCCGGCGGCGGCGCCGACGTCATCGTCGACTGGATGGGCGGAGCGCTGGCGGCGCGCGACAAGGGCGTGATGCTCGTCAACATCGCCCAGCCCTACAAGAAGGCGGGCATGGAACTGGTCTGCCCCAAGAATGGACCGATCAAGACCGAGGCCGATTTCAAGGGCCATACGCTCGGCGTCTGGTTCTTCGGCAACGAGTATCCGTTCTACGCCTGGATGAACAAGATCGGTCTCAAGACCGATGGCGGCCCGGACGGCGTCACCGTGCTCAAGCAGAGCTTCGACGTCCAGCCGCTGATCCAGAAACAGGCCGACTGCATCTCGGTCATGACCTACAACGAGTATGGCCAGGTGCTGGACGCCGGCTACAAGCCGGAAGACCTTATCGTTTTCAACTACTCGGCCATGGGTAACGACCTGTTGGAGGACGGGCTCTATACGCTCGAGGACAAGCTCAAGGACCCGGCCTTCGAGGACAAGATGGTGCGCTTCGTGCGCGCCTCGATGAAGGGCTGGAAATACGCCACCGAGAACACCGATGAGGCGGCAGAGATCGTCGTGGACAATGGCGGCCAGGACGAAAACCACCAGAAGTTCATGATGAAGGAAGTGGCCAAGCTGATCGACAATGCCGATGGCAAGCTGATCCCGGCCGCCTACGAGCGCACCGCCAAGGCTCTGCTCGACCAGAAGATCATCACCAAGGAGCCGAGCGGCGCCTACACGACCGCCATCACCGACAAGGCGATCAAGTAATCTGCTCGCAAAGCAGAAGCACGAAAGGGGCGGGCGACCGCCCCTTTTTTCGTGGCCGCGGTAAAATAAGCGTGTGTCCGTGGATACATCCGGCCGCCCAACCGTTGCATGGATGCATCCGCGCGTCGGGGAGCCGCGGAGGATGCTGCAATCAACGGAGGTCCTTCATGCGCATCCTATCCGTGCCCGTGCTTTCGGCATTGGCCGTTTCGACCGCTTTCCTCGTCGCCTCGCCGGCCATGGCCGAGACGATGAAGTTCAAGGCGACGCTCGACGGCAGCCAGCAGAGCCCACCCGTCACCACAAAGGGCAAGGGAACCGCCACGTTCACCTATGACACGACCAAGAAGAAGCTCACTTGGGACGTCAAATATTCCGGTCTCAGCGGACCGGCCGTGGCCGCCCACATCCATGGGCCTGCGGATATGGGCGCGAACGCGGATCCGGTGATCCCGTTCAAGAAGCTGAAGAGCCCGATCAAGGGCTCGGCGACGCTGACGGATGCGCAGGCCGCCGATCTGGAAGCCGGCAAATACTACGTCAACGTCCACACGGCCAAGAACAAGGACGGTGAGATCCGTGGGCAGATCGAGAAGGCGATGTAGGGCAGGCGTCTCTGCCGGCGAAGGGACGGTTAACCGCCCCTTCGTGCCTCGTCAGTTCTTGTCGCGGATTTGCGTGAGCGTGCGGGTCGGCGTGATGGCTTCGGGGTCGAGCCTGATCTCGACGATCGCCGGCTTGCCGCTGGCGCGCGCGCGTTCGAAGGCCGGCGCGAAGTCGGCGGTCCTCTCCACCGTCTCGCCATGGCCGCCATAGGCGCGGGCCAGCGCCGCGAAGTCCGGATTCTTGAGGTCAGTGGCCACGACCCGGCTCGGATATTCCCGCTCCTGATGCATGCGGATCGTGCCGTAGATGCCGTTGTTGACGACGACGACGATGATCGGCAGGTCGTGTTGCACGGCCGTCGCGAATTCCTGGCCGTTCATCAGGAAACAGCCATCGCCGGCAAAGGCGATCACCTCGCGGTCCGGATGCAGCGCCTTGGCTGCGACCGCCGCTGGCGTGCCGTAGCCCATCGAACCCGACGTCGGCGCAGCCTGCGTGGCGAAGCGGCGAAAGCGGTGGAAGCGGTGCACCCAGGTCGCATAGTTGCCGGCGCCATTGGTCAGGATGGCGTCTTGCGGCAGCGTCTTTTCGAGATAGTCCATGATCGGTCCCATCTGGACCGCGCCGGGGCCTGTCTGGGGCGGCGTCGACCATTCGAGATAGGCGGCATGCGCCTTTTCGGTCTCCGCCGCCCATACGGGCCTGGCGGCGGGCTTGCGTTTGGCAAAGGCTTCGACGAAGGCGGAAGGCGACGCGTTGATCGCCAGCGTCGGCCTGTAGACGCGACCAAGCTCGCCGGCATCGGCATGGACATGCACCAAAGCCTGGTCGGGGTAGGGGCTTTTCAGCAAGGTGTAGTCGGAAGACGGCATCTCGCCCATGCGCCCGCCGATCAGCAGCACGACGTCGGCCGCCTTGATCTGCGCCGCCAGCTTCGGATTGATGCCGATGCCGACATCGCCGGCGTAATTCGCGTGAAGATGGTCGAACAGCATCTGGCGCCGGAAGGAGCAGCCGACCGGCAGCGACCAGGCCTCGGCGATCGCGCGCATGCGCGCCACGGCCGCTTCATCCCAGCGCGTGCCGCCGAGGATGACGAAAGGACGCTTGGCATTGCTCAAAAGCATTTCCAGCGCGTCGAGCTCGGCTTCGCCCGGCCGAGTCTCGACCAGGGTGTGCGGCAGCGCTTCCGGGGCCTCGACCTCGCTGGTCAGCATGTCTTCCGGCAGCGAGATCACCACGGGGCCCGGCCGGCCGGATGTCGCTACGGCGAAGGCGCGGGTGACGAATTCCGGGATGCGCGAGGCGTCGTCGATCTCGACCACCCATTTGGCGATGTCGCCGAAAAAGCGCTTGTAGTCGACCTCCTGAAAAGCCTCGCGCTCCTTGGCGTGGCTGGCGACCTGGCCGATGAACAGGATCAGCGGCACTGAATCCTGCATGGCGATGTGAATGCCTGCCGAGGCGTTGGTGGCGCCGGGGCCGCGGGTGACGAAGCAGATGCCGGGCTTGCCGGTCAGCCGTCCTTGGCAGTCGGCCATCATCGCGGCGCCGCCTTCCTGGCGGCAGACGATGGTGCGGATCGAGGAATCGTGCAGGGCGTCGAGCACCGCGAGATAGGATTCGCCCGGAACGCAGAAAATGCGGTCGGTGCCGTTCGCTTCGAGTGCGTCGACGATCAGTTGTCCGCCGGTCTTCATTTTGCTGCCCTCTCCAATTCGGCAAGGATTTCGTCAGTGTGCTCGCCAAGGCGCGGCGAGGGGCGTTCATAGACGAGCGGCGTGCCCGACATCACCATCGGTGCGCGCACGGAAGGCAGGCGGTTGCCATGGCCGTCATCGAGGTCGAGGCGCATGCCGCGCGCGATGGCCTGCGGATCGGCGAACATCTGGCCGATCGTGTTGATCGGGCTTGCCGGAACGCCCGCGGCCTCCAGCTTCGCCAGCAGCGGATCGCGGTCGAACCTCGCCAACGCCTCGACGATGATCTCGCGCAGCTTCACGCGGTTGGCGACACGGGCAGGATTGGTGGTGAAATCCGGATTGGCAGGAAGGTCGGTCAGCCCGACCACGGCGCAGAACTTGGCGAACTGGCCGTCATTGCCGACCGCCAGGATGATATGGCCGTCCTTCACCGGCAGCACCTCGTAAGGCGCGATGTTCATGTGCGCATTGCCCATCTGCACCGGCGACTTGCCGGAGACCAGATAGTTGAGGTTCTGGTTGCCAAGCGCGGAGATCTGGCTGTCGAACAGCGCCATGTCGATATGCTGGCCCTCGCCGGTCTTTTCCGCATGGCGAAGCGCCGCCTGGATGGCGATCACCGAATAGAGGCCGGTGAACAGGTCCGAGATGGCGACGCCGGCCTTTTGCGGCTCGCGGCCCGGCTCGCCGGTGATCGACATCATGCCGGCCATGGCCTGGATGATGAAATCGTAGCCCGCGCGCGGCGCGTACGGCCCATCCTGGCCGAAGCCGGTGATCGAGCAATAGACGAGGCGCGGGTTGATCTTTCTCAGGCTCTCATGGTCGAGGCCGTATTTCTTGAGGCCGCCGAGCTTGAAGTTCTCGATCAGGACGTCGGCGGTGGCGACCAGCTTGCGCACCGTCTCGGCGCCTTCGGGCCTGGAGAAGTCGATGGCGATCGAGCGCTTGCCGCGGTTGCAGGAATGGTAATAGGCGGCCGATAGGTTCTCGCCGTCATGGCTCATTACGAAGGGCGGACCCCATTTGCGGGTGTCGTCGCCGCCATCCGGGCTCTCGACCTTGATGACATCGGCGCCGAGGTCGGCCAGCAATTGCCCGGCCCAGGGGCCTGCGAGGATGCGGGCAAGTTCGATAACGCGGATGCCTTTAAGCGGGGGTTCGGCCATGGATCACCGTGTTCCAGGGCGGATCGCCGTTTCACGGCGACCCGCTCTATCTGTTTCCTTTGACGCAATCCCAGACGGAAAACCGCGCACATCTTTCCTGGAATTGCTCTAATGAAGCGCAGCCTCTAGCAACACACACACGCCGTGTCACCCTTCAAGCTGTGGGCCACCGCCGACCAGGATTTCAGCACGCTGTCGGCCCAGGCGGCAAAATCGTCCATGACGGTGTCGCGGTTGATCTCGTTCAGGCTTTCGTGCCGGGTGTCGGCGTAAACCTTTGAAACCAGATTCGAAAAACCCATTGCCCGCATGCGTTTCGCCAACTGATGGACAGCCTTGCCATGGTCCGACGCGGGGTCCTTGTCGCCGCCGACAAGGTTGACGAAGAGATCGCGCCGGATGCCGGCAAAGCTCTGATCCTTGCCGCCATGCAGCGCCATGTCGACCACATCGCGCCACATGGAGACCGACGCATCCCAGCCGCAGAGCGGATCGACGACATATTTGTCCACCTCGACGGGATCGCGCGACAGCCAGTCAAACAAGGTCCGGTGGTTGGGAACAGCCTTGCCCCATGCCTGGAAGGTGAGTTTGGGCAGCAGGCGCGACGGCACATCGGAGCCCAGCCGCATCCGCTCCCAGCCCAGGATGAGCAGCGCCAGTTGGCCGAGCAGGCCTTGCGAGAAATTGCCGTTCCAGATCGCCGCGGCATGGACGCGCCGCGAATGGCGCAGGACAAAGTTCAGCGCGATCGAGGCGCCGAGCGAATGGCCGAACACGATCACCGGCAGTCCCGGATGGTCTCTCGCGATCAGATCGTGCACGGCGTCGACATCGGCGATGACCTTGGCGATGCCGTCGCTATCGGCGAACTTGCCGAGCGGCGCGTCGGACGCCTTCGTCGCGCCATGGCCGCGATGGTCATGGGCGTAGACATGGAATCCGCGCGGCCCCAGGAATTCGGCGAAGCGGGCATAGCGGCCCGCATGCTCGGCCAGGCCATGGTTGATCTGGATCACGGCGCGCGGATTTACGCCGGCTTCCTTCACATAGAGGTTGAGGTCGGCCCCGGTCGGTGAGGCCAGCCTGGTCTGCCGGTCGAATGGCATGTCTCGCTCCCCCAAGAGATGGAGCATGACGGCGCCCGAAAGCCGCTTCACGTACTTCGGCGCCATGCTCCCGGCGACTGTTGGGCGAGGGGTTTGCCGACGTCAAGTGGATCGGCACGCGTGACGATATGCTACGCTGTCAATCCGTCGCCAGCCGGATGGGCTGAGGGCGACTTGCGTATACGCGGATCGGAAGTGTTTCAGGTGGGGATTGTTTCTTCGCACGCCGAAAAAGATCGCAATTCTGACACGTCGGCTGTTCTACTGTGACGAATCCAATACGGATCAATGATCGCCGGGGAGAGCGGGGAATGCGGGTTTGGGCATTGTGGGGTTCGATGTTGCTGGCCGCGGCCAGCGCCGGCGCGGCGCATGCCGATGTAAGGATGAGCGGCACCTTCGTGGCCGACAGCGCCTGTCCGGCGACACAAGCCATCAGGACCGGCAAGAACCCCGGCAATATCTCGACCGAGGCCGGCAAGAGCTATGAGCTTCTTGCCGGCAACAAGGATGAGCCCACCCACTATCTGATCCAGGTGCCGGGCGCTGACCCGGAGCGGCGCTGGGTGAAGATCAGTTGCGGCCATGTCAGCGGCGGCAGCGTGGCTGCAGCGCCTTCCGGTCAGGCCAAGCCGTCCTCAGCCTCCGGGAAGCCCGAATATGTCTTTGCGCTGAGCTGGCAGCCGGCTTTCTGCGAGACCAAGGCAAGCAAGCCCGAATGCAAGGCCCAGAGCCCGGGCGAATTCGACGCCACCCACTTCACGCTGCATGGGCTGTGGCCGCAGCCGAACGGCAATTTCTATTGCCAGGTGTCGGCGAGCGACAAGGCCAACGACAATCCGGCGCATTGGGCAGACCTGCCGCCGGTCGATCTCGATGCCAACACCCGCGCCGAGCTCGACCAGGTGATGCCGGGCACCGCCTCCAAGTTGGAGCGCCACGAGTGGATCAAGCACGGCACCTGCTACGGCAAGAGCCAGCAGGAGTATTTCTCCGACGCGCTCAAGCTGATGCGGACGGTGAACAGCTCGGCGGTGCGTGACCTCTTCAACAAGAACATCGGCAAGCAACTGACCTCCGACCAGATCCGCGGCGCTTTCAATGAAGCCTTCGGCCCAGGCGCGGGCGATCGCGTGCGCGTTTCCTGCCTGGTCGACCCGTCTAGCGGCCGGCGCATGATCGGCGAACTGACGCTCGGCCTGTCAGGCCCGATCGGCCCGGACAGCAAGCTTGCCGATTTGCTGATGGCGTCCGCGCCGACAGGCAAGGCCGGTTGTCCGAAGGGTGCGGTCGATCCGATCGGCTTCCAATAGTCGAGCGTTTGGTCAAGCTGTTCTCTGGTCAGGCCGTCCTGGGGGCCGCCTGCAGGATGATCGCCTCGCTGCCGGGTTCGCCGACGACGCGATCCCGGCCGCTCAACTTGGCCTTGTAGAGGCGCTGGTCGGCCAGCGCGAAAATGTCGGCGAGGCAGCGCGTCGTCTCGCTGACGGTGGAGACGCCGGCGCTCACCGTGATGTTGAAGCGGCCGGTGTGAACCGAGGTCTTGGCCGCGTTCCTGATGGTTTCGCCGAGCAGCTTGGCTGGAGCGTGCGATTGTTGCGTCAGGACGGCGAATTCCTCGCCGCCGATCCGGAACACCTGATCGTTGCCGCCGACCGTCTCGGCCAGCAGGGCAGCCACCGATTTCAGCACCTTGTCGCCCTCGGCATGGCCGAAGCGGTCGTTGATCGACTTGAAATGGTCGACGTCGACGATGAGCAGGCTGAGCGGCTTGCCGACCCTGATGGCGGCCGAAACCGCGGATTCGCCGTCGGCATCGAAACTGCCGCGATGAAGCAAGCCGGTCAGGCCGTCGCGGCCGACATATTTGATCAGCGCCTCGTAGCGCTCGCGATAGGTGAGGGTGTCGAAAATGTCGGAGAGGCCGCGCGGCACGGCGACATCATTGTCCTCGACCCATTTGAGATAGGCGACGAGCATGCCGCTATAGGCGAGCGCCGCCCCCATCTTGGCGAACCAGCCGCCGAAGAAAACCTGGATGGGGGCGTCGGCAACGAAATGCAGCGCGGTGAAGAAGCCGGCCTGATCGAAGGTCAGCACGCAGGCGACCGACGCGAAGATGCGCACAAACGGCCTTTGGCGCAGATGGGCGCCGAGCTTTTCGTAGAGCAGGATGATCAGGATGGCGTCGACAAAAAGCAGTGTGGTGCCCCAGACCATCAGCCAGCCCATCTCGTCGATGAAGGCGATGTTGGGCGCCCTGCCGTCGGGAAGCGGGGAAACGGCGTGCAGGCGCAGGATCAGCACCAGGCCGATCATCAGGGCGTTGCCGAGCAGCAGGCCGTAGATCGGCTGGCGGACGGTCGCCGCGTCTTCCTTCATGTAGAGCAGCAGCAGCATGACGAGCTTGCCGGAGAACATCACGGCCGAGCCTGGCGACACCAGGCCGAACGGCAGCGCGACATAGAACACGCTGGCGAGATAGGTTTCGAGGAAGTGCATGACGCCGAGCGCGCAGACGAACACGCCAAGGCCGATACGACGCCGGAAACGGAAGAGCGTGACCATGGCGCCGAAATAGAGGACCGCCTCGGCAAGGAGCAGGACACCGTTCAGCACGTCGTCGATCCGATCTTTCCCCGAAATCGCGGCCTGGCACGATTTCCCAACCTACCATCGTTTTGAAGGCGAATGGTTAACCGCGTCTTTCGCAAAGGCGCAGGGCTGGCGAAAAGCCGTGAGCGGACATGGGAAGCGCAAAACCGGCGAATGCGCATGGATTGGCCGTTACCTCGCCGAAAGCGATTGCCGTTCGGCGCTTCATCGCCTACATAGCGCGCAACCCCCATCCAACCTGACACTTCAGTTTCCAGGGAAAGCGCGCGTGGCTCGCCAGTTCATCTATCACATGTCCGGCCTGTCGAAGGCCTATGGCACCAAGAAGGTGCTCGATAACGTTCACCTGTCCTTCTATCCGGACGCCAAGATCGGCATTCTCGGCCCCAACGGCTCGGGTAAGTCGACGATCCTGCGCATCATGGCCGGGCTCGACAAGGAGTTCCAGGGCGAGGCGTGGCTGGCCGAGGGCGCGACCGTCGGCTATCTGGCGCAGGAGCCACAGCTCGACAACACGAAGACCGTGCGTGAGAACGTCATGGACGGCGTCGCCAGGAAGACAGCCATCATCGAGCGCTACAACGAGCTGATGATGAACTACTCCGACGAGACGGCCGACGAGTCGGCCAAGCTCCAGGACGAGATGGATCGCCTCAATCTGTGGGACCTCGAACAGCAGGTCGAGATGGCGATGGACGCGCTGCAATGCCCGCCGCCGGATTCCGAAGTGACGAACCTTTCCGGCGGTGAACGCCGCCGCGTGGCGCTCTGCCGCCTGCTGCTCGAACAGCCCGACCTTCTGCTGCTCGACGAGCCGACCAACCATCTCGATGCCGAGACCACGGCGTGGCTGGAAAAGCACCTGCGCGACTATCCGGGCTCGGTGCTGATCATCACCCACGACCGCTACTTCCTCGACAACGTCACCGGCTGGATCCTCGAGCTCGATCGCGGTCGCGGCATCCCCTACGAAGGCAACTACACCAGATATCTCGACGCCAAGGCCAAGCGCCTGATCCAGGAAGGTCGCGAGGACGACGCCCGCCAGAAGTCGATCTGGCGCGAGCGCGAGTGGATCCAGTCCTCGCCCAAGGCGCGCCAGACCAAGTCCAAGGCACGCATCAAGGCCTATGAGGAACTGGTCGAACAGTCGCAGAACCGCAAGCCGACCGACACGCAGATCGTCATCCCGTCCAGCGAACGCCTCGGCAATGTCGTCATCGAGGTCGAAGGTCTCAACAAGGGCTTTGGCGACGAGTTGCTGATCGAAAACCTCTCGTTCAGGCTGCCGCCGGGCGGCATCGTCGGCGTCATCGGCCCGAACGGCGCCGGCAAGACGACGCTGTTCAAGACCTTCACCGGCGCGGAGAAGCCGGATTCGGGCTCGATCCGCATCGGCGAGACCGTCAAGCTCGGCTATGTCGACCAGAGCCGCGACGCGCTCGACCCGAACAAGACGGTGTGGGAAGAAATCTCCGGCGGCGCCGAGGTCATCAAGCTCGGCAAGCACGAGGTCAACAGCCGCGCCTATTGCTCGTCCTTCAACTTCCGCGGCGGCGACCAGCAGCAGAAGGTCGGCAATCTGTCCGGCGGTCAGCGCAACCGCGTGCATCTGGCCAAGATGCTGAAGAACGGCGGCAACGTGCTGCTGCTCGACGAACCGACCAACGACCTCGACACCGAAACGCTGAGCGCGCTGGAAGACGCCCTGGAAGCCTATGCCGGCTGCGCGGTGATCATCAGCCACGATCGCATGTTCCTCGACCGCATGGCCACCCACATGCTCGCCTTCGAGGGCGACGCGCATGTCGAATGGTTCGAAGGCAATTTCGAGGAATATGAAAAGGACAAGCTGCGCCGCCTCGGCGCGGAGGCGGCGGCCCCGCACCGCATGACCCACAAGCGACTGACGCGGTAACGTCAGTCCAGAGGGCGGCGAACAAGAGCGAGGTTCTCAAATGGCTGACTGGTCCGCCGCCCAATATCTGAAGTTCGAGGATGAGCGCACGCGGCCCGCGCGCGATTTGGCGGCGCAGGTTCCGGTCGATTTTCCCCGCCGCGTCGTCGATATCGGCTGCGGGCCGGGCAACTCGACCGAGCTTCTGGTCGAACGCTGGCCGGATGCGCAAGTCAGCGGCTTCGACACCTCGCCCGACATGATCGAGAAGGCGAGGGCGCGGCTGCCGAACGTCAATTTCGCGCTCGCCGACGCAGCTAACTGGCAGCCCGAGCATCCCGTCGACGTCATTTTCGCCAACGCTGTCTTCCAGTGGCTGCCGGAACATCCGGCGGTGTTCCAGCGGCTGATGGGACTGCTGGCGCCGGGCGGCGCCCTGGCCGTCCAGATGCCCGACAATCTCGGCGAAGCCTCGCACCAGCTGATGCGCGAAACCGCGACGGCAGTGCCCTTTGCAGCCAAGCTCAAGGGCGCGGCGCGCGCGCCGTTGCCGCCGGTGTCCTTCTATTACGACCTGTTGTCGCCGCTCGCCGCTCGCCTCGACATCTGGCACACGATCTACAACCATCCGCTGGCCGACGCCGAGGCGATCGTCGAATGGGTCAAGGCGACCGGGCTGAAGCCTTTCCTCGATCCGCTCGACGCGGATGAGAAAAAGGTGTTCCTCGACAGCTACACGGCAAAGATAGCCAAGGCCTATCCGAGGACGGCAAACGGCAAGGTGCTGCTGCGCTTCCCGCGCATCTTCATCGTGGCCAAGCGGGCGTGACCCGGTGGTTTAAGCTGGCATAAACCGGCTAAATGCGACAAGGGTGGCGCCGAGCTGCTTCGGTGCCCACATCAAGGCCCTGCCTAAGACGGATTGGACATGCATCGCGTCATCATCAGCGGCATCGGCGCCGAAATCCCCGAACCCGTCATCACCAATGAAGAGCTGGTCGCAAGCTTCAACAGCTGGGTCGACAGCGAGAATGCGCGGCGCGCCACCACCGGCGAAACGCCGTTGCAGAAATCGGACAGCGACTTCATCGTCCATGCCTCGGGTGTGAAGAGCCGTCATGTCGTCGAGCGCGAGGGCATCCTCGACCCGGCCCGCATGTCGCCGCGCATTCCGGCGCGGCCGGACGACGCGCTGTCATTGGAGGCGGAGTTCGGCATTGCCTCGGCGAAAAAGGCGCTTGCCCATGCCGGTGTCGATGGGGCGGACATCGACCTGGTGATCTGCTCGGCCTCGCATCACCAGCGGCCCTATCCGGCCATCGCCATCGAAATGCAGGAAGCGCTGGGCACCAAAGGCGCCGGCTTCGACATGGGGCTTGGCTGCTCATCCGCGGCGGCCGCGCTGCATGTCGCGGTCAACCTGGTCAGGTCAGGTGCGCATAAGCGCATCCTGGTGTCGACGCCCGAGATCATCACCGGCCATCTCAATTTCCGCGACCGGCAGACGCATTTCATCTTCGGCGACGCCTCGGTCGCCATGGTCGTCGAGGGGCTGGCCCAGGGCGAGAAGCGGCCAGGCCGCTTCGAGGTGCTCGACACGCGCACCTGGACGCAGATGTCGAACAACATCCGCACCAATCTCGGCTACCATACGCGCACGGCCCAGGACGATCCCTACATGATCAACCTCGAGGGCAACCTGATCAAGCAGGTCGGCAACAAGGTGTTCAAGGAAGTCACCGTCGCCGGCCAGAAATTCATCGTCGAGTTCCTGGCTGAGCACGGGCTGACGCCGGAAGGCATCCGCCGCTTCTGGCTGCATCAGGCCAATGCGCGCATGAACGCGATGATCCTGAAACTGTCCTTTGGCCACGACGTCGACCACGACCGAGCGCCGATGGTGCTGGAGCGGCTCGGCAACACCGCCGGCGCGGGCGCCATCGTCGCGCTGTCGGAGAACCATGCCGATATGAAGGCCGGCGATTTCGGCCTGATCTGCGCCTTCGGCGCCGGCTATTCGATCGGTGGCGCGTTGTTGAGAATGCTGTAGCCGGCGATCAGGCCGGCGCGAAAGGCACCAGCATCGGCACGCGCCTGGCGTAGTCGTCATAGGCCGGGCCAAGCTCGCCACGCAGGAAGCTTTCTTCCAGCCGTGCCTTGACGACAATACCGACGAGGATCAATGCCGCGCCGGCAATGCCCCACACGGTGCCCTTGACGGCCATGGTGGCCAGCACGGAAAGCAGCAGCCCGGTGTAGATCGGATGCCGGACCAGTCCATAAGGGCCGGTATCAACCACGCGATGATTGGCCTTGGCCGTCACCGTGGCCGACCACAGCCGGCCGAGATGCAGGCGCGCCCACCATGCGAAAGCGATGCCGATGGCGATCAGGGCGACGCAGATCCAGGCCTCCGTGAGCGTCGGCATCCAAAGCCGCAACCGGCCGACATAGCCATGCGCGGGCACGAACATCAGGACGGTGCCGGCCAGCCAAAGGACCCGATAGCGTGCCTCGGACTTGAGGTCCGCGCGCTTCTGCGCGGGGTCGGCCCAGGCCGCCGCGAGCAACCAGGATATCGCCCAGAACAGCCAAAGCGCCGCGACGGCGTGTCCAACCTGCATGATCGAGCCTCCTCCCGATTTGGCGCCATCGTTATGCCGGCGTCGCGGCGGCAATGCGACCCGTGGCGCAGCGGGGGTGGCGTTTTCCGGTAATAACGTCGTGATCGCCATCAAGCGGCGTGATCGGATCATCAGCGCTTTCGACTGGACCCAATTCTCCGGGGCCTCTAGACCTGCGCTATGCAGGAAACGAACCTAGAGCTTTTTCCAGCCGAACCGACGGTCGATATCGTGCCGGGCCGCAAGCTGACGGCAAAAGCAGCGGCGCTTTATGCTGCTCCGCCCAATCATTTCGAGACGAGGGCGGTGGGAGAGCTGCAGCTCGGCTTCGACGGCATCGCGGGCGACTTCCATGGCGGAGCGACGCGGCGGTCCGGCGGACGCGAGCCGTGGTATCCGCGCGGCACCGAGATGCGCAATGAGCGGCAATTGTCGCTTGTCGCTGCCGATGAGCTTGCCATCGTCGCCGACCGCATGGGCCTCCGGGAGATCAAGCCGGAGTGGATCGGCGCCAATCTTCTGATCGAAGGCGTGCCGCATCTTTCAATGCTGCCGGCCGGCTCGCTCATGTTCTTCAAGGGTGGCGTGACGATCAAGGTCGATGCCCAGAACAAGCCCTGTCGCATCGCCGGGCAATCGATCGCCGAGCATGTCCGCGCGGTGGATCAAGATGCGACCGCGCTGCTCTTTCCAAAGATGGCGAAGCGGCTGCGCGGCCTTGTCGCCTGGGTCGAGAAACCGGGCATCATACGGGCAGGCGAGGAGATTTCCGTGCGGGTGCCGGAGCAGTGGATTTATCAGGCCTGACGGGCCAGGCCGCGGAGGAGCAGCGTGGCCGGTGTCTTAATTAGGCTTTCCGGTTCTTGTTGGCGCCCTGCGCCATCACCGAAACATGGTCCCACTTTTCCCAGGTGGCGATGCGGTTGGCGTATTCCTGCCTGGTGAGAGGCAGGCCGCCATCGCCGAAGAAGATCCTGAGCGGCGGCTCGGCGGCATCGACAATCGCCAGCATCGCCGGGCCGGTCGCTTGCGGGTCGCCCGCCACGGAGCGGCTGCGGCGCTCTGTCATCGCCGCGCGTACCGGTTCATAGGCATCCAAAGGCTTGGAAATCCTGGCGGAGGCGCCGGCCCAGTCGGTGGAGAAGCCGCCCGGTTCGACCAGGGTGACATGGATGCCGAACTGGGTGACTTCCTGGCTCAGCGACTGGCTGAACGCTTCCAGCGCCCACTTCGACGCGTGGTAGAGGCCGAGCAGGCCAAATGCGTTGACGCCGCCGATCGACGATATCTGGATGATGTGGCCGGAGCGCTGCGCCCGCATGATGGGCAGCGCGGCCTGTGTAACCCAAAGCGCGCCGAAGACGTTGGTCTCGATCTGGTCGCGCGCTTCCTGCTCGGTGGCTTCCTCGATGGCGCCGAAATGGCCATAACCCGCATTGTTGATGACGACGTCGAGCCGGCCGAAGCGCTTATGCGCCTGGGCGATAGCGGCGTCGACCGCGTTCTTGTCGGTGACATCGAGCTTCATGGCGGCGACCTTGTCGCCATATTTTTCAACGAGATCGGCGAGCGTGCCGGCATCGCGCGCGGTGGCGGCGACGCGGTCGCCTCGGGCAAGCGCGGCTTCGGCCCAGACGCGGCCAAAACCCTTCGACGATCCGGTGATGAACCAAACCTTGTCAGTCATGATCAGTGATCCTTGCCCGGAGGGCGATGAATTCGGAGGGAAGCGGAGGAAGCTCCGTTTGTCTCATGTACGGCGCCGCCAGCGTTTTTCCAGAGGCGGCAGCGGAATTAATCGACGACATGCGGCGGCGCGGGCGCCTACTCGTCCTCGTCGTCTTCCTCAAGCAGCCGCGTCGCCCGCCAGCGGGTGAGCACCTCGTTGGTGCGCCCGATGACGAAGAAGCGCGCCGAATCCCGGTCATAGCCCTCGGCCAGCAGCCTTTCGTAGTCGGTGTGGACGTGGCGGACATGGGCGATGGTCGCCAGCCATACGGCGATCGTCGGCGGCAAGGTCTTCATGTAAATGGAGCCGGCGTCGGCGCGGATCTTTTCCATGTCGGCGTATGGCGCGAGTGGCAAAAGCGCCGTCAGTGCCTTGGCGATGGCACGGCGTCGGCCGGTGGGGGCGCTCATTTCTCGTCGCGCCCGGCGATGGTCGCTTCGGGAAATGCATCGGTCGAAGCGTAATAGGGCTTGATATCTATGACCGGTGTGCCGTCCAGCACATCGATGGCGTCGATGTCGACCCGGCCGGCGTCGATATCGATCGCGATCAGCCTCGCGACGTGCAGGCCGACAGGGTTCGGCCGGGCAGGGGAGCGCAACGAGAAAACGCCTTTCGGTTCAGCCGCATGGCGCGGTTTCTGCACAATCAGATTCCGCGGCGCGTAATGAAGCCAGGACAAGATGGCAATGTGGCTGGCGCGCTCAAGGTTTTGCAAGCCCGGGCGATAGGGCTCGTCGATCAGGATCGTTGCCTTCCGGCCGGCCTCGCGCGCCTGGCGCATGTTCTTCGGGCAATCCTCTCGGCTCGTCCAGGGAGAAATGATGTAGCCGATGAAGAGGACGTGACCGCCCGGCGTCATTTCGGCCGGATCGATTTCCAAACTCTGCTCGCCATCACGCCGCTCGAACATTGTTTCCGCCCAATTCACAGCTTCTCCGCCGGACATGGCGCATGGCTGCGCCATTTTCTTGTCCGGAAGCGACATAATGCTTGCCAGGGTTTCAAAATCGACATAAACATATCTTTATATCTTTGAACGAAAGCCCGCTCATGCATGTCTCGCTCGACACAATGGTAGATACATTGAAGGCGGCCGCCGAATCCAGCCGGCTGCGCATTCTGGTGTTGCTTTCGCGTGGCGACCTTACCGTCTCCGACCTGACCGAGATCCTCGGCCAGTCGCAGCCGCGCGTCTCGCGTCATCTCAAGTTGCTGCTCGAAGCCGGGCTGATCGGCCGTTACCAGGAAGGGTCCTGGGCCTTCTTCAGGCTGACCGACATCGATAACTCGCGCGACTTCGTGCAGCGTCTGGTCTCCGGCATAAGCGAGGGCGATCCGCAGGTCGTGCGCGATCTCGAGCGGCTGGCGGCGGTGAAGCGCAAGCGCCAGGACAGGGCGGCCGAATATTTCTCCGAGAACGCCGCGAGCTGGGACCATATCCGCTCGCTGCACGTGCCGGATCGCGCGGTGGAGGGGGCGCTGCTCAAGCTCGTAGGCAAACGGCCGTTCCAGTCGATGCTCGACCTCGGCACCGGCACGGGAAGGCTGCTCGAGATCTTCGCGCCGCTCTACCGGCGCGGCGTCGGCATCGACATGTCGCGCGAGATGCTGACGGTTGCGCGCGCCAATCTGGACAAGGCGGGCGTCGCCAATGCGCAGGTGCGCCAGGGCGATATCTTCTCGCCGCCGGTCGAGCGCAACGCCTTCGATCTCGTCACCATCCATCAGGTGCTGCACTATCTCGATGATCCCGCCCGCGCGATCGCCGAAGCGGCGCGGCTGCTGCGGCCGTCGGGCCGGCTGATCGTCGTCGACTTCGCGCCGCATAATCTCGAATTCCTGCGCGACGAGCATGCCCATATGCGTCTCGGCTTCTCCGACCGCCAGATTGCGGAATGGTTCGCCGAGGCGGGCCTCGACCTCGAGGACAGCCAGGAGTTCGAGCCGCGCGGCGGCAACGAGGCAAGGCTCACCGTCAAGCTCTGGCTCGGCCGCGACCGCCGCCTGTTGATCGCCGACCCGTCCAATGACGCGCTTCCAGCAAGGGAAACAGCCTGATGAACCAGTTCCGCTTTTCCCGCCGCCCCGACATCGGCGACAAGGTCAGGGTGTCGTTCGAATTCTTTCCGCCGAAGACCGATGAGATGGAAGCAAGGCTCTGGGACACGGTCACCCGGCTGGAGCCGCTCAAGCCGAAATTCGTCTCGGTGACCTATGGCGCCGGCGGCTCGACCCGCGAGCGCACGGCGCGCACGGTTAAACGCATCCTCAACGAGACGACGCTGACGCCGGCCGCGCACATGACCTGCGTCGACGCCGCCCGCGGCCAGGTCGACACGGTTATCCGCGAGTTCGCCGACATGGGCGTCAAGCGTTTCGTCGCGCTGCGCGGCGATCCGGCGGCAGGTGTCGGCACAAGCTACCGTCCGCATCCCGACGGCTACGCCAATGGCGCCGAACTGGTCGGCGCGTTGAAGAGCGCCGGCGATTTCGACATCTCGGTCTCGGCCTATCCGGAAAAGCACCCGGAAAGCCCTGATTTCGCCACCGATATCGACATGCTGAAGCGCAAGGTCGACAACGGCGCGACTCGGGCGATCACCCAGTTCTTCTTCGACAACGATCTATACGAGCGCTACGTCGAGCGGGCGCGTCGCGCAGGCATCTATATACCGATCGTGCCGGGCATCCTGCCGGTTCACAACTTCACCCAGGTCGCCAACTTCTCGGCGCGCTGCGGGGCGCTGGTGCCGGCCTGGCTGGCCGAGCGTTTCGACGGACTGGAGAACGATCCGCAGACGCATGCGCTGGTCGCCTCGGCCGTGGCCGCCGAGCAAGTCCTCGATCTCGTCGAGCGCGGCGTCGGGGATTTCCATTTCTACACGATGAACCGCGCCGACCTCGTCTTTGCCATCTGCCACATGATCGGCATCCGCTCGCATGAAGCAGAGGCGGCCGGTTCGGCCGCGGCCTGACGGTGGGAGACAGTCAAAATGAAAAGGCCGGGGAAACCCGGCCTTTTCATTTTGTTGTTTCTAAGCTGCTTTGCTCTTCCGCTCTGGCGGTTACGGAAGAACACCTATGATAAGGGCACCGATGAATGCGAAAGCGGCACAGATCATCAATGCGTTGATTGGCCTCGTCAGTCCCATGTCATAGCCTCCTCTTAAAGAGCTATGCTTGGAGTCTAGGGTCATTTGGGTGACAGGCAAGCGGAAAATGTGCTGCATTGCGACGAGATTGTGGTGCCGGCGCTGCGCGATAGACCGTTAGCCATTGAAACTTCTTGGCAAAAGCCGGCTCAGAGCTTGTGAATAAATTATGGCGGCGGCGTGGCATGACAGCGCTACCGTCGGCCGAGCAGCCGCCCATCGATGGTGACGAGGCCGAGTCCGATCAGTGCCATGCCGCCGATCTCGAAGGCCGCCAACCGTTCGCCGAGGAAGAGGAAGCCGAGCAATACGGCGCTGGCCGGGACGACCAGGGTGACCAGCGATGCATTCGTCGCGCCGGCCGAGGCGACGAGGTTGAAATAAAGGATATAGGCGAAGGCGGTCGATAGCAGGGCCAGCGCCAGCACCGCCGCCCAGACCGGCGGCGAGGCGGCAAGCAGGCCGGCCGGGCCATAGGCGATCAACACGATCGGGATCATGATGATGGTCGAGGCGGTCAGTTGCCCGGTGGCGATGACCGGGGAAGGGATGCCTTTGAAGCGCCGGGCTATCAGCAGCGCGACGGCGTAGGAGAGTGAAGCGCCTATCAGCGCGAATTTGGCCCAGACCGGCCCACCCAGCCCGGCAAGCAGGCCGGGTCCGATCATCACGGCGGTGCCGGCAACGCCGAGCGCGATGCCGGCCAGCTTGTTCCATGACAGTTTTTCGTCCGTGGTGAATGCGTTGGCGAGGATCAGCGTCATGAACGGCGTCGTGGCGTTCAGAACCGAGGCGACGCCGGCGCCGAGTTGGGTTTGCCCCGCGAAGATCAATGAAAACGGCACGACATTGTTGGTGAGCGCCAGCAGGAAAAACAGACCTGCCCGGGGAAAGGCGAGACGAAAGGAAGGGCCACGGACGGCCAGGTAAAGCTGAAGCGCCATCGCGGCGATGGCGACGCGGAACAGCACCAGCGCCAGCGGATGGATCTCGGACACGGCAATGCGGGCAAAGAAGAACGAACCGCCCCAGATCGCGCCGAGCAACAGAAGCTGCGCCCAGTCCTTGAGCGCCATCGGTCCGCGCGTCGGCGCGGCGCCGGCCATGGTGGACATGTCTTGCTCCTCCCCCGGGGCCGCCCGCAAATCTCAGCCCGTCAAACACCTGACCAACCGATATCGGGTTTGGCGACAAGCGCCACCCGAAACATGACCACTGGCCTAGCGTAGGCGGAGATTTGCGCGGTCAGCGCGCGATGGCCAGACACAGAACTGTTTTCTTTGGCGGCTAGCTAGGATTAATTGTGCGCGCTCCAGATCGAGGATTCGTCCATGCAGCGATTCGAAAATGCCCGTGAGGCGGCACTGGCGCTTCGTCCCGACGATCCGGTCTACTGCTTTCGCCCGCAGGTGCTGAAGGCGGACGCGCTGCAGTTCATGGGCATGTTTCCCGGCAAGACTGCCTATGCGGTGAAAACCAATGGCGAGCAGATCGTCCTGAAGACGCTGGTCGAGGCCGGCGTCAGCACATTCGACGTCGCGTCACCCGGCGAGTTCGCGGCTGTGCGCGCCGTCTCGGCGGATGCCGAGATGCTCTACATGCACCCGGTCAAGGCGCAGTCGGACATCAAGCTGGCGCTCGAGAAATACGGCATCCGGGTCATCTCGCTCGACCATGAGGACGAGATCACCAAGCTGACGCGTGTCGTGCGGGCGCTCGATATCGACCCGGGCGCCATCACCGTCTTCGTGCGTATCCAGACCAAGGGTCACGCGGCCTACGAATTGTCGAAGAAGTTCGGCGCCGGGCCGGCCAATGCGGTCGACCTTGCCGAGCGGCTGAACCGCACCGGCTACAAGGTGGGTCTCTGCTTCCATGTGGGCAGCCAGATCGAGGACCCCGACACCTATGAACGGGCGCTGGCGTCGGCCGACTGGGTGCGCAACCGCCTGACCTTTGACATTGCCGGGCTCGATGTCGGGGGAGGCTTTCCCGCCGAGTACGGCCACGATCCCAATCGCAAGCAGGTCGAGATGCCATCGCTCGGCCAACTGATGTCGCGGCTGGCCGGCGATCTGAAAGAGTATCAGTTCGACCAGATGCCGCTGGTGGCCGAGCCCGGCCGGGTGATCGTGGCGCGCTGCCTTTCCTTGATCGTTCGCGTCCTGCTGCGCAAGGGCAAGCGGCTCTACATCAATGACGGCATCTGGGCGTCGCTGTCGGATTCGTGGACCGGCAAGATCACACTGCCGGCGCGCTTCATCCCCGACCCCGCGATCCGCACGCGCAATGGCGACGAAAAAACCATCATGCCGTTCAAGGTCTGCGGCGCGACCTGCGATTCCGTCGATATCCTGTCCAGGCCGTTCTGGCTGCCGGAAACGGTCGACACGGGCGACTGGATCGAGATCGGCCATATCGGCGCCTATTCGCTGTCGCTCAGGACACGCTTCAACGGCTTTTACCCCGACACCTTCGTCGAGGTGACGACGCCGTTCGACGAGGGCGATGCGCCGCAAGGGTTCGCGAGTTTGGAGACGATGGCGGATTAGGAGGTAGGCAGCAGGGAATAGGCAGTAGCAATATTGCGTTTGCAGCCTGCAGCTTCAGATCGATCTTGCCTACTGCCTACTGCCTTACAATTTTGCCAGCAGCTCCGGCGTCGGCCAGCCGTCCACGGGCAGTCCAAGCCGCGCCTGTTCCTTGCGGATCGCTTCGCGGGTGTTCGTGCCCAGGATGCCATCGACGGTACCGACATCGTAGCCCCTGGCTTCGAGCTTGGTCTGCAGCGCCTTCATCTGGTCGCCGTTGAGACCGGGCTCCGGCGAGCGCGGGTCGAACTGCGGCGCGCCTGCCAGTCGCGTCGCGAACACCGCTGCGGTCAGCGCATAGGTGAAGGACTGGTTCCACTCCAGATAGACGTCGAAATTATCGTAGGTGAGGAAGGCGGGGCCTTTGCGGCCCAACGGCAAAGCCAGGCCGGCCTTGAGGCCGTTGTCGACCAGCGGCGTGCCGTTCGGATTGGTGACGCCCCACTGGGACCATTGCGACAGCGGCAATTTGTTGGTGCGGCCGGTCTGGTCCCATGGCATCTCGTCGGGGACGCGGACCTCCTGGACCCAGGGTTGGTCGCGCTTCCAGCCGCGCGACATGATCTTGTTGGCCGTCGTCATGATGACATCCGGCACGCTGTTCCTCAGGTCGACCTTGCCGTCGCCGTCGGCGTCGATACCTTTGGCAAGATAGTCGGTCGGCAGGATCTGCGTCTGGCCGATCTCGCCGGCCCATGCGCCCTTGACATCGGCTGGCAGCACGCCGCGGTCGATCAAGATGAGCAGAGGCACCAATTGCTGCCGGAAGAGCTGGGGGCGGCGGCAATCATGCGAAAGGGTGACCAGCGCATTGAGCGTATGGAAGTCGCCCTGCACGGCGCCGAAATCGGTCTCCAGGCCCCAGAAAGCGGCGATGATCGCCGGCTGGACGCCAAACTGCTTGTCGGCGCGGTCGAAGACATCGGCATATTTCTTCAGATTGGCCGCGCCCTGCTTCAGGCGGTAGGCTGAGATCATGCGGTTGGCGAATTCGGTGAAAGTCTGGGTGAAGACGCCCTGTGCACGGTCGCGCGCCAGCGCCCGCTGGTCGATGGTGGCGTCTTCCAACGCGTCGAGGCCCACGGCGCCGACGCCGGCAGCCTTGGCCTCGGCCGCGACGCCCTGTTTCCAGGCCTCGAAATCACCGCCGCATTCCTGCGCCGCGGTGGGCAGCGCAAAAGCGCCGATAAGCATCGCTGCCAGGATTCCAACGCGCAATCGCATCGCTTTACCTTTCGAGACCGGCGCGTGGCCCATCGTAACCCGGGCCGGGACCGGACAGGCGCATGCGAGGATTTCAAAGTTCAGGAGCTGTGATTGGCCCTCGCACGAGTGCGCCGCTCCGGATTACCAGCGGTTGCATGTTTCGCCGCCCGCCGTGTCGAAAAGCAGGCAGGGCGGCCGATGTCAACGGGTGTTCTGCCGCAGCCACTTCTTCCAGGCGGCTTCCGAGCCGTTGAAAACATTGATGTCGGACTTGCCTGTCATGCCGGGCACGATGCCGGTTCCGGTGTACTGCCAGAAGGTGAACGGGTGGCTGCCGTATTTTTCGCGAGGGTGACCGGCGACCGAACGCAGCCAATAGGGATAGCCGCGGAACGTGGCCAGTTGGTTGTCGTCGAAGAAGTCGATCGAGGTGTAGATGATCGGCTTCTTGCCGTAGTGACGCTCGACGATTTCGAGGAAGGTGGTCATCTCGCTGCGCACGGTGGCCGGATCGGGACGCAGCCTGCAGGTCGGCGATTTCGGGTTCCATTCCATGTCGAGGACCGGCGGCATTGCCGACGGGTCTTTCGGAACATTGGCGATGAACCAGCGCGCCTGGGCTTCCGCCGGCGTGCAGAAATAGAAGAAATGGTAGGCCGCGCGCGGAATTCCGGCGGCCCGGGTGCGCGCCCAGTGCTCGTTGAAATAGTCGTCGAAGCGGTCGCCGCCTTCCGTTGCCTTGATGAAGGCGAAGGAGATGCCGTTTGCCCTGGCTGTCGGCCAGTCGACCGAGGTCTGGTATTTGGAGACGTCGGTGCCGTGGACGGCGTAGGTCCATGGCGCGCCGCTGTCCCATTCATGCGGCTTGGAATCCTCGAATTTGGGCGCGCGCACGGCAACCGTCTGCGAGGACGGTGACAGCGGCGAAAGATCGTCCACCGTCGAGCAGGCGCCGAGCAGCGTCAGCATCAGGATGGCCGCGAGACGGCGCATGGCATTTCCCAGGCCGGGTTCAGCCGGCCGCTGATGGGTCCTTCACTGATGGTGGTCGCTTACATGCGCCCCCGCCGGACGATCGCCCCACGAGATCATCCGCCTCCATCGTAGATCGCCGAACATGGTTGATAATCCATTGACGGCGCTCGACAACGCGGACGAATTTGCAGAAGCAATGGCGGCAAATCGATGACATAAATCGAGCCTGGGAATCCAAAGGGCGGGAAGATGCGCGCTGTCGTGAAGTTCATCAAATGGCTGCTCGGCCTTGCGGTCCTGGCGGTGGTGGCGTTCTTCGCCTGGCTCTATTTCGCGCCGCCGGAACTGATCCGTGTCGGCTCTGGATATTCGGCCAAGATCGTCTGCTCCAACGTCTTCGTTGCTGGGCGCGACGCGAATGAAGTGCTGGCGGTCGACGTGCAGGCGCCTGGCCATCCGTTGCTCAGGCTGATGAAAGTGTCGGTCGACAAGGAGAGGGGGCTCGTTTCGGCGGGGCTGCTCTGGGTGCTGGGCAAGAGCATTGCCGTCGAGCGCTTCGGGGTCGGCTGCGCGTCTGTACCTGACGGCGACACCGGCAAGGCGAGGCAGACCTCGCTGCGTCTGGTGCCGCCCGCCGCGGCGCAACCGGACGAACCCTGGCCGTATGGCGAGCGGGTGGACGTATCGCAAAACCCCGAAGTGTCGAAAATCGTCGGCGACGCGACCATGGCCGGAGCGGGCATGCGCGCGATCGTGGTGGTGAAGAACGGGCGCATCGTCGCAGAACGCTACGGCGATGGTTTTTCGGCGACGACGCCCCTGCTTGGGTGGTCGATGACCAAGACCGTGAATGCCGCAATCATCGGCACGCTGGTCAAGGACGGCAAGCTGGCGATCGACAATAAGGGCCTGTTCGCGCCGTGGAAGGCCGATGGCCGCGCCGCCATCAGCCTTGCCGACATGATGGCCATGTCGAGCGGGCTGGAATTCAACGAGGACTATGGCGACGTCGCCGACGTGACGCGCATGCTCTATCTCGAGCCGGACATGGCTGGCTTCGCCGAGGCCAAGCCGCTGACCGGCGAGGTCGGCAAGGTGTTTTCCTATTCGAGCGGCACGGCCGTGATGCTGTCGCGGCTTTGGCAGAACGCCATCGGCGACAAGGCGAAGGCGCTGGCCTGGCCACGCACGGCGCTGTTCGAACCGCTCGGCATGAAAAGCGCGGTGCTCGAGACCGACGAGCAAGGCACGTTCGTCGGCTCGTCCTATCTCTACGCCACGGCGCGCGACTGGGCCCGCTTTGGCCAGTTCCTGCTGCAAGGCGGGGTCTGGAACATGACCGAGATCCTTCCCGCCGGCTTCGTCGACTGGATGCGCGAGCCGGCGCCGGCCTCGAAGGTCTACGCCAAGGGCCAGTTGTGGATCGAAGGCCCGGGTGATGAGGAAAATCCCGGCGCCGGCGTCGCCGCCGGCCTGCCCAAGGACACCTACTGGATGGAGGGCCATGACGGCCAGACCGTCACCATCATTCCATCGGAGCAACTTGTCGTCGTGCGGCTTGGACTGACGCCGGCCAAGCTCGGCTATCGGCCGCAGGCGATGGTGGCGGCGCTGGTGAAAGCCCTACACTAGCAGGGTTCGCTATTTTCGAGCGCCGATCACGGCCAGCCAGGCATAGCCGCGATAAAGCGTTCTGAACCGGAAGGTTGCGCCGGTGTGCTGCGATTCCGATTCAAGCACGTCGCGCAGCGAGGCGCGCGGCGTGACATGGAATTTCCGCAGCCAGCCGCGCAGCAGGGCGCGGAACCAGCGCGGCAGGCCTTCCTGCTGGCCGAAGTCGACGACATGCAACGAACCCCCTGGCGCCAGCGCGGCAAGGGCCGCCGATACGGTCTTCTCCCATCCGGGAATCATCGACAGCGAATAGGATATGAAGACGCGGTCGAAGCGCTCGATGCCGAAAAGCGAATTGGCGTCGAAACCGGTTGCGTCGCCGCGCGCCAGGCTGACCTGTCCCGCGAGACCTTCCCTGGCGATCGAGGCATTGGCCGTCTCCAGCATCTCGGCCGAGATATCCAGACCGAAGAAGCGGGCGGCCGGATAGCGGCGGGCGGCAAGCGCGATGTTGCGGCCGGTGCCGCAGCCGAGCTCCAACACGGTGCCGCCTTGCGGCACGTCCAGCCCGTCGATCAGCCGGTCGCGGCCGAGCAGGTAGTATTTGCGGGTCAGGTCGTAGATGTGGCGCTGCCAGCGGTAGACGCCGTCCATCAGTTCGGCATGGTTGGCCGGCAGCTCGGTCGTGCTCATGCGGCGCGCTTCACGTAGAGGTGGAAGCCGCCATAGATGGCCGAGCGGTCCCTGGCAGAGAATTCGCGCGAGGCGTCACCCTCATAGGTCCATTGGTCGAGCAGCGAACTGGAGACACGGCCAGGCAGCAGGCTCGGCTCGGCCGCGGTGCGGAAGATGACGCGGGCGCCGACCGAAGCCGTGCGGGTGATCTCGGTCCACAGCGCGTTGAGCAGATCGTCGGTCATCCAGTCCTGCGCGTCGAGCAGGACGAAACGATCGACGCTGCCCGCGTCCTTGGCGGCCAGGAACTTGATCAGATTGGCATGATGGATGGCGACGCGGTCGATGTTGCCGCGGATCGTCTTGTAGTTGCGCTGTTCCAGATAGGCAGGCAGCGCCGCCTCGCCGGGTTGCGGATAGCGGCGGGCAAAGGCCTGCCAGGCGAAGTAGTTATTCTTCAGCGGGAAGTCGCAGGCGAGCTTTTCCAGCCGGGCTTTCAGGACGCTCGCCATCGAGCCGTCGCCGGAGGTGATCAGCGAGTCGTACTGTGCCGGCGGGATACCGAGGCCGAACAGCGAAGCCTTGCGCGATGTCGCCCAGCGCAACAGCTTCTTGTCGAAGACCGGCGCCAGTTTCTCGTTGAAGAAGCGCCGCTGCTCACCGACGTTCTCCGCCTTCATGATGCCGGCCGGATCGACGCCGAACAGCTTGCCGACGCGATGGCCCATGGCAATGAAGAGGCCGAGCAGGCCGGTCTGGTAGAAGTTGCGGTCGAACACCGAGATGCGGCGGCGGCCGCGCCAGTTGCGGCGTTCCCAGTAATGGCGGCTCACCGGATCGAGATGCGGCGCGATGAAGCGGTCATAGGCGTCCGAATTGTGGCTGGTGCCGGCGGCGCCGAAGAAGCGGAACAGGTCGCCCTGCGACGGCAGGTGTCGCACCGCCTCCAGCTTCATGCGGTTCAACGCGATATGCGCGGCATTGAGATCGACGGCGTCGATCCTGGCCGGCGAGCGGGTCAGGTAGGCCAGGATGTTGCAGCCGCCAGATGCGATCGTGACGACACGGTGACCCGCGCCAAGCTGCATGGCCTCCATGTCGACATCCGGGTCTTCCCAGATCTGCGGATAGACGAGGCCGGAGAACAGGAAGGCGAAGAGCCGTTCGGAAATGCCGTCTTTCGACAATGCGCGGTTCTGGTAGACCGCCTTTCCGACTTCCTTGCCCCGACGATAAACGAGTTCTCCCGAAACGTCCGACATGACAAAGGTGATTCCCCGTTTGCGTTGGCGCAAGCGGGTAGCGCAGCGTCATGACAGGCAGGTGACAGCCTGTTGACGGCAGGTTGACGCGAATTTCGAGGTTTGCAGGCTGAGCCGAGACCCATTGAAGGCCCTTCGGCTGTCCTTCAACCCGGAGATATTGACGCCGTCATGCAATCGTTAACCCTCTCTTGAAGGCTCTTTGTTAACGTTTCGGCCGGGGATGGCTTCACGCGGTTGGCGCCGAAGCCTGTCCCTTCCGGCGGCAAGGCTTGGGGACGCGGCATGAACAGCCTGTTCGAATACGGCTTCACTCAGCTGAGCTACGCTGCTTGGTCCGTGGCGATACCTGTGCCGTTCTTCGTGATCCTGGCGATGCTTATCAAAGGCAGGGGGCTCTTGCGCGACATTCGCCCTGCGCTGCCGGAGGCAGCCACCGCGATACTCATGCTCGTCATCGACGCGCTATTGTTCACACCATTCCTCGTGGCTACGGCGCTTTTGATCAATCAACTGTTCGCCTGGGTTCCCTGGCGCGATTTCTGGGCAGGCTGGCCGCTTTGGGCGGTTGCCCTCGTCGGCATCCTGGTCGCCGATTTTGCCGGATATTGGCGGCATCGCTTCGAACACAGCGAACTGCTGTGGCCGTCTCACGCGGTCCACCACAGCGACACCGCCATGACATGGCTCGCGATCTTCCGGTTCCATCCCTTCAACCGGTTCAGCACCTTCGTGCTGGATGGCGCCGCGCTGGCCCTGCTCGGGCTTCCGCCCTTCGCCATCATCGCCAACAATGCGGTGCGCCACTTCTATGGCGCGTTCATTCATGCGGACTTGCCTTGGACCTACGGCCCGCTGGGTCGGATATTCGTGTCGCCAGCCATGCATCGCTGGCATCATGCCAATGACAAGGCGGCTTTCGACACCAATTACGCCACCGTGTTCTCGGCGATCGACTTGATATTCGGAACCTATCGCGTTCCGGGCCCTTGTGACGTTCCGCTTGGCGTTTCCGAGGACATGGGGCGTGGCGTCGTCGGGCAATACATGCACCCGCTTCGCCCTCGGTCATATGCGCCGATAAGGCGCGCGCTCCGGCGGAAGTCGGCGGAGGTCAGCCGCGAAGTCGGCCAAGGCGTGGGTTCAGTGCCCTGAAATCCGCGTGGGCCGCCGGCGGCATTGTCCGTTGATCCGCTGCATCTGACGTTCACGCCCTGCCAAATCCTCCAGGCGTCGGGGTGGTGACGATGACGGCTTCGCCGGCGTCGAGCGTGGTCTGGTCGCAGGCCTTCAGAACGTCGAGCGAGCCATCACTGCGCCTGACCCTGGTCGAGCCCGCCTCGCCATTGCCGCCGCCGTCGAGACCCTGGGGTGGGCGATTGCGGTGCGACGAGAGGATCGCGCATTCCATCTTATCGAGGAAGCGGATGGTACGCCTGGTGCCGTCGCCGGCGTTCCACTTGCCCTTGCCGCCGGAGCCCTCGCGGATGTGGAAGTCCTCCAGCACCACTGGAAAGCGCAGTTCGAGCACCTCCGGGTCGGTGAGCCGCGAGTTGGTCATGTGGGTGTGGACGCCAGAGGTGCCGGCAAAGCCGCGGCCGGAATTCATCCGGCCAGCCGGAGAGCCGGAGCAGATCGTCTCGTAATACTGGTACTGCTTGTTGCCGAAGGTGAGGTTGTTCATCGTGCCTTGGGCGTTGGCCATGGCGCCCATCGCGCCGAACAGCGCGTTGGTGACATGCTGCGAGGTCTCGACATTGCCGGCGACGACCGCGGCAGGGTAGGCCGGCTTCAGCATCGAGCCGTCGGGGATGATGATGTTGATCGGCCTCAGACATCCGGCGTTCATCGGGATCATGTCCTCGACCATGACCCGAAAAGCATAGAGCACGGCGGCGCGGGCGACCGGCTCCGGCGCGTTGAAGTTGTTCTTCATCACCGGCGACGTGCCGGTGAAATCGACGGTCGCCTCGCGCTTTTGCCGGTCGACGGTGATCTTCACCCTGATCACCTGGCCAGTGTCGGTGGGATATTCGTAAGCCGCGCTATCCGGGAGCCGCTCGATCACGCGGCGCACGCTCTCGGCGGCATTGTCCTGCACATGGCCCATATAGGCCTCGACGACATCGAGGCCGAAATGCGCGACCATCTTGCGCAGTTCCGCCACGCCCTTTTCGTTGGCGGCGATCTGCGCCTTGAGGTCGGCGATGTTCTGGACGGGATTGCGCGCGGGGTAAGGGTGGTCGGTGAGCAGCGTCTCCAACTCCTTCTCGCGGAAGCGGCCGCGATCGACGATGCGGAAATTGTCGAACAGCACGCCTTCCTCGTCGACCGTCGTGGCCAACGGCGTCATCGAGCCGGGCGCGGTGCCGCCGACATCGGCATGGTGGCCGCGTGAAGCGGCCCAGAACAGGATCTCCTTGCGCGCATCGTCGAAGACGGGCGTCACCACGGTGATGTCGGGCAAATGCGTGCCGCCATTGTAAGGAGCGTTGAGCGCGAAGACGTCGCCGGGGTGGATGTCGCCGGAATTCAGGCGGATGATGGTTTCGACGGAGCGGTCCATGGAGCCCAGATGCACCGGCATGTGCGGCGCGTTGGCGACCAGCGCGCCGTGGCGGTCGAACACGGCGCAGGAGAAATCGAGCCGCTCCTTGATGTTCACCGAATAGGCGGTGTTCTGTAGCGTCACGCCCATCTGCTCGGCAATCGACATGAAGAGGTTGTTGAAGACCTCCAGCATCACCGGGTCTGCTTCGGTGCCGAGCGCGGCCTGCCGTCGTTTCTTGCTCGTCCGGCGCAGGAGGACATGGTCCTTTGCCGTGATCTCGGCCTGCCAGCCCGGTTCAACGACGATGGTCTGGTTGGGTTCGATGATCAGGGCCGGGCCGGCAATCCTGTTGCCCGGCCTAAGCGACTCGCGATGGAAGACACCGGCCTCGCGCCATTCGCCTTCGGCGAATATTTTCCGCTTCCCGGAAGCAATGACGGCAAGATCCTGCGTCTCCGCTTCGGTTTCGTCGCGGCCCGCGCCGCCGGCATCGCTGCCCTCCACCCCAACAGCTTCGATAATCATCGGCTTGTTTTCATAGACGAAGCCGAATTGCGCCTTATGGGCGGCCTCGAAATCATCCTTTGCCCGCAAGATCGAACCGTGCTGGAAATTCACCGGCAGAGCCGTGTCGGTTCCGTCATAGCGGATCTGGAGGATCGGCCTGGCGGTAATCGCGCTCTCGGCTATTCCCTGGGAAACAAGTTCGGCAGTCACCGCCCCACGCAGAACGGCTATAAGGTTCTCGATCGCAGGCCTGGATGTGTCCGCGAGCGGCTCCAGCAGCGCCTGCTGGCGAGAGGCGAAGACCGAAGAGAGGCCGATGCCATAAGCGGAAAGCAGGCCGGAGAAGGGATGGATCAGCACTGCTTCCATGCCGAGCGCATCGGCGACCAGGCATGCATGCTGGCCGCCGGCGCCGCCAAAGCAGTTCAACAGATATTCCGTGACGTCGTAGCCGCGCTGCACCGAGATCTTCTTGATGGCGTTGGCCATGTTCTCGACGGCGATAGTGATGAAACCCTCGGCGACGGACTCGGGCGCCCGGCCGTCGCCGATTTCGGCCGCAAGTGAGGTGAATTTCTCGCGAACCGCGCCGACGTCGAGCGGCTCGTCCTGGCCAATGCCGAAAATCGCCGGAAAGAAATCGGGCTGCAATTTGCCGAGCATGACATTGGCATCGGTGACGGCGAGCGGGCCGCCGCGCCTGTACGCGGCCGGTCCGGGATTGGCACCGGCGGAATCCGGGCCGACGCGGAAGCGCCCCGCCTCATAATGCAGGATCGAGCCGCCACCGGCGGCGACCGTGTGAATGCGCATCATCGGCGCGCGGATGCGCACGCCGGCCACCTCGGTGTCGAAGGCGCGTTCGTATTCGCCGTCATAATGGGCGACGTCGGTAGAGGTGCCGCCCATGTCGAAGCCGATGACCTTCTCGAAGCCGGCGAGCTTGGCCGTCTCGACCATGCCGACGACCCCGCCGGCCGGCCCCGAGAGCAGAGCATCCTTGCCCTGGAACATGTCGGCGGCGGTGAGGCCGCCCGACGACATCATGAACATCAGGCGCGGGCCGGCCCCCAGTTCTCCCGCCACCCGTTGCACATAGCGCGACAGGATCGGCGACAGATAGGCGTCGACCACCGTGGTATCGCCGCGGCCGACCAGCTTGATGAGCGGCGAGACCTCATGGGAGACCGAGATCTGGCCGAAGCCGATCTTGCGGCAGACTTTTGCCACGGCTTCTTCGTGGTCCGGATATTTCCAGGCATGCATGAAGACGATGGCGACCGCGTCGATGCCGTCGGCCTTCGCCTGTTCGATCGCCGGGCGGCAGGCCGCGATGTCGAGCAGGCGTTCGACGCAGCCGTCGGCGCGCACGCGCTCGTCGATCTCGATGACGCGCTCATAGAGCTGCTCCGGCAGGATGATCTCCTTGGCGAAGATGTCCGGCCTCGCCTGGTACGCGATGCGCAAGGCGTCGCGAAAACCCTTCGTGATGAGCAGGAGCACGCGGTCGCCCTTGCGTTCGAGCAACGCATTGGTGGCGACGGTCGTGCCCATTTTGACGTCGCCGATCGCGTCGGCGGAAATGGTGTCGCTTGCCTTCAAACCCAACAGGTCGCGGATGCCCTGGATAGCTGCGTCCGAGTAGGCCTCGGGATTCTCCGACAGAAGTTTTCGGGGATGCAACCGGCCCTGTGGATCACGGCCGATGATGTCGGTGAAAGTGCCGCCGCGGTCGATCCAGAAGTCCCATTTCTTCGTTTCCGCGGCTGCCGGCATTCTGCTTTCCCATCATTTAGTCGAGCGTATGTTCTGTTAGTTCGGGTTTTCGGCGCCAGCAATCGCAAGTTGATGTTACAGGTGGAAATGCAACGTTACGAAACCGGCGAGCCCCTTGATGCATTTTCTCTGCGACCGCTCACCGAAACGTGAGCGTCTGTTGAAGGAGAGATACCATGAAGAAGCTCATTCTGGCGTCTGTGTCGGCGCTCGCCCTGCTGGGGGTCGCGGCTTGCAGCGACAGCGGCAAGGGCACCGACAATACCACCACCCAGAGCACCAATCCGCCGGCCAACGAGCAGCCGATGAAGCCGGCCTCGCCCGACGCATCGAAGCCTGCTGAACCGGCTCCGGCAACAAATCCGGCTCCCGCCGCGCCCGCGCAGTAAGAGCTGACCGACAATTTCGAAGAAGGCCGGCATTGCCGGCCTTCTTTTTGCATCCTCCGGGCACAGACCGCCTGCGGCATCGTCCCGGCTTGATAGAACCGCCCGGTTCGCACTATGAAGCCGGCATGTCGATTTGGGACCGCCTTGGTGACTTCATCGCTCGTGTTTCGTCATCGGCGTCCTCGGGCGTCGCGGATGTCGTCGAAGCCGTGCGCACCGTGTTTTCCGGCGATCCGGATCTGCGCCGGCGCGTCGCGTTCTCGGTGGCGATGATTGCGCTCTCGGCCAAGATGGCCAAGGCCGACGGGATCGTCACGCAGGACGAAGTGCGTGCCTTCCAGGAAATCTTCGAGGTGCCGCCAAGCGAGACGCGCAACGTGGCGCGGCTTTACGACATCGCCAAGCAGGACGTTGCCGGATTCGAGATCTACGCCCAGCGCATGGCGCAACTGTGCGGTTCAGGTCATGCGAACTGCATGATGCTGGAAGACATCCTCGACGGCTTGTTCCACATCGCCAAGGCGGACGGCCTCATCCATGAGCGGGAAGGGCAGTTCCTGCACCGGATCGCCGAGATTTTCCGGATCGACGAGGCGCATTACGAGGCGATCCTGTCGCGGCACGTCAATCTTGGCGCCGCCGATCCTTACGCCGTCCTGGGCATCGAGCGCGGCAAGCCGTTCGAGGAGGTCAGGAAACGCTATCGCAAGCTGATCTCGGACAATCATCCTGACCGTTTGATCGCACGCGGATTGCCGCAGGAATTCATCAAGATCGCCACGACCAGGGTCGCGGCGATCAATGCGGCCTATGAGATGATCGAACGGGGCCTCAGGCACGCATGAGCGGCTTTCTGCCCGACCAGCCAGGTGCCGAGGTCCGGGTGTCGCCGAATTTCGGTCCGCGCCGCGAGACGCTCCGGCCCGACATGATCGTGCTGCACTATACGGGCATGGCAAGCGGCGCAGGCGCCGAGGCGTGGCTGTGCGATCCGGCGAGCGAGGTGTCCTCGCATTATCTCGTTCACGAGGACGGCCGCATCATCCAGATGGTGCGTGAGAGCGACCGCGCCTGGCATGCCGGCAAGAGCTCCTGGCTCGGGCGCACCGACATCAACTCCTGTTCGGTCGGCATCGAGATCGTCAATCCCGGGCATTCGCTGGGCTACAAGACCTTCCCTCGACGGCAGATCGACGCCGTGATCGACTTGTGCGCAGGTATCGTGGGCCGCTATTCCATCCCTTCGGCACGGGTGCTCGCGCACTCGGACGTGGCTCCGGGCCGCAAGGTCGATCCTGGCGAAAAATTCCCCTGGAAGGCGCTGTTCACGGCCGGCGTTGGTCATCTCGTGCCGGCGGCGCCGATAAAGCCGGGCGCCGCGCTGAAGGCCGGCGCCACCGGCGCCGATGTCGAGGCGCTGCAATCGATGCTGGCGCTCTACGGTTATGGCGTCGAGATATCGGGTGAATACGACAAACAGACTGAAATCGTGGTGGCCGCGTTCCAGCGGCATTTCCGGCGGCGACGGGTGGATGGCGCGGCGGACAATTCGACGATGCGCACGCTGCAGAGGCTCCTGACTTCCGTAAGGGCAACCCCCGCCAAATAATTGTTTCAGGTCTCCTAAATTACAATCTGTCACTTAAAGTGAATTGCGCCGCCTTCATTGCCGCCAATTCCGCCGCCAAATCCCTCAGCCGCAAGTCGTCGGGCGCCTATCCCCCTCCAATGCCCCGATATTGAATTGGCACAACCGCGTGAAGTTCTTCGCGCGGCCTAACAGAACAGGACTACATGCAAAGATTGACCGTTGTAGCGGCAGCCGTTGCTGCCGGAGTGATAAGTTTTGCCTTCAATACGGCAAACAGCGCCCCCTTAAGTCTTCGGGCCGACAATAGCTCTGTCGCCACACCCGCAACGCCCAAGGCCGCGCCGGGCAGCAAGGCGCCAAACACCAAGAGAGCCCCGGCAAAGGTGCAGAAGGCGGCCGCGACCAGAGCGGCAAAATCGACGGTCAAACGCGCCAAGCGCGGCAGACAGACCATCGATCTCACCACGACCGCCTCGATCCAGACCGGCAAGGTCGCCCTTTCGACGTCCTCCGCCGCCGGCGGCGGCGAGTATTCGGCGATCATTGCCCGTTATGCCGCGAGCTATGGCGTGCCGGTATCGCTGGCCAAGGCGGTCATCAAGATCGAAAGCAACTATCGGCCGAACATGGTCGGCAGCGCCGGCGAGATCGGGCTGATGCAGATCAAGCCGGCGACGGCGCGCATGATGGGTTACAACGGTTCGACCAAGGGATTGTTCGATCCCGACACCAACATCAAATACGGCATGAAGTACCTCGCCATGGCGCGCGACCTTGGCGGCGGCACCACCTGCGGCACGATCCTGAAGTACAATGCCGGTCATGGCGCAACGCGGATGAATCCGGTTTCGGCCGCCTATTGCAGCAAGGTGAAGGTGCAGATGGCCGCACTGGGCTCACCCGCCTAAGCAGTTCCTCGCCTTTTTCGTTTGCGTTTTCAGGTGGAAATCCCTTTATACGCCCTTGCCAGCTGGCCGGGCGGCCGCACCCGCGAGAGTCGAAAGGCTGCGGGTGAGGAAAGTCCGGGCTCCATGGAGACACGGTGCCGGCTAACGGCCGGCGGGGGCGACCCCAGGGAAAGTGCCACAGAAAGCAAACCGCCGCGGCCTCGGCCGCGGCAAGGGTGAAAGGGTGGGGTAAGAGCCCACCGCGCGACTGGCAACAGGAGCGGCAAGGCAAACCCCACCGGGAGCAAAACCGAATAGGGGCGGTGCGAAGGGAAACCTTCGAGGGCTGTTTCCGGCCCACCGCCCGGGTAGGTTGCGTGAGGCGCATGGCAACATGCGTCCAAGATGAATGGCCGCCACGTTCTCGCCGCGAGGCGAGGGCCATACAGAACCCGGCTTACAGGCCAGCTGGCATTTCCAAATTGCGGTAGTGGAACGAAGTCAGAGGGTTACGCCGGGAAGCGTGCCTTCTGATTCAGCGTTCGGCCTCGGGCGTGAACGGAGGCCGCTCAATGGGCGATCTTGTCCAGTGACGCCTCGATCGCCTGCCAAAGTTCCTCGACGGGCTCGCAACCGATCGCTAGGCGGATAAAGCCTGGCGGCACGGCATCGCCGCGTTTCGAACGCCGCTCCGCCGACGTGTGCACGCCGCCGAAGGACGTCGCCGATTCAATCAGCGCGCAACCGTCGATGAACGCCTCGGCCTGCTCCTCGGAGGCGAGTTCGAACGAGATCAAGAAGCCGAAACGCTCCATCTGGGCACGCGCCAGATTGTGCGAGGCATCGCCCTCGAGCCCGGGAAAGCGCAGGCCGCTGACGGCCCGATGATCCTTCAGCCGCCGCGCGATCGTTTCGGCCGACGAGCACATCCGGTCGAAGCGCACTTCCAGCGTTTCGAGGCCGCGATGCAATAGCCAGGCCTCGAATGGGCCCGGAATGCCGCCGGCCGTCTCGCGCCAATCCTTCACCCTGGTGACGATGTCGGCATTGCGGCTGGCGACATGGCCGAAGAGCACGTCCGAATGGCCGTTGATCGCCTTGGTGTCGGCCGAGACCACGATGTCGGCGCCAAGATCGAGCGGGCGCTGGCCGAAGGGCGTCATCGTCGTGTTGTCGACGATCAGGATCCCCCCTTGCGCATGGACGGCCTTGGCGACGGCCGTGATGTCGCAGATATCCAGCCGAGGGTTCGATGGGCTCTCGACGAAAACCGCCCGGTAGCCGGCGAAGCCGCCGTCAAGCATGCTTGCCGTCGGCCTCACGTCATAAGCGACACCGAGCGGCTTCAGGAAACGCTCCGCCAGAGCCCGTGTCGTGTGGTAGCCGTCCGACGGCAGGAGTATGCGGTCGCCCGATTTGAGGAGTGAGAAGAAAACCGCTGAGATCGTGGCCATTCCCGACGGAAAGGCAACGCATTGCGCATCTTCCAGGTGGCCAAGCGCGTGCTCGACCGCGTGCCAGGTCGGGTTGCTGAAGCGGCCATATTGATCGAAGCCCGTCGCGTCGCCCGGCGCGTGGAAGATCGAGGCCATGGTCAAGGGCAACGGGATCGGATCGCCCTTGGCGAAATCGGCGCTGCGCAGATGGGCAAGCGTCGCGGCGCGTGACTTCGCATTTTCAGACATCAACTCGATCCTTGGTTAGGGCCACAAAGGCATGAATCGACGCTATGCGCGGCGGCTGTTCGCGGCAAGTCGCGTCTTTTTGGGCCAGAGGGCTCTAAACGCTTCGTTAGGCTTAATGGAGGATAAAGACGGGACGTGTCTTCAGCCTGCTCTTTCTGGTTGTGGCGCGCGTGTTTGTGATGCCTGTTCCCGTTGACGCCCATAGTGCCCCATGATATCCCATTCGCATCATCAAGCTTTCGTTCCGCGTCAGGGTGAAGCGTACGCCAATCGGGCAGCCGCGGCGGCTGCGCGTTTGTCGGTTTTCGCCCCGGTGAATGAAGCGATTTGCCGCAGGCGCGGCGAGGGCGCGGAGAACAACATGGGAAGGGGTGCGGCGGCGGAAGCGGCTGTAGCGTTCATTGGACCGATTTCTGTCAAATGCTGTGAACAGGATCGATGCGAAGGGGCGGGTGTCCGTTCCTGCGCATTTCCGCGCGGTGGTGCAGAAACGCGGCTATTCGGAGCTTTACGCGCTGCGTTGCCTGGACCTGCCGGCGATGGATGTCGGCGGGCTCGACCTGCTCGATCGCTACGAGCAGCGGATCGCTCTGGAGGATCCCTTCATGCAGACGGCGGACGACATGTCGTTCTTCTGCCATGGCGACGGGACCTTCCTGAAACTCGACCAGGACGGTCGCATCACCATGACCGATTTCATCCGCGAGCATACGGGCATCTCGAACGAGGTGGCCTTTGTCGGCCGCGGCAATTTCTTTCAGGTTTGGGAGCCGGGACGACTTGCCGCCTATGGGGCGCAGGCGCGGGCCAGGCTTTTGCAGCTTCGGCAGGGGACGAAGCCCGGGGAGCGATCGGAATGATGGCTGGCCACGGCGATGATCCTAGCGCCGTTGGCGGACCGGCCCGTCACATTCCGGTCCTCCTTGCCGAGGTGCTCGACGCGCTCGCGCCGAAGGCGGGCGAGACCATCATCGACGGGACATTCGGCGCCGGCGGCTACACACGAGCCATCCTCGAGAGCGGCGCCTCGGTCGTCGCCATCGACCGCGACCCGGACGCGATCGCGGCGGGCAGGGCGCTCGAAGGGCAGGCCGGCGGCCGGCTGAGGCTTGTCCAGGCGCCGTTCTCGACGCTGGACGAACATGTCGAGGGCGCCGATGGCGTCGTGCTCGACATCGGCGTGTCGTCCATGCAGCTCGACCAGGCGGAGCGCGGTTTTTCCTTTCGCGCCGACGGGCCGCTCGACATGCGCATGGCGCGTGCAGGCCTGAGCGCCGCCGATGTCGTCAACACCTTCAAGGCCGGTGACCTGGCCCGCATCTTCGGCTTCCTCGGCGAGGAGCGCCATGCCGGCAGGATCGCGCGCATGATCGAGAGCCGGCGCGACAAGAAGCCCTTCGAGCGCACGCTCGACCTCGCCGACGCCATCGAGACGCATATCGGACGAGGGCCGAAGGACAAGATCCATCCGGCCACGCGCGTCTTCCAGGCGCTGCGCATCTTCGTCAATGACGAACTGGGCGAGCTGGCAAGAGCGCTGCTGGCCGCGGAGCGTGCGCTGAAGCCCGGCGGACGGCTCGCCGTGGTGACCTTCCATTCCCTGGAAGACCGCATCGTCAAGCGCTTCATTGCCGATCGTTCCGAAGCCGCCAGCGGCTCGCGCCACATGCCCGATGCGCCGTCGCGCGTCGCGACCTTCCGCAAAGCCGGTGGCGGCGTGACGCCGGGAGAGGCCGAGACAGCGGCCAATCCGCGGGCGCGTTCGGCCAGGCTGCGCGCGGCAACGCGCACCGAGGCGCCGGCGCGCGCCGGCGATTTTTCGATTTTCGGCCTTCCAAAGCTTCCCGCCGTCGAACGGCCGGGGGAGAGGTAAGCACGTGTTTCGTACCAGCGACATAGTTCTGATCGCCGTCATGGTGTCGGCGGCGGCTCTGACCTACAAGACCAAGCGCGAAGCCGAAGAACAGCTTGCGGCCGTGCAGAAGATCCAGACGCAGATCCGCTACGAGGAAGACACGATCGATCTTCTCAAGGCAGACTGGAGCCTGCTTACCCAGCCGGCACGACTTCAGAAGCTCGCGGATATCTACAAGAGCCAGCTCGGGCTCGAACCGGTCAACGCCCGCCAGATCGGCAGCCTCGACGACATTCCCGTAAAGCCCGTGACCATCGAGGACCTGTCCTCGCAGCGGCTTGGCGGCATGGCCGACAATTCGGGCAAGGAGCCCTCGGACGGCAAGGATCCAGTGGTCACCGGGAGCGCAGTTCAATGATCAGCAGGTTTCCAAGGGTCGGTGACCTGCTGAAGCGTCGGAAGAAGGCGGTCGAGGACGGGTCGATCGTCGTCGACGCCGCGCGCAAGGCGACAGGCGGCAAGGCCAAGACCCGCATCGTCATGACGATGGCGGTGTTCTTCACCATCTATTCGACGATTGCCGGCCGGCTGGTCTATCTCGGCCTGCAGAACCCGGACATGTCTGACGGCCCCCAGAGCAGGGTCACCGCGTCGCGTCCCGACATCGTCGACCGCAATGGCGAGGTGCTGGCGACCGATATCAAGACGGCGTCGCTGTTTGCCGAGCCGCGGCGCATCGTCGATGCCGACGAGGCGATCGAGAAGCTGTCGACGGTGCTCCCCGAGATCGACTACGAACAGACCTATCGCAAGCTGAAGAGCGGCGCCGGCTTCGTCTGGCTGCAGCGCCAACTGACGCCGAAGCAGCAGGCCGACATCATGGCGCTCGGCGTCCCCGGCCTCGGCTTTCGCACTGAAAAGCGCCGCTTCTATCCGAGCGGCGAGACGTCGTCCTACGTCGTTGGCCTTACCAACATCGACAACCAGGGCATCTCCGGCATGGAGAAGTACATCGATGAGCAAGGCTTGAGCGATCTGCAGGCGTCGGGTCTGGCGGTGGCCAGGGATCTGAAGCCTGTGAAGCTCTCGATCGATCTGCGCGTCCAGCATGTGGTGCGCGACGAGATCGCCGCGGGCCTGGAGCGCTATCGCGCGCTGGGTGCCGGCGCCGTCGTGCTGAACATCAAGACCGGCGAAGTGATGGCCATGGCCTCGGTGCCGGACTTCGATCCCAACAACCCCTATAATGCGCAGGACAAGGACCGGCTGAACCGCATGTCGGCGGGTCTCTACGAGATGGGCTCGACCTTCAAGAGCTTCACCTCGGCGATGGCGCTCGATTCCGGCAAGGCGACGATGAATAGCCGCTTCGACGCTTCGCATCCGATCCGGGTCGGCCATCAGGCCATCCACGATTTCCACGGCAAGAACCGTGTGCTGTCGCTGCCGGAGGTGTTCCTCTATTCGTCCAACATCGGGTCGGCCAGGGAGGCCGAACTGGTCGGCATCGAGGGGCACCGCGAGTTCCTGCATCGCCTTGGCATCCTGGACCGCATGCAGACCGAACTGCCGGAAGTCGCACGCCCGACCGAACCCAAGGTCTGGAAACAGGTGAACTCGTTCACCATTGCCTTCGGCCATGGCGTGTCGACGACGCCGCTGCAGGCCGCCGTCGGTTGCGCGGCGCTGATGCAGGGCTATCTGATCGAGCCGACCTTCCTGGTCCGCAGCGAGCAGGAGGCAATGGCGGTGGCCAAGAAAGTGGTCAGCGACAAGACGGTCGAAGGCATGCGCTACCTCTATACGCTCAACGCCGAGAAGGGCTCGGCCAGAAATGCCAGGGTCCCCGGCTACCGGGTTGGCGGCAAGACCGGAACGGCGGAAAAGGTCATCAATGGCCGCTACTCCAAGGAGTTGAATTTCAACACTTTCGTTGCCGCCTTCCCGATGGACGACCCGCAATATCTGGTGTTCACGATCGCCGACGCGCCGCACCCGGAGAAGCCCGGGATGACGGACGTCGCGGCCAACAATGCGGGGGTCATGGCGGGCAATATCATCAGGCGTTCGGCGGCCATGCTTGGCGTGAAGCCAGATTTCAGCCATGAAAATGGTGCAACGCTGGTTTCCTATCAGTGATTCTTAGGGCGCGCCGGCAACTGCGCGCTATTTTGTTGCAGTGAACGGGACTCAATGCACCTGAAAGATCTAGCCGGTATCCTGCCTGTCGAGGGAACAGCTTCCCGCGATCTGGAGGTGACCGGGATTTCCTCCGATTCCCGCCAGGTGAGGCCGGGCGTGGTCTTCTTCGCGCTTGCCGGCAGCAAGGCCGATGGCTTGTCCTATGCGACCGATGCGGCGAGCCGTGGCGCGGCCGCGATCGTCGTCGGAAAGGGCGCCGCCATTTCCGGTCTGCCGATCCCTGTTCTTGCCGTCGATGATCCGCGCCAGGCGCTGGCGCTCAGCGCGTCGCGCTTCTTCGGCCGCCAGCCGGAGACCATGGTCGCCGTCACCGGCACCGCCGGCAAGACATCCGTCGCCGCTTTCACCCGCCAGATCTGGGAACAGGCGGGTTTTGCCGCCGCCTCGATCGGCACGACCGGTGTCGTGGCGCCCGGGCGCAACGACTATGGCTCGCTGACAACGCCGGATCCGGTGGCGCTGCATCAACTGCTCAAGGAACTGGCGGACGCAGGCGTCACGCACGCCTCGATGGAAGCATCGAGCCACGGCCTCGACCAGCGCCGTCTCGACGGGGTAAAATTGGCGGCCGGCGCTTTCACCAATCTCGGTCGCGACCACATGGACTACCATCCGACGGTCGAGGATTATCACCGCGCCAAGCTGCGCCTGTTCGACACGCTGCTGCCGAAGGGGGCGCCCGCGATCATCTTTGCGGACGATCAGTGGTCGGAGCCGACGATTCATGCCGCGAAGGCGGCGGGCCTGAAGGTGCTGACGGTCGGTCGCCATGGCGATCTGCTGACGCTGAAGCGGGTCGAGCACGAGCGCCACCGCCAGCGCGCCGAGGTCGAGGCCGCCGGTGTGCTGTACGAGATCGACCTGCCACTGGCGGGCGATTTCCAGATCGCCAACGCGCTGGTCTCGGCCGGCCTTGCCATCTCGACTGGAACATCGGCCGATAAAGCTCTGGCCGCGCTCGAAAAACTGAAGGGGGCTCCCGGCCGGCTCGACCTCGTCGGCACCACCGCGGCCGGCGCTCCGGTCTATGTCGACTACGCGCACAAGCCCGACGCGCTGGAGAACGTGCTGACCTCGGTTCGGCCTTTCACCACGGGGCGCGTCGTCGTGGTGTTCGGATGCGGCGGCGACCGCGATCGGGGAAAAAGGCCGATCATGGGTGAGATCGCGACGCGGCTCGCCGATATCGTCATCGTCACCGACGACAATCCGCGCACGGAAGTGCCCGAAACCATACGCGCGGCCATTCTGGCCGCCGCACCAGGCGCCATCGAGATCGGCGATCGTCGCAAGGCGATCCACGAAGCGGTGGCTATGCTGCGCGCCGGCGATACGCTCATCGTCGCCGGCAAGGGGCATGAAGAAGGCCAGACCATCGGCGCCGAAACCTTCCACTTCTCCGATCATGAGGAAGTGCGCGAGGCGCTGAAGGAGCGCGCCGCATGAGTTTGCTGTGGACGTCGGAAGCGCTGGTCGATGCCATGGGCGGCAGGCCGATCGGCTCGCTGCCGGAAGGCATCACCGGCATTTCCATCGACAGCCGCAGCCTGGAGCCGGGAAACGCCTTCTTCGCCATCAAGGGCGAGGCGATGGACGGCCACGATTTCGCGACTGCGGCGGTGAAGGCGGGTGCTGCCGTGCTGGTCGTCGCGGAGGGCAAGCTGCCATCGCTCGGACGGCTGACGGCGCCAATGATCGTCGTGCCGGACGTGCTTGCGGCCCTTGAGCAGCTTGGCGTCGCTGCCCGCGCGCGCTCGAAGGCAAGGATCATCGCCGTCACCGGCTCGGCCGGCAAGACCACCACCAAGGAAGCGCTGCGGCACGTGCTGTCGGCCGTCGGCAAGGTGCACGCCTCGGCGCAGTCGTTCAACAACCATTGGGGCGTGCCGCTGACGCTCGCCCGCATGCCGCAGGACTGCGACTACGCGGTCTTCGAGATCGGCATGAACCATCCCGGCGAGATCAGGCCGCTGGTCAAGATGGTCAGGCCGCATGTCGCCATCGTGACGATCATCGCCGCCGCCCATCTCGGCTTCTTCAAGAATCTCGACGAGATCGCCATGGCCAAGGCCGAGATTTTCGAGGGGATCGAGCCCGGCGGCGCCGCGCTGCTCAACCGCGACGATCCACGCTGGAAGCTGCTCGGGAAGATGGCGAAAGAGGCAGGCGTCGAGCATGTCTTCGGCTTCGGTGAAAACCCCCGCTCGGCTTTCCGCCTTGCTGGCTGCGAGCTTTACGCCGATCATTCCGACATCACCGTCAAGATCGGCAAGAGAGACGTGACGGCCCGCGTCGGAGCGCCCGGCCGCCATATCGTGCAGAACGTGCTGGCCGTTCTGGGCGCCGCGCAACTGGTCGGCGCCGACCTCGACAAGGTAGCGGCCGCACTTGCGGACCTTTCAGCCGAGCGCGGGCGCGGCCGGCGCCACGTCCTGCATCATCCGAACGGGCCTATCACGCTGATCGACGAGAGCTACAACGCCAATCCGGCGTCGATGGCGGCGGCCATGGCGCTGCTCAACGCCACGCCCGTGTCGGGCGAGGGACGGCGCATCGCGGTGCTTGGCGATATGCTCGAGCTCGGCAGCCATTCGGCCAAGCTGCACGCGGCCCTCGCCGGGCTGATCGTCGGCACAGGCACGCGCAACGTCTTTCTCGGCGGGCCGGAAATGCAGGCGCTGGCCGAAATCCTGCCATCCGAAATCGAGACGGAGTATCGCGCCGGGGCCGAAGAGTTGAAGCCGATCGTGATCTCGGCGCTCAGACCCGGCGACGTGGTGATGGTCAAGTCGTCGAAAGGCATCGGCTTTTCGAAGCTGGTCGAGGCGTTGCTCGGCAAATTTCCGGCGGAAGCCACAAACATTGAACCGACTTGAGGTCGGGCTCCGGGGGACGGAAAGACCATGTTCACACTGCTCGTCGACTTCGCGGACAAGATCTCGCTCTTCAACGTCTTCCGCTACATCACTTTTCGCACTGGTGGCGCGCTGATCACCTCGGCGCTGATCGTCTTCATCTTCGGGCCGACGATCATCAATTCGTTGCGGCTGAGGCAAGGCAAGGGCCAGCCGATCCGCGCCGACGGCCCGCAGACGCATTTCAAGAAAGCAGGAACGCCGACCATGGGCGGGCTGATGATCCTTTCCGGCATCATAGGCTCATCGCTGCTGTGGGCAAACCTGTCCTCTATTTATGTCTGGGTGGTGCTTTTCGTCACCCTCGGCTTCGGCTCGATCGGCTTTTATGACGACTATCTCAAGGTCACCAAGCAGTCGCATCTGGGCTTCTCCGGCAAGGCGAGGCTGGCGATCGAGTTCATCATCGCCGCCATCGCGGCGTGGGTGATCATGCACAACGGCCAGGCGCCGTTCTCTTCGTCGCTGACTTTCCCCTTCGCCAAGGAATTCCTGATCAACCTTGGCTGGTTCTTCATCCCGTTCTCCTGCTTCGTCATCGTCGGCGCTGGCAATGCGGTGAACCTGACCGACGGCCTAGACGGCCTGGCGATCGTGCCGATCATGATCGCGGCGGCGTCTTTCGGCGTCATCGCCTATCTTTCGGGCAACGCGGTGTTCGCCGAATATCTGCAGATCCATTTCGTTCCAGGCACCGGTGAGCTCGCGGTCGTGCTCGGCGCGGTGATCGGCGCCGGCCTCGGCTTCCTCTGGTTCAATGCCCCGCCGGCCGCGATCTTCATGGGCGACACCGGCTCGCTGGCGATGGGCGGCCTGATCGGCACCATCGCGGTCGCCACCAAGCACGAGATCGTGCTCGTCATCGTCGGCGGCCTGTTCGTGGTCGAGATACTCTCGGTCATCATCCAGGTCGGCTACTTCAAGATGACCGGCAAGCGCGTGTTCCTGATGGCGCCGATCCATCACCATTTCGAAAAGCTCGGCTGGACCGAAAGCCAGGTGGTGATCCGCTTCTGGATCATCGCCGTCATCCTGGCGCTGGTCGGCCTGTCGACCCTCAAGCTCAGATAGGACACCCCACTTGATCCCCGCCGCTTCCTTTTCAGGCAAACGCGTTTCGCTCTTCGGGCTTGGCGGCTCGGGGATCGCCACCGCGCATGCGCTGATCGCCGGCGGCGCGGATGTGCTGGCCTGGGACGACAACCCGGAAAGCGTTGCCAAGGCCGCGGCCGCGGGCATCGCGACCGGCGATCTGCACGCCGCCGACTGGCCGCGCTTCGCCGCTTTCGTCCTGTCGCCGGGGGTGCCGCTGACGCATCCGAAGCCGCATTGGACGGTGGAACTGGCGCGCGGCGCCGGCGTCGAGGTGATCGGCGACATCGAGCTGTTCTGCCGCGAACGCATCAGCCACGCGCCGGCGGCACCCTTCATCGCGATCACCGGCACCAACGGCAAGTCGACGACGACGGCGCTGACGGCGCATATCCTGAAGTCGGCGGGCCGCGACACGCAGATGGGCGGCAATATCGGCCGCGCCATCATGACGCTCGATCCACCCGAGCCGGCGCGGCACTATGTGGTCGAGTGCTCGTCCTACCAGATCGATCTCGCGCCCTCGATCAACCCGACGGCCGGCATCCTGCTCAACCTGACACCCGACCATCTCGACCGGCACGGCACGATGGCGCATTACGCCTCGATCAAGGAAAGGCTCGTCGCCGGCAGCGACACCGCGGTCATCGGCGTCGACGATTCCTGGTGCGCCCAGATCGCCGACCGCCTGGAGCGGGCCGGCCGTCAGGTCGTCCGCATTTCCAAGCGGTTGCCACTGACCGACGGCTATTTCGCCGACGGCACCAATCTGATGGAGGCCGTGCATGGCCGCTACAGCCGCGTCGCCTTCCTCGAAGGCATCGGCTCGCTGCGCGGCCAGCATAATGCGCAGAATGCTCTGGCCGCCGTCGCGGCATGCCTGAGGATCGGCCTCGATCTCGGCGAGATCCAGGCCGGGCTCGAAAGTTTCCCGGGGCTGGCGCATCGCATGGAGCAGGTCGGCCGCAAGGACCATGTGCTGTTCGTCAACGATTCCAAGGCGACCAATGCCGATGCGGCCGCACCCGCGCTGTCGAGCTTCAGCCGTGTCTACTGGATCGCCGGAGGTCTGCCCAAGGAAGGCGGCATCGAGCCGTTGCGCGGCTTCTTCCCGCGCATCGCCAAGGCCTATCTGATCGGCGAGGCGGCGCCTGCCTTTGCGGCGACGCTCGGCGAGGCGGTGCCTTACGAAATATCCGGAACGTTGGCGGCGGCTGTCGAACATGCCGCCAACGACGCGGCAAGCGATACTGGCGGCGAGGCGGTGGTGCTGCTCTCACCGGCCTGCGCCAGTTTCGACCAGTTCAAGAATTTCGAAGTTCGCGGCGAAGCCTTCAGGCAAGCTGCGACTGCTATTGACGGTGTGAAATCCATCGGAGGGCCACGTTGATGCAAAGCCGTCTCGACACAAGTCCTGTCGCCACGTGGTGGTGGACGATCGATCGCTGGTTCCTGGCGGCGTTCCTGTCGCTGATGGGCCTGGGCATCATTTTGTCCTTCGCGGCAAGCCCGGCGGTGGCCGAGCGCATCGGTCTCGACAGCTTCCACTTCGCCACGCGCCAGATCGTCTTCACCATCCCGGCGCTGATCGTGATGCTGGCGGTCTCGTTCCTGCAGGCGCGACAGATAAGACGCATGTCGCTGGCGATGATCTGCATCATGCTCGTGCTGATGGTGGCGGTGCTCTATGTCGGTGTCGAGGTGAAGGGCGCGCGACGCTGGGTGTCGCTCGCCGGTCTCTCCATCCAGCCATCCGAATTCCTGAAGCCGGCTTTCGTCATCATCTGCGCCTGGCTGTTTGCCGAACATAAGCGGCAGCTCGACATCCCCGGCAATCTATTCGCGCTCCTGCTTCTGGTCCTTGTGGTTTCTCTTCTGGTCGCTCAGCCCGATCTCGGCCAGACCATGCTGGTCACCGGCACCTGGGGCGTCATGTTCTTCATGGCCGGCCTGCCGTGGCTGTGGATCACCGCTCTCGGCATCACCGGGGCGACCGGCCTGTTCGCCGCCTACACGGTGTTTCCGCACGTTGCCTTGCGCATCAACAAGTTCCTGACCGGTGAGGGCGATACGTTTCAGGTCGACATGGGCCGCGAGGCGCTGATCAACGGCAGCTGGTTCGGCGTTGGGCCGGGCGAGGGAACCGTCAAGCGCATTGTTCCGGATGCGCATACCGACTTCGTCTTCTCGGTCGCGGGCGAGGAGTTCGGGCTCATCATGTGCTTCTTCATCATGTCGATCTTCGCCTTCATCGTGCTGCGCGGCCTGAGCATCGCGCTCAAGGAGCAGGACGATTTCACCCGCTACGCGGTGGGCGGTCTCGTGACCATCTTCGGCCTGCAGTCGGCCATCAACATGTGCGTGAACCTGCAACTGATGCCCGCCAAGGGCATGACGCTGCCCTTCATCTCTTATGGCGGCTCCTCGCAGATCGCCATCGCCGTCTCGATGGGCATGGTGCTCGCATTGACGCGCAAGCGTCCGGAAAAGCGCAAGCAGATGGGCTTCGTCCTTTCGCAGCGCGCAATGCCGGCGGAATGAGGCAGGATGGCAAAGGGTGTCATCCTGCTGGCGGCCGGTGGAACGGGCGGACATTTGTTTCCGGCCGAGGCGCTTGCGCATGAGCTGACCGAGCGCGGCTGGAAGGTGCATCTTGCCACCGACCGCCGCGCCGAACGCTATTCCGGCCAGTTTCCCGCCGCCGACATCCACGCGATCTCCTCCGCGACCCTGGGTTCGAAGAACCCGGTCGCCATGATCTCGGCCTTCTGGAAAATCTGGCAGGGCGTGCGCGAAGCGGGAAGGATCATCGCCAGGATCAAGCCGGAGGCCGTCGTCGGCTTCGGCGGTTACCCGACGCTGCCGCCACTCTACGCCGCGACACGGCGCAAGGTGCCGACGCTGATCCATGAGCAGAACGCCGTCATGGGCCGCGCCAACAAGGCGCTCTCCAGCCGCGTCGATGCGATCGCCGGCGGCTTCCTGCCGGAGGGTGCGAGCGCCGCCGGCGCAAAGACGGTGATCACCGGCAATCCGGTCAGGCCGCAGGTCCTCGACGCAGCGAAGACGCCGTATCTTGCATCGAGCGAGGGCGAGCCGTTCCGTTTCCTGGTGTTCGGCGGCAGCCAGGGCGCGCAGTTCTTTTCCGACGCCGTCCCGGCGGCCATCGCGCTGCTGCCGCAAGACCAGCGCAAGCGATTGGTGATCACCCAGCAGGCGCGCGCCGAGGACGTGGCGCGGGTGAAGGCCGCCTATGCCGATCTCGGCGTCGACGTCCAGGTCTCGCCTTTTTTCACCGACATGGCGGCGCGGATGGCGGCGGCGCATCTGGTGATGTCGCGCTCCGGCGCCTCGACTGTTTCGGAAATCGCGGTTATCGGCCGGCCGGCGCTGCTGGTGCCTTATCCGCACGCGCTCGACCACGATCAGGCGGCGAATGCCGCGGCACTCGCCGCCGCGGGTGGCGGCGAGGTCCATCCGCAGGCGACGCTGTCGGCGGAACGCATCGCCGAACTGGTCGGCGCTCTGATCAAGGATCCAATCCGGCTAACGACCATGGCCGCCGCCGCCCGCTCGGCCGGGAAACCGAATGCGGCTCGGTTGCTCGCCGATCTGACAGAGGCTATTGCGTCCGGCAAAACGGTTTCGGACTACAGGAGGACGCGCGCATGAAGATGCCGCAGACGATCGGCCTCGTGCATTTCATCGGCATTGGCGGCATCGGCATGAGCGGCATCGCGGAGGTGCTGCACAATCTCGGCTACAAGGTGCAAGGTTCCGACCAGGCCGACGGCGCCAATGTGCAGCGGTTGCGCGACAAGGGCATCGAATGCTTCGTCGGCCACAAGGCCGAGAATCTCGGCGATGCGGAAGTGGTGGTCGTTTCGACCGCGATCAAGAAATCCAACCCCGAATTGAAGGCCGCGCGGGAGAGGCTGCTGCCGATCGTGCGCCGCGCCGAAATGCTGGCCGAGTTGATGCGCTTTCGCCAGGCGGTCGCCATCGGCGGCACGCACGGCAAGACGACGACCACTTCGATGGTGGCGACGTTGCTCGAGGCAGGCGGGCTCGACCCGACCGTGATCAATGGCGGCATCATCAATGCCTACGGCACCAATGCGCGTATGGGCGACGGCGAGTGGATGGTGGTCGAGGCGGACGAGAGCGACGGCACCTTCCTCAAGCTGCCGGCCGACATCGCCGTCGTCACCAACATCGACCCCGAGCATCTCGACCACTATGGCAGCTTCGACAAGGTGCGCGAGGCGTTTCGCCAATTCGTCGAGAATGTGCCGTTCTACGGCTTTGGCGTGATGTGCACCGACCACCCGGAAGTGCAGGCGCTGGTCGGCCGTATCGAGGACCGGCGCGTCATCACCTATGGCGAGAACGCACAGGCCGACGTGCGCTTCACCAACCACCGCATGCAGGGCGCGACCTCCGAATTCGATGTGGTGATCCGGGACCGCAAGGGGCGCGGCACCTCGATGATCAAGGACCTGCGCCTGCCGATGCCCGGCCGGCATAACGTCTCCAACGCGACGGCGGCGATAGCGGTCGCACATGAGCTTGGCCTTTCGGGCGAGGCGATCAAGAAGGGCCTGTCGTCCTTCGCCGGCGTCAAGCGGCGCTTCACCCATACAGGCTCGTGGAACGGCGTCGAGGTTTTCGACGACTACGGCCATCACCCCGTCGAGATCGCGGCGGTGCTGAAAGCCGCGCGCAGCGCGACCAAGGGGCGGGTGATCGCGATCGCGCAACCGCACCGCTTCACCCGATTGCGCGATCTCTTCGAGGAATTCTCCGTCTGCTTCAACGATGCGGACACGGTCATGGTGGCGCCTGTCTACGCGGCCGGCGAGGAACCCATCGAAGGTGCGACCTCCGACGCGCTGGTGTCGCGCATCCGCTCGGGCGGTCATCGCGACGCACGCTATATCGATGGCGCGGCGGCGATCGCGCCGGCCATCCGCGAGCTTGCCAAGCCCGGCGACTTCGTCGTCTTCCTCGGCGCCGGCAACATCACGCAATGGGCCTATGCGCTGCCCAAGGAACTTGGTGGGACGCCCTCATGATGCGCGGCCAGGATCTCATCGACAAACTCGGCGACCGGCTTTCCGGACTGCGCGGCCGCATCACGCCGAATGCCGAGATGGACAAGATCACCTGGTTCCGGGCCGGCGGCCTGGCGGAAACGCTGTTCCAGCCGGCCGACGAGGAGGATCTCGCGGCCTTTTTGCGCGCGGTTCCGGAAGAGGTGCCGGTGATGGTGGTGGGCGTAGGCTCCAACCTCCTGGTGCGTGACGGCGGCATTCCGGGCTTTGTCGTCAGGCTCTCGGCCAAAGGCTTCGGCGAGGCCGAGGCCACGGGGCCGACCACGATCAAGGCCGGCGCCGCAACGCCGGACAAGCGTGTCGCCGCGGTGGCGTACGAAGCCGGCATTGGCGGCTTCCATTTCTACCATGGTATTCCCGGCGCCATTGGCGGCGCGCTGCGGATGAATGCCGGCGCCAATGGCGTCGAGACCCGCGAGCGGGTCGTCGAGGTGCGGGCTCTGGATCGCAAGGGCAATCTCCACACGCTCAGCAATGCCGATATGGGTTATGCCTATCGACACTCTTCCGCGCCGGCTGGTCTTATCTTCACCTCGGCGGTGTTCGAGGGAGTTCCGGAAGACAAGGCGGTGATCAAGGCGGCGATGGATGCCGTGCAGAACCATCGCGAGACGGTGCAGCCGATCCGCGAGAAGACCGGCGGTTCGACTTTCAAGAATCCGGAGGGCACCTCGGCCTGGAAGGAGATCGACAAGGCGGGCTGCCGCGGGTTGATGATCGGCGGCGCGCAGATGTCGCCGATGCATTGCAACTTCATGATCAACACCGGCACCGCCACCGGCTACGACCTCGAGTACCTTGGCGAGACGGTGCGGGCGCGGGTGCTCGAAAATTCCGGCATCCGGTTGCACTGGGAGATCAAGCGGCTCGGCAACTTCCGGCCGGGTCACGCTGTGCAGGAGTTCCTCGGACAGCTTCTTTAGCTCGTTGCGATGTTCAAGTAGTGCTTGAACTGCGGCTGCCGGTGACGCCGTCAAGCGTTGCTGTAAAGACTCAACAACACACTTTTCTCATCCGTTTTCGCGGAAAGTGAATCTGTCGGAATCATAGGCACTTGCCAGCGAATCAACTCTCTGATTCTCTGCCCTAAAGCGTTTCCTGATTTGAGTCGTTCGACGCGTTAAGTCGCGTTTTCCGTCTGGGGGGGCAACCTGCCGGAAGACTCGGACTCAATGCTTGGGGATGCGGTGCGGGAATATCGGTTGCAGGCCCGGCGTGAGAGGGGATGACGGGAATGAAGAAGAAGCACGTGGCGGTTCTCCTGGGTGGATTCTCCTCGGAACGGCCCGTGTCTCTGTCCTCGGGGAAGGCGTGTGCGGATGCGCTCGAGAATGAAGGCTATCAGGTCACCCGTGTCGATGTTTCGCGCGATGTCGGGGCTGTACTTGCCGAGCTCAAGCCCGACGTTGCCTTCAACGCGCTGCATGGCCCGTTCGGTGAGGACGGCACCGTCCAGGGAATTCTCGAATATCTCGGAATTCCCTACACCCATTCGGGCGTGCTCGCTTCGGCGTTGGCCATGAACAAGGAGCAGGCCAAGAAAATTGCCAAGGCATCCGGCATCCCGGTTGCGGAATCCAAGGTGGTCAACCGCTTCGCCGTCCAGGGCAAGCATCCGATGAAGCCGCCTTATGTGGTCAAGCCGGTGAATGAGGGGTCGAGCTTCGGTGTGGTCATCGTGCATGAGGGGCAGTCGCATCCGCCGCAGGTGATCGGCTCGACCGAGTGGCGGTATGGTGAGATCGTCATGGTCGAGCGTTACATCCACGGGCGTGAATTGACCTGCGCTGTGATGGGTGATGTGGCGCTTGGTGTCTGCGAAATCGTCCCGACCGGCCATTCCTTCTACGACTACGATTCAAAATACGTTCCGGGCGGATCAAAACACGAAATCCCTGCTAAAATTTCACCGAATATTTACCAAAAAATACAGACACTGGCCCTCAAGGCTCATCTTGCCATCGGTTGCCGGGGCGTCTCCCGGTCGGACTTCCGTTACGACGACCGTCACTCCGAGAACGGCGAGGTTGTCTGGCTCGAGATCAACACCCAGCCGGGCATGACGCCGACGTCTCTGGTGCCTGAAATCGCCGCGCAAGCGGGACACTCGTTCGGCGATTTGTTGAGTTGGATGGTGGAGGACGCTTCGTGTCTGCGTTGAGGTGGGGACAGGGTAATGGCGGCGGCGCGGCTGGTCCCGTGCTGTTCGGCGTATCGCTGTCATTCGACCGTTTCGTCTTGCCGCGTCAGTTGCGCCGACCGACGCGCGTTCTGGCGCGCCTGTGCGGTGGTGAATATGAGGCGCCGCGCTTCTCGGCGGTGATCCTTTCCGCCGCGCTTATCGCGTCGAGCAGCGCCTATGGCGCGTATCTCGGCGGCTACACCGACAGCATCGTGCAGGGCGTGACGGCCCGCACCGGCTTTGCCGTCGATCAGATCAAGGTGGTCGGCAATCATGAGACTTCAGAGATCGACGTGCTTGACCGGCTCGGCCTCGATGGCTGGACCTCGCTGATCGGCTTCGATGCGGAGGCGGCGCGGGAACGTATTGCCACCTTGCCCTGGGTCGAGGGCGCGGCGGTGCGCAAGATCTATCCGCACACGCTGGAAGTGCACATCCAGGAGCGCGAGGCATTCGCGCTCTGGCAGCAAGGTACCTCGGTGTCGGTCATCGAGCGGTCGGGCGAGGTGATCGCGCCCTTCTCCGGCGGCAAGCAGGCGCTGCTTCCTCTGATCATCGGCGCGGGCGCTCCGGCCATGGCGCCGGCCTTTCTCGACAAGATCCAGCGCTATCCCGAGCTTGCGGCGCGGGTCAAAGGCTATATCCGGGTTGGCGAGCGGCGCTGGGATCTGAGGCTGGACAACGGCATCACGATCAAGCTGCCGGAAGACAACGAGGATCAGGCGATCGCGGAGCTCGTAAAGCTCGACCATGACAACGGGTTGCTGACGCGCGACATCGCAGCCGTCGACATGCGGCTCCCCGACCGGCTGGTCGTGGAGCTCTCGCCGGAAGCCGCCACGCAGCGCGAGGCCGCGCTCAACGAAAAGCCAAAGAGCCTGGCGAAGCGCAAGTCGGAGACGAAGATATGAGCTGGCTTGGCGGCAGCAATGATGCATCTTCGCGCCGCTCGGGCACGCTCACGGTGCTCGATGTCGGCTCGAGCAAGGTTTGTTGCGTGGTGGCGAAGCTGAAGCCGAACGAGGACGGCAAGCTCCTGCGCGGACGCTCGCATCGTATCCAGGTGATCGGCATCGGTCACCAGAAGTCGCAGGGCGTGAAGTCGGGCGTCGTGGTCGACCTCGATCGCGCCGAGCACGCCATCCGCCTCGCTGTCGACGCGGCCGAGCGCATGGCAGGGCTTACGGTCGATTCCCTCATCGTCAACATGACGGCGGGGCGGCTGAAGAGCGAAGCCTTCTCGGCGACCATCAATCTCGGCGGTCATCAGGTCGAGGAAACCGACATCAAGCGCGTGCTCGCCGCCGGCGCCAAGCAGGCTCTGCGGGCCGAGCGCGAGGTGATCCATTCGCTGCCTGTGGGCTTCTCGCTCGATGCCGAGCGCGGCATGCGCGACCCGCGCGGCATGGTGGGCGATGCGCTTGGCGTCGACATGCATGTGCTGACGGGCGACGCCGCGCCGATGCGCAATCTGGAGCTTTGCATCAACCGCTCGCATCTTTCGGTCGAGCGCATGGTGGCGACGCCCTATGCCAGCGGGCTTGCCTCACTGGTCGACGACGAGCTGGAGATGGGCGCCGCGTGCATCGACATGGGCGGCGGCACGACCACCATTTCAGTCTTCTCGGAGGGTAAGTTCGTCCATGGCGACGCCATCGCCATCGGCGGCAACCACGTGACGCTGGACATGGCCAAGGGGCTGTCGACCTCGCTCGACGCGGCCGAACGGCTGAAGGTGATGCATGGCTCGGCGCTGCCCGGCAGCGCCGACGACCGCGACCTCGTTTCGATCCAGCCGATCGGCGAGGAGGGCGACATCCCGCTGCAGATTCCGCGCTCGGTGATGACACGCATCATCCGCGCCCGCATCGACGAGACGCTGGAGCTCCTGCGCGACCGGCTGAACAAGTCCGGCTACGGCAATGCCGTCGGCAAGCGCGTCGTGCTCACCGGCGGCGCCAGCCAACTGGCCGGCCTGCCGGAAGCGGCGCGGCGCATTCTCGGGCGCAATGTGCGCGTGGGACGTCCGCTGGGTGTCGCGGGCCTGCCGGAGGCGGCGAAGGGGCCGGCGTTCTCGACCCTGGTCGGACTGATGATCTATCCGCAGATGGCGAGCTTCGAAAGCCATTCGGCGAAAGGACTTTCCGGTTTCAGAATGACCGGGACGGGCGGAAAACTGCATCGCATGAGTCAGTGGTTGAGAGACAGTTTTTAATTTGACGGGGACAGCCCCATAGGCGGCCGCAGCGGCGAGGCGGCGGGAAAGGCAAAGGACGGAGACAATGACCATCAATCTGCAAAAGCCGGACATCACCGAGCTTAAGCCCCGCATCACCGTGTTCGGTGTCGGCGGCGGCGGCGGCAATGCCGTCAACAACATGATCACAGCCGGCTTGCGCGGCGTCGAGTTCGTGGTGGCCAACACCGACGCGCAGGCGCTGACGATGTCGAAGGCCGAGCGGTTGATCCAGCTTGGCGCGCATGTCACCGAAGGCCTCGGCGCCGGCTCGCAGCCGGAAGTCGGCCGCGCGGCGGCGGAAGAGTGCATCGATGAGATCATCGATCATCTCTCCAACACCCATATGTGCTTCGTCACCGCCGGCATGGGCGGCGGCACGGGCACGGGCGCTGCTCCGGTCGTTGCCCGCGCGGCGCGCGAAAAGGGCATCCTCACCGTCGGTGTCGTCACCAAGCCGTTCCATTTCGAAGGCCAGCGCCGCATGAAGACGGCCGACATGGGCATCGAGGAGCTGCAGAAATGCGTCGATACCCTGATCGTCATCCCCAACCAGAACCTGTTCCGGCTGGCCAATGACAAGACCACCTTCGCCGATGCTTTCGCCATGGCCGACCAGGTGCTCTATTCGGGCGTTGCCTGCATCACCGACCTGATGGTCAAGGAAGGCCTGATCAACCTCGACTTCGCCGACGTCCGCTCGGTGATGCGCGAGATGGGCAAGGCGATGATGGGCACCGGTGAAGCTTCGGGCGAAGGCCGCGCGATGGCCGCCGCGGAAGCCGCGATCGCCAACCCGCTGCTCGACGAGACCTCGATGAAGGGCGCGAAGGGCCTGCTGATCTCGATCACCGGCGGCCGCGACCTCACCCTGTTCGAGGTGGACGAAGCCGCGACCCGCATCCGCGAGGAGGTCGACCAGGACGCCAACATCATCCTGGGCGCAACCTTCGACGAGGAACTGGAAGGCGTGATCCGCGTGTCGGTCGTCGCCACCGGCATCGACAAGTCGGCCGCCGAAATCGCCGCGGCGCCGATCTCGATCCGCGCGCCGCAGAAGCCGGCCGCTCCCGCCGCCCGCCCGGCGGCTCCGGCCGCGGAAATCCGCCCGGCGCCGGTCCAGCAGCAGGCCTACGAGCCGCGTGCGGTCGATCCGGTCGCCGAGGCGATCCAGCTTGCCGAGGCAAACGCCGCCGCCATGGCGCAGCCGCGCCCAATGCCGGTCGACGACTTCCGGCCGCAGAGCAAGATCTTCCAGGCTCCACCGGCCCAGGCGCAGCCGCAGCCGGTGGTCCAGCCGCAGGTCATGCAGCAGCCCGCGCCGCAGCGCGAGATGCCGCAGCCGATTGCCGCGGCGCAGCAGCGCATGCCGCGCGTGGAGGACTTCCCGCCGGTCGTAAGGGCTGAAGTCGAAGCCAAGACCCGCCCGGCGGACCATGAGAACAGCGGTCCGATGGGGCTGATCAAGCGGCTGACCAACGGCCTTACCCGCCGCGAGGAAGAGCCGGCCCGGCTCCAGCCCGCGCAGCCGCGCGAGCCGAAGCTGCGCCAGGCCGCCCCTGAGATGCGCCGGCTCGCCAGCCAGGATCCGCAGCTCTATGCGCCGCGTCGCGGTCAGCTCGACGACCAGGGCCGTTTGACGCCGCAGAGCCGCACGGTCCAGGAAGACGACCAGCTGGAAATCCCGGCCTTCCTGCGCCGTCAGGCCAACTGATCGACACAGCCGAGGGCATTGATCGTTAACGATATATAACGGTTGTTAACAGGCAGACGGAGAACCGTCTGCCTGTTTCCTTTTAAAAGACTTTTAAAACAATGTCTTATGGGCCTTTCCTTGTGTTTCCCTGCGGTTACAAGGGGTAAGAAACCGTGATTTGGAGTCTCCAGGACGGGCCATTATCTTCGCCGCGGACTAAAGTCGGTTTGCCGGGATTCGGGGAGTAGCCCTGCCTGCCGATCTATCAGAGCCGCATGCTCTTGCTTATTTTGCCGCATCTATGCGAGCGCCAGACCATCCAACTGGCTGCAAGATACCCAAGGCCGATGGAGCGGACGCAGGCATTAGGGCGCATGGGGTTACTCTTGCACGACTATCAGACGACAGTGAAATCGCGCGCGACGCTGGCTGGCATCGGCGTCCATAGCGGCAAAACCGTTACCGTTCATTTCCTGCCCGCGGACGCGGACACGGGTATCGTATTCCATCTTTCGAATGGCGGCGAAGCCCGAGAGTTCCGTGCCTTGGTCGCGGAAGTCGGCGCCACTGATCTTTGCACCATGCTTGGTGATCCGGCTGGCGAGCATATCGGCACCGTCGAGCACCTGATGGCGACGGTGTTCGGACTCGGCATCGACAACCTCATCATCGAGATCGACGGCTCGGAAGTCCCCATCCTCGACGGCAGCGCCATGTCCTTCGTCGAGGCCATCGACCAGGTCGGCATCGAGACGCTGGCGGTGAAGCGCCGCTACATCCGCGTCGTCAAGCCAGTGCGCGTGGAAGCCGGCGCATCCTGGGCCGAGTTCCGTCCTTATGACGGCACGCGATTCGAGGTCGAAATCGATTTTGAAAGCCCGGCGATCGGCCGCCAGCAATTCGCCTCCGACATCAATCCCGATATCTTCCGCCGCGACATCGCGCGCGCCCGGACCTTCGGCTTCATGAAGGACGTCGAAAGGCTTTGGGCCGCCGGCTATGCGCTCGGCTCGTCCCTGGAGAACTCGCTGGTCATCGGCGACGACAACCGCGTCATCAATGTCGGCGGGCTGCGCTATCCCAACGAATTCGCCCGCCACAAGACGCTCGACGCCATGGGCGATCTGGCGCTGGCGGGCGCGCGCTTCATCGGCTGCTTCCGCTCCTATCGTGGCGGCCACCGGATGAATGCCTCGGCGCTACGCCGGCTGCTGTCCGACCGGACGGCTTTCGAGATCGTCGAGACGAGGCGCCGCGAGCGCGGTCGCGTCGCCGAGATGATCGCTGTCAGCGGCCCGGTCTACGCGCCTTGGGTGATCTGATTTTTAACCATTTTCTGGCTTTGTAGCGCGAGCTTGTGTTGCACGATTGCATCACGGGTCGCGCAAATTGAACAACCTTGGGCGCAGCGCCAAGCCGCCACAAAAATGTGCGATTGGCCGGACATAGCGTTGCCGGGCAAGGGGATAATGGTTTATGGCTTCGGCCCGGACCGAAACGACGCCGAAGGGGCGAAATCCAAACATGTTTTTTTCGCGAGTTGGTCAATCGGTAGCGCCGCGTCGAGGTGTTCTGCTGGCGCTGTCGGTGGTTGCTCCCGCGCTCGTTGTCTCGGCCTGCACGTCGGACAAGAAAGACATCAACCTGGCGACCTACGTCGACCAGACCGAACCGGCTGACGTTCTCTACAATCAGGGCCTGGCCAATATGAACGCCGGGCGCCTCGACGAGGCAAGCAAGAAGTTCGACGCCGTCGACCGCCAGCATCCCTATTCGGAGTTCGCGCGCAAATCCATGGTGATGGGCGCTTTCGCCGACTATCGCGCAGGCAATTACGACGAGGCGATCGGCACCGCGAAGCGCTATCTGACGCTTTACCCCTCGACCGACGACGCCGCTTACGCGCAGTACATCATCGGCCTGAGCTATTACCGGCAGATCAAGGACGTCACGCAGGACCAGAAGGAAGCGCGCCAGACCATCCAGACCATGCAGGATCTGGTGACGCGCTGGCCGAATTCCGAGTATGCCGCCGACGCCAAGGACAAGATCCGCTTCGCCACCGACCAGCTCGCCGGCAAGGAAATGCAGGTCGGCCGCTATTATCTCGAGCGCCGCGACTATATCGCTGCCGTGAAGCGCTTCCGCACGGTGGTCGAAAACTATTCCAACACCCGCCATGTCGAGGAGGCGCTCGCGCGCCTGACCGAGTCCTATTATGCGATGGGCCTCACCTCGGAAGCGCAGACGGCCGCGGCGGTGCTGGGCAACAACTACCCCGACAGCCAATGGTACAAGGACTCCTATAAGCTCCTGCAGAACAACGGGCTTGCGCCTCGCGAGAATGCCGGATCGTGGATCTCCAAGGCCGGGAAGCTGATCACCGGCGCCTGAAGCTTGAGATGCTGTCCAGACTTTCGATCCGCGATATCGTCCTGATCGAGAAGCTGGACATCGAGTTCCTGCCCGGACTTTCGGTGCTGACCGGCGAGACCGGTGCCGGCAAATCAATCCTGCTCGATTCGCTGTCGCTGGCCCTTGGTGCGCGTGGCGACGCCTCGCTCGTCCGGCATGGCGCGACGCAGGGCCAGGTCATCGCGGTCTTCGATGTGCCACGCAATCATCCGGCGCGAGCGCTTCTTGCCGACAATGACATCGAGGACGACGGCGACATCATCCTGCGCCGTGTGCAGACCGCCGACGGCCGCACGCGCGTCTTCGTCAACGACCAGCCCTCCAGCGTCACCCTGATGCGCGATGTAGGCCGCGCGCTGGTCGAAATCCATGGTCAACACGACGAGCGAGCGCTGGTCGATCCCGGCGCGCATCGCGAATTGCTCGACAGTTTCGGCGGCCATCTGGGCGCCGCGCGCGGCACGGGCGAGGCATGGCGTTACTGGCGCGGCTGCGAGCAGGAGCTTTCACGGCATCGCGCCAAGGTCGAGGCAGCCGCGCGCGAGGCCGACTATCTGCGCGCCTCCGTTGCCGAGCTTGCAAAACTCGATCCGCAACCCGGCGAGGAAACCGAACTGGCGGAACTGCGCGCGCAGATGATGCGCGTCGAAAAGATCGCCGCCGAAATCCACGACGCGCAGGATGTGCTGTCGGGGCCGTCGTCGCCCTTGCCGCAACTCGCCAGCCTATTGCGCCGGTTGCAGCGCAAGTCCGGCGAGGCGCCTGGCCTGCTCGACGACGTGGTGAAATCGCTCGACGAGGCGATGATCTCGCTCGACGCGGCGCAATCCGGCGTCGAAGCCGCGCTTCGCGCGACCGAATATGATCCGCAGCGCCTGGAAAAGGCGGAGGAGCGGCTGTTTGCGCTGCGCGCCGCTTCGCGCAAGCACAATGTCGCGGTCGACGACCTGGCGCAGCTGCGTGACACGATGGTGGCCGACCTTGCCGATCTCGACGCCGGCGAGGAGCGGCTGCACGGCCTGGAGAAGCAGGCGGCCGCAGGACGCGAGGCTTACGACATTGCCGCGGCGCAGCTCTCTTCGCTGCGCCAAGTGGCGGCTGTCGGCCTTACCAAGGCGGTGATGGCCGAACTGCCCGCGCTCAAGCTCGAACGGGCCGAATTCATCGTCGAGATGACGAGCGACACCGAAAGCCGCATGGAAGAAGGCATCGATCAGGTTGAATTCTGGGTGCGCACCAATCCGGGCACGCGGCCCGGGCCGATGATGAAGGTCGCTTCCGGCGGCGAGCTCTCGCGCTTCCTGCTGGCGCTGAAAGTGGCGCTCGCCGATCGCGGCTCGGCGCCGACTTTGGTCTTCGACGAGATCGACACCGGCGTCGGCGGCGCGGTGGCCGACGCCATCGGCCAGCGGCTGGCGCGGCTGTCGAAACGGGTGCAGGTGCTGTCCGTCACGCATGCGCCGCAGGTCGCGGCGCGTGCGGCCACGCACTTCCTGATCTCCAAGTCAGGCGGCAAGGACCGGGTCGCCACCGGCATTGCGGAAATGGACCGCGCGGCGCGCCAGGAAGAGATCGCCCGCATGCTGGCCGGCGCCACCATCACCGACGAGGCCCGCGCGGCGGCGGACAGGTTGCTCCGCGAAAATACCGCCGCCGCTTAGAAGTTCGCCCCTTTCGCCCCTCGGGAGCAGAGTCAGGAGATGTCCGTATCTTCCTGTCGGCCAATGATTTTTCCACAGGCCATCCCCCAGTCGGCGAATCCTGATTTATAGTGGCCCGCCACACGTTGAGGACCGCGCCGCATGTCGGAAAAACCAGTCGAATCGCTGAGCCAAAGCGAGGCAGCTGATGAACTGAAGCGGCTGGCGGCCGAGATTGCCGAGCACGACAGGCGCTATCACACGGAAGACGCGCCAACGATTACCGACGCCGAATATGACGCGCTGCGGCGGCGCAATCTCGCTATCGAGGAGCGGTTCCCGGGGCTGGTGCGCGAGGATTCGCCGTCGCTGCGGGTTGGCGCCGCGCCGGCGGAAGGCTTTGCCAAGGTGCGCCACGCGGTGCCGATGCTCAGCCTCGCCAAGGCCTATACCGACCAGGACGTCACCGACTTCATCGAGCGCGGCCGGCGTTTCTTCGATCGCGACAAGGATCTCGACATCGCTTTCACCGCCGAGCCGAAGATCGACGGATTGTCGGCCTCGTTGCGCTACGAGAACGGTGTGTTCGTGCAGGGCGCGACGCGCGGCGACGGCACGGTCGGCGAGGACATCACCGCCAATCTGAAGACGATCGCCGATATCCCGAAGACGCTGAAAGGCTCGGGCTGGCCGGAGACGATCGAGATCCGTGGCGAGGTCTACATGACCTATGCCGAGTTCGAGGCACTGAAGCAGCGTTCGGCGGCTGTCGGCGGCCAGGACTATGTCAATCCGCGCAACACCGCGGCCGGGTCGCTGCGCCAGAAGGATCCGTCGGTCACTGCCAGCCGCAACCTGAAATTCTTCGCCTATGCCTGGGGTTATACGACAGCCGATCCAGCGCCGACGCAGTTCGAAGCGGTGCAGAAATTCGGCGAGTGGGGCTTCAAGATCAGCCCGTTGATGGTGCGCGCGAAATCGGTCGACGAGCTGATCGCGCAATATCATCGGATCGAGGAGCTGCGCTCCTCGCTCGGCTACGACATTGACGGCGTCGTCTACAAGGTCGACCAGCTCGAGCTGCAGCGCCGCTGGGGCTTCGTCACCGGCGAGCCGCGCTGGGCGGTCGCCCACAAATTCCCGGCCGAACAGGCGATGACGACGGTCGAGAAGATCGACATCCAGGTTGGCCGCACCGGCACGCTGGCCCCGGTGGCGCGGCTGGCGCCGGTGACCGTCGGCGGCGTGGTGGTCGAGAACGTCACGCTGCACAATGAAGACTACATCAAAGGCTTCGACAGCAACGGCCAGCCGATCCGCGACGGCATCGACGTGCGCATCGGCGACACGGTGGTGATCCAGCGGGCAGGGGACGTCATCCCGCAGATCGTCAGCGTCGTCATCGACAAGCGGCCGACCGGCGCGGTGCCCTACGAATTCCCGCACACCTGCCCGGTCTGCGGCTCGCCGGCGACGCGCGAGATCAACGAGAAGACGGGCAAGGAAGATTCGCGCCGCCGCTGCACCGGCGAATTGATCTGCGCCGCGCAGGCCGTGGAAAGGCTGCGCCACTTCGTGTCGCGCGGCGCGCTCGATATAGAGGGCCTGGGCGCGGAAAACATCGACTTGTTCTTCAATTCGGGGTTGGTGAAGACCGCGGCCGATATCTTCACGCTGAAAGACCGCCGGCCGGCCGTCACCAAGGCGCTGGCCGAGCGGCGGGAAGAACAGGCGCGGCTGCGTGAGGAGGCGTCGGGCAAGACGCGCAAGAATGTGCGCAGTGTCGAAGAGCGCAACTATGAAGGCCTCGACAAACTGTTCGCGGCCATCGACGCCCGGCGCGAGCCTGAGCTCGACCGCTTCATCTTCGCGCTCGGCATCCGCCATATCGGCGAGACGACGGCCGCCGTGCTTGCCCGCCAGTTCTCGACCATCGAGGAGCTGATCCGCGTCGGCAAGGAGACCGCAAAGGCGGAGGATCCGCACACCGTCTTCCCGTCGATCAACGGCATCGGCGACACGGTGATCAACGCGCTGCGCGATTTCTTCGGCAATGAGCGCAACGACGACGTGCTGGACTCCTTGCTCGCGCAGGTTCACCCGAAGCCCTATGTCGTGGAAATCGCGGCGGGCAGCGAGGTCTCGGGCAAGACGGTGGTGTTCACCGGCTCGCTGGAAAAGATGACGCGCTCGGAGGCCAAGGCGATGGCGGAGCGGCTCGGCGCCAAGGTCGCTGGCTCGGTTTCAGCCAAGACCGACCTGGTGGTGGCGGGGCCAGGCGCCGGCTCGAAGCTGAAAGTTGCAAGCGACCTCGGCATCGAGGTGATCGACGAGGACACCTGGCTGCAGCGCATCGGCAGGGCCGGCTGATGGCGGGCGCGTTCAAGGGCTTTGGGCCGAAGGCCATTCCGTTCCTGAAGGCGCTCGATTTCCACCAGAGCCGCGAATGGTTCCAGGAGAACCGCGACCTCTACGAGAGCGAACTGCACGAACCGTTCTGCGATCTGGTCGAGACGCTTACCACGCGGTTCGAAGCGGCCAAGCTCGGCTTGCGCGGCGACCGCAAGCGGTCGCTCTTCCGCATCAATCGCGACGTGCGCTTCTCGAAGGACAAGCGACCCTACAACCGACATCTCTCGGCTATCCTGTCGCCCGACGGCACGAAGATGGAGCAGGGCGTCTTCTATGTGCATATCGGGCTTGAGCGCTGCTTTGCGGGCGTGGCCTGGTGGCAGCCGGCGCCCGAACTGCTGCAGGCGATGCGCAAGGCGATCGTGACCAAGCCGGCCGCATACCGCGGCATGGTAGCTTCGCTCAGAAAGGCGGGCCTGGAACTCGATGCGGAAGATCGCCTGAAGCGCGCGCCGCGCGGCTTCGAGGATGTCGGCGAGGAGGATCTCGCCCAGGCGGTGCGCAACCGGCATTTCCTGGTCCGGCACGAGATCGATCCGGCGACGATCCATTCGCCCGCGCTGGTCGACGACCTCGTCGGTTTCACCTCGCATGCCAAGCCACTGCTCGACTGGGGCAGGGCGATCCAGGGCACGGCCGTCAAGGCCTGACGCCGGCGTCGCTGGCCAGGCAAGCGGCCTACATCCGCATCAAGAGGCCGCCGTCGACGGCGAGTTCGATGCCGGTGATGTAGCTTGCGGCGTCGGAGAGCAGGAAGAGCGCGGCATTGGCCATGTCCTGCGGCGTGCCGATGCGGCCGAGCGGCGCATAACTTGCCACCGCGGCGCGCTTTTCGTCGGTATCCCAGCGCGCCTGCAGCGGCGTCAGCGCCATGCCGGGGCAGATCGCGTTCGAACGGATGCGTTCTGCGGCAAGCTGCATGGCGAGCGACTTGGAGAGCGCGCACACGCCTGCCTTCGACGCCTGATAGGCATCCTGCGGGTTCGGGTCGCCGCGATACCACTGGATGGTCGAGAAATGCACCATGGCGCCGCCGCGCCCGCCGGCGCGCATATGGGGTACGACGGCGCGCGCCGTGTGGACGAAGGATTTCAAGTTGATGTTGAAGACGTCGTCCCAGACGCCGAGGTCCATGTCGAGCGCGGACTTGTCGCGGCCGAACCACAGCACGCCTGCGACGTTGGCCAGATAGTCGATGCCGCCGCGCTCGCGGCCGGCCGTGCCGATGACCTGCTCGACGAAGGCGGCGTCGGTGAGGTCGCCCTGGGCGAAGGTCAGCCGGTCGTCATATCCGGCAAGCGAGGCCGGGCGCGCCTTCACGTCGATGGCAGTGATGGAGGCGCCGGCATCGAGCAGCGCAAGGGCGATGGCCTCGCCCATGCCGCCCCCCGCGCCGGCCACCACCGCGTGCCTGCCGGTGAAATCAAAGACGACCATCCGTTACCCCTCTTCTGTTGGCGCCAAGGCGCGATGGCGGGACAATAGGGGCGGGCAAAAAATCCATCAAGCCGTATTCGAAAAAATTTGCCAAAATGGAAAATCACGATATCGTGCCACGATTGACGGCTTTCTCATTGGGTGGATTTCAAGACCATGAACCTGCATTCCGGCGCGCGCACCTTCACGGTGACTTCTCCTGTCGATGGCTCGATCTATGTGACGCGCGCCTATGCCGATGCCTCCGCGATCGAGGCGGCGGTCGCCCGGGCCCGTGCGGCGCTGCCGGCTTGGCGCCGGCTGCCGCTTGCCGATCGGCTGGCGATCCTTCTGCGCTTCGGCGAGGAGATGAAGGCGCGCGCAGTGCCGCTGGCCGAGGCCGTGGCTTGGCAGATCGGCAGGCCGTTATGGCAGGCCGACGAGACGCCGCGCCTTGCGCTGATCGGTGAGTTGCTCGCGGGCGCCGCGCCGGAGACGCTGGCCGACATGCCGTATCCGTCGGATGAAAATATCCGCCGTTACGCCAAGCCGATGGCCGGCGGCCTGCATCTTTCGATCTGCGCCTGGAACTATCCGACCGCCATGCTCGGCTATCTGGTGACCTCGCCGCTCGCCGCCGGCAATGTGGTGATCTTCAAGCATTCGCCGCAGACGCCGCTGATCGCGGAGCTCGCCGAGGAGGCTTTCCGCGCCGCCGGCGGCCCTGAAGGCGTGTTCCAGAGCCTGCATCTCGACCATCCGGCCGCGGAGCGGTTGATCGCGTCGAGCACCTTCAATGCCGTCAATTTCATCGGTTCGGTCAATGGCGGCCGGCGCGTCCACGCGGCCGCCGCCGGCACTTTCACCCAGGTCCATCTCGAGCTCGGCGGCAAGGATCCAACCTATGTGCGCTCCGACGCCGACCTCGAAGCGGCGGTTCCGCTGATCGCCGAAGGCACCTATTCCAATGCCGGCCAGTCCTGCTGCTCGGTCGAGCGCATCTATGTCGACCGCTCGATCCATGACCGGTTCGTCGAGGCACTCGTCGCCGAGACGGCGAAATGGACAATCGGCCATCCGCTCGACGACAAGCCGATGGTAGGCCCGGTTGTGCGCGCGGTCGCTGCCGAGGCCATTCGCGGCCTCACCGAGAGCGCGGTGCGGGCCGGGGCGAAGCGCCTCATGCCGGGGGATGGCGCGCTCAAGGCGGCAAACCTTGGGACCGCCTATGTCGCGCCCGAAGTGCTGACCGGCCTGGACCATGGCATGCAGATCATGCGCGACGAGTTGTTCGGGCCGGTGGCCTGCGTCCAGGCGGTTGCCGGCGACGATGAAGCGGTCCGGCTGATGAACGATAGCGACTACGGCCTCAGTGCGTCGATCTGGACCCGCGACGTCGAGCGCGGCGTTGCATTGCTCGACGAGGTCGAGGCCGGCACGGTCTATCTCAATCGCTGCGACCACGCCGACCTCTATCTGCCCTGGGGCGGCATCAAGAATTCCGGCCTCGGCCGCACCAACGGGCGGGCCGGGCTGATCGAGGCGACGGCGGCGAAAGCGTACCATGTCCGCTCCGTCATCGCCTGACCGCCAAAGGGCAACCGGCCATGCGGGACCTTGAAAAGCTTGGCGATGCGGCGGTCTTGGCGCTTGCCGCGGCCGGCGTCGAGCGGCTGCAGCCCAAGGCGGCCAGCCCCTATCTGCTGATCGCCGAGCATGCCGGCAACGTCGTGCCGGCGCCATGGCGCGATCTTGGCCTTGCAGAGCCCTATCTCGGCACGCATTTCGCGGTCGACATCGGCGTCGATGCGCTGACGCGGCGGCTCTCGCGATCGCTGAAGGCTCCTGCCGTGATCGCCCGCTACTCACGGCTGTTCCTCGACTATAACCGCCCGGCGGACGAGTGGGATTTCATGCGGCCGGACCTCGGCGGCATTCCGGTGCCGGGCAATCTGTCCGTCGATGCGGCTGATGCGAGGCTGCGCAAGCTCGTCGCCTGGGCGCCGGTCGAACGGGCGATCGTGGAAGCCGCCGCGGGTCGCCGGGCGCTGATCTCGGTGCATTCCTTCACACCGGTGATGGGCGGGGTGAGGCGCAATGTCGATATCGGCGTGCTGTGGCGGGAACAATCGTCCTTCGTCGCTTCAGTGCTGAAAACACTGGGCGCGCAAGGCGCGGATGCAGGCTTCAGGATCGGCGACAACGAGCCCTACGACTGGCGGCAGGCCGTAGGCTACACGCTGAACCGGCATGGGCTGCAGCAGGGCCGGCCCTGCCTCTATCTCGAGGTGCGCAACGACCTGCTTGCCGATCCGGAAACCTTCGAACGCATCAGCCGCCTTCTCGAAAATATCCTTTCCACCGTCGCGATGTCCCTATGGCCGCAATCAGCCGTAGCCGTCTAAAGGCTGGACGCTCAAATAGCGGACCGCTAGAGCTTGTCGAATTGGAAACACGACAGCCAAGGGCGTGGACGATGCAAGGCAGTGTTGGCAGCAAGATCCGCGACGCGCGCAAGGAGCAGAACATCACCCTGCGCGATCTCAGCGAGCGCTCCGGCCTTTCCGTTTCGCAACTGTCGAAGCTGGAGAACGGCAAGGCTAGGCTGACCGTCGACATCGCGCTGATGATCGCCGGCGTGCTGCACGTGCCGGTGGCCTCCTTCCTGTTCAGCCCGAAGCCGGGACCGCAGGCGCGCCGCTCGATCACGCGCGCCGGCAGCGGCATCCTGCACGAAGGCAACGCCATGGAATTCGAGGTCTTGTGCAGCGATTTCCGCGACAAGACCAACATATTCTGGCGCGTCACGCTGCGCGCCAGAAGCTTCGAGGAGAATGGCGGCTGGCGCAACCATTCGGGTGAGGAGTTCATCCATGTGCTGAGCGGCAGCCTGCAGCTCCACACCCTCCATTACGACCCTACCGTGCTGCAGCCCGGCGACAGCATCCTGTTCGACGGCGAGATGCAGCACGCCTATGTCGCACTGGGCGAAGAGCCCGTCATCATGCTGATGTCGAATACCGTGCCGCGCGACGGGTTGCCGCCGGGAGCGGGCGCCTGATCGAGCGGTCGTCGGCCTTTCCGTTCAAGAATTTTTCTAAAATGGAAAAAAATGCTTGTTATGGAAAAGTCAGAGGGCTAGCATCTCTTTGACCGGCCGACAGGAGAACAGCCAGCGGCCGGGAATGGGAGAGATGGACCGATGCTGTCGGTTGAGGCAGTCAGCAAGACATTTGGCGGCGTGCAGGCGTTGCGCAAGGCCTCGCTGACCTGCGAGGCCGGCGAGATACTCGGTCTCATCGGTCCGAACGGCGCCGGCAAGTCGACGCTCGTCAACGCCATTTCGGGCGTGCTCAAGCCGGACAGCGGCAGCGTCCGCCTGGCGGGCGAGGAGATCACGGGGCGCGGCCCGGAGCATTGCGCTCGGGCAGGGATCGGCCGCACGTTCCAGACCATCAGGCTGTTCAAGGATCTGACCGTTCGCCAGAACGTCGAGGTCGCGCATATCACCTGCCGCGCCGTGCGCCCCGATGCCGCAAGACGCATCGGCGTCGATCAGCTTTTGCGGCAATACGAGCTGGCAGGCTTCGCCGACAGTCCGGCCGGCACGCTGCCCTATGGCAGCCAGCGCCGGCTCGAGATCGCCCGCGCGTTGGCGCTGGGGCCGTCGCTGCTTTTGCTCGACGAGCCGGCGGCCGGGCTCAACGAGGCCGAGTCCGAGACGCTGGCGATCGCGATCGAAGGCATTCGCCGCGACGTCGGCTGCGCGACCATCGTCATCGATCACGACCTGCGCTTCATCAACCGGCTCTGCGACCGGCTTTGCGTCATGGACCAGGGCCAGGTGATCGCGTCGGGCGAGACGGAAGCGGTGTGGCGCGATCCGCGCGTCATCGAGGTCTATGTCGGGCAATCGGAGACGGCCTGACGGCCGCGAAGAACAACCAGAAAGAGAGGAGGGGTAGAATGGACAAGATTTTGCTGGGCGCCGCGGTGCTCACCGCCGGCCTGCTGCAGGCAGGGCATGCCGGCGCGGCCGACCTGAAGATCGGGCTGGCGGTAGCCATGACCGGCACCTACGCGCCGTATAGCGAGGCCGAAGGCGCGCGCTGCATGGCCGACAAGTTGAACAAGGCGGCAGGCGCCGGCGACCCGAAGGTCGAACTGATGATCGAGGACAATCGCTCCGATCCGCAGCTTTCGGTGTCGCTCGGCCAGAAGTTCCTCGACGCCGGCGCGCAGATCATCACCGGCGTGCCGTTCCCGGACGCGCTGATCCCGACCGCGCAGATCGCGCAGCCCTATGGCGCCACCGTGTTTTCGGCGCCGAACACGCAGCTCGAAATGCAGCAGGCCGGGCTCGACAATTTCATCGCCGGCGCCGTGCCGGATCCGATCAACGCGGCGGCAACCGCCAACGCGCTTTACGGCAAGGGCGCGCGAACCGTGGCATTGATGGTCTCGCCCGATGCCGGCTCCTATTCGGAGAAGCTGCCGGAATGGTTCGGCGAGGTGTTCGAACATCTCGGCGGCAAGGTGGTTTCCAAGCTCAACTATTCCTGGGGAACGACCGACTGGTCGCCGCAGATCGCCAGCATCAAGGCGCTGCCGCAGAAGCCGGACGCCATCCACATCTGCGGCGTGCTGCCCGATATCGGCATCTTCATCCGCCAGTTGCGCGCCAATGGCTATGACGGCTGGGTGGCCGGCTGCGACGCCTTCGACGACAAGTCGCTCGAAGGCACGGTCGGCGATCCGGCATCGCTGGAAAAGGTGATGTTCGCCACTCACGGCGCGACCGGCATCGACGGTCCGATCGACAAGTTCCTCGCCCAGTGCAAGGCCGATGGCTACAAGATCAACGGCATCTTCGATGCGCTCGGCGCCGACATGGTGCAGATCAGCTATGAGGCGGCGAAGAAGGCCGGCACCGTCGAGCCGGCGGCCTTGCGCGAAGCGATTCGGGCGCCGGGCGGCTATCCAGGCACGACCGCGCCGACCATCTCCTTCGCCGAGAAGAAGGGCTATCCGGTCAAGGCCGTGCCGGTGATGGGCTTCTCGAACGGCAAGCGGGTGCTGATCACCGACACGCCGCCGACCTTCGTTCCGGCGTTGAACTAGAGCGGGGCGGGGACAGGTGCTGAAGGTCGAGAAGCTTGTCGTGCGCTATGGCGCCGTCACGGCGGTGCGCGGGTTGTCGCTCGAGGTCGGGCAGGGTGAGCTTGTCGCCCTGCTCGGACCCAACGGGGCCGGCAAGAGCTCGACCATCAACGCCCTGACCGGCCTGATCACGCCGGCTTCGGGACGCATCGTGCTCGACGGTAAGGACATCTCGCATGTCCGTACCGAGGACCGCATCCGCGCCGGACTGACCTCGACGCCGGAAGGCCGGCACATCTTTTCCAATCTCAGCGTCGGCGAAAACCTGCGGTTGGGGGCCGCGACCAGGCGGGATTCTGCCGGCGTGCGCCAGGATATCGATCGATTCCTGTCGCTGTTCCCGGTGCTCTCGGAGCGCTATGGCCAGGCGGCCGGCACGCTTTCCGGCGGCGAGCAGCAGATGCTGGCGATCGCCCGGTCGCTGATGTCGCGGCCGAAGCTTTTGCTGCTCGACGAGCCGTCGCTTGGACTGGCGCCCAAGATCGTGGCGCGCATCTTCGATTTCATCGGCGAGCTCAAGGCGCAAGGTCTGACGCTGCTGGTGGTCGAGCAGAACGCCAAGCAGGCGCTGCGCTTCGCCGACCGTGTCTATGTCGTGAGCTCGGGCACGCTGCGCTATGACGGACCGCCGACCAAGCTCACCGACGAGCACGGCCTGTTCAACCTCTATATCGGCGGGTAGGCGGCGACATGGACTATGCTCTGCAGCAGCTTCTCAACGCGCTCGCCTTCGGTGCGGAATACTCTCTGGTGGCGCTTGGGCTCGCCGTCGTCTTCTCGATCATGGGGCTGGTGAATTTCGCGCATGGCGAGATCATCGGCGTTTCGGCCTATAGCGTGTTCCTGGCCGCGGCGCTCGGGCTGACCTCGCCCTTCGTCGCGGTGCTGCTTGCCGTCGGCATGGCGGCGCTCGCGGCGGTCGTGTTCGAACGCGTCGCCTTCCGGCCGGTACGCTACGCGCCGACCACGACCGGGCTGCTCACCGCCTTCGGCGTGTCGATCGTGGTGCAGAACCTCTTCATGCTTCTGATCTCACCCAAGCCGCAGTCGGTCTCGATCCTCAACGGCTTGAACCAGATGTGGTTCTTCGGCCCCTTCGCCGTCTCCTCGCTGCAGGTGATGGAGCTGATCGTGTCGGGCCTGACGATCCTCGCGCTGGTGCTCTTCCTCAATCGCTCGACGCTCGGTCTCGCCATCCGCGCTGCCTCGCGCGACTTCGCCACCGTGCGGCTTATGGGCATCAAGGCAAATCGCGTCATCGCAACGGCCTTCGCGATCTCGGGCGCGCTGGCGGGCATCGCCGCCGTCTTCATCCTGGCGCGGCGCGGCAGCGTCTCGCCCGACCTCGGCTTCGGCCTGGTGCTGAAGGCCTTCGTCGCCTGCGTCATCGGCGGCTTCGGCTCGCTGCCGGGGGCTGCCGTCGGCGGGATGCTGCTGGGCTTCATCGAAGTCGGCCTGCTCGTCGCGCTGCCGCAGGAATATGCCGGCTTCAGGGACGCGCTCACCTACGCGATCATCGTTGCCCTGCTCGTCTATCGGCCGGAAGGCCTGCTCGGCCAGCGCATCGAACTCGGCGATAAGGAGATCTGACGTGGCGGGCTCCGAACTCTCGCAGGCGGTCGATCCGATAGCGCCTTCCGTCAGCGCCATGCAGCCCGGCAATGCGCTGGTCCGCTCGCTGATCGGCGGGCTGGTGACGGCGTTGCCGGTGCTGGTGATCGGCCTTCTGGTGCTCACCTTCGCGCCGACCTACTACACCTTCCTGGCGCTGGGCGCCTTCGTGAACCTCATCGTGGTGGTCGGACTGCAGGTGTTCATGGGCAATTCCAACATCGCCAATCTCGGCCACAGCGCCTTTGTCGGCCTTGGTGCCTATAGCGTCGCCATCCTGTCGACGCCGCTCGCGATGAAGAAGCTGTCGATCCCCAACGCGCCGTTCGGCTTTGCCACGCTGGAGCTCGATCCGGTTTCGTCGGCGTTCATCGCGCTTTTGGTCGTCGGCATTGTGGCGCTGGTAAGCGGCAAGGTGATCAGCCGACTGTCGGGCGTCGCGGCGACCATCGTCAGCCTGGCGCTGCTGATCATCGTCCATTCCGTGTTCCTCAACTGGACCGATCTCTTCAAGGGCAACCAGGCATTCTTCGGCATCCCGAAAGTGGTTGGCCTGCCATGGATGTTGTTCTTCTCGGCGCTGGCGATCGTGCTGGCGCGGCTGTTCAAGGACAGTCGCTGGGGCCTGCAGTTGAGGGCCAGCGCGCAAAGTCCGCAGGCGGCGGCAGCGCTCGGCATCGATGCAAAGAAGCTGCGGCTGATGTCATGGGTGCTGTCGGCGCTGATCTGCGGCCTTGCCGGCGTGCTCTACGCCTATTTCGCCGGCACGATCAGTCCGAAGCTGTTCTATTTCCAGATGATCTTCATGACGTTGGCGATGCTGATCCTGGGCGGCATGGCGACGGTGACGGGGGCGGTGACCGGCGTCATCGTGCTTTCGATCGGGCTGGAGTTCATCCGCAGCATCGAATCCGGCGTGACGATCGGCGGCATCCAGCTGCCGCAACTGCTCGGGTTGTCGGGCGTGGCGCTCGGCGTGGTCATCGTGCTTTGCATGGCGTTCCGGCCAAGCGGCATCAGCGGCCGGCATGAGCTCGACGAGCTCCTATCGCTTCTTTTCCGGCGCAACGCCAAATAGCGGCGCCATCTTTCCTGGTGGAGGGTTGAACGTGGAATTCGAGGACAGGGTGGCGGAGTATGCGCCGAAGCTCGAGGCGCTGCAGGCCGAGCTTGCATCGCGCGGCGTCGAGTTCGTCGAGGTGCATACAGTCGACACATCGGGCGTCGTGCGCTCCAAGATCGCGCCGTTGAAGCTTTCCGCCTATGGCGAGTCGATCAACGCCATCCTCTATTGCGTGACCCATGGCGATGGCCAGCCACTGGGTGATGTCGCCTTCGCCTCGCCGAGCGCCAATGAGGAGAACGGCTTTCCCAACATCAAGGGCATAATCGATCCCGACACGGTCGTGCAGCACGGCTGGAAACCGAAGTTCGCCTCGGCCATCACAAGCTCCTACATGCTCGACGGCTCGCCTTGCGCCTATGATCCGCGCGGCGTGCTCGCCCGCGTCGAGGAGCGTGCCAGGGCGCTTGGCTACGAGCCGAAATTCGCGCTCGAATACGAGTTCGGCATTTTCCACGCCGACCACGACCTGATGCGCGCCGGCCGCTACCGCGAGCTCAAGCCCTGGGGCCATTCGCTGATCAACTACGATCTGGTGCGCAGCGGCGAGTATCAGGATTTCGCCGCCGAGTTCATCACCCGCATGAAGAGCATCGATATCGGCGTCGCCTCGCTGGTGACCGAATATGGCTACGGCATGTATGAATACGCGCTGACGCCGAAGAGCGCGCTGCAAGCGGCGGACGCGGCAATGCGGGCCAAGCTGCACTTGCGCGAGCTGTGCGCCGAGCGGGGGCTGGTCGCCACCTTCATGACGCGCTTCCAGCCACCGGGCAAGGAAAGCGCTTGCGGCGCGCACCACCATGTCAGCCTGTGGCGGGATGGCAAGCCGGCCTTCGCAGCCGGTCTGAACCGCCTGACACCCGTCGCCGAGAAATTCCTCGCCGGCGTGCTCAACCGCATGCAGGAGACGCACATCTTCTTCCGGCCGACGGTCAATTCCTATCGCCGCTTCGACCGCGGTGCGTGGTCGCCGGAAGACGTCGCCTGGGGATTCGAAAACCGCACCGCGCCGATCCGCGCCATCACCACGCCGAACGATGCCGCCTGCCGGTTGGAGCACCGGGCGCCCGGCGCCGACGTCAATCCGTACCTCTCGATCGCCGCCATCCTGGCCGCGGGCTGTGAAGGCATCGAGAAAGGCCTGCCGCTCGAAGCGCCGGTGACGACCAACCTTGCCAATCTCGACAAGCCGAAGCTGCCGCGCACGCTGAACGCTTCCATCGAAGCCTTCGCAAGCTCCGACTTCTGCGCCCAGGCGTTCGGGGAGGCGTTCCGCGACAATTACGCCGAAAGCCGCCGCGCCGAGCAGGCGGCGTTCGATGCCTGGCAGGCGTCGCACATCACCGACTTCGAGTGGCAGCGCTATTTCGTCAGCTGAACCAGCTGGAATTTCCGGCGTTTCGCAATCCGGCGATCAGTTCCGCTGATCGCTGGGTCAAGCGAATTGGTGTGACAAGCGGGGCGACGCTCCCTAAATCAAGCCGCGCTTAAAGCGCGTCGCGCTGAACGGATTCAGGCGACGCGCTTCAAGTCTATTGTTGATGCATGTCGTTGTCCCAGAACAGCTGCGCACTTCTGGGCGACATGCATGAGGAGCGGCTGATGGCGGCGGAAGCGATCTCTGAGGGCAGGACCGGCAGCGATTTCTGGGACGGCGTGCGATTGTCGATGCCGGTCGTGGTCGCGTCGGCGCCGTTCGCGATACTGTTCGGGGCGATCGCGGTCGACAATGGTTTCTCTGTCCTCGAAGCCTTCCTTATGAGCGCGTTGATCTTTGGCGGCGCCAGCCAGATGGTCGGCATCGAGCTGTTCGGCCAGCATGTAGCGCCCTGGCTGATCGTGCTGTCGATCTTCGCGGTGAATTTCCGCCATGTGCTCTACTCGGCCGGCATCGGCCGGCGCATCGCCCATTGGCCGGTGCTGCAGCAGGCCGCCGGCTATTTCATCCTGACCGACCCGCAATTCGCCATCGCCGAGGCGAGGGCTGAGTCCGGTCGGCCGGTCGGTTTCGTCTGGTATCTGGGGCTTGGCCTGCCTGTCTATCTCTTCTGGGTGATCGAAAGCGGCTTGGGCGCCGTGTTCGGCAAGATGATTCCGGACACGCATGCGCTCGGCATCGATTTTCTACTGCCGATCTATTTCCTCGGCCTCGTGCTTGGTTTCCGCAAACGGCCGCTTTGGGGACCTGTGGTGGCCGCCAGCGCCGTCGCCTCGATCTTTGCCTATAGAACTGTCGGCTCGCCCTGGCATGTCTCCATCGGCGCGGTCGCCGGCATTCTCCTGGCGGTGATCCTGCCACCGCATCACAGCGGCGTGGGCAAGCGGCCATGAGCGCAACCTTCTGGATCATCCTGGCGGGCGCCGTCGCCACCTATCTGACCCGCATCGGCGGCCATCTCGTCATCTCGCGCTTCGACACCATCCATCCGCGCGTCGAGGCCGGCCTCAATGCTGTGCCGGCCGCGGTGCTGACGACGCTGGTCGCGCCGGAGCTGCTGCATGCCGGCCCGGCGGAATGGGCGGCGCTGATCGTCACCGTGCTGGTATCGCTGCGCGGCGGCCTGATGGCGATGTTCCTGGCCGGAGCGGCTGTGCTGATCCTGGCGCGCCAGTTCGTCGGATAGGCCGGACGTTCCTGCCGTACAGGATCCCACCCCAATATCAGGTTATATATCTGACGGGCTTGGGCGCTCAAAACGCGTACCGCAATACACTGTAAGTCCAGTGTGCGATTGGCAACCCGCTGTTGCTTGCCGGTAACAGCCAGTAAATGGAAAGATGTATACTGTCCGAGGCGGGCTAGATGGGGTTTTTATGGAAAAGTTTCTTCTTTCAACGGCAATTTTCTTGGCCTTGGGTTGTTCCGCCTTCGCGGCGGACGCGATTTCTGCGGTACCTCCGGCCGGCTTCGTGTGGAGCGGCGGTTATATCGGTTTGCAAGCCGGATATGACTGGGGACGCGATCGGCTTACCGACCAGAATCGAACTGATGGTTCCAGCGACCTGGACGACAAGCTGTCCATGCGCGGAGCGCTGGGGGGTATCTATTTGGGCTACAACCACCAGATCGATAACTGGGTCCTAGGCGCGGAAGGCGACGTGGAGTTTTCCGGCATAGACGATACGTTTAATGGTGGTGGCTTTGATGTTCGAGCCAAGATCGGCGTTCAAGGATCCTTGCGCGCGCGTGCTGGCTATGCTTTCGACAACAATCTGATCTATCTGACAGGCGGCTTGGCGATCGCCGACATCAAGACGAAATATACCCTCAATGTCGCGGAAGACAGCTTTTCCACGACCCGTGCCGGATGGACTATTGGTGCCGGACTGGAACACGCGTTTACATCAAATTGGATAGCCAGGATCGAGTATCGATACACGGATTTCGGTAAGCTCACCGATTGGGCCCAAACTACGGATAACAATTGGAACTATAGCCATCGCATTACTGAGAACGCTGTTCGAATCGGCATGGCCTACAAGTTCTGAGACCTGACAGCGCGATTTTTTGAGCCCGCTCCGACACGTCGGAGCGGGCTCATTCGTTTATGAAGCACCCGCACGCTTTCATCTCCGGCCGCCGGCAAGCCGCCGCGGGCTACTCCTCTAGGCGCTAGATTTTCGCGTCGTGGGGCAGAGGCGCGGTGGCTTTCTCCAGCCAGGCGAGCGTCTCGCCGTCCACCATCGGACCGATCTCGGCCAACACCCAGGCGTGATACTTGTCGAGCCATTGCAACTCATCCCGGTGCAGCAGGTCGGTGCGGATAAGCCGCTTGTCGATCGGCGCCAGCGTCAAAGTCTCGAAGGCATGCATGGCGATGTCGCCGCCTTCGATCTGTTCGGCCGGGGTGACGAGGATGAGATTCTCGATGCGTATGCCGTAGGCACCTTCCTTGTAGTAGCCTGGCTCGTTGGACAGCATCATGCCGGCAAGCAGTTTCTCGGTGCCGGTGCGGGCGATACGCTGCGGCCCTTCATGCACGGCAAGGTAGGAACCGACGCCATGGCCGGTGCCATGCGCGAAGTCGCAGCCATGTTTCCACAGCGCCATGCGGGCGACGGCGTCGATCTCCGAGCCGCGCGTGCCGGCGGGGAAACGCAAGGTCGAAATGCCGATCATGCCCTTCAGCACGAGCGTAAAGCGCTCACGCATCTCCTCGGTCGGCTGGCCGATCGGCACGGTGCGGGTGATGTCGGTGGTGCCGTCCTGGTATTGGCCGCCGGAATCGAGCAGGAACAGCTCGCCGCTTTGAAGCTTGCGGCTGGTGGCGCGTGAGACGCGGTAGTGCATGATTGCGCCGTTCGGGCCGGCGCCGGAAATCGTGTCGAAGGAGACGTCGCGCAGTGGCATCTGCGTTTCCTCGCCGGTCTGCCGGCGCACTTCTTCCAGCTTGGTGACGACGGCGATTTCGTCCAGCGAGCCAGGCTTCTGGCGGTCGAGCCAGCACAGCAGCCTGGCGACCGCGGCGCCATCGCGGCGATGCGCGGCGCGGCTGCCGGCGATCTCGGCCTGGTTCTTGGTGGCGCGCGGGATGCGGGCCGGGTCGGCGGCCAGCACCACCGTGCCGCCATTGTCCTCGGTCAGCATGCGGAGCTTTTCCGCGGCCAGCACCGGATCGAGCGCGATCTTGGCGCCGGCCTTGGCGAGATCGACGATGGCGGCTTCGAACGCGTCCGGGTCATGCAGATCGGCGAGCTGGGTGAGGTAGGCCGCGACCTGACGCGGGAATTTGCGCTGGTCCATGAAGAGCTGATGCTTGCCGTCGGCGGCGAGGATGGCAAAGCCGAGCGCAAGCGGCGTGTGCGGGACGTCGCCGCCACGGATGTTGAAAGCCCAGGCTATCGAGGAGGGATCGGTCAGCACCGCATGGGTGGCGCCGTCCTTTTCAATCGCCCTCGCCAGCCGAGCCAGCTTGTCCTTGGCAAGCTCGCCGGCAAGGTTCTGCGGATGGATCTCGACAGGCGCGCGCGGCGGCTCCGGCTGATCCTTCCAGATGATGTCGATGGGGTTCTTGGCGAGAGGCACCAGCGTCGCGCCGGATTGCTCGGCCGATGCCTTCAGCGCCTTGACCTCGCCGATCGTGTGCAGCCAAGGGTCGAAGCCGAGCCTTGCGCCCTTGCCGAGATTGTCCTTGATCCAGTTGGCTGGCGGATTGTCGATGAGGCTTTCGATAGTGAAGATCGACAGGTCGACCTCGTTGCGCACCTGCAGCGTGTAGCGGCCGTCGACGAAAATGAAGGCGCGGTCGCGCAGGACGATGGCGACGCCGGCCGACCCGGAAAAGCCGGTCAGCCATTTCAGCCGCGCCGACCGGTCGGCGACATATTCGCCCTGGTGCTCGTCCGCGCGAGGGACAAGGAAGCCATCCAGGCTATTCTCGGCCAGCCATTGCCGCAGCAGCGCCACGCGCGGCTTGCCAACAGCCGGATCCCCAGCGGAATCAAAGGTCTGGAACATTTGGACTCCCTCTCGCGCCACCGCACGCCTTGACCGTAGCCGATGCGCTGGAAAATCGGAATCGATTTCCGGCTGCCGCGACGCGGCAAGGTGCAATGGGCCCGGTCGGTTTTCAACCTGCCGACGGTTGGTCCAGCGCCGCGCCTGTCGTCGCGCATTGGTCAATGCGAGGTCATTTCAGATTTTGCTAACATACGGAAATCCCACCAGAAAAAGTCAGGGCGGGTCATCTTTTGCAAATGCGGCGCATCGCCCGGCAAGGTATCTGTTTGCGCTGTTGCTGGGTGGTTTGATCGGGGGTGGGGACCCCTGGTCGTGTCAGGGTGGGACTTCGGGTGAGCGCACGATTTTTACGATATGAGCGGCAAGCGCCAGGCTCATGGCTCCCGGTGCCGGACCGGTTCCTCCGATAGAAATCGGAGCGGCCGGACCAGGTTATGCACGGTCCGGCAATCTCAACAGACATCGTGACAGGCCCGCGTGACGGGCAGTGGGGCATGGGGCGAGACATGGATAATTCGATGGGCTTGAATGTGCGGCAGCTTACCTTTGCCGTCCGGGGCAGAGGCCCTTTATCGAGCGCGGCAGCCCGGCGAATGAACCTGCTGGCGGGCTCCGCCCTGGCAGGTCTTGCGCTGTCGGTGGTTTCAGCGTCGGCGCAGCAATGGACGGGCCAAACGAGTTCCGAATACACGGACGGAACCAACTGGGTCGGCGGCAGCGTGCCGAATTCGGGCAGCGCGCCGGTGGTGTTCGGAGCGGGCGCGAGCACGACGACCGTCAATCTGGATACGCCCTATCCAGCCGGCTACATGACGGCCGGCACCGTGACGTTCAACGATCCGGCCAGCGCCTATACGGTGAATGTTTCCAACGGGGCATACCTGAACATCAATGGTGGCGTGAACAACACCTCCAGTGTGACCCAGAACTTCACGGTTGCAGGCTCCTGGAGCGGGGCCAGCTATATCAATATCCGGAACGCCGATGCCGGCAGCAATGTCGTCTACACGGTCAATGCCTATGGCGGGGTGGCCTTCTATTCCTCCGACGCGTCGCCAGCTTCCGGAGCGAACGCGAAGTTCGTTCTCAACGGCGGTTCTGTCTCTCTTGGTGGGTCTGGAACACTGGAATTGGGATCGGTCGAAGGATCGGGCGTTCTTTCCTATTATGGAGATCCCGACGGTTCCAGCGGCAACTTCCGGATTGGCGGCCTCGACACCAGCACAACGCTCGACGCTCAGATACAGGAACAGAACGGCACGTTGTCGATCACCAAGGTAGGAACCGGCACGCTGACGCTGACGGGTGCCAGTACCTATACGGGTGGCACATACCTCTATAGGGGCACGCTCAGTCTGGGCAACGACAACGCTTTGGGTACCGGCCCGCTCTATGCCTATAGCGGGACGACGATCGACATCAAGGATGGCATCACCATAGACAACGATCTGTCTGTCGATGTCGGGCAGATCATCAATGTCGACAGCGGAACGGCCACGTATAGCGGGGTGATTTCGAATTCCGGAGATCCGGCCGGATTCTTCAAGACCGGCGCGGGTACGCTTGTCGTGACGAGCGGTGATAACAGCATCTTCGGCGCACAGATCAGCGAAGGCACGATTCAGGTCACCAACAGCCATGCGTTGGGAACAGGTCCGATCACGCTGGACGGCGACACGCTGCAGGCCGGCGCCGACAATCTCGTGCTGCCCAACACGATGCTGCAGTTCACCTCCGCCGGCGGCACAATCGATACGCAGGGCTATGACCTGAGCATCGGCGCCACCATGGCCGACATAGACCCGACGACCGGGACGTTCACCTAGACCGGCTCGGGCACGCTGACCATAACCGGCACGGCGGGCAGCAATTTCTATAAGACCGCCACCGATGTTGCCGAAGGCACGCTGAAGGCCGGCTCAGCCAACATCTTCAGCGCCAACAGCGCCTACACCGTCGAAAGCGGCGCAACCCTTTCGCTGAATAATTTCAACCAGGCGATCGGTTCGCTCGCCGGCGCCGGCACGGTCGATAACGGAACTGCCACGCTGACGACTGGCGGCAACAACAAGTCGACCTTGTTTTCAGGTAGCCTGACCGGCACGGGCGGCCTGACCAAGACGGGCAGCGGAACCTTCGAGCTTTCGGGTGTGAGCTCGTTGTCCGGCGCCACCGAGGTAAAGGCCGGAACGCTTCTCGTCAGCGGCTCGCTCGCCGGTTCGGCCGTTACCGTGGACAGCGGCGCTACGCTCGGCGGGACTGGCACGATCAAATCGCTCGACGTCGCCGGCACGGTCGCGCCGGGCAACAACGCGATCGGGACGCTGACAGTCAACAGCACCGCGAACTTCCAAGACGGTTCGACCTATGAGGTGGAGTTGAATTCTGGTTTCTCAGACCTGATCGATGCGTCGGGCGCTGCCACCATTGCCAACGGCGCAGGCCTTACAGTCAGCAAAATCGGGGCCGGTGGCCTCATTGCCGGCAAGCGATATACGATACTAGAAGGCTCCAGCGTGACCGGCACTTTCACGCTCGAGAGCGACCCGCGGATATCCGCTTTCCTCAGCGTCGCCACCGGCTATGACGCAACGCATGCCTACATCGACCTTAACCAGACCCAGAGTTTCAGCTCGGCTGGCGTGACGCCGAACCAGATCGCTACCGGCGCTGGACTGGATAGCGCGGCGAGCAGTGCTTTGGTCAGCGCGATGCTGGCGCTTCCCAGCGACGCGGCGGCTCAGAGCGCCTTCGACCAGTTGTCGGGCGAAGTCCACGCCTCCGCGAAGGGTGCTCTCGTCCAGGACAGCCATTTCCTGCAGGATGCGGTGACGGCGCGCCTGCGCGCCGCCTTCGGCGACAGCGGCACGACCGCGTCACTGCCCGTGATGGCCTATGGCGAGGACGGCGTTCAGCCCATTGCAGCGAACACCGATCGGTTCGCCGTCTGGGGACAGGGTTTCGGCGCCTGGGGCGGCACCGACAGCGACGGCAATGCCGCTGCCTTCCACCGTTCCATCGGCGGCCTCCTGATGGGCGCGGACGGCATGGTGGGTGACTGGCGCGTCGGCCTTGTCGGCGGCTACAGCCGCACCAGCTTCGACGCCGACGACAGGCATTCCTCCGGCGACAGCGACAACTACCATTTCGGCGTCTATGGCGGGACGAATTGGGGCTCGATCGCCTTCCGAACAGGCGCTGCCTATACCTGGAACAGGATCTCGACGTCGCGCTCCGTCGCGTTCCAGGGCTTCGCCGATCAGCTTGCGGCCGATTACGATGCCGGGACCGCGCAGGCCTTCGGAGAACTGGCCTACAGAACCGATGCCGGGCCGTTCGCCTTCGAGCCCTTCGCCAATCTCGCCTATGTCAATCTGCATACGGACGGCTTCACCGAGAAGGGCGGCGCCGCCGCGCTCACCAGCGCCAGCTCAACCACCGACGCCACTTTCACCACGCTTGGCGTCAGGGCCTCGACCGATGTCACATTGGGCGGGGTTTCGGCCACGGCGCGCGCGATGCTGGGCTGGCGCCACGCCTATGGCGATGTCAAGCCGACCTCGACCTTCGCCTTTGCCGGCGGCGACGATTTCAGCATCGCCGGCGTGCCGATAGCCAGGGATGCGATGCTGATGGAGGCGGGCTTCGACATGCAGCTTGCCGCCAAAACGACGCTTGGCTTGTCCTATGCCGGTCAGTTCGGCCCCGGTGCTTTCGACAATGGCTTCAAGGCCAATCTCGGGGTCAAATTCTAGAGCATTTTTGAGCCAGGACGAGTCGCCCGGCGTCGCACAAACGCGACTAAACAAATAGATAGAGCGGTTCTGTGTTTAGGGGACGCTGAACCGCTCCAGCCGGATGTAACGCGCTGCCGGTCGGCGCGACAGCCGATCTCAGCGCTTGAGGTGGATCGTCACCCAGCCCTCGCGATGCAGCGTGCGGACGTGGCGGAAGGCCTGGCCGACATAGGCCGAGATCACCGCGTCGCGCTGCCGGTCGAGGATGCCGGAAAGCACCAGCGAACCGCCGAGCGTGATGTGCCTGGCCATCTCCGGCGCGAGCCGCATCAGGGGCCGGGCCAGGATGTTGGCGACGATAAGGTCGAAAGGCGCGCGCCTGGAGAAGATCGGATGATGGAAGCCGGGCGCCGTCACCGTCTCAACCAGCGCCTTGACATGATTGAGGCGGGCGTTGGCGGCGGCGACACGAACGGCGACCGGGTCGATGTCGGTCGCCAGCACCGGGATATGCGCAAGCTTAGCAACCGCGATCGCGAGCACCGCGCTGCCGGTGCCGAGATCGAGCGCGTTGCGCGGTTTCTCGCGCCGCACGACCAGGTCCAGCATTTCAAGGCAGCCGGCGGTGGTGCCGTGGTGGCCGGTGCCGAAGGCGAGGCCGGCCTCGATCTCGATGGCGAGGTCGCCGCTGCGGCGCCTGGCCCGGTCATGCGAGCCATGGACGAAAAAGCGGCCGGCCCGTACCGGCTTCAGCCCTTCCAGCGAACGCGCGACCCAGTCGACATCGGGAAGGGTCTCGCGCTCGACGGGTCTCGGCAGGCCGAGGCCGGCGAGGATGTCCCTGAGCCGGGCTTCGACAGGATCGACGTCGCCATCGGCATAGAGCGACACTTCGTGGATGTCGGCGTCCTCGTCGACTTCAAGCACTGCCAGCGGCAGGCCGTCTTCCTCGAAGGCGGCGTCGAGCGCGGCGAAGATGCGGTCCGCCTCGATCTTGCCCGCGGTGAAATGAAGCCGGGTCTGCGACATCATGGGGACTCTTGGTTGAATATGTTCTTTTCCGAAAACCGGTTCCCACTTTTTGCGTTCGCTGACCTTCGGTTCGGGGTCATGTTTGTCCACCGGCTGCCAGTCGCTTCAGCTTGGCGACGGCTGTATCGGCGCTCTCGCCATAGGCGATGGTGCCGGCGAAATCGCCCTTGGCATTGAGCAGCAGCACGGAGGCCGTATGGTCCATCGTGTAGTCGCCGTCGCCGGTGTCGACCTTCTTCCAGTAGATGCCGAAGGCCTTGGCCATTGCGTGCACCTTGTCTGGATCGCCGGTGATGCCGGTGATGCGGTCGGAGAAGTTGCTGACATAGGTGTTCATCGTCTCGGGCGTGTCGCGCTCCGGATCGACGGTGACGAAATAGGCATTGAGGTTCTTGCCGCTGTCGCCCATCGTCTTCAGCCAGCCGGCCAGCTCGAACAACGTCGTCGGGCAGACTTCCGGGCAATGGGTGAAGCCGAAGAACACGACGCTCGGATGGCCCCTGAAGGCGGCCTCGGTGATCGGTGCGCCTTTCTGGTCGACCAGGGTGAAGGGCGCGCCGAAGGGCTCGCCGCCATAATGGCCCCGGTACCAGTCGAATGTCAGCCAGCCGATGCCCGCCGCCATCAGGACGAGAATGCCGACCAGGATTGAACGCATCATCAGTGAATGTCCATCGCGAGTGCCTTGGCTGGAAGCCAGGTTCGGCGACAGTCTTAACGGGTCGGCGCCGGGCACGCAAAGATGTCGCGTTGCCGCAATCGGCGGGGCAGGCCGGTCGGCTTGCAAAAGCCACGGTCCTGTCCCACCTGAGATCGGCAAAACGCGAACCAGGAGGCTTCCTTGCGAAAACTGATCGGCTTATTCGCCGCATGCTTTGCCCTGAGCGCCGGCGCGGCCGTGGCTGACGAGGTCGGCAAAGTCGGTGTCGACTGGGTCGGCAACGACATCATGGTCGATGCCATCAAGGACCCGAAAGTCGACGGCGTCACCTGCCACGTCGCCTATTTCGACCGCAGCGTCATCGACCGGCTGCACAAGGGCAACTGGTTCGAGGATCCTTCCGATTCCTCGATCTCCTGCCGCCAGACCGGGCCGATCACCATCGGCGACATCGACATGAGCGAGGGCGGCGAGGAGGTGTTCAAGCAGGGCCTCAGCCTGATCTGGAAGAAGCAGGTGGTGAACCGCATCTACGACAAGAAGAACGAGACGCTGATCTATCTCTCGCACTCGCGCCAGGTGCAGAATGGGTCGGCCAAGATGTCGATCACGACCGTGCCGCTCTACGGCCAGAGCGTGGTGTGGACGAAGGGCAAGCCGTAACGGTCTCGATAGGCGCAGGCCGAAGACGGTCCCAGCTTGCGGGGCCGTCGCGGCCGGCGTAAAGCCGCGTTATGGACCGCCCTGAAAACCTCGTTCTCAAGGATCCCGAACCGCGCACCCATCCGACCGCGGAGCTGAAGGCATGCAAGCTCGGTCGCTATGCCTCGATCGGCGAGAGGGTGATCCTGCGGGAAGTGACGGTCGGCGACTTTTCCTATTTCGAGCGCCATGCGGAGGCGATCTACACGACGATCGGCAAGTTCTGCTCGATCGCCGCGAACAGCCGCATCAACGCCCTCGAGCATCCGATCGAGCGGCTGACCCAGCACAAGGTCAGCTACCGGCCGAACGAGTATTTCCGCTGGCTTGGCGTCGATACGGCATTCCGCGCGCGGCGGCAGGCAAAATCGGTCAGTGTCGGTCATGATGTCTGGATCGGCCACGGCGCGGTCATCATGCCGGGCGTCGCGATCGGCAACGGCGCCGTGGTCGGCGCCAATGCCGTCGTGACGCATGACGTCGCGCCCTACACGATCGTCGCCGGCGTTCCGGCAAAGCTGCTGCGCCGGCGGTTCTCCGAGGCTGTCGCGGAGCGCATCGAGACCCTTGCCTGGTGGGACTGGCCGCCCGAGAAACTGGCGAGCGCGATCCCCGACATGCAGGCCATGCCGATCGAAGCCTTTCTCGATCGTTGGGAAGACGATACTCCCTGATCTATTTTTACCATCGTCCGTAACCAAGATTTTAACGTAAAACATTAGCGTCAAAAATCGTAAAACGACGTGTATAGTCAAAATATACCACTCAGAGATTGCAAGCATTTCCCCAAGATGTAGAGCGGTCGCCCTTGATCGAGGCCCTGTTGCAGCGCGATGCATCGAAATCGGCGTGGACCTTGGCGTTGGCGTCGGCATCGCCCCATTACTGGTCGATCGTGCCGCGCAGCAGCGTGTACCAGTCGGTGACCGCGCGACTGCTGTCCAGCGCGTTGTTGGTCCAGTGCTGCTCGAGGCTGGCGGCGATCGTCGGATCCGTGGCCGGATCGGCTTTTGCCGCGGCGCAGGCCATCAGACAGCCCATGAAGGCCGCGTGTCCGATCGCTGTGGGAGGGTTCCGTCGCGAGGCTGAACGTGGCTTTCGAAAGTCATGCTCGGCACTCTCGCAAGCAACGGGTCGGCTACCTGCTCCAAGTTTTACGCAATCGCTCCAGTGCCCCTTCCGCCATGCGGGGGTGGCGCGGCGGAAGGGGCTGGAGGTAAACCGCCGTGAAGCGGAAGGAACAGGCTTTTGGCCTGCACGGACACTATGGCAAATAAACGGATAAAGTGTTTTTTCGCGCACCTGCGCTTTCTGCGTGTATTTGATTGCAACCGCGCGCAGCCCTGAAAGCCCGATCTCGTGGAACCGGAGGCGGCGGCAGCTTGTTTCTACGCAAACGCCAGCGCGGCCACGGCTTTCGAGGGATCCGCATGATCGAGAGGGTTTTCAACACCATAGCCAATCGAGTGGCGCATGTGGCCGGCCTGCCGTCGACCTTTGCCGCCTGCGTGGTGATCGTGCTTGCATGGGCGGTAAGCGGCCCGTTCTTCGCGTTTTCGGATACCTGGCAACTGGTCATCAACACCGGCACCACCATCATCACCTTCCTGATGGTGTTCCTGATCCAGAATACGCAGAACCGCGACGGCGCGGCGATCCAGGCCAAGCTCGACGAACTGATCAGGGTCAGCCGCGCCCACAATCATTTCATCGGCATCGAGCACCTGACGGAATCGGAGGTCGCGGAAATCCGCGACAAATGCGAGGCGGCGGCGAAACGGCATGATATGAAGATCGCCGAGATGGCGGCCAAGAAGGCCGTTGCGACCAAACCTGGCTCCAAGAAGAAAACAGCTGCCTGAGTGGGCGTCAGCGGCCCATGAAAGCCGCGAAAGCGTCCTTGTGGTCGGGATGCCAGCGCGACAGGGCAGGCCGGTTCTCGATGATGTCGCCGACCGCCCAGGCCATGCGCTTTTCATCCGTCGGCCGCGAGACCTCATTGTCGGGGCACAGGATGTAGAAGTCGTCGTCCATCAGCGATGCCAGCATGAAATCGATAACCTGCTCGCCGGTCCAGGCGCTGGCCGGCTTTTGCGTCGCGCCTTCGGTCAGGCCGGTATAGGTGAAGCCGGGGATCAGCAGATGGGCCGAAACCTTTGCTCCGGGCTCGTTGCGCAGCGCATGCGCCAGTCCCTCGGTGAAAGTCTTCACGCCGGCCTTGGAGACGTTGTAGGCGAGATTGCCGGGCGGCGTGGTGATGCCCTGCTTGGAGCCGGTGTTGATGATCAGCCCCGGCTTTCCAACGGCGAGCATGCGCGGCACGAAAGCCTCGGTCCCATGCACGACGCCCCAGAAATTGATGTCCAGCAGCCGCTTCCAGGCGTCGCGGTTCTCCCAGGGCTTGCCGGGGTTGTTGCCGACGCCGGCATTGTTCATCAGCACCGACACCGCGCCGAAGGCGCCGTAAGCGAGCTCCGCCAGCCGATCGACCTCTTCGGCCCTGGAGACGTCGGTCGGGATTGGAAGCACGGCGTCGTCGCCGGCGATCGCCGCGACCGCCTGCTTTGCCTGGTCGAGGCGCACACCGCCGATGTCGGCAAGCACCACCGTCATGCCCATCGCCGCGAAACGTTTCGCGGCGGCAAGGCCGATACCGCTGGCGCCGCCGGTGATGACGGCGACGTTGCCGGATGCGAAAGCGGGCAGGGCGGTCTGGATTTCGGCGTCGCTGGTCATGATTTTTATCCTTGCTCGGGTCGAGCCGAACTTAGCGCCGGGCATCGCCGAGGCAAGGCCGGTTCGTCCTGATGGGCCGACCGCAAGAGCGGCGACTGGTCGACGGCAGTGGCCGCGACTGGTCGACGGCAGTGGCCGCGACTGGTCGACGGCAGTGGCCGCGACTGGTCGACGGCAATGGCCGCGACTGGTCGACGGCAATGGCCGCGACGGGTCGACGGCAATGGCCGCGACGGGTTGACCATGGTGGCGCATGCCGCGCATGGTGTCCCAAAAAAAGGAGTTCGGTATTTGACCGACTGGATCGGAATCCTGAAGGAGCAGACCACCAACGGCGACCAGATGGGCCGCGAGGTGCCGAAGATGCTCGCCAATCCCGATATCAGCGAGACGCAGGTGAAGACGCTGTTCTCGGCGTTGGAGAAGCAGGCGGATTTCGCCGAGAAGCTGCGGCTTGCGCTGGAGAAGTTCGGTCACGACTTCCCGATCATCAAGGCAGCCGAACGGCTGGAGGAGCGCTATGCCGACCTCGCTGCCTCGGTGGCGGAAAAGCTGAAAGCGATGCGGAAGTAAGTCCTATTTTTCGACCAGCCTCTCAAAGCGCTTGTCGGGCGCAAACCAGACTGCCGCCACAAGCACGTAGATCGCCACGCTGATCCACTGGTTGAAGAAGCTGAGCAGGACGGCGGCGATGTAGAACGCCAGTGAAATCTTGCCCTTGTTGTCGTGCCCCACCGCCTTGGCGAAGGTCGTGTCGGCGCCGTGCAGATGGCGCAGCTTGATGACCAGGATCGTATAGGCAACCGCACAAAGCGCCAGGTCGATGCCGTAAACGGCCACGGGTGCGGGGGCGAACTCGTTTTCGCCCATGAAGGCGGTGGTCACCGGCATCAGCGACAGCCAGAACAGAAGGTTGAGATTGGCCCAGAGCACGCGTCCGTCAACGCGCTGCACGGTGTGGAACATGTTGTGCAGGTTGTTCCAGTAGATGCCGACATTGATGAAGGAGAGCACGTAGCAGAAGAAGATCGGCCACTGCGGCAAAAGCGCCGAGAAATCCTCGCCATGCGGAACTTTAAGGTCCAGCACCATGATGGTGATGATGATGGCGACGACGCCATCGGTGAAAGCCTCGACCCGTCCCTTGCCCATGATTCCTCCCGCATGGATCGACAGACGTTACGGGAGGATGCGGCGCCTGACCATCCTGCCAGAATTGTCAGGAGGCCATTCGGCAACCGGAACAGACGTCACTACATAGAGGCGGCTGCGGGGCGGGGGGACGCAATGGCCGGAGTTCGCCATGACCACCTACGCAGACACCGTCACGCGCGGCCATGACCTTGGCGGCGGCGGCGCGATGACCGCCATCGCCGCCATGATTGCCGCGCTCTTTGCCGGCAGCACCGTGCTCACGCCGCTTTACATAATCTACAAACAGGCTTTCGGCTTTTCACAGATCACGCTGACCCTGGTCTACGCAGTCTATGTGGTCGGCAACCTCGCGGCGCTGCTGCTCTTCGGCAGATTGTCGGATATCGTCGGGCGTCGTCCGGCGGCGCTCGCCGCCATGGCGGTCGCCGTGGTCAGCGCGCTGCTTTTCCTGTTCGCTGAAAATCTGGCCTGGCTCGATGCCGCCCGGATCCTGAGCGGCCTCGGTATCGGCGTTGGCGCCGGCACTGGCACCGCCTGGCTGGCCGAGTTGATCGAGGGTGAGGACAAGTCGCGAGCGGCCGTCATCGCCACCAGCACGAATTTCGTCGGCCTTGGCGTGGGCGCGCTGACGTCGGGGCTGCTCGCCGAGTATGCGCCATGGCCGCTGCGGCTGATCTTTGCCGTCTACCTTGCCATGCTTGTCGTGATCACGGTGATGATCTGGCGCACGCGCGAGACGGTCGCACGGCCAGGTCGGCTCGCCGATGTCCCGATGCGGCCGCGACTTTCGGTTCCTGCCGACATCCGGGTGCGTTTCCTCGCGCCCGCCATCACCGGTTTCGGCGCGATGGCCCTGGTCGGCTTCTATGCGGCGCTGGCGCCGAGCATCCTCGCGCAGCAGCTCCATGCGACCAATCATGCCGAAGCCGGCGGGCTGTTTTTCGAGCTGTCGGTCGTCGCGGCGGCAACGATCGTCTGCACGACGTGGCTGTCCAGCCGCTCCACGATGCTCGCCGCGCTGGCGCTGATGATCCCGGCCGTCGCGCTGGTCGTGGGGGCGCAGGCCTACGCCTCGATGGTCCTTATGGTCGCCGCGACCGGGGTCTGCGGCGTGGCGGCGGCGCTCGGTTATCGCGGCGGCCTGCAAGTGGTGAACCAGATCGCGCCGGTGGAGCGCCGCGCCGAAGTGGTGTCGGCCTTCTTCATCTGCTGCTTTTGCGGCAACGCGCTGCCGGTGATCGGCATCGGCATCCTGTCGAGCCTGGCGAATGCGACGACCGCGAGCCTGGCCTTTGCCGGCATGATCACGGTCTTCTCGCTGGTGGCGCTCGGCTTTGGCGCCAGATACGCACGATAAGCGCGACGATATCCAGGTGATGCCGGCCTGATCCCGGCAACTCCCGCGCTGTTCAGCCATCCGGCGTTTCCGGCAGGAGTTGCGCGCGCTGGCGCGGCACGCCGAGGCCGGTATCCGGCGGCTCGCCGGCGGCCGGCCGGTCCTCGATCATGTGCATCGTGCGCCAGCGGCCGAAACGGTAATAGGCGGCGGCCAACACCAGCGATGTGATCGAGCCGGCAGGGAAGCTCCACCACAGCGCCTCCTGGCCGATCCAGCTCCTGAAGTAATAGGCAAAACCGGTGCGCACGATCAACACCGAGATGATCAAGATGATCAGCGGCGGCGTGACGGCGCCGGTGGCGCGCACCGTGGCGAACAGCACGATGGTGATGCCGAACAGGATGAACGACCAGGACGCCACGTTGTTTATATGCGCGGCAATGTCGATCGCGGCGCCGTCGTTACTAAGGAAGAGGCTCAGTACCGAGCGGTCGAAGACGAAAAGCAGCGCCACCAGCGTGCCGGTCAACACCAGATTGAAGCCGACGCCCGAGGCCGCGACCTTGCCGATGCGGTCCCAGCGGCCGGCGCCGACATTCTGCGCCGCCATGGAGGAGACCGCCGCGCCGATCGCGAGCGCCGGCATCTGGATATAGGTCCAGAGCTGCGCCGCGATGCCGTAGGCGGCGGCGACCTGCGAGCCATAGGAGTTGACAATGCCCATCACGGTGAGCGCGGCGGCCGAGATGACGATCATCTGCAGGCCCATTGGAATGCCCTTGAAGACGACGATGCGCAGCAGCGCCGGATCGGGCCGAAGCAAGGCTAGGTCGGCGCCCGCCAACCGCAGCGGATGCTTGCGGACATAGAGCATGATCAGGATGGCGATCACGCTCACCGTCTGGCCGATCAGTGTCGAGGTGGCCGAGCCGGCGATGCCAAGTTCGGGAAAGGGGCCGATGCCGCGGATCAGCAGCGGATTGAGCACAACGTCAAGAACGACCGCCAGCGCCATGAAGATGAATGGAGTTCGCGAGTCGCCGGCGCCGCGCAGCACGGTCATGACGAAGGACAGGAGGTTCATCATCGGCACCGCGACGAAGATGATGCGCAGATAGGCGCGTGCCAGCGGCAAGGCATCCGCCGGCGTGCCGAGCCCGGTCAGGATGGCATCGACCCAGACCCAGCCGCAGACGGCGAACACCACCGAGACGAGGAAGAAGAAGGTGGCGCTGGTGCCGACGATGCGTTTCGCCTCGGGCAGATCGCGAGCGCCGACCGATTGCGCCACCAGGATGGTCGCCGCCATGCCGATGCCGAAGACGGTGCCGAGGATCAGGAACAGCACCAGATTGGCGTTGGAGGTGGCGGTCAGCGCCGCTTCGCCCAGGAAGCGGCCGACCCAGACGGCATTGATCGAGCCGTTGAGCGATTGCAGCACGTTGGAACCCAGAACCGGCAGCGCGAACAACAGCAAGGTGCGCGGGATCGGGCCGCTGGTCAGGTCGCCGACACGCCGGCGGGCGGGCTTTTTGTCATCCATGCTGGTGGCCACCGAAAATGAATCAGGCCCGCGATGCTATCGCAGGCCTGATGCTCATGCATCCCTTAGAGCAGGATGACGTTTCATTGAATCGTCATCCTGCTCTAACTCTTTGTTGGAGCATGATCTTTCCGAAAACAGGTTCCCACTTTTCAGGATCATGCTCTAACGGTTGGGCCGGCTGCAGCGGCAACCCATCCGCACGCCGTTACTGGGTGGTGTTTCCAGAAAGGCCAGGCAGGGTGACCTTATAGACCAGGAACATGGTGTCGACATCGGCGCCGTCCTCGGCCTTGTAGGGCGCGCCGACCTGGAACCCGTCCTGGGTCAGGAAGTCGTTGTCGTTGGCGACGAACAGGAAATAGTCGTCGGGCAGCTTGGGGTCGAGCACCGGAGCCAGCGACATCGCTTCCCATTTCTCGGACAGGTTGTTCTTGTCGTTCGGCGCGCCATTGTGCAGGCCGAAGCGGCCGAGCTCGCCCTTGTCGTTGATGTCGATGAACGAGGTCAGCTTGGCCGGCGTCACCGACGAATCGAGCACACCCTTCGGCGCGACCGGCTTGTCGGCGGCATCGAAGGGACCATTGGCGATATCGGTCGCGCCGGAGAGGTCGACGATCTCGATCTTGCGGTAAACCGACTCGGCGTCCTTCAAGCCCTGGCCGTTGTTGCTGTCGCGCGCCAGCATCAGGAAACTCTTGTCGGACAGCGCGACGATCTCGCTTTGCGCCGCCACCTTGGTCTTGCCCTTGGCGTCCTTGAACAAAGGCAGCGGCACGACATATTCGTGCGCCAGCTTGAGGTGGGCGAGGTCGGAGGCGTCATAGACCAGCGCCCTTGTGTTCTGGCGAGTCGAGCCGGAATCGCCGCCATCCTGGCGCGTCGCCGACTGGAGCACCGCGATCAGGAACTTGCCGTCCGGCGTCATCGACATCCCTTCGAGGCCCTGGTTGTTCTGGCGACCGGTTTCGGGATCCTTCGGGTCAGGCTCGGCGGCGCCCGGGCCGGGATTGTTGGAAGCGAAGTTCGGCTTGCCGTGGCGCATCGGCACCAGCGCGGCCGGAGGCTGCGTCGCCGACATCAGGCGGCCCTGCGCCGAGAAGCGGTAGACGTTGGGGCCATACTCATCGGAGATGAACATCGTGCCGTCGGGCAGGCGCGCGACCGCTTCGTTGTCCAGAGAAAGCTTGCCGTTGTCGGCCTGCGGCAGCATCGGCATGTCGCCGGCGGCTTCGCGCACGCCGTTCAACGGATCGAGGCCGGTGGCGTCGTTACCCTTGTCGTCAGTCAGGAGCATGGTGTCGGCGAGCGTCGCCCTGACGCCGGTCTGTTCCTGTCCGGCGGCAGGCGCCGCGCCAGGAGCGGTCGGAGTCAGCTCGATCGAGATGGTGTTGAGGCGCGGGCGATAGTCGGTGGTGCCGACGACGTTGTAGCCGCGATCCGGCAGCAGCCACAGCGAACCCTTGTAGCTCGCGCCGTCACGGGCCCAGCTCTTGGTGTCGATCGCCATGCCGGAACCCGAGCCGAAGGTCTCGCCGAACTTGTCCTTCTGGCTGGCGGGGATGCGGCCGAAGCCGACGAGGCCCTTGTTGAGGTAGGCGACACCGTCGGCGAACGCGGCAACTGGAAATGAAACCGAAGAAGCAAAAAGCGTCGCGGCAAGCAGCCGCAGCGCGAATGGACGCAGATTCTCCATGGATATACCCCCTTCAACAACGTTGGGAAATGGAATGAAGGGCAGGCTGGAACACCCACTCTCGATGACCGATGAAAAGACCCAGGGATTGCGGTCTAGGACGCCAACATGATGGCTGCGTGACAGCCGGCGTTACTTAGTTGGAGCTAATCAAGCGCGCGGCGTTGCTGAGCGGATAGGGGCCGGAAAGCCGTCTCACACCCCGACCACGAAGCCGTCCAGGACGCGTTTCTGGCCGGCCTTGTCGAAGTCGATGGTCAGTTTGTTGCCGTCGATGGCCGCGATGTTGCCGTTGCCGAATTTCTGGTGGAAGACACGGTCGCCGACATTGAAGGCGGATGGCGCGTCGGCGACGGATTTGGCGACCAGCTCGCCCTCGATGGTGCGGCCCTTCACCGACGTGCGGCCGGCGCCGTAGCCGCTGTCGGTCTCGCCATAGCCGATGCGCTCGACCTGGTGGCCGGAGCGGGTGCCCCAGTTGCGGTCGGTGGCCTCGGTCCGGTTGGCCTGTGCACGCTGCCAGCCGGGCGTGGAATAGGTGTTGGAGAAGCTTCCCTGGTCCTTGGCGCCGATATTGTCGAAGCGCGAGGTGCCATAGGGGTTTTGACGGCCGCCGCCACGTCCGGAAGCAAAGGCGCCGCCACCATAGGGATTGCCATAGCCGCCGTAGCTGTTGCCGCCGTCGGCGACATCGACATGGGTTTCCGGCAGTTCGTCGAGGAAGCGCGACGGGATCGTCGACTGCCACAGCCCGTGGATGAGGCGGTTGGAGACGAACCAGATGTGCAGGTTCTTCTTGGCGCGCGTCAGGCCGACATAGGCAAGCCGGCGCTCTTCCTCCAGGCCGGAACGTCCGCCTTCGTCCAGCGCGCGCTGATGCGGGAACAGACCTTCCTCCCAGCCGGGCAGGAAAACGGTCTCGAATTCGAGGCCCTTGGCCGAATGCAGCGTCATGATCGAGACCGCGTCGAGCGACTCGCCTTGCTCGGCCTCCATGACCAGCGCAACATGCTCGAGGAAGGAGCGGAGCGATTCATACTCCTCCATGGAGCGGATCAGCTCCTTGAGGTTTTCCAACCGGCCGGGCGAATCCGCCGAGCGGTCGTTCTTCCACATGTCGGTGTAGCCGCTCTCCTCCAGGATGGTCTCGGCGAGCTCGGTATGCGGCGTCGTCTCCAGCGCTTTCTGCCAGCGCTCGAAATTGGCGGCGACCTCACGCAATGCCGCGCGCGGCTTCGGCTTCAGTTCGTCGCTTTCGGCAAGCGTGGCTGCGGCCTCCAGCATCGGCACGCGCAAGGCCCGCGCCGTGTCGTGGATCTGGCGGATCGTGGCTTCGCCGAGCCCGCGTTTGGGCACGTTGACGATGCGCTCGAAGGCGAGGTCGTCGCCGCCGTTGGCGACGACGCGGAAAAAGGCCAGCGCATCGCGGATCTCCAGCCGCTCATAGAAGCGCGGGCCGCCGATGACGCGGTAGTTCAAGCCCAGCGTGATGAAGCGGTCTTCGAAGGAGCGCATCTGGAAGGAGGCGCGCACCAGGATCGCCATGTCGTTGAGATTGTGCTTCTGGCGCTGATAGGCCTCGATGGCGTCGCCGATGGCCCTGGCCTCTTCCTCGGAGTCCCAGGAGGCATGGACATGGACCTTGTCGTCCTCGGGGTCGTCGCGGTCGGTGAACAGCGTCTTGCCGAAGCGGCCCTCATTGTAGGCGATGAGGTGGGAAGCCGCACCGAGGATGTGCGCGGTGGAACGATAGTTGCGCTCCAGCCGGATGATGGTAGCGCCTGGAAAATCCTTGTCGAAGCGCAGGATGTTGTCGACCTCGGCGCCGCGCCAGCCATAGATCGACTGGTCGTCGTCGCCGACGCAGCAGATGTTTACTTTGTTCTCGCTCACGGCCGCGCGCTCGCTCCGCTCGCTGGCCTCCGCGGGGGCGGCCTGACCGGCCGGCGCCCGGTCGGGCTTGCGGCCTTCGGCCGATGGGCTGCGCCCAGCATTGGGCCGCTGCGCCAGGAGCCGCAGCCACATATATTGCGCGGTGTTGGTGTCCTGATACTCGTCGACCAGTATGTATTTGAACTTGCGGTGGTATTCCTTCAGCACGTCCGGATAGGCGCGGAAGATGCGGATCGGGTGGTAAAGCAAGTCGCCGAAGTCGCAGGAGTTCAGCGTTTGCAGCCGCTCCTGATAGGCCTTGTAAAGCTGGCGGCCCTTGCCGTTGCCGAAGCTGCGCGCGTCACCTTCCGCTATTTCGTCGGGCCCGAGGCCCTTGTTCTTCCAGTTGTCGACCATCTGGGCGAAGGTCTTGGCCGGCCAGCGCTTGTCATCCAGCCCTTCGGCCTGGATCAACTGCTTGATCAGCCGCACCACGTCGTCGGTGTCGAGAATGGTGAAGTCGGATTTCAGCCCGGCCAGTTCGGCGTGGCGACGCAGGAGCTTCACGCCGATCGAGTGGAAGGTGCCTAGCCAGGGCATGCCCTCGACGTTGCCTTCGCCGATCAGATGGCCGATGCGCTGCTTCATCTCGCGCGCGGCCTTGTTGGTGAAGGTTACGGCGAGGATCTGCGAGGGGAAGGCCCTGCCGGTGGCAAGGATATGGGCGATGCGGGTTGTCAGCACCCGCGTCTTGCCGGTGCCGGCGCCGGCCAGCACCAGGACCGGACCTTCGGTCGTCTCGACGGCGAGCCGCTGTTCCGGATTCAGACCCTTCAGATAATCGGGCGCGGTGTTCTGGCCGCTGCGCGCCGCCATGGCGCGCGCGGCAATGCCGGACGGGGCCGCCGCGGGCCGCGCATTCGGTTCATCGAAAAAAGGCATGTCTTCGGAAAAGCCCGACATCGTTCCCGAATGTAGTGATTCGGGGGCGAAAGACCAGAACTGTCTACGTTTTGTTCTATTTTCGCGTGTCCCGGGCCAACTTGACAGCCGGAGCGGGCAAGGGAAAGCTGACGGCGGGGCAGGGACTGCTATCCCCGAAAGCCGCTCTATCTTTTGTTTTGACCTTTATTTTTGACGCAATTCCCGACGGCAGGACCGCCTCGCACTTTTCCTGGAATTGCCCTGAAGCGCGCAACAGTCGAAGGAGCACCGTCTTGGCTGTCACGATCACTTCCCTCGTCCTCTTTCTCGTCGGTCTCATTCTCGGTGGTGGCGGCATCTGGCTCGCGGTGCTGGGCGGCAGCTGGTACTACCTGATCGCCGGCCTGGTCTTCCTGGTCACCGGCTGGCTGCTTTTCAGACGCAGGTCGACATCGCTTTGGCTCTACGCATTGTTCGTGCTTGCCACGCTTTGCTGGGCGGTCTGGGAAATCGGCTTCGACTGGTGGCAGCTCGGTCCGCGCGGCGGCGTCATCGTGCTCGTCGCGCTGTGGCTTTTGACGCCATGGGCAAGGCGCGGCTTGCGGGGACCGGATGCGCGGGCGCCGCTGATCCTGGCCGTGCTCGCCTCGCTGGCGGTGGCCGGTTATTCGATGACGGCCGATCCCAAGGATACGGCCGGCACGCTGGGCACCGAGAAGGCGATGACGGCGGCTAACCTTGGCGGTGACATGCCGGCCGGCGAGTGGCACTTCTACGGCCGCACGGCCTTCGGCCAGCGCTATTCGCCGCTCGACCAGATCACGCCCGACAATGTCGCCAAATTGCAGTCGGCCTGGACTTATCGAACCGGCGACGTGAAGGGGCCGGACGATGTCGGCGAGACGACCTATCAGGTGACGCCGCTGAAAGTGGGCGACGCGCTGTTCATCTGCACGCCGCATAATTTCGCCATCGCCATCGACGCCGCGAGCGGCCAGGAGAAGTGGCGGTACGACCCGAAGATCAAGCTTGACCCCGATCGCCAGCATCAGACCTGCCGCGGCGTGTCGTACTATGCCGACGCCAAGATCGCTGCAGGCCAGCCCTGCGCGCAGCGCGTCTATCTACCCACCTCAGACGCCAGGCTGATCGCGCTCGATGCCGCGAACGGGCAGCTGTGTCCATCCTTCGCCGAGGGCGGCACGCTGAACCTGATGGCCAACATGCCCTATCCGAAATCGGGCTATTACTATTCGACGTCGGCGCCGCTGATCGTCGCCGGCAAGATCATCGTCGGCGGCGCGGTCAACGACAACTATTCGACCGAGGAGCCGTCCGGCGTCATCCGCGCCTATGACGCCGGCACGGGCGCGCTGTTGTGGAACTGGGACTCCGGCAATCCGGATGTGACGACGCCGCTGCCAGCGGGGCAGAAATACACCAGCAACTCGCCCAACATGTGGTCGACGGCGAGCGCCGACGAGAAGCTCGGCCTGCTCTACCTACCGCTCGGCAACCAGACGCCGGACCAGCTCGGCATGGGCCGCAGCGCCAATGTCGAGAAATTCTCGTCATCGATCACCGCGCTCGACCTCAACACCGGGCAACTGCGCTGGGTGCGGCAGACCGTGCACCACGATCTGTGGGACATGGACGTGCCGGCGCAGCCGACGCTGGTCGACATCGCCATGGCGAGCGGCGTGGTGCCTGCGCTGGTCGGTCCGACCAAGCAGGGCGATCTCTACGTGCTCGACCGGCGCACCGGCGAGCCGATCATCCCGGTGAAGGAAGCGCCCGCACCTGGCGGCGCTATCGAGGGCGACCATACCTCGCCGACGCAGCCGGCCTCGGATCTGTCCTTCAATCCGAAGCCGCTGACCGGCGCCGACATGTGGGGCATCACCATGTTCGACCAGCTGGCGTGCCGGATCGAGCTCAAGAAATTGCGTTATGAGGGCCGCTACACGCCGCCCTCGCTGCAGGGCTCGCTGATCTATCCCGGCAATTTCGGCGTCTTCAACTGGGGCGGCGTCGCGGTCGATCCGGTGCGTCAGGTGATGTTCGGCATGCCGACCTATCTCGCCTTCACCTCCAAGCTCATCCCGCGCGCGGAAGTGCCGCCGCCGGGCGACGACACCAAGGGCAGCGAGCAGGGGCTGAACCGCAACGAGGGCGCGCCTTACGCCGTGGTGATGGGGCCGTTCCTGTCACCGCTCGGGATTCCCTGCCAGGCGCCGCCCTGGGGCTATGTCGCCGGCGTAGACCTCAGGACTGGAAACATCGCCTACAAGCACCGCAACGGCACTGTCTACGACATGACGCCGCTGCCCTTGCCGCTGAAGGTCGGCGTTCCGGGCATCGGCGGGCCGATGATCACGGCCGGCGGCGTCGCCTTCCTGGGCGCGGCGGTCGATGACTATCTGCGCGCTTATGACCTCACCACCGGCAGGCAGCTCTGGCGGGCCAGGCTGCCGGCGGGCGGGCAGTCGACACCGATGACCTACACGGTGGCCGATGGCCGCCAGTTCGTCGTCATCGTCGCCGGCGGCCACGGCTCGGTCGGCACCAAGCCGGGCGACTATGTGGTGGCCTACACGCTGCCCAGATAGATTCAGGTGAGGCCGGCCTGCAAACGGCGGTTTCGCGCGCTTTCGGTGCTCACGTACGAAAAGTACGCTCCGCTCCGGTTCTCGGAAACCACCGTTTTCGACTCGGCCTGACCTGAATCTCGGCGCGATCTTGCCTAGGCAACAGCCTGGTGGATGGGCTTGTCGGAGCTGGCAATTTCGGCGCGACGGCCCAGCGCGAATATCTCGCCGAATGGCGCCGGGCGGCCGAGCAGGAAGCCTTGCGCCTCGTTGCAGCCTTCGGCGCGCAGGATCGACAATTGGCTGTGCGTCTCGACGCCTTCGGCCAGCACCGGGATGTGGAGGCTCTGGCCGAGCGCCAGCACGGCGCGGATGATGGCCTTGGCCTGCGGGCTGGTTTCAACCTCGGACATGAAGGAGCGATCGAGCTTGATCTTGTCGAACGGGAAGGCGCGCAGCGTTTCCAGCGAGGAATAGCCGGTGCCGAAATCGTCGATGGCGATGGTGACGCCCAGCGCCTTGATCCGACGCAGGATGTTCAAGGTGCGGATCTTGTCGGCGATGATGGTGGTTTCGGTGATCTCGAGTTCCAGCCGGTTCGGCCGCAGGCCGGTCTCCAGCAGGATTTCGTGGACGAGCTTCGGCAGGTCGGCATGGGCGAACTGGACCGGCGAGAGATTGACCGCGACCTTGTATGGCTGATCCCATGAGGCGGCCTTGGCGCAAGCGGTGCGCAACACCCATTCGCCGAGCGGCAGGATGAGGCCGTTTTCCTCCGCCAGCGGAATGAACTCGGCCGGGGAAATATTGCCCCTGGTCGGATGCTTCCAGCGCAACAGCGCCTCATAGCCGCGAATGTCGCCGGTCGAGACCGACGTCTGAACCTGGTAGTGGAGATCGAGCTGGCTGTTCTCCACGGCGTCGCGCAGATCGTTGGCCAATGTCCGGTTGGCGCGGACGGCCTCATCCATCGCCTGCTCATAGAAGCACACGTTCCGGGTTATGGTCGCCTTGGCGCGATACATGGCGAGGTCCGCATTGTTGACCAGTGTTTCGCGGTTGTGCGCGTCATTGGGGTAAATGGCGACGCCGAGGCTGGCGCCGGTGGCGGTTTCGACATCGCCGATCCTGACCGGCGCGAAAAGCGCTGCTTCAAGGCGCGAAATGAAATCGACCAGATCCGATTGGCCCTTCATGCGCTTGACGCCGGCGAATTCGTCGCCGCCGAGACGGGCGACGAACTCGCCTTCCTGCAGCAGCGCGCTCATGCGCTCGGCCAGGTCCTTCAAGGTCTGGTCGCCGGCGCCGTGCCCCCAGATATCGTTGATCTCCTTGAACCGGTCGAGATCGATGCCGACGATCGCCACCTTGCCGCCGAGTTCGCGGGCGCGGTCGATCTCACGGTCGAGATGATCGTTGAAGTTCGCCCGGTTGGGCAGGCCGGTCAGCGTGTCGTTCATCGCCAGGTGATGCAGGCGTTGAAAGGCTTCCGAACGTGTCCGGTCATCGATCAGATAGCTGGCAAGACCGGTGCCGATGATGATCAGGCCGGCAACCGCAACGCCCAGCGCCATGGCGTGCAGCGCCAAGGGATCACCGTTGGCGCCGCGCGTCACCAGCGGTGTTACCTGCACCGCCGACATGGCGGTGAAATGCAGGCTGACGATGGCCAGCACCAGAATGGCCGCGGCCCAATAGCTGCGGCCGGATGTCCGGCCGTTCAGGGCTATGCTGATCGCAAGGCAGGCAAACACCACGGAAAGCAAGACCGAAGCGGCAATATAGGTCGTGTTCCACTCGACGACGCCGTCGACACGATACGCCGCCATGCCTGTGTAGTGCATGCCCGAGATCGCGAGACCGACGATGATGCCTCCGACGATGGCAGCAAGGCGCGCGGCGTGGGCCGTCGCAGCGACGAAGCCGGCGGCGGTGCCTGTGATGGCGATAAACAGCGAGGCGATCGTCAGCACCGGATCGAAGGCAATCGGTGCACCAGGATCGTAAGCCAGCATCGCGATGAAATGCGTGCACCAGATGGATGATCCCGCGCAGACCGCCGTCAGGAAATGCCAGCCTATCTGCTGCAGGCCGTTGGCTTCATGCGCACGCAGGAAAAGCCTGATGGTCGCCCAGCAGCCCGCGCTGCAGACCAGCGCCGCGACCAGCACGAGCCACAAATTGTGGTCTGCTGTCACGCAGGAGACGACGCGCATCATGGCGGGGCAGTCCTTTTCGATGTCGGAGGTGCTGGACCTTCCGCCCTATCAAAGTCGTCGCCGGTGTCCTTGGCGGACATCCTGTTTGTCGCGGCGAGGGGTGTGACACAGGCGTAGGCAGCCGCCCCCAATGCGGATACCGATAATTCGGTCCACAACCTTGCTGCACAACTTCTAATAGGCGGTTAATTGCACCGGGCGCCGGAATTCGCGCGCCACGCATGGTTTCCGAAATGTGGATGATAATCGCAAAAGAGGTATAATATCGACATTTATGAAAAAGATGCCAGCCCGACGCGACCATCCCTGCCATTGAGTTTACTGGGAAGAAGCGGATCAGCCCCGTTGCCGAATGGCTGTTCCGCTCAAATCGTTTGGAACGCTTCAGAGCCCGAGATGGCTTTTGAGGCCGGGCACCTGATCCAGCACCTGGTTGGTGAGGTCAGGGCCGGCGGCGGCCTGGGCCTGCTTGATCAAAACCTCGCCCGCCTGTTGGATCTGCGCCATGTCCAGGCCGGATGCCTTGAGCGCCGCGACGCCGTTGACCAGTGCGCCGGCCTTTTCCCCGAGCACACTGCCGAGCGCGCCCTGCAACGACGACAGCAAGCCGCCGCCCGAGCTGGCCGCGGCGCTGGAAGCCATCACGTCATATTGCTGGGCCAGCGCATCGGCGCCGGGAATCTGGGCGAAGAAAGATGAAACGCTGGTCCCTTCAGCCTCGTGCTCGAGCACGGAAAAGATGGTTCCGACCACCTTCTCGGTGGTGGGCTCATCAAGTCCTGCCTTCTGCGAGACGGTGTTGACGATATCCTGGACGTTCATGGCATTCCCCTTTCGTCGTTTGGATCAAAGCTGCCGGGCAGCTTTCATTCCTAATGTGACAACACCATCAAGGCTTTCGGAAATGACCAAAATGTGATGGGCGAGCCGAAGCTCTCCGGATCGTCATTCGGGCGTGACTGGACCGCATGGATCTTGACCCTATCTTGCGGATCGACCCTGCGAAATCATCCCCATTGTCGTCGAGGAAAGCCATGACCGAGCCCGCCGCCAAGCCGATCATCACCCAGGCGATGATCGACGCCTATGACGAGTATACGCATCTGACGCTCGACCGGCGCCGCTTCATGGAGCAACTGACCAAGCTGGCGGGCTCGGGCGCCGCGGCGGTCGCGATCGCGCCGATGCTGGCGGCCAATTCCGCCCAGGCGGCGATCGTCGCGGAGGATGACAGCAGAGTTAAGGGCGAAGACATCACCTATCCCGGCTCAAGCGGCGAGATGAAAGCCTATCTGGTCAAGCCGGCCGACCAGTCGGGCAAGCTCGGCACCGTCATCGTCATCCACGAGAACAGAGGTCTCAACGCGCACATCCGCGATGTCGCCCGGCGCGTGGCGCTTGAGGGGTTCGTCGCGTTGGCGCCGGACTTCCTATCGCCGCTCGGCGGCACGCCATCCGACGAAGACAAGGCGCGCGACATGTTCACCAAGCTCAATGCCGCCCAAGTCGCCGCCGATGGCGTCGCGACGGTCGCTTATCTGAAGAGCCTCAAGAACGGCAACGGCAAGGTCGGGGCGGTGGGCTTCTGCTGGGGCGGCGGCGCGGTGAACCAACTTGCCGTCCATGCGCCCGACCTTAGCGCCGGCGTTGCCTATTACGGCATGCAGCCCAAGGCCGAGGACGTTGCGAAGATCAAGGCGCCGCTGCTCCTCCACTATGCCGGCCTCGACAGCAGGACCAATGCCGGCATCGACGCCTACAAGAAGGAACTCGACGCGGCGCATGTCGAATACAAGGTCTATGTCTATGACGGCGCCAACCACGCCTTCAACAACGACACCTCGGCCGCGCGCTATGACAAGAAGGCCGCCGATCTCGCCTGGGGCCGGACGATTGCCTTCCTGAAGGAAAAGCTAGCCTGACGTCAGGCAGCCGAAGGCGCCCACACCGCCGCAAAATTGGGAGCGAGCGTAAAACCCGCCGGCAACGCCGATACGGGAGGCGGGCGCCGCACGCCTTCCTGCAGATAGCGCAACGCCGACATCAGCCCATTCATCGTATAGGGTTTCGAAATGACGCCAACCGCGCCGGCGAAGTTCTCGGGGATGCGTTTCGGATTCGCGGTCATGAACACGACCATCGGCTGGCCCGACTGCCTTATATATTCGGCCACGTCGACGCCGGTCGGACCATCCGACAGATTGACGTCGACGAAAGCGATGTCGGCGTCATTCGCGTCAACCATGGCCTTGGCTTCATCCGACGACATCGCCCAGCCGACGACACTGTGGCCCGCTTCCTCGACCAGGCTTTCCAGTTCCATCGCCAGCAGGGCCTCGTCCTCGACGATGAGCACTTTCAGCGGCTCGCTCATTGCATGTCCCTTCTCTGAGCTTCATTCGGCATTTTGATTAGAACTCGCGTGCCCGGGCTTGCGTTCCGCCACTCGACGTCGGCGTGAAGCTGGCGGCCGAGTTGCCTAATGAGCCGCATGCCGAAGGTACCATCGCCGGCGTTCCCGTCCATGCCGACACCATCGTCGGACACTTCAATGATCAAGTGCCCGTCAGGCTGGCTCATCCTGACGCCGATGCTGCCGGGCGTCGTCTCGTCCCTGAAGGCGTGCTTCAGGGCATTGGTGACCAGTTCGTTGACGATCAGCGCCACCGGCGTCGCCTTGTCGGCGGGAACGACGATCGGCTCAAGGTCGAGCTTCGAAGTGATCTGCGATCGGCCGGATGCCGCAAGCAGGTCCGAGACGAGGTCCCTGGCAAAATCGGAGACGTCGAACTTGCTGACATCCTTCGACTGGTAAAGCCTGCGATGGACGGTGCTCAGCGCCTCGATGCGCTCCAGCATCGTCGTCAGCGAGTTCTTGACCGCCTCGTCGCCGATCGTGCGGCTCTGCATCAGGATCAGCGATGAGATCATCTGCAGGTTGTTCTTCACGCGGTGGTCGACCTCATGCAGCAGCGCCGTCTGGGTATCGAGCGCGGCTTCGAGCTCCCGGGTCCGCTCCTTCACCGCCTCTTCGAAGCGGCGCTTGTCGGCAGCGATGCGCTGCTCGGAATGCTTGCGGTCGGAAACGTCGAGCTGCGATGCGAAGAAAAACAAGAGCTCGCCTTTGTCGTTGGAGACAGGGCTGAGGTAGAGCGCATTCCAGAAGGTGGAGCCGTCCTTTCGGTAATTCAAAAGGTCGATGCTGATGTCGCTGCCACCGGCGACTGCGGCGCGAACCTCGGCGATGGCGTTGGCGTCCGTGCCGGGGCCCTGAAGGAAGCGGCAATTCCTGCCGATGACTTCCTTGCGCGCGTAGCCCGTCAATCTCAGAAACGAGTCGTTCGCGAATACGATCGGATTGTCCGGCTTCCGCGGATCGGTGATGATCATCGACATGCGTGTGGCACGAATGGCCGCGGCAAATGGGTCGCCCTTGCCTTGCTCGGCGTGAAGATCATCCGTCATGTGCCAGGCGTCAGGTGGTTCTCTCGTGCGTTTTTCGTCCATTGTTCAACTCCAAGCCAGTATCCGTCGCCACAACGGTGCAGGTTTGGAATTGGTTCAATCCCGGGTTTTGTTGTCGCGGGAGGAAAAGTGAGGGAACAAAATCGTCTCTTTTGTAAGCATTTGAGCGGAAATTGCTTTCTATTCTAGCGTGGCGTCGGCTTATGCATGGCGACGCCAGTGATCACCATTGCGATACCTAGGCAGTCGATGACGCTCGGCACCTGGCGCAGCACGATGACGCCGATGAGCGTTGCCGTGAGCGGCAGGAGCGAGAGCATCAGCGCGAAGCTCGCACGCGGCAGCCGCGCCATGGCGAGCTGGTCGCAGATGTAAGGGATGACCGAGGAGCAGACACCAACGCCGATAGCGGCGACGAGCAGTCGCGGCGACGAGAAAGCCGGCAATGCCTCGCCGAAGCCGATGGGCAACACGATGAGGAACGCGACCGCCATGGCGGCGCCGAGGCCGGCAATGCCGATACCGGCCTGGGCGACGCGGTGGCCGATCACGATATAGCCGACGAACAGGGCGCCGTTCAAAAAGGCCCAGAACAGGCCGACAGGATCACTCGACCACTTCACGTCGATGAGCAGCAGGGTGCCGATGACGGCAACGGCCAGCGCCGTGATGTTGCGCCGGCTGCGAAGGCCGACGAGCGCGACCGCGATCGTGCCGACGAATTCGATGGCCGCCACCAGGGAGATGGGCAGGCGGTCGAGCGCGAGATAGAACGAGCAGTTCATCACCGCCAGGCAGGCTCCGAAAGCCAGCAGCAGGCCTCGTTGAGCACGATCCGCGCGGGCGAAAACGCGCCAGGGCTTGGTCAAAGGGGCGAAGACGAGGGCGGCGGTGGCGATGCGCAGCCAAGCCATGCCGAGCACGCCGACCTCCGAGAAAAGCAGCACCGCGAAGGCCGGCCCCAGATAATGGAACACAGCGCTGACGCAAAACCAGACATGCGGCGGCAATGCGCTGGCCAGCCCAGCATGGTCGGGGCCGGCAAGGGCAGGGCGCGGGGCGTCGGTATCACTGGTGGCCTGGTTTGCGGTTGAGGTTTGCGCTTGAGCTTTCATGCGAGCATTATCGCAGGCGAAACTCATAAATTACATGCATGGCGGACGGATCAATGGTCTTGTTCGCTTTCTGATGGAAGGATCAAGCTTTGAAAAACCTTCGAAACGAAAATGCGGATCTGGATGCGGTGGATCTGAAGATCCTGCGGCTCCTGGAAAAGGATGCGCGCACCAGCACGGCGGAACTGGCGCGTGCCGTGGGGCTGTCGGCGCCCAGCGTGGCGGAACGCATCCGCAAGCTGCAAGAGGGCGGCGTCATCGAGGCCTACACGGTCAGGATCAATCCGGCCGCGCTCGGCATGAAACTGTCGGCATGGCTGAGGATCAGGCCGGTGCCGGGACAACTTTCCGTGGTGGCGGACATCATCCGCGAATTGCCGGAAATCGCGCAATGCGACCGGGTGACCGGCGAGGACTGCTTCATCGCGCTCGCCCATGTCGGTTCGGTGAGCGAGCTCGAGCGCGTGATCGACCGCATCATACCCTACGCGATGACCAACACCGCCATCATCCAGTCGTCACCGGTCGGACCGCGCTCGCCGCTTGGCGGGTTCAAGCAATGGTGACGGGCCGGCCCAGGAAAAGCGCCCCACGGTCGGGCTCGGCGACTGCGCCGTGGCCTTCCGTCGTAATTGCGTAGGAACAGGTAGGAGCAGAAAGATCAGGCGTGGCCGCGCTTCATGCGCGCCTGCTTGAGGATCGCGCGCCAGCGGATCATGTCGAACGGAATCGGTTCGTTGTTGTTGGCGATGTGGAAGATCTCGTTGTTGACGTTCTTCAACGATCGCCAGAAATCATAGTCGGTGATGCGTGGATCGGCCGCCAACCGCTCCACTTCGACCTTGATGTCGGTTTTCATGCACTGTCCTCGCACCGCATCCCGCCAGCCGCCCGCGCGCAAACCCGGTACGGCGGTTTTCGAACGCGCCACTGAGTCGTTCAACGGACTCAAGTGACTTGTTCACGTTAAAACCTTGGTAAGGTTAACGCGGGCGTCCGGGTGCTTCAAGCGCTCTTGCGTCTGATGCCGATCGAGCGGCCGGCGCGCTCCGGCATCGGCAGCGCCGCATGGGCGGCGCGCATGGCCTCCAACTTGGCCATCACGTCGGCCGGGAAGGGCGCAACCTTCGGCCCATCCATGTCGACATGCAGCGACAGCGTTTCGGACGAGGCGGCGAGCCACCCGTCGACATGGCGGATTTCCTGGTAGGTCCTCAACCGCTTGTCATCATGATCGATGAGCTGGAAAGAGACCTTGACCGTGTCGCGCAGATGCAGCTCACGCACATAGCAGACATGGACTTCCGCGGTGTAGATGCTGAGCCGGCGCTCCTTGGTATAGGTCGAGTCCACTCCCATCATCTCGAACGCTTCGTCGGTGCCGCGGTCGAAGAGCACGTTGTAATAAGCCATGTTGAGATGGCCGTTATAGTCGATCCAGTCCTTTTCGATCGCCAATGGGCGGGAAATGACCGGTGCGGGGATCGTCATCTTGGTTTCCTTGATCGTGGCTGGACAGGGCGTGGCTTGTAAAGTTCTCGTGGTTCTGGCGCAATTGCTCAAGGAAGGCTGCGCGAAGTCGCCGTGCCTAACCGCTTGGCACTTTTCCTCGAATTGCTTTAGGCATCGTCCATAGCTGCATAACGAGGGTGGCCACTGGTCCATTCGCGGAGGAATTCATGGCTTTGAGCGACCTCAACCCCGTCGAACGCAACGAGGAAGGCATCGCCGCGGTGCTTGGTATCCTCAAGCAGCGATTCGGTGAGCGCTTCCAGACGGGCGCCGCGATCCGCGGCCAACACGCCCACACCACCACTTATATCCCGACCCAAGCGCCGGACGGCGTCGCCTTCGCCGAGACGACCGCGGAAGTGCAGGAGATCGTGCGCGCCTGCGCCTCACACCGCGTTCCGGTCATCGCCTTCGGCGTCGGCTCGTCGCTCGAGGGCCACACCAATGCGCCGGGCGGCGGCATCTCCATCGACACCTCGCGCATGAACCGCATCCTTTCGGTCAACCCGCAGGACCTCGATTGCACGGTCGAGCCCGGGGTGACGCGCGAAGACCTCAACCGGCACCTGCGCGACACCGGCCTGTTCTTCCCGATCGATCCGGGCGCCAACGCCTCGCTCGGCGGCATGGCTGCGACGCGCGCCTCCGGAACCAATGCAGTGCGCTACGGCACGATGCGCGAGAATGTCCTTTCGCTGACCGCCGTCATGGCCGACGGCGAGACCGTGACGACCGGCAAGCGAGCGAAGAAAAGCTCGGCCGGCTACGATCTGACCCGGCTTCTGGTCGGCTCGGAAGGCACGCTTGGCATCATCACCTCGCTGACGCTGAGGCTCCAGGGCATCCCACAGGCGATCTCCGGCGGCGTCTGCCCGTTTCCGAGCCTCGAAGCGGCCTGCAACACAGTGATCGCGACCATCCAGATGGGCATCCCCATGGCGCGCATCGAGCTCGTCAACGCGCTGCAGATGCGGGCGATGAAGAACTATTCCAAGCTCGACTATCCGGAGAGCCCGTGCCTGTTCGTCGAATTCCACGGCAGCGACGCCGGCGTCGCCGAGCAGGCCGAGACTTTTGGCATGATCGCCGAGGATCAGGGCGGCGGCCCGTTTTTATGGACCAGCGTCGCGGAAGAGCGGACGAAGCTCTGGAAGGCGCGGCACGACGCCTATTGGTCGTCGCTGACGCTGCGTCCCGGCGCCAAGGGCCTTTCGACCGATGTCTGCGTGCCGATCTCGCGGCTAGCCGAATGCGTCACCGAGACGGAGGCCGACATCGCCGAGATGGGGCTGATCGCGCCGATCGTCGGCCATGCCGGCGACGGCAACTTCCATGTGCTGGTGCTGATGGACGTCGACAATCCAGACGAGATCGCACTGGCCGAGAAATTCGTCGCCAGGCTCAACATGCGCGCGATCGCCATGGAGGGGACCTGCACCGGCGAGCACGGCATCGGCCAGGGCAAGGTCGGCTTCCTGCGCCACGAGCTCGGCCACGGCGTCGACGTCATGCGCACGATCAAGCGGGCGCTCGACCCGCTCAACATCATGAATCCCGGCAAGATATTGCCGTCGACGTAGATATTCGTTGCGCTTGATCGCATCGCCGTTTGGTCGCAGACTCAGGGTCCCAGGGACCGGAAGAGACGCAGGCTTCACAACGGAGGAGCAAGGCCATGGCGATTTCACGCAGGGAAGAAGCTCGCGCGCTCAGCGCGGACGAACAGGATCTGGTTGCCAAGTCGCACCACCCCGCGGTCCAGGAACTTGCGGATGCCGAACTTGCCAATCTGGTCAAGCTGTTGCGGGAGCGGCGCGACAAGGCGCAGACCGAGGCGCATCGGCGGCGCCGTGAAATGCGCGGCAAGGGCGCGCCGAAGGGCGCCGTGGCGTCGAAAGCCGATGGCGGTTCGCGGCTCAAGCTGGAAGTCCTCGCAATGGCCATGCGACGGCTGAACGGCGAGGCCGAACGACGCCGTCAGCTCGCCGCGCGCCTCTCATTGGTCGAGAACGCCCGCAAGGCGTTGGCCAGCAAACAGGCCGCTGGCAGCGGGCCGGATTTCAACGCCCGCACGGCGCGTGAGGGCATGCGGGCGGTGGCAAACCAGAAGGCACAGAACCTCGTCCGGCCGATGGAGCGCGGCCGTCAACGAAAGGCGGCGGCGGTGGCTCAGGCCAAGCGCGACGCGCGATAGGATAACCGCGCTGTCGAGGGGCGCGGACTATTCCTGCACCCCGTCGACAAGTTTCTGCAGCATCGGCCGTGTCGGCGCGAAGAATGTCGTGCCGGTATGCGGGGTGGAGAAATCGAGCAACCGGTCGTAGGCGCCGGGCGGCTCGCCGACATACATGCGCTGCAGCATCTTTTCGATCACCCACAGATAGCGCGTATAGCCGATGAAATAGGTGCCGAACTCATTCTGCCCGGGACGGCCGAACGGCATGTTGTCGCGCAGGATGTCGTATTCGTTGCCGGCGTCGTCCTCGATCGTGGCCAGCGACTTGTGCGATTTGCGCGGCTTGTCGTCGTCATCGATCTCGATGTTGTCGATCTTGGTACGGCCGATGATCTCTTCCTGGACATGCGTCGGCGTTTTGCCCCAGGCCGCCATGTCGTGCAGGTATTTCTGGACGACGACATAGCTGCCGCCGGCAAAGTCGCCGTCCTCGTCACCGACGAGAGCGGAAGCAGGCAGGTCGAGGCCGGTTGGATTGGCGGTGCCGTCGACAAAGCCCAGAAGATCGCGCGCGTCGAAATAGCGAAAGCCGGACACCTCGTCGACGACCGCCACCCCGTCGCCCAGGCTGTCCAGCAGGATGCGCTCGAACTCGAAGCACATGTCGGGCCGCTCGGCGCGGATGTGGAAGAGCAGATCGCCCGGCGTCGAGGGTGCCGAATGCGCGGAGCCGTTGATCGGAGCGAAGGGCTTCAACTCGCGCGGCCGTCGGTTGGGCGACAAACGGTTCCAGAGCCCGGCGCCGATGCCGGCGATGCAAGACAGCCGGCCCGACAGGTCGCGGAAGCCGACATTCTTGACGAGGTCGTCAAGTTCGCCCAGCACCGAAGCGACCTTCGACAGGGCGGCCTTGTCGCCGCCGACCGTCACGACGAGGAAAATCGCGGACATCGACAAGGGGGCGTCGACGCTCTGCGCGTCGATGGGCACTCTATCCCAGTTCTTGCCTGACATCGGGAATGCTCCGTGCTGGGTTCGGATGTACGGCCAGGGACATGACCGTTGGGGTAGGATGGTCGGGAAAAGATATCGCGACCGCGAGCGGTCGCGCAACAGCGGACATTGCCGGTAACCATGGGCGGTCGCTGATGGAATTGCCTCTTTATCGACACGCGGATGCGGGTAGAGTGCGGCTGACTTTCAACCCGGGAAACAGATGCTCGCCCGCCTGTTCGTGATCTTTGGTGGCCTGTTCGTGCTGGTGCTGTGCGCGGCGCTGGTGGTGCCGTACTTCATCGACTGGACCGGTTACCGGGGCGATTTCGAGCGCGAGGCGAGCGCCATCCTTGGCCGCCGGGTGACGGTCAAGGGCGATGCGACGGCGCGGCTGCTGCCGTTTCCGTCGGTGACCTTCTCGAATGTCGAGGTCGCGGGTGGGCCGGACGGCCAGCCGGCTATGACGGTCGAGACCTTTTCAATGGACGCCGAGCTCGCTCCGTTCCTGCGCGGCGAGGTGCTGATCTTCGACATGCGCCTGGTGCACCCCAAGGCTACGATTGACGTGGCCGGCGACGGCACGGTCGATTGGGCGATCCGGCCCTCGACCCCCTTCGACCCCGGCCAGATCGCCATTGAGAAGCTCACCGTGACCGAAGGGCAGATCGAACTGCGCCATGCCGCCGGCGGGCGCAGCCATTTCATTTCCGAGATCAACTCGACGATTTCCGCCAAGTCGCTCGCCGGCCCCTGGCGCATGGACGGCACCTTGCGCTTCGACGGCCTGCGCACGGACGTCTCCGCTTCCACCGGCAAGGTCGAGGCCGATGGCCAGATGCGGCTCCGGCTGAAAGCCGACCCGGATGCCTATCCGCTGATCATCGAAACCGACGGCAATGCCGGCATCGTCCGGGGCGCGGCGGTCTATTCCGGCCAGTTCAAGATTTCGGGCGCCGACAGGAATTCCGCCTCCTTGCGCGGCACGGACGGCGAACCGGTCAAGATCAGCACCGGCAAGCCAGATCCGGGCTTTCGACTGAACGGCAAGTTCGCGCTCGACCACCAGAAGCTCAATGTCGAGGAGTTCCGTTTCGAAACCGGGCCGCTCGACAATCCCTACACCGCGGATGGCAAGGCCTCGGTCGATCTCGGCCTGAAGCCGCATTTCGCGGTCGAGGCCAGCGGCGCGCAGGTCCAGTTCGACGAGGCCGTGGGCGGGGCCGGGGGAACCGGCTTCACGCTCGACCAGCGGATCGCGGCTTTCGAGCAGGCGCTAAAGCACATGCCGAAGCCGACCATACCGGGCACGCTCGAGGTCAGGCTGCCGGCGGTGGTGGCGGGCGATACGACGGTGCGTGACGTGCGGCTGTCGGCCGAGCCGGTCGACGGCGGCTGGTCGGTCAAATCGCTTGCCGCGACGCTGCCGGGCCGCACGACGCTCGAAGCAGACGGCATGCTGAGCATCGAGGACCATTTCGGCTTCACCGGCTCGTTGCTGTTGGCCGTCGCACAGCCTTCCGGCTTTGCCGCCTGGCTGTCGAAGGACGTCGACGAGGCCATCCGCCGGCTGCCCGCGGCCGGCTTCAAGGCAAAGGTCGATCTCAGCGAGAACCGGCAGTCCTTCAGCGATCTCGAGCTGATCCTCGGCAAGGCGAAATTCTCGGGCAGCATCGATTCCAGCCAACCGGACGGCGCCAGGCCCTCGGTGCTGATGCGGCTGACCGGCGGCGAAATGGATCTTGACGGGCTCGCGGCCTTCGCCTCGATCTTCGTCAGCGACAAGGGCGCCAACCGCTTTTCCGATCGCGATCTCGATTTCCAGATCAAGGCGGGTCCGGTCAGCGCCGGCGGGCTCAGCGCCGACACGGTCGACACGGCGCTGCGGCTGCGCGAAGGGCTGCTCGAGATCGACCGGCTTTCGATCGGCGGCCTCGCCGGCGCCTCGATCAGCGCCACGGGGCGGGTCAAGGACTTCCCGCAGAGCCCGACCGGCAAGCTCAACGCTTCCGTGGTGGCAGTGGATCTCAAGCCGCTGATCGATGTCGCAGCCCAGCATTATCCCGACAATGCCGTGCTCAAGGGCCTGGCCAGCCGCGCGGCCGCCTATCCCGAACTGTTCCAGGATGCGCGCATCGACCTGTTGACCAGCGCCGCCGACAATGGCGACGGCACCACCGGCCTCGCTCTCTCCGCTCAAGGCAAGGCCGGCGGCTCGGCCTTCTCGGCTTCGCTTTCCGGCAAAGGAACCGTGGACAAGCTTTCCGAGGCGCCGGTGTCGATCATCTTCAACGCCCGCAACGACAACGCCACCACGCTGCTGGCGCTCTATGGCCTGCCGGCGCTGCCACTCGGCATGCTCGGTCACGCCAACACCGATATTTCGGCGAAAGGCTCTGTTGCCGGCGGTCTCGCGACCAGCTTCAACCTGACGGCCGACGATTTCAGGGCAAGCTTCGAGGGAACCGTCGCCGGAACGGAGCAAGGCGCTACCGCCAAGGGTAAGGTCAATCTCGACGCCGCCGATATCGAGCCGTGGCTGATGACCACGGGCGTAGGCCTGCCTGGCATGGGAACCGGGACTTCGACGTCGCTGGCGGCCGATGCCGATTTCGGCAACGGGCTCCTGGTGCTGAGCGGCCTGACCGGAACGATCAACAAGGCGGCGGTGTCGGGCGACATCAACCTCGATGCCAAGGACGGCCTGCCGCATCTTGCCGGGGCGCTGGCGCTCGACGAGCTCGACTTCGATCCGCTGGCGGTCTCGCTGTTCGGCGACCAGTCCTTTGCGCCCGCCAAGGGCGGATGGCCGACGACGCCGTTCAGCCAGAAGTCGACGCTGCCGTTCAACGCAGATCTTGATCTCAACACATCGGCGCTCGACGTCGGGCCTTTCGCCACCGCGCATAATGCTTCGTTCTCGCTGAAGCTCGATCGCGAGGGCATTCACGTCTCCGACCTCAAGGCGAAGCTTTACGGCGGCGACCTGACCGGCCTGTTCGATCTGAAGAACACCGAGGGCACCGGGCTGTTCTCCGGCCAGATGAAGCTTGCCGGCAGCGATCTTTCCGCAGTCCTGCCGGACGCCGGCCTCGGTGGCCGTGGTGATCTTTCGGCGGCGTTGTCGACCAGCGGCAAATCCGTCGACGCCATGATTGCCGCCCTGTCCGGATCCGGCACCGCGGCGCTGAAGGGGCTCAACGTGAACGGCATCAATCCGGGCGGCTTTGCCGCCATGATCGCCAAGGCCGATGCGATCGGACGCGATATCGATGCGGCCAAGACGGCGGACTTCGCGCCGCGGATCGCCGGGGATGGCAGCTTCGCCGCCGGTGACACGGACGTCGCCTTCACCGTCGCCAACGGCACGCTGCGGGCGCCCCCGATCAGCCTCGACAATCCGGGAGCGACCTTGTCCGCCGACGTGACCGCGGATCTCAACACGAGCACCGTCACGGCAAAGGGGGCGCTGACCTACCGTCCTGGCGACGAAGCGCTGGTCGGTTCCGAGCCGGCCGTCAATTTCAGCCTGGCCGGCCCGCTCGGGGCGACTGCGCCCCAATTCGACAGCGGTCCGCTGGCGCAATTCCTGACGCAGCGCGCGCTTGAGAAGGAACAGCAGCGGGTCGAGGCGATGCAAGCGGCGCTGCTTGAAAAGCAGAGGCTGCGGCGCGAGGTGCGCTATTACGCGGCGCTGCAGACGGAGCGCGACAACGCGGCAGAAGAGCTGCGCCGGCAAGAGGAAGAGGCGCGCCAGAAGGCCGAAGCCGATGCCAAGGCAAAAGCCGAGGCGGAAGCGCAGGCCAAGGCTGAAGCCGACGCGAAAGCCAAGGCGGACGAAGAGGCGAAAGCCAAGGCGGAAGCCGACGCCAAGGCCCAGGCAGAGGCGGACGCCAAAGCCAAGGCCGATGCACAGGCCGAGGCCGAGGCTGAACAGCGGGCGGCCGACGAGGCGGCCAAGGCGCAGGCCGAAGCCGATCGCAGGAAGGCGGAGCAGGCCAAGCTGGAAGCGGCGCGCAAGGCGGCCGAGCAAACGCCGAAGGCCAACGGGTCGCTGCCTGGCGTCAACGACGGTTCGACCTCAGCGCCGGCGAAGCCCAAGGCTAATCCGTTCACGATCGACAATCTTTTGAAATCGCTCGACGGCGGTTGAGCTTCGTTCGTCGAATTGGCGCCTCGGCTCAGGCCTCGCCTCGGCGCGAGAGCAGACGCTGCAGCATCGGCTCGATGCGCGAAAGCTCGTCAAGATGCGCGGCCGACAATTCGGCCAGGTGCTCGTCGGCCAAAGGGGTGAGCTGCAACAGAACGCGCCGGTGGTCGCTCTTATCCTGATCGCGAATGACGAGGCCTGCCTCGGCAAGGCGGTTCACCAGTTCCACCGCGCTGTGGTGGCGAATGCGCAATCGTTCGGCAAGATCGCCCACCGTCACCGGTCCTCCGCTGGGGTACCCCTTGATCGCCAGCAGCGCCTGGTGCTGGCGGGGCGTGAGACCAGCCTCATTGGCCTGGACCTGGCTGAATTCGAGAAAGCGGCGGATCAGGTAACGGAATTGCGATAGCCGCTGGTAGTCAGCCTGGCTGATGGCGGTGCGTGGTTTAGGCGGCGTCATTCTCCGACTTATGGTCCTTTCCGGCCAAAGCTCAACAGGTTGTCGCGATCCCTGTCCAAAATGACGCGGAGCAGGGATCGAAAACGGCTTGAAGATTTATATCGTATTACGATATGAGGCCACCGGAAACCGACGGCCCTTGCGCCGCCAGAAAGTTCAGGCTCCCAAAATGAAATCCGCTCACACCGGTAACGGCCATCTCCGCGACTTCACGACCGACCCGCGCGTGCTGTTCATCGCAGCCATCGCCGTGGTGGTGGCGACCGCCGGGCTCTTTGCCGGCATCGTGCTGCTGAAGCTCATCCGGCTTGCCACCAATATCGCCTATTTCGGCCAGTTCTCGCTGGCCGAGTTGAGGCTCGAGGACACGCCGCTGGGCTATGCCGCGGTGCTGGTACCGGTAATCGGCGCGCTGATCATCGGACTGATGGCGCGCTTCGGCAGCGAGAAGATCCGCGGCCACGGCATTCCCGAGGCCATCGAGGCGATCCTTCTCGGGCGCTCCCGGCTCGACGCCAAGGTCGCGGTGCTGAAGCCGCTGTCGTCGGCGATCTCGATCGGTTCGGGCGGACCGTTCGGCGCCGAAGGCCCGATCATCATGACCGGCGGCGCCATCGGTTCGCTGATCGCGCAGATGTTGCCGGTCAGCGACAATGAGCGCAAGACGCTGCTGGTGGCGGGTGCGGCGGCCGGCATGACGACCGTGTTCGGCACGCCGATCGCCGCGATCATGCTCGCCGTCGAACTGCTCCTGTTCGAATGGACGCCGCGCAGCTTCATCCCGGTCGCCGTCGCGGCGATCGTGGCGGAAGTCGAGCGCACCTTGCTGCACTTGCCAAGCCCGATCTTTCCGTTCTCCGGGACGATGGAGTCGTCGATTGCCGGGCTGGGCGGCTGGGTGCTGATCGGCATCGCCTCGGGGCTTCTTTCGGGCGTGCTGACGCAATTGGTCTATGCCTGCGAGGACGCGTTCCTGAAGCTGCCGATACACTGGATGTGGTGGCCGATGATCGGCGGCCTTGTGGTCGGCATCGGCGGCCTGATCGAACCGCACGCGCTTGGCGTCGGCTACGACAACATCGCCAACATGCTCGACGGCCGCACCGTCGCCGCCGCCGCGCTGCTGCTTCTGGTGGTGAAGGCCATCATCTGGTCGGTCGCGCTGGGGTCGGGAACTTCGGGAGGCGTGCTGGCGCCGCTGCTCATCATGGGCGGCGCGATGGGCGCGGTGCTGGCAGGCATCCTGCCGGAGGCAAGTCCTGGCTTCTGGCCGCTGCTGGCGATGGCGGCGACCATGGGCGGCACCATGCGCGCGCCGCTGACGGCGACCTTCTTCGCCACCGAGCTTACCGGTAACACGCATGTCCTGGTGCCGCTGATCGCGGCCTGCGCCACCGCCCATGCGGTCACAGTGCTGCTGATGAAGCGTTCGATCCTGACCGAGAAGGTGGCGCGGCGTGGACACCACCTCGTTCGCGAGTACCGCGTCGATCCTTTCGCCTTGACCAGGGTCAACGAAGTGATGACGACCAAGGTCGAGAGCGTGCCGGCGGCCATGACGCTGCATGGCGCTGCGACCTTCCTGACCGCGCCGGACACCCGGCATCCGAGCTTCCCGGTGGTCGACGGGGAGGGGCATGTGCTCGGCGTCATCGATCCGCCAGCGATCTTGCGCTGGCGGCGCGCCGGGAAGCACCGCAAGACCACGCTCGGCGAACTGCTCGCCGGCGGCAAGATCACGCTCGCCTATCCAGATGAATATCTGGAGGCGCTTTCCGACAAGCTGTTGCTTGCCAATGTCTCGCATCTGCCGGTCGTCTCACGCGAGAATGAACGGCTCATCGGCTATATAGGCTGGAAGGACATGATGCGGGTAAGGTCGAAAAAGCAGGCGGAGGAGCGCGACCGCACCGCCTTGCTCAGCTTTGGCGCGAAGCGCAAGGCTGGGAAAAGCGTCGGCGATCCGGCTTAGCTAGAGGGCGGCGCCACCGCGCTTCGCCCAGGCCAACACGTAGAGCCTCAGCGCGGACGACAGGTTGGCGTCGCGGGTGCGCGTCTCGTCGATCTCGGCGACCAGGGCCGCGAGCGACAGCGAGCGCTCCGCGGCGATGGCGACGAGATCGTCATAGAAAGGCTGTTCGAGCGAAAAGCTGGTGCGGTGACCGCGGATCGTTACCGAACGTTTTTCGACCGCGGCCATTTCAGGACTCAGCGTTCGCCGGGGTCGTTGGGCTTTTCACGGCGATGACCGGCGACGAATTTTTCGGTCTTTTCAGATGCCAGCCTGTCACGCTCACGCTCTGTCTTCGAGCGGCCGTGCAAGGCCCGGTTCTCGCCGGCCTTGCGCTCTTTTTCGATGCGCGCTTTCTGCTTGCGGGCCTGGCGGAGATTGACGACCTCGCCCATGGCGCGGCGCTACTTCTTGCGGAAGGCGTCGAGTGAAACGACGTCGGCACCCTTGCCGCCGGTCTCGGCGACTGCCGGCTTCTTTTCGGCCTCGGCGGCCTTCTTCTTCGTTTCCGCCTTCTTCTCCGGGACGACGGCGATCGGCTCGGCGGCCGGAGCGGCGGTTTCGTCCTCGGCGTTCTCCGTCTTGACGTCGAATTCGAGTTCGAAATTGACCGAGGGATCGTAGAAGCCACGCACGGCGGAGAAGGGGATTTCGAGCTTTTCCGGAACGTCGGAGAAGGAAAGGCCGACCTCGAAGCCGGCGTCGGTCACCTTCAGGTCCCAGTATTGGAACTGGATAACGATGGTCATCTGCTCCGGATAGCGCTCACGTAGCCTGGACGAGATGCGCACGCCCGGCGCACCGGTCAGGAAGGTGATGAAGAAATGATGATTGCCCGGAAGGCCGGTGCGCGCGACCTCGGCCAGGACCTTGCGCATGACGCCGCGCAGGGCCTCCTGGGCCAGGATGTCATAGCGGATGTGGTCGTCGGCCATGTGATGGTCGGGTTCCGTTGAATCGTCCGCATAGCTGTAATCAAGCTTGGGCGCGGCGTAAACCGCATATAGGCGCAAAGCCATGAGGCCAAGAGGGGTGCCAGCGATTTGATCGCTCAGGTGTGAACGAGCGTTGGCTGTTTGCCGGCTGGCAGTTTCTTTTTGGCGAAGGCGCCGAGAAAGGTCCGCACGCCGTTGGTGGCGGAGCGCAGCACCTCTTCCTCGGTCGGGACACCGCCAAGCATGAATGTGATCTGAAGCTCGGCATTGACCAAGGCGAGGAACTGACGCGCCGCGACGTCGGGGTCGCCGATCGAGAGATGGCCGGTGAAGGCGAGGCGGGCGAAGCGGGCGGCAAGCGCCGACCAGGTGCGACCCGGACCCTGTTCGCGCCATTCGGCAAACAGTTCTGGATAGCGCTCGCCTTCGGCCTGGATCAGCTTGCGCAGGAAACGGCCATCACGGTTGCAGATGCAGTTGCGGTTCAGGCGCACGGCGAAGGCGATCAGGTCGGCTTCGAGATCGGCGGGCTGATCGGGGAAAGTGGCGATGGTGGCGAAGACGCCGGCGTTGCAGCGCTCCGTCAGGTCGCGCACGACGGCAACGAAGAGTTTTTCCTTGTCGCCGTGATGATTGTAGACGGTCTGGCGCGAAACGCCTGCCTCGGCCGCGATCAGGTCGATATTGGCGCCGGCATAGCCTTCCCGGCAGAACACCGAAGCCGCAGCGTCGACCACCGAGACACGCTTGGCCTCATGGCTGCGTGGCGGGAAAGTGTCAGGAGAAACGGCCAGCTTCATAAAAATCTATATAGCGGTGATTGACGAATTGGACAAGCCTGTCTAAATTTGTGGACACAATAAAGGGAAATCCGCGCTGACGGACGAACAGGTTCGCTCTGAGAAGACGAACAGGTTCGCCCAGGAGACGAACCAAGGTTCGCTCACGGATGTCGGATTTCCGCGGGATGGAACGTCCTGGGTTCAGACGCCGGTATTTCGCGGCGGCAACCAGATCCGAAAAGAGCCTTATCATGAGTCCCAAATTCCTCCGCATTGCGGTCGTGCTCGGCCTGTTGTCCGCGATCGGCCCCTTCGCGATCGACATGTATCTTCCCGCGCTGCCTTCGATCGGCGAGGACCTGCATGCCGGCACTGCCGCCGTGCAGATGAGCCTTTTGATCTTCTTCCTGTCGATGGGCTTCGGTCAGATCGTCGTCGGCCCGATCTCCGACATGGTCGGGCGCAAGGCGCCGCTTTACGCTGGCCTGGCGCTGTTCATGGTCGGCGGCGTCGGCTCGGCCATGGCGCCGACGATCGAATGGCTGATCGCCTTCCGTTTCCTGCAAGGCCTCGGCGCCAGCGCCGGCATGGCGGTGCCGCGCGCCATCGTGCGCGACCTGCATACCGGCAACGAGGCCGCCAAGCTGATGTCGCTTCTGATGCTGGTGTTCTCGGTGTCGCCGATCCTCGCGCCGCTGACCGGCAGCCAAATCATCGAGAGCTTCGGCTGGCGCGCCGTGTTCTGGACGGTGACGGGCGCCGCGGCCCTGGCCACCATCCTGCTTGCCACCTCGCTCAAGGAAACCCGCTCGGCCGAGGAGCGCGCCAATTCGTCCTTCGGCACGGCGCTCGCCGGCTATCGCTATCTGATGGGCGACCGCAACTTCCTCGGCCTCACTTCGATCGCCGGCTTCGGCATTGCGAGCTTCTTCGTCTATCTGTCGAGCTCGTCCTTCATCCTGATCGACCATTACGGCCTGTCGCCGTCGGTCTACAGCGTGTTCTTCTCGATCAACGCGGTCGCCTTCATCGGCATGTCGCAGCTGACCGGACTGCTGGCCGATCGTTTCGGGCTCAAGCGCGTCGTCTGGGTGGCGGTCACCGGCTATGCCACGGTCATGGTGGCGCTGTTCGCGATCATGGCCTCCGGCGTCGACCGGCTCGACGTGATGGCGGCGCTGCTCTTCGTCGGCTACGGCTTCCTTGGCCTGGTGATCCCGACCACCTCGGTGCTGGCGATGGAAGAACATGGCGAGATCGCCGGCACGGCGTCGGCGCTGATGGGAACGTTGCACTTCGCCATCGGCGCGCTGGCGATGGGCGTCGCCGGCATCTTCTTCGACGGCACGCCGCTGCCGATGGTGGCCGGCATCACGCTCTGCGCGGTGATTTCCTTCTCGCTGGCCAAGCTGACGCTCGGCCGCGCGCGCGAATCGGTCGAGGCGCCGGCGGAGTAACGACTTTCAAAATGGCGAAAGGCCGGGCATCGCCCGGCCTTTTTCACGTCTGTCGCAGGCCCGCTTCATCGATGACGAACTGCACGCGCTCCTCAACCGGTACACGCGGCAAGGGCACCAGTTCGTAGCCGAGCTCCGCATAGGCTGTGGTCACCGACCGGAATGTGCGCTCGGCTTCGTCGAGCGTCTGCTTCCTCTCTTCATCCTGAGTGAAGATCTCCGGCCAGGGCGGCGCGGCGAAAACGCGGCGTGCGTAGCGGAATTTTTCCGCCGCGCTGGTGGCGTGTTCCGGTATCGGGAGGCCGCAGAGCCTGAGATAGCCGATCGTGTCTGGTGCGCCGCGGTCGAAGAAGACTGGACCGGACTTGGTAAAGGCGGCGTGCCAGGAGCGCAGCTCCCACGACAGCATCAACTCGGCGAAAAGCGCGCGGTCGCGCCAGGGGAGGGCAGGGCCGCCGATGGCCACCTGGTCGCGGATGATGCCGCGCCCTGCCTCGGGCACGGTGGCGAAGCCCGCGGCCCGCAGCGCCTCGATCAGCGTGGTCTTGCCCGAGCCGGGACCGCCGGTCAGCACGAAGAATCGGTTGGAATCGTCTTGCATGATTTGTCCATGGGTGATGAGCGGCAAGGCGTGCCGCGCATCAAGCGCCGGACGAGCCTTGGCCGTTCGGTTGATGGAAATAAAAGGGGGAAGGTGGAGGTTTCTGTTGCCAGGTACCTCCGAACCCCGCCTAGAAGTGCGAACCTCTAGGGCTTGATTTGAAGCGTTCGCGCCGCATTAAGCAGCGAGACGAGCTTCCGCATAGTTGTCGTTGGCAACTATAAGTTTAGCCCGATGACGGTGGTACAATGCCGGGCAAAAGTACGATCTTTACACCTTCGTCGATCCTATTTCGCCCCCAGCAAAAGCCGCTCCGTCAGCCAGAGCGGTTTTTGGTGGAGGCGCCGGGTACCGCCCCCGGGTCCGAACGGCTTATTTCATCGCCTGTTTATCGCCATAGTCGGTCAAGCCGACGAAGCGAATATAGGGAGCGATGACGGAAAAAGAAAGGCCAAACCACCGCTTACCCGGTTATGCCAAACAGTGCAGCCAAGGGTTGACTTGCGCGCTCGCACAATCAAATCTCGCCGATGGTGAGAGTCTTTGACCTAGCGCAAAGGTTGCGCGGCGCGCCACAACCCTCACCGAACGGATCCGTGGCGCCGACGAGGGGAAGTCTGATGGCCGACTATCTTGCGGATGTGAAGAAATACGACGCCGGCGCCAGCGCCGAAGTGGTCGATAAGATCGTCAAGCATCTGGGCATTGCGCTCAGGAACCGCGATTCCTCGCTGGTGTCCTGCACGGACCCGAAGGAACTCGATCGCGTGCGGGAGAATTGGGTCGGCAAGAAGCTCGGCATTGCCGACGCGGCAAAGGCCAACGCCTCGATCGAGAAGACCTGCAAGGCGATGCATGCGGACCACAGCAAGCACCGCGTGACCTTCTACTACCTGGTCGCCAAGGACCTCGGCAAGCTCGGCTCGCTTTAAGGCATAGCCATCCGGCAGCCGGCACGAAACCGTGCCGGCGCCGTGGACTTTCCGGCGCGATCCACATCCGCAGCCGCTTTGCGGTGTTCGACCGGCTGTCGGTCGGGTATGATTGGCCGTAAGCCCGAATCGAGGCGGAGCCGATGCGCCAATATCTCGACTTGTTGAAACATGTACTGGACACTGGCGTCGATCGCGGCGACCGTACCGGGACCGGCACGCGCTCGGTGTTCGGCTACCAGATGCGCTTCGACCTTTCGCGCGGCTTTCCGGTAACGACCACCAAGAAACTGCATCTGAAGTCGATCATCCACGAGCTTCTGTGGTTCCTGGCAGGCGACACCAACATCAAGTACCTGAACGATAACGGCGTCAGCATCTGGGACGAATGGGCTGACGAAAACGGCGATCTCGGCCCCGTCTACGGCAAGCAGTGGCGCTCATGGCCGGACGGGCAGGGCGGCGAGATCGACCAGATTGCGAATCTTCTGAAGGAGATACGCAAGAATCCTAATTCGCGCCGGCTGATCGTCTCGGCCTGGAATCCGGCCGAAGTGGAAGCGATGGCGCTGCCGCCATGCCACTGCCTGTTCCAGTTCTATGTCTCGGAAGGCCGGCTTTCCTGCCAACTCTACCAGCGCTCGGCCGATATCTTCCTCGGCGTGCCGTTCAACATCGCCTCCTATGCCTTGCTGACCATGATGGTGGCGCAGGTGACCGGGCTGAAGCCCGGCGACTTCGTCCACACGCTCGGCGACGCGCATCTCTATGCGAACCATTTCGAGCAGGCGCGCGAGCAGATGCGTCGCACACCGAAGGCCTTGCCGACGATGTGGATCAATCCGGAGGTGAAGGACCTCTTCGCCTTCCGTTTCGAGGATTTCCGCCTCGAAAACTATTTTGCGGATGCGAATATCAAGGCGCCGATCGCCGTGTAAGTCCGTGGACGTCCAGCCGCTGCCGGCCCGGCAACGGCTTGGCCCTGCCTGAATCTCGACAAACCTTGGCGGCTGCGAAGCTAGCCCGTTTCGAAATCACCCGCCTGCGGCGGCGCTATCGGCTTGAACAGGGTTCTATCCGGCTTGATATCTAGAAGCGGCGTGCCGTCCACGCAATCGAGCCCACGCACCAGGAGCGTGCTGCCCTCGATGCCGGCGAGGGTCGCAATCGAAGTGCCGATCGGATTGGGTCGCACTGGCGAGCGTAAGGCAAAGGTGCCGCGCGCCGTGCCGTCATTGGCCGGGCTTTGCATGACGAGGTCGCGCCGTGACAGGTGCAGCCAGTAGAGCACTTCCAGGCGCTCGAACTTGTCGACCCCGTCGAGCGCCTGCCGCCAAGGTGCGAAGATCTCTATGCGGCAGACCGGGCCATCGGCCCGGCCCTGGCGTGGCGTGACGAGCCGTGAGGCCCAGGGCGTGCGGATTGCGCCGATGAAGACCAGTCCGGCGTCGGCCGTTGCCGGCGGATCGACGGCGACTTCGCCCGGACGGATCTCGTTCTCGCGGACCACGCGCGATGCCGGCTTAGTCGATGCCGACCATGACGTCCGAGGCCTTGATCACCGCATAGGCCTGCTTGCCTTTCTCGAGCGCGAGGTCGGCCACCGCCTCGTTGGTGATCGACGAAGTGACGATGACGCCGCCGCCGATGTCGATCCGGACATGCGAGGTGGTGGCTCCCTTGACGATCTCGGTGACCTTACCCTTGAGGATGTTGCGGGCACTGATCTTCATGGATGCTTCCTTTCCATTGTTCGAGGCATTGTCTTACCAGAACAATCGCATCGTGCCACGCGGCCCGCGCCACGCAGCGCCAATAAGTTTTCAATCCGCCAAAAGCCTTCCCTTGTTATGTTCATGCGGATATATCGGTCCGAGGCTTCGGGCCGTACGGATTTTGAAACCAGGGAGAGGTTTTATGACGGGCAAGGGTTTTGGATTGAAGGCGATCGCCGTCGGCGGTCTGACGGCAATGCTGATGGCCGCGGTGCCGGCGGCACATGCCGACGACAAGGTGATCGTGTTTGCCGCGGCCAGCCTCAAGGACGCGCTCGACGCGGTCAACAAGGCCTGCGAGCCGCAGGTTGGCGAAGCCGCGACCATTTCCTACGCCGCGAGTTCGGCGCTGGCCAAGCAGATCGAAGGCGGCGCGCCGGCGGATGTTTTCGTCTCGGCCGACCTCGACTGGATGAAATATCTCTCCGACAAGAAGCTGACCAAGCCGGATACCGAAGTGAAGCTGCTGGGCAACCAGATCGTGCTGGTGGCGCCGAAGGATTCCACGGTGGAGACCAAGGTCGAGAAAGGTTTCGACCTTGCCAAGCTCATCGGTGACGGCAAGCTTGCCATGGGCGATTTCAAGGCCGTGCCCGCCGGCAAGTACGGCAAGGCGGCGCTGGAATCGCTGGGCGTCTGGTCGTCGGTCGAGGGCAAGGTCGCGCAGGCCGAGAATGTGCGCGCCGCGCTGAAGCTGGTGTCGACGGGCGAGGCGGCGCTGGGCATCGTCTACGCAACCGACGCGCATGCCGAGAAGGGTGTCAAGGTCGTCGGCACCTTCCCGGAAGATTCGCACCCGCCGATCATCTACCCGATTGCCCAGACCGCCGATTCGAAGGACAAGGATACGGCTGCCTTCCTGAAATGCGTCGAGTCGGCCAAGGCCGCCGAGCTCTTCAAGGAGCAGGGCTTCACGGTGCTCGCGCCGAGCAACTGACAAAGACCGCGCAAACGCGACTATGAACTGGCTGCTGGACCTCACTCCCGACGAATGGAATGCGGTCCGGCTGTCCATCAAGGTGGCGACGGTGGCGATGATCGTCAGCCTGCCGCCCGGCATCCTGATCGCGCTGCTGCTCGCGCGGGGGCGTTTCTGGGGCAAGACCCTGCTTAACGGGCTGGTGCATCTGCCGCTGATCCTGCCGCCGGTGGTGACCGGCTATCTGCTCTTGCTCACCTTCGGCCGGCGCGGCCCGGCCGGCGCCTTCCTTGCCGAGCATTTCGGTATCGTCTTTTCGTTCCGCTGGACGGGCGCGGCGCTGGCCTGCGGGGTCATGGGCTTTCCCTTGATGGTGCGGGCGATCCGCCTGTCGATCGAGGCCGTCGACCGCAAGATGGAGGCGGCGGCCGGCACGCTCGGCGCCAATCCGCTCTGGGTGTTCGCCACCATCACCCTGCCGCTGATCCTGCCTGGCCTGATCGCGGGCGCCATCCTTTCCTTCGCCAAGGCGATGGGCGAGTTCGGCGCCACCATTACCTTTGTTTCCAACATCCCCAACGAAACCCAGACGCTGCCCTCGGCGATCTACACCTTCACGCAGGTCCCCGGCGGTGATGAAGGCGCGCTCAGGCTGACGCTGATCTCGATCGCCATTTCGATGATCGCGCTGGTCGCGTCGGAGTTGCTGGCGCGTCGCGTCGGCCGGCGGATGGACATCGAATGACGCTCTCGGTCGACATCCAGCACCGGCTTGGCGAATTCGCCATGGAAGCGCGTTTCGAGAGCGGCGGCCGGCTGACGGCGCTGTTCGGGCCGTCGGGCTCAGGCAAGTCGACGCTGATCAACCTGATCGCCGGCCTGATCCGCCCGGACAGGGGCCGCATCGCGGTCGATGGGCGAGTGCTGGTCGACACGGCCGAGCGCATCTTCGTGCCGATGCACAAGCGGCGGATCGGCATGGTGTTCCAGGATGCGCGGCTGTTCCCGCATATGAGCGTCGCCAGCAACCTGCGCTACGGTCGCTGGTTCACGCCATCTGCCGAGCGCTACGCCAAAATGGATGCTGTGATCGACCTGCTCGGCATCGGGCATCTGCTCGACCGGCGACCGGCGAAGCTGTCTGGCGGCGAAAAGCAGCGTGTGGCGATCGGCCGTGCCCTGCTTGCCAGCCCGAAGCTGCTTTTGATGGACGAGCCGCTCGCCTCGCTCGACGAGGCGCGCAAGGCCGAGATCCTGCCCTATATCGAGCGGCTGCGCGACGAGACGAAGATCCCGATCGCCTATGTCAGCCATTCCGTCGCCGAGGTGGCGCGCCTGGCGAGCGACGTGGTGGTGCTTTCGCAAGGCAAGGTCGCGGCTTCAGGCCCGACCGAGGCGATCATGCGGCGGCTGGACTTGTTGCCGGCGGAAGAACGCGCGGAGGGCGGAGCAGTGCTCGACGCCAAAGTTCGGCACCACGACGAGGCTTTCGGCATGACGGTGCTTGCCTCCCAGGCTGGCGAAATCCGCGTGCCGAAACTGGCGAGGGCACCCGGCGCTTCGGTCCGCATTCGTATCCGCGCCCGCGATGTGATGGTCGCCATCGAGAGACCCGCCGGCCTCAGCGCGCTCAACATCCTGCCGGGAACAGTCGTCAGCATGAAACCGGGCGAAGGGCCGGAGGTCGAGGTCGGCATCGATTGCCACGGCGCGGTTGTCGTCGCGCGGATCACCGAACAATCGCGGCAGGCGCTTGGCCTGAAGCTGGGAAGCCAGGTCTTCGCGGTCATCAAGACCGTGAGCTTCGATCGTGCGAACACCGGCGCCGGCCTGCCGGCCGAAGCCGACGTTTGAGGGGTTCGATCATGCCGCTATGTATATTTGGAATAGCGCTATTTTCCCGCCGGGACTATTGTCGTGCCGTGAAATCCGAGGAGATGAAATGCCGTCGCTCAGCCTGCGGATAAATCTCGACCCCGACGGCCGGATCGGCCCGGGCAAGATCGAGCTTCTGGAACAGATCGCCGCGTTCGGGTCGATATCGGCCGCGGCGCGCGGCATGGAAATGTCCTACAAGCACGCTTGGGACCTGGTCGAGGACATGAACCGCGTGTTCGGCAAACCGCTCGTCGCGGCGCAGACCGGCGGCCGCAAAGGCGGCGGCGCGCAATTGACATCGGTGGGCCTTGCCGTCGTCAGCCGCTTCCGGGCCATAGAGAGAGCCGCATCATCGGCCGCCGCCGTCCACATGCAGGCCTTGCAGGCGGAGATCGATGCCGGGTAGGGCAGTAGGGCAGTAGGGCAGTAGGGCAGTAGGTATTAATGTCCTGGAGTTGGCCCGCGCACACGATTTCAACGCCTTCCCTATTACTGCCCTACTCCCCGGATTTCCTCAGCAGATAGGTGTCCATGATCCAGCCCTTCTTCCGCCGGGCTTCTTCGCGCACCTTCTCGATTTCGGCGCCGACATCGCCCAGCCGGCCGGAAATGACGATTTCGTCCGGCGTGCCGAGATAGGCGCCCCACTGGATGAAGACATCCTTGTCGGTCAGGGTGTTGAAGGCGCATTTGCCGTCGAGCATGACCACCGCCGAACCGGCATTGGCCGGCAGGCCTTCCTCCGTCAGACGCCGGCCGGTCGTGACCAGGATCGAATCGCCGATGCGGTTGAGCGCGGTCGCGTGGGCGGCGGCCAGCGCCTGGATCGCGGTGATGCCGGGAATGACTTCCAGCTCGAAACCGACATTGCCTCTGAGGCGGACGCGTTCGAGGATCCGCAGCGCGCTGTCATAAAGAGACGGGTCGCCCCAGATCAGGAAGGCGCCGCAACCATCGTCGGCAAGCTCGTCGCGGATAAGGCCTTCGTAGATTTCAGCGATCGCCTCGTGCCAGTCGTCGACCGTCGCGCGATAGGACGATGTCGGCTCGTCCCGAACCGGCACGTCGAACTCGACCCGGCGGGATTGCGGATTGGTCACGAAACGGTCGCAGATATGCCGGCGCAAATCGGCGAGATCGTTCTTCTTCGCGCCCTTGTCGGGAATGAACAGCACGTCGGCGCGGTTCAGGCCGTCGATGGCCTGCACGGTCATATGGTCAGGATTGCCGGCGCCGATGCCGATGACGAGAAGCTTGCGCATGGCGATCTCCTGCCCGATCGGCGCCGCTGAGTCCAGAAGTCCGGCCACCTGGTCGTGAAGGGCTTTGAAACGCCGCCTCGAAACGGCTAGATGGAAGGGCGCATCCGGCTCGTCCCGGTACCGCCGTCGAGGAGGGGTCCATGTTACGCACCGTACTGACCGCAGCACTGGTGGTTGCGACCGCCCCGGCCTTGGCCAACGATTCCGTCGCCGAGCTCGGCACCGGTGGCTTGATCCTGTCGCGCAGCGACGCGGTCGCCATGCAAAGCGAGGACCTTTTCATCTCGCCGGAGAAGGTGACCGTCGACTATGTGTTCCGCAACAACACCGACAAGGATGTCGATGCGATCGTCGCCTTCCCGATGCCCGATATTTCGGGCGATCCCGAGGAAATGCCGGCGATCCCGGAGAACCAGAGCGACAATTTCCTTGGCTTCGAGGTGACCATCGACGGCGTCGCGGCCAAACCGCAGCTCGAACAGAAAGTTTTCGCGCTGGGCATCGACGTCAGCTCCGACCTCAAAGCGCAGAATGTGCCGTTCAACCCGTTCGGCGATGCCGCCAAGGCGGCGCTCGCGAAATTGCCGAAGGCGGTCGCCGAGGATTGGGAGAGCCGCGGCATCGTCATCGAGGACCCTGAATCGGATACCAGCCAGGGCGCCGCCCCGACCTACACGCCGTTCTGGCAGTTGCGCTCGACCTATTGGTGGCGCTCGACCTTCCCGGCCAACAAGGAGGTCCACGTTTCGCACCGCTACAAGCCGAGCGTCGGCGGCACGTCCTCCGTCAGCTTCTTCTCCGAAGACCAGTTCCAGAGTCCGCAATACGACACCTACAAGACCCGCTATTGCATGGACAACACGTTCGAGAACGCGGTGCGCAAGGCGGCCAAGGCAAATCCGGACGGCTATCCGAAATATTTCGAGAGCCGCATCGCCTATATCCTGACCACGGGCGGCAATTGGGCGGCCGGGACCATAGGCAATTTCAAACTGACCATCGACAAGGGCAACGCCAACAATCTTGTGTCCTTCTGCGGCGACAATGTCCGCAAGGTCGGCCCGACGACGTTCGAGATGACGGCGAAGGATTTCTATCCCGAGCACGACATCGACATCCTGCTGCTGGAGCCATCGGACAATGGCGGGAACGGCGGCTGATGGACATCGCGATCTACGTCGCCATTGCCGAAAACGGCGTGATCGGACGCGAAGGCGGCCTGCCATGGCGGCTTTCCACGGATCTCAAGCGGTTCAAGGCCGACACGATGGGCAAGCCGATCATCATGGGCCGCAAGACCTATGAAGGCATCGGCCGGCCGCTGCCCGGCCGGCTCAATATCGTGGTGACGCGCGACAAGGCGTGGCGCGCCGAAGGTATCGAGGTGGCCCATTCGCTGGATGACGCAGTCGCGCTGGCCAAGGTGCGCGGCCGCTGCCTAGTGGGAGCGGAGGAGATTTGCATCGTCGGCGGCGGAGAAATCTACGCGCAGGCTTTGCCCCTTGCCGACCGGCTGCATGTCACGCACGTGCTCGCCGAGGTTGACGGCGACGCGCATTTCCCGCCGATCGATCCAGGCGTCTGGCGGATCGTCCGTTCCGAGGATTTTCCGGCAGGCGAGAAGGACAGCCACGCGACACGCTACACTGTCTACGAGCGCCGCGACGGTCGTTGACGACGACAAAGGGTCGCTGCAAGCCTAAATCGGATGGTGCCGGTGGCGGGCCGCGTTGAAAGCGGGCCGAGGCGTCCCTATAGAAGAACGGTGTTGCAGCGGCGCGCGTCCAACCGGGCGCGCAAGAGGCCGCTGTAAAACTTTGATTTTGACGCATGATTCCTTTCCGAAAACCAATATCGGTTTTTCGGGCCATGCGTTAGGATTGCGCCGTAAGGCCTGAGGGAACCGAAGCGAAAGGACATTCATGCCCTGGAACGACAAGAGCGGTGGCGGCGGCCCATGGGGCGGCGGCGGCAATCAGGGGCCCTGGGGGCAGGGACCGAAAGGGCCAAGCGGCCCCCAGGGTTCGCCTCCCGATCTTGAAGATATCATTCGTCGTGGCCAGGACAGGCTGCGGCGCGCGCTTCCGGGCGGCGGCGGCGCCAGCCCGGCCGTGCTCGGGCTGATCGCGCTGGCGCTCATCGTGCTGTGGGCTTTCAAGGCGATCTACACCGTGCAGCCCGACGAGGTCGCGGTCGAGCTTCGCTTCGGCAAGCCGAAGACCGAGCTTTCGCAGCCCGGCCTGCATTTCCACTGGTGGCCAATCGAAACGGTCGAAACGGCCAAGATTTCCGAGCAACTCGTCAGCATCGGCGGCGGCGCTGCCAGCGGCTCGGGGCTGATGCTCTCCGGTGACCAGAACATCGTCAACGTGCAGTTCTCGGTGGCCTACCAGGTCTCCGATCCCAAGGCCTACCTGTTCGACGTGTCCGATCCTGACGGCATGCTGACCCAGGTCTCCGAAAGCGCCATGCGCGAAGTCGTCGGCCGGCGTCCGGCGCAGGACATCTTCCGCGACGACCGCCAGGGCATCGCAACGGCGGTGCGCGAGATCATCCAGGGCACACTCGACGGCTACAAGACGGGTCTGCAGGTCAATGCGGTCTCGATCGAGGACGCAGCACCGCCGCGTGAGGTGGCCGATGCCTTCGACGAAGTGCAGCGCGCCGAGCAGGACGAGGACAAGTTCGTCGAGCAGGCCAACCAGTATTCCAATCAGAAGCTTGGGCAGGCGCGCGGCGAAGCGGCGCAGATCCGCGAGGATGCGGCAGCCTACAAGAACCGAGTCGTGCAGGAGGCGGAAGGCGAGGCGCAGCGCTTCATCTCCGTTTACAACGAATACGCCAAGGCGCCCGACGTGACGCGCAAGCGCCTCTATCTCGAAACCATGGAGAAGATCCTGAAGGACTCGAACAAGGTCGTCGTCGAGCAGGGCAACGGTCAGGGCGTGCTGCCCTATCTGCCGTTGCCGGCATTGCAGCCGAAAGCGCAGCCGGCACCTGCTCCCCTGGGCGCCACGACGGGAGGTAACCAGTGATGGCCAACCGTCTTCCCATCATCGCAGTCATTGCGGCCGTCCTTCTGTTTTTGCTCTATTCCTCGGTCTTCGTGGTCAATGCCGGCCAGCAGGCGATCGTGCTCAGGTTCGGTGAGATCATCGACGTCAAGAGCGAGCCCGGCGTCTATTTCAAGGCGCCGTTCGCCTTCTTCGATGCAGACAGCGTGCAAATGGTCGAGAAGCGCGTGATGCGCTTCGATCTCGACAACATCCGCGTCCAGGTCTCGGGCGGCAAGTTCTACGAGGTCGATGCCTTCATCGCCTATCGCATCTCGGATCCGCGCACCTTCCGCGCGGCCGTGTCGGGCCAGGTGGAACTGGCGGAGGCCCGTCTGAAGACGCGCCTCGATGCGGCGCTGCGCCGCGTCTATGGTCTGCGCGACTTCGAGGCAGCTCTCTCGGAAGAGCGCGGCAACATGATGCGCGAGGTGCGCGACCAACTCCGTCCGGATGCGACGTCGCTCGGCCTCGACATCGAGGATGTGCGTATCCGCCGGACGGATCTGACGGCGGAGGTCTCGCAGCAGACCTACGACCGCATGAAGGCCGAGCGCCTGGCCGAGGCCGAGCGTCTGAGGGCCCGCGGCAACGAGGCGGCGCAGCGCATCAGGGCGCGGGCCGACCGCGAGGTCGTCGAAATCGTCGCCGAGGCGCAGAAGGAATCGGAGATCCTGCGCGGTGAGGGCGAGGCGCAGCGCAGCGCCACCTTCGCGGACGCCTATAAGCGCGATCCAGCCTTCTTCGATTTCTATCGCTCGATGAACGCCTACGGCACGGCGCTGGACAACACCGGAACGACGATGGTGCTCTCGCCCCAGTCCGAGTTCTTCCGCTACTTCCGCGATCCGGACAGCAAGCCTCAACCCGGGCAACCGGCGGCGCCGCAACCTGGAACGGTGCAACCGGCGGCGCCGGCGGCCCCGGCCACGCAACCCAGCACCGCCCAGTAGCGGCGGTGCAGGATTTTGTCGCGGCGGTCGGCCTTGTCCTGGTGATAGAGGGCTTGGTCTATGGCGGGTTTCCGGGGCTGGCCCGGAAACTCGCGAGCGAAGTGCTGTCGATGCCCGAGAATGCACTGCGGATCGGAGGGCTGGCGGCGATCGCCGCCGGCGTCGCCACTGTCTGGCTGGTTCGCGGCTGAAGGAATTCCCTATGTCGTCCGAAAACCGCTTCACACTTTTCGGCGTCATGCCCTAGTGCCCCGGTAATTGACGGTTTATCCTTCGCCAATAGCTATAGCCGCAAACGTGCCGTATTTTTTGCCAACATGAGCCGGACAGGCGTCCTCGCGGAAGCGCGCCTTTCCCTTCTTAAAAACACCGGGAGGCCACGATGATATCCGACACCCTGTTGCGCGCGACGCGGCGCACGGTCTTTGCCGGCGTCACGGCATTCGTGGTCGGCATTGCTGCCGTTCCGTCCTTCGTCACGCCGACGATCGCCTCCGACGGGCCGCCCTCGGTCGCCGACCTCGCCGAGCGCCTGCTTGGCGCGGTGGTCAACATCTCGACCTCGCAGACGGTGAAGGGCACGGAGGGGCCGGGCGCGGTGCCGATGCCGCAACTGCCCGAAGGCTCGCCGTTTCAGGACTTCTTCGACGATTTCTTCAAGAATCGCGGCGGCGACAAGGGCGCCGCGCAGAAGGTGCAGTCGCTCGGCTCCGGCTTCGTCATCGACGCCGATCAGGGCATCGTGGTGACCAACAACCATGTCATTGCCGATTCCGACGATATCGAGGTCAATTTCTCCGATGGCATCACGCTGAAGGCGACGCTGGTCGGCACCGACACCAAGACCGATGTCGCGGTGCTGAAGGTCGATCCGAAGGGCCACAAGCTGACGTCGGTGAAGTTCGGCAATTCCACCAAGATGCGCGTCGGGGACTGGGTGATGGCGATCGGCAATCCGTTCGGCCTCGGCGGCACGGTCACGGTCGGCATCGTCTCGGCGCGCAATCGCGACATCAATTCCGGCCCCTATGACGACTTCATCCAGACGGACGCCGCCATCAACCGCGGCAATTCCGGCGGCCCGCTGTTCAATGCCCAGGGCGAAGTCATCGGTATCAACACCGCGATCATCTCGCCGTCGGGCGGCTCGATCGGTATCGGCTTCTCGATCCCCTCGCAGCTTGCCGCCGGCGTCGTCGACCAGCTTCGCCAGTATGGCGAGACGCGGCGCGGCTGGCTTGGCGTGCGCATCCAGCCGGTGACGGACGACATCGCCGAAAGCCTCGGCATGACAACCGCCAAGGGCGCTCTGGTGGCCGGCGTCATCAAGGGCGGACCGGTCGACAACGGTTCGGTCCAGGCCGGCGACGTCATCATCAAATTCGACGGCAAGGATATCCATGAGATGCGCGACCTGCCGCGCGTCGTCGCCGAAAGCCCGGTCGGCAAGGCGGTCGACGTCGTCATCGTGCGCAAGGGCGTCGAGCAGACCGTCAAGGTGACGCTCGGCCGGCTCGAGGACGGCGAGAAACTTGCCAGCGGCGAGAACGGCAATGCTGATCAGGACAAGGGCGACAAGGCAACGCCTCCGGTATCGACGGCCTCGGTGCTCGGCATGACGATCGGCGAGCTCAACGACCAGACGCGGCAGAAGTTCGGCATTGCCGCCGACGTGTCGGGCGTGGTCGTCACCGATGTCGCCAAGGATTCGGCCGCTGCCGAGCGCGGCATCCAGCCCGGCGAGGTGATCACCGAGATCGCACAGGAATCGGTCGCCACGCCGAAGGACGTGATGGACCGGATCGGCGCGCTGAAGGAGCAGGGCCGCAAGAACGCGCTTCTGATGCTGGCCTCGAAGACCGGCGAACTGCGCTTCGTCACGATCCGGATGGATTGAGCTCCGGAAAATACGGCAACCGATTGATGTTCAATGAAGAGGGCGGCTAGCGAGCCGCCCTTTTTCGTGCCTGCCAATGCGCACGCGGCAGCCGGTAGAGGACATGTCGCTTGAGATGCGGGTGGCTGTCGGGGACGCTCGGATGATCGAAATCTGCGGTCGCGTCGGCCTGCATGCCGAGCCGCTTCATGACGGCGATCGAGCGATGGTTGTCGTGAACCGCGAACGAGACGATTTCATCCACGCCAAGTGTTTCGAAGCCATGGTCGAGCCAGGCCTCGGCCGCCTCCGTGACGTAGCCCTTGCCCCAGAATTCAGGCGCCAGCCGCCAGCCGATCTCGATCGTGCCGGGCGCCAGCACGTCCACGTCTTCCGTTCCGGACAGTCCGACAAAGCCGATGCATTCGCCCGTCGCGGCAATCTCGGCCGCGGCGAAACCATAACCATCCTCGTCGATCCAGGTGCGGACTTCGTCCATCTTGGCATCGGCCGCCGCGCGGTCGCGTCGGAAGGGAAAGAATTCCATCACGCGCTCGTCCGAGTTGATGCGGTGGAAAAGTTCGCGGTCGCGTTCTTCCCAATTGCGCAGGATCAGGCGCTCGGTGCGGATCGGCTTCATTGCACGAAATCATCCCGGCGGTAGCCCTGGAGATAGAGCAGCGCGGTCAGGTCGCCATGATCGATGCGGATCCGCGCCTGCTCCGCCACCGCCGGCTTGGCGTGGAGCGCAACACCGGTGCCGGCAAGACGGATCATGTCGAGATCGTTGGCGCCGTCGCCGACCGCAATGGCATCCTCGGTCCTCAGCCCAAGCCTAGCCGCGATGTCGAGCAGCGCTTCGGCCTTGGCGGCGCGGCCGAGGATCGGCTCGGCCACCATGCCGGTGAATTTGCCGCCGTCCTCGATCAGGCGGTTGGCCCGGTTTTCCTGGAACCCCAGCATGGCGGCGATGCGGCTGGTGAAGACGTCGAAGCCACCGGAAACCAGTGCCGTCCAGGCGCCGTGGGCGCGCATCGTTCGCACCAGGGCCCGGCCGCCGGCGGCGAGTGTCAGCCGGTTGGCGATGATGCGGTCGACCACGGCGGTGTCGAGCCCCCTCAGCAAGGCGACGCGTTCACGCAAGGCAGGCTCGAAGGCGATCTCGCCGTTCATCGAGCGTGCCGTGATCGCCGCTACATGGTCCTTGACGCCGATTTCATCGGCCAGTTCGTCGATGCACTCCTGGTCGATCATCGTCGAATCCATGTCGGCGAGCAGGATTTTCTTCCGCCTGCCTTCGACCGGCTGGACGATGATATCGACCGGCTCCGAGGCCAGCGAGACGCGCAGACTGGCCGTCAATGCGCCGATGTCCGCGGTCTCCGGCAAGGCAAGATCGCAGGCAACGTCCTCGGCCAGCCAATGAACTGCGCTTGCGCCCACGGCCCTTAAGGCCATATTCGCAAGCGAGGCCGGCACGGAGCGGGCTTCTGGACGGGACACTAGCGTGGCGATGAGCGGCATCGAACATTCCGGCAGGCAGGCGGGCGAAGGCCGCGTCAAGAACGCGATCCTGATAGCCGGGCCGACAGCCAGCGGCAAGTCGGCGCTGGCGCTCGATCTTGCCGAACGCGACGGCGGGGTCATCGTCAACACCGATTCCATGCAGGGCTATTCGGTGCTCGACGTCCTGACGGCGCGGCCTGGCGCCTCCGAGATGGCGCGCGCGCCGCACTTCCTCTATGGCCATGTGCATCCCTCCACGGCCTATTCCACCGGCGCCTGGCTGCGCGACGTGACGCGGTTGATGGAGAGCGGCGCCCTGTCGGGCCGTCCGGTCATTTTTGTCGGCGGCACCGGGCTCTACTTCCGCGCGCTTGCCGAGGGCATCTCGGATATGCCGGACATTCCATCATCCGTCCGCGAGCGCTGGCGTTACGAGCTGAAGGAGCAAGGGGCCGAAAGGCTGCATCGCCTGCTGATGCATGAGGATTCGACCACGGCCATGCAGCTCAAGCCGACGGACGGTCAACGCATCGTGCGGGCGCTCGAAGTGCTCGACGCTTCCGGGCGCTCGATCCTGGAATGGCAGGCGGCGGCCGGCCGGCCGCTGATCGATCGCGACAGCGCGCGCTTCCTGGTCATCGAGCCGGACCGGGAGCAACTGGTCCGTCGCATCGAAACGCGTTTCGACCAGATGCTCGACCGGGGCGCGGTTGACGAAGTGCGCCAGCTTACGTCGCTCGGCCTCGACCCTGACCTGCCGGCGATGAAAGCGATCGGTGTGCGCGAACTGCAGGCGGCGATGGCCGGACAAATGGGTTTTCCCGACGCGATCGAACGGGCCAAGATCGCTACCCGGCAATATGCCAAGCGCCAGTCGACCTGGTTCAGGCATCAGCTTGGAGCGGAATGGCGCAGGCTGCGGCCGGGCGATGAACCGGCAGTCCGAGACTGAAGAATATCTTTTTCAATCAGTACCTTAAAATCCTCGGCTCTAATTCTCGCCAAGGTTGTCCGGGTTAACGGTCCGTAAGGTCCGCCATGGCATAACCTCGGGACTAGAGCGTCGCGGGGAGTTGATGCGTTTTCACAAGGCGGAATCCGCATTCTTCGTCTTTATTTTCGTGATCCTGGCCGCGGGCCTGGTGACCTTCCATGCCTATGGCCAGTTGCAGGACATCGCCGCCGACCTCGACACCGCATCGCGCATCCACAAAATCATCTATCTCAACAAATTGCTGTTCGTTACCGGCGCATTGCTGGCGACCGCGCTGTTCTTCGGCACCTTCTTCATCTACCCGCTGATCCGCGGCCAGGTGCGGGAAGAGGGCAAGCTTCGGGCCATGACGGTTTCGCTCAGCGCCCGTTCGCAAACGCTGGAGCAGGCGGCGCTGACGGACGGCCTGACCGGCATGCAGAACCGTCGCTACTTCGACGATGCATTGCGCGAATATCTCCAGGAGTTTCGCCGCATCGACAGGCCGGTCGGCCTGATGATCCTCGATCTCGATCATTTCAAGCAGGTCAACGACACGCATGGTCACGATGTCGGCGACGAGGTGCTGAGGGCCGTCGCGACCTGCCTGAGGGGCATGACGCGCTATCACGATGTGGTGGCGCGGCTGGGCGGCGAGGAATTTGCCGTCGTCACGCCCAACATGGATGCCGAGTTGCTCGCCAGATTCGCCGAGCGCATCCGCAAGGCGATCGCCAACATGTCGATCCTCTCAGGCAATGTGCGGCTGAAGGTCACCACCAGCGTCGGCCTTGCCGTCTGGGATCACAAGGAGAGCGCGGAGGATTTCTACCGACGCGCCGATCGCCAGCTCTACGAGGCGAAGAAGCAAGGCCGCAACCGCGTCTGCGCCTAAAATCTCATCATCAAATTCGTGAGCTTCCGGTGCTCACGGACATCATGTCCGCTCCGCTCCGGGTTCTCGAAAACGACCCCGCCGACTCAGCCTGACGAATTTCCCGACAGGATTTACCTATTCCGGCCGACCCTGGCCCAGAAACGATGTCTCAGTCGTTGAACTGACGCATGCCGAAGGTCGACGGCTTCAAGCCGTAGCGTGTGTCGAAGTCGTCATCCGGCTGCACGCGCGGAGCGGTGGCCGGCTTGCGGTAGTCCGGATCGCCTGCCTGGCGGGTTGAGTCCACCGCCTCGGCAAAGGCCATGGCCTGCTGAGGCTTCGGCACGTTGCGCAGCCGCTCGACGATCATGGCCAGATCAACGTCGTTGCCGTCCACGGAGGTCTCAACCGGCTCGCCTTTCGCGGTGCCGGGGATGAATTCCTGCGCCAGCTTCTCGAATTTCAGCCGCATGGTCGTCGCCACGCCTTCACCGAAGGCGATGGCTTCCCGCTGCCCCATAGAGGACAGGAACGCCAGCGTCGAGGCAGAGGAGTCGGCGATGGCCGAGCGGATGATCGCCTGGTCCTGCTCGTTGGCGAGGCGCATGGCAAAGAAGGTCGAGCATTGCGACAGGATGGTCGGGTCGAGTTCACCCGGTCGCTGCGTGACGACCCCCAGATAGCAGCCATATTTGCGGCCTTCCTTGGCGATGCGCGACAGCGCGTGCCTGGTCGGCGCGAAACCGAGGCGCGGATCGGCCGGCATGTAGCGGTGCGCTTCCTCGCAAAGCAGCAGCAGCTTCAGCCGGCCCTCGCTCCATAGCGCCAGGTCGAAGGCGAGGCGCGCCAGCACCGAGCAGACCGAGTTGACGACTTCCGAGGGCATGCCCGCCATCTCGAAGCAGGTCACCGGACGGCCATGGCTGGGGACGCGGAAGATATTGCCGATCGTTTCGTGGATCGTGTCCTCGATCAGGCGCGAATTGAACATGAAGCGGTAACGCGGGTCTGCGGCCGCCGATTCGATACGTGTCTTCAGCGATTTCAGCGTCGGGCGGTCGTTCTTGCTTTCGAGCATGCCCATGCGCTCGTCGATCTGCTTGATGAGATCGGCCATGCGATAAGGCACCGGCGTGTCCGCCGTCAGCGCGTCGCTGCCGCGCCTGACATAGGTGCCGGAATTCGGGTTGCGGTAGAGGTTCTTGGCAGCCGGGATCAGGTCGCGCAGGACATCCACTTCCTCGGGCACGGTCTCGCGGCCGCGAAACAGCACTTCGGCGAACTCCTCCAGCCTGAACATCCAGAACGGCAGGTCGAGCGTCTTGGAATCGACCTTGACGCAATATTCCGGCAGCGAAGCGGCGAACTCGTTATGGGGGTCGAGGATGAGCACCCGCAAATCCGGCCGCGCCTGGATCGACTTGCGCAACAAGAGCGAGACCGCGGTGGATTTGCCGACGCCGGTGGTGCCGACGATGGCGAAATGGCGCGCCAGCGTGTCGTCGATGGCGATATTGGCATCGATCGCTTCATCCTGCGACAACGTGCCGATCGTAACCGAATGACGCCCGGCCAGATCGTAGACCGCCTGCAGGTCGCGGCTGCGAATACGGTGGGCGATGGCGCCGATATGCGGATAGGTGGTGATGCCGCGATCGAAGATCGGCTTGGCGCCCGGCTCGGCGCCGTCGCGCACTTCGCCGATCAACTCGATGCTGACCTCGATCGGGTTCTGGCCTTCATTGCTCCAGGCGCGATCCGACTTGCCGATCTCATAGACGAGGCCGACGGTCCGCGTGACGCCGAGATTGATGGAGATCATCTTGCCGACCGTCCACTGGCCGGTGACCGTGCCGTCCGCATCCTCGGCATAGGCGCTGATGGTGGCGCGCGCGCCGTCGCATTGCACGACATTGCCGAGAATGCGCTTGTCGCTCTGCAAGGCGTTGCGACGCTCCTGCGAGGTCGGTTCGCCAACGGAGGCTTCGCGTTCGACAAACATGGCTGACCCGGTCCCATTCCCCTGGAGCGTCGACCCTATCCAATCGGGGTTAAAGTCGGGTGAGGTCGAATGGTGTAGGCGGTGTTAAGCCAGCGGCGACAATTCGATCGAAGAGGCTCTTCCCAGTTCGTGCCATTCCGATATATTGGACGAATGAACGATATATCGAATGACATCTCCGCCACGATCGGCAGGCGGATACGCTCCGAAAGGACGGTGAGGGGCTGGTCGCTGGCCGAGCTTGCCGAGCGCTCGGACGTTTCCAAGGCGATGCTGAGCGCCATCGAACGCGGTACGACCAGCCCGACCGCCGCGCTCCTGGTGCGCATCGCGGCCGCCTTCGGCATGACGCTTTCGACGCTGATCGCGCGCGCCGAGACGCAAGGCGGGGGGCTTTCGCGCAAGGGCGAGCAGCCGGTCTGGCAGGATCCGGCAACCGGCTACGTCAGGCGGCATCTGTCGCCGGCCTCGCAGATGCCGCTCGAACTGGTCAAGGTCAGCCTGCCGGCTGGCGCCAAGGTCAGCCTTCCGGCCGCGTCCTACGCTTTCATCAAGCAGCAGATATGGCTGATCGAGGGAAGGCTGGATTTCACCGAGGGCGATGTGGTGCACAGGCTCGAGCCCGGTGACTGCCTGGCGCTGGGCGCGCCATCGGACTGTGTCTTTCATGCTCCCGGCCCGGCCGCGGCGGAATATCTCGTGGCGCTGGTCAGGGACTGATTGCGATGTCTCGCCGACCAAAACGCTCGCACAATGGCGGGCCGCCGCTCGACGACTATGACGGCCCGCCCTGGGGCAAGGGGGAAGCCTACATTTTCCTTACCTGGCGGGCCGCGCATGACAAGGCCTGGAAGGCGCCAAGCCATGCCGTCATGCTGATGCGGCTGGAGAGGGCCGAACGGCTCGGGCTGACCTACGAGGAATATACGCTCGAGATACTCGAGCGCGGCCGTCATCTCGGTGAGGACGACGCAGACCGTATCGCCGAAATCCGGCGTGCGCGACGGCGCAGGCGGATCAGTCATTTCGAATGACCGCAGGCTGGATGATATAGTGGAGAGACCGCCGGCATGGATTCATTTGAAATCAAGCCATTGACCGACACCGCGGCAACCAGAGCGATGTTGGCCGATCTGCTGGTCGAGACGGTTGGGGCCGGCGGATCGGTGAGCTTCATGCATCCGCTGCCGCGCGACGCTGCTCAGGAGTTCTGGCGCAAGTCGCTTGCCGCTGCCGCGCGCGGCGAAAGGACGGTGCTGGGCGCGTGGCGGGGCGAGGCGCTTGCCGGCACCGTCACGCTGCTTCTCGACTTCCCGCCCAATCAGCCGCATCGCGCCGAGATCGCCAAGCTGATGACCGCCCGCGACCATCGCGGCAAAGGCGTCGCCACCCGGCTGATGCGAGCCGCGGAGGAACTCGCCGTCGAGCAGGGCCGCACACTGCTCGTGCTGGACACGGCGAGCGAAGAGGGCGCGGCTGGACTTTATGAGAAGCTTGGCTTCATGCTGGCCGGCGAGGTCCCGGATTACGCGCTGAAGCCGCATGGCGGCCTGACCGGGACCCTTATCTACTGGAAGCGAATAGGAGCGGTGGCCGCCCACATCTCATCCTGAAATTCGGGCGATATGCGATAGAAGCCAGCGGCGAAAATCCGCTTCCGCGCCGGACAGTCGCGCCGATGACGGCCTTGTCAGGAAATGGCCCGATGGGCTCGACAGTTCGAAGTCCGACAGCCTGACCAGGCTATTGTCCTTGAGCGCGCTATCGACCAGTGGCCGCGAGCCCAGCAGCGCTCCGGCGCCGGCCTTCGCCGCTTCCAGGGCGGCGACGAAACTGTCGAAGCGATGCGAGCGGCGGGAATGGCCGGCAAGCCTTGCGGCGGCAAACCACTCCGCCCACATTTCACGCGCGCCGGCCACCAGCAGCAGCGGCAAGGACGCCCAGTCGCCGGAATGGGCGAGCGCCGGAGCCGCGACCGGGACAAGCCGCTCGATGGTCAGCCGGTCGGCGTCACGCCCGGGAAAGGATCCGTTGCCGAAGCGTATGTCGAGCGCCGAGCCCGGCTGGTCATAGTCGGTCGGCCGATGGATGGTCACGAGATCGAGCCTCATGCGCGGCAGCGCCTTTGCCAGATCGGGAAGAGCCGGGACCAGGACCAGCATCGCAAAGGAGATGGGGACGCGGATGCTGACGGTCTGCACCGCACGCGGCTCGAACAACTCGTTCGTGCTGTTGCCGATGGTGGCGAATGCCGACTGGATGTGTGGGAGGTAGGCCGCGCCCTCCGGGGAGAGAGCCACGCCACGCGCCAGGCGCGCGAACAACCGCGTCTTGAGCCGCTCTTCCAGGAAGCGGATGTGCTGGCTGACGGCGGCCTGGGTGAGCCCGAGCTCGGCGGCCGCGGCAGTGAAATTCGAGTGGCGCGCAGCAGCCTCGAAACTGCGCAGCCAGTCGAGCGGAGGCATCCTATCGAAAGCTTTTCCAGCCATCAGAAATTTTGAGCCATTACCCACAAAACGATAATTTGAATTATGCCTTCGGTGAGGCCACCATGCAATCCGTGCCTGCTATCGCGGGTAGAGGATGGGAGCTTTCAGGATATGTTGACGACGGCAACGCTGGGCGACGACGGACGAACGATCGAGCTTGGCTGGAAAGACGGAGCGGTGAGCCGCTTCCACGCCATGTGGCTGCGCGACAATGCGCTGGACGACAAGACGCGCAGCGCCGGCAACGGCCAGCGGCTGATCACCATCCTCGACATTCCGACCGAGACGCGGATCAGCGCGGCTTCGATCAAGGGCGAGTTGCTGGAAGTCACGTTCGTTCCCGAAGGCAAGACCGTCGGCTTTCCCGCTGGCTGGCTTCGCGGCCATGCCTACGACCGCCAGGAGGATCGCCAGCGCGGCTGGACGGGAGGCGACATAGAGCGCTGGACGAAGGCGACGATGCAGGATTCGGTGCCGCGGGCGAGCTATGCCGATGCCAGCCGCGACAGCAATGTGCTGCGGCAATGGCTGGCTGCTGTGCGCGGCTACGGCTTTGCGGTCATGGACGGCCTGCCAACCGAATCCGGCGCGTTGTGCAAGGTGGCCGACCTGTTCGGCTATATCAGGGAGACCAATTACGGGCGCTGGTTCGAGGTGCGCGCCGAAGTCAATCCGAACAACCTCGCCTACACCAATCTCGGCTTACAGGCGCATACCGACAATCCCTACCGCGATCCGGTGCCGACGCTGCAGATCCTGGCCTGCATCGAGAACACGGTCGAAGGCGGCGAATCCAGCGTCGTCGACGGGTTCGCGGTAGCGGCGGCACTTCAGGCGGAAAACCCGGACGGCTTCCGGCTGCTCTCCTCCCATCCGGCGCGCTTCGAATATGCCGGCTCCTCGGGCGTGCGGCTCCAGTCCAAGCGGCCGATGATCGAACTCGGACCCGATGGCGAGCTCATCTGCATCCGCTTCAACAATCGCTCGCTGGCGCCAGCCGTCGACGTGCCGTTCGCCGAGATGGACAAATATTACGCGGCCTATCGCCGGTTCGCAGAACTGATCGAGGATCCTGCCTTCGAGGTGACCTTCAAGCTCGAGGCGGGAGAATCCTTCATCGTCGACAACACGCGCGTCATGCATGCGCGCAAGGCGTTTTCGGGCAGCGGCAAGCGCTGGCTTCAGGGCTGCTACGCCGACAAGGACGGCCTGCTTTCGACGCTTGCGGCGATCGAGCATGCTTTCAAGGAGGCTGCGGAATGAACCCGAACGAATTGAACGCAGGCAACATCGTCGAATTCATCGCCGACATCTTCGAGCGCCGCGGGGCCGAGTCCTATCTCGGCGAGCCCGTGACGATGTCCGAGCATATGCTGCAGGGTGCGTGGCTGGCCGAGCAGGATGGCGCGCCGGACGAGCTGGTGGCGGCGGCACTGCTGCACGACATCGGCCACTACACCAGCGAGTTCGGCACCTATTCGCCCGACGATGTCGAGGACAAGCACCATGACGAGGCGGGCGGCGAGGTGCTTGCGCCTTTCTTCCCGCCGGTCATCGTCGAGTGCGTCAGGCTGCATGTCTCGGCCAAGCGTTACCTGTGCGCCACCGATCCGACCTATTTCGGCAGGCTGTCGCCGGCCTCGGTCCATACGCTGTCGCTGCAGGGCGGGCCGATGAGCGCCGAAGAGGTGGCGGAGTTCCGCAGCAATCCCTTCCACGACGAAGCCGTGCGTGTGCGCATCTGGGACGAGGGCGGCAAGATCGCCGACATGAAGACTCGCGCCTTTCGTGACTACGTGCCGTTGCTCGAGCGGGTGGTGAAAAAGTTCGCGGCGGAAAAGGCGGCCTAGAGGGCGGCGAAGTCTGAGGGAGAAAGCCATGTGTTTCTGCTTCGACGGCGAAAATGCGCTGCGTTCATATCGACCGGACGACTGCCGCGACCGCCTGCCTGCTGCAAATGCTCGTGTGCCGGGTCTGATTGTTTCCCATGCCGAGCCCGAAGAGCAAGATGCAGGCAGCTTCGGCGATGTCGGGCACAGCCGACACCTTGCTGTCCTGTTCGAACAGATGTACTAGCCGCGCCCGGCATGCGCCCAGTCTGTTTTCAATGGCCGCGCCGGTACCGACAACGCTTTTGATGGAGGCGACGATGAGATCTTGTTCACGCATTTCGCGCCTTCGCGGCGGACGGACCGGCTGACCCGCTTTGAGTGGTTTCCACTTCCTGACGATGCGAGCGCCGTCCGCGATCCGCGGTGGGCAGTGATCCTCATTCCCCGTGCCTGATGCGCGCGTGGAATGAAACGACGGCGAGCCGAGTGCTTTCCGCGAGCGATGCCGGCTGCCCGAAAGCCTCAGATGCGGCTTTGCAACACGATGTCAGCCTATTGTAAACATTGAGAGAATGGCGCTTGCGCTAAATTCGCGACGCGCCTAGAGGGCCCGCCACACACAACCATCACCCCGAAAGGAGACCTGTCAATGATTCCGCAATCCAGATCGTCACGATCCGTGCCGACGCTGGAAATGCGTGCGGCTGACAGGGTTCCAACACGGGAAAACGGCCATGGCCAGGTCCATGATCCAGCGCAGGCAGGACGCCGAGCGCGAACGCATTGAAGCATGTGATGCAAGGCTGCGGCAGGTTTTCGCCGCGGTGCGTCCCGTTCCGGATTTCGAGCGGGCGCTCGACGACGCACGCTCGGGCCTTGCCGGCATGGCGATCCGCGACGGCGCGCTGTGGCGCCCGAAGCTGAAGACGCGCGACCGGGCGCGCCTGCGGCTGGCGGCGGCGCGTTATCTCTATGCGCGTTATCCGGTTTCGGCCGCGCTCGAGAGCATCTGGTTGGACAGCGCCGGGATGGACGCCAACGAGATTGCGTTCCGCAAGGCCTGGTATGTGACGGTGGCACGTGGCGACTCCCTCTATAAGGCGGGCGCCAATGCGTGGCTGTCGCGCAAGGAGGTGCATTGCTTCCTGAACGTGTCCGGCGATTTTGGTTTCGCCGAGGCGTTCTGGCTGGCAATCGCCAGATCCTACACGGATGACCTGGGATTGGCGGCCCGGCTTGCGCGCACCAAGATCGCCCGCACGTCGCGCCACGAACTGGCCTTCTGGCGCGAGGTGGCGCGCTTCTTCTGCGGACATCCCGCCTCGAAGGAGGAGATCGACGATCTTTGCGACTACATCGGCGCCATGCATCAGCGTGATGCGGCCTACAACCTGAGGGGGCGCACGCTTGCCTCGCTGCGCCGGCAGATGTTGGACTGGCACCGCGACGTCGCCGCGATCGAGCGCATCGAGGCCATGCGCCGGCGCGCCGCCGGACGCACCCGGCGAGGCGCCGGAACGCCCGCCGAGCGCGGTGCCTGGGACGGCTCGCGCCTAGAGGACTGGGAATGGCAGCCGTCGGCCAAGGAGGCGAAGGTGCGCGGCGAGCGCTTCTTCGTCCGACAGCTCAAGACGGCCGAAGATCTGGTCGCCGAGAGCCGCGCGATGCATCACTGCGTGTCGATGTACGCGGCCAAATGCATCGCCGGCAATGCCTCGATCTGGGTGCTGCGCCGCACGGCGCTGGGCAAGGTCGAGCGGCTCCTGACGATCGAGCTCGATCCGCAAAACCGCGCTGTCCAGGTGCGCGGTTTCGGTAACCGTCTGGCCTTGCCGGAGGAGAGCAAGATCGTCGAGCGCTGGGCCAAAGCGAGGGGCGTGGTGCTCAGGGCCTGAACTGAAGATCCGCGCGGCGGAGACGCCGCGCGGGTCTTTTTCAAGGGCGGGCAGCTATCCCTTGTGGTGGACCTCCTGCAGACCATAGACCGGGGTAGGCAACCCTACCTGCCTGGCCTTCAGCTGCAGCGACAGATACTGCGAATAGTGGCGCGACTGGTGCAGGTTGCCGCCATGGAACCAGAGCGCTTCCTGTTGCGTCGGCTTCCACATGTTGCGCTGCTCGCCTTCCCAGGGGCCCGGATCCTTGGTGGTGGCGGAGCCGAGGCCCCAGACCTTGCCGACCTTGTCCGCCACCTCCTGCGAGATGAGGTCCGCGGCCCAGCCGTTCATCGAGCCATAGCCGGTGGCGTATATCACGAGGTCGGCGGCCAATTCGGTGCCGTCGGCGAATTTCACGCCGGTTTCTGTGAGTTCCTGCACCGCCGCGCCGGGACCACTCTTCAATTTGATCGAGCCGTCGATGACGAGATCGCAGGCGCCGACATCGATGTAGTAGCCGGAGCCGCGTCGCAGGTACTTCATGAAGAGGCCGGAGCCGTCGTCGCCCCAGTCGAGCAGGAAGCCGGCTTTCTCCAGATCCTCGTAGAACTTCGCGTCGCGTTCCTTCATCTGCTCGTAAAGCGGGATCTGGAATTCGTGCAGGATCCGGTAGGGCAGGGAGGCGAAGATCAGGTCGGCCTTGCGAGTCGTCATGCCGTTCTCCACCGCCTGCTCGGAATAGAGGGCACCAAGGCCGATATCCATCAGCGTGTCGGACTTGACGATATGGGTGGAGGAACGCTGCACCATGGTGACGTCGGCGCCTCCCTCCCATAGAGCCGCGCAGATGTCGTGGGCGGAGTTGTTGGAGCCGATGACCACGACCTTCTTGCCGCGATATTCATCGGGGCCGGGATGGGTCGAGGAATGCTGCTGCTCGCCCTTGAAGATGTCCTGGCCCTTGTATTTCGGCCAGTTCGCCTTGCCGGACATGCCGGTCGCCAGCACCAGCTGCTTGGGCTTAAGCACGATCTCCGTGCCGTCGCGCTCGACGACGACCGTCCATTCCTTGGCCTTCTCGTCGTATTTGGCGGATTTCGCTGATGTGGAGGACCAATAGTTCAGCTCCATCACCTTGGTGTACATCTCCAGCCAGTCGCCGATCTTGTCCTTCGGCGCGAAGACCGGCCAGTTCTTCGGGAAGTCGATATAGGGCAGGTGATCGTACCAGACGGGATCGTGCAGGCAGAGCGACTTGTAGCGCCTGCGCCAGGAATCGCCTGGCCGCTCGTTCTTCTCGATGATGATGGCCGGGACGCCGAGCTGCTTCAGCCGGGCGCCGAGCGCGATGCCGCCTTGGCCGCCGCCGACGATCACCACATAGGGCTGCCGGGAGTGGCCGAGCTCGGCAAGCTCATCGTCACGCTCCTCGCGCCATGTCTTCCTGTCCTTGCCGTGGCCGTGCTTGGCGCCGAGAGGCCGGGTGAAGCCCGCCTTCTCCTCATGGCCTTTCAGTTCCGCCATCGTGGTCAGCAAGGTCCAGATCAGGTCACCCTTGAACCGCACGAGGCCAAAGCCGCGCGCCGCACTCGTCTCGAAGGTGATCCAGGCGGTGATGACGCCGCCGTCCTCGCTCGCTTCCTCGCCCTTGGCCACTGCCCAGCCGGACGGCTTGGTGTCGGCCAGGGTCGCCTGCAGCATGTCGCGGACCTGGTCGCGACCTTCCATTGTCTTCAGGTTCCAGGTGAAGGTAACCAGGTCGCGCCAGTAGCAATCGGCCTGGAAGCAGTTGACGGCGCTGTCGATATCGCCGGCCTCGAGCGCCTTGCCAAACTTGTCGAGCAGTGCCTGCGCCTTGGTGGTGGGTGTTCTCTCGAGCATTTGTTCTCCTCCACTTGCTAGAGTGCGCCATGAGCAGCAAGCGGCGTGCCAACCGTGTTGTCGACCACCGGCTGCAATGGAATCAATCTGTTAGGCCGCTCACCCGCTGTCTTGTCTGTTGCATGTGTGTTGCACGCGCCGCGGCGCGCCACACCCTTGCAATATCAATTCGGCGCTTCCAGCCGCAGGCGCTTCATCCGGCGATGCACGGTGGTGCGGTCGACGCCCAGCCGCCGCGCGGCCTCGGAAATGTTCCAGCCGGTCGCCGCCAGCACAGCCAGCAGGGCGGCGCGCTCTTCCTCGGGCGAGGGGGCGCGAAGGGCGACAAGGCTGGCGGATGGAACTGAGGGCGTCGCGCGCGATGTGGCGAAATCGGGGAGGTCTGCGGGCTGGATCGTCCCGTCGTCACAAAGCGCCACCGCAAGGTCCACGGCGTTGACGAGTTCGCGTATGTTGCCGGGCCAGTCATGGCGGATCAGCGCCAGCCGCGCGGCCGGCGACAGTTTTGCCGGCCGGCCGGCCAAGCGCGCCCGCTCGCCGACCAGTCGTTCCAGCAGCCATTCGAAATCGGTTCGCTCGCGCAGCGCCGGCAAGCTCAGCGAGGCGGCGTTCAGCCGATAGAACAGGTCCTCGCGGAAGCGTCCCTCCGCAACCAGCTGGCGCAGGTCATGATGCGAGGCGGAGATGATCTTGATGTCGACAGGCCGGGGCGCAATGCCGCCGACCGGGATCAGTTCGCGCTCGGCGATCACCCGCAAAAGCCGCGACTGCAGCGCGTAGGGCATGTCGCCGATCTCATCGAGGAACAGCGTGCCGCCGTCGGCGCTCTCGATCAGTCCTTTGCGGCCTTTGGCGGTGGCGCCGGTAAAGGCGCCCGCGGCGTGCCCGAACAATTCGCTTTCGATCAGATGTTCCGGGATCGCCGCGCAATTGATGGCCACGAACGGGCCGGTGCGCCCGGAGCTGTCATGGATCGCCCGGGCGAGGACCTCTTTGCCGGAACCCGTCTCGCCGTGGATCAGGGTCGGGATGGCGGTGCGTGCAAGCTTGGCGGCGCGCATCTGCACCGCCGCCATGGCCGGATCGCCGCCCGAAAGCTCGGCGATCGGTTTCGGCAGCACCTCGACGGGCGCGCGGCGCCCGCTCGGCGGCTGGGGCTCGATGGCATGCGCGAACAGCGCGCTGCCGTTGCGGCCAAACACCAGCCGCTCCTCGGTCGGCCGTCCGCGCGTCAGATTGGGCAAGTCGTCGACGTCCATGTCGAGGTAACGCGAGATCGGCTGGCCGATGGGCGAGGGCGAGAGCCTCCAGTCGGCGCCGCCGGCTTGCGCCAAGAGCAGCGCCGCGCCGCGCGTCGTGCCGAGGATATGACCCGACGCGTCGAGCGCGATGGCCGCTTCGGGGTCGACGTCGAGGAATTCGGGAGAGCGCGAGAAGCGCAGCACCCATTCCGAATGCATATGCGCCATCAGATTGGCGAGCTCGATTCGCCGGGCTGACGCCGTCACCAGGTGCATCGCCAGGTTCTGGCTGACCTTCGGCTGCGGCGACCGCAGCAGCGAGATGTCGAGCACGGCCGTCAATTCGCCATTGGTGTCGAAGATCGGCGCGGCGGTGCAGGAGAGCGGGGTGTGGGTGGTGTCGAAATGATCGGTCTGGTGAATGGTCATCGCCTCGCCGGTGACGATGCAGGAGCCGACGCCGCAAGTCCCGGTGCGGCTTTCCGACCATTCGGAGCCGAGATAGAGGCCCGCCTTGCGCAACTGGTCCATGAACAGCGGGTCGCCGAGGAAGTCGACGGTGACGCCCTTGGCGTCAGCCAGCAGCAGGACGTAGTTCTGTCCCGCCACCTGCTTGAACAAGGTTTCCAGCCCGCTCCGGGCAATGGCGACCAGCCTTTCGGACTGCTCGCGGTGCTCGCGCAACTGCGTGTCGGGGACGATATAGGCTTCCGTCGGCCGTGCCGGATCGAGCCGATGCGTGTCGATGCAACGCAGCCAGGATTGAACCACGATGTCGTCGCGGATCGATCGCGCGCCGGACAGGACCTGCTCGATCTCGCGGATATGCTCCCGCTCGCCAGCCATGCGTCCTCCTCGCAGCCAACGTCACTTTTGCCGGTGCATAGTGGTGCCTCGATGGAATGCGCTCAACTGTACTATGGTAGCGCGCGAGCGTGCCGTTCTCACAGGCAGGTGAATTCGCATCGCCCCCCATTGACGAGCCCGCGTTTTCGCCCTTATTGTCCGCGCCCATGAAAACGGCACTCATTCTCGTAGGCTGGCGCGTGGGCAAGGCGGTGTAACCGCCGGGCGAAAACCTCCCATGCGCATCCCACAGGCTCCCTCGGGGGCCTTTTTTATTGCCTTCAACCGAACTAAACGAGCAGCAAATCGCCAGGCGGCGAACAGTACGGGACCAGACCGATGAGCAACGGACAGAACGAGCGGCGCGAAATGACGGGTGCCGAAATGGTGGTGCAGGCGCTGAAGGACAATGGCGTCAAGCACGTCTTCGGCTATCCGGGCGGCGCGGTCCTTCCGATCTATGACGAGATTTTCCAGCAGGACGAGGTCGAGCACATCCTGGTCCGGCACGAGCAGGGGGCCGGCCACGCGGCCGAAGGTTATGCCCGCTCGACCGGCAAGGCCGGCGTGCTTTTGGTGACGTCCGGTCCCGGCGCCACCAACGCGGTGACGCCCCTGCAGGACGCATTGATGGATTCCATTCCGCTGGTCTGCCTCACCGGCCAGGTGCCGACCTCGCTGATCGGCTCCGACGCCTTCCAGGAATGTGACACGGTCGGCATCACGCGGCCCTGCACCAAGCACAATTGGCTGGTGAAGGACGTCAACGATCTCGCCGCCACCATCCATGAGGCATTTCACGTGGCGACGACCGGCCGTCCTGGTCCGGTCGTGGTCGACATCCCGAAGGACGTGCAGTTCGCCAAGGGCATCTATGTGCCGCCGCAGACGGCGCCGCGCACCAGCTACCAGCCGAAGGTCCAGGGTGACCTGGAGAAGGTCAAGGCCGCCGTCGAGTTGATGGCTGCCGCCAAGAAACCGATCATCTATTCGGGTGGCGGCGTCATCAATTCCGGCACGGAGGCCAGCCATCTGCTGCGCGAACTGGTCGACCTGACCGGCTTCCCGATCACCTCGACGCTGATGGGGCTGGGCGCCTATCCGGCGTCCGGCAAGAACTGGGTCGGCATGCTCGGCATGCACGGCACCTACGAAGCCAACATGGCCATGCATGATTGCGACGTGATGGTCTGCATAGGCGCGCGCTTCGACGACCGCATCACAGGCCGTCTCAACGCGTTCTCGCCGAACTCGAAGAAGATCCATATCGATATCGACCCGTCCTCGATCAACAAGAACGTCCATGCCGACGTTGGGATTCTAGGCGATGTCGGCCGGGTGCTGGAGGACATGGTGCGGCTGTGGCGGGCGACCGCCAAGGCCGACAAGAAGGCGCTCTATCCCTGGTGGGAGCAGATCGCGAAATGGCGCGCGCGGGACTCGCTCGCCTACAAGATGAACAGCGACGTCATCATGCCGCAATATGCGATCCAGCGGCTCTACGCGCTGACCAAGGATATGGATACCTACATCACCACCGAAGTCGGCCAGCATCAGATGTGGGCGGCGCAGCACTATCACTTCGACAAGCCGAACCGCTGGATGACGTCGGGCGGGTTGGGCACGATGGGCTACGGCCTGCCTGCCGCGCTCGGCGTGCAGATCGCGCATCCCGACGCGCTGGTCATCGACATCGCCGGCGACGCCTCGGTGCAGATGACGATGCAGGAGATGAGTTCGGCGGTGCAGTACGAGGCGCCGATCAAGATATTCATCCTCAACAACCAGTATATGGGCATGGTGCGCCAGTGGCAGCAGTTGCTGCACGGCAACCGGCTGTCGCACTCCTACACCGAGGCGATGCCCGATTTCGTCAAGCTGGCGGAGGCCTATGGCGGCCACGGCATCCGCTGCGACAAGCCGGACGAGCTCGACGATGCGATCCGCGAGATGATCTCGGTGAGGAAGCCGGTTCTGTTCGACTGCCGCGTGGCGACTTTGGCCAACTGCTTCCCGATGATCCCGTCGGGCAAGGCGCATAACGAAATGCTCCTGCCTGACGAGGCGACCGACGAAGCGGTGGCCAACGCCATCGATGCGAAGGGCAGGGAACTGGTGTGACGAGCCGTGATGGCAGGGCTATCGCGAGAAGCCGTGCGCAAACAGAGAATTAGCTCAAAAGTCTGAAATCGAGATTCACCTGATGAACGCACAACACCTTCAACCGACCGGCTCCGCCTACTTTATCGCCAAGGAAACCGAAAAGCCGGAAACGCATACGCTTTCCGTGCTGGTCGACAACGAGCCGGGCGTGCTCGCCCGCGTCATCGGCCTGTTTTCCGGGCGCGGCTACAACATCGAAAGCCTGACCGTCTCAGAGACCGAGCACGAACGGCATCTGTCGCGCATCACCATCGTGACACGCGGCACCCCGCATGTGATGGAGCAGATCAAGAACCAGCTCGAACGTATCGTACCGGTGCACCGCGTGGTCGACCTGTCCGTTCGTTCGCACGAGCTGGGGCAGGAGCGGCCGCTGGAGCGGGAACTGGCGCTGGTCAAGGTCGCCGGCACCGGCGATGCCCGCGTCGAGGCGCTTCGCCTCGCTGACGCTTTCCGCGCCTCGGTCATCGACGCCAACACCGAGCATTTCATCTTCGAGATCACCGGCAAGGGCTCCAAGCTCGATCAGTTCATCGCCATCATGAAGCCGCTCGGCCTGGTCGAGATCTGCCGCACCGGCGTGGCGGCGATGAACCGCGGCCCGCAGGGAATGTGATCGGGACAAGCGGCGCTGGCCCGTTTCGGCTTGGCTCGGCACTTGCCAGCTCCTGGTTTTTGCGCGCCCGCTAAAAGGACAGTAAGGCTGACTTATCTGGAGAGATAGCATGTCGCTCGACGCGTTCCTCGCCCTTTTGGTCTACGCCTTGGTGACCTCGATCACGCCGGGGCCGAACAACCTGATGCTACTGGCGTCCGGCGTCAATTTCGGCATCGTCAGAACGATCCCGCACATGCTCGGCATCAGCATCGGCTTTTTCGTCCTGCTCCTGGCCGTGGGCTTTGGCCTCGGCGCGGTGCTGACGGCGGTCCCCGCGCTGCATACGGCGCTGAAGGTCGCCGGCGCGGCTTACCTGCTCTACCTGGCCTGGAAGATCGCGACGTCGCGCTCATTGGGCAACAAAGGAGAGGCGGAGGTCAGGCCGATGCGCTTCATCGATGCGGCGGCTTTCCAATGGGTCAATCCCAAGGCTTGGGTGATGGCGATCACCGCCATGGCCGTCTACGCCAACGCCGGCCATCCGTTCATCTCGGTGATGCTGATCTCGGCGGCCTTCACAATCGTCAACCTGCCAAGCGTATCCATATGGGCCGGCTTCGGCACCGCGCTGCGTGGCTTCCTGTCTGATCCTGCGCGGCTGAAGTGGTTCAATATCGCCATGGGCGTGCTGCTGGCGGCGACGCTGTGGCCGATGCTCCGCTGAGTTCATTTTCGGGTAAATAAGCGGCCCGCTACGGCGCGTTAGCCGACTGCCTAACGATTGTGCAGTGCACATTAAATCTTCGTAATGCCGCGTTTTGGCCCTTTTCCGACAAAGCCTTGTCCTATCTATTCGGCGAAAATAGCGGCGGACGGCCGCGAATTGAGCTATTATCGACCACCGGGTTCGGCGTGTCGGATGAGAGGGCTTGTTGTCGATGCGCGGAAAAATCGCTTTCGCATTTGTTGCGGTTGCCTGCCTTGCCGGCGCCGGGCTCTATTTTTCGCCCACCGCGATGGGCAAGGTCCAGCAACTGATTTCCAGGCAGCAGGCAGCGCCTGGCGGAACGGACAAGACGGCCAAGGCGTCCGACAAAACGGCGGGCGGTGGCGGCGGGCATTCGGCCTCGATCGTTTCCGCCACCGCGACGACCGCCGATTTCCCGATCCGCCGCTATGCCATCGGCTTCGTCTCCTCGCCGGCTGTGGTGAGCATCAATGCCCGGGTTTCCAGCCAGATCGTGTCGATCGCGGTCAAGGACGGGCAGATGGTCAAGGCCGGTGATCTTCTGTTCTCGCTCGACGACCGCGCGCTCAGGGCGCAACTGGCGAAGGACCAGGCGACGCTGGCCAAGGATCAGGCGATGCTGGTGAGCGCCCAGGCCGATCTGCAGCGCGCCAAGGACCTCGTCGCCAAGCAGGCCGGCACGCAGCAGACCTACGATCAGGCCCTGGCAGCTCAAAAGGCCGCGGCCGCGACCATCGACGCCGACAAGGCGACCATCGATGCCGATACCGTGCAACTGAGCTATGCGACCATCTCGGCGCCGATCGCGGGCAGGCTCGGCGCCGTCAACGTCTCCGTCGGCGATCTCGTCACCACCAGCAACGGCAACTCCACCAGCACGACGCCGCTTGTCACCATCACCCAGATGGACCCGCTGCAGGTGAATTTCACGCTGCCGGAAAGCAACCTTGCCTTGTTGCACAAGGCGCTGGCCGACCCGCAGCAAGGGGACGTGACGCTGACCAAGGACGGCGATCGCAAGCCGATCGGCAAGGGCACGCTCGATTTCGTCGATTCCAGCGTCGATACGGCCTCCGGCACCATCGCCACGCGGGCGAGCATACCGAATTCGGATCTTTCGTTGTGGCCCGGCCAATACGTGAACGTGGTGCTCGAAGCCGGCACGATGCCGCAGATGACCTCGGTTCCGACGGTCGCGGTGCAGCCCAGCCAGAAGGGTTCCTTCGTCTATGTCGTCAAGCCCGACAACACCGTCGAAATGCGGCCCGTGCAGGTAGCGCTGACGGTGGGCGACAACAGCGCCATCAGCCAAGGGCTGAAGGGCGGCGAGAAGGTGGTCGTCGAAGGCCAGACGCGGCTTAAGGATGGCGCCGCCGTGCACGAAGGTAACGCAGCCGATGGTGGCGGCCAGGCGGCCGCGCCCAAGGTCGCGGAAGCCGGCAAGGCAGGCGAGGCCAGCCAATGATCTCCGAATTCTGCATTCGCAGGCCCGTCGCCACACTGCTGATGTCGTTCGCCCTCATTCTGGGCGGCATCTTCGCCTACAAGTTCCTGCCGGTGGCGGCACTGCCGAGCGCCGAGTTCCCGGTGGTCAACGTCTCCGCGCAGTTGCCCGGCGCCTCGCCGGAGACGATGGCGACATCGGTGGCGACACCGCTGATCAAGCAGTTCGCCACCATCGCCGGCATCGATTCGATCTCGACGACCAATTCGCTCGGCCAGACCTCGATCGCCATCCAGTTCGTGCTCAACCGCGACATCGATGCCGCCGCCGCGGACGTGCAGGCCGCGATCGCGCGCACGCAGAAATCGCTGCCGCCGCAAATGACGTCGCCGCCGAGCTACCGCAAGGTCAATCCGGCCGACGCGCCGATTCTTCTGATGTCGCTGGTCAGCGACACGGTCCCGCTGACCGATCTCGACGCCTTCGCCGAAAACGTCATCTCGCCGTCGCTCTCGACCATCGACGGCGTGGCGCAGGTCTCGATCTATGGTCAGCAGAAATATGCCGTGCGCATCCAGATCGATCCGACCGCGCTCGCGGCGCGCGGCATCTCGATTGATCAGTTGCAGGCAGCCGTCGCTTCGGCCAACAGCAACACGCCGCTCGGCGTGCTGCAGAACGACAAGCAGCAGCTCACCATCACCGCCAACACCCAGCTCGACAACGCCGCCGGCTTCTCCAACCTCATCATCGCCACCAAGAATGGCCACCCGGTGCGGTTGGGCGAGGTGACTCGCGTCGTCGATTCCGTGCAGACCACAACGACCGCGAGTTGGTATGATGGCACCCGCGCGATCATCATGGCCGTGCAGCGCCAGCCCGACGCCAACACCGTCGACGTCGTCGACAAGGTCAAGGCGATGCTGCCGTCCTTCCAGGACCAGATGCCGGCGGCCGCCCAGATCAAGCTGCTCAACGACCGCTCGACCTCGATCCGCGCAGCGGTCTCGGATGTGCAGTTCACGTTGCTTTTGACCATCGCGCTGGTCGTGATGGTGATCTTCGTGTTCCTGCGCCGGGTCACGGCAACCATCATTCCGGCCGTGGCTGTGCCGATCTCGCTGATTGCAACGCTCGGCGCGATGTTCCTGTTCGGCTTCTCCATCGACAACATCTCGCTGATGGGGCTCACGCTCGCCGTCGGCCTTGTCGTCGACGATGCCATCGTCATGCTGGAAAACATCTTCCGGCACATGGAGGAAGACGGGCTGTCGGCCTTCGACGCCGCGCTGAAGGGCGCGCGAGAGATCGGCTTCACCATCATCTCCATCTCGATCTCGCTGGTGGCGGTATTCATCCCCGTGCTTCTGATGGGCGGCGTGATCGGCCGTATCTTCAACGAATTCGCCGTGGTGGTGACAGTCGCCATCCTGGCATCGATGTTCGTCTCGTTGACGCTGACGCCGATGCTTTGTTCGCGGTTGTTGTCGGTTTCCAAGGCGGATCGTGAAAAACATGGCGCCGGCCACGGACACGACCTCTTCACGCGAGGCTACGACTGGCTGCTCAGCTTCTGCCTCAGGCATACATTCCTTGTGTTCCTGGTCTTCGTCGGCACCGCAGTGGCATCGGTCTGGCTGATCCAGGCCTCGCCGAAGGGCTTCTTCCCGCAGGAGGATATCGGCCAGATTTCGGTGACGACCATCGCCCGGCAGGACATCTCCTTCGACGCCATGGTCAAGCTGCAAGGGCAGGTGGCCAGCGTGTTCTCGCACTCGCCCTATGTCGACCATGTGGCCTGGTCGGCCGGCAGCGGCAACAATGCGCTCAACCAGGGCCAGCTGTTCGTACAGCTGAAGGACAAGAGCCAGCGTCCCAACATCGAGAAGGTGCTTTCGGATCTGCGCAAACAATTGGCGGGCGTCGCTGGCATCGAGACCTACATGCAGCCAGTGCAGAACCTCAGGCTGGGCTCGCGTTCGTCGGCCAGCGCCTATCAGCTGGTCGTGCAGGGACTCGATACGGGTCAGACCGATATCTGGGCGCAGAAGTTGAACGACGCCATGGCGGCCGACCATACGATGTTCACGGATGTCACCAGCGATCTGCAAAATAATGCCTTGCAGGCGTCATTGGTGATCGACCGCGACAAGGCCGCCCAACTCGGCATCGACACCGACACGCTGCGTTCGGCGCTCTATGGCGGTTTTGGAACGGATCAGGTTTCGACGATCTTCGGTTCGGCCGACAGCTACGAGGTCATCACTGAACTCGACCCCAAGATCAACTGGTCGCCGGGGCGCATGCTGGCCATCCAGGTGAGGACGGCAAGCGGCAGCCTGGTGCCGCTTGGCGCCTTCGCCCATGTCGACCGCACGGCTGGCGCGCTGACGGTCAATCAGCTCGGCCAGCTCCCAGCGGTCACGATCTCCTACAACCTGCCGCAGGGCGTGTCGCTCGGCGACACCGTGACCCGGATCAACCAGTTGAAAGACCAGATCGGCATGCCGAAGGCGATCGGGACCACCTTCGCCGGAACGGCCAAGACGTTCCAGGATTCGCTCGCCAACCAGGGCCTGCTGATCGGCGGAGCGATCCTGACGATCTACATCGTGCTCGGCATGCTCTATGAGAGCTTCATCCACCCGCTGACCATCCTGACCGGCCTGCCGTCGGCGGTGCTGGGCGCGGTGCTGGCGCTGCGCCTGGCAGGGATGGATCTGTCGGTGATCGCGGTGATCGGCATCCTGATGCTGATCGGCATCGTCAAGAAGAACGGCATCATGATGGTCGACGTCGCGCTGGAGCTCCGCCGCGAGGGCATGTCGGCCAAGGACTCCATCCACAAGGCCTGCCTGATGCGTTTCCGGCCGATCATGATGACGACGCTGGCGGCATTGATGGGCACGTTCCCCATCGCGCTCGGCACCGGCGCCAGCGCGGAACTCCGCCAGCCGCTCGGCGTCGCGGTTGTCGGCGGCCTGCTGGCGTCGCAGGCGCTGACGCTGTTCGTGACGCCCGTGATCTATGTCTATTTCGAGAACTTCTCCGGCTGGCTGCTCGGCCTGACGTCGAAGAAGAGCCGCCCGGCGCTGCATGTTGTCGAGAGCGATGGCGAACAGCGCTCGCTGTTCGAGGACGAACCGCAGAAGGCGGCCGCCGAATAGGGCTGCCGCCTCTGGCCCAAGCCGCGGCGCTTGCGGACGACCGCCGGCGATCCTAGTCTTGGTCCATGTCCCATGATCATGACCACGACAACGAGCTCGATCCGTTCGCGGCGCGGGTTCGCGCGCTGGAGACGATCCTTACCCAGAAGGGCTTGATCGATCCGGCGGCGATCGATGTCATCGTCGACACCTACGAGACCAAGGTCGGCCCGCGCAACGGCGCGCGGGTGGTCGCCAAGGCATGGAGCGATCCGGCTTACGCCGACTGGCTGAAGCGCGACGCGACCGCCGCGATCGGATCGCTCTCCTATACCGGCCGCCAGGGCGAGCACATGCAGGCCGTGTTCAACACGGAGGAGACGCACAACCTCGTGGTCTGCACGCTCTGCTCCTGCTATCCGTGGTCGGTGCTCGGCCTGCCGCCGGTCTGGTACAAGGCGCCGCCCTACCGGTCGCGGGCGGTGATCGATCCGCGCGCTGTGCTGGAGGAATTCGGGCTGACGCTGCCGAGGGCCAAGAAGATCCGCGTCTGGGATTCGACCGCCGAGCTTCGCTACCTGGTGGTGCCGATGCGGCCCAAGGGCACCGAGGGCTGGAGCGAGGAGCAACTCGCCGGGCTGGTCAGCCGCGATGCGATGATCGGCACGGCAGTCGCGAGGGAGCCGGCATGAACGGGCCGCAGGATCTCGGCGGGCAGATGGGGTTTGGGCCGGTCGCGCCCGAGAAAGACGAACCTTACTTCCATGCGGCATGGGAGAAGCGGGCGCTGGGCGTCACGCTGACGGCCGGCGGGCTGGGCGCCTGGAATATCGACGAGAGCCGGCATGCGCGGGAATCGCTGCATCCCGCCGACTATTATGCGTCGAGTTACTACCAGATCTGGATCAAGGCGCTGGAAACGCTCCTCAAGCGCCACGGGTTCATCACGGAGCGCGACCTTGCCGCCGGCAAGGCGGTCGATGCAGCCCCGACGCCGAAGAGAGTGCTAAAGGCGGCGGATGTGCCGGCAGTGCTCGCCAAGGGCGGGCCATGCGACCGGCCCGTCAGCACCCAGGCGCGTTTTCGCGCAGGCGACCCGGTGCGGACGAAGAATTTCAATCCGACCGGCCATACGCGGCTGCCGCGCTATGCGCGCGGCAAGACGGGAACGATCGAGGCCGTTCGCGACGGCTTCGTCTTCCCCGACAGCAACGCCCATGGCAACGGCGAAAACCCGCAATGGGTTTACACGGTGGTTTTCGACGGGACGGAAATCTGGGGTGAGGGCGCCGACCCGACGCTCAGCGTCTCGATCGACGCCTGGGAGAGTTATCTTGAACCGGCATGAGGCCAAGTTGCCGACGGGTTTCGACGAGCCGGTCTTCGCCGAGCCGTGGCAGGCGGAAGCTTTCGCCATGACCGTCGCGCTGCAAGACAAGGGCCTCTTCTCGTGGAGCGAATGGGCGCAGGCCCTGTCCGCCGAGGTTAAGCAGCCGGGCGCGGCAAGTGACGGGCACGATTATTACGAGCACTGGCTGGCGGCGCTTGAAAAACTGCTGGCGCGAAAGGGTGTCGCCGGCAAAAGCGAGGTGGACGGACTCGCCGCCGCCTGGGAGCGTGCCGCTCACGCCACGCCGCATGGCAAGCCGATCCTGCTGGAGAACGATCCCCGGGGCTTTATGGCGGCTGCCGCCAGTCAGACCAAACGGCCAGTTTAGTCTTCTGTTATCTTCCTCTGGATTTCGCGTCTGCCCTCAGTTGTAAATATTGAGGCGACCCGCGACCATGTCGTCACGATGGAAAAGCCTGCCGCACCATGCCCTTTGCTGCAAATCGCGATCGAGGCGAAGCCGAGAGCCGATGAGGAGAAGTTGCGTGTCGCCCTGTCGACGCTGGCCAACGAGGATCTGTCCTTCCGCGTCAAGACCGACGAGGAATCGGGGCAGACGATCATTTCCGGCACAGGCGAGCTTCACCTCGACATCATCATTGACCGCCTGCGCCGCGAGTTCGACGTCGCGGTCAATGTCGGCGCTCCGCAAGTGGCCTATCGCGAGACGATTACCCGCAAGCACGAGCAGGACTATACGCTTAAGAGGCTATTCGCCGGCCAGGGTCAGTTCGCCCGCGTCAAGGTTCTGTTCGAGCCGAACGGGCACAATCCGGATTTCGCGTTTGTGTCGAGGGTTCCCGACGGCGCTTTTCCCGGTGATTATGCCGCCGCAGTCGAAAAAGGGGTGCGCAGCATACTGGTTTCGGGTCCCTATGCCGGCTTCCCGATGATTGGTATCAAGGCGACGTTGGTGGACGCCGCCCGTCATCACGCCGACTCTCCGACTTCCGCTTTCGAGATCGCCGGCAGCGCCTGCTTCAAGGAAGCCGCGCCCCAGCTTGGCGTACAATTGCTCGAGCCGATCATGAAGGTCGAGGTGGTGACGCCGGAAGACTATGTCGGCAGACTCATCGGCGACCTGAACGGCCGTCGTGGCCAGATCCAGGGCCAGAAAGCGTGCGGTGTTGTTGTCGTCATCAACGCGGTGGTGCCGCTGGCCAACATGCCCAAGTACGTCGACAACCTGCGCTCGATGAGCCAGGGCCGTGCGACCTACACGATGCGGTTCGACCACTACGCGCCGGTTCCGAGGCCTGACCGCGATCCGCCGCCGCCGGCAGTGGCTGCCTACGCCTGATTTGTTCGTCGTCGGAGCCAGCCGAGCCGCTGCGATTTTGTTCTCTTTACGTTCCTGTTCGGGGCTGATAGCCTGACTTTGTCGGAGGAGCTAGCGATTGCCGCCGACAACGGTAGACATGGCGGCCAACCTTGTCTTTCGCCTGCGAATCCGGTCTGTCGCACTGATGGAATTTTCTCCCCAACAGGATGAAGCTTTGAAAGCGGTCGGGCGCTGGCTCAAAGAGGGCCGGCCGCAGGTCTTCCGCCTGTTCGGCTATGCCGGTACGGGCAAGACCACGCTGGCGCGCTATTTCGCGGAGCATGTCGACGGCCAGGTGCAGTTCGCCGCCTTCACCGGCAAGGCGGCGCAGGTGCTGCGCTCCAAGGGGGCGACCAACGCCCGCACCATCCATTCGCTGATCTACAGGCCGAAGGGCGAGGAATCGGTCGAGGACGAGGTGACCGGCAAGACGTCGATGTCGCCGACCTTTTCGCTCAACCGGCAAAGCCCGATTTCGCGCGCCAAGCTCGTCGTCATCGACGAATGCTCGATGGTCGACGAGCAACTCGGCCGCGACCTGATGAGTTTTGGGACGCCGATCCTGGTGCTCGGCGATCCCGCACAGTTGCCGCCGATCTCCGGCGGCGGCTTCTTCACCGAGCATGAACCCGATGTGCTGTTGACCGAGATCCATCGCCAGGCACGCGACAATCCGATCATCCGGCTGGCGCTCGACGTGCGCGAGGGCCGCGAATTCATGCATGGCGATTACGGTACCGCGCAGGTGATCGGCAGGGAAGGGGTTACGCAGGATCTGGTGCTGAAAGCGGACCAGGTGCTGGTCGGAACCAATCGCACGCGGCGGCGCTATAATCAGAGACTGCGCGAGCTTAAGGGCTTCAACGCCGACTTTCCGCAGGCCGGCGACAAGCTGGTGTGCCTGCGTAACGATCCGGCCAAGGGGCTGCTCAATGGTTCGCTGTGGAAGGTGATGACCTCGTCGCGCGAGACGGTGAAGCCTGGAATCAATCTTCTGGTTTCGCCGGAAGAGGATGACCCCGATCGCGGCGTCGCCAAGATCAAACTGCTCAAGGCGGCGTTCGAGGATCCGGATGCCGAAATCCCCTGGCAGCAGAAGAAGCGCTTCGACGATTTCGACTACGGCTACGCGCTGACCGTGCACAAGGCGCAGGGCTCGCAGTGGAACGACGTCGTGCTTTTCGACGAGAGCTGGGCTTTCAAGGAGACCCGGCAGCGCTGGCTCTATACCGCCATCACCCGCGCCGCGGAGCGGCTGACAGTCGTGCGCTAGCGCCGTGTTTTGACGCAATTCCGCGCCGAGCCTGAACGCTCAGGCTTTTCCTGGAATTGCGCCGAACCTGCGGGATCACACGGGCCTCGCGCCAAGCCATTGCCAGGCGGCTTCCTCATCATCGGTGTCGAAACGCCTGCATTCGAACGGCAGGGTTTTGGGAAAAACACCGGAGACGAAGGAAACCCATTCCGGCTCGCCGATGACAGCGCAGCGAACGACATGTTCTAATGCGTCAGTCACGCCTTGCCGAAGGGTGTCGTTCGAGATGTTGCGCCAATCCACGCTTTCCTCGTCGGTCAGGCGCACCAGCACGTCGATCCTCGGATGGAGCGCGTAGGCGGCTTGCAGCAGGCCAAAGAGGTTTTCGGCGTCGGCCGGCGAAACATCGCCGACGACGTCGATGGCGAAAAGCGCGTCGCGGTTGGTTTCGATGCGGCGGATCGCCGGCACGGCTTCGAGGAAATTCAACGGCTGATCCTTATGTTTGGGCAATTCCAGGAAGAGTGTGAGCCGGTTTTCCGTCCGGAATTGCGTTAAAACAGAGCGCTTTAGCCTCCACCTATCCCCTGGAACACCCGAAACCCTCTATCTGTTCCCGTCAAAGACGGTATAGATGCCCGCCGACCCACTGGACCCCAGTTCATGCCCGCCAAGCTTTCGGTCAATCTCAATGCCGTCGCCATGCTGCGCAACCGTCGCGACCTGCCATGGCCGAGCGTCACCGGGCTTGGCCGCATCGCGCTTTCGGCCGGCGCGCATGGCCTGACGGTGCATCCCAGGCCCGACGAGCGGCACACCAGGCATTCCGATCTGCCAGAGATCAGGGCGCTGATCGACGACGAGTTCCCAACGGCGGAATTCAATATCGAGGGCTATCCGACCGAGGATTTCCTGGCGCTTGTCGAGAAGAACCAGCCCGAGCAGGTCACGCTGGTGCCGGATGACCCGGCGCAGGCGACCTCGGACCATGGCTGGAACTTCGTCGCCCAGGCAGGGTTCCTCACACCGATCGTCAAGCGGTTGAAGAAAGGCGGGTTCCGCGTGTCACTGTTTTCCGATGCGGACCCGGACGGGGTGAATGCGGCGCGCGACACCGGCGCTGATCGCATCGAGCTCTATACCGGGCCGTATGGGAGTTTCCATTCCGATTCCGCGAAGGCGGCGAAAGAGCTGGAAAGATTGGGAAAAACCGCCGACGCCGCGTTCGCGGCCGGGCTTGGCGTCAATGCCGGCCACGATCTGACCGTGAAGAACCTGCCGGCATTGGCAAAACGCATTCCGGCATTGGCCGAAGTATCGATCGGACACGGGTTGACAGCCGATGCGCTGGAGTATGGCATGGCCAGCACGGTGGGACGGTTCTTGAAGGCCTGTGGATGGTAGGGCGCCTTGCGTAGCTCCGGCGGGTTTGGCGTGTTCCGCGCGCTGCGGACTCGGAGCGGGTCGAATCTGAAGAAGTGGGGTTCATGGTGCTAGCCAACGCCAGCGACACAGAATCCGCTGAACGTCCGAACCATGCCGAAGCCGATCGGCAGCACGGCAGCCCCAAGGTTCTCATGCTTGGCGCGCTCGGCGTGGTCTATGGCGATATCGGAACAAGCCCGATCTACGCCTTCCGCGAGGCGCTGCATGCGTCGGGAGACGCGGTCGCCCGCGAGGATCTTCTCGGCGTGCTGTCGCTGATCGTCTGGGCGCTGACGATCATCGTCACGATCAAATATGTCGCCTTCGTGCTTCGGGCGGACAACAAGGGTGAGGGCGGCACGCTGTCGCTGATGTCGCTGGCGCGCAGCGCCTATCCCAACCGATCAGGATTGATCCTGGCGATCGGACTTTGCGGCGCGGCGCTTTTTTTCGGCGATTCGATCATCACCCCGGCTATTTCCGTGCTCTCCGCTGTCGAGGGCCTGGAGGTCGTCACGCCGGCGCTCAATGCCTATGTCGTGCCCATCACGCTTGTCATCCTGGCGTTTCTTTTTGCCGTGCAGCGTTTCGGTACCAGCAAGGTGGCGGCTGTATTCGGGCCCGTGATGGCGACATGGTTCCTGGCGATCGGCGCGGCCGGCCTTTACCACATCGTGGACGATCCATCCGTCCTCCTGGCAATCAACCCCTATCACGCTGTCTATTACCTGGCCACGACCCCGACGGGCGCCTTTGTCACTGTCGGCGCGGTGTTCCTGGCGGTCACCGGCGCCGAGGCGCTTTATGTCGACCTCGGTCATTTCGGCCGCAAGCCGATCGTGATGGCGTGGTTTTCGGTGGTCTTCCCCTGCCTGCTTCTCAACTATTTCGGGCAGGGCGCCTTCGTGCTGTCACATGGCGGCAAGCCCGCCATCCCGTTTTTCCAGATGCTGCCTGAATGGGCGCTGGTGCCCATGGTTTGCCTGGCGACGGCGGCCACCGTGATCGCCAGCCAGGCCGTCATTTCCGGCGCTTTCTCGCTGACCAGGCAGGCCGTGCAGCTCAACCTTCTGCCCCGCATCGAGGTGCAGCACACATCCGAGATGCAGAGCGGCCAGATCTATATGCCGAGGGTCAACCTGTTGGTTGCGTTGGGCGTGATGCTTCTGGTCGTCGGCTTCGGAAGCTCGAGCGCGCTGGCCTCGGCCTACGGCATCTCGGTGACCGGCGAGATGCTGATGACCACGGTGCTGCTGTTTGTCGTGATGCGCTGGCTGTGGAAGTGGCAACTGGCGGTGGCGCTGGCGCTGGCGCTGCTGTTCGGCGTCATCGATCTCGGCTTCTTCTCGGCCAATGTCGTCAAGATCGTCGAAGGCGGCTGGGTGTCGATCACGGTTGCTTCCATCATGGGCCTGATCATGTGGACCTGGATCCGCGGCAGCCGTTACCTGTTCGACAAGACGCGCCGCAACGAGATTCCGCTCGATTTCCTGGCGGCGAACCTCCTGAAGAAGAAGCCGCAGCTCGTGTCAGGCACGGCCGTGTTCCTGACCAGCGATCCGCTCAGCGCGCCGACGGCGCTGATGCACAGCCTGAAGCATTACAAGGTGCTGCATGAGAAGAATGTCATCCTGTCGGTGGTGACGGCGCCGCAGCCGGTGGTGCCCGACAGCGAGCGGGTCAAGATGGAGACCGTCAACGAGCTGTTCATGAGGGTGTCGCTGACCTTCGGCTATATGGAGCAGCCCAACATTCCCCGGGCGCTCGCGATATGCCGCAAGCAGGGGTGGAAGTTCGACATCATGACGACATCCTTCTTCCTGTCGCGGCGCTCGCTGAAGGCCTCGCCCAATTCCGGCATGCCGGTCTGGCAGGACCGTTTGTTCATCGGGCTGGCGCGCACGGCGGCGGATGCGACGGAATATTTCCAGATACCGACAGGACGCGTGGTGGAGATCGGCACGCAGGTCGCCATCTGACGAGGCCGATTTTGCGCCGGATGAAGAAGTCCAACCGTTCCGTATACTGAAAGCCGTGCGTTGGCAGCACGGGAGCCCTCACGTCAGGGCACTTGATATTGCACCGCAGCAAGCGTAGAGCACCGCGCATTTTATCGGAGTGTCGTCAATGGCCCTTGCCAATGGTGCTGAGGCGGAACCCGTCGACCAAACGGGGCATCCGGAAACAGGGCAGCAGAGCACCAAGGTGCTCATGCTGGGGGCGCTCGGTGTCGTCTATGGCGATATCGGCACCAGCCCGATCTACGCGTTCCGCGAGGCCTTGCATGCCTCATCGGGCGGCCAGGTCGCGAACCGGGCCGACATCTTTGGCGTCTTGTCGCTTATCATCTGGACGCTGACGATCACGGTCACGATAAAGTACATCATGTTCGTCCTACGCGCCGACAACCGCGGCGAGGGCGGCGTGCTCTCGCTAATGGCGCTGGTGCGCGGCAGCTTTTCCTCACGCTCGGTGATTGTCCTTGGCCTGGGCATCGTCGGGGCATCGCTGTTCTTCGGCGACGCGGTGATCACGCCCGCAATCTCGGTGCTCTCGGCGGTTGAAGGCATCAATGTCGTAACGCCTGCCTTCCAGCCCTATGTCGTGCCGCTGACGCTGCTGGTCCTGGCAATGCTTTTCGCGGTGCAGCGCTTCGGCACCGGGGGCGTGGGTCTGGTATTCGGCCCGGTCACCGCCATCTGGTTCATCGCCATCGGCCTTTCCGGTCTCAAGCATATCATCGCCGATCCCGAAATCCTGTGGGCGATCAGCCCGCACTACATCGTTGCTTTCTTCATCAACTCGCCCAATGTTTCCTTTGTTACCGTCGGCGCCGTGTTTCTTTCGGTCACGGGCGCCGAAGCGCTTTATGCCGACCTTGGCCATTTCGGTCGCAGGCCGATCGTGCTGGCGTGGCTGGCGATCGTGTTTCCGTGCCTGCTTTTGAACTATGTCGGGCAGGGGGCCTATGTGCTTTCGCAGAATGGCGCGGTCGACTTGCCGTTCTTCGAGATGAACGAAGGCTGGGCGCTGATCCCGATGGTGGCTCTGGCAACGGCGGCGACCGTGATCGCCAGCCAATCGGTCATCTCCGGCGCCTATTCGCTGACCAGGCAGGCCGTGCAGCTCAACATGCTGCCGCGCCTTGAAATCCTGCACACGTCCGAGAAGCAGTCCGGCCAGATTTACATGCCGCGCGTCAACATGCTGCTGGCGCTGGTGGTGATGCTCCTGGTGGTCGGCTTTGGCGCGTCGAGCAAACTGGCCTCGGCCTACGGCATCTCCGTAACCGGCAATATGCTGGTCACGACGACGCTGCTTTTCGTCGTCATGGCGCGCATCTGGAAGTGGAATATCTGGCCGGCGGTCGCGCTGACGGCAGTGTTCGCGGCCATCGATATCGGTTTCTTCGCCTCCAACATCATCAAGGTGTTCGAGGGTGGCTGGGCGTCGTTGGCCGTGGCCTTCGCGATCATCCTCGGGATGTGGACCTGGGTGCGCGGCAGCCGCTACCTGTTCGAGAAAACCCGCCGCAACGAGATACCGCTCGACTTCCTGGCTGCCAATCTCCTCAAGAAGAAGCCGCAGGTCGTATCGGGCACAGCCGTATTCCTGACCAGCGATCCGCTGAGCGCGCCGACGGCGCTGATGCACAGCCTGAAGCACTACAAGGTGCTGCATGAGAAGAACGTCATCCTGTCGGTGGTGACCGCGCCGCAGCCGGTCGTACCCGACAGCGAGCGCGTCAAGCTGGAGACCGTCAACGAGCTGTTCATGCGCGTGACGCTGACCTTCGGCTATATGGAGCAGCCGAACATTCCGCGCGCCTTGGCCATCTGCCGCAAGCAGGGCTGGAAGTTCGACATCATGACGACATCCTTCTTCCTGTCGCGGCGTTCGCTGAAAGCCTCGCCCAACTCCGGCATGCCGATCTGGCAGGACAGGCTGTTCATCGGCCTGGCGAAAACGGCGTCGGACGCGACGGAATATTTCCAGATCCCGACAGGACGCGTGGTGGAGATTGGCACGCAGGTCGCGATCTGAGAGACTGCGCCGCATAGGCTGGTTCAGCTTACGCAATTCCGGGCGGAAGGCGCGGCGAAGTCGCCGGGCTCATCCGCTACCCACTTTCCTGGGATTGTGCTGGTAGGGAGGCGGGCATGGGCGGCGAGTTGGTGCTTGTGACCGGAGGCTCCGGCTTTCTCGGTGCCCATTGCATCCTGGCGCTCTTGAACGCGGGCTACCGCGTGCGCACGACTGTCCGTTCCGTCAAGCGCGAGACCGATGTCCTTGCCATGCTGAAGGTCGGCGATGCCCAGCCGGGTGATGCGCTTTCCTTTGCTTACGCCGATCTCATGAGCGACGAAGGCTGGCCGGAAGCGGTCGCCGGATGCCGGTACGTTCTCCACGTCGCTTCGCCCTTTCCGCCCGGCGTGCCGAAACGCGAGGACGATCTGATCGTTCCCGCCAGGCAGGGAGCGCTGCGCGTGCTGCGCGCGGCGCGCAACGCCGGCGTCGAGCGGGTCGTGCTCACCTCGTCCTTCGCCGCCGTCGGTTACGGTCAGGCGCCGGTTGCCGGCCATCCGTTCACCGAGGCGAACTGGACCAATCTGAACGAAAAGGTGAGCGCCTATGTGAAGTCGAAGACGCTTGCCGAGCGGGCCGCGTGGGACTTCATCGCCGGTGAAGGCGGCGCCCTGGAACTGGCGGTCGTCAATCCGGTCGGCATTTTCGGACCGGTCCTGGGACCGGACCATTCGACATCGACCGAGTTCATAAAGCGCCTGCTGGATGGCGCGGTGCCCGGCCTGCCGCGCATGGTGTTCGGCGTGGTCGACGTGCGCGACGTCGCGGACCTGCACCTGCGGGCCATGACCAATCCCGCCGCCAGCGGCGAGCGGTTCCTGGCCGTCAGCGGCGATTTCATGACGATGCTGGAGATCGCGCGGACCTTGAAAGCGAGGCTGGGCAGCGCGGCGTCGCGCGTCACGACCAGAGTGCTGCCGGACTGGCTGGTGAAGTTCGTCGGACTGTTCGACGGGCAGGCGGCCCAGATCGTGACCGAACTGGGCAAGCCGAGGAACGCAACGAGCGCCAAGGCCACGCGCATGCTCGGCTGGACGCCGCGATCGCGGGAAGAGGCGCTCACCGCGACCGGTGAGAGCCTGATCCGACTCGGATTGCTCAAGAAGCCGAAATAGCGCGGCGCCAGGCGCGATAGGGCCTGCCGCCGCGAAGAGATATCCTCAACCAGCCAGCTTGGCCTTGTTGGCTTCCAAAAACTGCTTGAGCGACACGGACTTCCGCCCGGACAGTTTCTCGACGGTATCGGTCACCATGCCGAGGCCGCCGGCCCGCGTGGCGGCGTCGAAGGAGACGAGAAGCCGGGCGACAGGCTCGGGCAGGCCTGCCGCCTTCATGCCTTCTGTCAGCGCTTCGTCCGAGAGTTGCACGACCTCGATCGGTTTACCGGTGATCTCGGTGACCAGCGCGGCAACTTCGGCGACCGTGTAGGCTTTCGGCCCGGTCAGCGTGTAGGTGGTGCTTTGATCGGTGGCCAAGGCCAGCCCGCCAGCGATCGCCGCCGCCATATCGTCGCGCGCGCAGTAGGAAATGCGGCCATCGCCCGCCGAAGTATACCAGTGTCCCGATGCCAGGGTATGCGGCAGCGACATGAAGAGGTTCTCGTCATACCAGCTGTCGCGGAAGAACGTGTGGGGTATGCCTGTCGCCTTGATCGCTTGCTCGGTATCATAGTGGTCGGGCGCGAACAGGATTGGCGAGCCCGGCTCCGGATCGGGCAGCGAGGTATATAGCAGGTGGGCGACGCCCGCCTGCTTGGCCGCGGCGACGGCGGCACGCTGCTGTTCGCGCCGCTTCCCCTGGATCGCCAGTTCGTTGGTCGAGATGATGAGCACGCGGCTGGCCCCCGCGAAAGCCTGGGCGAGCGACGCGGTATCGTCGAAATTGGCTTCCCGGACCGCAACGCCGCGCGCGGCAAGCTCGGCAAGGTTCGCAGGCGTACGCGTGGTGGCGATGATGCGGTCCGCCGGAACCTTGAATGTGCCCAGCAGATGATTGATGACGGCTCGGCCAAGCTGGCCGGATGCGCCGGTGACGAGAAGGGTTTCGGACATTGGGGATCCCATGGATTGCCAAGAGGCGGGTCAAGTGAGTCTCGAAAAGAGACCAGCACTAAAATAGGAATTGACCTCGGGCCGTAAAGAAGGCAGTTTTCGGGGAAGTAGGCACAGCCAGGGAACCACCTTGGCTGCCGCGTTTGGCCGGCGGATGTCGCGATGGACAGCAAGATATTCAATCTGAAATCGAAGCTCGAGGTCTACAAAGCCATGACCGGCGGCGCCAATTTCGCCGACTGTCCGGTTCGCGATGTGATCCAGGGCATCAGCGGCAAATGGAGCTCGCTGCTGGTCATGGCGTTGGCGGAAAAGCCTTATCGCTTTGGCGAGTTGCGCCGCCTTGTCCCCGATATCTCGCAGCGCATGCTGACGCAGACGCTCCAAGACCTGCAGCGCGACGGGTACGTCCACCGAGAGGTCTTTCCGACCAAACCGCCAAGCGTCGAGTACAGCCTGACCGATCTGGGGCGCTCGATGTTTTTGCCCCTGCAACAGCTCATCCAATGGGCTGAGCTCAATCATGACGCGGTGCGCGACGCGCGTGCCACCTTCGACGCCGCCCGAGACTGATTTCTCGATAAAAGCGTCAAAGCGCCCAATTGATCCGGCGCATTTCACGCGGGATTGTCCCCGCCGGGTTGGGTTAGGGGGCCATGGGCAAGTCTTACGACATCGCGATTGCCGGCGCCGGTCCGGCCGGACTGGCGGCCGCGCTCTATCTCAAGCGGGCCGGGCACAAGGTCACCATTTTCGAGCGTTTCGATGAACCGAAGCCTGTCGGCTCCGGCCTTATCCTGCAGCCGACGGGGCTGACCGTGCTAGCGGATCTAGGGTTGTTCGAGGAGATTCTTGCGCTTGGCAGCCGAATCGAGCGGCTGCACGGCACCGACGCCAAGAGCGGGCGCACAGTGCTCGAAGTCCGCTACGATGCGCGCCGCGGCCGCCGCTTCGGCCTCGCCGTGCACCGGGCGGCGTTGTTCGGCGTCCTCTATCGCGCTGCCTTGCGCGAAGCGATCGCCATCGAGACCAATGTCGAGATCGAGACGCCGGAGACGGCTGAGCGGGCGATGCTCGTCTGCGGCAACGGCAAGCGGCTCGGGCCGTTCGACCTCGTTGTCGATGCCAGCGGGGCGCGCTCGAAACTGCGGCAATGCCTCGGCGATGCCGCCATGCCGCGGCCGCTCGCCTATGGCGCATTCTGGGCGTCGCTCGGCTGGCGGGACGGCTTCGACAAGAACGCGCTGCTGCAGCGCTACGACAAGGCCAGCATCATGGTCGGCGTGCTGCCGATCGGCAGTCCGCAGCCCGGCTCGGAAGACATGGCGGCCTTCTTCTGGAGCCTCAAGCCGGACGATGCCGAACGGATCAAGGCCGAGGGGTTGGAGGCATGGAAGGCGAGGGTAGTTTCGGTCTGGCCGGCGTGCGAGGCCTTCACCAGCCAGATCGACAGTTTCGAGCAGCTCTCGCTTGCCCGTTATGGCCACCACACGATGGCGCTGCCCGCGGGGCGGCGGCTTGCCGTCATCGGCGACGCCGCGCACTCGACCAGCCCGCAACTGGGGCAAGGCGCGAACATGGCTCTGCTCGACGCGGCGGCGCTCGGCCACGCGCTGGCGCAGGCGAACAGCATCGATGACGCGCTGGCGACCTATGCGAGCGCGCGCCGTTGGCACGTGCGCGTCTTCCAGGCGCTGTCGTTGTCGCTGACGCCGTTCTACCAGTCGGACTCAGCAGCGTTGCCTTTTGTCCGCGACCGCATGGTGGCGACGTTGGCGAGAATTCCGCCGGGACCGCAATTCCTTGCCGCCATGGTCGCCGGCACGGTGATCGACCCGTTCAAGCGGATCGGGCTTGCGGAGTTGCGATGGCCTGCCGCCGGATGATCTCGGACAAATAGGATTTCTTTGCCCGAAGGAAGGCATGCAGCCGCTGCGGATAGTCCGGGCTGACGGCTTCGCTCACCGATCGCCGTTCGCCCAGGGCCTCGCGCCAGGCCCGGACGAGCGGCTTGCCATCGAGAATGCGAAAATCGCCGACCCGGTCGAACGTGTCAAAATAGCGGAACACCGGCCCGTAAACGGCATCGACCAGGGAGAAACGTTCGCCGGCGAACCAGCCGCCGCTTTGCCTTGCCGCAAGTTCTGCCTCCACACGCCCAAACATCCCGGACAGGCTCCTGCTTTCGTGGACGAAAGCTGCTTCGTCGGCAGCGGAATAAAAGCGGCCGATGGCATTGAGGATGGCCGAGCCGAATTCGATCCAGGCGCGGTGCCTTGCCCGCGCCAGCGGATCGGCCGGATGCAAGGGTTTGGCCTCGGTCTCCTCGATGAACTCGAGGATGACGGCGGATTCGAAAATCACTTCCTCCGCCTTGCCATGCCGGACACGCAACAGCGGCACCTTGCCGAGCGGCGACATCGCCTTGAACCATTCAGGCTTGTCGGCAAGGTCGACATCGACCCGCTCGAACGGCACGCCTTTCTCGGCAAGCGAGATCGCCGCGCGTTGCACGTAGGGGCACAGATGATGGCTGACGAGGGTTAGCCTGGCTGACATCTCATTCTCCCCAGACATAGTTCAGGGCGCCGTCCTCGACGCGGGTCGACAGGAACATCAGGCGCGAGCCCTTTGGCGCCGGGCCTTCGAGGCGCTCGCCGCTCTCCCTGTCGAATTTCGCGCCGTGCCACTGGCAGACGAAGGCCCCGTCCTTGCAGTCCAGCGGCCCGCCGAAATGCAGGCAGACATTGGCCGCGGCGCGGATGCGCTCGCCGCTGCGCCAGACATGGACCTCGCGGCCGAAGAACGGCGCGATCAAGCTGCCGGTTTGCGGGATATCGGCGACCTTGCAGATTTCATGTTTCATCATACTGCTCCATATCGATGCAATTGCATCTATATGGATGCAAATGCATCGACCGTCAAGCTTGATGCAATTGCATCTATCCACTAGGCTTCGCCGATGACAAAACCATCGCCGTCAGCCGAAGCCGTCATCGCCTGGGCGCGCCTCATGCGCGTCTCGCGCCAGCTGATAGAAAGGACCGAGGACGTCCTGAAGGCCGCCGGCCTGCCGCCACTGGCCTGGTATGACGTGCTGCACGAGCTTGCGGAGGCGGGCGAGGGGGGATTGCGACCGTTCGAACTGGTCGATCGCGTTCTCCTGGCGCAATACGGCGTCTCGAGGCTGCTGGCCCGGCTGGAAGCGGATGGCCTGGTGGAAAAGCTGCCGGTCTCGGATGACGGAAGGGGCCAGACGGTGCGGGTCACGCCGGGTGGTCGGGCAATGCGCCGCCGCATCTGGGCAGTCTATGGCGCTTCGATTGCCGAACTGATGGGCGACAGGCTTTCCAACGAAGAGCTCGAGACGCTGGCAACGCTGCTCGGACGATTGCGGCATCCGCCAATCGGAACCTAGCGGCCAAGACGTGCAAACCTGCCTGTCAGCCCGATTTTTCGACGCCGCCCCCTTGCGCCGAAAACCGGAATGCGCCATAAGCCGAACCGTAACGTACGGTACGCATATCCTGGAGGCGTATCCGGAATTGGGAACGATCGTGTTGCAGCCAGCCGAGATCGACGCAACCGAGGCGCTGACGGAGCGCCAGCAGGCCGTCCTGGATGCGGCGCTTCGCCTGCTGGTCGAGGAGGGCGACAACCTGACCATGACCGCGGTGGCGCGGCGGGCAAGCTGCTCCAAGGAAACGCTCTACAAATGGTTCGGCGATCGCGACGGACTGCTCACCGCCACCGTGCAGTGGCAGGCGTCCAAGGTGCGGGTGACGCCGGTCGACCGCAAGGGCCTCGATCTCGCGTCGCTGACAGCAAGCCTCGAACGCTTTGCGTCCGACTGGCTCAAGGTCATCTCCAGCGATACGTCGATCGCGCTCAACCGCGTCGCGGTCGGTCACGCCGGTTCCGGCAAGGACGATCTCGGTGCCGTCGTCCTGCAGAACGGGCGCTTCGCGCTTGCCAGGCGGCTGAAGCCGGTGCTCGAGGCCGGCCGGCAGGCCGGGCTGCTCGATTTCGACGACGCCGAAACGGCGTTCCGCACCTTTTTCGGCCTGGTCGGCCGCGACGTGCAGATCCGTCTGCTGCTCGGCGACCGGGTGGAATTGACTGAGGCGATTATCGGCGGCGATGCCCGCCGCGCGACGCAACAGTTTCTCGCTCTTTTCGGAGCAAAAACCGGGGCATTGGCCCTCTGATCTTCAAAACGGGAAGGAAGACCAACATGCGTGTCTATTATGATCGTGACGCCGATCTCAATCTGATCAAGGGCAAGAAGGTTGCCATCATCGGCTATGGCAGCCAGGGCCGGGCGCACGCGCTCAACCTCAAGGATTCCGGCGTCAAGGATATCGCCATCGGTCTCAAGGCCGGTTCGGCGACCGCCAAGAAGGTCGAGGCCGACGGGCTGAAGGTGATGAGCGTGGCGGATGCCGCCAAATGGGCGGACCTGATGATGATGGCGACCCCCGACGAACTGCAGGCCGACATCTACAAGAACGAGATCGCGCCGAACATCCGCGACGGCGCCGCGATCGCCTTCGCGCATGGCCTCAACGTGCATTTCGGCCTGATCGAGCCGAAGGCTTCGGTCGACGTCGTCATGATCGCGCCGAAGGGCCCGGGCCACACGGTGCGCGGCGAATACCAGAAGGGCGGCGGCGTGCCGTGCCTGGTCGCCGTCAACCAGGACGCTTCGGGCAATGCGCTCGACCTCGCCTTGTCCTACGCCTGCGGCGTCGGCGGCGGTCGCTCGGGCATCATCGAGACCAATTTCCGCGAGGAATGCGAGACCGACCTGTTCGGCGAGCAGGTTGTGCTGTGCGGCGGCCTGGTCGAGCTGATCCGCGCCGGCTTCGAGACGCTGGTGGAAGCCGGCTACGCGCCGGAGATGGCCTATTTCGAGTGCCTGCACGAGGTGAAGCTGATCGTCGACCTCATCTATGAGGGCGGCATCGCCAACATGAATTATTCGATCTCGAACACCGCCGAGTGGGGCGAATACGTCTCGGGCCCGCGTATCATCACCGCCGACACCAAGGCCGAGATGAAGCGCATCCTGAAGGACATCCAGACCGGCAAGTTCACCTCGGAATGGATGCAGGAATACCGCGCCGGCCTGTCGCGCTTCAAGGGCATCCGCCGCAACAACGACAGCCACCAGATCGAGGAAGTCGGCGCCAAGCTGCGCGCCATGATGCCGTGGATCTCGAAGAACAAGCTGGTCGACAAGGCGAAGAACTAAGCGAAGCTTTCGCTCGCAATATCAAACCGGCGGAGCGATCCGCCGGTTTTCTCTTTGCCAGGCAAGCTCGTTGAATGAGGGTTTAGCCGTAGTGCCAGCGCGGCTTGGGCTCGGTGCCGGTGAACTGGACGCCGATGCGGTCCTCGCGGCGCCAACGCACCACGGCCCTGTAACCGATGCCGTCTACCGGCACATAGAGCAGGAATTCGTCCGGCACGCGCGCGTCGATCGGCACTTTCAACTCCGCTCCGTTCGAATGCATGTTGCGCACCGTGCATGTCACCTCGGAATTGTTGAGGCCGGTCAGGATCGCCGCACCCTTCAGCACGCGTTGCCGATGCTGGATTCTATGTTCGTTTTCGGCCATGGCGGGCACGTCCTGGCGAATCGTTCGCCGCGAATCGGTGTTCTGAAGACACCAGCATAGTGAATAGCCGCCAATGAATTTAGGGTTATCCTCAACCGCGGCCAAGGGTTTTCGACGAAATAGAAACGGCGCCGTAGAGGCGCCGTTTCTCGTCTTCCGGGCAGGCCAGGCAACTCAGCTATAGGGCGACCAGCATTGCTTGCGGGGGCCATAGTTGGGCTGGAAAGTGTTATCCCAGGCGCGATACGACCGGTAACGGTTGTAGCACCACCGGACATGCGCGCTGGACAGCCGCTCGGTCCGGTAAACGCGCCGCGGCTGAACGTAGCGCGGATAGGGATCGTAATAGTAGGGATCATAATAGTTGTCATAGGCCATGCTGCCCAGGCCGAGACCGAGGCCCAGCCCCAGGATCGCCGCGTCGCCGCCACGGAAGTGGCGGCGGTGGTGCCGCCAGCGCCAGTCGCCCCCACCATTCCACCTGCCGCCGTCCCAGTTGCGGGAGAAGTGGCGGTTGCCGCCGCGCCATCTGAAGTCTCCGCCGCGATGCCAGCGCCAGTCCTGGAAATTGCCGTTGCTGTTGCCGCCGGCCCAACTGTCGCGCACTGGAATGATCTTCGGCGCGGCGGTGTTCGTCGCCGGAACGAGGTCGGGTTGCAGGATTGGGCCGGCGACCGACGGCGCCGTCACGCCGGCAACGAGACCCAGGGCCAGAAACCCGGATCTCAGAGAAGAAAAAAGCGATTTCATTTCACTCTCCAAGGAGTAAAGGCCCCACGCCCAGCACACCCCGGGAAAGGCCTATTGTTGGAACTTTCCGTCTGAACGGAGGATGAACGGAAAGGTTCCATCAACCAGGGCGAGCATCGGGCCTGGCTCTTGTTTTCGCCTTCGCTTGCAGGCAAAGGTCAAGCCCATGTCGCTGCGCCTCGCCACCTTCAATGTCGAGAACCTGATGAACAGGTTCGATTTTTCGGGTTACCGCAACCAACTCAATGAGGACCGCACGCTGGCCCTGTTCGACATCCAGAGCGAGGCGGAATACCGAATTCTCGAACAGGCCCGCGCGATCGCCCAATCCGACGACACCCGCCAGTTGACGGCGCTCGCCATCGCAGCCACGCGCGCGGACATCATCTGCATGCAGGAGGTCGACAACATCGAGGCGCTGAAGGCGTTCGAATATGGCTACCTGTTCAAGATGGTCGGGCAGGGCTACCGGCAGAAGTACACCACCGCCGGCAACGACACGCGCGGCATCGACGTCGCGCTGATGATGCGCAACGAGACCGCGCAGGGGCAGCCGATCGATTTCGTGCGCATGACCAGCCATGCCTACGTCACCTTCGAACAATTCGGCCTCTTTACGCCGGAGCTCGCCGAACTCGGTTACCTCGCCACCGAACGCATCTTTCGCCGCGATTGCCTGGAGATCGACGTGAGGGTCGGCGGCGCGCCGCTGACGCTCTATCTCGTGCATTTCAAATCGATGGGCCCGCCGCGCAACGGGCTCGACGGCCGCGAGGCGACCATGCCGTTGCGCACTGCCGAGGCGCAGGCGGTGCGCCGCATCATCGAGGACCGGTTCGGCAAGGACCATGCCGCCGACAAGCGCTGGGCGATCTGCGGCGACATGAACGATTACCGGCAGCGCGTGAAGATCGACGGCGACGCCTTCGACGGCTACCGCTTCGAGGTTGTCGACGAGACCCTATCCTCGGTCAATGTCCTGACCGCCGGCGGTTTTTGCGAGAATGTCGTCGAGCGGCGGCCGGAGATGGACCGTTGGAGCTTCTATCACACGCGCGGCCCGGGGGAGCGGCATCTGTGCCAGCTCGACTACATCCTCCTGTCGAAGGCGCTGGCGGCGAGGAACGCAACCGCCGTTCCCGACATCGTCCGCAACGGCCAGCCCTGGCGTACCATCTTTCCGCCGGGACAGGAGGTCGAGCGTTTCCCGCGCGCCGGCTGGGACAGGCCAAAGGCCTCCGACCACTGCCCGGTGGCGATCACACTGGACATGGCGTGACCCCCTTGAGTTTCGATTTGCCCCGCAACGTCATCCTGCCTGTCGACGCGATCGACGTGCGGCTCGATCCCGGCCCACACCCTTTCGCGGTGAGCAACGCAGAGTCGATCGCTGAAAACTGGCGGCAGGAAATGGCGGCCAATCCGGCGCTGTTCGACGGTACCGTGGTGCTGCTTTCCGAGCTTGCTTACCGGGACAGCCGCCTCGTCGGCCGTTGCCACGCGGTGAAGTATTCGACCTTCCTGCTGTGGCGCAAGCGGCGCGAGAATTCCGGCGCCGAGCATGCCTACGCGCATGCCATGCTGGTCGCCGGCGACAATGCGCTGGTGGCGATCCGCATGGGCCGGCACACGGTCAATGCCGGCCGCGTCTATTTCGCCGCCGGCTCGTTCGAGCCGATCGACTTCCGCGACGGCATGGTCGATGTCGACTTCAACATGATCCGCGAGGTGGGGGAGGAGACGGGACTGGATCTGTCGACGGCCGAGCGTGGGCGCCGCTGGTATGCGCTGTCCATGCCGAGCGGCACGGTCATCTTCCGCCGCTATCGCGTCGCCGAGCCGGCCGACGAGTTGGCGCGGCGCATCAGCGCCTTCGTTGCCGCCGAGGCGGAGCCGGAGATCGAGGGGCCGGTCATCATCCGTAATGCCGCCGATCTGGCTGACGGCCTGATGGCGCATATGAAGCCGCTGATCGAGTGGCATTTCGCCAGCACCGGCAAGGCGCCCTGACCTGGCATCGATGCCACCCGGGCGCGCTATGGAAAGAGCGGCGGCAGCGCGTCGTCGTCATGCGGCGCGCTTTTCCGCGAGCCGCCATCATCCTTGTAATAGTAGCTGTAACCGTTGAGGGCCGGCGCGCCGCCGAGATGCGCATAGAGAATTCTCGAGCCTTCCGGGAAGAAGCCTTTCCTGGTCAGATCGATCAGCCCCTGCATCGATTTTCCCTCATAGACCGGATCCGTGATCATCGCCTCCGTGCGGGCGGCCAACCGGATCGCCTCGTTCGTGGCGTCCGACGGAACGCCGTAGGCCGGGTAGGCATAGTCGGGATTGATCACGATTTCGTCCTCCCGCACGGCGCGGCCCAGCCCGACGAGCGCGGCGGTATCGTCGACGATGCGGCGGACCTGCACGCGGGTCTGGTCGAGCGTGCCGGAGGCATCGATGCCGATCACCCGGTCGGCGCGGTTTTGCGCGGCAAAGCCGACGATCATGCCTGCCTGTGTCGAGCCGGTCACGACGCAGACGATGATGTAGTCGAAGGCAAAGCCGAGCTCGCTCTCCTGGCTGGCGACTTCCTCTGCGAAGCCGACATAGCCGAGGCCGCCGAACTTGTGCACCGAGGCGCCGGCGGGAATAGGATAAGGCCTGCCGCCCGCGTTCTTCACCGACTGGATGGCATCTTCCCAGCTCTTGCGGATGCCGATGTCGAAGCCGTCGTCGACCAGCCGGCTGTCGGCGCCCATCAGTCGCGTCAGCAGGATGTTGCCGACGCGGTCGTAGACCGCATCGTAATGCGGCACCCATTTCTCCTGGATCACCACGCATTTCATGCCGATCTTGGCGGCCGTGGCGGCGACCATGCGCGTGTGGTTCGACTGCACGCCGCCGATCGACACCAGCGTGTCGGCGCCGGATGCGATCGCATCTGGAACGATATATTCGAGCTTGCGCAATTTGTTGCCGCCCATGGCCAGCCCGGAATTGCAATCGTCGCGCTTTGCATAGACCTGCACCTTTCCGCCGAGCGCCGCGCTGAGGCGCGGCAGGTGCTCGATCGGCGTTGGCCCGAAGGTCAGCGGATAACGTTCAAATTTTGCAAGAAGCGACATCGATCTGGCTCCGCCCGGTTGTTTTCGATTGGCGAAGAATAGATCGGCGTGAGCGAGAGGTGCTCTCTATCTTGCCTCACGAATTTCACAAGTATAATGCAAAGGTGGTAATATTGCTCTGATGATCTCAGTTTTGCAGGTGAAAATGGAAGAATCTTCCACAGCGCTTGATCGCATCGATGTCAGGATCCTGCGGGCGCTTCAGGCCGAGGGGCGGCTGACCAATGCCGAACTGGCGGCCCGCGTGAACGTCAGCGCCGCCACCTGTCACAGGCGCACGCAACGACTGTTCGAGGAGCGCTACATCACCGGGGTCAGGGCGGAGATCGCGCCAGGCGTGGTTGGGCTCGGCGCGCTGGTCATGGTCGGCGTCGTGCTCGACCGCTCCACGCCCGAGAGCTTCGCCGCCTTCGAGGATGCCGTGCTGAGGCTCAAGGAGGTTCTCGACTGCAATCTCGTGGCCGGCGACTTCGATTATCTGTTGAAGATACGGGTTCGCGACATGGCGGATTTCAACAAGCTGCATGGGCAGAAGCTGATCGCGCTGCCGGGAGTGCGGCAAACAAGGACCTTCTTTGTCATGAAGGAGGTCAAGGAGAACGCGCGGCTCCCGTTTTGACAGCCTTGCGATCCTGAGGCGTCGAGGGCCGCTTTATTCGTGCCGCAGCGCATCGATCGGGTCGAGGCGGGCGCCGCGCAGCGCCGGGAAGAAGCCGAACACCATGCCGATCAGCGCCGAGAAACCGACGGCGAGCAGGATGACGGCGGGGCTTGGCGCGAAAGGTATCGTCAGCGCCACCGAGGCGAGGCCGGCCAGCGAAAGCCCGATCAGGATGCCGATGATGCCGCCAAGCAGCGATAGCACCGTCGCCTCGATCAGGAACTGGATAAGGATATGTTTTTCATGCGCGCCGATCGCCAGCCTGATGCCAATCTCGCGCGTGCGCTCGGTGACCGACACCAGCATGATGTTCATGATGCCGATGCCGCCGACCAGGAGGCTGACGCCGGCGACGGCGCCCAGCATGCCGGTCATGGTCGTGGTGGCGCTTGCCATGGCATCGGCGATCTGGGTCATGTCGCGGATGGCGAAATCGGGATCGCGATCCGGGGTGATGCGGCGGGTGTCGCGCAAAATGTCCTCGACGCGCGGCTGCAGCTCGGTGGTCGGCGTGCGGTCGTCGGCGGCGATGTAGATGCTGTCGATGTCGCGGTTGCCGGCGATGCGGCGCTGATAGGCATGCAACGGCATCAGCACGACATTGTCCTGATCCTGGCCGAAGCCGGTATAGCCCTTGGGCTCGAGCAGGCCGATGATCTTGCAGGAGGTGCGGTTGACGCGGATGATCTCGCCCTCCGGATCGCCGGCGCCGAAGAACTGCTGGCGCACGGTTTCGCCGATCAGGCAGACACCGGTGCCGGCGCGCGTTTCGGAATCGCTGAACGGTCGTCCCGACACCAGTTTCCAGTCGCGGGCGTCGAGATAGGCGCTGTCGGTGCCGGTGACGCCAGAGGTCAGGCTTTCGGTGCCGAAGATCACGCGGACCTGCTTTTGCGAGGCGGGCGAAATCGCGCGGGCACCGCTGAGATGCGCGACGAGCGCGGTGATGTCCTTGTCGGCCAGCGGCCGCACCGCCTGGTCGAGGCCTCCCGGTCCGCCGGGCCCTGCCGGGCGGCCGGCGCGGACGACGAGCAGGTTGCTGCCGAGCTTGGAAATATCGGCCTTGACCTTCTGCGTCGTGCCGGAGCCGATGGTGAGCATGGCGATGACGGCCGCGACGCCGATGACGATGCCGAGCAGCGTCAGGAACGAGCGCAGCACGTTTCGGCGGATCGAGCGCAGCGAGAGGCGGACCGTCTCCCAGATCATGCCGCTTTCGCCTTTACGGTGTCGGAAGCGACATGGCCGTCGAGGAACCGGATGGTGCGGCCGGCATAGCCGGCGACATCGGCCTCATGCGTGACCATGACGATGGAGAGGCCAAGGTCGGCATTGAGCCTTGTCAGCAGTTCCATGATCTCGTGCGTGCGCGCGGTGTCGAGATTGCCGGTCGGTTCATCGGCGACGAGCAGCGTCGGCCGGGTGACGATGGCGCGGGCGATCGCCACGCGCTGCTGCTGGCCGCCGGAGAGCTCGGCCGGCGTATGATGCTCGCGCCCGACAAGCCCGACCTCGGCCAGCGCCCGCATGGCGAGATCGCGTCGTTCACGCGCGGCGACGCCGCGATAGATCAGCGGCAGCTCGACATTTTCCGCCGCGGTAGTGCGCGGCAGGAGATTGTAGCCCTGGAAGACGAAGCCGACATAGAGATTGCGCAGCAATGCGCGGCGGTTGCGGTCGAGCCGGCCCGCATCGACACCCATGAAGGAATAGGTTCCGGCCGTTGGCGTATCGAGGCAGCCGATGATGTTCATCGCCGTCGACTTGCCCGAACCGGAGGGGCCCATGATGGCGACGAATTCGCCTTTGCGGATGGCGAGATCGACGCCGGCCAGCGCGTGCACGCGGGCCTCGCCCTGGCCATAGCTTTTCCAGACCTTGTCGAAGGTGATGAGCAGGGCAGCCGACATGTCGTCAGCTCCGCTGCTGCGCGCCGGTGATGACCTGCGCGCCCTCGTCGAGCCCCGATGTGATCTCGGTCAATTCGCCATCGGTCGAACCGATCTTGACGTTGACCGGGCGCGGCTTTCCGTTCTCCAGCACATAAAGCGTGCGCGAGCCGTCGGTTGGCGCCTTCGTCGCCTCGCGCTGCCGGTTGGGGCGTGCCATGCGGCCGGTGAACAGGTCGCGCAGGCTCCAGCCGCGCGCCTGCTGCTGCATCGGGCGATAGCGGAAGGCGCTCGAGGGAACGGTGAGCACGCCCTTGGCCTGCCGGGTGACGACCGAGACTGTCGCCGTCATGCCGGGCCTGAGCAGAAGCTCGCCATTGTCGACTTCGAGGCGGGCATTGTAGGTGACCACGCCGTCGGTGGTGACCGAAGCGTAGGAGATGTCGCGGATCTCTGCGTCGAACGGGCGGTCCGGGAAAGCGTCGACGGTGAAGCGGGCATGCTGGCCGGCCTTGACCTGGCCTATATCGGCCTCGTCGACCGCAGCCTGCAATTCCATGTTGCGAAGGTCGGCGGCGATAACGAAGAGCACGGGCGCCTGCAGCGAGGAGGCGACCGTCTGGCCGGGGTCGACCGAGCGCGTCAGCACGATGCCGTCGATCGGCGCGTAGATGGTGCTCTTGGCGAGGTCGGTCTGCTGCGCCTTGAGGTCGGCCTGGGCGATGGCCAGATTGGCCTCGGCGCTGTCGAGCGCGGCCTTGGAGCGGTCGCGCGTTGCCGTCGCCGCTTCAAGCGACTGGTCCGTCGCCATGCCGCGCCTGGTCAGCGCGCTGGCGCGCACCACCGCGTTCTCGTTTTCCTGCAAGGTCACCTTGGCGTCCTCGACGCTGGCGGCTGCCGCCTTGGCGGAGGCGATCGCGCGTTCGATCTGGACCTCGAGCTTGGCGGTGTCGAGCGTCGCCAGCACGTCGCCCTTCTTGACCTGCTGGTTCTCGCTGGCCGCGACCGAGCGGACGATACCGGAAAGCTCGCTGGAGATGTCGACCTGGGTCAGCGGCTGCAGCGTGCCGGTGGCCGATACCTCGACGGTGAGGTCTCCGGTCGCCGCTGGAACGGTGGTATACTCGACTTTGGACGGCGTCGCGGCATACCATTGATAAAAGGCAAGGCCAGCCGCGACGATCGCCACTGCCAGCAGCGCGTATAGCCAGCTGCGGCGGCGTCTGCGGTTTGCCCCCTTTCGGTCGAGCCCGAGAGCCGCCTCGATGGAAGTATCGGATTCCGCATTTGGCGGATTGACAATCTGGTCCACCCCGGACCCCTATGCTGAAAATTGATGTCCCTATCCGTGCACAGATCAGGCCTTAAGGTTCGAATTTCAAATTAAATTTCCCTCATGTTGGGATTGAGGCAGAAATTCGGGACGAGGCGAAAGGTTTTCTCCATGGCGCGCAATTACTTGCTTTACGATGTGTTTACCACCGAAAGGTTGGCTGGAAATCCGCTGGCGGTGGTGCTCGATAGCGATGGGCTCGACACTGCCGGAATGCAGGCGATCGCCCGCGAATTCAACCTTTCCGAGACGGTATTCGTGCTGCCCGCCGACAATCCCAAGCACCGCAACCGTATCCGCATCTTCACCCCCGACTATGAAATGCCTTTTGCGGGGCATCCGACGGTGGGGTCGGCGATCGCGCTGGCCGATCTCGCGGGCGAGGCGGCCGGCATCTTCGTGCTGGAGGAGAATATCGGACCGGTACGCTGCGCGGTGAGCAAGCATGACGGCTCGACCTTCGCCGAGTTCGATCTGGCGAAACTGCCGGAACCGCTAGAGCTCAAGGCTGATCCTGAGGCGATCGGCGCCGCGCTCGGCCTTGCCCCGCACGAGATCGGTTTCGAGAATCACCGCGTCGCTTTCTGGTCGGCGGGCGTGCCCTACGTCACCATTCCGGTGGCCGACCTCGAAGCGGCGGCCAAGATCAGGCTCGACAACCAGGCATGGTCGGAACTGGCGCCCCGCAAGAGCGAATGGGCCTTCGCCAGCCCCTATGTCTACTGCCGTGAAAGGATCCATCACGACAGCGCCTTCCATGTGCGCATGATCGTGCCGGGTACCCCATCCTACGAAGACCCCGCGACCGGTTCAGCCGCGGCGGCCTTTGCCGGCGCCATCATGCATTTCGACGCTCCGACCGATGGCATCTCGCAGCTCTGGATCGAACAGGGGCTGGAAATGGGCCGGCCGTCGCGCATCCGGCTCGAACTCAATGTCGAGGCCGGAAAACTGGCCTCCGCGCGCATCGGCGGCCATGCCATCAAGGTCGCGGAAGGACAGCTTTTTGTGTGACACCTGCGGCAATTCGGCGATTTGTCGGGAAATGATCCGACGGGGCTAGACATCGCCGAAAGCGGCGGCTATATGCGCCGCCGACGCTGGTTTTCCCGGCGGTGTGGGTGTGTAGCTCAGTTGGTAGAGCAGCTGACTCTTAATCAGCGGGTCCACAGTTCGATCCTGTGCACACCCACCAAATCTTCTCGTGAAAACAACGAAATCGGCCGCAACGGCGCCTACGGCGCTGTTTTGCTTAGGCTCGCCTTGAACTTGACCTTCATCGTGATCTGACCGCTCACCGTAAGCTGCGATCCGGCGTAACCGCCGATGTTGCGGTCCCTGGCATTGAGATTGGTGCTCATGCCGACAATATCGCATGTATCGGCGACGGTCTCGACCACCATCGCGCAACTGCCGGCCGCCACCTTATAGAAGGAGCGAAGCGCGACCTGCTGTTGCGCGGCCGCGTCGTCGTCATCCTTGACCGGAAAGGACATCGAGATCGACGATTGAATCCTGGCCGACCCGTCTTCGCCCGGACGAAGCGGGCGCACATATTGTTCCTGAGACGAGGCCGGTGAAGCCGCGGCAACAACAACCGCCGCAGACATCAGGTGCTTCAAACACATCGGTCGATCTCCCGTGAGACATCTACGTCTCATGGAATAATCAAGATGACGTTATTTCGATGTTTCAACAGTGTCGAAACTTCGACCGATTATTTTTCAGAAACACCGGCCTCGGCGAAGCTCGCCATTCTTGCATGGCACTCCAGTGCCGAGCGGACGATGTTGACGGCAAGGCAGGCGCCGGAGCCTTCGCCGAGCCGCATGCCGAGATCGAGCAGCGGCGGCAGGCCGAGCGCCTCGAGCAGACGACGGTGGCCGGCTTCGGCCGAGACATGGGCGGCGATGGTATGGGCCAGGCCGGTCGGGTGCAGCCTTGCCAATGGTGCGACCGCGGCCGTGCAGACGAAACCGTCGAGCAGCACCGGTACGTTGTTGTGGCGCGCGGCGAGCGTGGCGCCGAGGATCGCCGCCAACTCGCGCCCGCCAAGGGCGGCCGCGATCTTCAGCGGATCGGACAGCGAATCAGCATGGCGCTTGAGGCCCGCCTCGATGGCCACGACCTTGCGCTTCAGGCCGGCGTCGTCGACACCGGTGCCGCGTCCAGTCCATTTTTCAGCGCCGCCGCCGAAGAGGGCGGTCGAGATCGCGGCGGCCGGCGTGGTGTTGCCGATGCCCATTTCGCCGAAGCAGACGAGGTCGAGGTCCTTGGACACGGCATCGTAGCCGGCCGAGACGGCGGCGAGGAATGCCTGTTCGTCCATCGCCGGAACCTCTGTGAAATCACCCGTCGGGTGCTCGAGATCGAGCGGGATGACATCGAGTCTGGCGCCGGCGATTCGCGCGAGCTGGTTGATGGCCGCGCCGCCGCCGGCGAAGTTCGCCACCATCTGCACGGTGACTTCCGATGGATAGGCCGAGACGCCCTGCGTGGTGACGCCGTGATTGCCGGCGAAGACGAAGACCTTGACGGCATCGAGCTTCGGCATGTCGCGGTCCTGCCAGCGGCCGAGCCAGGCGGCGATCGTTTCCAGACGGCCGAGGCTGCCCGGCGGCTTGGTCAGAGTGTCCTGACGCCTGGCGACGGCGGCGGCGGCGGTGTCGCTCCCCGCGGGCAGGTCGAGGCAGGCGGCGCGAAGGTCTTCGAGCGATTTGAACGAGGCTGATTGGGGGGACATGGGGGCGAGGTCTCCGAGTGGGGAATCAGGAAAGGCAAACGGATGCGACGAGCAGCACCGCGATCTCGCCGAGCTGCTGCAGCGCGCCGATCGTGTCGCCTGTCTGGCCGCCGATCTGGCTGAGGCAAAGCGCGCGGAAGGCGGCAAACAGCAGGCCGAGCAGGATGAGCGCGGCGATCGCGCCGGCGAGGCCCAGCGCCAACAGCGCCACCGCGCCGAGCGCTGCACCGGTAATGGCGGTTTCCGCTGTAACGGTGCCAGCGCCGGCCGACAGGCCGTCGGCTCTAGCCGGCGGCAGAAGATGCATGAAGGCGCCGAACAGGCCGCGCGAGCCGGCATGCGCGGCAAGCAGCGCCAGAAACACGTGGCCCGGACCGGCGAGTTCCGACAGGGCGCTCCAGCGGATGAGCAGCGAGATGCCGAGCGCCGCCGCACCATAGGCGCCGATGCGGCTGTCGCGCATGATCTCCAGCTTCCTGTCGCGCGTGCGACCACCCCAGAAGCCATCGGCTATGTCGGAAAGCCCGTCCTCGTGCAGGCAGCCGGTGGCGAGCATCGTGGCCGCGAGCGTCAGCGCCGCGGCCGGCGCCGTGGCGAGGCCGAGGGCGGTGGCAATGGCGTAGACCAGCGCGCCGATGATCGCCACCGCGAGCCCGGCAAAGGGCGCCGCCCAGATCGCGTCGGCAAGGCTGCGGCCGCCGAAATCACTCGACGGCAACCTCAGCCTGGTGAAGAAGACGAGGCTGAGGCCGATATCGTCAAGCAATTGCCGGGGTGCGGAAAGGCCGCTCATGCGCCCCTCGCAATGGCATGGAAGAAGGTGCCGCTGACATGGTCGCGCCGGTAACCCGAGGCGCCGAGTGGATTGCCCTGGCCGTCGGCAAGGTCGGCCAAAGGCTCGTCATTGCTCGCGGCGGTCATCTGCGCATAGTGGAATTCGTGGCCGCGGATCAGCGTGCCCTCCGGACCCAATGGGCAACCGGCGCGCAACCGGGCCTCGCGGTAACCGAGGTTCATCTTGCGCCTGGCGAAGCTGGTCGAATGGCCGAGCAGGCCGAGCATCTTGTGGCTCTCGCCGTCGGCGTCTTCCAGCACTTCGCCCAGCACCATGAAGCCACCGCACTCGCCATGAACCGGCTTCGTCGCCGCAAAGCGCGCCATTCCTGTTTGGAAGTTCGTCGCGGCCGCAAGCTTGCCAGCATGGAGCTCGGGATAGCCGCCGGGCAGCCAGCAGATGTCGCAATCCTGCGAAGGAGATTCGTCGGCGAGCGGCGAGAAGGGCACGGTTTCGGCGCCGGCCTCGCGCCAATGCGCGGCGACGTGCGGATAGAGGAAGGTGAAGGCGGCGTCTTCGGCCAGCGCGATGCGCTGCCCGGGCGGCTGCAAGGCATCGCCGAAGTCGCCGGCCGCCGGTTGCAGCGGAGTGGCCAAGGCCAGGATGGCGTCGATGTCGAGCGATTTCTCGACCATGTCGGCCAGCCGGTCGAGATGCGCCATCAGGTTCTCGTATTCGCCGGCCTGGACGAGGCCGAGATGCCGTTCCGGCAGGTTGAGCGTCGGATCGCGCAGGATGGCGCCGACAACCGGCAGGCCGATCGCCTCGATGGCGTCGCCCGACAGCCGCCGATGGCGCTCGCTGCCCAGGCGATTGAGCACGACGCCGGCCATGCGCACATGAGGATCGTAAGTGGCAAAGCCCTTGGCGACGGCGGCTGCCGTGGTCGACTGTCCGGAAACATCGAGCACCAGAAGCACCGGCAGGCCATAGAGCCGGGCGAGATCGGCGGCCGAGCCCGAGCGGCCTTCCGGCGCGGGGATGCCGTCGAAGAGCCCCATCGCGCTTTCGAGGATGATGTATTCGGCATCGTCCGCGGCATGGCTGGCCAGCGCATTGAGCAGGGAAGGCGACATCGCCCAACTGTCGAGGTTGATGCCGGAGAGACCGGTGGCGGCGGTGTGGAAACCAGGATCGATATAGTCCGGTCCGGATTTGGCGCCGCGCACCTTCAGGCCGCGCCTGGCAAGCGCGCGCAACAGGCCGATGGTGACGCTGGTTTTGCCCGAGCCCGAGCGCGGCGCGCCGATGATGATTGCGCGCGCCGTCATGCGCCGCGCGCCAGTGCCGCGCGCATGGCGACGATTCCGCCGACGACGATCAAGGCCGGCGAGGCGAGGCCGGCGGCTGTAGCGTCCTCGGCGATGGTGGCGAGCGTGGCGACGACGATGCGTTCCTGCGGCGTCGTCGCTGCGACGATCACCGCAGCTGGGGTCGACGGAGCGAGGCCGCCCTCGAGCAGGGCGGCCGCGATCCGGGGAAGATTGGCCATGCCCATATAGACGACGATGGGCTGACCGGTGCGGGCGAGCCCGGCCCAGTCGGTGTCGTCGTCGGTGCCCGCCGCATGGCCGGTGGCGAGGATGATGGCCTTGTTGATGCCGCGCATGGTGGCCGGAATGCTGGTGGCGGCGAGAGCGCTGAGACCAGAGGTGAGGCCGGATAGCACCCGGAAAGGGATTCCCTCGCGCGCCAAAGTGAACGCTTCCTCGCCGCCGCGGCCGAAAATATAGGGGTCGCCGCCCTTGAGCCGCACGACACGGCGGCCTTCGCGCGCCAGCCGCACGAGAAGGGCGTTGATGTCGTCCTGTTTCATCGAGGGCTGGCCGCCGCGTTTTCCGGCGTAGAAAAGCTCGGCGCCTTGTGCGACCGCCACGACATCGGGCGAGACCAGCGCGTCATAAACCAGCGCGTCGCATTGCCCGAGCGCCGCCAGCACCTCCAGCGTCAGGCAGCCGGGATCGCCCGGGCCGGCGCCGGCCAGCCAGACATGGCCGGGTTCCAGCTCGCGCGGCTTGAAGTTCAGCCGCGCCAGCGCCTGCTCGACCGTTGCCCGTCCGTTTGTAGTGGCGCTGCCGTTCACAATCCGTCCCGTCCGCGAAAACGCCGCTGGTAGTGGGCGTCGTATAATGAGCTTTCGCCGAAATCCCGCGCCGCGAGCGCGCTGCCGACAAAGATAATCGCCGTACGCTCCATCGGGTTTTGCGCCAGTTGCGCTTCGATGGTGCCGAGCGTGCCGGTGAGAATCCGCTCGTCCGGCCAAGAGGCCCGGAAGACGACCGCAACCGGGCATTCGGTGCCGTAAAGCGGCGTCAGATCAGCGACGACGCGGTCGATGGCATGGATGGCAAGATGGATGGCAAGCGTGGCGCCGGTGCGGCCAAAGCCGGCGAGTGTCTCGCCCGGCGGCATTTTGGAGGCGCGGCCGGAAACGCGGGTCAGCACCAGGCTTTGCGCGAGCTCGGGAATGGTGAGCTCGCGGCGCAGCGCCGCGGCAGCCGCCGCGAAGGAGGGGACGCCCGGCGTCAGCGTGTAGGGGATGCCGTGTTTTTCCAGGCGCCTGATCTGTTCGGCGACGGCGCTCCAGACCGACAGGTCACCGGAATGCAGGCGTGAGACGTCGTGTCCGGCCTTGTGCGCGGCGACATATTCGGCCTCGATCTCGTCGAGCGACATCGGCGCGGTATCGATCAGCTTGGTACCGGGCGCGCAATGTTCGAGAAGCTCGGGCGCGACGATCGAGCCGGCATAGAGGCAGACCGGGCACGAGGCCAGCAGCCGGCTGCCGCGCAAGGTGATGAGGTCGGCCGCACCTGGACCGGCGCCGATGAAATGAACCGTCATGGCGCATCTCCGCTGATGGCGATGGCGCAGGTGACCGGACCGACCACGGTACGCGGCCCAAGCAGTTTTGCGTCCTTTCCCGCCGCGGCCAGCGCCGAGGCCTCCGAAACCGACGGCGAGCCGGCATGCGCCAGCGACATTTCGGATCGGCTGACCGTATCGGACGAGGCAGCTTGCAGTGCGGCGTCGGAGATGACGAGCACGGGGAGGTCGAGGTCGCGACCGGCGGCAAAGATCGCCTGTTCGTCGCGCTTGATTTCACCGGTCGCCAGCGCCGAAAGCGCTGTCATCGCCAGCCCATGCGCTTCGAGCGCTGTCTCGATCGCGGCGCGCACATCACTTGCCGTTACGCCTTTGCGGCTGCCGATGCCCGCGACCATCATGGCTTCACCCACATCCACTGCGTGACCGGCATGGCCGGACGCCAGGCTTGCATCGAACCTACGGGCGCGGCGCGGGAAAGCGCGATGCGGGTGAGGTCGCCGCCGCGCAGGTTGTGCTGATCGAGCAGCAGCGCCTCCATTTCCAACGTCACCGCATTGGCGATCAGCCGGCCGCCGGGGCGCAGCGCCTTGATCGCCTTTTCCAGCACGCCGGCATCGCTGCCGCCGCCGCCGATGAAGATGGCATCCGGCGTCTCCAGTTTGGCGAACGCCTTGGGCGCGGCGCCTTCCACCACAATAAGGCCGGGCACGCCGCAATGCGCGGCGTTGCGGGCGATACGGGCGGCGCGTTCGCCATTCGCCTCGATGGCGATGGCACGCAGCGAAGGATGCGCCAGCATCCATTCGATGCCGATCGAGCCGGAGCCGGCGCCGATATCCCACAACAGCTCGCCGCGTCGTGGCGCCAGCGCCGACAGCGTGATGGCGCGGATCTCACGCTTGGTGATCTGGCCGTCATGCTCGAACAGATGGTCGGCAAGGCCGGCGGTCAAGGGCAGGATGCGCGCATCCGGCGTCGATTCAATTTCGAGCGCCAGCACGTTGAGCGGGTTGATGTTTTTGAGATCGAAGGCATCGGCGCGGGAGGTTCGACGCGCTTCATCCGCACCGCCGAGTGCCTCCAGGACCGTCACCCGCGAAGGGCCGAAGCCGAGTTCGTCGAGCAGTCCGGCGATAGCCACCGGGGCGCTGCCGTCCGATGTCAGGGCAAGGATGCGCGAACCGGGTTGGAGCAGGGGTCGGATCAGGTCGGTTGAATGGCCGTGCAGCGAGAGGGTCTCGACGTCCTGCAGCGCCCAGCCGAGGCGCGATGCCGCCAGCGACAGCGAGGAGGGCGCCGGGAGAACGAGCATCTCATCCGGCTTGGCCTTGCGGGCCAGTGTGACGCCGACGCCATGGAAGAACGGGTCGCCGGACGCGAGCACGCATATGTCTTTGCCCGCGTGCGCCAGCACGTCGCGCATTTCGGCGTCGAAGGGCGTTGGCCATGGGCGCGCCTCGCCCTTGACCAGCGACGAGACGAGGCCGAGGTGCCGCTTGCCGCCGAACACGATTTCCGCCTGGGCGATGCGCTGCTTGGCCTCGTCGCCGAGACCCGCTACACCGTCCTCGCCGATGCCGACGATGGTGAGCCACCTTGTGGCAGGCTTGGCGGCGCGCGGACCCTTAGCAGGCATGATGACCCACCGTATCCTGATCCTCGGCGGAACGACGGAAGCCCGGCAACTGGCGGGAAAGCTCGCCCGACGCGAAGATTTCTCGGTCACGTTGTCGCTGGCCGGCCGCACCGAAAGCCCGGTCGCGCAAGGCGTGCCTGTGCGTATCGGCGGCTTTGGTGGCGCCAACGGGCTGGCTGCTTATCTGCGCGAGCAGCATGTCGAACTGCTGATCGACGCGACGCATCCCTACGCGGCGCGTATCTCGGCCAGTGCCGCCGAGGCGGCTGACCAGGCTGCCGTGCCGATCCTTGCGCTGCGCCGTCCCGGCTGGGAGCCGGTCGCGGGCGATCGCTGGACGCTGGTTGACAGTGCCGCCGAGACGGCAAGTGCTCTCGGCACTGCGCCGCGTCGCGTGTTCCTCGCCATCGGCCGGCAGGAGGCCGGCGCCTTGGAGGCAGCTCCCCAGCACTATTACCTGATCCGCAGCGTCGATCCGGTCGAGCCGGAGCTGGCCGTGCGCGACGCGCACTACATCCTGGCGCGCGGACCTTTCCCGGAAGCGGACGAGCGCGCGCTGCTCGAGAGATACGACATCGACGCCGTCGTTTCCAAAAACAGCGGCGGCGAGGCGACCTATGGCAAGATCGCCGCGGCGCGGGCGCTCGGTATCGAGGTGGTGATGATCCGCCGGCCGGCGCTGCCGGACGTCGCTTCGGCCGAAACCGTCAGTGCTCTGGCGGCCAAGGTCGATCATCTTTTCGATCCCGTCGCCGAACGGGGCGTATAGACCAGGGCTGGCTTTTCGCCGCGCCTGATGATGCGGGTCTCGGGCGAGCCGATGATGATGCAGGTCGACATGTCGGCTTTTGCCGCATCGGCATCCGCCAGCAGAACGACCTCGATGCGCTCGTCGGGACGGCCGGCGGCGCGGCCGAAGATCACCGGCGTGGTGCCGGGCAGGATCGCTTTCAGGCATTCGAAGGCGCGGCCGAGCTGCCAGGGACGCGCCTTGCTGATCGGATTGTAGAGCGCGATGACGAAACCGGCCCCGGCCGCCGCCAGCAGGCGCAACTCGATCAGGTCCCAAGGCTTCAAATTGTCGGAAAGCGAGATGGCGCAGAAATCGTGGCCGAGCGGCGCGCCGATGCGGGCGGCGACCGCGAGCATGGCGGTGACGCCGGGTACTACCGAAACGTCGATGGCGCGCCATTCGGCCGGGCCTGCCTCGATCGCCTCGCAAACGGCCGCGGCCATGGCGAAGACGCCGGGATCGCCGCCGGAAACGACGGCGACGCTGTGGCCCTCGGCGGCCTTGGCCAACGCTTCGTTGGACCGGGCGAGTTCTTCGCGATTGTCGGAGGCGATGCGGGTCTGGTCCGGCCTCAGATCGAGCCGGTCGAGATAGGGTTTGTAGCCATAGAAGAAGGAAGCCTCCGCGACGGCATTGGCCGCCTGCGGCGTGACTTGGTCGGCGTTGCCGGGACCGAGACCGATGACGGTGAGGCGGCCGCTCATGGCTTTGCCCCGGCGCGGGCGGACCAGCCGGCGACCAGCACGATGGCGAAGTAAGGCGCCTTGTCGTCCGGCTTTTCAGCGAGCCGCATGGAGACGCTGCCCGCCATGGTGCCGCGCTCGACATAGACGGCCCTGGCCAGCTTGCCAGTAGCTTCCAATGCGCGGCGGATCTTCGGCAGGTTGCGGCCAACCTTCATGATGACGGCGGCATCGGTGTCGGCAAGGCGGCGTGTCAGTTCGAACTCGCTCATCGTGCCGGGCAGCACGGTCAGTACGTCGTCGCCCTGGACGATCGGCACGCCGGTCTGCGACCAGCAGCCGGACATGGCAGTGATGCCGGGGATGACTTCGGTCGGGAAACGGTGCGCGAGGCGCACGTGCAGGTGCATGTAGGAGCCGTAGAAGAGTGGATCGCCTTCCGACAGCACGGCGACCATCCTGCCGGTGCCCAGATGCTCGGCGACCTGTTCGGCGGACTGCTCATAGAAATCAGTTATCTGCGAGCGGTAGTCGTCGTGATCCTTGTCGATCTCGGTCGTCACCGGATAGAGCAGCGGCAGCTCGACCATGTCGGGTCGGAAACGCGCCTCGACGATGGCGCGCGCATTGCTGTTGTTGCCGCGCTTGGCGAAATAGGCGACGACGTCGGCCTCGGCCAGCGCGCGCGCCGCCTTCAATGTGAGGAGTTCCGGATCGCCGGGACCGGTCCCGACGCCGATGAGGCGTCCCTTGGGCAAAGCGTTCACAGGCCGGGCCTCGCCAGGGAATTGAGCGCGGCGGCGGTCATGGCGCTGCCGCCCAGCCTGCCGCGCACGATAGCGTAAGGCACGCCGTAGGAATTCTCGGCCAGCGCATCCTTGGATTCGGCCGCACCGACGAAACCGACCGGCATGCCGATGATCGCTGCCGGTTTCGGCGCGCCGTCGCGCAGCTTTTCCAGCAGGTAGAAGAGCGCGGTCGGCGCATTGCCGATGGCGACGACGGAACCGGCCATCCGCTCGCCCCAGAGATCAATCGCCGCGGCCGAGCGCGTGTTGCCGATTTCCCTGGCGATTTCGTGCGTGCGCGGATCGCGCAGCGTGCAGATCACCTCATTGCCGGCTGGCAGACGGGCGCGGGTGACGCCATGCGCCACCATCTCGGCATCGCAGAAGATCGGCGCGCCGGCGGCAAGCGCCGCGCGCGCCGCATCGACGAAGCCGCTGGAGAAAACGAAATGGCTGGCGGCTTCGACCTGGCCGCAGGCATGGATCATGCGGATCGCTACATCGGCTTCCGCCTCGGAGAAGCGCGACAGGTCCGCCTCGGAGCGGATGATGGCGAAAGAGCGCTCGTAGATCGCCATCCCGTCATGGATATAGTCGTAGGCGGCCATTCTTCAGTTCCGTCGATAGAGTTCGGCGACGCCGGCCGCGCCAAGCCTTGCCAGGCAGGCGGCGGCGGTCTCGCCGTCATGTCGTGCACGGATCGCCGCCGTGATGGCGGCGACCCCGCGCGCGGCGTCATAGCCCGGCCTGTACGCGGCAGGAAGAGCCTTTGCCGTTCCGTCCACGACAAGTCCGGCTCCGTTTTCGTCGCCGACTAAAGTGAGCGCGGCCGCGCCGGGATGCGCGCAGCCCTTGGCGCAGCCGGAAACGTGCAGCGTCAGCGAGGCGTCGAAGAGCTCGGGGCATTGTTTTGCGATCGTCTCGGCGATCGCGCGGGTGGCGATGCGGCCGGAGGCACAGGCCGGCGTGCCGGGGCAAGCGGCGATGCGGGTGCGCGGGTCGGCGGGAGAGGTGACGAAGCCGAGGGTTGTGGCGAAGGATTGGAGCGCGGAGCAGGCGGACGGCGAGAGGCCGAGGAAAAGCAGGGCTCGACCGGGCGCCAGGCGGATTTCGGTGGCGCCCAGATCCGAGGACTGGCTGGCAAGGTCGATAAGGTTTTGCGCAGGCATGCTGCCGTAGGGCAGGGCGATTCCGAGGGCGTGGCCGTTGGTGAGTTTGAAGGAGCCGACGGGCGAACGAGGTCGCTCTACGGCGCCCCCCTCTGTCCTGCCGGCCATCTCCCCCACAAGGGGGGAGATTGCCTTGTCGCCGGCAGCTTCGCCAATCTTCAACGTTGCCGGAGAAGGGCCGGCGCGCGAACCACCGATCTCCCCCCTTGTGGGGGAGATGTCCGGCAGGACAGAGGGGGGCGCGAAGGAATGCCAGCCTGCGAGAGAGGCCAGCTGCCGCGCCGACAAATCGCGTGTGTGCGCTTCACGACCTTTTTCCGCGACCATCCTGAGCGCCGCCACGGCAATGTCGCGCGCAGCAACTTCATTGACGGTCGTGAGCGGCCTTGCACTTTGCGCGTTTCCGGCAGCAGACACGCGCCATTGAATTCCTGCGGAGGCCCGTACCGCCTTCAGCCTCACATCAGCCGTCACGGCATCCATCGACAACTGACCGCCGCCGTCGACAACCACGGACACCTTCGGCCCGAGCCTTCCTGTCAGGCCAGCCTCTTCAATCGCCACCCTGATAATGTCCGCCAGCGATGTTGGGTCGGCAATCTCCAGCGGATCGATTCCCGCCAGCGGCCCGATCTCGACCGGCACGCCGGTCCGCACCGCGATGCCAAGCACATCCACCTCGGCCGCCAGCAAGCGCGCGCTTTCCGCTGTCAACCCGCGGATCTGCAGGCTGCCGCGCGCGGTCACTTCCATGATGCCATTGCCGTGGCGCAGCGCTGATTCACCGAGTCCGATCAATGCCTTTGGGACCAGTCCTCCAGCGACGGGATTGAGCCGCACCAAAAGCCCGTCGCCGGTCTGCATCGGGGCGCTGAGCGCCGGGCAGGCGCCGCGGCGCGAGAACGCGTTCATGCCGCCACCCCGCTCGCCTGGGCCTCGGCGATCAAAGCGGCGAGATCGTCGTCGATCGAGTTGCGGAGCGGATGCCAAAGGCCACGCTGCCGCGCCGCGAGGAAACGCTCGGCGATGACTTTCGCGGCGGCGGGGTTCTCGCGCAGCAGGAAGGCGCGGACTTCCGCGTCCCCCACATAGGCGTCGTGCACCGCCTCGATCAGCGCCCCGGAAATGGCATGCGTGGTCTCGGCGAAGCCGACCAGGCGGTCGACAGTCTCGGCGAATTCCGAGGCGCCGCGCGGGCCATGGCGCATCTGGCCGGCGATGAAGCGCGGATTGACGGCGCGGGCCCGCACCACGCGGGACACGGCCTCGCTGACCGAGCGCGGCTTCGGCTTCTTCGGATCGGTCGTGTCGAGGACGATGACGTCGGCATTCCTGCCGAGCGCGGCGAGCGCTGCCGAAAACCCGCCGATGAAAGCGACATCGGCAGAGCCTTCGAGGATGTCGCGGCCCGGGTCGTCGCCGGTGTGGACGAGCAGGTCGGCTTCGGCGATCCGCCCTTCGAAAGCGCCGGGCGCCGAGATCGCTTCGCCTTCGGCGCCGCCATAGGCATGCGAGGTGGCGTCCAGATAGGCGCGGCCGATCTCTTCGCGCGCACCCCATTCGCCGCGCGACAGCAGATCCTCGACGCCGGCGCCATAAGTGCCGGGCGAAGTGCCGAAAATGCGCGGGCCGACCTTGCCTTGTGCGCGGGTCGCGGCGGCAAGCGGGTTCTCCGAATCGTCCTCATCTCGGCTGGCGACCGCGCTGGCGGCGGCGTCGATCAGCGCGATCTGGGTCGGGAACATGTCGCGGAACAGGCCCGAAATGCGCCAGGTGACGTCGACGCGCGGTCGGCCGAGCGCTGCCGGCGGCAGCACCTCGACGCCGGTGACGCGGCCGGTCGCGGCATCCCATTGCGGCCGGCATCCCATCAGCGCCAGGCCTTGCGCGATCTCCTCGCCGCCGGTGCGCAAGGAGGCCGAGCCCCAGAGGTCGATGACCAGCGAACGCGGCCAGTCACCATGGCTCTGCATGTAGCTGCGTACCACTTCTTCCGCCGCCACCTGGCCGAGATCGTAGGCGGTTGGCGTCGGCATGGTGCGCGGATCGGACGTGAAGAGGTTGCGGCCGGTTGGCAGCACGTCGGAGCGGCCACGCGCCGGCGCGCCGGCTGGCCCGGCCTTGATGTGGCGACCGTCTAGCGCGGCGAGCAGGGCAGTCCTTTCGGTCTCGGCGCTTTGATGGCGCAGCGGATCGGCCTCGTCTTCCGGCGCGCGGCCGTAGATATGCAGCCCGTCCTTGACGGCGAAATCCTTGAGGTCGCACAGCCATGCGTCGATGCGGCGCAGCGCTTCGTCGGGTTGATCGGTCTTGGCGACGCCGGCTTCCGAGGCAAGCCCGGTCTTCCGTGCCGTCTCGACGATGAGCTTGGCAAGGCGGTCACGGCGGCGGCGGTCCAGGCCGTCAGCCTGCGCATATTCGTCGACCAGCCGTTCGAGCTTCTGTTGGGCCTCATCGAGGCCGGCGCCGGTGAGCGGCGGCGGCAGATGGCCGAGCGTGACGGCCGCAATGCGGCGCTTGGCTTGCGCGGCTTCACCGGGATTGGAGACGATGAACGGGTAGACGACCGGCAGCGAACCGGTGACGATCTCGGGAAAGCAGGCATCCGATAGGGCAACAGTCTTGCCGGGCAGCCATTCAAGCGTTCCGTGGGCACCGACATGGACGATGGCATCCACACAGAGCGATTTCCGCAGCCAGAGTCCGAAGGCGATCAACTCGTGGCGGGGAGGTAGCGTCGGATCGTGATAGTCGGCGCGGCGGTCGGCGGAGCGGCCTCGGTCGGGGGCCAGCGCGACGGTGACGTTGCCGAAAGTCGCTGCGCGGAAGGGGAAGTGGGTTTCGCTCACTATTCGCGAAGGCTGGCGTTCTGTCGCGCGCCCCTCCACAGAGAGGGGCGCATTGACGTAACCTTCGTCATTGGCCTTTCCCCATGCCGTCTCTAGCGTGTCGCGCGCCGGCTCCGGTAGCTCTGCCGAAAGGACCAGGTAGTCGTCCAACGCCAACCCTTGCCCACCCACCTCCAGCGCATCCAGTAGTGCGCGCGGCGATTGCGGAATCCCTTCAACCGAATAGCCCTGTTCCTTCAGGTCATGCAGCATGACAAGCACGCTCGACGGCACATCCAGGCCGACGGCATAGCCTGTACGCCCGGGCGCGCTCGGATAATCCGGGATCAGGATGGCCAGCTTGCGCTTGGCCCGCTCGGTCCGCTGAAGACGAACGAACGCTGCAACGCGCTTGGCGACTTGCTCCACCCGATCGGTCTCCGGCCGGTTGGCGAAAGCTCGGAAGGCCAGCGCCGGGTCGGTTTCGATCTCGCCCTTGAAGGAGATAGCGCCGGCCAGGATTCGGCCGTCGAGCTCGGGTAGCACGACATGCATGGCAAGATCGGCAGGCGCGAGGCCGCGCTGGTTTTTCTCCCAGACTTCGCGCCTTGTCGTGGCGACGATGACCTGGAAGACAGGCACGCCGGCACGGTCGAAGAGGGTTTCGGCGCCGGGCTCGGCGCCCGACGCGAATGCGGTGGCGGTGATGATGGCTGATGGGTGAAGCGAGGCGATGGCATTTTCGACGAAGGCCAGCGACGCTGGGTCCTTGAGGCTGGAAACGAACATCGGCACCGGCGTCATGCCTTGCGCCCGCAAGGCTTCGACCAGCGCGTCGATCGGCGCGACGTCCGCTGCAAGCAGCATCGAGCGATAGAAGAGGATGGGGATGACGCTTCCTTCCCCCTCAAGGGGGAGGGGAGCCACGCCGCGACCGGGCTCGTAATAGCCCGCTTTAGGCACACTGATGGGATCAGCGAAATCCGCGTCCGATCCGGCGAGCCTCGCCAGTCTCTGCACCAGCGCGCTCATATTCGCCGGTCCGCCTTCGCGGAAATAGCCGAGCAGGGCGTCCAGTTCGGCGCGCGGCAGGGTCGAGCTCTCGATCAGCCGCTGATCCTCATCGTGACTCTCGCCCGGCAGCAGCGCCAGTTTGAAGCCGTGCTGGCGCGCGGTTGCCGCGAGTTGGTCGCAGCCGTAGCGCCACCAGTCATAGCCGCCGAGGATGCGGACTAGGACGATCTTGGCGTGACGGGCGACGCTGTCGATCCACAGGTCCACCGACATCGGATGGCGGAGATCGCGCAGGGCCGCAAGCCGCATCGAGGGAAGGCGTTCCGCATCGGCCTTCCACGCCACCGCCAGCCCGGCGAGATCGCTGTCGGTGAAGGACAGCGCCACGATATCCGCCGGCGTCTGCCTCAGATCAATCGGCTCGGCGAGATCGTCGAGCGAGGCAGAGCTGGTGGTCAGTATATGCATTTCGCCCCTGGGGCCTGTTGGCGTCAGCCGGCGAGTATAGCTTCGATCGCCGGGCGGTTCAGCCCCTTGAGCCCAATGACGACCAGCCGTGAACGGCGGTCGTCTTCCGCCGTCCAGGCGCGGTCATAGTAATGGTTGACGCGCGGGCCGACGGCCTGGAGCAGGAGCCGCATCGGCTTGCCGCCGACCTCGACGAAGCCTTTGACGCGCAAGACGTTTTCCTGCTCGGCGGCGATGGCGACACGCTTTGCCAACTCGTCCGGATCGGCTACCGCGGGAATATCGACGATGAAGGTGTCGAAGTCGTCGTGCTCATGGTCGAAGGCGCCGTCATGGTGCGACTTGCGGTTCTCGATATCGTCCTCGACGGCGAGGCCGAGGCCCAGCAGCACCGACGGATCGACCTTGCCATGTGACGTCGGCACGATCTTCACGGCGCGGGCCGAGTGTTCGTTGATGATTGAGTTGGCACGGGCCGATCCGGCGGCGTCCATCAGGTCGTTCTTCGACAGGATAATCAGGTCGGCGCAGGCGATCTGGTCCTCGAACACTTCCTCGACCGGGTCGTCATGGTCGAGCGTTTCGTCCTGGGCGCGCTGTGCCTGCAAGGCGTCCATGTCGTTGGCGACGCGGCCTTCGGCCAGTGCCGGGCCGTCGACGACGGCGACGACGCTATCCACGGTGACCCGGCTCTTCACCGTCGGCCACTGGAAAGCCTGGACCAGCGGCTTGGGCAAAGCGAGACCGGACGTCTCGATCAGGATGTGGTCGACTTTCGGCGTGCGCGACAGGATCTGGTCCAGGGCCGGCACGAAATCGTCGGCCACGGTGCAGCAGATGCAGCCATTGGCGAGCTCGACGATGTTTTCCTCCGGACAGGTGTCGATGCCGCAGCCCTTGAGGATTTCGCCGTCGATGCCGATGTCGCCGAACTCGTTGACGATGATCGCGATGCGCTTGCCGCCGGCATTCTCCAGCAGATGGCGGACCAGCGTCGTCTTGCCGGCGCCGAGGAAGCCGGTGACGACGGTGCAGGGAACACGGGAAACGGATGCGTTCATGGTCAGTCCTTCAGCATATCGAGGGGTGGGATGCGGGCGACGAGGCCGCGCTTGAGGGAATCGGGCCGGCCACGCCAGGGGATGAGGCCGTCGGTCGAGGTGGCGAAGAGTTTCGCGCCGGCGACGAGATCGGCGCCGCTCGTTGTATTCAGGTCGCCGAAGACGTAGCTCCAGCAGCCGTCGCGCAGCAGCGCGGCGCTCAGGCGGCGCTTGCAATTGCCGAGGCATTCGACGGTGCGGATATGGATGTCTTCGCCGGAAGCGGCCTGGCGCGCATCATCGGCAAGGAGGGTGCCGGCGCGCGGATGCGCGTCCGAGCCGGCTTCGTCGCGGCAGGACGAGCAGACGATGACGGTGACGCCCGCCAAGGCTTCGCCGTCGTCGAACGATTTGTCCGCTGAGTCAGCCGAAAAACTGCCGTTTTGGTCCAAAAATCAGGCTCCTGCCCGGAAACCCGCCGGGCGATCGGATTGTCAAAGTCTCAGACGGCAGGTCTCCTGGCTCGCGGGTCGTCGCCTCAGATGCCGCCTTCCCGGGAACATCCCAGTGGTTTCCGGCCGAGGCTCGTCGCTTACAGTTGCGGGGACAGCCGCGGATTTGGGCTTTTGGCCCGCACCGCATTCCCTCTTGGCTCCTCCTTTTGCCGGGAGGAGACCGTCTGCGCTGGATTTAGGCTTACGCGTGCTGGCCTGTCAACGCGCGGCTACGACACCGCGATGTCGGCCAGCGCTACTCCCAGCCCCTCGGTGGCTTAATAGGCTTGAGATACCTTCCCACAAGATGGCTGGGAGGAGCGGCTGCCGGTAGCATGGTCGGCGAACAGCCTTTCCGGCAAACCGGGCTCCACATCAAGACAACCCGACTTCTGTCCGATTTTGGCTGCTGATCGTCCAGCATGTAGTGATCTCCAACTGTCAGCAGGCCACAGGATTGGGCAATGTCTTCGTCGATCTGTCCATTTTCCGAACCAAGCCAACGCATCAGCAAAAAGGCCGCTGCCTCGGCGTCTACGCCGCCGCAGTAGATTACCGGTTTGGTGACTTCCACCCATTCCGATTGGGACGCAGCGGTTGCGTCAGAGGCCGAAGACAGCAAAGCTGCGGCCGCCAAGTACTTGAGGTCGTTGAGGGTCATCAAAAACAAGGCCCGCCTATATTAAATTTGTTCTATTTTTGTTCCTATCGATTGTCAATCCGCTCCTAAGATACTGCGATGTCGGCCAAAGGCTGTCCCAAATCACCGGCGGGCGTAATCTCAATATGCTCAAGCCCAAGCCAGGTTTGCATCTGCTTCAGCTCGTCAAAGAGCTGGGCGACCGTATCAGCCGGCGCGCTGGCCTCCGCATAAGCTGCATGGGCGCGCAGCACGCTGGCCGGGCGGTCGGCCCTGAGGTCGACGCGAGCGACGATCCGGTCGCCGAGCAGGAAAGGCAGCACATAGTAGCCGTATTGGCGCTTTTCGGCCGGCGTGTAGATCTCGATGCGGTAGCGGAAATCGAACAGCTTTTCGGTGCGCGTGCGTTCGAAGACGACGGGATCGAACGGCGCGAGCAGAGCGCGCGCCTCTATCCGGCGCGGGATTCGCGCGTCCTTATGAAGATAGGCTGTTTTGTCCCAGCTTTCGACCCGCACCGGCAGCAGGTCGCCAGCCTCGACCAGTTCATCGATACGGTCCTTGGTGTCGCCCGGCGCGAGGCGAAAATAGTCGCGCAGGTCGCCATAGGTAGCGATACCATGGGCGCGGGCGGAAATGCGCAGCAATTCGCGATGCGCGTCCTCGACCGAGGGTACTGGCAGGTCGAGCACGGCCTGCGGCAAAACGCGCTCGGGCAGGTCGTAGTAGCGTTCGAAGCCACGCCGGTAGGCAGTGGTGATGCGCCCGGCCCAGAACAGCCATTCGAAGGCGTGTTTGGCCTCACTCCAGCCCCACCAGCCGCCATTGCCTTTGTGGCCCTCGATGTCCGAGGCTGCAATCGGCCCGCGTTCGGCGACTTCTCGGTAAATCTCGTCGATCATCTCCTTGCGCTCACGACCCCACTTTGCCAGGCCGAGATACATCTCATCGCCTTGTTCCGCACGCTGCATGCGCCAGCGCAGCAGGGGATAGGTCTCGACGGGCAGGAAGGACGCCTCATGCGCCCAATATTCAAAGACGGTGCGCTTGCGGGTGATGGCCGCGTTGTCGAGCAGGGCCAGCGGGTAGGGGCCGAGGCGCGAGTAGAGCGGCATGTAATGCGCGCGCACCACGGCGCTCACGGAATCGATCTGCAGCAGGCCAGTCCGCGAGAGCACCCGGGCGAGATGCCGGCGATCCGGGGTTCCGCCCGGGCGAGGGTCGTTAAACCCCTGTGCTCCGAGCGCGATGCGCCTCGCTACCGGCAGCGAAATCTTGTCCTTCATCGAGCGCCCTTGCCCTGGTCATTTGCCGGGTTTTTAGCCGGTGATTCCGGCCATGCTAGCAGGCAAATGGCGGGAGATGTGTCAGGAGAGAAAAGTGGAGTAAAAAACGAAGGAAATCAAACAAGAGCGGATCGGACCAGTTTCCTCCGATAAGGCGTCCAGGGCCGCGATTTGAACAAGGTTTGACTTGCGTCACCGAAACCGCTGCGCTAACCCTCGCCGCGTTGCAGCATGGGCCCTTAAAACGGTTCAGCGGTTAAACTGTCACGCTTCCGCATTAGAGTTCGTTGCTGTAATCAAAGTGAACTGGCCCGCCGAAGGAAAGTCGCCGCATGAGCGCACTCCTAAGTTCCTACCTGCCTATCGTGTTGTTCATCGCCGTGGCGCTGGTCGTCGGCCTTGCGCTGCTCGTGGCGCCGTTCCTGGTGGCCTACCGCAATCCGGACCCCGAGAAGCTTTCCGCTTACGAGTGCGGGTTCAATTCGTTTGACGACGCCCGCATGAAATTCGACATCCGTTTCTATCTGGTGTCGATCCTGTTCATCATCTTCGATCTCGAGGTGGCGTTCCTGTTTCCGTGGGCGGTATCCTTTTCGAAGATCGGCATGCTTGGCTTCTGGTCGATGATGGTTTTCCTGGCGGTGCTGACCATCGGCTTTGCCTATGAATGGAAAAAAGGAGCGCTGGAATGGGATTGAACGACAGTTCAGGCACCCTCGTCGCGCCGAAGCCCAAGGGCATCATCGACCCCAACACCGGCCGGCCGGTGGGGGAGGACGATCCCTTCTTCCTCGAAATCAACAATGAACTGGCCGACAAGGGCTTCCTCGTCACCTCGACCGAGGCGCTTATCACCTGGGCGCGCAGCGGATCGCTGATGTTCATGACTTTCGGCCTCGCCTGCTGCGCGGTCGAGATGATCCACACCTCGATGCCCCGCTACGACTCGGAGCGTTTCGGCGTCGCACCGCGCGCGTCGCCGCGCCAGTCCGACATCATGATCGTGGCCGGCACGCTGACCAACAAGATGGCGCCGGCGCTGCGCAAGGTCTACGACCAGATGCCGGAGCCGCGCTACGTCATCTCGATGGGCTCCTGCGCCAATGGCGGCGGCTACTACCACTATTCCTATTCGGTGGTGCGCGGCTGCGACCGCGTCGTGCCGGTCGACATCTATGTGCCCGGCTGTCCGCCGAGCGCCGAAGCGCTGCTCTACGGCATTCTCCTTCTGCAGAAGAAGATCCGCCGCACCGGCACGATCGAACGGTGAAACGATGGCCCAGGCGTTGAACGAACTCTCCACCTATCTCGGCGAGAAGCTCTCCGGCCGTATCGGCGAAACCGTGCTTGCCTATGGCGAGCTGACGGTGTCCGTCGAGCCGGGCAACCTGATCGAGGTGGCGACCTTCCTGCGCGACGATCCGCGCTGCCAGTTCATCTCGATCATCGACATCAGCGGCGCCGACTATCCCTCGCGCGCCAGACGCTTCGACGTCGTCTGCCACCTTCTGTCGCCGAAGCAGAATGTGCGCATCCGGCTCAAGGTCCAGGCCGACGAGGAAACGCTGGTGCCGTCGCTGACGGCCGTCTACCCCGGCGCCGACTGGTATGAGCGCGAGACCTACGATCTCTACGGCGTGCTATTCAGTGGCCATCCGGACCTGCGCCGCATCCTCACCGACTACGGTTTCGAAGGTCATCCGCTGCGCAAGGATTTCCCGCTGACCGGTTTCGTCGAGGTTCGTTACGACGACGAGGCCAAGCGGGTGATCTACGAGCCGGTCGAGCTCAAGCAGGAATTCCGCAATTTCGATTTTCTTTCTCCTTGGGAAGGGACGGACTACGTCCTGCCCGGGGACGAAAAAGCCAAGACGAATTGAGGCGCCACAATGGCTGAAACCTCCGTCCGCAACTTCAACATCAACTTCGGTCCGCAGCATCCTGCGGCGCATGGCGTTTTGCGCCTGGTGCTGGAACTGGACGGCGAGGTGGTCGACCGTGTCGATCCGCATATCGGGCTTTTGCATCGCGGTACCGAAAAGCTGATCGAAGCAAAAACCTATCTGCAGGCGGTGCCCTATCTCGATCGGCTCGACTATTGCGCGCCGATGAACCAGGAGCATGCCTTCGCTTTGGCCGCCGAGCGTCTGCTCGGCATCGAGGTGCCGAAGCGCGGGCAACTGATCCGCGTGCTCTATTCCGAGATGGGCCGCATCATGTCGCACATCCTCAATGTGACGACACAGGCGATGGACGTCGGCGCGCTGACGCCGCCGCTGTGGGGCTTCGTCGAGCGCGAAAAACTGATGGTGTTCTACGAGCGCGCCTCGGGCTCGCGCATGCATGCGGCCTATTTCCGCCCCGGCGGCGTGCACCAGGACCTGCCGCAGAAGCTGGTCGAGGATATCGGCAAGTGGATCGACCCCTTCCTGAAGTCGATCGACGACCTCGATGCGCTGCTCACCCCCAACCGCATCTTCAAGCAGCGCAATGTCGATATCGGCACGGTATCGCTGGCGGACGCCTGGGCCTGGGGCTTTTCGGGCGTGATGGTGCGCGGTTCGGGCGCTGCCTGGGACCTGCGCAAATCGCAGCCTTATGAATGCTATTCCGAGATGGATTTCGACATTCCGATCGGCAAGAACGGCGACTGCTACGACCGCTATCTCGTGCGCATGGAAGAGATGCGGCAGTCGGCCAAGATCATGCGGCAGTGCGTCGATCTCCTGCTCGGCAAGGAAAGCGCCGGCCCGGTGTCGAATCTCGACGGCAAGGTCGTGCCGCCGAAGCGCGCTGCGATGAAGCGCTCGATGGAAGCGCTGATCCATCACTTCAAGCTCTACACCGAGGGCTACCGGGTGCCGGCCGGCGAGGTCTATGCGGCTGTCGAGGCGCCGAAAGGCGAATTCGGCGTCTATCTGGTCTCCGACGGCACCAACAAGCCCTATCGCTGCAAGCTGCGCGCGCCAGGCTTCGCGCACCTGCAGGCCATGGATTTCCTGTGCCGCGGCCACATGCTGGCCGACGTCACAGCCGTGCTTGGCTCCCTCGACATCGTGTTTGGTGAGGTCGATCGCTAAATGTCAGTCCGCCGTCTCGCAGAAGCAAGCGTCCAGCCCGCCTCCTTCGCCTTCAACAAGGCGAACGCCGCGGCGGCGCAGCAGTGGATCGCCAAATACCCGAAGGGGCGCGAACAGTCGGCCATCATCCCGCTGCTGATGATCGCGCAGGAACAGGAAGGCTGGGTAACCAAGGCGGCGATCGAGACGATCTGCGACATGCTCGGCATGCCGCGCATCCGCGGTCTCGAGGTTGCGACCTTCTACACGCAGTACCAACTCAATCCGGTCGGCACCCGCGCGCATATCCAGGTCTGCGGCACCACGCCCTGCATGCTGCGCGGCTCGGAAGCGCTGATGGATGTATGTCGCTCGAAGATCCATCACGACCAGTTCCACACCAACGACAAGGGCACGCTGTCGTGGGAAGAGGTCGAATGCCTTGGCGCCTGCGTCAATGCGCCGATGGTCATGATCTTCAAGGACACGTTCGAAGACCTGACGCCCGAGCGGCTGGCTGAAATCATCGATCTCTACGACGCCGGCAAGGGCGCCGAGGTCAAGCCTGGGCCGCAGAACGGACGCCACGGCTCCGAGCCGGCCGGCGGCCTGAAGACGCTGACCAGCGAAAAGGCGATCCTGAAATCGACCCGCGACAAGGAAGCCAAGGCCGCAGCGAAGGCCGCCAAGGATGCCGCCGCGGCAGCGCCGGCCGAGGCTCCCGCCGCCGCTGCCTCGCAGGCTGCGCCTGCTCCGGTTGCGCCCGTGGCTCCTGCGCCGGCAGCGCCCTCGGCCGCCGGCCCGGTTGCGCCGTCAAAATCCAGCAAGCCGAAGACACACGCGGCTGAAACCAGCCCGGCGCTTAACACGCCGTCGACGGTCAAAGTCGCCCCGGCCACCGAGAACGGCGCCAGCGTCAAGGCGCCGCGCCATTCGGCCGCGAACGCCAACCTGGCCGCTCCGGAAGTCGAGGCGGTTGCAAAGCCGCGCAGCGGGCCGAAGACGAAGGCCGAGCCGGCGACTGCCTTCAAGGCGCCGGAAGCCAAGCAGCCTGCCGCCAAGACGGCGAAACCTTCGCTCGAGGACAAGAACCGCCCTGCCGGCATCGAGCGTCCGGCAACAGTGGACGACCTCAAACTGATCTCCGGCGTCGGTCCGAAGATCGAAGGCATCCTGCATTCGCTCGGCATCTACACCTTCGCGCAGGTCGCCTCCTGGAAGAAGGCCGAGCGCGAATGGGTCGACGGCTATCTCAGCTTCCACGGCCGTATCGACCGCGACGACTGGGTGAGGCAGGCCAAGGCGCTCGCCAAGGGCGGCGTCGCCGAATACATCCGCGTCTTCGGCAAGAAGCCGGTCTGAGGGACGAAAAATGCTTCAGGACAAAGACCGCATCTTCACCAACATCTACGGCCTGTTCGACAAGTCGCTGGCCGGCGCGCAGGCGCGCGGCATCTGGGACGACACGCCCGGTCTCATCGCCAAGGGGCGCGACTGGATCGTCAACGAGATGAAGGCGTCAGGCCTGCGCGGCCGTGGCGGCGCAGGCTTCCCGACCGGTCTGAAATGGTCGTTCATGCCGAAGCAGAGCGACGGCCGGCCGAGCTATCTGGTGGTCAATGCCGACGAATCCGAGCCCGGCACCTGCAAGGACCGCGACATCCTGCGTAACGATCCGCACACGCTGGTCGAGGGCTGCCTGGTCGCCGGCTTCGCCATGGGTGCGGTTGCCGCCTACATCTATGTGCGCGGCGAGTTCATCCGCGAGCGCGAGGCGCTGCAGCGCGCCATCGACGAGGCCTATGCGGCCAAGCTCATCGGCAAGAACAACACGTCCGGCTATGACTTCGACGTCTACATGCATCACGGCGCCGGCGCCTATATCTGTGGCGAGGAAACCGCGCTGCTCGAAAGCCTGGAAGGCAAGAAGGGCCAGCCGCGGCTGAAGCCGCCGTTCCCGGCCAATGTCGGCCTCTATGGCTGCCCGACCACGGTCAACAACGTCGAGTCGATCGCCGTGGCGCCGACCATCCTGCGCCGTGGCGCGGCCTGGTTTTCCTCCTTCGGCCGGGCGAACAATGCCGGCACCAAGCTGTTCTGCGTGTCCGGCCACGTTAACAATCCGTGCACCGTCGAAGAAGCAATGTCGATCCCGTTCCGCGAGCTCATCGAGACGCATTGCGGCGGCATCCGCGGCGGCTGGGACAATCTGCTCGCGGTGATCCCGGGCGGCGCTTCGGTGCCGCTGGTGCCGGCGGCGCAGATCATCGACACGCCGATGGATTTCGACGCGCTGCGCGACCTCAAGTCCGGCCTCGGCACCGCGGCTGTCATCGTCATGGACAAGTCGACGGATATCGTGAAGGCGATTGCCAGGCTTTCCTACTTCTACAAGCACGAGAGCTGCGGCCAGTGCACGCCGTGCCGGGAAGGCACCGGCTGGATGTGGCGGGTGATGGAGCGGCTGGTGCGCGGCGAGGCGCAGAAGCGCGAGATCGACATGCTGCTCGACGTCACCAAGCAGGTCGAGGGCCACACGATCTGCGCGCTGGGCGACGCGGCGGCGTGGCCGATCCAGGGCTTGATGCGGCATTTCCGCGGCGAAGTGGAACGCCGCATCGACGAGTTTTCGCGCAACGCGCACCGGGTCGAGCCGGTGATGGTGGCAGCGGAATAGGACTTTGAAATACGGGCTTGGCCCGGGACTAGAAAGCAGGGGCGGGGCATACGAAGAAACGACCAGGAGATCTCTATGGCGCCGTATTCGATACCCTATCCGTTCATGCCTGATTTGGACCAACTCGAGAAGATGAACCAGGACCTGACCAAGATGATGCCGAAGGAGATGGCCAGCGCCGTCAACCTGATGGCGCATCCGGTCGCGGGCGCCGCCGCGATGTCGGCGCTCGGCATCGGTCTCGCCAACCATGCCGTCGGCATGTGGATGGGCGCGTTCACCGGCGCGCTGGAGGCATCGCAGCGCATGTTCCAGCCTTTCCTCGACGACCTCGAGGCGCAGAGCGAGGCGGCAGCCAACTCCTCCAAGGCGCGCAAGGCGACCGAGACGCTGATTGCCGAGGCGCAGACCTTCGCACGCGACGTGACCGACATTGCGGCGAACGCGACCGAGAAGGCGCTCGACGCGGCCGGGACCGGGATCGTCGCCCAACCGGCGGCGACCGGACTGATGCCCGAGGATTTCAGGCAGCCGAAGGCTGTCGAGAGGCCGGCGAAGCCGTCGGACCTGAAGGCGATTTCGGGCATCGGGCCGAAGCTGGAGAAGGTGCTCAACGGCCTCGGCATCTGGACATATGGCCAGATCGCCGCCTGGACGTCGGAAGAGATCGCATGGGTTGAGGATTATCTGTCGCTCGCCGGCCGCATCGGCCGCGACGACTGGACTGCCCAGGCGGCCGCGCTCGCCGCGGCCAAGTGAATTGAAATGCCGGGCGCGGCTTCGGTCGCGCCCGTAAAGAGAGATTGCGGAACATCCGCAGGGGTTTGAGGCGAATGGCAAAGCTAAAGGTCGACGGGAAAGAGATCACGGTACCCGACCACTATACGCTGCTGCAGGCGGCCGAGGACGCCGGCGCGGAAGTGCCGCGCTTCTGCTTCCATGAGCGGCTGTCCATCGCCGGCAATTGCCGCATGTGCCTGATCGAGGTGAAGGGCGGCCCGCCCAAGCCGCAGGCGTCCTGCGCCATGGGCGTGCGCGACCTGCGCCCCGGCCCGAATGGCGAGCCGCCGGAGATCTTCACCAACACGCCGATGGTCAAGAAGGCCCGCGAGGGCGTGATGGAATTCCTGCTGATCAACCATCCGCTGGATTGCCCGATCTGCGACCAGGGCGGCGAGTGCGACCTGCAGGACCAGGCGATGGCCTTCGGCGTCGATTCCTCGCGCTATCACGAGAACAAGCGCGCGGTCGAAGACAAGTATATCGGCCCGCTGGTCAAGACGGTGATGAACCGCTGCATCCACTGCACGCGCTGCGTCCGCTTCACCACGGAAGTCGCCGGCATTTCCGAGCTCGGCCTGATCGGCCGCGGCGAGGATGCCGAGATCACCACCTATCTCGAACAGGCGATGACGTCGGAACTGCAGGGCAATGTCATCGACCTCTGCCCGGTCGGCGCGCTTACCTCCAAGCCGTTCGCCTTCCAGGCGCGGCCGTGGGAACTGACCAAGACCGAATCGATCGACGTCATGGACGCCGTCGGCTCCGCGATCCGCGTCGACTCCAGAGGCCGCGAAGTGATGCGCATCCTGCCGCGCGTCAACGAACAGGTGAACGAGGAGTGGATCTCGGACAAGACCCGTTTCATCTGGGACGGCCTGCGCACGCAGCGCCTCGACCGCCCATACGTGCGTAAAGAGGGCAAGCTCGCGCCGGCAAGCTGGGCGGAAGCCTTCGCCGCCATCAAGAGCGAGGTGGCAAGGGCCGCGCCCGAGCGGATCGGCGCGATCGCCGGCGATCTCGCCGCGGTCGAAGAGATCTACGCGCTCAAGCTTCTGATGAATGCGCTCGGCTCGAAGAACATCGACTGCCGCCAGGATGGCGCAGCGCTCGATCCGTCGCTCGGCCGCGCCAGCTACATCTTCAACCCGACCATCGAGGGCATCGAGCAGGCCGACGCGGTGCTGATCATTGGCGCCAATCCGCGCTTCGAGGCCTCGGTGCTCAACGCCCGCATCCGCAAGCGCTGGCGCGTCGGCAACCTGCCGGTCGGCGTCATCGGCGAGATCGGCGACACCCGCTATGATTACGATCTCATCGGCGCCGGCCCGGAATCGCTCAAGGACCTTGCCGACGGCAACGGCAAGTTCTTCGAGGTGCTGAGCAAGGCCACGCATCCGCTGATCATCGTCGGCCAGGGCGCGCTGGCGCGCGCCGACGGCGCGGCCGTGCTCGGCCAGGCGGCGAAGCTCGCTGCCGCCGTCAACGTGGTCAGCGCCGACTGGAACGGCTTTGCGGTGCTGCACAACGCAGCCGCCAGGGTCGGCGGCCTCGATGTCGGCTTCGTGCCGGGCGAGGGCGGCAAGGACGTTGCCGGCATGCTGGGCGACACCGATGTGCTCTTCCTGCTCGGCGCCGATGAAATCGACATGGCCAGGACCGGGGGCGCCTTCGTCGTCTATATCGGCACGCATGGCGATGCCGGCGCGCATCGCGCCAATGTCATCCTGCCGGCCGCCGCCTATACCGAAAAGTCCGGCACCTATGTGAACACGGAAGGCCGCGTGCAGCAGACCAACCGCGCCGGCTTCGCCCCTGGCGAAGCGCGCGAGGACTGGGCGATCCTGCGTGCGCTCTCCGACGTGCTCGGCAAGAAGCTGCCCTTCGATTCGCTGGTGCAACTGCGCACCAAGCTCTATGGCGATCACCCGCATCTCGCCCGCATCGACCAGGTGCTGGCCGGCAGCGGCGACGACGTCGCCAAGGTTGCGAAACTCGGCGGCAGGCTGAACAAGGGCACGTTCACTTCGCCGGTGAAGGACTTCTATCTGACCAACCCGATCGCGCGGGCGTCGGCCGTGATGGCCGAATGCTCGGCGCTGGCCAAGAGCGGCTTCAAGCAGGCGGCGGAATAAGCATGGACACCTTCTTCTCCTTCTACGTGCTGCCGGCGCTTCTGATCCTCCTGAAGTCGGTCGTGCTGATCGTGGTGCTCCTGATCGGTGTCGCTTACCTGCTCTATGCCGACCGCAAGATCTGGGCGGCGGTGCAGTTGCGTCGCGGTCCGAACGTCGTCGGCCCGTGGGGAACGCTGCAGGCCTTTGCCGACCTTCTGAAATTCGTCTTCAAGGAGCCGGTGATCCCGTCGGGCGCCAACAAGGGCGTGTTCCTTCTGGCACCGCTGGTGTCGGCGGTGCTTGCGATTTCGGCCTGGGCGGTCATTCCGGTCAATGAGGGCTGGGCGATCGCCAACATCAATGTCGGCATCCTCTATGTCTTCGCCATCTCCTCGCTCGAGGTCTATGGCGTGATCATGGGCGGCTGGGCCTCGAATTCCAAATATCCGTTCCTTGGCGCGCTGCGCTCTGCCGCGCAGATGGTGTCCTACGAAGTCTCGATCGGCTTCGTCATCGTCACCGTGCTGCTGACCGTCGGCTCGCTCAACCTCTCCGACATCGTCATGTCGCAGCAGGACGGCCTCGGCACCAAGCTCGGGCTGCCCAACACCTTCCTCGACTGGCACTGGCTGTCGCTGTTGCCGATGTTCGTGGTGTTCTTCATCTCGGCGCTGGCCGAGACGAACCGCCCACCTTTCGACCTGGTGGAAGCGGAATCGGAACTCGTCGCCGGCCACATGGTTGAATATTCGTCGACGCCGTTCCTGCTCTTCTTCCTCGGTGAGTATGTCGCTGTCGTCCTGATGTGCGCGCTGGCGACCATCCTGTTCCTCGGCGGCTGGCTGCCGCCGTTCAATTTCGCGCCCTTCACCTGGGTTCCAGGCGTTATCTGGTTCGTGCTGAAGATCTGCCTGATGTTCTTCATGTTCTCGATGGTGAAGGCTTTTGTGCCGCGCTACCGCTACGACCAGCTGATGCGGTTGGGCTGGAAAGTGTTCCTGCCGATCTCGCTGTTCATGGTCGTCGCCACCGCGGCCTTCCTCAAGATCACGGGGTTTGCGTGATGTCCGCTCTGGCCCAGGCCGCAAAATCGCTGCTTCTGAAAGATTTCGTCAGCGCGTTCTTCCTGTCGATGCGCCAATTCTTCGCGCCGAAGGAGACGATCAACTATCCGCACGAGAAGGGGCCGACCAGCCCGCGCTTCCGTGGCGAGCATGCGCTGCGCCGCTATCCGAATGGCGAGGAACGCTGCATCGCCTGCAAGCTGTGCGAGGCGATCTGCCCGGCGCAGGCGATTACCATCGAGGCCGGCCCGCGCCGCAATGACGGCACGCGCCGCACCGTGCGCTACGACATCGACATGGTGAAGTGCATTTATTGCGGCTTCTGCCAGGAAGCCTGCCCGGTCGACGCCATCGTCGAGGGGCCGAACTTCGAATTCGCGACCGAGACGCGCGAGGAGCTTTACTACAACAAGGAAAAGCTGCTCGCGAACGGCGATCGCTGGGAGCGTGAGCTGGCGCGCAACATCGCGCTCGATGCTCCCTATCGCTGACATTTGACGCATGGACGAGGCGAGGGGCCTCGTCTAAGGACAACGCGGCTTCGGCACCGGAGGCGGAACGAAGCCAGAGAGTACGGAAAGGGTGAATGCCCGATCCGACAGGAACCCGGGGGAACCCATGCTGAGTGGACTAGAGGCGGCCTTTTTCTACCTCTTCGCCTTTATCGCCGTGGCGTCGGCCTTCATGGTCATTTCGTCGCGCAACCCCGTGCATTCCGTGCTGTTCCTGATCCTCACCTTCTTCAACGCGGCCGGCCTGTTCATGCTGACCGGAGCCGAGTTCCTGGCGATGATCCTGCTGGTCGTCTATGTCGGCGCGGTGATGGTGCTGTTCCTGTTCGTCGTCATGATGCTCGACGTCGACTTCGCCGAGATGAAGCAGGGCGCGCTGCAGTATGCGCCGATCGGCGCGCTGGTCGGGCTGATCCTGGCGGCCGAGCTGATCATCGTGCTTGGCGGCTACACTTTCGCGCCGCAGCTTGCCTCGACGGTCGCCAAGGCGACTCCGGATCTCGCCACGCGCTCCAACACGGCGGCGCTCGGCGACATCCTCTACACGGACTACCTCTATTACTTCCAGATTTCCGGCCTGGTGCTGCTGGTCGCAATGATCGGCGCCATCGTGCTGACACTGCGCCACAAGGAAGGCGTCAAGCGGCAGTCGATCGCCGCGCAGGTTGGCCGCACGCCGACGACGGGCATGGAAATCCGCAAGGTCAAATCGGGCGAGGGCATCTGAGATGGTCGTCGGCATTGCACACTATCTGACCGTATCGGCGATCCTGTTCACGCTCGGCGTGTTCGGCATCTTCCTGAACCGCCGCAACATCATCGTCATCCTGATGTCGATCGAGCTGATCCTGCTGGCGGTCAACATCAACTTCGTCGCTTTCTCAGCGGCGCTGCATGACCTTGTCGGACAGGTCTTTGCCCTGTTCGTGCTGACGGTCGCAGCCGCTGAAGCCGCGATCGGTCTTGCCATTCTTGTCGTCTTCTTCCGCAACCGCGGCTCGATCGCGGTCGAAGACGTGAGCGCGATGAAGGGTTGACGGGAACCACCATGTATCAGGCTATCGTCTTCCTTCCGCTGCTTGGCTTCCTGATTGTCGGCCTGTTCGGCAACTCGCTCGGCGCCAAGGCTTCCGAATACATCACCTCCGGCTTCCTGGTGATCGCGGCGGTGCTGTCGTGGATCGCCTTCTTCACCGTTGGCTTCGGCCATGGCGAGGTGTTCACCGTGCCGGTGCTTCGCTGGATCCAGTCGGGCGGCATCGACGCCTCCTGGGCGCTGAGGATCGACACGCTGACGGTGGTGATGCTGATCGTCGTCAACACGGTGTCGGCGCTGGTTCACATCTATTCGATCGGCTATATGCACCACGATCCGAACCGGCCGCGCTTCTTCGCCTATCTGTCGCTGTTCACCTTCGCCATGCTGATGCTGGTGACGGCCGACAACCTCATCCAGATGTTCTTCGGCTGGGAAGGCGTCGGCCTCGCCTCCTATCTGCTCATCGGCTTCTGGTACAAGAAGCCGTCGGCCAACGCGGCCGCGATCAAGGCTTTCGTCGTCAACCGCGTCGGCGACTTCGGCTTCGCGCTTGGCATCTTCGGCGTCTTCGTGCTGTTCGGCTCGGTCAATCTCGGCACCATCTTCGCCAATGCGGCTTCGTACCTTCCCGCCGAAGGCGCGCCAGCCGGCGCCGCGGTGCTGACCTTCCTCGGCCATGCGCTCGACAAGCAGGCGGCACTGACCGTTGTCTGCCTGCTGCTCTTCATGGGCGCCATGGGCAAGTCGGCGCAGGTGCCGCTGCACACCTGGCTGCCGGACGCCATGGAAGGCCCGACGCCGGTCTCCGCGCTCATCCACGCGGCGACCATGGTGACCGCCGGCGTGTTCATGCTGGCCAGGCTTTCGCCGCTGTTCGAGCTGTCGCATACGGCGCTGACAGTCGTCACCTTCATCGGCGCCATCACCGCCTTCTTCGCGGCGACCGTCGGCCTGGTCCAGAACGACATCAAGCGCGTCATCGCCTATTCGACCTGCTCGCAGCTCGGCTACATGTTCGTGGCGCTGGGCGTCGGCGCCTATGGCGCGGCGATCTTCCACCTGTTCACGCACGCCTTCTTCAAGGCGCTGCTGTTCCTCGGCTCGGGCTCTGTCATCCATGCGGTGTCCGACGAGCAGGACATGCGCAAGATGGGCGGCCTTCGCAAGCTCATCCCGACGACCTACTGGATGATGATCATCGGCACGCTGGCGCTGACCGGCGTCGGCATCCCGGCGACGGTGATCGGCACGGCCGGCTTCTTCTCCAAGGACGCCATCGTGTCGGCCTCGTTCGCCGGCCATAACGCGGTCGCGGGCTTCGCCTTCGTGCTGCTCGTGGTCGCCGCCGGCTTCACCAGCTTCTATTCCTGGCGGCTGATCTTCATGACCTTCCACGGCGAGCCGCGTGCCAGCCATGAGGTCATGCACCACGTCCATGAATCGCCGTCGGTGATGCTGGTGCCGCTCTATGTGCTGGCCGCCGGCGCGCTGTTCGCGGGCGTCATCTTCCATGGCGCCTTCATCGGCGAAGGCTATGCCGAGTTCTGGAAGGCATCGCTGTTCACGCTGCCGGACAACCACATCCTGCACGAGATCCACGAGCTGCCGCTGTGGGTGGAACTGGCGCCGTTCGTCGCGATGGTGATCGGTTTGCTGGTCGCCTGGCAGTTCTACATCCGCAAGCCGGAGATGCCGAAGGAACTGGCGGCGCAGCATCGCGGTCTCTACGCCTTCCTGCTCAACAAGTGGTATTTCGACGAGCTCTACGACTTCCTGTTCGTGCAGCCGGCCAAGCGCCTCGGCAGGTTCCTGTGGAAGACGGGCGACGGCGCCATCATCGACGGCCTCGGCCCTGATGGTGTCTCGGCGCGCGTCATCGATGTCACCAACCGGGTCGTCAAGCTGCAGACCGGCTACCTTTACCACTACGCCTTCGCCATGCTGATCGGTGTGGCCGCTCTCGTCACCTGGATGATGCTCTGATGACCGACTGGCCAATCCTCTCGCTGGTCACCTTCCTGCCGCTGGTTGGTGTTCTTCTGATTCTGCCGATCAGCGACGACAGCGAAAACGCGCGCCGTAACATCCGGGCGATCGCCTTCATCACGACGGCGTTCACCTTCGTCATCTCGCTGTTCATCTGGACGGGCTTCGATAATTCGCAGGCCGGCTTCCAGTTCGTCGAAAAGCACGCCTGGCTGGATTCCGGCATCTCCTACCACATGGGCGTCGACGGCATCTCGATGCTGTTCGTCATCCTGACCACCTTCCTGATGCCGCTCTGCATACTGGCCTCGTGGGACGCGATCGAGAAGCGGGTCAAGGCCTATATGATCGCCTTCCTGATCCTCGAGACGCTGATGATCGGCGTGTTCTGCGCGCTCGACATCGTGCTGTTCTACGTCTTCTTCGAGGCCGGCCTGATCCCGATGTTCATCATCATCGGCGTCTGGGGCGGCAAGCGGCGCGTCTATGCGTCGTTCAAGTTCTTCCTCTATACGCTGGCCGGCTCGGTCCTGATGCTGCTCGCCATCATGGCGATGTTCTTCCAGTCGGGCACGACCGACATCCCGACGCTTCTGACGCATCACTTCCCGGCCAACATGCAGACCTGGCTGTGGCTCGCCTTCTTCGCTTCCTTCGCGGTGAAGATGCCGATGTGGCCGGTGCACACCTGGCTGCCTGACGCGCACGTCGAGGCGCCGACGGCCGGTTCGGTCATCCTGGCAGGCATCCTGCTAAAGATGGGCGGGTACGGCTTCCTGCGCTTCTCGCTGCCGATGTTCCCGGAAGCATCGGCGATGTTCGCGCCGCTGGTGTTCACGCTCTCCGTCGTCGCCATCATTTACACCTCGCTGGTGGCGCTGATGCAGGAGGACATGAAGAAGCTGATCGCCTATTCGTCCGTCGCCCACATGGGCTTCGTCACCATGGGCATCTTCGCGATGAACCAGGAAGGCGTGCAGGGCGCGATCTTCCAGATGCTCAGCCACGGCCTCGTTTCGGGCGCGCTGTTCCTGTGCGTCGGCGTCATCTACGACCGCATGCATACGCGCGAGATCGACGCCTATGGCGGCCTGGTCAACAACATGCCGAAATACGCCACCGTGTTCCTGATCTTCACCATGGCCAATGTCGGCCTTCCGGGCACCAGCGGCTTCGTCGGCGAGTTCCTGACCATGCTCGGCGTCTTCCGGGTCAACACCTGGGTGGCGTTCTTCGCCGCCACCGGCGTCATCCTTTCGGCGGCCTACGCGCTGTGGCTCTATCGCCGGGTGATCTTCGGCGCGCTGACCAAGGACAGCCTGAAGAACCTGCTGGATCTGTCGCCGCGCGAGAAGGTGATCGTCTATCCGCTGGTGGTGCTGGTCATCTTCTTCGGCGTCTACCCGGCGCCGGTGTTCGACGCGACGGCCACCTCGGTCAAGACGCTCGTCACAAACGTCACCGCATCCATCAATTCCGCGCAGACCGCGGCGGCGAACTGACTGGGGATAAACCATGACGCCGGACCTTCTCTCCAGCCTTTCGCTCTCGACGCCTGAACTGATCCTCGCGGTCGGCGCGCTCGTGCTCCTGTTGGTCGGCGCCTATTCGCGCGGCAACAGCACCATGACCGTGACCGGGCTGGCCGTCATCGTGCTGGTTGTGGCCGGCCTGTGGCTTGCCTTCTCCGGCGGGCAGGGTGCTGCCTATGGCGGCGCCTTCGTGCAGGATTCCTTTGGCGGCTTCATGAAGATGCTGGCGCTGATCGGCTCGGCGGTGACGCTGGTCATGTCGATGCGCTTTGCGCGCCAGGAGCATTTCGACAAGTTCGAATTCCCGGTTCTGGTGCTGCTCTGCACGCTCGGCATGATGCTGATGATCTCGGCCAACAGCATGATCGGGCTCTATCTCGGACTCGAACTGCAGTCGCTGGCGATCTACGTGCTGGCGGCGATCAACCGCGACAGTCTGCGTTCGACCGAAGCGGGCCTGAAATATTTCGTCCTCGGCGCGCTGTCGTCGGGCATGCTGCTCTACGGCATCAGTCTCGTCTACGGTTACACCGGCAACACCGGCTTCCACGAGATCGCGACGGCGCTCGGCAGCGGTGAACGCCAACTCGGCCTCGTCTTCGGCCTGGTGTTCGTGCTCGCGGGGCTTGCCTTCAAGATCTCGGCCGTGCCGTTCCATATGTGGACGCCCGACGTCTATGAGGGCGCGCCGACGCCGATCACCGCCTTCCTGGCAGCCGCGCCGAAGATGGCGGCGATGGCGCTGATCGTGCGCGTCACCATGGGCGCCTTCAAGCCGGTCGCCTCGGACTGGCAGCAGATCGTGGTGTTCATTTCGATCGCCTCGATGGCGCTCGGCGCTTTCGCGGCCATCGGCCAGACCAACATCAAGCGCCTGATGGCCTATTCCTCGATCGGCCATATGGGCTATGCGCTGGTCGGCCTTGCCGCCAACAGCCAGGCCGGCGTGCGCGGCGTCGTCATCTACATGCTGATCTATCTGGTGATGACGCTCGGCACCTTCGCCTTCATCCTCGCCATGCGGCGCAAGGAAGGCAATGTCGAGCGGATCAGCGATCTCTCCGGCCTTGCCTCGACCAACCCGATCATGGCCACGATCCTCACCATCCTGATGTTCTCGCTGGCCGGCATTCCGCCGCTCGCCGGCTTCTGGGGGAAGTGGTACGTCTTCCTCGCCGCGATCAACGCGCATCTCTATGCGCTGGCGATCATCGGCGTGCTCGCCTCGGTGGTGGGCGCATATTATTACCTTCGCATCATCAAGATCATGTGGTTCGACGAGCCTGTCGGCGGCTTCGTGCCGATGGCCAGCGAGCTGCGCCTCGTGCTTGGCGTAAGCGGCGCCTTCGTGCTGTTCTACGTGCTCATCGGCGGGCCGATCGGCAGCTATGCCGAAGCCGCCGCCAAGACCTTCTTCTGACGGGATGGCGTTTCGACTGGCTCCAACCGCGGCGTCGGAGGGGTTCCGGCTCGAGGCACATGACAGCGTCGGCTCCACCAACACGGTGGCGCTGGATCATGCGCGCGCCGGGGATCCGGGCAGGCTCTGGGTCGTCACCAAAAAGCAGGAAAGCGGCCGCGGCCGCCGTGGCCGTGTCTGGGCCACGCCGGAAGGCAATCTTGCGGCAACGCTGCTCCTGCTTCCAGGCAGCGAGCTCAGGCTTGCCGCGACGCTCGGCTTTGTCGCGGGGCTCGCACTGGGCGATGCGCTCGACGCTGTCGTGCCGAAAGGGCGGATCGCCGTCGCCTTGGATGGCGCGAGCCAGGGCCGTAACCGCTTCGAGCTGAAATGGCCGAATGATGTGCTGGCCTCGGGCGCCAAGCTCGCCGGCATCCTGCTGGAATCGACGATGCTCGACGGCGGTCGTTTCGCGGTTGCGGTCGGCATTGGCGTCAATGTCGTGGCCTATCCGCAAGATTTGCCTTACCCCGCGACATCGTTGCAGGCATTGGGCGCCGACTGCGACGCCGAAACACTGTTTTTTGCGCTTTCAGATGCCTGGAGCGAAAATGCCAGGCTGTGGGATGACGGACGCGGGCTCAATGCCATCAGGAAGCGGTGGCTCGACCGCGCGGCAGGCCTCGGAGGCGAGGTTGCTGTCAGAATTGACGGCAATGTGGTGCGCGGCGTCTTTGAAACCATTGACGAGGACTGCCGTTTCGTGATCCGCGACGATGAGGGATCGGCTCTGACGATCGCGGCCGGCGATGTGCATTTCGGCGCGGTCGCTTCGGCGCGGGTATAGTTTGTTTTTGCGCAATTCCGGACGGACACGCTTTTCCCGGAATTGCTCCAACGGCTTGGCCGGACCGGCCAGGAAGGAAAGGATGCATGGCGAATAAGGAAAACGCCGAACTCGTTTTCGCGCCGCTGGGCGGCGTCGGCGAGATCGGCATGAACTTCGCCCTTTATGGCTACGGGCCGGCCGACGCGCGCGAATGGATCATCATCGATGTCGGCGTCACGTTTCCGGACCCGGCACATCCCGGCGTCGATCTCATCCTGCCCGATACGCGCTTCATCGAGGAGAACCTCGACGGCTTGCGCGGCATCGTCATCACCCATGCGCATGAGGACCATTACGGCGCGCTGCTCGATATCTGGCCGAAGCTCAAGGTGCCGGTCTGGATGACGCCGTTCACCGCCGGCCTGCTCGAGGCCAAGCGGCAGGGCGAGCAGAATGCGCCGAAGATCCCGGCAACCGTCTATCGGGCCGGTGAGACGTTCACGATCGGGCCCTTCGAGATCGAGGCCATCCCTGTGGCGCATTCAATCCCCGAGCCGATGTCGCTGGCGATCACCACGCCCGCCGGCACAGTGATCCACACCGGCGACTGGAAGATCGACCCGGCACCGACGATCGGCCCGAAGACCGACGAGGCGCGTTTCCGAGCCTATGGCGACAAGGGCGTGCTAGCGCTGATCTGCGATTCCACCAACGCGCTGAGGGAAGGGGAGTCGCCGTCGGAAGTGGCGGTCGGCGAGGGCCTCAAGGGCGTCATCGAGAAAGCCAGCGGCCGCGTCGCGGTCACCACCTTTTCCTCCAACGTCGGGCGCATCGTCTCGATAGCCCGGGCGGCGCGCGATGCCGGCCGGCAATGCCTGGTGCTTGGCCGTTCCTTGAAGCGCGTCATCGATGTGGCGGGCGAGCTCGGCTATATGGATGGCCTGCCGGAGTTCATCTCCGAGGAGGACTACGGCTATATCCCGCGCGAGAACCTGGTGATCATCTGCACCGGCAGCCAGGGCGAACCGCTGGCGGCGCTTGCGAAGCTTTCGCGCGACGAGATGAAATCGGTAGCACTGACGGCCGGCGACACGGTGGTGTTTTCGTCGCGCACTATCCCCGGCAACGAGAAGGCGATCCTCGAGATCAAGAACCGGCTGATCGACCTCGGCATGAAGATCATCGAGGACGGCGACGCGTTGGTGCATGTCTCCGGCCACCCGCGCCGCGCGGAATTGCGCAGGATGTATGAATGGGTGCGGCCGCGGATCGGCGTTCCCGTGCATGGCGAGGCGGCGCATCTGGTGGCGCAGGGCTCGCTGATGTCGATGTCGGGCATCGGCCAGGTGGCGCAGGTGCGCGACGGCGATATGCTCAGACTCTGGCCCGGTCCGGCGACGATCATCGATCAGGTGCCGTTCGGCCGGCTCTACAAGGACGGCCTGCTGATCGGCACCGATCAGGCGATGGGCATACGCGACCGGCGCAAGCTCTCCTTCGCCGGTCATGTCGCGGTCAACGTCGTGCTCGACGACAAGTATGAGCTCGCCGGCGACCCCGACCTGGTTGCGATCGGCGTGGCCGAGGCCGATGCCAAGGGCGAGACGCTGGAAGACCTGATGCTCGATGCGGCAATCGGCGCGGTGGACTCGATCCCGCGTCAGCGCCGAAAAGACCTCGACTTGGTGCAGGAAGCGGTGCGCCGCGCCGTGCGCAGCGCCGCCAACGAAGCCTGGGGCAAGAAGCCGCTGGTGACCGTGTTCGTCACGCGGTGACGAACACGGGAATAGGGGAGTAAGGCAGTAGGGCGGTAAGGGAAGAACGAGCGGTTGCTTGTCTTCAATCTCGCTTTCCCCACTGCCGTACTGCCTTACTCCCCTAACGCGGAGCGTTGTATGCTTGGACGCCTGAACCATGTCGCGCTTGCCGTGCCGGATCTCACCGCGGCAATGGCCGCCTATCGCGATACGCTGGGCGCGCGATTGAGTGAGCCGCAGGCGTTGCCGGAGCATGGTGTGACCGTCGTGTTCGTCGATGTCGGCAACACCAAGATCGAACTGCTGGAGCCGCTGGGTGACGCTTCACCCATCACGGCGTTCCTCGAGAAGAATCCTTCGGGCGGCATGCATCACGTCTGCTACGAGGTCGACGATATCCTGGCTGCTCGCGATCATTTGAAGGCAAGCGGCGCGCGCGTGCTCGGCGACGGCAACCCGAAGACCGGCGCGCATGGCAAGCCGGTGCTGTTCCTGCATCCCAAGGATTTCTTCGGCACGCTGGTCGAACTGGAGCAGGTATGAACTGGATACTGTTCGCCGCGCTGTTCTTCGTCACCTGGTGGCTGGTGCTGTTCGTTGTTCTTCCGTTCAGCCTGCGCACCCAGGACGACGACCAGGATGTCACGCTGGGCACGGTTTCCAGCGCGCCACGTGGCCCGCACATGCTGCGCGCCTTCATCCGTGCAACGATCGTCACGGTGATCGTCATGGGTATTCTCTACGGTCTTACGATGGGGCTGGGATTCGGCTTCGACGATATCATGCGGATCATGCCGGACTTTAGTCCGAATGCCCATCACTGACGCAGAAGATACAGTCTCCGCAAGTATTGAGCAGTAAGCGCGCGCCAAGGTTGAAATCGGAAGTCGGCTTCCGATTTGGCGGCTTCATAATGATCAAGCCGTTTGGCAGATGGTCGCGCTAAGCAGATGATTGCACAAAAAAAATGCAAGGCACGAGGCCTTGCAATTTAAACGCGTCCGATCCGTTTCCGGTGTCCGGCGGCAGCGAATTACCGCGCCTAGATCGCATCCTCCCAAGACTTTGACCGCGTAGGAGAGCAGATTTTTCTCCGCCCTCTCGGTTATCGGCGCACACTAGACCAAGGCAGGTGAAAATGTCACGAAGAATTTTGCCTCGAAACAGGCAATATCGTGCTGCACTGCACAATAGTGCAGCAGGGCTTGCTTGTGAATCGATCAAAAAGCCATTTGCGGCACTTTGCAGTCAAAATCGGCTTTTTGGTAAGGTGCAGAAGGCCCCGATACTTTAGGGCACTCGGGTTTCCATTCGGCCATGAAATGGCTATGAAGCCCGGGCAAGCAGCCTCGGTTGCGCCGATTCCCCGCGCCGCCATCTTCATTCACGGACCAGTCCATGCGTTTGTCGCGCTACTTCCTGCCCATCCTCAAAGAAAATCCCCGCGAGGCCGAAATCGTCTCGCACCGGCTGATGCTGCGCGCCGGCATGATCCGCCAGCAGGGGCAGGGCAGTTTTTCCTGGCTGCCATTGGGCAAGCGCGTGCTGGACAAGGTCTGCCAGATCATCCGCGAGGAACAGAACCGCGCCGGCGCGCTGGAAATCCTGATGCCGACCATCCAGTCAGCGGATTTGTGGCGCGAAAGCGGCCGTTACAACGACTACGGCAAGGAGATGCTGCGCATCAAGGATCGCCAGGATCGCGACATGCTCTACGGTCCGACCAACGAGGAGATGGTCACGGAAATCTTCCGCGCCTACGTCAAGTCCTACAAGGACCTGCCGCTCAACCTCTACCATATCCAGTGGAAGTTCCGCGACGAGGTGCGCCCCCGATTCGGCGTGATGCGTTCGCGCGAGTTCCTGATGAAGGATGCCTATTCCTTCGACCTCGATTTCGAGGGCGCCAGGGCCGCCTACAACCGCATGTTCGTCTCCTATCTCAGGACGTTCACGCGCATGGGCCTGCAGGCGATACCGATGCGTGCCGACACCGGTCCGATCGGCGGCGACCTCAGCCATGAGTTCATCATCCTGGCGGATACCGGCGAGAGCCAGGTGTTCTGCGATCGCGCCTACCTCTCGCTCGAGGTGCCGGGCGCCGGAACGAACTTCTCCAACGACGCCGAGATCGGCGACATCGTCAAGAAATGGACGACGCCTTACGCCGCCACCGACGAAATGCATGACGAGGCGGCCTGGGAGAAGGTTGCCGAAGGCAACCGGCTCTCGGCGCGTGGCATCGAGGTCGGCCATATCTTCCATTTCGGTGAGAAGTATTCCAAGCCGATGAACGCCAAGGTGACCGGCCCGGACGGCAAGGACCATTACGCTTCGGGTGGCTCCTACGGTATCGGTCCGTCGCGGCTGGTCGCGGCGATCATCGAGGCGAGCCATGACGAGAACGGCATCATCTGGCCGGAAGCGGTGGCGCCCTTCGACATCGGCCTGATCAACATGAAGGTCGGCGATGCCGAATGCGACCGGGTCTGCGACGAGCTTTATGCGGCGCTGGCTTCGGCCGGCAAGGACGTGCTGTATGACGACACCGACCAGAGGCCGGGCGGCAAATTCGCCACCGCGGACCTGATCGGTCTGCCGTGGCAGGTGATCGTCGGCCCGCGCGGCGTGGCGGCCGGCGAGGTCGAGATCAAGAACCGCAAGTCGGGCGAACGCGAGACGTTGCCGATCGCCGAGGCCAAGAAGCGCCTGGGTGTCGCCGCATGAGCGAGGCGGCGACGGCCAGGTCAGGGGCGGGCGCCTTTTCCGGCTTCGAGCGCATGGTGGCGTGGCGCTACTTGCGCTCGCGTCGTAAGGAGACAGTGATCTCGGTCATCGCCTCGATCTCCTTCCTCGGCATCATGCTGGGCGTCGCGACGCTGATCGTCGTCATGGCGGTGATGAACGGTTTCCGCGCCGAATTGCTGACCCGCATCCTCGGCGTCAACGGCCATCTCATCGTGCAGCCGCTCGATTCGCCGCTGGAGGACTACGCCCAGGTGGCGGGCCGCATCAACGGCGTTCCCGGCGTCAAATACGCCATCCCGTTGATCGACGGCCAGGTGCTGGCGCAGGGTAATGTCGGTGGCGGCACCGGTGCTCTCGTGCGCGGCATCCGCGGCGAGGACCTCGGCAAGATCTCGATCGTCGCCAACAATATCAAGCAGGGCACGCTCGACGGTTTCGATACCGGCGAGGGCGTGGCTATCGGCAAGCGCATGGCGGAGAGCCTCGGCCTCGTGCTTGGCGACACCATCACGCTGATCTCGCCCGACGGCGACGTGACGCCGCTCGGCACCACGCCGCGCATGAAGGGCTACAAGGTGGCGGCGATCTTCGAGGTCGGCATGTCGGAATATGACAGCTCGATCATCTACATGCCGTTTTCGGAAGCGCAGCTCTATTTCAACATGGATGGGCGGGCGCAGACCATCGAGATCTATGTCGACAACCCTGACAATGTCGATGCGCTGAAGCCGCTGGTCGAGCAGGCCGCGCAGCGGCCGGTCGACCTCGTCGATTGGCGCCAGCGCAACGAGACCTTCTTTTCGGCTCTGCAGGTCGAGCGCAACGTCATGTTCATGATCCTGACGCTGATCGTGCTGGTGGCGGCGCTCAACATCATTTCGGGCCTGATCATGCTGGTGAAGGACAAGGGCCACGACATCGCCATCCTACGCACCATGGGCGCCTCGCGCGGCGCTATCCTGCGCATCTTCCTGATGACGGGGGCGGCGATCGGTGTCACCGGCACGATCGCCGGCGTGCTGCTCGGCGTCGTCATCTGCCTCAACATCGAATCGATCCGCCAGTTCTTCTCGTGGATGACCGGCAAGATACTGTTCAATCCGGAGCTCTATTTCCTCAGCCAGTTGCCGGCCAAGATGGACCCGCGCGAGACGACCTATGTCGTCATCATGGCGCTCGGCCTGTCATTCCTCGCGACGGTGTTCCCGGCCTGGCGGGCTGCCCGGCTCGATCCCGTCGAAGCCTTGAGGTACGAATGATGGCCGAGGCCATTATCGAGTTGAAGGGCGTCGAGCGCCACTATGTGCAGGGGCCGCGCAAGCTCACCATCCTGAACGGCGCCGACTTTTCGCTGAGGCGCGGCGAGATGGTGGCGCTGGTGGCGCCGTCGGGCACGGGCAAGTCCACTTTGCTGCACACCGCCGGCCTGCTGGAGCGGCCCGATGCGGGCGACGTGATCCTCAGCGGCCGCGCCTGCGGCCGCCTCTCGGACGAGGAACGCACCGCGATCCGCCGCAACGATGTCGGCTTCGTCTACCAGTTCCATCATCTGCTGCCGGAGTTCTCGGCGCTCGAAAACATCATGATGCCGCAACTGATCAAGGGGCTTCCCGCCAAGGACGCTTCGGAACGGGCGGCCCAGCTTCTCGACTACATGCAGATCGGCAAGCGCGCGCAGCACCGGCCGGCAGAGCTTTCGGGCGGCGAGCAGCAGCGCGTCGCCATTGCCCGCGCTGTCGCCAATGCACCGCTTGTGCTCTTGGCCGACGAGCCGACCGGCAATCTCGATCCGGTCACCGCCTCCTATGTGTTCGATGCGCTGGAGGCGCTGGTCAGGCAGTCGGGCCTTGCCGCGCTGATCGCCACCCACAACCATGAGCTCGCCTCGCGCATGGACCGGCGGGTGACGCTGGCCGAGGGCAAGGTGGTGCCGCTTTAGGCCGAACCGGTATTCCATCCATACCCGACAAGGCCCGGTCGGGCAGCAACGCCGCCACCGCGGTCGGCCGTGCATTTGCTTCAGATGTGATAGGATGTGGCTTCTCGCCCGTCGCAGGCCGCCGTGAAAAAGGTCATTCTCGGGATCGTTGCGTTGCTGTTCCTGGCGGTCGCCGTATCGACCATTTATTCCCTGCTTTTCGGTTGTCCGCATGGCGGCTCGTACCGATGTGTCCCAGGCTTCAATCGGGAAACCTGCGGCTGCCCGCAATCGTAGTTCGGGCGCGTCTGCCGCAAATGCAACAGCATCATCGGCATTTTGCGCGCGGCGATTGGCGGCCGATAGCATTTGATTCTTGTTGCCCATTCACGGCTTCCCATCGCGCCGTGAGCGGTTAACCTTTCATTTACTGTGCAAAATTCTCTCCCTGCCGCCACGCTCAGGTGGTCGTTGACATTCGAACAAAATTAGAACAAATTACGAACATTCCAACAACGGAGAGAGTTATGTCTGATCTGGTTCAGGATGTCATCTCGCTGGTTTGCATGAGCACCTTTCTCGTTTCCATGGCGCTCTGGATCGGCGCCATGTGATCAGGCGGCCTGGCCGCCGTACGGGACGGGCAAAATGCCCGCCTGTGGTTCGGGCGCGAAGCTCGTCCTGGGACGGGCAGGAGCCCACCCATGTTTGGGGCGGCAGAGCTGCCCGGGACGGGCAAGAGCCCGCCCGCTGTTAAGTCTTTCTTGGCCGCGCCGCCGCTAGGCTGCTCCTTCTCGACAGGGAGCGAAGGCAGTGTCGGTCATCGTCACGGTCACCCTCGTGGCCGGCAATCTCGGATTGATCTTTCTTCTGATGACCGTGCCGCTCGGCCTGCGCACGGTAACGGCGAGCCGCGTGATCAAGGCCGACCGAGATCGACTCTGGCAGGCGCTGTGGCCGTTCGGCAGCGATGCCGGATGGTCCGGCGAAATCCTTTCCGCCGAGCCCCTGGCCGGCGATGGGACGGCGCTGATCAGGCTGTCCTGGGAAGGCCGGGACGGCCAGCCGATCGAACGCAAGGCGCGGTTCGAGGATGTCGTGGAAGGCAGTCGCTTCTCGATGATGGTGGTCGAGGACACGGCGCTAGACCTATCGTTCTGGGCGAACTATCGCGAAGCCGCCGAGTTGGCGTCGCAAGGTGATGCTACGCTTGTCACGCTTACCCAGACCGACCGCTACCGCGGGGTCGCCTTCCTGATCTTCCGTTTCTTCGCCATGCGCCGCGAGCTGCGCAAGCTGGACGTCTGGGCGGCGACCGGCACCTATCGCAAGGGCGGCTGGTTCGAGCATCCGCTGAGCCAGGTCGGCTTCGCCGTGCTCTCGGCCTTGATCCTGTGGCCATTCTTCGGCCTCAACCTCGCCGGCTTCGCGCTGGCCGCGATCCTGACTTCGGTGGTCGCGCTGCATGAGCTCGGCCACATGGCGGCCTTCCGGCTGACGGGGCATCGCAAGGCGCGCATGATCTTCATTCCGCTGCTTGGTGGCATTGCCATCGGCGGCCGACCCTATGACAGCCGTTTCGAGGTGGCGTTCGTTGCCCTTATGGGCGCCGGCTTCTCCGCTTTCCTGGTGCCGGTGCTGATCGCAGCCAGCGGCTTCGCCAACCGCGAGGGGCATCATCTGGCCGCCATGCTTTTGGCCACGCTTGCCGGCTGCGCGTCGCTGTTCAACATCGCCAATCTGGTGCCGGTGTGGAAATTCGACGGCGGCCAGGTGCTGCGCCAGATCTGCCCTGGGCCGGTCGCGCTGGCGCTGGCGTCCTTCCTGCTGCTGTCCGCGCTTCTGGCGCTCGGCTGGCGGGCTGGCTTCTCAGCGGGCTTCCTGCTGATCGCGGGCGCGGTGTTCTCGATGCTCAGCCTAATCACCATGGGCAGCGGCGTGAAGCCGCGCCATGAGCTCAAGCCTATCAGGACTTTCGACCGGCTGGCCATGGCCGGCGCGCTGCTCGCCGTCTTTGCCATCCATGGCTACGGCATGCTCTGGGCATCGGCGCAGCTGATGTAGGGGAACGAATCAGCTCGCCTTGCGAGCAGGCTCGGCGACCGGCATGGATGCCGGGCCAAAAACGTCCTCGAAAGCGGATTTCAGAGCCAGGTCGAGGTCGGCCATGGAGACGGGCAGGCCAAGGTCGACAAGGCTGGTCACGCCGTGGTCCGAGACGCCGCAGGGCACGATCCCGCCGAAATGGCCGAGGTCCGGTTCGACATTGATGGCGATGCCGTGAAAGCTCACCCAGCGCCGCAGCCGTATGCCGATGGCCGCGATCTTGTCCTCGGCCGGTGAGCCGTCTGGCAAGGCAGGGCGGTCCGGCCGCACCACCCAGACACCGACGCGGTCCTCGCGCCGCTCGCCGCGCACATTGAAGGCGGCGAGCGTGCCGATGATCCATTCTTCGAGCGCGGCCACGAAGGCGCGTACATCCTCGCGCCGGCGCTTCAGGTCGAGCATGACATAGGCCACGCGCTGTCCCGGGCCGTGATAGGTGTATTCGCCGCCGCGCCCGGCGGCAAAGACCGGAAACCGGTCGGGATCGATCAGGTCTTCGGAACGCGCGCTGGTGCCGGCAGTGTAGAGCGGGGGATGCTCGACCAGCCAGACCATCTCGCTGGCAGCGCCACTGCGGATCGCCTCGGCGCGCGCCTCCATGAAGGCAAGCGCATCCGGATAGGGAGTGAGGCCGGGCTCGACCGCCCATTCCACCGGCGGCGAACCGGGGAGCGGCAGGAACGACGTGGCGATCTGGCTGCGTTCTGTCATGGAACTTTCTCGACTTGCGCTTATATGGCGGCAATCGGCCGAAACGTCCAGTTCCGCCGCCTCACGACGAGGCCGTGGAGCATTGTGCCAGTTGCTTTGCCTGGTGCATGCCGGTATCCCAAAACCGCTCCGCGGTTTTGGGAGACATGCATTCGCGAATATTCCGCTCAGCGCACTTGTTTCGCCGGAAACGATTTGCTACAGGCCCCGAGCCGGACGGTTCCGGCTCCTACCACGTGCGGTCGTGGCGGAATTGGTAGACGCGCAGCGTTGAGGTCGCTGTGGGGCAACCCGTGGAAGTTCGAGTCTTCTCGACCGCACCATTCTCCTTAACAACCAGCAGAATTTGGCACCGGCAAGCGCCGGTTCTCGCCGCTGCCTGTGGCTTCCTCGGATCAAATGAAAGCGGCGGCGGCCCATGAAGGCCGCACCGCCGCCAGAGTTTGACGTGAGGACTTTTTTTACGCCGCTCGGCCAGCCCGCTCCTACCCGGTCCAGCCAAGTCCTGCCGAGATGCAGTTGATCGACACGAGCAGGGCGTCGGTCGCCCGCTTCCGATCCGCCGTGGCGGCGCTTGCGCGGACTTCACGCAGCAGCTCGACCTGCAGCCGGTGGATGTCGTCCATCTGCCGGCGCAGATTGTCGAAACGCCGCTTGAACATCGGGAAGCGGGCGGAAAGATCGCCTCCGGTGAGGTCGCCGATCAGGCGTCGCGTCAGCTCGTATTCGGCGGCGATGCGGGCGTAGATGCGCCCTGCCGCATCACCGTCCGAGACGAGGCCCGAATACAGCCGCGCGATCTCCATGTCGGACTGGTAGAGCGTCTTCTCGGCCTCGTCGACGATCAGGCGGAAGAAACGCGAATGCTCGAACATGCGGGCGAGCAGCTCGCGCCCGGCCTCGCCGCGCACCGTGACGAAGGCGCTGAGCGCGCTGCCGATGCCGTACCAGCCGGTCAAGAGATGACGGTTCTGGCTCCAGGCGAACACCCATGGAATCGCGCGCAGGTCGGCAATGCCGCTGGCGCCGAAACGGCGATCCGGCCGCGAGCCCATCTTCAAGAGCGCCAGTTCGGCGACCGGGCTCGCCTGGTTGAAGTAATCGAGGAAGCCGGGTTCGGCCATCAATCCGGCGTAGGATGCCTGCGACATGCCCGCCAGCGCTTCGAGCGCTTCGTCGAACTCCGGCGATTCCTTCGGCCTGATATCGCCAGGCGCTCGGACACCATGCGCCAGCACCGCCGCGGCGAGGACCTCGAGCTGGTTGAGGCCGGTGCCGCGATTGGCGAATTTTGACGAAACGACCTCGCCCTGTTCGGTCACCCGCATGGATCCGGCGACCGTGCCTTGCGGCTGGGCCGCGATCGCGCGGCCGGTCGGCGCGCCGCCACGGCTGACGGAGCCGCCGCGGCCGTGAAAGAAACTGATCCTGACCTTGTGCTTGCGCCCAATGGCGGCGAGGCGCTTCTGCGCTTTTGCCAGTTCCCAATTGGAAGCGAGGAAACCGCCGTCCTTGTTGGAATCGGAATAGCCAAGCATGATTTCCTGGCGCCCGCCGAAATCCCGCACCGTGCGACGCACCAGCGAAACATCGAGCAATCCGTTCAGGATGCCGGGCGCGGCCTGCAGGTCGGCGATGGTCTCGAACAAGGGCACGATCCGCAGCCTGATCGTGCCGCCGCCGCTGGGCGCGGTCGACAGCCCACAATACTGCGCCAGCAGATAGACCGAGAGCAGATCGTCGACCGAGCGGGTCATGCTGAGCACGAAAGAGCCGACCGCGTCGGCGTCGGAGCCCGAAGCCTGCCTGGCGATAACCGAGAATGTCGAAAGCAGCTCGGCCGCTTCCGGCGAGAGCTGGCTTTGGTCGATCTCCAGCCGCTCGCCCTGGCTGAGCGCCGCGCGGATGCGTGCCGACCAACTCGGTGTGCCGGCAGCGATCGGATCGCCGGAGCCCATCAGCGCAAACAGCTCCGCCAGCACCCGGTTGACGACCGTGGAGTTCTGCCGGATGTCGAGCGAGACCGTGCGGAAGCCGAAGCTTCCGACCTGCCAAATGAGCGGCTGGACGAAACGCCTGGCGACCGTGCGTCCGCCGATTGCTTCGAGAACCGAGGAGAGGGCGTTGAGATCAGCGCGAAACGCTTCCGCCGAGGGATAGGCCGCCGCACCGCCGTCGCGCGTCGCCAGCAGCCGGGCAAGCAGGGCCGAGGCGAACTGACGCAGCGGTTCGTCGGGATTGCGGGCGGCGATCTCCTGCGCCTCTCCACTCTTTTCGAGCGCTGTTTGCAGCACCGGCCTGAAGCTGGCCGGCAGGTCGATGACGTTCGAGCTGGCGCTGAGCACCGTCACCAGCCGTTGCACCTGCGACAGATACCAGCCTATCGCCGTGTTGCGGTATTCGGCCATGGCATGGGCCGTGACGGCGGCCGTCACGTTCGGATTGCCATCGCGATCGCCGCCGATCCAAGAGGCATAGCGCATGAAGGACGGAATCCTGATCGGCTCGCCCGGATAGTGACGTTCGAAGGCGCCCTGAAGCTTGCCATAGAGCTGCGGCGTTGCCTCGAAGATGACTTCGCGGAAGAAATGCAGGCCCCAGGCGATCTCGCGTTCGACCGTCGGCCGCTCCAGCCGCAACTCGCCCGTCATCCAAAGAAGCTCGATCTCGCTTTCCAGATCGGAGACCAAGAGATCGCGCTCGCGCGGCGCCCAGCGCGGCTGGTCGAGCTCGGTCAGCTTGCGATAGATGCGGCGGTGAATTTCCAGCACGGTGACGCGTTTGGCCTCAGTCGGGTGGGCGGTCATGGTCGGGCCGACGCAAAGCTCGTCGAGTGCCATCTGGACGTCTTCCGCCGAGTGGCCGTTCGCCGCCATCTCGGCGATCACGCTGGCGAAGGAGCCGGGCACTTCGTCGACACCCGCGCCTTGCTCGAGTTCGCGCCGCGCCCGCATGGCAAGCAGCTCGTCGGCTATCGTCAGCAACTGGAACCACACGCCGCTCGCTTGGAGCGCCGGAATGCGCTGCCCGGGGGCGAGCGAAACAAGCGACCTGCGCCCGCTCAGGACCGCGGCGATCTCGGGCTCGCGAGCGCTTGCGACCTGAAGCAGCAGACGCAGCAGCAGGCTGCGCTCGTCTTCACGAAACTTGATGCGTTTGCTCTGTTCCAAAGCCGCTTTCCCGTTCGTTCGTCGATTTGCCTGCGAACTTTTGGTGGAATAGCTCTTCACCAAGGCCGGCGTCGTCGCGGGCGAGCCGATCGGGGCCGGCGATCCTCGAAGAGGGCCGGCCTCGAACAGATTCACATTTTCGCTTTCCGCGACTTTCGCTTGGCCGGCCGTCAAGCAGCCTTCTTCGTCCGTGCCAGCGTATCGGCCACCACCTCGCCGAAAGAGGCGGGGGTCGGCACGATGACGACGCCGGCTTCCTTCAGGATCTCGACCTTTTCCTGCGCCGACTCGCCGAAGGCGGAGATGATGGCGCCGGCATGGCCCATGCGGCGGCCTTTCGGGGCGGAAAGGCCGGCGATATAGGCGATCAGCGGCTTGCGCATATTGTCGCGCGCCCAGATCGCGGCTTCGGCTTCCTGCGGGCCGCCGATCTCGCCGATCATCACCACGGCGTCGGTGTCCTCGTCGCGCTCGAAGAGCTGCAGGATGTCCTTGAAGGACGAGCCGTTGATCGGGTCGCCGCCGATGCCGACGCTGGTCGAAACGCCGATCCCAAGCGCCTTCATCTGCGAGGCGGCCTCATAGCCCAGCGTGCCGGAGCGGCCGACGATGCCGACGCGCCCGGGCAGGTAGATGCTGCCCGGCATGATGCCCATCAGCGCCTGGCCGGGCGTGATGACGCCGGCACAGTTTGGACCGACAAGGCGCATGCGATCCTCGAAGCGGTAGCGGCGCATGTAGCGCTTGACCTGCATCATGTCCTGCGAGGGGATGCCGTCGGTGATGCAGACGCAGAGCTTGATGCCGGCGTCCGCCGCTTCCATGATCGAATCGGCGGCGAAGGGCGGCGGCACGAAGACGATGCTGGCCTCGGCGCGGGTCTCGCGCACGGCGCCCTTGACGGTGTTGAAGACCGGCAGGCCGAGATGCGTCTGGCCGCCCTTGCCGGGGGTGACGCCGCCGACCAGCTTGGTGCCGTAGCGCTTCATGTCGTCGGCGTGGAAGCTGCCGATCTTGCCGGTGAACCCTTGCACGATGACGCGCGTGCTGCGGTTGAGCAGGATTGCCATTTCTCGACCTCCCTCAGGCTGCTTTCTTGTTCTTGGTGGCTTCGCGCCAGGCGGCGACGGCCTTTTCGGCGGCTTCGGCCAGCGTGTCGGCGACGATCACCGCCTCGCCGGAATCGGCCAGGATCTTGCGGCCTTCCTCGACCTTGGTGCCGGAGAGGCGAACCACCAGCGGCACCTCGACACCGACCTCGCGGATCGCCTTGATGACACCCTCGGCCACCCAGTCGCAGCGGTTGATGCCTGCGAAGATGTTGACCAGGATGGTCTCGACATTCTTGTCGCCGAGCACGGCGCGGAAGGACTTCGCCACACGCTCGGGTGAGGCGCCGCCGCCGATGTCGAGGAAGTTTGCCGGCTCGCCGCCGGCGATCTTGATCATGTCCATCGTCGCCATGGCGAGGCCGGCGCCGTTGATGATGCAGCCGATATTGCCGTCCAGGCCGACATAGGACAGGCCGCGGTCGCTGGCGAAGGTCTCGCGCGGATCTTCCTGGCTCTTGTCTCGCAGCTCGGAAATTTCCGGGCGGCGGAACAGCGCGTTCTCGTCGAACGACATTTTTGCATCGAGCGCGACGAGGCTGCCGTCGCGCGTCACCACCAGCGGATTGATCTCCAGCATCGAGGCGTCGTAGTCGCGGAAGACCTGGTAGCAGCCGAGGATGGTTTCGGTCGCCTTGCCGATCAAATTGCTTTCAAGCCCGAGGCCGAAGGCGATCTCGCGCGCCTGGAAGCCCTGCATGCCGACGCCCGGATCGACGGTGGCGCGGATGATGGAGTCCGGCTTCTTCTCGGAGATGTCCTCGATCTCCATGCCGCCGGCGGCCGACGCCACGATCATGACGCGCTCTTCTTTCCGGTCGAGCACGAAGCCGAGATAGAGCTCCTGCGCGATATCGACCGCTTCCTCGAGATAGAGGCGCGAGATCAGCTTGCCGCGCGGACCGGTCTGGTGGGTCACCAGCTTGCGTCCGAGCATGGCTTCCGCCGCGTTGGAGATCTCCTCGTCGTTCGAGCAGAGCTTGATGCCGCCGGCCTTGCCGCGCGCGCCGGAATGAACCTGCGCCTTCAGCACCCATTTCGAGCCGCCGATCTCCCGGGCACGGTACGTCGCTTGCTCGGGGCTGTAGGCGAGGCCGCCGCGCGGCACATGCACGCCGTGGCGGGCAAGCAGTTCCTTGGCCTGGTATTCGTGGATGTCCATCTTGTCCTCCCGGTATTTTTCTACTGCGCGGCGGCGGCATGCGCCTGGCTGGCGCGCTCGATCGCCTCGTTGACGACGAGAACGTTGCGCGCCATGCGCTCCGACGCGGCGTCGATCATCTTGCCGTCGAGCGCCGCCGCGCCCTTGCCGAGCGCTTCCGCCTCCTTCAGCACCTCGAGGATGCGGCGGGCGCGCGTAACCTCCTTTTCCGGCGGCGAGAACACGTCGTTGGCCAAGGCGATCTGCGAAGGGTGGATCGCCCATTTGCCCTCGATGCCGAGCGCCGCGGCGCGCCTGGCGGCCGCCTTGTAGCCTTCCGGATCGGAGAAATCGCCGAACGGTCCATCGATGGCGCGCAGGCCGTAGGCGCGGCAGGCAACCGTCATGCGCGACAGCGCGAAATGCCACTGGTCACCGGGATAATCGGGGTTGAGGCCGCCGATATTGACGGTGCGCGCCTTGTTGCTCGCGGCGTAGTCGGCGACGCCGAAATGCATCGCCTCGAGCCGTCCGGGCGTGGCGGCGATCGCCTCGACATTGGCCATGCCGAGCGCCGTTTCAATCAGCGCCTCGAGGCCGACGCGGGTCTTGTACCCCTTGGCCATCTCTATCTGGTTGACCATGGCCTCGACCATATAGAGGTCTGCCGGCACGCCGACCTTGGGCACCAGGATCGTGTCCAGCCGGTCGCCGGCCTGCTCCATCACGTCGACCACGTCGCGGTACATGTAGTGGGTGTCGAGGCCGTTGATGCGCACCGACACGGTCTTGCCCTTGGCGCGCCAATCGATGTCGTGCAGCGCCTGGATGATGTTCTTGCGGGCGCGTTCCTTGTCGGGTGGCGCCACCGCATCCTCGATGTCGAGGAAGACGAAGTCGGCGGCGCTGTTCGCCGCCTTGTCGATCATCTCGGGGCTCGAACCGGGCACGGCCAGTTCGCTGCGCTGCAGTCTCAGTTTCTTCAGGTGGTTGATGGTGTGGCTCATCGTCCGCTCCTCACGCCGCCTTGGCCACCGGCACGTCGGCGGTGCGGCGGAAGTGCTCGATCGCCGCGGCCACGCCCGAGCCGGGCGCCAGGCGCACGCCGCAGTCGAGCAGTGCCATTTCGGCGGCCGACAGCGAGGCCAGCACCATCACCTCGTTCAGCCAGCCGAGATGGCCGATGCGGAAGACCTTGCCTGCCACCTTGTTGAGGCCGCCGCCGAGAGAGGTGTTGTATTGCGCGTAGGCGCGCTTGACGACATTGGCGCTGTCGATGCCATCCGGCACCAGGATGGCGCTGACCGTGTCGGAGTGCCATTGCGGTGTCTTGGCGCAGAGCTTGAGCCCCCAGGCGTCGACGGCTTTGCGCACGCCTTCGGCGAGGCGATGGTGGCGGGTGAAGATGTTCTCCAGTCCTTCCTCGGCGATCAGGTCGAGCGAGGCGCGCAGGCCGCGCAGCAACTGGGTGGCCGGCGTATAGGGGAAATAGCCGGCGTCGTTGGTGCGGATCATGTCCTCGAAGGAAAAGTAGCAGTGCCGGTGCTTTGCCACCCGCGAAGCGGCAAGCGCCTTCTGGCTGACCGACAGGAAGCCCAGGCCAGCCGGCAGCATGAAACCCTTCTGCGAGCCGCTGACGGCGCAGTCGACACCCCATTCCTCCTGGCGGAAGTCGATCGAGCCGATCGAGGAGACGCCGTCGACGAACAGCAGCGCCGGGTGCTTTGCCGCGTCAAGCGCGGCGCGGCAGCCGGCGACGTCGCTGGTGACGCCGGTCGCGGTCTCGTTCTGGGTGCAGAAGACGGCCTTGATGCGGTGCGCCTTGTCGGCGCGAAGCTTCTCAGCATAGAGCTCGAGCGGGACGCCCGTACCCCATTCGCAGTCGATGACGTCGACCTCGAAGCCGAGGCGTTCGGCCATGTCGACCCACAGATGCGAGAACTGGCCGAAGCGCGACATCAGCACCTTGTCGCCGGGGCTGAGCACGTTGGTCATCGCCGCTTCCCAGGCGCCGGTGCCGGAGGACGGATAGATGAAGACGCGGCCGGTCTCGTTCTTGAAGACCTTCTTGATGTCTTCGAACAGCGGCAGCGTCAGGTTGGGGAAGGAGGAGGCACGCATATCCTCCATCGGCAGGTTCATGGCCTGCCGGACCTGCTCCGGAATGTTGGTGGGTCCTGGGATGAAAAGATGGGTGAACCCAGCCATGCGCGAAACTCCTCCGATCGTTTGGGATTGTGGAGGAATTCTCGTTTTGAACAGGCGCGCCTACAACACCTTGCCGGGTAAGTTGTTGGCCCTTGCGGGTGGGATGGTCCTACCCGGTCGGACTACCCGATAGGCGATTTCAAATTACGCCGCTTCTCGCTGGAATAGAGCGCGACGGCCATGGCGCGGTTGCGCACGTCCAGCTTGTCGTAGAGATTCTTGAGGTGGTATTTCACCGTGTTCTCGGAAATGCCGGTCCGGGTCGCGATCTGGAGATTCGTCCAGCCGTCGGAAAGCACCGCCAGCAATTCGCGCTCGCGCACGGTGAGGCGGGACAAAGGCGTGTCGTTGACCTTGTTGATGTCGATATAGGGGATGCAGATGCGTCCGTGCGCGACCGCCAGGATCGTTTCGAAGATCACCGGCGGATCGTCGAACTGGAAGCAGTAGCCCTGCGCGCCGAGGCGCACGCATTGCTTCAGGATGCCGATGTCGTGGTCGTTGGAGAAGACCGTGATGCGCACGCCGAGCTGGCGGCTCTGGACTTCGGTGAGCACGTCGGCGCCATCCATGTCGGCGAGTTTCCAGCCGATGACGGCGACATCGAATGTCGTGGTGACGGCCAGTTCCAGGAATTGCGCGCCGCTGTGCACGGCGCCGAGCAGATCGAAGCGACCGTCGCATTCCAGCATTTCGCGCAACGCCGAAACAACGAGCGGATTGCGTTCGGCAACGACCACGCGAACGCGCCGCTCGGCATTTGCCTCGTTTGTCTTTGCGGACTTGGTGTTCAAGGGCAGCGTTTGTCCTCGACCGATTAGGGGATGCGCTGGTCCGGCTGGATTGTGCATCATGACAATTCTGCCGCAACAGGGAAGGGGTGCTCTTTCCCCAGCGACATGCGCTGTCGCGCCGGCTGAAGCCATTGTCACGGCTACGACGCCTACAGGCCGACATCGCGGGGGCGCGAGCGCGCCGCCATATTTCGTTGGTTATTCCGCGCGCTAGAGCGAGATGCTCCCAAGACGAATCCTGTCATCGCGCTATCGGCCGCACCGGGTGGCGTTCCGGACACAAACCGTTTCACACTTTTCCCGGAATTGCTCTAGACCTGATTTGAAACCCTTCGGGATTCCTGTTGGCAGGAGGCGCTGGTGGAAGGCCAGGACAGACAGACGACCGGCGCCGCGTCCGCCGAGGAGCGCCACGCCGACATCTATGGCCAGGACGGCGCTGTCCGCGCCACCTTGCTTGCGCAGATCGGCGCGGCGATCGCCGACCGCGACACGATCACCCTCAAGCGCGAAGTCGGCGACCTCCACCAGTCGGAACTGGGCGACGTGCTCGAAGCTCTCCACCCCGAGCAGCGACGCGCGCTGGTCGAATTGCTCGGCTCCGATTTCGACTTTTCCGCGCTGACCGAGGTCGACGAGGCGATCCGCCTCGACATCGTCGACAATCTGCCCAACGAGCAGATCGCGCAGGCGGTGCAGGAACTCGATTCCGACGACGCCGTCTACATCCTCGAGGACCTCGAGAAGGAAGACCAGGACGAGATCCTGTCGCAACTGCCTTTCACCGAGCGCATCAGGTTGCGGCGCGCGCTCGACTATCCGGAAGAGACGGCCGGCCGGCGCATGCAGACCGAGTTCGTCGCCGTGCCGCCCTTCTGGACGATCGGCCAGACCATCGACTACATGCGCGAGGACAGGAATCTGCCCGAACGCTTCAGCCAGATCTTCGTCATCGACCCCAGCTTCAGGCTCGTCGGCGCCATCGAGCTCGACCAGATCCTGCGCACCAAGCGCGTGGTCAAGGTCGAGGACATCATGCATGACACCCTGCACGCGATCCCGGCCACGATGGACCAGGAAGAGGCGGCGCGGGAGTTCGAGCAATACAATTTGCTCTCCGCCGCGGTGGTCGACGAAAACAGGCGTCTGGTCGGTGTGCTGACCATCGACGACGTGGTCGACGTCATCCAGGAAGAGGCGGAGGAAGACCTTTTGCGCATGGGCGGCGTCGGCGACGAGGAACTGTCCGACACGGTGCTCGCCACCTCGCGCTCGCGCGTGCCCTGGCTGCTGGTCAACCTTGTGACCGCCTTCCTTGCCGCGTCGGTCATTGGCCTGTTCGACCACACGATCGAGCACATCGTGGCGCTGGCGGTGCTGATGCCGATCGTCGCCGGCATGGGCGGCAATGCCGGCTCGCAGACCATGACGGTCACCGTGCGCGCGCTGGCGACGAGGGACCTCGATATCTACAATGCCGCGCGGATCATCCGTCGCGAACTGGGTGTCGGTTTCATCAATGGCATGGTGTTCGCGGTGCTGATCGGCATGGTCGCGGGCTTCTGGTTCCACGACCCCAATCTGGGCGGCATCATCGCTGCGGCGATGATCATCAACATGTTCGCCGCCGCGCTCGCCGGAATCCTCATTCCGCTGGTGCTCGACCGCTTCAAGATCGATCCGGCGGTCGCTTCGGCGGTGTTCGTCACGACGGTCACCGACTGCGTCGGTTTTTTCGCCTTCCTCGGCCTTGCAACGTGGTGGTTTAGCGCTCCCTAAATCAATGAGTTGCCGTTAATTGACTTTTACGTAAATGCCGTGCGAGGTTGCCCTGGGGTAACGTGCCGATTCCGGCAGGGATGGGTCTGATTGAGGGAAGGGCGACGCTGCTCTCGGCGATGCCCGGACGTGAGGGCTTGGGAGCCGGAATGCGGGAATATTATACGATCACTGAGCTGACACGCGAATTCGACGTGTCGACGCGGACACTGCGCTTTTACGAGGACGAAGGGCTGGTGCAGCCCGTCAGGCGAGGCCGTACACGGCTGTTCCGGCCGTCGGACAGGCACCTCATCCGCCAGATCATGCGGGGAAAGAGACTCGGCTTCTCGATCAACGAGATCCGCGAGATCATCCAGATGTACAAGGAGCCGCCCGGCGAAGTCGGGCAGCTCAAGCTGATGATCAAGCGTATCGAGGAAAAGCGCGAGGACCTGCGCCAGAAGAGGCGGGATCTGGAGGAGACGCTGGCGGAACTCGACCAGGCCGAGGAATCCTGCGTGGAGCGGCTGGCGGAACTGGGCGTGAATACGTAGCCGTAGCACCACAGAACGCTGGCGGTTGGCCGAGACGACGTCCCGAACGCTTAGGCCAATCGCCAGGGCACCAAGGAATCAGATCCAGCGCCGCACGCGCTTGGCGTAGTCGCGATACTTCTTGCCGAACTTCGCGGCCAGGATCTTTTCCTCCTTCTCGATCGCCAGCTTCTGCGTCGCGAAGGCGGCGAGGAAGGCGAACAGCAGGAACCAGGCGATGCCGGTGACGAAGGCAACACCGATCAAAAGCAGCGTGTTGGCGAGATACATCGGGTTGCGCGTGATGCCGAAGGGGCCCGACGTCACCAGATGGTCCGGCTCGGCGTTGGGATCTAGCGTGGTCTTGGCTTTGAACATGGCGCGGATGGCGGTGATCCAGAGCATGGCGACGCCGAACAGCGCCACCCAGCCGACGCCGAACAGGAGATCGCCGAAGATGTCGCCGATCCATGGCAGCGGGTAGAGCATGCCGAGCACGACGCTAAGCGCGATCGCCACGACATAGATCACCGGCGGCCAGGGAATGATCCCGTGTCTGGGCTTTACGATGCCCGTCATTGCTGCCCTCCCTCCATCTGGTCCTCGGTCGCTCCGGTGCAGGTTTCCGCCAGATCGGCCAGATGCGATTTCCAGACGCTGGACTGGTCGTTGCTGTAGAGCTTGTCGAGAGACCCTTCGCCCTTGAGCGTGTCCAGCATGCAGCCACAATAGCTGGAACAGAACTTGCTGTCCCGCTGCTGTTCGCACTGCGCCTGGCAGGCCGGCATGAAGCCAGCTTCCTTGTCCTGGGGGGCGGCGGGCATGACCTGCGAGAACAGCCAGACCGAGCCGAACAGAAGCGGCTGGTGGATCAGATAGAAGGCGAGGCTGTGCCGGCCGATGAAGGTCAGCGGGTTCGACCAGCGGCCGGGTGTCCATGTTCCGAGACGGGCCAGCAGGCCGGATGAGGAGGCAAGCTCCACCGCCGCAATGCCCAGAAGCACCGCGCCGAACCATGGGAAAAGCGGCACATAGTCGTTGGAGCGCGGGTTGGTCGCCGAAAGGCCGACCCACCACAGCGCCGGATGATCGAAGAACTCCGACCGCAGATAGTAAGGCGCCGCTATGACGCCGGCGGCGACGATTGCTGTCAGCAGGGCCGGCAGCCTGAGAAAGGCGAGTCCGAGCACGCTGGCCAGCGCGATCTCGTGCAGGATGCCGAAGAAGATGAAACCGTCCGGAGTGACGATGTAGGTGACGGCCGAAATCGCCACGGCGGCGACGGCGACCATGGCAAAACGCTTCCAGAAGCCCGGCCAGCGGATCTGCTTGCCATGGGCGAGGAAGAGGCTGACTCCGACCAGGAACAGGAAGGTCGAGGCAATGCAGCGCGCGTAGAACTTCCACCAGCCGAAGGCGGTGAGGCCGGGCGTCGTGTAGCCGAAATTTTCGAGGTCCCAGGTGAAGTGGTAGCTCGCCATCGCAATCAGCGCGATGCCGCGAAGGATGTCGATGGCTTGAATGCGGCCCTGCTTGGGTGCGTCCTGAACAGGGTCGCTCATCGTTTGAAGGCTCATCGTCATGCAATCCGATTCAGTCGAACCGAATGACTATCACGGTTCAAGCGGACGACAGAAGCAGGCGGCCATCAGCGCGGTTCATGGCAGCCATGAAATTCCGCTTTAGGCCAGCGGCGGAAAGCCTTTGACAGGCTTCGCTTTTCGGCCTCTCGGGGTCGGTTTCCTGCTACTGGCCGCCGGCTGGTCCGGCCAGATTTGACTTGTGATTCACGTTCCGGAGGGCCGATGTCCACCCATGTGCGCCATCCGATCTGGCTTCCGGCCCTGCGGCCGACGGATGCGCGCACCTTCGCCTCGCTCTATGCGGTGGAATCCTTTGCCCGCGCCACGATCTCCAGCGTGATCCCGATCCAGGCCTACGAGATCCTCCACAACGAGCGGATCGTCTCGATCCTCTACACCATCGTGTCCCTGATGGGCCTTTCGGTCACGCTGTTCATGCCGATGCTCATCCGCCGCTTCGCGCGACGCTGGGTCTACACGGCCGGCTGCGTGCTGTTGGCGGTCGGCTCCGCCTTCTTCGTCACCCATACGCTGCCCGGACAGATTGCCGGCATGCTGTGCCGCGTCATGGGGGCGAGCGCGTTGTCGATCACGCTCAACCTCTACATCATGGACCACATCCGCAAGACCGACTTCATGCAGGCGGAATCGCTGCGAATGGCCTGGTCGATGTTTGCGTGGACGGGCGGTCCGACGCTCGGCATTTTCCTCTACACGCATTTCGGCATCTATGCCGCGCATGGCGCGGTCGTGGCGTTCGCGTTCGCGCTGCTTTGCCTGTTCTGGTTCTACCGGCTGAGCGACAACCAGTCGATCCGGCCTGGCGGCAAGACGCGCCCCGCCAATCCGCTCGCCAATATCGGCCGCTTCCTGGCGCAGCCGAGGCTCAGGCTCGCCTGGCTGATCGCTTTCGGCCGTTCTTGCTTCTGGACGACATTCTTCGTTTATGGCCCGCTGTTCATGGTGATCACCGGCCAGGGCGAACTCGCCGGTGGGTTGCTGGTTTCGGCCGGCAATGCGCTTCTGTTCATGGCGATCTTCTGGGGCAGGGCGGGCAGGCGTTTCGGCGGACGGCGGGTCATGACTTTCGCCTATTTCGCCATGTCGGCCGTGTTGTTCGCCGCCGGCGGCGTCGGCGAGGCCGCGCCGTTGCTTACGGGCGCGTTGCTGCTCTTTGGCGCCCTGTTCACCATCGCGCTCGATGCGCTCGGCTCGACCGCCTTCATGCGCTCGGTGCGCTCCTATGAGAAGGCGCAGATGGCGGCGGTCTACCGCACCTATCTCGACTTCTCCGAACTGACGCCGCCACTGGTCTATTCGGTGGTGCTGACCTTCTTCGGCCTCGGCTCGGTGTTCGTCACGCTCGGCATCCTGGCCGCCTTCTGCGGCTTCTTCACCTGGCGCTATCTGCCGAAGGCGTTTTGAAGGCCATGTGGCGCTCGCGCACCCAGCCGTGGAAGCGGTGCAGCTCGTATTCTTCCGGCATCAGCACGCCGGCCCCGTGGCGCATCGAGCGCAGGCCCTTCTGGTTGACCTCGCAGATCGCGGCGTCTTCTTCCAGCACCTGGGTGCCGAAGGCGACGATGTTGTCGATATCGACTTCCGCCAACGCACCCGGCGCGAACAGCCATTCGGCGGTGAGCTCGGTCTGCTCGGGGCCGAGCGGCGTCAGCCGCACGGTGCGCATGTAATCGACATGGCCGACGATGAACATCGAGGGCAGCGACGTGGCATAGGTCTGGCCGGCGGCACGCTCGGCCGATGTCAGGCCGGAAAAGACCGGGCCATGGACATGGCCGTCCCGCGACCAGGTCTCGGCGCCGGCGCGCAGGCGGCCGGAGAATTCCGGATCGTCATTGTCGGCGTGGCGCGACCATTCGGGATCGTCGCGCCTCGCCATCAGGCCGCGGCCATAGATCGGCACCAGCCGGGACAGATCCTTGTGCACGCCCGGGCAATGCAGGCATTCGTTGAAGTTCTCCCAGAAAATCTTCCAGTTGCAGTTCATCACCCTGGTCAGCCGGTGGCCGGTGACGAGCGTTTCCAGCGGCCAGTTGGAAAGATCGCCGGACGCCCGGTCGAAGGAGCTTTCAGCTGAGTCGCAGACATCTTCCGCAAGATTGATGAAGACGAAGCCGCGCCAGACCGAGAGCGCGACGCGATAGAGCGGGTAGTCGGCCTTGTCGAAGCCTTCGGGCATAGATTTCGACGGCACGCGCACAAGATCGCCACGCAGCGAATAGGACCATGCGTGGTAGGGGCATGTCAGCAGCCTGGCCTTCAGCCGCCCGGCGCTTTCCTGGCAAAGCTGCGAGCCGCGATGCCGGCAGGTGTTGTGGAAGGCGCGCAGGCTCCCGGTTTCGTCGCGCAGAACGACGATTTCCTGCGAGCCTATGCGAAACGTTCGGAAGGCGAGGGGTTCGGCCAGATCGGCCTCACGGCAGACCATCAGCCAGCTTCGGTACCAGATTGCGTCCAGATCGCGCCGGTATGCATCGGCATCCCAATAGGCCGCCGACGGCAAGGTCGGCTGCAGGCTGGTCAGGCCGTTGTAAGAGGCGCGGTCGCTTGGATTCGGCTGCATCGACTTCTCCCGGGCTGACGACAGCCGACACCCCGGCAAAGGAGTTGTCAATTGCCGGCTCCGCGCATTGTGGCGGCCGCGCGTCGACCTTAAGGTCGCCCGCATGCCGCCAAGAACCATGTCGCTCACCGAGGAACTGGTCGCCCGCTGTTTTCGCGCGGTCGAGGATGCGGGGCCTGATCCTGACGCCGCGCATCTGGATGACGGTGACTACGCGGCGATGCTCGACGCGTTCGAGGCTCAGCTTCCGGCGGCCGAACCGCTCTGGCTGTTCGGCTATGGTTCGCTGATCTGGAAGCCCGAGATCGAGCACACCGAGGAACGCGTAGCGCTCGCGCGCGGCTGGCACCGCTCGTTCTGCATGAAGATGACGCGCTGGCGCGGCACCAAGGAGCAACCCGGCCTGATGATGGCGCTCGATCGCGGCGGCCAGTGCAAGGGGGTCGCGTTCCGTCTGCAGGGCAGCGACCGCAGGCGGGCGCTGGACAAGCTTTTCCGGCGCGAGGTCACGCTGAAGCCGACGAGCTATTTGCCGCGCCTGTTGCAGCTTTCAACCGACGAAGGCCCCCTGCGGGCGCTGGCCTTCGTCATCAACCGCCATGGCACCACCTATGCCGGCCCGCTCGGCGAGGGCGAAGTGGTCGAGAGGCTGGCGACATCCTGCGGCCATTGGGGTTCGGGCGCCGACTATCTCTACAACACGGTGAAGAATCTCGAGCGGCGCGGCATCCATGACGCGCATCTGTGGCGGCTGCAGCAGCTCGTCGCGGCGCGGATCGCCGCTTCGTAGCGCCGAAAGGCTTGCCGCAATCGCGCCGTGCGGTGGCGGAATTTGGTTTGCCGGTTGTGAGGCATCTGCCTAAAGTCACGCACCGGCGGCAATGTGGCCACGTCAAGATTCACCCGTAGCAAGGCAGGAAATGACCGGCGCGACAGCCGTGAGCGGCAACAGAGCTTCCGATCGGAAACTGACTTTCGTCCTCGGCGGCGCGCGCTCTGGAAAAAGCTCGCATGCCGAAAGCCTGACGATAGCCTTTCCGTCGCCCTGGACTTACATCGCCACGGCGCAGGCTTATGATGACGAGATGCGCGAGCGCATCGCACTGCATCGGTCGCGGCGCGGCGAAGGCTGGGTCACCGTCGATGCGCCGCTCGACCTTGTTGGTGCGATCGACGCCTTGCCGGACCACCAGCCTGTGCTGATCGATTGCCTGACTTTGTGGCTCACCAACCACATGCTGGCCGAACATGACGTCGAGGCCGAATGCCGGCGGCTGGCGGACGCGCTGTCGCGGCCTCGGGGGCCCTGGTTCGTGGTGTCGAACGAGGTCGGCCTCGGCATCGTGCCGGACAATGCGCTGTCGCGCCGGTTCCGTGACGCCGCGGGACGGCTCAACCAGCAGGTCGCGGCGATAGCCGACAGTGTACTGATGATGGTGGCGGGGCTACCGCTCAAGGTGAAGTGACATGGCTGAAATGGAAGACAAGACGATTGACGACGGGGAGGCCGAACGCCATCGCGCCAAGATGGCGAAACGCAAGGCGGTGCAGGATGCCGAAGTGGCCGGCAAGACGATCGAGAAGGGTCTGTTGATCGTCAACACCGGGCCGGGCAAGGGCAAGACCACCGCCGCTTTCGGGCTGGCGCTGAGGATGCTGGGCTATGGCAAGCGCGTCGGCGTCGTCCAGTTCATCAAGGGCAAATGGCATACCGGCGAGAAGGACGCTTTCGCCGCCTTCGGCGACCGCGTCGTCTGGCATGCAATGGGGGAGGGTTTCACCTGGGAGACGCAGGACCTGAAGCGCGATGTCGCCGCCGCCGAGGCCGCCTGGGCCAAGGCGCTGGAGCTGATGGCCGATCCCTCGATCAGCCTCGTGGTGCTCGACGAGCTCAATATCGCGCTGCGCTACGACTATCTCGACCTGGAAAAAGTGGTCGCGGCGCTGAAGGCGCGCCGCGACGATCTGCATGTGATCGTCACCGGCCGCAACGCCAAGCCGCTGCTCGTCGAGGCGGCCGATCTGGTCACCGAAATGGGGCTGACGAAACACCATTTCTCGGCCGGTGTGAAAGCCCAGCAGGGAATCGAGTTTTGAGGCGCGTCAGCCCCTGATCAAGATCGTCAGGTAGATCATGATCGCCGAGAGGATGGCGAACAGGCCAAGCAGCAGCCAGTCGGCGACACGGTAGAGCTTCAGCGCCTGGCGGATGTCGGTGCTCTCGGCCTCGCGGCGGCCGCCTTCGCCCATGAAGGCGTCCTCGACGACCTCGCCGCCATAACTGCGCGGTCCGGCCAGAGATAGGCCCAGCGCGCCGGCCATCGCGGCTTCCGGCCAGCCGGCATTGGGCGAACGATGTTTCCTGGCGTCGCGCCGCATGACCAGCCAGGCTTTGCGCGGATCGGCGCCGGGCACAAGAAAGGCCGCCAGCACGATGAGTAGGCCTGTCAGCCGCGACGCCGGCAGGTTGATCAGGTCGTCGAAACGGGCGGCCGCCCGGCCGAACGCCTCATATTGCGGTGTGCGGTGGCCGATCATCGAATCGGCGGTGTTGGCGGCCTTGTAGGCAGCACCTCCGCCAAGCCCGCCGATGCCGGTCCAGAAGGCGGGCGCAACGATGCCGTCGGAGAAGTTTTCGGCCAGGCTTTCGATAGCGGCGCGCGCAACGCCCGCCTTGTCGAGCTTTTCGGGATCGCGGCCGACGATGCGCGAAACAGCGATGCGGCCGAGCGTCAGGCCGCCGGTCTCAAGCGCATCGGCGACCTCCTCGACATGCTCGGCAAGACTTTTCTGCGAAAGCAGCGTGGAACCGAGGATGGCGGCGATGACGAGGCCTGTGGGGAACATCGTCCAAAGCAGGACATGCAGCGCCAGGCCGATGAGGCCGGGCACCAGCAAAATGACCAGCAGCGCCTGAACGCCGCGGCGGCGACGCAATTCGTCGGAATCGGTGGCGCGGTTGAGCCGGCGATCGAGAAAGGATATCAGCCTGCCAATCCAGGTTACCGGGTGGCCGATGGCGTTGAACAGCCAATCCGGATAGCCGAGGACACGTTCGACGGCGAGTGACAGGAAAGCGATCAGGACAGACATGAAGCTTCTAAGCGGAGCGATTGCGGCAGTTGATCATGGCGGCAGCCTCGGCCGGGCAAGCGCGCTTTTTCCTCATGCGCCAAAACCTTTCGTGGACCTCTCGACAGGTATCAATCCGCACTCCTATCCGCTTTTCGAATTGCCCGCCACCGCCCTGTCCCGATTGCCGGAGGCAGCACAACTGCGCGAATTGGCCGAAATTGCGGCCACGGCCTATGGCGCGCCGTCGGCCGTCCATGTCGCGGCTGGGCCTGGCACGCAGATACTGCTACCGCGTGTGGCTTCGCTGGTGCGGCCGGGCAAGGCGCTGGTGCTCGGCCCGACCTATGCCGAACATGCCCGGGCTGCGGCCATCGCCGGCCATGCGGTCGCGGAAGTCAGCGATTTCGAGGCGCTGGCCGAGGCGGACCTCGCGGTGCTGGTCAATCCCAACAATCCGGACGGGCGGGTTATCGAAAAGGCCCGTCTGCTCGACCTCGCCGCGCGGCTTCGCGCCAGGGGCGGACTGCTGGTCGTCGACGAGGCTTTCATGGATGTCGGCCCGATCGAACAAAGCCTGGCCGGCGATGTCGGGCAGGGCGGCATCGTCGTGTTGCGCTCGTTCGGCAAGTTCTTCGGCCTTGCCGGCGTGAGGCTCGGCTTCGCGCTCACGGATCCGCTGACGGCCGAGCGGCTGGATGCGCAGCTTGGGCCATGGGCCGTCGCCGGCCCCGCGCTCGAATATGGCATCCGGGCATTGTCGGATGCAAAGTGGCAGGCCGCCACGCGGCAGCGCCTGGCGCAGGATGCCGGGCGGCTCGACGCGTTGCTTGGCCGGTTCGACGCTCCGGTCTCCGGCGGCACGAGCCTGTTCCGCTATCTGTCATTTCCCGCGGCTCCAAGCCTGTTTTCGGCACTTGGCTCGAGCGGTGTGCTGGTCCGCCATTTTGGCGAGCGGCCGCAAGTCTTGCGCTTCGGCCTGCCGGGCAGCGAGATGGAATGGCAGCGCCTCGAGGGCGCCCTTGCAGGCTGGGCTGCGCGGCGCGAGGATGCGCCGAAGGAGATCGGGCAATGATCCATGTCTGTTCGCTGTCGAAAGTCGACGAAACCGTGGCAAGGACCGGCGCCGAGCGGCTGCTGTCGCTGCTTGCCGCAGGGACGGAGGTGACCCGTCCGGCTTCGATCCCGGCGGAAAACCACCTGCACCTCGTCATGCACGACATCGCCGTCGCGCAGGAAGGCATGACCATGCCGGGCGAGGAACATGTGCGGGCCTTGCTCGATTTCGCCTATCGCTGGGACCGCGCGAAGCCGCTGGTGGTCCATTGCTATGCCGGCGTCAGCCGCTCGACCGCGTCCGCGTATATCATCGCCGCGGCGCTGGCGCCGAAGCGCGACGAGATGGAACTGGCCAAGACGCTGCGTTTCCTCTCGCCGACGGCGACCCCCAATCCACGGCTGATCGCCGTCGCCGACATGCTGCTTCAGCGCGATGGTCGCATGATCGCGGCGATCGCGGCGATCGGGCGCGGCGCCGACGCGTTCGAAGGGATACCCTTCGAACTAACGATTGAAAGTTGAGCCGGGCGTTTAGCTACGACAGCCAGTCCGCAAGCTTCGCCTTACGAACATCCCTGACCAGGTTGATAAAACCGTCGGCCTGCATTTCCGCGGTCAGCCGGCCCTTCTCGGCCGTGGCGATCGAAGCATCGCCGACCACGCCGTTGGCGTTGAGGTCGCTGGCGATCCAGGCGAAGGCATGCGTGCCGGTGTGGCGCAGGAGGGCGAATTCCTTTTCGGCGCGTCCGACATTAGAGACGAAGTTGTCCGCCTTGCTCATGTCGACGAGGTCGGGTCGGAAGTGCAGCATCAGCGAGGTCTCGACGTCGCCGCCATGGATGCCGTGACGGTCCTCGAGCTCGGTATACATGCCGGCCGGGCGACCGAAGCGTTGCCAGCTCGTCTTCACCGACAGCATCTTGGCGCGCACGCGCAATTCGCGCGAAATGATGCCCATGATCTCTTCATTGCCGCCATGCGAGTTGACGATGATCAGTTTTCTGACCCCGGCGCGGGCGACCGACAGGCCGAGCTCCGTCCAGGCGTCGACCAAAGTGGTGGCGGGCAAAGTGAGCGTTCCCGGCGCATGCAAGTGCTCGTTCGACTTGCCGACCGCCTGCACCGGCAGGATGCGGATGTCGAGATCTTCGGGCAGGCGCGCGATTACCGTCTCCAGCATGCCGACCATGATCGAGGTGTCGGTCGAGACGGGCAGATGCGGGCCATGCTGCTCGATCGCCGCCACCGGCAGCACGGCGATGGTCGCTTCGGCGTCGATCGAGGCGTATTCGGTTGTCCGGTAGTCGCCCCACCACACACGTCTTGTCGTCACGTTTTCGTCTCCCGGTTGGTCTCATGTCCGCTTTGGGGCGGGTCTAGTTTGCTTAGAGGCTGCCCGCAACCGTCAGCCTGCCGCCAGGACCTCGACCTCGACCTTGAATTCGGGGCGGGCGAAGCCTGCGACGATCATCAGTGTCGAGGCCGGCGCGGGATCGGAAAAGAGCCGGTTCCGAACATCCATATAGGCCTGCAGATGTTCGCGGCCGGTGACGAAAGCGTTGATGCGTACGATGTCGTTCAGCGTCAGGTCGGCTTCGCCGAGGATCGCGGCGATGTTCTTGAAGCAGAGTTCCGCCTGTGCTCCCGCGTGTTCCGGCACCGCATCATCCGGCCCGATGCCCAATTGGCCCGAGCACAGCACCAGGCGCTTTCCGGCCGGTATTTCGACGCCGTGGCTGTAGCGGGCAAAGGGCGGCTTGATCGACTTGGGGGCGAGGTATTTGAGCATGGCATTCTCCTGTCCATCGACAGCCTAGAGGCGGATTCATGAAACATTCAAGATGCGGTGCATGCCGTGGGGCGATTATGGACAGGCGTTCAAAAAATAGGCACCATGCTTCGCGCACAGCATGACCCCTTCCGGTCTTGGCAATGACTGCCGCGCAAGCAGGCGGCCCAGGCGGTGGCATGTGTCTTGCTTCTTGAACAAATGGTGTCGAGCCCAGCGCGTTCAGCGCCCGGGCCAAGAGAGGGTGACGTTTATGATCGGACAAGGAAAGATGCTGGTGGGCGCCGTCGTCCTGCTGGCGGCGGGCACGATGACTGCCGCCGCCAACGAGAAGGTCACATTCGGCACCAACTGGCTGGCCGAACCGGAACATGGCGGCTACTACCAGGCGATTGCCGACGGCACCTATGCCGCCTGCGGCCTCGACGTCACCATCATGCAAGGCGGTCCGCAGGTCAGCGGCCGGCCGATGCTGCTTGCCGGCAAGATCGATTTCTATATGGGCGGCAATCTGCTTTCCGCCTTCGATGCCGTGCAGCAGGGCATTCCGATGCGTGTCGTCGCCGCCGATTTCCAGAAGGATCCGCAGGTCATCATGTCCCATCCGGGGGAGGGATTGGACAAATGGGAAGACCTCAAGAACGCCGACCAGTACATCATGGGCGACGAGGGCGCGCAGACTTTCTTCCAGTGGATGGTCACCGATCTCGGCTTCGATGCCGCCAAGCGCGTGCCCTATACGTTCAATCCGGCGCCCTTCATCGCCAACAAGAAGTCGATCCAGCAGGGCTATGTGACGTCCGAGCCGTTCGCCGTGCAGAAGCAGGGTGGCTTCATGCCGAACCAGTTCCTGCTTGCCGACAATGGCTGGGATACCTATGCGACCACCATCGAGGTGATGCAGGACACGATCGACAAGCGGCCGGAGGTGGTGCAGTGCTTCGTCGATGGCTCGGCCAAGGGCTGGTACAAGTACCTCTACGGCGACAACAAGGCCGCCAACGACATGATCAAGAAGGACAATCCCGACATGACGGATGAACAGATCGCCTTCTCGATCTCGCAGTTGAAGAAGTTCGGCATTGTCGATTCGGGCGATTCGGAAAAGCTGGGCATTGGCACCATGAACGAAGCCCGCATCCAGAGCTTCTACGACAAGATGGTCAAGGCCAAGGTCGCGCAGCCGGGCATCGACATCAAGAAGGCCTATACGCTGGCCTTCATCAACAAGGGTGTCGGGCTGGAGCTGAAGAAGTAGGCGGCCCGCCTGAGATGATCCGGGAAAAAGTGGCTGAGACGCCGGCGGCATCGGGCGAAGCCCCGATGCTGCTCTCGTTGCGCAATGTCGGCAAGGTCTTTTCCAACGGCGTGACGGCGCTGAGCAAGGTCGACCTGGCGATCCGCGAGGGCGATTTCCTCAGCCTGCTCGGCCCGTCCGGCTGCGGCAAGTCGACGGCGCTGCGTCTGATCGCGGGCCTGTCGACGCCGACGTCCGGCCAGCTCGACTGGCGCGGCGGGATCGACCGCGCGAATATCGGCTTCGTCTTCCAGGAGCCGACGCTGCTGCCCTGGGCCAGCGTCTTCGACAATGTCTGGCTGCCGCTCAGGCTCAAGGGCGTCTCGCGCGCCAAGGCGGAACCGGCGGTGATGGCGATGCTGTCGCGCGTCCATCTCACCGGCTTCGAAAACGCCGTGCCGCGCGAGCTTTCCGGCGGCATGAAGATGCGCGTTTCGATCGCGCGGGCCATGGTCACCAGGCCGCGCATCCTTTTGATGGACGAACCCTTCGCCGCGCTCGACGAGATCACCCGTTTCAAGCTCAACAACGACCTCCTGGAGCTTTGGCAGGAAGAGCGCTTTACCGTGGTATTCGTCACCCACAGCGTCTTCGAAAGCGTGTTCCTGTCCAGCCGCGTCGTCGTCATGGCCGCTCGCCCTGGCCGCGTCCATGGCGAGCTCCCCATCAACGCGCCTTATCCGCGCGACGAGGCATTCCGCACCTCGCCGGACTATGCCGCGCTTTGCCGGCAGGCCTCGGACGTTCTGGTCGAGGCCATCAACTCAACCGCCGGATCCCACCATGACGGCCATTGAAGACACCGCGCTGAAACTCGATCCGGAAGAGGCGCGCCGCGCTCGCCAGGAGCGGCTGGAACGGATCGGCAGATGGGTGCTGCCGCTGGCGATCATGGTGCTGGCGATCGTGCTGTGGGACCGCATCTGCGTCTGGAACGACATTCCGCAATATATCCTGCCGCGGCCGGGCGTGGTGCTGCAGACGCTGCACAATGATGCCGGTCTGCTGTTCTCCTCGCTCTTGGTGACGCTCAGGATCACCTTCCTCAGCCTGCTGCTCGCCGTCATCGGCGGCGTCGGGCTGTCGGTGCTGTTCGCACAGTCGAAATGGGTGGAGATGTCGTTCTTCCCCTTTGCCATCGTGCTGCAGGTGACTCCGATCGTCGCGATCTTCCCGTTGATCAACATCTACGTGAACAACCAGACGGTCAAACTGCTGCTCTGCGCCTGGATCGTCGCCTTCTTCCCGATCCTCTCCAACACCACGCTCGGCCTGAACTCGGTCGACCGAAACCTGCGCGACCTGTTCAAGCTCAACGGCGCGACGCGCTGGCAGCAATTGCGCTATCTGCGCCTGCCGGCGGCAATGCCCTATTTCCTCGGCGGGTTGAAGATCGCCGGCGGCCTGTCGCTGATTGGCGCGGTGGTTGCCGAATTCGTCGCCGGGGCGCAGGGGCAGTCGTCCGGGCTTGCGTCGCGTATCATCGAAGCCGGCTACCGGCTCAACGCGCCGCGCCTGTTTGCGGCGCTGATCCTGATCTCGCTCACCGGCATCCTGATCTTCCTGGTGCTGTCGCTGGTGTCGCATCTCATCCTGCGCCGCTGGCACGAGAGCGCGCTCAAGCAGGAGCGGTAGAATGATTGAAGCAGCAGCGGAAATCGCGAAGAGGACCAGATTTTGATACCTGCCTCTGGCTCCTACCAGCTTGCCAATGCCCGCGTTCACCGCTCGCTGACGCCCGGCCTTGGCGCAAGCTTCGACGCCGACGGTTTCGCGCTTGCCGATATCGCCGTTGCCGACGGCAAGATTTCCGGCATCGCCGCGCATCGACAGTCGAAGCCGGCCGACGCGATCGACCTTGCCGGTCGGATCGTGTTGCCCTGCTTCGTCGACTGCCACACTCATATCGACAAGGGCCATATCTGGCCGCGAAAACCCAATCCCGACGGCACCTTCATGGGCGCGCTCAACGCCGCCGGCGCCGACCGCACCGCGCGCTGGAGCGCTGAAGACCTCGCGCGGCGCATGGACTTCTCGCTGCGCTCGGCCTACGCGCACGGAACCAGGGCCCTGCGGACGCATCTCGACAGCGTGCCGCCGCAGGAGGAGATCTCCTGGCCGGTGTTCGAGGCGATGCGGGAGAAATGGCGCGGGCGCATCGACCTCCAGGCCGCTTGCCTTCTCGGCATCGAAGGGGTGCGCGACAAGGCCTGGTTTGAGCGGCTGGCGAAGCGCGTCGCCGCCGCCAAAGGCGTGCTCGGCGTCGTCACCTACATGGTGCCCGACCTCGAGGAACTGCTCGACCAGGTGTTCGCCCAGGCGATCGAACACGGGCTCGATCTCGATTTCCATGCCGACGAGACCGAAGACGTCGCGGCCGTCTCGCTGAAGAAGATCGCGGAGGCGTCACTGTGGAACAGCTTCCAAGGCAACATCCTGGTCGGCCATTGTTGCTCGCTGGCGCGCCAGCCGGACCTCGATGTGCTCGACACACTCGACAAGGTGGCGAAGGCGCGGCTCGCCGTGGTGTCGCTGCCGATGTGCAATCTCTATCTGCAGGACAGGCGCAACAACCAGACGACGCCGCGCTGGCGCGGCGTGACGCTGCTGCATGAGATGAGGGCGCGCGGCATCAAAGTGGCGGTCGCCTCCGACAATACGCGCGATCCGTTCTACGCCTATGGCGATCTCGACATGCTGGAAGTCTACCGCATGGCGACGCGCATCCTGCATTTCGACCATCCGGTCGGCGATTGGCCCAAAGCTGTGTCGGCGACGCCAGCCGAGGTGATGCGGCTCGACGGCGCCGGCCTGTTGGCCGCCGGCGGCAGCGCCGATTTCATCGTCTTCAAGGGACGGAGCTGGACCGAATTGCTGTCGCGGCCCGAATCGGATCGCATCGTGGTGCGCGAGGGCAGGGCGATCGAACGCCGACTGCCCGACTATGCCGAACTCGACGAATTGATGGTGGAATGATGGATATCGCAGCGCTGAAGCGCGACCTCGATGGGATCAAGGTCGACGATCATCCGGCTATCGTCCAGCAGAAGAGCCGCGATTTCTACTGGTACAGTCCAGTGCTGAAGGCGCAGCTCGATCACATCAAGGGCGACCTGATCGTCACACCGAAGAACGAGGACGAGGTCATCCGTGTGCTTGCCGCCTGCCACAAGCACGGCGTCCCGGTGACACCGCGCGGCACCGGTACCGGCAATTATGGACAGGCGATGCCTTTGTCGGGCGGCGTGGTTCTGAACCTCGCCGAAATGAACGAGATCAAGACAATCGCGCCAGGGCGGGTGGTGACGGGGCCAGGCACGGTGCTGGCCGAGATCGACAGGGCGACGCGGGCGCATTCCGGACAGGAACTGAGGCTTTCGCCCTCGACCTACAACACAGCTTCGATCGGCGGCTTCATTGCCGGCGGATCGGGCGGCGTCGGCTCGATCAATTTCGGCGGCCTGCGCGACTTCGGCAATGTGCTGCGGCTGCGGGTCGTGACCATGGAGGCCGAGCCGAGGGTGCTCGAGCTCACCGGCGAGGACCTGCACAAGGTGACGCATGCCTATGGCACCAACGGCATCATCACCGAGGTCGAGATGCCGCTGACCGCCGCCTATGAATGGATCGACGTGATCGTCGGTTTCGACAGTTTCATGGAAGCCGCCCGTTACGGCAACGCGCTGGCCTGCCAGGACGGGATCCTGACCAAGCTGATCACGCCGATCGCCGCTCCCGTGCCGCAGCTTTACTTCAAACGGCACCAGAAGTTCCTGCGGGAGGGGCAAGGCATTTGCGTCGTCATGGTCGCGAAGCATGGGCTGGATGCTTTCCTCGCCTTCACCCGGCGCGTCGGCGGTGAAGTCATCTTCAACGCGGCGACCGCGACGGATGAGGACAAGAAAGGCCTGCCGCCCGTCTATGAGCTTGCCTGGAACCACACGACGCTGAGGGCGCTTCGCGTCGATCCATCGATCACTTACCTGCAGTCGCTCTATCCGTTTCCCAACCAGTTGGCGCTGGTCGAGAAGATGGATGCCATGTTCCCGGGCGAAGTGTTTTCGCATCTGGAATTCGTGCGGCTTGACGGCAACGTCACCTGCTTCGGCCTGCCGCTGGTCAAGTTCACCTCCGAAGCGCGGCTGGAAGAGATCATCCGCCTGCATGAGGAGAATGGCTGCCCGATCTTCAACCCGCACCGTTACACGCTGGAAGAGGGCGGCATGAAGCAGACTGACGAAATCCAGCTCGCCTTCAAGCGTGAAACGGATCCGCAAGGCCTGCTCAATCCCGGCAAGATGATCGCCTGGGAAAATCCGGACTATGACTATCGCTCGGGCCGGACCTTCCTGTTCAAGGGGTTGCAGAAGGCGGGTTGATGAAAATCCTCGTGCTTTACGCTCATCCGGTGGAGACCAGCTTCAATGCCGGCCTGCACCGGACGATCGTCGAGCGCCTTTCCACGGCGGGTCACTCAATCGACGATTGCGATCTCTATGCCGAGGATTTCGATCCGCGGCTGACGCGCGCCGAGCGGCTCGGCTACCACGACACGCGCGGGCCGGACGATGCGGTCGCCAGCTATGTGGAACGGCTTCAGAAAGCCGAAGCGATGGTGCTCTCCTTTCCGGTCTGGAACTACGGTTATCCGGCGATCCTGAAGGGCTTCTTCGACCGCGTCTTCCTGCCCGGCGTGTCGTTCAAGCTGGTCGACGGCAAGGTGCGGCCGACACTGCACAACATCCGCAAAATGGCGGCCGTCACCACCTATGGCGGCAGCCGTTTCCGCGCCATGCTGATGGGCGATCCACCGCGCAAGATCGTCAAGCGCATGCTGCGGGCCACGATTCTGCCAGGCGCTCCCGTCTCCTATCTGGCGCACTATTCGATGAACCTTTCGACCGACGGGACGCGCAACGCCTTCATGGCGAAGGTCGCGGCCACGATGGACACCTTCTGATGCGCGTGCTGGTGGTTTATTGCCATCCGGTGCCTGAAAGCTATTGCGCGGCGATCCGCGACACCGCGCTCGATGTGCTGAAGGCAAAGGGTTGGGATGTAAGGCTGCTCGACCTTTATGCCGAGAATTTCGACCCGGTGATGAGCTGCGAGGAACGGCGCTTCTACAACGACCGGGCGCCCGACGATCCGGCGCTCAAGCCGCATTTCGAGCATCTCAAATGGGCGCAGGCGATCCTCTTCATCTACCCGACCTGGTGGTACGGCCTGCCGGCGATGCTGAAGGGCTGGTTCGACCGGGTGTGGGCGACCGACATCGCCTTCCAGCTGCCGGCCGGGAAGGGCCGTATCAAGTCGCTGATGACGCATGTCACCAAGGTCGGCGTCATCACCACCTGCGGCGCGCCGACCTGGTGGAGCGTGGTCGTCGGCCAGCCGGGCCGCAAGACCATCCTGCGCGGCATGCGGGCGATCTGCGCCACGCGCTGCAAGACGTTCTTCCTGGCGCACTACCTGATGGATTCGTCGACGGCGAAGAGCCGAGCGGCGTTTCTGGGGAAGGTTAGGGCGCGGCTGGAAAGGTTTTGAGATTAGCTCCCTTCTCCCCGTAAAACGGGGAGAAGGGAAGTCAGGCGCTACATCCTCGTCCGTTCCGCCTTCGGATCATACATCGGCTTCAGCGACGCCTCAGCCGCAAAGCGCTCGCCGGCGATCTCGACCTCGTAGGACGAGCCCAGCACATCCGCCTCGCTCTCGCCCTGGCACGGTACGTAGCCGAGGCCGATCGCACCGCCGAGATGGTGGCCGTAATTGCCTGACGTGATCGGGCCGACGATCTTGCCGTCGCGCAGGATCGCCTCGTTGTGGAACAGCAGGGGCTGAGCGTCCCTGAGGCGGAACTGCACCAGTCGCCGGCTGAGACCGGCTTCCTTTTTCCTCAGCACCGCGTCGCGGCCGATGAAGCCGGGCTTGGCGGTCTTCACCGCGAAGCCGAGGCCGGCTTCCAGCACGTTATCTTCATCGGTGATGTCGTGGCCGAAATGGCGGAAGGCCTTTTCGATGCGGCAGGAATCGAGCGTGTGCAGGCCGCAGAGCTTCAGGCCGACATCGGCGCCGGCTTCCGTGATCGCCTCGAAGACGTGAGCGGCCTGATCGGTCGAGACATAGAGTTCCCAACCAAGCTCGCCGACATAGGTCACGCGATGGGCGCGGGCCAGCCCCATGCCGATCTCGATCTCCTGGCAGGTTCCGAACGGGTTGGCTTCATTGGAGAAATCGTTCGGGCTGACCTTCTGGATCAGCTTTCGCGAGTCCGGACCCATCACGCAGATGACGGCTTCGGCCGCGGTCACGTCGGTGATGACGACGAACTCGTCGGCGACATGACGTTTCAGCCAGGCTAGGTCGCGCTGCAAGGTGGCGCCCGGCACGACGAGGAAATAGGTCGTCTCGGAGAGCCTCGTCACGGTAAGGTCGCTCTCGATGCCGCCCCTGGCATTGAGCATCTGCGTGTAGACGATCTTGCCGGGGGCTACGTCCATGTCGTTGGCGCAGAGCCGCTGCAGGAAGGAACAGGCATCGCGGCCTTCCACCCTGATCTTGCCGAACGAGGTCATGTCGAACAGTCCGACGCCGTTGCGAACCGCAAGGTGCTCATCGCGCTGGTTGTCGAACCAGTTCTGCCGCTTCCAGGAATAGCGGTATTCGCGCTCCTGGCCTTCGCGCGCGAACCAGTTGGCGCGCTCCCAGCCCGCCACTTCGCCGAAGACGGCGCCGCGCGCCTTGAGATGCTCGTGCAAGGGCGAGCGGCGCACGCCGCGCGAGGTCGCCATCTGGCGATAGGGGAAATGGTCGGCATAGAGCAGGCCGAGCGTTTCGGAGACGCGCTCCTTGAGGTAGAGGCGGTTCTTCTGGAACGGCTGGGCGCGGCGGATGTCGACCTCCCAGAGGTCGAAGGGCGCTTCGCCGTCGTTGATCCACTGCGCCAGCGCCATGCCGGCGCCGCCGGAGGAAACGATGCCGATCGAATTGTAGCCGGTCGCCATCCAGTAGCCGGCGAGTTCCGGCGCCTCGCCGAGATAGTAGCGGTCGTCCGGCGTGAAACTTTCCGGGCCGTTGAAGAAGGTATGGATGCCGGCGGTGCCCAGCATCGGCATGCGGTTGACGCCCATTTCGAGGATCGGTTCGAAATGGTCCATGTCCTCGGGCAACTGGTCGAAGCAGAAATCCTCGCGGATGCCGTCCATACCCCAGGGCTTCGCCACCGGCTCGAAGGCGCCCAGCATCATCTTGCCAGCATCTTCCTTGTAGTAGGCGCACTCGTCCGGCACGCGCAGCACAGGCAGGCGGGAAAGGCCGGGGATCGGTTCGGTGACGAGATAGAAATGCTCGCAAGCATGCAGCGGGATGGTGACGCCGTTCTGCCGCCCCAGCTCGCGCGCCCACATGCCGGCGCAGTTGACGACGATGTCGGTCTCGATCGTGCCCTGGTCCTCGCCCTGTGCCCAGGAGACGCCACAGACGCGGCCGTTCTTGGTGTGAACCTTGGTGACCTTGACGTTCTCGATGATCGTGGCGCCGCGCTGGCGCGCGCCCTTGGCCAGCGCCATGGCGATGTTGGCCGGGTCGCACTGGCCGTCGAGCGGCAGATGCACCGCGCCGACCACGTCGGACACGTTGAGATGCGGATACATCTGTTTGACTTCGCTGGGCGAAATCTCACGCACGTCGACATCGAAGGCACGGGCAAGCGAGGCCTGGCGGTAGATTTCGTGCTTGCGCTCTTCGGTCAGCGCTACGGTGATCGAGCCGACCTGGCGCATGCCGGTGCCGACATCGGTCTCGGCTTCGAGCTTGACGTAAAGGTCGGCCGAATATTTCGCCAGCCGCGTCATGTTCTGCGAGGCGCGCAACTGGCCGATCAGGCCGGCCGCGTGCCAGGTCGTGCCTGAGGTGAGCTGCTTGCGTTCGAGCAGCACGATATCGGTCCAGCCGAGCTTGGCCAGGTGATAGGCGACCGAACAGCCGGAGACGCCGCCGCCGATGATGACTGCGCGGGCCTTGGTCGGGATGGTCTTGGTCATGCGGCCTCGCGGCTATAGTTGGAAGCGAAGCGGCGCACGCGAAGCGCGGCTTCCTTGAGGATGGGCTCGGACTGGCAGAGGCTGATGCGGATATGGCCGGCAGCGGCCTCGCCGAAACTCGACCCGGGCATGACGCCGACCTTTTCCTTGTCGAGCAGCGCCCAGGCGAATTTCTCGTCGTCGGGCTCGATCGCGGAGACATCGAGCATGACGTACATACCGCCTTCGGAGCCGCGCACGGTGACTTCATTGGCGCCGCGTATGGCGTCAAGGAAGACGGTGCGCCGCGCGGCGTAACGCTCGGCGATCTCCTTCACGCCATAGTGGTTCTCCAGCGCCTCGGCGCAGGCGATCGAGATGAAGGCCGGCAGGCCGTAGGTCGTCACCAGATTGAGGTCGATCATCAGCGCGATCATCGCCTTCGGCCCGGTCAGCCAGCCCATGCGCCAGCCTGTCATGCCATGGCTTTTCGACATGGAGTTGATGACCAGCGTGCGCTCGGCCATGCCGGGCAGCGAGCGCGGCGAGATGTGCTCGCCGCCGCCGAGCGTCCAGTAGACCTCGTCCGAGAGCAGCCAGAGATCATGCTCCCTGCAGATTTCGGCCAGTTGTTCGAGCCGTTCGCGCGAATAGACCGCGCCCGTCGGATTGTTCGGCGTGTTGATCAGGATGGCGCGCGTGTTGGGCTTGAGCGCCGCGCGGATCATGTCCGCGCGGGGTTGAAACCCGTCTTCGGCCGGTTGCTCGACCACGGTGAAACTGGCGCCGGCGGCGCTGAAGGTGTTGGGGTAGGTGGCATAATAGGGCGCGACGACGATGGCGTGATCGCCCGGATCGAGCACGCCCTGCACGGCGGCATAGAGCGCGCCTTGGCCACCAGCCGTGGCGATGACCTCGTCAGGTTCCGTCAGGATGCCGCTGCAGGCGGTGGATGCCGCCGCCATCGCCTTGCGCAGGCGCGGCAGGCCGGGCAGCGGCGTGTAGTGATGGTTGCTGCCGCGCACGGCGGTCACGCAGGCTTCGATCGTTTCCGAAGGCGTGTCGAAGTCGTGGTCGCCGACCGACAGCACGATGATGTCCTCGCCGGCCTGCTTGCGGGTCCAGGCGGCGAAGTGGACTTCCCAGCCATCCTTGCCGGAAGGCACGATGCCGGTAATGCGCTTTGACGGTTTTGGCATCATGAGACTCCCGAGATCTGGTGGCCAGCCTGCGCGAGCCGATCACGCAGGGCGGCGATATGGGCGGGGCCAACCTCGCAGCAGCCGCCGACGATGCCGGCGCCTGCTTCGACCCAGCCGATGGCCTGGTCGGCATAGGCTTGCGGATCGAGATCGTGGCGGGCGTGCAGCACGTCGACCGTGCCGCCATGCTTTAGCGCCTCGACCGAGGTGAAGCCATTGGCATAGGCGCCCACTGGCCCGCCGAGAGCGATGAGCTCGGGCAATGCGGCGGCGATGGCCTCAGGCCGGCAGCAGTTGAGCAACCGGGCCGCGACCGGCAGGTCGCCGAGGGCGCCGGCCGCGTCGGCAATCGTCTCGCCGCTACGCAGGCGCGGCGCGCCGTGGTCGGCGAGAGTCCAGGATACCCATACCGGCTTGCCGCTTTCGGACGCCGCGGTGACCGCCGCGCGCGCCTCCTCGGCGGACGCCATCGTCTCGCACAGGAACAGGTCGACGCCGTCGACCTGTTCGGCGACGATGCGGCGATAGATATCAAGCGTGTCCTCGAAGGATATGGTCAGCGCCGGCGCATAGCTGCCGAACAGGGGCGACAGGCAACCTGCAATCGCGGTGTCGCCGGCGTCGTCGCGGGCCTGCTTCGCCAGTTCGATGCCGCGCTTCTGCAAGGGCTTGAACAGATCTTTAGCGCCCTCGCGCGCCAGGCGCTCCGGTGTTGCCGAGTAGGTGTTGATGGTGATGACACGGGCGCCGGCGCGGATAAATTCCGCATGCAGGTCGCGCACCAGTTCCGGCTCGTCGATCAGCACCCTGGCCGACCACAACGGCGTCGGCTCGGACCTGCTGCGCCGGACCAGCTCCTGGCCCATGCCGCCATCGGTGAGGATGACGGAGGTCATGCCCGCAGCCTCTCGTTCTTCGGATCCCACAGCGGCTCGTCCTTCTGCACGACGGCCTTGAAGCGATCGCCAAAAATCTCGACCTCTACTGCCGTGCCCGGTTCCGTGAGATCCGTGCGCAGCATGCCGAGCGCGATCGACTTGCCGACGCGGTGGCCCCAGCCGCCGGACGTCGTCTCGCCGACGATCCTGCCGTCATGCCAGAGCGTCGACATATAGGGCGCGTCGCAATCCCCGGGATTTTCGACCACCAGCGTGACGAAGCGCTTCTTCACGCCCTGCTGCTTTTCGTTGAGCAAGGCCGCCTTGCCGCGGAAGTCCGGCTTGTCCCACTTGACGAAACGTTCCAGTCCGCCCTGCAGGATCGAATAGTCGGTCGAAAGGTCGCCCTTCCAGGCGCGATAGCCTTTTTCCAGCCGCAGCGAATCCAGCGCGTACATGCCGAAGGGTTTCAGTCCATGTTTCTGGCCGGCGGCCCAGACGGCATCGAAGACGGCCAGCGTATCGGCAACTTTGGTGTGGATTTCCCAGCCAAGCTCGCCTGCGAAGGAGACGCGCACCAGCTTTGCCCAGCGCCCGGCAATGGTCGTTTCCTGATGCGTCAGCCAGGGCAGCGTCAAATCTGCACCGCAGACCTCGGCCAGGATCTTGCGCGAGTTCGGACCGGCGAGGATCTGGGTCGAGTATTCCTCCGTAAGGTCGGTCAGCGTGAAGGCGGCGTCGGCCGGCATGCGCGACTTCAGCCATTCGAAGTCATGCCACTGCGCCACCGCCGCCGTGATCAGCGTCATCTGGTCCTCGGCGTGGCGCACGACCGACATTTCGGTGACGATGCGGCCCTTGTCGTCGGCGAAATAGACGAGGCCGATGCGGCCGGGTTTCGGCACGAGGCCAGTGACCTGCTTTACCAGCCAGTCGGCGGCACCCGGACCTTCAAGGTTGAAGCGCGAGAAGCCGGGCAGGTCGAGGATGCCTGCGGCATCGCGCACGGCCAGGCATTCCTCGCGCACGCGCCGCTGCCACGGCCCGTCGCGGCGGAAGGTCAGCGTCGCTTCCTCGGACGTGTCGTCGCCTGGGCCGGCATACCAAGTTGCGCGCTCCCAGCCATTATAGGTGTCGAACTGGCCACCCAGCGTCTTGATGCGCTCATGCAGCGGCGACAGCTTGCGATTTCGGCCTTCCGGCCAGGCATGGCGCGGGAACTGGATGGCGTATTCGTTGCCGTAGATCTCCATGCCCTTGGCGACGCAATAGTCAGGCGCCGAGGCAAAGCTGGTGAAACGGCGCGGATCGCAGGACCACATGTCCCATTCGGTCTGACCCTCGGTGACCCATTCGGCGAGCACCTTGCCGGCGCCGCCGCCCTGGGCGATGCCGAAGGTGAAGACGCACGCCTCGAATGCGTTCGGCACGCCGGGCATCGGTCCAATCAGCGGGTTGCCGTCCGGCGCGTAAGGGATCGGCCCGTTGATCACCTTGGAGAGGCCTGCGGTGCCGAGGATCGGAACGCGGGCGACGGCGTCGGCGAGATAGTGCTCGAGGCGGTCGAGATCGTCCGGGAAGAGCTGGAAGGAAAAATCCTCCGGCATCGGGTCGTTATGCGTCGCCCAATGCGCGCGGCAATTGCGCTCATAGGGGCCGAGATTCATGCCGCTTTTTTCCTGGCGCAGGTAATAGGACGTGTCGACGTCGCGCAGCAGCGGCAGCTTGTGGCCCTGTTCCTTCGTCCAGGCGGCGAGCTCGGGGATTTCCTCGAACAGGATGTACTGATGGCTCATCACCATCATCGGCACTTCGCGTCCGAACATCCTGCCGACTTCGGCGGCGCGGTAGCCGGCGGCGTTGATGACGATCTCGCAGCGGATCTCGCCTTGCGGCGTCGTGACCACCCATTCGCCGTTCTCGCGGCGCACGCCTGTGACCGGACAGAAGCGGATGATCTTCGCGCCCATGTCGCGCGCGCCCTTGGCGAGCGCCTGCGTCAGCTGCGCCGGATCGATGTCGCCGTCGCTCGGATCATAGAGCGCGCCCTTCAGCTCATGCGTCTCGATGAAAGGGTAGCGGCGCTTGACCTCGTCGAGGCCGACGACGTCGATATCCATGCCCTGGTAGCGGCCCATACCCTTGGCGCGCTGGAATTCCTGCATGCGCTCGTTGGAATGGGCGAGCCGGAGCGAGCCGGTGACATGGTAGTTCATCGGATAGTCGACCGCGTCGGCCAGCCCCCGGTAGAGCTCGGTCGAATAGCGCTGCATGTTCATCAGCGACCATGACGAGGAGAAGGTCGGCACATTGCCGGCCGCATGCCAGGTCGAGCCCGAGGTCAGCTCGTTCTTCTCCAGAAGAACGCAGTCGGTCCAGCCTGCCTTGCACAGGTGATAGAGCGACGAGGTGCCGACGACACCGCCTCCGATGATCACCACGCGCGCCGTGGTCGGCAAACCGGCCATGTTTTTCCTCCAACTTCAATCAATAGACAGGCGGTGAAACCACCCAAATGACGACGGCTGCCTCGATGCCAGGATTGCGCCAGCGGAAAGGCTTGCCGTCAAAGCGGAACGAGTCGCCTTCGCCGAGACGATGCCAGATACCGTCGATCTCGATCTCGAACGTGCCCGACGCGACATAGCCCGCTTCTTCCGTCGGACGGCGCGTTTCGGTCTTCAGTTCTGCGCCCGGCGCGAAGACCGAGCGCAGCATCTCGAAGCTACCGCCGAGGTCGGGCGACAGAAGCTCCTCCACCAGGCCGGATTCATTTGTACCAAGCGAACGGCGGCTGCCGGCGCGCACGACCACGCCGCGCTCCTGTTCGACCGGGACGTCATGGCTGAAGAAGAGGCTGATCGGAACATCGAAGAGGTTGGCGAATGCCCTCAAGTCGCCGAGGGAGGGAACCGAGAGGCCGCGCTCGACCTGGCTGACCCAGCCGACCGAGCGGCCGAGCTTGAGGGCGATCTCGGCCAGCGTCAGGCCGCGCGCCTTGCGCAGAGCACGAATGTCGCCGGCAAGCAACCGGTCGCCATTGTCCTGTTCCGGTCTGGTCGCGGTCGGGGTCAAACGTCTCTCGTGAAAAAATACGGATAAATTTCATGAGAGGATAAAATCATGAAAAAATCAAGGAGATTTTCATAGTCCACAAGATTTGCTTGCGCGTTTTCGGCGCTTGATGCAAAGGCTCGCGCACGAGCGGCGAGTGGGGCGTCCGGTCGGGACCAGTTTAGCTTATAGTCTGCGGATGGTCGTTAAGGAAACCGGGTTTCAGGTTTCCTGGCCATGCCGAAAGGGACGACCCATGCTTGAGAAGAACATCCGGATCGCGTCGGATGCGGAGATCGTCGACGAGGCGATCATGTCGCGCCGGTCTGTGCGCGCCTTCCTGCCCGACATGGTCGACGACGATACGATCCGAGCCATCCTGGCGGTCGCCGCGCGCGCGCCGTCCGGCACCAATATGCAGCCCTGGCGTGCCTATGTGACAAAGGGCGAGGTCAAGCAGCGTATCAGCGACGCGATCCTCAACTCAGGCATTCGCGCCGAAAAGGCCGAGTGGGACGAATACCGCTACTATCCCGACCAGTTCTTCGAGCCTTATCTGACGCGCCGGCGTGCCAATGGTTTTGGGCTCTACGGCGCGCTCGGCATCGGCCGGCGCGAGGTCGACAGGATGCGCGCCCAGCATGACCGCAATTTCGTCTTCTTCGATGCGCCGGTCGGCATGATCTTCACCATCGACCGAAGGCTGAACCAGGGGTCCTGGATCGACTACGGCATGTTCTTGCAGAACATCATGGTGGCGGCGCGTGGCAGGGGACTGCATACCTGCCCGCAGGCTGCGTTCGCGCCCTATCACCGGCAGATCAGGCCGGTGCTCGGCATTCCCGACGAGGAAATCGTCGTATGTGGCATGGCCCTCGGCTACGAGGATACCGCGAAGCCCGAAAACGACTTCCGTACCGACCGCGCGCCGCTTGAGGACTGGGTGACGTTCACAGAATAGGTTCGGCGAAGGCAGCGGCTCGGCCCGCTAGATCAGGATGACGTTTCGCTGAATCGCCATCCTGATCTAAGTCATTGTTGGAGCATGATCTTCTCCGAAAACCGGTTCCCACTTTTTTCGGGATCATGCCCTTAGTCCGTGCTCATATGCGCGCCATGGCCGCTGACATGGGCACCGTCCTGCGGCGTCAGCCTCAGATACGCCGACAGCGCGCAAAGCGTGATCAGCCCTTCGACGACGAACAGGATGCGGTAGTCGTTGATGCTGGCCTTGCCGCCGCCGGCGAGCAGCGAAAGCAATGCTGCCGCAAGGCCGACGCTGACCGCCACCGCAAGCTGCCACAGGATGTAATAGAGCGCGCTGAAGCGCGCGAGCTGTTCCGGCGCAATGTCCGAATAGGCGAGATTGCCGGTGGAGGCCCATTGCACCGAGCGGAAGACGCCGAAGGTGAAGATGTAGGCCAAGACGATCCAGGCCGGCAGGCTTTCCTGCATCAGGGCGAAGCCGGCGACCAGCAGGGCGACGATCGGCGTATTGGTGACCAGCACGCGTTTGAAGCCGAAGCGGTTCAAAAGGCGCGGCATGAAGAAGCGCATCAGCAACGACCCGACCGCGGCGACGAAAGTCAACGATCCGGCCTGCACGGCGCTCATGCCGAAGCCGAGCTGGAACATCAGCGGCAGCAGGAACACCACCGAGCTCAGGCCGATCGTGTCGAGGCCGCCGCCGGTGAGAAAGGCGATGCGGAAGGTGCGGATGCGCAGCAGATTGAGGTCGAGCAGCGGGTTGCGTGTGCGCAGGCAGTAGAAGGCGGCGACCGTGAGGATGGCGATCGCCAGGCCCAGCTCGATGCCGATAAGGCTGCCCGCGGCATCCTTGGCGGCGACCGAGTCCATGCCGAAGACCAGCAGCGCCATGCCGCTGCCGACCAGCAGGAAGCCAGGAAAATCGAATGGCGTGCGGACCGGCTTGGTCGTCGTGGGAAACAGCGAGGCGGCCAGCAGCGCCGCGGTCAGCGCGATCGGGATGTTGATGTAGAAGATCCAGCGCCACGAGACATAGGTGGTGAGCGCGCCGCCGACGAGGGGCCCGACCAGTGGTCCCGATTGTCCGGCCAGCGAGATATACATGTTGATCCTGAGCGTGCGGTCGCGCGGGAAGCTCGACAGGATCACGACCTGGCCGAGCGTGCCCATCAGCGCGCCGCCGCAGCCCTGCAGGGCGCGCGAGCCGACCAGCATCCAGATGTTTTCCGAAATGCCGCAGAGGGCCGAGGCGCTGGCGAAGACGAGCAGCGCGAAGCAATAGACGTTGCGCAGGCCGAAGCGGTCGGCCAGCCAGCCGCCGAGCGGCATGGCGACGATGAGGCTGGCGACATAGACGGTGATCAGCAGGCCAAGCTGGCTTGGCGGGCGGTCAAGGCTCTCGCCTATTCCGGGCAGCGCGGTGACCACGACGTTCTGGTCAAGGCTGGTCATGAACACGCCGCAGGCGACGGTGGCCGGCAACAGCATCGACGGGCCTTCCGCCGGAGCAAAGCGGGTCGTGGCCGTCGCCGAAGTCTCAACAGTCATGGAAGGGTATGGTCGAACTGGTTGCCTGGGCGGGCGTTTGCCCGGGCAAACGCCGATGATTCCTTATCTATCGACCCTGCTGGCCCAACGCTCAAGCAGCAGTTGCGGCAGTCCGTAGTGCCAGACAGTCGGCTGGACCAATTCCTGGTCCTGACAAAGGCTGCAATGCCTGGCGCAAAATCACCACGGCTGGAATTGCCCTACTGCACCTCGTAACCGACTTCCTCAGAGGCATGGCACAAAGCCTTCCAGAACGAGCGCGCGAAAGAGCGGAAGACGTAGATGTCGAACTGGTCGGCGCCGCTGCGCTGGATATGGGCGAAGATATCGTGATGGTTGGTCGAACGGCCGGCGCCGAGCGGAAAGGCCGGCAGCGCGAAGTCGATGGCGAAGAACTTCGCCATCACCCATTCGGCCTTCGGGCCGGCGATGCGGATCGCGGTGCGGCCATGCGAAAGGTCCGTCAGCGTCCCGATGGCAGGCGCGATCGATCCGGCGAAAGCTTGGGCCAGACCCTCGGCCTCATCCACCACGGTGAACTTTCCAGGCGCGAAGCCGAAGGCGGCGCGGCCGCCGCTGCTCACGCCGCCACCGGCGCCGTCGGGCAGGGCGAGGCCGGTGACCTTGCGGATGGTCTCGATCAGCCGCTTCTCTTCGCCCGGCCAGGCGGCAAGCTGCAGGATCGAGCCCGGCCGCGTCTCGGACAGGATGACGTCGACGCCGTGATCGAAATTGCCGTGCGAGCCAGGATGATAGTCCGGCTCAAGCGGCGACTGGCGCTCGGGCAACTGGTGCTCAGCCATGCATGCGGCTCCCGTCCGGATCGTAGAAATGGTTGGAGACGATCTCGATCGGCCCGAACCGGTTGCGCAGCGGGTCGGAGACGTAGGCGCGCGTGCCGTGGCGCGCCTTGCCGCCCTTGACCAGCGCCAGCGCGATATATTTGCCGAGCGCCGGCGAATAGCAACAGGCGGTGATGTGGCCGATCGAATCGTGCGGATTGGCTTCGTCCAGCGTCTCGACGATATGTCCGCCACCGTTCAGCGCGCGGTTGTCGAGGGCGATCAGGCCAACCAGTTCCAGCCGGTCGGGCGCAATCAGGCCTTCGCGGTCCATCATGGCCGAGCCGATGAAAGGCTTCTTCTTCGATAGCATCCAGTCGAGATGGAGATCGCGGGCCGTGGTGCGGCCGTCGATCTCCGCGCCGGTGACATGGCCCTTCTCGATGCGCATCGTGCCAAGCGCCTCGAGCCCGTAGGTGACCAGGCCGAAAGGCTTGCCGGCCTCGATCAGGGCTTCCCAGACACGGGTGCCGTAGCCGGCGCCGGAATAAACCTCGAACGCCATTTCGCCGGAGAAGGATAGCCGGCATATCATCACCGGGACGCCGGCGATCTGGCCATGGACGATGCCCATGAAGGGCAGGGCGGCATTGTCGACGGCGGTGCCGGTGACGCAAGAGGCGAGGATGGCTCGCGCGTTCGGCCCACCGATCGCCGCGCCCGCCCATTCGTCGGTGACGGAGGTCACGGTGACCTTCAACTCCGGCCAGACGACGTCGAGGAAATATTCCAGATGCTGCATCACCTTGCCGGCATTGGCGGTGGTGGTGGTCATCAGGAATTCCTGCTCGCCGAGCCGCCAGGTGGTGCCGTCGTCGAAGGCAAGCCCATCCTCGCGCAGCATCAGGCCGTAACGGGCCTTGCCGACCGCGAGCGTGGAGAACATGTTGGTGTAGACGCGATCGAGGAACTCGGCCGCGTCGGGTCCTTGCACCGCGATCTTGCCCAGGGTCGAGACGTCGACGATGCCGGCGCTGTCGCGCGTCGCCTTGGCCTCGCGGACATAGGCCTGCTCGACCGTCTCGCCGGCAAGGCCGTAGATCATGGGGCGGTACCAGAGGCCGGCCGAATACATCCTCGCGCCATTGCCGATGTGCCAGTCATGCATCGGGGTCAGCCGCTCGGGCTTGAGGTCGCCGAAACGCTCGGCCGCAAGCGAGCCGATCGAGACCGCGGTGTAGGGTGGGCGAAAGCGCGTCGTGCCGACTTCGGGGATCGGCTTGCCCAGCGCCTCGGCCATGATGGCCAGGCCCGGCACGTTGGAGTTCTTGCCCTGATCGGTCGCCATGCCGAGCGTGGTGTAGCGCTTCAGATGCTCGACCGAGACGAAGCCTTCGCGATGCGCAAGCCGCACGTCCTCGGCGGTGACATCGTGCTGGAAATCGACAAAGCTCTTGCCCTTGGCCTTGATCTCGAAGACCGGCGCCGGATCGGGATCGCCCGGAGCCGCTTCGACGACAGGCAGAGGCGTCGAGGGTTCGCTTCCGCCGGCGGCCTGGGCGCCAGCCGCACGGCCCTCCGCAATCGCCTCGGCGGTCGAGAAACTGCCGGTGAAAGCGCCGGCGCCGATCCAGTGCTGCGTCGGCCTCGGCGGCAGGAAGGCCTGCCTGGCCGGATCCCATTCCGCCTTGGCGCCGGCCTGACTGGCGAGATGGATCGTCGGCGACCAGCCGCCCGACATCAAAAGGCAGTCGGCATGGATACTGCGGGCATCGCCGCTGAGCGCGCCGCTCATGGCTTCGAAGCGTTGCACCTTGAAGCCGGCTAGGGTCTTGCCGCCTTCGGTCGCAACCACGGCATGGCCGGTAAACAGCTCCGCCTCGGCTTCGCTCGCCAGCCGTCGCATCTCGTTCGAGATGTCGCCGCGGACATCGACGATGGCAACCACCGCGGCGCCGGCCTTCTTCAAGGCGACTGCCGAGCGGTAGGCGCTGTCATTATTGGTGAAGAGCGCGATGCGCTGCCCCGGCAAAACGCCGTATTCATTGGCGTAGCGTTCGGCCGCATGGGCCAGCATGACGCCGGGACGATCGTTGCCCGGGAACACCAGCGGCCGCTCGAAGGAACCGGTGGCGAGAACCACGGTGCCGGCGCGGATCGCCCAGTAGCGCTGGCGCGGCTCGCCCTTGGCTGCCATTTCCTTGTGGTCGGTCACCCGTTCGAGCGCGGCGAGCGTGTTGCCGTCGTAATAGCCCCACACCGTCGTGCGCGGCAGCAGGCGGACATTGTCGTTGCCTTCGAGCTGCCCCACCATGCGCTGGGCCCAGTCGGCGGCGGGCATGCTGTCGATGGTTTCGCCCGACCAGTTGGCGGAGCCGCCGAAATGGGCGTCGAGATCGGCAAGGATGACGCGGGCGCCCTGGTCGGCGGCGGATTTCGCGGCCATCAGGCCGGCCGGGCCGGAGCCGACGATCAGCACGTCGCAAAACGCGTTCATGCGTTCATAGCGTGCCGGATCGGGAGCGGTGCCGGCCTTGCCGAGGCCCGCGGCACGGCGGATGAAGTGTTCGCAGAACATCCAGAAGCGCGTGCCCTTCAGCGGGCCGATCACCGGCCCCATGAAGGTCTTGTAGTAGAAGCCGGCCGACAGGATCTTGCCGCCAAGCTGGTTGACGGCGCTTATATCCCAGGCGAGCGAAGGCGTGCGGTTCTGGCTGACGGCGACGAGCCCGTCATAGATCTCGACCATGGTGGCGGCGACGTTCGGCTCGCGCACTTCACCGCGCAGCACCGTCACCAGAGCGTTCGGCTCCTCGACGCCGGCGGCGAGCAGGCCGCGCGGGCGGTGATATTTGAATGAGCGCCCGAACAGCGTCACGCCATTGGCGAGCAGCGCCGAGGCAAGCGTGTCGCCGGCGTGGCCGGTATAGGGCGCGCCGTCGAAAGTGAAGCGGATGGTGCGCAGCCGGTCGATCCGGCCGCCGGCCTCGGTGCGACGCGGGCTCACGGGCGGCCTCCGGTCTTATGCGCGCCGCGGGCGAATTCGGTGCTCGAAATCTCGTGCGTGACCGTATTGCGAACGACGCGCAGATGGGACCGGCACCCGCCGGAATGCTGCCATATCTCATTGTGGTCGCCGGCCGGGTTCAGGCGGTCGTAGACATAGGCGTTCCAGGCATCGAGGTTCTGCGAGGCGGGCTGGGGCCGCTCGCGGTTACCGTCGCCCTGGTAGGTGAATTCGATGACGTCGCGCGGCCCGCAATAGGGACAGGTGATAAGCATTCTCGTTCAAACCCTAATGCAGCCGCGGATTCGCGCCCTGGCCTTTGTCGTCGATGATCAGGCCACGATAGAAACGGTCGAGCGTGAAAGGCGCGTTGAATTCGTGCGGTTCGTCCTTGGCGATGGTGTAGGCAAAGCACCAGCCCGAGGCCGGCGTCGCCTTGAAGCCGCCGTAGCACCAGCCGCAATTGAGATACATGCCCGGCAACGGGCCGGTGGTGATGATCGGCGAACCGTCCATCGTCATGTCGCACAGCCCGCCCCAGGAGCGCAGCATGCGCACGCGGGCCAGGCCAGGGAACAGCGCCAGCATCTCGCTCATCACCTCGTCGACGATCGGCAGGCTGCCGCGCTGGGCGTAGCTGTTGTAGCCGTCGAGGTCGCCGCCATAGACAAGGCCGCCCTTGTCGGACTGGGAGATGTAGAAATGTCCCATGCCGAAGGTCAGAACCGTGTCGATGACCGGCTTCAGCGATTCCGAGACGAAGGCCTGCAGCACATGGCTTTCGATCGGCATATGCGAAATGCCGGCAAGCTGCATGACCCGGCCCGTGCTGCCGGCAACCGCAAGAGCGACCTTCTTGGCGCGGATCTCGCCGCGTGTCGTCGAAACGCCGGTGATGCGACCGCCGTCGCGCAGGAAGCCGGTGACCTCGCAATTCTCGATGATGTCGACGCCGCGCCGGTCGGCGCCGCGCGCATAGCCCCAGGCAACGGCATCGTGACGGGCGGTGCCGGCGCGCGGCTGCATCAGCCCGCCAAGGACTGGAAAGCGCGCCGAAGCGGAAAGATCCAGCGCCGGCACGAGCCGCTTGATCTGGTCGACGCTCAGCAGCTCCGCGTCGACGCCAAGGTGGCGCATGGCGTTGCCGCGCCTTGCGTAATCGTCGAGCTGGGCAGGCGTGTGCGCGAGGTTCAGGCAGCCGCGCTGCGAGAACATGACGTTGTAATTGAGCTCGTGCGAAAGGTTTTCCCACAGCTTCATCGAATGTTCGTAGAAGCGGGTGTTCTGCGGCAGCAGGTAGTTGGAGCGCACCGCCGTGGTGTTGCGGCCGACATTGCCGGAGCCGAGCCAGCCCTTTTCCAGCACCGCGACATTGGTGATGCCGTGTTCCTTGGCAAGGTAATAGGCGGTCGAGAGGCCGTGCCCGCCGCCGCCTATGACGATGACGTCATAGGAAGCCTTGGGATCCGGCTTGCGCCAGGCGGGCTTCCAATCCTTGTTGCCGGTCAGCGCGTTCTTGAGCAGCGAAAAGGCTGAGTATTCCGCCATTCTTCCTATCGTCCTTATGCTGAGAGGAGGCAGACTATAGAGCAGGCGGGAAGCGGAAAGCCAAGATTGCGCCATCGCTTTTCGACAGGCCGACTCTGGCCGACGTGATCGGCACGGCTTGCCGCCCGATAGGCCGGTCTTTATCAAGGGCGTACATTTCGAGGATTTTTCGGCCGCGAGTCGCCAACAAGACCATGTTCCTCCGACTGCTACGCCTGATTCTGGTCGCCATGGTCGCTGTCTTCATGCAGCCGACGCTCGACGCGTCGGCGCAGGCGATCGGTCACGGTTCGTCACAACTGATCGCCGATCAGACGAAGGCCATCCAGGACCTCACGGCCAAGACCGATGGTCTGGAGAAGAAGCTGAGCGACCCCGGCCAGGACGATGCAGGGCTTGTCGACATCCGGTTGCAGCTCGAGGATATTTCGCGCGCGGCGCTGAACAGCGCGCTGGCATTCCGGCAGCGCCTCACTGACATCAATAACCGCATCCAAGTGCTCGGCGCGCCGCCGGCTGAGGGGCAGCCACCCGAGCCCGAGGTTGTCAGCAACGAGCGCAGTGCGCTTACCGCGGAGAAGGCTGAGATCAATGCGGTCGTCGCCGCCGCGCAAAATCTGTCGATCCGCGTCAACGGGCTGGTCGACAAGATCGCCGTCAAGCGCAGCGAGCTCTTCCGCAGCGTCATCACCAAACACTATGATCTGACCGATGCACTGAGCCCGCAGGCCTTTTCCGATGCGCACGACCAGATCACGGGCCTCTACAAGGCCGTGTCGTCCTGGCTGAGCTTCGCCATCAAGTTCAAGTTCCAGGCGATCCTTGCCGCGACGTTCATGGCGCTGGTGCTGGCGGCGGTACTTTTGATCGGCGGCAGGCGCCTGTTCGGCCGCATTTTCGAGGCCGATTCGACTGTCGAGGACCCGTCTTATCTCAGCCGTCTGTCGGTAGCCTTCTGGTCGACGCTGCTGCCGACGCTTGCGCTCGGCGTCTTCTTCGCCTCGGCTGTGTTCTTCTTCAATTATTACAATGTGCTGCGTGGCGACATCGGCACATTCCTCAACGCCTTGCTGACCGTGATCGGCATGGTGTTCTGCGTCAACCGGCTGACCAATGCGGCACTTGAACCGCGCCTGGCCAACTGGCGCCTGATTCCCGTAGCCAGTGGTCCGGCGCGCTGGCTCGTCGGGCTGACGACCGCCATGGCCCTGGTTCTCGGCCTCAATTACTTCCTGGCGGTGGTCAACGAGAAGATGGGTTCGCCGCTTTCGCTGACCATCGCCAGGGGTTTTGTCGCCACCATCATCGTCGGCGTCATCCTGATCCTGATGGGGTTGCTGCGGCCATTCAGGGCCGCCGACGGCTCATGGCGCCCATGGCCGGCGTGGCTTCGTTTCATTGCCATCGGGCTTGGCCTGTTCACCATTGCCGCTGCACTGCTCGGCTATATCGGCCTCGCGCTTTTCGTCTCTTTCCAGATCGTGGTGACCGGCACTGTTCTGGTGACGGCCTATATCGGCTTCCTGTCGGCACGCGCGATCGGGGAGGAAGGCGGTTTCGCCGACACCTCGGTCGGGCGCTGGCTTTCGGCCAACTCCAGCTACGAGGATACCGCTCTCGACCAGCTCGGCCTGGTCGTCAGCATCGCCATCAACCTGATGATCGTGCTGGTTTTCCTGCCGCTGATCCTCCTGATGTGGGGCTTCCAGCCGGGCGATATCGAGGCCTGGGCCTACAAGCTGGCGACCGGTGTCAGCATAGGTTCGGTGACCATCTCTTTCCTCGGCATCCTCAGCGGTATCGTCGTCTTCGTCATCGGCTACTTCCTGACGCGCTGGTTCCAGGGCTGGCTGGACGGTTCGGTGATGGCGCGCGGCAAGGTCGATGCCGGCGTGCGCAACTCGATCCGGCTCGGCGTCGGCTATGCCGGCGTGGCGGTTGCCGGCCTGGTCGGCATCTCGGCGGCTGGCATCGATCTCTCCAACCTGGCGCTGGTTGCCGGCGCGCTTTCGCTGGGCATCGGCTTCGGCCTGCAGAATGTCGTCTCGAATTTCGTTTCAGGCCTTATCCTGCTTGCCGAGCGGCCGTTCAAGGTCGGCGACTGGATCGTCGCGGGCGACGTCAGCGGCACGGTGCGGAAGATCAGCGTGCGCGCCACCGAGATCGAGACCTTCCAGCGGCAGTCGGTGATCCTGCCCAACTCGAACCTCATCAACAACGCGGTCGGCAACTGGACGCACCGAAACAAGCTCGGGCGCGTCGACATCAAGGTCGGCGTCGCCTATGGCAGCGACGTCAAGCGCGTCCATGCCATCCTGGCGGATGTCGCGCGCGCCCATCCGATGGTGCTGAAGAATCCCGAGCCATTCGTTCTCTTCGCCAATTTCGGGCCCGCCGCGCTCGAATTCGAAATCCGCGTGTTCGTGGCCGACATCATGAACAGCAGCGTCGTGCAGAACGATATCCGCTTCGCCATCTTCGACCTCTTCAGGGAGGAGCACATCGAAATCCCATCGACTCCGCGGGCCGTGGTCGAGGTTAAGAAGCACGAGGCCTGGCCGATCGACGACGACAAGATCGAGGCCGAGTTCGCCGAGCGCCAAAGGCTGGAGGCCGAAGCCGCGGCCGAGCGGGAGCGACTGGCCAAGATGAAGCGCAAGGGCCGCAAGCCCGACCCGAGCTAAGCTGTATCGACATTCTAGTGAGAGCCGCCTGCAACCGCGTTTGCCCGCGCTTCCGGCTTTGCCCTGTCGTCGCCTGCCTCAAGTGCGCTCCGGTTCTGGGAGCGCACGGTTTTCGGAATGGCCTGACTCAAATTTCGATACACCTTCGGTGGCATTATCTGTGGAGGGCGAAACCGATTGTGGCATGAATGCGGCATTCAGTTGCGGTTCAGGTAACATCTCATATAAGCTTGATGCAAAGGCGAGAATGCCTTGCGGATTTGAACAGAGGCGGTGTGCAAACACCGGAAATGCAATGTGGAAGTCTGTCGTTGCCGCCATCGCTTTCTTGGCCCTGGGCGGTTCGGCTTTCGCCGCCACCGCGATCAACAGGGACGCTCAGACGCGGACCCTGGTCGTGACCGAAGGCGGCGCCAAGAGCGAGTTGACGCTTGGCGCCGGCGAGACGGTGGAGTTCTGCTCGAACGGCTGCTTCGTCACCCTGCCCAATGGTGACCTCGAAGCCTTGACCGGCTCGGAAACGGTCGAAATTTCGGGTGGCGCGGCCCGCATCAAGTAACTGTCGCCACCGATCGGCGCTGCAAGATTGGCAAAGGCCGGACCGATGTCCGGCCTTTTATCGTTTTCGGTAGCCGTCGCTTAACGATGACGCCTAAAAACCGGTATGATCACGTGCTGCAACCGGGCGTTTTAACGTTCGTTGCGTCATGACCCGCTATATCCGACCCGAGGACGCCGGCACACGGCGTGGGTTGAATTGGCGCGTTTCCGAATTCGGCGTTTCGGGACACTGCGCTCGATCGGGGCGGGGCAATGGACGCGAGGTCGGACAGGAACGCAATTCCGCTTGCGGTCGATCTCGACGGCACGCTGATTGCAACCGACCTTCTGTGGGAAGGCCTGTTCACCCTCCTCAAGAAGAACCCGCTCTATCTCCTTTTGCTGCCGCTCTGGCTGACTGGCGGTCCGGCCCGGCTGAAACAAGAGATCGCCAGGCGCGTCGACATCGATCCGGCCTCGCTGCCTTACCGTCAGGACTTGCTCGACCGGCTGCGCGCCGAGCACCGGGAGGGTCGCAAGATCCTGCTGGCCACAGGAACGCCGCGCAAATTCGCTGAGGCGATCGCGGCGCATCTCGGCATTTTCGATCGGGTGCTGGCGACCGATGGTCCTCACAACATGACCTCTGGCCGCAAGCGCGCGGCGCTGGTTGCCGCCTATGGCGATGCGGGCTTCGACTATGCCGGCAACAGCCGCCACGACCTCGAAGTGTTCGACGCCGCGCGCAACGCGCTCGTGGTGGCGCCGGACCGTAGCGCCCGGCGCTGGCAGTCGGCGCATCAGGCCGAGGCAATACCGGCGCCGAAGCCGACACTGAGAACCTACGTCAAGATGCTGCGCATGCATCAATGGCTGAAGAATGCGCTGATCGCCGTGCCGATGGTGCTGTCGCACGAATATTTCAATCCGAACATGATCTGGGAATGCCTCCTGGCCTTCGCCTCCTTCAGCGCCGTGGCATCCGCGATCTACATCCTCAACGACTTCTTCGACCTGGCGCTCGACCGCAAACATCCGACGAAGCGCAACCGGCCTTTCGCCAGCGGCGCCTTGTCGATCCCGTTCGGCCTAGGTGCGATTGCCGCGCTGCTCGCGATCGGCGTCGCCGCCAGCCTGTTCCTTCCGATCGAATTCCTTGGCGTGCTTGTCGGCTACATGGCGGTCACCACTGCCTATTCGCTGTCGTTCAAGCGTATGCTGCTGGTCGACGTGCTGACGCTTGCCGGCCTCTACACGATCCGCGTGCTGGCGGGCGCGGCCGCCACCGGCGTCGACGTTTCCTTCTGGCTGCTCGCCTTCTCGATCTTCTTCTTCCTGTCGCTGGCGCTGGTGAAGCGCTTCGTCGAGTTGCGCACCACGGCGATCCCGCCGGGCGAGCGCATTGCCGGTCGCGGCTACCGTACCGAGGACCAGGAAATCGTCGCCCAGGCCGGCATGGCGTCGGCTTTCTCCGCGGCGCTGGTTCTGGCGCTCTACATGGACAGCCCGGCGGTGCGCGTACTTTATCCGCATCCGTGGCTGATATGGCCGCTGGCGCCGATCGTGCTCTACCTCACCATGCGCGTCTGGATCCTCGCCCGGCGCGACGAGATGCATGACGATCCGGTCGTCTTCATCATCCGCGACTGGCGCAGCCAGATCGTCGTCGCCATCGGCGCGGTCTTCCTTGTCGCTGGAGGCTGGTGATGGGCCAGGAACGCTTCGGCAGCTTCGGACGGGCGACACCGCCGGCGCGCAACGCGATTGCGGCGGATGAGGCGATCGCGCTTTTGAAAAGCGGCGCGGCCAGGCCGGGGTCCTTGCTCGGCTACGGCAATGGCCGCTCCTATGGCGACAGCTGCCAGAACGATGCCGGCATGGTGGTCGACATGCGGCCGCTCAACCGCATCCGCTCCTTCAACGCCGAGACCGGCGTGCTCGAAGCGAATGCCGGCACGCCGCTTTGCGACATCATCGCACATGCAGCGCCCTACGGCTTCTTTCCGGCCGTGGTTCCAGGCACGCAGTTCGTGACGCTGGGCGGCGCGATCGCCAACGACGTCCATGGCAAGAACCACCATCGGCGCGGCACCTTCGGCTGCCATGTCGAGGCCCTTACGCTGCTTCGATCCGACGGCCGAACCTATCGCTGTTCCGAGAGCGACAATGTCCGCCTGTTTCGGGCAACGATCGGCGGCATGGGGTTGACCGGACTGATCCTTGCGGCATCGATCAAGCTGATGCGCGTGCCCTCGCTCGACATCATGGAAAGCGCGACGCGGTTTCGCGACCTCGGCGAATTCTTCGATCTTGCCGAGGCTGCCGACCAGGTCAATGAATATGCCGTCGCCTGGATCGACCAGCTCGCCGGCGGCCACGGGCGGGGGCGGGGCCTTTTGTTCACCGGCAACCATGCCGAACACGGCTCGCACATCGCCGCGCGCTCCGGCAGCCGGTTTTCCGTGCCGGTGCAGCCGCCGTTCAATGTCCTCAACCGGCCGTTCCTTACGGTCTTCAACGCAGCCTATCGCTGGAAAAAGGGCAAGTCCCCGGCACCGCGCCAGGCAGGTTATCAGGGCTTCTTCTTTCCGCTCGACGGTGTTCGCGACTGGAACCGGCTTTACGGGCCGCGCGGGCTTTTCCAGCACCAGAGCGTCATGCCGGGGGCAAATGCGCGCCGCGCCGTGCCGGCGCTGCTCGATGCGGCGCGGCGGGCGGGGCAGGGATCTTTCCTGACCGTGCTCAAGCGTTTCGGCAATGTCCGCTCCCCGGGGCTGCTGTCGTTCCCGCGGCCCGGCTACACGCTGACCCTCGATTTCCCCAACCAGGGCGAAAGGACGCTGCGGCTGCTCGCCGATCTCGACCGCATCACAGTCGAGGCGGGCGGGGCGGTGAACCCCTACAAGGACGCCCGGATGGCGCCCGCGACTTTCGCCGCGTCGTTCCCGCAATGGCAGCGGCTGGAAGCGCTCCGCGATCCTGCTTTCGTATCAAGCTTCTGGGCGCGCACCGCAAAAAGACTGGAAATCGGACAAGGGAGAGCTGAGGCTGCCGAATAGACAAAATTATAATAAATCATGGTGAATGAAATGTTAAATCATGATTTACCCAAAACAATGTCGCGGCTTCACGAAATATTTTCAGGTTTGTAATAGGACCGCCCAAGAGGCGGGTGGCAACAATGAAATACATAATCTTCATTCTGTTCACGGTCATGACCAATGCCGCGGCGCAGCTGATGCTGAAGCAGGGCATGATGTCGATGGGGCCGATCTCCTTCGAAGGCGTCAATCCGCTCGTCAAGCTCTTGCAGATCGTGTTCAGCCCCTGGGTGTTCCTGGGCCTGTGCACCTTCGTCATCTCGATGGCATCGCATCTTTACGTGCTGTCCAAGGTCGAGCTCAGCTTCGCCTATCCGTTCCTCAGCCTCGCTTATGTCGCCGTGGCGATCTTTGCCTATTTCGTCTTCCGCGAGGACCTCAATGGCTGGCGTATCGCCGGCATCGCCTGCATCTGCGTCGGCACGATCCTGATAGCGCAAAGTGGGCGCGGGCATGAGGAACAGACCGCGTCCATCACTCCCGGCAAGATCGGCACAAGCGAGGTCGTCCGATGAGACATGTGATTTTCGGCGGCGACGGTTTCGTCGGCCGTCACCTTGCTCCCAAGCTCGTCGCCGATGGCGAGAACGTCGTCGTCGCCGACATCGTCAAGAGCGACCTGCCGCATTACCGCTCGATGCGCTTCATCACCTGCGACGTGACCGATCCGGCCTCGGTCGCGGCGGTCGGCCTAAAGGCCGACGACATGGTCTACAACCTCTCGGCCAAGATGTTGTCGCCGATCCAGGTGCGCGCCAAGCGGCATGATTTCTTCTTTCCGGTGAATTTCCACGGCGCCGAGAACATCATGCAGGCGATGGACAAGGCGGGCGCATCGAAGCTGGTCCACTACACGACCGACATGATCTACGGCCACACGGTGGTGCTGCCGATGACCGAGGACCATCCAGTCTCGCCGCTCGGCGAATATGGGCTGTCGAAGCTCAAGACCGAGGAGCTCGCCGCCGAATGGCGCAAGCGCGGCATGTCGATCTCACTGTTCAGGCCGCGCTTGATCATCGGCCCCGGACGCCTCGGCATCCTGGAAAAGCTGTTCAAGCTGATCGACTGGAACCTTCCCGTGCCGATGATCGGGTCAGGCCGGAATCCCTATCAGTTCATCTCGGTGTTCGATTGCGCCGAAGCCGCCCGCGCGGCCTGGAAAGCCGGCGTCCCGAACGAGGCCTATAATCTCGGCTCGCTCAATCCGCCGCCGGTGAGAAAACTGCTCGGCGACCTCATCCGCCATGCCGGCTCGAAGTCGATCCTGCTGCCGACGCCGGGCTGGGCGGTCAAGCGCACGCTGGATGTGCTCGACCTCATGAACATGCCGATCATGGACCCGGAGCAGTATCTGATCGCCGACGAGGAGTGCGTGCTCGACGTGTCCAAGGCCGAGCGCCAGCTCGGCTGGGTGCCGCAATATCGCGACGAGGACATGCTGATCGCCGCCTACAGCGAATACCGCGCCAAGAAGGACGGCCACGCCGTCGCCACCGAACACGTGCCAGCCGAATAAGGCGGCGAGGGAGATTTTCGAGATGACCGTCATGGCCAAGCCGGAACAGACAGGCACGCGCGCGCTGGTCGAGGCTCCAGCGCTTTCGCCCGCAACAATAGCCAAGCCCGACCTTATCAGTGTCGAGCAGGCCAAGGCGATGGACGTTGCCCGCATCACCGACCTGTTCAAGGCGCATCTCAACCCTGGACAGTTGCATTTCATGAAGCTGCTCGGCTTCCACAAGGTCAAGATCGAGCGCGCCGAGGGCATGTTCTATTTCGACCAGAACGGCCGCAAGATCCTCGACTTCTTCGGCGGCTTCGGCTCGCTGGCCTTCGGCCACAACCATCCGCGCATCCTGGAAGCCCGCAAGAGGTTCCAGGAGGAAAAGCGCCAGGAGATCGCCATCGCCTTCATGTCGCAATATGCGGCGGCCCTGGCGCACAACATCGCCAAATGTTCGCCCGGCGAGCTCGACATGGTGTTCCTGGGCTCGTCCGGTTCGGAGGCCATGGAAGCGGCGGTGAAGCTTGCGGAGCGCGCCGCCGGCCCGAAGCGACCGAAAGTCGTCTATGCCGAGAATTCCTTTCACGGCAAGACCAAGGGCGTGCTGGCGATCACCGACGGCCAGCTCTACCGCGCCGACTTCAAGGTGGCCGACAATGTCGCGCGCGTGCCTTTCGCCGACATCGACGCCGTCGAGCGCCTGTTCAAGAGCGATCCCGAGATCGGCGTCATCGTGCTTGAAACCATCCAGGGCGGCGGCGGCATCATCCAGGCTCCTGCGGAATATTGGCAGAAGTTGCGCGCGCTTTGCGACCGGCATGGTGTGCTGTGGGTCGCCGACGAGGTGCAGTGCGGCTATGGCCGTTCGGGCCGCTTCTACGCTTTCGAGCATTACGGCGTGGTGCCGGACGTGACGGCGCTGGCGAAATCGCTGGGCGGCGGCAAGGCGGCGGTCGGCGCCATGATCGCCAAGCGCGACGTCTACATGAAGGCCTATGGCACGCCGAAGACGGCGATGATCCATGCCATGGCGACGTTCGGCGGCATGGGCGAGGCCTGTATCACGGCGATCGAAGGCATCAATGTGCTCTATGACGAAGGGCTGATCGACAACGCCGCCTCGACCGGCGAGTACCTTCTGCAGCGGCTGCAGGCGCTGAAGGAGAAGTATCCGAGAATCATCAAGGACGTGCGCGGCAAGGGCTTCATGATCGGGCTCGAGTTCCACGATTTCTCGCAGACCTTGCCGATGGTGCTGCGCCCGGTGGTGAGCGTGCTCGACGACAAGCTGAAGGGCTCGCTATCGGGCTTCGTCGGCTCGCTGCTGTTGCGCGACTATGACGTGCTGGTCGCCTTCACCGAATACAACCGCAACGTCATCCGGCTCGAGCCGCCGCTGATCTGCCAGCGCGAGCATGTCGACCGCTTCGTCGATGCCTTCGACAGCCTGTTGTCGCGTGGCATCGTGGCGATCGTGAAGGACTTCGTGAAAAGCCAGGTCGGTAAGTAGAGGCCGCTGGGCATGCTGACCAGGCCGTCCGCTCCGACCAATCCGCTGGAACGGTTGACCGGCGCCGGTCTGGCGTGGGGCGAGGGGACCTATGCGAGATGGGCTGCATCGATCGGAGCGATCGCCTTCTCGCTCTATATCCTGCTCACCGCCGCGACCGCCTGGTTCATGCCCGACGCCAACTGGGACATGCTGCCCTATCTGGCGATCGCCGAGGAAGGCACCTATCCCGATCCGCAGGCGCTGCATGACTATGCCTACAGCGCGGTCAAGGCCGGCGTGTCGGCCATCGATTACAAGACGCTGACCGACGATGGCGGCGGCTTCCGCAACCACATGGCGGCGAATGCCGCCGACTTCCACTCGCTGCTCGGCATGTACCGGATCAAGTTCCTGTATGCCGAGATCCTGTCCGGCCTCAGCCATGTCGTCTCGCCGGTCGAGGCGATGCGGCTGGTGCAGGTGTTTTCCGTGCTCCTGTTCGGCGCCATAACGCTCGCCTGGCTGCGCGCGGAAGGCGCGCTGGCCCTGGCGCCGGTCGTCGGCGCGGTGCTGATCATGGCCGATTTCGGCGACGCGGCGCGCGCCTCGACGCCAGACCTTCTGTGCTCGGCGCTGTTCCTCGGCGGGCTCTTCGCCTATGTGCGCAAGCGCGAGGCGGCGACCGCGGTCCTGCTCTTCCTCGCCTTCATGGCTAGGCCGGACAACATCGTCTTCCTCGCCATCTTCGCCGTGTTGCTCGTTGCTTTCCGCGGGAGGGCATGGGGGGCGCTGGCAGGCTTCGCGGCATCCTTCATCGCTTACTTCGCCATATCGCACTGGGCGCAGCATCCGGGATGGTGGCCGCATCTGTGGTTCTCCAGCATTGAGCAACACTACAATATGGAAGGGTTCGAGCCGCCGTTTTCGGTCGTGGCCTATCTCAAGGCATTCGCTGCCTCGGTGGTCCGCGCGATCAGCGTCAACAGCTGGGTCGGCGTCTCGGTGCTGGCCTTGGCCGGATGGTACGGCTTGAACCGCGCCGGCTTCCGGCTCGACCGCCGCGCCGGCATCCTGCTTGCGGCGCTCGTGCTCGGCGTGCTGGCCAAGTTCACCGTCTTCCCGATACACGACACCCGTATCTACTTCCCCAACCTTCTGCCGCCCTTCCTGCTGCTGGCAGCGCCGCTGATGGCGCTGTGGGCAGCAGCGAGCCAGGGCGGCCCGCGCGCCGCGCCGCTGGTCATCTCCGGAGACAAATCATGAGCTCGCTTTCCAGCCTCGCGCGCATCGTCCTGTCGCTCGGCCTGCCTGTCGGCCTGCTCGACCGAGGGCCTTCGCTGCGCGGCACGAAGTTTCTCGCCAGGGCGGCGCTCAAGGCGCGGTTTGGCGGCAATGGCCGTTCGTTCCAGATGGTCAATGTCGGCGCCTGCGACGGCGCGCTGTTCGACGACGTGACACCCTGGCTGCACAGGATCCGCGGCGCGCGCGCCATGCTGGTCGAGCCAATCCCCTACAACCAGAAGCGGCTTCGCGCCAACTATCCTGATACCGACCGCTTCATCATCGAGCCGGTGGCGGTGACCAGGACCAAGGGAACGATCACTGTCCATACGTTCGATGCTGCCGCGCTCGAATCCGGCAGGCTGCCGATCGAGTTCATCGGCTGCTCGTCGGTCACCGACACCAACCTGATGTCGGGCAAGAACGCCTGGGGCGAGGCCGACGCCAACTTCAACAAGTTCGCGCCGCATCTGAAGGACATAGAGGTGCCGTCGGAAACCTTGCAGACGCTGCTCGACCGCAACGGCATCAGCCATATCGACGCTTTCCTAGTCGATTGCGAAGGCGCCGACTGGATGGTGTTCGAGCAGCTTGACCTGCAGCGCTACCGTCCCGGCATGATCAAGATCGAGGTCGGTGCCCTGCCGGCGGCCGAGATCGGCCATGTCGTCGTCAAGCTCAAGACCGCCGGCTACCAGGTCGGCTTCCAGGCCGAGGACATCTGGGCTTTCAACTGAGCGAGATCGCATCCGGAGCCGAGCAGGGGCGCAGGGTCGCGCCGCATCCGCGACGTGTCGCAAACAGGCGGTAGCCCAACCGTCGTCCCCTGCATATTGTGCGCCATTCGAAGGGGCGCGAACGCGCCCGTCCATCCCTTTGGAGTCGCGGGCAATGGCAGAGTTTCCGAAAAAGGCGAAGGTCGTCATCGTTGGCCTGGGCGGTATTGTCGGCGCGTCGGTCGCCCATCACCTGATCGAGCGCGGCTGGGATGACATCGTCGGCATCGACAAGTCGGGCATCCCGACCGATATCGGCTCGACGGCACATGCCTCGGACTTCTGCTACACGACCAGCCACGACTTCCTCTCCTGCTGGACGACGCTCTATTCCATCGATTTCTACGAGAAGATGGGCCACTACGCCCGCGTCGGCGGTCTTGAGGTGGCGCGCGTCGGCGACGACGGCCGCATGGACGAGATCAAGCGCAAGGTCGCTTCCGCCAAGGCCTTCGGCACGCGCGCCCGTCTCATCGAGCCGGCGGAGATCAAGAAGAAGTTCCCGCTGATCGAGGAGCATCTGGTGCAGGGAGGCCTGTGGGACCCGGATGCCGGCCTCGTCATCCCGCGCTCGCAGACGGTGGCCGGCAAGCTGGTCGACCAGGGCGTGGCCGGCGGCAAGCTGCAGGCTTTCGCCAATACCTCGGCCAAGTCGCTGATCGTCGAGAACGGCCGCATCAAGGGCGTGGTGACAGAGCGCGGCACGATCGAGGCGGACTATGTCGTCGTTTGCACCGGCATCTGGGGCCGGCTCACCGCGGCGCTGGTCGGCGAGGACCTGCCGGTCATGCCGATCGATCATCCGCTCACTTTCTTCGGCCCGTACAACGAATTCGCCGGCACCGGCAAGGAGATCGGCTGGCCGCTGCTGCGCGATCAGGGCAACTCTGCCTATATGCGCGACACCGGCGATCCCAAGACCGCCGAAGGCGGCCAGATCGAGTGGGGTTATTACGAGGAGACCAATCCACGCCTCTGCCACCCGCGCGATCTTCTCGAGAAGGACCAGGCGCGGCTCTCGCCATCGCAGCGCGACCTCGACATGGAACAGATCATGGCGCCGCTGGAGCGCGCCATGGAGCTGACGCCGATCCTCGGCGAGCTCGGCTACAATGAAGGCCATTCCTTCAACGGCCTGCTGCAGGTGACCACCGATGGCGGCCCGTCCATGGGCGAAAGCCAGAAGGTGAGGGGCCTGTGGTACGCCGTCGCCATCTGGGTCAAGGACGGCCCGGGCATGGGCAAGCTGATCGCAGACTGGATGACCGACGGCCGGACCGAGGTCGATCATCACCAGATCGACTATTCGCGCTTCTACCCGCACCAGATGCAGGAACAGTTCATCTGGGATCGCTGCACCGAGACGGCGATGAAGGTCTATAATCCGGCGGTGCATCCGCGCGAGCCGTTCTCCAAGGGCCGCAACATCCGCCGCTCGCCGTTCTGGGAGCGCGAGAAGGAACTCGGCGGCTACTTCATGGAGCTGGGCGGCTGGGAACGTGCGCATGGCTACGCCGCCAACGAGCATCTGCTCGAGAAATACGGCAACCGCGTGCCGGTGCGCGAGAACGAATGGGACAATCGCCATTTCTGGCGCGTCTCCAATGCCGAGCACCTGGCGATGAGCGAGGATTGCGGCATCGTCAACCTGTCGCACTTCTCGATGTACGACGTCGAAGGCCCTGACCATGTCGCACTGCTGGAATGGCTGTGCGCGGCCAAGATCGGCGGCGACAACAACATCGGCAAAGGCATCTACACCCACTTCCTCGACGAGGAGGGCATGGTGCGCGCCGACTTCACCGTCATCCGCATGGCCGATCGCTGCCGGGTGATCGACGGCGCCGACGCCGGCCCGCGCGACTTCCGCTACATGCAACGCACCGCGCAGGACAAGGGTTTCGACGTCACCGTCACCGACGTGACCGAGAAATACGTCACCATCGGCATCTGGGGCCCGAATGCCCGCGCGACCTTGCAGAAGGTGGTCGAGAACCCGGAAGGCCTGTCGCCGGAGAATTTCCCGTTCGCGGCGATCAAGCCGATACGCATCGGCGGCAAGGACGTCACAGCCTTCCGCATCTCCTATGTCGGCGAACAGGGCTGGGAACTGCATATGCGCTACGAGGACGGCCTTGCCGTCTGGGACGCGCTGCGCTCGACCGGCGTCATGCCGTTCGGTGTCGAGACCTATGCCAACACGCGCCGCATGGAAAAGAGCCTGCGGCTGCAGAACGCCGATCTCTTGACCGAGTACAATCTGCTCGAGGCCGATCTTGCCCGCCCGAAGGTCAAGGAGAACGATTTCTGCGGCAAGGCCAAGCACCTGGAATACCGCGCTCGCGAGCACCAGCCGGCCGTGCTGTGCACGCTGGTGATGACCGAGAACAAGGACGCCAACGGCGTCGCGCGCTATCCGGTCGGCACCATGCCGGTGCAGGACCCCACGACCGGCGAGACGCTGGTCGACGAACTCGGTCGCCGCTCCTTCACCACGTCGATTGCCTATGGTCCGACGATCGGCAAGAACATCGCGCTTGCCTATCTGCCTTGGGCCTATGCCCAGGAAGGCCGCAAGCTCAATGTCGAGTATTTCGGCGAAACCTATCCGGTCGAGGTCGCCGGCGTCGGCTACAAGCCGCTCTACGACCCGGAGAACCTCAAGCCGCGCAGCTAAGGTCGCGGACGCGGAAGCGCGAATTCAAAGCCCGGCTTCGGCCGGGCTTTTTTCTTTTGCGCGGCAGATTTCTCGCATAGCTTTGCACCCGACGGAGGGGACAAGGTTGCAACGGTTCGGCTGGGACAGGAAGAACGACGCATTCGTCTTCACGATGAAGGGGAACATTCCCGTTCGTGTCAGTTGGACCTTTGTCATTCCCGCCGCGTTGCCGTTCCTGCATGAGTGGTCGAGGCGCCCACAGGCCGCCCTGACCCATACCCTCATCCTTGCGGCGCTGCTGTTCCTGTCCGTGTTCCTGCATGAGCTTGCCCATGTCTGGGCCGCGCGGCGACAAGGCATCGGCACCCAGCGCATAGACCTGTATTTCTTCGGCGGAATTGCCTGGTTCAAGCCCGGCGCGGCTTCGCCTTACGGCTGGGCGTGGATCTCTTTCGCCGGGCCGCTGGTGAATATCGTCCTGGCGGCGGGTTTTGCGACTGCCTATTACCTTTTCGCCCGGCCCTTGGTCGATCCGGACGGTTTTTTCAGTTCGCCGCCGCCGAGACCGGACACGCTTGTTGAGTGGGCGCTTTGGCTTGGCGCCTTGGTGAACGCGGTTCTGGCCATTCTCAATCTCCTTCCGGCCTATCCGCTCGACGGCGGAGCGATCACCAGGCATCTGCTTGCGCCGCGCTTTGGCCCGGACACTGCCACGCGGATCGTCGGCTTCTGCGGCGTCGTCCTTTCGATCTTGCGTTTCGTGGTCATCGTGCCTGCGGCCATAGGCGGAATCCTGGTGTGGATTCCGCCGTCCTTCGGGCCGAACTGGCGGGCGTTTCGCGCCACTGGCAATAAGAAGCCCGTTCCGCAGCATCCGGCTTGATGTGCAGGGGACCAGCGGCTTATGTGGCCGCATCAGAAGCCCGCGAAAGCAATACGCCACATGCGCATCCTGTCCGACGCCTTCATTCCCGAACTGCCCAATCGCTACAATGGCAAGGTGCGCGAGAATTACGACCTCCCGGACGGGCGCCGCATTATCATCGCCACCGATCGTCTGAGCGCGTTCGACATCATCCTGGCCTCGATCCCCTTCAAGGGCGAGGTGCTCACGCAGACGGCCCGCTACTGGTTCGAGGAAACCGCCGACATCTGCCCCAACCACGTGCTGGAATATCCCGATCCCAATGTCGTCATCGGCACCCGGCTCGACATGCTGCCGGTCGAAATGGTCGTGCGCGGCTATCTGGCGGGGACCACCAGCACCTCGATCCTGACCAAGTACAGGAAGGGCGAGCGGAGCTTCTACGGACACACCTTTCCCGATGGGCTGCGCGACAATGAAAAGCTGGCGCAAGCGATCATCACGCCGACCAGCAAGGCCGCAAGCGGCGGCCATGACGAGCCGCTGTCGGAAGCCGAGATCATCGAGCAAGGGCTGCTCACGCAGGCGCAGTGGGACACCGTGTCGCGTTATGCGCTGCAGCTGTTCGCCCGAGGCCAGCAGCGCGCCGCCGAACGCGGCCTGATCCTGGCCGACACCAAGTATGAATTCGGCACCGCGCCGAACGGCGCCATCGTGCTGGCGGACGAAATCCACACGCCCGACAGCAGCCGCTACTGGATCGCGCAGAGTTACGACGAGGCGTTCGAAAGCGGCGGCCGGCCGCGGAGCTTCGACAAGGATTTCATCCGGTCATGGGTGTCGGCGCGCTGCGATCCCTACAAGGATCCGATCCCTCAAATTCCGGACGAGGTGATCAACCAGGCTTCGGCGGTCTATATCCAGGCCTATGAAGCGATCACCGGCGCAAAGTTCGTGCCCGATCTTTCCGGCGACACCGTTCTGGAGCGCATCCGTTCGAATCTCGCGCGGTATTTTTAACAAGGCCGGCGCCGACGGAGCCCGGCGCTACAGGGAATTCCCCGGCTTTTGCGCGCGACGGTTTTCGCTTACCCTTCCTCCATGTCTGCTTATGCCCGCACAAGGCATATCGTCCCAGGCAGTGCCGCCCTGGCGCTGGCGCTTTGGTTGACACAGGCCGCTTCTCCCGCCGAGCCCGTCGATGTCGAACTGGTGCTGGCCGTCGATGTTTCGCTGTCCATGTCGCTGGATGAACTGGAGATCCAGCGTCACGGCTATGCGGCGGCGCTGACGCATGACAATGTGCTGAAGGCCATCGCCGCCGGCGCCTATGGCAAGATCGCCGTCACCTATGTCGAATGGGCGGGCACCACCTGGCAGCGGGTGATCGTGCCGTGGACTGTGATCGCCAACCGCGCCGACGCCGAGAAGGTGGTGGCTCAGCTCGATGCCCGCCCGCCCGACAGCGCCCGGCGGACCTCGATCTCCGGCGCGCTCACCTTCGGCAGCGACCTGTTCGCCGAGAGCGGTTTTGACGGTACGAAGCGCGTCATCGACGTTTCGGGCGACGGGCCTAACAACCAGGGCGCGCCCGTCGATCTCACGCGTGACGAGGTGGTCAAGCAGGGGATCACCATCAACGGCCTGCCGCTGATGACGCGCGGCGGCTTCAGCGGCGCCTTCGACGTCGCCAATCTCGACCGCTATTACAGCGACTGCGTCATCGGCGGACCGGGCGCCTTCATGATCCCGGTCAGCGACTGGACGCAGTTTCCCGAAGCGATCCGCCGCAAACTTGTGCTGGAGCTTGCCGGCCCGGCGTCGCCGCAATGGGCGGCGGAGGAGGCCGCGCATCCGCCGGTCATTCTTGCCGACGACAGGCCGGCCGTCGACTGCCTGGTCGGCGAGAAGATGTGGCGCAACCGCGGTCTGGGGCTGACCGGCCATTGAAAGGCGATGCCGGATTGGACCATCGTCCAGTGCGGCCTCTGCTTCATTGACAAGCCTTTTGGCGTCTGTGAGACAATTTGCGCTCACTACACAAAAGGGGAACCACAATGAAAAGAACCACCATCTTCGCGGCGGCGCTGGCGGCCGCCACCATGCTCGGCGGGCCGGCCATGGCGGCCACGTCGCTCACCATCGGCATCAGCGGCTGGACCGGCTTTGCGCCGCTCACTCTGGCCAAACAGGCCGGGCTTTTCGAAAAGCACGGGCTCGACGTCACGCTGAAGAAGGTACCGCAGGCGAGCCGTCCGTTGGCGATTGCCAGCGGCGACCTGCAATGCGCGGCGACCACGGTCGAGACCTGGATGGTGTGGAACGCCAGCGGCGTCACCACCAAGCAGATCTTCCAGCTCGACAAATCATACGGTGCCGACGGCATCGTCGTGCGCAACGACATCAAGACCGTCGCCGATCTCAAGGGCAAGACTGTCGCCTCGTCCGCGCCCGGCACTTCTCCCTATTTCATGCTCGCCTGGGTGCTCAACAAGAACGGCATGTCGACCAAGGACGTGACGGTCGTCAACCTGGAGCCGGATGCGGCGGCCCAAGCCTTCCTGGCCGGCCAGAACGATGCCGCCGTCACCTATGAGCCTTTCATTTCGGCTGTCCGCGACAAGGCCGACCAGGGCCATATCCTGGCGACGACGCTCGACTATCCTATGGTGATGGATACGGTCGGCTGCACGCCGGACTTCCTCAAGGCCAATCCCGATGTCGCCAAGGCGCTCGCCGACAGCTATTTCGACGCGCTCGACATGATCAAGAAGGACCCGCAGAAATCCTACGAGATCATGGGCGCGGACGTGAAGCAGTCGGCCAAGGAGTTCGAGGACTCGGCCAAGTATCTGAAATGGGCGGACAAGGCGGAGAACAAGCAGTTCTTCACCAAGGATTTCCAGGACTTTTCCAAGACCGCGGCCGCGCTGCTGATCGAGATGGGGCTGATCAAGGAGGCGCCCGACGTAACCACGCTCGCCGATACGAGCGCGGTGGCCAACTGATCGCGCATCACCCGATCGGCGGCGTCAGGTCGCCGATCTCTCCCCTCGAGGACTTTTCCTGATGCTGCGCCCCTTGCATCCCGTTGCGCCGGGCACTCGTACCGTGCTCGGCGTCGCCTTCTTCGTGTTGTTCGTGGTGTTCTGGGCGTGGATCACGCTTGGTGGCCATGTGAACCGGATCTTTCTCGCCGATCCGCTGTCGATGCTGAAGGATGGCTGGCGACTGCTCACCGAGGACCGTTTCTGGCTCGACATATTGATCACCATCTGGCGGGTCTTCGGCGGTTTCGTGCTGGCTTCGATTGTCGCGGTGCCGATCGGCATCGCCATGGGCGCCTGGAAGCCGGTCGAAGCTTTCCTCGAACCGTTCGTGTCCTTTGCGCGCTACCTGCCGGCGTCTGCCTTTATCCCGCTGCTCATCCTGTGGGCCGGCATCGGTGAACTGGAAAAGCTTCTGGTGATCTTCGTCGGCTCGGTGTTCCAGATCATCCTGATCGTCGCGGTCAAGGTGGGCAGCACCAGGCGGGACCTTGTCGAGGCCGCCTATACGCTCGGCGCCACCGACAACGGCATCGTCAAGCGCGTCATCATGCCGGCCAACGCGCCGGAGATCGCCGAAACGCTGCGATTGGTGCTCGGCTGGGCCTGGACCTATGTCATCGTCGCTGAGCTGATCGGCTCGTCGTCGGGCATCGGCTACATGATCATCAACAGCCAGTCGCGGCTGGCGACGGGGCAGATCATCTTCGGCATCATCGTGATCGGGCTGATCGGACTTCTGTCCGATTTCGCCTTCAAGGCGCTGAATCGCTGGCTCTATCCATGGAGCCTGGCATGAGCAAGCTTCAGATCGAGGGCGTTTCGCGGACCTTTGCCGGGGTAAGGGGCGGGCAGCCGGTGCAGGCGCTGCAGCCGGTCGACCTCTCCGTCGCGGCGAACGACTTCATCACCATCTTGGGGCCGTCCGGCTGCGGGAAGTCGACGCTGCTGAGGATCGTCGCCGGGCTGGAAGCGCCGAGCACCGGCCGCGTGCTGCTCGACGGCAAGGCGGTCACGAGGCCAGGGCCGGACCGTGGCATGGTGTTCCAGTCCTATACGCTGTTTCCCTGGCTGACGGTTGCCGAAAACATCGGCTTCGGCCTGCGTGAACGCAGCATGCCGGAGCGCGAACGCAACGAGATCGTCGCTTCCTACGTCGATCTCGTCGGGCTCAAAGGGTTCGAGAACCACTGGCCGAAGCAGCTTTCGGGTGGCATGCAGCAGCGCACGGCGATTGCCCGCGCCCTTGCCAACGATCCGGAGATCCTGCTGCTCGACGAGCCGTTTGGCGCGCTGGACAACCAGACGCGCGGGTTGATGCAGGAATTGCTGCTCGGCATCTGGGAGCGGCGCAAGAAGACGGTTCTGTTCGTCACCCACGACATCGAGGAGGCGATCTTCATGGCTTCGCGCGTCGTCGTGATGAGCGCCCGGCCCGGCCGCATCAAGTCGGACGTGCCGGTGGACCTGCCGCATCCGCGCCACTACACGCTGAAGACCAGTCCGGAATTCTCGACGCTCAAGGCGCAGCTCACCGAAGATATCCGCATCGAGGCGATGCGGACGGCGCAGACACAGTCGGCCTAGATCAGGATGACGTTTCGTTGAAACGCCACCCTGATCTAACTCCTTATTGGAGCATGATCTTCTCCGAAAACCGGTTCCCACTTTTCGGGATCATGTTCTAGGCGATCAAGCCGCCAAGAGCTGCTTGCGGTCGACGCGCTCCTGCTGCGGCGAGCGGGCATAGAGCTCGCGGTAGCATTTGGAGAAATGCGAGGCGGAGACGAAGCCGCAGGCCACCGCCACCTCGACCACCGGCATCGACGACTGGATGAGCAGGTGCCTGGCGCGGTCGAGCCTGATCTCCAGATAGTAGCGGGCAGGGGAGCGACCCATCTCGGTGCGGAACAGGCGCTCGATCTGCCGGCGGGACAGGTCGACATGGTCGGCGATCTCGATCAGCGACAGCGGCTCGGAAAGGTTCGCCTCCATCAGCTCGATGATGGTGAGCACCTTGGAATTCTGGACGCCTAGGCGGGCGCGCAGCGGCAGGCGCTGGCGGTCGGTCGGGCTGCGCACGCGGTCAGTCAGCACCTGTTCGCAGACGCGGTTGACCAGGCTTTCGTCGAAATCGTCGCCGATCAGCTTCAGCATCATGTCGAGCGCGGCGGTGCCGCCGGCGCAGGTATAGATGTTCTGGTCGACCTCGAAGAGGTCGGCATAGACATTGGCTTTCGGGAAGGCCTCGGAGAAGCCCGGCAGGTTCTCCCAATGGATGGCGCAGCGCTTGTTGGAGAGCAGGCCCGCGGCGGCCAGGATATGCGCGCCGGTGCACAGACCGCCCACGGCGACGCCGCGATTATACTCCTCGCGCAGCCAGGCGAAGGCCGATTTGTTATGGTAGCGCTCGACATTCATGCCGCTGCAGACGATCGCCATATTCGGCCGGTCCGGCCCTGCCATCTTCTTGCGCTCCTCCTCCAGCGAGGTGTTGACGGCGCATTCGACACCGTTCGAGGCGCGCACCGGCTTGCCGTCGATGCTGGCCAGACGCCAGCGATAGGCCTCATAGCCGAGCATGCGGTTTGCCGAACGCAGCGGGTCGAGCGCTGTCGCAAAGGCGATCATGGTGAAATCGGGAACGAGGAAGAACACAAACGATCTCTTGATCGCATGCTTTACGGCATTCACGGGGTAACCTCACGCTGCCATGACGCGAACAGGATGTCGCGAACAGCATAGCGACATCAGGAAAAACCATTCCTGTCAATCGGGTAGGCGGCCAAGTGACGATTAAATTTGCGACACGGGTCGCAAATGGGCAATGCGTGCAACCACAGCGCGCCGCCGCACCGGCGGCAATCGCCGGCGCGCAAACGAAAACGCCGCCTCGGCGGAGCCGGGCGGCGTTGAATTTCGTATACCGGTCGTCTCAGGCAATGAAGCCGAGGCGGGCAGCAGCCACGGCGCCGGTCTGGCCGGGCATGGTCTTGGCGAGGCGCTGACGCTCAAGAGCGGTCGTCAGGTTCATCTCGCGGCGGGCGAACAGGCGGGCAAAGAGCTTCATCATCATCTCCATTTGGTTGCTCAGACGGGTCGCCTTCGCTTAAGGAGTGGGGCAGCTCGTTTTTGCTGACGCCGATATAGGCTCGCTTCAGCAAAAACTAAATCGCAAAAGCGAAGCGCTTGATATGAAAAGCGACATCATTTGCGACGGTTTTGGGTGCTCTGCCTAAAATTCCTTTCATTTACAATGATTTAGCTTGCAAATTAACCCGCTATGCGGGTGGTTCATATACGTCATGCGCCGACCGCATGGCTGAAAAAGTAGTTTGAGTGCAAACAAAACAAACTGAAGGCCTGCCGAGCTGACGCGGCAGGCCTTCAGAACTCTCTACACACGTCGTTACTTTGCTCCGGCCCAGGTTCCGACGCCGAGGCGCAGGCCGGGCTTGGCATCGGCGGCTTCCGGCCAACCGATATCCTTCTGCAGTTCGATAGGCAGCGCGTGGATGGCGCGTTCGGTCTGGTAGCGGGCGCGGGCCGCGCTGAATTCGGTCGCAAGCCGACCGATGGACGACAGGATGGACATTTCTTTCTCCTCTATGCGGGCTGGGAGGCGCCCGGCAATGCGTTAAGTCAGGTCTGTTTCAGCTTCATTTCGTGTCGATTGCAGGACTGTGTCAGGGTCGTTTCATGGCTGCTTTTGGCAGCATCCTGCATCGATCAAGTTGACTATGCGCCTGGAGTGATGTTCAATCAAACGAAATGGAATGATGAATTGCATCAGAAAAATTGAAGGCAAGCTCCCATGAACGCCCCGCTCAATCATCCCTTGCCGCTGCTCGATCTCGATGTGCTGCGCACCTTCGTGGCAATTGCCGAGACCGGCAGCTTCACCACCGCCGCAAATGCGGTTTTCCGCACGCCGTCGGCCGTTTCCATGCAGATCAAGAAGCTCGAGGACATTCTCGGCCGTTCGGTCTTCGCGCGCGACGCCCGCTCGGTGACGCTGACCACGGATGGCGAAATGCTGCTCGGCTATGCCCGCCGGCTTTTGTCGATCAATCGGGAGGTGGTGTCGAAGTTCATCATTCCCGACATCGTCGGTGTGGTTCGCCTGGGTTCGCCGGATGACTATGGCGAGCGTATCCTGCCGCATGTGCTGAAGCGCTTCGCTCAGTCGCATCCCTCGATCGCCGTCGACGTCACCATCGACCAGAGCATCAATCTGCGCCGCCGCATGGACGACCGCGCGCTCGATATCACGCTGCTCACCAATTCCTACAAGGCCAGCGCCGTCGGCGCCGAGGTTCTGCTCACCGAGCCGATCGTCTGGGCGGGCGCCAAGGGCGGCTGCGCGCATCTGCGCGAACCCTTGCCGGTGTCGCTGTGGGAGGAAGGCTGTGCCTGGCGGGCAGGGGCCCTGGAAGCGCTTGGACGCGAGGGCCGCAACTACCGCATCGCCTATATGAGCGCCCATACGGCCGGCCAGCGCGCCGCTATCATGGCCGACCTCGCGGTGGCGCCGCTGCCGAAGTCGTTCCTGGGCGACGAGATGGTTTCGCTGGGCGCCAAGGACGGCATGCCGGACATCGGCACCTACAATCTCGCCATGGTGGTGGCCCCCGATGCCAGCGCGCCGGTGAAGGCCGTCGCCGACCATATCCGGGCGACGTTCGAAGCTTTCCGCGAAACCGGCAAGTTCTGAGCTATTCGGTCGCAGGCGCGGGACGGGCCGCGAAAGCAGCCTTTGTCCTGCGTTGCTTGCGAGCGCGGCGTGCTGCCGGGGCGCTGTTGACGAATGCCACGATGCTGTCGCGCGCGCGACGCGCCTCGGGCATTTCGATCAGCGGCCAGACGTGGAACATGCCCTCCTCATAGACCACGTCGACCTCGACGCCGGCGGCGCGCGCGCGTTCGGCGAAGATCAGATTGTCGGGGCTGAGCAGATCGCGCGAGCCTGTCAGCAGCAGCGTTTTCGGCAGCACCGAGAGATCGCCATAAAGTGGGCTGATGTGCCAGTCGGACCGCTCGAAACCGGCACTGTAGAGCCGGATCGCTTCCAGGCCGCCCGGAATACCAAGCCAGGGATCGTTGCGCTCCGCTTCGAACACTTCCGGATTGGACAGCGACATGTCGAGGCCGGGCGAGATCAGCACGTGACGCGCCGGCGCGGGCAAGCCTTCTTCGGCGGCCAGCATGGTGAGCACGACGGCCATGTTGCCGCCGGCGGAATCGCCCATGAAAACGATGTCCTCGGCATCGGTTTCTTCAAGCATGCGTCGATAGACGTCGCCGACCATGCCGAACATGTCGTGGAAATCGTGTTCCGGCGCGATCGGGTAGATCGGCACGGTGATCCCGAAGCCGAGGCGCTCGGCCATCTCCGCGATCAGGCCCCAATGGTAGGACGTGATCTGGAAGACATAGGCGCCGCCATGCATGTAAAGGATGCGCCGTCGCTCGCCCGCTTTCGGGGCGATCTCATAGACGGGAAAGCCGTCGACTTCGGTCTCGGCAATATCCAGGCGCGCCTTGAGCAGGGCCGGCGGATGATAGTCCTCGGTCTTGCGAGCGTAGGCGATCCAGCGCTGCAGGTTTTCGGGACTGGCAAACGCCTTCTTGCGGCTGTGCCTCAGAACGAACGAAACGAGATGGCTTTTCAAGCTAGGCATGCGGATACACGGACTTCGGCAGAGCCGACTAAGAAGAATTCCTCCCCGCTGTCCGAAGATCGTACCTCAGTTAAAAATGTCAAGGTTTCGCGGCTGGCACATCGGTGTGATCCGATGGTGCCAGTCTCAGCGCCGCTTCGGCAGCAGCGCGGCGCGCAATTTGTTGTCGCCGGTCGCCGAGGCCGTGTTCGGGCCCCGGCGCCTGCCGAGCAGCTTGCATTTGTCGGCGAAGGTCATCAGCGCGGCGTGCCGAGAAGCAGTGCGTGAAGGGCCGCCTGCGGATCGCTCGGCGGCGAAGCCGGCCAGCCGATGTCCTTCTGGACGTGCGCCTGCAGGCTGTTCAGCTGGCGGATGGCCTTGTTCCTGGCATGAGCCTGCCTGATGGTCACGCCGAAGCGGCTGAGATTGTCGAACATCGACATATTTCATCTCCCTTGAAGTGCAGCGGACGGGAACTGTCCCGGCCGTCGTGCGATGTCCGCTAGATCGCTGACGCATGTATCGGATCGATTTCGCGAAAACAGCGTTTCCGTTTCAGGATCGAGTGAATCCAGAAACATTTGCATACAAATGAATTGGGTTGGGGAGCATTTCCGATTTTATCCGGATGGCTGCCATCCGCGGTTGACAGCGGCGATCGGCTGCATTGTTATTGTGCGATGCGATGTCAAATGTGTGCGCTGCAACATTGCGCGATTTGGGTCAGAGCATCGTGACGAGCATCCACAGTGTTCAATATCTGCGGGGCCTCGCCGCGTGCGCAGTGGTTTGCTTCCATGTCAGCGAGCAATTCGGCGGCTCGTTCGACGTCGGAGCAGCCGGTGTCGACATCTTCTTCGTCATCAGCGGCTTCATCATGTGGGTGACGACAGCCGGCAGGCCCGCCGACCCATGGCGTTTCATGGGGCGCCGCATTACCCGTATCGTGCCTCTGTATTGGATCGTCACGCTGCTGACCGCGGCGGGCATCCTGCTCAAGCCGCAGTTCTTCTACGGCCATTTCTTCAGCGTGGCGAATTTCGTCGGCTCGCTGTTCTTCCTGCCGGTGCTGCAGGAGGGCGCGCTGCACCCCATCGTCATACAGGGTTGGACGCTTTGCTATGAGATGATGTTCTATCTCGTCTTCACCTTGGTGCTGTTCCTCGGCGAGCGCTGGCGGTTCGGCGTCCTTACCGGCGCCCTCGTTGCCATCGTCGCGCTGCATTTCGTCCTTCCCGACGGATACACGCATGCCTTCACCGATCCCGTGGTGCTCGAGTTCGCGGCCGGTGTCGTGGTGGGACACTTGTGGTTCCAGGGTGCCAGGCTTCCGCTCGGCGCGGCGCTGGCGATGGCTGGTGCGGGATTTCTTCTGCTTGCGGCCAGCCCGCTGTTCGACGCCGATATGTCTCGCGCCCTGCGCTGGGGACTTCCGGCGACGCTGATCGTGGCGGGCGCGGTTTTTGCCGAGCGGGCCCGCCCGTTCAAGCCCGCCGCCTTGCCCAGCTTCCTCGGCGATGCGTCCTATTCAATCTATCTATGGCATGTCGTGGTCGGTGTCCTGGCGACGGGCATCGTCTTGAGGACCGGCCTCCCGGTGGTGTTGCAACCGGCGACGATCCTTGTCGCCACGCTTGCGTTCTCGGCAGTGCTTTACCTTGTCGTCGAAAAGCCGCTGATCACTTTGCTGCATCCGCAACGCCCGAGGGCCGCGGCCAAGGCCAGAAGCGCTGCGGCCTCAGGAGCCGCAGAATGAGGCCGCTACAAGCTTGAGCTTGCACTGGAACATGATCCCGAAAAGTGGAAACCGGCTTTCGGAAAAGATCATGCTCCAACGAAGAGCTAGATCAGGATGAGGGTTCAACGAAATGTCATCCTGATCTAGTCGCGGCCGCGCCGCGCCGCGCGCTCCTCGCGCGAGCGCCGGCGTGGGGTGGCATCGCCGGCGCCGCCGTCCTCGCTCATCGCCTTGCGCGGCGGAAGCTTCACCGCGGCCGCCAGCTTCGGGAAGGGATCGACCTTGTTCGGAAGCGCCATGGCGTAGACGAAGTGCTCCTGGAATTTCGGCTCCAGCGCCGTCTCGATCTTCTCGATCCTGCTCACCGTCTCCTCGATCTCGCGACGGTAGCCGCGATTGAGCAGCGCCATGCGCGCGCCGGCGCCGGCGGCGTTGCCTACGGCCGAGACCTTGTCGAGGTCGCAATCAGGGATCAGGCCGAGCACCATGGCGTATTTCGGATCGATGAAGGAGCCGAAGGCACCGGCGAAGTGGATGCGGTCGACATGGTCGGTGTTCTGCTTTTCCATCAACAGCTTGGTGCCGGCATAAAGTGCTGCCTTGGCGAGCTGGATGGCGCGCACGTCGTTCTGGGTGATGGTGATCTTCGGTTCGCCATCCTTCAGCACATAGGAGAAGGTGCGGCCATTCGGCACGATGCGCGGCGAGCGCATGCTGAGCGATCCATCGACGACGCCGTCTTCGGAAATGATGCCGGCGAGATACATCTCCGCCACCACCTCGATGATGCCGGAGCCGCAGATGCCGGTGACGCCGGTCGCCTGCACGCTTTCGGCGAAGCCCGGCTGATCGGACCAGAGCTCCGAGCCGATGACGCGGTAGCGCGGCTCGAGCGTTTCGGGATCGATGCGCACGCGTTCGATGGCGCCGGGCGCCGCGCGCTGCCCGCCGGAGATTTCCGCGCCTTCGAAGGCCGGACCGGTGGGCGAGGAAGCTGCGACCACGCGCGTCGAGTTGCCGAGCACGATCTCGGCATTGGTGCCGACGTCGACGATCAGCATCATCTCGTCCTGGCGATGCGGGCCTTCCGACAGGGTGACGGCGGCGGCATCGGCGCCGACATGGCCGGCGATGCAGGGCAGCATATAGAGACGCGCGCCCTGGTTGAGCTTCAAGCCAATGTCGGAGGCCTTGATGCGCACCGCGCCCGAGACGGCAAGCGCGAAGGGCGCGCCGCCCAACTCGGTCGGATCGATGCCCAGGAACAGATGATGCATGATCGGATTGCCGACGAAAACGGAATCCAGAATGTCGGCGCGCTGAACGTTGCCCTCGGCGCAGACCTTGTCGACGAGGCCAGACACGGCCTCGCGCACCGCGACCGTCATGCCTTCGCGGCCGTCCGGATTCATCATCACATAGGAGACGCGGCTCATCAGATCCTCGCCGAAGCGGATCTGCGGATTGGATGTGCCGGAGGACGCGGCGACGCGGCCGGAGAGCAGCGACACCAGATGCATGGCGATGGTGGTCGAACCGATGTCGCAGGCAAGGCCGTAGGCCTCGTTCTTGAGGCCGGGCCACAGCGCGATGACGCGCGCGATGTCGCTGTCGGCATCCTTGTGGATGGCGGCGGTGGCGGTCCAGTTGCCCTTGCGCAGGATGCCCTGCACCTGCGGCAGCAGGTAGAAGTCGAATTCGAGGTTCTGGAGGCCCCAGTCCTTCATCAGGGCGATCTTTAGCCGGTCGAGGTCGCCGAGCGGCTTGTGCATGTCGGGCTCTTCGATCTCGACATAGCACATGCGGATCGCCGTATCGCGGGCGATCACCCTCGTGTCGGCGTCCTTGCGGATGGTCTGGGCGTTGATGACGGTGTCCTGCGGCACGTCGATGACGAGGTCGCCGAGGATCTGCGCCGAGCAGGAGAGGCGGCGACGCTCCGGCAGGCCGCGCACGCGCTCATAGCGCTCTTCCTTGGCACCCTTGGGCGAGATGTGGTCGTTCGACGAGACGATCTTGTGCTTGGCGAAATTGCCTTCCTGCACTTCGATCTGGCAGCGACCGCAGGTGGCGCGGCCGCCGCACACGCTTTCGACATAGACGCCAAGCTGGCGCGCGGCATCGAGCACCGGCGTTCCAACGGGGAACCGGCCGCGCTTGCCTGACGGCATGAACAGCACGAGCGGATCGGTGATGTTGGGAGGAGGATTCATGCGGGCACGTATCTCGATGGCAATTGCAGATGCCGTTTAACGGATCGTTTTACTATTGGGCGGAGAGTCGGTTGGTCCAGGGGCCAACCATGTCGGATCTTCTGCTCTCCGCCATCTTCACCGCGTTCACCATGGTGCGCGTGCTCAAGGGCCCATGGATGCGCAATCCGCATTATCTGGCCACCGGGATTCTCGGCGCAATCGTCGGAACCCTGGTGCTGCACGCATACTGGCCCGCCTATGACGATGACTTCATCATCGGCGGCGCCACCGGCATTTTCGGATCGTGGGCGGGAATGGCGCTTTTCGACGCCATACTGGGCATGGCCTGACTGCAAAGCAGAGCGGTCCGAACGCATCCAAGATGCGAACGGACCAGCGTTGTTTGCGATGCGGCTCACGATTGCGCGCTTACCCCCTGGCCATGCGGGCTTCACGACCGCCGCGGCGACGGCCGCCGGCAGCGGCGGCGCCATCGCCAGGAGCGGTCACTGGGGCCGGCGCCGGGGCGGCATGGCCGCCTTCGGCCGGTTTGTAGTCCTTGTAGGTGCGGATCCAGTTGGTGCAGTTCTCGTCGGTGCCGTTCAGCACGTTGGCGCCGCGCACGGCTTCCATTTCCTGCGGACGGACCGGGTTCATGATGGCCGAGGTCATGCCGGCGCCGATCACCATCGGAATGAAGGCGGCGTTGATGCCGTGGCGGTGCGGCAGGCCGAAGGAGATGTTGGAAAGGCCGCAGGTGGTGTTGACCTTGAGCTCCTCGCGCAGGCGGCGAAGCAGCGCGAACACCTGACGGCCGGCATCGCCCAGCGCGCCGATCGGCATTACCAGCGGGTCGACGACGACGTCATGGGCGGGAATGCCATGGTCGGCGCAGCGCTCGACGATCTTCTTGGCGACGGCGAAGCGGACGTCCGGGTCCATCGAGATGCCGGTCTCGTCATTGGAGATGGCGACCACCGGGACGTTGTATTTCTTGACCAGCGGCAGGATGGCCTCGAGTTTCTCTTCCTCGCCGGTGACGGAATTGACCAGCGGGCGGCCCTTGGCGACCTTCAGTCCGGCCTCGATCGCGGCGGTGACGGAAGAGTCGATCGACAGCGGCAGATCGACAAGTCCCTGCACGATCTCCAACGTCTGAACCAGCAGGCCCGGCTCCGTCTCATTCGGGTTGACCGAGGTGACGCCGGCATTGACGTCCAGCATGGTAGCGCCACAGGCGGCCTGCTCCAGCGCGTCCTTGATGACGGTCTCGAAGTTGCCGGCCACCATCTCGGCGGCCAGCTTCTTGCGGCCGGTCGGGTTGATGCGTTCGCCGATCACGCAGAAGGGCTGATCGAAGCCGATGACGATTTCACGGGTCGCCGAGGCGACGATGGTGCGGGTCATGCAGTCTCTCCGTCGGGGATATAAAGAATTCTTTATATCGTTATCTGATCTCGTTCAAGCGAATGGGATGCGGGCCACGGCTTCAATGCGCGGTCTTCACCATATCCACCTGGGTTTCTGTAATCTCGTCATGCAGTATGTGGTCGAGCCGTTCGGCGACGATCTGGTCGTCCCGCCGGATCTCCCGTTTCCAGGGTTGGCGGCCTTTCAGCACGCCGGATTCATCGACGATCTCGGCGACATATTCCTCCTGGCGGTAGGCCATCACATGGATGCCGGCGACGCCCGGGATTTCCTTCACCTCGTTGATGATGTCGATGCAGAGCTGCTTGCCTTCCTTCTTCTGGTCCTGAGCGCCTTCCAGCCGCTTGATCACCGCGTCGGGGATATGGATGCCCGGCACGTTGGAGCGGATCCATTTCGCCGTCTTGGCGGATGCCAGCGGTCCGACGCCGCAGAGCAGGAAGATCTTTTCGGTGTGGCCGAGGTCGCGGGCCTTCTGCATGAAGGTTTTGAACATCGGCACGTCGAAACAGTACTGCGTCTGCGCGAATTGAGCGCCGGCCGCGATCTTCTTGCCCAGATGGATCGGGCGGAAGTCGTAAGGCGGCGCGAAAGGATTGACCGCGCAACCAAGGAAAACCTGCGGCGGCGTCGTCAGCTTGCGGCCAGACAGGAACTTGCCGTTGTCGCGCATGATGCGGATGGTTTCGAGCAGCGACATGGAATCGAGGTCGAACACTGGCTTAGCGCCCGGCTGGTCGCCGGCCTGCACGCCGTCGCCGGTGAGGCACAGCATGTTGGCGACGCCCATCGCGGCGCCGCCCAGAACGTCGCCCTGGATGGCGATGCGGTTCTTGTCGCGGCAGGCGATCTGCATGATCGGCGCGTAACCCATGCGGGTGAGCAGCGCGCAGATGCCGACCGACGACATGTGGCAATTGGCGCCCGAGGCGTCGACGGCGTTGATGGCGTCGACCCAGCCGTCGAAGATCTTGGCGCGGTTGTAGACGTCTTCCGGGTCGGCGCTGTCCGGCGGGTTGAGCTCGGTGGTCACCGCGAACTCGCCGCGGCGCAGCACGCGTTCGAGCCGGCCGCGCGAGGTGTGGCCGGGCAGGGGATCGAGCGGCAGGTGGATGCCGGCCGGGTTCTCGTCGAGCTGTCGGGCGGTCATGCCGACGCTCCGGGGTTCTGGGCCGTTTCGCGCGCCGCGGCGGCCTGCGCTGTCACCCGCAGCCAAGCCGAGGTTTCGCGCAGCGACTGATCGACCGGCTTCTGCACGGTCAGAATCCTGTCGCCATGGGCCATGTTGCGCGAGCCTTCCCAGGCCTTGACCCAGACGCAAGGCATGTCCGGCTCGACCTCGCAATTGCCGTTGGCGCGCACGCCGCCGCAGGGGCCGTTGCGCAACTGCTTGGGGCAGTTCATCGGGCACGACATGCCGGTGGAGGAGAGCACGCACTGGCCGCACATGCGGCAGTCGAACATGAAGCCCTTGACGCGCTTCTCGACGAATTTCACCGGAGCCTCGACGCGGCCATAGCCGATTCCCTTCCACAGAGGGTGCAACAACAGGAAAGCGTCGGCGAACCGGCTGTAGAACCATTCGAGCAATCGTGAATGGCGGATGGACCACAGCCGTACGGCAAATGTGCGCTGGACGCGCCGTTGCGGCGACACGTCGGCAGGCTTGTAGTCGGATTTCGGCGCCGCTTTCTTGACCAAAGTGGCCTGGGTAACCGCCGGCTCTTTCTCAGACATTTTCTTTCCCGCCGGCCTTGACCAGAGCGACCAGCCGCTCGCGGTCATATTTCGCGTCGAGTTCCTGGTAGGCCTTCTCGACCTCGGCCTCGATGTCGTCGCCGACCGGAACCGGGTCGGCCTTGCGCCATTCGGCCAGATAGTCGTCGGTGCCGCCGGCGCCGGTGCGCATCGCGCACATGTCGATCGCCTCGGTGAAGCGCAGCGGCAATTCGCGCTTGGCGTTCTGCCGGCCCTTCTTGACGATGACTTGCGCTGGGATGTCGCGCCAATAGACGACGATCAGATCGGCCATGAATTCTCACTCCTCGAAGTCTTGGAGCATTGCCGCATGCGCTGTTGGGCCGCTTGTTATGGGACGACGCGCGCGCCTTCAAAAGCGACGCAATCAATGACGCAAAGCGGATGCCGAAATCCGTCGCCGCCTTTTACCAGACGCGCTTCGTCAGGCCGGTCCAAAGATAGAACCAGATCGTCGGGTGAAACCACTGCTTGGAAGGCAGGCCTGGATCGATCGTTTCCAGCTTCCCGGCGAGTACATCGCCGACCGCTCCGACGCAGATATCGCGCGAAAACGCCGCCTGGCGCAGCGCGTAGCTGGCGATGGTATCTCCCGTCCCGGGCTTGCCGCGCGCCTGCCTGAGCACGCCGCCGGTGTCGACGCCGGCATCGACAAGGTGCACGGTGGTGCCGAAATTCCCTTGGTCGCCGAAGGCCAGCGCCCAGTAGCCGCCATTCATACCGCGATATTTCGGCGCGATGCCGGCGTGGTAATTGAGCACCGGGCAAGGCATCCCTGTCAGCGTGTCCCTCGACAGCAGTCTGCAGCCGGCCAGCAGGACGACGCCCGGATTGATCTTGGTGATGGCCTCGAGACATTCCGGCCCATTGGCCGAAGGCACATGAATGACCGCCTGGCCTTGCCGGGGCTCGGTGTCGAGCTTCTCCTCGGCGATCAGCCTTGTCGCGTGGCCGGCTAGGAAGCGCTTGCCGAGCCTTGTCAGCACCATCGTGCCGAGCTGGCCGATGGCCGAGACCCAGCCCTGCCGCCGCGCGCGGCCGATGAGCAAGCGCTTTTTGGATTCAGGGGATTCGAGGACGACGCTGACGGGGCCGACGCGATCGGCGATCGCGTTGACGATGGCCCATATATGCGGGCCGCCTTCGGTGACGACCACGATTGGTCGCGTGCTCGATTCCGACGTCGCCATGGCAGCCACCCGCTCCGAAACGGGCGCATGCTATTCGGCGCGGGTTAATCCTTGGTGTGGCCCGCAGCCAGGCGTCGGCCCGGTCCGGCTCAGCGCTTGAATTCCATGATGTCGAGCTTCGATTCGTAATAGGGCGCGGGGAATTCGATCCGCCACTCGCTGGCGCTGTTGCGGAAGGCGTAGCCGATCTGGTCGCTTTCGGGGCCGCTGCCATAGGGCTTGGCCTTGTCGTTGTTGACCGAGAACGAGCCGAGATAGATCGAGCGCTTCTCGCCATCGTCGAAGAAGCGGCCGGTGGTGCGTTGCGAGCCGCTGATCTTCTCGAGCCGCCAGCCGGAGCCGTCGTCGGTGACCTTGCATTTGAACCAGCCATAGATGACGAGCGGGCTGATGCCGCCTGCCTTGATCGTGCGGCATTTCCAGTTTCCGGTGAGGTCCTTGTCGGAAAAGGCGACGAGCGGCTTCGCCAGCAGCTCATCCAGTTGCTTCACCTCCGCCGGATCGCCGGCCTTGGCCTCGTCGAGGGCTGCCTTGCGCGTTTCGCCATACTTGTCCAGCCGCGCCTTGTCGGCGACCGTGATCAGCTTCTGCACCTCGCCGTCGGCATGGGCGGGCAAAGCGAAAGCGATGAGGCCGAGGATGGCAAGGAGCAGGCGAGGGGGCATGAAATGTGTTTCCTCAATCAATGGCTGAAACAGGTCTTTCTATCGCTGGCACAACTTACCGGTTCGCCATCGTCTGTCATCCGTGCTTAACAGCGTGAGCTCGGAAAAAGGTGATTGATCGATGCGGATCTTGCTCACAGGATCATCCGGCTGGTTGGGCAGCGCGCTTGCGCCAAGGCTCGAAGCGCTCGGCCATGGCGTCATCGGGCTTGATCCGGTTCTATCGGAGCGCACGCAAGTCGTGGGCTCGATCGCGGATCGCGATCTCGTGCTGAAGACTGTCCGCGAGAACGGCATCCAGGCCATCATTCACAGCGGCGCGCTGCACAAGCCGAACATCGAGCATTACGAGAATGGTGCATTCGTCACGACGAATGTGCAAGGGACGCTCAACCTGCTCGATGCAGCCGTGTCTTGCGGCGTCCAGCGCTTTCTCTTCACCTCGACGACATCGCTGATGATCTCGCAGGCGATTCGCGCCGGCTTCCAGGGCGGCGCGCGCAAGGCAGCCTGGCTGACGGAGGAAATGTCGCCGGAGCCGCGCAACATCTATGGCGTGACGAAGCTTTCCGCCGAGCATCTGTGCCGTCTCTATCACCTCGAGCATGGACTGCCGGTCGTGGTGCTGCGCACGGCGCGCTTCTTTCCCGAAGCCGACGACATGGCGCATGCGATCTCGCAGTCCGATGCCAACACCAAGGCGAACGAGTTGCTGTTCCGCAGGCTGACCGTGGAGGACGCGGCCGAGGCTCATGTCGCGGCTTTGGAGAGGGCGCCGCAACTCGGCTTCGATATCTTCATCGTCTCGGCGCAAACGCCATTCCGGCCGCAGGATTGCGCCGAGTTGATCGCAGATGCACCGTCGGTCGTCGCGCGCTATTTCCCGGACTATCCAGCGCTCTATGAACGGAAGGGCTGGACGATGTTCTCCTCGATCGACCGTGTCTACGATCCGTCGCGGGCGAGGGAGCGACTGGGTTTCGTTTGCAAGACGAGTTTTGCCGATGTGCTTGCCGCGCTGGAAGACGCGTGAAGGCTAGGCATCCTCGGCGGCGCTCGTCGCCGCCCGAGCCAGTTCGCCGGTCAGGTCGCCATAACCGGTCGAGCGTCGTTCATAGACGAGGCCGAGCATGGCGGCGGCTTTCTCGGCGACCTTGTCGAGTTCCGGATCGTCGGTCTGGGCGAGATAGATCAGCTTCTCGTAGTTGCCGAAATAATCCTTGATCAGCTCGGGATGCCGGTCGAGGCCGAGCGGCTTGATGAAAAAGGAGTCGAACTGACGGCAGAGGAAGTCGGTCATATAGAACGACATCATGTCGTCGTCGGCTACCTTCGCGTAGGTTTCCATGCCCTGGTAGAAGGCAAAGCAGTGCGGCCCGGCCATGCGCTCGACGCCGTGCTTTTCGATGACACGGTCGAGCAGGCCGCCGGTGCCGCAATCGGCATAGCCGACGAAGATGTGCTCGTAGCCTTCCGCCTTGGCCTTCTCGATCGCCTTATCCATCGCCGGAGCGATGCGGTCCGGATAGAAATGGAACTCGGCCGGCAGGCAGGTCAGCTCGAGATGGTCGAGCTTTAGCTGTTGCTTGACGGCCAAAACTTCGCGCGCAATCATCCCGCAGGCGATGACGAGCAGCCTGTCTGCTTGATTCGGTTCTGTTTTTTGCGTTTTGACCAAGTCGGGCCGGCTTTCGCTGCGGGGCTTAATTGTCGAGGGAGACACTGTCCATGAAACTGCTACGCATCGCGCCGATCGCCATCCTGGCCTGCGCGCTTGCCCTCACGGCCTGCGCCAATACCATTAGGGGCGTCGGCAAGGACGTCAAATCGACGGCAAGGGCGGTCAAAGACACTGTCAACTGATCGGCACCTCTTCCACCATCTGGGAACAAAAAAGCCGCGCTGCAAGGCGCGGCTTTTTGTCGATCCATCCTGATGCCTTGGGTCAGGCGGAAGCGCGAACGTTGTGCTTGCGCTTCATGAAGTCCTTGGCGGTCTCGACGGCCACCGCCGCGTCGCGGCAATAGGCGTCGGCGCCGACGGCCTTGCCGAATTCCTCGTTGAGCGGCGCGCCGCCGACCAGCACGAC